>ENA-UOJQ01000001-UOJQ01000001.1-human-gut-metagenome-genome-assembly--contig:-P63-NODE-1-length-1016322-cov-30.377135_pt1 | contig 1016322 bp, 880 predicted proteins | sample MGYA00242352_ERZ723899 | MGnify/ENA metagenome assembly ERZ723899
GGGGCGGCGCAAGCGCCTGCCCGGGCTACAGGTCCACCGCCGTCTGCCATACCGTAGCCCGGACAGATGCGCAGCATCGCCTCCGGGAAATTATGCCGCACTGCACTCTGCTCCCGGGGGCGGCGCAAAGCGCCTGCCCGGGCTACAGGTCCACCGCCGTCTGCGAACCCGTCGCCCGGGGAAGGGCCGCAATCAGATCTCCGGGGTATTTTTAAAGCCCATCAGCATCAGCATCGGCTCCTGCTGCGCCCCTGCCGGGTCGAAATGATAGCGATTGCCCTGACGGTCGCCGCCGATATACCACGAGATCTCGGTTTTGCCTTCCGCCAGCGCCTTGCGCACCGCTTTATCGACATCCACCATCCGGTATTCGCGTTTGGAATTGAGGTACAGCGACGCCTCCGAGCTGTAGTTGCAGGGCGGGCGATGATTCCAGGTCACGCTGTTCGCGCTCCAGTCGTTGCTCGCCGGATAGAAAAAGATCTGATCCGCGCCGTTGGTTTCCACTTTTCCGCCGTAGATCCGCAGCTGATATTTAAACAGCGAGGCGTCCTGATCCTGAGGCAGCGGCGGGATAGGGAATTTCACCAGCGTCATGGTTTCCGGATTGTGCGTGCGCCCGCCGTTTTGCCAGTTATCGCTGACCACCAGGTTTTCCGGCGCGGGATGGGCGACCGTCGGCGCGGTGCTGTCCACCAGCGCATTCTCCTTCACCGTCGTGAAGCGATACGGCACCGCGCTGCCGCAGTCGATCCCCTTGTTCATGCAGCGCTCGGTCATATAGTGCGCCCCCTCCACCGTCCAGCCGTTCATAAAATCCGCGTGCGCCGTATAGATACTGCCCCAGCGCTCTTCGCGCTTCTCACCGTCCATGATCGGATCCAGGGAGAGCTGAATCTTCGCGGTATCCAGGGATGTAATCTGCGGCAGAACGTAGGCCACATTCATATTCACCGTCGGGATTTTCACCGGATAGTCGCTCGGACAGGCGCCGTTGACGTCGTATGCCGCGTTACTGTGTCCGTGAGCCGGTTTGAGGTTGACCCCATCCCAGCAGTTGGGGAACTGAATACCGATATTAAACTGTACCGCATCGCCACCTTTCCGCAGCCCACAGACTTCGCCGGCCTTGTTGCTGTAGCCTTTGCCGTTAGCGCACAAAAAGGTGATGCGCGAGCTGGGCGCCGAACCGTGGTGATCGCCCGCCAGCAGTTCGAGACCCGCCGGGAACGGGTGCAGCGGATACTGTTCCACTTTGGTGGTCTGATAGTAGGTTTTTTGATACGCCGGCGTCACCACCTGACCATCCGGCAGCTTCATCGATGGCACCCAGTAGGCGGAACCGTCGGCCTTGTTATCGCAGGTGGTTTCCGGCTGGTCGCGCAGCGTCTGATAGGTGGAAACCGCATCGGTATGGGTATTACCAAAAAAATCATGCCACATGGCCTGATTCGGTTTGCCGAACATCATGATGGCGTCATCGCCCAACGTATGGTGATAAGCGCAGACCACGTGGGCCTGCGGGCCGGCATGAGCGGAAAACGCGCCGGCAACCAGCAGCGGCGCGAGAGTTAAAGTGAACGCGTTCAATTTCATTTTGCAATCCTCCTTGTTTGAAGGAGTGCAGAGATAGCAAACGCCCGCCGATGTTACACATCATCAAACATCATTTCGTCTCATCGGCCCGCCCCATCAGGCTCGCGCATGATCCATGAGTACTGAAATGACTTCGGCGCCGGGAAATGCGTGCGCCGACGAAACGACCCCAGCCGCTGCGGCGTGCAGTAGGTGCAGCTCCCCAGCCACTCCATGTTTTCCTCCGGTACGCCCGCGCTGCGCAGCAGGAGGTGGGCAAAAGCCCGCAGATCGAACCACGCATTGTCGCTCGCGGTCGCTTTCGCCTGCTCCCCCTCCGACGCCGCCTGATGGGACAGGAAGAGCTGCTCCCGATGGCGTTTTGCCAGCTCGCCGGCGGGCATCGCCAGCAGCGCCTGGTAGAAGTCGCCGGTGACTTCATAGCAGCAGGGGTGAATATGCGGCCCGCTCACCACCACCAGATCTTGCGGGTCGACGTGATAACGCTGAAACAGCGCAAGGCTATTTTCGATAATCCCGCTGGCCGCGCCGCGCCAGCCTGCGTGCACGCTGCAGACATAGCGCCCATCGCGCGACGCCATCAGCAGCGGCAGACAGTCGGCGGTCACCACGCCCATCTTTTGCCCGCTGACGGCGGTAAACATCGCATCGGCGTGGGGGCGCTCCGCCTGCGGCGCCCGATACTCATGTACGATATTGCTGTGAACCAGTTTAACCGGCGCCATTTCGCTATAGGGAAAGGCGGCGGTTTCATGAACGTCGAGAAAGGCGTAGCGGATACCGGGGATATCGCTCAGTAAGCGGGATGTAAAAGACATGATGCTCGGAAGAATCAATGGATGATGATTTAACCTATGCCAAAGTAGAGAGATGCGCAAGGCGGATTCCCGGGCTACCAGTCCGGTAGCCCGGGCAAGGCGCGGCTTTACCGCGCCGCCCCCGGGAATCAGCGAAAATGCTCAGGCCAGCGCCGTGCGCTTTTGTCGGCTCATCAGCCAGAACACCGCCGCGCCCGCCAGCAGAATGCCGGGAGCGGACGCAGCCATCACCCCGACGGTGCCGGTGCCCAGCGCCAGCATTTTGCCCGCCAGCAGCGGACCGCTCATCGCGCCGAGGCGGCCAATCGCCACCGCCGTCCCCACGCCGGTGGCGCGGATTTCGGTGCGATAGAACAGCGGAGCCAGCGCGTAAAGCACGCTCTGGCCGCCGGTGGCAAACAGTCCGGCGACAAAGCCGGAGAAGAGCATTGCGGTCAGCGAGGACGCGGTCCCCAGCGCCAGCAGCGACGCCAGCATGCCGGTATAGATCAGCAGCGACATCCACAGCGGGCTGAGCTTATCCATCAGTGCCCCCAGCAGCAGCGTGCCGCAGGCGGCGCCAAACTGCAGGACAAACATCACTCCCGCCGCCTCGCTGGGGCTGAACCCCTGGCCGACTAACAGCATCGGCAGCCAGTTGATCAGCATATAGACCACCAGCAGCGTGAAAAAATAGCACAGCCACAGCAGCAGCGTGGCGGTAGCGTTGCCCGGCGCGAGGAGCGTGCGCAGCGGCACGCCCCGCGCGCTGCGCTGAAACACCGGCGATTCCGGCAGCCAGCGCAGCAGCAGCGGCACCAGCAGCAGCGGAACGATACCGCCGATCCAGAACACCGTTTGCCAGGCCGCGGCAAGGCCGAAAAAGCCCAGCGCCGCCGCCAGCGCCGCGCCGATGGGGACGCCGCAGTACATCAGGCTGACCGCCCTGCCGCGAAAGCGGGGGCCGGCGGCCTCGGAGGTTAAGGCAATCAGATTCGGCAGCGCCGCGCCCAGGCCGACGCCGGTCAGCAGCCGGGCCAGCAGCAGCGTGGGATAATTCCACGCCAGCGCAGTAGCGATTGAGAACAGGCCAAAGAGCAGCACCGAGCCCAGCAGAATTCGCTTGCGGCCATAGCGATCCGCCAGCATGCCGCCCACCAGCGCGCCGGGCAGCAGGCCGAGGATCCCGACGCTGAAAATCCAGCCCATCTGCATTTTATCCAGCGCGAACGCCTGCGCCATGCCTACGGCGGCGATGCCTGCCGCCTGCAGATCCAGCCCTTCCATCAGGGCCACCATAAAACAGAGCCCGACGGTTAACATCAGGCGCGAATTGCTTGCAGTCGTTGTTTGGGTCATAGGGTACCTTTGCGATATCCGGACAAGCGGAGCAGGTGAATGGCGGCTGATACGTTGCCAGCCGCGCGTTGCTTTTATTTGCTGCGGTTAAGCAGATCCAGCGCGACGTCGACGATCATATCCTCCTGACCGCCCACCATCCGCCGCTTGCCGAGCTCGACGAGGATATCCACCGCGCTCAGGCCGTAGCGCCCGGCGGCCGCTTCGCTGTGGCGCAGAAAGCTGGAGTAAACCCCGGCATAGCCCAGCGCCAGCGTTTCGCGGTCAACCCGCACCGGGCGATCCTGCAGCGGGCGCACCAGCTCATCGGCGGCGTTCATCAGAGCATACAGATCGGTACCGTGATTCCAGCCGAGCTTATCGGCGGCGGCGATAAACACCTCCAGCGGCGCGTTGCCCGCCCCGGCCCCCATCCCCGCCAGGCTGGCATCGATACGGTCGCAGCCCTCTTCCACCGCGGCGATGGAGTTGGCCACGCCGAGACTGAGGTTATGATGCGCGTGCATCCCGGTGGCGGTTTCCGGCTTCAGCACCGCCTTGAGGGCGCGGAAGCGATCGCGAATATCGTTCATGTTCATCGCCCCGCCGGAATCCACCACGTAAATACAGGTGGCGCCGTAGGATTCCATCTTCAGCGCCTGCTGCGCCAGCTGTTCCGGGGAGGTCATATGGCTCATCATCAGGAAGCCGACGGTGTCCATGCCCAGCTCGCGGGCGAAGGCGATATGCTGCGCGGAAACATCCGCCTCGGTGCAGTGGGTCGCCACGCGCACCACCCGCGCCCCGGCCTGATACGCGTTTTTCAGGTCGTGCAGGGTGCCAATGCCGGGTAGCAATAAAGTGGCGATCTTCGTCTGGCTGACCGACTCCGCCGCCGCCTCAATCCACTGCAGGTCGCTGTACGCGCCGAAGCCGTAGTTAAAGCTGGAACCCTGCAGACCGTCGCCGTGGGCCACCTCTATCGAATCGACGCCCGCGCAATCCAGCGCCCGGGCAATCTGGCGCACATTGTCGAGCGAGTATTGATGACGAATCGCGTGCATCCCGTCGCGCAGGGTCACGTCTGAGATATAGAGTTTTTTGCCGTTCATGCTGCTTCTCCCGCCGCGTCGTTCATCGCCTGGGCCATTTTTTCCGCCGTCGCCAGCGCCGCCGACGTCATAATATCGAGGTTACCCGCGTAGGCTGGCAGATAGTGCGCCGCCCCTTCGACCTCGAGATAAACCGCCGTTTTCAGGCCGGAGAAGCGGCCGACGCCCGGCAGGTTTACCGGTTTATCTTCCGGGATGACCTCAAACTGCACCTGCTGCTTCAGGCGATATCCCGGCACGTAGGCCTGTACCGCCGCCGCCATCTCGGCGATCGACGCGGCAATCGCCTGCTGCGATGCCGCTTCGCTCAGGACATAAACGGTGTCGCGCATCATCAGCGGCGGCTCCGCCGGATTCAGCACGATAATCGCTTTGCCTTTCGCCGCGCCGCCCACTTTCTCAATGGCCTGCGAGGTGGTTTCGGTAAATTCATCAATGTTGGCGCGCGTCCCCGGCCCGGCGGATTTGCTGGCAATCGAGGCGACGATCTCCGCATAGTGCACTTTTGCCACCCGGGAGACCGCCGCCACCATCGGGATGGTGGCCTGGCCGCCGCAGGTCACCATATTGACGTTGCCTTCGGCCAGATTGGCCTCGAGATTGACCACCGGCACGCAGTACGGGCCGATGGCCGCCGGGGTCAGGTCGATCACCCGGATCCCCGGCCTGGCTTCCCGCAGCGCGGCGTCATTTTTCACGTGCGCTCCGGCGCTGGTGGCGTCAAAAACCACATCGATATCGGCGAATTCCGCCATCTGCATCAGGCCGCCAACGCCCTCGTGCGTGGTGGCGACGCCCATGCGCCGGGCGCGGGCCAGGCCGTCGGACTCAGGGTCGATGCCGACCATTACCGCCATCTCCAGGTGCTGCCCGTGGCGCAGAATTTTGATCATTAAATCGGTGCCGATATTGCCGGAGCCGATAATGGCGACTTTACGTTTACTCATCACTCTCTTCCTCTTTGGCGACAAAGGTCGCCGCCACTGAACCTAAACCGTCGATATGGGCGGCAAAACGATCGCCGGCGGTAATCGCCACCATCGGGCCTAACGCCCCGGTCAGCACGATATCCCCCGCCCGCAGCGGCTCGCCGAGGCTGGCCATTTTGCGCGCCAGCCACACCGCCGCGTTCAGCGGATGGCCAAGACATTCGCTGCCGCGCCCGCTGGAGACCTCTTCCTCGTTACGGGTCATGCACATCGCGCAGTTTTTCAGATCCAGCCCATCCAGGCGCCGCGCCGGGCTACCCAGCACGTAAACGCCGCAGGAGGCGTTATCGGCGACCGTATCGACAAAGCCAATCGACCAGTCGCGAATACGGCTGCCGACCACCTCCAGCGCGGGAAGCACCCAGTCGATGGCGGCGTACAGTTCATCAAAGGTGGTATCGGCATGCGGCAGATCGCGTTTCAGCACCAGGGCGATTTCGGCCTCCACTTTCGGCTGCAGCACCCGGGAGAACGGCACATCGGCGTTATCGCCGTAGCACATGTCGGCAAAAAGGGTGCCGAAGTCCGGCTGGTCAACGCCCAGCTGCTGCTGCACTTTAGGATGGGTCAGCCCCACCTTGCGTCCCGCCACCCGGCGGCCGTTCGCCACGTGGTGCTGCACGTTCATCCGCTGGATGGCGTAGGCCGCTTCCGCGTTGTCAACGCCGAGCGCATCGCGCAGCGGTTCAATCGCCTGGCCGCGGCTTTCCGCCTCACGCAGACGCTGCGCCAGTTGTTCAAGAGATAAGGTTGTCATCAGCACTCCTCAGGTACGCGCCAGAAAATCGAGCACCAGCTGGTTAAAGCTCTCCGCGTGCTCCCACTGCGCCCAGTGGCCGCAGTCGCGATAGATATGCAGTTCGGAACCGTTAATGCCCGCCAGCAGGCGCAGCCCGGCGTCCATCGGTACAAAGCGATCGTTACGCCCCCAGACGATCAGGGTCTGCGCGCGGATTTCGCCGAGACGCGGGCTAAAATCCGGGAACTGCTTCGGGTTGGCTTCCAGGCTTTGGACGAAATTATCCAGATGCTCCCGGCGCGACAGCATATTATTGAGGCGCGCTTCAAACAGCGCGTCGGTCAAATCGCGGGTATCGAAGACAAAGATGTTCATCATCTTTTTCAGGTTTTCGATGGTCGGCTCACGGTACAGGCCGTTCAGCAGCTTGATGCCTTCCGTCGGCATCGGCGTAAACAGGCTCATGCCGCCGGTTCCGCCGCCCATCAGCACCAGTTTGCCGACGCGCTCCGGCCAGCTGAGGGTAAAGGCCACCGCGCTGTGTCCGCCCATCGAATTGCCCAGCAGATGCACTTTGCTGATATCCAGCTGGTCAATCACGCTTTTCAGCACCCTGGCGTTCAGGTCGGAACGGGAGCCGCGGTTGACGATAGAATCGCTTTTTCCCCAGCCGGGGCAGTCCAGCAGAATGACCCGGTAGCCCGCCTCGACCAGCGGGTCGATATTGCGGCTAAAGTTGGCCCAGCCGGTAGCCCCGGGGCCAGAGCCGTGCAGCAGGACCACGGTTTCGTCGCCCTCGCCGCAGTCATTAAAATGGATGCGTAATGTTTCTCCGCCCTCTTCCACGCTGAGGAAACGGCTGGTGGCGGCTTCGGTTTGCGGTTGGTAGCTCATCATATTCTCCCGTTAATTCAGTTCTGCGCGGCGGCGCTCAGCGAGCCAAATCCGGCAATCCACTCGGGGATTGGTCGGTAATAGCGGCCTTCGCAGCGCCAGCGGCCAAATGCGGATAGCGCGGCAAAGGCGGCCACCCAGGTTTTAATTTCGTGCGTCGATTTCCCGGCCATTGCCGACAGCTCTTCGTTACTGACGGCATCCAGCTCCGCCAGCCGCCCCTGCTCCAGCAGGCTCATAAAGCGGGTATCCCAGACGGGGTTGAGCGGATAGAGCGAGTTCTGGTCCTCGATAAACTGCTTCGCCGCGCTGATGACCCGCTGCTGGCGCAGTTCACGCTCGTCCGGCGGCAGCTGCCTGCCGCTGCCCAGCAGCCGGTCGCGCATATGGGCATCGGCCTTCGCCAGCTCCGGTACCGGCGGCTGATGCGACAGGCCGCCGGAGCCGAGGATTAATACCCGTTTATTGAGGGTGGTCAGGAAGCGGCCAATGGCTTCGCCCAGCATGCGGGTGCGCTGAAAGCCCGGCAGCGGCGACGCCACGCCGTTGATAAACACCGGCAGAACCGGCAGGGTATCCAGCCCGCCGAGCAGGAACTCCAGCGGTTGCGCAAAGCCGTGATCCACCTGCATGCAGTAGGAGACCGCCAGATCGATGCCCTCTTTCATCACCGCGTGGGCGCAAGCCTCCGCCAGCGCCGTCGGCACCGGCAGGACGCCGCTGGCGCTGCTGAAGTCGCCGATAGCGGTCGCCCCGATGCCTAAACAGAACGGCGGCATCACATCGTAGAAAAAGCCGTTGTAGTGATCGGGAGCAAACAGCACCACCAGCTCCGGGTCGAAGGCGGCAATGCGCGCCCGCGCGTCGGCGATAGTGCCGTTCACTTCGTCCAGCACCGCCTGTTCCGGGTCAACGTAGCCCACCAGCGGGGTATGGGAGAGGCAATGAAGATATGCGTTCATATCAGGCCACCTGTTCAATCGTTGTTGCCGCCTGCGCGGAAACCAGCTGCATCTTGCTCGCCAGCGCGTCGAGCTTTTTGCTCAGGGTTTGCGGGATGGCCACGGTGGCGACGAAGCGGTCCGGACGCACCACGGCAATGGCGGTATCGTGCTGCGCGAACCAGCTTTTCAGGCGGTTTTGCGTATCGCCGACGCGGATAACGCCGGGCACGTTGTCCTGATCGCAATGAATCTGCACCTCCGGCACCACCTGGATAAAGCGCACCCCGACCGCGCGCCAGCGGGCAATTTGCTCATCGTTGAGCCCCCACTGCGGATTACAGCCCCAGGCGATAATGGCGAATCTGGCGCCAATCACCTCATCGAGCAGCGTCACCTGCCCGTTTTCCAGCGTCACCTTCGGCTGGATAAACATTTTGCCGACCGGGGACGTTTTGCTTTCGCCTTCCGCCAGCAGCGCGCCGTCGCGATACTGCGGCATCGGCTTGAAACGCATTTCAAGGAAGTAGCGTTTAACCGGCGGCAGATAGTTGAGCAGCCACGAAACGCCGTCGCGCACCGCGCCGTGCCAGCGTTTCGGCGGCGCCAGGACGTTGCCGGCGGTGACCGACAGGTCGATCATCGCTTTGGCGTGATCGCGCCGCTCCTGCTGGTAGCTGTCCAGCAGCGCCTCTCCGGCTTTGCCGTTCACCACCAGCACCAGCTTCCAGGCCAGGTTAAAGGCGTCGCGCATACCGCTGTTGTAGCCCTGCCCCTGCCACACCGGCATGATGTGCGCCGCGTCGCCCGCCAGCAGTACGCGATCGACGCGAAAGCGTTCGGCGATGCGCGCGTTGTGGGTGTAGACGCGCTGGCGAATCAGCTCGACGTTATCCGGGTCCGGCAGCACCTTGCTCAATAGCTGGCGCATCTTGTGCGGCTCGCTGAGCTGGGCTTCGGTTTCTCCGGGCATGACCATAAATTCGAAACGCCGTACCCCGTGCGGCAGCGCGGCGGAGACGTACGGGCGCACCGGGTCGCAGCACAGGTAGACGTGCGGCGTCGCCAGCGGATCGTTGGCGATATCAATAACAATCCATTGATTCGGCGCGGTTTTGCCTTCGAAGGGAATATTCAGCGCACGACGAATGAAGCTGGCTCCGCCGTCGCAGGCCACCAGCCAGTCGGCGCGCACGGTTTCCCGCTCGCCGTCGCTGCCTTTGAGGTTCAGGGTGACACCGTCACTATTCTGGCTAAAGGCCTCTACTTCGCGGGAAAACAGGCAGCGCACGTGGGGGAAACGGCTGAGGCCGTCATACAGCACCGCGTCCACCTGCGGCTGAATAAACGCATTGCGGCGCGACCAGCCAAACTCGTCGGTCATCGGCTGAATATCGGCAAAGCAGCGCCCTTTCGGGGTGAGAAAGCGCATCGCGTGCCACGGCGTAGTATGCGGCAGCACGTTGTCGACCAGCCCCACCGCCTGCATCGCCCGCAGCGCCTCATCGTCGATACCGATGGCGCGGGGATAATCGATCAGCGACTCGAGCTTCTCAATCAGCACGACGCTGACGCCCATCTGCCCGAGGTAGTTGGCGATGGTCAGGCCAACCGGACCGGCGCCGGCAATAGCGACCTGCGCGCTGTGCTGTACCGCGGGTTGAATATCAGGATTGGATGTTGTCATTTTCAAAACCTCACGCTTCGGACAAATTGCCGTCACCGCACAACCTTCAGCAGGGCGACTTGTTAAATAAATGTGAATTTATTTTTATTGTGAGGTCAGTATAGGGTCAGTGATTTGCGCTACAATCAAAACATTACCGGATGTGCACCAGGTGCACATGATTGTTTATAATGATTTTTATTGAGGACGCATGAACGAAAACGCTTCGGCAGATTACAAAACGGTGCGCGGATTGAGCCGCGGATTATTGTTATTAAATTTGTTAAATAAATTCGACGGAGGCGCGACGGTCGGCACCCTGGCCGAGTTTAGCGGCCTGCATCGCACGACCGTCAGGCGGCTGCTGGAAACGCTACAGGACGAGGGTTACGTGCGCCGCAGCCGCTCCGATGACAGCTTTCGCCTGACGATTAAAGTGCGTCAGTTAAGTGAAGGATTTCGTGACGAACATTGGATTTCTGCCCTCGCCACGCCGCTGCTTGGCGAACTGCTGCGCGAGGTTTTATGGCCGACCGATATCACCACCCTGGACGTCGATGCGATGGTGGTGCGCGAAACCACCCACCGCTTCAGCCGCCTCTCCTTCCACCGGGCGATGGTCGGCCGCCGCCTGCCGCTGCTGCTGACCGCTTCGGGATTAACCTGGCTGGCCTTCGCGCCGGAACATGAACGAAGCCCGATTGTTGAGATGCTGGCCGCCCGCCCGGAAGCGGAGTATCAGCTGGCGCGCGAGCCGGAAAAACTGGCCGCCATCCTCGAACGCACCCGGCAAAACGGCTACGGCGAAAACTTTCGCGGCTGGCAGCAGGAGGAGAAAATCGCTTCCATTGCCGTCCCCATTCGCCGCCAGCAGCGGGTTATCGGCTGCCTGAACCTGGTCTATATGGCCAAAGCCATGACCATTGACCAGGCGGCGCAAAAGTACCTCACCTCGCTGCAGAAGGTCGCTGCCCGCCTAGAAGAACGGATGTCCGATGAAGAGGTATTTTACCAATAACCTTGTCCATAGGGGGTAAATCCCCCGCCAGCCATTGCGCCCGGCTTCGTTATATATTTTAATATACAACGATTTTTCCTTTGCCGCTGAGCCCATCATGTCCAGACATCCGCGCGTTTTCTTTGCTATGGCGCTGTTAAGCGCCAGCCTGTTTGCCGGTCAGGCCTTTGCCGACCGCACCCTCACCGACCAGCTGGGTCGTGAAGTCACCCTCCCCGACCACGTCACCCGCGCCGTGGTGCTCCAGCATCAGACCTTAAACCTGCTGGTGCAGCTTAACGCCGCTGACGACGTCGTCGGCATCATGAGCAGCTGGAAAAAGCAGCTTGGCCCGCAGTTTGCGCGCTTTATGCCGGCTATTGAGACACTACCGATGCCGGGCGATCTGACGCAGGTCAATATCGAGAGCCTGCTGGCGCTGCATCCCCAGGTGGTGTTCGTTGCCAACTACGCGCCGCAGGCGATGATCCAGCAGATCCAGGACGCCGGGATCCCGGTGGTGGCGGTCTCTCTGCGCCAGGATGCCGCGGGTGAGAAAAACAAAATGAACCCGACGATGGCCGATGAAGAGCTGGCCTATAACGAGGGGCTGAAACAGGGGATCCGCCTGATTGGCGAAGTGGTCGGGCGTCAGGCTCAGGCCGAAGCGCTGATTCAATACACCTTCAGCGCGCGCAGGCTGGCTAACGCGCCGGTTGCCGATATTCCGCAAAACGAGCGGGTGCGGGTATATATGGCCAATCCGGACCTCAACACCTACGGCTCGGGCAAATATACCGGCCTGATGATGAAGCACGCCGGGGCGCTGAACGTTGCCGCCGCCAGCGTAAAGGGCGCGCGCCAGGTCTCGCTGGAGCAGGTGCTGCAGTGGGATCCGCAGGTGATTTTCGTACAGGACCGCTACCCGGAGGTGGTCAAACAGATACAAAACGACCCGCAGTGGCAGAGCATTGACGCGGTCAAAAATCACCGCGTGTGGCTGATGCCGGAATACGCCAAGGCCTGGGGCTACCCGATGCCGGAGGCGCTGGCGATCGGCGAGCTGTGGATGGCGAAAAAACTCTACCCCTCACGCTATAACAGCGTCGATGTCGAGGCGAAGGCGCGGGAGTACTATCAGCGTTTCTACCGCGTGAAGTGGACGCCGGATGCGTAGTCATCGTCATCCGGCCCTGCTGCAATGTACCCTCGCGCTGGTGACGATCGTGATTGCAATCGCTTCACTCTGCCTCGGGCAGTATCCGTTAAGCCTGGCGGAAGTTTTTCGCCAGCTGGCGCATCTTTCTCCCCTCGACGGCGTCGCCGGCCAGGTGGTGTGGTCGGTGCGGCTGCCGAGGATCGTGATGGCGCTGCTGGCCGGCGGCGCGCTGGGGCTGTGCGGGGCCACCTTACAGGGCGTGTTCCAGAATCCGCTGGTGGACCCGCATATCATCGGCGTCACCTCCGGTTCCGCCTTCGGCGGGACGCTGGCGATTCTGCTGGGGCTGAACGCCGGGCTGATGATGGCCTCGACCTTTCTCTTCGGCCTTGCCGCGCTGATGCTGGTCTATCTGATAGCCGCGCTGCAGGGGCGCGAAAGCACCCTGGTGCTGATCCTCTCAGGCATTATCCTCAGCGGCTTTTTTGCCGCCCTGGTGAGCCTGATGCAGTACCTGGCCGATAGCGAAGAGACGCTGCCGAATATTGTTTTCTGGCTACTCGGCAGCTTCGCCACCGCCAGCTGGCACAAAGTCCTGCTGATGGCGCTACCGGTAGCCTGCGCCGCGATGGTGCTGTTTAAGCTCCGCTGGCGGATTAACCTGCTGGCGCTGGAGGAGAAAGATGCCCGCGGTCTGGGGGTTGCGGTGACCGGGCTGCGTCGCGGGGTGCTGGTGTGCTGCGCGGTGCTGGTCGCCGCTCAGGTGGCGGTCAGCGGCAGCATCGCGTGGGTCGGGCTGGTGATCCCGCATCTGGCGCGGCTGCTGGCCGGCGCCGATCACCGGCGTCTTCTCCCTACCGCCTTCTGGCTCGGCGGCGGTTTTATGATCGTCGTCGATGACCTCGCCCGCACGCTGATCCAGGCCGAAATCCCCATTGGAATCATCACCGCGCTGCTTGGCGCGCCGCTGTTCACCTGGCTGCTGGTGCAGTCGCGACGCACAGGCGCGCGCTGATGACCCTTTCCCTACAGTTAAGCAACCTGCTCTACGGCCATAGCCGACCGCTGTTCGCCCCTCTGAACCTGCAGTGCCGTTCCGGCGATATCTGGGCGGTACTCGGCGCTAACGGCCGCGGCAAAAGCACTCTGCTCGATACCCTGACCGGGGTACTGACGCCGATCGGCGGTGGGTTTACCTGCACGGGCGGTCTCGCCATCGTGCCGCAGCATTTTCGCCCGGCTTTTGGCTGGCAGGTGCGCGACGTGGTGCTGATGGGACGGGCGCGCCACGTTAATCTGTTCGCTCAGCCAACAGCGGAAGACGAACGTGAGGTGCAGAAGGCGCTGGCGCAGCTGGGGATCGCAGCGCTGGCCGACAAGGTGTTTTGCGCGCTGTCCGGCGGCCAGCAGCAGCTGGTGCTTATCGCCAGGGCGCTGGTGGGCGCCAGCCAGAATATCCTGCTGGATGAACCCTGCTCGGCGCTGGATCTGGCCAATCAGCAGCTGGTGCTGCAGCTCATCAGCGACCTGGCCCATCGCCAGAAGCGCACGGTGCTGTTTACCACGCACGATCCGACCCACGCCCTGCAGGTGGCGAACCAGACCTTGCTGCTGCTGCCCGACGGTGAATGGCTGGCGGGAGAATCAGCCGCCGTACTGACGGAAGCGAATCTTCAGCGCGCGTATGGTTTAGCGGTACGCAAAGTCCATCCCCCCGGGTCGGCGCTGCCGCTGCTGGCTCCGCAGTTTACGATTCGTCGCTGATAGGCAAAAAACCGGCGTCTTTCAGTAAGCGCTGCCCCTCCGCGCCGAGGATAAAGCGGCACAGCCGCTGCGCCCCGGCGCTCTGTTCAATCTGCGCCAGCAGATAGTCGCAGCGAACATTCCACGCCGGCGGAATAAGCAGCGTGCGCAGATCGCTGCACGCCGCCATCTGCGCGGCGTAGTGCGCATAGCCGATAAACAGATCGGTTAAGTTTTCACGGATCAGCCACGCCCCGGCGATTTCTCCCGCCGGCACCGGCAGCGAGTCGCGGCCGCCTACCAGCGGACGCGCGCGCGCCATCATGGCGGCGCCGACGCCGGGACAGCGCTCTTCAATGTGGGAGAAAAGCTGCCAGGTGTAGTCGCCTGAAGGGTCGCAGCCCGGCGTTGAGGTTGCCAGGCGTAGGTCCGGGTCGCTGAGCAGCGCCAGCCACTCCCGCGTCTCGGTTGTTGCGCCGTGGCGGGCGGTCAGCATCAGCTGATTCCGGGCGAACAGATAGCACGCCCCGGCCAGCCCGGCCTGACGCAGCGCCTGCGGATGTTGGCTATTGGCCGAGGCGAACACCGAGCACGGCTCTCCGCCCTCAATGCGCTCGCGCAGCAGCCCTGCCGGACCAAAATGGACCTCGACCGGGATGCCGGTCTGTTGCTGAAAGCGCGCCAGCAGCGGAATGAAAGCGCTTTTCAGGCTTCCCGCCGCCAGCAGCGTTAGGGAGGGAGTCATAAGAACCATCGCTATATAGTCATAAATACAGCGCTATAATAACGCAGGTTCAGGTCATTTCAGTAGCGAATTTCCGCCAGTTCGCGCAGCTGTTCCGGCGTCGCCACCGGCAGGTTAAAGAAGCGCAGATAGGCCGGGATCATTTCAAACAGCATGTCGGTGCCGCGCTGAATGGGGCAGCCCGCCGCCTGCGCCGCCTGCAGTAGCGGAGTGAACTCCTGGGCCATAACCACTTCGCCGACAAAGGTGCCCGGCGTCAGGCGCTGCGGGTCCAGCGGCAGCGGATCGCCCTCTTTCATCCCCAGCGGCGTGGCGTTGACCACCAGATCGTGCCCCTGCGGATCGCGCTGCATCAGCGTAATGTCCAGCCGAGGATAGTGCTCAAGCAGACGCCCGGCCAGCGCTTCCGCCGTTTGCGAACAGATATCGTACAGCGTCAGGGCGCTGACGCCCGCCGCCGCCAGCGATGCGGCAATGGCCGAGCCGACGCCGCCGCTGCCCACCACCAGCGCCCGCGCCCCTCGCGTCTGGAAACCTTTACGCGTGATACCGAGGACAAAGCCTTCGCCGTCAAACATATCGCCGCTCAGCGTGCCGTCGGCTTCGGGACGGATCGCGTTACAGGCACCCGCTATCGCCGCCGTTGGGCTAAGATGCTGCACCAGCCCGCAGGTGGCGATTTTGTGCGGCATGGTGACCAGCGCGCCAATAATATTGGTCATCTTAAACAGCATCGGCACAAAGGCGGCGTAATCCTCAGGCTTGACGCCCATCGGCACCACTTTGGCGTCAACCTGCTGATGAGCCAACCACGGGTTGTAAATCATCGGCGCTTTAAATTTCGCGGTCGGATAGCCAAGATGCGCTATCAGCCGCGTATTTCCACTAATCACCATTCCCTGCTCCTTTAACAACGACTGCATCACGTTACTGCGAAAGTTCGATACGCTTGACATCGCCCAGGATAAAGACATAAGCCGCCACGCCCAGCAGCGCTGCGCCGCCGATATAAATCAGCGCGTAAAAGAAGTTGCCGGAGGCGGCAACAATGAAACCGATAATCAGCGGCGTCAGGATCCCGGCGAGGTTAGCGCAGAAGTTAAACAGGCCGCCGGTCAGACCGCCAAGGCCTTTCGGCGCGATGTCGGAGATCAACGTCCAGCCCAGCCCGACCATCCCCTGACCAAAAAAGGCGAACGACATCACCAGAATCACTGCCAGATCGCTGGTCAGCCAGTTGGCGGAGATAATGGTGCTCGCCATTAGCAGACCGGCAATGATCGGCAGCTTACGCCCGAGGTTCGCCGAGCCGGTGGCCTTCAGCAGCTTATCGGAGACCCAGCCGCCGAACATCACGCCGCCCGCCGCCGCCAGAAACGGCATGATGGCGAAGAAGCCGACCTTAATCCACGGCATATGGCGCTCGGTGGCCAGATAGGTTGGAAACCAGGTCAGGAAGAAGACCAGCACCGTATTACCGGCAAACTGCCCGATGCTGGCGCCGAGAATCTGCCGTTTCGCCAGCAGCTGGCGGATCAGCGGCCAGCTAAAGGCGGTATGCTGCTCTGCGCCGGTGGACATTCCGCCGCCGTTGACGATGTGCTCGCGCTCCAGCTGATTGAGGTGTTTATCCTCATGCGGCTCGCGATAGCAGCGCCACCACACCAGCGCGAACATCACGCCGGCGGCGCCGACGCTAATAAACAGCGCGCGCCAGCCAAAGCTGCCCATTATCCAGAACAGCAGCGGCGCAAAACAGGCCAGCCCGAGATATTCGCCGACGGTATAGACCGCCGTCGCCTTGGCGCGCTCCTGCTGCGGGAACCAGGCGCTCACCACCCGGCTGTTCACCGGGAAACAGGGGGCTTCGCTGACGCCGAGGCCAAAACGGCACAGCAGCAGGGTTTTCAGGCCGACCGCCAGGCCGTGGAACAGGGTGAATAGCGACCACAGGGTCAGCGCCAGAAAATAGGTGACTTTATTACCGAAGCGGTCAAGGAAGATGCCGCCGGGGATCTGCGCCAGGGCGTAGGTCCAGGCAAAGGCGGAGAATACGATGCCCATCATCGCGGCATCAATACCCAGCTCTGCGGTCAGCTGCGGCGCGGCAATCCCCAGCACCGTGCGGTCGAGATAGTTGATCATGGTGCCGACCGCCAGCAGCGCAAGGATACCGATACGCCGCCGGGAAGGCCGCGCGCCGGACGCGGCGGCGGCCGTCGTGTGATTATGGCTATAAGAGTTCATAGTCGTTTCCTGTCATAGGGTACAGCCGGATGTTGTTATTGTGTTTGCGACGTTGGGTTGTGAACCATTTGCTACATTACTAGGTGTACTGCATTGCTGACAAGCGTACAGCTGCATTTACAGCACCATAAAGTGCGTAACCGTTGCGCCGCTCGGTCAGTTCAAAGAAAAAGCGTCCGGCAGAAAACGGGCGGGTATAAAGGTGCAGGAATTCACCGCCGCTTCCGTCACGATCGTAAAGAATTTGATGATTCTTCAGCAGGTTGACCTGAACATCCTCGCCAAAACGGGCCAACAGATCTTCATAGTAGTTCGCCGGGATCGGCAGCGCGTTGACCGCAACCGGAGCCAGGCTGGCGAGCGTGGAGGGTAAATCGTGGCAGGCAAACGCCGCGTGCTGTAAACCTGCTCCCTGATAACAGGCTACCGAACGGGCAATTTGCGTGGCGCGGCTTTGCGAAATATTAAGCGCGAGACGAATGTCGCCCTGCGGACTGCGCACCGCCAGGCTGCGCACCAGCCCGTAAGGATCGGGCAGGGTCTGCTCATGTTCGAGCGTAAAGCCGAATACGGTGCGGAAAAAGATGATCCAGTTATCGCGGCTGTCCGCTTCCATGCCGAGTGCCAGGTGATCGATACCCCGATAATCGTCGCGCGGCGTGACGTTCGCGCGCAGATGAAAATCGCGGGTGTAGATATCGTCCCCCATCTCAATCAGATAAATAAGGCTGCCGTCGGGGGCGCAAACCGCCGGGATGGGGCTTTCGTTCGGCCCGGCATCGCCCTGCCAGGTGGCGTAGCCTAAGGCGCGGGCGCGTTCCACGATCGCCGCGCTCTGGCTGACGCGCAGCGCCATGGCGCAGAGGGAAACCCCGTGACGCTGGTAAAAATGATCGGCCCAGCTATGCGGCTGGGCGTTAACCACCACCCTCGCCCCGCCGTTGCGCCAGAGGGCGACGCGTTTTGAGCGATGCGTCCCCTCTTCGGCAAAGCCGAGCTGCGTCAGCCTGTGTCCGAGTTCGCCCGCCTGCGCCGGCGTGGCGGCAAACTCGATAAACTCCAGCCCGGCGTAGAGGGGCAGTTCAGCGGAGGAAAACAGCGGCGCCCGGCTTTCCGGCAGCCGCTGACGGACCTGCTCTTCCAGCCACAGCAGCGAGCGATAGCCATCTTTCGCCGTCGCGCCGTTGGGCGATGCGCGGAAGCTGTCGTTAAAGATCTCCAGCGACCAGGGGCCGCAGTAGCCGCGGCGGGTAAGATCGCAGGCAAACTCCACCAGCGGCAGCTGCCCCTGGCCGGGAAAACAGCGGAAGTGGCGGCTCCATTCGAGGATATCCATTTTCATCAGCGGCGCGTCGGCCATCTGTACAAAGGTGATTTTTTCCAGCGGCACGTCCGCCAGCTGCGCCAGCGTATCGCCGCGCGCCAGCACGTGGAAACTGTCGAGCACGATGCCCAGCGCCGGGCTATCGACGCTTTTGACCCGCGCCCACGCCTGATGCCAGCGGTTGACGTGGGTGCCCCAGGCCAGCGCCTCGTAGCCAATCGTGATGTGTTCCTGCTCCGCCAGCGCAGCAAGGGCGCGTAAGTCGGCGACCTGCAGCTCGACGTCGGCGGAACAGTCCGCCTGAACGTTGCTGCACAGCAGCAGGGTGTCGCAGCCCAGCTCGTGCATAAGCGCAAATTTGCGCCTGGCGCGTTCCATGTTGGCGGCAAACTGGGCGCGGCTGGCGCCTTCAAAATCACGAAATGGTTGAAAAAGCGTGATTTTTAGCCCTAAATCTGCCGCCAGGTGGCGGATATCGGCCGGCGTACCGGTATAATAGAGCAGATCGTTTTCGAAGATTTCGACGCCCTGATAGCCCGCCGCTGCGATGGCATGGAGCTTTTCGGGTAAGGTACCGGAGATCGAGACGGTGGCGATGGAACGCAACATAGAGTCCTCGGGTCATTAGCTGACTTAGTGACCTGAATATGTATCATTTGGTTCAAATGCGCCATGATTGGTTGCAAAATTGTGATCAATATGTGTATTTTTTGCATCTCAAGAAAAGGAGCCGTTATGTCCGTCGTTGCTCATGATGAAGCGCAGTCTCTGAAAGAGCGGATCTTCGCCGCCGCCATTACCGTTTTCGCCGAGCATGGACTGTCGGGCGCGCGGATGGAGCAAATCGCCACCGAAGCGCAGACCACCAAACGCATGGTGGTCTACTACTTCAAGACCAAAGAGCTGCTTTATCAGGCCGTGCTGCAGCACGTCTACGCGAGGATCCGCGAAACCGAGCAGCAGCTCGGGCTGGAAAACGTACCGCCGGTAGAGGCGCTGGTGCAGCTGGTGAAGTGGAGCGTGCGCTATCACGCCACGCACGCTGACTATATGCGGGTGATCTGTATGGAAAACATGCAGCGCGGGAAATGGCTGAAAAGTTCAGGTCAGCTGAAACCGCTGAACCGCACCGCCCTGTCGATCCTGGAAGATATTCTTCAGCGCGGGCAGCAGCAAGGGGTGTTTCAGGCAGGGCTGGAAGCGCGCGATGTGCATCGATTGATCAGCAGCTTTAGCTTCTACCAGGTATCAAACTTTTATACGTTCAGCAGCCTCTACCTGGACGATCCGATGCCGGCTATTGATGATGAAGCGATGGTCGCCCACCACTGCGATATTGCCGTCAAGGCGGTTATTCGCTTTGTGATTTCCTGAAGCGCGCGGGAAGCGCGCGGGAAGCGCCCGGCGGCGGCTAGTTTCCGGAAAGCGCATGGACCACCTTCTCCATCGCTTCCTGCGTCAGCGCGGAACGTTTGATTTTCGGGTTCGCCAGGGCGGTACGCACCACGCCGGCGATAACGATATGCTTTGGCTCCTGACCCAGGTCGCGCATCTCCAGCACGACTTTGCCCACTACGCGGCACATTTCCTGATACAGCGCCTCATCTTTGGCTGTGTTTCCCATTCTATTTCACTCTCAATTTTTCATTATCAATCAAATCATTATTGATATATTTCCTGAGTAAATCAAACCAGCTCCGCGTTTGTGCCTCAGAGACCGCTTTTCCCTGGCAAACTTGTGAATAAACCCGCGTTTCCGCCCTCTTTATCTTGTCAGGTGATGAAAAAATGTGTTGCGCATAAGCGTAGGATTAGTTTGCATTTTGTTAAGTATATAACTATAGAAATGAAACATGGTTTTCATTTTCTTTTTTGGATTTGGCAACGTATAATGCCCAACAAATTCTTATTGAATGGTTTCAGCGCATTGGATTGCATGACTAAACGCATAACACGTTGCCTCTTTTCATGGGCTGAACCGCCAGCACACATTCTTCTGCACGCTCTTTTGTTGTCACCTATCCTTAGAGCGTGGCATAGCAACTTTCGTAATACAGGTTTAACTCTGCGGCAGTGCGCCCACGGAGTCAGATTCCCCATCCCTATCCTTCACAACTTAAAGATTAAACTGTCATGAAAAAGACCAAAATTGTTTGCACCATCGGTCCGAAAACCGAATCCGAAGAGATGTTGACCAAAATGCTGGACGCTGGCATGAACGTTATGCGTCTGAACTTCTCTCACGGTGACTACGCGGAACACGGTCAGCGCATCCAGAACCTGCGCAATGTGATGAGTAAAACCGGTAAGAAAGCGGCAATCCTTCTGGATACCAAAGGTCCGGAAATCCGTACCATTAAGCTGGAAGGCGGCAACGACGTTTCTCTGAAAGCGGGCCAGACCTTTACCTTCACCACCGACAAATCCGTTGTCGGTAATAACGAAATCGTTGCGGTGACCTATGAAGGTTTCACCAGCGACCTGAGCGTCGGCAACACCGTACTGGTTGACGATGGTCTGATCGGTATGGAAGTCACCGCTATCGAAGGCAACAAAGTTGTTTGTAAAGTGCTGAACAACGGCGACCTTGGCGAGAACAAAGGCGTTAACCTGCCGGGCGTGTCTATCGCTCTGCCGGCGCTGGCCGAAAAAGACAAGCAGGACCTGATCTTTGGTTGCGAACAGGGCGTTGACTTTGTTGCGGCCTCCTTTATCCGTAAGCGTTCTGACGTCGTTGAAATCCGCGAGCACCTGAAAGCCCACGGCGGCGAGAAGATCCAGATCATCTCCAAAATTGAAAACCAGGAAGGCCTGAACAACTTCGACGAGATCCTCGAAGCCTCTGACGGCATCATGGTTGCGCGTGGCGACCTGGGCGTTGAAATCCCGGTTGAAGAAGTGATCTTCGCGCAGAAGATGATGATCGAAAAATGTATCCGCGCGCGTAAAGTCGTTATCACCGCGACTCAGATGCTGGATTCTATGATCAAAAACCCGCGTCCGACCCGTGCGGAAGCAGGCGACGTGGCTAACGCCATCCTCGACGGCACCGACGCAGTTATGCTGTCCGGCGAATCCGCAAAAGGTAAATACCCGCTGGAAGCGGTCACCATCATGGCGACCATCTGCGAACGTACCGACCGCGTGATGACCAGCCGTCTTGAATACAACAACGACAACCGTAAGCTGCGCATCACCGAAGCGGTTTGCCGCGGTGCGGTTGAAACGGCTGAAAAACTGGAAGCGCCGCTGATCGTTGTGGCAACCCAGGGCGGTAAATCCGCGCGCGCCGTACGTAAATACTTCCCGGATGCCACCATCCTGGCGCTGACCACCAATGAAACGACCGCGCGTCAGCTGGTGCTGAGCAAAGGCGTTGTGGCGCAGCTGGTTGAAGATATCTCTTCTACCGATGCCTTCTATATCCAGGGTAAAGAGCTGGCGCTGCAGAGCGGCCTGGCGCGTAAAGGCGACGTGGTTGTTATGGTCTCCGGCGCGTTAGTCCCGAGCGGAACCACCAATACCGCTTCCGTGCACGTGCTGTAATAATTTACAGGTTAATTAGTATTTCCTTTAAAAGCGCCTCTTCGGGGCGCTTTTTTTTATTCTGGCACTAGCCGCTATTAATAAAAATGCAAATCGGAATTTACTATTTAATGCGAGATTATCTAAGATGAATCCGATGGAAGCGCGCTGTTTTCACTCGCCTTTTTAAAGTTACGTGATGATTTCGATGCTTCTTTGAGCGAACGATCAAAAATAAGTGCATTCAGGTAAAAAAATATTCTCATCACAAAAAAGTTTGTGTAATACTTGTAACGCTACATGGAGATTAACTCAATCTAGAGGGTATTAATAATGAATCGTACTAAACTGGTACTGGGCGCGGTAATCCTGGGTTCTACTCTGCTGGCTGGTTGCTCCAGCAATGCTAAAATCGATCAGCTGTCTTCTGACGTTCAGACTCTGAACGCTAAAGTTGACCAGCTGAGCAACGACGTGAACGCAATGCGTTCCGACGTTCAGGCTGCTAAAGATGACGCAGCTCGCGCTAACCAGCGTCTGGACAACGCAGCTACTAAATACCGCAAGTAATAGTATCTGTGTAATAAAAATGGCGCACATCGTGCGCCATTTTTTTTGCCTTACCTTTTCCCGCCTACTGCACCCTTTTCGCTTCATCTACCGGCGTATTATTCTGTACCGACAGGCTTGACGCGGTGCTTCCGCTAGCCGATACCACCACCGGATATCCTGCCCGCCGGGTCAGCGCGCGTTTAAGCTGCGCCTCATCAACCGCTTTATCCCCCGAGAATTGATGAAACTCCGCCGGAAGCGTATAGGCCATGGTCTGCGCATTGCTGGCCTCATCCGGCGTCAACGGGCGATGAACTTCAACATAGCGCTTACCGTCCGGCTCCACGGCGAACTTGACCGGCTGGTTGATAATCCGTACCGGCGTCCCGCTTTTCACCTGATTGAATAAAGACTGGATATCCGCCGCGTTCATGCGCATACAGCCGGAGCTGACGCGCAGACCCACGCTGTCCGGCGCGCTGGTGCCATGAATCAGATATTCACCGTTACCGTATGCCAGGCGGAGCGCGTAGCGGCCTAGCGGGTTATTCGGCCCTGCGGGCACGACCGGCGGCAGTTTAATCCCCTTCTCCAGCGAACGGGCGCGGATGCCCGCCGTCGGCGTCCAGGTGGGGTTCGGGATTTTCTGCCCTATGCGGGTCGTCATCTCCGGCGTCTCCAGCCCCTGCTGACCAATCCCCAGGGGATAGACCTGCACCTGATTGACGCCCGGCGGGAAGTAGTACAGGCGCAGTTCGGCCAGGTTGACGACGATGCCCTCGCGCGGCACGTCCGGCAGCAGCATCTGCGAAGGTATCAGCACCTGAGTACCCGGTTTAGGCTGCACCGGCGCAATGGTATCGTTCGCTTCAAGGATCAGCATCGCCGCCGTATCAAAACGACGGGCAATCGCCTGCAGGTTGCGGTCACCCTCCTGTACCGTCCAGAACTGGTTCTCACCAATCAGACGACTGTTGGCAGGAGGAAGGGGGTAATCAACGGCCCAGGCGGCGTGGGACGCGCTGAGGGCGCTCAGAAGGGCAATGGTGATAAGAGAAGCGCGTTTCATACTGAGATTCCTTCTTTCGCTGATAAAACGCCAGGCCTGTTATGCACGACGGGAGGCGAGCCTCCCGTCGTGCATAACAGAATGAAATCTACTGTTTTATTCTAGCTAAGATTTGCTGCTTTCGCGCGAATTGCGCGGATCATGGCTTCCAGTCCTTGCGACCGCGAGGGGGTAAGGTGCTGCGTCAGGGCCATTTTTTCAAACCACGGACGCACGTCAAACGCGGTGATATCTTTGGCCGTCATCTGGTCATAGAGGATAAACACCACCGCGATAAGGCCTTTGACGATGGCCGCATCGCTGTCGCCGCGAAGCGCAATCGCGCCGCTCTGCTCCTGCGTCATCACGATCCACACCTGGCTCTGGCAGCCCTGAATGATGTTCTGCGCGGTGTGTTCCTCCGGGCTCAGCGGCGCCAGGCGCTGACCCAGTTCAATAATATAGAGATACTTCTCTTCCCAGTTCGCACAACGGCTAAAGTTGCGCAGCAGTTTGTCTCTGTCCGGTAACGCCGCCATAGTTGCTTCCTTTAGCTTAATAATTTGTGGATCCGCTGTAGCCCCGCCACCAGTCGGTCCACCTCCTCCGTCGTATTGTACATCGCCAGCGATGCCCGGCACATGGCCGGCACGCCGTAGAACGCCATCAGCGGCATGGCGCAGTGGTGCCCGGTCCGCACCGCAATACCGTAGTTATCGAGGAAGCTGCCGACATCATAAGCATGATGTTTGCCGAGATTAAAGGCGATCGCTCCCAGGCGATCTTGCGGGCCGTAAAGGGTTAAATCCGCCACGTTCTCCAGCGCCTGCAGCGCGTAGCGCATCAGGGTCTGTTCATATTCCGCGATGTGCGTCAGCCCCAGCGCGCTGACGTAATCCAGCGCCGCGCCCAGCCCGATGATGCCGCCGGTATTCGGCGTTCCCGCCTCGAAGCGCCACGGCGCTTTTGCCCAGGTCGTGCCTTCCGTCAGGCTGACCGTGGCGATCATCGACCCGCCCCCTTCCCACGGCGCCATCTCCTGCAAAATGTCCTGCTTGACGTAGAGCACGCCGATGCCGGTGGGACCGTACAGCTTGTGGGCGGAGAAGGCGTAAAAGTCGCATTCCAGCGCCTGCACGTCCACCGGATGGTGCATCACCGCCTGCGCGCCGTCCACCAGCACTTTGGCGCCGTGCTGATGGGCCAACGCCGTCAGAGCGGCGATGGGATTTTCGGTTCCCAGCACGTTCGATACCTGGGTAATGGCCAGCAGGCGGGTGCGCTCGTCAAACAGGCCGGGGATCGCATCCAGCTGCAGCGTACCGTCCTGATTCAGCGGGATCACCCGCAGCTGCGCCCCCACTCTGGCGCACAGCATCTGCCACGGCACGATATTGGCGTGATGCTCCATCGCGCTGACGATGATGTTGTCGCCCGCGCCGACGTTGGCGTTTCCCCAGCTGTTCGCCACGAGGTTAATGCCTTCCGTGGTGCCGCGAACAAACACCAGTTCCTCCGCCGAGCGGGCGTTGAGGAACGTCGCCGCCCGCTGGCGCACCTGCTCCATGCTCGCCGTGGCTTCCGCGCTGAGGGTATGAATGCCGCGATGCACCGCCGCATAGCCGTGGCGGTAAAATTCCGCCTCGGCGTTAATCACCGCTTCCGGCTTCTGCGCGCTGGCGGCGCTGTCGAGGTAGGCCAGCGGCTGGCCATTAACCTCGCGATTGAGAAGCGGGAAATCCGCGCGCACGCGTTCCACAGAAAATGTCATGCCTTACCTCCCGGCAAACGCTGGCCTATACGCGCCAGTATCTGCTGCCTGAGCGCCTCATCGTCGATCGCTTCCGTGAGCTCGGCGGCAAAGGCGTAAAGAATCATCTGCTGCGCCGCCTGCTGCGTAATGCCGCGCGAGCGCAGATAAAACAGCTGTTCGTCATCGATACGCCCGATGGTCGCGCCGTGGCTGCACTTCACGTCGTCAGCGTAAATCTCCAGCTGCGGTTTGGTATCCACTTCGGATAAGCGGCCCAGCAGCAGGTTGTTGTTGGTCATCTGGCCGTCGGTTTTGATCGCATGCTGCGCGACGTTAATCAGGCCATTAAACACCGCCCGCCCTTTATCGTTGACGATGGTTTTATGCAGCTGGCGGCTGTTACAGTACCCGACCTGATGATCGAGCCAGGTGCGACTGTCGCAGACTTCGCCGTTGACCGGCATCGCCAGCGAGTTAATCCGCAGGGTGCTGTTTTCCCCCTTCAGCTGCGTGCTGGTGTGGTGGCGCAGCACCGAACTACCGAGCAGAAAACTGCTGCTGAAAGCGGAGGCGTCGCGCCCGAGCGCCAGGTCGTTATGGGCAAAGTGGTAGCTTTGCGCGTTCTCAAACGCCAGCTTGATATGCTGCAGGTGGGCGTTATCCGCCACGGTCATCGTCAGCCTTGCGCCGGTAAAGTGGCGCTCATCGTTAAGGCTCAGATAGTGTTCGATGATGGTCGCCTGCGCGCCGCTCTCCAGCGCCAGATGGTGGCGATAGTGGGCGGTGTTCATTTCATCGCTCGCCAGCCCGCGCGTCAGGTGCATAATCAGCAGCGGTTTATCCGGGCGCTGGTTGCGCCTGACCCGAATATGGGTAACGGTGGTCGCCAGGCTTTCGGTCAAATGCAGAAACACTTCGGGCTGAACGGCGTCAGGCAGCTGCTGACGCTCGTTATCCACCTGCACTTCATAGCCGCTGGCGGCCAGATCGTCGCTCAGGCTCGCGCTAAACTGACCGTCGACAAACACCAGCCGCCATGCCTCTACCGGTAGCGCCAGTTCGTCGCGCCGGGCCGCCGTCAGCGTCTGCGGCTGAGCGGCGACAAAGGTCTGATTCAGTAGCGCGTCCAGCGGGGTATATTTCCAGTTTTCGTGTTTACGCGTTGGCAACCCCAGGCGCAGCAGCTGTTGCAGGTGCTGATGCGCCTGCGGGCTGCGCTGCCCGCTTTGGGACTCAAACAGATGGTGCCACTGCTGCAGCGCGTTACTGCTGTTCGGTAAGCCAGCCATAGCCCTGCTCCTCCAGTTGTTTGACCAGAGTAAAATCGCCGGATTTGACGATTCGCCCCTGGTACAGCACGTGGACGTAATCCGGCTTGATATAATCGAGAATGCGCTGATAGTGGGTGACGATAATAAACGAGCGCTTGCCGTCGCGCAGGGAGTTGACGCCGTCAGAGACAATCTTCAGCGCGTCGATATCCAGCCCGGAATCGGACTCGTCCAGGATGCACAGCTCCGGTTCCAGCACCGCCATCTGCAGGATATCGTTGCGCTTTTTCTCGCCGCCGGAGAAGCCGACGTTAACCGAGCGGGTCAGCAGATCCTCCGGCATCTTCAGCAGCTTAATTTTGTCTTCCATCAGGTCCTGGAAGTCAAAACGGTCAAGCTGTTCCTGGCCACGATAGCTGCGCACGGCGTTGAGCGCGGTTTGCAGGAAAAACTGATTGCTGACGCCGGGAATTTCCACCGGATACTGGAAGGCCATGAAGATGCCTTCACCGGCGCGATCTTCAGGGGAGAGTTCCAGTAAATCTTTGCCTTTAAACGCCACGCTGCCGCCGGTCACTTCATAGTCTTCACGCCCGGCCAGCGTAGCGGAGAGCGTACTTTTCCCGGAGCCGTTCGGGCCCATAATGGCGTGCACTTCGCCGGGGCGAACCTCCAGATCCAGCCCGCGCAGGATCGCTTTGTCTTCAACGGCGACCTGCAAATTTTTTATACTTAACATCTTATTTCCTTTGTTATCAGCCGACGCTGTGTTCAAGGCTAATTGCCAGTAATTTTTGCGCTTCTACGGCAAACTCCAGCGGCAGCTCTGAGAAGACGTCTTTACAGAAACCGTTGACGATCATCGAAATCGCATCGTCTTCGCTGATTCCGCGCTGCAGGCAGTAGAACAGCTGATCTTCGCCGATACGGGAGGTGGTCGCTTCGTGCTCCAGCTGCGCGCTGTTGTTGCGGCATTCCACGTACGGGAAGGTATGCGCCCCGCTGTCCGGGCCAATCAGCATGGAGTCACACTGGGTGAAGTTGCGCGCGTTGGTCGCCGTCGGCATGATTTTGACCAGACCGCGATAGCTGTTCTGGCTGTGGCCGGCGGAAATGCCCTTCGAGATAATCGTCGAACGGGTGTTTTTGCCGATATGGATCATCTTGGTGCCGGTGTCCGCCTGCTGATGGCCGCTGGTCAGCGCCACCGAGAAGAACTCGCCGATGGAGTTATCCCCGCGCAGAATGCAGCTCGGATACTTCCAGGTGATCGCCGAGCCGGTTTCCGACTGGGTCCACGACATTTTGCTGTTCTCGCCTTCGCACAGGGCGCGCTTGGTGACGAAGTTGAGGATCCCGCCGGAATTGTTGTCGCCGGGGAACCAGTTTTGCACCGTGGAGTACTTCACCTCGGCGTCTTTATGAATAATCACCTCGACCACCGCCGCGTGCAGCTGGTAGCTATCGCGTACCGGCGCCGAACAGCCTTCGATATAGCTCACGTAGCTGCCTTCGTCGGCCACCAGAATGGTGCGTTCGAACTGGCCGGTTTTTTCCGCGTTGATGCGGAAATAGGTCGACAGCTCCATCGGGCAGCGTACGCCTTTGGGCACATAGATAAAGGTGCCGTCGGACGCCACCGCCGCGTTGAGGGCGGCAAAGAAGTTGTCGTTGCCCGGCACCACGGTGCCGAGGTATTTCTTCACCAGTTCCGGGTGATCGTGGATCGCTTCGCCGAAGGAACAGAAAATAATCCCCTGTTCCGCCAGCTTTTCGCGATAGGTGGTCGCCACCGAAACCGAGTCAAAAATGGCGTCGACGGCCACTTCCCGTCCTTCCCGCACCGGCACGCCGAGAAGGTTAAACGCCTCTTCGACTTCGCTGGTCAGAAACGCGCTGGACCCCGTTTGCTGCAGCGCGCCGGGCTCAGAGGCGCAGGCGTCATCGCAGTTGCCGCAGGAGGGCGCTGAATAATAGCTGTAATCCTGATAGTTCAGCTTGTCGTAGTGCGCCTTCAGCCAGTGCGGCTCTTCCATCGCCTGCCAGGCCTTAAACGCGTTCAGACGAAACTCCAGCATCCATTCTGGCTCATTGCGGCGCGCAGAAATCGCCCTGACCACCTCTTCATTTATGCCTTTCGCCAGCTCATCGGTCCGTAGCTGAGTGAAAAAGCCCTCTTTATAGTTGAGTGGCCCGCCGCTCCAGGTTTTGACATCGTCAGTTGCTTCAGTATTACGAGACATAGTTACTCCGCCTGAACGCCAAAACTTTCGCCGCAGCCGCATTCGTGCTGGGCTTTAGGATTATGAAATTTGAAGATTTGATTTAAGCCTTCGCGAACATAATCGAGCTCGGTGCCGTCGATAAACGGCATCGCCTGCAGCGGCGCCCACAGCTTCGCGCCATCGCGCTCAAATAACAGATCGTCTTTCGCCGGTTCAGCAATTAGCTCGAGAACGTAGCCAAAGCCGGCGCAGCCGCTGGTTTTAACGCCAAGCCGCAGCCCCTGCATATCCGGCTGTTTGCGGACCAGATCGCGAATATGGGCGGCGGCGGCTGGGGTCATGACCAGCCCACGCCAGCTAAAATCTTCGGGATTGAAAGTTCCTGCATGTGAATTCATCGCTCTACCTCATAGGTTGACGCCATCGGGCCATATCGCTATGTTAGTGATAATGATTATCACTTCAACCCATGCAGAGAAGGGGTATTTCCCCATTCAGTGCTTTTTATAAGCATAGACCCTGACAGAAGAGATATCGGAGATGGAATAAATTGTTCAATGCATTGATTAATAATGCATTTCAGTGCCAGAAAGGTAGAAATTGCAGGAAAGTTAAAATATGCATCGGAAATACCTATTTTTGAGATAGCGAATTTGCGTTGCACAGAACCCGCCGTGAAGGGCAAAAGAGTCACAACCGCGTACTGCGGGTAAAAAGGAGAAATGGCGGACGTTATCTTTCCCGGTCATGAGGCAAAAAGACCGCAATAACCACGAAAATTAAAAGGGCAGCGCCATGGCGGCGATGGAGGCGCTACCGCGTATCGCTAAACGGATGCCCGTTTAATTGTACTGCAGCGTCATGACCACAACGGCACTAATAGTTCCGGGCGTCGCACCGCCTGACACCGATTTTACCGAGGCCTGCATAGCCAGGGTTGCGGTTCTGTCAGCCGCGATATTGTGGGTGATGCTGGAACCCGTTCCCTTAAGCGCGCCGCTGCCCGCTTCACTCATCGCTACCGCCACGTTGGTTGCCGTACCGCTATTCAGATAATAGTCAGGACCGGCAAGCGGATCGGGAGCGCCGGTGAAGGAGGCCGTTACGCTGCGCGTTCCCGCCGGACAGTTGGTAAACAGCAAATTAAAGGCCACAGGGTCGGAGGATGACCCGGGCGTGGCCATGTTGGTTGCCTGAATATCGCCCAGATTGACATCGAGGTTGCTGTTTCCCCCATTGAATATACAGGGCGAGGCGACAATATTTCCCGTCACCCCCATCGTCACGCTATCGGCAGAAAAAACGTTCCAGCACAGCAACGTCAGAATAAGCAATTTTTTATGGCGTATTTTCATTTTTTCACCCGTTACTGGTACGTCAAATTAAGCGTGGCGGTCGCATTTGCCGAGCCGGATTCAACGGAAGTTAAGGTCTGATAATAACGGGCCGTCAACGGCAGCGTTTCTTGCCCGCCCGATGACCGTTTTAATAACAACGGGCTATTGATGGCCAACGGCGCGCCATTATATAAAAGCTGCACGCCAACGCCCTTTGCCGTACCGGCGCTGCCCTGCCCCGTTAATGCCATTACGCTGGTATTGGCGCTGTCGGGATTTTGTACGCCGCTCAGCGAAACGGTGATATTGGTGCCGGCGTTGCAGCTTAACCCCAGATTTTGCGTATTCTGCGCGCCAGCGGGCGTGGTGCCTACCGTCGAGCCGAACGTTGAAGCGGGAATATCGCCAATGATGAAGTTCAACTGAGGCGTAGTGATACTGCAGGCCAGGGCGTTGATTGTCCCATCGGTGAGTGTTGTGGTCAGGCCATCGCGGTAGACGCCGTCGCTGCCCTGGAGCGTCACCACCCCGATCGTTCCCGGCGTTAATGCGCCTGATGACACCTGGCCGGTAACCACGAGCTCAATTCTGCCGCCCCACCACTCCACGTATGAGGCCTGCGCCTCATAGGAAAATGTATTGCTTGGGTTTTCAAAGTAATTCCCGGAAGAGAAGCGAATACCGATACCATCGACATTGGTGGTGTAAACATGATTACCGTAGCTGCTCGGATTCCCACCAAGATACCGCATGCTGAATCCAAGCATTAACGGATTAGTACAACCGGTTAAATAGGAGGTGGTTTTCGTCGCATTCTGAGAAAAAATAACGGTCCCGACCGGCGCATCACGCGGTACGGTAATCGTTCCCACGGACAGAGTGGAGATCTGCGGGGTAATGGTGGTGCAGGTTCCGGCACGCGCGTTATTCCATCCGGCTATCAAGCCGAGCAAAATAACAGAGTAAATCAATCTCATGTTTAACGTTCCTGGTGACAACTGGCGCTAACTTCTGTTATTCCAGCGTAGGTTGATTGTTTCGGCAGGCTGAAATCAGCACGGCACTGTTGGCTGGACTCGCGGCCCCACGTGACGATGATTGCCCCCTGCTCGCGCATTCCGCTTAAAAAAACCTGGCCGCGATCGCCAACGATAAAGCTGCTCTTATTATCATCCGCAAGCGTCACCACCGCCCCGAACGGTACGAAGCGGTTATTGTCGGTTAAGGTCATCAGGACCCTGCGCCCCACTTTGGAAAGATAATCGGCGCGCACCACCGCACCTCGCGTCGGGGTAACCGTGTCGGTGTTTATCTCCAGCTCTACGTCCTCAGGCATATTTTGCGGATCGAGCGTCAGGTCGTTTTTTCGATAGACGGAAATATTGCTGACGACCGTATATCCCCGGTAGTCCGTGCGCGCGCCGGGTTGGTTGCGAATATTCACGCCGTGTGCGCCGGGGGCTTTTATCAGGGCATTGGTTTCACCGAGCGGTTGGGAAAGCGTGATGCCATCGGCGTGGGCGATAACGCCCCCCTGCAGACCATAATTAAGACGCTCGCTGTTTTTGTCGTAGCTATACCCCGCCGTCACTTCGCCGTACGTCCCTTTATAGTCACCGTTCATATTGCCGGTGTAACCCACGCCATCCGTACCGTAACCCTGCTGGACGTTCCAGTTCAGCGAGTTGTTCTCCAGCGCGACGCCGTTCATGCCGATATTATGCGTCGTTCCACCATTCTTGCTGGCGTTCATGCCATAGCTGGCCCACGTTTGCGGGAGGAATTTATCCAACGGTACGCTGACGTTAAACGCCAGCAGCTGGTCGTGGGCGCTGTTACTCGCGCTGTCGTTTGACGTCGCGCTACCATTTTTGCTGTATGTCCAGGTCAGGCCGTAGCTGATATTGCGCCAGTAGTTGTTGTATCCGACGCTCCAGGAAGCCATCGACCTGGCGGAGTTCCAGTAATCTTCCCTCGCCGCGCTGAGGGTTAGCGATCCCAGTTCGCGGCTCAGCGTCTGGCTCATCGTCAGCTCCGCGCGGTTACGCCTGCGGTCCTGCAGCGCGCTGCTGTCTCCATATGAGTCCAGAACTTCCTGCATCCCGTAATAGCCGCTGGTGGAATAGCGGTATCCCGCAATGGAAAAGTTGGTCCCGGTATCGATGAAGTTTTTGCTGTATCGCGCTCGCCAGGATTGGCCGCGCGATTTATCCGTTTTATCCGGCGTTGACCAGGCCTGCGTGACATCCGTGGAGATAGCGCCTAACGCCCCCATATTTTTACCCACGCCGAATGCCAGCGACTGATATTTGCTTGACTCCTGCAGGCCGCCATAGAGGGTAAAGCCATGCTGCAGGCCATAAATTGCCGTTGCCTGCCCGAAAGGGGTTTTATCCACGCTGCTGTTATATGAACGATACTGCCCGCCGGTGATAGCGTATTTGAATCGGCCTTCCCGCTGCAGTACCGGCAGCGAGGCGTAGGGCAGCGTGAAGTGCTGTTCGCTGCCATCGGCTTCTTTAATCGTCACGTCGAGATCGCCTGCCCCACCGGTAGGATACATATCCGTGATTTCAAAGGCGCCCGGCGCAACGTAGCTTTGGTAGATCTGGTAGCCGTTCTGGCGCACCACGACCTGCGCATTGGTTCGGGCAATGCCGCGTACCACGGGCGCATAACCCTTAAGAGAATCCGGCAGCATGTCGTCATCGGATGCCAACTGGCCGCCGCGAAACGGCATACTGTCGAACACGTCGGCAGGCGCAGAGCTGTCGCCAACGGTAAGCTGGGCTTTCAGAGGAATAATGGCCCGCTGCGCGTAGGTATAAACGGTATCCCATTTATCCTGGCCGGAGGACTCCCGTGACCAGGTGGTATAGTTGCGAAAACGCCAGGGTCCGATATTGATCCCCGGACGCAGGTTCGCATACTGGCTGTCGCTTCTGCCGCCCTGGCCCGTTTTCGCCCGAGTGTTCGCTCCGCTCAGGCTGTAATTGAGCAATGCCGCAGTAATCCCCTCATCCCACATTTCCGGCGGTACATAGCCCCTCGCCGGCAGGTCGATCGCCGCCTGGGGAATACTGATAACCAGCCGCTGGGCGCCAAACTGAAAATCAGCGCTGGCTTGCGGAATAGCCTGGAGATTGGCGCAATCACTATTTTCTACCGACAGCTGGGGAAAAAGTTCGGTTTTCACTCCCCACTGTTTTAATTGTTCCACGCTCAGACAGGGCTGTAATACCTCATTACCACCCCCGTTTTTTGCCATCGAAAAAGGAATATCCCGGGTGTCCATTAACTGGTCATCAAGAATAATATCCACATGGTATGTTCCCGGCGCCTGAGAGCCCGATTCAAAAGCCGATAAATCCGCTTTGCCCACGCTGGGATTATCTAACTCTACCAGTGCCGTATTAAACGAATCACTGGCATACAGTTCCGGAGAGAAACCGGTTAACGCTATGGCGATAAGCGTAGCCAGACGAGCAGGTCGCAACTTATTATTTTTTATTGTCATCGCTATTACCTATTTAACGCTGGGCTTGCCATTTACTCTGGGATTACAAACTGGCTTGATGTGACGGACCGGGGCTGCCGTAGTCATTAATAATTTTAAATGTCAGGGCATTGCCGGAGGCCCCGTCCGGCATGCGGAATCGGGTGGTCGAACCCGGCATGACGTAGGTCACCTGGGCAAGCATTTTTCCGCCCACGGTAATTTCATTGAAATTAATGACGTAAGGCGTTGGGTTATTAACCTGAAGTTCATTGCCGCTTCTTTGCCAGGTGAGTTTATTCGCCTGTTCCTCCGGCGTTGAGGCGCGAAGCGTAACGGGACGGTAAATTAGCTTGATGCGCGTTTTTACGGCAATTTGCAGGGAGTTCATCTGCTTTGATGCCGAGGGAATCGCTTTAATATTTATCCAGAATAAACTTTCTTTGGCCTGAGGCAGTGAACCTGTCGCGACAATTCGCTCAATATTTTTTTGTCCGCTGTCGAGGCGATACATCGGCGGCGTAATAATAAAAGGCGCTTTACCAGAACCAACGTCTTGATCATCTATCCATGACTGAATTAAATAAGGTGTCGCATCAGGATTATTAACGCTGATTGACGCTTCTTTTTTTGCACCATCGAAAATGATGCGCGTGCCGCCGATAATCACCCCGGCAGTAGCGCTTGCCTGCAACAGCGTTAACATTGTTATCGCCAGGCTAATTGTTCTGATAAAACGCATTTTATACCTCTTAAAACAAAGGGGCCGGGCCGGCCCCCTACTGATTACTGCAGAAACTTAGTTGTAAACCACTGAGAAGTTCGCGACCGAGTTAGCTGGACCGGCGACTACCGTCGCAGCGGTCGACATATACTGCGCATAGAAATTCAGCGTATTATCGGCGGTGCTGCTGAGTATGTAGCTATAACCGTTGCTACCGTGCAGAGGCAGGTCGGCTTTATCCGCCGTCATCAGATTAATGGCAACACCGGTTGCGGCTCCGACAACCGACGAGTCAATGGCCAGCAGGTTGGAATTGTCTGGATCGGGCGTGCCATCAAAGCGGACTTTGGCATTGGTAACCGTCACCGGACAGTTCTTCAAAATAATATCGAATTTCGTCGCGGCGGTTCTCGAACCGGCTACCGGAAATTCAGTTTTATAATAATCGCCTAAAACAACCACCTGGTTCTGAGAGGCGACATCGATGTCGCAGGCGGCATCCAAAATATTGCCATTAAAGTTAACGGTACCCGCTGCTGCGAAAGCCTGAGTCATAGATAATGCAGAACCTGCTGCAAGAATCGCAATAACAATTTTCTTTTTCATAACGACACATCCTGTTTTACTTTATGTACATTCAGGCAAAATATTTAATAAACGCATTTTGCCATTGCTTTAATATATTGCCGGGAATCAATGGTATATATCACACCACTGTTTCATTTTATTAAAACCGGATTACCCCTGCCGACGAGACAAAATTTATACAACATTTTTTCAGCGCACAATCTATTTCGCGGTCTAAATGTAGACTCAGAATTAACAAAAATAAAACATTTAAATTAAGATATTGCTTAATCACTCGGACCCCGGTCTACTTTTGGACCCGGGAAGCAAAACTAACAAAATCAATAAATTATAACCATAACCCCCCCGGGTCTATTATTAGACCAGACGCCAATATTCCCTGACATGCTGTTTTTTAAGATAATTCCCAACATCGATCAAAAAACGATCGCATAAGTTAGTGAGGTATCTTATGAACACGCGAATTATTCCTGAACTCGGCAGCGAGCCAGCAGAAGTACTTGAGATAAAACCCTTTAAGCACATTGAGAAATTAATTGATAATATCCTGCCGTACGCCGAGAGACGTATAGTATCGAAAGGGGAGATCGTTCATTATTACGATAATGACATTCGTCAGTGTTTTTTACTTATCCAGGGCAGCGTTGCTCTGCATCGTCGCGGAGACGGGATTGTTTTAAACTCAGAGTCATCGCCTTTTCTTCTCGGCGTATGTAGCCAGTTTTCCTCTGAACGTCTTTACGTCAGGGTACTGGAAACGTCAGAAATTGCGGCCGTTTCGCTGGAAACGTTTAATCGCGTGGTGGCCCAACAGAATTTATGGGAGCATTTTTCAAAGCTTCTGATCTATACCGCATCGCGGGTTTATGAGCACTGCGCCCAGATATCGCAAATGTCAGCCTATGATATCATCCGTTTTCAACTTGTTGAATTAATGCAAGAGCCCGAAGCTATCCGGCAAAATATCACCGCGGCGGCCTATATCAAAAGTCGCACCTATCTTTCCCGCAGCGGCGTTATGCGCATCCTGGCGGAGCTAAGAACGGGTAAATACATTACCATGGAGCGCGGAGTGCTGATTGACATCCACCACCTGCCGCGAAAGTATTGATTGTTCATGTATCTTCGGAGTGGCAAGAGATACGCGCGAGGTTATAATAAATCCGATCTCCTTCAGGATTTTCTGACTATGTCATCTGCAAATCAACCCTTCCGCGGCTCCCCTTACGCACAGGAATTTATTTCTCATTTGCAGCCCTACTGCACGACGTACCGAACGGGCCGCGGCGAGCAGTTTGATCTTCAGGTTAACGGTCAAGGGATGTGTTACCTCCTTCTGGAGGGGACGATAGCGATATACCGAAGAAGTGACAACATGATGCTTTCCACGGCGCTCAGTCCCGCCCTTTTCGGCCTCGCTAACCTGACGGACATTTACTTTGATGACTATTTTAAAACCGTCACGCCGTGCCAGATTGGCGTACTCACGACCCGTCGCGTCGAGGAAATCATTAAAGAGAAGGCGCTATGGGGACTGCTCTCTAAACAGCTGATGTTTGTCTATAACCGCCTCTATCATAACGTTATGCCCCAGGGCACGCCAACGGCGTACGAGATGATTCGCCAGCAGCTGATCAAGCTCATGGAGGAAGAGGAGGGTTATCGCTACAGCGTGACGGCTGAAAGATATATCAGAGAGAAAACCCGGCTTTCCCGCAGCGGCGTAATGCGCATTCTGGCGGCTCTGAAGACCGGTGGTTTCATCGAAATGGAAGAGGGGAAACTCATAAAAATCAACAAACTTCCTGCTAAGTACTGATTATGCGGATAGGGCTTTCGGCCCTCTCGCGATCCGGCCTGCGCGCCGAAATGCATTCATGCAACAAATTCTATGCGTTTTCATTATAAGTATTGTCATTTCACAGAAATAAAGATTTATTCACTGCTGACTGGCTCATGTAGAATGCGCTGCTAAATTTCCTTCATCTTTTACGCAATGTCGCCCTGGCGACCGTTCGGGAACCTGTGTAGTACTGAATTATGGATATAGAAACAGATGTCATGTCGATGTGTATGGTCGTGTTGTTAATTATTAGCGTGTTGCTCGATTAACCTCTTCCCCCCGTAAAATCAGTACGCCTCGCCGTCGCCGGACAGGCCAGTCTATTCGCTACGAACCCGATCCAAATCGAAATCGTACCGTTCCCCCGCGCGGCCTGACCTGCCAGCGTATTCCGGGATAAGCGTTGAGAGAGGCAATATTGCCCTGTCGGGCATGGCGCGAATATTAAAAAGGCTGCCAACGATGGTGGCAGCCTCTTCACTTTATGGCATTGCTGATACGAAGAGCGAATTAGCTCCTGATCTTCCTGTAGATAAACAGGACAACCAGCGCACCGATCACCGCCACGACAAAGCTGCCGAAATTAAAACCGTCTACACGGCCAAAGCCGAAGAAAGTACTAATCCAACCCCCGACAACTGCACCGATGACACCCAGAATTACGGTAACGATAAATCCGCCGCCGTCTTTCCCCGGCATAATCCACTTGGCTAAAATACCGGCAATAAGCCCAAAAATGATCCATGAAATGATACCCATAGCTAGCTCCGTCCTCTTGTTACCTTGTAAATATCTGGTATAGAAAGATTAGCATAAATATTAATGATGTTTCATAAAATTATATTTAGCATATATAACTTGTCAGCGCGGGGATAATGGTCTACGCCCTGAACGCGTACCGGACAAATAATCAGCAAGCGGAAGTATCGCGTCGCGGATAATTAAAACCTCGGGAGAGGCAGCGATAAGCCAGGATTTTTCTTATTAAAAGTGAAACTGAAAGCGGAATACAAAAGCAGCAAGGAGGGACATTTCCCTCCTTGCTAACTTAGATGACTGCGGTCGTCAGCCGCGACGAACAGCAAAGGCGCCCCTGTTCATCAGTAATGTCGATTTGCCACACCTGGTGACGGGAGCCGACGTGCAGCGCGCGGCACACGCCGCGAACCCTCCCGCTTCGCACCGAACGGATATGGTTGGCATTGACCTCCAGCCCCACCACCTTCTGCTCGCCTTCGCTGCACAGATAGCCGGCCACCGAGCCTAAGGTTTCCGCTAATACCACCGACGCGCCGCCGTGCAGCAGCCCAAACGGCTGATGGGTGCGGCTATCTACCGGCATGGTGGCCTCGATGGCGTCATCGGTAAGGGCCTCGAAGCGAATATCCAGCAGGCCGACCATATTCCCGTCGCCCATGGCGTTCAGCTGTTCCAGGGTGCTCTGACGTTTCCAAATCATCCCATAATCTCCAGTAGCGCCTGCAGCGGATGGCGTACGCCGCTGCCTTCAATACGCTTCACCTGGCTACGACAGGAGTAGCCGGTGACCAGGCAGCGATTACGCGGCAGGCGCTGCATCGCCTGCTGCCAGGAGAGCGCGTAGATAGCCAGCGAGTTGGCGTGATTCTTCACTTCATGGCCGTAGGTACCGGCCATGCCGCAGCAGCCCACGTTAACGTTTTCCAGCTTCGCGCCAAAACGCGCGAAGATATCCGCCCACTGTTTGGTGGAAGCGGGAAGCGCCGTGACCTCGGTACAGTGGCCAAACAGATACCACGACTCGCCGCCCTGCTCCTGCGCAGCGGTTGCCGACAGCGCCTGCGGCAGCCACTCATGCACCAGCATCACGCGGAAATCGCCGCGCTTGTCGCCGAGCACCTGGTTGTATTCATCGCGATAGCAGAGCACCAGCGCCGGATCGACCCCCACCATCGGCATGCCGAGCTGGGCCACCCGGTTCAGGAAATCGGCGGTTTTCTGCGCGGTGCGCGCGAATCGCGTCAGGAAGCCCTTAATATGCTGGGCTTTACCGTTTGGCGAAAACGGCAGCAGCACCGGCTGGTAGCCTAGCTTTTCGACCAGTTGAACAAAATCGGCAACCACCTGCGCATCGTAATAGCTGGTAAACGGATCCTGAACCACCAGCACCCTTTTAGCTTTCTGCTCTGCGCTCAGCGCTTCCAGCTGCTCCAGCGTGGTATTCGCCGAACGATGGCCGACCATCTGCTGCTTCAGCGACGGGACGGAGAGCAGCGGGAGATCGACCATACCGATATGCTTTTCCGACAGCTTGCGCATCCACGGCTGATTAATAAAGAAGTTGAACGTCTTCGGCGCATGCGCCATCAGCGGCGCGTAGGATTCAACCGCCGCCACCAGATGATCGCGGACCGGCCGCAGGTAGCGGCTGTGGTAAAGCTGGAGGAAACGCGACCGGAACTCCGGAACGTCGATCTTAATCGGGCACTGGGTCGAGCAGGCTTTACAGGCCAGACAGCCGGACATCGCCTCCTTGACCTCATGCGAGAAATCGTACTCTCCCTTACGCGCGTGCCAGCTATTGCGGGTGCGCTCCACCAGGGTACGCAGGCTGGCGCGTTTTTCCGGCAGATCTTTTTCCAGCTGATTGGGGTCGATGCCGCGATCCGCCAGCAGGCGCAGCCATTCTCGCACCAGCGTGGCCCGCCCCTTCGGCGAGTGAATACGGTGGTTGCTGACCTTCATCGACGGACACATCGGGCTTTTGGCATCAAAGTTGAAGCACAGACCGTTGCCATTACACTCCATCGCGCCGCGCCACGAGCTGCGCACGGCAATGGGGATCTGCCGATCGAAGGTCCCGCGCTTAACCGCATCCACCTTCATCATCGGCGCATCCACGCCTTCCGGCGGGCATATTTTACCGGGATTCAGACGGTTATCCGGGTCAAACGCGGCTTTAATCTTGCGCAGCTCGCCAAACAGTTCTGCCCCAAAGAACGCCGGGCTATATTCGGCGCGGAAGCCTTTCCCGTGTTCCCCCCACAGAAGGCCGCCATACTTAGCGGTTAAGGCTACGACGTCATCGGAGATGCGCTTCATCAGCATCTCTTGCTGCGGATCGCACATATCCAGCGCCGGACGCACGTGCAGCACGCCGGCATCCACATGGCCAAACATGCCGTAGCTCAGGCCATGACCGTCAAGCAGCGCGCGAAATTCCACAATATAGTCGGCCAGATGCTCCGGCGGCACGCAGGTATCTTCGGCGAAGGGTATCGGTTTAGCGGCTCCTTTGGCATTCCCCAGCAGGCCGACGGCTTTTTTCCGCATCGCGTAGATGCGCTCAACGCCGTCCAGATCGTGGCAAACCTGCCAGCCGATAACGCCCGCTTCGCCGCGCGCCATCAGCTCATCCAGGCGCTGGCACAGGGTCGTCACCTGGCCGTCGATCAGTTCGGCGTCATCACCGGCGAACTCAACGATATTCAGCCCCAGCATCTCTTTATCCGCAACGTCGGTAATGAGCTCGCTGACCGAATGCCAGACAATATCTTCCCGCGCCAGATTAAGCACTTTTGAGTCAACGGTTTCGACCGAAAGCGCCCTGGCCTCCACCATAAACGGCGCGTTACGCAGCGCGGAGTTAAAGGAATCGTATTTAACGTTAACCAGGCGGCGTACTTTCGGTAAGCGGGTAATATCCAGCCGCGCTTCGGTAATAAACGCCAGCGTCCCTTCTGAACCGGTCAGGATGCGGGTCAGATCGAATTCGCTCATCTCGTCATTAAAGACGTGGCGTAAATCGTAGCCCGTCAGGAAGCGGTTAAGTTTGGGGAATTTATCGATAACCAGCTGCCGCTGCGCTTTGCAGCGCTGATAGACCGTGCGGTAAATACGCCCGATCGCCGACTGTTCTGCGCCCAGCGTTTCCGCCAGCGCCGCCGGAATCGGCTGCGTATCCAGAATGTCGCCGCCGATCAGCACCGAGCGCACGCCGAGCACGTGATCGGAGGTTTTCCCATAGACCAGCGAGCCCTGCCCGGAAGCATCGGTGTTGATCATCCCGCCAAGCGTGGCGCGGTTGCTGGTCGACAGTTCCGGCGCAAAAAAGTAGCCGTACGGTTTAAGGAACTGATTGAGCTGATCTTTAATGACCCCGGCTTCCACCCGCACCCACCCTTCTTCGGGGTTGATTTCAATAATGCGGTTCATATAGCGGGACATATCGACGATGATCCCGGCGTTGAGCGCCTGCCCGTTGGTGCCGGTACCGCCCCCGCGCGGGGTAAAGATCAGTGATTTAAAACGTTCTTCCGCCGCCAGTCTTGCCAGCAGAGCGACGTCTGCCGTGGAGCGGGGGAATAAAATCGCATCCGGCAACAGTTGATATACACTGTTATCAGTCGCCATCGTTAGCCTGTCGGCGTAGCTGGTGGCGGTATCGCCGGTAAAACCTTGTTGCTCCAGTACCTGCAAAAAATTCAGCACCAGCTGAACGACACCTGGCGCTTGAGAAATCTGTGGGATCATGACGCTCGACCCTGCCTGACTATGTTGTGTTGTAAGTGATTAAACGTTTGCGTAGTGCACACAACTTTTTATCACATTTTTTTCATATGCGCCCGCCAGAATTAAGGGCAAAATCAGGCGCGCGAAGATATTGATATTATTATCAGTACATGGAATTACGCTGCGTCAGCCTTGTGACGCGACTGCAAAGGTAAAACTTTATCATGATTAACCCCAATCAGCCCCGGGACATACCGCAAGTTCTGCTGTCGGTGCTGTTTTTGTCCCTGATTATTATTTCCTGCCTGTGGGTCGTTCAGCCATTTATCCTGTCATTTGCCTGGGCCGGTACCGTGGTTATCGCCACCTGGCCGGTGCTTTTGCGCCTGCAGCGCCTGCTATTCGGCAAGCGCGCGCTGGCGGTGCTGGTGATGACGCTGCTGCTCTTTTTACTGTTCGTTATCCCTATTGCGCTGCTGGTCAACAGCCTGGTGGATAACAGCACGCCATTAATAAAAGTGATTACCAGCGGTAACTTTACGCCGCCGGATCTGGCGTGGCTAAATAGCGTTCCGCTGATTGGCGATAAGCTGTATACCGGCTGGCACAATTTACTGGAGATGGGGGGAACGGCGATTATGGTCAAAATTCGCCCCTATCTCGGCACCACCACCACATGGTTTGTTGGCCAGGCGGCGCACATCGGCAAGCTGCTGGTCTACTGCGGACTCATGCTGCTGTTTAGCGCCCTGCTGTACTGGCGTGGCGAACAGGTTGCCTATGGGTTCCGCCACTTTGCCACCCGTCTGGCGGCCAAACGCGGCGATGCGGCGGTGATCCTCGCCGGCCAGGCGATTCGCGCCGTGGCGCTGGGGGTGGTCGTCACCGCCCTGGCCCAGGCGGTGCTTGGCGGTATTGGCCTTGCGGTCAGCGGCGTGCCTTACGCCGCGCTGCTCACCGTGGTGATGATCTTTACCTGCCTTGTGCAGCTGGGGCCTTTGCTGGTTCTGGTACCGTCAATTATCTGGCTGTACTGGAGCGGTGATACCACATGGGGCACCGTACTGCTGGTCTGGAGCTGCGTTGTCGGCACCATGGATAACTTTATCCGTCCGCTGTTGATTCGTATGGGCGCCGACCTGCCGATGATTCTGATCCTTTCCGGCGTTATCGGCGGCCTGGTGGCGTTCGGCATGATTGGGCTGTTTATCGGTCCTGTGCTGCTGGCGGTCTCCTGGCGACTGTACGATGCGTGGGTTAACGAAGCGCCGCCGCCGCCGAGGGACCCCGACCTGGTGCTTGAGGAGCTGAGCGAGCTCAATACCCGAGCCACCCAGGATAAGTAAGTGAAAAGGCGGGGAAACCCGCCTTTTGCCCCTCTGTCCCTATCAATGTCGGGCACGACAGCCTTAAAGCTTAAGAAATCCTAATCTATCTTTCACGTCATTCCACCACCCGCTGCCTGCTAACCGCATTTGCTTCGCAGATTCTTTACCTTAATTTAACTATTGAGAGGAATCCGATCGACGCAAAAAGCCTCAGTGCCTAGTATTAGCTCACGGTTATAAATCAACGCATTGATTTATAAGCATGGAAATCCCCTGAGTGAAACAACGAATTGCTGTGTGTAGTCTTTGCCCATCTCCCACGATGGGCTTTTTTTTGTCCGTTTTCTGTTCCCCAAAAACAAAAAATCCCCGCCACTGCTGAGCTGACGGGGGGTATCCAGTTGCCTGTTTTTGCGAGAACTTACTTATTCAGCTCCGCCAGGCCGAGCCAGGTTTGCACGACCGTGTCCGGGTTCAGGGAAAGGCTATCGATCCCCTCTTCCATCAGCCAGGCGGCAAAATCTTCGTGGTCAGACGGACCCTGTCCGCAGATACCGACGTACTTGCCCTGCTTCTTCGCCGCGCGGATGGCCATCGACAGCAGCGCTTTCACCGCGTCGTTACGCTCATCGAACAGCTCGGAGACCACGCCGGAGTCGCGATCCAGCCCCAGCGCCAGCTGCGTCATGTCGTTAGAACCAATAGAGAAGCCGTCGAAGTATTCGAGGAACTGTTCAGCCAGCAGCGCATTCGATGGGATTTCACACATCATAATCAGCTTCAGGCCGTTTTCGCCGCGCTTGAGGCCCTGGCGTTCCAGCTCTTCAACCACCGCTTTTGCCTGCGCGACGGTCCGGACAAACGGCACCATGATTTCGACGTTGGTCAGGCCCATGTCGTTACGCACCCGCTTAACCGCTTCACACTCCAGCGCGAAGCAGTCGCGGAAGCTTTCTGACACATAGCGGCCGGCCCCGCGGAAGCCCAGCATCGGGTTCTCTTCTTCCGGCTCATAACGTTCGCCGCCGACCAGGTTGGCGTATTCGTTAGACTTAAAGTCAGAAAGACGCACAATCACCCGTTTCGGGAAAAATGCCGCGCCAAGGGTGGAGATCCCTTCGGTCAGGCGACCGACGTAGAACTCTTTCGGCGAGTCGTAGCCTTTCATCAGCTCGCGGATTTCATTCTGCAGCCCCGGCTCCTGATCGTCGAACTCCAGCAGCGCGCGCGGGTGGACGCCAATCATACGGTTGATAATGAACTCCAGACGCGCCAGGCCCACGCCTTCGTTCGGCAGGCAGGCAAAGTCGAAGGCGCGGTCCGGGTTACCGACGTTCATCATGATCTTCAGCGGCAGATCCGGCATATCGCCAACGGTGGAGCTCTTGACGCTGAAGTCGAGGATTTCGGCATACACGTAGCCGGTATCGCCCTCGGCACAGGAGACGGTCACATTCTGGTTTTCCTGGATGCGATCGGTGGCGTTACCGCAGCCCACTACCGCCGGGATCCCCAGCTCACGCGCGATAATCGCCGCATGACAGGTACGCCCGCCGCGGTTGGTGACGATCGCCGCCGCCTTTTTCATGATCGGCTCCCAGTCCGGGTCGGTCATGTCGGTCACCAGCACGTCGCCGGGCTCGATGCGGTTCATTTCGCTGATATCGTGAATGACTTTCACCGGACCCGCGCCGATACGATGGCCGATCGCACGCCCTTCCGAAATAATCTGTCCTTGCGCATGGAGGGTATAGCGCTCCATCACCTGGCCGCGGGAACGGACGGTCTCCGGACGCGCCTGCACGATAAACAGCTTACCGGTATGGCCGTCTTTCGCCCATTCGATATCCATCGGACGGTTGTAGTGCTTCTCGATTTGAACCGCTTGCTGCGCCAGCTCCTGCACTTCCGCGTCGGTTAACGAGAAGACGTCGCGCTGCGCCTGCGGCACGTCTTCGATACGCACCTGCTTGCCGTGCTCCTGGGTAGGGGCGTAAACCATGCGGATCTTTTTCGACCCCATGGTGCGGCGTACGATTGCCGGCCGGCCCGCTTCCAGCGTGGGTTTATGGACGTAGAACTCATCGGGGTTCACCGCCCCCTGCACCACCATCTCGCCGAGCCCCCAGGCGGAGGTGATAAACACCACCTGATCAAAACCGGATTCGGTATCGATGGAGAACATCACGCCGGACGAGGCCAGATCGGATCGCACCATCCTCTGCACCCCGGCGGAGAGCGCCACCCCGCGGTGATCGTACCCTTGATGCACGCGGTAGGAAATGGCGCGATCGTTAAACAGCGAAGCAAACACGTGCTTCACCGCGACGAGCACGGCGTCAAAGCCCTGCACGTTAAGGAATGTCTCCTGCTGACCGGCGAAGGAGGCGTCCGGCATATCTTCCGCCGTCGCGGAGGAGCGCACGGCAAAGGAGGCCTCAGCGTCATCGGCGGACAGCTGGGTATAGGCATCGCGAATCGCATTTTCCAGTTCGCTCTGGAACGGCGTATCAATGATCCACTGACGGATCTGTGCGCCCGCTTTCGCTAATGCGGAAACGTCGTCAATGTCGGTTTCATCCAGCAGTTCATAAATGCGCTGGTTAACACCGCTTTGGTCCAAAAACTGATTAAAGGCATCAGCGGTGGTGGCAAACCCGTTCGGTACGGACACGCCCATACCCGACAGATTTGTAATCATTTCACCAAGGGAGGCATTTTTGCCCCCAACCCTGTCTACATCATTCATGCCGAGTTGGTTATACCAAAGCACCAGCGGTGACGAGCCATTGTTGGACATCGAGACAATCCTTTTGTGATTTAATACCAGTGATAAATAATTCACGATCGACTACGAGATTTATCCTGACATATTTATCCAGCTGAAAGAAACGGTGAATCGTTCAAGCAAATTATTTTTTCGTTTTTAGGATTCTTTGCCAGATATAGCTAAGCTAATGATTCTTCAGAAATCTGATGAAATTTGATACAAAAGATACGCAGTTGCGAAAAATGAACTCACCTTTTCATTAAAAATAAAAATAGCGTTTCATTTTTTAAATATGAGACAAAGCCTGGAGCGTTATGCTTAAATTTAATATCAGCTTTCAGACAATTAAACTCATTATACCGGATGGTCAAAATGGAAAGTGCTGTAGATCGCCACGTATTTTATATTTCCGACGGTACCGCTATTACAGCGGAAGTTCTGGGTCATGCGGTCATGTCGCAATTCCCGGTCGCCACCAGCAGCGTAACCCTGCCGTTTGTCGAAAATATTAGCCGCGCGCGCGCCGTGAAGGAGCAAATTGACGCGATTTTCCAGCAGACCGGCATTCGACCGCTGGTGTTCTACTCCATCGTGCTGCCGGAAATTCGCGACATCATCCTACAAAGCGAAGGCTTTTGTCAGGATATCGTCCAGGCGCTGGTGGCCCCCCTGCAGCAGGAGCTGCGCCTCGATCCGACGCCAATCGCTCACCGCACCCACGGCCTGACGCCCGGTAACCTGAACAAATACGACGCGCGTATCGCCGCTATCGACTACACCCTTGCCCACGATGACGGAATTTCTCTGCGTAATCTCGATCAGGCCCAGGTGATCCTCCTCGGCGTTTCGCGCTGCGGGAAAACCCCCACCAGCCTGTATCTGGCGATGCAGTACGGTATCCGCGCCGCCAACTACCCGTTTATCGCCGATGATATGGACAATCTGATTCTTCCGGCTTCGCTTAAGCCGCTACAGCACAAACTCTTCGGCTTAACGATCAATCCGGAGCGCCTGGCGGCCATCCGCGAAGAGCGGCGGGAAAACAGCCGCTATGCTTCCATGCGCCAGTGCCGGATGGAAGTGACCGAAGTCGAGGCGCTTTACCGCAAAAACAAGATACCTTGCCTGAACAGCACCAACTATTCCGTGGAAGAGATCGCCACCAAAATCATGGATATTATGGGGTTAAGCCGCAGAATGTACTAACACACTAGTACATTATTAAAAATTTGTTTATGCTATCACCTGAGCCCTATACAGGATCATGCCCTGCTCTTGCAATAAGCGGGGATTGGTTTATCGTGATGCGCATCACTTCCCGGCATTTTCGCCGCGGAAGAAACAGATTTTGAGACCCCAATGAATAAAACAGACGAATTGCGTACCGCGCGCATTGAAAGCCTGGTAACGCCTGCGGAACTGGCTCAGCGGCATCCAGTGTCTGCCGACGTTGCCGCACACGTTTCCGCCTCACGCCGCCGAATCGAGAAAATCCTCAACGGTGAAGATCGCCGCCTGCTGGTGGTGATCGGTCCCTGTTCCATTCACGATATTGATGCGGCGATGGAGTATGCGCGCCGCCTGCAGGGTATGCGCGAACGTTACCAGCCGCAGCTGGAAATCGTGATGCGTACCTATTTTGAGAAGCCGCGCACGGTGGTTGGCTGGAAGGGGCTGATCTCCGACCCCGACCTGAACGGCAGCTATCGGGTGAATCACGGCCTTGAGCTGGCGCGTAGCCTGCTGCTGCAGGTCAATGAACTGGGCGTACCGACCGCCACCGAGTTTCTCGATATGGTGACCGGGCAGTTTATTGCCGACCTGATAAGCTGGGGCGCTATCGGCGCGCGTACGACCGAGAGCCAGATCCACCGCGAAATGGCCTCGGCGCTCTCGTGCCCGGTAGGCTTTAAGAACGGTACCGATGGCAATACCCGTATCGCCGTTGATGCGATCCGCGCTTCCCGCGCCAGCCATATGTTCCTGTCGCCGGATAAGCAGGGACAGATGACCATCTACCAGACCAGCGGCAATCCGTACGGCCATATCATTATGCGCGGCGGTAAAAAGCCGAATTACCACGCCGCCGATATCGCCGCCGCCGGGGAAGCGCTGGCGGAGTTCGACCTGCCGGAACAGCTGGTGGTGGATTTTAGCCACGGCAATTGCCAGAAACAGCACCGCCGTCAGCTGGACGTTTGCGCCGATATCTGCCAGCAGATCCGCGCCGGCTCGACCGCCATCGCCGGGATCATGGCCGAGAGTTTCCTTCAGGAAGGCACGCAGAAGGTCGTCGCGGGCCAGCCGCTGACCTGGGGACAATCGATTACCGATCCCTGCCTGAGCTGGGACGATAGCGAACGGCTGCTGGATGAATTAGCCGCCGCCACCGCCACCCGCCTGTAGTTCCCCTCCCCACCGTACGCGCGGTGGGGAGCGATTTTCCGCCATCGACCGGCCCGACACCTGCTAAATCTGGTATTCCGCTAAATAAAGCTTGCGTGAAAAACAACATTATTGATAATGATTATCATTGTTGCCTTGATTTTTATTTTTAGTGCTATGACGCGTATGGATAACACTGCCACAGCAGAAAAAACAACAGACAATGCCCCGTATCCGGTTCCGACGGACAAAGAGATAAGCAGCCGGACATTATTAGGCAGCGAGGGACGGGTGGTGATTGAACATCGCGGTCAGCGCTACCTGCTGCGTCAGACCCATTCGGGTAAGCTGATCCTGACCAAATAATTATCCCCACCGATAAAGGCAGGGATAACGAACGTTAGCTGGAACAGCTTACTTCAAGACGCCTTCCCCAGTCCGGTGGACGCTGAATATACTCATCCGTCCGATCGGCAAAGGGGTGAGAGAGTGCGCTATGCAGGCGCTCCAGTTCGCTCATATCCCCCTGCTCCGCCTGTTCAATGGCCCGCTGAGCCAGCCAGTTACGCAGCACGATCGCCGGGTTCACGCTGTGCATCCGCGCCTGCCTTTGCGCATCGTCAACCTGTTCATCGCGCAGGCGCGCGCGGTAAGCGGTAAACCAGCTATCGAACGTCTCGCGGTCGATAAACTCATCGCGTAGCGGCGAGGCGGCGCTCTCCTGCTCGCTGGCGCTGAGCATCCGGAAGGTCCGCGTATAGTCGCTGCCCTCGCGTTCCATCAGCGCAAACAGGCCGTCCAGCAGTTCGTTATCCCCTTTTTGCTGGGTAAACAATCCGAGCTTGTCGCGCATGCGGCGGCCATACGTCGTCAGCAGCGCTTGCTGGTAACTATCCAGCGCGCCGTTCAGCGCCTCAGCGCTGATAAACGGCGAGAGCGTCTGAGCCAGCCGTTGCAGGTTCCATAGCCCTACCGCCGGCTGATTATCAAAGCTGTAGCGCCCCTGATAATCGGAGTGGTTACAGATAAAGCCAGGCTGGAAATCATCAAGGAAACCGTACGGACCGTAGTCCATCGTCAGGCCGAGAATTGACATATTGTCGGTATTCATCACCCCGTGGGCAAAGCCCACCGTTTGCCAGCAGGCAATCATCTCCGCGGTTCGGGTGACAACGTCACTGAACCACAGAAGGTACTTATCCGCTTCATTTTGCAGATGCGGCCAGTGGTGACGAATCACGTAATCCGCCAGCTGCTGCACTTTCAGAGGCTCGCGACGGTAGTAAAAATGCTCAAAATGGCCGAAACGAACGTGGCTTTCCGCCAGCCGCATCAGCATTGCCCCGCGCTCGACGGTTTCGCGGTATACCGGCGTATCGCTGGCCACTATCGCCAGCGCGCGGGTGGTGGGAATGCCCAACGCATGCATCGCTTCCGAGGCCAGCGCCTCGCGGATCGTCGAGCGCAGCACCGCCCGCCCGTCGCCCATTCGCGAATAGGGAGTGAGCCCGGCGCCTTTAAGGTGCCAGTCAAAGCGACGACCATCAGCGAGCTGCTGTTCGCCGAGCAGAATACCGCGCCCGTCGCCGAGCTGCCCGGCCCAGGCGCCGAACTGGTGGCCGCTGTAAACCTGCGCCAGCGGCGACATTCCCGGCAGCAGCGTTTCGCCGCCCCATACGCCAGCGCCCTTCTGCGGGCTGAATAACGACGCGTCAACGCCCAGCGTTCGCGCCAGCGGAGCGTTGTGCCAGACAAGCCGCGCATTCTCCAGCGGCGTAGGGGTTAAAGCGGTGTAAAAATCCGGCAGTTCATCACGCCAGTGGGTAGTAAAAGACAGGGTCATGGTTCCTCCTGCCTTCAGTGTAGTGCTTTCAACAAATTATTAACACGGAGGAATGGATGGGTTATTGCGATAAAAGACAAGACGGGCGTTGTGGCGCTGCCCGGTAAGGCGTTACCGCCGCCGGGCAAGAAAACGCCACGCTACGCTTTGACGTATCGAGGCTAGATCCTTCGCGCCTGCCAGAATTTTTTATGCCAGTAGACATTATCCAGCGACGATCGCGTCACGCCCTGGCTGGTGGAGGCGTGGATAAACTGGTTATCCGTGTCGTAAATACCGACGTGCAGACCGCTCTCTCCGGAACCGGTCTTGAAGAAGACCAGATCGCCGGGCAGCAGTTCGCTCTTATCGATTTTCGTGCCGATCTCCGCCTGCTCACGCGTTTCGCGCGGCAGCTGCAACGCGAACTTATCGCGGAAGGTCATCAGCACAAACCCGGAGCAATCAACGCCGCGCGGCGACATGCCGCCGTAGCGATACGGCGCTCCCCGCCAGTTCCTTAGCTGCTCATTCAGGTTAGCAACAACGGTAATCGAATCAGCAAGCCGTGGATTGGGCGGCGGCGCCCGGTGGCTGCTACAACCCGCCAGAAATAACGCAACACACATAACGAGCCAAAAACGCATCTCAGACGAATCCTCTGTTCCCTATCCTGATAGCAGGATAATTTACCTTGTTTATCAATTCGCTGGCAAGCTGACTGCGTGCTACTGTGACGCAACGAGCATAAGATGACCCGCCACCTCGACCCGCTGGAAGTCCATGGCATACGCGGCGGTTAAATTTTCTTCGCTTAATACCTCGGCGGTGCTGCCGCAGGCGATCGTCTCCCCCCGGCAGATAAGCCAGGAGCGATGGGCGTGTCGGAGAGTATGATTCAGGTCGTGGCTGCTCATCACGACGGCAATCCCCGAGGCGCAGAGTTCGCTTAACAGTCGGTCCAGCGCGGCCTGCTGCGCCACGTCCAGGCTGTTCATCGGTTCATCCAGCAATAGCAACTGTCCGGACGCGTTAGCCTGACGATGAATCTGCAGTATTACCGCCGCCAGGCGCACGCGCTGCCACTCCCCGCCGGAGATGTGATTCACCTGGCGCCCCAGCTTGTCGCCTAAGCCCAGCTTCTCCGCGATGGTCGTCAGTAGCCCGTTGTGCGCGTTGTCCTGGAGATGCAGCGACAGATAATGCCAGACCGGCATGGCGAAAGGCGGCATCTGGTGCTGGCTTAAATAGGCCCGATGACGCGCCAGCTCCTGCGCCAGCCAGTCATTCAGCGGGCGTCCATTCAGTTTTACCTGGCCCGGGCCGGTAGAGAGCCCCGCCATACGCGCCAGCAACGTGCTTTTCCCCGCCCCGTTTGGCCCCACCAGATGAACGATCTCTCCCGGCCGGATATCGGCTGAAAACGGCGCCAGCCGCCCCGCCTCTTCTACATCCTGTAGCTGCATCAAAAACGGCATTATTTGGCTAAAGCTCCTTTAATAGCGGCCACCAGCTGCGGATCATCCGGCGTCATATCCGGTGAGAAACGGCCGATGACCTGACCATCGCGGCCGATGAGGAATTTTTCAAAATTCCACAGAATATCATCCACGTACAGCGGCGCTCTGCCTTTGCTGGCCATGCGCTCATAAAAACCGCTGCCTTCCGGGGCGATAGCCTGCGGGGCGGCCTCAACCAGCTTCTGATACAGAGGCGCGCGATGTTCGCCGTTGACGTCAATTTTGCTGAACATCGGGAATGTCACGCCGTAAGTCGTGCTACAGAACGTTTTAATCTCTTCTTCGCTACCCGGCTCCTGACCCAGAAACTGGTTGCACGGAAAGCCCAGTACGCTAAAACCTTCGCTTTCTAAATCTTTTTGCAGCGCCTCCAGCTGCTCATACTGCGGCGTCAGGCCGCACTTTGACGCGACGTTGACAATCAACAGGACGTTGCCTGCCCACGGGGTGAGCGTTGTTTTCTCACCATCGATGGTGGTGACTTCAGTATTGAGAATATCGTGTTGCATAGCCTTCCCTCTGTGAATATACCGGTTACTGCTTCAGGTGATCCCTATCTACTGTAGCGGATTCAGACTGGGTCATTCTACTTTGAATCCCCCGGGAGTGTCTCTTGATGTAACAGGCAGCACAACATGAATTCATCTCAACACCGGGAGCGCGCAATTCAGTGTACAGTGGTGGATGGATGTAATAGCATTTCGTTAATTGTTAATTTAAGAGAGTTTTATTGATGAAGAAGATGTTTAGCGCGGTGTTAATCGCGGCCTCCGTTGCGCTGCTTTCGGCCTGCTCGCCGGATGAAGATAATAAGATTAAAGTCGCCATTAATACCGGGCCGGATGAGGCTATCTGGAAAGTCGTAGAACAGGTGGCCAAAGAGAAATACAACCTCGACGTCGAGGTAATCTCATTTAATGATTACGTTCTGCCGAACGAAGCCCTGAACAATAAAGACGTCGATGCTAACGCCTTCCAGACGCTGCCTTACCTTGAGGCACAATCAAAAGAGCGCGGCTATAAGTTTGCCATTGTCGGTAAAACCTTCGTCTTCCCGATCGCCGCCTACTCGAAGAAAATCAAAAATATCAGCGAACTGCCTGACGGCGCGACGATTTCCATCTCTAACGAAACCACAACCCTGGGCCGCAGCCTGCTGCTGCTGCAGGCGCAAGGTTTAATCAAGCTGAAAGAGGGTACAGGCTACCTGCCGACGACGCTGGACATTATCGACAATCCTAAGCAGCTGAAAATCGTGGAAGTCGACACGCCGCAGCTGACCCGTACGCTTGATGACCCGAACGTCGCCCTGTCGATCATCAACACCAACTTCTCCGCTCAGGCCGGTCTCTCGGCTGCCCGCGATGGGCTATTTATGGAAGGCCCGGACTCGCCGTACGTCAACGCCATTGTTGCGCGCGAAGATAATAAAGACAGCAAAAAAGTCCAGGAGCTGAAAGAGGCCTTCCAGACTCAGCAGGTTGCCGACAAGGCAGCGGAAGTCTACAAAGGCGATGCGATTAAGGGCTGGTAATACTATCAACCGCTTACGGCCGCCCCTCACTGCGGGCGGCCTGATTTCAGCAATAACCAGATAAACACCGGCGCTCCCAGGGTGGCGGTGACCACGCCAATCGGCAATTCCGCCGCCGAAAGCGCCAGACGCGCGATAATATCCGCGCCCAGCAGCGCGCTGGCCCCCGCTAACAAACAGGCCGGAAGCAGCGCGCGGTGATCGCTTAAGCCACATAAGCGCAGAATATGCGGGATAACCAGACCAATAAAGCCGATCGCGCCGGCCAGCGCCACGCTGACGCCCACCAGCCAGCCGGTCGCCACCACCAGCACTTTACGCCATAGCCACAGCGGTAGCCCCAGCTGGCGTGCGGAAACCTCCCCCAGCGCTAACAGATTAAGAGGCTGCGATTGCAGGCACACCCAGGCCAGCACAGGCAGCAGGGCCAGCATCAGCCACAGCTGCTGCCAGTCCACGCCGCCAAAGCCGCCCATCATCCAGTACATCAGCTGGCGGAGATCGAAAGAGGTTGAGAAGTAGACCGCCCAGGTCATCAGCGCGCTGCATATGATACCGAGCGCCACGCCCGCCAGCAGCAGGCGGCTGGTCGAGAGATGCCGCCTGGCAAAACGCAGTAAAATAAAGGTAATGACCAGCGCGCCAGCGATGGCGCACAGCCCCAGCGCCCAGCCCGGAAGCAGCCCTTTTCCCAGCAACACGGCGGCTATCAGGCCAACCCCAGCGCCGTTTGATACCCCCAGCAGCCCGGGCTCCGCCAGCGGGTTTTCAAACAGCGCCTGCATAATCGCGCCGGACAGCGCCAGCGCCGCGCCCACCAGCAGGACGGCCAGGGTGCGCGGCAAACGAATCTGCCAGATAAACAGCTCGCCTTTGGCGCTAAACCATTCACCGGGGCCAATCCACTGGTCGCCCGCGCACAGGCTGATGGTCGATGTGACCAGCAGCAGCAACGTTAATACCGCAAGCCAGCGCCGGTTGCGGCGCCGTTGAGTTTGAGCAAAGGTCAGCATAGATTTCTGAGTTGAGAAAAAGGATGTGATTGATTTTACGGTATTCGGCCAGGAAAAGAAAAAAGGCCGCATAGCGGCCTTTTTGATTAGTCAGTCCAGATCATTTCTCTCTGGGTGAAGCGTTTTCGACACGGCTTTTTAACTTCTGTCCGGGTCTGAAGGTCACCACACGCCGGGCTGTAATAGGAATATCCTCTCCCGTTTTCGGGTTACGGCCCGGGCGTTGGTTCTTATCTCGCAAATCGAAGTTGCCGAACCCGGAGAGTTTTACCTGCTCTCCGTTTTCCAGAGCGCGACGGACTTCTTCGAAAAACAACTCTACCAGCTCTTTGGCATCCCGCTTGCTAAGCCCAAGCTTATCAAACAGATATTCTGACATTTCAGCTTTTGTAAGCGCCATAGGTTCAATCCCTCAATGATGCCTGGAATCGCTCTTTCAATGCCTCTACACATTTGGCGACGGTAGCGGCAATCTCCTCTTCTTCGAGTGTACGGCTGGTATCCTGGAGGATAAGGCTGATAGCGAGGCTTTTGAAACCTTCCGCTACGCCCTTGCCGCGGTACACGTCAAATAAGTTTACGCCAACTACCTGATTTACGCCAACTTTCTTACACTCGGCTAAAACATCGGCTGCGGGAACGTTTTCTGCCACAACGACAGCGATGTCGCGACGGTTCGCCGGGAAGCGAGAAACTTCACGCGCCTGAGGCACCACGCGGTCTGCAAGCTTGTTCCACTCCAGCTCGAACACCAACGTGCGGCCGTTCAGATCCAGTTTACGTTCCAGCTCGGGATGAACAACCCCAATAAAACCAATACGTTCACCTTTCAGATAAATCGCCGCCGACTGGCCCGGATGAAGCGCATTATTGGCTTCGATGCGGAATTCGATGTCGGACAGTTTACCCGTGAGGTCGAGAACGGACTCCAGATCGCCTTTTAAATCATAGAAATCGACGGTTTCTTTTGCCAGGTTCCAGTGTTCTTCATAGCGGTTACCGCAGATGACGCCAGCCAGCATCACGTCCTGGCGAATACCCAGCGGGGCCTGCGTATCGGGAACAAAGCGTAAGCCGCTCTCAAAGATGCGGACGCGACTCTGCTGGCGATTCTGGTTGTAGACCACCGTCCCGAGCAGACCGGTCCACAATGACAGACGCATCGCCGACATTTCGCTGGAGATCGGGCTCGGCAGAATCAGCGCTTCCTCGCCGGCGTGGATCCACTGCTGTACTTTCGGATCAACAAAGCTGTAGGTAATCACTTCCTGATAGCCTTTGTCGTTGAGCAGCGTTTTCACGCGCTTAAGCGACAGATCCGCTTCGCGGTGAGTGCCCATAATCAGGCCCGCTTGTACCGGTTCATCAGGAATATTGTTATAGCCATAGACGCGGGCAACCTCTTCGACCAGGTCTTCTTCGATCTCCATGTCGAAACGCCAGCTCGGCGCCACGGCATGCCACTCATCCTGGCCTTCGGTAACTTCACAGCCCAGACGACGCAGAATGTCGCTAACCTGCGCATCTTCAATGTGATGGCCAATCAAACGATCCAGTTTGCTGCGGCGAAGGCGGATGGTCGCAGGCTTCGGCAGAGTCGCTTCATTGGTCACGTCAATAATCGGGCCCGCTTCACCGCCGCAAATATCCATCAGCAGGCGGGTTGCGCGCTCCATTGCCTGATACTGCAGCGCGGAGTCCACGCCGCGCTCGTAGCGGTGGGAAGCATCGGTATGCAGACCATGGCGACGGGCGCGACCGGTAATGGACAGCGGGCTGAAGAACGCGCATTCCAGCAGAACGTTTTGCGTTTCATCGTTTACGCCGGAGTGCTCGCCGCCGAAAATTCCGCCCATAGCCAGGGCTTTCTGGTGGTCAGCAATAACCAGAGTATCGGTATCCAGCTTAGCCTCGGAGCCGTCGAGCAGGACCAGGGTTTCGCCTTCATGCGCCATACGCACGATAATTCCGCCTTCAATGCGGTCTTTATCGAAGGCGTGCATCGGCTGGCCGAGCTCGAGCAGAACGTAGTTGGTCACGTCAACCACGGCATCGATGGAGCGAATGCCGCAGCGGCGCAGCTTCTCTTTCATCCATAACGGCGTCGGCGCTTTGACATTAATGCCTTTTACCACACGGCCCAGGTAGCGCGGGCATGCTTCCGGCGCATCGACCTGAATTGGCAGAACGTCGTCGATGGTCGCGGCAACCGGGGCCATTTCCGGGACATTCAATGGCGCCTTGTTGAGCACGGCGACATCGCGGGCAATGCCGATAATACCCAGGCAGTCGGCACGGTTCGGCGTGACGCTGATTTCGATAGTGTTATCGTCGAGCTTCAGGTATTCGCGGATATCGGTACCCAGCGGCGCGTCGGCAGGCAGTTCAATAATACCGCTGTGATCGTCGGAGATCCCCAGCTCGGAGAAGGAGCACAGCATGCCTTCCGACGGCTCGCCGCGCAGCTTTGCCGCTTTAATTTTAAAATCGCCCGGCAGTACGGCACCGATGGTTGCAACGGCAACCTTCAGGCCCTGACGGCAGTTTGGCGCGCCGCAGACGATGTCCAGCAGGCGTTCGCCGCCGACGTTAATTTTTGTGACGCGCAGTTTGTCAGCATTAGGGTGTTGAGCGCACTCAACCACTTCCCCAACGACAACGCCGTTGAAGCTGCCCGCAACCGGCTCAACGCCGTCAACCTCAAGGCCGGCCATCGTTATCTGGTCCGACAGCGCTTCGCTATCGATAGCTGGGTTAACCCACTCGCGTAACCACAGTTCACTGAATTTCATTGTTCTGTCCTGCCCTTATTTAAACTGTTTGAGGAAACGCAGATCGTTTTCGAAGAACGCGCGTAAGTCGGTCACGCCGTAGCGCAGCATGGTCAGACGCTCCATACCCATGCCGAAGGCAAAGCCGGAATAGATTTCCGGATCGATACCCACGTTGCGCAGTACGTTTGGATGCACCATCCCGCAGCCGAGCACTTCCAGCCATTTCCCGTTTTTCCCCATAACGTCGACTTCGGCCGATGGCTCGGTGAACGGGAAATAGGACGGACGAAAACGAATCTGCAGATCTTCTTCAAAGAAGTTACGCAGGAAATCGTGCAGCGTTCCCTTCAGGTTGGTAAAGCTGATGTTGGTATCAACGATCAGGCCTTCCATCTGATGGAACATTGGGGTATGGGTCTGATCGTAGTCGTTACGATAGACGCGGCCTGGCGCAATAATGCGGATCGGCGGCTGCTGGTTAGCCATGGTGCGGATCTGCACGCCTGAGGTTTGCGTACGCAGCAGGCGCGTGGCATCAAACCAGAAAGTGTCGTGGTCAGCGCGTGCCGGATGGTGGCCAGGAATATTCAGCGCATCGAAGTTGTGGTAGTCATCTTCGATTTCCGGGCCAGTCGCGACGGTAAAGCCGAGCTCACCGAAGAAACTTTCAATACGATCGATGGTACGGGTCACCGGATGCAGGCCACCGTTCTCAATACGACGCCCCGGCAGAGAGACATCGATGGTCTCCGAGGCCAGGCGCGCGTTAAGAGCGGCGCTTTCAAGATCTGACTTACGCGCGTTAAGCGCCTGCTGGACCTGCTCTTTCGCTTCGTTGATAACCGCGCCGGCTGCCGGGCGCTCTTCAGCAGGCAGCTCACGCAGGGTCGTCATCTGAAGGGTCAGGAGCCCTTTTTTACCCAAGTATTCCACGCGGACGTTGTCCAGCGCAGCAACATCTGATGCCTCGTTAATGGCTGCCTTCGCACTGGCAACCAGCTCTGCGAGATGTGACATGGTTTTCCTCATTATGTCGGTGCAGACACCGGTTATGGTTATTATTTTGCTTTCACTATTTCGAGCCGCAGACGGCGGGTCATTCGCCATTTGACCGAATGACCCGGTCAATCCACACGTCTGGAGCTTGAAATAGAACAAGCCAGTTCAGATACAAAAAAAGCCTCCACAGTGGGAGGCTTTTTGGCGCTGTTTTCCGTTTCTTCTTTCACGCGCTAGCCTCCTGAGTTCAGGTGCTAAAGTAAAAAAAGAAGCGGAAAATAGCAGCATTCATGCTTGCATTACCTTGTCTGCTAAAAAACGTAAGATCGATATTGAAAAGCTTACGCGGATAAAAGTCAATGTATTGATAGTCTTGAAACGAAAAGAGGGAGACAAGCTCCCTCTTTCAACTGGCTTATGCCAGAGCTGCTTTCGCTTTTTCGACCAGCGCGGTGAACGCTAATTTGTCGAATACGGCGATGTCAGCCAGGATCTTACGGTCGATTTCAACAGAGGCTTTTTTCAGGCCGTTGATGAATTTGCTGTAAGAAATACCGTTCTGACGTGCTGCTGCGTTGATACGCGCAATCCACAGTTGACGGAACTGACGCTTTTTCTGACGACGGTCACGATAAGCGTACTGACCAGCTTTGATAACAGCCTGGAAGGCAACGCGGTATACGCGAGAACGCGCACCGTAGTAGCCTTTAGCTTGTTTCAAAATTTTCTTGTGACGTGCACGGGCAACTACACCACGTTTTACGCGAGCCATATGTGCTCTCCTGTATCTATTCTAATTAAAAAGTTAAAAGGGTTAACGACTTATGCGTACGGCAGGCACGCGATGACCAGGCCCAGATCGCCTTTAGAAACCATGGCTTTCGGACGCAGGTGACGTTTACGCTTGGTAGCTTTTTTGGTCAGAATGTGACGCAGGTTAGCGTGCTTGTGCTTAAAACCACCTTTACCGGTTTTTTTGAAGCGCTTAGCAGCACCGCGTACGGTCTTAATTTTTGGCATTTTAATAACTTCCACTTCGCATTGTTAATAAACGAAACATAGGCGAACAACGGCTGCGGAACCCGCAGGCTCCACAGACATTGCTACTTGAAGGCCTTACTGTTTCTTCTTAGGAGCGAGCACCATGATCATCTGGCGGCCTTCGATCTTCGTTGGGAAGGATTCGACTACTGCCAGTTCACTCAGATCGTCACGGACGCGGGTAAGCACTTCCATACCGATCTGTTGGTGGGCCATCTCACGGCCGCGAAAACGCAGCGTGATCTTGGCCTTATCGCCATCTTCCAGAAAGCGAATCAGGCTGCGGAGTTTTACCTGATAATCGCCATCGTCGGTGCCAGGACGGAACTTAATTTCCTTAACCTGGATAACTTTTTGCTTTTTCTTCTGTTCCTTAGAAGACTTGCTCTTTTCATAAAGGAACTTGCCGTAGTCCATGATACGACAAACTGGCGGTTCGGCGTTAGGGCTGATTTCAACTAAATCTACTCCAGCTTCTTCAGCTTTTTCGATCGCTTCTCTCAGACTCACAATACCCAAAGCTTCGCCTTCCAGACCAGTTAAGCGAACTTCCAGGGCGCGAATCTCGCCATTAATACGATTCGGACGTGCCGTTTGAACTCGTTTTCCGCCTTTAATACCTTATTCCTCCAGTTGTTTTAGACTGCGGCTGCGAATCTCTTGTTGCAGCTTCTCGATAACTTCATTTACGTCCAGGCTGCCCAAGTCTTTGCCACGACGGGTACGCACGGCAACTTTGCCGGCTTCTACCTCTTTGTCGCCACAGACCAACATGTAAGGGACACGACGTAAAGTGTGCTCGCGGATTTTAAAGCCTATCTTCTCATTTCTCAAGTCTGCTTTTACGCGAATGCCCGCATTTTGTAGTTTACGCGTCAATTCGTTAACGTATTCAGCCTGAGAATCGGTAATATTCATGACCACAACCTGCACCGGCGCCAGCCAGCTCGGGAAGAAGCCCGCAAACTCTTCGGTCAGGATGCCAATAAAGCGCTCCAGCGAACCAAGAATCGCGCGGTGAATCATTACCGGTACCTGTCGTTCGTTATTTTCACCCACATAAGAGGCGCTTAAACGCTGCGGCAGGGAGAAGTCCAGCTGTACAGTACCGCACTGCCATGCACGATCGAGGCAGTCATACAGGGTAAATTCAATTTTCGGACCGTAGAACGCGCCTTCACCCAGCTGATACTCAAACGGGATGTTGTTCTCTTCCAGCGCCACGGCCAGATCCGCTTCAGCACGATCCCATGTCTCATCGCTACCGATGCGTTTTTCCGGGCGAGTCGACAGCTTGACGACGATTTTCTCGAAGCCAAAGGTGCTGTACATATCGTAGACCATGCGAATACAGGCGTTCACTTCATCGCGAACCTGATCTTCAGTACAGAAGATATGGGCGTCATCCTGAGTAAAGCCACGTACGCGCATCAGGCCATGCAGCGCGCCTGACGGCTCATTACGATGGCAGCTACCGAATTCAGCCATACGCAGCGGCAGATCGCGATAGGATTTCAGCCCCTGGTTGAAGATCTGCACGTGGCCCGGGCAGTTCATCGGCTTGATGCAGTATTCACGGTTCTCGGAAGAAGTGGTGAACATCGCATCTTTATAGTTGTCCCAGTGGCCGGTTTTTTCCCACAGCACGCGGTCCATCATAAACGGGCCTTTAACTTCCTGATACTGGTACTCTTTCAGCTTAGAACGCACAAAAGTTTCCAGTTCGCGGAAGATAGTCCAGCCGTCGTTATGCCAGAACACCATGCCCGGCGCCTCTTCCTGCATATGATACAGGTCGAGCTGCTTACCGATTTTACGGTGATCGCGCTTAGCGGCTTCTTCCAGACGCTGCAGATAGGCATTTAAGGCTTTTTTATCTGCCCATGCGGTTCCGTAGATGCGCTGCAGCATTTTATTGTTGCTATCGCCGCGCCAGTAGGCGCCAGCGGTCTTCATCAGTTTGAAATGATGACAGAAACGCATATTCGGCACGTGCGGCCCACGGCACATGTCGACATACTCTTCATGATGATACAAACCGGGTTTGTCATCATGCGCAATGTTTTCATCAAGAATGGAGACTTTATAGCTCTCGCCGCGCTTCACGAAGGTTTCACGCGCTTCGTGCCAGCTGACTTTTTTCTTAATGACGTCGTAGTTTTTCTCGGCGAGCTCGTGCATACGTTTTTCGAGCGCGTCGATATCTTCCTGGGTCAGGGTATGGTCCAGATCGACATCATAGTAGAAACCGTTGTCGACAACCGGGCCGATCGCCATCTTGGTATTTGGCCACAGCTGTTTAATCGCGTGCCCCAAAAGGTGCGCACAGGAGTGACGAATAATCTCAAGTCCATCTTCATCTTTCGCGGTGATGATAGAGAGCGTCGCGTCGTTTTCAATTAAGTCGCAGGCGTCAACCAGCTCGCCGTTGACGCGGCCGGCGATGGTGGCTTTCGCCAGACCGGGGCCAATATCCAGAGCGACGTCCATCGGGCTCACAGCGTGATCAAAATGGCGTTGGCTGCCATCAGGAAGCGTAATTACAGGCATTTCATGTCCTTATTTGCAGTGGTGCCCCGCACGAAAGAGCACATACAAAACAATATAATCATAATTATCAACACGTTCAGGCCCAGTTCCCGCTTCACTCTGCGAAAATATGTGCACGCTCGTTCACCGACGCGTACCCACCTGCAGCCGCCTGTTGATAACACCGACGGTTAGTTTACACATCATTAGTGCGTGATAAAAGTCACATGAGACTAAATGGTTATTGCTGATGGAAAAAAAAGGTCGCGGCGCAACAAACCCAGCGTAATTGCTGCGGAACCGTGCGGCAAAAGAGCGCGGCTGGACGATATGACGCATAAAGAATATTTATGCTTTCACATCAATTATGCATGTTTAACACAAAGTGCGGAAAGCAAAACCGGTACGGCATTACCCGGTTTGCTGCTTCACGAAATAATTAAAGGATGATGTTCAAGAACAATGAAATATCAGGACCATTCGCCGGCGACAAGTTTATGAACATCAAAAGCATCATTCATTGACTGCCCGGTAGACTGTGAGCCCGGCGCTATGTTGGAGCCTGCTTCGACATCGGTAGCTTTGGCGATGCCAACTTGGGTATGCTCGTTATTACCCGGCTGCGGTGCGGGAGCGGCGGCAAATGCGCCAAAAGACAGCGTGCACAGCATCACGGCCGCGAGTGCGATTTTGCTATTTCTCATGATAGTCATTCTCTTATTTGTTTCAGATAAATAGAACGGCGTCGTTATCGCCGCCTGTGTGCAACAGTATAGATCCAGATCACATTTTTGTCCGACCCAATATTTATCTTTTCGTGTCAAATTAACTGCATATTTGTCAGCAAAATAGCAATTGTGGGGAAATTATGAAGACGATTTCTTTTTATAAAAAACAAAACGAGAGACCAAAAATAATAATGTCACTTATTGCCAAATTTAAAACAATCAGGCCAGAATATCTGGCCTGAAATATTACATTTTATAACCGAGCGATAGCGTGGTACGGCGATCGGTGTGTTCCGGCGCCGATGACGGCGGCTCAGAGTTCCACGTCAGGTTATAGGCGACCTTGAGGGCAAAGTGAGCATTAATGGCAACGTTCAGCGCGCTTTCGGAGTTCAGCGTCGTATCTTCAGCGCCGAATACCGAAACACCTTGCGTAAATTTGGCGTTATCGGTCATCTGCCAGGCGTAAGTGCCGGAAGCATAGCCCAACGGCTGAGTATCAGTATCACCGTCGGTATATTCGTCGTAGCGTACGCCAGGACCAAATTCAAAACGCAGACTGTGCACCGGTCCGTTCATAATCTGTCGACCATAACCTGCGGTAAACACATCCCGCTGCTGATAACCATTGTAACGATCCGTCAGCCAGCTGGCCTGGCCAAATATATAGTTCTGGTCAGTCAGGTTGTAACGACTACGTCCCCCCACCGCGTACCTTTCCGAAGAGCGCTGATCGTTTGACGACGTATTGCTGGCATTCCCCCACAGCGACCATGCGGTGGTATTGCCATACCAGGTCAACGTGGAGTCGGCGGTCATTGAGGAACTTTTCGTATTGCCGGACTGCGCCAGATAACCGGCGTTAACAGTACCTTCGAAAGGTTTTTTAGCAGAAGATGGGTCATCCATGACAGTAAAAACGGAATCATCGGCCATTGCGCACGCAGACGCAAAAAGCCCTCCCGCGAGCAACGCCGCTGCGGGTACTGTCTTCAAAAGCTTCATTTAATTTTAAGTCCGTACAACCTATAAGGAGACCTGGAGGGTCCCGGGAGCTTTCGCGAGGATCGCGGATAGCCGGTCCTAAGAAAGGGAGTAAATTATAAAAAAGCACGATTAACTTAGCAATCAATTACTCTTTCATTTTTTGTATAAGACGCTTCTCAAAACAATTTTTATTTCATAAAGATAAAAAGAGGTTGCGTTGTATAAGTGGCCCGTCGCTTCCCCTTCCCTCCTTTAAGTGCCATGCTTAAAACCAGAGCAGCTAAATTCGTATTATGGAGGAAACTGGATGACCAAAATCTATACGCTCACGTTAGCCCCCTCGCTCGATAGCGCAACCCAGACCCCGCAAATTTACCCGGAAGGCAAACTGCGCTGTAGCGCTCCCGTGTTTGAACCCGGCGGCGGCGGAATTAACGTTGCGCGAGCCATCACTTTTCTTGGCGGCAGCGCCACAGCCATCTTTCCCGTCGGCGGGGCGACAGGCGAACACCTGACGGCGCTGCTGACGGATGAACATGTTCCCGTCGATACGGTAGAGACCCATGACTGGACGCGGCAGAATCTTCACGTGCATGTGAACGCCAGCGGCGAGCAATATCGTTTCGTGATGCCGGGCGCAGCGTTAACTAAGGAGGAGCTCCGGCTCCTTGAGGAAAAGGTCCTCGCCATCGCCCCGGGTTCCCTGCTGGTGATTAGCGGAAGTCTCCCGCCCGGCATCAGCGTCGATAACCTGACGCAGCTGGTCAAAAACGCTCAGCAGCATGGATTGCGCTGTATTGTTGATAGTTCCGGTGACGCGCTCGCCGCAGCGCTTGATGTCGGCAATATCGAGCTGGTTAAGCCGAACCAGAAAGAGCTTAGCGCGCTGGTACAGCGCGATCTGAGCCAGCCGGATGATGTGCGTCTTGCGGCGCAGGAACTCATTCGGTCGGGCAAAGTCCAGCGCGTCGTCGTCTCCCTCGGTGCCCAGGGTGCGCTCGGCGTTGATGCCCAGGGTAGCGTTCAGGTGGTACCGCCGCCGATGAAAAGCCAGAGCACCGTCGGCGCCGGTGACAGTATGGTCGGCGCAATGACCTTAAGGCTGGCGGAAAACGCCTCGCTTGAAGATATGGTTCGCTTTGGCGTTGCGGCGGGTAGTGCGGCAACCATCAATCAGGGCACCCGCCTTTGCTCGCTGGATAATACGCAAAAAATCTACAACTATCTGCGCGGTTGATAACGCCTTCGCTCCCTCTGGGAAGACAGAGGGAGTCGCCAAATCAGCATGATGGTCTATGCTAAAAATGCCATGGATAACAACGGGGTGAAAAATGAGTAGCGAAATTATTGCCTGGGTCGTCACGGTTCGTTTTCACGAAGAGACGTTAACGGAAATTAACGAACTCAGTAATCACCTCACCCGCGCCGGATTTACCCTCGTCTTAAACGATGATGAAGGGAACGTCCACGAGCTCGGCACCAACACCTTCGGCCTGCTTTCTATGCAGAATGCCGAGGAAGTCAACGCCTTAAGCGCAGGTTTAGCCGAAACCGCGCTGGGAAGACCCGTCGACGTCACCGTGGTCACATTCAGCGAGTGGTTAAAAGCTCAATAAGTGCGATTGACGCAACGGAAAACGTCCAGTTGTGCGTCAGTTCGAGTTTTACGCCGGGTTTATGCGCTAACCTTATGAAATGTTGGAAAACATGGGGAGAGACGGCATGTGGCAAGCTATCAGCAATTTGTTACGCGATTTGCATACCGAAGCAGCTGAAATCGAACTGCGAAACGAACTACCCGGTGGAGAGATACACGCTGCCTGGCATTTACGCTATGGCGGGCGAGATTACTTCGTAAAATGCGACGAACGCGAGCTTTTACCCATCTTCACGGCCGAGGCAGACCAGCTTGAACTACTGTCGCGCAGTAAAACGGTGAACGTACCGCAGGTTTTTGCCGTGGGCAGCGATCGAGATTACAGCTTTCTGGTGATGGAATACCTCCCTCCTCGCCCGCTGGATGCGCACAACGCTTTCCTGTTAGGCCAGCAAATTGCCCATTTACATCAGTGGAGCGACCAACCTCAGTTTGGTCTGGATTTTGACAACGACCTCTCCACCACCCCCCAGCCGAACGCCTGGCAGCGTCGCTGGTCCACGTTCTTTGCCGAACAGCGCATCGGCTGGCAGCTGGAACTCGCCGCCGAGAAAGGCCTGCATTTTGGTGATATCGATCATCTTGTTGATATTGTTCAGCAACGGCTGAGCAGTCATCAGCCGCAGCCGTCGCTGCTTCACGGTGACTTATGGTCCGGTAACTGCGCGCTCGGGCCAAACGGGCCCTATATTTTCGACCCTGCCTGCTACTGGGGCGATCGCGAATGCGATTTGGCAATGCTCCCGCTGCATCCGGAACAGCCGCCGCAAATCTATGACGGCTATCAGTCCGTATCGCCGCTGCCGTCCGGCTTTCTCGAGCGGCAGCCCATCTACCAGCTCTATACGCTGCTGAATCGGGCGATTCTGTTTGGCGGACAGCATCTGGTGACGGCGCAGAAAGCGCTTGATGAGGTGTTCATGGATAAGGCCCCTTAAGGGGCCTTGTTTTTGAGGATTAGCTAATTTGTACGCCTTTCAGACGGAACTGAATGGTCATGGTAATGCCGGTTCCCGGTTTACCCGGTTCATAGCGCCATTTACGTAAAGCGTTTTTCACTTCACGCTCAAACATATTGGCAGGCTGGGCGGAGAGGATCTGCACGTTGTCCACGCGCCCGTCCGGCGTGACGTCAAACTTAACCCGCACGTTTCCTTCAATACGTAGCGCCTGGGCACGAGCCGGATAGCTCGGCTCTCCGCGGCTTAGCGCCCGCGGCCCGGAAGGCGCCGTCACGGTGGGTTTAGCGGTCGCGGCTGAGGTGCTCGGCGCGGTGCGCGCCGGCGCCGTATTTGTATTTTCAAACGGCGAGGCCGGGCGCGTTTCCGCCGGTTTTACATCACGCTTCGGTTGTTCGACCTTTTTTTCCGGCTTCGGTTTAGGCTTTGGCTTCGGTTTAGGCTTTGGTTTATGGATAACAACCGGCGCCTCTTTTGGCGGTTCAGGCATCACTTCCGGTTCCGGTTCTGGCTCCGGTTCAACAACGGGCTCAACGACCGGCTGAGCCGCCTGAGGCGGTTCCAGATCTGCCGGGGCCACCATAGTGATTTCAATGGGCTGTGAGGGTGCCGGCCGTTCAATAACCTGATGTACCGAAGTATAGAGCAACCCCGCGATAACACTGCCGTGGATAACCACAGACAGTAGCGTAGGCCACGGAAAGCGGCGAGGTAAATCAAAGGTCATTGCGCTCATAGTCGTTTCTGTTGAAAAATGATGCCCCGATTTTAAATGCAAATAGCAATCATATTCAACTAGGGTTGTTGGCTTGTATCAAAATTTGCCCTGTTTTCTGACAAAAAGCCCCCGGGACGTGGCATTCTGGGGATCGTGATCATCTTTGCATTGCAGTCAACGACGGTTTCACTTAACGTGATTCGCCAATTTATTGATAAGGAGCCATGCCGTGCTTTACGTTATCTACGCTGAAGATATCGCCGACTCTCTGGAAAAACGGACATCGGTACGTCCCGCCCATCTGGCGCGTTTGCAATTATTACATGATGAAGGTCGTTTACTGACCGCCGGCCCAATGCCTGCCGTAGACAGTAATGAACCCGGCGCGGCGGGCTTCACCGGCTCAACGGTCATTGCGGAATTTGAATCGCTGGAAGCGGCGCAATCATGGGCCAATGACGATCCCTATATCGCCGCAGGGGTTTATCAGAAAGTCTCGGTGAAACCGTATAAAAAAGTGTTTTAGCCTATAAAATGCTTAAGCAATAAGAACGCGTTAAAAATTTAATCTATGGCGATCGTTCATTAGAGGACGTTTCTAAGTACGCGAGTACGGAATGGTCGCCATCCTTATGTCTCTCCACTTCCCCGGTTCTGCCTTCCGATCTCTTTAGGTCGCGCCCTGATGATAGCCATTTGCCGGCAGTGCATCAGCACCGCCGACTTTCTATGGTTAATTACCTGTTGGACTTCAGCGTTCCCTTGAGACCATGCGGTTCTGAGCGAAGATACTGCGGCGGAACGCTCACCTGAGCGCCCAGAGCTGCCGCGGCATGCCATGGCCAGTGCGGATTGTAGAGCACGGCGCGGGCAATGGCGATGAGGTCGGCGTCGCCATTTTGTAGCGCCTCTTCCGCCTGCTGCGCTTCCGTCACCAGACCCACACCGATTACCGGGATATTCACCTTCTCGCGGATTTCACGCGCGAACGGCAGCTGATAGCCTGGCCCCACCTGAATCGCCTGATGAGGCGACAGCCCGCCGCTGGAAACATGAATATAGTCGCAGCCAAGCGCCTCAAGCTGCTGGCTGAAGAGAATCGATTGTGCGTTGTCCCAGCCGCCATCCACCCAGTCTGTTGCTGAAAGTCGGACGCCCACCGCGATGTCCTGACTGACGGCCTCACGGATGGCCCGGAATATCTCGAGCGGAAAACGCAAACGGTTCTCCAGCGAGCCGCCGTATTCGTCGGTACGCTGGTTACTGAGCGGTGAAAGGAACTGGTGCAATAGGTAACCATGCGCGGCATGCAGTTCAATCAATTCAATACCCATCCGCTCAGCGCGTCTGGCGCTGTCTACGAATGACTGCTTGATGCGTTTCATGTGGTCCTGAGTAAGTTCAACCGGAGGTCGTTCACCTTCACCATAGGCCAGCGCTGATGGCGCAACCGTGTCCCATCCGCCAGAATCATGCGCCAGCTGGTGTCCCCCCAGCCAGGGGGCTGCGGAAGAGGCTTTTCGTCCGGCATGGCCCAGCTGGATACCGATGGGGATTGAAGTGTACTGGCGGATATCGTTCAGCACGGTGCGTAATGCGGCTTCCGTTTCGTCATTCCATAAGCCCAAATCAGCCGGGGTAATGCGTCCGGCGGGCTCTACAGCGCTGGCTTCGATAATCAGTAAGCCCGCGCCGGAAAAAGCCAGCTGTCCAAGATGGATACGATGCCATGCCGTCGCCTTGCCATTGTCGGCGGAGTACTGGCACATTGGCGCAATGACAATACGGTTCTCAAGTTCCAGCTTACCGATTCGCACCGGACTAAAAAGTTGACTCATAGATACCTCTCAATAATAGACGCCTTACGGACATTATAAGTAGCATGTGCTGATGCATGGCACTTCCCGTTTTTTGCGTTTATACGCGTTGGGCCAGTCTTATGAGGTATGGCGCGATGCGACTTCCTGCCCGCCGCTGCTGATGCAAACAATAACGCAGGAGCCCGCGAGAAACCGGGTTTCGCCGGCAGAAGAAAGAGAGATGACAGTATAAGAATGTATGCTAAGAACGAAACGCTGATAAAACAGAGGCACCGCGAGCGGTGCCTTTTGTTTCGACTCTCAACATTCAGAGAAGGTGAACAGCAGAGAGTGACGTTGCCGTTTAACCAGCTCCTTTCTGATGGAGAGGATGCGCATATTACGACGCGACTGGCCTTCCAGCCAGCGTGCTTTACGGCGACTCACCTGCCGAAGCATGCGCCAGCGCCCTACTTCCGTTCTACTACGCTTCATTGCAACTACTCTACAAGTAAAAACAGCCTGCATTATAGACCGATGAATCTGGCTAACCAACGCTTTCGCTGCGTTTTTATTTGCCAGATGGATGATGATGCGTAAACTCATGTCATCAAGTCATTCAAAAGGATTTTTCATCTATGACAACCTTTTACACGGTGGTGAACTGGCTGGTTATACTCGGTTACTGGCTACTTATCGCCGGTGTAACATTACGGATATTAATGAAAAGGCGCGCGGTCCCGTCAGCGATGGCATGGCTGCTTGTCATTTATATTCTTCCCCTGGTGGGCATTATCGCCTATCTCTCGTTTGGCGAACTGCATCTGGGTAAACGCCGCGCCGAACGCGCGCGGGCCATGTGGCCCTCAACGGCCAAGTGGTTAAAGGACCTCAAAGCCTGCAAGCATATCTTTGCCGAGGAGAATAGTCCGGTCGCGGAATCCTTGTTCAAGCTCTGCGAACGTCGGCAGGGCATTGGCGGCGTCAAAGGCAATCAGCTCCAGCTGCTCACCGAATCCGATGACGTCATGCAGGCGCTCATCCGCGATATCCAGCTCGCTCGTCACAATATTGAGATGGTGTTCTATATCTGGCAGCCCGGCGGCATGGCCGATCAGGTCGCCGAATCATTGATGGCGGCGGCAAGGCGCGGCGTACACTGCCGGCTGATGCTCGACTCCGCCGGGAGCGTGGCGTTTTTTCGTAGTCCCTGGGCCGCCATGATGCGTAATGCCGGCATTGAAGTCGTCGAAGCCCTGAAGGTCAACCTGATGCGCGTCTTTCTGCGCCGTATGGACCTGCGTCAGCATCGTAAAATGGTCATGATCGATAACTATATTGCCTATACCGGCAGTATGAATCTGGTCGACCCGCGTTTCTTTAAGCAGGACTCCGGCGTTGGCCAGTGGATCGATCTGATGGCGCGAATGGAAGGTCCGGTAGCGACAGCGATGGGCATTGTCTACTCCTGCGACTGGGAGATTGAAACCGGCAAACGTATTTTACCGCCGCCGCCGGACGCGAACATTATGCCGTTCGAAGAGGCCAGCGGGCACACAATTCACACTATCGCCTCGGGTCCGGGTTTTCCGGAAGATTTGATCCATCAGGCTCTGTTGACTGCCGCCTACGCGGCCAAAGAGCATTTGATCATGACGACCCCCTACTTTGTGCCCAGCGACGACCTTTTGCATGCCATCTGTACTGCCGCCCAGCGCGGCGTCGATGTCAGCATCATCCTGCCGCGCAAGAACGATTCGCTGCTGGTGGGCTGGGCCAGTCGCGCCTTCTTTACCGAGCTGCTGGCTGCCGGGGTAAAGATTTACCAGTTTGAAGGCGGTCTGCTGCATACTAAGAGCGTGCTGGTTGACGGCGAACTTAGCCTTGTGGGCACCGTTAACCTCGATATGCGCAGCCTGTGGCTCAACTTCGAGATTACGCTGGTGATTGACGATGCCGGATTTGGCAGCGATCTGGCCGCGGTGCAGGACGATTACATCTCCCGCTCGCGCCTGCTGGACGCCAGGCTGTGGTTAAAACGTCCGCTGTGGCAGCGGATCGCCGAGCGACTGTTTTACTTCTTCAGTCCGTTGCTGTAAAACGTGCCAATCAGATGTTTAATGGGTAGCAATCATGGATATGGATTTAAACAATCGCCTGACCGAAGACGAAACGCTTGAACAGGCTTACGACATTTTCCTCGAACTGGCCGTCGACAACCTCGATCCGGCGGATGTCATTCTGTTCAACCTGCAGTTTGAAGAACGCGGCGGCGCCGAGCTCTTCGATCCGGCGCCTGACTGGGAAGAACACGTCGATTTTGACCTCAACCCTGACTTCTTCGCTGAAGTGGTCATTGGTCTGGCCGATGAAGATGGCGGCGAAATTAACGATATTTTCGCGCGCGTGCTGCTGTGTCGTGAAAAAGACCACAAGCTCTGTCATATCCTGTGGCGCGAATAAGCTCTTTCTTAAGCATAATAGCTTATATATAAAAGAAGAAGCCTGCCTGAGTTAACCAGGGCAGGCTTTTTTAGTTATTCAGGCAGTTCGCTGCCGCAGGCGTTGCAGTAGCGAGCGTCTTTTTCATGAACGTTATGCTGGCAATGCGGGCACTGGCGCTGAGTCCGGCGACTCTGAAATGCGGTGGTCATATGGCTGGTAATTAAGCCGGTGGGGATCGCAATAATCGAGTAGCCAATTAAGATAAGAATGGAGGCTAAAATTCGCCCCAGCGGCGTATGCGGCGTAATATCGCCATACCCTACCGTGGTTATCGTCACTATCGCCCAGTAAACCGACGCGTTCAGCGTAGTAAAACCGTATCTCGGCCCCTCAACCAGATACATCAGGGAGCCAAAGATCACCATGACGATGGCAACAAAAGAATAGAACAGGATCAGCTGGTGGCGAGCGCTGACGATAGCAGCCCAGAAAATATTCAACGACGGCATAAAGCGCAGCAGCTTAAGGATACGCAACGCGCGAATAGCGCGCATGGCCCGCCAGGCAAACACGTACTCAATACTGATCTCGGGCCACAGCCACATAACGTAAAGCGGTAAAATGGTGGCCAGGTCAATAATGCCCCAGAAGCTGAAAATATACTTTAGCGGATTCGGCCAGCTGATAATGCGCAGAAAATACTCAAAGGTAAAAACCGCCGTCACGACAAGTTCGAGCCAGACGAAAATATGCCATTCGTCTAAGGTCAGATGATACTGCGTTCCGAGCCCGGACTCGATAAATATCACCAGCACGCTAAGCAGGGCAAATACGCCGCAAAGTCCCTCGAAATGCCGACCGGATCGTCGGTTTTGATCGAAGAGTAAATGATACAGCCGCAGACGAGCGGCATGAATATGAAAAGCCACGTTAACCTCGCTAAAAAAAGGGCTGACTAACGTCAGCCCCTGAGATTATAACGGGTCCACCTTCAGGCAGGAAACCGCATGGCGGAAACTGCCCTCCAGCACCGGTCGCGTCTTAGCGCACTCCGGCCCGGCAATCGGGCATCTGGTGCGGAATACGCATCCCGACGGCGGGTTAATCGGCGATGGCAATTCCCCCTCCAGAAGCTGGATCGTTTTATTCTTTTCCTTATCAGGGTCCGGAACCGGCACCGCCGACATCAGCGCTTTGGTATAGGGATGCAGCGGATTATGATACACCTCATCATAGGTGCCGAGCTCCACGGCATGGCCAAGATACATTACCAGCACGCGATCGGAGATATGCTTCACGACCGCCAGATCGTGGGCGATAAAAATCAGCGACAGTCCCATTTCCCGCTGCAGCTGCTGCAGCAGATTCACTACCTGCGCCTGAATCGACACGTCCAGCGCTGACACCGGCTCATCGCAAATAATGAGCTTCGGTTCAAGAATTAGCGCGCGGGCGATACCGATACGCTGGCACTGGCCGCCGGAGAATTCATGCGGATAGCGGTTAATCAGGTTCGGCAGCAGCCCCACTTTCATCATCATCGCCTTAACGCGATCGCGAACTTCCTGACGCGGCATTTTGGGATGATAGGTGCGCAGCGGCTCGGCGATGATTTCCCCGATAGTCATGCGCGGATTTAGCGACGCCAGCGGATCCTGAAAGATCATCTGAATATCGCTGCGCACGTCGCGCCACTCGTCGGCCTTCATCCCCAGCAAATCTCTGCCTAACCAGGCGACTTTACCGTCGGTAGCCTTCACCAGACCGATGATGGCGCGCGCGAAGGTCGATTTTCCGCATCCGGACTCCCCGACCACGCCCAGCGTTTCCCCTTCATACAGACGCAGCGTTACGCCATCTACCGCTTTCAGCGTTTTCGACGGCTGCCAGAACCACTGTTTGCCGTCTTTAATATCAAAGTGCACTTTCAGATCGGCGATTTCGAGCAGGACTTTTCTTTGTTCCGTTACGGCGTTCATAGCAAATCCCCCACCGGTTGAAAGCAGGCGCGCAGGCGGCCCGGCGCAAACTCCTCCAGAGGCGGAGCGCTATTGCAAATCTCCATCGCGTGCGGGCAACGCGGCTGGAATGGACAGCCTTTCGGCAGACGCAGCAGGTTCGGCGGGTTGCCCGGAATCGTTAACAGGGCATCGCCTTCTGCGTCCAGGCGCGGGACCGCATTGAGCAGGCCAATAGAATAAGGATGAGAGGGATGGTAGAAGACGTCGCGCGCCTGACCATATTCCATCGTGCGTCCGGCGTACATCACCAGCACCTTATCGCAGATCCCGGCGACGACGCCGAGATCGTGGGTAATCATAATGATCGCCGTATTGAACTCGCGCTTGAGCTCATTAAGCAATGTCATTATTTGCGCCTGCACGGTCACGTCCAGCGCCGTTGTCGGCTCATCGGCAATCAGCAGCTTAGGCCGGCACAGCAGCGCCATCGCAATCATGACGCGCTGGCGCATCCCGCCGGAAAACTCGTGCGGATACATTTTCATCCGTTTGCGCGCCTCGGGCATTTTGACCGCATCCAGCATTTTCACCGACTCTTCAAAGGCTTCGGCTTTGCTCAGCGCTTTATGCAGCATCAGGACTTCCATCAGCTGTTCGCCTACCCGCATATACGGATTAAGCGACGTCATCGGGTCCTGAAAAATCATTGAGATCTGCTCGGCGCGCAGCTTATTCAGCTCGCGCTCCGGGAGGTTAAGGATCTGCTTCCCGTTAAAGGTCGCTGACCCCCCGATACGGCCGTTGGCGGCCAGCAGGCCCATCAGCGCAAAAGCGGTTTGCGACTTACCGGAACCGGACTCGCCTACGATGCCTAAGGTTTCCCCCGCCCGTAGATTAAAATTGAGATCGTTGACCGCAGTCACATCACCATCGGGAGTCGCAAAGGTGACGCGGAGATCTTTCACATCCAGAAGCAATCCGGATTGTTGTGCTGCCTGCGGCGCTTTCGCCGTTTCCATCGTACTCATGTCGGCGCTCCTTAGCGGTCTTTCGGGTCGAGGGCATCACGCAGGCCATCGCCGATAAAGTTAAAACAAAACAGCGTTACCACCAGAAAACCGGCAGGAAACAGCAGCAGCCACGGCGATACTTCCATTGAGTTCGCGCCATCGCTGAGCAGCGCACCCCAGCTACTTAACGGCTCCTGGGTACCCAGGCCGAGGAAGCTTAAGAAGGATTCAAACAGAATCATGCTCGGGACCAGCAGGGAGGCGTACACCACGACCACGCCAAGCACGTTAGGCACGATATGGCGGATAACGATATTGCCGGTTGAAACGCCGCCGACCTGCGCGGCTTCAATAAACTCTTTCCGCTTCAGGCTTAGGGTCTGACCGCGAACGATACGCGCCATATCCAGCCAGGAGACCATCCCAATGGCAACAAAAATCAGCAGGATATTCTGGCCAAAGAAGGTCACCAGCAGGATGACGAAGAACATAAACGGAAAGGAGTTGAGGATTTCCAGCAGGCGCATCATAACTGAATCCACCTTGCCGCCCAGATAGCCGGAAAGCGACCCATAAAGCGTCCCCAGAATCACCGCCACCAGCGCTGCAGCCACGCCGACCATCAGCGAGATACGTCCGCCGATCGCCACCCGCACCAGCAGGTCGCGGCCCGAAGAATCGGTCCCAAAGTAGTGTCCGGACTCCATATCGGGGGCGCTGGACATCATGCCCCAGTCAGTATCGTAATAGGAAAACTGCGATACCATCGGCGCGATGGTGACAAAGAGCGCAATGATCACCAGCACAATCAGGCTGGCAACCGCAGCACGGTTATGCATAAAGCGGCGGCGGGCGTCCTGCCAGAGGCTGCGCCCCTCGACTTCCAGCTTTTCACTGAAGTTTTCCAGCGCCTCGTTGTTTTTCTTACTTAACATCATGGCGAACCCCAGCGTTAGTAACGGATCTTCGGATCGATAACGGCATACAGCACGTCAACAATCGCATTAAACAGAATAGTCAATGCGCCAACCAGAATGGTCAGACTGAGTACCAGCGAGTAGTCGCGGTTCAGCGCGCCGTTGACGAACAGTTGACCAATTCCCGGCAGGCCATAAATGGTTTCAATGACCATCGAGCCGGTAATAATGCCGACAAACGCGGGCCCCATATAGGAGAGCACCGGCAGCAGCGCGGGCTTTAACGCGTGACGCAGAATAATGCGGCGCATCGGTAAGCCTTTTGCCCGGGCGGTGCGAATGAAGTTAGAGTGCAGCACTTCGATCATCGAACCGCGGGTAATACGCGCGATACTGGCGATATAGGCCAGGGATAGAGCCACCATGGGCAAAATCATATATTGCAGCGCCCCGCCGTTCCATCCGCCGCCCGGCAGCCAGTGCAGCGTAATGGCAAATATCATGACCAGTAAGGGCGCGACCACGAAACTCGGTATCACAACCCCGGTCATTGCCACCCCCATTACGGCAAAGTCCCATTTCGTATTTTGCTTCAATGCCGCAATCACTCCGGCACTCACGCCAAGCACCACCGCGAGAAAAAACGCGGCGAAGCCTAATTTGGCGGACACCGGGAAGCTGGACGCCACCAGATCGTTGACCGAGTAATCTTTATATTTAAAGGAAGGACCGAAATCACCGTGCGCCAGCTGCTTCAGATAATTGAAGTACTGGGTCATGATGGGGTCATTTAAATGGTATTTTGCTTCAATATTCGCCATGACTTCTGGCGGCAGCGTGCGTTCACCGGTAAAGGGGCTTCCCGGCGCAAGACGCATCATGAAGAAAGAGATAGTAATAAGAATAAATAGCGTCGGAATCGCTTCCAGACAGCGACGTAAGATAAATTTTAACATTGCCCGTACCTTCTGGCGTGTGCCTTCAATAGTGCGATGAAATAAGACACCGTGAGGCAAGCGGTAACGCCTGCCTCACGTATTGCCATTAGTGCTTCACAATGTACATATTTCTTGTATACGTATTATCCAGCGGATCTTTGCCGGTATAGCCACCGACCCACGGTTTAACCAAACGGGCGTTGACATAATAGAAGACCGGTACGATGACGGAGTCTTTATCCAGCTGCTGCTCAGATTGCGCGTAAAGGTCCGCGCGTTTCGCGTCATCGCTGGTTTTCAGCGTTTCGGCGATAATCTTGTCGAAAGCCGGGCTCTTATAATGCGAGGTATTGTTTGAGCTGTCGCTCAGCATCGTATTAAGGAAGGAGGTCGGTTCGTTGTAGTCCGCACACCAGCCGGCGCGCGCAACATCAAAGGTGCCCTGATGGCGATTATCGAGGAAGGTTTTCCATTCCTGATTTTCCAGCTTCACGTTTACGCCGAGGTTTTTCTTCCAGATAGACGCCACCGCGATAGCCAGTTTTTTGTGCAGATCGGACGTGTTATAGAGCAGATTGAAAGTCAGCGGCTTATCAGCGCTATAGCCAGCTTCGGCCAGCAATTTTTTCGCTTCTTCATTACGTTTTTCCTGCGACCACTTGAACCATTCAGGCTCAATCAGCTTCATGCCATCGGTGTACGGCGGCGTATAGCTGTAGGCTGGCAGGTCGCCCTGATTCTTCACCTTATTGACAATAATGTCGCGATCCAGCGCCATCTTCAGCGCAGTACGCACGCGAACGTCGGTAAACGGCGCTTTCTGGTTATTGATTTCGTAATAATAAGTGCACAGATACGGATCGACGTGAACTTCTTTCGGGATCTCTTTTTTCAGTTTCTGGAACAGTTCGATCGGCATGTTGTTATAGGTCATATCGATTTCGCCGCTGCGGTAGCGGTTGACGTCGGTGACTTCAGAAGAAATCGGCAGGAAGGTGACCTGATTAATCACGGTTTTGGCGTTATCCCAGTAGTTGGTATTACGCTCCAGAACAATGCGTTCGTTAACAACCCAATCTTTTAATTTATACGCACCATTGCTGACGATATTGGCCGGCTGGGTCCATTTGTCACCAAATTTCTCAATAGCGGATTTAGGTACGGGTGAAACGGATGGGTGAACGAGCAGTTTGTAGAAATACGGCACCGGCTCGCTGAGGGTCACTTCAAAGGTATGATCGTCCAGCGCTTTTACGCCCAGATCGGTCGCGGGTTTTTTCCCGGCGATAATGTCATCAACGTTGGCTAAATGGCCATACTGCAGATAGCTTGCATAAGGAGACGCGGTTTTCGGATCCGCCAGACGCTGCCAGCTATAAACGAAATCTTGTGCCGTGACCGGCGTGCCGTCGGACCACTTTGCATCTTTACGCAGATGGAAGGTCCAGACTTTAAAATCCTTGTTGTCCCATTTTTCCGCAACGCCCGCGACCGGATGGCCGTCGAGGTCGCTCACCAGCAGCCCTTCAAACAAATCGCGGTTAATATTGGACTCCGGCACGCCTTCAATTTTGTGCGGATCGAGAGACTGCACTTCGGAGCCATTGTTACGTACCAGCGTTTGTTTGTCCGCCAGCTGTACCCCTGCCGGTACATCTGCCGCAACGGCGGCGTTGATGGTCATTAACGCAGAGAGGACTCCTGCGGCAACCAGGCTTTTTTTCGTGATGATGGTCATGTGTTTGTTACTCCAATCATTATAATTACTGGCTATTTAACCAGCCTGTTTTCTCTTTTCTGGATTCTGAACAGTGCAGGAGTTTATGCTGCTGTCAGAGAGTACTGCTTGCTATCACCGACTTATTTATTACGACCGCTCAAACGGCAGCCTTGACGTCGATTCTTGCCCCCCTGTCCGGGGGCGATGTAGTCCCGATGGGCTATATAATAAAAATTCTCATTTGCGTACATATTCCGCTAAAGATCACGCCGGAAAGTACCAAAACGCTTTATTGTCCGCCAATGCAATTTGCAAATATGTTACCGGATTCTCTTTTGTGGCCTTCTGGCGGCGAAGATTTATCACCCCTCGCGCATGCCAGAAATGATTAATATTCTATTTATCAATCAATTAGTATAAATATCTCGCACTATGTGCCCTGCATCGCCGAATAGATGCTTTTTTGTACGAAAAATTAACAATCGCTTATTATTTAGCACATTCATCTGCTTCATGAGTGAAATTACTAATATCATTTCAATTATCGGACGGCAAGCACCAGAGAATGGTGTGAGGAAAATAACAGTGATTAATGTGGGTAAAAGGTCGCGCTCGTGGCAAATGAAATGGATAACTTATTGATAATAAATAACAATATCAAAACATTAGAAAATAGTATCGCAGGTCGATAAATCACTTTTTTTGATATGTTTTGCTGATAATGAGCAAACGCGGAACACGTTGTTCCGCGCGGCAACACTGGTTAATTCACAAGGCCAGGAAAGAGCGCCTTTATTCCGGTAACGATGAACTCGATGCCGAGAGCCATCAGCAACAGCCCCATAATACGGGTAATCACGTTAATGCCGGTTTGCCCAAGCAGGCGAACCAGCCAGGGGGCCATACGGAAAATGCCCCAGCAGCACAGCGCGAAAAGCGCAATCGCAACTGAAAATCCCACAAAGTGGGCGATGCTATGGTAACGCGTGCCCCAGACAATGGTTGAACTGATGGCCCCGGGTCCCGCCATCAGGGGCAGCGCCAGCGGCACGACGCCGATACTTTCACGAATGGCCGTTTCTGATTTTTCTTGCTTGTTCTGTTTATCCTCGCCGAGCTTGCCGCTGATCATCGACATGGCGATGGTGACCACCAGAATCCCACCCGCAATACGGAAGGAGTCAATGGAAATACCGAAGATCTGGAGGATCGCATCGCCTAAAAACAGCGACGTGAGCAAGATAATGGCGACCGACAGGTTGGCTGTCAGGTTGGTTTTATTACGCACCGCCGCCGTCTGGTAGCTGGTCATACTGATAAAAACCGGGATAATGCCAACCGGGTTTACCAGCGCAAATAGCCCAATGAAAAATTTAAAGTAGGCTGAAAAATCAAACAATGATTGAATCACAGGGTGCTCCGCAGCATCATTAAAAATGGCTGTTGACAGTTACCGGCATAAAATATCCGCGAGAAGATACGCTGTTTGAAAGCATAATTCATCCCTGTTGACGCATAAGTGCATAATTTAAGCTCGGATGTTAGTTATTTGTTTCTGCAATGCTATTTAAGTCTTTAATTAGCATACCGTATCATTACACTTGATCAAACAGGTCAAAAAATGAACTGCTGAAAGGTATCAGCTTGGCTGATTATTGATTTAGATCACATAAATTGTACTCAGAAGTGAGTAACCTTGTTTACACACAGAAGAGGAGGCAAAGCAGCGGTACCTGAAAGAAAAAACAAAAGCTTTTTTAGTCAATCGGTGAAGTCAGAAGCACAAAATTCTTTACGTTAACATTTAAATGCAAGCCGTTAACACACTGTCTATACTGTCGAATCGAGCTACTGATTCACTAAAAAAGTTTAACATTATCAGGAGAGCATTATGGCTGTTACTAATGTCGCTGAACTTAACGCACTCGTCGAGCGCGTAAAAAAAGCCCAGCGTGAATATGCCAGTTTCACTCAAGAACAAGTAGACAAAATCTTCCGCGCCGCCGCTCTGGCCGCTGCAGATGCTCGAATCCCTCTCGCCAAGATGGCCGTTGCCGAATCCGGCATGGGCATCGTCGAAGATAAAGTGATCAAAAACCACTTTGCTTCCGAATACATTTATAACGCCTATAAAGATGAAAAGACCTGCGGCGTCCTGTCTGAAGATGACACCTTCGGTACCATCACCATCGCTGAGCCGATTGGTATTATCTGCGGTATCGTCCCGACCACTAACCCAACTTCAACCGCTATCTTTAAATCTCTGATTAGCCTGAAGACCCGTAACGCCATCATCTTCTCTCCGCATCCGCGTGCTAAAGATGCGACCAACAAAGCGGCTGATATCGTACTGCAGGCAGCTATCGCAGCCGGTGCGCCGAAAGATCTGATTGGTTGGATTGACCAGCCTTCCGTTGAACTGTCAAATGCGCTGATGCACCATCCGGATATCAACCTGATCCTTGCGACCGGCGGTCCGGGCATGGTTAAGGCGGCGTATAGCTCCGGTAAACCTGCCATCGGCGTAGGCGCAGGTAACACGCCTGTTGTTATCGATGAAACGGCTGATATCAAGCGTGCCGTTGCTTCCGTCCTGATGTCTAAAACCTTCGATAACGGCGTTATCTGTGCTTCTGAGCAATCCGTTGTGGTTGTAGATTCCGTATACGATGCCGTTCGCGAACGTTTCTCCAGCCACGGCGGCTATCTGCTGCAGGGCCAGGAGCTGAAGGCTGTTCAGAATATCATCCTGAAAAACGGCGCCCTGAACGCTGCAATCGTAGGTCAACCGGCGTATAAAATCGCTGAACTGGCCGGCTTCACCGTCCCTGTTTCCACCAAAATTCTGATTGGTGAAGTCACCGACGTTGATGAAAGCGAACCGTTTGCCCACGAAAAACTGTCTCCGACGCTGGCAATGTACCGTGCGAAGAACTTCGAAGACGCGGTTGATAAAGCTGAAAAACTGGTGGCAATGGGCGGTATCGGTCATACCTCTTGCCTGTATACCGACCAGGACAACCAGCCAGAACGCGTTGCTTACTTCGGTCAGCTGATGAAAACCGCACGTATCCTGATCAACACCCCTGCTTCTCAGGGTGGTATCGGTGACCTGTACAACTTCAAACTCGCACCTTCCCTGACTCTGGGTTGTGGTTCATGGGGTGGTAACTCCATCTCTGAAAACGTTGGTCCTAAGCACCTGATCAACAAGAAAACCGTTGCTAAGCGAGCTGAAAACATGTTGTGGCACAAACTTCCGAAATCTATCTACTTCCGTCGTGGCTCACTGCCAATCGCGCTGGATGAAGTGATTACTGATGGTCACAAACGCGCGCTGATCGTGACCGACCGCTTCCTGTTCAACAACGGCTATGCTGACCAGATCACCTCTGTGCTGAAAGCGGCTGGCGTTGAAACCGAAGTTTTCTTTGAAGTGGAAGCTGACCCGACGCTGACCATCGTTCGTAAAGGCGCTGAGCTGGCGAACTCCTTCAAACCAGACGTGATTATCGCGCTGGGCGGCGGTTCCCCGATGGATGCGGCGAAAATCATGTGGGTTATGTACGAGCACCCGGAAACCCACTTCGAAGAACTGGCGCTGCGCTTTATGGATATCCGTAAACGTATCTACAAGTTCCCGAAAATGGGCGTGAAAGCCAAAATGGTCGCCATCACCACGACTTCCGGTACCGGTTCTGAAGTTACGCCGTTCGCCGTTGTTACCGATGATGCAACCGGTCAGAAATACCCGCTGGCAGACTATGCCCTGACTCCGGATATGGCGATTGTTGATGCCAACCTGGTCATGGAAATGCCGAAGTCACTGTGTGCTTTCGGTGGTCTGGATGCGGTGACTCATGCCCTGGAAGCTTACGTTTCCGTACTGGCTTCCGAGTTCTCTGACGGCCAGGCGCTGCAGGCTCTGAAACTGCTGAAAGAAAACCTGCCAGCGTCCTACCACGAAGGTTCTAAGAACCCGGTAGCGCGTGAGCGTGTGCACAGTGCTGCGACCATCGCCGGTATCGCGTTTGCGAACGCCTTCCTCGGGGTATGTCACTCAATGGCGCACAAGCTGGGCTCTCAGTTCCACATTCCTCACGGTCTGGCGAACGCCCTGCTGATCAGCAACGTTATTCGCTATAACGCGAACGACAACCCGACTAAACAGACAGCATTCAGCCAGTACGACCGCCCGCAGGCACGTCGTCGCTACGCTGAAATCGCGGACCATCTGGGTCTGACTGCACCGGGTGACCGTACCGCAGCGAAAATCGAAAAACTGCTTGGCTGGTTGGACGAAATCAAAGCTGAGCTGGGTATTCCTAAGTCTATCCGCGAAGCTGGCGTGCAGGAAGCTGATTTCCTGGCCCACGTTGACAAGCTGTCTGAAGACGCATTTGACGACCAGTGCACCGGCGCTAACCCGCGCTACCCGCTGATCGCTGAGCTGAAACAGATTCTGCTGGATACGTTCTACGGACGTAATTACGTTGAAGGCAGCGTGGAAGAGAAAAAAGAAGTCGCGCCGGCTAAAGCTGAGAAGAAAGCGAAAAAATCCGCTTAATTCCACAGCCGTAAAGTCAGTAACGCTGAGCCCCATCTTTTGATGGGGCTTTTTTGTCTCTGTCGTTCAGCAGCCGGCAAAACGCCTCAGACAGCCGAAACGTATAATCAAGGGCCAAAGGCTTAGTAAATGAAAAAAGGCGCTGTAAAAGCGCCTGAGACGATTTAAAGGGTGGGTATTAGCAGCTGCGCTGTTTGTTCTGCACCGCGGTCAGAGAGCCTTCGCTCAGCGCCTCTTTATAATGTTTACGGCATACGGATACATAGCGCTCATTACCGCCAATCACCACCTGTTCCCCCTCATTGTAGGGCCGGCCTTCCTGATCGAGGCGCAAAACCATACTCGCCTTACGGCCGCAGAAACAGATAGTTTTTAATTCAACCAGCTTATCGGACCACGCGAGCAAATATTGACTGCCCGTAAATAGTTCGCCGCGAAAATCCGTCCGCAATCCATAGCACAATACGGGAATATCGAGCTGGTCCACCACCTCGGACAGCTCGCGCACCTGCTCCCGGGTTAAGAACTGGCTCTCATCAACTAATACGCAGTGGATGGGTTGACGCTTATGTTCGTCTGCAATGTCGGCAAATAACGCAGTTTGGGTATTATACAACCGCGCCGGCGATGAGAGACCGATCCTCGAACTCACTTTCCCTGAACCAAAGCGGTCATCAATCTCTGCCGTATAAACCACCGTGCGCATCCCTCGCTCCTGGTAATTGTATGATGACTGCAACAGAGCGGTGGACTTGCCTGCGTTCATTGCTGAATAGTAGAAATAAAGTTGTGCCATCGGCCGCGTAACCCCAATCAATGTGTTTTTTAGCAGTAAAATTGTATCATATATTCACACGCTATCAGCCCTCGCCGTGCGGGTATTGCCGGGAACGTTCACTCGGCGGAGACCTGAAAGATTAAGCCTGTTAATTGAATGGTAATGCCTGCTATTCGTACGACCAGGCGGTCACGCAGACGTCACTATTGCCCTTTTGTGCTTATCAGCCATTTTCGGATAGCTATAACCGCGCTGGACAAGTGTTTTATATTAAACATCATCGTCGCTGCTGCGCTAATACCCACAATGATATTTATCCATGCAAAGTATAATTTTTCCCACTGCGCATCGGAAAAAGCATACTATCTCAGGGTTTTAGCTTATCCTCTCCATCATCCTATAAGCGAAAAAGATGTGAACCCGCACATAAAATTTAAGTTAAATGAATTAATTCCCGAGACAAATAACAAGTTATTTTGACTTCCTTACATTCTCCCCTATTGCACATCTGAATTTATCGCTCTATTATTAGTCCAACAAACCACCCCACAATATAAGTTTGAGATTACTACAATGAGCGAAGCACTTAAAATTTTGAACAACATCCGTACTCTTCGTGCGCAGGCAAGAGAATGCACCCTTGAAACGCTCGAAGAAATGCTGGAAAAATTAGAAGTTGTCGTTAACGAACGTCGTGAAGAAGAAAGCGCTGCGGCTGCGGAAATTGAAGAACGCACTCGTAAACTGCAGCAATACCGTGAAATGCTGATCGCTGACGGTATTGATCCTAATGAACTGCTGAGCACCATGGCGGCAGTTAAAGCGGGAACTAAAACCAAGCGCGCTGCACGTCCGGCTAAATACAGCTACGTTGACGAAAATGGCGAAACTAAAACCTGGACTGGTCAGGGTCGTACTCCGGCAGTGATCAAGAAAGCGATGGATGAGCAAGGTAAATCTCTGGACGATTTCCTGCTGTAATAAGCTATCGTGTCCGTTTAAAAATCCCGCTGCGGCGGGATTTTTTTTATCCGTTATTCGGGACCGGTTCCGGGCGGGCATAAAAAAACCGGGAAACGAATCTCGCTCCCGGTTTCGCATTCTGCCGCGAACGATTACTTCGCTACGGCTTTATCCAACCAGGCTTTAAATTCAGCGCCCAGCGACTTGTGGCGTACGCCATATTCAACAAAAGCCTGCATATAACCCAGCTTATTACCGCAGTCGTGGCTCTTGCCTTTCATATGATAGGCTTCTACCGTTTCTTTTTCGATCAGCATATCGATGGCGTCGGTCAGCTGAATCTCATCGCCGGCTCCCGGAGGGGTTTTCGCCAGCAGTGGCCAAATATCCGCGCTCAGCACGTAACGACCGACAACCGCCAGGTTAGAAGGCGCTACGTCCGCTTTCGGTTTCTCGACGACACCAACCATCGGTACGCTCTCACCCGGCTGCAGGGCCAGGCCTTTGCAATCGACAACGCCGTATGCGGTAACGTCAGCAACCGGTTCAACCATGATCTGGCTTGCGCCGGTCTCATCGAAACGAGCGATCATTTCGGCCAGGTTGTCGCGAGACAGATCGGATTCATATTCATCAAGGATAACGTCCGGTAAAATAACCGCGACCGGCTCATCACCCACTACCGGGTGCGCGCACAGCACAGCGTGGCCCAGACCTTTAGCCAGCCCCTGACGGACCTGCATAATAGTCACGTGCGGCGGACAAATAGATTGGACTTCTTCCAGCAGCTGGCGTTTTACGCGTTTTTCCAGCATCGCTTCCAGTTCAAAACTGGTATCGAAATGGTTTTCAATCGAGTTTTTCGAAGAGTGCGTAACCAGAACAATTTCAGTAATCCCGGCGGCAATACATTCGTTAACAACATATTGAATTAATGGCTTATCTACCAGCGGCAGCATTTCTTTCGGAATAGCCTTAGTAGCGGGCAGCATCCTGGTGCCTAATCCCGCAACCGGGATGACAGCTTTTCTTACTTTTGAATTAAGCGCAGCCATTGAAATCTCCTGGACTGTTCGTTTTTTAAACTTCTCGTTAATAATATGGTATCGAGTATATCAGCCTGCTCAGTCAAAGCTGTTCCGAAAAGGATTAGATATCTTCGAATTAGGAATTTTACGCATTAAACCCAGCGATAGTACCACCACAAAAGATCGCGTGGTAATCCCACAAGCCTAAAAATAAGCACAATTGTTCACTCCGTGGTCAACATCAGGCGTAAACGTCCGCCAGCCCCCCAAATTTGGCACTGCCATGATGCGCAGCGTTGACTAATTTGGTTGAGGTATGCATTACCTAAAGTACCTAACGGAACGCCATTACTAATCTGAATTTGATGTTCTCCCGTATTCAAGGTGCCATTCAAACCCGCGGAGACTAAAATTAAATTTTTCAAACCGCTGTGGTAATACCCTACCAATAATGGGAATTGCCCGGGTAAGTTTGCCTGCCGCAGCAATTGGTTAACCTGTTTTAGCAGGCTGCCCATCTCCGGCAAACGCTGCCCCTGATGAGCGAGCTGCTCCTGCAGTAACCCATTAAACAGCGCGCGCAGCAATAGGGCCGCCAGAACGCCATTATCACCTGCTCGTGTGACATCCAGACAATAAAACGCCAGATCGTTTTCTGATAGCGGCGCAATATCGAGCACGAGTCCTGGCTTATCGACAGAGACAAGCTGGCGATAGTGAATACGGCAACGCGACATCTCCTGCTGCACCGGCGGCTGGAGCTCCTGAAGCAGCCTCGACGCCGCGCTAGGATCGCTTACCAGCGCATCCCAGTCCTCAAACAGGCGCTCTTCTTCTTCGACACGCGAATTAAACATATTGGGATAGAGGCAGGCATACACGGTTTCTCGCAGGCGATCGAAATCCTTAACCGGTTTGAGCAGGATATCCTGAACGCCCAGGCGCAACGCTTTGGCGATGTCCGCCATATTTTCCGTCGCTGAAATCATCAGAATCGGCAACTGCTCGCCCTGGTTACGCACATGTTCTACCAGCTGCAGGCCGTTCATTCGCGGCATGGAGATATCGCAAATCATCAAATCGGGTTTTGACTCCGCCATTTTTTGCAGTGCATCCATACCATCTTCCGCCTGTACGATGGTCGCACCAAGCGAAGCTAACCAGGTGTGCATAAGAGAGCGGAAAACGGGTTCGTCTTCAACTATCAGAATCTGTTTTCCCGCCAATGGTTGCGTCATGATCTCTCCCCTGACTGACGATAATTTAATAGTGGCATGATATTCACGCTACCGCCTGTCAGAATTTACTTAAGTATGCATCAAATGCGCTCCACGGGGGTACGCACTAAAGGTAATAGTTCATCCATTTTCTTTTCCACTGCCAGATGTCCGGCGGCGATAGCTTCGCTGGCCCGGTGGAAATCAAGCGTGGAGATTTGTGGACAAAAGGGCTGAATCAGGATATCAGGCGGGTCGCCCGCCATACGGTTTCGCTTAAGGCGATTCTCCAGAACCTGAATTGACGTCGACATGATTTCCATCGCCGTTGGCGCCCTCGTCGCCCGACGTGACGTCATACGCGCCAGGCGAGTGCGCAGCCGCGAATGCCACGAAAAATCTTCCTCGCTCTCCGGACGAGGCACCTCCATTGACAGCAAATCCTGCTGCATCAGATGCGCATCGTGCTGCAAATCAACGGCAATGACGATATCCGCGCCCATGGCGCGAGCCAGAGACACCGGCACGGGGTTAACCACCGCGCCATCCACCAGCCAGTAGCCATTATGCATCACCGGCGCCATCAAACCCGGCATACTGCAGGACGCACGGATCGCCAGATGCAGATCCCCTTCCGTAAACCACAGTTCACGACCGGTGCTTAAATTCGTTGTGACCGCCGCGAACGGACGTTCGCAGCGCTCGATCTCGCTGACGGGCATGAGTTTGCGGTATTGACTAAACACGCGCTCGCCCCGCAGCAGGCCACCCCGTTGCCAGGAGAGATCCATTAACTTCAGTACATCCCAGTTACTAAAGGAGCATACCCATTTCTCCAGGGCCGGAAGCCGATTGCAGGCGTACGCCGCTCCGACCAGCGAGCCAATGGAGCACCCTGCGATAACATCGACGTCGATACCCGTCCGCCGTAAGGCATTAATCACGCCGATATGCGACCACCCGCGAGCGGCGCCAGCCCCTAACGCCAGGCCAATTTTAAGCTTTCTCATGAGTACCGAAACATATCCTTCCACTCCGGGCATGGCATCATCGCCATACCTCAGTTAACATAATGCGCTTTGGCGGCGTAGCGCCGTCTTTCTTTTTCCTGTGGAGGCCGTTTTGTCGCCATTATGCCCCTGTGGCAGCGCTCTGGAGTATAGCTCATGTTGTCAGCCTTATCTGGCTGGCGCGCAGCTGGCGCCAGATCCGTCACAGCTGATGCGCTCCCGCTATAGCGCGTTTGTTATGAAAGACGCCGACTATCTGATTAAAACCTGGCACCCCTCCTGTCAAGCGCAGCAGTTTCGCGCAGACCTGGAAAACGGTTTTACCCGCACACAGTGGCAGGGTCTCACCGTCTTTGCCGCCGAGACGGGCAAGAACCCGGATGAAGGCTTTGTCAGCTTTATCGCTCGTTACGCTGACGATAACCGCTCCGGAGCCATTATTGAACGATCCCGATTCTTAAAAGAAAACGGACAGTGGTATTATATTGACGGCACGCGACCGCTAATCGGTCGTAACGATCCCTGCCCTTGCGGTTCAGGTAAAAAATTTAAAAAATGCTGCGGTCAGTAAGTCAGCAGCAGAAATAGCAAACACTACAGGATTTTCCCCGCGATGCATTCACAACAACGTAAAGTACTGCGCACTATTTGCCCTGATCAGAAAGGCCTCATCGCGCGTATCACTAATATCTGCTACAAGCACGAACTGAATATCGTGCAGAACAATGAGTTTGTTGACCACCGAACCGGCCGCTTCTTTATGCGTACCGAGCTCGAGGGTATTTTCAATGATTCAATCCTGCTGGCAGACCTCGACAGCGCGCTGCCGGAAGGTTCAATTCGTGAACTCAATCCAGCAGGGCGCCGCAGGGTCGTCATTCTGGTCACCAAAGAGGCGCACTGCCTCGGCGATCTGTTGATGAAAGCTAACTACGGCGGCCTGGACGTAGAAATCGCCGCCGTCATCGGCAATCACGAAACGCTACGCTCGCTGGTTGAACGGTTTGATATCCCCTTCCAGCTGGTGAGCCATGAGGGTTTAACTCGCGAAGAGCATGATAAACAGATGGGCGACGCGATCGCCGCCCTTGAGCCGGATTACGTTGTGCTGGCGAAATACATGCGGGTCTTGACCCCAGAGTTTGTCTCTCGTTTCCCGAATAAAATTATTAATATTCATCACTCATTCCTGCCGGCTTTTATCGGCGCGCGTCCGTATCACCAGGCCTATGACCGCGGGGTGAAGATTATTGGCGCCACCGCACACTACGTGAACGATAATCTGGATGAAGGCCCAATCATTATGCAGGACGTCATTCATGTCGATCATACCTACACCGCGGAAGATATGATGCGCGCTGGCCGCGACGTCGAGAAAAACGTTCTGAGCCGCGCGCTGTATCAGGTTCTTGCTCAGCGGGTATTTGTTTACGGTAACCGGACGATTATTCTTTAATCTCAGGGAAATGAATTGATTAGCTTTGCACCTTTACGGATAAAAAGCAGGCAAACAGCTTCATTTCCCTAAAGGAATGCTTTACAGGGGCGTCTCATTTGATATGATGCGCCCCGCTTCCAGCAGGAAGCAGGCCAGTAAATAGCATTACCCCGTGGTGGGGTTCCCGAGCGGCCAAAGGGAGCAGACTGTAAATCTGCCGTCATCGACTTCGAAGGTTCGAATCCTTCCCCCACCACCATTCTTTACCACGTTGTTGTGGTAATACCGATGAACGTAAACGATGTTTGCACTTATCGGGAAGGGTGAGAATCTTCGACCAAGGTTCGAGTCGAGCGAAAGCGAGACAACGTTGCCGCAGGCAACGGCCCGAAGGGTGAGGAGCGAAGCGACGAATAATCCTTCCCCCACCACCATCTCTCAGCTTGACCTCAAAATTTGAATTACCCCTGGTGGGGTTCCCGAGCGGCCAAAGGGAGCAGACTGTAAATCTGCCGTCATCGACTTCGAAGGTTCGAATCCTTCCCCCACCACCATCACTTCTATGTCGTATTGAATTCACACTTCGCTCAGTGCCCCATATCCATCCCATGCGGGAAGGATGAGAAGCTTCGACTAAGGTTCGATTCGAGCGGAGCGAGAAAGCGTTGCCGCAGGCAACGACCCGAAGGGCGAGGCGCAACGCGCCGAGTAATCCTTCCCCCACCACCATCACTTCTATGTCGTATTGAATTCACACTTCGCTCAGTGCCCCATATCCATCCCATGCGGGAAGGATGAGAAGCTTCGACTAAGGTTCGATTCGAGCGGAGCGAGAAAGCGTTGCCGCAGGCAACGACCCGAAGGGCGAGGCGCAACGCGCCGAGTAATCCTTCCCCCACCACCATCACTTCCCTGCAGTACCTCAGCAAAATCAAATTATCAAAACCGTCTTAGTTAGCTCTTTTATTTCTCCAGAACTGATTCTGTATTTCTGCCATATGTGCCCCGCCGGGAGCAGACCGCACAAATGAAAAACCCTGCCGCAGCAGGGTTTAGCTTTACTCGAAATAGAATTAGCGACGGGCGCGAACAATCTGGTATTTGCGCGTCAGGTACTCCACCGGCGCGCTCCAGATATGCACCAGACGGGAGAACGGGAACAGCACAAACAGCGTCATGCCCAGCACCAGGTGCACGCGGAAAATAAACGCCACGCCGTCCAGGTGCGAAGATGCTCCGCCGTGGAAGGTCACCACCGACTGCGCCCAGCCGACCAGCTTCATCATTTCGCTACCGTCCATATGCTGAGCGGAGAACGGAATAGTCAGCAGGCCCAGGGCGCACTGCACCATCAGCAGGGAGAGGATCAGAATATCCGCTCCGGTGGTGGTGGCGCGCACGCGCGGGCTCAGCAGACGACGTTTCAGCAGCAGCAGACCGCCCACCAGCGTCATCACGCCGCAGGCGCCGCCCGCAATCATCGCCATCTTCTGCTTCACGTCGACCGGCAGGAAGGATTCGTACATCCAGTGCGGCGTCAGCATACCGAGAAAGTGACCGGCAAAGATCCCCAGAATCCCGATATGAAACAGGTTCGAAGCCAGATTCATCCCTTTACGGTCCAGCATCTGGCTGGAGGCCGCACGCCAGGTATACTGCCCGTAGTCATAACGCAGCCAGCTTCCCACCAGGAACACCGTACCGGCGATATACGGATAGATGTCAAAGAAGAACATATTCAGGAAGTGCATTATTGCTGTCCTCCGTTAGAGATATTCAAATATTGCGGGGCAACGGCTCCGGCAAAACGACGCTGGTGAGCGGAGATCTCCGACTCGCCGCAGCCCTGATCGGCAAAGAATTTCACCTGTTCTTCTTCCCAGACGGCGTCCAGCGCCTGCGGCGTATCGTCGCGGGCTTCATCGGCGATTTTTTCCGCCACTTTCTGGCTATCGACCTGCGCGTTAGCCAGCTTGAGCAGCAGCTCAAACAGCGCCGCGTAGCCGCTCTCGCGCTGCTGCAGGCGAGCGCTGAGCAGGCCGAGAATCGGCGCGACGTCCTGCAATCCGCCGAGCGCTTCCGCTTCCGGCAGCTGCGCCAGATACTCCAGGTACAGCGGGAGATGATCCGGCAATTCGCGGCTATCCAGCTGCAGACCGTGGCGTTCATACTGCGCCATCAGGTCAACCATCGCCTGGCCGCGAGCGCGGGATTCGCCGTGCACGTGCTCAAACAGCAGCAGCGAGGTCGCGCGGCCGCGATCGAACAGTTCGCTGTAGCGAGACTGCGCGTCCAGCACATCCTGAGCGGTCAGGTCACGCAGGAAAACGCTCAGCTTATGGGCATCCTCCGGCGCGAGCTTTTCCGAAGCGGCGATAGCGTCAAACAGCTCCTGCTGATGCTGCCATAAGGCAGCGTCAGGGTACTCGAGAAGGCGCGACACAATGACGAGTTCAATCATGGGTGCGGCTCCGTTTTGCTGGTGACGTCGATAGCATCGATACGGCGGCTGTTAAACAGATTGAACTGGCTGTCAGAACCGTGGCAGCCGTCGCCGAAGGTAAAGCCGCAACCGTTTTTCTCAGGGAAGGCGTCGCGGGCCTGCTCGCGGTGGCTGCTCGGCACCACGAAACGGTCTTCGTAGTTAGCAATAGCCAGATAGCGATACATCTCCTGCGCCTGCGCCTCAGTGAGGCCTACCTCTTCCAGCGCCCGGGTATCCAGTACGCCGTCGACGGTTTCCGCGCGTTTGAAGTGGCGCATCGCCAGCATGCGTTTCAGCGCCAGCAGTACCGGCTGGGTATCGCCCGCGGTCAGCAGGTTGGCCAGATACTGAACCGGGATACGCAGGCTTTCGACGTCCGGCAGAATACCGTTGCTGCCCAGTTCCCCTGCGTCGGCGGCCGACTGAATCGGCGACAGCGGCGGCACGTACCAGACCATCGGCAGGGTGCGATATTCCGGATGCAGCGGCAGCGCCAGCTTCCAGTCCATCGCCATTTTGTACACCGGCGACTGCTGGGCAGCGTCGATAACGCCCTGCGGCACGCCGTCTTTCAGCGCTTGCTCAATCACTTTCGGGTCGTTCGGGTTGAGGAATACGTCCAGCTGACGCTGATACAGGTCTTTCTCATTCTCCGTGCTGGCGGCATTTTCAATGGCGTCCGCGTCGTACAGCAGCACGCCGAGGTAGCGAATACGCCCCACGCAGGTTTCCGAGCAAACGGTCGGCATCCCGGATTCGATACGCGGGTAGCAGAAGATGCACTTCTCCGATTTCCCGCTCTTCCAGTTGAAGTAGATTTTCTTGTACGGACAGCCGGTGATGCACATACGCCAGCCGCGGCACTTGTCCTGGTCGATCAGTACGATGCCATCTTCTTCACGTTTGTAGATGGCGCCGCTCGGGCAGGTCGCCACGCACGCCGGGTTCAGGCAGTGCTCGCACAGGCGCGGCAGATACATCATGAAGGTGTTTTCGAACTGGCCGTACATCGCCTTCTGCATGTTCTCAAAGTTCTGGTCTTTGGCGCGTTTCTCGAACTCGCCGCCCAGAATTTCTTCCCAGTTTGGACCGCTGGTGATTTTATCCATCCGCTGACCGGTGATCAGCGAGCGCGGACGGGCGATCGGCTGGTGTTTGCTTTCCGGCGCGTTGTGCAGGTTCTGGTAGTCGTAGTCAAACGGCTCGTAGTAGTCGTCGATGCCCGGCAGATGCGGATTAGCAAAGATTTTACCGAGCAGCATCGCGCGGTTGCCCATGCGCGGCTGCAGCTTGCCGTTGATCTTACGGATCCAGCCGCCCTTCCACTTTTCCTGATTCTCCCAGTCGTTCGGGAAACCAACGCCCGGTTTACTTTCAACGTTGTTGAACCATGCGTACTCCATACCCTCGCGGCTGGTCCAGACGTTTTTACAGGTGACCGAGCAGGTATGACAGCCGATGCACTTATCAAGATTCAGCACCATGCCGACTTGTGAACGAATTTTCATTTTACGCTCTCCTGTACCTGGTCGTTACCTTCGCCATCTAACCAGTTAATATTCTTCATCTTACGTACCACCACGAACTCATCGCGGTTCGACCCTACCGTGCCGTAGTAGTTAAAGCCGTAGGCCAGCTGGGCATAGCCGCCGATCATATGGGTCGGCTTCGGCGTAATACGGGTCACGGAGTTGTGGATCCCGCCGCGCTGCTCGGTGATCTCGGAACCCGGCAGGTTTACGATACGCTCCTGGGCGTGGTACATCATGGTCATCCCGGCCGGCACGCGCTGGCTGACCACCGCGCGGGCGGTCAGCGCGCCGTTGCTGTTGAACACCTCGATCCAGTCGTTATCCTCAATCCCCAGATCTTTGGCGTCCGCTTCGCTCATCCACACAATCGGGCCGCCGCGCGACAGCGTCAGCATCAGCAGGTTGTCGCTGTAGGTGGAGTGGATACCCCACTTCTGGTGCGGCGTCAGGAAGTTCAACGCCTTCTCCGGGTTGCCGTTGGATTTCGCCCCCATCACCGTTTTCACCGAACGGGTATCAATTGGCGGACGATAGACCAGCAGGCTTTCGCCGAAATCGCGCATCCACTGGTGATCCTGATACAGCTGCTGGCGGCCGGAAAGCGTACGCCACGGGATCAGTTCGTGAACGTTGGTGTAGCCGGCGTTATAGGAAACGTGCTCATCTTCGAGTCCGGACCAGGTCGGGCTGGAGATAATTTTGCGCGGCTGGGCCTGAATATCGCGGAAGCGGATTTTTTCCTCTTCTTTATTCGTCGCCAGGTGCGTATGGTCGCGACCGGTAAATTCGCTGAGCGCCGCCCAGGCTTTCACCGCCACGTGGCCGTTGGTCTCCGGCGCCAGGGTCAGGATCATCTCTGCCGCATCAATCGCGGTGTTAAGCATCGGCTGGCCTTTCGCCGGGCCGTCCGCTTTGGTGTAGTTGAGCTTGCGCAGCAGATCCATTTCGCTCTGGGTATTCCAGGCGATGCCTTTACCGCCGTTGCCGATTTTCTCCATCAGCGGGCCGATAGAAGTGAAGCGTTCGTATGTCGCCGGATAATCGCGCTCGACGGTCAGAATATGCGGCGCGGTTTTCCCAGGAATCAGGTCACATTCGCCTTTTTTCCAGTCCTTAACGTCCAGCGGCTGCGCCAGTTCGGCGGCGGAGTCGTGCTGGATAGGCAGCGTCACCACGTCGGTCTCTTTGCCGAGGTGCCCCACGCAGACTTCAGAGAATTTCTTCGCGATATCTTTGTAGATATCCCAGTCGCTTTTCGATTCCCAGGCCGGGTCGACGGCGGCTGACAGCGGATGAATAAACGGATGCATATCCGAGGTATTCATGTCGTCTTTTTCATACCAGGTGGCGGTCGGCAGCACGATGTCGGAATAGAGGCAGGTGCTCGACAGACGGAAATCGAGTGTCACCACCAGATCCAGCTTGCCGTCGAGACCGTTGTCTTTCCACTCCACTTCTTCCGGCTTCACGCCGCCCTGCTTACCGAGATCTTTGCCCTGAATACCGTTTTCCGTACCCAGCAGGTACTTCAGCATGTACTCGTGGCCCTTACCGGAAGAGCCCAGCAGGTTAGAACGCCAGATAAACAGGTTGCGCGGATGGTTTTTACCGTTTTCCGGCTGCTCTGCGGCAAAGCGAATGGAACCCTCTTTCAGGGATTTGACGGTGTAATCGACCGGCGTCATGCCCGCTTTCTTCGCCTCTTCCGCGATGCGCAGCGGGTTGGTGCCCAACTGCGGCGCCGACGGCAGCCAGCCCATACGCTCGGCGCGCACGTTGAAATCAATCAGGTGGCCGCTGTAGCGGGATTTATCCGCTAACGGCGACAGCAGTTCCTGCGCGGTTACGGTTTCATAGCGCCACTGGCTGGAGTGGTTATAGAAGTACGACGTGCTGTTCATATGGCGCGCCGGACGCTGCCAGTCGAGAGCAAACGCCAGCGGCTGCCATCCGGTCTGCGGACGCAGTTTTTCCTGGCCGACATAGTGCGCCCAGCCGCCGCCGCTCTGACCGACGCAGCCGCAGAAGATCAGCATATTGATAAGACCGCGATAGTTCATATCGAGGTGGAACCAGTGGTTCAGACCGGCGCCGACAATGATCATCGAACGGCCGTGGGTCTTATCGGCGTTATCGGCAAACTCCCGCGCGGTACGGATAATGTGCGCCCGGGAAACGCCGGTGATTTTCTCCGCCCATGCCGGGGTATACGCTTTGACGTCGTCGTAGCTGCTGGCGCAGTTTTCATCGCCAAGACCGCGATCCAGACCGTAGTTCGCCATGGTCAGGTCGTAGACGGTGGTGACCAGCACGCTAGAGCCATCGGCCTTCTGCAGGCGTTTGACCGGCAGTTTGTGCAGCAGCACGTTTTCCAGCTCGACTTTATTAAAGTGCTCGGTGCCTTCGCCGCCAAAATACGGGAAGCCGACGTTGGCGATATCGTCGTGGCCGCCCAGCAGGCTCAGGCGCAGCTCAACGTCTTCACCGGTTTTGCCGTCGCGCTGTTCCAGATTCCACTTGCCTTTGTCGCCCCAGCGGAAGCCGATAGAGCCGTTCGGTACGGTGATTTCGCCCTTCTCATCAAAGGCGACGGTTTTCCATTCCGGATTCGTTTCCTGACCTAATGCGTCCACCAGATCAGCCGCGCGCAGCATGCGGCCCGCGGCGTAATAGCCATCGCGCTCTTCGAGCATCACCAGCATCGGCATGTCGGTGTAGCGGCGCACGTAATCGGTGAAATACTGGCTCGGTTTGTCGAGATGGAACTCGCGCAGCATGACGTGGCCCATCGCCAGCGCCATCGCCGCATCGGTACCCTGCTTCGGCGCCAGCCACAGATCGCAGAGCTTGGCGATTTCGGCGTAGTCGGGGGTGATGGCAACGGTTTTGGTACCTTTGTAGCGCACTTCGGTAAAGAAGTGGGCATCCGGGGTACGGGTCTGCGGTACGTTGGATCCCCAGGCGATAATATAGCTGGAGTTGTACCAGTCGGCGGATTCCGGCACGTCGGTCTGCTCGCCCCAGGTCTGCGGTGACGCAGGCGGCAGGTCGCAGTACCAGTCGTAGAAGCTCAGGCAGGTGCCGCCGATCAGCGACAGATAGCGCGCGCCGGAGGCATAGGAGACCATCGACATCGCCGGAATAGGCGAGAAGCCCGCCACGCGGTCCGGGCCGTAGGTTTTGACGGTGTAGACGTTAGAGGCGGCAATCAGCTCGTTCACTTCCTGCCAGGACGAACGCACGAAACCGCCGCGGCCGCGCGCCTGCTTAAAGCTTTTCGCTTTGTCGGCGTCTTCAATAATAGAGGCCCAGGCATCCACCGGATCGCTGTGCTGAACTTTCGCTTCACGCCACATTTTCATCAGGCGTTTGCGCATCAGCGGATACTTCAGGCGGTTGGCGCTGTAAAGATACCAGGAGTAGCTGGCGCCGCGCGGGCAGCCGCGAGGCTCGTGGTTTGGCATATCCGGACGGGTGCGCGGATAGTCGGTCTGCTGGGTTTCCCAGGTAACCAGACCATTTTTGACATAAATCTTCCAGCTGCACGAACCGGTGCAGTTGACACCGTGGGTGGAGCGCACAACTTTATCGTGCTGCCAACGTTGACGGTATCCATCCTCCCAGTCCCGGTTGGTTTTTAGAAGCTGGCCGTGCCCATCGGCAAAGGTTTCACCCTTCTGTTTGAAGTAGCGAAACCGGTCCAGGAATTTACTCATCGGGTCTCTCCTGTGTGGAGCCTGACGGCTCTCTGATAAATCGACATTGCTGGATTTGCAGCGAAGGTAACGCTATGAAAGAGGGAGAGAATTGATAACGATCAAGACGATATGGCTTATAAAAACGGGTTAACACAGTAATTACCACCAAAGTGGTATTTATTTCTATTTTTTATTTTATTGATTAACAAAGATATTTTTCATAAAAGCCTGCAGAAAATAAGGATTAGCGATTCGCCATGGTATTAAGGGGTAGATACCCCTTAAGTCATTTTTTCTGTGACTTCAGGCGGCTTTTAAAATTACCCCACACCATTAGTATGTTGTAACTAAGAAATAAATACTAAAAAGGGCGCAAATACCGTTGCGCCCTTTGCAGAAACTCAGAAAGAAATATTATTTCTGCTTGCGTCCGTAGACTGCCCAGGTAATCACCACGCAGGCGATATAGAACACCAGGAAGACCTTCATGGCGCCGGCCGGTGAGCCGGTTAAATCCAGCGAAATACCAAACGCTTTTGGAATAAAGAAGCCGCCAATCGCGCCAATCGCCGAAATAAAGCCCAGCGCCGCCGCCGTATCGGTCGCCGCTTCACGCATGGCCTGCGCTTCGCTGCCGCCCTGCGCCTTAACGCGATCCATGGTCATTTTGCGGAAGATAACCGAGATCATCTGGAAGGTAGACGCGCTGCCCAGACCGGCGGTCAGGAACAGCACCATAAATACCGCGAAGAAGGCAATAAAGTTGCCGCCCTCGCCGTGGGTCGGCAGCGTCAGGAACAGCAGGCCGCAGAAGATAGCCATAACCACGAAGTTCACCAGCGTCACGCGAGTCCCGCCGAGGCGGTCGGAGATCGCCCCGCCGGTCGAGCGCGCCAGGGCGCCGATAAACGGCCCGAAGAACGCATAGTGCAGAATCTGCACATCCGGAAACTGGGTCTTCGACAGCATGGCGAAGCCCGCCGAGAAGCCGATAAACGAGCCGAAGGTGGCAAGATAGAGCAGCGCCATAATCCACAGATGGGCGCGCTTCAGTACCGGTAGCTGCTCGCTCAGCGACGCCTTCGACGCCGACAGATCGTTCATAAAGAACCACGCCGCCAGGGTGAAGATAATCAGGAACGGCACCCAGATCCACGCCGCGTTTTCCAGATACAGCATGGAACCGTCCGGCTGCTCGCTGCCGGTACCGCCAAAGACGGCGAAGATCGACAGCGAAACCACCAGAGGGGCAACCAGCTGCATTACGCTGACGCCCATGTTCCCGAGGCCGCCGTTGATGCCCAGCGCGCCGCCCTGCTTCTGCTTCGGAAAGAAGAAGCTGATGTTAGCCATACTGGAAGCAAAGTTCGCCCCCGCAAAACCGCAGAGCAGAGAAATAATCACGAAAACGCTGAAGGGCGTAGAGGTATCCTGTACCGCGAAGCCTAACCAGACGCAGGGCACGATCATGATCCCGGTACTGAACGCGGTCCAGCGACGTCCGCCGAACAGCGGTACCATAAACGCGTAAGGCACGCGCAGCAGCGCGCCGGAGAGCGCCGGGAGCGCGGTCAGCATAAACAACTGGTCGGTGGTAAACTGAAAGCCGACTTTATTCAGGTTGACGGCAACGGCGCTGAACAACATCCAGACGCAGAATGCCAGCAAAAGACACGGGACGGAGATCCACAGATTGCGGCTGGCGACGCGATGACCGCGCTGCTGCCAGAATTCAGGATCTTCGGGACGCCAGTCGCTAATGACTGAACTGTTAGTCTTCTCCGGGATTGAAGAGTGACTCATAGACACCTCTAATAATTCATATTAACCCTGGCTACCTTATGGGTTACAGGCGGCGGTAAGTTGATATAAATCAAAGGAAAAGTTGGCGCTAATTTGGCTAAAAAAAACGCATCACCCGAAGTGAGTAGCTATTTCTGCGTAAAAAAGTGTGGTTTTTCACGTCAGTGCTGGCATTGCCCGAACGTCTGCCACCAATCCATCACACCCTGACAATTAAGGGGTAATCCTTTAGGGGTATGGGTATACTCCAGGGGATGTCCGAGAATAAGCGCCACTCCCGGATGATTTGCCGGTCAGGAGCCTCATACCCCATGTTGAAACGTCTTTTTACGCCGCTAACGCTGGTTAATCAACTCGCGTTAATCGTTCTGTTAGCCACGGTCATCGGCGTCGCCGGAATGGCGATCTCTTCTCGCCTGGTGCACGGCGTTCAGGGCAGCGCGCATGCGATTAACAAAGCCGGCTCGCTGCGCATGCAGAGCTACCGCCTGCTGGCGGCAGTACCGCTGGGCGAAAGCGATCAAAAGCTGCTCGATGAAATGACGGCAACCGTTTTTAGCCCGGAACTGCAGTACGCCGCTCGCCATGACGATCAGCAGCGCCAGCTTCAGGCGTTACAGCACTACTGGCAGCTGGAGCTGGCGCCGGGGATGCGCAGGGCGCAAAATCAGGCCTCGGTCGCGACGGATGTCGCCGGCTTTGTCGATCGCATCGACCAACTGGTGACCGCTTTCGATCACACCACTGAGGAGCGGATTAAACACGTGGTCTGGATCCAGCGCATCATGGCCGTGGGGATGGCGCTGCTGCTGGTGTTTACCATCGTCTGGCTGCGCGCCCGCCTGCTACGCCCGTGGAAACAGCTGCTCGGCATGGCCCGAGCGGTGAGCCGTCGCGATTTTACCCAGCGCGCGCAGATTAGCGGACGCAACGAGATGGCGACGCTCGGTATGGCGCTGAACAATATGTCTGAAGAGCTGGCGGAGAGCTATTCGGTGCTTGAACGCCGGGTGCAGGAAAAAACCGCCGGTCTGGAGCAGAAAAACGAGATCCTCGCCTTCCTGTGGCAGGCCAACCGCCGACTGCACTCGAACGCGCCGCTCTGCGAGCGCATTTCACCCGTTCTTAACGGGTTACAGGGGCTAACCCTGCTGCGCGATATTGAAGTTCGCGTTTACGATATGGAAGATGAAGACAACCATCAGGAGTTTTCCTGCCACTCCGATATTCAGTGCGACGACAGAGGCTGCTATCTGTGTCCGCGCGATCTGCCGCCGCTGCCGGATACCGGCACCACCTTAAAATGGCGGCTGTCGGATGCCCATAATCAGTACGGTATTTTGCTGGCCACCCTGCCCGCCGGGCGGCATCTGAGCCACGATCAGCAGCAGCTGGTGGATACGCTGGTTGAACAACTCACCGGCACCCTCGCCCTCGATCGCCATCAGGAGCGCCAGCAGCAGCTTATCGTGATGGAGGAGCGCGCCACTATCGCCCGCGAGCTCCACGACTCCATCGCCCAGTCGCTCTCCTGTATGAAAATGCAGGTTAGCTGCCTGCAGATGCAGGGCGACGATCTGCCGGAAGCGAGCCGCCAGCTGCTGGGGCAAATCCGTAATGAACTCAATACCTCCTGGGCCCAGCTGCGCGAACTGCTGACGACCTTCCGGCTACAGCTCACCGAACCGGGGCTGCGCCCGGCGCTGGAGGCCAGCTGCCGGGAATACAGCGCCCACTTCGGTTTCACGGTACGCCTGGATTATCAGCTGCCGCCGCGTTTTGTTCCATCGCATCAGGCCATTCATCTGCTGCAAATCGCCCGGGAAGCACTCAGTAACGCACTGAAACACGCCAATGCCACCGATGTCAGCGTTACCGTGGCGTTGCGGGACAATCAGGTCCGGCTGACGGTGGCCGATAACGGTCGCGGCGTGCCGGATCACGCGGAGCGCAGCAACCACTACGGCCTGATTATCATGCGCGATCGCGCGCAGAGCCTGCGCGGGGACTGTCAGGTTCGGCGTCGGGAAACCGGCGGTACCGAAGTGGTGGTCACTTTTATCCCTGAAAAATCGTTTTCAATCCAATAAGGAGAACTTCATGAGTCAACAGGAACGGGCAACTATCCTTCTCATCGACGATCACCCGATGCTGCGCACCGGCGTCAAACAGCTGATCAGCATGGCCCCGGACATCCAGGTTATCGGCGAAGCCAGCAACGGCGAGCAAGGGATTGCGATGGCGGAATCATTAGATCCCGATTTGATTCTGCTGGATCTCAATATGCCGGGCATGAACGGTCTGGAAACCCTCGACAAGCTGCGCGAAAAGTCGCTTTCCGGCCGCGTGGTGGTATTTAGCGTTTCCAATCATGAAGAAGATGTGGTGACCGCCCTGAAACGCGGCGCCGACGGCTACCTGCTGAAGGATATGGAACCGGAAGATCTGCTGAAGGCGCTGCAGCAGGCCGCAGCAGGCGAAATGGTGCTCAGCGAAGCGTTAACCCCGGTGCTGGCTGCCAGCCTGCGCGCTAATCGCGCCACCTCGGACCGCGACATCAGCCAGCTGACCCCGCGCGAGCGCGATATTCTCAAGCTGATTGCCCAAGGCCTGCCGAACAAAATGATCGCCCGCCGTCTGGACATCACCGAAAGCACCGTCAAAGTCCACGTCAAGCATATGCTCAAGAAAATGAAGCTCAAATCGCGCGTGGAAGCGGCGGTTTGGGTCCATCAGGAGCGCGTATTCTAGGGCAGATGCTGCCACGACACGCCCTCGGCCGGTACGCGTACCAACGGCTCAGTCAGCGCCAGTGCGATCTCATTGGATGAGACGCGCTGACCCGTTTTATCCTCCACCACCAGCGAAAGATGCCAGCGGTTGCTCGCCCCGGCTTCGCTGCTCCAGCGCGGCATAATCACGGTCCAGCCGTCCGTACTGTTCGCCTCAATTGGCGATGTCAGGCTTAGCGCCTGGGTGTCCCCCTGCCAGCTCAGCGACTTAATGCCGTGCAGGCTGCGAATCTGCAGTTTTAGCTGCACCGTTTCCCCGGGTTGAAGATCCCAGGGCGGCGTCGCCAGATAAACCGACAGCGTTTTACGCTGCCGATATTCAACGACCGGCAGGTTATCCCGTTCCGGGCTGTCGTAGCGGCTGCCGCGAAGCGATCGGCTAACGGCGACTTCATCGGCCGCCAGCTGCTGCTTCAGCGGGACGCCGAAGCGATAGTTCAGCTTCAGCCCGACATCATTTTGGCTGACGCCGCTCTCGCCCTGCTTATGCTTAGCCGTGACCGTCACCAGCGGAACGGGAGTGTAATTCAGCCCCACCGACACCGCGACCGGGTTATGGTAGCCGGTACCCGAATGGAACAGATCGACGCTATCGCCAAAATACTGCTCCACGCTGACGCTGGTATTAATGTGCTGATAAAACGGCAGCCGCGCCTGGGCGGTCACATCGTAGCCGCTCGCCATACGCTGCTGCTGGGTCAGGCTACTCCCCTGCTGCCAGCCGCCGAGCGGCTGGTAGTAGTTCGCCGACAGGCGCAGCGACTCGCCCCAGGCTTCGGCCCCGACGCTGCCGCGCGCCATCCGATCGTCCAGGGCTTTATCGTAGAAAGAGTTGTAGCCCAGCAGCCAGGAGCCCATCCGCCAGCGCTGGCCGAAACCAATATTGCCGACCAGACCCGTATCCCGCTGGGTGACCGAGTACTGATTCCAGGTAAGGTAGTCGCCGTTATCCTGCAGAGGGACAAACCAGCTCCCTTTGCTGCCGGTAAAATTGCCCTCTTTATCCACCAGCAGATCGACGTTGGCGTTGCCCCACGGCGAAAGCCAGCTCTCCAGCTGGTGGCTGACCTCGTTCCCCAGTTTACCGATGGCAAATACTCGCGCCTGTTCGCTGGTTGTCAGCCCGTTATCGCTCATACTGGCTTCGCCAAATTTCTTCGCCATCTCGGCAAAGTGCTTTGCGTCGTCGTCGACCTGCGGCGCCAGGCCGAGGTCAGGTAAGCTCTCAGGCGCGCCGGAGAACGCCTGATTATCCTGCAGCGCGCGGGCGGGCGCGCCTGCCAGCAGCAGGAGAAGCGGTAAATACGGGGTTATGCGGAACGACAGAGAGCTCAAATCGGTTACGTCTACTCACGAAGTGGTGGCGGCAAAACCTAAGTTTATCGTTTTTTGCCCGCCCTCGCAGCCTCTCGCGCGATTCCAGGAATATGCTGAATCTCAGGCCTCAACCTGCTTCGCCGCCAGCAGCGCCTTAAGCTCCGGGAGACAGGAACCGCAGCTGGTGCCGCATTTGAGTTTCGCCCCCAGCGCGGCAGGCGTACGGCAGCCGCTGGCAATCGCTTCGCCTATCGCCCGTTCGCCCACGCTAAAGCAGCTGCAGATAATGCGCCCGCGCGGCATCTCATCGCCGCCTTTTCTGCCGCTCAATAGTGCATGGCGCCGGGCGGCGTTCTGCGGCGGGGTGCGAAACGCGGCGTGAATCCACTCGGCATCAATAGCCGGCTCGCTGGCGTCGCTCCACCAGCCGAGCATCAGCTCTCCCCCCTGCCACGCCAGCAGGTTCCAGACGTTGCCGCCTTCGGCTACCTGCATCTGCCATCCCTGCCGCTGACACCAGCCCACAAGCCAGTCGCGGGAGCGGGTATCCCCCGCCAGCGAAAGATGGATAACGCCCTGCGCCGCCCGCCGCCGCCAGTGCAGCGAGGCGGGGAGCGGAACCGGCTGGCGAGCAAAAAGCTCGCCTTTCCACGCCGGCAGCCAGGCGGCTATCGCTACCGCCGCCTGTTTACTCTCCGGCTGCCCGGAGTGCGGGTCGGTGACCGCCCTCAGCAGGTTATTCACCCGTCCCTGGCGAGCATACTGATTATTCCAGTGCATCGGCACAAACAACGATCCGAGACGCTGGCCAGCGCTGATTGTCACTTTTGCTACCATCACCCCATTCGGTGAGTGGACCCGAGCCAGTTCACCTTCCAGCAGCTGATAGCGCGTCGCGTCCGCTGGCGCGACTTCCACCACCGGTTCGCTAATATGCTGCATCAGACGCGGCACCGCGCCGGTGCGGGTCATAGTGTGCCACTGATCGCGGATCCGCCCGCTGTTGAGGATCAGCGGATAGAACGCATCGGTGACCGCCCGAGTGGGCTGTGGGGTCACCGGGACCATGCGCAGTTTGCCGCTGCGGTGCCACCCCTTGAGCAAACCCCAGCTTGCATGGCTGCGGCTCACCGGCCAGCGCACCGGTTCCAACGCATCCCACGCTTCGCGGCTGAGATCCGCCAGTCCGCCGATGTCAAACGCCCGCTGGCCATCGTTTTCATATCCTGAAAGCGCGGCGTGTTCGCTGAACACCTCGTGCGGATGCTGCCAGGCAAAGGCGGAGCCGAAGCCCAGCGCCTGGGCCACGCGGGCGACGATCCACCAGTCGGCTCTGGCCTCCCCCGGCGGCGGCATGAAAGCGCGCTGGCGTGAGATCCGCCGTTCGGAGTTGGTTACCGTGCCGCTCTTCTCTCCCCACGCCAGCGCGGGAAAGCGGATATGGGCAAAGCGTCCGGTATCGGTAGCGGCGGCGACGTCGGAAACGATGACCAGCGGACAGGCCGCCAGCGCTTCGCTTACCGCATGGCTGTCCGGCAGCGACACCACCGGATTGGTGCCCATAATCCAAACCGCTTTCACCTCGCCGCGGCCAATGGCGGCGAACAGATCCACCGCCGTCAGCCCCGGCGTTTGCGCCAGACGTTCGGTCCCCCAGAAGCGCGCCAGACGCCGTAAATCATCGGTTTCAAAATTCATATGCGCCGCCAGCATGGTCGCCAGCCCACCCACCTCGCGCCCGCCCATGGCGTTAGGTTGTCCGGTCAGCGAAAAAGGCCCGCAGCCCGGGCGGCCAAATTTCCCGCTCGCCAGGTGAACGTTGATGATAGCGTTGCATTTATCGCTGCCGCTGGCGGATTGGTTAATCCCCATGGTATAGAGCGTGATGGCGCGCGGAGCGGCGATAAACTCGCTGTAGAAATCGGCGACCTGCTGTCGCGGCAGGCCGCAGAACTGCGCTACTTTGTCGAGGTCCCAGTTCCGGGCGATAGCCAGCGCCTGCGGCGCATCGCTAAAATCACCGCTGATGGCGCCGCTGGCGGCAATGGCATTCAGCAGGCCGACAAACAGCCCGCCGTCGCTGCCGGGAGCCAGCGCCAGATGCCGGTCCGCGATATCGCAGGTGGCGGTCCGACGCGGATCAATGACCACCACCCGCATCTGCGGATTGTCGCGCTTCGCCTGCGCCAGCCGCTGATAGAGTACCGGATGCGCCCAGGCGGCGTTCGACCCGACCAGCACCACCAGATCGCTGTTTTCCACGTCCTCATAGCTGCACGGCACCACATCAGCGCCCAGCGCCCGTTTGTAGCCGGTAACCGCTGAAGACATGCACAGCCGCGAATTGGTATCGATATTTGCCGCGCCGATAAATCCCTTCATCAGCTTATTCGCCGCGTAGTAGTCCTCGGTCAGCAGCTGGCCGGAGGCATAAAACGCCACCGCCTGCGGCCCGTGACGGTCGATAACCTCCCGCAGGCGCGAACCCGCCGCCGCCAGCGCCTGAGTCCAGGTTGCGCGCTCGCCGTCGACTTCCGGGAAGAGCAATCTTCCCGCCAGGCCGACGGTTTCGCCCAGCGCCGCCCCCTTCACGCACAGGCGGCCAACGTTTGCCGGGTGCTGCTCATCCCCGCGTACGGTAACCTGGCCATCGGCATTCAGGCTGGCGATAACGCCGCAGCCGACTCCGCAATAGGGACACGTGGTCCTGGTTTCCGTCATCAGGAAGCCTCCGCGCGCGCCAGCAGTTGCTGGTTGCCAACCCACACTTTACCGTTCTCCACTTTGACCGGCCAGGCGCGTACCGCCAGTTCGCCGCCGTCGCACTGGCGGCCATCGCGCAGGCGGATACGCTGCTTATACAGAGGCGAAATCACGATCGGTTCGCCGCCCGCATCGCCAAGCAGGCCGCGCGACAAAACGTTGGCCTCGCTGCCCGGCTCGAGGTTATCAAGGGCATACACCTGGTCGCCGAAGCGGAACAGCGCAATCTGCCGCTCGCCGAGCCGCGCGCCAATCCCCGCCTGCTGTGGAATAGCGTCGAGATCGCAAATGGCCTGCCACGGGCGGGACGGCAGCGCCGGTTCGGCCTGCGCCGCGAACGGGGCCAGCTGCGGCTGGCCGCGCAGGGTTTGCCGCTGTACGCTTTCGTCCGGCTCATCGCTGTTCACGTAGGAGCGGAACAGCGCCAGCCGCTGCGGATCGTTAAGGGTGGTTTGCCATTCGCACTGGTAGCTCTCGACCACCCGCGCCATCTCCTGCTCCAGCTCTTCGCCGATGCCGAGGCTGTCTTCGAGGATCACCTCGCGCAGATAGTCGACCCCGCCTTCAAGGTTATCCATCCAGGTACTGGTGCGCTGCAGGCGATCCGCGGTACGAATGTAGAACATCAGCAGCCGATCAATACTGCGAATAAGGGTGGCTTCATCAAGATCGCTGGCGAACAGGTCGGCATGGCGCGGCTTCATGCCGCCGTTGCCGCAAACGTACAGGTTCCAGCCCTTCTCCGTGGCGATAACCCCAATATCTTTCCCCTGGGCTTCCGCGCATTCGCGGGTACAGCCGGAGACGGCCATTTTAATTTTGTGCGGCGCGCGCAGACCCTTGTAGCGATGTTCGAGGGTGACCGCCAGGCCGGTGGAATCCTGGACGCCGTAGCGGCACCAGGTCGAACCGACGCAGGATTTCACCGTCCGCAGGGATTTGCCGTAGGCGTGGCCGGTTTCAAATCCCGCCTCGGCCAGCTCGCGCCAGATTGCCGGGAGCTGCTCCAGGCGCGCGCCGAACAGGTCGATACGCTGGCCGCCGGTCACTTTACTGTATAGCTGATAGCGTTTGGCGATCTGGCCGATCGCAATCAGCCCGTCCGGCGTCACCTCTCCCGCCGCCATGCGCGGCACCACCGAATAGGTGCCGTCTTTCTGAATATTGGCGAAGTAGCGATCGTTGGTGTCCTGAAGCGGCAGATGCGCCGGCTTCAGCAGATATTCATTCCAGCAGGAGGCCAGCACCGAGGCCACCAGAGGTTTACAGACTTCACAGCCGTGGCCGTGTCCATAGCGGGCAATCAGCTGTTCGAAGGTGCGGATATGGTTGACGCGTACCAGGTGATAGATCTCCTGCCGCGACCACGGAAAGTGCTCGCAGATATCCTTTTTGACTTCAACGCCCTGCCCGGCAAGCTGGTACTCCATCACCTGTTTCACCAGCGCGCTACAGCCGCCGCAGCCGGTCGCCGCTTTAGTGCAGCTTTTTATCGCCGCCATATCGCCCGCGCCGCCGCTCACCGCCTGGCAGATATCGCCTTTGCTGACGTTGTGACAGGAGCAAATCTGCGCGCTGTCCGGCAGCGCCGCTACCCCGAGCGCTTTTGGCGCGCTGCCCTCACGCGCCGGAAGGATCAGGCTTTCCGGGTGTTTGGGTAAAGCCATCCCGTTAAGCATCATCTGTAGCAGCGTGGCATAGTCGCTGGCATCCCCGACCAGCACCCCGCCGAGCAGTTTTTTGCCCTCCGCGCTGACCACGATTTTTTTGTAGATCTGCTGCGGCCCATCAGTCCACTGATAGCTCTGACAGCCCGGCGTGCGCCCCTGGGCGTCGCCGAACGAGGCGACATCGACGCCCAGCAGCTTAAGCTTAGTGCTCATATCCGCGCCGCTAAAGCAGCCCGCCTCACCCGCCAGGGTGGCCGCCGCGGCCCGCGCCATCTGATAGCCGGGTGCCACCAGACCATAAATTTTGTTCTCCCACAGGGCGCATTCGCCGATCGCCAGTACGTCCGGGTCGGAGGTACGGCACTGGTTGTCGATGCATATGCCGCCGCGTTCGCCTACGTTCAGTCCGCCGCGGCGCGCCAGCGCGTCCTGGGGGCGAATGCCGGCGGAGAATACCAGCATATCGGTCGCCAGCGAGCTGCCGTCGGCGAAGTTCAGCTGCAGCCCCTGCTCATTGCGAATAATTTCCGTCGTCGCCTTGCTGGTATGCACCCCGACGCCCAGTTGGCTGATTTTTTCCCGCAGCATCGCCGCGCCGCCGTTGTCCAGCTGCACCGCCATCAGGTTCGGCGCAAACTCGACAACGTGAGTTTCCAGCCCCAGCTGCTTCAGCGCGTTGGCCGCTTCCAGCCCGAGCAGGCCGCCGCCGATCACCACACCCCGTCGGGCGGTTGCGGCGCGGGCGGCAATCTGGTCGAGGTCGTCTAGCGTACGATAAACAAAACAGCCCTCGAGGTTATGACCCGGCACCGGCGGAACAAACGGGTAAGACCCCGTCGCCAGCACCAGCTTATCCCAGTGGGTTTCGTGGCCGAAGGCATCGCGCACCACCCGCGCTTCGCGGTCGATGCTGGCGACCGATTCGCTCAGGCGCAGCTCAATACCGTGCTGAGCGAAAAAATCGCCCTCAACCAGCGACAGCGATTCCGCGCTGCGTCCGGCGAAATATTCCGTCAGATGAACCCGGTCGTAAGCGGCATAGCGCTCCTCGCAGAACACCACAATCCGATACTGTTGATGAAGGTGACGGTCGACGCATTGCTCAAGAAAATGGTGGCCGACCATACCGTGTCCGACCAGCACTAATACAGGTTTTGTCATCGTAGTTTGTCCCGCAGCGCGCGGCTGCATCGTTGAAGAGGGATCGAAGAGCCACTCTGCCGGCGCCGGCGCATGCGCCCCCAGCAGAGCGGTGAGGGGCGCGGCGCTGCTGCAATCGCCCAGCAGCAGTACGCCGCGCAGCTTGCCGTCGCGCAGCAGCAGGCGACGGTAGTGGCGGTCCAGCGGATCCCAGCTGGTATATACGTCATCCTGTTCGGCGGCCCGCAGCTCGCCGGCGCTGAAGAGCTCAATGCCGGTGACCTTCAGGCGAGTGCCGCTGTCCTGCCAGCTGAAATCCTCGCCAGGGGTCGCGCACAGGCGGTCCGCCAGCACCTCCGCCTGGCGCAGACATGGCGCCACCAGCCCCCAGGTCTGACCGTCGATTTCACAGCACTCGCCGATGGCGCTGACGCCCGGCTGCGCGGTTGCCAGCTGGCGGTCAACGAGGATTCCGCGGGCGCAGGCCAGCCCGCTGCGCTCGGCCAGCCGTTTGTTCGGCTGCACGCCGGTCGCCAGCACCACCCGCGAGGCGGCAAACGCGCGCCCGTCCTCCAGCCGCACCTGATGTTCATCAATGGCGGCGATACGGCTCTCCATCACGCAGCGAATCCCGCGCTCGGCAAGCAGCATTTGCAGCTGCTCGCCGGCAAAAGCATCGATTTGCTGCTCCATCAGCCCGCTTCCGCGATGGAGTAAAGTGACACTGTCACCATGACGCCGCAGCGCCGCGGCGGCCTCTACGCCGAGTACGCCGCCGCCAATGACCACCGCCGGGCCGTCGATGGCCAGGATGCCCTCAACGTCCGCCAGGGTGCGGAAAGCAAAAACGTGCGGCTGGGTGATGCCCGGCAGCGGCGGCAGAAACGGCAGTGAGCCGGTGGCGAACACCAGCTCATCCCAGCCCAGTTCGCCTGCGGTGGTTTGCAGCGTACGGGCCGCAATATCCACCGCCGTAACCGTTTCACCGGCGCGTACCGTCACGTTATGCCGCGGATACCATGACGCGGGCAGCAGCAGCGTCTCGCTTGCCGCTTTTTCGGCGCCAAGCACCGGCGACAGCTGAATGCGGTTATAGGCCTGGCACGGCTCATCGCCGATGAGGGTGATGCTAAACCGCTGCGCATCGCGCTCCACCAGCGCCTGCGCCAGGCGCGTGGCCGCCATACCGTTGCCAATAATCACCAGTTGCCGCCTCATCGCCGCCCCCTATGCCGCTTTCGGCTGTTTTTCATAGAGGAAGTGCAGGATCTGCTGGCGCAGATGGTGATAGCGGCTATCGTCCGCCAGCTGCACGCGATGGCGCGGTCGCGGCAGATTGACGTCGAGGATCTCCCCGACCGTCGCCGCCGGACCGTTGGTCATCATCAGCACCCGGTCGGAAAGCAGCACCGCTTCATCAACGTCATGGGTAATCATGACGATGGTGGTATTCAGCGACTGCTGGATCTGCATCACCGCGTCCTGTAAATGCGCCCGCGTCAGGGCATCAAGGGCGCCAAAGGGTTCATCCAGCAGCAGCACTTTCGGTTTCATCGCCAGCGCCCGGGCAATGCCAACGCGCTGCTTCATGCCGCCGGAGATTTCTCCCGGGCGCTTGTGCAGGGCGTGCCCCATCTGTACCCGCTCGAGGTTGTGCTCAATCCACTCTTTGCGCTCGCCTTTGCTCATGCTGCGGCGAAAGACCTGATCCACCGCCAGCGCCACGTTGTCAAAACAGGTCAGCCACGGCAGCAGGGAGTGGTTCTGAAACACCACCGCGCGTTCCGGCCCCGGCCCGGCGATTTCACGGTTGTCGCACAGCAGGCCGCCTTCCGTCGGCAGGGCTATCCCGGCTATCAGATTCAGCAGGGTTGATTTACCGCAGCCGGAGTGGCCGATCAGGCTGATGGTCTCCCCTTCGTAGATGTCGAAGGAGACGTTCTGCAATGCCAGGAATTCGCCGCTGGCGGTGTTAAAACGCTGGCTGACGCCCTGGACCTGAATTAATGGTTTCATCTGCGACTCCCTATTTTTCCTGCCAGCTAAAACGACGGGCGAGCAGCATCAGCCCCTGTTCCAGCAGCAGCCCGACCACGCCGATAATGACGATGGCGATGATGATGTTTTCGACGTTGAGGTTGTTCCACTCGTTCCAGATCCAGAAGCCGATCCCTAAGCCGCCGGTGAGCATTTCGGCGGCGACAATCACCAGCCAGGCGATACCGATGGAGAGACGAACCCCGGTCAGCACCGCGGGCAATACCGCCGGAAAGAGGATCTTGCGCATCACCGTCCACTCCGACAGCTGCAGCACCCGGGCGACGTTGAGGTAATCTTCCGGAATACGCCGCACGCCCTCGGCGGTGTTAATGACCATCGGCCAGATCGAGCAGATAAAAATAGTCCAGCTGGAGGCGGGTTCCGCTTTCTGGAACAGCAGCAGGCCGATGGGCAGCCAGGCCAGCGGGCTGACCGGGCGCAGCAGCGCGATCAGCGGGTTAAACATGCGGGCGAAAAACAGCGAGCGGCCAATCAGGAAGCCGAGCGGAATTCCCGCCAGCGCGGCAAGGCCAAATCCCACCGCCACCCGCTGCAGCGACGCCAGCACGTTCCAGCCGATGCCCATATCGTTCGGCCCGTCCTGATAAAACGGGTCGGCGAAAAGGGTTAGCGCGGAATCCAGCGTGCTGAGCGGCGTCGGAAAGCCTTTGCTGTTCATCGCCGCCAGCTGCCAGCCCAGCAGCAGCAATCCCAGCCCGAGCAGCGGCGGCAGAAGACGTTGGGTGACATCCCGCAGCCAGCGGCTGAGCGGAGGCGTGGTTTTGCGCACCTGCAGCGGCGGCAGGGTAATGACTTCGCCGGGCGTGCTGTCGGCGCCGGCCTGCGGTTGCGGTTTATATGCGTGTTTCATCTCATGCCCCCTTACGTTGAATCGCGAAACTGCGGGCGTAGCCTTCCGGATCGGCCCCATTCCAGACCTTGCCATCGATCAGCGTGCTGCTGCGCATCGCCTGCGTCGGCGCGCTGATGCCGCCGACCGCCTGCGCGGCCTCTTTCCAGACGTCAATCCGGTTAATGCGCTGGGCCACCGCCAGATAATCCGGTGCCGACTTCAGCAATCCCCAACGGCGGAACTGGGTCAAAAACCACATGCCGTCCGAGAGCCACGGAAAACTCACTTCTCCCCGTTCGTAGAAGCGCATCGGGTGCGCGTCCTGCCAGCGGCGGCCGATACCGTTGTCGTATTCGCCGAGCATGCGCCCGCTGAGGTACTGCTCTTTGGTGTTCAGCCACGCGCGTCTGGCGAGAAGGCGCGCCGTTTCGCGGGTGTTCTCGGCGGATGCGTCAATCCAGCGCTGGGCCTCTATCAGCGCCGCCACCAGCGCGCGCGCGGTGTTGGGATGACGCTCAACCCATTCGCTGCGGGTGCCGAGAATTTTTTCCGGATGCTCCGGCCAGATATCCTGCGAAGTGGCGGCGGTGAAGCCGATACGATCGTTTATCGCGCGCGCGTTCCACGGTTCGCCAACGCAAAAGCCGCTCATATTGCCGATGCGCATGTTCATTACCATCTGCGGCGGCGGCACCACGACGGTGCGAATATCGTCAAAGGGATTAATTCCACCGCTCGCCAGCCAGTAGTAGAGCCACATCGCGTGGGTGCCGGTTGGGAAGGTGTGGGCGAAGGTGTAGCTGCCCGGCGCCTGCTGGTCGATCAGTTTTTTCAGCCCGCCCAGGTCGGTGACGCCCTTCTCCTGCAGCTCGCTGGAGAGCGTTATCGCCTGACCGTTGCGGTTAAGGGTCATCAGATTGGCCATCGCCTGCGGTTTACTGGCGATCCCCAGCTCAAGGCCGTAGAGCATGCCGTACAGAATGTGCGCGGCGTCCAGCTCCCCGGCAACCAGTTTGTCGCGCACCGCCGCCCAGCTGGCCTCCTTGCTCGGGACGAGGGTGATGCCGTACTTTTTATCGAATCCCTTCAGGGAAGCGATGGCTAAGGGGGCGCAGTCGGTCAGCGGAATAAAACCGACCCGCACGGTAGTCTGTTCCGGCTTATCCGACCCTGCCGCCCATGCCGCCTGCATCATGCCGGGGAGCAGCATCGCGCCGCCCAGCGCCGCCCCCGCCTGTAATAAACGCCGCCGTGAAATTGAAAACGTATCGCCCATACCCGCTCCAGAAACGCGCAAAAAAAAGCGTCCGGCGGTGCTTACGCACCGCTGGACGCCTTTATCCTTAGACATACGTGCCGCCGTTGGCCCGCTGCCCTAAACCTTTATTCACTCGTTTTATTTAATGCAAAGCCAATGCCAGATTTGCGGAGGCCCGGTTCACGCGCGTTGGCTCACTTGCCGGGGGCGTTTGAGGCAAAAACTGCACCGTCGACTGGCAATATATGCCCGCTGATTGTGCATCTACTCCTTTGGAGGTACTTGCCATAGCGACTTCACCGTCAGCAGCGCGCGGGCTATCTCAACCATGCGCTGATTTTTGTCCATCGCCATTTTACGCAGCGCCTGCCAGGCCTGCTCCTCCTGCATTCCCTGGTGGGTCATCAGCACGCTTTTGGCTTTTTCAATCAGCTTGCGCTCTTCAAGCGCATCTTTTAAGGACGCGAGCTGGGCGGAGAGCTGCTGTAGCTCATGGGCCTGCTGGCGCACCAGCGGCAACAGCTGCTTATCCAGCCGCAGGGCTATACCGTCCTCCTGCCAGTCGGCGGGCGGCACCTGGACCTCCCGATCGTCTCCCTCCAGCAGCGCATCGGCCGCGTTAAGCAGGTCTGCGAGCAGCCGCTCTTCCACGCCGCGCAGCTGCTCAAGACGCTGGGTCTGAACGCAAAACCAGCGCAGCGCCGTTTCTCCCTCGTCCGGCGGCGGCTGGCGGGTGCAGGCGACCCGCCGCAGCTGTTCAATTTCCAGGCCGGCCTGGCACTGCTCAACAAACAGAACGGTTTGCGGCGAACTGGCTAAAGCCTGAAAAGTGTCAAAACAGGGCTGCTGGCCGTCAATGCGGTCCACCAGCTGCTGGCGCAGCTCATCGCTGAACTGTCCGCGAGCAAAGCCCAGCGCGCCCAGCGCGCGCTCCTGTCCGACCAGCTCTTTCCCCTGCATAAAGCTGTAAAGCGCGACCATCCGCCCGGCGATTTGCGGATCGTCGATACTGTCGTTGAGCTGCGGAACGATATTCAACAGGTGGCGGATAATGCGGCTAAACTGCCCGGTGGCCTCTTCTGCGGCAATCTCCAGGCCGCGCACGCGTTTACGCAACGCGACAAGCTGCGTCAGATACCACACCGCGCAGGCAATTCGCCAGCAGAGCGCGCTGCTGGCGGCATCGCGGGCAGGTTCCAGCGCCGCATAAAACCGCGTGAGCTGCTCATCAACCAGCGCCGCGCCCGCCCGGCACTCCGCCGCGTATAGTCTGCCGCCCGAGCATAGCCAGATATTTGACGCGCCGCGCTCGCACTGCAGCATATGCACCAGCGCGCTTATCTGGCCTGCCAGCGTCCCCTGCTGCGCCAGCTGGTGCAGCTGCCGCTTCTGTAAGCGACGCGCGCGCGCAAACCAGTCGACCACCTCAGGCGTATTACCCGCCACATTATTCATACCCTTCCCCCGGGTTAACGCTTTATACTTCAGCCAAGCAATAACCGTGCCTTATAGAAGGAGTCCTTATGCAACGTATTGTGATTATCGCTAACGGTGCCGCCTACGGCAGCGAATCCCTGTTCAATAGCCTGCGTCTGGCTATCGCCCTGCGCGAGCAGCAGTCTGACCTCGAACTGAAATTATTTTTAATGTCTGATGCGGTGACCGCCGGCCTGCGCGGACAGAAGCCAGCGGAAGGCTACAACATTCAGCAGATGCTGGAGATCCTCACCGCGCAAAACGTGCCGGTGAAGCTGTGTAAAACCTGCGCTGACGGCCGGGGGATCGGCGCGCTGCCGCTGATTGATGGCGTGGAGATTGGCACCCTCGTCGAGCTGGCGCAGTGGACGCTGGCGGCGGATAAAGTCCTGACCTTCTAAAAATCCGCCATTCAACGGGATTAAATATTAAGCTGGCGGCGTTTGTTAACCGAAAACAATGTCAGCTGAATGCTTTCAGGCACAACGTCATTTTTGTTTAATCTTTATTCCTTTTTTTGATCAAAATCAGCATCTGCCCCCCTCCCCTTTGGTGTTATGCACAGAGCAAAGTGTGAACAATATCACGCGGGTTAATGGGCTGGCAGGATGCTGTAGACAGAAACGGGGTCGAGATTAAATGGCAATGGTAAAAGCAAGTTTAACGTTGTTTGGCGGTGATACGTTGGTGGTGCGTTGTTCCGAACGCTGCCACATTCACCTGATGAGCGCCAAAGTGCCTGGCGATAGTCATGCGGATATTCTGAGTGTGCAGGACAGAGATAGCGCGTATCTGACCGTGCCTTACAGCGGCACCTGGAACGTTCTCATCGACAGCCACAGCCAGTCGCTGGAGCACTCCATCAGCTACGTTCCCGCCTGATAGCAAACGCCCGGGGAAACCCGGGCGATATACTCTTAAGCCAGCCCGGGCTGGCTGCTTTCCCCCAGCAGATGACGCACCTTGCCGACTAAATCGTCGAGGCAGGCATCGTACATCCCGAGTTTCCGCAGCTCCTGATCGAGCGAGAACAGATACTGAGCGTTGGTGCCAAGCGGGCCGCTGGCGCGGGCTATCAGCGGCGCAATCACCTGCGCGCTGGTATCCGCCTCAAACAGCGGATGACGCGGGTCCATAATAAAAACTAATGCATTGACGGTGCGGCCATCGTCCAGATCCAGCTTGCACCAGGTCGGCAGGTAGCAGCCGGTGATCATCTCCCGCTTCCACAGCAGGGTCAGCTCTTCTTCGAGAGTGTCATCAGGCAGGCGGTAGGCAACCCCGGTGGTGCGCCCGCCCTCTTTCAACGCCAGCATTCGACCCGGCTGAGTGGCGCTACCGCGCCCGGCGGTGAGCCGCAGGCAAAACGCGCGGTGCCAGCCCGGTAGCGTACCGGTACAGGACTCGCGATACTCCAGCGCCGGATTCCACATCAGCGAACCGTAGCCAAAGATCCACACCGAGCCATCGTCCGGACGACAGGCCAGGGTCGCCGCCAAAGAGGCTGCCCGCTGCTCTGCCGACCAAAGAAGCGATTCCTCAATAGCGCCAAACGCCGTTTTACAATCCGCATTCAGTAAGAAATCACGCGTTAACACTTTCTACTACCTCCGCCACTGCCCGCTTCCCGGCGATTATCTGGTGCCATCCGTGAAGTATTGCCGAATTATTATCCAGCTTTATTTGACAATAAGCAATGAACGAGCCGCGGGCAAGGGCTCAGGCAGCACATGACGTAGCAAAAGCGATTACTTCTTCTTATGCCACTTATCATCATCGCCTTTTTGGTACTCATTTTTCACCGCCGCCCAGGCGACTTTGTGCGCCGTCTCTTCACGGCTGGCGTCATCGCGTCGGTCTTCTTTATGCTTATACTGGTCCCAGGCGCTGTTAAAGGCCTCTTTGTAAATCTCCTGGGCATGCGCAGGCAGAACGTGCTGAACGCTGTCGGGTAATTCACTTTTGTTGCTATAGGGCATGGCGACCTCCAGATTTAGGGTGAATAGTCAGTTTGTCAGGCGATTTACCGGCTGGCAAGGTGATGGATAAATGAGAAAGATGTTTTAGTAATTATCTGAATAATAAATACAAAACGAGAGTAACCGCAGTTTATGGCAATCTACCACTTTTCCATGGCCAGAGTGGTAAATTTAAGTAAAAAAACAAAGTAGTTCGATCAATGTCTGTTATTTTATTAACTTACAGTATCTATAATTATAACACCTGCACACCTGGAGATAATTCATGACCGATGCACATGAGGCGGTGAAAACCCGCCACAAGGAGACCACCCTCGCCTTTCCGATTCTGGCGCTGGCGGTGCTGTTTTTCTGGGGAAGCAGCCAGTCACTGCCAGTGGTCGTTGCCATTAATATCCTGGCGCTGGTCGGGATTCTGAGCAGCGCGTTCAGCGTTGTTCGCCACGCCGACGTTCTGGCGCACCGCCTTGGCGAACCCTATGGTTCGTTAATTTTAAGCCTTTCAGTTGTTATTCTCGAAGTCAGCCTGATTTCCGCATTAATGGCCACCGGCGACGCCGCGCCGACCCTGATGCGAGATACGCTTTATTCAATCATCATGATTGTTACCGGCGGGCTGGTAGGTTTTTCTTTATTGTTGGGCGGGCGCAAATTCGCCACCCAGTATATGAATCTGTTCGGCCTTAAACAGTACCTCATCGCCCTCTTTCCGCTGGCGATCATCGTCCTGGTCTTTCCCATGGCGCTGCCCGGGGCTAATTTCACCACTGGCCAGGCGCTGCTGGTTGCGCTGATCTCCGCCGCCATGTACGGCGTGTTCCTGCTGATTCAAACGAAAACGCACCAGAGCCTGTTTGTTTACGAACACGAGGATGACGGCGACGACGATGACCCGCATCACGGCAAACCGTCGGCCCATAGCAGCAAGTGGCACACCGCCTGGCTGCTGGTACACCTGGTTGCGGTTATCGCCGTGACTAAAATGAATGCCAATCCGCTGGAGACGCTGCTGACCAGCATGAATGCCCCCGTCGCCTTTACCGGCTTCCTGGTCGCGCTGCTGATCCTCTCTCCGGAAGGCCTTGGCGCGCTGAAAGCGGTCCTGAACAATCAGGTCCAGCGGGCGATGAACCTGTTCTTCGGCTCCGTGCTGGCCACCATTTCCCTGACGGTACCGGTGGTGACGCTTATCGCCTTCCTCACCGGCAACGAACTGCGCTTTGGCCTTGGCGCGCCGGAAATGGTGGTGATGGTCGCCTCGCTGCTGCTGTGCCAGATATCGTTCTCTACCGGGCGTACTAACGTGCTGAACGGCGCGGCGCACCTGGCGCTGTTCGCCGCCTACCTGATGACCATTTTTGCCTGAACCTCCCCCGGCGGCGTCATGCCGTTCGGGGAGATCAAAAAAGCCTGCCGGTTATAAAACCGGCAGGCTTTTGTCGTTTCAGCAGCGATTACTTGCTGGTATCGAGCTCATCAAAGCTTTTAACAAGATCGTCGATGGCTTTCATCTGCTTGAGGAACGGCTCCAGTTTATCCAGCGGCAGCGCGGACGGACCATCGCATTTCGCGTGTTCCGGATCCGGGTGCGCTTCAATAAACAGGCCGGCGATACCCACCGCCATCCCGGCGCGCGCCAGTTCGGCAACCTGCGCGCGGCGTCCGCCGGAAGCGGCGCCAAACGGGTCGCGGCACTGCAGAGCGTGAGTAACGTCGAAGATAACCGGTGAGTTATTGGAGGCCTTTTTCATCACGCCAAAGCCCAGCATGTCGACCACCAGGTTATCGTAGCCGAAGTTCGCGCCGCGATCGCAAAGGATCACTTTGTCGTTGCCGCCTTCGATAAACTTATCGACGATATTGCCCATCTGGCCCGGGCTCACGAACTGCGGTTTTTTCACGTTGATCACCGCGCCGGTTTTCGCCATCGCTTCAACCAGATCGGTCTGACGGGCAAGGAACGCTGGCAGCTGAATAACGTCCACCACGTCAGCGACCGGCTGAGCCTGGCTGGCTTCGTGAACGTCGGTGATGATTTTCACGCCGAACGTTTGTTTCAGCTCCTGGAAAATCTTCATCCCTTCTTCCAGCCCCGGCCCGCGATAGGAGTGGATGGAAGAACGGTTAGCTTTATCAAAAGAGGCTTTAAACACATAAGGAATACCCAGCTTCTGCGTGACGGTCACGTAGTGTTCGCAGATACGCATCGCCAGATCGCGGGATTCCAGCACGTTCATGCCGCCAAACAGCACGAATGGCAGGTCGTTTGCTACGTTGATATCACCAATGCTAACCACTTTTTGTTTCATAAGTTCGCCTTATCAGGGTGTAACCGGAATGGTTTCAGACTAATGCAATGTAATTTGTTTGTGCGAAATGGTGTTGATCTGCGCGCGGATCATCTCGCTGATGGGATCCTCCGGGCACTGTTCAACGAAGTAACTGAGGTCCTGCAGCGCCACGTGATCGCAATCCAGCTGGGCGTATATCAGTCCCCGGTCGCGAATTTCGTACGGGTCTTCCGGATTGAACTGCAGCAGCGCTTCGCTGGTCCGTAACGCCAGTTCCATCTGCCGCTCTTCCATCAGCGCCGATTTGAGCGTGTCGAGCAGCTTGCGGATCACTTCCGCGTTGTCGGCTTCATCGAGGTCTTCGTTAAACAGCTCGGCGACCGGACTAATATTGCCCTTCAGCCACACTTCCAGCGTATGCTCGTTGAGCGTTTCGCCGTTAAATGGATTAATGAGCCACATCTCTTCGCTCTCTTCAGGGTCGGCGCGCAGCAGCATCTGGGTCGGAAAAATCACCGGCACCACCGGCAGCGCCAGGCGCTGGGCAATCCACAGCAGGATTGCGCCTAGCGATACCGCGCTACCCTGACGATTGTTCAGGACTTTATCAAGCCAGAGCACGTCGGACAGGCGGTAAACGCCGCGCGAATCGCTAAAGCCCCAGTCATGATAGAAAAGCTCCAGCAGACGTTCTATCTGGCGCTCCTGGTCCCACGAAGCGGCAATCTCCTCACGCGCCAGGCCCAGCAGCCGCTCCAGCTCATCCTGCACATAGTGCGTCGGAAAATCGTCGCGGATTAATTCAGAAATGAGGACCATGCCGTCGCATAACGGCGCTTTATTAAATTCGAAATCAGCTAACGACCTCATGCCTTACCCCAGTAACGGTGTTCTTGTGATGGCGAGTTGAATAATGATAAACAACACCACCAGGGCCAGCAGAAAGGCGACAAACCGGCTCTGCTGACTGCGCTGGCGACGACGGCCCAGCGCGATAAATCCCAATGCGATATAAATGATAACGCCAAACAGCTTCTCAGTCAGCCATGTACCCTCTTCGGTAAACGGCAGATAGTGCGTTATTGCCATTAGTCCGGCGCCGCTGAGAAACAGCAGCGTATCGCTACAGTGCGGCGCGATACGAACCCAGCGCTGGTCAAGCAGACGGTTACCGCTCCAGCTCCACCAGTAGCGCAGCACGAACAGGCTCACCGAAACCACCACGCAGGCGATATGCAGATACAGTACCGCGTTAAACAGATTCATACGCCTCCCTGATATTGCCCGAGCGTCAGACGCTCGTTGTCTCCGTAGTCGCGACAGGTGGCAATATTGCCATAACCCGCCGCGCGAAAGATTGCGCGCACCGCTTCCCCCTGCGTCCAGCCGTGTTCCAGCAGCATCACGCCGCCGGCAGCCAGATAGCGGCGGCCTTCGCGGATGATATGCGCCAGATCGGCCAGACCGCCATCGGCGGCGACCAGCGCCGTTTTCGGCTCAAAGCGCACATCACCCTGCGCAAGATGCGGGTCGGTTTCATCGATATAGGGCGGATTGCTGACGATGATGTCGAACTGCTGACCGGCGAGCGCGCTAAACCAGTGGCTTTGCAGTATCCTGACGTTAGGGATAGCGAGATGTTCAGCGTTACGCGCCGCCAGCGCCACCGCGTCGGGCATTACGTCAACGGCGGTGACGTGGCAATCGGGGCGTTCGCTGGCAAGCGCCAGAGCGATGGCGCCGGTGCCGGTGCCGAGATCGAGAATACGGCACGGCTTGTCGGATAACCGCGCCAGCGTCTGTTCAACCAGGCATTCGGTATCCGGACGCGGGATCAGCGTGGCGGGAGAAACGAACAGCGGCAGCGACCAGAATTCGCGCTGGCCCACCAGATGAGCCACCGGCTCGCCCCGGGCGCGACGGCTGAGCAGCGTTTCCAGCTCGGCGGCCTGCGCCGCCGTCAGCGCCGTTTCGCCAAAGGCGAGAATATAGGTCCGCGCTTTGCCGGTCACGTGACCCAGCAGGATTTCGGCATCCCGGCGCGGGCTTTCACTTTGGCTCAGGCGGACGATGGCCTGCGTCAGCCACTGCTGAAAAGTCATCATTCCTGCTCGGAAAGGGCGGCCAGCTGATCGGCCTGATATTCCTGAACGATCGGCTCAATCAGCATATCCAGCTTGCCTTCCATCGCTTCGTCCAGACGGTAAAGCGTCAGGTTGATGCGGTGATCGGTCACGCGGCCCTGCGGAAAGTTATAGGTGCGGTTACGATCGCTGCGATCGCCGCTGCCCAGCAGGTTACGGCGCTCTGAGGCTTCCGCCTGCTGGCGCCTGGAGACTTCCGCGGCGCGAATACGCGCGCCAAGCACCGACAGCGCTTTGGCTTTGTTTTTGTGCTGAGAACGTTCGTCCTGACACTCGACGACGATGCCGGTCGGCAGGTGGGTAATACGGATCGCCGAGTCGGTGGTGTTAACGTGCTGACCGCCCGCGCCGGAGGAGCGGAAGGTATCGATGCGCAGATCGCTCGGGTTGATATCCGGCATTTCGGCTTCCGGCAGCTCCGGCATCACCGCCACGGTGCAGGCGGAGGTATGGATACGCCCCTGGGATTCGGTGGCCGGTACGCGCTGTACGCGATGGCCGCCGGATTCGAACTTCAGTCGCCCATAGACGCCGTCGCCGCTGATTTTGGCAATCACTTCTTTAAAGCCGCCGTGCTCGCCTTCGTTGGCGCTCATGATTTCCACGCGCCAGCGGCGTGATTCCGCGTAACGGCTGTACATACGGAACAGATCGCCCGCGAACAGCGCCGCTTCATCGCCGCCGGTACCGGCGCGAACTTCAACAAACGCGTTACGCTCGTCGTCCGGGTCTTTTGGCAGCAGCAGAACCTGCAGCTGCTGCTCCATCTGCTCACCCTTTTCTTTCGCTTCGCGCAGCTCTTCCTGCGCCATTTCGCGCATTTCCGGGTCGTCGAGCATCATCTGCGCGGCTTCGATATCATCCTGCAGCTGACGCCAGTCGGTGTAGCAGCGGGCGACGTCGCTCAGCTGTGCGTATTCGCGCGACAATGCGCGAAATTTATCCTGATCGGCGATGGTTGCGGCATCGCCGAGTAGCGCCTGAACTTCCTCATGGCGTTCGTAAAGGGCTTCCAGTTTGGCAACAATAGAAGGCTTCATAGGCGTGAATTCACCCTGTCCTAAAAAAGAGAGAAAGGTGCGCTATTCCAGCCCGAGGCTGTTGCGCAGAATATGCAGGCGTTCATCATCCCCGTCACGGGCGGCCTGCTGAAGAGATTTGGTTGGCGAGTGGATCAGGCGGTTAGTCAGCTTACGTGCCAGATCCTGCATGATTTCCTGCGCATCGCCGCCCTGATTGAGCGCAGCCAGCGCTTTTGCCGTCAGCTCCTCGCGGACCTGTTCGGCCTGGGAGCGATATTCGCGGATAGTCTCGCTGGCGCTCTGAGCGCGCAGCCAGGCCATAAATTCGCTGGCTTCCTGCTCGACAATGGTTTCCGCCTGCACCGCCGCGGCTTTACGCTGCGCCAGATTGTGCTGAATGATGTTTTGCAGATCGTCCACGCTGTAGAGATAGGCGTTCGCCAGCTTGCCAACCTCCGGTTCGACATCGCGCGGAACGGCGATATCCACCAGCAGCATCGGCTGATTGCGGCGCGCCTTCAGCGCGCGCTCCACCATCCCTTTGCCAATAATCGGCAGCGGGCTGGCGGTAGAACTAATAATGATATCCGCTTCTTTTAGCCGTTCGTCGATGTCGCTCAGGGCGATCACCTCCGCGCCGACTTCATCGGCCAGCGCCTGAGCGCGCTCGCGGGTGCGGTTAGCAATCACCATCTTGCGCACCTTATGCTCGCGCAGATGGCGGGCCACCAGCTCGATAGTCTCACCGGCGCCAACCAGCAGCACGGTCACGCTGGAGAGTGATTCGAAGATTTGTCGCGCCAGGGTACAGGCGGCAAACGCCACGGAGACCGCGCTGGCGCCGATATCGGTTTCGGTACGCACGCGTTTGGCCACCGAGAACGACTTCTGGAACATGCGCTCCAGCTCGCTAACGTTCAGGTGACCACGGCTGGAGTCGGCAAAGGCTTTTTTCACCTGCCCGAGGATCTGCGGCTCGCCCAGCACCAGCGAATCCAGGCCGCTGGCGACGCGCATCAGATGGCTAACCGCCTCGTTGTCCTGATGCCAGTAGAGGCTTTTGCGCAGGTCGTCTTCATTTAAACCGTGGTAGTCGCACAGCCAGCGGATAAGCACTTCCTGAAGGTTATCCTGCTCTTCGACGCTGAGATAGAGTTCCGTGCGGTTACAGGTCGACAGCACCACCCCGCCCTGCACCATTGGCTGGGCCAGCAAGCTCTCCAGCGCCTGATCGAGCGTATCCGGCGAAAACGTTACGCGTTCTCGCAGCGCTACAGGAGCTGTTTTGTGGTTAATGCCAAGAGCTAAAAGCGTCATTGTGAGGGAGTAGTACCAGCGTTGCTAAGGTTAGTCTGCAGGCATCATACAGGATGCGCGTAATCAATAAAAGAGAGGCTCCCCTTTTGGAGTAATAGCTAATCTGTAATAGCCATTAACGGTAATTTTTTGATTTCAGACAACTTGAACGTAGACGCTACCGTCCGGCAACGCTAGCATTAATGGTTATAATTGTAACCCGCTACACAAATCGGCCGCCTGTTTCTCCCATTCGCCGCATTTCACTGTAGACATCAAGGATTTGTCATCATTATGAATCGACTGTTCCGCCTGTTGCCGCTGGCAAGCCTCGTTCTGACCGCCTGTGCGATTAATGCTCCGAAAGGGCCGGGTAAAAGCCCGGATTCTCCACAGTGGCGTCAGCACCAGCAAGATGTCCGCAATCTTAATCAGTTCCAGACGCGCGGCGCTTTTGCTTATCTTTCTGATGAGCAAAAAGTCTATGCCCGCTTCTTCTGGCAGCAAACCGGCCAGGACCGCTACCGCCTGCTGCTGACTAACCCCCTCGGCAGCACCGAGCTGTCGTTAACCGCCCAGCCGGGCAGCGTGCAGCTGATTGACAATAAAGGCCAGACCTACACGGCGACCGATGCCGAAGAGATGATTGGCCGCCTGACCGGCATGCCGATTCCGCTCAACAGCCTGCGCCAGTGGATTATTGGCCTGCCGGGCGAGGCCACCGACTACTCGCTTGACGACCAGTACCGCCTGCGCGAGCTGAACTACACGCAAAACGGCAAAACCTGGCACGTCACCTACGGTGGCTACACCTCGGACACCAAACCTTCGCTACCGGCCAATATGGAGCTTAACGACGGCAGTCAGCGCATCAAGCTGAAAATGGATAACTGGATTGTGAAATGATGACCCGCTGGCCTTCTCCCGCAAAGCTGAATCTGTTTTTGTATATTACCGGGCAGCGCGCCGACGGTTACCACACCCTGCAGACGCTGTTTCAGTTTCTGGATTATGGCGACACGCTGACGATTGAACCGCGCGACGATGGCCAGCTGCGTCTGCTGACGCCGGTTGACGGCGTGCCGGATGAAGAGAACCTGATTATTCGCGCGGCCAGGCTTTTAATGCAGGCCGCAGCCCAGGCCGGGAAGCTTCCTGCGGGCAGCGGCGCCGATATCAGCATCGACAAGGTTCTTCCGATGGGCGGCGGCCTCGGCGGCGGTTCGTCCAACGCCGCGACCGTACTGGTGGCGCTGAATCACTTATGGGGCTGCCATCTCTCGGAAGATGAGCTGGCGGCGTTGGGTCTGCAGCTGGGCGCCGACGTGCCGGTGTTCGTGCGCGGCCATGCGGCCTTTGCCGAAGGCGTCGGGGAAATTCTCACCCCGGCCGAACCGGAGGAAAAATGGTATCTGGTGGCCCATCCGGGAGTGAGCATTCCCACGCCGATCATTTTTCGCGATCCGGAACTCCCGCGCAATACCCCGTCAAGGTCAATTAATACGTTATTAAAATGTAAATTCGGCAATGATTGCGAGGTTATCGCAAGAAAACGTTTTCGTGAGGTTGATGCAGCGCTTTCCTGGCTGTTAGAATATGCGCCGTCGCGCCTGACTGGCACCGGTGCATGTGTGTTTGCTGAATTTGACACTGAATCCGCCGCTCGTCAGGTGCTTAAAAAAGCCCCGGCATGGCTGCATGGCTTCGTAGCGCGAGGTGTTAATATCTCTCCGCTCAAGCAGGCGCTGCGCTAATGTTCTGCTCATTATAGCAAATTTGGTGAAAACGCCGGGGAAACTGAGTTACGGTGACAACGTCACCCTGTTCCAGACGTTGCATCGGGCTCTTTAAATACACCGCCTGGATGAAATCGTGCCCACCCGCACCGTTTTTGGCCCATTTCATCCACCACTGGACGCATGCCTGAGGTTCTTCTCGTGCCTGATATGAAGCTTTTTGCTGGTAACGCCACCCCGGAACTAGCACAACGTATTGCCAACCGCCTGTACACTTCTCTTGGCGACGCCGCTGTAGGTCGTTTTAGCGACGGCGAAGTCAGCGTACAAATCAATGAAAACGTACGCGGTGGTGATATTTTCATCATCCAGTCCACTTGTGCTCCCACCAACGACAACCTGATGGAACTGGTTGTTATGGTTGATGCTCTGCGTCGTGCTTCGGCAGGTCGTATCACCGCTGTTATCCCCTACTTCGGTTATGCTCGCCAGGACCGTCGTGTTCGTTCTGCTCGTGTGCCTATCACCGCGAAAGTGGTTGCTGACTTCCTGTCCAGCGTCGGCGTTGACCGCGTTCTGACCGTTGACCTGCACGCAGAACAAATTCAGGGCTTCTTTGACGTTCCGGTGGATAACGTATTCGGCAGCCCGATCCTGCTGGAAGATATGCTGCAGCTGAACCTGGATAACCCTATCGTGGTTTCTCCGGACATCGGCGGCGTGGTTCGCGCTCGCGCTATCGCCAAGCTGCTGAACGATACCGATATGGCTATCATCGACAAACGCCGTCCGCGCGCTAACGTTTCTCAGGTGATGCACATCATCGGTGACGTCGCCGGCCGTGACTGCGTAATGGTTGACGATATGATCGATACCGGCGGTACCCTGTGTAAAGCTGCGGAAGCGCTGAAAGAGCGCGGCGCGAAACGCGTATTCGCCTACGCCACGCACCCGATCTTCTCCGGCAACGCCATCCAGAACATCAAAAACTCTGTGATTGACGAATTCGTCGTCTGCGATACTATTCCGCTGACGCCGGAAATCAAAGCGCTGGAAAAGGTACGTACTCTGACGCTGTCTGGTATGCTGGCCGAAGCGATTCGTCGTATCAGCAACGAAGAATCTATCTCTGCTATGTTCGAACATTAATCGAGCCCGGCTCAAAAACCCGCTGCGGCGGGTTTTTTTGTCTCTGAACCTTTTATTCTCCACAAAATCATTCGGCATGCGTCAAGGCGGCAAGTGAATGAATCTCCGGCAGCGTACAGGCAGTACGAGACCGGGGTAAATGAACGCAGCCAACACAGAGGCATCCCGAAGGATGACGTGGAAATGACCGATGCCTCCTTCACCTGCCATTTAGTTGACAGATGATGCGCTCATGGATGAAACATTATTGTGAACAGATTATTTTCCTCACATGTGATGCCTTTCCGCGCCCTCATCGACGCTTGTTGGAAAGAAAAATATACCGCTTCGCGGTTTACTCGTGATGTGATTGCCGGGATTACCGTCGGGATTATCGCTATCCCGCTGGCGATGGCGCTGGCAATTGGCAGCGGGGTGGCGCCGCAGTACGGTCTCTATACCTCCGCGGTGGCGGGGATCGTAATTGCTTTAACCGGCGGCTCGCGCTTCAGCGTGTCCGGGCCAACCGCCGCTTTCGTGGTGATCCTCTACCCGGTCTCGCAGCAGTTCGGGCTCGCCGGGCTGCTGGTCGCCACCTTGATGTCGGGGATCTTCCTGATTCTTTTCGGCCTGGCGCGCTTTGGCCGCCTGATTGAGTATATTCCGCTATCGGTCACCCTCGGCTTCACCTCCGGGATCGGTATCACCATCGGTACCATGCAAATTAAAGATTTTCTCGGTCTGCAGATGGCCCACGTGCCTGAACATTATCTGCAGAAAGTCGGCGCGCTGGCGATGGCGCTGCCGACCATTAACCCCGGCGATGCCGCCATCGGCGTTGTCACGCTGGGCACGCTGATTATCTGGCCGCGTCTGGGGATTCGTCTGCCGGGCCACCTGCCGGCCCTGCTGGCGGGCTGCGCGGTGATGGGCGTGGTCAACCTGCTTGGCGGGCACGTCGCCACCATCGGCTCTCAGTTCCACTATATTCTCGCCGACGGCAGCCAGGGCAACGGTATTCCGCAGCTGCTGCCGCAGCTGGTGCTGCCGTGGGATATGCCCGGTTCGGACTTCACCCTCAGCTGGTCCTCGCTGCAGGCGCTGCTGCCGGCGGCGTTTTCCATGGCCATGCTCGGGGCGATTGAGTCCCTGCTGTGCGCCGTGGTGCTGGACGGCATGACCGGCACCAAACACAAGGCCAACAGCGAGCTGATTGGCCAGGGGCTCGGCAATATCGTCGCGCCGTTCTTCGGCGGCATTACCGCCACCGCCGCTATCGCCCGCTCGGCGGCCAACGTTCGCGCCGGGGCGACCTCGCCGGTTTCCGCCGTGATCCACGCGCTGCTGGTGATCATGGCGCTGCTGGTGCTTGCCCCTCTGCTCTCCTGGCTGCCGCTTTCCGCGATGGCAGCGCTGCTGCTGATGGTGGCATGGAATATGAGCGAAGCGCACAAGGTCGTTAACCTGCTGCGCTATGCGCCAAAAGACGACATTATCGTCATGCTGATGTGTATGTCGCTGACCGTCCTGTTTGATATGGTCATCGCTATTAGCGTCGGTATTGTGCTGGCTTCCCTGCTGTTTATGCGCCGGATCGCGCGGATGACCCGCCTCGCGCCGGTCAACGTTGAGGTTCCCGATGACGTACTGGTGCTGCGCGTCATTGGTCCGCTGTTTTTCGCCGCCGCGGAAGGGTTGTTTACCGATCTGGAAACGCGGATTGCTGGCAAGCGTATCGTCGTGCTGAAGTGGGATGCGGTGCCGGTGCTGGATGCCGGCGGGCTGGATGCCTTCCAGCGCTTCGTGAATAAGCTGCCGGAAGGCTGTGAGCTACGCGTGTCGAACCTGGAATTTCAGCCGCTGCGTACCCTGGCGCGGGCAGGCGTTAAGCCGATTCCGGGCCGCCTGAGCTTCTACCCGGACCGCAGCGCCGCGCTGGCGGATATTTAATTACCCGGCGGCAGGCCCCGGCGCCTGCCGCATCATTACGCCAATCGCCTGCTGAAGCCAGCCAAGCACCTCCGGCGTCATCCACGTTCCCTTCATTAAATGCGGCTCCCGCTCCATGGCATAACGAAACTTCTGCTGCGTGTGCGGATCCTTTCCCGCGTAAGACTGGAACAGCGCCAGCCAGCGCTGCGCCAGCTGCTGACCCTCCGTGGAGGCAGGCTCCCGCTTCTCACGACAGGCCCGATGCAGCTCGGCCACCAGCGCCGGCCACTCCATCAGGCGATCGAAATAGTGCTGCCGTGTAAAAGCCAGCTCTTCGGCGTTCAGATAGCGCGCCCAGATGGCCAGCTTGCTTTCGGCAAAAGCACGGGTAATGAAATCAATCATCTCCGGCGTCACCCCGGTTTGTTCGCGCATCTGCGGTTCGGCGGCGTGCATCTCATTCAGGCGAGTGAGAAACTCCGGCCTGCCGGCGGTATCCTGCTCCAGCTGCGCCATCCAGCGGGTGGCCAGCGCAATCGCCCGAGGCTCATCGGCCGGACAGCGTTCGCCCATAAGCTGCTGCGCTTCACCCACCAGCTCCAGCCATATCTGGTTACGCTGCGCATCCTGCTCTGCGAACGGCAGCACCTGTAATTCCTGTTGACTAAACCAGCGATCGTACATTTTCATTAGCTCCAGCGTTTGTAGCCAGGACTCCAGGTCGGGCTCGTCTCCGCAGTCCAGCTCTTCACGCAGCAGCGCCAGGCGCTGGCGCAGCGTGGAGAGGGTTTGCAGCTGCCGGTCGAGGGTGGCGATCTGCTTGACCAGCAGGTCGGACAGCGAGAAGGCGTCCCGGTCGAGATAGTCCTTGATAGTGGCGAGTTCCAGCCCGGCCTGCGCCAGCGCTTTGATCATATGCAGTCGCTGAACGGCCGCCAGATTATAGAGCCGGTAACCCGCCGCGCTTCTGGCCGAAGGCGTCAGCAGTCCCGTTTGTTCATAGTGATGTAGCGTGCGGACGGTTATGCCGGCGCGCTTCGCCAGTTCACCCACCTGAATTAACATGACTGCTCCTTTCGTTTACCAGTGGCGCCACTCTGCTGCCTGACGTGACGTCAGGGTCAAGCGTTCTGTACAGGAATTGTATTAGGCAGACGGTGGCGAAGAAAGACGAAGAGAGAAAGGAGAATTTGAGACACCAACAAGCGGGCAGCCTGAACGGGCGGCATGAAAACGCACCAGCCGTTCACAACGGCTGGCGGTCTGGAATTCACTCAGCTGTGGCGATGCTGATCGCGGCGGCAGCGTTTATCGTAGTGGCGAACCCACCAGTATCTGTCGCTAACCTGTTCATGACCGCCGATACGGGCGCCAGCCAGCCACAGTACCGCGCCGACAAAGATACTCAAGATCGCGCCGTGTGCGAAAAACTGCGGCAGGTCAAGCTGCGGAAGCTGGTTTAAAATAGAATAACCAACGCCGACAACCATGACGACCAACCCCAACCCCATCAGCACATTACCGAGTAACGAAGCGTTTCTGCGTTTCATATGTCACCTCCGGAACCTTGGGTTGCATGGGAATATCCCCAAATCTTATAGGTGTAGTATAGACAATGGCCAATATAGCGATTGCGTGGACGATCACAGAAGCGAACATCTTGCCAACAAAAGTTTACAAATAACCCACTGAACAACATCAAATTCTAATTATTCAAACCCGTGATTATCTGTGGCAGGTGCGTTTCGCTGGCAGAATTTTGTCAACCGCGCGCGCAGACAGTACACTACGCGCCAGAGAACGATCCAAGCAGGATAAAAAAGTGAGCATAAAATTAATTGTCGGCCTGGCGAACCCCGGCGCAGAATACGCAGCGACCCGACATAACGCCGGCGCCTGGTACGTGGATTTACTGGCTGAACGCCACCGCGCGCCGCTGCGCGAAGAGAGCAAATTCTTCGGCTACACCTCGCGGATTAACCTTGCCGGCGAGGATGTCCGCCTGCTGGTGCCGACGACCTTTATGAACCTGAGCGGCAAAGCCGTCGGCGCGATGGCGACTTTCTTTCGCATCAACCCGGACGAAATCCTGGTCGCCCACGATGAGCTCGACTTACCGCCAGGCGTGGCTAAGTTTAAGCTGGGCGGCGGCCACGGCGGCCATAATGGCCTGAAAGACATCATCAGCAAGCTGGGCAATAACCCGAACTTTCACCGCTTACGCGTGGGAATCGGCCATCCGGGCGATAAAAATAAAGTTGTCGGTTTTGTGCTGGGCAAGCCGCCCGCCAGCGAACAGAAGCTGATTGATGAGGCCGTTGACGAAGCGGCACGCTGCACCGAGGTGTGGCTGAAGGATGGCCTGACCAAGGCGACCAACCGTTTACACGCTTTTAAAGCGCAATAACCGGTCGGCGTGCGGAATTTTTGTCACGCACCGTGTATAATAGGCGAAGCTATTTACTTTTCTGCAATCTGTTCACTGTAACAGGTTGATTATCCAAAGATTAAGGTGATTTAAATCATGGGATTCAAATGCGGTATCGTCGGTTTGCCCAACGTCGGCAAATCCACCCTGTTCAATGCGCTCACTAAAGCGGGTATTGAAGCGGCCAACTTCCCCTTCTGTACCATTGAGCCGAACACCGGTGTCGTGCCGATGCCCGATCCGCGTCTGGACAAACTGGCTGAAATCGTCAAACCACAGCGTATTCTGCCGACCACGATGGAATTCGTTGATATCGCAGGCCTCGTTAAAGGCGCGTCGAAAGGTGAAGGCCTGGGCAACCAGTTCCTGACCAACATCCGCGAAACCGAAGCTATCGGTCACGTGGTGCGCTGCTTCGAAAACGACAACATCATCCACGTTAACAATAAAGTGGATCCGGCTGACGATATTGACGTTATCAACACCGAGCTGGCGCTCTCCGACCTGGACACCTGCGAGCGCGCTATCCACCGCGTGCAGAAGAAAGCCAAAGGCGGCGATAAAGACGCGAAAGCCGAGCTGGCGGCGCTGGAAAAATGCCTGCCGCACCTTGAGAATGCCGGTATGCTGCGTTCGTTGAAAAACCTGACCGACGAAGACAAAGCGGCGATTAAATATCTGAGCTTCCTGACCCTGAAGCCGACCATGTATATCGCCAACGTCAACGAAGACGGCTTTGAGAACAACCCTTATCTCGATAAAGTCCGCGAAATCGCCGCCGCCGAAGGTTCTGTGGTGGTCGCCGTTTGCGCCGCCGTTGAGTCCGATATCGCCGAGCTGGACGATGCCGACCGCGATGAGTTTATGGCCGAGCTGGGTCTCGAAGAGCCGGGCCTGAACCGCGTTATCCGCGCCGGCTACGAGCTGCTGAACCTGCAGACCTACTTCACCGCAGGGGTGAAGGAAGTGCGCGCCTGGACTATCCCCGTCGGCGCCACTGCCCCGCAGGCCGCGGGTAAAATCCACACCGACTTTGAAAAAGGCTTTATCCGCGCGCAGACCATCGCCTATGAAGACTTTATTACCTATAAAGGTGAACAGGGTGCCAAAGAAGCCGGGAAAATGCGCGCTGAAGGTAAAGACTACATCGTGAAAGATGGCGATGTGATGAACTTCCTGTTCAACGTCTAAATAAAATTTGTTGTCTCATGAGGTTTCATTGAACCTCATGAACATCGAAAAAACCACAAAATCCACGCAATTGCGTGGATTTTTCATTTCAGCAAGCGCGTAAGCAAGTCGCAGATGGAGTTAGCCCGACACAGGCTCGCCAGTTAGATAAGATCCGCAAGGTCAACGACGTCTCCAACACCTTTAAGCTGATCGCTAAAGAGTGGTTGCAGATGAAAGACTGGGCCGAAATTACCAAAACGCGCCGACTGGATATGCTTGAACGTGTGGTTTTTCCCGCAATAGGTAAGCTCCCAATCAGAGAGGTCACTCCACACCACATCCTTAGAATTCTTCAAGAAACTGCTAAACGAGGAGCACCGACAGTTGCCGCTGAAGCTCGCCGCACCGTTTCATCAGTTTTTGAGTTAGCAGTTGCAATGCTTAGAGCTGATAGCGATCCTGTACGGCCTGTGCGCAAGGCCCTTCCGGCCAATAAGACACAGCACAAACAAGCACTGAATCCTCAGCAAATCGGAAAGTTATTAAACTGTTTTGATAATAGTCGTGGCTCGTACCAGGTTAACTATTGTATGTGGCTTATGTGGTGGACATTGACGCGTCCTGCAGAAGCCACCGAAGCAGAATGGACAGAATTCGATCTTGATAACGCCCTGTGGACAATTCCGGCAGCGCGAATGAAAGCCCGCAGAGAACACGTTATTCCCCTACCCTCCCAAGCTATCAAAATGCTCAGAACACTACAGGGATTAACCGGGCATCGGCAGCACCTTTTCCCGGGCAGGGATAATCCGTTAGGTCCAATGACATCGCACTCGCTGCGCCAGCTACGTAAAAACCTCGGCTGGAGTGGTACATATAGCCCACATGCAACCCGAACCACAGGAAGTACCCGTTTAAACGAGATGGGCTATCGACCTGATGCTATTGAGGCCCAACTTGCGCACGCTGATACCAACAATGTTCGTCGCACATACAACCATGCAACTTATCTTGATGAGCGAAAGGTTATGATGCAGGACTGGGCAAATAAACCTGAAGAATGGGTAGGAAGCGCGCGCAGCACTATTGATGTTTCGTAAACCATGATGTATTGGTCTGTTAATGCTGATTATTAACGATAATTTCCCATCAGATTATAAAAACTATATTTCAGTCTACACTTCTGTAACTATCTGATTATACGACCATTGTTACTCTCCTCACCCAGCGTTATAATTTCTTAGCACCCATTAGCGCAGGATGTTCCCATGAGCCGATACCGTGTCTCTGGCAGTGAAGGACAATATGAGAAAAACTCCGATGAGCAAGTTCTGGCAAATAAGCTGGGGATTGCTGATTCTGGTGAGATGGACGAAGCGGAGCTTGTGCTGTTAGAGAAGCTCTATCACTGCATTTTTGAAGAGCAGTTTCCAGCAGGGCAGATCACCGTTGCTTTGCTGAAAAGCTGGCATCGCCGCTGGCTGGGAAACATCTATGAGTGGGCCGGGCAAGAAAGGACTGTCAATATCAGCAAAGGGGGCTTTATGTTCGCGCCCTCTGCACAGTTGCCAAAACTAATACACGAATTCGACGCTAAATACCTTGCCCGATATACACCATGCACTAACATGAGCGAAGAACAGATCATAGAGGCTATTGCTGTAACCCATGTAGAGCTGATACTCATCCATCCATTCCGGGAAGGCAATGGACGTTTATCACGACTTTTAGCTGATGTGATGGCAGTTCAGGGGGGACACAGGCCGCTGGATTATCAAAGCTGGGAGCAAAACAAAGCCGAATATATTTCGGCTATCCACGCAGGTATGTCAATGGACTACGGCCCGATGTGTTATTGGGTCGGTACTGCGTTAAGACGTGATTAAACAGCAAGACGAAGATGGGCGAACTTTTTGCGCGTCGCTTCAAGCGAAGCTTCGATCTTCTCAGAAGACTGCCCCGTCTCAACGGCGGTTGACGTTGCTACCGAGCGAACAATGTCAGCGCGAGACGGTTTAACGTAATACACCTGCGTTTTCTTGTCATTGCTCATCGCGATTCCTCAGCTATCGAATGTGTAATCTGTACTCATTATATCAAGGTTTCGACACGACTTCACATCATCTATAGCCCGACGTCATCAAGGGGCCATCTAGCTCTGATTTAGCACTGCACTGAATTTGGGCCAGGGTCAGTGGTAACTAGCCTCAGATAGCAGCATCAACTAAAGTGAGTACAGACATGAGTATGAAAATAAAAATCAAAAATAAAAACATTAAATATCAATTCAATAAATATCAAATCACGATTCAACGTCTAAGCGTTTCTTCGCCGTCATGCCATCCACAAAATCCACGCGCTCGCGTGGATTTTTTATTGCCCGCCGTTCCCGTCAGTTCTGACCCGCCGCCAGCGAATATTTCTTTATTTTGCGATACAGCGTGGCGATGCCGATGCCCAGCTCATCCGCCGCCTGCTTTTTATTACTGTAGCGAGAGAGCGCATCGCGGATCATCTGCCGCTCCATCTCCTCCAGCGCCGTCACGTTCTCCTCCTGAGTGAGGGTCGCTGGCGCTGAAGCCGACGACGTCGCCTGGCTCGCCGCTTCTCCGCTGCTTAACAGATTCGGCGGCAGCAGCGACATATCGATGATTTCTCCCGACGGCACCACGTTGACCAGGTACTCCATCAGGTTGCTGAGTTCGCGAATATTGCCCGGCCAGCGATAGCGCTTAAGGAAATCGATCACGTCCTGCGCGACGCCGGGATAAACCAGATTGAGACGACCGGTATGCAGATGCAGGAAATAGTGAATCAGCAGTTCAATGTCGTCCTGACGTTCGCGCAGCGGCGGCAGGCGCAGCGGAATCACGTTCAGACGATAGTAGAGATCTTCGCGGAACTTCCCTTCCGCGATGTACTGTTCCAGGTTTTGATTGGTCGCGGATATGATACGAATATCGACCTGAACCGGATGGCTGGCGCCCACCGGCTGAATCTCACGTGACTCAATGGCCCGCAGCAGCTTGGCCTGCAGAGTGAGCGGCATATCGCCAATTTCGTCAAGAAACAGCGTCCCGCTATTGGCCGCCTGAATCAGGCCGGTCTTACCGTTTGCCGATGCGCCGGTAAACGCCCCCTTCACGTAGCCAAACAGTTCGCTTTCTAACAGCTGCTCGGGTATCGCGGCGCAGTTAATCGCGATAAAGGGCTTCGCGTGGCGATCGCTGAGCTTGTGGATAGCGCGGGCAACCACCTCTTTCCCGGTCCCGCTTTCACCGGCAATCATCACGCTGGAGGGGCTCGGGGCCACGCGGCTGATCAGCTTTTTCAACTGCCGCATAGGTCGACACTCCCCCACCATTGCCTCAATCTGCGGCCCTTCCTGCCCGCAGCTGAAATCGGCCGAAGAGTGCGACTGATGGAACGCCATTAAAAATAACCACTGATCCTGCACCGCGTGCAGCTGGCCGATAATGAGCTCCTTGCGATCGTCAAAGGAGATAATGTGCTGCATATGGCCGTGCTTGAAATTATCTTCGAAGGTCAACGGCTGAAACTGGATTGACTTACCAATCACCTGTCCCTGAGTGACGCTCATTATTTTCAAAGCGGCCTGGTTGGCAAATTTGACTCTTTGATCGTTGCCCACGACCAGTACGCCCTGATCCATATTTTCGATCATGGTTAAAAATATTTTATGGATATTGTCGCCGACCGCCCGCTCCTGCAAAAAGCGGGAAACGAATATGGTTGAGACATGGCGAACATAATCAGAAAACTCCTGGATATTCGCATTTATACGTTCCTGCTGTTCGCGCGTCAGCGCAACCAGGCTAATAACGCCGACGCAGCGGTCGTGATACATCACCGGCGTGCCAAGAAAGGCTTTCTCTTCGCATTTCTCCTTATTGTTACAGTCTTTACACAGGGGGTCGAAGCGGGAGTGGGTAACGACCTTCTCGGTCTGTGTTTCAATAATGTAACGCAGAAGCCGTGAATTTGAATTTAATTTATAGCCAATCTGTTTACTATAAGCGCCAGTTCCGGCGACCCGGTATAATTCGTTATCAACAATCTCGACCTCCAGCTGCAGCACGCTGGATAGCATCCTTGCAAACTTTTGAATTGTAGGCTGAATCTGCATTAAAATGGAGGGTGCTTTGGACGGTATCATGTCTATCGGCCTTCTATTATTGCTCACCTGTTCGGCGTCAAGCGAAGCGGCTTTATTTATCTGCGGGGAATGATACCACTCCTTTTAGCCACCCGCGTTGATATAGATAGGGCCAATTCCCCCACCTTATCTTAAATATGCAAGAGCTATCACAGTTTCTTATCATTATGATAAATTTGCCGCGGTTTTTATCATATTGGCGCAATGTGAAGATGATAATCGCATTATTTACGGCGGCAACCCGCGCCTGTCCCGCAGAAATGGACGGCGGGGGGGATATTTTCACCTTTCTCTTCCCGGGATAACTCGCCTGAATTCGTGACAGACCTGGCATAATCTTAACTATTCAATCCTCTCCGCCGCCTCTCCCGGAGGATTTGGCACGCTTATTGTTAGTGGTAATACAGCGCTGGCAGTCGCTAATTCGGCAACTCTGCATATCCGACCGCACAGCAATCAATAAGCCGTCATTCACGACCAGGATTGAAACATGAAAACTGTTAACGAACTGATTAAGGATATCAATAAACTTAACTCTCATCTCAGTGAGAAAGACTTTCTGCTGACCTGGGAACAATCGCCGGATGAGCTGAAACAGGTGCTGGACGTCGCCGCCGCGCTAAAAACGCTACGCGCTGAAAATATCGCCACCAAAGTGTTTAACAGCGGATTGGGTATTTCCGTGTTCCGCGATAACTCAACCCGTACCCGCTTCTCCTACGCTTCCGCGCTTAATCTGTTAGGGCTGGCGCAACAGGATCTGGATGAGGGGAAATCGCAGATTGCCCACGGCGAAACGGTCCGTGAAACCGCCAACATGATCTCCTTCTGCGCCGACGCCATCGGCATTCGCGATGACATGTTCCTTGGCGCGGGCAACGCCTACATGCGCGAAGTCGGCGAAGCGCTGGACGACGGCCACAAGCAGGGCGTCCTGCCGCAGCGACCGGCGCTGATCAATCTGCAGTGCGATATCGACCACCCGACGCAATCCATGGCCGATCTCGCCTGGCTGCGCGAGCACTTCGGTTCGCTGGAGAATCTGAAAGGTAAGAAGATCGCCATGACCTGGGCCTACTCGCCGAGCTATGGCAAACCCCTCTCGGTGCCGCAGGGCATTATCGGCCTGATGACCCGCTTCGGTATGGACGTCACCCTCGCCCACCCGGAAGGGTACGACCTGATCCCTGACGTTATCGAAGTGGCAAAAAACAATGCCCAGGCCTCCGGCGGCAGCTTCCGCCAGGTGAACAGCATGGAGGAAGCCTTTAAAGACGCCGATATCGTCTATCCGAAATCCTGGGCGCCGTACAAGGTAATGGAAAAACGCACCGAACTGCTGCGCGCAAATGACCATGAAGGTCTGAAGGCGCTGGAGAAAGCCTGCCTTGAGCAGAACGCCGGCCATAAAGACTGGCACTGTACGGAAGAGATGATGAAGCACACCCGCGACGGTGACGCGCTGTATATGCACTGCCTGCCGGCGGATATCACCGGCGTCTCCTGCGACGCGGGCGAAGTCACCGAGGGAGTCTTCGAGAAGTACCGGATCCCGACCTACAAAGAGGCCAGCTGGAAGCCGTACATCATCGCCGCGATGATCGTCTGCCGCAAATACGCGAACCCGGGCAAGGTGCTGGAGCAGCTGCTCAAGGAAGCGCAGAAACGCATCAAATAATCCCCAGGCTGGCCTGCGGGCCAGCCCCACGACTTTCGCATTTCAAAAAGGATAAGGATCGAGTATGTCTGCTTTCTCACTGAAAATGGATATTGCCGAAAACCGTTTTTTTAACGGAGAGATTTCACCGCTGTTTTCACGCCAGCAGGCGCAGCAGGCTCGCCGCTTTCATCAAAAGATCGCCGGCTATCAGCCTACGCCGCTGGTGGCGCTGAACGAACTTTCCGCGCTGTTTGGGGTACAAAAAATCCTCGTTAAAGATGAATCCCGGCGCTTTGGCCTCAACGCCTTCAAAATGCTCGGCGGCTCTTATGCTATCGCCCGGCTGCTGTGTGAAAGATATCATTTAGATATCAACGATCTCTCCTTCGAAACGCTCAAATCCAGCATCAAAGAGAAGATGACGTTCGCCACCACGACCGACGGCAACCACGGCCGCGGCGTGGCGTGGGCAGCCCGCCAGTTAGGCCAGAACGCCGTCATCTATATGCCGAAAGGCTCCGCGCAGGAGCGGGTTGACGCCATACTGCGCCTCGGCGCCGAGTGTATCGTCACCGACATGAACTACGACGACACCGTCCGCTTTACCATGCAGACCGCGCAGAAAAACGGCTGGGAAGTGGTGCAGGACACCGCCTGGGAAGGCTACACAAAAATTCCGACCTGGATTATGCAGGGCTATGCCACCCTCGCCGATGAAACGGTAGAACAGCTCTCCTCAATGGGTATCGCCCGTCCGACGCACGTGCTTCTGCAGGGCGGCGTGGGGGCGTTGGCGGGCGGCGTGCTGGGCTACCTGGCCGATGTCTACGGCGCGAAGCATCTCCATTCCATTATCGTCGAGCCGGAGCTGGCCGACTGTCTCTACCGCTCTGCGCTGAAGGGCCAGATCGTCAACGTCAGCGGCGATATGGCCACCATTATGGCCGGTCTCGCCTGCGGTGAGCCCAACCCGCTGGGCTGGGAAGTGCTGCGCAACTGCGCCACGCAGTTCGTCTCCTGTCAGGACGCCGTCGCCGCCCTCGGCATGCGGGTGCTGGGAAACCCGGCGGGCCAGGATCCGCGCGTTATTTCCGGCGAATCCGGCGCCGTCGGTCTCGGCCTGCTGGCGGCGATTTATTTCCATCCGCAGCGCGAAGCGCTGATGCACAAGCTCAAGCTGGATAGCGATTCCGTGGTGCTGGTGATTAGCACCGAAGGCGACACCGACGTTAAGCACTATCGTGAAGTCGTCTGGGAAGGCAAACATCCGGCCGCGCAGTAGCCGATTGATCAACATTCCTCCCGCCCGGCGGGACCCCCGTATTCAGAACTGGAGAACATCCTTATGGCTAAGCAAATTCCGTTCAACGCGATCCTGGAAAAATCAAAACAATACGAAAAAGAGATGACCCGCTTCCTGCGCGATATGATCGCCATCCCCAGCGAAAGCAGCGATGAGAAGCGCGTGGTGCACCGTATCAAAGAGGAGATGGAGAAAGTCGGGTTCGACAAAGTGGAAATCGATCCGATGGGTAACGTGCTGGGCTACATCGGTCACGGCCCACGTCTGGTCGCCATGGACGCGCACATTGATACCGTCGGCATTGGCAACATCAAGAACTGGAACTTCGACCCGTACGAAGGTATGGAGACCGATGAGCTGATCGGCGGACGCGGCGCGTCTGACCAGGAGGGCGGAATGGCCTCCATGGTTTACGCCGGTAAAATCATTAAAGATCTGGGCCTGGAAGATGAGTATACCCTGCTGGTGACCGGTACCGTTCAGGAAGAGGATTGCGACGGCCTGTGCTGGCAGTACATTATTGAACAATCCGGCATACGTCCGGAATTCGTGGTCAGCACCGAACCTACCGACTGCCAGATTTACCGCGGCCAGCGCGGGCGTATGGAGATCCGCGTGGAGGTTCAGGGCGTCAGCTGCCACGGCTCCGCCCCGGAGCGCGGCGATAACGCCATCTTCAAAATGGCGCCCGTTCTCACCGAGCTGGAACAGCTTTCGCACAAGCTGGGCGATGACGAATTCCTCGGCAAAGGCACCCTGACCGTTTCCGAGATTTTCTTCACCTCGCCGAGCCGCTGCGCGGTAGCGGATAGCTGCGCCGTCTCCATTGACCGCCGTCTGACCTGGGGCGAAACCTGGGAAGGCGCGCTGGAAGAGATCCGCGCGCTGCCGGCGGTGAAAAAAGCCGCCGCGGTGGTCTCGATGTACAACTACGAACGCCCCTCCTGGACCGGCCTGGTCTACCCGACCGAATGCTACTTCCCGACCTGGAAAGTGGAAGAGAACCACTTCACCGTTCGCGCCCTGAGCAACGCCTATGAAGGTCTGTTCGGCAAAGCGCCGGTGGTGGATAAGTGGACCTTCTCCACCAACGGCGTCTCCATTATGGGCCGCCACGGCATTCCGGTTATCGGCTTTGGGCCTGGGAAAGAGCCGGAGGCGCATGCGCCGAATGAGAAAACCTGGAAATCGCATCTGGTAACCTGCGCCGCGATGTATGCCGCTATCCCGCTGAGCTGGCTGGCCACGGAGTAATTGTTCGTCCTGTCTGCCGCCGCGCTCTGCGGCGGTATGTTGAGGTTTCTATGCGCGTACTGATTAAAAATGGCCTCGTCGTCAACGCCGACGGACAGGTAAAGCAGGACCTGCTCATTGAAGATGGCCTCGTCAAGCGCCTTGCCAGTTCTATTGAGGCAGAACAACCCTGCGAAGTGATTGACGCCGAGGGCTGCTACGTGATGCCCGGCGGCGTCGACGTTCATACGCATTTCAATATTGATGTGGGGCTCGCCCGCAGCTGCGATGATTTCTTTACCGGCACCCGGGCCGCGGCCTGCGGCGGTACCACCACTATTGTTGATCATATGGGCTTCGGGCCCGTCGGCTGCCACCTGCGCCACCAGTTCGAGGTCTATCGCGGCTACGCCGCCTATAAAGCCGTTATCGACTACAGTTTTCACGGCGTTATCCAGCACGTTAACCACGGCATTCTCGACGAGATCCCGATGATGGTGGATAGCGGCATCAGCAGCTTTAAGCTCTATCTGACCTACCAGTACAAACTCAGCGATGATGAGATATTGCAGGCGATGCGCCACCTGCAGCGCGCCGGCGCGCTGACGACGGTGCATCCGGAAAACGATGCCGCCATCGCCCAGCGCCGGGCGGAATTTATCAACGCCGGTAAAACCGCGCCGCGCTATCACGCCCTGAGCCGCCCGCTGGAGTGCGAGGCGGAAGCCATCGCCCGAACGATCAACCTCGCGCAGCTGGCGGGAAACGCGCCGCTCTATATTGTTCATCTTTCCAACGCCCTGGGCCTGGAGTATCTACGTCTTGCCAGAAGACGCCACCAGCCGGTGTGGGTAGAGACCTGCCCGCAGTATCTGCTGCTCGACGAGCGCTGCTACGAGCGCGAAGACGCGCTTAACTATCTGCTCAGCCCTCCCCTGCGCAACGCCAGCAACAACGATGCGCTATGGCGCGGTATCCATGATGGAGATATTGACACGGTCGCCACCGACCACTGCGCCTTCTCTGCGCAGCAGCGCAGGCAGATCTCCGGCGGCGACTTTAGCCGCTGCCCGAACGGCCTGCCGGGGGTGGAAAACCGGCTACTGCTGCTGTTCTCGCACGGCGTGATGACCGGGCGCATCACTCCTGAGCGCTTTGTGGCGCTCACCAGCGCCAACCCGGCGAAGCTGTTTGGCCTGTGGCCGCAGAAGGGGCTGCTGGCGCCCGGCGCCGATGGCGACGTGGTTATCATCGATCCGCAGCGTACCACCACCATCCGCCATGCCATGCTGCACGACAACGCCGACTATTCACCCTATGAAGGCTTTATCTGTCAGGGCGCGATTCGCCAGACGCTCTCCCACGGCAGAGTGATCTTTGATAACGGCACCTTTACCGGCATCGCCGGACAGGGCCGCTTTTTACGCCGACAACCCTTTTCCACCGCTCACCAGGCCGTCAGCGGAACAGAAACGTAATGAGAGGAAGCTATGAGTAAAAAAATTGTTCTCGCTCTCGGCGGGAACGCGCTGGGCGACGATCTCGCCGGACAGATGCAGGCCGTACGACACACCGCGCGGACGATCGTCGATCTTATCGCCCTTGGCCACCAAGTGGTGGTCACTCACGGCAACGGTCCGCAGGTGGGCATGATCAACCAGGCCTTCGAGGCCGCGGCAAAAACCGAGGCCCATACGCCCATGCTGCCGATGTCGGTCTGCGTGGCCCTGAGCCAGGGCTACATCGGCTACGACCTGCAGAACGCGATTCGTGAAGAACTGCTAACGCGCCAGCTGGATATCCCGGTGGCGACCCTGATAACCCAGGTGGAAGTGGACGCTAACGATAAGGCATTTCTTAATCCGACCAAGCCCATCGGCTCGTTCTTCAGCAAAGAAGAGGCTGAAAAGCTGAGCCAAAACGGCTACATCATGAAAGAGGACGCCGGGCGCGGCTACCGTCGCGTCGTCGCGTCGCCCATGCCGGTAGATATTATCGAGAAACAAACGGTAAAAGCGCTGATGGATGACTGCCACGTGGTGATCACCGTCGGCGGCGGCGGCATTCCGGTGATTCGCGAGGGTAACCATCTGCGCGGCGCCAGCGCGGTTATCGACAAGGACTGGGCCAGCGCGAAGCTGGCGGAGATGATCGACGCCGACCTGCTGATCATTCTCACCGCCGTAGAAAAGGTGGCGATCAACTTCGGTAAACCTGACGAGCAGTGGCTGGATAACCTCTCCCTGCGCGATGCCGAACGCTTTATCGAAGAGGGGCACTTTGCCAAAGGCTCAATGCTGCCAAAAGTGGAAGCCGCCGCCGCCTTCGCCCGCTCAGGGCCGGGGCGTAAAGCGCTGATCACGATGCTGAGCAAAGCCAAAGAGGGGATTGAAGGAAAAACGGGCACCATTATTAGCCAATAAGCTGTACGCCACGAGTTGCCGGGAACCTCCCGGCAACATTTCCCCTCGCAGAAGCTCAGACCTCAACCGCCTCAGCCAGACAATCCGGCTGGCACGCTTGCCTCACCTGGTTCATCAGCCCCCCCGGCGCGCCGTTTTTCACCTGCAGGATCTCCGCCAGCACGCTGATGGCAATCTCGTTTGGCGTCTCGGCGCCGATGTCATAGCCAATCGGCGCCCGCAGACGGCTGATATCCGCCTCCGTCACGCCGTTTTCCCGCATCTGGCGGACAAAGGCCTGCACTTTCCGCCGGCTGGCCAGCAGCCCCAGCCACGCCACCGGCTGGGTTATCAGCCTGTCCAGCGCCTCCCGATCCTGGTTGTTGGTGGCAATCAGCACGAAATCCTGCGGCCGGACCGCCATCGCCTCCACCACGTCCGTAAAGCTGGCAGCGTGCACCAGCCGCGCCGAAAGCGGAAAAGCGTCGGGGCAAAGGCTGGCAGAATAGATATCGCCGACGCAGATGTCAAAATCCACCCGCGCCGCGGCGTGGGCAACCGCACGGTTGACGTGCCCGGCGCCGACCAGCAGCAGGCGCGGGCGCAGGCCGTGCACGCTGATGTAAACCGACATCGCGCCGCCGCAGTCGGAGCCCACGGCGTCGCTGCCGGTGCGCGCCATGCGGCCGTGAAACATTCGCGACGCCCGTTCGCGCAGCGCTTCCAGCGCCGCATCGATGACTTTACGCTCCACCATTCCGCCGCCAATGGTGCCCACAATCGAACCGTCCTCCCGGATAAGCATCTGAGCGGAGTGTCGGGGGGTGGAGCCCCGACTTTCGACAATCTGCGCCAGGGCAAAGGGGCGATTCTGCTCCTCAAGTCGTGCTGCTTCTGCAAAAATATTCATACCAACCTCAAAGGCGATGTTTACGGCTCTATTTGTTTACCTGCGATATTTCCCGGGTTCTCAGTTTGAGAGTTTACCCGGCGTTGAAATAGCGTCGCAGCGACCCGTATCGACTATGCAATATTTATACTTAGCCGCCGTTTTTCATCGCAAATTGTGAGACAGGTCATTTCGTTAGCCGTAATGACGCTGCAACCGGGATCCTACGCCGAATATTTCCTCTGTCGCCGCGATAAAAGAAAGCCGCCCGCTGAAATCACCGCCGAACGGCCGGCATAAATTATCATTCTGATATTCAGGATCTGATTTTGAGAAATCTCGCCGAATGATAAAGCGTATTGATTTGAGTTCTCATTTCCCCGCTGTGGAATTATTCACGCATTCGCGTCGAGTTTCGACCTGGTTCACAAATTAATTATTCTACCGCCGCGGTTTGAATAACTGGTGTGATTGTTGCTCCTCTTTCGTTATCCGTCGGGATGATTACCACCGGCAATGTCGATCTTACAATGATATCTAAGGAGAGGGTTATGGGAGATATAATGCGTCCCGTGCCGTTTGAGGAGCTTTTAACGCGCATTTTCGACGAGTATCAGAGTCAGCGGACTATTTTTGGCATCCCCGAGCAACAGTTTTATACGCCGCAGGCGCAGCGGTCGATCGGCGTATTCGGCGAAAGCTGCGCGACGCCGCTCGGCCCGGCAGCCGGGCCGCATACCCAGCTGGCGCAGAACATTATTACCGCCTGGCTAACCGGCGGGCGGTTTATCGAGCTGAAAACCGTACAGATCCTTGACCGCCTGGAGCTGGAAAAGCCCTGCATCGATGCCGAAGATGAGTGCTTCAACACCGAGTGGTCCACCGAATTTACCCTCAAAAAAGCCTGGGATGAGTACCTGAAAGCCTGGTTCACGCTGCATCTGCTGGAGCAGGTCTTTCCGCTGGGCACCCATAAAGAGAGCAAGTCGTTTATTTTCAACATGAGCGTCGGCTACAACCTTGACGGTATTAAGCAGCCGCCAATGCAGGAATTTATCGACAACATGATGGACGCTTCCGCCCATCCTAAATTCGCCCAGTACCGCGACACCCTGAACCGCTGGCTGCAAAATAGAACCTTTATCGACAGCCTGCCAACCTGCGCGCGCAAAGACGGGCTGGACAATCTGGCCCAGCGCGTGCCGGCCAGGCTGGTTCAGGGCGTCACCCTCTCAACCATGCACGGCTGCCCGCCGGACGAGATCGAAGCCATCTGCCGCTATATGCTGACGGAGAAAAATCTCAATACCTTTGTGAAGCTCAACCCGACCCTGCTCGGCTATCCGCGCGTTCGCCAGATCCTCGACGCCTGCGGCTTCGGCTATATCGGCCTTAGCGAAGCGTCGTTTGACCATGACCTTAAGATCGACCGGGCGCTGGAGATGCTGACGCGCCTGATGGCGCTGGCGAAAGCGCGCAGCCTCGGCTTTGGCGTCAAGCTGACCAACACCCTCGGCACCGTCAACAACAAGGGAGCGCTGCCGGGAGATGAAATGTATATGTCAGGCCGCGCGCTATTCCCGCTATCGATCAACGTAGCCGCCCTGCTCTCGCGGGCGTTTGACGGCAAGCTGCCGATCTCCTACTCCGGCGGCGCCAGCCAGCTCAACATTCGCGAGATTTTCGACACCGGCATTCGCCCTATCACCATGGCCACCGACCTGCTGAAGCCGGGAGGATATCTGCGCCTGAGCGAGTGCATGCGCGAGCTGGAGAAAGCCGACGGCTGGAACATGACGCAGATCGACGTCGAGCGCCTCAACGCGCTGGCGGAAAAAGCGGTGAGCATGGACTACACCCAGAAACAGTGGAAGCCGGAAGAGCGCATTGATACCGGCGAGCCGCTGCCGCTGCTGGACTGCTACGTCGCCCCCTGCGTGACGGCCTGCGCCATCAAGCAGGATATTCCGGAGTATATCCGCCTGCTGGGCGAGCATCGCTACGCCGACGCGCTGGAGCTGATCTATCAGCGCAACGCGTTGCCGGCCATCACCGGTCATATCTGCGACCACCAGTGCCAGTACAACTGTACGCGTCTGGATTACGACAGCGCGCTCAACATCCGTGAGCTGAAAAAAGTGGCGCTGGAGAAAGGCTGGGACGAGTACCGCAGCCGCTGGCATAAGCCCGCGGGATCCGGCTCCCGGCACCCGGTAGCGGTGATCGGCGCGGGCCCTGCCGGTCTCGCCGCCGGATACTTCCTCGCCCGCGCCGGGCATCCGGTCACGGTTTTTGAACGCGAAGCCAGCGCCGGGGGCGTGGTGAAGAATATCATTCCGCAGTTCCGCATTCCCGGCGAGCTTATCCAGCACGATATCGATTTTGTCGTCGCCCACGGCGTCAAAATTGAGTACGGCTGCGATCCGCATCTGAGCGTGGAAAAACTGCAGGCGAAAGGTTTTCGTTACGTGCTGGTCGGCACCGGTACCGATAAAAACAGCGGCGTGAAGCTGGGCGGCGATAACCAGAACGTGCATAAGTCGCTGCAGTTCCTGCGCGAGTTTAACCGCGGCGCCGAGCTGAACCTGGGCAAACGCGTGGCCGTGGTCGGCGCCGGCAACACCGCCATGGACTGCGCCCGCGCGGCGCTGCGCGTACCCGGCGTGCAGAGCGCGACCATCGTCTATCGCCGCTCGCAGCAAGAGATGCCCGCCTGGCGCGAAGAGTACGATGAGGCGCTGCTCGACGGCGTCGACTTCGAGTGGCTATGCAACCCGGAACAGTTTAACGCCGACGGGACGCTCGTCGTACGCGTCATGAAGCTCGGCGAGCCGGATGAGAAAGGCCGCCGCCGCCCGGTGGAAACCGATGAGATTCGCACCCTGCAAGTCGACTCTCTGATTACCGCCATCGGCGAGCAGCAGGACGGCGAAGCGCTGTCGGCAATGGGGATCCCGCTCGACCCGCAGGGCTGGCCGGTAGTCAACGCCGATGGCGAGACCAGCAAACCGAACGTCTTCCTGATCGGCGACGTTCAGCGCGGCCCCTCTTCTATCGTCTCCGCTATCGGCAACGCGCGACGGGCCACGGACGCGATCCTGGCCCGGGAAAATATCGCCAGCAGCTACGGAAACAAAGTCTGGAACAACGTCGATCCGGCGAAGGTGTACCAGCGTAAAGGCGCCATCGCCGTCACGCTGGTGGATAAAAACCAGCGCGAGGCTTTTGTCGAGCAGGAAGCCAGCCGCTGCCTGGAGTGCAACTACGTGTGCAGCAAGTGCGTCGACGTCTGTCCGAACCGCGCCAATATTTCCGTGGCCGTGCCGGGCTTCCAGAATCGCTTCCAGACCCTGCATCTGGACGCTTATTGCAACGAATGCGGCAACTGCGCTCAGTTCTGCCCGTGGCAGGGAAAACCGTATAAAGACAAAATCACCGTGTTCAGCCTGGAGCAGGATTTTGTCAACAGCACCAATCCGGGCTTCTTCGTCGCGGGCGCCAGCGTCAAAGTGCGTCAGGACGACCAGACGTGGCAGCTGGAAATTAACGACCGCGGCCAGTTTAACGAGGTACCGGCCCAGCTGGACGCCATGTGCCGCATCATAAGCCATATTCATCAGCACCAAAGCTATCTTCTGGGAGGCGTTGAAGTATGAGTATCCTGATCCTGAAAAATGCCACCGCCGCGCAGATCTATCCGGCGAAAGTGTGGGAGAACGTCGATATCGCCATTGAGAGCGATAAAATTCTCGCTGTCGGCCCCGGCCTGTGCCAGCGCTATCCGCAGGCGCAGGTGAAAGAGATGCGCGGGCAGCTGGTGATGCCCGGCATGGTCTGCTCCCACAATCACTTTTATTCCGGCCTGTCCCGGGGGATTCAGGCCAATATCGCCCCCAGCCCGGACTTTATCTCCACGCTGAAAAACCTGTGGTGGCGCCTTGACCGGGCGCTGGACGAAGAGTCGCTCTACTACAGCGGGCTGATCTGCGCCATGGAGGCCGTGCGCAGCGGCTGCACGGCGGTTGTCGATCATCATGCGTCGCCCCACTATATCGCGGGCTCCCTGAGCCAGCTGCGCAACGCCTTCGTCAAAATCGGGCTGCGCGGGATGACCTGCTTCGAAACCACCGACCGCAACTTTGGCAGCCGCGAGCTGCGCGACAGCGTTGAGGAGAACATTCGCTTCGCCAGAGAGATCGACGCCGCGCGCGAAAAGGGCGACCAGCCTTATCTGGTCGAGGCCCATATCGGCGCCCATGCGCCGTTCACCGTGCCGGATGAAGGTCTGGCGATGCTGCGTGAAGCGCTAAAAGCCACCGGCCGCGGCCTGCATATCCACGCGGCGGAAGACCGCTACGATGTCTCTCACAGCCATCACCTTTACGGCAAAGACCTGCTGGTGCGGCTGGCGGAGTTCGACCTTATCAACAGTAAGACGCTGATTGCCCACGGCCTGTACATCTCCGATGCCGACGTCGAGCTGCTCAACGCGCAGGACGGCTTCCTGGTGCACAACGCCCGCTCCAACATGAACAACCACGTCGGCTACAACCCCCGCCTGCCGCAGATGCGCAATCTGGCGCTCGGCACCGACGGCATCGGTTCCGACATGTTCGAGGAGATGAAGTTTGCCTTCTTTAAACACCGCGACGCCGGCGGGCCGCTGTGGCCGGACAGCTTCGCGAAGGCGCTGAGCAACGGCAATGAACTGTTGAATCGCAACTTCAACGCCCGCTTTGGCCGCCTTGAGGCGGGCTATAAAGCGGACCTCACCATTTGCGACTATATGGCGCCGACGCCGCTTATCGCGGAAAACATCGCCGGACATATCGCCTTCGGTCTGGGGGCAAACAGCGTGCGCAGCGTCATGGTGAACGGCGTGATGATCTACGAGGATCGCCAGTTCAGCTTCGACTGCGAGCCGATATTCCGCGAAGCGCAGAAAGTGGCGAAAAAAATGTGGGCGCGAATGGATGCGCTCCCCGCGTAGCCCGCGTAAAAACGCTAAACCGGCCTGGCAGGCCGGTTTTTTTTGCTGACAGAACGCGCGTATGAAATTGCCCGGCAGCTTCCGCGCCGCCGGACGCAAGGTTTACAGCGACAGCAGCGCGGCGGTGGCGATATTGCGCTGCTTTTGCAGCGCGCTGAGCTGCTCTTCGGTCATGATACTCAGCGCCGCCGTCGGGCAGACATCAACGCAGGCGGGGCCGCGCTCCCGGGTGCCGCAAAGATCGCACTTAACGATAACCGGCGTCACACCGGCCTCCACCTCAATGGTAATCGCCCCAAACGGGCAGGCGACCACGCAGCTCTGGCAGCCAATGCAGCGCCCGCCGTCGGCCTCCACTTTCTCCGCCCCCATGCTCAGCGCCCCGGTCGGGCAGGCGCCCACGCAGGGCGCATTCTCGCACTGATGACACATCACCGGCACGCTAAGCTCGTCGAGGCGCATCACCTTCAGGCGGGGATGAAACTCCGCCCCCGGCGCCACGTGTTCCAGCGCACAGGCTACCTCACAGGTCCTGCAGCCGATGCAGGCCTGCGAACTGGCAACGATAAAACGAGTCATATCTCCTCCCGGGCCGTGAATTGCATCAACATCTCGCTGGCCGCCTGCCGCCCGGCGACCATGGCGGTAACCACCAGGTCCGCGCCGGTCACGGCGTCGCCGCCGGCAAAGATTTTGTCATGGCTGGTTTGTGTCGTTCCGCGCCCTTTGCCGCCGGTCACTATCTGCCCCCAGCGGTCCAGCTTTATCCCGTGGCCGCGCAGCCACGGCATCTCGTGAGCCTGAAAGCCAAACGCCATAATGAGCACATCGGCTTTAAGTTCAAACCCGGAATCCGGGATCGGCTGCGGCCGGCGGCGGCCGTCCGGGCCCGGCTCGCCCATCTTCGTGCGGATCATCTCCACCGCGCAGACCTGCCCCTTGCGGTTGAGCTGAATGCGCTGCGGCTGCACGTTAAACTCAAATTTCACCCCCTCCTCCCGCGCGTTCACCACCTCTTTTTTCGACCCGGGCATGCTCAGCTCATCGCGACGGTAGGCGCAGGTCACGCTCGCTGCGCCGCGGCGAACGGCGGTGCGCAGGCAGTCCATCGCCGTATCTCCCCCGCCAAGCACCACCACCCGTTTCCCCTTAATGTCGGTCAGGGGATACTCGGGGCTCTCTTCGAGCCCCATCACCTCGCGGGTGCTGGCAATCAGGAACGGCAGGGCCTGAATCACGCCGGGGGCGTTCTCTCCCTCCAGGCCGGCGGCCATCAGACCGTAGGTGCCCACGCCGAGGAAGACGGCGTCATAGTCTTTCACCAGATCGGCAAAAGCCACGTCGCGCCCCACCTCCTGGTTGAGATGAAAATTGACGCCCATGGCGCTAAAAACGTCGCGTCGCTTCTCAAGCACGTTTTTATCCAGCTTGAACGGCGGAATACCGAAGGTCAGCAGGCCGCCGATTTCCGGATGGCGATCGAACACGTCAACGTGCACGCCCGCGCGCACGAGAATATCGGCGCAGCCCAGTCCGGCGGGCCCAGCGCCAATCACCGCCACCCGCTCCGGGCGCGGGGCTACTTTGCCGATTGTCGGTCGCCAGCCCATCGCCAGCGCGGTATCGGTGATATAGCGCTCAAGGTTGCCAATGGCGACCGAGCCGCCTTCGTTCTTTAAGGTGCAGGCCCCTTCGCACAGCCTGTCCTGCGGACAGACGCGGCCGCAAATCTCCGGCAGGGAGCTGCTCTGATGGCACAGCTCCGCCGCCTCGATAATCTTGCCCTCGCTCACCAGGCGGATGAAATCGGGAATATGATTATGTAAAGGACAGGTCCAGTTGCACCACGCTTTCTGCGCGCAGTAGAGACAGCGTTCGCTCTCATACTCCGCATCGCACTCGCTCAGCGGCTGATAGATTTCGCCGAAGTGCTGCATGCGGTCATCGGCGGGCACTTTTTTCGCGCCCACCCGCGGAGGTTTATTGAGTATCGCGCTGCGTCTGGCGCCGCGAACGGCGCCCAGCGGGGTTTCCAGCGCGGAGCGAATCTGCCGCGCGCTACGCAGCCGGTTAACGGCGGCCTCATCCATCAGTTGCAGCGCCTGGGTTGGACAGCTGGCCACGCACGCCTGCTGACCGGAAGGATACTGGCTGCAAAGATCGCATTTCTGCGCCAGCTGCGGCGCGTCGTCATCGTTGGCCACCATCTCAATGGCCCCAAAGGGACAGGCGATGACGCAGTTTTTACAGCCGATGCACAGCGCCTCTGTAAACTGAACGCTGTCGTTCGCCACGCGCAGCGCCTGGGTCGGACAGGAGCCGACGCAGGGGGCGTCGTTGCAGTGGCGGCAGGTCGTCGCGCTGCTGGCGTGGCGGTGGAAGAACACCCGAATGCGCGGCAGAAAGTCGCTGCGCTGCCGGGGCCAGCTGTCCTGGCGATGAGAGGTGACGCAGGCCACTTCACAGGCGTGGCAGCCAATACAGTTTGCAGAATCGGCAACAATAAATTTATTCATTTGCTTCCCTTTATTATTCCAGGACTCACCGGGAAGCAATGCAATAATCAGGCGCTTTTGTTCAGGGTATTCATATGGTGCTTATTTTTGCGAGCCGTCTCAAAAAAAACAGGCCCACTCCCGCTAAGCGGCGCGATATATATCCGCTCTCGCTGAACAAAAATTATTCTCCGCGCTCAGGGTTTAATCATGTTGATAATTAAACGTATCGCGCGTGATACCAAAATGAGACGCTCCCTGTCTCAATGTGATAGCGCGCGTTTATTCACCACGAGATTTATTTGTGAAGATTCGCAGCGCGTCGATATTCCCGCCTTTTTCTCGTGAGTTATTTCACACAATTCTCCTTCAATTCTCCAGGCGCTTATTTTTGGCACAGCTTACGCATATTACTTCTCGTGCGCGCAACACGCTGATGAACGCATCGGCTCAGGGAGGCAGCGGCCTTCGAATCGTAACTTCGGCTCTGTTCATGTTTATACAGAGTGAAGTCGTACAGGAGATAACAACTTCATGAAAGATATCGCCAATTCCGCCTCACAAAACGGGAGCTCGACCGCACCGGTCGATGAAATATTACCCGTTACGCAAATGATTCTTTATGGGCTACAGCACGTGCTGGTGATGTACGCGGGCGCCGTGGCGGTTCCGCTCGTTGTGGGTAATGCGGTAGGGCTCCCGCCGGAGCACATTATTTTACTGATCAGCGCCGACCTGTTTATCTGCGGCGCGGCCACCATCGTGCAGTCGCTGGGGGTCGGTAAGTGGCTCGGCTGTCGGCTGCCGCTTATCCAGGGCTGTACCTTCGCCGCGCTGATCCCGATGGTGTTGATCGGTAAGGAGTACGGGATCGGCGGTATTTCCGGGGCGGTGATCGTGTCCGGTATTTTTATCCTCTGCTGCGCGCCGTGGATTAGCAAGCTCATCCGCTTCTTTCCCAAGGTGGTGATGGGCAGCATCGTCACGCTTATCGGCATGTCTATTATGCCGGTGGCAGGCGGGTGGATTGGCGGCGGGAGCAGCGAAATGAGCGGCTTTGGCGCCCCCTTCTCGCTGCTGATGGCGGCAATCACGCTGGTGATTATTCTCAATATTTACACCTTTGCCTCCGGCGTCGTGAAAAACACGTCGGTGCTGATCGGTCTTATCATCGGCACCGTACTCTGGAGCTGCTTTAAGCCTCTCGACTTTAGCCTCGTCCACGCCACACCCTGGCTCCATCTGCCGACCCTGATGCCCTTCGCCAAACCTGAATTTCATATTATCCCCGTCGCCCTGCTGTCGATGGTGATGGTGGTGGTGATGGTGGAAACCATGTCCTCGATGATGGCCACCGGGGATATTGTCGGGAAAAAGGTGGACGCGAAGATGCTGCGCAACGGCCTCAACACCTGCGGTATCGCGACCACTATCTGCGGCTTCTTCAATCTGTTTCCCTACGCCGCCTTCGCGCAGAACGTCGGCCTGATCGGTTTAACCGGGGTGCGCAGCCGTTTTGTGGTGTCGGTCTCCGGCATCATTCTGATTCTGATGGGTGTGTTCTCGAGGATGGCGGCGCTGGTGGTGCTGATACCGAAACCGATCCTCGGCGGCGCGGGCATCGTCATGTTCGGTATGGTGGCGGTGTCCGGTATTCGTACCCTGGGACAGGTCAACTACCGCAACAATAATAACGGTATGGTGGTGGCATTAACGCTCGGCCTCGGCATGATGCCGGTGCTGGTGCCCAATCTGTTTACCCAGTTTCCGCCGATGGTTCAGCTGTTTCTGCACAGCGGGATTACGATTGGCACCCTGACGGCTATCGTCGCCAACCTCACCCTCAACGGCAGCGTGCCATTCCGCGTTAACCACGAAACGCCGGTCCCCGATCCGGCCCCGCCAAGCTCGGCGGCACGTAACATGGCCGTCAGAACCGTCAGAATGTGGCTCCTGCTGCGCAAAGTTCAGAAGGAGAGACAGCCTGAAGAAGCGCAGGAGGGGTAATGATGCTCACCAGACTCCTGTTTGCCTTGATCACCCTGCTGCTGCTGGCGATTCCCGTCGTGCAGCAGGGTATCGCGCAGGGCCTGAACGGCCGTTTTAGCTATGCCCTGCTGTTCTAAGTTTAAGGACCACTGCTATGAAAAAAGTCACGACCGTCTGCCCCTACTGCGCCTCCGGCTGCAAAATGCAGCTCACGGTAGAAGAGGGAAAAATTACCCGCGCCGACGCTGCGATGGGGAAAAATAATCAGGGCACCCTGTGCCTGAAGGGCTACTACGGCTGGGATTTTATTGACGACCCGCAGATCCTCACGCCGCGCCTGAAAACCCCGATGATCCGCCGCCGGCGCGGCGGTAAGCTGGAGTCCGTCTCCTGGGAGGAAGCGCTCGATTACGTGGCAAACCGCCTCAGCGACATAAAAGCGAAGTACGGGCCGGATGCGATTCAGACCACCGGATCTTCGCGCGCCACCGGCAATGAAACCAACTACATCATGCAAAAATTTGCGCGCGCCGTTATTGGTACCAATAACGTCGACTGCTGCGCACGCGTCTGACACGGCCCTTCGGTTGCAGGTCTGCACCAGTCGGTCGGCAACGGCGCGATGAGTAATGCCATCACCGAGATCGATAATACCGATCTGGTGTTTATTTTCGGCTATAACCCGGCGGATTCGCACCCGATCGTGGCGAATCACATCCTCAATGCCAAACGCAACGGGGCCAAAATCATCGTCTGCGATCCGCGTAAAATCGAAACCGCGCGCATCGCCGACCTGCATCTGGCGCTGAAAAACGGCTCCAACATTGCGCTGCTCAACGCCATCGGGCAGGTGATTATCGAAGAAGATCTCTACGATAAATCCTTCGTCGCCGGGCGTTCCGAAGGCTTCGAAGCGTATCGCAACATCGTCGAAGGCTATACGCCGGAGTCGGTGGAAGCCATCACCGGCATCAGCGCCAGGCAGATTCGCGAATGCGCGCGGCTGTACGCCAGCGCCGGAAACGCCATGATTCTGTGGGGGATGGGCGTAACCCAGTTCTGGCAGGGCGTCGAAACGGTGCGTTCCCTGACCAGCCTGGCGATCCTCACCGGCAACCTGGGGAAACCGCACGTCGGCGTCAATCCGGTGCGCGGCCAGAACAACGTCCAGGGCGCCTGCGATATGGGCGCGCTGCCGGACACCTATCCCGGCTATCAGTACGTGAAATTCCCGGAAAACCGGGAGAAGTTCGCCAACGCCTGGGGCGTTGAGAGCCTGCCGGAGAACCCTGGCTACCGCATCAGCGAGCTGCCGCACCGCGTGGCGCACGGCGAAGTGCGGGCGGCGTACATTATGGGGGAAGATCCGCTCCAGACCGACGCCGAGCTTTCCGCCGTACGTCAGGCCTTCGAAGAGATGGAGCTGGTTATTGTCCAGGATATCTTTATGACCAAAACCGCCGCGGCGGCCGATGTGATTCTGCCCTCGACCTCGTGGGGCGAACATGAGGGCGTCTATACCGCAGCGGACCGCGGCTTCCAGCGCTTTTTCAAGGCGGTGGAGCCGAAGTGGGATCTGAAGACCGACTGGCAAATCATCTGCGAAATCGCCACCCGGATGGGGTATCCAATGAAGTACGACAACACGCAGCAGATCTGGGATGAACTCCGCCATCTGTGCCCCAACTTCTTCGGCGCGACCTACGAGAAGATGGGAGAACTGGGCTACGTGCAGTGGCCGTGCCGCGACGAGTCGGAGGCGGACCAGGGCACTTCGTATCTGTTTGCGGAACGGTTCTCCACGCCGAACGGGCTGGCGCAGTTCTTCACCTGCGAATGGCAGGCGCCGGTCGATAAGCTGAGCGATGCCTATCCGCTGGTGCTCTCCACGGTGCGCGAAGTGGGCCACTACTCCTGCCGTTCGATGACCGGCAACTGCGCTGCGCTGGCCAAACTGGCGGACGAACCGGGCTACATCCAGATCAACACCGCCGACGCCAAACGGCTCGGCATTGAGGACGAGGAGCTGGTGTGGGTTAACTCGCGCAAAGGCAAGGTGATTTCCCGGGCGAAAATCAGCGACAGGCCGAATAAAGGGGCGGTCTACATGACCTATCAGTGGTGGATTGGCGCCTGCAACGAGCTGGTCACCGAGAATCTCAGCCCGATAACCAAAACCCCGGAGTACAAGTACTGCGCCGTTAACGTTGAGCGTATTGCCGATCAGCGAGCCGCCGAACGGTACGTCAGTGAGGAATACAGCCAGTTGAAAGCCCGTCTGCGCGAAAGCGCCGCGGGGTAAAAAATATCGCCCCGGCGCTGTGCGCTCCGGGGCGATATTGTCTTTTCTTCTTCCCTCCGCCAGCGCTAACCGACGGCGGCCAGATCTTTGCGGCAGCGGCGCGCGACCTCAAGATACTGCTGCGGAGTGTCAACATCCCAGTGAATCCCCTGATTCGCCACGGGGATAACGCGCGCCGCCATCTGACCGATAACGTCCCGCAGGGTGGCCCCTTGCGGCGCGCGACGAATCAGAGAAATCGCCCGCTGGGGCAGAAGAACCGGATGGCCTTTACCGCGATCGTAGGCCGGTATAATGCAGCTCCCGGCGTCGGCGTTGGCCCACAGCCGGCGGTAGACGCCCGGCGTGACCTCCGGCATATCGCCCAGCGCCAGAAAGAAACGCGAAGCGCGAATATGGCCTACCCCGCACTGAATAGAAGAGAACATACCGTCCTGATATTGCGGGTTAAAGACCACCTCAACGCCCGGATGATCCCGATAGCACGCGGCCAGTTCGTCGCCGCGAAACCCCGTCACCAGCACCACCCGATCGCAGAACGCCAGGGCGCTGGCAAGGGCGCTATCGAGAATCGTTCCCTCGCCCCACGGCATCATCATTTTCCATTTGCCCATCCGGCTGGAGAGCCCGGCGGCCAGCATAACGCACTGTTTATCCATTTTTTTGCTCATCGTCATCCTCCCCCTGAAGCCGAATATAACGCCGCCGTCGGCTGGCGACGGCGGCGCTTGCGGCGATCAGGATTTCAGCACCGCTTTAATCGAGGTAATGATCGGCTGATATCCCGTACAGCGGCAGATATTCCCCTCCAGCGCCTCTTTCAGCTCATCGTCGCTGGGGGCCGGGTTGGCATCCAGCAGCGCCTTGGCGCTCATCAACACGCCGGGCGTGCAGAAGCCGCACTGAACGCCGCCGTGACGAATAAAGGCGTTCTGCAATTTTTTACCGACCGGATCGTGATGCAGCGCTTCGACGGTAGTGACCTCCGCCCCGTTGCACTGGGCGGCCAGCAGCAGGCAGGAGCAGACCGATTTGCCGTCCATAATCACGGTGCAGGCTCCGCACTCGCCCACCGAGCAGCCCTCTTTGGTGCCGGTGAGCTTCAGCTCCTCGCGCAGAAAATCGATCAGGCGGACATTGTCTTTCACATCGCGGGCAATGCGGATGCCATTCACTTTTAGCTCAATATGGTTCATGTTCATGGCTCCTTATTTTTTCTGCTCTGTCATAACTTCCTGCAGCATCTGCCGGAACATATCGATAAATACGGGGACTTTATAAGGCGCAGACCAGCGTCCGCCGATGGCTTTTTCTACCTTGTCGTGCAGTACCCCGGCCGCATAGTCAATGGCGGCGGCGTCTAACGCCTTCCCGGTGAGCGCCTGCTCAACCTCAGTCAACCGCTGCGGTTTGGCCATCAGCGCGCCATCCACCAGACGGCACAGGCGAACCACGCCCTTATCGACCATAAACTGCCCGGTTAAGCTCTGGCGCGTAATGTTCAACGCATTGCGCCGGCCAAGCTGCAGATAGCGATTGATCAGCGGCTGCTGCGTCGGCGCCGGCAGGATAAAGCGGACAACCAGCTCATCGGGCTCTAGAAGGGTGCGATAGCCGCCCACGACAAATTCGCTGACCGGCATCCGGCGCGTTCCGCACGCGCTGCGCAGCTCTACTTCCGCATCGTAGATAATGAGCGGCGGCATGGAGTCCGCGCACGGGGCGGCGTTGACGATATTGCCGCCGATCGTTGCCCGGTTGCGCAGCTGCAGGGAGCCGACGGTTTTACAGGCCGTAACCAGTAGCGGATAGCGCTGCTGAATCAACGGATGCTTAACCAGGTCGGTAAAGCAGACGCCGGAGCCAATGGAGATCCCGCCCTCAACGTCAAAAATCTCTTTCAGCTCCGCCAGTCCGGCAATATTAACAAGCGGCACTTCGCCGGACAGCATCCGGGCCTGCACCAGCACATCGGTGCCGCCGGCAATAGGCATTGCCCCCTTCCCGGCCATCAGCGTCAGGGCCTCTTTCAGGGTTTGCGGGACGCTCAGCGACAGGGTGTTGAGGCGGTGAACCTGTTTCTTATCGCCAGACTCCAGCATCTGCTCGCTCTGGCGCTCCGGCTTCTTGAGGTTATAACCCAGGCGAACCTGCTCAAGGGTCAGCGGCAGGGTCCGGTTGGGGCGGTCGATGGCGAAGCTCACCGCGTTATTGAGAGCCGCAGCGCCCAGTTCAAGTACCGGTTCGCCGATAACTTTCGCCCCCATCGGGCCCGCTTTATCGTAGTTTTCCACCGCAATGATATCGATGTGCGGCATATCCTTGATGGTCGGCAGCAGATAGGTATCGAAGTTTTCCGATTTCACCACGCCGTGCTCGGTGTTGAAATCCTCCAGCATGCCGTAGCCGATCATCCCCTGCAGCACGCCGCCGTAGACCTGGCCGCTAAAGCCAACCGGGTTAATGACTTTACCGACATCGTGGGTGGCGACGACGTTATTGACGGTGATTTTGCCGGTGCGCATATCCACCGCCACGTCGGCCAGCTGGCAGCCGTACACCCAGGTGAAATAGGGGCTGCCGCAGCCTTTCTCTTCATCCCAGTGAATATTCGGCGCCACGTGCCAGCCGTAGGCGGAGAGGTTTGCCCCGGTAGCCCGGGTCATATCGCACACCTGCTGGAAGCTGAGGCTCAGCTCCGGGCTGTGGCGGTTGAACACTTTGCCATTTTGCCAGGCGATATCGTCGATGCTCTGCGCTTTCAGCGTTTCCCTGACGGCGTCCGCCATGCGTTGTTTAATTTTGTTCGCCGCGCTCAGAATCGCCTGTCCGCCCATCAGGGTACCGCGCGAAGCGACCGTTGAGCCGCCGTCGGCGATCATCGCGGTGGCCGGTTCGCTAAACATCACCCGGTCGAGCCCAATACCAAAGGCTTCCGCCGCCAGCAGCGACATGGTGGTCTGCAGCCCCTGCCCGTTCTCGGATACTGAGGTGGAGATGTTCACGCTGGCGTCGGCATTCACCTGAATCAGCGCCGAGGACGCATCCAGCCCCTCGGCCCCCAGAGAGCAGCCGCGGTGGCTCAGCGCGAAGCCAATCCCGTAGCGGATCGGGCCGCCTTCCGCGTTAAGCTTTTTGTAGTGCTCGCGTTTGGCCTCGTATTCGGCCTTGAGCAGCGTCTTCTCCAGCACCTCCCGCGCGGAGACGGTATGCTCGCTGAAGACCTGCCCGGCCATGCTGGTATCGCCCTGCTTGAGAATATTGCGCAGGCGGAACTCAACGGGCGACAGGCCCAGTTCGCCCGCCACGTCATCCATCAACGATTCGTTGGCGAAAATGACCTGCGGCGCGCCGTAGCCGCGGTAGGCCGAGGTATAGTTGTTGTTGGTGTAAACGCCCACCAGATCGACGCGTACGTTAGGAATGTTGTAGGGGCCCGCCGCCTGCACGGAACTGCGCCAGGTGACAAACACCGTCTGACCGCAGTAGCTGCCGCCATCGGCGATAATGTCGATTTTAATCGCCTGAATGCGCGCGTCGTCGTCCACGCCAATGCGGTATTTCATCTTATAAGGATGGCGCTTGTAGCTCTCGCGCATCGACTGTTCGCGGTTATAAGAGATCTTAACCGGCCGCCCGGTCAGGTGCACCAGCAGCGCCGCGCGGCAGGAGATGTTATCAATAATGTCATCTTTACCGCCGAAGGAGCCGCCGAGGACGGAGCGCTTAATGTTGACCTTCGCCTGGGGCAGGTCGAGATATTTGGCAATCACCGCCCGGGTGCGGTGAGCGTTCTGAATCGACCCTTCGATGGTCATGATCTGTTCATTATTGTCCAGGTAGGCGGTAATCGATTCCGGCTCAATATAGCCGTGCTCCTGGAACCCCACCTCATACTCACGTTCGAAGATATGGGTGGAGGCGGCAAAACCGGCATCAATATCGCCCTTCGCCGTGTGGTGGCGGTTGATGATATTGCTATCGAGTTCGCTGTGAATAAGGCGCGCCCCGGGCTTCATCGCCTCTTCCGGGGAGGTAATCGGCTCCCACGGGGTGTAGGTGATTTTGATTTTATCGACGGCGATGCAGGCTGCCTCGTAGGTTTCCGCCGCCACCACGGCAACCACGTCGCCGCGGTAGGCGATCTCCTTGTCGATAATCGGCGGATGATCGGGAACAATCGCTCCCAGCTTGCGCTGACCGGGGATATCGTTCCAGGTGGCAATACGCACGACGCCGGGTACTTTTTCCGCCTCCGACAGGTCGAGCGCATCGATGCGCCCGGCAGGAATATCCACGTAGCGACAGACGCCATACAGCATATTGTTCATAATAATGTCATCGCCGTAGACCGCTTTACCCGTCACCTTGGCGAGCCCGTCTACGCGGGGCACCTCACTGCCAACTAGCAATGTATCCATATTTTTCAGTCTCCACTCACAAAGAAAGATAACGGATTAAAGCAATGGCTATGCCACCTATAAATAAAGGGTTATTTCAGGCTGAGTTATGTGAGGCGTATCTAAAAATAGCGGCCGGTTAAAGAATAAAAAGCGCATGAGGTCGCCGCTGATTATCAAAACGAGAGCATGCGTATCACTATGATAATTGGCGGTTCTCAATTGTGTTTCCGGGGTGACGCCAGCGGTGCATCCGCAGCTCCTGCCGCCGCCGGGCATTGAGCGCAACCGTCACCCTGCGGCAAAACGCGTATCGAGGTGATGAAGCTTTTTGACGCCCCCGATTTCGAATAAAAAATAAAACAGACGCAATAATGAAATTTAAATTTCATAAACGAACATGTTAACAAATGTGATATATATCATAATTTTAACAATTCATTTTCCTGCCACCGGGCCAGCCCCCCGTAAACAATCCTAAAAATTGCCATATATATCAATTAATTATAAAAATAGCCTTTCTATACACAAGGCTGTTACACATGGCCCACAAAATCAAACCGAAATAAAACTTTCAAAATGTGATCTGTTTGTATTTTTATTTCACTTATCGCGGTAATAATCATCTCTCACTAAACGCACTCTGCCCGCCTTGATGGCGCAGCAGAAATCCTAACCCCCCGGAGGATGCAATGAAGGAAGTGAGATCAGGACTTATCCGAACCGTTTATATTGGCCCGCCCCTTTTCCACCCTCACGCTACCGGGGACTTTCTGAACGTCAACCACCCCGGAGGCCCCAGCCCCGCATCTACCGATGATTCATCATTAATCAAAAAGAAACCTCTTTGATCGGTTTTATTTAGCGCATAGCAATCGCGCTAAATAGTTGCACTAAGAACAAAAAAACATTTCATCCCGGCCGTGCTTAGCCAGGCGCAAAGGCATGCCGTGACGGGGATGGGATGACACGTTTTTATCTCGTGCCGTTAATCAAAACAAAAGGTATAAAAATGTCTCTTATTATGAATCTGAACCTACAGCAGAGAAAACGATTACACCAGATAACCCTGGTTGCGACATTTGGCGGCCTGCTATTCGGTTATGACACCGGCGTTATTAATGGCGCATTTTCCTCTCTGAAACAATATATGGCCCTGACCCCGACTACCGAAGGTCTGGTCATGAGCGTATTGCTGATCGGCGCCGCGTTAGGCAGCGTATTCGGGGGAAAATTCGCGGACTTCTTTGGCAGAAGAAAGTACCTGCTCTTTTTATCCTTCATCTTTTTCATCGGCGCATTAATGTCCGCTCTGGCGCCGGATATCACCGTACTGCTTATTTCACGTTTCATCCTCGGCTATGCCGTGGGTGGCGCCTCGGTGACCGCCCCCACCTTTATTTCCGAAGTGGCGCCAACCGAAATGCGCGGTAAACTAACCGGCTTAAACGAAGTCGCCATTGTTATCGGGCAGCTCGCCGCATTTGCCATCAACGCCATTATTGGCATCCTCTGGGGCCATCTCCCCGACGTCTGGCGCTATATGCTGATGGTGCAGACCATTCCCGCCATCTGCCTGTTTATCGGTATGCTGCGATCGCCGGAAAGCCCGCGCTGGCTGATCAGTAAAAACCGTCATGAAGAAGCGCTGGAAATATTAAAGCAAATCCGCCCTCTGGAACGCGCAACCAAAGAATTCAACGATATCACCACCTTAATTAAGGCCGAAGCGGACAAAAAGCTTCATGCGCAGAACGCCTTTGTCACCATTCTCCAGACGCCATGGATTTTCAAACTCCTGCTGGTGGGCGTCATTTGGGCGGCGCTGCAGCAGACCACCGGGGTCAACGTCATTATGTACTACGGTACTGAGATCCTCAGCAGCGCCGGATTCTCAGAAAGAACCTCCCTCATCTGCAACGTACTCAATGGCGTGTTCTCCGTCGGCGGCATGCTATTTGGCGTGCTGTACCTCGTCGATCGTTTTAAACGTAAAACCATCATTATTTATGGTTTCGCGATCATGGCTACCCTGCACCTTATCATTGCCGGCGTAGACTACACGCTGGTCGGCGACATCAAAGCCACGGCCATCTGGCTGCTCGGCGCGATGTTCGTTGGCGTTATGCAGGGAACGATGGGCTTTATCACCTGGGTGGTGCTGGCTGAGCTGTTCCCGCTCAAGTTCCGCGGACTGTCGATGGGCATATCGGTATTTTTCATGTGGGTGATGAACGCCATCGTCAGCTATCTGTTCCCATTATTGCAGGCCAAGCTCGGGTTAGGTCCGGTATTCCTGATTTTTGCCGCGATTAACTACCTGGCGATTGTTTTTGTCATCGCGGCGCTGCCTGAAACGTCCAATAAATCGCTGGAGCAGCTGGAAGAGGAGCTTTCAGCAAATAAATCTGCAGCGGGATTCAATACGGCCACCAAGGAAAACGGATTATGATCGATACTATTACGCAGGATAATCTCCATCTGTCGTGCCGGGCGAAAAATAAAGCAGAAGTCCTGGCCATGATTGGCGCGGACTTTAAGTCCAGAGGGTACGTCAGCGAAGATTGCGTGGCGTTTCTTGCTGAAAGAGAGCGTCAGGTCTCCACCTTTTTAGGCAATGGCATTACGCTGCCGCACCTGCCTAAATCAGCCACCAGCATCATTGTCAAAACGGGGGTGGAGATTTATCAATTCCCTGACGGCGTGATCTGGGACAGAAATAACGTCATGTTTATTGCCATTGGCGTGATTGCTAAAGAGAGCGAGCACATCGATGTGCTGAGAGAGGTGGCGTCGATCTTTAGCGATGAAGTCATCGCCAGAGCGCTGTCGTTGATTGCTAATAAAGAGGATTTTTTAAGGATCCTCCAGCAGAATCACTAAGCACGGCTATCTCCAGATAGTCGCCCGATAAAAGCCTGCTTGCGCGCAGGCTTTTTGCTTATTCAGGATGGACGTAGCGATTAGCTGCCTTTATAGGTGGAGTAACCATACTGGCTGAGCAGCAGTGGAATATGCAGCTTTTCATTGGTGCGCGTGACGGTGAAGAGAACCGGGATCTCCGGGAAAAACGAGGCCAGTTTCTGTTTGCTGAAGTCATCGCCGGTTTTGAAGGTCACTTTATAAATCCCCGGCTGCATATCCCCTTCAGCTGGATAGAGCGATTTAATACGACCATCGTTGTCGGTGACGCCGGTGGCCAGCGCTGTCCATTTATTCGCCTGCTGTTTTTCAAGGGTGACCGTCACGCCCGATGAAGGCAGACCCGTCTGCTGATTGAGAATATGTACGCTGAGCGTCCCGACGGGGGCGCTAAATGCGGCTGGAGCGACAGACATAGCAGATAACAGAATCAGACTGGATAATTTTTTCACGATGTTTTCCCGTTGTGAATAATAACGTTAAAACGTTAGCACCTGGGCCGCGAAAATATATTCAACTTTTTGTGATAATCGCCTTAACGGAAGCAGGACGAGGAAAATAGCGAGCAGGGCAACAGCCCATTCGAAGTGATAGAATTATCTGAATATAAGGTGCATCGCTGGGGCGTGAATAAAGGCCCGCGCGCTTGCGCTATACTTATTTTCCTCCGCGTTCACAAAAGGAATTCACATGAAGATATGGCCAGTTCTGACGGGTGTGGCTATCGCCCTGACGCTTGTCGCCTGTAAATCCCCCACTCCGCCCAAGGGGGTCCAGCCGATAAATAACTTTGACGCAAGCCGTTATCTGGGGAAATGGTATGAGGTTGCCCGGCTCGAAAATCGTTTTGAACGCGGCCTGGAGCGGGTTACCGCAACGTATGGTCAGCGCAGCGATGGCGGCATCAGCGTGGTTAACCGCGGTTACGATCCGCGGAAACAGAAATGGAGCGAGAGCGAAGGTAAAGCGTATTTTACCGCGGCGCCGACCACCGCCGCGCTGAAAGTCTCCTTCTTTGGCCCGTTTTACGGCGGCTACAACGTGATCGCCCTGGATAGCCAGTATCAGTATGCGCTGGTCAGCGGTCCCGATCGCGGCTATCTGTGGATCCTGTCGCGCACGCCGACCATCCCGGAATCCATTAAGCAGGAGTATCTGCGCATCGCGCGGGATCTCGGCTTCCCGGTAGAAAAATTAGTCTGGGTGAACCACGGGTAACAGGCTGAATCCACACTATCTTCAGCGAACCAACGAGCTGAAGATAGTGTGGCGATAAGGCTGGAAGAGGATAAATAATTAGTGCGATGACGGCTGGCTGGAGTCGGCCGCCTCTTCTGCGGTTTTAGCGGGAGCGATACTCTCTTTAATCTCTTTGGTTTTATTCGCCGCATCGTTGGCCAGGTTATTGGCATCAACAATCGCGCTGTCTTTAATTTTTCCCGCTTCCTGCACGATTTGGTCGCTTTTCTGCCGGGCATCCTGCTTAACGGCATCAGCCTGGGCCTGGGCTTGCTGAGCGATAGCTTCCGCTTTTTTATCCGCTTCCGCCTTGATGCTGGAGGCCTGGCTGCTGAGATTGTTCGCCTCGTCCGCCGCCTGTTTTTTTATCGCATCAATGTGTTTATCCGCTTCATCCTTAATTGCTTCGGCTTTATCGGACGCCGCCTCTTTAATTTGCTGCGCGTTATCTTTTGCTTTATCCAGATTTGCATCAACTTTTGATGAATCGTCACAGCCGGCGAGAATTAAACAAACGGCAGAAGCGATCAGCGTTTTACTCCAGAGTTTCATAGTCATTCCTTTATTTATTAATATCAGCGTATCGGGGAAGTCATCGCCGCAGGGTTGCCAGGATAATTCTCATAACAATGATGTCATGAAATTATTTAGCCCCAATACTTAGCCCTGCATCCCTTTATTTATAATCGCTAACCAGGCAGAGTCAAGTTCCTGCGCCACTCCCCCGGCGAGGGCTGACGTAAAAAACCCGGGCGGCTGCCCGGGTTGGTCACTGAAAAAAGAGTTTAGGCGGTGACGGCTGATTTTGTCAGCGTTGGGCCGGCTAACGCCAGCCGGGCGCCGGCATCGGTATCGGTATATTGCTTAAAGTTGTCCATAAACAGTTGCGCCAGACTCTCGGCCTTCTCCTGCCATTTGTCGGCAGAAGGCCAGCCGCTACGCGGGTCAAGCAGCGCGCTGTCCACGCCAGGCACGCTTTGCGGGATAGCGAGACCGAATACCGGTACCGTTTCTTCGCGCAGCTCGCCGGTGGTCCCGTTTAAAATCGCGCTGATGATATTGCGCGTGTCGCGCAGCGAAAGGCGCTTGCCTTCGCCGTTCCAGCCGGTGTTAACCAGCCAGGCCTCGGCGCCGGCCTCCGCCATTTTGGCCGCCAGAACGCTGGCGTACTGCGTCGGGTGCAGCAGCAGGAACGCCGCGCCGTAGCAGGCGGAGAACGTTGGCGTGGGCTGAGTAATGCCGCGTTCGGTACCGGCCAGCTTCGAGGTAAAGCCGGACAGGAAGTGATACTGCATCTGCTCGGTCGTCAGACGGGATACCGGCGGCAGGACGCCAAAGGCATCGGCGGCAAGGAAAATCACCTTCGACGGATGGCCCGCGCGCGACACCGGTTTCACGATGTTTTCAATATGCGATAGCGGATAAGAGACGCGGGTATTTTCGGTCTTGCTGCCATCGGCGTAATCCACGCTGCCATCGGCTCTGACCACCACGTTTTCCAGCAGCGCGTTACGACGAATCGCGCGATAGATTTCCGGCTCGGCCTGCGGGTCAAGATTAATCGTCTTGGCATAGCAGCCGCCTTCGAAGTTGAACACGCCGTCATCATCCCAGCCGTGCTCGTCATCGCCGATCAGCTGACGCAGCGGATCGGTGGAAAGCGTGGTCTTACCGGTGCCGGAAAGACCGAAGAACAGGGCCACGTCCCCCGCTTCACCGCGGTTCGCCGAGCAGTGCATTGAGGCGATGCCCTGCTGCGGGAGCAGGTAGTTCATCACCGAGAAGAGGCCTTTTTTCATTTCGCCGCCGTACCAGGTACCGCCGATCAGCTGAATTTTTTCGCTCAGGTTAAACGCGACAAAGTTCTCGGAGTTGAGCCCCTGCTCCTGCCATTTATCGTTGGTGCAGCCCGCGCCGTTGAGGACGACGAAGTCCGGCGTAAATTCAGCCAGCTCCTCTGCGCTCGGCGCAATAAACATGTTTTTGACAAAGTGCGCCTGCCAGGCCACTTCGGTGACGAAGCGGACGCCCAGGCGCGTTGCCGGGCTGGCGCCGCACCACGCATCAACGACATATAATTTCTTGCCGCTCAGCTGTCCGGCGACCAGCGCCTTCAGATCTGCCCATATCTCGGTGGATAGCGGCTTATTGTCGTTGCGGCCAAGGCCGGAGTCGGCCCACCAGACGGTGTCACGCGTCAGATCGTCCCTGACAATATATTTGTCGCGCGGCGAGCGCCCGGTAAAGATCCCGGTATCCACGGCAACGGCCCCGGACTCGGTCATGACGCCGCGCGCCGCGCCGGTTAATTCCGGGCTGGTTTCATGCGCAATCAGCAAGTCGTAATCGGGGTTATAAAACAGCTCGCTGCTCTCCTGAATACCGAGCGAAAGAAGAGCGTCTTTTACTGATTCAATACGTGACATGGCACTCCTGACAAACTATTGGCTGGATAAGATGCTATTAGGGTATTTCAACCTGTCAGCTAAGCGGATGGATTTATTTTAATAAAAAAACCATCGTGAAATTAAATAAACAGGATGAACAGACCAGAGCCGGCGATGTAAAATCGTGCTCGTGTAGGGTGTCGCCTGAACTTTAGAAATATCGTTTGCACGAATAAGTCATAAGCTAACTCTGCAAAAAATGTTAACACCTGTAGATAATTATGTTAATTGCATAGTTTCTATACGTCATGCTAAAATTGCATAGCTATTATTGCAGGGTAGAGGAACGGATCGGTGCTGGCGAATCTTGAAGTAAAATGGCTTTACGATGTGATTGCCCTTGAGGAATCCAGAAGCTTTACCCTGGCGGCAAAAAGCCGCAATATCTCCCAGTCCTCCTTCAGCCGCCGCATCCAGGCGCTCGAGGCGTCGCTGGGCTTCAGCATCTTCGACCGTTCGGCAAACCCGCTGCAGCTGACCAACCGCGGGAAGATTTTTGTCGGCTATGCGCGAAATATGCTCGACGACATGGACTTCCAGATTAGCCGAATTAAAGGGCTGAACAACACCACCCAGAAAATAAGAATCGACGCGGCGCCGTCGCTTTCCGTTTTATTACTTCCGGAAATCATCGCCGGTTATACCGACCGAAAGAATAAAACTTTTCATGTTGAATCGATTAACGTCAACGATGCGGTGTTCAACCTGAAAGAAGGCAAAAGTGATTTTATCCTGTCGTTTTATAATGAAGAGCTGATGAACTATCCGTTTATCAATCACAAAATTTTTGACTCGGCGCTGCACCTCGTTTCTCCCTGCGATAAACACGGCAGGCCGCTTTTTCATTTACACCGCGGGGTGCTGCCGCTGATGAAATACGCCAACGACAGCTATATGGGGCGCCAGGTGAATCAGGTGATCGACCGCAAGCCGGAGATCACCTTCTCGCTGACCTTTGTCTCCTCGATGAGCGAGCTATTAAAACGCATGATCCTCAACGGCGACGGCGTGGGCTGGCTGCCGCAGTACTCTATCAAGCGCGAGCTTGAGGAGGGTCGCCTGACGATTATGGATGAGAGCCTGTCGCTGCCGATCGGCGCCTATATTTACCGCTCCGGCGCGCGGCTCAACCAGTCAGCCGAGCGCTTCTGGCAGCATATTAAGTCTATGAATACCGTGACCGCATAACTCGCATGGCGGCGGGAAATTCGCTATCATCCGCATCCACTCCCTCTCCGTGCAGCCTGATGTCTACGATTATCGATACCTTTATCGCCCCGCCGTGCCACGCTGAAATCGACATCCTCTACGAGGATGACCATCTGCTGCTGATCGATAAACCCTCAGGCCTGCTGAGTCTGTCGGGGAAAAATCCGCGTAATCTCGACTCGGTGCATTATCGGCTGGTACAGCGGTTTCCCGGCTGCACTCTGGCGCATCGTCTTGATTTCGGCACCTCCGGACTGATGGTAATTGCGCGCAACAAGGCCATCAACGCCGCGCTCTGCCAGCAGTTCAGCCAGCGTGCGGTGAGCAAAGTCTACAGCGCGCTGCTGTGCGGGCATCTGGCGGATGATGAAGGAACCGTTGACGCTCCGATAGCCAAAGATCCGGCGCTGTTTCCGCTGATGACGATTTGCCCGCGCCGCGGCAAGCCTGCCCGCTCCGGCTATCGGGTGGTTGAGCGCCTGCGCTATCAAGGTAGCGTGCCGGTGACGCGGGTCCAGCTGACGCCGGAAACCGGCCGCACCCATCAGCTGCGTATCCACTGCCAGTGGCTTGGCCACCCTATTCTGGGCTGCGATCTGTACGGCGGTCTGTTGCTTCCGGGAACAGAACAGGCGCCGCGCCTGATGCTGCACGCCAGCGAACTGCATTTCGTGCATCCGGTTAGCGGAGAGCGGATCGATGCCATAAGCCCCAGCGGGTTTTAACTCGCCCGCTCGCCAGCCCTTTTAGCGAATCTCTCCCGCACGCTGATTGACGTCGACGCTTTAATTCGAATCGCGGCATTGCAAATGCAAATATCATATTTGCTCGTTAATCACCGCCTCTGTAGCTTGTGCTCTATTCATGCTTTTCATGAAAGAACATTCAGGGCGCAACGGCTTTATGATTAAACTCGATAATATTCGCAAGACCTACCCCGGCAGCGCGCATGCGGCTATTCGCGGCCTTAATCTGGTGATTAATAGCGGCGAGCTGTGCACTTTCGTTGGCCCTAGCGGGTGCGGAAAAACAACCATTCTGCGGATGATTAATCAGCTGGATATTCCTGACGCCGGTGACGTATACGTTCAGGGCGTTAAGCTTGCCGCTGCCGATATTATTCAGGTGCGCCGCCAAATTGGCTTTGTCATGCAAAGCGCCGCCCTCTTTCCGCATCGTACGGTCGCGCAAAATATAGCCACGGTTCCGCGCCTTCTCGGCTGGAGCAAAAAGCATATCCAGGCGCGCATCGACGAATTAGTGGATTTGATGTCTCTCGACCGCAACGTCCTGCCCCGCTATCCGCACCAGCTTTCCGGTGGCCAGCAGGGACGCGTAGCGATCGCCAGAGCGCTGGCCGCCGATCCGCCTATTCTCCTGATGGACGAACCTTTCGCCGCCATCGACCCGGTGGTTCGCGAGCGCCTGCAGGACGAGCTGCTGTTGCTGCAACAGCGCCTGCGCAAAACGATCGTCCTGGTGACCCATGATATCAATGAAGCTATTCGCCTTGGCGATAGAATCGCTATCTTCCAGGAGGGCGGCGAGCTGGCGCAGTTCGCCACGCCTGACCATATTTTGTCGCATCCGGCCAGCGACTTTGTGCGCCGTTTTATCGGCCCCGAACCGAATCTGCAGCGGCTGGGGAGAATTCAGGTCGGACAGCTCCCGCGTCATGACGTGCCGCTTATTGATGAGAGCCTCTCCCCCATCGCCAGCCCGCATCCGCCGGTCGCCAGTCCGCTGCGCCTGGTGCTGGACAAAAAACGGCGTCCGCTGAACTGGTTCGATCCGGTTAAGCGCCGGACGCTGCCGGTCGACGCGCCGCTGGCGGCCATCAACACGCTGCGCTTTGCCTACAGCGCGCTGCTGGATGCGCCCGGCGGCGTAGTGGTTCATGTCGATACCGACGGTGAATATCAGGGCAGCATCTCCCACGCTCTGCTGCAGAACGTGCTGGAAGGCCACGTGGATCTTCGCCGCTATGATTGACTGGCCGTGGATCCTCGACAACAAAATCATGATCGGTGAACTGCTCTGGCAGCATGTACAGCTGGTGATCGTTGCGCTGTTTTTCGGCACCCTTTTCACCGGCGTATTGATTAGCCTGACGCTGCGCTGGCCCGCGGCCGCCCAGCCGCTGATCTACCTGTGCGGGATACTGTTCACCATCCCGTCTCTGGCGCTGTTTATTCTATTACTGCCGTTTACCGGACTGTCGCTGATGACCTCAATCATCGGCCTGACGCTCTACTCGCTGCTGATCCTGCTGCGCAACGTTATCGCCGGAATAGAGAAACTCCCGGCGACGGTGCTGGAGTCTGCGCGCGCGCTGGGCTATACCCGCTGGTTTCGTTTTGTCGATATAGAGCTGCATCTGCTGCTGCCCTCGCTGTTCGCCGGGTTACGCATCGCTTCGGTGACGCTGGTCGGGCTGGTGACGGTCACCGCCTTAATTGGCCAGGGCGGTCTCGGGCAGCTTCTGTTAGCCGGGTTTAACCAGAACTTTGTCACGCCTATCGCGGTCAGCCTGGTGCTCAGCGTTGTGCTATCTCTGCTGTTGGATTCGCTGATTGCCCGCGTCGGCTATTGGCTAACGCCGTGGGCCCGCTAATGGATATCCTGCAAGCAACATTTCACTGGTTATTACAACCGCAGCACTGGACAGGCGATGCGGGAATATTACTTCGCCTGCGCGAGCATCTTTATTATGTGCTGATTAGCATCGTCGTTGCCTCGGCGATTGCGCTGCCGCTGGGGATTATTCTCGGCTACTGGCGCAAGGGCGCGTTTGTGATTATTAATCTGTTTAATATTGGTCGCGCCATTCCCTCTTTAGGTTTAATTCTTTTATGCATTATTGTGTTTGGCTTTAATGATATTCCGGTCTTTACCGCGCTGGTGGCGATGTCGATTCCGCCGATCCTCACCAACGCCTGGGTTGGCATTTATCATGCCGACCGTCAGCTGTGCGATGCGGCAAAAGCGCTGGGCATGACGCCACTCCAGAGCCTGTGGCAGTTGCGGATACCGCTCGCCGCGCCGCTGATACTCGCCGGCCTGCGGACCGCGCTGGTACAGCTGATCGCGACCGCCGTCGTCGCCGCCTACGCCGGCCTTGGCGGCCTCGGGCGTTTTCTGATCGACGGACTTGGCCAGCGCGATATTCCCCAGGTCATTGCCGGTTCGCTGGTGGTATCGCTGCTGGCCATCGGCTGCGAGCTGCTTTTTTCATTACTCTCCCGGCGCATCGTTCCGGCGCCGGTCACGCAAATAAATTAATTTCCCAACAACAAAAAACCACCTGCAGGTAAAGAGGTATTATGAAGCAGCTATTTAGCATTTCCGCGTATCGTCGCCGCTTGCGTCTTTCGGTATTCACCGCGGGATTATTAAGCTTAAGTTTTAACGCCCTGGCGCAGGACGTCACCATTGGCGGAGCGAATTTCACCGAAAGTTCAATCCTTGCCAATATTTACGCCAGCGCGCTAAAGAAAAACGATATTGCGGTGAAAACCCGTCTTAATCTCGGCAATCGCGAGATTATTATTCCGGCGTTGCAGAGCGGCGAAATTGATATTGTTCCGGAATATCTCGGTGCCCTGCTGAACTATTATGACGGCAAAACGCTGGCTACCAGCCAGAGCGACGTTAGCGCTGAGTTAGCCAAAGCGCTGCCGGCGGACTTTACGCTACTTACCCCCTCCCCGGCCTCGTCCATTACCGCCTGGGCCGTGCGCACGGAAACGGCAAAAAAATATCACCTCAGCAAGCTTTCCGACCTGCAGCCCGTGGCCCATCAGCTGACTATCGGCGGCCCGCCGGAATTCCCGGTGCGCGCCCTGGGCCTGCCGGGCCTTAAGCGCGTCTACGGGCTTGAATTTAAGGCGGTGAAATCTCTGGATATGGGCGGGCCGCTGACCCGTCTGGCGCTGAACTCCGGCAAAATCGACGTCGCCACGGTCGTCTCCACTCAGGGCAACCTCGCGAAAGAGGATTGGGTGGTCCTGGAGGATGATAAGCATGAGCAGCCGAGCCAGAACGTGGTGCCGCTGGTACGCAAAGCCAGCCTGACGCCGAAAATCAGCGAAGTGCTCAATGAGGTCTCCGGCAAGCTGAACAACGCCGCGCTGATCGAACTTAACCAGCAGGTCGATCTGCAGCATAAAGATCCGGCGGCGGTGGCCGAACAGTGGGTCAAAACGCACCTCAACGGCAACTGATTGCCGCCATGCCAGGGAAGGCATCACCTCCAACTGAGCCGAGAAAATGCCAAATAATCCTATGATCCTGAACCTTTTCTTCTTCAATCCCCAGGGTGACTACCGCTTTTCCTGGCGTCACCCGCAGGCGCCGGAGAAGGAAATTTTCAGCCTCAAGTACTATGCCGATCTGGCCCGTAAAGCGGAGGCCGCGACGCTCGACGCCATTTTTATCGCCGATCATATCGCTATCTGGGACACGGTGCCCAGCGGCTTAACCCACTACGCTAACGCCCGGCTGGAGCCCATCACTCTCCTCTCGGCGCTGGCGGCGGTGACGGAACATATCGGCCTGATGGGCACGGCGTCCACCTCTTATAACGAGCCCTATAATCTCGCCCGCTATTTTGCCTCCCTCGATTTTCTCAGCAACGGGCGGGCCAGCTGGAATATCGTCACCTCATGGCTGGAGGAGGAGGCGGCCAACTTCGGCCTTGACCACCTGCCGCAGCACGGCAGCCGCTACCAGCGCGCCGGTGAGTTTATTGATGTGGTCACTCAGCTGTGGGACTCGTGGGAAGACGGCGCGGTGCGCTATGACAAAGCCAGCGGGCTGTTTGCCGATTCCAGCAAGGTGCATCATCTTGATTTCGCGGGCGAGTTCTTCCGCGTGCGCGGGCCGCTGAACGTCCCTCGCCCGCCGCAGGGGCATCCGGTCCTGGTACAGGCCGGCTCGTCGGAGGCGGGTAAAAACCTCGCCGCCGCCTGGTCAGATATGCATTTTGTGTTTATCAAATCTATCGCTGAGGGGTTGGCCTACCGCGAAGAGATGAACCAGCGTTTGCGCAGCCACGGCCGGGATCCGGCGCATTTCAAAATCATCGCCGGCGTTTTACCGGTGGTGGTGAATTCAAACGCGGAAAAGGAAGAGCGCCAGCGGCTTAACGAGCAGCTAATGAGCGACCAGATGGCCATCGACCTGCTCTCTTCCTATCTGCGCATGGATTTATCCGCTTATCCCGTCGACCAACCGCTGCCGCCGCTGCCGGAGGAAGAGACCTTTGATGGGATCCGCACCGCCCTCAGGCTGATTCGTGATTACGATCCGCAGTTGACGATCCTGGCGTTGGGCAAGCTGCTGTTGCAAAGCTCCGATAGCTGGCTGCTCATCGGCAGCGCCGAGGAGATCGCCAGCGCGCTGACGGAAACCTGGCGCGCCGGCGCCGCCGATGGTTTTAACCTGATGTTCCCGCTGCTGCCGGGGGACTTCGACCGCTTCGTTGAGCAGGTAGTGCCGATTCTGCAGCGCAGCGGCGCGATGCGGGATCGCTATCCGACCGGCACGCTGCGCGAGAAGCTGGGCCTGCCGGTCGTCGAAAACCGCTTCGCCCGCCGGGATGGCAAACCGCTGGCTTCATAGCGCGGCTGTTCCCCGGTAGCGCTGCGCTGACCGGGCTACGGGTTCACAACCGTCTGCGGATCGGTAGCCCGGACAGGCGCAACGCGCCGCCTCCGGGGAAGGGGCTGTGTCTGAAACCTCGGTGCGGTTTCTTCCCGGCTTGCGCTGCGCTTAGCCGGGCTACGGGTTCACCGCCGCCCGCGGATCGGTTGCCCGGACAGGCGCAACGCGCCGCCTCCGGGGAAGGGGCTGTGTCTGAAACCTCGGTGCGGTTTCTTCCCGGCTTGCGCTGCGCTTAGCCGGGCTACGGGTTCACAACCGCCTGCGGATCGGTAGCCCGGACAGGCGCAACGCGCCGCCTCCGGGGAAGGTGCGCTGCCGGATGCCTTGCTGCGGTTTTCTTCCCGGCTTGCGCTGCGCTTAGCCGGGCTACGGGTTCACAACCGTCTGCGATCGGGTAGCCCGGGCAAGGCGCTTGCGCCGCGGCCCGGGGAAATTGGCGCCTACAGCCGCACGACTCCCCTGGCCGCCGCCTCATCACGCCACGCCAGCAGGGGCTGATAGTCCGCGCGCCGCATATCGCTGTAGCCGCAGATAAACAGCGCTTCGCAAAGCGGCCGGTAGCGTTCATCGCTCACCAGCTGCTGCAACGCCTCTCTCAGCAGCCCCAGCGTCGCCGCGGACGTCGTCGCCGACGTAATCAGCGGCAGACCCGGGGCGAGCGGGCTGCGCGCAATCACCGCCAGCCCCGCCAGCGCCTCCGGCTGATGACGCTGCAGCAGTGCCCAGGTCACGCAATCAATGGCGGCAATATCCGCCGTCCCCTGCTGAAGTTTACGCAGCGACTGGCGATGGCTGCCGCTAAACGCGACCGCCGAGAAGAAACGCCCGTCGCGCGACAGCGGCGCGACCATGTTTAACAGCACGTTATAGCCGGACTGGGAATCCGGCGAATTGCACACGACCAGGCGCCCGCGAAAATCCGCCAGCGTCTGATCACCGTCCGCCTCACGTACCGCCAGCAGGCTGCGGTAGTTCCGCCCTTCGCATCCGGGCGCCGAATAGTGAAAACAGCCGACCGTTTGCACTGCCGGCAGCCGCGTCATTAGCGGATAACCGCAGGTCTGGCTCAACAGCAGCGCCGGATGGCGCCAGTGCGTCAGCAGATCCTCAGGTACCTGATACGACAGCGTATCCTCCTCCACCACGCCGCGGGCCGCCAGCAGCTGCCGCACCGCCCGCCAGAGCGCCTGAGTATCCTCGTCATTCACCGCGTACATCGGAAACGCCAGCCTTTCACTCATGCTCTTCATCCGCCTTACCCTGCTGGTTGAAGCCGGGATGGGCATTCACCGCCACCGGTCTGGCAAAAAAATGCCGCAGCCATTCACCGTAGCCGCGCACCACAAACCCGGCGTTGCGCCGCTGATACTCCGCCTGATTATGCAGATAGATTTTTCGCAGCCCGTACCACGGTACCCCCGGCAAATCGTGATGCACTGAATGGTAGTTGAGATTGAGGAACAGCACTCGCCAGACCAGCCCCGCCTCGTTAATCACCGAACGGGCCAGCGGATCGTCCGCGGCGCGGTGTTCAAGGAAAGAGCGCACTTTGGTCAACGCCAGCGCCGGGTAGCTGATAGCCAGCACGAAGTAAAGCGGCGAAAAGCCGAGGTGATTCATCCACGCGAACAGCGCCGCCAGCAGCAGGCCGTGAACCAGCCACATCGCTATTGTGTTCACCCGCCGGTGTCGAAATGCCGCCAGCGCGCTGCCGAGCGTCTGGGCAATATCCAGCAGCGGCGCCACCAGCAGCCTGCCGATAAACGTATTGCGCAGATGAATAAGGCTACGCTGCCAGGGGGCAAAACGCTGCCAGCTCTGCGGCGTAAAATAGTAGGATTCCGGATCGTCAACCGGCTGCGTCAGCAAATGATGATGATGGTGCGCCAGGTGCGAATCGCGGTACAGCCCGTAGGGATACCAGACCGCCAGCGGCAGGGTCCCCAGCAGCTGGTTAAACCATGGTCGCGACGTGGGGTGACCGTGAATAAGCTCATGCTGCAATGACATATACCAGGCGGTGAACCAGATGAGCAGCAGCGTGGCGGGGAAAATGCCCAGCTCGCGCCACCAGGCCAGCGAGGCAAACCAGCCGCCGTAGACGGCAACGATCAGTAGCCAGGTGGGCAGCTCGCTGCGCCACAGCCAGCTACGGGAAAACTGATGAATCCGCTCGCGCTGCTGCGGATGCAGATAGACCGACCTGCTTTTTGCCATTCCTGCCACTGCCTTTTCGCGTTATCGTTTGATCCTCCGAAGATGTGAGATAACGCGTTAAATAACAAAGAATTTAAATCGCTTAGCTTTGCCAGAAAATCACCTTAGCCCTCGTTGAGCACGATGATATATCGCCACCCGGCGAGCATGCTCACGCCCGCGCACGCCAGCAGCGACGCCCCCAGCGATTGCCCCCACCCGGCCGCCAGCAGACCGGCGCCAATCAGGACATAATAAAACAGGCCGAAAAAGGCGCCGGCGGTGCCCCGACAGTCGCCGTAGGCGCTCAGCGCCGACCCCAGCACCAGCGGGATCGCCATGGCCCAGGCAAGGGTGACCAGCGCAACCGGCGCCACAAACCAGATTGATTCCCGCAGCACGTACACCGCGACGCCGCCGGCTAAGTGCAGAATGCAGGCGATGGCGAGAATCCGCCCCAGCGAGACATTCCGACGCAGCAGCCGGTGGTTAAGCAGCGCGCCGAGCAGCGAACCTGCGGCAAGCGCCATGCCGCTGTAGCCAAACGTCAGGGCATCAAGATCGAATCGGGCGAACAGAAACGGAGCCAGGCTGTAGTAGCTGAACAGGCTGACGTTAAATGCCGCCACCAGGATTGCCGCCAGGGCGATACGCGTATCGCCCACCATCCGCCGCAGCACGTGAAGAAACGGCCCTCTCCTGAGGTTTTGCGGACGCGTTTCCGGCATCAACGCCAGGCAGCCCAGCAGAAGCGCAGCGGCCAAAAGCGCCAGCGCGCTGAATACGCCGCGCATCCCCCAGAGGGCGGTCAACCCGCCGCCGATATAGACCCCGACGGCCGGGCTCACCGCCAGCGCCAGGCCGATAAACGAAAAAATCCCCGCCAGCTGCCGCCCGCGATAGCAGTCCCGCAGGACCGTCTGCGTCACCACTGAACCGGTTGCCGCGCCAGCGGCCGTGACGATCCGCGCCGCCAGCAGCAGCGAAAAATCCGTCGCCCACAGCGCCATCAGGCATCCCAATGCGTAAACCCCTAACCCCGCCAGCAGGGCCGGACGCCGGCCGTAGCGATCGCTGAATACGCCCCACAGCAAAACGCCGACGGCAAAACCGATAAAGTACACGGAGAGGGTTTGCGCCGCCTGCGGCGCGCTCACGGAAAAACGGGCGCTGATATCGGTCAGCGCCGGGCTATAAATCGTTTCCGCTATTTGCGGAAACATCAGTAGCGCGGTCACCAGCACCAGCGCGGCACGTCCCAACATATCCACCTCCTGATAAACAAGAGGCGCTATTGTAGGGAAGCCGTTTATCGAACATTATAAACATAATGACTTTAAATATCGGAAATCAGACATTATGGCCTGGCTTGACGCTGACGCGGCATTCGATCCGGATGCGTTGAAAAGTAGCCTGATTGGCGTGCAGTCGGCGCTCGGTAACCACGACTCCGGCAGCCACCGGCATAAGATGGCGCAGATCCTGTTTACCCGTCAGGGATGCGTGCGTTTAACGCTCGACGATGGCGCCCTGCTGTGCCTGCTGCCGCCGGGGCGCGCGGCGTGGATCCCCGCTGAAGTCAGCCATCGCGCGGAGATGAAAAACATTGTCGACTATCGTTCCGTCTGGTTTCAGCCACAGCGTTACCCTCAGTTGCCAATGCAGTCGGCGATACTCAACGTGGTGCCGCTGCTGCGCGAACTATTAGAGCGCATCAGCGCCAGCCCCTGGGATACCGACTGGGAGGCCGAGCCGGCGCGGCATCTCGCCGCCCTGTGCCAGGCGGAAATTCGCGCCGCCGCGCGGGAGCCGATGATGCTCGCGCTGCCGCAGGATAAACGGCTGGCGATGGTTTGCGGCGACGCGCCGCCGCCGCCGCTTGGGACGCTCGCTGCCCGCTGCGGCGCCAGCGAAAAAACCATCAGCCGACTGTTTCGCCGCGATACCGGGATGTCCTACCAGCAGTGGCGTCAACAGTGGCGATTAATGAAAGCGGTCGAGATGCTGGCAACCGGGGAGCGGATTACCGATACGGCGCAGGCGCTCGACTTCGCCAGCGATAGCGCCTTTATCTACTTTTTCCGCACCATGACCGGCATGACGCCGGGGCGTTATTTTTCCGCCTGATGGTGGCCGCCCGGCGTGAACGGCGGCAGCTTCAGAAAGGTGCTCTGCAGCCCTTCGGACCATGCTTTGCGAATGGTATTGAAATAGGGATCGTTTTCGGTGATCCGATGCTGTTCGGCGCTGCTAAGGCTACCGCTGCGGTACAGCAGGGTGTCCAGCGGCAGCCCCACCGAAAGATTGCTGCGCAGGGTGGAGTCGATCGAAATCAGCGCGCAGCACATCGCCTGCTCCAGGGGAGTATCGATGGTCAGAACCCGGTCGATAATCGGCTTGCCGTATTTGCTCTCGCCAATCTGGAAATAGGGCGTGTCGCGCGTGGCTTCAATAAAGTTGCCTTCCGGATAGATATGAAACAGCCGGTGCGTTTCGCCGGCGATCTGCCCGCCGAGCAGCAGGTTGCAGTTGAAGTTGGTATTGCCGCAGTTCTGCTGATTGCTGCTGTCGCGCTGAATCACCTCCTGTAAGGTTTTGCCGATCAGCATCGCCGCGTCGTATAGCGAGGTCACCTGCATCAGGTTAGGCTCCTGCTGGGTGCGAATGCGGGCGCTGAGCAGGCTAATCACGCTCTGAGTGGTGGCCAGGTTGCCCGCCGACTGCAGGACCATGACCCGTTCGCCATCCTGATGGAAAACGTGCAGTTTTTTAAACGTTGCAATATGGTCCACTCCCGCGTTGGTGCGGGAGTCTGAGGCAAATACCAGTCCATCTGACAAACACATGGCCACACAGTAGGTCATCGTTTTTTGTTCCTGCCGTTATTGCTGCTGCGCCTGCTGCGAATGCTCGCGCACTTCAGCGTTAGTTAACATGATTTCCCCCCCGCCGCCGAGGCGGGTGCCGCGTACCGGGCACGCATCAAGATAGTCCAGCCCGGTCGCCAGCCGCAAATGTTGATTCAGGCTGCGCGTGTTATTGGTGATATCAAACGACAGCCAGCGCTCGTTGAGCCACACTTCGGCCCAGGCGTGCATGGCGACGTGCTCGGCGTTATCGCTGTAGACGTAGCCGCTGACGTAGCGCGCCGGGATCTCCAGCGCCCGGCAGCAGGCGAGAAACACGTGGGTGTGATCCTGGCAAACCCCTTTCGCGCGCGCAAAAGCATCGGCGGCGGAGTCCTGCACCTGGGTGGCGCCCGGCGAATAGGGCATTCTCAGCAGCAGCTCGGCCATTAACCGGTTCAGGCTCTCCTCCTGCGCCTCCGGCTGATACCAGCGCTGGGCGAATTCGCGGATCGGGCCGTCGGCGCGGGTGAGCGGCGTACAGCGCAAGAAAACCAGCGGCGACAGCAGCTCCTGCGGCTCCGCGCCGATGTCGTCCCCCTCTTCGGCGATATCGACGATCCCGCTGGCGCGGATAGTAATCTCTTTATGCGGATTATCCAGCGTCAGCACGTGCAGCACGTTGCCCCAGGCGTCGGTGGTGGCGACGGCGGAACCGTCCGGCAGGGTTAATGTCCAGGCGGTGATCTTCTGCCGACCACTGCTGCGCGGCGTCAGGCGCAGATACTGGGTCGAAAACTTCACTTCTTCATCGTAGCCGTAGCGGGTCAGGTGATCGATAACCAGTTTCATAACGCCTCCAGATAGGTTTGTCTGATGCTGTCGGAAAGCGCGTTAATCCGCGCCAGCAGTGCATTAAGGGTGACCTGTAAATCGGCCTGCGCCAGATCGTCGCGGGTGCTGAAACGCAGGTCGACGTTGAGCTGGTGCGCCAGCCGCAGCGGCAAGTGCGAGCGGTCGTTGGCAATCTGTTCCAGCTGCCCGACGAGGTCGGAAATACTCGCTCTCAGCGATCTCGGCACATCGTTGCGCAGGATCAGCAGCTCCATCACCGTTTCGCGGCTGACCGGCTGGCGGTAAATGCTGTTGTAGGCCTCGCGGGCGCTGACCGCATTAAGTAGCGTATCCAGCCGGTAGTACTCGCGTACCGGATCGGGATCGCTGTTCAGCTGCTGATCCTTAATCAACAGCAGCTGCGCGGTGGCGGATGCCCGCTCGATCAGCGTCCCGATCCCGATAAAGCTCAGGGCGTCGTTACGCAGCAGCGTGCCGAGGATCGCCCCGCGAAACAGATGTACCCGTTCTTTTACCCACTCAAAGAAAGCGTCGTTGCCCAGCTCGCCGATCCCCTGCTGGCGCAGCTTTCGCAGCTCAATGCGCGTGGCGTTGATGCTTTCCCACACCTCCGCCGACAGGCTGCCGCGCACCGCATGGGCGTTGTTCCACGCCATCTCGACGCAGTTGAAAATGCTGTACGGGTTGTTGCCGTCGAGCGCGAAAAAATTAAGCAGGTTGCTCATAGTGAAACGCGCGTGCCGCGCCTGAAACAGCTCATGGGTCAGCGACAGATTCAGCGGCAAGGCTAAATCCCGCGACTGCTGGCTGTGACGGGGGATCATCGACAGCTTCCAGGTCACGTCCAGCACCCGGGCATAGCTTTCCGCGCGCTCAAGGTAGCGCGCCATCCAGAAGAGTTCACTCGCTGTGCGGCTTAACATGATTCATCATCCTCCATCACCCAGGTATCCTTGGTGCCGCCGCCCTGCGACGAGTTCACCACCAGCGAACCTTCGGTTAGCGCCACCCGCGTCAGCCCGCCGGGAACCAGGCGGATCTCCTGGCCGGAAAGGACGAAGGGACGTAAATCGATATGGCGCGGCGCCAGCCCCTCGTCGACAAAGGTTGGGCAGGTCGACAGCGCCAGGGTGTCCTGGGCGATATAGTTGGCCGGATTCGCCAGCAGGCGCTGGCGAAACGCATCGCGCTCCTCTTTGGTCGAGCGCGGGCCAACCAGCATGCCGTAGCCGCCCGCGCCGTGAACCTCTTTCACGACCATCAGTTCAAGATTGCTCAGCACGTAGCTGAGATCTTCCGCCTTACGGCACTGCCAGGTGGGAATATTGCTCAGGATCGGCTGCTCGCCCAGATAGAAGCGGATCATCTCCGGTACGAAGGGGTAGATCGATTTATCGTCGGCGACGCCGGTACCGATAGCGTTGGCCAGCACCACGCCCCCGGCGCGATACACCGACAGCAGCCCCGGAACGCCTAGCATGGAGTCGGCGCGGAAGGCCAGCGGGTCAAGGTATGCGTCGTCGATACGCCGGTAAATGACGTCCACGCGCCGCGGTCCTTCGGTGGTGCGCATGTACACCGCCCCGGTTTTAATAAACAGATCCGCGCTTTCCACCAGCTCAACGCCCATCTGCTGGGCCAAAAAGCTGTGTTCAAAATAGGCGCTGTTAAACCGCCCCGGGGTCATCACCACCACGCACGGATCGTCCACCGGCGAGCTTTCGCGCAGCGTTTGCAGCAGATAGCTGGGGTAGCGTTCTACCGGCGCAATATGGTGCTGTTCGAACATTTCGGGATACAGCCGCATCATCATTTTGCGGTTTTCCAGCATATAGGAGACGCCGGAGGGGGTGCGCAGATTATCCTCCAGCACGTAATACTGGCCGTCGCTGTTGCGCACCATATCGACTCCGGTGATATGGGCGTAGGTGTTATTGGGTAAATTTATCCCCTGCATACAGGGTTGATACTGTTCGTTCGCCAGCACCTGTTCGGCCGGGATCAGCCCCGCGCGAAGGATATTTTGATCGTGGTAGATATCGTAAAGAAAAGCGTTGAGCGCTTTCACCCGCTGGCGGATGCCGCGGTCAATCCGCTGCCACTCGCCGGCGGGAATAATACGCGGCACGCTGTCGAAAGGGATCAGTCGTTCGGTGCCCTCATCCTCGCCGTAGACGTTAAAGGTGATGCCGATGCGGTGAAAGAGCAGCTCCGCCTGCTCTTTCTTCTGCCGGATAGAGAATTGATCGGTACTGCGAAACCATTGCCACCAGGCGTTATAGTGCTGACGCTGCTCTCCCTGTGCGGTAAGCATCTCATCATAATAATGCCCGTCAGGAAGCGTTATTTTTATCATGGTCGTCTCCTCCGGTTGTACTCACTTTGAGGTAATCCCGGTAAGAGATAAGCATTAATTATGCCAGGTAACGCAGCGCGGCGGCGCGGCGTTACGCTGTTATGCCATGACGCTGAATTGAATAAAAAACAATCAGACGCTTTGCTTATTTATGGCCTGTTTTTCGCGTAAAGCGCACCAATTTGGGGCAAGTCGATTCACGCGATGCTAACGCGCCGCGAGCCACGCAGCGTAGCGCTCGGGCCACTCGACGCTGGGCGTACCGGCCCGGCCCAGCGCAAAACCGTGACCGCCGCTGGCGTAACGATACAGGGTGACCGGGACCTGATGCTGACGGCAGGCGGCGGCCATTATCAACGTATTGTGCGGATCGGAGACATTATCGTCCTCCGCCTGAACCAGAAAACAGGGCGGTGTCCGCCCGCTGACCCAGGTTTGTACCGACCAGGCGCGATCGACCTCCTCCGCGGCGTGAGGCCCGGCGAGGAGCCGATGGGTGGCGGTATGGGTGTACGGAGGTTCGAGGGAAATCACCGGATAAATCAGCGCGGCGCCGTCGGCCCGGGGCGGGGTGTCGTCCACGCCGTCGATCGGCGGGTAAGAGGCAAAATCAGCGCGACAGGCAGCCATTCCCGACAAATGTCCGCCGGCGGAAAACCCCAGAAGGCTGACTTTGGCTTCCCGCAGACGAATCAGGCGCAGCGCCCGCTGAGCGTCCTGCAGCGGAGCAAGGCCGCCCGCTTGCCACCCCTCCCCGGGAAGACGATAGGTCAGCACGTACGCGGTATAGCCGCGCATCGTTAGCCAGCGCGCGGCGGGCCAGGCCTCCTTCGCCATTTCAATGCGTCGATAGCCGCCGCCGGCAGCAATTAATACGCCGTGGCCGCGTGGCGCTGCGGGACGCCATACCGTCAGTTCAGGCTGGGCGATATGGCTTAGCGCGCCGCGTGCCGATAAGCGGACGGGGCCGTCCGGTCCGCCGCCGCCGGGAGGCACGCCAGGCCACAGGCGGATCGTTTGCTGGCTTTCAGCGGCGCGAAGACGACCGCCCGCCAGCAGCGCGGCGGCGCTTAAAAACAAAAAATGGCGTCGGTTCATCGGCGGCTCCTGAGACGGAAATTAGTCATTAACGAGCTTGAGTTCCAGCCAGTCCACCACCAGACCCGGCTTGATAAAATCAAAGCCTACACGATATTTCCCCGACTGTAGCTCAATCCGACACAGCTTCTGCACAATCTCACGACCGAGCGTACCGTTGGTCTGGATCGTCGCCACAAATTGTTCATTAAGCAGCAGGTTGCAGGCGGTTTGTGCGAGCGGCGCACCGTTAGCGTGAACGCTCACCAGCACATCATATACCGCTGTTCGCTCAACGCTCAGCACCAGCTCCTCGTCGTAGCGCAGCCGCGACTGCTCGGCAATTTTAATTGCGCCAGGACAGGCCCCATCGCACGCAGGATCCGCCGCCAGGTGAATAATCCCCGCCCGCGGCATCTCCCCGCGCTTAAAGACCTGCGTCTGCATCATAAAGTCGAGGATGTTTATCGCGCAGCGCTGAAGCTCACCGAGCGTTAGCTCGCCTGTCGCCAGCGCCGCCAGGGTATTATCTCCCCCCGCATTAACTTCCGCGCCGTTATTATTGACCACCATATAAAGGTCGTTCTGCGCGCGGATCATCGCCGCGGTGTTGTGGGTGCTCGCCGCGCCGCCATCGATGGGATCGTTCATCGTTGCCCACCAGTCGGTCATCACGATCCCGCGAAAGCCCCACTCCTCGCGCAGGACGGTGGTGGTGAGATCGTAGTTGGATGCGGCATGGTGGCCGTTGACCGGGTTATAAGCGGTCATTACCGCATTTGCGCCGCCGGATTTCACCGCATACTCAAAACCTTTGAGATAGATTTCACGCAGCGCGCGCTCTGACACCACCGAATCCGCTTTGGCTCTGGCGAACTCCTGATTGTTGCAGGCAAAGTGCTTGAGGGTGGCAATCCCGCCGCCGCTGCGAATGCCGCGAACCACCGCCGCCGCCATCATCCCGGTGAGCAGCGGATCTTCGGAAAAGTACTCAAAATTACGCCCGTTCAGCGGATGGCGCTGGATGTTCATCCCCGGCCCTAACAGCAGGTCGATACCGTTGCGCAGCAGCTCTTTGCCTTCCATCACGTATAAGCGTTCCACGAGGATCGGGTCCCAGCTGGAGGCCAATAATGTTCCGCTGGGAAGCAAAGTGGCCTTTGCGCCGTTATCCATGCGAATCCCGGATGGGCCGTCGGCGGTCGATGCCAGAGGAATACCTTTTTCCAGCAGGCTGTCGGCCACGCCGCCAAAAGCCGATGCGACGCCGGGCGTCACTTTGTGGCTACACATGCCTTCTCCGCGCACCAGGCAGGCCAGCTCCTCAACAGACAGCTGAGCAACAAAGGCATTCATCGTGGTACGCCCTTCAGCCACGTCGTTGAGGGTCAGCCCCTGGTTACCGGTAAGGGTGATAGCCTCTGGCAAACGCTCCTCAATGCGCGCGCGCAGATTAATCTCCCGCCGCGGCACGTCCTCCCACTCGATCTGATAGCGCCCATCATCGCCGTCCGCGACCGGTTTTATACGTACGAAAGGCACCGTCGGCGCCAGCACCTGCTGATGGCAGGAGAGGATCCGCAGCGTTTTCTGCGCGTACCCCGCCTCGCCGTCAACCGGCAGCGGCTGTAGATCGCGCACGCTGTTACCAAGCAGCAAACGATAAAGCCCTGGCTCCATCACGTAACAGTGTGGATGCCCGGTCGCTCCGCTATCGTCCAGAGAAGCAAAACGCTCCAGCGGAATTGATAACGTTAAGGTTTCGCTTTCCCCCGGTTGCAGCAGGCGAGTTTTGGCAAAAGCCACCAGCGCTTTGGCCGGTTTGCCGAGCGCGCCCTGCGGCGCCTGGAGGTAGATTTGCACCACTTCTTTGCCCGCGAAGCGCTCCCCGCGATTGGTCACGGTGACGGTCGCCTTGATCAGGTCGCCAAAGGTCTCCGCCCGCGCCGATTGCAGGGTGAAAGAGGTGTATGAGAGACCAAAGCCAAAGGGGAACTGCAGACGCTGCGGACAAAAGGTTTCGAAGTAGCGATAGCCGACGTAAATATCCTCCTGATAGAGGCTTTGCGCTTCCGCCCCCCAGCAGGGCGATGCCGGATGGTCGTCGAGAGAGATCGCGATGCTGCCTACCAGCTTGCCGGATGGCGTCACCTCACCATAGAGCAGCGAAGTGGCCGCCTGAGCGCCGTCGGCGCCGCCGTGCCAGACGTAGAGCAGCGCGCGAATGCGTTGACGCAGCCGCGGATCGTCAGCCCATGAGAGATCGATAAGCCCGGCGGTATTCAGCACCACCGCCACGTCATCAAATTCGCCGCAGACCTGATACAGCAGGTTCATTTCGTCGGCGGTGAGCCGATAGCCACCTTCCACGTCGGCGTTGTCCCGATCCTCTCCCGCGGTACGCCCAAAAACAATCACTGCCTGGCTGGAGAAAGCGCGCGCCTGACGAATCTGCTCATCGCTCAGCGGCATCTCCTGCTGGCACCAGGGTTCCGCTGCCCAGCCCCCTCCGCCGTTGTCGAAGGGGTGTTGTTCAACCCAGCGTTCGTAGAGTCCGGCCAGCTGCGTATTCAGCCTCATCCCGTTTCGCGCACGCATCGCCTGCAGCAAGGTTGTGCTGCTCACCACGTTAACAGCCCCACCGGAACCGGTACCGCTGCGATAGTAGTCAATCTGCGTTCGGCCAAATAACGATAGCGGCCGTTCGGGAGCGAGCGGCAACATTTGGCCATCGTTTCTCAACAGCACCGCGCCTTCGGCAGCGGCGGCGGCGGCAAATTCGGCAAACCCTTCCAGCGGCGTCCCCGCTTGACTGTCATACATGGTGTTGTCCTGTTAACTCATGCCCCGACAGGAGGCTTAATAGCATAATAAACAGAGCCCGCGAAATGCGGGCTCCGCTGTGCTCAGAAGAAATACTTGAAGCGCAGCCGGCCGCCGTAGCGGGAGTCTTCCTGGCCGTCGCCGTTGTTCGGGTGGGATTCAATCCAGGATGCGTAGGCGCCCAGATAGATGTTGAAGTTCTTCATATTCATCACGTTCGGAAACAGATACGACGCATGAATGGTGTGGATATCATATTTTCCCGGATCGGCGATCCAGCAGTTATCGTCGCAGTTAGCGATAAAGTTAGCGGTATTAAAGCTTTCAATCTTGTTATGCGCGTAAATGTAGCCCAGCTCAACACCGTGCCACAGGGAGTTCACCCCGGCGGTAAAGTCGGTTTCATCTTCGGCATCCATATAAGCGACGTTAAGGTTGGTCACCACGCCATCCAGCGGATCGGTTTTTTGCCCGTTCCACGTCATCGTATAGCCATAGCCGGTGCGGCTGGACTGGTCGACCCAGCGCCCTTTCGCATCGTGATAGCCATAGGCGTTATTCACCACGTTGCTCTCCATGGCGATGGCGGTGGAGAAGCGTCCGCTGTTCCACGCAATAACCGGGCGTAAATAGGCGACATTTTTCTCATTTTCCAGTTCAGTACCGTGATACTGCTGGTCCTGGAACAGCGTGCTGCCGTTTTCCAGCAGGGTATTGAGTTCGAAATACCAGTTATCAAGGGTTTTGCTCATCAGGAAGTTGCCGCCGCTGCTGCTGCGGCCGCGCCCTTCCTTCATCATGTAGATATAGCCGTAGCCGTCGCTGTAGAGATCGTTGGCGGTGTTCCCGGAGTATTCCACGAACGTATCCTGATTCAGCGGGAACATATCGTAGGCTTCGAAACGGCCGACCTTCACCTTCCAGTCGTTCTCCTGGCCAAAAAAGAATACCGCATCATCAAGATTCATTTTGCCGTTCAGGTCAGCCAGCGGCTGGACGGAAAAACCGGCAAAGCTGCGGTTATCCATTTTGCGCATACCGTCAAAACCTAGCAGCAGGCGGCCATTAATATCCCAGCGTTCGTTATTGCCCGGCGCCCAATCTTTATTCGCCGTGGTTTTTACCGAAGTCAGGCTACCGCTGCTGCTGGCGCCATCCATATTGAATTCCACATCGCCATAAAATTTGATATCCCCGTAGCCGGACAGCGTCAGTTTCGTCGGCTCCGCGCCCGGTGCGACGGGCTCGGCGGATTCCACTTTTACGGTTGGCGTACTTTTCGCCACAGCGGCCTGCTGCCGGGTTAAGGTCTGAATTTTCGCTTCCGCATCGGCCGCCCGTTGCTCAGCATTTATTAAGCGCTGTTCCAGCTGCGCTAAACGCTTTTCAATATCCGCAGGAGCATTATTTGTCGCTGCCCAAAGGCCAGAGGAGAACAGGCCACTAATAACCAGAGCTATATACTTTACTTTCATTATTAACATCCCTAATTACATTATTATTTGTTTCATCCAGGGTAAAACCAGGGCTATCCAGAGAAATAGTCTGTACAGCCCTTTAAATACGGTGTTGAATAATCAGGATTCAGCGAAGGTTCCGTGGTTTAAATCATCGACGATGCCGTTCATTCTCTTTTCCGTTAAGCCGTAGAATTTAATAGAGACGGCGGTAAGAACATAAAAAACAGAAGGAACCAGGGTGAACAACAGCACCACGCCCTGCACCGCTGAAGCTGGCTGCACCGCGGTGTTAGCGGCGTAATGGTAATAGGCCAATATCCAGCCGAGGATCGCCCCGCCAACGGCGACGCCCAGCTTGATAACAAAGATATTTGCCGCAACGTTCATACCGGTAATACGCCGCTGGGTTTTCCATTCGCCATAGTTATTCACGTCGGTAATCATCGACCACTGCAGCGCGCCGTTGCCGCCCTGAATAATAGAAATCAGAATATGCACGCCGAGCACCGCAATCCAGAATTGCACCGGAACGATAAAGCAGACCACGCCCAGCGCGGCGGTGAGCAGGTTAATCCAGAAAGAGAGTCGGACCTTACAAAAACGCGTCCCGAAGGGCTTGGCCAGCACCGAACCCAGCATGGAGGCAAACATCCCGCCGAGCATGAATATCGTTATCACGTCGGCGCCTTTATGCAGCACGCTATTCACATAGTAGACGACGGCGCCACCGCGAATCACTACGGCGACCAGCATCATAAAATTGTAAACGGAAAGAATACGCCACTGATCGTTACGAAAAAGTATTTTCACGTCCCGCGCTACGTTCAGGTTCTCTTCTTTAATCGGCTGCACGCGCTCTTTGGTGGTGGCGAAGCAGGTGATAAACATCAGGCAGCCGATAACGCCAAACAGGGCCATCGAGACCTGAATGCCGGTCGCGCGGTCGCCGGGATAGAGAAAGTCAGCCAGCGGTAAAATAAACGCGGTACCGAGCGCGCCGCCGATTGGGGTGATAGCGAAACGCCAGGACTGCAGCGAGAGGCTTTCGCGCGGATCGGAGGTCAGCGCCGCGCCCAGCGAGCAGTAAGGAATATTAATCGCCGTATACATCAGGGTCATAAATATATAAGCCGCCACGGCGTAGGCAATTTTTCCGGAGTCGGAGAAAGAGGGAATGGAATACACCAGCACGCAGCTCACCGCAAAGGGGACGCAGATCGCCAGCAGCCAGGGGCGGAAACGGCCCCAGCGGGTTGAGGTGGCGTCAGCAATCGCGCCCATAATCGGATCGGTAATCGCATCCAGCAGACGGACCAGCAAAAACATCGTCCCCATCACGGCGGGCGGCAGGCCATAAATATCGGTATAAAAATAAGCAAGAATAGCCACGGACGAGTCAAATACAATGTGACTGGCCGCGTCCCCCAGGCTATAGCCTATTTTCTCTCTGACAGAAATTTTGTCGCCAGCAGACATACACCACTCCTTTATGCAAAATGAAACCGGTTTCTGTAATGTCTGCATTTTTTACTTATCCGCTATGCGGGCGCCATTATGTTTTTTAATTAATTATTTATGTTTTTTAATTTATGTGATCCTGTCAGCCTTCAGTCATATTAATCCCGGGAATTTTGTCTGACAGATCACAGGTTTTCATCCTTTGCGCAATTTTTAAAAGGCGATAAATATGACCATTATTGTCACAGATAAACATCAGTTCCGTTTTCTATTTACTGGCATCACTATTGAACGGTGTTTTTTATTTGCACAAAACATTCATAACGCAAATAACACCACGCTGATTTCATATGATTAAGGCTATAATATTGTGCTTAGCACAATAGTGCCGGTTGGCTGCCGGCCAGTGGGCGGTAAATGCTCTGTTTTCACGTAAAATGTTACCTCGGACACGCGCAGCGGCGGATATTCGTCTAAGGTTTTCTGATGGCCGAATGCAGTGGCACATAGTCTGCAATGATAAGGAGAACAATCTATGACGAGTCCCGTTTCCCGTCGCCCCGCTACCCTGCCTTTTGCTCTTCGTCTGGCGCTAGGGGGCGCGTTTGTCGCCCTGGCGACGTTGACGGCTCAGGCTGAAGAAACCCGTCCCACCCCGCAATCACCCGATATCCTGCTCGGTCCGCTATTTAACGATGTGCAAAGCGCGAAACTTTTTTCTGACCAGAAAACGTTTGCTGACGCCATTCCGAACGGCGACCCGCTGATGATCCTTGCCGATTATCGTATGCAGAAAAGCCAGACCAGCTTTGATTTGCGGCACTTCGTCGAACTCAACTTTACCCTGCCTCGCGAAAACGACCAGTACGTTCCGCCAAAAGGACAAACGCTGCGCCAGCATATCAACGGATTATGGCCCGTACTGACCCGCAGTACCGTCGACGTCGAAAAATGGGATTCGCTGCTGCCGCTGCCAAAGCCCTACGTGGTGCCCGGCGGACGCTTTCGCGAAGTCTATTACTGGGACAGCTACTTCACCATGCTCGGCCTGGCTGAGAGCGGCCACTGGGATAAAATTGAAGATATGGTGACCAACTTCGCCGCGGAGATCGACGCCTGGGGCCATATTCCCAACGGCAACCGCACCTACTATCTGAGCCGCTCGCAGCCGCCGTTCTTCCCGTTTATGGTTGAACTGCTGGCCACGCACGAGGGCGATGAAGCGCTCAAAAAATGGCTGCCGCAGATGGAGAAAGAGTACCAGTACTGGATGGATGGCGCTGAGGCGCTTGAGCCCGGCAGCGCCAGTAAGCGCGTGGTGCGGATGGCCGACGGCGCCCTGCTCAACCGCTACTGGGACGATAACGACACGCCGCGTCCGGAATCCTGGCTGGACGACGTCACGACCGCCAAAAACAATCCCAACCGCCCGGCCACTGAAATCTACCGCGATCTGCGCTCCGCCGCGGCATCCGGCTGGGACTTCAGCTCCCGCTGGATGGATAACCCGCAGCAGCTCGGCACCATCCGCACCACCTCGATTGTTCCGGTCGATCTGAACTCGCTGATGTTCCATATGGAAAAAACCATCGCCCGCGCCAGTAAAGCGGCAGGGGATAGCGCTAAATCCGCGCAGTATGACGCCTTAGCCAACGCCCGTCAGAAAGCGCTGGAGAAATATCTGTGGAACGATAAAGAGGGCTGGTACGCCGATTACGATCTGAAAAGTCATAAGGTGCGCAATCAGCTGACCGCCGCGGCTCTGTTCCCGCTGTACGTTAACGCCGCGTCCAGCGAACGCGCCGCGAAGGTCGCCGCCGCCACCGAAGCGCGACTGCTCAAGCCCGGCGGCCTGACCACCACGACCGTCAATAGCGGCCAGCAGTGGGATGCGCCGAACGGCTGGGCGCCGCTGCAGTGGGTTGCCGCTGAAGGCCTGCAAAAGTATGGCCAGCAGAAAATCGCAATGGAGGTGAGCTGGCGGTTCCTCAGCAACGTTCAGCACACCTACAACAGCGAACAGAAGCTGGTGGAAAAATATGATGTCAGCTCGACCGGAACAGGCGGCGGTGGCGGAGAGTATCCGCTACAGGACGGCTTTGGCTGGACCAACGGCGTCACCCTGAAGATGCTGGACCTGGTGTGTCCGAAAGAGAAGCCGTGTGACTCCGTCCCCACCGCGCGACCGGCGGCGAATGACGACAACGGCAAAGCGGCAGACGTCTCGGCGCAGCCTGCCGCTCAGCAGCCGGCTGCGGTAGAGGAGAAAAAAGTCGCGCCGTAAACCTCCGCGCGGCGGGGGCCCGCCGCGCGTCTTTATCAATTTGCAGTTCCAGAATCGGCCGGGCCGACGGCTCCCCGGCAAATTGAACCTGCGGGGAGCGCCCTTTACATGGCGTCCAGCGCCTTCTGCAGCTTCCAGATATAGCGCGGCGCCTGCGGTGCCGGATGCTTTTTCACCACGTGCTCAAAGAAATCATCGGCGTCCATATCGTTAATCTCTTCAATCGCATCCTGGCGATTGGACGAGAACGTCCGCAGCAGCGCGCCCGCGCCGTTGGCATAGGAGACCACCACCGCATAGCGCATCACCTGCGGGTCTTTAATCCCCGCCAGCGGACCGTTTTCGAGGATGCTGAGGTAGGCCGCCCCCATCGAAATATTGCGCTCGGGATTCTTCAGCTCGCTCACCGAAGGATCCCCGCTCCAGCCCATCCGCCGGTAAACATCGCGACCGGAGGTCGAGGGCTTCAGCTGCATCAGGCCAACCGCGCCGGATTTGCTGACCACCGTCGGGTTACCGCCGGACTCAATGGCGATGATGGCGGTAATCAGCTGGGGATCGACGCCCCACGCCGCACCGGCTTTTTCGCTGATTGGCATCCACTGCATCGCCCGCTTAACCGGGACTTCCGGGTTCCACGGCGGGTTACGATAATCGTGTTTTGAACTACAACCGGCCAACAATACACATAAAAAAACACACCATCTCAATTTCACACATCTATCCTTATTGGCTGAAGTTTGCCGCACGGAGATGACAATAAACGCTCCAGGCGGCATGATAACCCTTTCATTCTTAGCAAGGAATTGTCATGTCTCAGTTTTATCTCGTCGCCCCTTCCGGTTACTGCATCAACCAGGAAGCGGCGTATCGCGGCGTGCAGCGTCTGCAGGAGGCCGGGCACCAGGTCGCACACCAGAAAGTCATTCCCCGCCGGGCGCTGCGCTTTGCCGGAACTGAGAATGAACGCCTTGCCGATATCAACCAGCTCGCCGCCCTCGCCGGTAAAAACCGCATCGTGCTGGCGGTACGCGGCGGCTACGGCGCGACTCGCCTGCTGCCGCAGATTGACTGGCAGGCGCTGATCGCGCGCCAGCAGCAGGATCCGCTGCTTATTTGCGGCCACAGCGATTTCACCGCCATCCAGCTGGGGCTGCTGGCAAAGGGTAGCATAATCACTTTTAGCGGGCCGATGCTGGCGGGAAACTTCGGCGCTGAAACGCTGAACGAATTTACCGAGCACCATTTCTGGCAGGCGCTGCGCAACCCGGCGTTTACGCTCGAATGGCACGGTGAAGGCCCGGACTGTCGCGCCGACGGCACGCTGTGGGGCGGCAACCTGGCGATGCTGACCTCGCTTATCGGCACCCCGTGGATACCGCAGATTAGCGACGGAATTCTGGTGGTGGAAGATATTAACGAACACCCGTTCCGCGTCGAACGCATGCTATTACAGCTGCTCAACAGCGGTATTCTCGCGCGCCAGCGGGCGATTATCCTCGGCAGTTTTACCGGCGCAAACGCCAACGACTACGATGCCGGATACGATCTGCCTATGGTATACGACTACCTTCGCCAGCAGCTTAACATTCCGGTCATCAGCGGCCTGGATTTCGGTCACGAGCAGCGTACGGTCACCCTGCCGCTTGGCGCCAGAGCATTGCTGGTAAACAACGCATCCATCACCACGTTAAGCATCAGCGGCCACCCGGTTCTGGCGGAATAAAAATTCCTCTAACGCATATCCCGATCGGCGTCAGATTGTTAAAATGGTGTAGTTTTTAATTTATCTTCACGCCGGTAAGGAGTACGTCAACATTGGACGCCGCTGCGGTCATCAGTCTGTTTATCCTGGGTTCTGTTTTAGTAACCTGTAGTATTTTATTAAGTTCCTTTTCCTCACGCCTCGGCATCCCGATTCTGGTTATCTTCCTGGCGATTGGGATGCTGGCGGGCATTGACGGTATCGGCGGCATTCCGTTTGACAACTACCCTTTCGCCTACATGGTGAGCAACCTGGCGCTGGCGGTTATCCTGCTTGACGGCGGGATGCGCACTCAGGCCAGCTCTTTTCGCGTGGCGCTGTGGCCCGCCCTCTCGCTCGCCACGGTCGGGGTGCTAATCACCTCGGCCCTGACCGGACTGATGGCGGCCTGGCTGTTTCATCTCAACCTGATTGAAGGGCTGCTGATCGGCGCTATCGTCGGCTCAACCGATGCCGCGGCGGTGTTCTCACTCCTCGGCGGTAAAGGGCTGAACGAACGCGTCGGCTCGACGCTGGAAATTGAATCCGGCAGCAACGATCCGATGGCGGTGTTCCTGACCATTACCCTTATCGAGATGATTCAGCAGCACGAGACCGGCCTGAGCTGGATGTTCGCGGTGCATATCGTGCAGCAGTTCGGGTTGGGTATCGCTATCGGCCTCGGCGGCGGCTATCTGCTGCTGCAGATGATCAATCGCATTGTGCTGCCGGCCGGGCTTTATCCTCTGCTGGCGCTGAGCGGCGGGATCATGATTTTCGCCGCCACCACCTCGCTGGACGGCAGCGGCATCCTCGCGGTCTACCTGTGCGGATTCCTGCTCGGCAACCGGCCGATTCGCAACCGCCACGGTATCCTGCAAAACTTCGACGGCCTGGCGTGGCTGGCGCAGATCGCCATGTTCCTGGTGCTCGGCCTGCTGGTCACCCCGTCCGACCTGTGGCCTATCGCCATCCCGGCGCTCATTCTGTCGATGTGGATGATCTTTATCGCCCGTCCGCTGTCGGTGTTTGCCGGTCTGCTGCCGTTTCGCGGCTTCAACCTGCGCGAGCGGATATTTATCAGCTGGGTGGGCCTGCGCGGCGCGGTGCCGATTATTCTCGCCGTCTTCCCGATGATGGCGGGCCTGGAGAATGCGCGGTTGTTCTTTAACGTGGCCTTCTTCGTGGTGCTGGTCTCGCTGCTTTTACAGGGGACCTCGCTCTCCTGGGCGGCGAAGAAAGCCAAAGTGGTGGTGCCGCCGGTCGGCTCGCCCATCTCCCGCGTCGGGCTGGATATCCATCCGGAAAACCCGTGGGAGCAGTTCGTGTACCAGCTTAGCGCCGAAAAATGGTGCGTCGGCGCGGCGCTGCGCGACCTGCATATGCCGCCGGAGACGCGGATTGCCGCGCTGTTTCGCGACAACGTACTCCTGCACCCTACCGGCAGTACCCGGCTGCTGGAAGGCGATATTCTCTGCGTGATTGGCCGCGAACGTGACCTGCCCGCGCTGGGTAAACTGTTCAGCCAGTCGCCGCCGGTGGCGCTGGATCAGCGCTTCTTCGGTGATTTTATCCTCGATGCCAGCGCCAGATTTGCCGACGTCGCGCAGATTTACGGCATTGACGGGGGAGAAGAGTTTCGCGATCGCCAGCAGTCGCTGGGTGACGTCATACAGCACCTGTTAGGCGCCGCCCCGGTGGTCGGCGACCAGGTGGAATTTGCCGGGATGGTGTGGACGGTGGCGGAAAAAGAAGAGGATCACGTACTGCGGGTCGGCGTACGGATGGCGGAAGATGAGGCGGAGTGATCCGCCTCAGGCTAAGTTACACCGTCACAACCGGTACGCGCGGCGCGAGCGCGCACATTAATTCATATCCGACGGTGCCGCAGGCGGCCGCGACATCGTCAATTTTGATCTCTTTGCCCCACAGCTCAACCGGCGCGCCGATCCCTGCCTGCGGGCATGGGGTTAAATCCACGGCCAGCATATCCATTGAGATGCGCCCGACCGTCACGGTGCGTACGCCGTCAACCAGCACCGGCGTACCGCTCGGCGCCAGCCGCGGATAGCCATCGGCATAGCCGCAGGCAACGATGCCGATACGCCGCTCCTCCGCCGTGCGCCAGGTTGCGCCGTAGCCGACCGCTTCACCGGCTTTCAGGTTCTGTACGGCAATAATTTCGCTGCTTAGCGTCATCACCGGTTTCAGCCCGGTGTTGGCCACGTCCTGCCACAGGCCGGAAGGCGAGGCGCCGTACAGCACGATCCCCGGCCTCACCCAGTTAAAATGCGACTCCGGATGCCACAAGGTTGCCGCCGAGTTCGCCAGCGAGCGCGGGCAATCCAGCCCTTCCGCCGCCTGCTCAATGCGCCGCATCGGCTCGACAATGCCGTCCGGGTTTTCCGCTTCGGCGAAATGCGACATTAACGTCATTTCGCTGACGTTACCGAGCGCTCGCAGCTGCTGCCAGACGATGTGCAAACGGTCCGGCATAAAACCCAGCCGATTCATCCCGCTATTCACCTTGACGTAAATATCGAGGGGCGCGTGCAGCTTCGCCTGCTGCAGCGCCTTGATTTGCCAGTTACTGTGCACGCTGGTAGTCAATCGGTATTTATCAAACAGCGCCAGCTCATCGGCATGGAAGAAACCTTCCAGCATCAGTATCGGCCCTTTCCAGCCGAGCTCGCGCAGCAGGATCGCCTCTTCAAGATTGAGCATCGCGAAACCGTCCGCGGCGCTCAGCGCGTTCCAGACCCTTGCCAGGCCGTGGCCATAAGCATTGGCTTTGACCACCGCCCACAGGCGCGAGCCGGGCGCCGCGCGGCGAACAATGTGTTGATTCTGGCGTAAGGCTGACATATCAATGCTGGCCTTTACAGGACGAGACATGAAAGCTCCTTGTTAATTGTGAACGCCATGCAGATGCTGAGCGCGGGCCGGCGTAAAGCCGCGGCCGTAGCGGGCGACGGCAAGATCGTCATACGGGATCGCCGGCGTACGCCCGGAGATCAGATCGCTGATCAGCTGGCCTGAACCGCAGGCCATGGTCCATCCCAGCGTGCCGTGGCCGGTGTTGAGCCACAGATTTTTATACGCCGTGCGGCCCACCACCGGCGTACCGTCCGGGGTCATCGGACGCAGTCCGGTCCAGAAGGTTGCCTGTTCAACGTGGCCGCCGCGCGGGAACAGATCGCGCACCACCATCTCCAGGGTTTCACGCCGCGGCTGCAGCAGTTCTTTATTAAATCCAACAATTTCCGCCATTCCGCCAACGCGAATACGCCTGTCGAAACGGGTGATGGCGATTTTGTAGGTTTCATCAAGGATAGTCGAAACCGGCGCGCCGTCTTCTTGCGCGATCGGAATCGTCAGCGAATAGCCTTTCAGCGGGTAGACCGGAATATCCACCAGCCCTTTCAGCATGGCCGTCGAATATGAACCGAATGCCATCACGTAAGCGTCGGCTTTGATGATTTCAGCGCCGCACTTCACGCCGGAGATGAGATCCCCTTCATAGAGCAGTTCATCCACCGGTGTATTAAAACGGAAAGTCACGCCCGCCTGTTCCGCCATCAGGGCCAGACGCGTGGTGAAAAGCTGGCAGTCGCCGGTTTCATCATTGGGTAAACGTAAACCGCCCGTCAGTTTATGGCTCACTTCCGCCAGCGCCGGTTCAACGTCCAGCAGGCGGTTTGCCTCCAGCAGCTGGTAAGGCACGCCCGCCTCCTGCAGTACCGCGATATCGCGGGTCGCGTTTTCGAACTGCTTGTCGGTGCGGAAAAGCTGCAGCGTGCCGCCCTGCCGGCCTTCATACTGGATACCGGTGCTCTCGCGCAGCGCCTTCAGGCAGTCGCGGCTGTACTCCGCCAGGCGCACCATACGTCCTTTGTTTTCCATATAGTGGCGAGTGTCGCAGTTGCGCAGCATCTGCCACATCCATTTCAGTTGGAACGGCGTGCCATCCAGCCCGATAGCCAGCGGCGCGTGGCGCTGGAACATCCACTTAATCGCCTTCAACGGTACGCCCGGCGCCGCCCACGGCGCAGCGTAGCCGGGAGAGATCTGCCCGGCGTTAGCGGCGCTGGTCTCTTCGGCCGGCCCCGGCTGACGATCGATAACCGTCACTTCATGTCCTGCCTGGCTTAAGTACCAGGCGCTAGCGACTCCAACTACCCCACTTCCCAGTATGACGACGCGCATAGCGGCTCCGTAATCGTTAAAGAACAATCATCTGATTACAAATTGATAACTCAGATGAAAATATTATTCAACATACGCTTTATTTATGGTGACTTATCTCACAGGGTTCTGCGCCAGCTCTGCCCCCGTCGGTTTACCATCTCCTGCTGCGCCTCATTTTTCTACAGAATAAAATCCTGTTTAAACCGCAAAAAAACGCCTATAAGATTGTGAAATCGCGAAGAAAAGAAAATGTGGATGCACGCAGTTTGCGACGCCGTGTTCTATGCTTGTTAAGAGGTTTTCCGTACAGAGAGAACCATCAACAACGAGGGCGCGCTAATGGCTACGATTGATTCCATGAACAAGGACACAACCCGTTTAAGCGATGGACCCGACTGGACTTTTGAGCTGCTGGAAACCTATCTGGCAGAAGTCGATCGGGTGGCGAAGCTGTATCGTCTTGACACCTATCCGCACCAAATCGAAGTCATTACTTCCGAACAGATGATGGATGCCTACTCCAGCGTCGGGATGCCGATTAACTATCCGCACTGGTCGTTTGGTAAAAAATTCATTGAGACCGAACAGGCCTATAAGCACGGGCAACAGGGGCTGGCCTATGAAATCGTCATTAACTCCAACCCCTGTATCGCCTATTTGATGGAAGAGAACACCATCACCATGCAGGCGCTGGTGATGGCGCACGCCTGCTACGGGCACAACTCGTTTTTCAAAAATAACTACCTCTTTCGCAGCTGGACCGACGCCAGCTCCATCATCGACTATCTCATCTTCGCGCGTAAATACATCACCGAATGTGAAGAGCGCTACGGCGTTGATGAAGTCGAGAAGCTGCTCGACTCCTGCCACGCCTTGATGAACTACGGCGTTGACCGCTATAAACGCCCGCAGAAAATCTCGCTGCAGGAGGAAAAGGCGCGGCAAAAAAGCCGGGAAGAGTATCTGCAAAGCCAGGTGAATATGCTGTGGCGCACCCTGCCGAAGCGCGAAGAGGAAAAGACCATTGAAGCGGCGCGCCGCTATCCGTCTGAGCCGCAGGAAAACCTGCTCTACTTTATGGAGAAAAACGCGCCCCTGCTGGAGCCATGGCAGCGTGAGATCCTGCGTATCGTGCGTAAGGTCAGCCAGTATTTTTATCCACAGAAGCAGACTCAGGTGATGAACGAAGGCTGGGCGACCTTCTGGCACTACACCATCCTGAATCATCTTTATGATGAAGGAAAAGTCACCGAGCGCTTTATGCTGGAGTTTCTGCACAGCCACACCAACGTGGTGTTCCAGCCGCCCTATAACAGCCAGTGGTACAGCGGCATTAACCCCTATGCGCTGGGTTTTGCCATGTTCCAGGATATCAAACGTATTTGTCAGTCGCCGACGGAAGAGGACAGGTACTGGTTCCCGGATATTGCCGGATCCGACTGGCTCGAAACCCTGCACTTCGCCATGCGCGACTTCAAGGATGAAAGCTTTATCAGCCAGTTCCTGTCGCCGAAAATCATGCGCGATTTCCGCTTCTTTACCGTGCTCGATGACGATCACAACAACTATCTGGAAATATCCGCCATTCATAATGAAGAGGGATATCGTGAGATTCGTTCGAAGCTTTCAGCGCAGTACAACCTGAGCAACCTCGAGCCGAACATTCAGGTATGGAATGTGGATCTGCGCGGCGACCGTTCGCTCACCCTGCGCTACGTGCCGCACAACCGCGTGCCGCTGGATAAAGGCCGCCGCGAGGTGCTGAAGCACGTCCACCGCCTGTGGGGATTTGACGTTCTTCTGGAGCAGCAAAACGCCGATGGTAGCGTTGAGCTGCTGGAACGCACGCCGCCGCGGCCCAATCCGCTGTAGCGCGTAAAAAAGCAAAACGCCCGGTGACAGAACCGGGCGTTGTTTATTCGTGGGCGGGGTCTAGCGCATATTAATCGCCAGGTCACCCGGCAAATTCTTCTGCATACGATGCCAAATCTCCCCGCTGTCATGCCCGTAGCGGCGAACGATTTCATAAACCTGTTCATGAAGCCCTTCTTCACATACTTTCGCCAGCTGATGATAGAAGCCGAGCGCCAGGCTACGCGCTTCCGGGTTGGCAAAATAGTGACGACCTATGCGGGTGTACAGACCTTTCATCCCGTTGAGGATCAGGCCGTAGATGGGGTTACCTGAAGCAAAGGCCAGACCGCGGAAGATATTATAATCCAGCTCGGCAAACGCATCGGCGTGGTCTTCAATTTCACGCGCGCTCGCCAGAACCTCCAGCGCTTTATCCGGGTGCTGACGGAAAGCGGTGCGGATAAAAATAGTCGAAATATTGGTACGCACGGACAGCAGATTATCAATCAGCTGCGGAACGCTGTCGTGATCGAGACGCGCGAGGGTTTCGAGAATATTCAGACCTGACGTTTCCCAGAAGTTGTTCACCCTGGTAGGCTTACCGTGCTGAATAGTTAACCAGCCATCGCGGGCCAGACGCTGCAACACTTCACGTAAGGTTGTACGGGTAACACCAATCAGTTCAGAAAGTTCACGTTCAGCGGGAAGAATTGAACCAGGAGGGAAGCGGTTATTCCAGATACTTTCAATGATGTACTCTTCAGCGAAACCCGCAGGGCTTTGCGCCTTAATGACCATAATAAGATTTCCATTACACAGCGTTGCTATTCGACTCATCATACCAGAGCGACCATAAGGCAGATAGCGCCAGAAAGTAATTAAAAAGGGATCGCCGTTTCATTTTCAACTTTTCATTTCACACTTTCTGTGGCTAAAGAACGTGATGCGAAGAAAGTTGCGTCTCGTTTTGCGCAACTGGTAATCTTGCGTATAGTTACGCATAAAATCATGTTTCAGAATTTGACGGAGAAAGGATGTCTGTCGTGGAAATGTCGTATGGCCGCGCCCTGTGGCGCAACTTTCTTGGTCAGTCCCCGGACTGGTACAAACTCACTCTCATCATTTTCCTGATCGTTAATCCGCTGGTCTTTTATCTTCATCCGTTTATTGCCGGATGGCTGCTGGTTATCGAATTTATCTTCACCCTGGCGATGGCGCTTAAATGTTATCCGCTGCTGCCGGGCGGCCTGCTGGCTATTGAAGCGGTATTTATCGGTATGACCACGCCCGGGCATATTCGCGAAGAAGTGGCCAGTAATCTTGAAGTCCTGCTGCTGCTGATGTTTATGGTGGCGGGTATCTACTTCATGAAGCAGCTGCTGCTGTTCATCTTCACCCGTTTGCTGCTCGGCATTCGCAGCAAGATGCTGCTGTCGCTGGCGTTTTGCATCGCGTCCGCTTTCCTCTCCGCCTTCCTCGACGCGTTGACCGTTGTCGCCGTCGTGATCAGCGTAGCCGTTGGCTTCTACGGTATTTATCACAAAGCCGCTTCGGCGCGGCCGGACGATGACAACATGCTCGACGACAGCCATATCGAGCAGCACTATCGCGATGTTCTGGAGCAGTTTCGCGGCTTCTTGCGCAGCCTGATGATGCACGCCGGGGTCGGCACCGCGCTCGGCGGCGTAATGACGATGGTCGGCGAGCCGCAGAACCTGATTATCGCCAAAGCCGCGGGCTGGCACTTCGGTGAATTCTTCATGCGCATGCTGCCGGTAAGCTTACCGGTGCTGGTATGCGGCCTGCTCACCTGCCTGCTGCTGGAGAAATTCCGCCTGTTTGGCTACGGCGAACCGCTGCCGCCAACGGTGCGCAAAGTGCTGCAGGAGTTTGACGATCGTAGCCGTCAGAGCCGCAGCCGCCAGGATCGCCTGCGCCTTATCGCCCAGGGGATTATCGGCGTCTGGCTGATCGTCGCGCTGGCGCTGCATCTGGCGGAAGTCGGCCTGATTGGCCTGTCGGTCATCGTTCTGGCAACGACTTTTTCCGGCGTCACCGACGAACACGCCATCGGCAAAGCGTTTACCGAAGCGCTGCCGTTTACCGCGCTGCTGACGGTCTTTTTTGCCGTCGTGGCGGTGATCATCGATCAGCACCTGTTTGCCCCGGTGATCGAATTTGTTCTCCAGGCCTCGCCGCACGCCCAGCTGTCGCTGTTCTATCTGTTTAACGGCCTGCTATCATCGATTTCGGATAACGTCTTCGTCGGCACCGTGTACATCAACGAAGTGAAGACGGCCCTGGAGCATGGGACGATCGGCCTGCCGCAGTTTGAGCTGCTGGCGGTGGCCATTAATACCGGTACTAACCTGCCATCCGTCGCCACGCCGAACGGTCAGGCCGCGTTTCTGTTCCTGCTCACCTCCGCGCTGGCCCCGCTGATTCGCCTCTCCTATGGCCGTATGGTGTGGATGGCGCTGCCGTATACTCTCGTCCTGACCCTGGTGGGCCTGGCGTGCGTCGAGTTTACCTTGATGCCAGCGACCCAGTGGATGCTGGAGCAGGGTTGGCTGGTGACGCCTCAGCTGCTGAAATAAAAAGCAATACCCGGATCAAAAATCCGGGTATTCCATATTCGCTTACGTAATATTTTCAGACTAGCTGCTGGCGTCGCATCGGTTTTCGTTTACACTGCCATGATTTAGCATGTTCCAGGGAAATGATTATGTTGCGATATTTAAACCAGTGCTCAAGGGGACGCGGTGCCTGGCTCCTGATGGCGCTTACCGCGTTTGTTCTTGAATTGGTTGCTTTGTGGTTCCAGCACGTCATGCTGCTGCAACCCTGCGTACTCTGCATTTACGAACGCTGCGCGCTTTTTGGCATTATGGGTGCCGGTATTGTCGGCGCCATTGCGCCAAAATCGCCTCTGCGCTATGTGGCGATTATTATCTGGCTCTACAGCGCCCTGCGCGGACTGCAGCTGGCATGGGAACACACCATGATTCAGCTTCACCCATCCCCCTTCCAGACCTGCGATTTCGCCGCTCGTTTCCCCACGTGGCTGCCGCTGGATAAATGGCTGCCTCAGGTATTTGTCGCCACCGGTGACTGCTCCGTACGCCAGTGGGAATTCCTGACGCTGGAAATGCCGCAGTGGCTGGTCGGGATCTTCGCCGCCTATCTGGTTGTCGGCGCGCTGGTGCTTATCGCACAGCCGTTTAAACCTAAAAAGCGCGATCTGTTTGGTCGCTAAGAACGATTGCTGATAAAGCGCTCCTCCGGGAGCGTTTTTTTTGCCTGCACGTTGACGTCGGTCACATAAAGTTGCATATTAAATGCAACTTATCGATGTTAACTAAGGAGCACATGATGTCTCATTTGCGTATTCCCGCTAGCTGGAAGGTAAAACGCTCCACCCCATTCTTTACCAAACAGAACGTCCCTGCCGCTCTGCTGACGCACCACAACACCGCTGCGGGTGTTTTCGGCCAGCTTTGCGTGATGGAAGGTACGGTAACCTATTATGGTTTCGCCGACGAACAGGCGACAGAGCCTGAAGCAAAAGTCGTTATCAACGCCGGACAGTTCGCGACCAGCCCGCCGCAGTACTGGCACCGCATTGAGCTTAGCGACGACGCGCAGTTCAATATTAACTTTTGGGTTGCAGATGACGCCGACGGTGAAAGCGGGCTATTTCACGCGAAGAAAGGCTAACTGAGCGCCTACTGCGCCCAGTCTGGTTTATTCAGGATATGATCCTGCCAGTCAACCACCGTGGATTCTTTCACAGCAATATGGCGAACCGAGATGCGTTCGCCATGCATCGCCGCCTTCGAACCGGTTAACAGCGGGTGCCAGTGCGGCAGCGGTTGACCTTCCGCCAGCAGACGATAGGCGCAGGTCGGCGGCAGCCATTCAAACGTAGGCAGGTTGTCGCGGGTGAGCTTAATGCAGTCCGGTTCATATTCGAAACGGCGCTCATAGTTACGGCACTGGCAGGTTTTGATATTAAGCTGACGGCAGGCGACGTTGGTGAAGTAGATTTCGTCGGTATCCTCATCCATCAGCTTATGCAGGCAGCACTGTCCGCAGCCGTCGCAAAGTGATTCCCACTCCGCATCGCTCATTTCATCCAGTGTTTTGTGTTGCCAGAAAGGTTGTTCGCTCATTGGGATGTCCGTCATTGCAGTTCAGGGTGCACCTTATAACCAGTCTGGCACGCCGATGCAAGTTTTGCCGCCCGGAGAAGGCGGCAAGCGGTCGTTACAGCACGCGGGTGGTCAGCGAAAACCCGTTAAAACCGACTTCCAGCTCGTCGCCGCTGGCGAGCGGCCCCACGCCTTCCGGGGTGCCGGTCAGCACCACATCACCGGCTTTCAGGGTGAAGAAGCGCGACATATAGGCGATCAGCGGCACAATTTTATGAATCATGTCGGCCGTCGTGCCCTGCTGGCGCACCTCGCCGTTTACCTTCAGGCTCAGCGGCGTATTCTGCGCGTCGCCGTGAAATTCGCCGGCGGGAATAAACCCCGAAATCGGGCAGGAGTTATCAAAGCCTTTCGCCTTTTCCCACGGCTGCCCGGCTTTTTTCATTTTGCCCTGCAGATCGCGCAGGGTGAGGTCCAGCGCCACGCCATAGCCGGCGATGGCTTTGAGCACATGATCGTCCGTCGCCTGACGCAGCGTGCCGCCAATCAGCACCGCCAGCTCAACCTCGTGGTGCACCGACCCCAGCCCCTCAGGAAGCACCAACGGCTGGCGGATATCGCATAGCGCCGTCTCAGGTTTAATAAACAGCACCGGCTCTTCCGGCGTCGCACTGCCCATCTCCTTGATGTGTTTTGCGTAGTTGCTGCCCACGCACACCACTTTGCTTACCGGATAATCCAGTAGCGCACCCTGCCAGTTATGATGTTGGTACATTGTTTTCCCTCTGTGGGTTAATCAGATTTATTCCCCTGTTCCGCCAGGTGTTTCTTGAGTAAATTTTCAGACGGAGGAGGGAGCTGAAGGTAATAGCCCTGATCGGCCAGCGCCTGTTTCACTTTATCCAAATCGGCGTGGATGAGTTTTTTTCGCCCATCGAGCGGTAAAATCATTGCCAGTTTGGGCGTACCGAAGCTATACATTAATTCGTCAGGAACGCGGGAGAAATCGTCCTTTTTTTCGACATATAAATAGGTTTGCTCACGTTTAGTACTTCGATAGATCACACAAAACATAGTTTTACTCGGAATTAGACCTGTGGTCACTTGCCTCTATATATGAGTGACTATAACATGCCTTTTAGTCTTCGGAATATCACCGCACTTCAGCGAGTGATAAACAGCAAATTGAGTAAGGCCAGGATGTCAAATACGCCAATCGAACTTAAGGGCAGTAGCTTCACCTTATCTGTGATTCATTTGCACGATGCAAATCCCGAGGTTATTCGTCAGGCGTTAGAAGACAAAATCGCCCAGGCTCCCGCCTTTTTACGTCATGCCCCCGTGGTGGTGAATATCAGCAGCATTGAAGATGACGTCGACTGGCGCCCTCTTCATGAGGCTATCGCGGCCACCGGTCTGCGTATTATGGGCGTAAGCGGATGTAAACTTCCTCGGCTGAAAACCGAAATTGACCGCGCCGGGATCCCTTTATTAACCGAAGGGAAAGAAAAAATTACCCGTCAGGCCGCGCCAGAACCCGTTGCCCCGCCGCCAGCTGTTAATCAGATCACAAAAACGCGCTTGATCGATCAGCCGGTACGTTCCGGTCAGCGTATTTATGCGCCACACTGTGATCTAATTGTTACAAACCATGTGAGTGCCGGGGCTGAACTTATTGCCGATGGTAATATCCATGTATATGGCATGATGCGGGGACGTGCGCTTGCCGGCGCCGGCGGCGACAGAGACGCCCAAATATTTTGCAGCAACCTCTCGGCGGAACTGGTTTCCATCGCCGGGGAATACTGGCTGAGTGATAACATTCCGGCCGAATTTTATGGCAAAGCGGCCCGTCTACGTTTAGACGACAGCGCTTTGACGATTCAATCGTTGAATTAATCCCTTTTTAACAAGGAATTTCTATGGCACGCATTATTGTTGTGACTTCGGGTAAAGGAGGCGTTGGCAAGACCACCTCCAGCGCGGCCATCGCTACTGGTTTGGCCCAGAAGGGAAAGAAAACGGTCGTTATCGACTTCGACATCGGCCTGCGTAACCTCGATCTAATCATGGGCTGTGAACGCCGGGTCGTTTATGACTTCGTCAACGTCATCCAGGGCGATGCCACGTTGAACCAGGCGCTGATTAAAGACAAGCGCACGGAGAACCTCTACATCCTTCCGGCCTCCCAGACGCGTGACAAAGACGCCCTGACCCGCGAAGGCGTAGACAAAGTTCTCGAAGAACTGAAAAAAATGGATTTTGATTTTATCGTCTGTGACTCCCCTGCAGGCATCGAAACCGGTGCGCTGATGGCGCTGTACTTCGCTGATGAAGCCATCATCACCACCAACCCGGAAGTCTCCTCCGTTCGCGACTCCGACCGTATCCTCGGCATCCTGGCCTCCAAATCCCGCCGCGCGGAAAGGGGCGAAGATCCGATTAAAGAGCATCTGCTGCTGACGCGCTATAACCCAGGCCGCGTGAACAAAGGTGACATGCTGAGCATGGAAGACGTGCTGGAAATTCTGCGCATCAATCTGGTGGGCGTGATTCCGGAAGATCAGTCCGTGCTGCGCGCGTCTAACCAGGGCGAACCGGTTATTCTGGATGACGCCTCGGATGCGGGTAAAGCCTATGCCGATACCGTTGAACGTCTGCTCGGAGAAGAACGCCCTTTCCGCTTCGTAGAAGAAGAGAAGAAAGGTTTCCTCAAACGCCTGTTCGGAGGATAAATTATGGCATTACTCGACTTTTTTCTCTCGCGGAAAAAGAACACGGCCAACATTGCGAAAGAGCGCCTGCAAATTATCGTCGCGGAGCGCCGCCGCGGCGACGCTGAACCGCACTATCTTCCGCAGCTGCGCAAAGACATTCTCGAAGTGATTTGCAAGTATGTGCAAATCGACCCGGAAATGGTCAGCGTACAGCTGGAGCAGAGGGACGGTGATATTTCGATTCTGGAGCTGAACGTGACCCTGCCGGAAACTGAAGAGTCGAAGTCCTGAGCCTGAAGGTATAAAAAAACCGGCAACGCTGTGCGAAGCCGGTTTTTCACTATGCCGTTCGGCGCTAGCGCGGGTAGTCGCTCAATAGCGCATTCAGGCGATCGGCCATCAATTCTCCGCGCCAGCCGGAAACCAGTTCAGGCTGCCCGTTGCCGTTTTTAAGCCCCCAGTGCCAGTTCAGCAGCTGGTTAATCTGTCTTCTTGAGGCCAGCAGCTCCGCGCTAACGCCCTTCTCGGCGCTCACGGTCTGCACAAGCGCTTTAATATCCTTAAACAGCTTGCGGTAGCCCGGCATGTCGATCAGGTTCTGCAGCGGCTCTGGCAGCGCCTCTTCCGGCAGCGCCTGCGCTTTCTCGACGAGGCCGATCAGCGTCTTGCCGTGGAAACGAATTTCGCTGCCCGAGAGTCCGAGGCTGTCAAGCTCCCCGAGGCTGGTGGGCATATAGCGCGCCACGTTCCACAAATGCTCTTCCCGGATCACAAAGTTGACGGCCAGATCGCGCTCGCGCGCTTTGCGCAGACGCCACTCCGCCAGCAGCTGCAGGCAGCCCAGCTGACGAGTACGCAGCTGCCAGGCATTACCGATATCGCGCCACGCCTCGGCGGGATCCTGAATCTCCTGACGCCGCTGCTGCATCAGCTGACATTCATCCAGGGCGGCGGAGAGCCAGCCTGCGCTGTCGGTTTCAGCCATCAGCTTTCCGGCAATCGGCAGCAGGTACCAGACGTCGGCGGCAGCATAAATGCACTGGCGTTCGGTCAGCGGGCGCGCCAGCCAGTCGGTGCGGGACTCGCTCTTGTCCAGCGCCACGCCGGTAAACTCTTCCACCATCGACGCAAAGCCCCACGACATCGGGCGGCCGCAAAAAGCGGCGAGAATTTGCGTGTCAATCAGCGGCTGCGGCATCAAATGAAAAGCATTGAGGAATACTTCCAGATCTTCACTGCCGGCGTGCAGAAATTTGGTCACATCTTTATTCAGCAGCAGTTCACGCATCGGTTCCCAGTCGGTGATGACCAGCGGGTCAATCAGCGAAACCTGGCTGCCGTCGAACAGCTGGAGCAAACCGAGCTGCGGGTAGTAGGTACGAGTACGGACAAATTCCGTATCCAGCGCGATGGCGGAAACCGCGCTTGCCGCGTCGCAGACGGCGCGAAGGCCATCGTTGGTGGTGATCATCTGATAGTTCAAATCATACTCTCTTAACTTGCGCCCATAAAAAACGCCGGCTTAGCCGGCGTCTGGCGATTCACTCTTAGCTCAGGCTTTATTGTCTACTTTAGCACGGGCTTCGTCACGCAGTTCTCGACGTAAAATTTTCCCGACGTTGGATTTCGGCAGCTCATCGCGAAACTCCACCAGCTTCGGCACCTTGTAGCCGGTTAGCTGGCGACGGCAGAAAGCGATCAGCATCTCTTCCGTCAGCGCCGGATCTTTCTTGACCACGAAAATCTTCACCGCTTCACCGCTGCTGCCGGACGGCACGCCGACCGCAGCCACTTCCTGAACCCCGGCGTGCTGCATCACCACATCTTCGATTTCATTCGGATAGACGTTGAAGCCCGAGACAAGAATCATATCTTTTTTGCGATCGACGATACGCAGGAAGCCCTCTTCATCCATCACCGCGATATCGCCGGTATGCAGCCAGCCGTCCTTGATAATTTCAGCGGTCGCGTCCGGACGCTGCCAGTAGCCCAGCATCACCTGCGGCCCTTTCACGCACAGCTCCCCCGGTTCTCCCGGCGCGACTTCATTATCGTCATCATCCACCAGCTTCGCTTCGGTGGAGGGCACCGGCAGGCCGATACTGCCGCTGTGATAATCGATATCGTGCGGATTGACGCTTACCAGCGGCGCGCACTCCGTCAGGCCATAGCCTTCCAGCAGATACTGCCCGGTCAGCTTAACCCAGCGCTCCGCCACCACCTGCTGTACCGGCATTCCGCCGCCGGCGGAGAGATGCAGTGAAGAGAAATCGAGCTGCTGAAACTCTTTGTTATTGAGCAGCGCGTTAAACAGGGTGTTGACCCCGGTCATCGCGGTGAAGGGATATTTCGCCAGCTCTTTGACCAGGCCTGGAATATCGCGCGGATTGGTGATCAGCAGGTTCTGCCCACCCAGCTCTATAAACAGCAGACAGTTCATGGTCAGGGCAAAAATGTGGTACAGCGGTAGCGCGGTAACAACCAGCTCTTTACCGCGGTGCAGCAGCGGCCCGTAGGTGCCGTTGACCTGCTCAAGGTTCGCCAGCATATTACGATGAGTCAGCATCGCCCCCTTCGCCACGCCGGTGGTCCCGCCGGTGTACTGGAGAAAAGCGAGATCCTGAGAGACGATTTCCGGCTTAATGTACTGCATACGGTAGCCGTGCTGCAGCGCGCTGCGAAACGAGATGGCGTCCGGCAGATGATATTTTGGCACCAGCCGTTTGATGTACTTCACCACAAAGTTAACCAGCGTCCCTTTCGCCGTGGAAAGCTGATCGCCCATGCGGGTTAAGATCACGTGCTTGACCTGGGTTTTATCAACCACCTTTTCAAGGGTATGGGCGAAGTTGGAAACGATCACAATGGCGGCGGCGCCGCTGTCGTTGAGCTGGTGCTCCAGTTCGCGCGGGGTGTAGAGCGGATTAACGTTCACCACGATCATGCCGGCACGCAGGATACCAAACAGCGCCACCGGATACTGCAGCAGGTTAGGCATCATCAGGGCGACGCGGTCGCCTTTTTGCAGGCCTAACCCTTCCTGTAGATAAGCGGCGAACGCCCGACTGCGCTCCTCCAGCTTACGGTAGGTCATCACCTCGCCCATATTGATAAAGGCCGGCTGATCGGCATAGCGGCGGACGGCGTGTTCAAACAGTTCAACCAGGGATTGATAGCGGTCAGGGTTTATCTCCGCAGGAACGTCCGCGGGATAACGGTTTAGCCAAACCTTTTTCACTGCATCACCTCTGAAATAGTTATTCGTCGTCATCACAGCCCCTGATCAACAAACATTTTGTTAACATTATATTAACTCAGCGTACCAGTTTATTAATTAGCCGTTGTACAGGTTGCGAAGCGCGTCACTATTTATTTTTCTTATTTGACTGAAAACGAAGAAACAGCGGACCAGCCGCTGTTTCTTTTTGCTTACAAAGACTACAAAATCATTCGGTTACAACGTTTCTGACTTCGGCAGGACCGGGGTTATACCAGCCCCAGCCGCCGTACCCGTAGCCCCACGGGCGCGGGCCGAACATCCACGGGTCCATCATCGGCTGCGGCGGCATGACCACCTGCTGGACTACGTTCCAGCGTTTGTAGCCGGTGGCGTTCATCAGCATGAATTTATACGGCGTATTGCCCACTTTACCGTCGACGACGCCGACGATCGGGCCAACCACGGTAACCAGCTGTCCGCGAAAATCCACCGGGTCGATAAAGCCGTTCACGTCGGCAAAAATACGCCCGCGCGACGCTTCGCCCAGCTCCGGACGCGCGGCGTCGTCAAGCTGAACGGTGGCAATTTCCAGGCGGGTTTTACCCTGCTGATTCTGCACGCTGACGACCTTACCGCCAAAACGCGCTTCCTGGCCGACATACAGCTGCGGCGCGTTCATCACGCGGACTAAATCCTGCTGCGGCGTCGGGGTGGTGCCCTTAATGGCATCCGGCACCGAAGCGCACCCGCTCAGCGCAGCAACGACTGCTGCCGCGACTAACCAACGCACTACCCTTTTTTGACCCGCCATGACGCGACTCCTTCCTTCTTCTCAGACATATAGTTACTGAGATTCACTCGCGGCCAGGAAGTTTCTTCCACGCCACTTCATTACGTAAATAAACTGGCTCAGCGTGTTCGACGGCCACGGTTTTTCCCGCCGTAAACAGGTGGCAGGCCAGCGGCAGCATATCCTGCGCTTCAGGCAGCTGAATGTCGCCATCGACGAGCGTTAAACCGCAGTCGCGAGCCATATCCGGCCACGCCTGCCAGCCGGTGCCCACGGTGGCCCACTCGCCTTCCAGCCGCTGAAGCCGCTCGCGAACCGCTTCCGGCTTCAGCACCGCCTCGCTCTCTTCGCCGTGCCAGACGCCCTGCTCATCGCGCTGATATTCCGCCCAGTAGACTTCGCCCATCCTGGCGTCGATGGCCGCCAGCACGCGGGTGGCGCCGTTTTTCCGCCACGCGCCCTGCGCCATGGTCGCCAGCGTAGATACGCCGATCATCGGCAGCCCGGCCCCCAGCGCCAGCCCCTGCGCGATACCGATGCCGATACGCACGCCGGTGAAGCTCCCCGGCCCGCGGCCAAAGGCCAGCGCATCAAGCTCGGTCAATAGCGTTCCGCTTTCATTGAGGACATCCTGCACCAGGGGCAGGATACGTTGGGTATGTTCACGGGGGCAGATTTCAAAATGAGCACTGAGGGTGCCATCATTCCACAGCGCCGCGGAGCAGGCCTCCGTGGCGGTATCGATAGCTAAAATTCGCATGGGTTGTCGCGCTCTCGCTCTAGCAGATTGACAAAATGGCGCGCAGCTTACCACATTTTGCGCCGGATTACCTCGCCGGCGGCACCGCAAGAAAACGCACCGCCCGGCGGATATCGCGCGTGCGCGGCGCAGGCGGAAGGCTCGCGAGGAAGACCGCGCCGTAGGGACGCATCACCAGACGGTTGTCGCAGATAACCAGTACCCCGCGATCGTCGATGTCGCGAATCAGGCGCCCCACCCCCTGTTTAAGGGTAATCACCGCGTCCGGTAGCTGGACCTCGTCAAAAGGATCGCCGCCGCGCAGGCGACAATCTTCCATCCGCGCTTTGAGTAGCGGATCGTCCGGCGAGGTGAACGGCAGCTTGTCGATAATCACCAGCGAAAGCGCATCGCCGCGCACGTCCACCCCTTCCCAGAAGCTGCTGGTCGCCACCAGCAGCGCATTTCCGGCGCTGACGAACTGCTGTAAAAGCTGACCTTTGCTGGTTTCTCCCTGCAGGAGCACCGGCAGCGTCATGGTGGCGCGGAACTGTTCCGCCAGATCGCGCATCATGGCGTGCGAGGTGCAGAGCATAAAGCAGCGCCCGTCGTTGGCCTCAATCAGCGGTTTGAGCATCGCCGCCAGATGGCGCGCCGCGCCGGGCTGGTTCGGCAAAGGTAAATTGCGCGGTACGCACAGCAGCGCCTGATGGGCATAATCAAAGGGGCTGGGCAGCAGCAGCGTTTGCGCTTCGCCAATCCCCAGGCGATCGGTAAAGTGGTGCAAATCGTCATTGACCGAGAGCGTCGCCGAGGTAAAAATCCAGCTCCCCGATTTTTGCGCCATCACCTCTTTAAACTTATCCGCTACCGTCAGCGGAGTCAGCGCCAGAGTAAAATTACGCGAAGTGCACTCATACCAGTAGCTAAAGCCGGGCTGGTTGGTCTCTTTGAGCCGCTTCAGGCGGCCGCGGTAGACGGTGGCCCGCTCAAAGGCGGCGTCGAGCAGCGCCGAGCGGCCCAGCGACAGCTTTGCCACGTCGTAACAGAGTTCGAGCGCATCATCAAGCAGCAGCAGCGCGCGCTGAATGTTGTTATCCGCCAGCAGCTCGCGCAGGTTGCCGCGATAGCCGGGTTCCCCCAGCTGCAGGCGAAAATCCTGCGCGCTCTGGGCCAGGCGGTCGGCGCACTTCTGCAGCTGCTGGGTGTCTTTGAGTTCGGTGCGATAAGCAATGGTGATATCTTTCGCCAGGTCCAGCAGCTGGCGGCTGGAGAGCGACTGGCCGAAGTACTGGCTGGCGATGTCCGGTAGCTGATGCGCTTCGTCGAAGATCATCACTTCCGCTTCGGGAATCAGCTCGGCAAATCCGCTCTCTTTGACCACCATATCGGCGAGGAACAGATGGTGGTTGACGACGACCACGTCAGCATCCATCGCCTTTTTCCGCGCCTTCACCACAAAACAGTCTTTATATAACGGGCAGTCGCTGCCGAGGCAGTTATCGTTGGTACTGGTGACCAGCGGCCAGGCCTGGGAATCTTCGGCCACGCTAACGCAGGTGCTGATATCGCCATCAACGGTCTGGTTAGACCACGAGCGCAGCAGAATGACATCGCTGAGGGTTTGCACCGGCAGGTCGCCGCCGGCGAGCGCCTGCTGTTCCAGCCGCTCCAGGCACAGGTAGTTCGAACGCCCTTTCAGCAGGGCCAGCTTACCGGTGTACTTCAGCGCTTTGGCGACAGTGGGCAAATCCCGACTGTAGAGCTGATCCTGTAGCGCTTTCGAGCCGGTGGAGATAATGACTTTCTTATTGGCGCGGAGCGCAGGCGCCAGGTAGGCGTAGGTTTTCCCGGTCCCGGTCCCCGCCTCAACCACCAGCGGACGGGTTTCTTCAATCGCGCTGGCGACGGCGAAAGCCATCTGACGCTGCGGCTCGCGTGGTTTAAATCCCGCAATCGCGCTGGCCAGCTGGCCGTCTGCTGCAAAATCGTCGATCACATTACCCCCTGGTTATTTGGACAGTGATTATGTCAGGGTGGAGTCGTTTTCGCCAGTGCGGGTAGTGACGCAGATGAAACATTATGGCAGTCTTGCCGCAGCTTAATGAACCGGAACAAAGAGGAAATAAACATGACCATTACGCGTATTGATGCCGAAGCCCGCTGGTCTGATGTGGTGATTCACAACCAGACGCTGTACTACACCGGCGTGCCGTCCAACCTTGATGCCGATGCCTGCGCGCAAACCGCCGATACCCTGGCGCAGATTGACGCCGTGCTGGAGAAACAGGGCAGCAGCAAGTCGCGTATTCTTGATGCGACGATTTTTCTTGCCGACGGCGCAGACTTTGCGGCGATGAACCAGGCCTGGGATGCGTGGGTCGTCGCCGGTCATGCCCCGGTGCGCTGTACGGTGCAGGCGAAGCTGATGAATCCGAAGTACAAAGTCGAGATTAAAATCATCGCCGCCGTGTAAGACAGCCGTGGCCCCGTAGCCCGGGCATGCGCAGCGCCGCCCGGGAAGAAGCCGCGCCAAAGCCGTTATCCGGCGCATTCCCCGGATAGCGGCGTAAACGCCTTATCCGGCTACATAGCAGCCAGGCCGATCGGGCACAGCGCCGTCGGGAGGCAAGAAGCATTGTTCTATCAGCCCGGACACCACATCAGCTGTTCCTTCAGCTGCAGCGTCTCCTGCGGCACACATTTCAGCGCTTCACGATAGCTGGCAGATTGTTTTGCATAGCCCCGCACTGACTGCAGCAGCACGCGCAGCGCGCTATCCCACACGATTCCCTGCAGGTCGCTGTAGGGCCAGAGATCCGGTTCCCGGATAAACGGCACCAGGTAATCAATCCCCTGCTTCACGCCTCGCCCATCGCGGATGGCGTTCCAGCGATCGAACTCAACGTGTTCAGCGTAGCGGTTGAGCAGCAGATGCGCCTCCAGGTTAAACAGCGAGTAGTGGAACGGAATGGTACGTTCCAGCTCCATCGTCTGCCTGCCGTCCTGGTCAATCTGCGCCGCCATCCGCTGGGTGATCCCCTGCTCGATGATCCGCGCCGCCAGCCCTTTATCGCCATAAAATAGCGCGTTAACCGTCCGCTGAGCGTCGTACCAGGTGCCGTGGTTGTTGTGCCAGACGTACTCAGAGTGGCCGATGTCGCTGTAGTACATCCAGTGGTTAAAGTCGCGGAACCACTGGTGCAGGCCGATGATATCGTCGGTATCAAGCACGCTCGCCGCGTTAATCAAACCGATGGTGTCCACCACCATCCACATTAAGCGGGTATCAATAAGCCCGGTACCGCGACCGGAAACAATCCCCGGGATCGCCTGGCCATAGTTCAGATGCGGGTTCATCCGCGTTTCCGCATCAAGGAACCAGCAGCGGATCTGCGCAGCCGCCGCCTGCGCGTACTGGCGCTGACCGGTGAAGTACCACGCCAGCCCGAGGGTCAGGCACCGTTCGCACATGCGGATAATGCGCGAGGTATCCGTGTCGTTGTTCTCACACTGCGGATTAATATGCCCGTCGCGGCGAATATAGGGCAGCCCGTTCGGCCGCCGCGGGTTTGGCCACCAGTAGGTCCCCAGGCTGTAGTAATCGTGCGCGTCGCCGCTCGCCGGGCGCAGCTTTTTATGTACCACGCTTTCCGGCGCTTCCCGACGCAGGATATCCGCCTCCGATACCAGCTTGCTTAGCGCCAGCTGCAGCGGCGAGAAGGGCTGCTTCAGGCCCGCCCGGGCGTTTTCCAGGCAGGTTTCGTCAAGGGTGTACAGCTTCATCGCCACCTTAATTTCCCTCCCGGCAGGCTATGCGCTGGCCGCTTTGCGCATCGAACAGGTGCACGCCGGCGAGCTTCGGCTGCAGCCAGATCTTATCGCCCTCTTTTACGGCCAGACGCTGTTTGAACACCGATGTAAACGCCCCGCCGCCGGTATCGCAGAAGAGCTGCATATCCGAGCCGGTGTTCTCCACCGCCGTCACCTTCGCCGCCAGCGCATCGTCCCGCGCTTCATGAACCACGTTGACCTGTTCGGGGCGAATGGCGTACACCACCTGCTGGCCATCGGTGACCCGTAAACCGGCGGGCAAAGCCAACAGGGAGCCATCTTTCAGACGCAGGCTGGTGGCGCTACCGTTCAAGACCACGACGCCCGGCAGCTGGTTAATCTCCGGCGAGCCGATAAACCCGGCGACAAACAGATTCGCCGGCCGGTCGTACAGTTCCAGCGGGGTCCCCGCCTGCTCTATTCGCCCGTCGCGCAGCACCACAATCATCTGCCCCATAGTCATAGCTTCAATCTGATCGTGGGTGACGTATACCGAGGTGGTTTTCAGCCGACGATGCAGTTCGCGGATCTCACCGCGTACCTGGGTTCGCAGCTTGGCGTCAAGGTTGGAGAGCGGTTCATCGAACAAGAACACCTGCGGCTTACGCACGATCGCCCGCCCCATCGCCACGCGCTGGCGCTGGCCGCCGGAGAGATCTTTGGGCAGGCGCTCCAGCAGCGGCTCCAGCCCCAGTAGCGCCGCCGCTTCATTCACCTTCTGGCTGATTTCCGCTTTCGGCAGCTTAGCCATCTTCAGGGCAAAGCCCATATTTTCACGCACCGTCATCTGCGGGTAGAGCGCATAGCTCTGGAATACCATCGCAATGTCGCGCAGCTTCGGCTCCACCTCGGTAACGTTACGCTCGTTGATATGCACTTCGCCGCCGGAGATCTCCTCCAGCCCGGCAATCATGCGCAGCAGCGTGGATTTGCCGCAGCCGCTGGGCCCGACGAGGACGCAGAACTCGCCGTCCGGAATCGTCAGCGACACATCTTTAATGACGTGGGCATCCCCGTATGATTTGCGCACGCTATTTAATACAACCGATCCCATCGTTAACCCCTTATCCTTTGACCGCGCCGGACATAATCCCGCGATTGAAATGTTTTTGCAGACCCAGATAGACGATGATGCTGGGCAGCATCGCCAGCAGCGTAATGGCGATAAAAATGTTCGGCGTGATGCTCTCATCGGTACGCAGCGTACCGAGGATCACCGGAATGGTATTCAGGCTGTCCTGGTTGACCACAATCAGCGGCAGCAGGTACTGGTCCCAAATCATAATAAAGCCGAAGGTCACCACCGTGCCGAGCGCCGGTTTTACCAGCGGCAGAATGACATGGAAGAAAATCTGCCATTCGTTGGCGCCGTCAATCCGCGCCGCCTCCTCCAGCTCTTTCGGTATCGCTGACATAAATTCGGTCAGGACAAAGATGGAGAACGCCCAGCCGACGACCGGTAAAATCATTCCGAGATAGCTGTTGTAGAGCGAGGCGTCGATCAGCGGCAGCCGCCAGTTGATAATCATGTACAGCGGAATGGCGATGACCTCTTCCGGCAGCATCATGGTGGACAAAATCACCAGGCTCACCAGCGCTACGCCGCGAAACTTCTTCCGCGCCAGGGCGTACGCCGCCAGCGCGCTGACCGACACCTGCAGAACGGTGCCGAAGAACACCACCAGAATGGAGTTCAGCAGATACTGCCAGACGCCGATATCCATCCACGCGAAGATGAAGTTTTCCAACGAGAACTGATGCGGCCAGGCCAGCAGCTCGCCCGGCTTCACAGGCGCGCCGCTGAATGCCGTGGCGACGATGCCCCAGAACGGCCCGACAAAGACAATCAGCAGCAGCGCGTAGATGCACCAGCGCCCTGCTGTATCCCAACGTTTGCTTAACATCGCGGCTCCTTAGTAACGGGCGATACGTTTTTTCAGCGTCAAATGACAGATGGTTAAGATTACGGTGAAGGTAAACAGCAGGAACGACACCGCCGAAGCGTAGCCATAGTCAAACTGCTCAAAGCCCAGCTTGTAGATGTGGGTCATGACCATTTCCGTGGCGTTAGAAGGTCCCCCGCCGGTGGTGGCGTACACCTCGGCAAACACGCGGAAACCGCGAATGAAGGAGAGCATCAGTACCACCGAGAGCGCCGGGATCATGCCGGGCAGCGTGACGTAGCGCAGGCGGTTCCACCAGCTGGCGCCGTCGACGTTCGCCGCATCGTATAAATCGCGGCTGATTCCCGCCAGGCCGGCAATAAAGATCACCATGTTGTAGGGCACCGCTTTCCAGATATGCAGCAGCATGATGACGCCCAGCGCCTGATCGGAGCTGGCAAGAAAGCCCTGGTCGGCGACGCCAAACCAGCTGAGGATGTGGTTAACCACGCCGTTGGGCGTCGGGTTAAACAAAATGCGCCACATTTCGGCGACGATCGCCGCGCTGGTAACCGCCGGTAAAAAGATGGCGGTTCGAATAAAGCGCAGATGGCGCGCCGGGCCTTCCAGCAGCATGGCGAGGAAAAACGCCAGGATAGCCGCGGCGAACATCGTTACCACCACGTAAAGCAGGGTATTCACCACCGCCGCGTGCAGCTCTGCGTCGGCAAAAGCGCGGGTGAAGTTATCGAGCCCCACCCACTCGTTGGGCTGATTAAAGTTAACCTTGTAAAAGCTCATCACCAGACCCTGAATCATCGGGATAAACTTAAACCAGCTAAAAATAATCAGCGCAGGCGCTAAAAACAGCCACGGGATCAGCGCCCGCTTACGCTTTGCGCTCAGCCATCCGGTCGAGTCAGGCGAAGCGGCCTGCTTTATCGGCGAGGACTTCGTCTCATGCAGCGTCATAACCTATGTCCTCAGTTAGCCAGCACATTTTGTTTTTTCAGCTCAGCGTTCACCTTGCCGTCGAGCGTCTTCAGCTCGCCGGGAATATCGCTGCCGCAGTCGGCAAAAATCCGGTTAAAACCGTCGGCGGCCACCTGACGCACCGGCGTCCAGTTGGGAATTTGCGGCACGTAGCGTCCCTGTTCATTGTAAAGTCTGGCGAAAGTTTCCCAGCGCGCGTCCTGATACACGGCTTTGACGTCGACGTTCTTATTCACCGGCAGACGCACTACCGGAATATGCTGGCTGCCTTTACCCATGCCGATCTCCTGGCCTTCCGCAGAGATCATAAATTCGATAAATTTTCGCGCCGCCTCTTTCTGTATGCTGCTCTTCATCATAAAGACCGTGGTGCCCTCGGCGAGGGTGGCTTCGCCTTTCGGCCCCGCCACCGGGATCACTTCGAAGTTGTCTTTACCGGGGTCTTTATCGAACAGCGCGATATGGTACGGCCCGCTGAAGAACATGCCGCTTTGCCCGGAGCGGAAGGAGGGAATAACGTCGGCGGTGGTGGCGTTAATCGCGCCCGGCTGGGTGACTTTGTCGCACATCATGGTGCGCATAAAGGTCATCGCCTGAGCCACTTCCGGCGTATTGAGCGAAGCGCTGAATTTTCCGTTCTCTTCTTTAACGAAATCACCACCCGCCTGCCAGATAAAGCTGCTCATAAACCAGCTGGCGTAGCCGCGCGTCGTGGAAGCGGGAACGATAAAGCCGTAGGTATCATTTTTGCCGTTACCATCGGGATCCTGAGTGGTGAAGGCTTTCGCCAGCGTCTGGATATCATCCCAGCTCTTAGGCTGCGGCAGCCCCAGTTTTTCACGCCAGTCTTTACGCACGAAGAGCGCGAAAGTTTGCGCCGAGGTCGGCACGCCGTAGTACTTACCGTCGATATAGCGGGTACTCTTCCATGCCGTCTGGAATAGCTGGTCGCCGCCCGCGATCGTCTGCGGGTCAATTTCTTCGGCAATACCCAGCTGGATGAACTGCCCCAGCGACGCCGCATCGTTAAAAATCAAATCGGGTAAGGCGTTGCCAGCCGTGGCGCGCGCCAGCCGCTGTTCAAAGTCGGTGGTGGCGTTGAAATACGCGATTTTGATACCGGTTTTTTCTTCAAATTTTTCCGCCTCCTGTTTGTAGATATTCTTCGAGTCATTGCTGGCGCGGATCCAGACGTTGAGAGTGGTGGTGGCGTAACTTTGACTAACGCCGAGCCCGAGTGCGGTGAGAAGTAACAGTGAACGTAATTTACAGGCAGACATGATGGCATATCCTTTATTGTAGGGCACAAAGGTAATTAAATTCTCAATTAATACACGAAAAAGAATTTGAATATCGCTCAGGCGTTAATACAGCTGGCGCAAGAATTATTTCCATTCATTAGATAGAAATGTATTTCCCAATACAACCGTATAAAAAAGAAATTGCGTTTCAAAAACAAGAAAATTGAGACAGATCACACACGGAAGTGACAAAAAAAGTGACAAAAAATAAATAATCATAAAAATCAATTGATTATAATTTTACTGATTTTGTTAAAAGATTCAAAAAACAGAGAAAAACGGCAAAAAACGTGATGTACGCTGCATTAAAAGCGTCATTATTTATCCAAAACGTTAAACTTGAAGGACATCACAAAAAAAATCACTTTGTCTTTTACACTGCTCGCCATCGAATATTTAAATATATTGTTTTTAATTACACCGCCTGTTTCACGCGTTCTTTAAATACGCGTCAGGTATAATTCTGTTGTTATCTTTTCTCATATTTGCAGAAGGGTTATCACGATGAACTCAATACCTCGCCGAGGTTTGTTAGGCATTGCGCTGTTTTGTTCCGGCTTGAGCGCCGCCTCGTATGCCGCCGAGCCATATACGCTAGACGGAAAGGATTTAGCCTTTAGCCGGCAGCAGATCGCCGCGAAAGATCCGCTATTTGTTCAGGCGCAAGCGGCGCTGCTAAAAAAAGCCGATCTGGCGCTCAATCATCCGCTGTTCTCGGTGATGGATAAAACGCTGGTCGCCGCCAGCGGCAATAAGCACGACTACTACAGCTTTCCGCCTTACTGGTGGCCGAATCCCGATACCAAAGACGGGCTTCCTTATATTCGCAAAGATGGGCAAACCAACCCTGACGCCAATAGCGACGCCACCGATAAGAACCGGCTGGTGAAGATGAGTAACGACGTGTCAACGCTGGCGCTGGCGTGGTACTTCTCTCACGACGAACGCTACGCGCAAAAGGCGGCGGCGCAGTTAAAGACCTGGTTCCTCGATCCCAAAACGCGCATGACCCCCAACCTGCAGCATGCCCAGGCCATTCCCGGCATCAATACCGGACGCGGTATCGGCATTATTGATAGCCGCGCGCTGGTTGACGTCGTTGACGCCATCGCCCTGCTGCAATCCTCCGATGCGCTGAGCGAAAACGACGTTAGCGCATTGAAACAGTGGTTTGGTGACTATTATCACTGGATGACCACCAGCCAGAACGGCTTTGAAGAAGAGAACTGGCATAACAATCACGGCAGCTATTTCGATATGCAGGCCGCCGCCTTCGCCCTGTTCAGCGGGAAAACCGACGAGGCGAAAAAGCGCCTGTACATCACCCAGCTGCGGCGTATTGCGGGACAATTTGATATTGAAGGCCGCCAGATGGCCGAACTGGAGCGCACGCGCCCGTGGCACTACAGCAATTTTAACCTTGAAGCCTACAACCGCCTGGGAAGGCTCGGCGAGAAGGCGGGCGTCGATATCTGGAACTTCACCCTCGACGACCATAGCCTGCGCAAAGGCTATCAGTACATCGCCGGGTTTATTAACAGCGATACGCCGTGGCCCTGGAAGGACCTGGATAAAATGGATGACAAGAAAGCGCTGCGCAATATCGCCACCGCCGCGCACGCCTGGCCGGAAGATCCGCTGTTCCGTGACAAAGCGCAGTGGCTGCGGGCGAAATACCCCGACGATATCACTACGCTCATCGCCCCGCTTTCCGCATCGTCAGAGGTCAGGGATAACCGCTAATGAAACAATTCTCCGGGCTCTGGCCCGACATTGTCGGACGTGCAGCCGCGAATAGCGGACTGCTTGAACGGCTGGTGAAGGATGCTCAGCCGGTATTAGATGCAGCGGTTCGCATTCCGCAGTCAGGGATCGCCAGCTGGAATCTCTACTACTTTTGTCCGCGCCACGGCGCGCGCCTGGCGTGGCGGGCGGATACGCCCCACCAGCATGCCTGCCCGGTCGATGGGGAAATATTTAGCGGTGAACCGTGGGATGGCGCATGGTGGCGCGAGATGAATGGCCGTAACGCCAGCGCCTGTCAGCAGCTTGGCCTGTTATGGCGGCTGACCGGCGAAACGGCGTATCGCGATAAAGTTCGCACGCTGCTGATGGGCTACGCGGATGTCTATCCCGGCTATGAGATCCACGGCGATATTCCCAACAACGGACCGGGCAAGATGAACGCCCAGACGCTGTGCGAAGCCAACTGCATTCTGGAAATGGCGCTGGGTTATGACTTCATTCGCGACAGCCTGGCGCCCGGCGAGCAGCGGCACATCAGTGAAAACCTGCTGCGCTGCGCGGCAGCGTTTTTGCGCGACCATCGTAGCCCGCAGATCCACAACCATGAGGTTAAAATCAGCGCGGCGCTTGGCGTACTGGGTTTCATCCTCGAAGATGAGACGCTGCTGGAGTTTGCCGTGAACCAGCCGTACGGCCTGCGCTGGCAGCTGGAAAATGGCCTGCTGGCGGAGGGGCTATGGTTTGAAGGCTCCGTTCACTATCACTACTACGCGCTGCAGGGCTTTCTGGCGTTTGAGAAGCTGGCGCGCGGCACCCGCTGGAGCCTGCTGGACGGCCCGTGGTATCAGGCGATGCTGACGTTCCCGCTGTCGCTGCTGCTGCCGGACGGCACCTTCCCGCGGCTTAATGACTGCCTCGCCGGGCAGGAGAAGCTCAACCATCGGGATCTTTACGAGTTCGCCTGGTTTATCTGGCGTGACCCGCAGTACGCCGCGGTGCTGCAGTTTACCGAAACGACGCCCGACGAGCGTGAAATCTTACTGTGGCGCGAACCCCCCCTGCCGGAAACGCCCCTGCCGCTGATCCCGCAGCAGTCGCTGTTTGCGCCCGGCGCCGGCCTGACGTTATGGCGGCGACCGCAGCAGGCGCTGCTGATTAAGCACAGCCCCTGGGGCGGCGAGCACGACCATTACGACAGGCTGGGGCTGATGCTCTGGCATCGCGACGGCTGGCTGCTCACGGATATGGGCACCACCGGCTACGGTGCGAAAATGCACTATGACTATTACAAAAACAGTGCCACCCACAATACGCTTTCGGTCAATCAGACCAACCAGCCTCCGGCCAATCCGCAGGTGCTAGGCTGGCATATGGATAGCGACTCTCTGTGGCTGGATAGCGAGGTTGACTGGGGAAAGCCGCCGCCGGAGCTCAACAGCCATAGCCGCGTCGAGTGGGACGCGGCGGCCTGGCGAGGCGTGCGCTTTCGCCGTCGCCTGCTGTGGCTTGAAGAGGTACTGATCGATCTCTCTACCGTGGAAAATCCGCATCGCCAGCAGCTTGACTGGACACTGCACCTGGCGGCGCGGGCGCTGGACCAGAGCGGTACGCCGCAGCCTTTTTCGCTCAGCGGACCGCTGCGGCATATGGCCAATGCCACCATGACCCCGCTGAACGGCTGCCAGCCGCGCCACTTTGCGCGCGACAAAGACACCGTTGCGCTCTGGCTTTCCGGCGATGGTGAACTCTGGCAAGGGCTGGCGCCCGATAACCCGGCGATTCGCGATCTCAGCTATCTGGTGATGCGCAATCACCTGCCGCAGGCACGTTTCGTCTGCCTGTGGGATTTCGCTAACCGCGCGCCGCTGACGGAGGTGAATGTGCATCATACGCCAGCCGGTACGCACATTACCTTCTGGCGCGGCGATCGCGTCACGCACGTGACGCTGTATGACGATCCCGGGAAACGACCTGATGCGATCCTTCCGCTCCCGGAAAGCGGCATCTGATCGCAACGGGGGATTTATTCGTCTTCATCCTCAAAGCGCGCCACAATCCGATCCCCGGTATGCGAGGCGCGCAGTTCATCCGCCACTAAAGCAATCGCCTGGCCGCTGCTCATGCCCTGCGACATCAGCTCCTGAATTCGTTCCACTGCTTTTTGCTGCTGCTCGTGGCTCAGCGAAGGTAAACCTGCAAACATGACTGACTCCTGCTACATTGTGGGGCGTAATTATTTCACGCCGTCCGCGCGTATACCAGCGGACGGTAACGATCAGGATTGAAGAAGACGATGTTGTCCCCCGCTATGATTTCCCTGCCCTGGCGTCCGGATGCCGCTGAATACTATTTTAGCCCGTTAAGTTCCCAGCCCTGGGCGATGCTGCTGCATTCCGGTTTTGCCGAACATGCGCATAACCGTTTTGACATCATTGTCGCCCAGCCGCGCGCCACACTGGTGACTCACGGTCAACTAACCACCCTACGCGAAGGGGAAACCGTCTCAACCTCCGCCGCCGATCCGCTTACGCTGGTGCATCAGCAACTGGCGCACTGTAACCTGCAGCCGCAGCCTCATCCGCATCTGCCGTTTCTCGGCGGCGCGCTGGGACTGTTCGGCTACGATTTGGGTCGTCGTTTTGAACATCTGCCGGCGCGGGCCGACGCGGATATCGAACTGCCGGATATGGCGGTAGGTATTTATGACTGGGCGTTAATCGTCGATCATCAGCGCCGGGAGGTATCGTTATTCAGCTATGACGATCCGCAGGCGCGCCTGGCGTGGCTGGAAGCACAGACTGCGCCTGTCGCTGCAACCTTTACCCTGACCTCAGCGTGGCGCGCTAATATGAGCCGCGAGGAGTATGGCGAGAAGTTCCGCCAGATTCAGGCTTATCTGCACAGCGGCGACTGCTATCAGGTCAACCTGGCGCAGCGGTTTACGGCGAGCTATCGCGGGGATGAGTGGCAGGCCTTCCGTCAGCTTAACCGCGCCAATCGCGCGCCGTTCAGCGCCTTTATTCGCCTGGATGAAGGGGCCGTATTAAGCCTGTCGCCCGAGCGTTTTATTCAGCTCCGGCAAGGCGACATTCAGACCCGGCCCATCAAGGGGACATTACCCAGGCTGGCCGACCCTGAGCAGGACGCGCTGCAGGCGCAAAAGCTGGCGAACTCGCCAAAAGACCGCGCCGAAAATCTGATGATCGTCGATTTAATGCGTAACGATATTGGCCGGGTTGCGGAACCCGGTAGCGTTCGCGTTCCTGAGCTGTTTGTGGTGGAGCCCTTCCCCGCCGTGCATCATCTGGTGAGCACCGTCACCGCCAGGCTGCCCGCTCATCTGCACGCCGCCGACCTGCTGCGCGCGGCCTTTCCCGGCGGCTCAATCACCGGCGCGCCGAAGGTCAGAGCGATGGAGATCATCGATGAACTGGAACCGCAGCGGCGCAACGCGTGGTGCGGCAGCATCGGCTATCTCAGCTTCTGCGGCAACATGGATACCAGTATCACTATCCGTACGCTGACGGCCTGGCAGGGACACCTCTACTGCTCCGCCGGCGGCGGAATTGTGGCCGATAGCGAAGAGGCAGCGGAATATCAGGAAACTTTTGATAAAGTTAATCGTATCCTGCATCAACTGGAGAGCTAGAACATGGCGGACAGCGCCCTCGAACTTGACGATTTCCTCTCGCGTTTTCAGCTTCTGCGTCCGCAGCCCACGCGCCACGCGCTCAACCAGCGCCAGGCCGCGGTGCTGGTACCGATAGTTCGCCGCCCGCAGCCGGGGCTGCTGCTGACCCAGCGTTCGCCGCTGATGCGCAAGCATGCGGGTCAGGTGGCCTTCCCCGGCGGCGCGGTAGATAACAGCGATGCAACGCTAATCGCCGCCGCGCTGCGTGAAGCGAAGGAAGAAGTGGCGATCCCGCCGGAGTCGGTTGAGGTGATTGGCGTTCTGCCGCCGGTCGATAGCGTAACCGGCTTTCAGGTTACTCCGGTGGTAGGGATTATCCCACCCAATTTGCACTATCACGCCAGCCAGGATGAAGTGGCCGCGGTCTTCGAAATGCCGCTGGCCGAAGCGCTGCGCCTGGGGCGCTACCATCCGCTGGATATCCATCGCCGCGGCAATTCGCATCGCGTCTGGCTCTCCTGGTACCAGCATTATTTTGTCTGGGGAATGACCGCCGGCATTATTCGCGAGCTGGCGCTACAGATAGGCGCCCGTCCTTAGCTATACTCAAACTGAGACGGCGTTCTCAGCATTAGTAAATCCGCGGTTATCCATTAGTTTAATTCATGTGAATAGATAAGCTGATGACCCGGTTCCCTCTTACACTATGCGCAGTGATTACATCGTTGTCGCACCCGCGACAACCCTGTCAGGAGTGTTAGCGTGATTAGTATATTCGACATGTTCAAGGTGGGGATCGGCCCCTCATCTTCCCATACTGTAGGGCCGATGAAGGCCGGTAAACAGTTCGTCGATGACCTGGTCGAAAAGGGATTGCTTAATGAAGTGACGCGCGTGGCGGTTGACGTCTACGGCTCACTGTCATTAACCGGCAAAGGCCACCATACGGATATCGCCATTATTATGGGACTGGCGGGCAATCAGCCCGATACGGTCGATATTGACACGATACCGGCATTTATCCGCGACGTTGAAACGCGCGGTCGCCTGCTGCTGGCCCAGGGGCAGCATGAGGTCGACTTCCCGCAGAATGACGGTATGCGTTTTCGCAGCGACAACCTGCCGCTGCATGAAAACGGCATGACCATTCATGCCTGGGCTGGCGAGAAAGAAATCTACAGCAAAACCTATTACTCCATCGGCGGCGGTTTTATCGTCGATGAAGAGCATTTCGGCAAAGAGAGCGCCAGCGAACTCACCGTACCCTATCCGTTTAAATCCGCTCAGGAAATGCTGGGCTACTGCAAAGAGACCGGCATGTCGCTCTCCGGCATGGTGATGCAGAATGAGCTGGCGCTGCACAGCAAAAAAGAGATTGAAGACTATTTTGCCAATATCTGGCAGACCATGCGCGCCTGTATCGATCGCGGAATGAATACCGAAGGCGTTCTGCCCGGCCCGCTGCGCGTGCCTCGTCGCGCCTCGGCGCTGCGGCGGATGCTGGTTGCCAGCGATAAACTCTCCCACGATCCGATGAACGTGGTGGACTGGGTCAACATGTTCGCGCTGGCGGTCAACGAAGAAAACGCCGCCGGTGGCCGCGTGGTGACGGCACCGACGAACGGCGCCTGCGGCATCGTACCGGCGGTGCTGGCTTACTACGACCACTTTATCGAGTCCGTCAGCCCGGATATCTATATTCGTTACTTCCTGGCGTCAGGGGCTATCGGCACGCTGTATAAAATGAACGCGTCCATTTCCGGCGCGGAGGTGGGCTGTCAGGGCGAAGTGGGCGTGGCCTGCTCAATGGCCGCTGCGGGCCTGGCGGAAATCCTTGGCGCCAGCCCCGAGCAGGTCTGCGTGGCGGCGGAAATCGGCATGGAGCACAACCTTGGCCTCACCTGCGACCCGGTGGCCGGCCAGGTACAGGTGCCGTGCATCGAACGTAACGCCATTGCCTCCGTCAAAGCGATCAACGCCAGCCGGATGGCCATGCGCCGCACCAGCGAACCGCGCGTCTCGCTCGATAAAGTCATTGAGACCATGTACGAGACCGGTAAAGACATGAACGCCAAATACCGGGAAACGTCGCGCGGCGGCCTGGCGATTAAAGTTCAGTGCGACTAATCCGTGTCCTACAGAATGCGCCCCCGGGCGCATTCTTCTTTTTCCACGCTATATTATTATCTGCGCCCACTACACTTGCTCTATAACGGCTGTTACTCTCATTAACACTTTTAGCCGACAGGGCGTCGCGCATGCAGACTGCACAAAAAGTTATCACAACCTACCGCAGGAAACGTATCCTGGTTTGCTTGCTGGTCGCGCTACTGACCCTGACGACAACATTAGTGATACGATTTATTTCGCAGCGTAGCTTAAATCAGCAGCGCGTCCAGCTCAGCACCAATAAAATGGTGGCCGCAATGGATAATATTCTGCGGCCCCTGGCGGCCCAGCACGCCACGCTGCTGCAACTTGTGAACCAGCCCTGTCAGGACGTCCACCTCACGTTACGTAAGCTGGCGGCATCGCTGCAAACGGTACTTTCCATCGCGCTGGTCCAGTCTGACCTGCTCTATTGCTCGAGTATTTTTGGCCAACGAAATATTCCGGTTCACCAGTTACAGCCGGCGCTCCCCGCCAACCACGCCCTGCTTACCTTCAGCTACGACGCATCGCTGCTTAAAGGGACGCCGGTACTTATCCAGTGGTATCCCGCTTCGCTTAGCGGCGCCGACGGTGTGCTGCTGGTGATCAATATCGAGCTGCTGGGCGAGTTAATTTTTAACGCAAAATCGCCATTAATTACCGGAATTGGCCTCAGCGTTGGCGATAAAAGCTTTATTAGCGGTTCCGGGCTGATTAAACAGGAATCCTTGCCTGGCGAGCAAATCATCTACCGCCAGTCGTCGACGCAGTTTCCCTTCACCATTAACGTCAGCGGGCCGGGCGCCTCAGCGGTCGCCCTCAATGAGCTACCGGGCGAACTGCCGCTGGCGCTGATAATCAGCCTGTTAATGACCGGCATCGCCTGGCTGGCGACCGCGGGAAGAATGAGCTTTTCCCGGGAAATTAATCTCGGTATTGCCGCCCACGAGTTCACGCTTTGGTGCCAGCCCCTGCAGGACCTGCGCACCCGTCAGTGCTGCGGCGTGGAAATACTGCTGCGGTGGAATAATCCACGCAGAGGCGCTATTTCGCCGGAGGTGTTTATCCCCATAGCCGAAGGTTATAATCTGATCGTTCCCCTCACCCGCTATGTCATCTCCCAAACGGCCCACAAATTAGCCCTTTTTCCGCAGGACAAACATTTTCACATCAGCATCAACGTCGCCGCCCGCCATTTCGCCAACGGCGAACTGCTGCGCGATCTGCATCACTACTGGTTTAGCGCCCATCCGGTACAGCAGCTGGTGGTTGAGCTCACCGAACGCGACGTACTCCAGGATGGCGATCACCATATGGCCGAACATCTCCATTTTAAGGGAGTAAAGCTGGCCATCGACGATTTCGGCACCGGCAACAGCTCCCTTTCCTGGCTGGAAAAGCTGCGTCCTGACGTATTGAAGATCGATAAATCCTTCACCAGCGCAATTGGGATTGATAGCGTCAACGCAACGGTGACCGACATGATCATTGCTCTCGCCCACCGGCTGAAGATTGTGACGGTCGCGGAAGGGGTAGAGACCCGGGATCAGGAAGAGTATCTGCGCGGCAACGGCGTCGATTTATTGCAGGGATTTTACTACGCCCGGCCGATGCCGGTAGAGGACTTTCCGCAGTGGCTGGCGGCGGAAAAGCATCGGGAGCTGAACGCTTAAAAATGCCCGGCGGCCCGAGGGCCGACGGGCATCAACCGTTACTCTTCTTCGTCGTTATACTGTCGCAGCTTGACGACCCGTACCAGATCGACGCGATAGTCGTTGGCTTCAACAATCGTGAACTGCAAAGGTGACAGTTCAAGCACGTCGCCCGGACGCGGAATATGGCCGTTGACGGCAATCACCAGGCCGGCAACCGTGGCAATATCTTCGTCCTCATCGACCAGATCGTCTACCCCCAACGCCTGCTGCAACGCATGCACGTCGGTTGAACCTTTCACCAGCCAGCCGTCGCCGTCGATGACAATTTCCGGCGTTTCGTCAGCGTCCGGGAACTCGCCGGCAATCGCCTCCAGTACGTCCAGCGGCGTAACCAGCCCCTGTACGACGCCAAACTCGTTAGTCACGATGACAAAGCTACCGCGGGCGCGGCGCAGCACGCCCAGCAGATTGATCGGGTCCAAAGTTTCCGGGACCACAATCGCCGGCGAGGCGGAAGCCAGAGCGGCAACGTTGTCACCCGCTTCCAGCGCCACCAGCATCTCTTTCGCCCGCACGATACCGATGATTTCATCCAGCTCGCCGCGGCAGACCGGGAACAGGCTGTGCGGTGAAGAGAGCAGCTGACGGCGAATTTCCTCTTCGCTTTGCTCGGCGTTTACCCAGCTAATTTCCCCGCGCGGGGTCATAATGCTGCGCAACGAACGCTGGGCCAGGGTCAGCACGCCGTTAATCATGTAGCGCTCTTCTTCCGCAAACGCGCCTTCGGGGATCGGCACGACGGACGCGCTATCGCTATCATGCGCCGCGGCGCTTTGCTTACGCCCGCCCATCAGACGGAGGATCGCATCGGCAGTGCGCGCGCGCAGAGGCAGAGTCGATTGATGACGAATAAAGTTACGGCGCGCAATCTGGTTAAAGAACTCGATGGTTATCGAGAAGCCAATCGCGGCGTACAGGTAACCTTTCGGTATATGGAAACCAAAACCTTCAGCCACCAGGCTCAGGCCGATCATCAGCAGGAAGCTCAGACAGAGCACTACCACCGTCGGATGCTGGTTGACAAAATTAGTCAACGGCTTCGAAGCCAGCAGCATCACCGCCATCGCGATCACCACCGCCGCCATCATCACCGGCAGGTGGTTAACCATCCCGACCGCGGTAATCACGGCGTCCAGCGAGAACACGGCATCCAGCACCACGATTTGTAGTACCACCACCCAGAAGCTGGCATAGCCTTTACCATGACCGGAGTCATGCTGGCGGTTCTCCAGCCGTTCATGCAGTTCGGTGGTCGCCTTAAACAGCAGGAATATCCCCCCGAGCAGCATGATCAGGTCGCGTCCTGAAAACGAGAAATCGGCAACGCTGAAAAGCGGTTTCGTCAGGGTCACCATCCACGAAATAACCGACAGCAGACCCAGGCGCATAAACAGCGCCAGCGAGAGGCCGATCAGGCGCGCCTTGTCCCGCTGCTTTGGCGGCAGCTTGTCGGCAAGGATGGCGATAAACACCAGGTTGTCGATACCCAGTACGATTTCAAGGACGACAAGCGTCAGCAAACCGGCCCAAATAGAGGGATCCATTAAGAATTCCATGAGCAGCTCCAGTTAACGGCAGGCGTAGTCATCGCTGTGTCATGCACAGACGAGACACTTGTTGCTGGTGAAAAGACGTAGCAGGTGGCGGCGGCAAACGCGTGCCGGAAGGTGAAAAGACGTCGGTGACGGTCCATATAGCGGGCTATGCCCTATACTCCTGAGTAATTAAACGGAACGTAAACATAGCAAAATATAGAGCATAATTGGAAAAAATTTACCTGTCTTTGCAATAGCTAAGACTATTTTTTGCGCTGCAAAATAATTACCAACAGATGCATAATTAGCGGAGCTTCATCACATTAATTATTTTTTCACTGTCTAAAATAATTCGCTGTAGTAATTACTTTATATCTTACACCCTTACTGAATCGATTTTGTTCGCAAGAGTGATTCAGGATGTATCAGAACAGATGATGCATTCACGATTATAAAGGAGGTAGCAAGTGACGATTGCTATTGTAATAGGCACACATGGTTGGGCTGCAGAACAGCTGTTAAAAACGGCAGAAATGCTGCTGGGCGAACAGGAAAACGTTGGCTGGATTGATTTCGTCCCTGGCGAAAACGCAGAAACGTTAATCGAAAAGTACAACGCTCAGCTGGCAAAGCTGGATACAGCAAAAGGCGTGTTATTTCTCGTCGATACATGGGGAGGCAGCCCGTTTAACGCGGCCAGCCGCATTGTCGTCGATAAAGAACATTATGAAGTCATCGCGGGCGTTAATATTCCGATGCTGGTCGAAACGCTGATGGCGCGTGACGACAACCCGTCGTTCGATGAGCTGGTTGCCCTGGCGGTAGAAACCGGTCGCGAAGGCGTTAAGGCGCTGAAAGCGAAGCCGGTGGAAAAGGCCGCCCCTGCTCCGGTTCAGGCGGCTGCCCCGAAAGCGGCTGCGCCATTGAAGCCAATGGGTCCAAACGACTACATGGTTATCGGGCTTGCGCGTATCGATGACCGTTTAATCCACGGCCAGGTCGCCACTCGCTGGACTAAAGAAACCAACGTTTCCCGCATTATCGTCGTCAGCGACGAAGTTGCGGCGGATACCGTACGTAAAACGCTGCTGACTCAGGTTGCTCCTCCGGGCGTTACCGCCCACGTTGTAGACGTCGCGAAAATGATCCGCGTCTATAACAACCCTAAATACGCAGGCGAGCGCATTATGCTGCTGTTCACTAACCCAACGGACGTTGAACGCGTGGTTGAAGGCGGTGTGAAAATCACCAGCGTCAACATCGGCGGCATGGCTTTCCGCCAGGGTAAAACGCAGGTGAACAACGCCATTTCGGTCGATGAGAAAGATATCGAAGCGTTCAAAAAGCTGAATGCCCGCGGTATCGAACTGGAGGCCCGCAAAGTTTCCACCGACCAGAAACTGAAAATGATGGATCTGATCGCCAAGGTGAAATAAGTCACCCCGCGGATCGCAACGCAATTTTCAACTTAAGACTTAATCAACAGGAGAAGTACAATGGAGATTACCTTTCTTCAGATTGTGCTGGTGTTCATCGTCGCGTGTATTGCGGGTATGGAGTCGGTACTTGATGAATTTCAGTTCCACCGTCCTCTGGTGGCCTGTACGCTGATTGGCGCCGTTCTCGGGGATATGAAAACCGGTATTATTATCGGTGGTACCCTGGAAATGATCGCCCTGGGCTGGATGAACATCGGTGCGGCCGTTGCGCCGGATGCCGCCCTTGCTTCCATCATCTCTACCGTTCTGGTTATCGCCGGCCATCAAAGCATCGGTGCCGGTATCGCGCTGGCAATCCCGCTGGCCGCGGCAGGCCAGGTTCTGACCATTATCGTTCGTACCATCACCGTTGCCTTCCAGCACGCGGCGGATAAGGCCGCGGAGAATGGAAACCTGACGGCCATATCCTGGCTGCACGTTTCATCGCTGTTCCTGCAGGCCATGCGTATCGCTATCCCTGCCGTTATCGTGGCGATTTCCGTCGGCACCAGCGAAGTACAGGGTATGCTGAACGCCATTCCAGAAGTGGTTACCGGCGGTCTGAACATCGCGGGCGGCATGATCGTGGTCGTCGGTTACGCGATGGTCATCAATATGATGCGCGCAGGCTACCTGATGCCGTTCTTCTACCTGGGCTTTGTTACCGCCGCGTTCACCGATTTCAACCTGGTTGCTCTGGGTGTAATTGGTACCGTGATGGCGGTGCTCTACATCCAGCTGAGCCCGAAATACAACCGCGTAGCGGGTGCGCCTGTGCAGGCTGCTGGTAATAACGATCTCGACAACGAACTGGACTAACAGGTGAGCGAAATGGTTGATATGACTAAAAATACCACCGAGAAAAAACTGACTCAGAGTGATATTCGTGGCGTGTTCATTCGTTCTAACCTGTTCCAGGGTTCATGGAACTTCGAACGTATGCAGGCGCTGGGCTTCTGCTTCTCCATGGTGCCGGCTATTCGTCGCCTGTATCCGGAGAACAACGATGCGCGTAAACAGGCGATTAAGCGTCACCTTGAGTTCTTTAACACCCATCCCTACGTTGCGGCGCCGGTTCTCGGCGTAACGCTGGCGATGGAAGAGCAGCGTGCTAACGGCGCAGAGATCGACGATGGTGCTATCAACGGTATCAAAGTTGGTCTGATGGGCCCGCTGGCCGGCGTGGGCGACCCTATCTTCTGGGGTACCGTTCGTCCGGTGTTCGCCGCGCTGGGCGCAGGTATCGCCATGAGCGGCAGTCTGCTCGGGCCTCTGCTGTTCTTTATCCTGTTTAACGCGGTGCGTCTGCTGACCCGTTATTACGGCGTAGCGTACGGTTACCGTAAAGGTATCGATATCGTTAAAGATATGGGCGGCGGCTTCCTGCAGAAACTGACCGAGGGGGCGTCAATTCTCGGCCTGTTTGTCATGGGGGCATTGGTTAACAAGTGGACGCACGTGAACATCCCGCTGGTGGTTTCCACCATCACCGGTCAGGATGGCCAGACGCGCGTGACCACCGTGCAGACTATCCTTGACCAGCTGATGCCGGGCCTGGTGCCGCTGCTGCTGACCTTCGCCTGTATGTGGCTGCTGCGCAAGAAAGTTAACGCCCTGTGGATCATCGTTGGCTTCTTCGTCATCGGTATCGCGGGCTACGCTGTCGGCCTGCTGGGCCAGTAATCTACACGCTGTGCGCCGGGGGCTTGCCCCCGGCTTTTTTATTTGGAGGATGGATGACAATCACGGACCTGGTGTTAATCCTGTTTATTCTCGTTCTGCTCGCGTTTGCGATTTACGATCAGTTCATCATGCCGCGCCGCAATGGCCCCGTTTTGCTGGCTATCCCCCTGCTCCGCCGCAATCGCGTCGATGGCATTATCTTCGTCGGCCTCATTGCTATCCTGATTTATAACAATATTGCCAGCCAGGGCGAACTTATCACCACCTGGCTATTATCTGCCCTGGTCTTGATGGGGTTATATCTTTTCTGGATCCGTTCACCCAAAATCATCTTCAAAAAAGAAGGCTTTTTTTTCGCCAATATCTGGATCGAATATAAGCGTATTAAAGAGATGAATTTATCGGAAGATGGCGTGCTGGTCATGCAATTAGAGCAGCGTCGCCTGCTAATTCGCGTGCAAAATATCGACGACCTGGAAAAAATATACAAACTTCTCATTTCAACTCAATGAGTTACAATTTAGCCTGCGCTATATTTTGTCATTCCACGGCGAATGGAATATAGCCGCGGCTATATTCCATTCGTTTAATTCGCCGATATTTATTAACGAATTATTCACTTCTAAATTTAAATGAAAATCGTTATCATTTGGTTAGCAAAATAACCTGACTCTGTTATTGTTTTATATTCTAAAATTATGTTAAGGTTGCGCCCGTCGTTGGGGAGTAGCCAATTTTCTGCCTGCCAGAAAATGTACGTGTCAACATACTCGTTGCAAAACGTGGCACGTACGGGTTGAAGAAGAACGTCTTCAATCAGGCGAGACCATAGACGCATTGCTGCTGTACGCGGCGCCTCATCTTCAGGATGGGCTGCGTATTTTACTGGGGGCGGCGATGTGTCATATGGATTATCCCCGGTCAGGACGCTCTCATGAATGTATCCGCTACAATTCTTCTTGCCTTCGGCATGTCCATGGACGCCTTCGCGGCCTCTATTGGCAAAGGCGCCACTCTCCATAAACCTAAATTTTCTGAAGCCCTGCGCACGGGTCTTATCTTTGGCGCTATCGAAACGCTCACGCCGCTGGTCGGTTGGGGAATGGGGATGCTTGCCAGCCAGTTCGTTCTCGAGTGGAACCACTGGATTGCCTTTGTGCTGCTGGTGTTTCTCGGCGGTCGAATGGTTATCGAAGGGTTTCGCGGCGGCAACGACGACTGCGAAACTCCGCGACGCCACGGTTTCTGGCTGCTGGTGACCACCGCATTCGCTACCAGCCTTGACGCCATGGCCGTCGGCGTTGGCCTGGCGTTTCTGCAGGTCAACATTATCGCCACCGCGCTGGCTATCGGCTGCGCCACGCTGATAATGTCGACGCTCGGTATGATGGTGGGACGTTTTATCGGCCCGCTGCTCGGCAAACGGGCGGAAATCCTCGGCGGTATCGTGCTGATTGGCATCGGCGCCCAGATCCTCTGGAGCCATTTCGCCGGCTGATCCTCAGGCGTCGCGCTGCCAGCAGTGAATGGCAAAATCGGTCTGGCAGTCAAATCCCACCTGTTGACGCAGCGCTTCCCGAACCGGCGGCTTAGCCCGCCACGCAAACGGCGTCATTTGCAGTAAAGCTTCCGCCTCGCTGCCGTTAAGCTGCATCGGATAGGCCAGCTGCTGCTGGTGACGTAGCGTAAACCCTGCCATCTCTTCCGCGTTTTGCTCGTGCAAACGCACTTCGTCGTATATCAACCCTTTCAGCTCCATCAGGTGACGAGGCCCCGGCGTCGCGGTGATGACCCAGCCGCCGGGGCGGACAACGCGCGCCAGCTCAACGGCATTGCAGGGGGCGTAAATACGTACTATCGCATCCAGGCTTGCATCCTCAAACGGTAAACGCTGGCTGGAGGCGACGCAAAAGTTGACCTGCGGGTACCGTTTTGCCGCCGCGCGGATAGCGGATTTCGACACGTCCAGACCCCAGCTGCGGCTGGCGATGGCGGCAAAAGCGTGCGTGTAGTAGCCTTCCCCGCAGCCGATGTCCAGTAAATCGGTCGGAGCGAAAGTGTGCAGATAAGCGCAGATCGCGTCGCGAAGCGGCTGATAATGACCCGCATCGAGAAACGCCCGCCGGGCCTGCATCATTTCAGCGCTGTCGCCCGGATCGCGGGAACGCTTAAACTGCACCGGCAGTAAATTGACGTACCCTTCCTTCGCCAGATCGAACTGATGCCGCTGCGGGCAGATAAAGCTATTATCGCGGCGCTCAAGCGGCGCGTGGCAAAGTGGGCAACTGTAAGACATGGCAACTCCGGTGTGCTGAAAGGGCGAAAGTGTAGCGCTATTCGCCCCTCCAGGCCACCGTTACAGCGCAGGCGGCAGCACGCCGTCATGATGCATGACGATCAGGTTTTCAGAACCCTGCGGCATCCCATCTGGCATCACGTTTTCCAGGCGCAGGACATCGCCCATGATCTGGCTGAATACCGGCGCCGACACTGCTCCACCGTAATACGAACCGTTGCTGGGGTCGTTCATCACCACTACCAGCGCAAATTTTGGGTTACTGGCGGGCGCCACCCCTGCGGTGTAGGCCACGTATTTGTCGATATATTTCCCGTCAGGGCCAATTTTCTTGGCGGTACCGGTTTTTACCGCCACCCGATAGTCGCGCACCGCCGCTTTGGTGCCCCCGCCGCCCGGCAAAGCAACGCTCTCCATCATATGTTCGACTTCATGCACAATCTGCTCCGGCATCACTCGGGTGCCCATGACCGGCGGATCGATACGCGTGATCGATAGCGGACGCTCAATACCGTAGCTGCCGATAGTTGCGTAAACATGCGCCAGCTGAAGCGGCGTAACCATCAGGCCGTAACCGAAGGCGAATGTCGCCCGGTCCAGCTGTCCCCAGTAGCGACGCTGCGGCATCAGCCCGGCGCTTTCACCGGTTAATCCCAGACCGGTAGAGTCGCCGAAACCGAACGCTTTATAGGTATCGATAAGATGTTGAATCGGCATGGCCAGCGACAAATGTGAAACGCCGGTATCGCTGGATTTTTGCAGAATGCCGGTGAGGGACAGCTCAGGGTAGTAACCGACGTCGCGAATACGATGACCGTCGAGGGTAAACGGATGGGTATCCACCACGCTATCCGGCTGAACAATGCCCTGCTGGAGCGCGGTCATCAGCACCAGCGGCTTAACCGTCGACCCCGGCTCGAAAGTATCGCTAATCGCGCGATTGCGGAAATCATCCAGCTTCGCGTCATCGCGATTGTTAGGGTTGAAATCGGGGTAGCTGGCCATCGACAGGATTTCCCCGGTATCAATTTTAATTAATACCGCCGCCCCTGATTCCGCTTTGTTCCAGCGCACGGCGTTATCCAGCGCGTCCTCGGTCACCGTTTGCAGACGCTCATCGATACTGAGCTGCAAATTGTGGGCCGGGACCGCCGGGACTTCGGTGATATTTTCGATGACGTTGCCGTGCCGGTCTTTGCGCACCAGACGGCGCCCGGGCTGACCGGTTAGCTGGGCATTAAAGCTTTTCTCTACCCCCTCGATCCCCTGATTATCGATATTGGTAAAGCCCAGCAGATTAGCCGCAACGTGCCCCGCGGGATAAAAACGACGCGACTCATCGCGCAGATTAATCCCCGGCAGGTGCAGCTTGTCGATCCACTCCGCCTGCTCCGGGTTTATCTGGCGCGCCAGATAGAGAAAACGCGCATGAGGATGCGCCTGCACGCGATGGGCAAGCTCGCTAAGGTTGAGGTGTAAAGCTTGCGCCATCGCCTGCCAGCGCGGGCCATACCCGACGCCGCCTTTTGCGAGAGTTGTTTGCGGATCGATCCAGATGGCGCTCACCGGCACGCTAACCGCCAGCGGGCGGCCCTCGCGATCGCTAATCATGCCGCGCTGCACGTCGATAGGCTCTTCGCGCAAGGAGCGCATATCTTCTTGTTTAACCAAATTGTCGGGAGAGACAATTTGCAGCCAGCCTACCCGGGCCAGCAGCAGACCCATACAGCAAAGAATGGCCACGCATAACAACCCAAACCGTAAAGGGGTAAAGTTAGCGGCTGACTTAAGTTTGTTCTTTTGCACCTTAGCTCCATCATTATTTTGCAACCACCTGATTTAACAGATATATACAAAACAGGTTGCTAAACAGTGCTAATAAGGATGTTGTTTTGCAACAAAGCGCAACAGAGGGAGGAAAAATGACATGATTTGCAATAAAGACTAAAAAGCCCCGCGGCTGCGAGGCTTTCTTACAAGATTCAGTGGTCTAAATCAGATAGCAGTTACGTTAACTGCAGCTGGACCTTTCTGGCCGTCCTGAATTTCGAACTCAACGTTCTGGCCTTCAGCCAGAGTTTTGAAGCCGTTACCCTGGATAGCGGAGAAGTGTACGAACACATCTTTGCTGCCATCAGCCGGAGTAATGAAGCCAAAACCTTTAGACTCGTTGAACCACTTAACTTGACCTTTAATCTTTGCCATTTGCAAAATTCCTTAGACTGTTTTCTTCGCCCGTGGGGCACTTACATAGATAAAACTGACACATGACTGCATGAGGCACTAATATAAGGTTCGGCAGAGAAGCGGTATTCAACGACAACGTGTTTACTCAGGACTTCTTTACTGAAAATGCCACACATAAACAGAACTGTACCTCGTTTAACCCGAAAGGTGTTATCACATACTACGTAAATAATGGCAAGCCATTTTTAGACGGCTCTCGATCGCTCGCACAAATTATAAGGGAATCATTTGATCACCTGCACATTTATGCGACTTTGCTTCCTCTGGCTTATCCTTCTCCCTCCGCGCTGGCGCCGCTGAGACGGCCCCCTGCCTGGGGGTTTATCCGCCATTGCTCAATGACTTCAGCTTGCCGGGCCCCGCGTAGAGCCAAGCTGCCAATTTTAGGGGGAGTCAGAAAGCATTGCATAAAGATGCATTTAAAAGCTCATATCGATAGTTGAAAAATTGCTTTACCGGCCCATGGCATAATATCGAAGCGCGTTAATTGAAGTACTTAAAATATTGTCTATACTTCACCGCAATAATGAACGCCTGATGACAGTCGGGTCTTTCCTGTTCTTTTATTTGATGAATTAAACAAACTAATTAAAGAGAGCATAAACGCGCCGCCTCCGCTTGCCGGTGGGCAGGTTTACGGTCGGAAGAGAATTTATCGATAAGGATACGTTATACACCGGGGGAGATACAGGCGCACACCGTCACGATGTACACCTGACAATCAGATTAGCGCTCTGCGACCAGACGAATGAAGTCGTCGTCGCCTTTCCCCTTCTCGGCGATGGAAGGTTCTGCGGCACTCTCCTTCTCTGGCTCATTGGCCTCGCAGAGACGGCGCAGCAGCGCGTTTTGCCGCTTTTGCTGATCCAGCAGCGCCTGCAGCAGCGCTATCTGCTCATTAGCGCGCGAGCTGGCGCGATTAACAAAAAACCATAACAACAGGCCGACAAGCAACAGCACAACTGAAAGCGCCACGGATGCCAGGCTTACAATCCCAGGATTTAGTAACTCACTCATTTCACCACCTCAAAGAGAAGGCGTTTATTCTACCACCCGCGCGGCAGAAGAAAATCAGTCATATTAAAAATGTCTTACCAGGGAATAAATTTATTGATAGTGCAGATGCCGCTGAAGAACTGTACATCCTGATCGCACATTACGTTAAGCATCTGAGTCCATAGCAGTAAACAACCTGCGATGATGACTATCAGCAAAACCCAGCGTAATTTTTTCACTCCACACTCCGCATCAGTACCAGATGTCGCCAGGATAACATGACCTTCTTAAACCGCGGCTAACTGTAATACGAAAGGCAAGTTTAGGAATCATAGACTTGTTTCAAACGATGTTCATGCCAGAATGGACGCAAGGATAATACAAATAATGAGGCAACAATGCGATTGATCATTCGTACCATTGTGGTGCTGGCTATCTTGTGGATTGGCGTATTATTAAGCGGCTACGGCGTATTAATGGGCAGCAGTGAGAATGCCGGGGGGCTGGGATTGCAGTGTAAATATCTCACGGCTCGCGGCATCAGTACCGCACAATATGTTCATTCCAGCAGCGGTATTATCGGCATTACCGATTGCCCTATCCTGCGAAAAAGCGCCACGGTAGTCGATAACGGCTAGTCACGATCGGGCTACAGACGCTGTAGCCCGATTTACGCACAAGGTCAGAACGGATAATCGTTGTAGCCCATCTGTTCTGAAATTTTACGCGCCGCCGTGTGCAGCATCGCCACGTACTCGTTCAGGCGCTCCTCCGAGAAACGCAGCGTCGGGAAAGAGATACTCAGGCCCGCGATAACCACGCCGAAGCGGTCGAAAACCGGAACCCCGATGCAGCGCAGCCCCTCTTCCTGCTCTTCGTTATCTTCGCCATACCCCTGCTCGCGGACCTTATCGAGAACCGCCAGCAGCGCTTCGGTGCTGGTGATAGTTCTGTCGGTGCTGCGTTTGTACTCCACCCCTTCCAGAATCTGCTCAACCTCGGCACGATCGCGCCAGGCCAGCAGCACTTTACCGATCGCGGTGCTGTACAGCGGGTTACGACGCCCGATGCGCGAATACATGCGCAAATTGTACATTGAGTCGATTTTGTGGATGTAAACAATGCTGTCTTCATCCAGGGCGCCCAGGTGGACGGTCTCTTTCGTCAGGCGTGAAAGCTCGCGCATCTGAATATCAGCGCTGCGCACCAAATCAACGTTCTGCAAAGCCCGCGCGCCAAGTTCGAAGAGTTTCAGGGTCAGAGAATATTTCTCGGACTCACCTTCCTGAGCTACGTATCCCAGCGATTTCATGGTCTGCAAAAAGCGATAAACGGTGCTTTTTGACATCATGACGCGCTGGGACAGTTCGGTAATGCCAATTTCACGCTCTTCGCCAAGCGCCTGCAGAATGCCAAAAACCTTCAATACCGAAGAGACAGAATCTGGCTGTTTATCCAAATCTGCAACTGCCATTTATCACCTCATCGCAACTGTTTTATAAAAATTAGAACCGGTTTTTATTATAAATTCGCATCCCGCTACCCGCAATCGTTCTTCTGCCGATTCGTTACAAATCTGCGACATGCCGCTGAATAATCAATGCTAAAATTATTAACCAGTTAATAGTTCCCGATAAGATACAGACTTCACATGGATAAAAACATCTCCGATGGGCTGCCTTTACCGCAGCGTTACGGCGCCATTCTGACCATTGTATTAGGCCTGGCGATGGCGGTGCTGGACGGCGCTATCGCCAACGTCGCCCTGCCGACCATCGCCAGCGATTTAAACGCATCCCCGGCCTCTTCAATCTGGATAGTCAATGCCTACCAAATCGCTATCGTTATCGCGCTGCTGCCGCTCTCTTTCCTCGGCGATATGGTCGGCTACCGGCGTATTTATAAAATCGGCCTGGTGCTTTTTACCTTCACCTCACTGGCCTGCGCGCTCTCCAGAAGCCTGGAAATGCTGACCCTGGCGCGCGTGGCGCAGGGGCTCGGCGGCGCGGCGCTGATGAGCGTGAACACTGCGCTGATTCGCCTGATTTATCCTCAGCGCTTTCTCGGCCGCGGGATGGGGATCAACTCTTTCGTGGTGGCCGTCTCCTCCGCGACGGGGCCGACCATCGCCGCCGCGATTCTCTCAATGGCTTCATGGCAATGGCTGTTTCTGATTAACGTTCCGCTGGGGATTATTTCACTGCTTCTCGCGATGCGCTATCTGCCAGCTAACACCGGCCGCAGCAAGGTTACCCGCTTCGACCTGCCGAGCGCCATCATGAATGCCCTCACTTTTGGCTTACTGATTACCGCCCTCGGCGGGTTCGCTCAGGGCCAGTCAGGCGCGCTGGTTGCGGCGGAGGTTATGGCCATGCTGGTCGTCGGGTTCTTTTTTGTCCGCCGCCAGCTCAAAATGCCGGTCCCCCTGCTGCCGGTTGACCTGCTGCGCATTCCGCTATTCTCTCTGTCAATTTGTACGTCGATATGCTCTTTTTGCGCCCAGATGCTGGCGATGGTTTCGCTGCCGTTCTTCCTGCAGTCAATGATGGGGCGTAGCGAGGTGGAAACCGGTCTGCTCCTGACGCCGTGGCCGCTGGCCACTATGGTGATGGCGCCGCTGGCGGGATATTTGATTGAGAAAGTTCACGCCGGGCTGCTGGGTGCGATGGGTCTAATCATCATGGCCTGCGGCCTGTTCGGCCTGGCTTTACTGCCCTCCGCGCCGTCGGACCTGGATATTATCTGGCGAATGGCGCTCTGCGGCGCGGGCTTTGGTCTGTTCCAGTCCCCCAACAATCACACCATCGTCTCGTCAGCGCCGGCTCATCGCAGCGGCGGCGCAAGCGGCATGCTGGGGACCGCGCGCCTGCTTGGACAGAGCACTGGCGCCGCGCTGGTGGCGCTGCTGTTTAACCTGCTGGGCGATAGCGGAACCCACACCGCCCTTTTGCTGGCCGGAACGTTTGCCGTCGTCGCGGCCGCCGTCAGCGGGCTACGCGTCACGCAGCCGCGCGTCAGGCTGTAACGCAAAACCGGCATAAAAAAATCCGCAGCCCGAAGGTTGCGGATTTTTGTTTTCAGGGCCAGACGCGACGGTTATTTCAGGTATTCGCCGCTGCGCAGGGCTTCAATACGTTTATCCAGCGGCGGGTGAGTCATAAACAGCTCGCTCATGGATTTCGCTTTGCCGTTAATGCAGAACGCCATCATGCTGCTGGCCTCCTGCGGCTCATAGCTGGTTTTCAGACGCTGCAGCGCGGCGATCATTTTCTCACGCCCTACCAGCTTCGCTGAACCGGCGTCCGCATGGAACTCGCGGTAGCGGGAGAACCACATGGTGATGATGCTGGCCAGAATACCAAATACCAGCTCCAGCACCGTGGCTACCGCAAAGTAGATCAGCGGGTTGCCGTTGCTGCTTTCACCTTCATCGCGGTTGCCGCCGAGGAAGCCCGCCGCAATCTGCGCGATAACGCGCGAGATAAAGATAACGAAGGTGTTCACTACCCCCTGGATCAGCGTCATGGTGACCATATCACCGTTGGCGATGTGGCTAATCTCATGGGCGATAACCGCTTCCGCTTCATCACGGCTCATGTTCTGCAGCAGCCCGGTACTGACCGCCACCAGCGACGCATCGCGGCGCGCGCCGGTCGCGAAGGCGTTAATATCCGGCGCATGGTAGATAGCGACCTGCGGCATAGCGATGCCCGCCTGGCGCGCCTGCTGCGCGACGGTATTCATCAGCCAGCGCTCGGTTTCGTTACGCGGCTGCTCAATGACTTCCCCACCCACCGATTTCAGCGCCATCCATTTCGACATCAGCAGCGAAACGATTGAGCCGCCGAAACCAAACAACAGGGCCATGATCAGCAGCCCGGTCATGCTGCTTGACTGAATTCCCGTCAGGCTCAGCACCAGCCCGAACACCACCATCACTGCCAGGTTGGTCAGCAGGAAAAGCGCGATTCGCATCATAATTTTCTTTTAACCTCGATTTAACAAAACGCACTATGCGATTACCCACATGGTATGGGTAGAACGCCAATTTTCAACCATCAGGCCCCGCTAAGTCACGAGAAAGACACAACTTTACATTTTGTAGCATATTGCTGACGCTGGGCAAAAGCGTTGACATTTTGTTGAAATCAGGCAATGAACGTTGGGAAAGGCGAGAAAGAAAACGGGCACAACTTAGTGTGCCCGTTGGGGGATTATTTACTGGCCGGAGGCTCTACCGCAGGCCGATCCTTTTCCTCATGGGCCAGGTCGAGCGCAATATGAACCGTTTCATCAAGATACGGGTCAGGCTCCTGGTAATCCTTCGGCAGATCTTCCAGTTTTTTCAGTAGCGGCTTGCCTTCGCGTTTCAGGCGATCGTTAACGCGGGCCAGACGAATCGCATCATCTTCTTCATTCTCCTTTTCACGCTGCGCGTAATTCAGGGAGACGATGTTGCGTTTGTCTTTCATCGCGTTATAGCGAGCAATGTCCTTCATGATGTACTGGAACTCAGGATCCTTGGCGATACGGGCATCGTGGCGCTTCAGCAGCTCGGGTCCGAACGGCGTCAGGTCACCATACTTCACGAAGGTTGCCGCATTGACGCTATCCCACGGCAGCGCGTTATCTTCATACTGCTCGCCGGTTTCACGCTCTTCGGTTCCGGTCGGCATCATGATGTCTGGCGTCACACCCTTGCGCTGAGTACTCCCGCCGTTAATACGGTAGAATTTCTGGATGGTGTACTGTACGGACCCCAGCGCCGGCCAGTCAGGGCGCAGCATCTGATCGTAAATGCGGTTCAGCGAACGATACTGCTGGACGGTCCCCTTGCCAAAGGTCGGCTCACCGACGATCAGCGCTCGGCCATAGTCCTGCATCGCGGCGGCGAAAATTTCAGAAGCCGAGGCGCTGAAACGGTCGACCAGCACCACCAGCGGGCCTTTGTAGTACACCACGCCGTCGGTATCGCTGTCTTCACGCACCTTACCGTTATTATCGCGAACCTGGACAACCGGGCCGGATGGAATAAACAGGCCAGAAAGCGAAACCGCTTCGGTCAGCGCCCCGCCGCCGTTGCTGCGCAGATCGATAACGATGCTGCTAACGTTCTGTTTCTCCAGTTTCTGCAGCTGAACCTTGACGTCGTCCGTCAGGCCAACATAGAAACCCGGAATATCCAGCACGCCAACCTTCTCTTTGCCGACGGTTTTGACTGACATCTTAACCGCGCGGTCTTCAAGACGAATGCGTTCGCGCGTGAGGGTCACAATCCGCGTTTTCGCGCCTTTACCCGCCGGGAGAATTTCCAGACGAACCTTGCTGCCCTTGGGACCTTTAATCAGCGCCACGACATCATCAAGACGCCAGCCGATGACATCAACCATGCCTTTACCCGGCTGGCCAACGCCAACGATACGGTCGCCCACGCTGATGGATTTACTCTTCGCCGCAGGACCACCGGCCACCAGTGAGTTGATCACCGTATAGTCGTCATCCATCTGCAGTACCGCGCCGATACCTTCGAGAGACAGGCTCATTTCGGTGTTGAACTGTTCGGTATTGCGCGGAGAGAGATAGTTCGTATGCGGGTCGATTTCACGCGCAAAGGCGGTCATCGCCAGCGAGAAAACGTCTTCACTATTGGTTTGCGCCAGACGGCGAATGGCAAACTTGTAGCGACGGGTTAGGGTCTCGCGAATCTCTTTATCATCTTTGCCAGCCAGCTTGAGGCTGAGCTGATCAAACTTCACCTTGGCATCCCACAGCGCATTCAGCTCGGCCTCATCTTTCGGCCAGGGAGACTTGCTGCGGTCAAGGTTGAAGTTGTCATTGCCGGTAAAGTCCATCGGACGTTCCAGCACTTTCAATGCATATTGATAACGCTCAAATCGACGCTTCTGCGCCAGGTTATACAGGTCGTAAAAAACGTCCAGCTTCCCGCTGCGCAGCTCATCGCCGATTTGATTCTTTTTCGCGGCAAACTGGGCCACGTCGCTGGCTAACAGCACGTTATGGCTGTAGTCGAGCAGGTTCAGGTAGCGATCGAAAATTTTTGCCGAAAAGGCATTATCAAGATCGAACTGCCGGTAGTGAGAGCGGGTAAAGCGCGATGTGACGCGCTCGCTCACCGTCGCGTGCTGCGGCTCTTCTTTCAGCACGGGGATTTGATCGATCCGGGTGATATCGTCCACGGCGAATGACTGGCCTGCGATTACCAGCAGGCCCGCCAACGCGGTGAGCTTAAAGAATTTGTTCATGCCTGGCCCGGCCTCCGTTTCAGAACACCAGGTGTTCTGCGCGTACAATCATTGACATACCAGAAGTCAGCTGTACACGAACGCCATCTTTGGTGATTTCCAGGACGGTGGCGTCCATTGCATTATTGCCTGCTTTCACCTTCAGTGCCTGGCCAACGGTCAATACAGACACATCTGATACAGGGGTATGACGCTCTTCGCGCGGCGCTTTGGCTGCTGCTGCCGGGCGAGGTTTACGCTGCTCAGCGCCGTCTTTACGACGCGCCTGAGGCTGAGGACGTGGTTTACGCTCGCGACGTGCCCCCTCTTCCGGCTGGCCTGCTGCGGCAGCGGCTTCGCGTTTTTTGGCCTGCTGCGCTTCGCGCTGCGCCTGGACGCGGGCTTTTGCTTCTTCAAGCTGCTGACGGGCATGAGCGACGTGCTGCTCTTCCAGTTCGCCGCACGGGTTGCCGTCAAGGTCAACGCGGACTGCGCCAGGCTTAACGCCGTACAGGTAGCGCCAGCTCGAAGTATAAAGACGCAAAGCAGCGCGAAGTTGGGTTTTGCTGAGATTCATCTCTCCGCCAACGCGCTCAACGAGATCCTGAAAAATACCGACTTTCAGGGGGCGAGCTTCGCCTTCAGCGCTAAAACACTGAGGGAAACGTTCGGCCAGAAACGCAATGACTTCTTTACTGCTATTCAACTTAGGTTGATTTTCCATGAAATTTCCTGATTACAACGGACGTAGCCAACAAGCCGCAGGCATGAACAGGCGTCATTATAATGACGTCATCGGTAAATGCTACGTTATCCGTTGATTATCCTGCGACGCGGGTGAATATTTTTTGATAATCAGTCGCAGAAATGAGTTTTTCCAGATGCGCGACCAGTTCTGCCAGTCCCTGCTCATCTTCAGCGGTGAAGCGGGAATGCGCCGTGCTATCGATATCCAGGACGCCGATAGTTTGATTGTTCACCCGTAACGGGAAGACAATTTCCGAATTACTGGCGGCGTCACAGGCGATGTGCCCATCAAACGCGTGAACATCCTCTACCCGCTGCACGCGATTCTGCGCGACGGCAGTCCCGCATACGCCGCGTCCGACCGGAATCCGCACGCAGGCCAGCTTGCCCTGGAACGGGCCAAGCACCAGCGTGTCACCTTCCAGAAGATAGAAACCGGCCCAGTTCACGTCGGTCAGCCGCTCGAACAGCAGCGCGCTGGTATTTGAAATCATCGCCAGAAAACTGGTTTCGCCTGCCATTAACGCCTGAAAATCGCGGTTCAAATCCGCGTAGAATTCTGATTTGTTCATTATTTGGTCGCTTAGTTGTCTTACTACCTTACACTTACAGCCTAATAAAATAAGCTTTAAATGCATTCATGCTCAAGATGAATTCATTCCTGAGTTAAGATAGAGAGATACACTCATTTCTGTAAGCTATAAATGCCACTAAAAACACCCAGGATTACGCCAGCAAAAAAAATGATCGTCTACTCGGTCAGCGCCCCCGTTGAGCACGCTCACTATCAGCGCTGTCCGCAGTGCGACCTGCTGTTTCGTTTACCGGTCCTTAAAAAGAATCAAAGCGCCTGGTGTCCCCGCTGCAACGCCAAAGTGCGCGATGGCCGCGACTGGTCGCTTACCCGGCTGGGCAGCATGGCAATCGCGATGCTGCTGCTGATGCCTTTTGCCTGGAGCGAACCGCTGCTGCGTTTGCATCTGCTGGGCGTGCGTATCGACGCTAACGTCCTTCAGGGCATCTGGCAAATGACCGGCCAGGGCGATCCGCTCACGGCGGCGATGGTGCTATTTTGCGCGGTCGTGGCGCCGGTGCTGCTGGTGGTCTCAATCGCCTATCTGTGGCTGGGCAACGTGCTGGGCATGAATCTGCGCCCGATACTGCTGATGCTGGAGCGGCTCAAAGAGTGGGTGATGCTGGATATTTACCTGGTCGGCATCGGCGTCGCCTCCATTAAGGTGCAGGATTACGCCTTCCTGCAGCCGGGCATCGGGCTTATCGCCTATATCTCCCTCACCCTGCTCAGTATCCTGACGCTTATCCATATGAACGTGGAGGAGCTCTGGGAGCGTTTTTACCCCCAGCGCCCGGCGCTGCGGCCGGATGAAAACCTGCAGGTTTGCCTCGGCTGCCATTATACCGGCCATCGCGATTCGCGCGGCCGCTGCCGTCGCTGCCACACTCCCCTGCGCCACAGACGCCGCCAGAGCCTGCAAAAGAGCTGGGCTGCGCTGATTGCGTCAATGGTTTTCCTGCTGCCTGCCAACCTGCTGCCGATCTCGATTATCTACGTCAACGGCGCGCGTCAGGATGACACCATCCTTTCCGGCATTATGTCGCTGGCCAGCAGCAACGTCGCTATCGCCGGCGTCGTGTTCATCGCCAGTATTCTGGTCCCATTCACCAAAGTAATTGTATTGTTTACGCTGCTGGTCAGCATACAATTCAAGTGTGAACAGGGGTTACGTACCCGCATCCTGCTACTGCGGCTGATTACCTGGATCGGCCGCTGGTCTATGTTGGATCTTTTTGTCATCGCATTAACCATGTCGCTGATCAACCGCGATCAGCTCCTCGCGTTTACGATGGGGCCCGCCGCGGTCTATTTTGGCGCCGCGGTAATATTAACTATCCTTGCTGTTGAATGGCTGGACAGCCGCTTACTTTGGGACGCACATGAGTCAGGAAACGCCCGCTTCGCCGACTGAAGCCAAAATTAAAACTAAACGCCGTATCTCGCCATTTTGGCTGCTGCCGGTCATCGCGCTGCTGATTGCCGGCTGGCTGATATGGACCAGCTACCAGGATCGCGGTACGACGATCGTTATCGACTTCCAGTCCGCTAACGGTATCGTCCCTGGCCGCACGCCTATCCGCTATCAGGGGGTAGAAGTCGGTACGGTGGAGAACATCTCGCTGAGTAAAGATCTGAGCAAAATTGAGGTTTCCGCCAGCGTCAAGGGCGATATGAAAGATGCGCTGCGCAAGGAGACGCAGTTCTGGCTGGTAACGCCGAAGGCTTCTCTCGCCGGCGTGTCCGGCCTGGATGCGCTGGTGGGCGGTAACTATATCGGCATGATGCCCGGCCAGGGCGAGCCCGAGGATCACTTTGTCGCCCTCGATACCCAGCCGAAGTACCACATCAACAACGGCGAGCTGATGATTCATCTCAAGTCAGCGGACTTGGGTTCGTTAACCAGCGGCTCGCTGGTCTATTTCCGCAAAATTCCGGTCGGCCGGGTATATGACTACGCCATTAATCCGAACAATCAGGGCGTCACCATTGATGTGCTGATCGAGCGGCGTTTCACCAACCTGGTGAAAAAAGAGAGCCGTTTCTGGAACGTATCCGGCGTGAAGGCGGACGTCAGCCTGAGCGGAGCGAAAGTCCAGCTGGACAGCCTCTCGGCGCTGGTGAACGGCGCTATCGCCTTTGATTCCCCGGATGATTCTCCACAGGCTCAGCAAAACACGGATTATCACTTATACGAAGACCTGGCGCACAGCCAGCGCGGCGTGGTGGTTAAACTGGATCTCCCGGATGGCGCAGGCTTAAAAGCGGGCTCTACGCCGCTGATGTACCAGGGCCTGGAGGTCGGCCAGCTCAGTAAGCTGAATCTCAATGCCGACGGGAAAGTGACCGGCGAAATGACCGTCGACCCGAGCGTCGTCAGCCTGCTGCGCGAGAAGACGCTGATTCAGATGAAGAAGCCAAAAATCTCGCTGGATAACCCCAGCGTCAGCGCCCTGCTGACCGGCACCACCTTCGAGCTGGTCCCCGGCGAGGGTGAACCCCGCAACCAGTTTGCGGTGCTGCCTGCCGATAAATCCATTCTGGAAGAGCCGGATGTCGCGACCGTCACGCTCACCGCGCCGGAAAGCTACGGCATCGACGCCGGGCAGCCGCTGATTCTGCACGGCGTGCAGATTGGCCAGGTTCTGGAGCGCAAGCTGAACGCCGATGGCGTCACGTTCCAGGTGGCGGTGATGCCGGAGTACCGTTCTCTGGTACGCGGCGATAGCAAATTCGTGGTCAACAGCCGCATCGACGTTAAAGTCGGCATCGATGGCGTGGAGTTCCTCGGGGCCAGCGCCAGCGAATGGGTCAGCGGCGGGATCCGCATTATCCCGGGCGACAAAGGGGCGATGCAAAGCCGCTATCCGCTGTACGCGAACCAGGAAAAGGCGCTGGAAAACAGCATGAGCGATCTGCCGACCACCACGCTTACGCTCTCAGCCGAGACGCTGCCGGACGTGCAGGCAGGCTCCGTGGTGCTGTACCGTAAATTTGCGGTCGGGGAAATCATCACCGTGCAGCCGCGCAAGAACGCCTTTGAGATCAATATCCATATCAAGCCGGAATATCGCCATCTGCTGACCAGCAACAGCGTGTTCTGGGCCGAGGGCGGCGCGAAAGTGCAGCTTAACGGTAGCGGCCTGACGGTGCAGGCATCCCCGCTCTCCCGCGCGCTGAAGGGCGCGATTAGCTTTGATAACCTCAGCGGCGCCAGCGCTAGCGCGCGGATCGATAACAAACGCGTGCTGTATGCGTCAGAAACCGCCGCCCGCGCGGTGGGTGGGCAGATAACCCTGCACGCCTTCGACGCCGGTAAAATCGCCGAAGGGATGCCAATTCGCTACCTGGGGATTGATATTGGCCAGATCCAGTCGCTGAATTTAATTACCGCGAAAAACGAAGTGCAGGCGAAAGCGGTTCTCTACCCGGAATACGTCAATACCTTTGCCCGCGCCGGGACGCGTTTCTCGGTAATTACGCCGCAGATATCCGCGGCGGGCGTTGAACATCTGGATACCCTTTTCCAGGCCTATATCAACGTCGAGCCGGGACGCGGTGCGCCGCGCCGTGATTTCGAAATACAGGAAACCACGATCAGCGATTCACGTTATATCGACGGCCTGAGCATTATCGTCGAAGTACCGGAAGCGGGTTCGCTGGGTATCGGCACGCCGGTGCTTTTCCGCGGGCTCGAAGTCGGCACGGTGACCGGTCTGATGCTCGGTTCGATGTCGGATCGCGTGATGGTACAGCTGCGTATCAGCAAGCGTTATCAGTATCTGGTGCGCAACAACTCGGTGTTCTGGCTGGCTTCCGGCTATAGCCTCGACTTTGGCCTGATTGGCGGGGTGGTGAAAACCGGTACCTTTAATCAGTTCATTCGCGGCGGCATCGCGTTTGCGACGCCTCCGGGTACGCCGCTGGCGCCGAAAGCGCAGGATGGCAAACACTTCCTGCTGCTGGAGAGCGAACCGAAAGAGTGGCGCGAATGGGGCACCGCCCTGCCGCGCTAAGCATAACAGGCTCCGGTGTCCGCCGCCGGAGCCTTTATGGTAAACTACGCCCCCTTTTTTCGTTGTGGTGCGCTCCCCGTGGCTCAAAACGCTGTCTATCTTCCTGAAGAATTCCTCGCTCAAATGCGTGCGGCAATGCCGACGCATCTCTCTTTTGACGACTTTATCGCCGCCTGCCAGCGCCCGCTGCGGCGAAGCATTCGCGTCAATACGCTGAAAATCACGGTGGCTGATTTTTTGCAGCTGGTCGCCCCCTACCGCTGGCAGCTCACGCCGGTTCCGTGGTGCGAAGAGGGTTTCTGGATCGAGCGTGAAGATGAAGACGACCTGCCGCTGGGCAGCACGGCCGAGCACCTTAGCGGGCTGTTTTACATCCAGGAAGCCAGCTCCATGCTGCCGGTTGCCGCGCTGTTTGCCGACGGCCAGATGCCGAAGCGGGTGATGGACGTCGCCGCCGCGCCGGGTTCTAAAACCACGCAAATCGCCGCCCGCATGGGTAATGAAGGCGGCATTCTGGCCAATGAATATTCCGCCAGCCGGGTTAAAGTCCTGCACGCCAACATCAGCCGCTGTGGAATCAGCAACGTGGCGCTGACCCATTTCGATGGTCGGGTATTCGGCGCCGCGCTGCCGGAATGCTTTGACGCGATCCTGCTCGACGCCCCCTGCTCCGGCGAAGGGGTAGTACGTAAAGATCCCGATGCGCTGAAAAACTGGTCGCCGGAAAGCAACGCGGAAATTGCGGTGACCCAGCGCGAGCTGATTGACAGCGCGTTTCACGCCCTTCGCCCCGGCGGGACGCTGGTTTACTCCACCTGTACCCTGAATCGGCAAGAAAACGAAGAGGTGGTCAACGGGCTGCTGGCGCGCTATCCGCAGGCGGTAGAAGTCGTGCCGCTCGGCTCACTGTTCCCGCAGGCCAGCGAAGCCCTCACCGAGGAGGGCTTCCTGCACGTCTTCCCGCAGATTTTTGACTGCGAAGGGTTCTTCGTCGCCCGTTTACGTAAAACCGCGGCCATCGATCCGCTTCCGGCGCCGGGTTATAAAGTGGGGAAATTCCCCTTCACGCCGCTTAAAACCCGCGAATCCGCCGCCGTGATTGCCGCCGCCGCCGCCGTCGGTTTGCAGTGGACCGACGACCATACGCTCTGGCAGCGCGATAAAGAAATCTGGTTATTCCCACAGGCGCTCGAAGCGTTATTCGGCAAAGTGCGCTTTTCCCGCATCGGCATCCGGCTCGCCGAAACCCATAACAAAGGCTACCGCTGGCAGCACGAAGCGGTGATTGCGCTTGCCGCGCCGGCCGCTCCCCTGGCGCTGACGGAGGCCGAAGCGGAAGAGTGGTATCGCGGTCGCGATATCTATCCTGAAACGCTCCCGCAGAAGGATGATGCGATTGTCACCTATCAGGGCGCGCCGATCGGGCTGGCGAAAAAAGTCGGGTCGCGTTTAAAAAATAGCTATCCCCGCGAACTGGTGCGTGACGGTAAGCTTTTTAGCAAAAAAGCGTGATGGCGCGTCGAAAAACAGCATTTTTTCACTGGCGCTTTACGCCCGTTTGTCTACGCTGAAAAATGGCGGCCTTAACTGGTCGTACCACAACTCAGCAGACAAACGGGGTGAATTTATGGCCAAAACTAACGTACGTATCGGCGCGTTTGAGATAGACGACGCCGAACTGCACGGCGAACAGCAGGGAGAGCGAACGTTAAGCATCCCCTGCAAATCCGATCCGGATTTATGTATGCAGCTTGATGCATGGGACGCGGACACCAGCGTACCCGCCATACTTGATGGTGAACATTCCGTCCTCTACCGTAAGCACTACGATCGCCAGTCCGATGCCTGGGTCATGCGCCTCGCCTGACTCAATTGAACCCGTCGCCTGAGACGGGTTATTTATTTCCCCGCTTCTCCGTCATCTCCTACACTTAACGCTATGTTTTTCAGGATATGAGGCTCGGATGTTTGCCTTAGTGCTGTTTATTTGTTACCTGGACGGCGGCTGTGAAGATATCGTTGTCGATGTTTACGATAACGAGCGGCAGTGCACAACGGCCATGGACGATCAGCGGATACGCCACGGCGGCTGCTTTCCGGTAGAAGATTTTATCGATAGTTTCTGGCTTCCCGCCCGAGAATACAGCGATTTTTAGCCTGCCAGCTGTAGCGCCACCAGGGTTAGCTCTCCACCAAACACGGCCCCCGTATCGATATAGTGCTGGTTATCGCTGTCGTAGCGTCGTTTCAGCGGCGTATGGCCGAACCAGAAATGGTCTGCGCCGGCAATCGCGCCGTGACGCCCGGCGAGGTGGTCAGTAAGACGCTGCCGACGCCACAGCACCTGGTGCTCATCGACAGCGCGCTGCCAGCGATAAACCGCGGCGGGGTAATCAGCGTGGGCAATCACGTGCACCTGCTCACCGCTGTGGAGTTCAATAATCAACGGCAGTCGGCGGCAGCGGGCAATAAGCGCCGTAAGGCGTTGCTTTTGGCTCGCCGCACGCTGCGTATACCAGTCGCCTCCGTTCATCTCCCAGAGCCTCATATCGCCGTCGGCAAGCGCCTCCAGCGCCATCTGTTCATGGTTTCCACGCACCGCGTAAACCCAGCGATAGCGCAGTAAATCCAGACACTCCGCGCTTTGTGGCCCACGATCGATCAGATCGCCCACCGAAAGAAGCAGATCCTGGTAAGGGTCAAACTTGCGCTCACGAAGGGCCGCCATCAGGCGTGCGAAACAGCCGTGCAGGTCGCCCACCAGCCAGATATTACGCCAGTCGCAACCGTAAATACGCTGATACATATTTCGTCCTCCTCGCATAATTATAGGAAAACCCTGCGGCTTCACCGCCCGTAAATTGGCACCTCAATCGATTTTAAACGAAAGCCAAATATAGTCCGGCCGGGCATTAAGCTCCCCACGATATATCCATAGAATAGAGGCTAAATAACACCGAGGTATTCATCGTGACGGATAACAGCCTGCATTCAGCCAGCGTAGTTGAGCGACGCCCAAATCTCATTGCCGATCTGGTGATGGGCCGGATCACACCCGCCCCCATCTGGCAACAACGTCATTACCGGCTTAAGTTTTTACTGCGCACGGCATTATTTTATGCGCCAACGCGCAGCATGCTGGAGAGCCTGTCGGCGCGTGCGGATTTCAATCAGCTGCTCGCCGCTCAGGTGACGCTGCCGGGTAAAGTCCATCGCCAGTATTTAACCCGCGGGTTAAACGCCAGCCAGCGCGCTCAGGCCATTATCAGCCACTATCAGTTCGTTGATTCCCTGGGCGCCTCGCGCCTCGCCGGGGCCATGACCGCCGCGAAAGATGTGCCGCTGCTTGAGCTGACAGGCAAAGACGACAGCCGGTTTACGCTCTCCGCCTCCTCGGCGGGCAAAGCCGAACGCGAGGGCGAAACGACGCTGTGGCTGCGCGATAGCGATGAGATTGTGCTTGCCAGCGCGACCTTTAGCGTCACCCGCCAGCAGGAGCAATGGCAGTTGACTATCGGCGGCCTGCAGGGGCCGCGCAGCACCGTTCCGCACGAAGTGATTAAACGGGCGACCCGCGCCTGTTACGGCCTGTTCCCGAAACGCCTGCTGATGGAATTTATCTGGTTAATGGCGGCGCGTTGCAACATTCATCACATTTACGGGGTCAGCGACAGCGGCCACGTCTTCCGCGCGCTGCGCTATCGGCTGAGTAAAGGGCGCCATTTTCACGCCAGCTATAACGAGTTCTGGCACTCTATCGATGGGGTCGCCGACGGCGCCTGGCGCTGGCGCCTGCCGCTGCAGCTGGAAAGAAAGACGCTTGAGAGCATCGCCAGTAAGAAACGCGCCGAATATCGTCGCCGCTTCCAGCTGCTGGATGATATGGCCGCTCAGATGGCGATACTCATGGATTAGCTCTCCCGCCGCTTCGCCAACGCCGTTTAGCACAACGGCGTTTGCATCTTCAACGGCGCTTTAGTTACTATCATAACTTCGTTGTACTCCTTGCGGACGGCTAGTGAAGTTATGAGCAAAACAGAATTACTCCTGCTGGCTATCCTGTTGATTATTTTGACCGCTGCTCTGTGGTTTATTTTTAGCGGACAAATATGGTTTCTGGTGAGCTTTCTGGAAACATGGCTGTACCCCTCTTTTGTGGCGCCAGAATAAATCGTTGCCCATTATTTTCACGCCGTCGTTCGCCCCCTTCGCCTCCCTGACAATAACCCATAGCGCGGTCAGAAGAATAACCGCCAAAAAAGTGAAAAACCGTCTCTTATCTATTATTTCATTTGTCATACAAATGTGTATACTGGGTCACTTCCGATGTTGGCCCGTAAAGTTCACCTGCACTATGGGCCTGATTTTGTGCAGGTGTTTTCTCCTCGCCCTTGCTCAACGGCGCCTCCAGTGTCTATACCCGCCTTTTTGTCCAGATTTTTTGTTGCAAACTTTGCGCCAGATTGTGATTTAAGAAAAAATCGCCCTATTTTCACGCCCCTTCAAAACACAATTAAAAAACATAACACCAACAATTAATTAACAAAAAGAGTTTGCATCCACACAAAAGGCATAAACACAGAACAACAATCCAATAAAAAACACATAACCAGCCATAAATACAAAATTACACATATCTTGCAGGAGTAGTTATACGTTAACCAACAAAACCGCGGCACTTAATCGGTGACCAACGTCTATCGCTACATTGTTGTTTTTCTTCAGCGGCTTTCCACTAAGAGGTTCTCTATGAACGTCACAACGATCTCGCGCAGTCTCCTGGGCGGCTTACTGAGCGCCATAGTCATTCTTCAACCGGCTTCTGCAGCGGGAACCTTAAGCGGCCAGATTGGCGTCCAGGTGACGCTCGGCAGCGGGTGCAGCGTATCGAATGTCCGCAATGGCGAAAACAACCGCTGGGGCAACATTAATTTCGGCTCCTATGGCGATTTAGCCAACTCCATTGATGCGGAGATCACCGGCAGCGGCGGCGGAAGCGCCCTAACCGTGACCTGCACCGAGGATCTTGCCTCGACCCTGACGCTTGACGGCGGCCAGGCTGGCGATGCTGCGCTGCGCTATATGAAAAACGCCGGTGGCACCCAGCAGATTGCCTATCGGCTCTATTCGGATGCCGCCCGCAATAACGAAATCCTGCCTGGCGGCACGATACCTATCGTTGGCACAGGGAATCCACAGGCGATTCCTGTTTTTGCCCGCATTCGCCCCGAAGACCAGAGCGTCAACGCGCCGACAGCCGATGTGTATGACGACATTGTCACCGCGACCTTAGCCTGGTAACCGCATAAGGAAAATGGGCGTCATGCTTCGACCAGAGTGGCTTACATTACTTCTGCTTTTTACCTCGGGCGCCCATGCCGCCGTTGCCCAAAAGACGTTCAAAGTCTCCGCGCAGATAACCGCAGGCTGCGCGCTGGGCGCCGGGGACGGCTCCCAAACGACGGACTTCGGCACGCTGAATTTTGGCACCCTGTCATCGCTTTACAGCAACGTGGATGTCGCGAGTACCGCCGGCGCAGGTTCCATCATCGTGACCTGCACGCCCGGCACCGCTATTTCAATCGCCCTCGACTATGGCGTCAACGGCGGCTCAGCCACTCAGCGCTACATGTCGAACGGCAACAGCAGCACGCTGGCGTACCAGCTTTATCAGGACGCCAACCGCGCTAACGTTTGGGGCAGCAGTACGCTGGCCCTGAGCGTTGCATCCTTTCCGAGCACCACGCAAACCTACACGGTTTATGGCCGCCTTTTTGCCACGAATGGCTTCCCGGCGGTGGGCTCCTATACCGACACGGTCACCGTCACGCTGACCTATTAGATAATTCACAGGTTAACTATGATTCGCTGTAGATTTGCGCCGTTTATATTCGCTTTATTGCTTCCCTCATCCGTGCTGGCCGCCAGCTCCGTTCTGGTATGGCCGATATTTCAAACGATCGAAAGCCACGAAACAGGGTCTGAACTGTGGCTGGAGAATCGCGGCAGCGCGCCGGTTAATTTGCAGCTGCGCGTGTTTGCCTGGGATCAAAAAGCGTCAGCGGACGTCTACGCCGATCAGCGGGATGTTGTCGCCAGCCCGCCTTTTACCACGGTAGCGCCGGGGCAGCGCCAGCTGGTGCGGCTCATGCGCGTCGCCCCCATCGCAAACGGCAAAGAGCACTCCTATCGCATTGTTATCGATGAGATCCCTGCCGCGCAACCCGCGGCGCAGACGGAACAGAACGCCGCCGGGCTGAAAATGCGCATGCGCTATGTCCTGCCGCTGTTTACCTATGGGCAGGGCGTCACGCCGCTAAAGAACGCGGGTTCAGTCGAACCGGTAAGGGCCACGCTGCGCTGGTCGCTCTCGCAGCAAAATAACCGCCAGACGCTGTGCATCGAAAACAGAGGCAATCAGCACGCGCGCCTCAGCGCGGTTTACTGGGCGAACGCGAGCGGCAAGGGGCGCATTCCCCAGGCTAATGGTCTTCTCGGCTACGTTCTGGCGCAGAAAAAGAGCTGTTTCCCGAGCGCCGGAAACGCTTCCGTGCCGTCAGGAATGCATCTGTTCGCGAAATTAACGGATAACGGTCAGGCGGTGGAAATTCCGGCGAATCGTTAAAAATGAGAGATCTGAAAAGGACGGCGTCCGGGGGGCTGATGGCGATGGCGTCGGTAACGGCCTGCGCCGCGACCTATGATTCCCTGCCTGCGCCTGCGGCATCCTACGGCGAAAAGCAGGAGTACGAGCTGTACCTCAGCGTATCGGTCAACGGCAATATTCTTGCCGGCGCCGTTCCGGTAAAGGTCAACGCTGGCCACTACTGGATCGCGGCCAGCGTGTTGCAGCAAGCGCATATTCCCCTGCAAACCGGCGACGCGCTGGTTGATGTGACGACGCTACCCTCGGTGAAAGTGGAATATGACCAGCCGGGTCAGATCCTCAAGCTCCAGGTTCCGGACAAATGGCTCCCCGAGCAGCACATCGGGGGGACCACGGAACAACCTGGCCAGACCGCGATAAGCAGCCCGGGAATTTTATTTAACTACGACGCTTACAGCCTCTTTTCATCCGGCGGTTCGCAAACCACCAGCACCTTCACCGAAACGCGCCTTTTCGGCCCGCCGGGCGTCCTTTCCAATAACGCCGTGATTCGGCAAAACTGGTCTTCGACGGGCTACGAGCAGCAGGGCTATATGCGCTACGACACCCTGTGGAAGTACAGCGATAGCGACCAAATGATTAGCTACCAGGCCGGGGACGTGGTCAGTAACGCCCTGACGTGGAGCAGTTCCGTGCGCATGGGGGGGCTACGCCTGAGCCGCAACTTCAGCGTTCGCCCGGATCTGGTGACATATCCGCTGCTTAACTTATCCGGCAGCGCGGCGGTTCCTTCAAGCGTCGATCTGTTTATTAACGGCTATAAGAGCAGCTCTGCGCAAATCAATGGCGGCCCCTATACGCTGACCAACGTTCCCTGGATCAGCGGCGCCGGCGAAGCCACCGTAGTGACCACCGACGCTCTGGGTCGCCAGGTCTCCACCAGCATCCCTTTTTATGTCTCCAATACCCTGCTGCGGGAAGGACTGAGCGATTTTGATTTCACCCTCGGCGCCCTGCGCAACAACTACGGTATCAGGAGTGCCGATTATGGCGCCGGCGCGGTAAGCGCTATTTATCGCTACGGATTCAACAACTGGCTCACGCTTTCGACGCATACCGAAGACCGCGAAGGGTTAACCAATGCCGGCATTGGCAGCGATATCGGCGTGGGGAATCTGGGCACCCTCAGCCTGTCGGGCAGCGCCAGCCGTGGCGAGGGAGACGGAAACCAGTTCACCTCGGGTTACTCTTACTATGGCAGTAGCTGGGGAGTGAGCTATCAACATATCCGCCGCAGCGCCGGCTACGACAACCTCAGCACCTATGGGTCTACCGCCACGCTCAGCCGTCAGTCAGACCAGGCCACGCTGAGCCTGAGTCCGTGGGGACGAACCCTCGGTTCTTTTAGCATTGGCTACTTTGATATCAAAGCCGAGGATAATTCGCGCACCCGGCTGCTGAACCTCTCCTGGAGCCGCGGCCTGTGGCTCAGCAGCAGCCTCAGCCTGAGCGTCAACCGCGATCTGCAGGAAGGTAGCTACGCCAGCATGCTGCAGGTCATCATCCCTTTCGATTCGCAAACCTCCGTCCAGCTAAGCGGCCAGCGCGCCAGCGCCGGACAATGGGGAGAAAATATCAGCGTCAGCCGCTCTGCTCCGGCAGAAGGCGGGCTGGGCTGGAACCTCGCCCATTCGATCGGCGGCGATAACTATAGTCAGGCGGATCTGACCTGGATCAACCGCGTGTCAACGCTGAGCGGAGGCTACTACGGGTCGCGCGACGATCGTCACAGCTGGTTTGAGGCCGCGGGCTCGGTGGTGCTGATGGATAACAGTCTGTTTTTCGCCCGGCAAATTAACGACGCCTTTATCGTCGTCTCCACCGGCAACTACCCGAATATTGCGGTGAATTATGAAAATCGCAAAGTCGGCGTGACCGATAAAAATGGTCATCTGCTGATCCCGTGGGCGACGGCGTGGTATCCGGGGAAAGTCACCCTCGATACGCTACCGCTGCCAACGGACACCGAAGCTCTGACGGTGGAGAAACGCATCGCCGTGCGCGAAGGCAGCGGAGCGCTGGTCGATTTCCCGGTGAACCGCGTGCGCTCGGCAACCCTCGTCTTCGTCGATGCCAGGGGGCAACCGCTGCCGGTCGGTACGCCGGTCGAGGAGGTTAACAGCAAGCAACGCGGCCTGGTGGGCTATGACGGCGTAGTCTGGTTCTCGCATCTTGGACGCCACAACGAAGTCAAAATAAACGCCGGAGAGCTTCGATGCAGCGTCCAGTTCGAACTTCCGTCCTCAACGCCGGTTCCGCAGCGGATAGGTCCGGTCAGCTGCCCCTCTTAACAACGGAGATAACGTTGAAAAGTATTATCCTCGTATTCGCGATGCTCTTAGCGCTCGGGCAAGCCAGCACCGCGCTGGCCGCCTGCAGTATCAAAACCAGTGCGCCAGCGATCGGCCCGGTCGATTCCTTTGCGCTCAACAGCGCGCCTCAGGGCGTGATGGCCGGCGCGGGGTTTTACTGCACCCCGGAACTGGTGGCGCTGAACTCAACCAATACGTTAAGCGCCACTCTGGCGTCGGCCAACAAGAGCAACGGCGTTCCGCGGCTGCTTAATGGCGCGGGCGATGCCATCCCTTATAGCGTCTGTTCTGACGCCTCGTGCTCGCCGGCCTATCAGGACGGCGGCGTGATTAGCTGGTCCAGAACAACGCTGCTCGAACTGCTGGGTTTATTTAACTCAAGCGATGGCACCATGCCGCTCTACTTCAGAACCACGCCGGGAGCCAACGTCCCCGCCGGTACCTATACCGATGTGTTAACCATCACCTGGGTGTACCGATTCTGCTACGTCGGGCTCGATCTGCTGGGCATTAAGATATGTATTCCGAATAACGGAACCCTGACCTCTACGGTCAACGTGTCGGTGAAGGTGACCAATGTTTGCTATATCGACAGCGCGCCGGACGTCGAATTTGCCTCTGCCGCCCTTCCTTCCGGTTTTAGCCACTACAGCGGCCAGCTTGCCATCCGCTGCACTAAAAACGCGGCCTACACCGTCAACCTCGCCAGCACTAACGCCAGCGTCGGCGACTGGCGGCAGATGAGCCAGCCCATTGCGAACCAACCAACCGCCTGGCTGCAGTATCAGTTTTACCAGCCCAACGGCAGCGCCTGGACGGAAAGCAACAATCTCAGCGTAACCGGCTCCGGCGCCGCGCAGTCCGCGAACTACACCCTCAAGATTAACCCGACCCAGAGCAACCAGCCTGCGGGAACCTACAGCGATACCGTACTGGTGACCGTGAGCTACTAAAACGTTAGCAAACGATTTTTTGTAAAAGAAATGTTTAGGAAATTATTGTTGTGGTATAAGAAAAAAGCCCCGAAAAAAGCGACTGGGGTTTTGCAATGGAATCTGCGGCTTGTGAAAAACAGATAAAAAGAGACCGAACACGATTCCTGTATTCGGTCCAGGGAAATGGCTCTTGGGAGAGAGCCGTGCGCTAAAAGTTGGCATTAATGCAGGCTAAGTCGCCTTGCCTTATAAGAATAGTTTACCGTGTCAGGTTTTCCAGTCCGCGACAAAAGTGGACGAATAATTCGTATCAAAATTGCTGATGCCAACAAAAAACCGCCACGCCCGGTATCGGGGGATGGCGGTTTTTTTCATGTAAATACAGCGGGATGCAGGCGGCGATCAGCAGAGCTTCTGCGCGCGCTCAATAAAGGGCGCCAGGCTCATTTTTTGTCCCGGCTGCTGCGGATCGTCAATCTGGATCACAGAAATCGGCTGCGCGTTGGTTTTACCGTCTTTCATCTGCTGTTCGGCGATGTCGTTTAGCGGGTACTGCACCAGGGTACTGGGATTAATGGCGAACAGCGCGTTGCCCGGACGGCAGGTCAGCATCACCTCTTCACGGTTAAACGCCCAGCTCTCCTTACCCACCTCAAAGCGGCTTACGGTAATCACCTGCGGTGCCGCCAGCGCAGCGCCAGAACTTGCCAGTAACAACATTGTCAGAACGATTTTTTTCATGATTTAACCAGTTTATTCAGAAAGGTTCCCAGGTGGCAAACAGGCTGACGGCAAACAGCGCCAGCGCCCCCAGCGCAATTTCTATCTGCGTAGTGCGCACGATGAGCTGCTCCGCTCGCGTTCCGCCTGCCGACATGCGTGGCACCAGAACATACCGGTTCACCAGCGCAATTGCCACCATTGCCGCCACCAGCGCACATTTGAACAACAGCATACGCCCCCAGGGCGAGGCGCTGATAAGTCCGCCCTGGATCAGCAGCGCATTTACCACGCCGCTGGCGATGGCGCCGGCAACCGCCAGATGCCCGTAGCGCGAAAAACGCATCATGGTGCAGATGGCCGCCTGCCGCCAGCGACCGTGCGCCAGGCGAAGACAGTAGATAAACGGCAGCAGACCGCCAAACCAGCTGGCCACGCAAAACAGATGAAGCGCATGGTTGGTTCGCTGCACTATCCCCAGCCAGCCATCGTTCATTGCGGCATGCCCGACGCCGGCCAGCAGCAGCAGCTGAGCGCAAAACAGCACCAGCAGCAAACGTCCCGGTCGCCGGGGCTTCAGCCAGACCACCGCCAGCGCCACAAAGGCGAGTAAAATTTGCCATACCCACACGCCGCCAAACTGCGTCCCGGCCACCGCCTGCCAGATAGCCGGCTGCCAGACGTCCGGCCAGCCGTTGCCCATCAAGCCGCCCTGCGCCATCAGCATCAGCAGCGCCGACAGCGCGCTTGCTGATAATAAATAGCGCATCAGCGGATAGAAGCGCTGCATCATCAAACGACGTAAGGCCACCGGCGCCCACCATGCGCCGTAGAGGACGCAGCCGAAAGCGACGATCAGCGAAATGAAATGGATAAAGCGTAAGCTGACATAGACTCCACTCAGCATCGGCTTACTTCACGGTAAAGGTGTATTGCCCTTTCGTCTTGTGGCCATCTACGGAGACCACGTGCCAGTTAACGGTATATTCGCCCGGCGTCAACGCCTGCTCAACCGGTACCGTCAGCTGAGCCTTATTGCTGTCGCTGCGGACGGGTTTACCGAGGGTGATGGTCTTCTGCTGCGGGCCGGTGAGGGTTACGCCGCTAAACTGCGTTTCGATGCCTTCGGAGAAGTTCAGGGTCAGCGCCTGCGGTGAAGCGTTCACCACGGTATTGGCCGCCGGAAGCTGTTGTTGGAGATGGGCGTGGGCCGATGCGCCTGCTGCGGTCAGGCAACCGGCGAGAAACAGAGACAGACGCAGCGCGCGCCCGGCGATGATTGGCATAGTTGTCATTCCTTTTTGTTATGTATGTAGCACAGAGAATAACCCTGTATAATGGCGCAGTCGAGCTAAGCGTCTGAGACTTGCCTTTTTGCCGCGTGCTTAGTACTTTTTGCGGCGTTATCAGAGGAGAAACCGATGGAAAAGAACCTGGCTAAACTATCCCAGGAGGAGATGGACAAAGTGAATGTCGATCTCGCCGCGGCGGGCGTCGCGTTTAAAGAACGCTACAATATGCCGGTGGTGGCTGATTTAGTCGAAAGAGAACAGCCCGAGCATCTGCGCGGCTGGTTTCGCGAACGTCTGATCGCCCATCGACTGGCCTCCGTTTCGCTCTCTCGCCTGCCCTATGAACCGAAACAGAAATAATTCCCGTCCCCTGCGGACATCCACGTTGGCAAGACCCGCGCATTCTATTACGCTGGTTTCTTTGGCCTGGAGCGAGCCATGCTGCGCGTAATCGATACAGAAACCTGCGGATTGCAGGGAGGCATTGTTGAAATCGCCTCGGTAGATATTGTCGACGGACACATCACCAATCCCATGAGCCACCTGGTTCGCCCCGACCGGCCTATCAGCCCGCAGGCGATGGCGATTCACCATATCACCGAAGAGATGGTCGCCGATAAGCCGTGGATCGAGGAGATTGTGCCGCTGTATATGGGCAGTCCATGGTATGTCGCCCATAACGCCAGCTTTGACCGCCGGGTGTTGCCGGAAATGCAGGGCGAGTGGATCTGCACGATGAAGCTGGCGCGCCGCCTGTGGCCAGGCATCAAGTACAGCAATATGGGGCTGTATAAATCGCGCAAGCTCAGCGTCGCGACGCCACCGGGACTGCATCATCACCGGGCGCTGTACGATTGCTATATCACCGCGGCCCTGCTGCTGGATATCATCAACACCTCCGGCTGGACGCCTGAGGAGATGGCGACCATTACCGGCCGCCCGGCGCTGCTCTCCACCTTTACCTTCGGCAAATACCGCGGCAAGCCGGTCTCGGAAGTGGCGGAAAACGATCCTGGCTATTTACGCTGGCTGTTTAATAACCTGGATCGCATGAGCCCCGAGCTGCGCCTGACGCTGAAGCACTATCTCGGGGAGTAATCGGCGCTATACCTCCGCCTGGCCCGGCAGCGTCCCCTGCGCCAGGCCAATCAGAAACGCATACTCCAGCGCCACGCCTTCATAGCTTTTGAAGCGGCCGGATTTACCGCCGTGGCCGGAATCCATATCGGTACACAGCAGCAGCAGGTTATCGTCGGTTTTCAGCTCGCGCAGTTTTGCCACCCATTTTGCCGGCTCCCAGTATTGTACCTGCGAATCATGCAGGCCCGTGGTGACCAGCAAATGCGGATACGCCTGAGCCTGCACGCCGTCGTACGGGCTGTAGCTTTTCATATAGCGGTAATAGGCTTCATCCTGCGGATTCCCCCACTCTTCAAACTCGCCGGTGGTCAGCGGAATCGACTCATCGAGCATGGTGGTGAGGACATCGACAAAGGGAACCTGGGCCACCACGCCGTGGAAGAGCTCCGGCCGCTGGTTCACCGCGACGCCCATCAGCATACCGCCAGCGCTGCCGCCCATGCCGTAGCAAAAACGCGGATCGCCGTAGCCCTGCGCCAGCAGCGCATCGCAGACGTCGAGATAATCGTTGAAGGTATTTTTCTTGCACAAAAACTTACCGTCTTCGTACCACTGCTGTCCCAGCTCGCCGCCGCCGCGAATATGGGCGATAGCGAACACAAAGCCGCGGTCGAGCAGGCTCAGGCGGCTGGCGCTGAAATCCGCATCCATGCTTGCGCCATAGGAGCCGTAGCCGTACACCAGCAGAGGGCTGGCGCCCTTGCGGAAATGTTCGTGACGGTAGACCAGCGAGACCGGGACTTCGACGCCGTCGCGGGCGTTGATCCACAGATGCTCGCTGCGGTAGTGGCTGGCATCGAACCCTTTGACTTCCTGCTGTTTCAGCACCCGCCGATCGCCGGTATTCATATCCAGCTCAAACAGCGTATCCGGCGTCGTCATAGAGGAGTAGCCGTAGCGCAGGCGGGCGGTTTCCGGCTCCGGATTATAGGCAAGCCAGGTCACATAGGCCGGATCGTCAAAGGCAATGCCCTGGGACTCTCTTGTCTTACGATTGATCTGACGCAGGCTGGTCAGCCCGCGCTGGCGCTCTTCCACAACCAGCCAGTCGGTAAACAGGGTAAATCCTTCCAGCATGACTTCGTGCCGCGGCGCGATCAGGGTCTCCCACTGCTGCTCATCGCGCAGGGTAGTGCGATAAAGGCCGAAGTTCTTACCCTCACGGTTAGAGCGCAGATAGAAAGCGTGCTGATAGTGATCGAGGCTATATTCATGATCTTTACGCCGCGGTAGAAAACAGACCGGCTCGGCGTCGGTCATTTCCGCATTGAGCAGCAGCACTTCGCTGGTGGTCGCGCTGGCCAGATAGATCACCACAAACTGCTGGGAAGTCGTTTTGTGCACGCTGACGTAAAAAGTATCGTCCTGCTCTTCATACACCAGAACATCCGCACTGGCCGGCGTCCCCAGACGGTGGCGCCAGACCTGATACGGCAGCAGCGTGGTGGGATGTTTGCGCACGTACCACAGGGTCTGCGAATCGTTACTCCAGGCAAAAGCAGGCGAGACGTTCTCCAGCACTTCCGCAAATTGCCGGTCGTCGTTTAAGGGAAAGAAGCGCAGGCTATACTGGCGTCGGGAGAGATAGTCTTCCGCCACCGCCATCAGGCTGTTGTCGGGCGAAACGCCTAATCCGCCGAGGGTATAAAATTCGCTGCCGGCCGCACGCTGGTTGCCGTCAAGCAGGACGTCCCATTCATCCCACTCCTCTTTGACTACCGGCTGGCGTTGATAAATCGCGTACTCGCAGCCCGGCTCGTAGACCTGACGGTAGCGATAGCCATTTTTGCTGTAGGGGGCTGACACTTCGCGCTGCGGAATACGGTCGATAATCTCCTTGAGTACCCTGTCCTGCAGGCTACTTTGCGAAGACATCACTTTTTTGCCGTACTCATTTTCCTGGCGCAGATAATCCAGCACTTCCGCCTGCGAGCGATCGTCATCGCGCAGCCAGTAGTAATTATCGATTCGCGTGTCGCCATGTAATGTCATGGCATGGGGGATCCGTTTCGCTTTTGGTGGCATCTGCTTATTCTTCTGCGGCTTGTATTGAGTACTAAAATTTTCAGGCTGCTTCAAAGCAGCCTGAAGGGTGACGTGACTACACAATATATAAGGGTGGCAAAAGTCGCCAGCGATGCAAGCGAAACGTGCGGATTTAGAGCGTTACGGCCTGTTTTTGCGCCTGAATATCCCGTTCGATATCCTCACGCACTTCCTGCGGGAGCTTCAGCGCTTCGCCGAGGGCGTTCAGATAGCTGCGTTCCATAAAGTGGTCAATATCAATGACCGCGCAGCTGATATAGTAAACTTCAAGCGCCTCTTGCTCGCTGCTGATGCCCTGCGCCAGGCTCTGCGGGTCGAGGGGCTGCGCCAGCGCCCGGTCAATTAACACCCGGGCCTGGACGTCGACGTTTGCCGCACGCAGCTGCTCTTCGATATTTGCCCGCTCGCGTTCGTCAATATGTCCATCGCTTTTGGCGGCGAAGACCAGCGCCATAATCAGCCGTTCGCTGCGGGCGTCGAGTTCGGCCGGTGCGGGAGATGGCGCCTGTGCGGGCGCGACATCAGCCGATGCCTGCTGCGCGCTGGCGCGCATCTTCTGCTGATATTTATTCCATAAAACGCTACCCGCAACCGCGCCGCCGCCGACCAGCAGCGCGCCGGTGCCGTATTTGGCCAACAGCTTGCGCGATGATTTGCTGGCGACCAGCAGCCCGGCCAGCCCGCCAAGCGCGCCCGGCAGGAGTAAATTTTTGCCGCTTGATTGATCGTCAGATGAAGAAGACCGCCCCTGCTGACCCAGCAGAGACTGCAGTTGATTAAGCCAGTTAGCCATACATTTCCTCGTTGCGCGATATGCGATACCACCAGCCTAAACGACGCGACGTCAGGAAACGTTATCGGCAGCTAAAGATGAGCAAATGTCGCGCCGGGAAGCGCGGGAGCCTGCCGCCAGAACCGCTGGCGGCGGCAGCGTAGCTCAGGCCGCTTTCGCTTTGCGCGGCTTCGCCGGCGCCGGGGCTTCAGATTCGACGACGTCGTCGGTCTTGTCGCCCTCTTCTGCTTCTGCGCGATCGGCTGGCGCCTCGGCGGCGCCCTCGGCTTCCGGCAGCTTACCGGAGCGCAAAATATGGTTGAGGGTGTCTTTACGTTCGGCCAGCCACATCGCCATGCTATCGCGCTGCTCTTCATCGAGCGTTAGCGGGCATTCAACCAGCCAGTCGTTCAGTACTTCCGCCAGATCGAGCATTTTGTCATAAGCATCGGCCTCTTTTTTGCTGGCAAAAGACATTTTTTCCTCACCTTCGCGAATCACTACATATTTAATTTCAACCGCCATGATGCAGCCTCTCAGTACTGTATTTTTATACAGTATATCAAATTTCTTCCCCGAACTCAAATGACGCGCATAAAGACATGCGCAAACGTTTTCGTTTATAATGCAGCGCATGTTTTTTTACTGCGGAAGAGAGTTATGACTGTATTAGGTACGGCGCTGCGCCCTGCGGCAACAAAGGTAATGTTGTTAGGTTCCGGCGAACTGGGTAAAGAAGTGGCCATTGAATGCCAGCGCCTGGGAATTGAGACCATCGCCGTCGATCGTTACCCTGACGCTCCGGCCATGCAGGTCGCACACCGTTCGCACGTCATCAATATGCTGCACGGCGAAACGCTGCAGGCGCTGATTGAGCAGGAAAAGCCTGACTTTATCGTGCCGGAAATCGAGGCCATCGCCACCGATACACTGGTCGCGCTGGAGCAGGCCGGGCAGAAAGTCGTCCCCACCGCGCGCGCGGCAAAGCTCACCATGAATCGCGAAGGGATCCGCCGCCTGGCCGCTGAAGAGCTGAAGCTACCGACCTCCGCCTACCGTTTTGCCGACAGCGAACCCGCCTTCCGCGAAGCCGTCGCCGGGATAGGCCTGCCGTGCATCGTCAAGCCGGTAATGAGCTCATCGGGTAAAGGCCAGAGCTTTATTCGTTCCAGCGAACAGCTGGCTGACGCCTGGCAGTATGCGCAGCAGGGCGGCCGCGCCGGAGCCGGACGCGTTATCGTTGAAGGCGTGGTGAATTTTGATTTCGAGATTACCCTTCTCACCGTCAGCGCCGCGGATGGCGTACACTTCTGCGCGCCGGTCGGTCATCGCCAGGAAGATGGCGACTATCGTGAATCCTGGCAGCCGCAGCAGATGAGCGCGCTGGCGCTGGAACGCGCGCAGGAAATCGCCCGTCAAGTGGTGCTGGCGCTGGGCGGCTACGGCCTGTTCGGCGTCGAACTGTTCGTCTGCGGTGATGAGGTGATTTTTAGCGAAGTCTCGCCGCGCCCGCACGACACCGGTATGGTCACGCTGATTTCACAGGACTTATCCGAGTTCGCCCTGCACGTTCGCGCCTTCCTCGGCCTGCCGATTGGCGCGATTCGCCAGTACGGCCCGGCGGCCTCGGCGGTGATCCTGCCGCAGCTAACCAGCCAGAACGTCACTTTCAGCAATATTCAGGCCGCGGTCGGCGCGGGGCTGCAGCTGCGTCTGTTCGGCAAGCCTGAAATTGACGGTTCGCGTCGTCTGGGCGTGACGCTGGCGATAGCCGATAACGTTGAGGAAGCGGTTGCGCGCGCCAAAGCGGCGGCGTCAGCGGTCGTGGTCGCAGGATAAAAAAAAGCCCGGTCGCAGACCGGGCCTCTGGTGAGTGCGCGAAGATTACTTCGCGCCTTCTACCGCCTCACGAGCCAGTTTGGTGATACGGTCGTAATCACCGGCTTCCAGCGCATCCGCCGGCACCAGCCAGGAGCCGCCGATGCACAGTACGCTGTTCAGCGCCAGATAGTCGCGATAGTTCGCCGGAGAGATGCCGCCAGTCGGGCAGAAGCGAATGTGCGCGAACGGGCCGCCAATCGCCTGCAGCGCTTTCACGCCGCCGTTTGCTTCCGCCGGGAAGAATTTGAACTCTTTCAGGCCATACTGCATACCCAGCATCAGCTCGGATACGGTGCTGATCCCCGGGATCAGCGGAATGGTGCCTTCGCCGGTCGCCGCTTTCAGCAGGGATTCGGTCAGGCCAGGGCTGATAGCAAACTGCGCGCCCGCTTCGGTCACTTCTTTCAGCTGCTCAACGTTAGTGACGGTACCGGCACCGACAATCGCTTCCGGGACTTCTTTGGCGATCGCGCGGATAGCGTCCATCGCGCACTCGGTACGCAGGGTCACTTCCAGTACGCGTACGCCGCCTGCAACCAGCGCTTTCGCCATTGGCACAGCGTGTTCCAGCTTTTTCACCACGATTACCGGTACTACCGGACCGGAGGTGAGGATTGCTTCTGCAGTTGTTTTCCAGTTTTTCATCAGATTTTCTCTCGCCAGATCTATAAATCGAATCGTCTTAAAAATTGATGCAGGTTGCGCCCTGTTCTGCTCCGGAGAGTTTCTCACGCAGCGCACCGAACATTTCCCGGCCGGTTCCCACGCGCGAACCGCTCAGGTCAGGAATATGCGCCTGACGCGCGGCCAGCTCTGCGTCATCGACCAGCAGCGTTAGCTCGCCCGTCTGGCCGTTGACGCGGATGATATCGCCATCGCGTACCTTCGCCAGCAGGCCCCCATCGTACGCTTCGGGCGTCACGTGGATCGCCGATGGCACTTTGCCTGATGCGCCGGAGAGACGACCATCGGTTACCAGCGCAATTTTGAAACGGCGGTCCAATAATACACCAAGTGGCGGCATAAGTTTATGTAATTCTGGCATGCCGTTCGCTTTTGGCCCCTGATGACGGACGACAACCACGCAATCTTTGTCGAGCAGCCCCGCTTCAAAGGCGGGCAGTACGTCATGCTGGCTCTCGAAAACCACCGCAGGAGCTTCAATAATCTGGTTTTCAACCGGCACGGCGGAGGTTTTCATGACCGCGCGTCCGAGGTTACCGCTCAGCACTTTGGTGCCGCCGTGGCGAGAGAACGGTTTGTCAAACGTGGCGATAACCTGTTCGTCCAGCGGCGCGGTCGCCCCTTCGCGCCAGTCAAGTTCGCCGTTATTAAGCCAGGGCTCCATGGTGTAGCGAGAGAGGCCGAAGCCGGCCACGGTGTGAACATCTTCATGCAGCAGGCCGCCTTTCATCAGCTCGCGCACCAGCACCGGCACGCCGCCAGCCGCCTGGAAGTGGTTAATATCCGCCGGGCCGTTCGGGTAGAGGCGCGCCAGCAGCGGCACCACGTCAGAGAGATCGGAGAAATCATCCCAGTTAATGATAATCCCTGCCGCCCGCGCCATAGCCACCAGGTGCATGGTGTGGTTGGTAGAGCCGCCGGTTGCCAGCAGCGCGACAATCCCGTTAACCACCACTTTTTCATCAAACATTTTGCCCAGCGGCATCCACTCGTTACCGTTGCCGGTCAGGCGGGTCACCTGGCGGGCGGCGGCGGCGGTCAGCGCTTCGCGCAGCGGCGCATCCGGATGCACGAATGACGATCCGGGCAGCTGCATCCCCATAAACTCAACCACCATCTGGTTGGTATTGGCGGTACCGTAGAAGGTACAGGTGCCAGGCGCATGGTAAGACGCGGCTTCGGACTCCAGCAGCGCCATACGATCCACTTTGCCTTCCGCATAGAGCTGACGAATGCGCACTTTTTCTTTATTCGCCAGGCCGCTGGCCATCGGCCCGGAAGGAATAAAGATGGACGGCAGGTGGCCGAACGACAGCGCAGCCATCGCCAGGCCGGGGACAATTTTATCGCAGACGCCGAGGTAGAGCGCGCCGTCAAACATGTTGTGCGACAGGCCAATCGCGGCGGACATGGCAATCACTTCGCGGCTGAGCAGCGACAGCTCCATCCCGTCCTGCCCCTGCGTCACGCCATCGCACATCGCCGGAACGCCGCCGGCGACCTGGCCTACCGCGTTCGCGGAGTGCAGCGCTTTGCGGATAATGTCCGGATAGCGCTCATAGGGCTGGTGGGCGGACAGCATATCGTTGTAGGAGGTAATGATGGCGATGTTATTGCGCAGCATGCTTTTCAGCGAGGCTTTGTCATCCGCCTGGCAGGCGGCAAAGCCGTGGGCCAGGTTACCGCATGCCAGCTGGGCGCGATGAACGGTGTCGGTTTTGGCCTGGTTAATCCGGGCGAGGTAGGTTTCGCGGGTATCGCGCGAGCGTTCGATGATGCGATTTGTTACCCGTAACATTTCAGAATTCATAAAGGCTCCTCAAATTTCATCTGTCCGGCCGCAGCGCTTTAGCGGTACTTTTAGGGGCTTAGGGCACCAGTACTGGGGCTCAGGGGCAAAATATCTGCAGGCAGTGTAATAAAAAAAGCCCCGGGGGTGAATCCTCCGGGGCTTAAAAGATTAAAAATTACGCGACTTGCTGCGTCAGATCATGTTACCGGTAAAATAACCCTGACGGAGGAGCTGGCGATTACTCAAACTCGTTCCACGAACGACCATCGCGGGTGATCATCGCCACGGAGGCAACCGGCCCCCAGGTACCCGCCTGATACGGTTTCGGCGAATCGCGATCGGCAGCCCAGGCTTCAGTGATGGAGTCGACCCACTTCCACGCCTCTTCCACTTCATCACGACGGACGAACAGCGCCTGGATACCGCGCATCGTTTCCAGCAGCAGGCGCTCGTAGGCATCCGCCAGGTGGGTTTGATTAAAGGTTTCCGAGTAGCTCAGATCCAGCTTGGTGATCTGCAGGTTATGCTTGTGGTCAAGTCCGGGAACTTTGTTCAGCACCTGGATATCCACCCCTTCATCCGGCTGCAGACGAATGGTCAGCTTATTCTGCGGCAGCTCTTGCCAGGTCTCTTTGAACAGGTTCAGTTCCGGCGTTTTGAAGTAAACCACGACTTCGGAACACTTGGTCGGCAGACGTTTACCGGTACGCAGGTAGAACGGTACGCCCGCCCAGCGCCAGTTGTCGATATCCACGCGGATCGCCACGAAGGTTTCTGTATGGCTGGACTTGTTGGCCCCCTCTTCCTCGAGGTAGCCCGGCACTTTTTTGCCCTGGGCAAAACCGGCGGTGTACTGGCCGCGCACCGTTTTTTCACGCACGTTGGTGCGATCAATGCGGCGCAGCGATTTCAGCACCTTCACTTTTTCATCGCGGATGCTATCGGCAGTCAAATCTGACGGCGGGGACATGGCAATCATGCACAGAATTTGCAGCAGGTGGTTCTGGATCATGTCGCGCATCTGCCCGGCCTGATCGAAGTAGCCCCAGCGGCCCTCAATGCCCACCTCTTCCGCCACGGTGATCTCGACGTGATCGATGGTGCGGCTGTCCCAGTTATTGACGAACAGCGAGTTGGCAAAGCGCAGCGCCAGCAGGTTCAGCACCGTCTCTTTACCCAGATAGTGGTCGATACGGTAGACCTGGCACTCTTCAAAGAACTCACCCACCCGATCGTTGATCTCGCGGGAGGTTTCCAGGGAGGTACCCAGCGGTTTCTCCATCACCACGCGGGCCGGCTTGGCGTTCAGCTTCGCTTCACCCAGACCTTTGCAAATCGCGCCAAAGGTGCTCGGCGGCATGGCGAAATAGTTAATGGTCACCCGCTCTTTCTGATCGAGCATTTTGCCCAGGCGGGTAAACGCTTTGGTATCGTTGACATCAAGGTTACAAAAATCCAGACGCCCGCTCAGGGTCTCCCACAAACCTTCATCGATTTTCTCCTTCATGAAGGTTTCCATCGCTTCACGGACTACCTTGGTGTAAGCGTCTTTGTCCCAGTCGGCGCGACCGACGCCGATGATGCGGGTGTCAGGGTGGATCTGACCCGCTTTTTCAAGCTGATACAGGGAAGGCAGCAATTTACGTCGCGCCAGGTCACCCTTCGCGCCGAAAATGACCAGATCGCATGCCTGGGCCGTTTGCGTTACCGCCATGTCATTCTCCTTAGTTGATAGCCCGGTGCTTATGCCAGACTATAGTTGTATTTGTAATTTTCTTTCACTGCATCGTACTGTGTTTACGAATTTCCCGAAACCCTCAGCGGCCGTTCCCGCTGCTAAATCGCACAGGGTGGAAAACAGAGGCTGAGATTTTTGGCATGCGGCTAATATTGTTCGTTGTTCCGACCGATTATCAGTTAGTAAAATACGACTCTGATCATGTAATGAAAAAAAACAACATATTTTCAGGTCATTCCTCACCGTTTCCGACTACGGAGGGGTATATTCTTGCTAAAACGCCTGATGATTTCACCCATTAATGAAATCGCTTCCATTGATGAGCGCCCGATTACCCATGAATATGCTGGAAAAAATCCAGTCCCGGCTGGAACACCTTAGCAAATCTGAACGCAAAGTGGCGGAAGTCATCCTTGCTACCCCCGCGCAGGCCATTCATTCAAGTATTGCCGCCCTGGCGCTGGAAGCCGGCGTCAGCGAGCCCACGGTTAACCGTTTCTGCCGCAGCCTGGAAACGCGCGGTTTCCCGGATTTCAAACTGCATCTTGCACAAAGCCTGGCGCACGGTACGCTCTATGTTAACCGCAACGTCGATGAAGACGACAGCGTTGAGTCCTATACGGGAAAGATATTTGAGTCAGCCATGGCCAGTTTAGATCAGGTCCATCATTCTCTCGACATGTCGGCGATCAATCGCGCGGTTGACCTGCTCACGCAGGCGAAGAAAATCGCCTTTTTTGGCCTGGGCTCTTCGGCCGCTGTAGCCCACGACGCGATGAACAAGTTTTTCCGTTTTAACGTGCCGGTGATCTATTCCGACGACATCGTCCTGCAACGCATGAGCTGTATGAACTGTAATGACGATGATGTGGTGGTGATCATCTCGCATACCGGCAGGACTAAAAGCCTGGTGGAGCTGGCGCAGCTGGCCCGCGAAAACGATGCGATGGTGATCGCGATTACCTCCCCCGGCACGCCGCTTTCCCGGGAATCAACGCTGGCGATTACCCTGGACGTACCGGAAGATACCGATATCTATATGCCGATGGTCTCCCGCTTAGCGCAGCTGACGGTAATTGATGTCCTGGCGACCGGCTTCACCCTGCGGCGGGGAGCAAAATTCAGAGATAACTTGAAGAGGGTCAAGGAAGCGCTCAAGGAATCGCGCTTTGATAAAGAGCTCAGCGTACACAGCAATGACCAATAAAAGTAGAAACAAAGCACTATCCTATTACACCGTCGGTAACGTTCCGGTATAGCGACTTTGCTCGTCGGCGCTACCGAATCCATGTTCACGCAACACCAAAGTTGTTTCAGTCAACGGAGTATTACATGTCCAGAAGGCTTCGCAGAACCAAAATCGTGACTACCTTAGGCCCGGCTACCGACCGCGATAACAACCTTGAGAAGGTTATTGCCGCAGGCGCTAACGTGGTACGTATGAACTTCTCTCACGGCACCGCGGAGGATCATCAGATCCGCGCGGATAAAGTCCGTGAGATTGCGGCGAAACTGGGCCGTCATGTCGCGATTCTCGGTGACCTACAGGGGCCGAAAATCCGCGTTTCCACCTTCAAAGAAGGCAAAATTTTCCTCAATATCGGCGATAAATTCCTCCTCGACGCAAACCTGGGTAAAGGCGAAGGCGACAAAGAGAAAGTCGGCATCGACTATAAAGGGCTGCCGGCTGACGTGGTTCCGGGCGACATTCTGCTGCTGGACGACGGCCGCGTACAGCTGAAGGTCCTGGAAGTTCAGGGCATGAAGGTGTTCACCGAAGTCACCGTCGGCGGACCGTTGTCCAATAATAAGGGGATTAACAAGCTGGGCGGCGGCCTCTCTGCCGAAGCGCTGACGGAGAAAGACAAAGCGGACATCATCACCGCCGCCAAAATTGGCGTCGATTACCTGGCCGTCTCCTTCCCGCGCTGCGGCGAAGACCTGAACTACGCTCGTCGCCTGGCGCGCGATGCCGGCTGCGATGCCAAAATCGTCGCCAAAGTCGAGCGCGCGGAAGCGGTATGCGATCAGGACGCGATGGATGACGTGATCCTCGCCTCCGACGTTGTCATGGTGGCCCGCGGCGACCTCGGCGTGGAAATCGGCGATCCGGAGCTGGTCGGCATCCAGAAGGCGCTGATCCGCCGCGCCCGTCAGCTGAACCGCTCGGTCATTACCGCGACGCAGATGATGGAGTCGATGATCACCAACCCGATGCCAACCCGCGCCGAAGTCATGGACGTGGCGAACGCCGTGCTGGACGGCACCGACGCCGTGATGCTGTCGGCAGAAACCGCCGCGGGCCAGTATCCGTCTGAGACCGTTGCCGCGATGGCGCGCGTCTGCCTCGGCGCGGAAAAAATCCCCAGCCTCAACGTCTCCAAGCACCGCCTGGACATTCAGTTCGATAACGTGGAAGAAGCCATTGCGATGTCCGCCATGTACGCGGCGAACCACCTCAAGGGCGTCACCGCTATCATTACTATGACGGAATCCGGTCGGACCGCGCTGATGACTTCCCGCATCAGCTCCGGCCTGCCGATTTTCGCGCTGTCTCGCCACGAGCGCACGCTGAACCTGACCGCGCTGTATCGCGGCGTGACCCCGGTGCATTTCGATAGCGTCAATGATGGCGTAGCCGCTGCGCACGACGCGGTAACGCTGCTGCGTGATAAAGGCTATCTGGTGACCGGCGACCTGGTTATCGTCACTCAGGGTGACGTGATGAGCACCATCGGTAGCACCAACACCACCCGCATTCTGACCGTCGAGTAAGCCTCTCCACCTACCTGCCAGCGCCGCAGCTGGCAGGTATTTTTTTGCCTCCTCGCCCGCTAAACTACGCAAGCCAGCTCAACAATAGCGTGGCGGTAATCACCGTCGACGCGCCGCCGATACGGGTGGCTATCTGGGCAAAAGGCATTAATCCCATTCGGTTTGATGCCGAGAGAATGGCAACGTCTCCCGTCCCCCCCAGCCCGCTGTGGCAGCTGGTGACGATGGCCGCTTCGACCGGGTACATATTCAGACGAGAAGCGATAAGAAAGCCGCTTAGCGCCATCGCAATGACGATTGAGCCACAAACCACCACGTAGCCAACCGAGAAGACCGCGACCACGCTTTCCAGAGGAACATACAGCATTCCCAGGCCTATCATCAGCGGCCAAACCAGCGCGGCGGAGACGAACTTGTAGCAGCTGTGCGCCCCCAGTTCCATCGCCGCCGGGATAACCTTCGCGTATTTGCAAAATACCGCGGCCAGAATCATCAGCACCGGCCCCGGAATATGCACCACCTTTTCCAGCAGACCGCCGACGATAAAAAACGCGCAAATCATTAATAATCCGGCCCCCATCAGCTGGAAATCCGTGGGCTGCGCGCGCTGATTTTGCGCAAAGACGCTGTTATCTTCATGGCTGCGGATCAGCATTCCGCTGCCGGAGAGCGAAGGACGTCGCGTCCCCATGCGCGCCAGAAAACCGGCGCAGATGATGGCGAAAATGTTGCCCACCACGGCAGCCGGCGCCAGCTGCGCCACGTAAACGTCGGGCGTTTGCCCGAGAATAGCTGAATAGGCCAGCGAGAGGGGCAGGATCCCTTCACCGATACCGCCGCCGATGATCGGCACGATAATAAAGAAAAAGGTGTGGTAGAAACTGTAGCCAACCAGGCTGCCCACCAGCAGGCCGGTTAAGATCGCCGCCCCGGTCCCCACCACCAGCGGGACAAACATACGTACCATTCCTTGAATCAGGATGGTTCTGTTCATGCCCAGAATGCTGCCGACGACCAGGCAGGCGATGACAAAATAGAGGAGATTGGCCTCTTTCATCAGCAAGTGCACGGTATCGAGGGTATGCGCTTCGAACATGCCGAAATAGACCAGCACCGACGGCGTCATCAGGCACAAAATGGCCGGGCCGCCAACCTCCTTGAGGATTGGCACCATCCGGCCAATTTTAGCCAGCGCAAACCCCAGGGTCATGATTACCGCCAGACCGCCAATCATGTTCTTCGGCAGCAGGCCTGCGGTCGCGGAGATGGCAACAATTGCGGCTATCCCGATAAAGAGCACCAACGGCACGGCGCCGACCTCAATATTGGATAAAAGTCGTGGCGCCTGCCCGCTCGGCAGCGTTTTATCTATCGGGTGGTTGAGTGAGTTATTTTCCATATTTTTACCTGAATAATGATGTCACGTAGGGTATCGACGCAATATTAAAAGCGCGCAATCAAATAAATAAAAAAGTGCCAGGCAAAATACCAATGAAACAAAAAAACGTTAGCACAGGACGTTAACATTAAAAATAAAATCCAGGTTTTACTGTCATGCTTTGTGACTAAAGCATAATATTTATTTTAAGTAATTTAATTTATTATCCGGAAACTAAAGTTACCGGCATCGGTATAGTTGAATAGCAGAGAGATAAAGTGATGATTCTGTCCTTTTTTCTCTATTTGTAAGTAAAGTATTTAAGGCGAAATTATTTAAACCCCAGCGACTGTGATGACTATCACCTTTTAAATATTATGGGATCGCTAGATTAAAAAAACACAACGTAGCCGATAATATATTTTCAGGACATCTTATGCCTTCACTGCTCTTAGAATCCCTTTTTCCCCTGGTGTTTATCATGCTGCTCGGATGGCTAAGCGGTAAGCTGGGCTATACCCGCCGCGAGGATGCGTCCGTACTGGCCACGGTGGTCATTCGTTTCGCGCTTCCCTTCCATCTTTTTATCGGCGCACTGAATACTCATCCCGATAAGATAAAAAACTTCACCTTTATGGCGGTGTTAGTCATCGGTCTGATGGGGTCATATATCCTCACGCTCCTGATCTCACGCTATGTTTTTCGTCATGATATTAAAACCAGCGCGATTCAGTCCCTGGTGTGCGCGTTCCCCGACATGGCCTACTTTGGCGCTCCCGTGCTTGCGGTGCTGATTGGTCCGGAGGGTTTTCTCGGCGTGCTTATCGGTAACCTGGTGACCAGCGTATTGATGATCCCCCTGACCATCATCCTGATTCGCATGGGTGACAAGCGCGGCCGCGCTGACGCGGAACAGCCTAATCCGCTGCGGCTTATCCTGCAAAACCTGTTTAAAGCCGTCCGAAACCCGATTGTCTGGATACCGATTTCCGGGGTACTGCTCAGCCTTGCCGGAGTACAGTTGCCGCACATGCTGAGCATGCCCATTGAGATGGTGGGAAAAGTGGCGGGCGGCCTCTCCCTGTTCGCCCTTGGGCTGCTATTTTACGGCGAACGTCCTACGGTCAATATTCAAACCTGTACCAATATCAGCATCAAGAATCTGCTCCAGCCGGCCATGATGGCCGTAGCCGGCCTCGCCTTCGGGCTCAGCCATAGCCTGATGCAGCAGGTCATTATCATCGGCGCGACGCCTTCCGCCATTGCGGCAGGGATGTTTGCCCTGCGCAGCGATACCTATATCGAGCCCGCCTCTTCCTCTATTTTGCTCGGTACCGCAGTGGGCGTCGTCACTGAAGGATTCATGATTTATTTAATCTCTTAATCACTGAAATAAAGCCCGAAGAATTCCGGCAATTATTTATTATGATATCCAGGAGTCATCAAATGTTAGCCACAGAAACCTTATATACGCCCTATAACGGCGCCGTGCTGCTGGAAAACCCGTTATTAAATAAAGGTCTCGCGTTTACTGAAGGTGAACGGACCGCGTTTAATCTTCAGGGTCTGCTGCCGCATAATGTCGAAACGATTGAAGAGCAAACCGCACGCGCGTGGGGGCAGTTTTGCCAGTTTAAACGGGATATTTCGCGCCATATCTACCTGCGAAATATTCAGGATACTAACGAGACCCTATTCTATAATCTGCTGCGCAGCCATATGAAAGAAACGCTGCCAATCATCTATACCCCAACGGTAGGTGAAGCATGTGAACACTTCTCTGAAATTTATCGCCGGGGACGCGGTCTGTTTATTTCATGGCCTAACCGTCACAACATTGATGAGATGCTGCAGGGCTTTTCCCGCAATGATATCAACGTTATTGTGGTGACCGACGGCGAGCGCATTCTTGGCCTCGGCGACCAGGGGATTGGCGGCATGGGGATCCCGATTGGTAAACTCTCGTTATATACCGCCTGCGGGGGTATACACCCGGCATCAACGCTCCCCATTATGCTGGACGTGGGCACCAACAACGCCCAGCATCTTGAGGACCCGCTGTATATGGGCTGGCGTCATCCGCGTATAAGCGACGAGCAGTACATGGAATTTATGGACATGTTTGTCCATGCCATCACGCAGCGCTGGCCCAATGTGCTACTACAGTTCGAAGATTTTGCGCAAAAAAACGCCACCCGGCTTCTTAACCGCTATCGTCACCAGCTGTGCTGTTTCAACGATGATATTCAGGGCACGGCAGCCGTGACCTCAGGCACGCTGATCGCTGCCGCCGCTGCCGCCGGTACGCGGATCCGCGATCAGCGCGTGGTGTTTCTCGGCAGCGGATCGGCCGGATGCGGGATAGCGGAAAAAATCATTGCGCTGATGGTTGATGACGGGCTCTCAGAGCAGGAAGCGCGCAATCGCATCTTTATGGTCGACCGCCCAGGCCTGTTGACCGATGAGATGCCGGATTTGCTGGATTTCCAGCAGGACCACGTCACGCCGCGGAAAAATCTCACCCGCTGGGATACCGATGCGGCCCACCTGTCGCTGATGGATGTTGTACGCAACGTCCATCCCACCGTGCTGATTGGCGTCTCCGGCCAGCCGGGACTGTTCAGCGAAGAGATTATCAAAGAGATGCACCGGCACTGCCCGCGTCCGATTATTATGCCGCTGTCCAACCCGACCTCCCGCGCCGAAGCCCAGCCGAAGGATCTGCTGGAATGGACCCGGGGGAATGCGCTAATTGCCACCGGCAGCCCGTTCGCGCCCGTATTCTATGACGGTAAGACCTACGATATCGCCCAGTGCAACAACGCCTATGTTTTCCCCGGTCTGGGGCTGGGGATTCTGGCCAGCAAAGCGGCGCGCGTGACCGAAGGGATGCTTATCGCCTGCAGTAAAACCCTGGCCGCCCACTCGCCTTTGGCCACCCGCGACGCCGGCGGATTACTGCCGCCGGTCGACGAGATTGAGATGATTTCCCGGGCAATTGCCGCAGAGGTCGCACGCGCGGCTCAGCAGGATGGCGTCGCGCCGCAGATTGACGAGGCTCAGCTGGCCGCGAATATCGATAAAATGTTCTGGCGAGCGCGCTACACCGCGTATAAACGATCGCCATTTTGATCGCCATCCCCGACACATATTACGGGAAGCGCGCCGGCTTCCCGCCGCACCGGGAAACCCCGCATGATTAATGTGCTGATTGTCGATGATGATTCCATGGTGGCCGAGCTGAACCGGCTGTTTCTCAGCCGGGTGGCGGATTTCCACTGCTGCGGCGTGGCCCCCACGGTCCGCGAAGCCAGGGAGATGCTTAGCCATTTGGCGCAGGTCGATCTGGTGCTGCTGGATGTCTACATGCAGCAAGAGAACGGGCTGGATCTGCTGCCCGCGCTACGCGCCGATGCGCGAAATATTGATGTCATTATGATTACCTCCGCTGCCGATAGGTGCACGGTTCAGACGGCGCTGCATTATGGCGTGGTCGATTACCTGATTAAACCGTTTCAGTTTCCGCGCTTTGAGGAGGCGCTGTTGTCATGGCGTAAAAAGCGCGATCTGAAGTATGCGAAATCCAGCTACGCCCAGGCCGATGTGGACAGCCTGCTGCGCAGCGGGGTTCAGCAGCAGGAAAGCGCACGCCGCTTGCCGAAAGGACTTACGCCGCAGACGCTTCGTCTGGTGTGCCAGTGGATTGACGCCTGGCAGGAGCGTGACTTTTCGACCAATGAACTGGCCGCGGCGCTGCAGATATCCCGGGTCTCATGCCGCAAATATCTGATTTGGCTGGAGCAGATAAATATCCTCTACACCACCAACCATTACGGCATCACCGGTCGTCCGGAATATCGTTACCGGCTCGTTGCCGATCATTTGGCGCTACTCAAACAATACGGCCAATGAACCCGGTGAGCCCATTGGCTGCGATTTTCACCCCTGATGCGGCTTCTTCTTGGGGTACAGCTCTTTACGCTTGTAGGGCTCGATTTCACCCGGCTTGCGCGTTTTCAGCAGCTTGAGGATCCAGGTGTACTGCTCGGTATGCGGCTTCACGAACACTTCCACCTCTTCGTTCATCCGCCGGGCGATAGTGTTATCGTCCGCTTCCAGCAGATCGTCCATCGGCGGGCGCACCAGCACCGTCAGACGATGCGTTTTACCATCATAGACCGGGAACAGCGGTACGACGCGGGCGCGGCAGACTTTCATTAAACGGCCGATCGCCGGGAGCGTCGCTTTATAGGTGGCAAAGAAATCAACAAATTCACTGTGCTCGGCCCCGTGATCCTGATCCGGCAGATAGTAGCCCCAGTATCCCTGACGCACCGACTGAATAAACGGTTTGATCCCGTCGTTGCGCGCGTGCATACGACCGCCGAAACGACGGCGCACGGTATTCCAGACGTAATCGAATACCGGGTTGCCCTGGTTATGAAACATCGCCGCCATTTTTTGCCCGCCGGACGCCATCAGCATCGCCGGGATGTCTACTCCCCAGGCATGAGGAACCAGGAAGATCACTTTCTCGTTGTTGCGCTGCATTTCATCGATAATTTCTTTGCCCTGCCAGTCGACGCGAGAAAGAATCCGCTGCGGATCGCGCAGGCCTAACTCCGCCATCATCACCATCGCCTGCGGCGCGGAGGCATACATGGCATCAATTATTTCTTCACGTTCCTGCTCGCTTTTTTCCGGAAAGCAGTACAGCAGGTTAATTTGCGCCCGGCGGCGCGAACTCTTTGCCAGACGACCAACAAAACGCCCCAGTTTACCCAGGATCGGATCGCGGAAAGACGCGGGCGTCAGGGCAATTGCGCCGAAGGCAAAAACGCCGAACCACGCGCCCCAGTAGCGCGGCAGTAAAAAGGATTTTTCAAATTTTGGAATAAATTCAATATTATTTTTTTTCGTTTCCATGCCCAATCCGCAGAATTTCCGCTTAATAAAGATAATGGGTTAGTTTAGCGATACGTTGAGTAACGTACAAAAGAAAAAGCCGGCGCACAGCGTGCACCGGCTTTAACTGACGGAAGGTTAGTCAAACCGCAGCTGCGGAATCACCTGTTTTGCCTGCGCCAGATAATCGGTACGGTCGGAACCGCTGAGCCCTTCCGTACGCGGCAGTTTCGCCGTTAGCGGGTTGACCGCCTGCTGGTTGATCCACACTTCATAATGCAGATGCGGACCGGTAGAACGCCCGGTGTTGCCCGACAGCGCAATACGATCGCCGCGTTTCACCTTCTGCCCGGGTTTGACCAGCAGCTTACGCAGGTGCATATAGCGGGTGGTATAGGTGCGACCATGACGGACGGCGACGTAATAACCTGCCGCACCGCTACGTTTAGCCACCACCACTTCGCCATCCCCTACCGACAGCACCGGCGTGCCCTGCGGCATCGCAAAATCGACGCCACGATGCGGCGCGACGCGGCCGGTCACCGGGTTCAGACGACGCGGGTTAAAGTTCGAAGAGACGCGGAACTGACGTGCGGTCGGGAAGCGCAGGAACCCCTTCGCCAGGCCGGTACCGTTGCGATCGTAGAATTTGCCATCCTCAGCGCGGATCGCGTAATAGTCTTTGCCATCCGAACGCAGGCGTACGCCAAGCAGCTGGCTTTGCTCGCGCTTACCGTCGAGCATTTCACGCGACATCAGTACGGAAAACTCATCGCCTTTTTTCAGCTTACGGAAGTCCATCTGCCACTGCATGGCTTTGATCACCGCGCTAATTTCGGTGCTGGTCAGGCCGGCATCGCGAGCGCTGGCGACAAAGCTGCCGCCCACGGTACCTTTCAGTACGTTATTGACCCAGTCGCCTTTTTGCAGCTCGCTGCTCATTTTGAAACCGTTTGCAACCCGGTCATAGGTGCGGGTTTCGCGGCGCGACATCTCCCAGGTCAGGCTTTGCAGGTCACCGTCCGCCGTCAGGGTCCAGGAGAGCTGTTGGCCGATTTTCAGATTACGCAGCTCTTTATCCGCCGAGGAGAGCCGGGCGATATCGCCCATATCAATACCGTACTGATTAAGAATGCTGCTGAGCGTATCGCCGGTCGACACCACATATTCATGGCCGCCGGAATCGCTGTCCGCTTTATCATCCAGCTCGTCCTGAGGGATAGCTTCTTCTTCCTGAGGCGCCTGATCGATGGGTTCCGAAGCCTCTGGCAGCAGCGAACGAATTTCGCTTTGTTCCAGCTCGATGGTTCTGGAGATGGGAGCCGTTTCGGGATGGTGGTAGATGTAGGGTCGCCAGACGGCGACCGCTAAGGTAAGAACGCTAAGCGACCCCAGCATAACGCGGTGAGGTCGTGGCAGATTGTTAAATGCCTGAGTGACAGCGCGGGCTATCTGTTGCACGTATTCACTTCCTCGTTATTCTCCTTTCAGGCAGCTGGAATACTGATTCGCCATCTGGCTCAGGAATTGCGGGTAACTCTCTTTACCCAGCTTAATTCCGATTCCAAGTGGATCCAGGGTTCCCATGCGCACGGACGTTCCCCTGGCAACAGCTTCGATGACCGCTGGCCTGAACTGTGGCTCAGCAAAAACGCAAGTTGCTTTTTGCTCAACCAGCTGTGTTCTGATTTCGTGTAAACGCTGCGCACCAGGCTGGATTTCAGGGTTGACAGTAAAATGGCCCAGTGGGGTCAAACCGTAGTGTTTTTCAAAGTAGCCGTAGGCGTCATGAAAAACGAAATATCCCTTCCCTTTCAGCGGTGCCAGCTCGGTCCCAACCTGCTTGTCGGTTGCGGCTAATTTTGCCTCAAAATCCTTCAGGTTGGCGTCAAGTTTGGCTCGACTCTGCGGCATAAGTTCCAATAATTTATCGTGGATTGCAACCGCCGAAAGGCGCGCTATCTCTGGGGAAAGCCACAGATGCATGTTATAGATGCCGTGATGGTGATCGTCGTCACTATTTTCCCCGGCGCCATGGTCGTGACCGTGATGGTCGTCGTCGTCGTCGGTGCCTTTCATGAGTAACGGTTTCACGCCGTCAAGCTCGGCAATCGTCACCTTTTTGTTCGGCGCAATGCTTTGCGTTGACTTATCCATAAACGCCTCCATCTCTGGACCAATCCAGACCACTAAGTCTGCGTTCTGTAAGCGTTTTGCATCCGATGGCCGCAGCGAATAGTCATGCTCAGAGGCCCCGTCCGGCAGCAGTACCTGGGTCTCGGTTACCCCATCAGCGATCGCTGATGCGATAAAGCCCAGTGGCTTAAGGGAAGTGACAACCGCGGCGCTGGCCAACGGCGCATGGGCGAACAAAAAAGCGGCGCTAAGTCCAGCGCAAAGAAGCGTATTTTTATGTAACATAATGCGTCTAATCATCGTATAGAATGAGAGAGATGTGATATTATAACATTCACTGGCTTGTGCAACCTCTAATTTGATATGACAAATCTTGTAACTCTGGAAAACGTCGCGGTCGTTTATGGCCAAAGGCGCGTGCTGTCTGACATTTCGCTAACGCTAAAGCCGGGCAAAATTTTAACCTTACTGGGGCCGAACGGCGCCGGTAAATCGACCCTCGTGAGAGTGGTTCTGGGGCTGGTAGCACCCTCGGAAGGGATTATCAAACGCGACGGGCATCTGCGGATCGGCTATGTGCCGCAAAAGCTGCACCTTGATGCTACCCTGCCGCTGACCGTCAGCCGCTTTATGCTTTTACGTCCGGGAACGCACAAACGCGACATTCTGCCAGCGCTTAAGCGCGTGCAGGCCGGGCATCTGATCGACGCCCCTATGCAGAAGCTTTCCGGCGGAGAGACCCAGCGGGTACTGCTGGCGCGGGCGCTGCTCAATCAGCCGCAGCTGCTGGTGCTCGACGAGCCGACGCAGGGCGTTGACGTCAACGGCCAGGTGGCGCTTTACGATCTGATTAACCAGCTGCGCCAGGAGCTTGATTGCGCCGTACTGATGGTTTCTCATGACCTGCATCTGGTGATGGCCAAAACCGACGAAGTGCTGTGCCTGAATCAGCATATTTGCTGCTCCGGCGCGCCGGAAGTGGTCTCTATGCACCCGGAATTTATCTCGATGTTCGGCCAGCGCGGCGCGGAACAGCTAGGGATCTATCGCCATCATCATAACCACCGCCACGACCTGCAGGGGCGGATTGTACTGCGTCGGGGAAATGACCGTTAATGATTGAACTACTGCTCCCCGGCTGGCTGGCCGGAATGATGCTCGCCTGTGCGGCGGGTCCGCTGGGATCGTTCGTCGTCTGGCGCCGGATGTCTTACTTCGGTGATACCCTGGCCCACGCCTCTCTGCTCGGCGTGGCTTTTGGTTTACTGCTCAACGTCAATCCGTTCTATGCGGTCATCGCGGTGACGCTGCTGCTGGCGGGCGGCCTGGTGTGGCTGGAGAAACGCCCCCACCTGGCGGTAGACACGCTACTCGGCATCATGGCGCACAGCGCGCTGTCTCTGGGCCTGGTGGTGGTCAGCCTGATGTCGAACGTGCGCGTCGATCTGATGGCCTATCTGTTCGGCGATCTGCTGGCGGTGACGCCGGAAGATTTGATCTCCATTGCGATTGGCGTGGTTATCGTGCTGGCGATCCTGCTCTGGCAATGGCGCAACCTGCTGTCGATGACCATTAGCCCGGATCTGGCGTTTGTTGATGGCGTTAAGCTTCAGCGGGTCAAGCTGCTATTGATGCTGGTGACCGCGCTGACCATCGGCGTGGCGATGAAGTTTGTCGGGGCGCTGATTATCACGTCGCTGCTGATTATTCCCGCCGCCACGGCCCGCCGCTTTGCCCGTACGCCGGAGCAAATGGCGGGAGTGGCGGTTGGCGTGGGAATGATTGCGGTGACCGGAGGATTGACCTTCTCGGCGTTCTACGACACGCCAGCGGGGCCTTCCGTGGTGCTGTGCGCCGCGCTGCTGTTTATCTTCAGCATGAGCAAGAAACCGGCCGCCTGACGCTTATGCGCCCGCGTCAGCCGCCATCAAAACTCGGCTGACGGCTATGGGCTCACGGCCGTCTGCGGACGTTGTAGCCCGGCTAAGGCCTTCACGCCGCAAGCCGGGACATCAAACCGCAATACCGCTTCAGCTATTTCCCCGGCTTGCGCTCCGCTTAGCCGGGCTACTGGCCCCTGAGGTCTGCCGTTTTATAGCCGGACAACGATTACGGCATTTCCGGCGGCGTAATACCGAAGTGGGTCCAGGCCCGTACCGTCGCCATTCGCCCGCGCGGCGTACGCTGTAAAAAGCCCTGCTGGATCAGATATGGCTCCAGCACATCTTCAATGGTTTCCCGCTCTTCACCGATGGCCGCCGCCAGGTTATCCAGGCCGACCGGCCCGCCAAAGAATTTATCGATGACCGCCAGCAGCAGCTTACGGTCCATATAGTCAAATCCTTCGGCATCCACGTTGAGCATATCCAGCGCCTGAGCGGCAATCTCCTCAGAGATACGCCCGTCGTAGCGAACCTCGGCAAAGTCACGCACCCTGCGCAGCAGGCGGTTGGCGATTCGCGGCGTACCGCGCGCGCGGCGCGCGACCTCCAGAGCCCCCTCTTCGCTCATCTCCAGTCCCATATAGCGGGCGCTGCGGCTGACAATATGCTGCAGGTCCGGGATCTGGTAAAACTCCAGGCGCTGAACGATGCCAAAACGGTCGCGCAGCGGTGATGTCAGCGAGCCGGCGCGAGTGGTCGCGCCAATCAGGGTAAACGGCGGCAGATCGATTTTTATCGAACGCGCCGCGGGCCCTTCGCCAATCATGATATCCAGCTGATAATCTTCCATTGCCGGATACAGGACTTCTTCGACCACCGGCGACAGGCGGTGGATCTCGTCGATAAACAGAACGTCGTGGGGCTCAAGATTGGTCAGCATCGCCGCCAGATCGCCCGCCTTCTCCAGCACCGGGCCGGAGGTGGTGCGCAGGTTAACGCCCATCTCGTTAGCGACGATGTTTGCCAGGGTGGTTTTCCCGAGCCCCGGCGGGCCAAAAATCAGCAGGTGATCGAGCGCGTCGCCGCGCAGCTTCGCCGCCTGGATAAAGATCTCCATTTGCGAACGGACGTGCGGCTGGCCCACGTACTCTTGCAGTAATTTAGGGCGAATGGCGCGATCGGCCGCCTCTTCAAAACCGCTGCTGTCCGCCGATACCAGCCTGTCTGCTTCAATCATCCCTTACCTCACAACGCGGCGCGGAGCGCTTCGCGAATTAGCGTTTCACTGTTGGCATCCGGGCGTACGATTTTGCTGACCATCCGGCTGGCCTCCTGAGGTTTATAGCCCAGCGCCACCAGCGCGGCAACCGCTTCCTGTTCAGCGTCATCGTCAGACGGGCCAGCCGGCGACGTCAGGACCAGATCCGCTGCCGGCGTAAACAGATCGCCGTGCAGTCCTTTGAAGCGGTCTTTCATTTCGACAATCAGGCGTTCCGCAGTTTTCTTGCCGATCCCTGGCAGTTTGACCAGCGCCGCCAGCTCCTCGCGCTCAACGGCATTGACAAACTGCTGCGCCGACATGCCGGAAAGGATCGCCAGCGCCAGCTTTGGACCGACGCCGTTGGTTTTAATCAGCTCTTTAAACAGCGTGCGCTCCTGCTTGTTATTAAAGCCATACAGCAGCTGGGCATCTTCACGGACGATAAAGTGGGTGAAAATGATCGCCTCTTTACCCACGTCCGGCAGCTCATAGAAGCAGGTCATCGGCAGATGAACCTCATAGCCTACGCCTCCCGTTTCAAGTAAAACCAGCGGGGGTTGTTTTTCGAGAATGATGCCTCTGAGTCTGCCTATCACATGGAGCTCCTGGATTAAGGGCCGAAAGTCTAATGCGGTATCATAAAAAAAGGCTGGATAGATATCCAGCCTGATTTCAGGTTATCGTAAGCGTCCGCGCGCCAGGTTCAGGCGGCTTTCGCCGATCTGAGCTGCGTTCTGGCTGACGTGGCAATGGGTGATGGCGATGGCTAAAGCATCTGCCGCATCCGCCTGCGGGTTAGCCGGCAGCTTAAGCAACGTGCGCACCATGTGCTGCACCTGGCTCTTTTCCGCGCTGCCGATGCCGACAACGGTCTGCTTTACCTGCCTGGCGGCGTACTCAAAGACCGGTAGGTCCTGATTCGTCGCCGCGACAATCGCCACGCCGCGCGCCTGGCCGAGCTTCAGCGCCGAGTCGGCGTTCTTTGCCATAAACACTTGTTCGATGGCGAAGTAGTCCGGCTGGAACTGGGTGATAATTTCCGTCACGCCCGCATAGATAAGCTTCAGGCGAGACGGTAAATCATCCACTTTCGTGCGAATACAGCCGCTGCCCAGGTAGCTCAGCTGGCGTCCAACCTGGCGGATGACGCCATAACCAGTGACGCGCGACCCCGGGTCAATGCCGAGAATAATGGCCATCACGCGCCTCCGGTTAGTGGTTTAACGGTCGGCAACATTAGAGCGTTGCGGCGACCTCATCAGAGATCTCGCCGTTATGATAAACTTCCTGCACGTCGTCGCAATCTTCCAGCATATCGATCAGACGCAGCAGTTTCGGCGCAGTTTCCGCGTCCATGTCCGCTTTGGTTGACGGGATCATCGAGACTTCAGCGGCGTCCGCTTTCAGGCCGGCGGCTTCCAGCGCATCGCGTACCGCGCCCATCTCTTCCCAGGCGGTATAAACGTCAATCGCGCCGTCGTCATAGGTCACAACGTCTTCCGCGCCCGCTTCCAGCGCCGCTTCCATGATCGCATCTTCGTCGCCTTTCTCGAAGGAGATAACGCCTTTTTTGCTGAACAGGTAGGAAACGGAACCGTCGGTCCCCAGGTTACCGCCGGTTTTGGTGAAGGCATGACGTACTTCCGCCACGGTACGGTTGCGGTTGTCGGACAGACATTCAACCATTACCGCCGTGCCGCCAGGACCGTAACCTTCATAGATGATGGTTTCCATGTTCGCATCATCATCGCCGCCGACGCCGCGCGCGATAGCGCGGTTCAGGGTGTCGCGGGTCATGTTGTTGCTCAGCGCTTTGTCGATTGCCGCGCGCAGACGCGGGTTAGAGCCCGCATCGCCGCCGCCCAGACGCGCGGCGGTGACCAGCTCGCGAATAATTTTCGTAAAGATCTTACCGCGCTTGGCATCCTGTGCCGCTTTGCGGTGCTTGGTGTTGGCCCATTTACTATGACCTGCCATAAAAAACTCTCCAAAAAAAAGCGCGCCCTTTCAGGCGGCGTTAATTACAAATTCTTCAATCGCCTGCCGGTTGCTCCAGGACTTGGTCAACGTGGCGGCTTCCGCCGCGTCAACCCAGCGATAGTCCAGATGTTCCGTAAAGACAATCTGGCGTTCATGGGGGAGCGCGAGACGGAACCAAAACTCCGTATTGCGCTCAACGCCCGGCGCATAGCGATGACGTAAATGAGAAAATATCTCGAATTCTACCGTACGCTGACAATCAACCAAAGCCAGCTGCTCGCAGGCAACATCGATAGCGACCTCTTCCATAACTTCACGCGCGGCAGCCTGCGGCGCGGTTTCTCCCTCTTCCAGGCTGCCGGTAACCGACTGCCAGAACGCGGGATCGTCGCGCCGCTGCAACATCAGCACCCGCTTCGTATCTTCGGCGTAAATTACCACCAGTACGGAAACGGGGAGCTTGAATGACATCTTACTTATTCTCCAGAGACTCTTTTGCCTCTTTCGCCACCACCTGAATACCGAGTTCGCTCAGCGATGCCGGGTTAGCGAAGCTTGGCGCTTCGGTCATCAGGCAAGCGGCTGCGGTCGTTTTCGGGAAGGCGATAACGTCACGGATATTATCGGTACCGGTCAGCAGCATGGTCAAACGGTCGAGGCCAAAAGCCAGGCCCGCGTGCGGCGGGGTACCGTATTTCAGCGCGTCCAGCAGGAAGCCAAACTTCTCGCGCTGCTCCTGCTCGTTAATGCCCAGGATGCCGAACACGGTCTGCTGCATCTCACCGCTGTGAATACGCACGGAACCGCCGCCCACTTCATAGCCGTTGATGACCATATCGTAGGCGTTGGCCACCGCGTCTTCCGGCGCGGCTTTCAGCTCGGCGGCGGACATGTCTTTCGGCGAGGTGAACGGATGGTGCATCGCGGTCAGGCCGCCTTCGCCGTCGTCTTCAAACATCGGGAAGTCGATCACCCACAGCGGCGCCCATTTGTCTTCGTCGGTCAGATTCAGGTCTTTGCCCAGCTTCAGACGCAGCGCGCCCAGCGCGTCGGCGACCACTTTTTTGTTATCCGCGCCGAAGAAGATCATATCGCCATCCTGCGCGCCGGTGCGCTCAAGGATCGCTTCAACGATGTCGGCGTTGAGGAATTTAGCCACCGGGCTGTTGATGCCTTCAAGGCCTTTCGCCCGCTCGGTTACTTTAATATAGGCCAGCCCTTTCGCGCCGTAGATCTGGACAAACTTACCGTATTCGTCGATTTGCTTACGGGTCAGCGCAGCGCCGCCCGGTACGCGCAGCGCGGCAACGCGCCCTTTGGCGTCGTTAGCCGGGCCGGCGAAGACGGCGAATTCCACCGCTTTCACCAGATCGGCGACGTCCACCAGCTCCATCGGGTTACGCAGGTCTGGTTTGTCAGAACCGTAGCGGCGCTCGGCTTCGGCGAAGGTCATGATCGGGAAATCGCCCAGATCCACGCCCTTCACTTCCTGCCACAGGTTACGCACCAGCGCTTCCATGACTTCGCGCACCTGCCCGGCGGTCATGAAGGAGGTTTCCACATCGATCTGGGTAAATTCCGGCTGACGGTCGGCACGCAGGTCTTCGTCGCGGAAGCATTTAACGATCTGATAGTAGCGGTCAAAACCGGACATCATCAGCAGCTGCTTGAACAGCTGTGGAGACTGCGGCAGCGCGTAGAATTTCCCTTTATGTACGCGGGATGGGACCAGGTAGTCGCGCGCGCCTTCCGGCGTGGCTTTGGTCAGCATCGGCGTTTCGATGTCGAGGAAACCGTGGTCATCCATAAAGCGGCGCACCAGGCTGGTGATTTTCGCACGGGTCTTCAGGCGCTGCGCCATTTCCGGACGACGCAGGTCCAGGTAGCGATATTTCAGACGCGCTTCTTCGGTATTGACGTGGTTGGAGTCCAGCGGCAGCGCTTCAGCGCGGTTGATAATCGTCAGATCCGATGCCAGCACTTCGATGGCGCCGGTGGCCATATCGCTATTGATGTTTTTTTCGTCACGCGCGCGCACGGTACCGGTGACCTGGATGCAGAACTCATTACGCAGTTCAGAGGCCAGCTTTAATGCGTCGGCACGATCCGGATCGAAAAACACCTGTACGATGCCTTCGCGGTCACGCATATCGATAAAGATAAGGCTACCGAGATCACGACGACGGTTGACCCAACCACACAGAGTCACTTGCTGCCCTACGTGGGACAGACGAAGCTGCCCGCAATATTCTGTACGCATGAGATATCCCTTAACTTAGCCGCAGGCGGATTGTTGCCTGTCTTGCAGGCGACGAGGTCGCAGCTTTAGCTGATGTCACAACTGAATGAAAAAAGGCGGCTATTATACTGGAAATTATGGCGCACGATAAGCCCGGCGCAGCGCGCAGCGTTGCTTTGCTGCGCGCTTATTGCTTGTACTCACAAAAATTAACAAAATTTGTTACCCTCGGGCGAGATCGGCAACGGTATTGTAGCGACCTGACAACAGAAGAAGATACGGGGATATCATGTTAGAACTCAATGCAAAAAAAACCGCGCTGGTGGTTATAGACCTGCAGGAAGGCATTTTACCGTTTGCCGGCGGCCCGCATCGGGCTGACGACGTGGTTGAGCGCGCCGCGAGTCTGGCCAAAAAGTGCCGCCAGCAGGGTTCCCCGGTGGTCATGGTTCGCGTTGGCTGGTCGGCGGATTTCGCCGAAGCGCTGAAGCAGCCGGTCGATGCCCAGGCAGGCGCCCATACGCTACCGGAAAACTGGTGGACCTATCCGCTGGCGCTGGAAAAACAGGAGAGCGACATCGAAGTCACCAAACGCCAGTGGGGAGCCTTTTACGGCACCGACCTGGAGCTGCAGCTTCGCCGTCGCGGTATCGATACGATTATCCTGTGCGGTATCTCAACCAATATCGGCGTCGAATCGACGGCGCGTAACGCCTGGGAGCTGGGCTTCAATCTGATTCTCGTTGAAGACGCCTGCAGCGCAGCAACGGCTGAACAGCATCAGGGCAGCATGACGCACATCTTCCCGCGTATTGCCCGCGTGCGCAGTACCGAGGAGGTACTTGCCGCGTTATGATCTATATTGGGCTTCCCCAATGGGCGCACCCGAAGTGGGTGCGCCTGGGTATCACCAGCCTTGAAGAGTATGCCCGCCATTTTAACTGCGTGGAGGGCAACACGACCCTGTACGCTTTACCAAAAGCTGAGATTGTCAGCCGCTGGTATGAACAAACCCACGATGATTTTCGCTTCTGCTTCAAGTTTCCGGCCACCATTTCGCATCAGGCATCGCTGCGCAACTGCGACGACTTAAGCCACGAGTTTTTCACCCGCCTGGCGCCGCTGTCATCGCGCATTGGCCAATACTGGCTGCAGCTGCCGGCCACGTTCGGCCCTCGGGATCTTCCCGCGCTCTGGCAGTTCCTCGACAGCCTGCCGCGCGAATTCAGCTACGGCGTTGAGGTAAGGCATCCGGAGTTTTTCGCCAAAGAGGAAGCGGAACAGCAGCTCAATCGCGGGCTGCATCAGCGAAACGTCAACCGCGTGATCCTGGATAGCCGTCCGGTTCATAGCGCCGTCGCCCGCAGCCCGGCGATGCTCGATGCACAAAGAAAGAAGCCAAAAGTCCCCGTCCATGCGCTGGTGACGGCCCACCATCCGATGGTACGTTTTATCGGCAGCGATGACATGGCGCAAAATCGTGAGCTGTTTAGCGTGTGGTTACGCACGCTGCCAAAATGGGCGCAGACAACCACGCCGTACCTGTTCCTCCATACCCCGGATATCGCCCAGGCGCCGGAACTGGTCGACACCCTGTGGAGCGATCTGCGCGCCGCCCTACCGGAAATAGGGGCGGCACCTTCAATTCCGCAGCAAACCTCTCTTTTCTGATATCCTGCTATCCTCAATTGAGCCACCGGAAGCGATAAAAGGGAGTTTTGAGTATGGTCAGCGCGCTGTATGCGGTTTTAGGTGCGTTATTGCTTATTAAGTTTTCCTGGGACGTTGTACGACTGAGGACGCAATATCGCGTTGGCTACGGCGACGGCGGTTTTAGCGAACTGCAGGTTGCTATACGCGTGCACGGGAACGCGGTGGAATATGTTCCCATTGGCCTGATTCTGCTGCTGTTTATGGAAATGAACGGCGCGCAGACCTGGATGGTCCACGTCTGCGGTATTTTACTGATCGCCGGGCGCCTGATGCACTCCTATGGCTTTCATCATCGTCTCTACCGCTGGCGTCGTTCCGGCATGAGCGCGACGTGGTGTTCGTTGTTGCTGATGGTGCTGGCGAACTTCTGGTATATGCCCTGGGAGTTGGTTTTCTCCGTCCGTTAGCGCACAATACGCCGTTTTCGATTTTTCGGGTTTAACGTTATGTCTCACCGCGATACGCTTTTTTCCGCGCCGATTGCCAGTCTCGGCGACTGGACCTTTGATGAACGGGTTGCTGAAGTCTTCCCGGATATGATCCAGCGCTCTGTTCCCGGCTATTCCAATATCATTTCCATGATCGGCATGCTGGCGGAACGTTTCGTTCAGCCGGATACCCAGGTTTACGATCTCGGCTGCTCGCTTGGCGCAGCCACGCTGTCCGTGCGCCGCAATATTGCGCATGACGGCTGCAAAATCATCGCCGTTGATAATTCGCCGGCCATGGTCGAACGCTGCCGTCGCCATATTGACGCCTATAAGGCGCCGACGCCGGTCGAAGTGATTGAAGGCGATATTCGCCACGTCACGATAGAAAACGCCTCGATGGTGGTGCTGAACTTCACCATCCAGTTTCTCGAACCGGGCGAACGCCAGGCCATTCTTGATAAGGTCTATCAGGGGCTCAATCCGGGCGGCGCGCTGGTGCTGTCGGAAAAATTCAGCTTCGAAGATGACAACGTCGGCGAACTGCTGTTCAACATGCATCATGATTTCAAACGCGCCAACGGCTATAGCGAGCTGGAAATCAGCCAAAAGCGCAGCATGCTGGAAAACGTGATGCTCACCGATTCCGTCGAAACCCACAAAGCGCGCCTGCGCAAGGCCGGTTTCGAACATGCCGAACTGTGGTTCCAGTGCTTTAACTTCGGATCGTTAATCGCCGTAAAATCCGGGGACCAGGCATGATTGATTTCAGCAACTTTTATCAGTTGATTGCCAAAAGCCCGCTGTCGCACTGGCTGGAGACGCTGCCCGCTCAGGTGGCGGCCTGGCAGCGTGACGCGCTGCACGGGAAATACCGGGAATGGGAGCGGGCCGTAGAGTTTCTGCCCGAGTTTTCGCCCTACCGACTGGATCTGCTGCATAGCGTTACCGCGGAGAGCGAAACGCCGCTGGGCGACGGTCAGCGTCTGCGGATTGAAAACCTGCTGAAGAATCTGATGCCGTGGCGTAAAGGACCCTGGTCGCTTTACGGCGTGAATATCGACACCGAATGGCGTTCCGACTGGAAGTGGGAACGCGTACTGCCGCACCTTTCCGACCTCACCGGACGTACCATCCTTGATGTCGGCTGCGGCAGCGGATACCACATGTGGCGGATGATTGGCGCCGGGGCTCGTCTGGCGGTGGGCATCGATCCCACCCAGCTGTTCCTTTGCCAGTTTGAAGCGGTGCGAAAGCTGTTGGGCAACGATCAGCGCGCGCATCTGCTGCCGCTGGGCATTGAGCAGCTTCCGGCGCTGAACGCCTTTGATACCGTCTTTTCGATGGGCGTGCTGTACCACCGCCGCTCCCCGCTCGATCACCTGTGGCAGCTCAAAGATCAGCTGGTTCCCGGCGGCGAGCTGGTGCTGGAGACGCTGGTCGTCGAGGGCGACGAAAATACCGTGCTGGTGCCGGGCGATCGCTATGCGCAGATGCGCAACGTCTACTTTATCCCTTCTGCCGCCGCGCTAAAGCAGTGGCTGGAGAAATGCGGATTTATCGATGTACGCATCGTCGACGCCTGCGTGACGTCCACCGAAGAGCAGCGCCGCACCGAGTGGATGACCACCGAGTCTCTGGCCGACTTCCTCGATCCGCAGGACAGCAGCAAAACCCGCGAAGGCTACCCTGCCCCGCTGCGCGCGGTGCTTATTGCCACCAAACCGGAAACAGAACAGTCGCTGGCGGCGAAAAAGCGGGCCGACAAGCAGCCTGGCTAACGCGTTTTCAGGATAAAAAAAGGCCCCTGTTTAATGGGCAGGGGCCTGGTACGGGCAATCATCATATTGGGCGACATGATGTGCAGCAAAAAACGGTTTATCCCCGTCATACTTCAAGTTGCATGTGCGTTGGCTTTGTTACTCGGCTCATCCATGAGCCTCGCCCTTACGGGCCGCCGGGATACGGCGTTCAAATCTGTTCCAGACAGATTTGTCGCTCACCCCAGTCACTTACTTGAGTAAGCTCCTGTGGATTCCCTGCGTCGCCGCCTTCTCGCAACTCGAATTATTTAGGGTTTTAATCTCTCTGTGCGGAAATAATCTTCTTCATTTCCGCTACCGCTTCGCCATTGACGGCGTAGCGTAAGTATTCATCTGCTTCGGCATCCGTAGACATCGACAGCCCGGGATTGCGAAAGCGCATCGGGGATGGTAACCACTGGCCTGCCGAGGAATGCACCTCTTTTACCCCTGCCTGCAAAAATAGCGGCAGGTTGGCGGCGCGGACGCCTGCACCGGCCATAATAATAGGAGTATCGCTTTGGGAAATAAGTTCCCTGATTAATGAAATTCCTTTTTCGGCTGAAGACTGCTGGCCCGAAGTCAGGATACGCTGAACGCCGAGTTCAGCCAGCTCAGCGCTGGCCTGGCGCGGGTCGGCGCACATATCAAAGGCCCGATGAAAGGTGACGGCCAGGGTTCCCGCCGCCGCCATTATTTTTTTCATCCGCGCCCTATCCACCCGACCGTCGGCGTCCAGAACGCCGATCACCATGCCGGGAAAACCGAGATCCTTCACCGCGGCCACATCATCAAGCATCGCGGCAAATTCGCCGGCGGTATAGCAAAAATCACCGCCGCGCGGGCGAATAATCGGATGAACGGGAATGGTCACCGCTTCACGCACCGATTTCAGTACCCCCAGCGAAGGCGTCAGCCCTCCCTCCTGCGGCGCGGCGCATAGCTCGATGCGATCGGCGCCCCGGCGCTGGGCCTCCAGCGCGCACTCCATGCTGTAACAACAGACTTCCAGTAAGGTCATTCTTCTCTCCGTCGATAGGGCAGGCACTACAGAATGTCACGATTTCTTCCGGCAGACGCCGCGTCGCTTCACACTGTTATCGTTCAGCGTGTTCGCTGGCGACAATTTGCTCAATCGACCACGGGTGAAATTTGATCGTCACTTTGCCATCCGTTACCGCCAGGGTCGGATTCGGTAAACGCTCACGCTCTCCTTTCGGCGCGCTGGTCTTCACAAAAATGCCCGGCTGGCCCAGCCCTTCATCGGAAAGCAGCGCCAGCGCGCGGGTATTGAGCGTTTCAGGATCGCCCGGCAGAACGATTTCAATATGCTCCCAGCCTTCATGCGGATAGCGCTTTTCGCCCGGCCACGGCAGTTCAACAACGCTAAAACGCCAGTGCGCCACGACCACCGGCTCATCCAGCCTGAACAGGCAGATGGGTCGACCGTTAATAACATTTTCCGACAGCAGAGTAGCGCATTGTTCAAAGCCGCGACGCCAGCGCTCCGCCGTAGCGTTCTGGTGACAGCGCAGGGAAATATGGTCGGCGTCATGGGGCGTAATATCGAGACCGAGCCGGTGAGCAAGCGCGTTCAGCGCCTCGGTAAAACGCGGCAGGTCCGCGGAAATATCGTTCAGTTCATCTATCTGCTGCCAGTTCGCCATCGTAAGCCTCGGTACTCGCTAAAAAGCGCTAATCTATCGCGTTTTCCGCGACCGACCAACCGGCAATCGCCGGCAGCGTCCCGCGAACGGTTATTCGTTGAGCGCGAGGCTCAGCAACCTCCGCGCGGTGCTGACGCGTGGGTGCAAATGCAGTATACTCCTGCCCTAATTTGTCCACATTCCCGCGCCGCCCCATCAGGGTGACGGCGTGTTAACGTAAGGTGTTTCGGTGAATATTCAGGCTCTTCTCTCAGAAAAAGTCAGTCAGGCCCTGATCGCGGCAGGCGCGTCTGCCGATTGCGAACCTCAGGTCCGCCAGTCAGCAAAAGTCCAGTTCGGCGACTATCAGGCCAACGGCGTGATGGCCGTTGCCAAAAAACTGGGCATGGCGCCGCGACAACTTGCAGAGCAGGTACTGTCTCATCTCGATCTGAGCGGAATTGCCAATAAGGTAGAGATCGCCGGCCCTGGCTTTATTAATATTTTCCTCGATCCGGCCTTCCTCGCGGAAAACGTCAGCAGCGCGCTGAAATCGGAACGTCTGGGCGTGGCTCAGCCGCAGGCGCAGACGGTGGTCGTCGATTACTCCGCGCCGAACGTGGCGAAAGAGATGCACGTAGGCCATCTGCGTTCCACCATTATTGGCGACGCCGCGGTGCGTACGCTGGAGTTTCTCGGCCATAAAGTGATCCGCGCTAACCACGTGGGCGACTGGGGCACCCAGTTCGGCATGCTCATCGCGTACCTGGAAAAACAGCAGCAGGAAAACGCCGGTGAAATGGCGCTGGCCGACCTCGAAGGTTTCTATCGCGAAGCGAAAAAACACTACGATGAAGATGAAGCCTTCGCCGAGCGCGCGCGCAGCTATGTCGTTAAGCTGCAGGGCGGCGACGAGTACTTCCGCGAAATGTGGCGCAAGCTGGTCGACATCACCATGTCGCAAAACCAGTTAACCTATAACCGCCTCAACGTTACCCTGACCCGCGACGACGTGATGGGTGAAAGCCTCTATAACCCGATGCTGCCGGGTATCGTTGCCGATCTGAAAGCCAAAGGTCTGGCGGTAGAAAGCGAAGGCGCGACCGTGGTGTTCCTTGATGAGTACAAAAACAAGGAAGGCGAACCGATGGGCGTTATCATCCAGAAGAAGGATGGCGGCTATCTCTACACCACCACCGATATCGCCTGCGCAAAATACCGTTACGAAAACTTGCATGCTGACCGCGTGCTTTACTACATCGACTCTCGCCAGCACCAGCACCTGATGCAGGCGTGGACCATCGTGCGTAAAGCCGGCTACGTGCCGGATTCCGTCCCGCTGGAGCACCACATGTTCGGCATGATGCTCGGCAAAGATGGCAAACCGTTTAAAACCCGCGCCGGCGGTACCGTGAAGCTGGCCGACCTGCTGGACGAAGCGCTGGAGCGCGCGCGCCGTCTGGTGGCGGAGAAAAACCCGGATATGCCCGCCGATGAGCTGGAAAAACTGGCGAACGCGGTCGGGATCGGCGCGGTGAAATATGCCGACTTGTCTAAAAACCGCACCACCGACTACATCTTTGACTGGGACAACATGCTGGCCTTTGAGGGCAATACCGCGCCTTATATGCAGTATGCCTATACCCGCGTGCTCTCCGTGTTCCGCAAGGCGGATGTCGATGAAAGCGCGCTGGCGGCGGCGCCGGTGGTCATCACCGAAGAGCGCGAAGCCCAGCTGGCGGCCCGTCTGCTGCAGTTTGAAGAAACCCTGACGGTCGTCGCGCGTGAAGGCACGCCGCACGTGATGTGTTCTTACCTGTACGATCTGGCGGGTCTGTTCTCCGGCTTCTACGAGCACTGCCCGATCCTGAGCGCCGAAAGCGAAGAGACGCGCAATAGCCGCCTGAAGCTGGCGCTGCTGACGGCGAAAACGCTGAAGCTGGGTCTGGATACCCTGGGTATCGAAACCGTAGAACGGATGTAAAAACAAACCCGGCGAAAGCCGGGTTTGTTTTATAACGCCTGATGGCGCCACGCTCATCAGACCTGCAGCATCATTGTAGCCCCGGTAAGCGTAAGCGCCACCGGGGAAATTCCGCCCTTCTCAGAAATACTTCCGCAGATACTCCGTCAGGCACAGGATCGCCATCGCCTGGCCATACGGCATCGACGTCAGCGGAATGTCGCGATAAAAATCCAGATTCGAACCCATGCCGGTACCGAACGACGTTTGCAGCAGCTCCCCTTGCGCTGAGATATTCTGCACGATGCCGCGAATCGCTTTTTCCGCAACCTCCGCATACGCCTGGCTCACGTAGCGCTTGCGCACCGCTTTGAGGATCCCATAAGCAAAACCGGCGGTCGCCGACGCTTCCAGATAGGAGCCAGGATCGTCAAGCAGCGTATGCCACAGGCCGCTATCGTCCTGACAGCGGGCCAGCGCCGCAATCTGCGCATTCAGCACCTGCACCAGATAACGCCGTACCGCGCTGTTCTCGGGTAAATCCACCAGCTCCAGGAAATCCGGAATAACGATAGTCAGCCAGCTATTGCCGCGGGCCCAGCGAGCGTGGGCGAAATTATGCCGCCCCTCGTAGCTCCAGCCGTGAAACCACAGGCCGGTCTCACGGTCCATCAGATTCTGCACGTGCAGCAGAAACTGATATACCGCCTCCTCTACGTATTGCGGACGATTAAGCAGCTTGCCGATTTTCGCCAGCGGCAGAACCGTCATCATCAGCGTGTCGTCCCACATCTGCTGATGATTCTCTTCCGCCAGGGTGATGTGCTGCATGCCGCCAGACTCAGTGCGCGGCATTTCGTTCATCGCCCACTCCGCCCAGCTATCGAGCCAGGGCAGATACGCGGGGTTGCCCGTCTCTTCGTAGCGGTAAGCCAGGGTGAGAAACGGCGCCATGGTGTTGACGTTTTTGGTGGTCGCGCCTTCGGCAAAGCGGTCGGCAAACCAGCCATCAATAATGTCGCGCATCGCCGTATCGCCGGTCTGCTGGTAATACTGATAAATACCGTACAGGCCGACGCCGTGAGTCCACTCCCAGCCGTTCCATCCTTTAGTGTCGATAACGCGTCCGTCGTCCAGCCGCAGTAAAAATTGCCCGCTTTCGTCCTTAATGTTGACCAGATTATGCGTCACCTTCTGAATCAGCGCCTGCAGTTCATTGCGGGCGATAAAACGCTCCGGCTGGCGCAGTAGTGGGCTATGTTTGACAGGCCAAACTTTCATATCCTTAACCTCTGTTATATGTCGAATTCATGGCTGAACGCGGCTTCAGCGCTGGCGCGGCGGGTTTATTCCGATTCAGATAACCAATATTGTTGTTTCCCCACAGGGCGTCGTACGGCATCCCGGCCAGCATCTCCACCACCTCACGATCCCCGGCGCTGGCCAGTTCTGGCTGAGCGCGACCGGATTCACGCATTTTCAGCGTTTCCGCGCGCAGGACGCTGTGGGTTTGCAGATTAAGCTTAAAGCGCAGGGAAACGAGGAAACCGCAGGCCAGCACCAGTAAGGTGCCCACGCTGAGGATCAGCAGAATGGTATGGCTCACTTCATAGGGCTGCGTTTTCTGTCCGGAGACAAAGCCCGACATCTGCATGATGATCCCCACCAGCATCACCGCTCCGGCCTGGGAAGCTTTACGCGTCAGAGTCATGATCCCGGCAAAGATGCCTTCGCGGCGCTGGCCGGTGATCACTTCGTCCACGTCGGCAATATAGGTGTAGGTGTTCCACGGAACGTAGTTGATGCCGCCGCGGCCCAGGCCCGCCACCGCGGATATCAGCAGCAGCAGCGAATAGACATCGCTGAGGCCAGCGTAGTACAGCACCGCGTAAGAGAGCGAACTCAGGCCGAACAGCACCACCACCATGCGGTACGATGGCGCCGGCCCGAAGCGAATACACAGCGGGATCATGGCGATAACCGCAATAAACTGGAAGATCGCCATGGTTCCGAGCAGGTTAGAAGCCATTGAGGCTTCCTGCATCAGGACAAACACCACATAGTAGGTAAAGACCGCATTGAAGACGTCCTGGGCGATATAGCCCCCCAGATACATACCCAGATGCTGACGGAAAATTTTAATGCGCAGGGTCGAACTTAACTCAATGAACAGGCGGTTAAGACTCTGCGACAGGCTCAGGTTCTGTTTCTCCTCTTCGGCGCGCAGCGCGGCCTCCGTCCACTCTTCACGCGGGCGTTCCCAGGTAAAGAACCAGACGAAGGTCAGCATCATGGCGCACAGCACCGAGAACACCAGGCTGGCATAGAAGAAAGAAACGGCGTTGTCCTTACCAAAGATAGTCAGCAGAACGCCCGGCAGGAAGGAAGCCAGAATCGCCGACATCTGCGCCATAGAAATACGCGCGCCGGAGAATTTGGTTTTCTGTTTAAAATCATCGGTCATTTCCGGTACCAGCGTTTCATACGGCACCAGAATCATGGTGTAGACAATATCAAAAAGAAGATAGGTCAGCAGGTAGTACCAGAACCCCATATCCCCTACCCACATGATGGAGTAGCTAAATACGCAGGGGATGCCGAGCAGGATGAAGAACTTACGCCTGCCAAAGCGTTTCCCCAGCCAGGTTGAGCCAAAGTTATCCGTCAGAAAGCCCATCAGCGGACTGATTACCGCATCCAGAACCCTGGCGGTGGCAAAAATAAGCGTCGCCTCGATAGGGGAAAGACCGCAAAAGGTGGTGTAGAAGTAGAGCAGCCATGCTGCTGTGAGTGCGGTCGTTCCCGCACCAAGGAAATCGCCCGATCCATAGGCAAGGTAGTTAACCAAACCGATTTTACGTGTTTTCATCGCCGTAAATCCTGTGTCTTTTTTTAGAGAACTCCGAACCGCGTTTTGGCCCATTCAGCCAAAAGGGGGTTGATACATGGCTACATTAAGAACATGGGAACGGCGTTACCTTTTCATTTTTGCCAGCCAAAAGCGTTCAATGGCAAAAACACAAAGAGTCGATGAACGCGCCTCACTGATTTATAAAACAGCGTTTCTTTTAATACAAAAGATCGGACCAAAAGTTGCGAGGCGACCACCAAAATGGCGCACGGCGGAGTGAAATCTGGGCGCGTTATTTCGCTGCGGATAAACCTTGCGAAAGCTAAGGAATGGGAGTAAAGACAATAGAAAAGGGTTGTTTCGCGTATCTCAAGGAGGCTTGATGCCCTACTCACATCTGCTGGTCGCCGTGGCGCCAACCCCGGAAAGCCGGGTCCTCATTCAGAAAGCCGTCTCCATCGCCCGTCCGGTCAATGCGAAGGTCAGCCTGATTACCCTGGCAACGGACCCGGAGCTGTATAACCAGTTTGCGGCGCCAATGATGGAAAATTTACGCGAAGTGATGCAGGAGGAGACGCGCGGCTTTCTGGCCGAGCTCGCCCGCCACGCCGACTACCCGATAGAGAAAATGACTATCGCCAGCGGCGGGATTGCCCACCATGTGAAGGATTTTTGCCAGCGGCACCGCGTTGACCTGGTGATTTGCGGCAACCACAACCAGAGCCTGTTTTCTCGCGCCACCTGTTCGGCGAAAGATATCGTGGGCAGCAGCGGCGTTGACGTGCTGCTGGTGTGCCTGGAAAAAGGTTAGCGCCGAAAGCGCTAACCGCGATCATCTCAGGCGAGCTTGGGGAAGGTCGCGACCTTGCGCGCTAAGTGGCTCTCCTCACTTCCTGGCTCAATCTCCTTTAGATCGGCAATAAACCGCTCCTGCCAGCGATGAATATCGTTATCTTTAATCACCGCCAGCATGGCCGAATGGCGGGCAATACGCTCGGCCAGCGGCATGGTTAACGCCTGGTCCAGCGCAGCCGCGACCTCGTCGCGATCGTAAGGATTAACGATTAAGGCCGTCGGCAGCTCGTTCGCCGCGCCGGCAAACTGCGACAGCACCAGCACGCCCGGATTTTGCGGGTCCTGCGCGGCCACATACTCTTTCGCCACCAGATTCATCCCATCGCGCAGCGGCGTAACCAGACCGACGTCCGAGTAGCGGAAGATTTTCATCAGCAGCTTGCGTTCAAAGTGCTGGTTCAGGTAATAAAGCGGCGTCCAGCCCAGCTGGCCATATCGGCCATTAATGCGGCCGGCCGCGGTTTCAAGCTGATGACGAATATCCTGGTAGGCCTGAACATCGCCGCGCGACGTCGGCGCAATCTGGGTATAGCGAATCTTGCCGTGATGCTGCGGATAGTTCTCCAGCAGCGCCTCGTAGGCCAGAAAACGCTCCGGCAGCCCCTTGGAATAGTCCAGCCGCTCAACGGAAAAGATATTCTGCACGCTTTTCAGTTCGCTCTTCAGCTGCGCCAGCTTCGGCGGCAGCGGCCCTTTTGCGCTCCGCGCAATCTCTTCCGGATCGATACCGATCGGATAGACTTCGGTGTGGAAAGGTTTCCCCCAGGCCACATGCTTTTTGCCGTCGCGCGTCGTCAGGCGAGTCTGCATCGATACGCAATCGAGAAACGCCAGGCGATCGCTCTCGGTCTGGAAACCCAGTAAATCGTAATCGCACAGCTGTTCAAGCAGCTCCGCGTGCGGCGGGAGCGCGTTAAAGACTTCCGGCGTCGGGAACGGAATATGTAAAAAGAAGCCGATGCGATTATTGACCCCGCGCTGGCGTAGTTCGCTGGCCAGCGGCAGCAGGTGGTAATCGTGAATCCAGACGATATCGTCAGGTTCGATCAGCGGCAGCAGTTTATCCGCCAGCGTTGCGTTGACGCGCTGATAGCCTTCCCAGGCTTCACGCTGAAAATCGACCAGATCGAGACGATAGTGGAATGCGGGCCATAAAACGGCATTGGAAAAGCGGTTGTAATATTCGTCGTGATCCTGCTCGCTAAGGTTAAAGGAAGCCCATGTGATATTCCCCTGCTTCACTTTTTTTAACGGCTGCTGGTCGTCACCGATTTCCCCACTCCAGCCGAACCACAGTCCTCCGGCTGCTTTTAATGCCCCCATAATCCCCACGGCAAGGCCACCGGCGCTGGCCTTTTTGTCATCCGGCGGGGCAATACGATTAGATACTACGACTAAGCGACTCATAGCCATCTCTCCTGTCGGTTAGCGCATCTGGTTGTTGCCCATGATTCGCGATGTTACTAATCCAAAGATGAACAGCGGCGACATCCGGCAGGCGCCAGTGCGCCTGGGTCTCACCGCCGCCCACTTTGACCGATACGCCACTCAGTTGATTGACGACGCTAAAACCCGCTTCATCGGTTAAGTCATCACCGACAAACACCGGCCTGCGCCCGCTGAATGGAGCTTCCTGCATAAAAGCGGCTATCGCTTCACCTTTATTCACTCCGCGCGGTTTGATCTCCACCACGCACTTACCCGGCTGTAATGCCAGAATGGGATGGCGCTGCACGACGGCCTGCGCTAGCGCCAGCACTGCGTGCTGATGCTCCGGCGCCTGTCGGTAGTGCAGAGCAAAGGCCATCCCCTTACTTTCCAGTTCGCATCCCGGCAAGTCATCCAGCGCCGCGGTCAGTTCCGCAGAGAGCGCCTTCTGGAGAGAATCCGGTAAAGAGACAATATGCGTTTTACCATTGATATCACGGCGTTCAGCCCCGTGGACACCGGCAAGCGGCAGCCGGTAAGGACGGGTAAGCTCATCCAGCTCAACCATTGAGCGCCCTGAAATCAATGCCACCGCGCCGTTGTGCTGCTGCACGAGCTGGCGCAGCGACTGCAAAACATCGGCAGGAATGACCACCTGATCGGGATGGGGTTTGATACCGGCAAGGGTACCGTCGAGGTCAAAGAAAAAAGCGCAGTTTCCGGTTAACGCAGGCGGTACATAAATCTGGTCAGCCACCCTGTTTCCTCCTTATCATGGCCAGCAACATGCTGGGTGTTAAATAATTGTAGCCATGTAAGTATAGACAGTGTGACCAGCCTCGCCATTTTTGATAGTCATTGCCAGCGCAACGAGCGCTGGCAACGGATTAGGATTAAACTGAAAAGTTGGACGAATCAAACGGCTCGTTTCGCTTTCTGTTTGTAGCGGTCGAAGATCACCGCCGCCAGTAAAATCACGCCGCGTACGACATACTGCGAGAATGGCGAGATATTGAGCAGGTTCATCGCATTCTCTACCGTTCCCAGGATCAGGATCCCGGCCACCACGTAGGAGATCTTACCTATCCCGCCTTTCAACGATACGCCCCCCAGCACGCAGGCCGAGATGACAATCAGCTCATAGCCAATTGAGGTCATCGGCTGTCCGCTGGTCATTCGTGAAGCCAGGATAATGCCTGCCGCCGCGGAAACCAGGCCGGAAAGGACGAAAATGATGATCTTGGTCCGCACTACCGGCACGCCCGCCAGACGCGCCGCTTCTTCGTTACCGCCAATCGCCAGGGTATTGCGGCCAAAGGTGGTTTTATTCAACAACAGGCCGAAGACAATCAGGCAGGCAATGGTCAGCCAGATAGGCGCTGGCAGGCCAAACCAGTTGGCGTAGCCGAGGGTAAAGAAACGCTCGTCTTCAATCCCAACCGCTTTACCGTCAGAGATGATATAGGCCAGACCGCGGACGATCTGCATGGTGGCCAGGGTGGTGATCAGGGCGTTAATCTTCAGGCGGGCAATCACAAAACCATTGACCAGGCCGCTCAGCGCGCCGAGCAGCAGACCGGCGCCGATCCCCACCCACATGCTCTCCGTCAGGTTAATCACCACCGCCGTGGTCACACCGGCACAGGCGATAACCGAGGCGACCGACAGATCGAAATCCCCCGATGCCAGGCAAAACAGCATTCCGCAGGCCACCATTCCGGACATAGAAATAGCCAGCCCCAGGCCTTTCATATTAATAAACGAGGCAAAATTAGGCACAAAAATCACGCAGCCAATAAACAGCACCGCGAAAACAACCAGCATGCCGAACTGATCCCAAATGCGGGAGAAGCTAAAAGCCGACCGGGTAGTACCTGAAGTGGTAACTGATGACATCATAGACTCCTTACTCAGGCGACCGCCTGGCTCACTTTTGGCATGGCAAGGCTCAATGCCTGCTGTTCATTCGCATGTTCATGCAGCAGCTCTCCGGCGATCTCCCCCTCGCGCATCACAACAATGCGATCGGCGACGCCGAGAACTTCCGGTAAATCGCTGGAGGCAAAGACCACCGCGACGCCCGATGCCGCTAATGCGTAGATAACGTTGTAGATTTCATGTTTAGCGCCCACGTCAATACCGCGCGTTGGCTCGTCAAGCAGGATGACTTTCATCTCTTCCGACAGCCAGCGGCCGAGGATCGCCTTCTGCTGATTGCCGCCGGAGAGGTTCATAATCAGCTGCTCGGCGCCGGGCGTTTTGATATTCAGCGATTTGATATGCTGGTCGGCGTTCTGCGCTTCCCAGGCATTGTTGATAACGCAGCCGGCGAGAATATGCTTGCGGCGAGCGCTGATATTGATGTTGTCGCGCACCGAGTGGACCGGAATAATCCCCTCCGCTTTGCGGTCTTCCGGGCAGAGCATCATCCCGGCCTGAATCGCCTGAGCCGGCTTGCGAATATCAATGGCCTCCCCGTCGATATAAACCTGGCCGCCGGTTATTCTGCTGCCGCCGAATAAGCCTTTCATGAGCTCGCTGCGCCCGGCGCCAACCAGCCCAAACAGGCCGACGATTTCTCCGCTGCGCACCGAAAGGCTAACGGGCTGCCGCACGCCTGGCGCCTTCACCTGTTCAAGACGCAAACGCTCTTTGCCATATTCACGCGGCTGCCAGCCGTAGATATCGCCCAGCTCGCGCCCCACCATCGCCTGTACCAACGCGTCGTGGTTAACCTCTTGCATATTGTCGAAGGTACGCACGTAGCGACCATCTTTGAACACCGTAATCGCGTCGCTTAACGCGAAGATCTCTTCCATGCGGTGGGAAACGTAAATAATGACCCGTCCTTCCTGGCGCAGCTCGCGGATAACCCGAAACAGGTTTTCGATTTCCCGCGCAGACAGGGAGCTGGTCGGCTCATCAAAGGCGATAATTTTTGCGTTACGCGCCAGCGCCTTGGCGATCTCCACCATCTGCCACTGGCCGATAGAGAGATACTTGAGCGGCGTTTCCGGATCGATATCCAGCCCCAGATGCTTCAGCTGCAGGCCGGCTTCATAATTCAGCAGCGACCGGTTCACAATCCCGCCTTTATGCGGCAGCTGCCCGAGGTAGATATTTTCCGCCACGGTCATTTCCGGGATCAGATGCAGCTCCTGATAGATAATGGCCACCCCGGCGTTCAGCGCCTCGGTGGTGTGGGTAAACGTCATCTGCTGGCCGCGGATTTGCAGGCTGCCGGCGGTCGGTATGTAGTTGCCGCTGAGAATTTTCAGCAGCGTGGATTTCCCGGCGCCGTTTTCTCCCATCAGGGCGTGCACCTGTCCGGCATAGCAGCCAAAGCTAATATCGGACAGCGCTTTAACGCCCGGGAATGTCATGGTGATGCCGTGGAATGAGAGATAAGGGGTAGACTGTTGCATAACGACTCCGCTTTTCTGTACAGAGCCTCTCGCGCAAGGCAAGAGGCCCGGTCAACTGGCCTTACAGCCCTTTTTTCGCCAGCTCTTCTTTAAAGTTGTCGCGGGTAATCAGCACCACGTCGGTTACCGCGGTGAATTTCGGCGGTTCAACGTCTTTTGTCACCCAGTTGTAAAGCATTTCGCTGGTTTTATAGCCGTGAATATCCGGGCTTGGCAGTAAAGAGCCATAGAAACCGGTGGCCTGCGCTTTAGAAAGTTCGTTCACCGCATCGACGCCGTTGATACCGATCCCGATAACGTCAGGCGCTTTAAAGCCCTGGCCTTCGGTGGCGCGCACGCCGCCCAACACTGTGTTGTCGTTCATGCCGACGATCAGCCAGTGCTTAACATTAGGATGTTGAACCAGCATGGAGTTACCGGCGTCAAACGCGCCGGGGATGTCGTTAGATTTGGTTGGCACGCGATAGATTTGTTGCTCCGGGAAACCGGCGGCTTTCAGAGCGTCCATTGAGCCGGTAGTGCGGCGGCGGGCGGTATCCAGCTCGTCGGAAGTAATGGCCATAACCGCGGTATCCTTCACGTCCCAACCGCGTTTCTGCATCTCTTTATAGAGCTCCTGCCCCTGGCGCGCGCCGATTTCGCTGGCCGCCATCATCACCAGCGGTACACTGTCCATCGGTTTGCCTTTGGCGTTGACGAACTGGTCATCAACGGTAATCACTTTCATATCATAGCCGCGCGCTTTGGCGACAATGGCCGCCCCGAGCTTCGGATCCGGGGTGCAAATGACGAAGCCTTTGGCTCCGCTGGCCGCCAGGCTATCTATCGCGTTCAGGGTTTTCTCGCCGTCGGGCACAGCAATTTTAATGACATCGAAACCTAAATCTTTACCGGCCTTATCGGCAAATTTCCACTCGGTTTGAAACCATGGCTCTTCAGGCTGTTTCACCAGAAAACCCAGCTTAAGCGTCTCAGCCATAGCTGATTGTGACATAACCGCGGCAAGACCGATTGCCGCCAGCGCTTTAGTAAATTTGTGCATGGTAAACTCCAGCTTTAATTCGCTTTTATGTAGGGAATAATAAGTCTTAAATTTTTAATCGGACGAAAAACAAGGCATTAGAAAAATCTCAACGCTGAGTGCCGTTGTTTAAATAGTATTAACCGGAAATTATTTCTCCATACGAGAGCCCAATCACATCGCGGAATTACAGTAATTGCGTGCATATAAACAGCGAAAAATGACATAAAAAAAGCGCTAATTGTCAGACAATTAGCGCATGCCGTAGCAATATTCTCTATATCATCAGCAGAGTTATCCCTGTAGAGATTACCAGCGACAATAAATGTGCTCCGCATGATTGCGAACGGGCGCCTCATCCCCCAATAAACGGGCGGCTACGGTAAACGAAAAGTCAAAAACGTGTCCCAGGCCTTTACCGCTAATCAAATTACCGTCCTCCACTACCGCCTGGTCCACGTACTCTCCGTCCGTAACGTGCTGCCATAACTCTCCCGAACAGACGTAGCGTCGCCCCTTGAGCAGCCCGTTGCCACCGAGCACTCTCGCTGCCGCCGAACAGATCGGACAGATCAGCTTTCCCGCGGTATCGTGGGCCGAAATAAACGCCACGACGTCCCGGCTGGCGGCAAGATTGACGCTTCCCTGCGGGCCGCCGGGCAGAACCACCGCGTCGTACAGTATCCCGGCGCGCTCTGTTAGCGTGCTGTCCGCCACCATGGGGATATCGTGATAGCTCACCACCGCGCGCGAATCAGCGCAGGAGAGCAGTTCGACATCGAGGTGTAAGCGACGAAGAATGTCAATCACCACAATCGCTTCACCTTCCTCAAAACCCGGTGCCAGCAGCACCGCAACTTTTTTCATTTCCGACTCCTTCAGATAGCCTGTTAGCAATAATGTGTTTACAAAAGCAGCATCTTTTTAAATTAACCTCATCATTTTCTCACTCGCAGGCTACCACAAAATAGAATTATTAATCATTATTTTTAAAACACAATTTCAACAAAATCATTAGGACTACTATCAATTAATGAGGCGCGGAAATAAAAACATTTAAAATCAGCAAAATAAGCTTATATGCGATCGTTAAACATCAGACTTTATTCTTACAAAAGACCCTCTTTTCAAGATAAATACGGATGTTGTAACGAAATGTAAATATCACTCATTGAGAGTTTTCTTAATTCAAATATGGCGCTATTCTATATTTGTTGAGATAAGAGATTTAATTCAAACGGCTGTGCAGAAATCCTGAATACTATTACTCAGGACTCTCTCTCTGCGCACCGTAATTTCTAAGGCGCCCCTGATGTAGATGCGTCAAGATATGACGCCCGCCCCCTCCAAAGTGAATAAGGATATTTGTATGGTCGTACCAGGAATGGTTCAAAAGCTGAATAACCAGATGAATCTTGAGTTCTATACCTCAAATTTGTATCTGCATTTGAGCGAATGGTGTACTCAGCAACGGTTGAACGGTACCGCCACTTTTCTCCGTAACCGAGCGCAAGCCAGTATCACGCAGATGATGCGGGTCTTTGATTTTATGAAAAAATCAGGCGCCTGGCCCGTTGTGAAAGCGGAAGGAACCTACGGCACTGAATGTTCGTCCCTGGAAGATCTCTTTAGCAAAACCGTCGAAGATTATCAGCAGCGCAGCACGATACTTTCCAGCCTGGCGGAAGAGGCGAAGGCGCAAAGCGATGAATCAACCCTGCGTTTTCTGACGCTGCTTGCTGAAGAGCAGGATCAGGATGGCATACTGCTGGAGACCATTCTTGAAGAAATCCGTCATGCGAAAAATGCCGGAACCAGCGTACAACAAACCGATAGCCACCTGCTGGATCTGGTCAGTCAACAGCGCGTATAACGCCATGCCGGCGGATGCTCGCCGGCGATAAATCATCAGAATTCTCCTGTTCGGGCCAGCGCTCTCTTTAATCGCAGGTTCCCTGTCCCCCTTCTTTTTCGGCGCTTCGGCGCCGTTTTTATTCCAGAAAAGCATTAAAAACTTTTAACCAGATCTCATTCCTGCTCCGCCGGAGGAATTAGCAGGGTATTGGTGATCTGGATCACGTTTAAAACTACGGGTTGATAATATAAAAACACTGTTTCAAAAATTTAAAACACGGAGTTTACTTTAATGGCAAGATATACGGCTTCAGCCCCACAGGGGCTGCAGGGAAGACCGATTTTGTTACGCCATCAGTTAGCCTACGGCGGCGGGAATTTACTGGGAAGCGGCGCACTGGCGATCAGCGGCGCATGGCTGCTCTATTTTTATACAACCTTCTGTGGGCTAACGCTGATCGAAGCCTCCTTTATTTTTTCCGTCGCCAGCATTATCGACGCAATTAGTAACCCGCTGATGGGCTATCTCACCGATAACTTTGGCAAAACGCGGCTGGGTAAACGCTTTGGTCGTCGCCGTTTCTTTTTGTTGATTGGCATTCCGCTGATGATGTTCTACCCGCTGCTGTGGGTAGAAGGCCTCGGCTTTTGGTACTACCTGTGCACCTACGTCGTCTTTGAAATCATTTATACCTCGATTATGGTCCCCTATGAAACATTGGCGACCGAAATGACCGACGATTTCTCACTGCGTTCGAAGCTTACCGGTTATAAAGCGATTTTCGGCAAACTGGCCAACTTTCTCGCGGCATTTATCCCCGGGCAGTTCATCCTGCTTTATGGTAAAGAATCCGCCACCCCGTTTTTTCTCACCGGGCTGACCTACGGCGTCATTCTTATCGTGGCCATCTCCTGCCTGTGGTACTGCAGCTGGGAGCGTCCCCGCGAAGAGGAGATAAGCAAGGGAGAGAAAAAGGGTCTGTTCAATACTCTGCTCATGCTGGCAAAAGATATGCGCTCAACGTTTTACCTGCGCGTATTCCGCAAACACCTGGGTATGTATCTCTGCGGCTTCGGCGCCGAGTGGCTTTTTGCCTCGATCTTCACCTACTTTGTTATATTCGTGCTGCAGCACGATCCGGCGATGGTGGCCGGGCTTAACAGTCTGAACTCCATCCTCCAGCTGGTATCAACGGCCCTGTTTATTGGCCTGTGCGTGAAGAAAGGCTTCAGTAAGCCGTATATTCTGGCGCTGAGCGTGGTTATCTTTGCCGTGCTGCTCTACACCTCGCTGTGGTTCTTCCACCTGCCTTCAAGCCTGGCCACCGTCCTGATGTTTGGCATCACGGTGCTGTTCGGTCTCGGCACCGGCGGCGTGTACTATATTCCCTGGACCGTTTACACCTTTTTGGCGGATGTCGATGAAATCTATACCGGCCGTCGCCGCGAAGGGATCTATGCGGGAGCCATGACCTTCTCCGGTAAAATTTTGCGCTCGATTATCGTCTTTTCCATGGGGGCGATCCTCAGCTTCTACGGCTTTCAGTCGAAAGCGCATACGCAGCCAGAGAGCGCGGTCACCGCGATTGCGGTGGTGTTTTGTGCGGGCGTGATTCTGCTGGCGCTGGCAGCCATTGTGTTCAGTAAGCAGATGAAACTCGATCGCAAGGCGCATCTGGTAGTGCTGCAGGAAGTCGCGCGTATTAAAGCAGGCGGTAAGATCGCCGATATCGCACCGGACGTTCGCCTTGTCGTTGAAGATTTAGTCGGCCACCGGTACGAAGAGTGCTGGGGCAACAGCAGGCTGTTTAAAGATACGCAGGAAGGCGCCGTTCAAACCGCCGTCTCCCACTAACAGGTGTTAACGCCCCGCTATCACAATGATGGCGGGGCTGACGCCGCTAGTGCGCTTCTTCCTGCGGGGTGAATTTCAGTTCAATCAGCGCGATGGCCTTTTGTACCGCCCTCAGGGTCACCGGGTCAGCCGATGCCGGGTGGCTGGCAAAATCGATGGCTTTCAGCTGGGTGGTCATTTTTTCGCGCACCTCGACGGGGGCGATGACGTCGATGACGTCAAGGATCTGTTTGATAACTAACTGACAGGCAACCACGTCAGAGACCAGCTCGTCGTGCTCGGTAAGATGTTGAGACATTTTTCACTCCTTTTTTCAGGAGCGTAATAGTACCCTAAATCCCGGGATATAAAAAAACCTGCCGCAGCAGGTTTTTTTATCAGAACATAGCGCCAGGCGGTACGTCTTTGAAGGTTTTGCAGTAGTTTTCGAACATGCTCTTCAGGATTTTGCGCAGTTTCATGGTTGACTCCATTTTTGTTATGCAGGTGTTAATGCCCTGATGGTTATAATATGACTTGCATCACAAAAATCAACCTAAATGTGCGCTAAATCACCTATTTTTTACCAAAATAATTTAATTTTTAAACAAAATGAGCAGAACCGGATAGTGAAGAGCCGAACGCTCCGGACCAATCTGCGCTCTCTTTGCTATGGCAGCGACACAATAATGAGTACAAACACCTCTTCCAGGGACGACCGTTCTTTTTCAGCACCTGCGCTGCTGGTGGCTGGCGCCTTTTTTATGGAGTTTCTCGACGGCACGGTGATAGCAACCGCCCTGCCCGACATGGCGAAAGATTTTGGCGTGACCGCGGTCGACCTCAATATCGGGATTAGCGCTTATCTTATTACCCTTGCGGTTCTGATACCGGCCAGCGGCTGGATCGCCGATCGTTTTGGCGCGCGGAAAATCTTTACTCTCGCGCTGGCGATTTTTACCCTGGCGTCGGTATTTTGCGGGCTGTCGACCAACGTCGATGTGTTCGTCGCGATGCGTATTCTGCAGGGGACAGGCGGCGCGCTGATGGTGCCCGTTGGCCGGCTGGCGGTACTACGTACCACACCGAAGCACCAGTTGATTAAGGCGATTGCCACCCTGACCTGGCCGGCGCTGGTCGCGCCCATTATTGGCCCACCGCTGGGCGGATTTATCACCCGCTACGCCAGCTGGCACTGGATCTTCTTTATTAACGTGCCGCTCGGGCTTATCGCTATCGCCCTGTCGCTGCGTATCATTCCGAATATTCGCGAAGATGATCAGCGCCCCTTCGACCTTTTCGGCTTTGTTGCCACCTCGGTGGCGATGGTTAGCCTGGTCGCCGCCATGGAGCTGCTCGGCGATCGCCAGCCTCTGGGCTGGCAGACGCTGGCGCTGCTGGCGTTGGGCCTGGGCTGTATGCTCTTCGCGCTGCGGCACTTCCGCCGCACCAGGTGGCCGATGGTGCGCCTTGATGCGCTCAAGATCCCCACCTTCCGGGTCACCATGTACGGCGGTTCCCTGTTCCGCGCCTCTATTAGCGCCGTGCCGTTTCTGCTGCCGCTGCTTTTCCAGGTCGGATTTGGTATGGACCCCTTCCACTCGGGGCTGCTGGTGCTGGCCGTGTTCGTCGGCAACTTAACCATCAAGCCCCTCACAACGCCGCTGATCCGCTGGCTGGGCTTTCGCCGCCTGCTGCTGATTAACGGCGCATTAAACGTTTTGTCGCTGCTGGCCTGCGCTTTTTTAACGCCGCAAACGCCGGTTTGGCTGATCTTTGTGATTCTCTATCTCGGCGGGGTCTTCCGCTCTATCCAGTTTACCGGCATCAGCACGCTCGCGTTTGCCGATGTGCCTTCCGCGCAAATGAGCTACGCCAATACCCTGTTCAGCACCGCGTCACAGCTGGCCGTGGGGCTGGGCATCACGCTCGGCGCGATAGGTATTCGTCTTGGGGAAACGTTCAGCGAATGGTTTACGCTTTCTCACCTGCCGGGCATCAGCTTCCGCCTGTCGTTTATTTTTATCGCGCTGATTTGCCTGGTCGGCATGATTGATAGCCTGCATCTGGCCAAAGAGGCGGGTAGCAGCGTATCGAACAAAAAGAAGTAGCCAAAGAAAAGGCCAGCAGCGCTGGCCTTTAGCATCTCATCATGACGGGATATTAACCGACGATCTGGCGCACAAACGCTTCGATCTCTTTATCCTGGCAGTTCTCAAAGAAGCACTGCTGGAAACGAGGGCCAGAAACGGCGGTTTTCACCAGCTCCGGATCGATCGCGCGCAGCGTATCCAGATAGTTTTCCTTAACCACAGCCGCTTTTACCGCGTTCAGGATCCCGGCGTTACGCACCTGAGGCTCTTTACGCTCCGGCGGATAACCTTCACCGTTGCGGCCGGTAAAGGCTTTTTCAAAGATAAAGCGTACGTTCAGCTCTGCGCCCCAGCCAAAACCCTTCGCAAACGGCAGAGAAAGCGCGTTACCGTTGTTGATCTGCGCAAACAGGAAGGCATCCGCAGGGTCGATACAGTAGCCGCATACCACGCCAGGGTGAATATTCAGCGACATCAGCGCGCCCTGCCCGGTACCGCAGCCGGTCACCACAAAATCCACCGCTTTCGAATTCAGCAGGATGCTGGCCATGATCCCCAGATGAATATAGGTCAGATGATGATCGTTTTCATCGCTCATACCGACGTTGTAAACCGGGAAGCCTTTTTCTTCAGCAACGGCGTTTAACTCATTGAGGATGATGGCGTTTTTGTTCGCCTGGCTGTTTTCCATCATCAGTGCGATTTTCATGCTTTACTCTCCTGAATGCTCTGCGGGCACTCCCGCGATAGTTCGTTAGCGTTGCTATGAACAATACTACCTTACGAACATACTTTCAAATTTTATGAAAAGTTGTTTTATAAATTGCATCTCGCCTCACACTTTTGACTTCCGTCCCCGGCTGGTACGGCATCCTCCCCGCTCTTACCCGCGTCAGGCTAATCCCGCCGCGGCCGCCGGGCGGGTCTATTTTCACCGCTAAATTAGGCGCAACGATTTTTCGCATGGAATATTAAATTAAAACCATTCTCATTATTTTTAAATCGCCAATGCGTGTTATTCCCATTTGCATTATTAATAAATGATTTTATTAATTTACTTTTTGCAAATAAATTAATAACAAATTATAGTGAGCGCACAATAATCCTTAATTCTATTTTCCCGGAGCAGCCTGATGCTAAAAACTGAAATGATCGACAAGCTGAATGCGCAGATGAATCTCGAACTTTATTCCTCTCTGCTTTATCAACAAATGAGCGCCTGGTGCAGCTACCACAGTTTTGAAGGCGCCGCCGCGTTTCTGCGTCGCCACGCGCAGGAAGAAATGACCCATATGCAGCGCCTGTTCGACTATCTGACCGATACCGGCAGCCTGCCCTGCATCACGGCTATCGCCTCACCTTTCGCCGAATATGCGTCCCTGGATGAGCTATTTCGCGTCACCTACGAACATGAACAGCTGATTACGCAGAAAATTAACGAACTGGCCCATGCGGCAATGACCAGCCAGGATTATCCGACATTTAATTTCCTGCAGTGGTACGTTGCTGAGCAGCACGAAGAAGAGAAACTGTTTAAATCCGTTATTGATAAATTGACCCTTGCCGGTAAAAGCGGTGAAGGCCTGTACTTTATTGATAAAGAGCTGGCAACGCTCGATACACAAAATTAATAATTACGGCAGCGACGCCCGGCGTTCGCTGCCGTATGAGTATTAATGGCGGCAAATTTTACTTTCGTGCGTATTAAATCCTTCCTCAGCGGCAATAAATTTGCCTTTTTTCTGCAAAAACGCCACCAGCTCCGCCGCGCTCAGATTTTCCGCCGAGCAGGTATGGAATCGAACCTCTTTCCCAAAACGGTCGATAATCGCCGCTTCCAGCGTAGCAACAGTGTAAGACTCGCCTGATGAAATCATCATTTGCAGTACTTCGTGACCATGAATCGATGGCATAACCCCTCCCGTAAAGGCCGAAGAATAAACCAGCCAGGGCGGCGGATTCTTGCGCCAGCGCAGCTTTCGCGCAAACCTCTGGCATCGTAAAATTATCATTACACTTCCTGTAACCCTCATTTGACGAACTCACTGATTTCACATACTCTGCGCGGCATAATTAATTGTGTATTCCGTAATGGATAGAGAAAAGCGTGAAGAACCGCACTCTGGGTAGTATTTTAATCGTTGCCGGCACTACAATCGGCGCAGGGATGTTAGCGATGCCGCTGGCCTCGGCGGGCGTGGGTTTCGGCGTAACGTTTGGTTTGCTGATAACGCTGTGGGCGCTGATGTGTTATACCGCCTTATTGCTGTTGGAAGTGTATCAGCACGTGCCGGCTGATATGGGACTGGGGTCGCTGGCCGCGCGCTATCTCGGCCGCTACGGGCAGTGGGCTACCGGGTTTTGCATGCTGTTTCTGCTGTACGCTCTCACCGCCGCCTATATTAGCGGCGCCGGCGAGCTGCTGGCCTCCAGCCTCAACCAGTGGCTGGACTGGCGACTGCCTCCTGCGGCAGGCGTCCTGATTTTTACCGGGATCGGCGGGACGGTAGTGTGTATCGGAACCTCGCTGGTCGATCTTTTTAACCGCTTTCTGTTCAGCGCAAAAATTATCTTTCTCGCCATTATGCTGGCTCTGCTGCTGCCGCATATTCACCAGGTAAATTTACTGACGCTGCCGCTACAGCAGGGACTGGCTCTGTCAGCGATTCCGGTGATTTTTACTTCGTTTGGTTTTCACGGCAGCATACCCAGTATTGTGAGCTATCTGGGCGGGGATATTCGCAAGCTGCGTCGGGTATTTGTCATCGGGAGCTTTATTCCCCTGGTCGCCTATATTTTCTGGCAGCTGGCGACGCTCGGCAGCATTGACTCTCCCGTCTTTACCGCGCTGCTGGCAAAAAATGCCGGGCTTAACGGGCTGCTGGAAGCTATCCGCGAAGTGGTCGCCTCACCGCACGTTGAGCTGGCGGTGCATCTGTTTGCCGATCTGGCGCTGGCGACGTCATTTCTCGGCGTGGCGCTTGGGTTATTCGACTATCTGGCCGATCTGTTTCAACGCCAGAACAGCGCCGGTGGACGGATACAGAGCGGCCTGATTACCTTTTTGCCCCCGCTGGCGTTCGCGCTATTTTATCCGCGTGGCTTCGTGATGGCGTTAGGCTATGCGGGCGTCGCGCTGGCCGTGCTGGCGCTCATGCTGCCTGCGCTGCTGGTCATGAAGAGCCGCAAACAGCATCCTGATGCAGCATGGCGGGTCGCGGGAGGCTCAGCGGCGCTGTGGCTCGTCCTGCTCTGCGGGATCGGCATCGTCGCGATCCAGTTCGCGATTGCCGCAGGCTTGCTGCCCGCGGTGGGGTAAAAAGAAGGGGGCCATATTGGCCCCTTCTTTTATTTGGCTAAACAGCACTGCTTATATTTCTTACCGCTGCCGCACGGGCAAGGATCGTTGCGCCCCACCTTCGCCTCATTCCGGATGGGCTGCTGAACTTCCGCCGGTTGCGCGTGCTCAGTCCAGTAGTTATAAAGCGCCAGGGCGGCAGGACGAATTCGCTCAACGCTGGCGACAAACTCTTCCGCGGATAATTCATCAAGCGCCTCAAATCGCTCCTCGGTACCGTGCAGGGCAATCACGTCCAGCTCCGCCTGCAGCTCAGCCGGCAACGCGGACCAGTCGCTCAGCCCCACCCCGCGCATATAGCCGAAGCACCACTCTTCAACAATCGTGAGCTCCTGCCCTTCCTCTTCGCGGCTGCCGAACATCGGTTCGAACTGTTCGGGATAATCGCTCAAGCGCTCGGCAATATCGCTCATTTGCTGCAGCGTCAGGTTCACAAAACGATCCCGCTCGCGATAGTTGGCCCAGCGCGGCACGTTATCCGCTCCGCCCCAGATAGCAAGCAGCCACTGCGCGGGTTCAATCTCCGTCGGCCCGGAGAGAATGGCCGTCAGCAGCCCATCAAGCTCGGCAACGTCCATGATGGTGCCTTCTACCGCGTATTTCGACAGGATATCGTCCAGCCATTCAACTTCGCTTTCGTTCAGGGGTCCAGTTTTCATAAACAGGCTCATCGTCGTAAAAAATGGCGCTTACAGTAGCGGAAATAGCGAGAGAAAACCACCCGGCTACTCAAGGTTCAGGCTGCGCAGCGTCTCAGCAATCTCACGAAAGGCATCCGGCGAAAGCGGTAGCAGGGGACGCGGCAAACAATCCTCACCGCACAGACCGAGGATCGTCGCCGCTGCGGCAGTGACCCGCAGGCTTCCGCCATACTTCCTGTAGAGCGTCCACAGCGGCTCCAGCCTGGCGCTTATTGCCTCCGCCCGCTGAGCCTGCCCCCGCGTCGCGGCCGCCGTCAGCTCTTTGGCGACGTGCGGGAACAGGCCGCCGCACACCGAATACCAGACTTCGCAGCCGGCGTTCAGGCCATCGGCCGCGCAGGCGTCTCCACTAATCCCGATCGTCACCTCAGCCGGTAGCTGCCGCCGCAGGCTCTGAACGCGCCGTGCGACGTCATTTTTAGCGGGGCCCGGTATTTTAATTGAGGCGATTCCCGGCAGCGCAGCGATCGCGCCTTTAAGCGCATCCGAGGTCGTCACGTGCGTGGTCACGGGGTTATCGTAAACGCAGACGGGCACGGAGACTTCGCGGGTGACGGTCTGGTAAAAAGCAAAAATCTCCTCTTCCGTCAGGGGCTGATAGGCGATTGCCGGCAGGAGCAGCGCGTTGGCGCCAGCCCGCTGCGCATCCTCTGCCAGTCGAAGGACCCGATCGGTCCCCAACGCGCCGATCCCTGCCATAAGCGGCACCGCTCCGGCATGCGATTTGGCCTGTCGGATAACCTGCATTCTCTGCTCGCGGCTGAGCCAGGCATAGCTTCCCGTGGAACCGAGCACGCCGAGAGCATCGACGGCAGATTCGGCGAGGCGAGTGACAATCCGGGCAAAAGCCGTTTCATCAACACCATGCTGATGTAACGGAGTCAGAGGAAAAGCGCAGAGGCCAGTAAACATTTCATCCCCACTTATTGAGATAATGATAGATTGCCGACACAGAGTAACAACAGATGCGGGTTTTGTCCTATGACAAAAATGAATGAGGTGGGGCTGAGGTTCAAAAGCGAGGTTATGGCAATACAAAAACAAAAAAACCACCCGTAGGTGGTTTCACGACACTGCTTATTGCTTTGATTATTCTGCTTTATCCCAATGGTACCCGGAGCGGGACTTGAACCCGCACAGCGCGAACGCCGAGGGATTTTAAATCCCTTGTGTCTACCGATTCCACCATCCGGGCTCGGGATAGAAATTGGAGGCGCGTTCCGGAGTCGAACCGGACTAGACGGATTTGCAATCCGCTACATAACCGCTTTGCTAACGCGCCTTAATGCTTGAACACCCGCTGATGCCGATGTTTTAAACTGGAGCGGGAAACGAGACTCGAACTCGCGACCCCGACCTTGGCAAGGTCGTGCTCTACCAACTGAGCTATTCCCGCATCATCAAGCTAATTTGCTAATTACTTGATTTTGTTATCGTCTGTCAGACAGTGCTGCCGTTCGATGCGTTGCATTCTACTTACCTGGCGCAATGAGTCAACGATATTTTTTAAAACCTTGTGTTGTTTGCTGAAAATTGCGCCGAAACGATCACTGATCAAGCAAATCGCCGCGCGCAGCGTTCAAATACTGCAGCATGGACCACAGCGTCAGCACCGCCGCCACGAGGAACAGACCAATCCCCGCCCATTCAACCCAGATATTTGGGCGCCACAGCATCCACACCAGCGCGGCCATTTGCGCCGTGGTTTTGACTTTGCCTATCCATGACACCGCCACGCTGCTGCGCTTGCCCAGTTCGGCCATCCACTCGCGCAGCGCGGAGATAATAATTTCACGCGCGATCATGGTAGCGGCCGGTAACGTCACCCACCAGGTATGATAATGCTCGGCAACCAGTACCATCGCAATAGCCACCATGACTTTATCCGCGACCGGATCGAGGAAAGCGCCAAAACGCGTGCTCTGATTCCAGCGACGCGCCAGATAACCATCAAACCAGTCGGTCACCGCTGCGACGAAGAAAATTAGCGCACAGGCAAAAGGGGCCCAGGTAAACGGCAGATAAAACGCCAGTACAAAGAACGGGATAAGAATGACGCGAAACAGAGTAAGCAACGTAGGGATATTAAATTGCATAGTAACGGGTAACTATCTGTTGTAAGTAAAAATTAGCCCTATGTTGCTACAGAGCTCCTAATGTTTCAACGAGTAGAAGATCTTTTCTGCCAGACCGTGAGATATACCCGGTACTTGCGCAATTTCTTCGACGCTGGCTTTCTGCAACCCTTGCAGACCGCCCATATATTTAAGCAGCATCTGTCGGCGTTTGGGTCCGACTCCCTCAATGGTTTCCAGCGTGCTGGTGCTTTTTACTTTTGCCCGTTTCTTACGGTGGCCGGTAATGGCGTGATCGTGCGACTCGTCGCGAATATGCTGAATCACATGCAGCGCGGGGGAGTCCGGCGGCAGACTAAAGCCCTCGCCTTCCGGTTCAAAGAACAGCGTCTCCAGGCCCGCTTTACGATCGCTGCCTTTTGCCACGCCCAATAACAGAGGGTGACTTTTATCCCACGGCACGTCCAGCTCGGCAAAAACCGTCTTCGCCTGCCCAAGCTGGCCTTTACCGCCGTCGATCAGGATAACATCGGGAATTTTACTCTCTTCTATTGCCTTACCGTAGCGACGACGCAGGACCTGATTCATCGCCGCATAATCATCTCCCGGCGTGATGCCGGTAATATTGTAACGGCGATACTCTGCGCGCAGCGGTCCGTTGCTATCAAAAACCACGCACGACGCCACCGTCTGTTCGCCCATGGTATGGCTGATGTCAAAGCATTCCATCCGATTGACGGCCGGAAGCTTGAGTAATGTCGCCAGCGCCCGCAAACGTTGCGTAATCGTTGAATGCTGGGAAAGCTTGGTTGTCAGCGCCGTCGCGGCGTTCGTGCGCGCCAGCTTCAGGTAACGGGCGCGATCGCCGCGGGGTTTGGTCTGTACGTTAACCCGGCGCCCGGCCAGCTCTGAGAGCGAATCCGCCAGCAGGGTTTTGTCTCCCAGGTTAAAATCCAGCAGGATCTCGCCCGGCAGCGTCCGCATCTGGCTGCCCTGCAAATAAAACTGCCCGACAAAGGTTTCCACCACTTCACCGAGTTCGGTGCCATTCGGCACTTTGGGGAAATAGCTGCGGCTACCAAGGACTTTACCCTGGCGGATAAACAGCACGTGGACGCACGCCATGCCGGCATCAAACGAGACGCCGATAACATCCAGATCGTCACCGGTATTGGAGACGAACTGTTTCTCCGTTACCCGACGTACGGCCTGAATCTGGTCGCGGATCCGCGCTGCCTCTTCAAATTCCAGCGCCTGGCTGGCCTTTTCCATGCGGGCAATCAGCTGAGTCAGTACCTGATCGTCTTTGCCCGCCAGGAACAGGCGCACGTAGTCGACCTGCTGGGCATACTCTTCCTCGCTCACCAGTCCGGCAACGCACGGCCCCAGACAGCGGCCAATTTGATACTGCAGGCAAGGCCGCGAACGGTTGCGATAGACGCTGTTCTCACACTGGCGGATAGGGAAGATTTTTTGCAGCAGCGCTAACGTCTCGCGAACCGCGTAGCCGTTGGGGAACGGGCCAAAATATTCGCCTTTCGCATGCTTCGCCCCACGATGCGTCGCCAGGCGAGGATGCGTATCGCCGCTAAGGAAAATAAAGGGATAGGATTTATCATCGCGCAGCAGCACGTTGTAACGCGGCTGGTATAGTTTGATGTAGTTATGCTCAAGCAGCAGCGCTTCCGTTTCGGTGTGGGTCACGGTAACGTCAATCTGGGCGATAAGCGCCACCAGCGCTTCGGTTTTACGCGAAGCCAGGTTGCTGCGAAAATAGCTGCTCAGCCGCTTTTTCAGGTCTTTCGCTTTGCCTACATAGATAACAGTCCCGCCAGCGTCATACATGCGATAGACGCCCGGCTGGCTGGTTACTGTTTTCAGGAAAGCTTTTGCATCAAAAACATCACTCACTGACTTGCTAACGACTCCGCATTGCACAGGCCATGGCGAATTGCCAGGTGCGTCAGCTCCACATCGCCGTGTATGTTCAGTTTACTGAACATACGATAGCGGTAGCTGTTCACCGTCTTGGGACTCAGATTCAACTGCTCTGAAATCTCGTTGACCTTCTGACCTTTAGTAATCATTAGCATAATCTGCAATTCTCGCTCAGACAAACTGGCAAACGGCGACTCCGCCTTCTCCGGTTCAATCTGGCTTAGCGCCATCTGCTGGGCGATATCAGAGGCGATATAACGCTGACCCGATGCCACGCAGCGAATCGCATTCACAACCTCCTGCGGCGCGGCGCCTTTACTGAGGTAGCCAGCAGCGCCGGCCTGCATGACTTTCGCCGGCAGCGGGTTTTCCGTATGCACGGTCAGCATTATCACTTTGGCATCAGCAACGGAACGGGCAATTTTTCGCGTAGCCTCAAGGCCGCCGATACCCGGCATGTTCATATCCATCAGGACTACATCAACGGGATTCGCGCGGCACCATTTCACGGCATCCTCACCGCAGCAGGCCTCGCCGGCAACTTTAATCCCTTTTATATCTTCCAGAATGCGTCGTATCCCTGCGCGCACCAGTTCGTGGTCATCAACAAGAAGGACGTTGATCAAAGGAATATTCTCCAGAATTAGGGATAACGCTACTGATAGCTTATCTCCCACATATTACCGGGTTTTAACCTAATTTTGAAAGCCAAAAAATGTGCTGGGAAAGATTTCTTACGCAATTATGGAAATTTGTCTGCACACCCGCTGGAAAGCCATACATAACATAGAGTTGTACAACAGTTATTTTTTAACATTCATCATACAGATTACGTAAAAACACAACACATTGCGTAGGCGATAAATATGTGCCTGAATATGTAACAATTATTAACACGAAAACGGGGCGTACGAAAAAATTAACACGCTTAGATCTCATGAATACGTATTATTCAGTCAATTAAATCATTCACCACTCGGATGAAAGAACAGAAATCAAGCACTCCTTTTTTTTCCTTTGCTTGTGGTATACTGCGCCGCCTTCACTTTTAGTCATGCGCAATTGCGCAGAAAGCAACCGAGGATATAGATGAGCACTCCAGATTTTTCCACTGCGGAAAATAACCAAGAACTGGCACAGGAAGTTTCGTGTCTGAAAGCAATGATAACGCTGATGCTGCAGGCCATGGGTCAGGCTGATGCAGGCCGCGTGATTATTAAAATGGAAAAGCAAATCGCGCAGATGGAAGATGAGGCTCAGGCTGCCGTATTCTCCAGCACCGTTAAGCAAATTAAGCAGGCATATCGTCAGTAATCAATTACCGGCTGAAGGTATTACTAACAGCCGGTCTTACGTCTGGCACGCAGAACAACACATGAGATCAAATTAAGCCCGTCGCTACGGCATAGCAGGCGATTTGGGTTTTGTTTGGCGCGTTGAATTTTCGCTGCATATTTTTCTGATGGAAATTGACGGTATTTTCTGAGATAGACAGAATCATTGCCACCTCAGCCGAGGTTTTCCCTTCCGCCGTCCATTTCAAAATCTCCAGTTCACGTCGACTAAATTTCATTTCCGGCGGCATAACCATCTCGTCCTCCAGGCGCAAAAGCGTCAGCAGGCTCAATTCGGTTAGCGTTCTTAAGCGCATCTCCAGCTCATCTTCCGCAAAGGGTCCCTGGCTATGGCTGGTTCCTGAAACGGATAAGAATCCCTGAGCATGGTTCGGTAGCGTCAGGCACTGCGTGACGCCCTTGCGTAATCCATGGTCGCGCGCGCCGTCCCATAATTCCGGTGTATCATGGAATAGCTTGTCGTTCCATGGCAGATGCCCACGAAGGAAATTCTCCTTGCGCAGCACCGGGTCGATCGCCAGATAATTCTCGGCTTGATAATGCGCCATCCAGGCCTGAGGATAGGTCGATTGCAGCGTCACCCTGGGCCGAGTAAAAGGCACGGGATGCCGTACGCAGAGTGCGAAGTAGTCATATTCCAGCCCTTTTGCTTCCTGCTGGAGAAGATGATAAACCCCCTCGCCTGCAGAAACGGACTGAAATTGTTGCAGCATTTCCCGCCGCCAGCTGAAAAAATCATTGTCCCTCATAACTAACCAAATAACTCCTGAGTGATAATCATTATTATAAATACATAAAACTAACACATAAACCCTGCTTATATGTATAAAAAATGGCAGCTACCGCATTTATTAGACTACGTCCGGCGAAAGTACCGGATACGTTAAAAAATTATGCCAATTGACGTGGCACAAAACCTTGACAGATGTATCGTCGTTGCTTATGACCACCATCCGGACATACTTTTTTTGCTGATAAACCGGTTATTCAGCGCTGCCCGGCCGCATCCGTCAGACAAGCCTGAGCGAATGCGGCCGGCGCGGGGCGATTACTGCATCAGGAATTTTTCGAGGAACTGGCGGGTACGCGAGTGCTGAGGATTGGCAAACAGCGCTTTTGCTTCACCCTGTTCAACGATACGCCCCTGATCCATAAAAATAGCGCGGTCCGCCACGTCGCGGGCAAAGCTCATCTCATGGGTCACGATCACCATCGTGCGCCTCTCCTGCGCCAGCTGGCGAATGGTATTGAGTACCTCCCCTACCAGCTCAGGATCTAATGCCGACGTTGGCTCATCAAACAGAATGACATCCGGACGCATCGCCAGCGCGCGAGCAATCGCCACGCGCTGCTGCTGCCCGCCGGACAAACGACGCGGGTAGCTATTTTCTTTACCGGTAAGCCCAACTTTCGTCAGCAGTTCACGCGCCCGGGCGATGGACTCATTTTTATCCTCCCCTTTAACGATGACCGGCCCTTCGATAATGTTTTCCATCACCGTACGATGGGGGAAAAGATTAAAATTCTGAAACACAAAGCCCACGTGCTGACGCAGGCGGCGAATGGCCGTTTTTTGCTGGTTGATGCTGCGCCCGGCATCGATCGTCACGTCGCCTACGCGAATCGTGCCGCTTTCCGGCTGCTCCAGGAGATTAATACTGCGCAGCAGCGTCGTTTTCCCCGAACCGCTGGGACCGATAATCGCCACCACTTCCCCTTGTTGAACCTCAAGGTCGATACCATGAAGCACCGTCTGGCCATGGAATTTTTTCACCAGGTTTTTGACTTCAATCGCACTCATTTTGGATCTCGCTCCTGGCGGTTCAGCTGATTTTCAAAATAGTTTTGCAGCGTGGAAAGCACCGTTGCCATTACCCAGTAGATAAGCGAAGCGGCCAGGTACATGGTGAATACCTCCAGCGTCCGGGAGGTGATCAGCTGAGCCTGACGGAACAGTTCTGGCACCTGGATAGTTGCCGCCAGCGAGGTATCTTTCACCAGGCTGATAAAACTGTTGGAAAGCGGCGGTAACGCCACGCGCGCGGCCTGAGGAAGAATCGCGCGGCGCATAGCCTGCCAGCGCGTCATACCAATACTCGCCGCGGCCTCCCACTGCCCTTTATCAATGGAGGCAATCGCTGCGCGCAGCGTTTCCGCCGCGTAGGCCGCCGTGTTTAAAGACAGGCCGATCATCGCCGCGGGTATAGGATCCAGCTCAATGCCGAACTGCGGCAAGCCGTAATAGATCATAAACAGCTGCGCAATCAGCGGCGTTCCGCGAAAGATGGAGATGTACATCCGCGCCAGCCATTTAATCGGCCAGACGGGCGACATGCGCATCAGCGCCAGAATAAACCCCAGCACGAGGCCAAAAAACATGCCGCCGATGCTGAGCTGTAGCGTAAATACCGCGCCCTTCAGCAGAAAAGGCGCGGAATCAATAACCAGTTGGATACTCTCTTGCATTCTATGTGTTCTGCATTAGATATGAGGATGATAGGCGAACAGCGCAGGCGCGCCACCGGTGTGAACAAACAGTATTGGGCCTTCATCCTTAAAGCGCTTCTGGCTGATACCATCAATCAATCCGGCCATCGCCTTCCCGGTATACACCGGATCCAGCAGGATACCTTCCAGCTGCGCCAGCAGCTTCACCGCCGCCATCCCTTCGTCGTTCGGTATTCCGTAACCCGGCGCAAAGTACTCATCCCACAGCTGAATACCGGCCTTTGCCTCCAGTTCCAGACTATTTGCCACCGCCTGCTGCAGCGCAGCCACTTTTGGCAGCTGGTCAGCCACGCTGCGCGATACGGTCACGCCGATAAGCTCGGCATTGGGCATCAGCTGCTCCAGTCCCACGGCGAGGCCGGCATGCGTACCGGCGCTGCCGGAGGCGACGACCACGGAGGAGAGCTCGACCGCCCCTTCGCACTGCTGGGCAATTTCCAGCGCGCTCTCCACATAGCCCAGCGCGCCCAGCGCGTTCGAACCGCCAACCGGAATCACGTACGGACGATAGCCCTGAGCTTCAATGCGGGTCGCCAGCGCTTCCAGCTGAGCATTAGGATCGGTCAGCGCGTCGCACATTTCGACCTGAGTATTAAACAGGTCAAGCAGCAGGCGGTTACCGTTGGTCAGGTAGTTCTCAGCCCGGGTACCCATTGGATTCTCCAGCAGCGCCACGCAGTGCAGGCCCAGCTTAGCCGCCACCGCCGCCGTCTGGCGCACATGGTTGGACTGGATAGCTCCGGCGGTAATCAGGGTATCCGCCCCTTCTCGCAGCGCTTCGGCAGCCAGAAATTCAAGCTTACGTAGCTTGTTGCCCCCCATCGCAAGCGGGGTCACATCATCGCGCTTGATAAAAATTTCGCGGCCAAGGTAATCGGACAAGCGCGGCAGATATTCCAGCGGCGTCGGCGCGCCAATCAGTTCCAGACGCGGGAATAGGGTTAAATTTTGCAGTGACATAAGACCTCCTGACTGAATTATCCTTGATTATGCACGCTGTGACGCGCGAAATAAAAAAAGGCGCTATCAGGAGCGCCTTTTTTCACCGCTGGCCGTTACTTCGTGACGTCAGCGCCAAACCATTTTTCCGACAGCGCCTTCAGGCTGCCGTCTTTTTGCATATCCGCAATGGCGCCATCAACCGCTTTCAGCAGGTCTTCATTACCTTTGCGCAGCGCAACGCCGGATTCCTGGCGAGAGAAGGCTTCACCGGTGACGGCAAGGGTGTTACCGGTTTTCTTCACCAGATCCAGCGCTGCCAGACGGTCAACCAGGATAGCGTCAATTCGCCCTACGCGCAGATCCTGGTATTTCGTCGGGTCATCATCATAAGTCCGAATGTCGACGCCCTGTACGTTCTGGCGCAGCCACTCTTCGTAGTTGGTCCCCAGGCCGACGCCAACTTTCTTACCTTTCAGGTCGGCTGCGGTTTTAATCACGCCTTCGTTACCTTTTTTCACCAGCGCCTGGATCCCGGAAACGGTGTACGGCGTCGAGAAGTCATATTTTTGCTTACGCTGATCGGAAATAGTGACCTGGTTTATCACCACATCGATACGTTTAGAGTCCAGCGAAGCCAGCATGCCGTCCCATTTCGTGGGTTTAAGGTCAGCCTTCACGCCCAGATGTTTCGCCAGTTCATTAGCAAAATCCACCTCGAAACCGGTCAGCTTGCCGTCATCTCCCTGATAGCTGAATGGCGGATATGTCCCTTCCAGACCCACGCGTAGCGTGCCGCGTTCTTTAACCTGATTAAGCAGATTTTCAGCAGCAAAAGTTTTTACGCTGACGCCGGTCATTAATACGACGGCCATTGCGCCCATCAGCGCCTGACGACCCAGAAGTGCTAATTTCATAGATACCCCTAACAGAGTGATATTTTGCTGTAGTGTAAGGCGTTTAACCTTAGTCACCAACATCGATACGCTACATCTTATTCCAAATTATTATATATGATGCCTTTTAGGGCATAGTGAAAACGTATCGAAAACATCTCCATTTTGCTGGATATCTCTCATACTTCAATGGTCAGCTTGATGACGTATGGAGCATGGAAGATGAAAAACCCCACGTTACTGCAGTGCTTTCACTGGTACTACCCCACCGGCGGCGAATTATGGCGTGAAGTCGAAGCCCTGGCGCCAAACCTCAACGAAATCGGCATTAACATGATTTGGTTGCCTCCTGCCTACAAAGGCGCCTCCGGCGGCTACTCTGTCGGTTATGATTGCTACGATCTGTTTGACCTCGGCGAATTCGACCAGAAGGGGTCTGTCGCCACGAAATATGGCGATAAAACCCAGCTACTGGCCGCCATATCCGCCCTGCGCCAGCACGATATCGCCGTACTCCTTGACGTCGTGGTCAACCATAAAATGGGCGCGGATGAAAAAGAGCCGGTACGTATTCAGCGTGTTGATCAAAACGACCGCACGCAAATCGCCGAGGAGATTGTGGAATGTGAAGCCTGGACGCGCTACACCTTCCCGGTACGCGCCGGCAAATACTCTGAATTCATCTGGGATTATAAGTGCTTTAGCGGCATCGACCATATTGAGAATCCTGATGAAGATGGCGTGTTTAAAATCGTCAACGACTATACCGGCGAAGGATGGAACGATCAGGTTGATGATGAAATGGGTAACTTCGACTACCTGATGGGTGAAAATATCGATTTTCGCAATCGAGCGGTAACCGAGGAGATTAAGTACTGGGCCCGCTGGGTGATGGAACAAACCGGCTGCGATGGCTTCCGCCTCGATGCGGTTAAACATATCCCCGCCTGGTTTTATAAAGAGTGGATCGACCACGTCCAGGAGGTGGCGACAAAGCCGCTGTTTATTGTGGCGGAATACTGGTCGCATGAAGTCGATAAGCTCCAGCAGTATATCGACATGGTTGACGGTAAGACGATGCTCTTTGACGCGCCGCTGCAGATGAAATTCCATGAAGCCTCGCGGCAGGGACGCGACTATGACATGAGCCAGATTTTTAGCGGTACGCTGGTGGAAGCCGACCCGTTCCACGCCGTAACCCTGGTGACCAACCATGATACCCAGCCGCTGCAGGCGCTGGAGGCGCCGGTTGAGGCCTGGTTCAAACCGCTGGCTTATGCGCTCATTTTGTTACGTGAAAACGGCGTACCGTCCGTCTTTTATGCCGACCTGTTCGGCGCCAGCTACGAAGATACCGGCGACGACGGCGAGACCTACGCCGTTGAGATGCCGGTTATCGAGCAGTTACACGAACTGATCGATGCCCGTCAGCGTTTTGCTCACGGCGTACAAACGCTGTGGTTCGATCATCCGAACTGTATCGCTTTCAGCCGCAGCGGCACCGAAGAGGATCCGGGCTGCGTGGTGGTGCTTTCCAACGGTGACGACGGAGAAAAAACGCTTCCTCTGGGGGAAAACTACCGTAATAAACGCTGGCGCGATTTTCTCGGCAACCGCGAGGAAGTGATTGAAACCGACGATGAAGGAAACGGGGTTTTTACCTGTAACGGCGGCAGCGTCAGCGTCTGGGTCATCGAAGAGGTGCTATAAAATACAGAGAAACGCCGCGGGCTGAGAAGGGTTTCAGCCCGCAAAAAGCTTATTGCCCGCTTTTATCAGCCGAGGCCTTTTTCCATGCCTGTTCACACTCCGGGGTAAGACGATCCACCCGCTTGAGCGTCATCCGGTCGTAGCTCAGGGTAGCGCCTTCGCGCTCAATCGGATAAACATCCAACGCGGAGGTGACGTTATAAACCGCATCATCACGCTTCATTAATTTACCCGGCAGGACGATAACCCGCTGCCACTGGCGACAGTCAAGGGTATTGCCCTCTTTGGTGACGATCAGGCTCGCAATCGCATCCGGGCTCATCATTTCACTCTGCGGGCCGGCCGATTGCCAGTACCCTTCCAGCCCAGCCGGCGCTGGCGCTTTAACCACCTCGCTGTAGCTATCAACCTGAACACAGCCGGCCAGAGCCAGCAGAGCGCCAGCAAACACTATCTTTTTCATCATCCATCCCACAAACCGATAAAAAAACATTGTGGCATTAAAGCGTTAAGCTCGCCACCCTTCGCGATTCGGCAACAGCGCAGCAGGGCGAACGTCGGGCTCACCCAATATGGTAAAAAATAGCCTTCGAATGTTAAGTTATTCTAACCCATCGAATAAAACCCATAAATCAGCAGATGTTATTTTAACCATTCAATATAAGGATAATCCTATTTTAAAAAGCCGCTAAAATGGCAAACTTATATATGACGGGTATTTATTGTTTTTATTTCCTCCACATAGCGATTTGTAGCCTTTACTTTGAGAATATTCCTGGCAAATTATGGGGCTTATTACGGAATAGTTCAGGCTGCCTAATGGTTCCGCGGCAGCAGTCGTTTTTTATTGCTAACAAAATGGACTTCATCGCGCTTGTCAGCGAGGAATAAATTATCGTTACGTGTTGATTGAGGATGGGTCATGTCAACGATTATCATGGATTTGTGCAGCTTCACCCGGCTGGGATTAACCGGGTACCTGACGGGCAGAGGGGTAAGGAAGCGCGATATCACTGAAGTACACAGTGCGCAGAGCCTGAAGGCTCTCTGCGAGACTAGCCGCCCTACGGTGGTATTTATCAACGAAGACTGCTTTATTCATCATGAAGAGAGCAACCAGCTTATCCGGCAAATCATTAGCCAGTATCCTGCGACGCTATTTGTTATCTTTATGTCGCTGGCGAATATACATTTCGATCACTACCTGCTGGTGCGCAAAAACTTACTTATCTGCTCTAAATCACTGACCGAAAAAGACCTGGACGACATCCTTGCCATCCGCCTGAAATATGAGAACTATCGTCCCACCCGGATTAATATCCCCACGCTATCCTTAAGCCAGACCGAATCAAATATGCTGCAGATGTGGATGGCCGGGCACGGAACCTCGCACATATCAGCGCAGATGAACATTAAGGCCAAAACCGTCTCATCGCATAAGGGCAATATTAAAAAGAAAATTCATACCCACAACAAACAGGTGATTTATCATATCGTACGACTGGCTGAAAACATCACATCCGGAATTCACGTCAACCTGCGTTGAAAGACGCTGGCGGCCGCTGCCGCCAGTTCACTTGAGGCAAATCACTCGTCCCGCTCAACGAAAATACCGTCGGGATGACCGTTCTCATTAAAAAACCAGATCCCGAGCGGGTAATCTTCCAGCGAAACCAGATACATTACGCCTTCGCTAAACGACTCTATCGCCAGTACAACACCCGATCGACGTGGGCCACCATCGGTCTTCACCGTGACACGATCGTTTACCTGCATAACTCATCTCCTCTATTTTTGAGCCAGTGTAGAACAAAACTGCCGATCGCGCAGTGTCCTGCCCGGTAACTGCTGTTTTTGTAGACCGACTATACTTAAATAGCCCTGTCTGAGTTAAGCGAGGTACCCGCAATGAAAACCGCCAAAGAAAATCAAGGCGCAGGAAGCGTAGACGTTGACGCCCTGCTGGCGGCGATTAATGAAATCAGCGAAAGTGAAGTTCAGCGTACGCAAGACGATCCCCACCACGTCAGTATTGATGGCCGGGGTTACCACACCTGGCGCGAGCTGGCTGAGGCCTTTGAGCTCGATATCCATGATTTCAGCATCACGGAAGCCAACCGCTGAATTCTGAGCGAAAAAAATCCCGACTCGCAGGAGTCGGGATGAAGCTTGCTAATGCAAGAAGCACTTGAAAATTCGTTACACCAGGATATCCGATGCGCTACAAACATTACCCTCAATTATTTTGCATGACAACAAACATTCATGAAGCAAATTATTGAAAAACGTGGCTTAGCTTCCCCTTCACGCTGGCAACGCTCGCCAGGCAAGGACTGCAGACATTTGTTCTTCTACGAACGTCCGATCGCCGCCAAACGTTTTTTAAGAATAATCTCACTAAAATAACCGTAGTGGATGATTTCAATTCAATTTATTTACATCAGGAATTAATTTTACCCTTCGGCGCAGACCCGATCGCGTCCGTTTTGCTTGGCCAGATACAGGCGATGATCGGCAACAGACTGCAAATTTTCAAAGTTATACTCACCCGAATCCTCGCTACAGCTCACCCCAAACGAAGCGGTAATACGCAAAGACGTGCTGTTACCCAGCAAAATTTCGCGGCTATTGATCCGGATACGGATCCGTTCAGCAATCGCCTTCGCTTCTTTTAACGCGGTATTCGGCAGCACAATACAAAACTCCTCCCCACCAACTCTCCCCGCAAGATCGCCTTGCCGAATATGGCTGGCGATAGTACTGGCCACCAGCGACAGCACGCGATCGCCCGCGTGATGGCCGTACAGGTCGTTAACGCTTTTGAAATAATCCAGATCGAGTTGAATCACCGCAACGGGCCGCTTTAAACGCTCGCTCAGGCGAGTTTCTGCAGTGGCGCGTTCAAACAGCGCGCCGCGGTTTAATAGGCGGGTTAACGCATCGTGCCAGGCCTGCCACTCCAGGGAGGTCTGCAGCACGCTCATATTGCGCACCATTCGGCGGATCACCAGCCAGGAGATCATCAACATCAGCGTGAACATGAGCCACATCAGCATTAAAGCAATGGTGATGCTGCCAAAGTCACCGCGGACGCCTTCCCGGATCGTATGGATACGGATCAGTACCCCATCAAAATTACGTAAGTTTTCCCAGCTGATATAACGCGTGACCAGGCGAATCCCCCCCTGATTCTCATGAGAAGACGCGCGGCTCAGCATCTCCTGTTCCCGCGGCGACAGCAGCGTCAGTACGTTGCCCGGCGCGGAAGAGGCAATCAAATTGAGCTGATTATCGTAAAGCTGATACTCGCCCTCTTCGCCCGTTTTAATCGCATTGACCAGAAACGTTTTCATCTCTTGTACCGAGAAATCCATTGCCAGTACGCCGAGCCAATAGCGCTGGAAATCAAGCGGAATAGACGCCGTCACCACCTGCATTTCGCGCTGCGACGCCTCATCGGGAAAGGTTTGCCACACGATGCCGCGAGCAGGATTATTCCTCTGCGTTTGCCGGGTAAACCAGGGGGCGCTTGTCGCCCGCGAATACAGCGCCAGCGCCTGTGTCGCATTCTTCAGCGGCTCGGTGGTGGTAAAAAAGCCATTGCGCGACACGTACAGCATGCGTTTCGCAAAACCACGGTTGTTATTAGCCAGACGCAGCATATAGCCCAGCTCAAGAGTGGCCATGAGCTCATTGCCGGAAAAGGAATTATCGCGAGAGAGAAGCGCGTCGCCGTCGACAAACGCATCGGCAACGCCATAGACCGGCAGCGTCCGCCGGTTATGAATCTCAACGGACCAGAGGGGATCATGCCGCTTTTTTAAATAATCCTCTTCCGCCTTGCGCAATACGACAAAATCCAGCGGCGTTCCCAGCGCCGATTGCATCCCGTTACGAAAAAAAATCATTCTGTCGATATTAAACTGCAGCAGGCTGTCGAACTCATGGGAAACGTTTTCAAGATTATTGCGCTGGTTTGCGACGTAGGCTTCTTCAAGGACCTTGATCTCACGCCATATCAACAACGTGGAAAAGCAGAAGACGATAAAAAAACAGAGGTTAACCACATATCCGGGGCTTAAAATCTGGCGCAATTTTTTCACCCACATCAGCTTATCCATCGTTTTCTCGCAGCACGGTTAAAGAAGCAAACGTCATCCACGCTCCCTGTTCGTAAAACAACCATTAATATGAAAGCGCCCGACGAATGCCGGGCGCTGATAACGGGTCAGGAGCGGTTCAGCTTCCCTCCCCCTCCGCGAATAAGTTCATCTTCACGAAACGCCTCGCGCTTAACGCCGTAACCGTCATACCAGCGACATTCAACCATGCCGTTGGCGAACCCGGTAACGACCATTCGGGGGCCACCGCTTTTACGCCTGACTTCATCACTGACCAACAAGACCATTTTTGCCTCCGGTATCAGGAAGAAACAGATTTAACATAGACGAAGCTGAACCACTTTGCATGACCAGGAGCACATTTACTTTGCCGGACGACGCAGAGCGGCAATCGCTTTCACTCCAGCCAGCACGATGGCGCCAATGATGAATCCCAGCACCAGGTTGGCGCCCGTTGGCAGCAGCGAGGCAATGACCCCGTTCTGCCCATGGGCCAGATTTTCAATAGCGTGGTGCAGTGGCGCAATACCGTGGACTACAATACCGCCGCCCACCAGGAACATCGCCAGAGTGCCAACAATGGACAACACTTTCATCAGACGGGGCGCGATCGCCAACAACGCCTTGCCTGTCCACTGCGCCAGCGAGCTGGTTTTCTCCACCAGCCAGTAGCCCATATCATCCAGCTTGACGATGATCCCCACCAGACCGTAGACCCCCACCGTCACCAGAAGCGCGATGCCGGATAAAATCAGGATCTGATTCAATAACGGCGCTTCCGCCACAATCCCAAGCGTGATGGCGACAATTTCAGCCGACAAAATAAAATCGGTGCGTATCGCCCCTTTCACTTTATCCCGTTCAAAAGCCATAGGGTCCTGGTTCGCCAGGGCCTCAAGCCGCCGCTGGCGAACCTGCGGATCCTCCTTGTGTTTGCGCGCCTGCAGGCTGTGCAGCACCTTCTCGACGCCTTCAAAGCACAGAAACGCGCCCCCCAGCATCAGCAGCGGCGTAATCGCCCACGGAATAAAAGCGCTGATCAACAACGCCAGCGGCACCAGGATGACTTTATTGATCAATGAGCCTTTGGCTACGCCCCAGACTACCGGCAGTTCGCGGTTGGCCCGCACGCCGGTGACCTGTTGAGCATTAAGCGAGAGATCGTCTCCCAATACGCCTGCCGTTTTTTTTGCTGCCAGTTTCCCCATGACCGAAATATCATCGAGTAACGTGGCAATATCATCCAATAAGGTTAATAGACTACTTCCCGCCAAAATTGCATTCCTTCATTTATGATTGTTCCTCCTGAAGTATGAAGCAAAAGCGCTTTTTCGCCCACCGGTGTCCATAGTCAACAAAAATTTAACCATAGCAGGCGAATTAAAGCGCTCGCCAGCACGATAGTTTTCACGTTTACTATACGTCCCCTTTCTATCTCTGCACCGTCGTGAGGAAGTATGTCTACCCGTCAGCTGTTACCGCTCATCGGGGCGCTGTTTGCGCTGTATATCATCTGGGGTTCCACCTATTTCGCTATCGCCGTCGGCGTCGCCAGCTGGCCTCCGCTGATGATGGCTGGCGTGCGTTTTCTTTCCGCGGGCGCGGTGCTGACCGCCTGGCTGCTGGCAACCGGTCATAAGCTCCCTGCGCGAAAGCCGCTGCTTAACGCGGCGCTGATTGGTGTGCTGCTGCTGGCGGTAGGTAATGGCTTTGTGACGCTCGCCGAACATCAGCACGTGCCTTCAGGCATTGCGGCGGTCATGGTCGCAACGGTGCCGCTGTTCACCCTGTGTTTTAGCCGCTTTTTTGGTATTGCGACCCGTAAGCTTGAGTGGTTGGGTATCGCTATTGGCCTCGCGGGGATCGTACTGCTCAACAGCGGCGGCAACCTGAACGGTAATCCCTGGGGCGCGCTGCTGATACTTATCGGTTCAATGAGCTGGGCGTTTGGTTCCGTCTACGGCTCGCGAATCGAGCTTCCAACGGGGATGATGGCGGGCGCCATTGAGATGCTGGCGGCTGGCGTCGTGCTGATGATTGCCTCCACGCTAACCGGAGAAAAATTAACCCAGATGCCGTCGTGGTCCGGTATTTTTGCCGTCGCCTATCTGGCTATCTTCGGTTCGCTTATCGCCATTAACGCGTATATGTATTTGATTCGTAACGTAACACCGGCGGTAGCGACCAGCTATGCCTACGTAAACCCGGTGGTCGCCGTACTGCTGGGAACCGGTTTTGCCGGAGAAAGCTTATCTGCCGTAGAGTGGCTGGCGCTCGGGATCATCATCTTCGCGGTCGTTCTGGTGACGCTCGGCAAATACCTGCTCCCGGCGCGTCGTGAAATTACATCCTGTAGGGCGGAGAAGTAACGTCCAGCAAACCTATGCCCTGAGTATCGATCTGCGCGCACTGACCGCCGCCGCAGATCCACTCTTCCAGCCGTTCGCCCAGCGCGTCGTCATTGAGTTTCTTTCGCCCGCGCAGCGCGCACTCCCAGACCACCAGCACCCGCCATCCCTGCTCCGCCAGTCGCCCGATATCCCGGCGATCGCGCGCCACGTTTTTGGCTATTTTATCCAGCCAGAACGCGGTTCTTGTGGCGGGAACCTTGAACAGATAGCAATCATGATGATGCCAGAAGCAGCCGTGGGTAAAGATAACGCACTGATAGTCCGCCACGACAAAATCCGGGCGGCCGGGCAGCGCGGCATCCTGTACGGTAAAAGAGAATCCGGCCCCCGCCAGTAGCCCAGCCAGCCGTTTCTCTATTGCCGTATCGCGGGTGCCTATCGCGCGCATGTTTTTACTGCGGGTGGCTTTATCGTGAACGTCGGCCATGGTTAATCTCTTGCTCACGCCTGGCAACCGCTTGTGCAATACGCGGCGCCAGCAGCTTCGCCACCGCCGCAAATACCGGCACGACGACGGAATTGCCAAACTGGCGATAGGCCTGGGTATCCGAGACCGGAATACGGAAGCGATATCCCTGCGGCGTCTCAAAACCCATAAGCCTCGCGCACTCGCGGGGCGTCAGCCTGCGCGGACGACGAAGCTGGTTTTCAGGGTCATCAAAATGCTTTTCGCCCAGAGGCCGATCCCAGCCCCGGTCAATGAGGATTTCCGCGCCATCTTTGTAATAGCGGGCAGAGAGCGTTCGCGCCACGCTGTGCGGATTCGTTGGGTCGACGAGCCCGTAGCCAAAACCGTTCCCCCGCTCCTGGTGCTTACGCGCGTAGCGATAGAGATACTTCCACAGCACCCTGGTGAGAATAAATTTGTCGTCAACCGCGGGCTCCAGCAGCTCGCCAAAGGTCGGCCGGCGAGTGGGATAGAGAGTGGCGATATCGCGCAGGGTAAATCCCTCATGCAGCTGGAGATCGCGCCGGAAACCCACCAGCACAATACGCTCCCGGTGCTGGGGTAAAAAATAACGCCCGTCGATGACTTTAGGGTCATCCGCCCCGGTATGCGCCGCGTCGGCAACCTCGTACCCCAGCTCATCCAGCGTCTGCATAATGATACGAAACGTCCGCCCCCGATCGTGACTCTTCAGGTTTTTGACGTTCTCCAGAACAAAAATCGGCGGCTGACGGGCGGCGATAATCCTGACCACGTCAAAAAACAGCGTTCCCTGCGTTTCGCAGGCAAAGCCGTGAGCGCGACCAAGGGCATTCTTCTTCGACACGCCGGCGAGAGAAAACGGCTGGCAGGGAAAGCCGGCCAGTAAAACGTCATGCTGCGGGATAGTCTGGCGTATATGCTGCGCGGCTTCTTCCTCGCTCACCTCAGGGAGATGGCTCAAAGTCACATCGCGGATATCTTCATTGAAACGATGCTGCTCAGGATCGCAGTACCAGTTGGCTTTATAGGTGCGCACCGCATGTTTATTCCATTCGCTGGTAAACACGCATTGCCCGCCAATCGCTTCAAAACCGTGGCGAATACCGCCGATACCGGCAAACAGATCGACGAAGCGGAACCCATAATGCGGATGATGCGCCGGCGGCTCCGGCAGGAGCGTGCGCAGGTGGGCCTGCTCCTGGCGGGTGATACGACCTGCCGCGCGCGCTACCGTCGCAACGCGCTTGAGGATAGCCGGGCTCCAGTGCTGCTCGCCGACGGCAATTAACTGCGCGACCAGCGTTTTGACATCGTATATCGCCATTAGCTGACGCAATAGCGCCTGCGCGTCTTCTCCGGTATGTTCAACCTTCAAAGACGGGGGATTTTCCTTGGATAAATTTTGCGCCATAACCTCAACCAGCCCGACTATTTTTGCAGAGGTTACCATAAATAGCGCGGCCAGTTTTATGCTAGTGGATCAAAGCGCTGCAAAACCTCAGCATCAAGCGCCATCGGCTCTCCGCGAAGCTCTGCGCTCAGCTTGGCCATAAACTGCACCAGAAAAGGGCAGGGCATTGTGCACCGCCATTGCCCTGCCCTTTTCTGTCTGCATCGTTTTCGGTAAACGCAGCAGCTTGCACTGGAAGTGATCCAGCGCATACGTTTTGTCATCCAATTCCCGCCGGTCAGCAAAGGGATCGCGGGCATCAAACAAGCTATTGTTCAGCGCGCCGGACACCGCAAATACGCGCGCCAGCCCTATCGCCCCCAGCGCCTCAAGGCGATCGGCATCCTGGACGATTTTCGCTTCTTCGCTTTGCGGAGCAATTGCCGCGCTAAAACTGTGGGCTTCAATCGCGTGTAAAACCGCCGCGTAGCGTTCCGGGGGGAAATCAGGAAAAGCGGACTGAAGGATAGCCAGCGTTTTTTCCGCAGCCATCGCAGAAGAACGGCTTCGCTCAGGATGGTTTTTCGCCAGGCTGACAATGTCATGAAAGTAGCAGGCTGTGAGGATCACCAGGCGGTCGGCAGCGGTCTCTTCGGCCAACTGCTGCGCGGTAGCCCATACCCGGCGGAAGTGTGAAATATCGTGAGCAGCATCCTCTTGCCCGTGATGTTGGCTTAGCCAGGCTTCAAATCGTTGCTGCCAGTGATAAAGGTCCATGCGCGTTCCTTTGATATAAGGCCAGCAACGAGCATAGCAATTTTAATCGTGATGTTCATACATCTGCGGATTAGGACGCGTGTACCAGGCGATCGCCCCGAGAAGGGTCCCGACAATACCCAACACAAGAAAACCCAGCAGCGCGCCAATCCATTTTCCTGCCGTTGAGCCGAGCTCGCCGTCAATCGTGGCGCCGGGCACGCTTTCAATCTTCCCCACAACCCACCAGTAACGCGCCATCGCCCACAGGAAATAGCCGCAAAAGGCGTAAAATGCCCACAGCGCCAGTTTCCCGCCAGGACTTCTTTTCGCTTTATCTTCCATTCATTTGTTCTCCATCTACTTCACAACCCCTATCACCCACCGGTAAAAATGTGATATCGGTCACATTATATAGCGAAAACGCCTGCAAAACAGCAGATCCCTCTCTCACGGGTTCGATTTTGCGCCCTGGTCGGGAGCACGACCCTATCGCCCACTACATATAGTCAATGAATTCATTTCGTTTTTAAATAATACAAATTAATGAATATAACTGAATTTCTGAGACTATATTTACCCCCACCCTCCCTGCCTCAAATATCATATTTGCTTGCTCGCTCTTCGCTTTATCCTTACAAAAAAGCGGCGGCAATCAGATATTGAGAAATAAACATATAATATATAAATACAATCTAACAATACATAGAGCACATGAAGCTTATGGACAACAAAAATCATACAAAACCAATCATAACTCAATGTTATTAAAAGACATAAATACAATAAATAAATTTTCAAACATCAATACAATTTAAATATAATGAATAGAACGGAAACATTTTGTAATATTAGATATAATTTACTTACATTTTTAATTTAAAGAAAAATGAACTTCGTCGTTAGTATTTAATAGTCACCCCGGAAGGAATGACACAATTCATATTAATTATAATCAAAAGGGAATGTATAATGAAAAGAAAAGTACTGGCAATTCTGGTTCCAGCTTTATTAGTTGCTGGCGCGGCTAATGCAGCAGAAATCTATAATAAGAACGGCAACAAACTGGATTTCTACGGCAAAATGGTTGGCGAACACATCATGACCCATGATGGCGGCAACAACAACTCTGACGATACCTCCTATGCGCGTTTCGGCGTCAAAGGCGAGACCCAGATTAGCACTGAACTGACCGGCTATGGCCAGTTTGAATACAACATCAAAGCGGACAAACCGGAAGGTCAGCAGGGCAGCGCTACTCGTTTAGCATTCGCCGGTCTGAAATTCAGCGACTACGGTTCATTCGATTATGGTCGTAACTACGGCGTGGTTTATGACGCGGCGGGTTACACTGATATGCTCGTTGAGTGGGGTGGTGACGGTCTGGTTTACACCGATAACTTCATGACCGGCCGTACCAACGGCGTAGCAACCTACCGTAACACCGACTTCTTCGGCATGGTGGATGGCCTGAACTTTGCTCTGCAGTATCAGGGTAAAAACAACGATACCACCGCGAAAAAATCAAACGGCGACGGTTTTGGTTTCTCCGTTAACTACAACTTTGACGGCTTCGGTTTCGTTGGCGCCTACAGCAACTCTGACCGTACTGATGAACAAGCTGCGGACCGCAGAGGCGAAAAAGCTGAAGTCTGGAACCTGGCGGCTAAATACGATGCAAATAGTCTGTATGCATCAGTCATGTACGGTGAATCCCGTAACATGACTCCGCTGGAGAAAACGACTTTTGGCAGCTTTGCCAATCACACCCAGAACATCGAAGCCGTTGTTCAGTATCAGTTTGATTTTGGCCTGCGTCCATCCCTGGGCTATGTCTACGCGAAAGGTAAAGACCTGGGCGCCAAAGAAGACACTAATGCGGATATCATGAACTACGTTGAATTGGGTGCCTGGTACTATTTCAACAAAAACTTCAACGTTTACACCGCATACAAATTCAATCTGATCGATGATGAAGACGCGGCGGTAAGTGGCGCAGCCACCGACGATCAGTTCGCCGTGGGTATCACCTACCAGTTCTAAGACTGCCTGGTTAATCTAAAGCCCGCCTCGTGCGGGTTTTTTCGTTTTTATCAACGGCTCCTCGTCCTGCATCGCGAATATCGCTACACGGCATAAAGATGAGGCGTTGCGATCTATTAACGATTGCTCATACAGTAAATCAGGAAGATGATAATTGTAGCCCCTTCGAGGCGTGATATCCTTTGTGACGGGAGACGTTGGAAGAAAATTACGTCATCATGTAAATCATACAATTAACAATAAAAAGCAAAAAACTCACAATATTTTCACTCCCCGCCCTCAGCCCTCAGCCTTATCCGGGAGATTTAAACTGTTTTTTCTTCTTGAGCGCAGCAACGTCCGCGCATAAATACCGTAACAGTAGACAAGTTAATACCGCAGCTCTGCCTGATATGACCGCACCAGAGCTCACGCCTCCGATTGCTTTCCGGCTTTTATATCGCCGCCATTCGGCATTATCATATCCATACAAGCTCGGCCAGAGAAACGTAAAACAATACCCGCCGAGGAATATGTCTACGGTAATAAAAACCCGGGTTGACACCGACCACGAGTTGGCGTCAAATACTTATATTTCAGGGGCTCATTGCTTATATCGACCGTGCATTCAGTCTCTTAACCGCCCCTTTACAAAATTGATGTAAATCAACAAATGATTAATTACACCTTGAAAAAAAATATATCCAGAGAAGCGGTCAGGTACATTATCGTTGGCCTGGCAAATACAGCCATTACGGCAGTTGTTATATTTGGCCTGATGCATGTCGGCGTGGGAGTCTACCCTTCAAATGCAACAGGTTATGTCGCTGGCATTATTTTCAGTTTTGTTATGAATGCGAAGTTCACTTTCTCAACGACATTGAGTCCCCTGAGATTTATCAAATTCGTATCCACATGCGCTTTTTGTTACATTTTAAATTTAATAGCAATGAAAGTTTTTTTCATTGTCATACCTAATGCTATTTATACAGCGCAAGTTGTAGGCATGGTGATTTACACAACAGCTGGTTTTATTCTAAACAAATACTGGTCAATGAAATGAAAGAAATTAATATAAACCACACGAGGAGCAAAATACCTTCGTTAGCAATCGTTGTTCCTTGTTATAATGAAAAAGAGGCCTTTCCATACTGCCTGGAGGGGCTTACCACGGTATTACAAAACCTCCTTGCAAAAGAAAAAATCGCTCGAAATAGTTATATCCTCTTTGTCGATGATGGCAGTAAAGACAACACCTGGGAACAAATTAAATCCACATCACAGGAAAAGTCATTCGTCCGCGGTCTGAAATTATCAAGGAACCGGGGCCATCAGATCGCCCTGCTGGCGGGGTTGGCAAACGCGGATACGGACGTTACCGTAAGTATTGATGCAGACTTACAGGATGATATAGGTTGCATTGAGAAAATGATCGACAAATATCATGAAGGGTTTGAGATTGTTTATGGCGTACGCGACAACAGGAGTAGTGACTCAGTATTCAAAAGGGCAACAGCCAATAAATTTTATTCTCTGATGTCAGGGCTGGGTGTCAATCAGGTTCCTAACCATGCGGACTTTCGGCTTCTTAGCCGTACAGCGTTGACAGCATTAAAAGATTTTAAAGAACAAAATTTATATTTAAGGGGGCTAATTCCGCTGTTGGGTTATAAGTCCAGCAGCGTTTATTATAGCAGAGATGAAAGGGTTGCAGGCGAATCAAAATACCCCTTAAAAAAGATGGTAGCACTGGCGTTAGAAGGAATAACGTCTCTGACAATTACCCCATTACGTATGATCGCCGCCGCTGGGGTTGCCACATGCCTTCTATCTTCACTAGCTGCAATCTATGCCTTCATTGAGAAGCTCCTGGGAAATACCGTTGCGGGTTGGACATCTGTAATGATTGCGATTTTCTTCCTTGGCGGTGTCCAGATGCTTTCTTTGGGGATAATTGGCGAATACGTTGGGAAAATATATATGGAATCCAAAAATCGGCCCAAATATTTTATCGAAGAGGTAGCAAAACACGAAATGAGAGGCGAGCAATGAACACTGAGGACGAACGGATGACGTCTTACACTAAAAAAATTATTGCAATGCTTTACCTCGCGGCAATTTTCTTAGTTTATAGCCCAACGATTATATTTAGCTACGCATTTTCAGATGACTGGTCGACACTTTCCGATGTTTTTTCAGGGAAAGGTTCTCCGTTTCAATGGGATATGCAATCCGGCAGACCCTTGTATGCCGTTGCCAGACGACTTGCCTTTACGCTAGTTCACAATCTCGATGACCTTGCCTATCTTAGATTTTTTACCGTAATATCGGCATTTGTGTTGTGCTTTTTCCTTTTTTCATTTATAGAAAAAAGAAACATATTCGAGCGTAAGATAACAACTATCGTATTCCCTTTGTTAATATGCCTGACGCCTGCAGTACAGGTTTATAATTCCTGGGCGACATGTTTCCCTTTTGTACTCTCCATACTCCTTGCCGGAATAAGTTATGCGACATTAAAACCCATCAATAAGAAAACGACAATTATAAGATTTGCAGCATCCGTCATTATTTTATGGTTTGCATTTGCCATATATCAACCAACGGCGATGGCATTTTTATTTTTCGTCATGCTTGATAACTGTCTGAAAAAAGACAAACCATTTTCCATCAACATTGTTCTAATCAGTGGCGCAGTTTTATTTATCGGCATGCTTGGTAGCCTGCTGTTTTCAAAATTTGTACCTGTATGGTTATATGGCAGCTCAATTGCACGTGCCGAGTTAACTAATAATCCACTTGAGAAATTACGATGGTTTATAAAAGAACCGTTGATTAACGCTATCAACAACTTTAATATAACTCCAGGCACCTTTTTCACAACGCTCTCATTAATAATTTGCGCAATAGGTTTACTTTCAATAATAAAAGGCAAATCAGGCCCGATTAAGGTTCTCATGTTTATTATCATGGGGATTGGCGCCTACTCTCCAAACTTATTAGTCAAGGAAAACTGGGCTGCATATAGGTCACTGATAGCACTGGAATTCTTCACATGCGCTCTTATTATTATTGGGTTAGATGCCTTGACAAGCAAACTCAACATAGCAAAAAAAGCGCTACCCATATTGACGGTATTCGCGATGATCGCTGCATCATACAATATCTTTAATGGTTTCATTATCCCACAAAAATCGGAGTTAAACGCATTAGCCAGCGCGCTTTCCTACAAGGTGGGGAAAACATTTACAGGGGATGTTCTTTTTGACATCCAAGATCCTGCCTATAACGCCTTTACTAAAATACAACGTTATGACGAGTTTGGCAATATTTCCCTTGCGGCTCCCTGGGCTATCAAGGGGATGGCGGAGCAAATCTTAATTAGCAAGTCAATGCATTTCAGGCTTCCCGATAATGTTATTCTGACGGCAAAGGAGCAATGCGCCACTGATTGCATCATTATAAAAACGGGCGATGCGATGAGGAGTTCAACCTCCAACTACTGAAACTTTTCGCCACCACGCATACCGGTATATGATCCCGCGCCAGATCCGCGCGGGATAGTTTTTATCCCGGCAGCTCGGGCCTGGGTCATAAGTCTCTCTATCACCTCACAGCGCTCGACAGTCAACCATGCTTCCAGTGCTTTTCTGAGTTCGCTTCTTTTCATCCATCATCCCTTCTCTTGAGGATATCCTTACAGAATCCGAGTGTAGCAAGGGCAGTTAACTGCTTTGTTATCTGTGATACAAGACGGGCTAAGCTATTGTAAAGAGTGTGAGCTTGTGAACTAAAGAGGATAAAAGTGGATGCCCAGCAAGAGGCAACATGGTAAAAAAGACAGCGTTAGAGGCGAGAAAACAGAGCGATAGAAAGAAATTTTAATGCAGGGATTCGTGCAGGGCAAAATCAAAAGCGCTTTGCGACTGACTGATTTTGTTGAATAGTGGCGGAGAGAGGGGGATTTGAACCCCCGGTAGAGTTGCCCCTACTCCGGTTTTCGAGACCGGTCCGTTCAGCCGCTCCGGCATCTCTCCGCTGTTGAGGTTGCTATAATGCCAGGTTCTTTGGCATTTTAATAGTTCCTGTCTCTTTAATTCAGTTCAAGTGACGACTTTGCGAGCAATATGATGTTTAAATGGCCCTGGAAAGTAGATGAAGAGTCCGGCAACGCGGAAATCCCCTGGGAAAAGGCGCTTGCCATCCCTGTATTAGCCAACCTCTCCGACCATGAGCAGCAGCAGTTGGCGCAAATGGCATCCCGCTTTTTGCAACAGAAGCGTCTGGTTGCATTACAGGGGCTGGAGCTCACTCCCCTACAGAGCGCTCGTATCGCGCTCCTGTTTTGCCTGCCGGTTCTCGAACTGGGCATCGAGTGGTTAGATGGTTTTCACGAAGTGCTTATCTACCCTGCCCCCTTCGTTGTCGACGACGAATGGGAAGATGATATCGGCCTGGTGCATAGCCAGCGAATCGTGCAATCAGGGCAAAGCTGGCAGCAGGGGCCCATTGTTCTAAACTGGCTGGACATTCAGGACTCCTTCGACGCTTCCGGTTTCAATCTGATTATTCATGAAGTGGCGCATAAGCTGGATACCCGCAATGGCGATCGCGCGAGCGGCGTGCCGTTTATCCCCCTGCGCGAGGTGGCTGGCTGGGAACACGATCTCCATGCTGCCATGAACAATATTCAGGATGAGATTGATCTGGTCGGTGAAAGCGCCGCCAGTATTGACGCCTACGCGGCCACCGATCCTGGCGAATGTTTCGCCGTACTCTCTGAGTACTTCTTTAGCGCGCCAGAGCTGTTCGCCCCGCGTTTTCCCGCGCTTTGGCAGCGTTTTTGCCTGTTCTATCGCCAGGATCCGCTGGAGAGATTACGTGAGAATACCCCACCGGATGACGGCAATAGCCCGGCAGTACACTAAAACAACGACCTGCACTAAATTTAGCCATTTGAATCAGCAAGTTAAATTTAATGTTGACACAAAAATCCGAGACCAGTAGTATTCGCCCCGTTCACACAATTCCTCTGTAGTTCAGTCGGTAGAACGGCGGACTGTTAATCCGTATGTCACTGGTTCGAGTCCAGTCAGAGGAGCCAAATTTGAAAAGCCTGCTTTTGAAGCGGGCTTTTTTATTTTCATTTTCTCCTCCACATCGGAAGAATTTTGAGGTCAAGCGGATTCGAGGACGGCGTGCCCCCAATGTCCCTTAACGCCTCAAAATCAGAAAGTTAGTACCATCCGAAAAGCGCTTCTAATAGCATCCTGCCGCCACGCACTCATCCTGGTCAAACGCGCGTCATGGCTTCATCACGATCCGGCCAAGCGGTTTCGCTGTCTCAGCAAATTCGTGGGCCGCGGCAGCGTTAGCCAGGGGAAAGATGCGGTCAATGACAACCGTGACGCGCCCTGCTGCTACAGCCTGCAGCATCTCGTCCACGCTGGTTCGAACTCCCTGCCTTGCAAAAAGAGGTCCCATGAATACCCCCATGAGCGTCTGGTTAGACTGCATTGCCGGCCATAAGTCGACAGTCAGACTGTCGCCGCCGGCATTACCGACGAAGACCAGACGTCCTTCCGGAGCGAGTGCAGAAAGCGAAACAGGCAACGTCGTTCCCACCGGATCGATGACGAGATCAACACCGGTGCCATGGGTGTACTGTCGGACACTGTCCACGATGTTATCCTTTGTACGATCCACAACATGATCGGCACCAAGTTCACGCAACCGACCTCGTCGCTGCGTTCCGCTTACCACGGCGATAACCGTTGCGCCTGCTTGTGAGGCAAGCTGAACGGCCGCGAGCCCCACGCCACCCGCTGCGGCCTGAATAAGAACGGTTTCTCCCTGCCGGAGCATGCCTCGCGTGAAAAGGCAATGATGCGCGGTACCAAATGAAATCGGCAATGCCGCCGCTTCTGCCATTCCCACCCCATCGGGTATAAGCCAGGTGCGTTCCGCGGGCACGGCCCAACGTTCCGCATGCGATCCCTGCATGTGAAAAGCAGCGACTCTGTCCCCAACCGTACGGCTTCGGACTTTCGATCCGACGGCAACAACTGTGCCCGCGGCCGCGTAGCCACCGATCCATAAAGGAAGCGGCGGCGGCGTTGAACGGCGGTTAATCAGATCGCCACCCTCAATCGAGATAGCCTCGACAGAAATCAGGATGTCGTCGGGCCCTGTGACCGGCTCCGGGACATCGACATATTTCAGGACGCCGGGAGCGCCTTCCACGTCATAGACCGCTGCTTTCATAAATTTTCCTCTGTCTTATCTTTTGACTGGCGGAAAAACCCGTCACGCGCAGGGCAGCCTGGCAATCACCTTAATCTCAAACTGGAATCCGTAAAGCCACGTCACGCCGATCCCGGTCAACGTAGGGTAAGGCGCTTCCCCCCAATATTCTGGCAGGATACTCCAGATAGCGTCGAGATTTGACTCGGGGTCGACAACAAAGAGGGTCACGTCAACCACGTCACCGAACGTGCAGCCCGCAGCCGCGAGGACAGCATTAAGGTTATCGAAGGCCAACCTGACCTGCGCTTTCAGTTCGGGCTCTGGCGAACCATCCTCGCGGCTACCAACCTGCCCGGAAACGAACAGAAAACCGTTGGATTTGATGGCCGGTGAATAGCGATTGCGCTCATAGAGCGCCTGCCGACCGGTGGGGAAAACTGCATCGCGTGCCGTCATGTTTGTACCTCTGCAATGGGGCGAAATCAGCCCGGTGAACATAAGGACACTTTACAGGTGCAGGATCGGGCGGATAAACAAGCGACTTTGTCCATCATTGTTTGTAATATCCAAACAATCGGCGAAAAGGGAGGATTAGGAATGGATCGTTTCGATGCGATGCGCGCCTTTGCTCGCGTGGTGGAAGCAGGGAGCTTCACAAAGGCTGCCCAAACGCTTCATATGAGTAAAACCACGGTGACGCAGCTCATTCAGCAGCTGGAAGCGCGCCTGCGCGTCAAGTTGCTCCATCGCACCACCCGCAGGCTCGGCGTGACTGCCGATGGCGCGGTCTACTACGAGCGCGTCATCCGCCTGCTGGCGGACATGGAGGATGCTGAAAACAGCCTGTCCAGTGCGGCGATGACGCCCAGGGGACGGCTACGGGTGGATGTGCCCAGTCCGCTGGCCCGCCTCGTCCTGATACCGGCGCTACCGGCTTTCCACGCGCGCTACCCTGACATCCAGTTCGACATGGGCGTCAGCGACCGGGTGGTGGACCTGATCGGCGACAACGTGGATTGCGTCCTGCGCGGTGGCGACATCAACGACCAGTCCCTGATCGCGCGCCATGTCGGCGATTTGCAAATCGGCGTCTACGCCGCCCCTGGCTATGCGGAACGCCTTGGCGCCCCTGCGCACCCCCGAGAGCTGGAAAACACCGACCATCGCATAGTGGGATTCTTGTCCTCGCGCACCGGTAAGATTGATCCTCTGGTCCTGCGCAGTGGGAGTGAACATATTGAAATCACAGGCCGCTATGTACTTGCCGTGGATGATGGCAACGCTTACCTCGAAGCGGGGCTCGCTGGCTTAGGCGTGATTGCGCTGCCAACCTATATGGCGGCAAAACATCGGGCCAGTGGCGCTTTAATTCCGTTATTTGAACAATGGCGTATCAGTCCAATGCCATTGTACCTGGCGTTTCCGCCGAACCGCCATGTCAACGCCAAACTGCGTGTTTTTATTGATTGGATCGTTGAATTGATGCAGCAGCATGTTCCCAATTCCAACAATAAGTAACGCCATCCCGGTCTGAGGATCCCTGTTTAAGAAACCCGGCAGCCATCGCGCAGCCGGGATCACCCCCTGCGGTGCCAGCGCAGCGCGTCGACCACCAGCGTAAACGCCGCCGGAAGATGCTGTCGGCCCGGGTAGTAAAGATAGTATCCCGGGAAATGAGGGCACCAGTCGGCAAGTAGCGGTACCAGTTCCCCCGTGGCGATATATTTCGCCGCTAAGTCGTGAGGAACATAGGCAATCCCTGCTCCGTCCAGCGCGGCCTGAATCATCAGAAAGGTATTGTTGAAAACGGTTTGCCCGTCAACGCGAACGCGGGTCTTTTGACTTCCCTTTTCAAACTCCCAGGCGTAAAGCGCGCCGTGGGTGGGCAAACGCAAATTAACGCAGTTATGCGCCATCAGATCCTCAGGACGTCTTACTGCCGCCCTGCCGGCAAGATAAGCGGGGGCGGCAACCACCGCCATCTGCACATCGGGCGTGATGCGCACCGCAATCATGTCCTTATCCACCTGATCGCCCATCCGTACGCCTGCATCAAAACGCTGGGCGGCAATGTCGGTCAGCTCGTATCCGACGCTGAACTCAATATGAATATCCGGGTATTGCGTTAATAAAGGCCGCAGACGCGGCCACAGGACGGTGACGATGGCATGATCGTTGGCGGTAATGCGTACCGTTCCGGCGGGTTTATCTCGTGAAGCGCGCAGAGAAGCCAGTTCAGCTTCGATTTCATTCAGCCGCGGCGCCAGAACGGCCAGCAGACGGTTCCCGGCATCGGTTGGCGAGACGCTGCGCGTGGTGCGGATTAACAGCCTTACCCCGAGACGCGCTTCCAGAGCCAGCAGCGTATGGCTCAGCGCTGACCGGGAAACACCCAGAATCGCGGCCGCCCGGGTAAAGCTGCGCTCGTGAGCCACCGTGGCAAAAGCCTGCAGGTCGTTGAGTTTTTCTTTGCTCATCATTGGTGAATTCTGTGCACCAGTGTATTCACATTTGCGCATCTTATCATTTAATCAAACCTTCTCTACACTTTGTTCAACGAGTCGTAAGGGGCCGCTTAAAAGCCCAAAACTGAAATGTGGAGACATTATGAACCAACAATTTGACGGTAACGGTATCTTCCCCAAGGGGGAGAAAAACGAGGCCTATGCGCAGTATTTTCAGGGTACCAGCTACCTGAATATGCTCTCCACGGAAGGGGTCACTATCGGCAACGTGGTCTTCGAGCCCGGCTGCCGTAACCACTGGCATATCCATCATAAAGGCGGGCAAATTTTACTGGTGACCGGCGGTCGCGGCTGGTATCAGGAGTGGAATCAACCGGCGCGCGAGCTTACCGCTGGGGACGTCGTGAATATTCCCGCAGGCGTCAAGCACTGGCACGGCGCGGCCGCCGATAGCTGGTTTGCCCATATCGCCGTTGCCGTCCCTGCCGAAGGTGCGTCTAACGAATGGCTGGAGCCGGTCGCCGACGACGCCTATCGTCAGCTGCCTTAAGCATCGAAACAGCAGGGCTCGCCAGTTAATGCGCCCTGCTCTCATTCGGCGGTATGCGAAAATGCATCTTCGACTAATTGCCCGAGCCCCGGGGAAAACCGCTCATCGCCAGCAGCGCGCTTTGCAGCGAGGCGCTAAACATCTCCCCGTGAGACAGCCCGGGATAGGGCCACCAGTTGACCGCCACGCCATTTTTCTTGAGCAGGGAAACCGTCTGCAGGACGCTGCCCCGGATCTCTTCTGCTCCCGCGGAAGAGGCCCGCTGGGTCGCAACCGCCCCCTCCATCAGGTACAGGGACTTCCGGTTAAACGCATCCGCCTTCGCCGCGGCCATTTTTGCTAACAGCGAGGCGTTGCCCCGTCCCAGAGAAGGACTGGCAGAAAAATAGATTTGGAAGCGGGATGACGCCAGCCAGGCGTCAATGATGAATAATCCGCCATAGGAGTGCCCCCAGATAGCCCGCTGCTGAGGGTTGATCGCGATCCCGCGCTCAACTTTTTCCACGATGGTATTTTCTAATAGCCGGCGAAATGCCTCGCTGCCGCCGCTCTTCCGTCGGTCCCATCCGGCGTCGGCAGGATTCTCCTCTACTTTCGGCCGGTAGTCATAGGCTCGGGCGGGCTGCTCGAAGGGCAAATTCGTTTGATAGCCGATGGCCACAATAACGGGCGGCGTTTTTTGCGTAAACGTCTCAAGCAGCGAGTCAGACAACCGGTCCATCACCGCGTTGCCGTCCAGGGCGTACAGAATCGGATACCCCTGCGCGGGCGGCGCCGCGTTCGGTATCGCCGTCCAGACCTTATAATGCCGTTCGCCATCAAGGGAATCGAAATAAGCAACGTTGAAGTGATAATACGCGGAACCGCGGTCGGCGATATTCGGCCCCAGCGGGCGCATATCCGGCCTGGCGTAAGCGTTAATGCCATAAAGCGTGGAGACCAGCGCGGCGATAAAAATCCGCCCTTTCGGCGGAGAAGCAAAACAAAACTTGCGAAGCGACATCGGTTGATTGTTTCCAGCACACCCTCGGTAGTGATAATGATTGCTAATATCAATCTCAATTGCAAGCAACGAGGTTATCCCGGGAGCGGCGCGTTGCGCCTGCCCGGGGAACCCATCATCACATCACGGGTAGCCCGGTTCGCGCTGCGCTTAGCCGGGCTACCGGGAATGCCGCGTTATGCTCAATATCAGGCCGTACGCCATCTCCGGGTCAGCGGCTTCTCGACTTCCACAATCAGGAACATCACAAAACCGATAATAAAGGTGATAACCCAGTAGCGGAACGGCAGCGCTTCGGTACCAAACAGCATCTGCATAAACGGCGCGTAGATAATCAGCAGCTGCAGCACCAGCAGCACCCCGCTGACAATCCAGATCCCCCGGTTCGCCAGCAGCCCTTTACTCAGCGAGAAGCCGTCCGCCACCCGGCAGTTGAGCATATAGAACCACTGGGCGGTAACCAGCGTCTGCAGCAGCACCGTGCGAATAAACTCAGGCGAATAGCCGCGCGGCTGTAGCCAGGCTTCAAGCACAAAGGCGCTGACGGCAATCATCGAACCGACAAAAATCACCCGCCAGATAGCAAAGCCGTCCATTACGTGCAGTTTGGGATCGCGCGGCGGACGCCGCATGATGTTCTTCTCGCCCGCTTCGAACGCCAGGCCGAACGACAGCGTGGCGGAGGTCGCCATGTTCATCCACAGGATCAGCACCGGCGTCAGCGGAATTAAATTCCCCGCCAGCAGCGCAATAATGATCAACAGCCCCTGCGCCAGGTTGGTCGGCATAATGAAGAGAATGGTTTTCTTCAGGTTGTCGTATACCCGACGCCCTTCCCTGACGGCGCTGGCGATGGTGGCGAAATTATCGTCGGTCAGCACCATATCCGCGGCCTCTTTGGTCACTTCGGTGCCCTTAATCCCCATCGCGATACCGACATCGGCCTGCTTCAGCGCCGGGGCGTCGTTCACGCCGTCGCCGGTCATCCCGACCACCTCTTTCCTGCTTTGCAGCGCCTGCACCAGACGGAATTTATCTTCCGGGCTGGTACGCGCGAAAATATCGAATTTCTGCGCCGCTTCGCTGAGCTGGGTATCGTCCATCACCTCCAGTTCTCTGCCGGTGATGGCGTTTTCCGCATTGCCGATCCCCAGCATCTTGCCGATGCTCATCGCGGTTTGCGGGTGGTCGCCGGTGATCATCTTCACGCGGATCCCGGCCTGCAGGCAGTCGCCGATCGCCGTAATCGCCTCCGGTCGCGGCGGATCCATCATCCCGGCAACCCCCAGCAGAATGACGCCCTGCTGCAAATCCTCATGGCTAAGCTCCGTTTGCCCGTCGGCTGCCGGTTTCCACGCCGCCGCCACCATCCGCAGCCCTTCCCGCGCGTACTCTTCGATTTTCGCTTCCCAGTAAGGCTGATCGAGCGGCGCCAGGCCATGGTCGGTTTGCTGATGCTGACACAGACGGAACAGGACATCGGGCGCGCCGGTAATCAAAATCATCTCTTCATCGCCGATGCGGTACAGCGTCGACATATATTTATACTGTGAATCGAAGGGGATTTTGCTGCGCAGCTCGGTGTTGACCGTCGGGAGCGGGACTTTCGCCGCCAGCACCTTCAGCGCCCCTTCGGTCGGGCCGCCGGTAATTTTCCACAGCCCGCTTTCGTCTTTGATAAGCTGACTGTCGTTACACAGATCGATAGTGCGCAGATAGCGTTCCAGCAGCGTGCCGGGGGCAACGGTTATCGGATCGGGCTCATCGATCGGATGAATATTCCCTACCGGTTCGTAGCTGTCGCCCTCCACCCGATAAACGTTATCGGCGGTAATAACGGCCTTCACCGTCATCTCGTTCATGGTCAGCGTTCCGGTTTTATCCGAGCAGATCACCGTCATCGCCCCGAGGGTTTCCACTGTGGGCAGCTTGCGGATAATCGCCTTCTGACGGGCCATGGTTTGCACGCCGAGCGAGAGGATTATCGAGATAATCGCCGGTAAACCTTCCGGCACCGACGCCACCGCGAGGCTAATCAACGACAGCATCAGCTCAGAAACCGGCATATCGCGGAACAGCAGGCTGAAGACAAACAGCGCGGCCATCATCACCAGAATGATGATAAAAATGGCTTTGCCGAGCTTATCCATTTGCACCAGCAGCGGCGTACGGTGTTTTTCGATATCCGACATCATCTGGTTAATATGGCCCAGCTCGGTATCGCCGCCGGTGGCGACCACCAGGCCTTTTCCGCCGCCCGAACTCACCGTGGTGCCGGAAAACAGCAGATTGGTACGATCGCCTAGCGGCAGTTCGCCGCTGAGCGCCTCGGTGCTTTTCTCCACCACCGTAGATTCGCCGGTCAGAATCGCCTCTTCCACCCGCAGGTTATGCGCTTCGATCACCCGCAGGTCGGCGGGAATGCGATCGCCTGCGCGGATGACGACGATATCGCCGGGGACCAGAGCGGTTGTCGGGATCGTTTCATGGTTGCCCTGACGAATAACCACCGCCTCGCTGGAGAGCATGTTGCGAATGCTCTGAAGCGATTTTTCCGCATTGCTCTCCTGGATATGGCCGATCAGGGCGTTAATCACCGCCACGCCGAGGATCACCAGGGTATCCACCCAGTGCCCCATGACCGCCGTCAGCAGCGCCGCCGCCAGCAGCACATAGATCAGCACATCGTTAAAATGCGCCAGAAAGCGCAGCCACGCCGGCTTTCCCGCCTTTTGCGGCAGCGCATTTTCGCCATACTGCTGCAAACGCGTCGCCGCCTCGGCGCCGCTGATGCCCTCCGGAGTGCTGTTGGTGCTGGTCAGGGTTTCTTCTACGGAGAGCTGATAGAACGGGCCGCCCGGTTTTTCTGTATTCATAGTTATCTCCTCACTCCTGTAACGGAAATCAGGACAGCCTCAGGCCGCCCTTAACGCACCACAAAAACCGGAACATGGGCATAGCGAACGATTCCTGCCGCCTCCGACCCCAGCAGATGCGTCTGAATATTCGGGTTGCGCGAACCGATGATCACCACATCCGCTTTCAGTTCATCGGCCAGTTTGGTCACTTCATCGCGAATGTTGCCGCTGCGAATGTGAATCTGAATATCCTTTTCCGTCAGCGCGAGTTTCTTGATCAGCTCTGCCAGTTTTTCCTTAGCAGTATTAATCAGATAGTCTTCCATTTTTCGTGCATCGGAAATAAAACCGCGCGTCAGCACCGGAGAAAAAGAGGGAATGATGTGTACCAGATGAGTCTGTCCCGAAGAGCTTTGCGCAAGGAATTGGGCGTGGGACAAGGCCTTGTCCGCCAGACCGATTTCAAACACATCAACCGGCACGAGGATATTTTTATACATAGAGACAATCCTTTTATTACCTATAAAAAAAGGTGGTGAAAACAGCCCGGGCAATGGCGCTGAGGAAAAGATCTCAAGAACAAAATCTGCAAGACGTGTAGGTATAATTAAACGTAGCACACCACGATAAACATTATTAAGTCGCCAATTAATATATTGAAAAATATCACAGAGTCAGGCGCAGCCAGACAATTCGACTACAAACCCGGTAAAATCGTCGCCATTGCCGTAATTTTTGCTCTTTTTAACATTTCCGTTTTACTACGACTATCCTCATTATCAGTGGCTTGTTCGCTTTCTGTCGCCCCACAATAATTATTACGATAAGAATTTACTTAGCTAAGCGTTAGCGCTAAAGGAGGAACGATGTTCGGTTACAGTCTGTTTCGCCTGAGCCTGTTTATTGCCCTGGCAATAATCGCCTGTACGGCTACTGGTTTAATTACCTATTTCGTTGTCTCGGCCCTCGCTGAATAAATACAGCGATTGTGAATAATATGTAAAACATAGCCTTTTACTTCGAGGGGAATACAGTGAACCGTTATTTTTCTCTCATTCCGCTTGTTATTTTAATAACAACGGCTTGCGATCGGAAAGCGCCTGAAATTACGCCGTTACCGCGGATGGTCAAAGTTGCCGAGGTGGTGGCTATCGGTGATGCGCAGCAGCGCGTATTTCCCGCCCGCATTGAGTCCGGGGACTCCACCGATTTGTCTTTCAAACGCGGCGGGCAGATTGAATCGCTTGATGTGCGTCAGGGAGCCGCTATTACTCAGGGGCAAACCCTTGCCCGCCTCAGCGCGCGGGAAGCGCAGCAGCGGGTGAATGAGCGGCAAACCGCTGCCACCCTCGCCCAGCGGCAGTTCGATCGCTTCCAGACGCTGGCCGGGCGTCAGGCGATTTCAAAGGCGGAAATGGATATCCAGCGGGCCAACCGCGACGCCGCTAACGCCGCGCTGAAAATCGCCCGCGAAGAGCTGTCGCAAATGACGTTGACCGCCCCGTTCAGCGGCGTTGCCGCTTACGTCCCGGTACGTAACCATCAGGTTGTCGCCGCCGGACAGCCCATTGTGACCCTGACGCGAACCGATCTGCTCGACGTGGTGTTTAGCGTTCCGGAAAACCTCTTTACCGCGCTGGATATTCGCAACGCGCAGTATCGTCCTGTCGTCAAAATTAACGCCATGCCGGATCGCCAGTTTACCGCCGACTACAAAGAACACACCGGCAGCAGCGACAGCAGCACGCTCACCTGGCAAATCATACTGACTATGCCGAGGCCGGCCGACTTCCCCGCGGTGGGCGGCGTTAGCGGAACGGTGACAATCAACCTGGCGAACCTGCCCGCCAGCGCCGGTCAAAACGCGGTGGTGGTGCCGGTTGAAGCGGTGTTTAACCCGGATAATCGCCCGCGCAATGAGCCCCACGTCTGGGTGGTACAGGGAAGCGGCGACCAGCTCAAGCTGGAAGAGAGAAAAGTCGGCGTGGGCCCGGTGACCTCTCAGGGCGTGGTGATTACCGAAGGGCTCAGCGTCGGCGAGCGCGTAGTGGCGGCAGGCGTCAGCGAATTACATGCGCAACAGCCGGTTCGTATCTGGACGCGTGAACGAGGTTTGTAATGGATATTTCCCGCCAGTTTATTAACAACCCGGTCCGCGTCTGGCTGACCATTTTGCTGCTGGGCATCGGCGGGATCTTCGCTCTGCTGAATATTGGCCGCCTGGAAGATCCGGCGTTTACCATCAAAACCGCGGTGGTGGTCACCCACTATCCCGGCGCGTCGGCGCAGCAGGTGGAAGAAGAAGTCACCCTGCCGCTGGAAAACGCGCTGCAGCAGCTGCCGTATCTCGACAACGTCAGCTCAATTTCCTCCAACGGCCTGTCGCAAATTACCGTCAATATCGCCTCGCGCTACCACTCCCGCGAGCTGCCGCAAATCTGGGATGAACTGCGCCGCCGGGTGGGCGACGCCGCCCGCCAGTTCCCTCCCGGCGTCGCCGCTCCGTTTGTGAACGACGATTTTGGCGATGTCTTTGGCTTCTTCTTTGCCCTCTCCGGCGAGAGCTTTACCAACCCTGAGCTGGTTCGCTATGCCGAGCAGCTGCGTCGCGAACTGGTGCTGGTCCCCGGCGTCGGCAAAGTCGCCATCGGCGGGGCGATCCCCCAGCAGATCAACATCGATATCTCGCTGGCGAAAATGGCCGCCCGCGGAATCACGCTCAACCAGCTGGCGGCGATACTGAGCAGGTTGAACGTGGTGTCTAACGCCGGTGAGATTAAATCCGGCAGCGAATCGATTCGCCTGCATCCCACGGGCGAGTTTGCCAACCTCGACGAGCTTGGCGACCTGTTAATCAGCCCGCACGGCTCGGCAACGGCGACGCGGCTGCGCGATATTGCCACGCTCTCGCGCGGGCTGAGCGAATCGCCTTCCAGCATTTACCACGCCAACGGTCGACAGGCGGTCACTATGGGGGTGTCGTTTATACCCGGGGTTAACGTGATTGACGTTGGCCGCGCGCTGGAAAGCAAGCTGGAGCAGATGTCGGCGGAAAAACCGGCCGGGATCAACATTGACCTGTTCTACGATCAGGCGGCGGAAGTCGCCCATTCGGTCAACGGCTTTATCACCAACTTCCTGATGGCGCTGGCGATTGTGGTTGGCGTGCTGCTGATCTTTATGGGCGTACGCAGCGGCATTATTATCGCCCTGTCGCTGGCGCTCAACGTGCTCGGTACGCTGTTGATCATGTACCTGTGGGGTATCGAGCTGCAGCGTATCTCGCTGGGGGCGTTGATTATCGCCCTGAGCATGCTGGTCGATAACGCTATCGTCATCGTCGAAGGCGTGCTGATCGCCCGCCAGCAGGGGTCAACGCTGCTCATGGCGATTAACTACGCGATCCGCCGTTCGGCGCTGCCGCTGCTGGGGGCCACGGTGATTGCCATTCTCGCCTTTGCGCCGATTGGCCTGTCGCAGGACTCGACCGGGGAATACTGTAAATCGCTGTTCCAGGTGCTGCTGATTTCGCTCATGCTGAGCTGGTTCTCGGCGCTGACCATTACCCCGGTGCTGATTAAATGGTGGCTGTTTAAAAATCAATCGCAGCCGGTGGCGCAGGCCGACGCCAATCCGTACGGCGGGCGCTTTTACCGTCTGTACCAGCAGGCTCTGCGTGCTCTTCTGCTGCGCAAAACCATCACGCTGACCGTCATGGCGGCGCTGCTGGCCGCCGCTATCTGGGGATTCGGCTCGGTGCGGCAAAACTTTTTCCCCTCTTCAAACACGCCCATTTTCTTTGTCGATCTCTGGCTACCCTACGGTACCGATATCGCGACCACCGAAAAGATGACCAGCGATATTGAGACCACCATTAACGGCCAGCCGGGCGTGGTCACCACCGTGGCCACCGTCGGTCAGGGCAGCATGCGGTTTATCCTCACCTACAGCGGGCAACGGCAGTATAGCAACTATGCGCAGATCATGGTGCGCATGGACGACCAGCGCAGCATTGCCGCCCTGACGCAGCATGTGGATCGCTATATTGCGCGCAACTACCCGCAGGTGAACGCCAGCACGAAGCGCGTGATGTTCGGTCCCTCCGGCGACAGCGCCATCGAGGTGCGGATTAAAGGTCCGGACCCCGACCGTCTGCGCCTGCTCGCCAGCCAGGTTGGCGATATCCTCTCCGCGGACCCGGCCACCGACGGCGTTCGCAACGACTGGCAAAACCGTAGCAAAGTTATTCGTCCGCAGTACTCCCCCGCGCTTGGGCGCGAGCTGGGCGTTGATAAGCAGGATATTGATAACGCCCTGGAGATGAACTTCTCCGGCAGCCGCGTTGGATTGTACCGTGAGGGGGCCGACCTGCTGCCGGTGATAGTCCGCCCGCCCGCCGCCGAGCGCCAGGACGCGAATCACCTGAATAACGTGCTGGTCTGGAGCCAGAGCCGCCAGCAGTATATTCCGCTCAGTAACGTGGTCAGCGGCTTTCACCTTGAATGGGAAGATCCGCTGATTCTGCGCCGCGATCGCAGCCGGGTGCTGACGGTACAGACCGATCCCGACCCGCTCAGCCACCAGACGTCCGGGGATATCCTGTCCCGCGTGAAGCCGCAGATTGATGCGCTCGCTCTGCCGCACGGTTACAGCATTGAGTGGGGTGGCGATGCGGAGAACTCGAGCGAGGCGCAGCAGGGGCTGTTTACTACCCTGCCGCTGGGTTACCTGGTGATGTTTGTCATCACCGTCCTGATGTTCAGTTCGCTGAAAAATGCGATCGCCATCTGGCTGACCGTGCCGCTGGCGCTGATTGGCGTTACGCCGGGCTTTTTAATTACCGGGATCCCTTTTGGATTTATGGCGTTAATCGGTCTGCTGAGCCTGAGCGGAATGCTGATCCGTAACGGCATCGTGCTGGTAGAAGAGATTGAACAGCAGAAACAGGAAAAAGCGCAGCAGGAGGCGATTATTGATGCCGCCACTTCGCGTCTGCGCCCTATCCTGCTGACGGCGTTTACCACCGTGCTCGGCCTGGCGCCTTTATTACTCGACGTTTTCTTCCAGAGCATGGCGGTCGTTATCATGTTTGGTCTGGGTTTTGCTACTATTCTGACGCTGCTGGTTCTGCCGGTAATCTACGCCTGTTTCCACAATCAGAATATGAAGCGACAACCATGAACAGTACCGGATTAAATATTATTAAAACGCTGGGATGCATGACGGCGGTGACCTTCTTCACCATTTACAACACCTGGGATAGCTATGATTATGACTATCACTGGATCCTCGGGTTTTTGACGTTTATTTCCACTATCGCCACGCCGCTGTTTTTTGTGGTGGCGGGCTATCTGGATTCACAGTCTCGCCACGACTCACAATGGCAGTTGGGCAAAATCAAAAGCGTGGTGATCGTCTTTCTGTTCTGGATGACGGTGTACTATCTCTGGGAGCCCTACCAGCGCGGCTATCTTATCCAGCCGTGGTTTGTATTTGCGTTTATCGTCATTTACACCTTTCACCCGGTTATCGAGTGGCTCAGCCAAAGACGCACAGCGTTCTTTGCCGCGGTGTTCACGCTGCTGCTGCTCTCGTATGGTTACGATCTTTTGTCCGCGCTGTACCCGAATGTTCATGCGCTGAGCCTGGCGCCGCAGTACCGCCTGTGGACCTGGCTGCTGTTTTATCTGACCGGTCAGCTCTTCAGCGACCCGCTGGTCGCCGACTGGCTCAGGCGAGAAAAAGTGGTCAAAGGCGCGATGATCGCCATTCCGTTTATTTATCTTTTTACCTGGTTTTACGAGCGGCATTTCTTTTTCGCCCTGTTTAAGGCCGACAGAAATGCGTTCATTCTGACCGGTTCACAAATCTATATTCTGGTGGTTGCGCTGGTTATTGCCGCCAACGGCGTGCGGTTTCGCAAAAACAGCGAGTTTAAAGAGACCCTTCTCGCCACCATTAGCAAAACGATGACCGGCGTCTATATTCTCCACTACTCCGTTTTTCACCTGCTCACCACGTTTATCCCGATTAACTCGCTGGGGACAAAATTAATGCTGATTGTCCTTACGTTTATCACTTCGGTACTGATTTCGATGCTGGCGCTGTCCAATTCGGTGGTCAAAAAAGTGATTACGATTTGACGATCGCCGGTTCAGCTCATGGCCGCCTGCGCATTTAAAAACCGTAGCGCAGCCAGGCAAACAGTACGTTGCCGTTATTATAGGTGCCGGGAATATAGGTGAACTGCACGCTCAGACGGCGGTAGCTGGCGGAGAAGAGCGGCAAAATAATCGGCAGAGGTACGTAGTTGGCAAAGTCATCGCGGGCGGTGATCCCGGCGGTGACGCCAAGACCCAGGCGAAATTCACGACGGCTATCAAGATACCAGCCCTTTTCCCAGCCGTAGCCGACAATCGGCTGCCACTCGTTGTGCGAATCTTTGAACATCATGGCGTAGAGCGAACTCCAGTTGCCCTCCGCGTTATATCTGGAAACGCCGAAACCTCCTCCCCACGGCATTTCATTATAGTTATCCGTTTTCTCTTTATCGTACATAAAGCGGTTGTGCCAGCTGAGAAACGGCAGATATAAATCGTAGTTTTGCGGCTCATTCCAGGTCTGCGAGACGTCGTTTTTCAACCAGCTCCACCAGCCGCTGATGCGCTGCTCGCCATAGACCTTCGTTTCAGCCTGTACCGACAAGGCGAAAATAAACGCTATTCCCCACGCTAGCCGCAGACAACGTCGCATCGTTTTATCCTTAAAGAAAGTCGCCCGGTGTTCATTCAGTTTGGGAACAAAAAACAGGCTTTGCAAATATCAACCAACAAATTTTCTGCACCGTCCCGGGCTAATTGCAAGTCCAGTTAAACGCCCGTTTCAGGACAGAGAGCGCCGCCGCGGTGATTTCATTTCCTTGCTGCTGGGATTATGATGGCGCTAATTATTCTTTCTGCCCGCAGTGATTGAGAAATAGATGGACTTCATCAGCATTATTATGTCGGCGGGGAAAACCTCCGTCGATGTGGCGCTTTATACGCTGTTGCCAATCATGGTCGTCATGCTCATCGTGATGAAATATCTGGAGGTCCGCGGGGTACTGGACGCCATCGTTCGCTGGCTCGCCCCGCTGCTTAAGCCGTTCGGCTTAACCGGGATGAGCGCTTTTGCCCTGATTCAGATGAATTTTGTCAGCTTCGCCGCCCCGCTGGCGACCCTCGCGATTATGGACAAACGCGGCGCTTCGGACCGGCATATGGCCGCCACGCTGGCGATGCTTTTCGCCATGGGTCAAGGCAACGTTTTCTACCCGTTAACGCCCTTCGGCCTGCACTGGCTGGCCTCAATCATCATTTCGATTGTCGGCGGGCTGTGCGCCGCCGCGGTCACCTGGCATATCGCCGGCCGCAGGCTATCGATGGTTGAAAACGTGCGGGCCGACGCGCTGCCTGAGGCGGAGCAAAATAGCCAGGGGATTATCGCCGTTATCAACAGCGCCGGTGCCGACGCCATCCGCCTGGCCCTCGGCGCGGTGCCCATGCTGATCCTGTCGCTGGCCATCGTCGGATTTATGCAGGCGGCAGGCCTGATTGAGATGCTTCAGCGCCTGCTGCTGCCGCTGCTGCTGTGGCTGAATATTCCGGTTAACTTCGTGCTGCCGGCGCTGGTCAAATGCGTTGCCGGCGGTACGGCCTATTTCGGCGTGGTCTCCGAGCTCGTCCAGCAGGGTAAAGCGACCGTAAGCCAGATCAACGCCTCGGCGGGCCTGCTAGTGCAAACGTTCGATCTTCCCGGCATCGGCATCTTTCTGGGCGTCAGCTCGCGCTTCGTACGCCTGTTCCGCTTCGCCGCGATTGGCGCTATCGCCGGGATCGCCATCCGCACCGTGATGCACCTCACGCTATTCTGAGGCCGCCGCCTGCGAACGGAGACAGCCAGCGATATCCGCCTGCTCGCTACAGGCGATATGATGGTTAATGCGCGCCATCATCCACGGGAAAAACGGGTTGGACGTGACGCGCATCAGCGTATCCAGCCCGACGCTCAGGGTTGAGGTTTCCCCGCGCAACGAGATCGTGCCGATGCTGATCCCGTAGCGATTTTTCTCCGCCGGTTCGCGGCCATAGAGCGAGTCGGTCAGCGGGAACGGCACCGCCACGTGCGATAGTGAATACATATCCTGCGGCCAGGCGATATTCAGCGGCGTCACGGTTTCGCTTCGCGTCCCGGCAAGCGTGGTGCGGGCCACCGTCTCGTAGGTGTCGGGCGCGGCGTTGGTAATCACCGTGGTGCCGTAGGGCCGAGGCGCCGGCGGCAATAACGTATTCACCGCCGAATAGAGCGAGGGACGAAATAGCGCGCGCAAATTCGCCGCCTGGTTAATGTCGAAAATCACCAGTTCGCTACCGTTATCCGGCAGATAACGATAGAGCGAATCCACCACCGCCCGGGTGCTCACCGTTGAATCCATCACCGACTGAAAAGTTAACACCGGCGCCAGATCAGAAAGCCGCTGACGCTGCGCTTCCTGCACGATTTGCTGCTGCAGCGCCTGCGACAACAGCCATGACTGCCTTGCCGCCTTCACCGGGAACGAATTGTATTTATAGGGATTAAACTCCGGGACGACGTTCAGCCACGCCGCGCGGGCGAAAGCCGGGAATACAGAAGGCAAACCGGCCAGCCCGGCAAAACGCGCAAACGCGGTAACGCCAATCATCGGCGACAGCAGGATGACCTGCTGCGGCCGCCGCAGCGATTTATCCTCAAGGCTATCGAGGGCGTACTTCAGCGCCAGCGCCCCGCCGTTGGAGTAGCCCACCACGTGCAGCGGCGCGTCAACCCCCGCCAACCGCGTCGCTTCGCGCACCGCAAGCCGGGTTGTCGCTATCCACTCTTCGCGGTCCACCGCGGTGAGCGCGCCGGGGGCGGTACCGTGTCCAGGCAGCCGCGGCGCGACGGCAACAAATCCCAGCTGCTGATAGCGCTGCGCCAGATAATGTACGCTGTAGGGCGAATCCGTCAGGCCGTGCAGCAGCACCGCCGCGCCGCGCGGTTTGCCCTGCGGCAGCAGAATAAAGGAGCGATTCCAGTCGGGATGAAACTTATCCGGATAGACCAGACTTTGCGCGTAAAAGCGGTTAATGGCCGTTTTTTCATCGTCGCTCAACGTGTCGGTAATGCTGCTTTTCATATCGCGGAAAATCGCCGCTTCCCGCGTCTGGTATTCGGCAAAAGTGGCGCGGTCAATCTCGCTGGCGCTCATTTCATTCGCCGTCCAGGTATGCCAGCGGTGCAGCGCCGGACCGCGCTGCGATTCGTAAATACGGCCAATAAAAAAGACGATCACGACCACCAGCAGCCCAATGATGGCTTTTTTCGCCACCGAGACTAATCTTAATCCCGACTTATTCAGCAGCCGGGTAAAACGCATCATTGCCATATTTCTGTCCGAATTATCTCTTTAGCTGCCAGGGCGGGCTATTATGCAGAAGGAATCCGATCCTGCGATTCACTTATTAAACATAGACTAAACCAACCGCCTGTTCTTATTGTCAGATGAGGAGCAAACATGAATTATCGCCGGAGTGTAACAGGTCAGGAATAAACAAATGGAATGGTGGATTAAGAAACTACGCGAGGCCTCGACGTCTACACATACCCACGCGGTTCTGCAAAGCGGCCAGCTAACCATCATTGCGGAACTCACTTCCTGCGGCCGGCGTCTACAGGAGGGCGATAAGCTGACGCCGTTGGCTAACGCGCTGTACTGCATTAACGACAATAAGTCGATCACCCTAAAAGTGCTCAACGCCACGCATTTCAGCGCTGAACGCTGGGGCGCCATCGCGAATATCACCGCGCATTAATCGACATCCCCCAGCATCAACTGGTTCTAATCTCAGTACTTTCTCAACTAAGCGGGTTAAATTGTCCTGCGCCTTTTTCAGTCTGTGACATACTAAGCAAAACGTCAGCAGAGCAGAAACAAGGAGTACGTCATGAATCAGAAAGCCGCCAGGCTGACCCCAGAACAGGCGCTTACGCAGCTCGAAGCGCTCTATGAAAAATCGGTCAATGCGCTGCGTAAAGCCCTCGGCGATTATATTCACCATAATATCCTCCCCGAGAATAGCGCCCGTGCGGAAGGACTGTTCGTTTACCCGCAGCTGTCGGTGTCGTGGGACGGAGCGGAACATAAAGCGTTAAAAACCCGGGCCTGGGGTCGCTTCACCCATAGCGGTTGCTATACCACCACCATCACCAACCCTAAACTGTTTCGCGCCTATCTGCTGGAGCAGCTCACCATGCTGTATCAGGATTACGATGCCGCGATTACCGTCGGGCTGTCGCAGCATGAGATCCCCTATCCGTACGTTATTGATGGCTCTGAACTCACGCTCGATCGCTCAATGAGCGCCGGCCTGACGCGTTTTTTCCCCACCACCGAGCTGTCGCAAATTGGCGATGAAACCGCCGATGGCCTGTTTCATTCGACGGAATACTATCCACTTTCCCACTTCGACGCCCGCCGCGTCGATTTCTCGCTGGCGCGCCTGCGCCACTATACCGGCACGCCGGTTGACCATTTCCAGCCGTATATGCTGTTTACCAACTACACCCGCTACGTCGATGAGTTCGTGCGCTGGGGCTGTAGCCAAATTCTCGATCCCGAGAGTCCCTATATCGCCCTCTCCTGCGCGGGCGGGATCTGGATAACGGCGGACACGGAGGCGCCGGAGGAAGCGATTTCCGATCTGGCGTGGAAAAAGCATCAGATGCCCGCCTGGCACCTGATAACCAAAGACGGACAGGGGATCACGCTGATTAATATTGGCGTCGGCCCGGCAAATGCCAAAAATATCTGCGACCATCTGGCGGTGCTGCGTCCGGACGTCTGGCTGATGATTGGCCACTGCGGCGGCCTGCGTGAAAGCCAGAATATCGGCGACTACGTGCTGGCCCATGCCTATCTGCGCGACGACCACGTGCTGGATGCGGTGCTGCCGCCGGATATCCCTATTCCGAGCATCGCCGAAGTTCAGCGCGCGCTCTACGACGCCACGAAGCAGGTCAGCGGCATGCCGGGCGAAGAGGTAAAACAGCGGCTGCGTACCGGAACGGTGGTCACCACCGACGATCGCAACTGGGAGCTGCGCTACTCGGCCTCAGCGCTGCGCTTTAACCTCAGCCGCGCGGTGGCTATCGATATGGAAAGCGCAACCATTGCCGCCCAGGGCTATCGCTTCCGCGTCCCCTACGGCACCCTGCTGTGCGTCTCCGACAAACCGCTGCACGGCGAGATTAAGCTGCCGGGCCAGGCTAACCGATTCTATGAAGGGGCCATTTCCGAACATTTGCAGATTGGTATTCGGGCGATTGACCTGCTGCGCGCCGAAGGCGACCACATGCATTCGCGCAAGCTGAGAACCTTCAACGAACCGCCGTTCCGCTAAGCGCTGATATCATACGAGCAGAATACACTCAGTCCGGATCGCGTGAAATATTTACGCGGCCACCAGCCGGACTGAGCGTTATAAAATAAAGCGTTTATTTTTGTTAGGGGTAAAAAATTCTCAGAGCACATCCATACGTGTATATCCGCACAATATTATTCCCACTATGAAAATCAACAAATAAACATTTTATTAACATGTCAGTATCATTTTCCCTGTGGTCATAAAACGCCCAGCCGAGGGCTGATTAATACTTGAACTAAGTCTCGTAACCTATTAAATTAATTACATAAATTCACATGGGACAAAAAAGCGGCACAAAATAGCCAGCGCCAGGGAGAGATCAAAATAATTAAAGAGTTACCTATGGGCGCTACTCTACTCTGGAATCATCCTTTAATAGCGACAGGTTGTTTGCAACAAATACCTTGTTACTAAATTACCAGAGATGAAATTGCGCATGTCGACAGTAGGCAACCATGAATATGCTTATCTATCGCGACCGGCAATGTACTATTTTCGTAAAAGTATGGAAGACAGCTTTATGAAATTAACCATAGGGAATATCCGCCTGTTTATTTTATTAGCAACTCTTTTTTTCTGGACTGCCGCGATCGGGCTAATTTCCCTTATTGTATCCTGGTTTTAAGACCCTGACGGTGCGCCGGGAATGTTCTTGTGCCCCGGCGTTGCCACCATCGTGGCTATGGAATAGGAAAGCAAAAATCCCGCTTAAGTTTCCTTAAGCGGGCTTCTTAAATATGGCTCCTCTGACTGGACTCGAACCAGTGACATACGGATTAACAGTCCGCCGTTCTACCGACTGAACTACAGAGGAATCGTTTGAACGAGGCGCATATTATCGATGGCGCCTCACCTTGTCAAAGGCTGTTTTCACATTTCAAACCGTTTGCCGAATAATTCTCCACTTTGGGCGAAAAGTCCCGTTTCGCCCACCGCGTGTTACGTTTCTTCAACCTGCGCGCGGGTCTCGTCGGCCTGCGCTTTCGTTCGCGGATACTTCCACAGCCAGCGCCCGCTGACCATCCGGCAGTAAAACAAAACGCCGCGCACCGCCCAGTCAAGCACCATACCCAGCCAGACGCCGATCACCCCCATGCCCAGCACAATCCCCAGCGTGTAGCCCGCCACCACGCGACAGCCCCACATGCCGAGCATTGAGACCCACATGGTGTAACGCACGTCGCGCGCGCCTTTAAAGGCGCACGGCAGCGTCCAGGCCATCGCCCAGATCGGCATAAAGAAGGCGTTCAGCCACAGCAGCTCTTTCACCACCACTTTGACGTCCTCTTCGCTGGTATAGAACGAGGCGATCAGGCCGGCAAGCGGCGCGGTTCCCCAGGCGATCGCCGTCAAAATGATGGTCGACAGCCAGAAGACGTGCCACGCCTGACGCTCCGCCTGAGCGATCTGCCCTTTTCCGAGGCGTCGGCCGGTGATAATAGTCGATGCTGAACCGAGCGCGTTCCCCGGCAGGTTGATCAGCGCGGCCACGGAGAAAGCGATAAAGTTACCGGCAATCACGTTGGTCCCCATCCCGGCAACAAACATCTGCGTCAGCAGCTTACCGCCGTTGAACAAAACCGATTCAATGCTGGCGGGGATCCCGATGCCCATCACTTCCCAGATAATGGCGAAGTTAAACGGCTTAAAATAGCTCTTCAGCGAAATGCGCAGCGCCGGGTTAAAACCGATCATTAGCACCCAAATGGTGGCAACCGCGCCAATGTAGCGGGCAATCGTTAATCCCAGCCCCGCCCCGACAAACCCCATGCCGGGCCACGAGAAAATGCCGTAAATCAGGATGCTGCTGATAATAATATTGAGGATATTCATCCCGCCGTTGATCAGCAGCGGAATTTTGGTGGTCCCGGCGCCGCGCAGCGCGCCGCTGCCGATCAGGGCAATTGCCGCCGCCGGATAGCTCAGCACCGTCAGCTCCAGATAGGTCAGCGCCAGAGCTTTTACCTCTTCTGTCGCATCCCCGGCGACAAAATTAATGATTTCCGCGCCGAAGGCATGGATGACCGCCGCGAGAATAATCGAGAACAGGGTCATTATCGCCAGCGACTGGCGCGCTGCCGCCCTTGCCCGCCGCCGGTCCCGTTTGCCCAGGCTAAACGCCACCACCACGGTCGTACCGAGGTCGATGGCGGCAAAAAAGGACATGATCACCATATTGAAGCTGTCGGCCAGGCCTACTCCCGCCATGGCCTCTTTACCGAGCCAGCTGACCAAAAAAGTACTCAACACGCCCATTAGCAATACGCAGGCGTTTTCCAGCAAAATGGGGACCGCAAGCGGACTGATTTCACGCCAGTAGAGGACGCGATAGCTCTTGCGTTTTTTAAACCAGGACGTGCGTTCGACGGACTGGCGTAATGCGGCGGTGACGTTCAAGGGAGACCTTAGTGAGAAAAGTTGAAACTACATTTCAAATGATGATAGAGAAAAGCTAATCCTGCAAAGCATTTTTCCCGATAAATTGTCGATAATGGCGACAATTTGTTGATGGATGCGCCAGTTGAGCCTCGGACGGCGAATAGATGTTTGACAAAAGTTTTTTCGCCGCTAAGATACGACTCCACAACGATTCCTCTGTAGTTCAGTCGGTAGAACGGCGGACTGTTAATCCGTATGTCACTGGTTCGAGTCCAGTCAGAGGAGCCATATTTGAAAAGCCTGCTTTTGAAGCAGGCTTTTTGCTTTTCTGCGTCCTGCGTTAACTTAAAATTGCATCCAGCCTGGCAAGCACTTCATTTACCACAGCGTCTGGTATGCTTTCCAGCCGCTTGCCGTTCCGGGCAACCATATCAATGGTTCTGGGCTGGTCGCAGCGAATAACGCCCGTTGTTTTTGTCCCTGCCCCTTCCAGTGAAACGGTGAAACCTGCCGTGCGAGCAAATTTTCCACCGCTGGTGATGGGAACAACAACGGGTAACCGGGCCAGCTTGTTAAACGATGCCTTCGATACGATAAGCACCGGACGTTTTCCGCTTTGCTCGTGGCCTGCAATCGGATCCAGTGAAACGAGCCAGATTTCCCCTCTGTCCATCTACAGGATCTCCTTGCCCACCGCAGGAGCATCAATCCATTCCCTATCCTCTTCGCTCATTTCGGCGTGCGGATCGCACTGCGCCAGCAGCTCCTCAAGAGAATAATGAGGCCGTTTCTGGGGTTCAATAATCAGGCAGCCATTATTAATGGTCATGCCGACTTCGCTGTCCGTCGACAGCTCCAGCGTTTTGAGCACGGCGGGAGGAACCGCCAACATGATGGATCCGCCGACCTTTTTCAGGCGAGTGGTATACATAGAGCACCTCCGAATATTATATTTTAATATAACATCTACGGCAGGCGGTGCACAATTATTCATCAGATTCATGGTGATTTCCTTTTCGTAATAAAGCGTGAAGAAAGCCGTTATCCATCGGAGGACAGTACAGGTGGGAACGAAACGCGTAACTAAGAAGGCTGATAATAGAAAACTGTTTTTGCGGTTTAAAGGATTATGGCGGTTCAGGTAAACGGAATGCGAGGCGGCTTCCGGATCGGAGCTGCTTCGGAGGAGCATCAGCGGCAGCGTGAAGGCCAGATTTTTCCAGGTTCGAAGTCGAACGCTTCAGCAATCAATCTTTAGCTGTTGGGCCAGCGGCGGGTAAGCGTACTAGCCAGCATGGAGGGCACCAGGACCTGCCTGTCGCAAAAGCGCTGACAGTAAAGTGCCCCGTTTTTCAGCCCACCTATGATGTCGACAGGATGCCGGTCAGACTGCATCATACTTTGAGATATACCGCATCAATAAACTTCACTCTTCAGGCAGTACATCGCCAGCGCGGGGCTTTCATTTTTGTTGTGAGCTCATCAAAAAACGGCTGAAAATTGAGGAGACTAAAACACTATTCATGATTTTTGAGGCGAAAGCTTGGGGCGTTCCTTTTGTTTCTGCCCGCAACCCTGAAGACAGAGCCAAGGACGAAGATCTCATCGTTATGGCAATTCGTCATATACTGAATGACAAAGCGGGAGCCGACCAAACTGAGGTTCAAAAACGCCAGGCATATCGCCGCCATTTTCGTCAGCGATACCAACCCCGGCGGCTAACGGGAGGATCGGGGCTACAACGGGTTTAGCGGTATTTTGCACCCGTGCAGCCCCGGAACCGGGCAGCGTTAACGGCGCGGGATGGCGACCGGACGATAAAGCCGCAGAAGCGTCAGGCGTATCGACCGTGCAAAATAGCGTGATAAAATCAGTTTTTCATCCCGTCTATTTTCACCCGCCGTTTCACATGCTATTGCTCCAGGATATTTTTATTCATCGACATCACCCATGTTATAAATGTTCTCAGGGGGACCGGGATATGTTTGCGGCTCGGATAGTAAATATTAAAACGATCGGCAGGATAACGATAATCAGACAGTAAGCGGACAAGCCCGCCTTCTTTAATTTTATCCTGAACCAGATTCTCATACACAAAGGCAATACCCAACCCGGATTCCGCAGCCTGTATCATCGCCGCATCGGAATCCATCACCAGATCGCCCTTCACAGCCATTTCCGTTATAACGCTCGTAGCGCTAATAAACTCCCAGCGGTACAGATCCCCACCTGGAAAGCAACGATTAATGCATCTGAAATTAACGAGATCTTTTGGTGAAGAGGGTGCGCCGCATTTTTTTATAAAATCCGCACTCGCCACTGGAATAAGAGATAGCGGCTCTCCAAAGGGTATGGCAATCATATCTTTAGGCACATCTTGCGTATAGCGTATACCCGCATCAAATCCTGAATCTATAATATTAACTTTTCTGTCCGTGGTGAATAACTCAAGTTTAATATCCGGATACTCATTTTTGAACGGTGCGAAGTAACGTTGAAAGAAGAGATCCAGCACAATACGTGGCAAGTTTAGTCTCACCACTCCTTCCGGCTTTGCTCTGTGCTCATTAAGGTTATCAATCACCCGCCTGTAGTCATTGAGCACAGGAGTAACGTCATTCAGAAACTCCTCGCCGATAGCGGTCAGGGAAAGACTGCGCGTAGAACGATTTAAAAGCCTCGCGCCCAGTTTCTCTTCCAGATTATTTATGGCAATAGTTAACGTTGGTGGAGAAATATTCAACTCTTTTGCTGCCTGACGAAAACTTCCATGCTTCACAATAAGAATAAGCATTTCTACATGTTGCAATTCGGGAATATTTTTCATTGTTAACATCCGTAAAATACTGCATTAGAAAGAGATTAATTGTTGTGAATGGAAAAGGGAAGTATATATTTCAGCACATTGTACGAGTGAGGAAAATAAAATGGAAACACGTTATCTGGGAAAGAACAAATTTCAGGTGTCGGCATTAGGCCTGGGTTGTATGGGAATGAGTTTTGCCTATGGCGGAGCCGAAGAGTCGCAGGCAATTAACACCATTCACGCTGCGGTTGATTTGGGCGTCACTTTCCTTGATACCGCAGAAGTTTATGGCCCATTTGATAATGAAGTGCTGATCGGAAAAGCAATCAAAGGCGTTCGCGACAAGGTACAGATTGCGACCAAATTTGGTTTCCGCATTCTTCCTGGCGGTCAGGGGCTTGAGCGTATGGCCGGCGTTGACAGCCGTCCTGAACATATCCGCGAAGCGGTAGAAGGCTCCCTAAAACGTCTCAACGTCGAGACTATTGATCTCCTTTATCAGCACCGCGTTGATCCCACCGTCCCCGTTGAAGACGTAGTGGGAACAATGGCAGATCTGGTCAAGGAAGGGAAAATTCTCCATATCGGACTTTCCGAGGTCTCTGCCAATACTTTGCGCCGGGCCTGTGAAGTTCATCCGATCGCCGCCGTTCAGACCGAATATTCTCTCTGGACCCGCGAGCCGGAAGAAAACATTCTCAAAACTTGCCGCGAATTAGGGGTAGGATTTGTGCCCTATAGCCCGCTGGGTCGTGGATTCTTAACCGGCAAAATCACCGATCGGTCCGGCTTCGCCGAGGATGATTTTCGGCGCAATCTTCCTCGCTTCCAGCACGATGCCATGCGGAAAAGCCAGCAGCTACTCAGCCAGCTGCGGGATGTGGCCGATAAATATCGCTGTACCCTGGCCCAGCTCGCTCTCGCGTGGGTGATGAGTAAAGGCGATGATATTGTCCCCATTCCCGGCGCGCGCCAAATCGCGCATTTGCAGGATAATGCCGGCGCAGCCAGCCTGGCTATTTCCGATGTTGATATTAAACTCATCGATCGCATCTTTACCCCTGACAATATTCACGGATTAAGATATACCCAGGGTGATTTTCATTTAATCGATAAGTAACATCCTGCTATAAATTCTCCCGCCTTTCCGGCGGGAGCTAAGGTTTACCGTCTCGCGCACATTTCTCCTCCACCGCGCCAGTTTGCTGGCGCCATGCGGTAACCTCCTCATCAAGCCAGGCCTTAAATAGAACGGCTTCGTTTTTCTGCTCTGCGCCCTGCGATGAAACCAGCCAGTAAGGCCACGGATAAGGGGCGGTGAAAGACGTAAGCTGTACCAGTTCACCCCTGGAGAGCGCATCCTGGACTAAAGAGCGGCGTTCCAGCGCGATACCTTTACCGAGCCGGACTGCCTCCAGCACCAGGTTCGAGTCGTTGATGCACAAACCGCCTGGCACAATCTCTCTTTCAAGCCCCGCGTTGATACACCATGCTTTCCACGACTCCATGGAAAAGATAATGTTGCTCTTCGCTATCTCTGACGGCGTACGGGGGAGCACGCCGCCGTTATAGGTTGGCGCGGCCACAACGATAAGCTGATCGGAGAAAAGGTAATGGCTCTCCGTTCCTTCCCAGTCGCCTTTTCCCATGCGTATAGCCAAATCCGCCCCTTCCTGCTGCATGCTGGTTATCGCCAGGCTCGCCTGTATTCGCAGCGAGATATGGGGGTATTTCTCCCGAAACCGTTCCAGGCGAGGCAACAACCAGTGGCAGCCGAACGAGGGCACCATCGCCAGGGTCAGCTCCTGCCGGCGGGGGTTGACCTGCACCAGCCGGGTGGCATCAGCAATATGGTGCAAAGCCTCGCGGACCTGTAAGGCATAGAGCCGCCCTTCTTCATTAATTTGCACGCCGCGGCCGTGACGGATAAACAGCTTGAGGCCGACCATCTCCTCCAGCACTTTAATCTGCTGGCTGATGGCTGAATGCGTAACGTGTAGCTCTTTCGCCGCCAGCGTCACGCTGCCAAGACGCGCCACGGCTTCAAAACTACGTAAACTCGCAATAGGGGGAAAATCCGCCATGTTACCGCTCCCACAACCTGACGCGTAAAACGTGACCCACAATCTGTCAGTAATACTAACCCAACCGGTAAGATACTGAAGATATTCGCCATGACGAATTTATTGTACTGTTTCTTCACCGCCGGCAATGAAGCATTAACCTCAGCCTATTTCACCAGCACAGGAAAACAGAAATCATGATGAAGCTTATTGGCATGATGGATTCACCTTATGTAAGGCGCGTGGCGATTTCCCTTGAACTCTACGGCGTCGAGTTTGCAAGTCACCCGCTGTCCGTATTCAGCAGCTTTGAAGCCTTTTCCAGGATAAACCCTGCGGTCAAAGCGCCGACGCTGGTGCTGGATAACGGAATTCGCCTGATGGATTCGTCGCTGATACTCTCTTATTTTGAAACCCAGGCAGCCCCGGGGCGCAAGCTGCTGCCGGTCGCGCCGGACGCGCTGGCAAGGGATCTGCAAACGCTGGGCTTTATTCTCGCCGCGGGTGAAAAGGCGGTACAAAATGTCTATGAACACAATCTGCGCCCGGCGGAAAAGCAGCATAATCCGTGGATAGCGCGCATCACGACTCAGCTGCTGGCAGCCTGCAGGGAGTGGAACAGGCTGCTGGAGGAGCGTCCGGCGGCCGCGGTTCCCGATCAGGTGGCCGTAACGAGTACGGTTATCTGGACCTTTATTCAGTCAACGATCCCTCACGTGGTTCATGCGGGAGACTTTAATCATATCCGGTCCGTTGCCGAGTTATTTGAAACCCATAGCGCCTTTAAAAAACATCCCTTTAGCTAAAGCATCAGCTCAATGCGATGAAGCTAAACCCTGAACGTGAATCGCCACGGCAACCGAGAGCGCCCGGCAACCGCGGGCGCGTTATCCTGATGGAAGAAATCGCCTGGCGTGAGGGAAAGGGTTAAAAACCGCTACCGGCGTGCAGTGCTGCACGACCAATCTCCACCGGCATCCCTGAACGGCGTTCAAGCGCCTGCTCCGCGTGATTCACATCCACCCCCTCGCCCTTCACAAAGGCCTGAATCGCCGGCGTGATGGGGAGCGGCACCTTCCGGTCCGATTCATACTCCGCGCGGTTACGCGACAACGGTTCGTGAACCTCAACCCAGCGGCTGCCGTCCGGCTCGGCGGTATACTTCACCGGCTGGTCGATGATTTGCACGCGCGTCCCGACCGGAACGGTATCAAACAGGTATTTGATGTCGTCGTTACGCAGGCGGATGCAGCCCTGGCTCACGCGCAGGCCAATGCCGAAATTGGCGTTGGTGCCGTGGATCGCGTAGAGCCTGCCGATGTAAATCGCGTACAGGCCCATGGGATTATCCGGCCCTGCGGGCACAAACGCGGGCAGGCTTTCGCCACGGCTGGCGTATTCACGACGGGTATTGGCGGTGGGCGTCCAGGTCGGCGCCTCCTGCTTACGCTCCACGGCGGTGACCCAGTTACGGGGGGTTTCGCGTCCTGCCTGGCCAATGCCAATCGGCAGAACGTCAACCGTTGTGCCATCGGGCGGATAGTAGTAGAGACGCATTTCGGCCACGTTGATCACGATCCCGTTGCGAACCGTAGCGGGCAGGATAAGCTGCTGCGGGACCACCAGCGTGGAGCCCGACTTCGGCAGATACACGTCGACGCCGGGGTTGGCCTCGAGCATATTGCTCAGGCCCTGACCGTACTGAGCGGCAAAGGCCTCCAGCGGCTGGGTATTGTGTTGCGGAATGGTGATGGTCAGCGGGCTGCCCACCAGGCGGCTTCCTTCCGGCGGCAACGGGTAGCTCACCGCCAGAGCGCTCTGGCTGGTGAGGATCATAATAAGAGAACAAAGCAGTTTCACACGCCGCACAATTTCCCTTCCTTTGTGGCGATAATCGTGAATGAATTATAGCTTCGTTTACTCTTTCATATCTGATTTATCATCCTGCTAAATCTGATAATCGATTGCGGCCTCTTCCGGCTCCATCGCCTGACGTTTAATTTCCTCCAGCGACAGCCCTGCGTTACACAGTTCAATAAAGCGCCAGACGTAATTTCGCTGCAGCTGACCGCGCTTCAGGCCCAGCCAGACGGTATTGGCATCGAACAGATGGCGGGTATCGAGACGCGTAAAGGTATCAGATTCCCGCGCGTCGCCTGACTGTTCCGCCACCAGCCCCACGCCCAGCCCCAGCTCGACGTAGGTTTTGATAACGTCGGAGTCCTGAGCGCTTAATACGATATCCGGCATCAGCCCTTTACGGTTAAAGGCTTCGTCAATACGTGAACGCCCGGTAATCCCCTGGCGATAGGTAATGAGCGGCCAGCGGGCGATGGCATCGAGGGTTAACGGCGTCACCTGGGTCAGCGGATGATCTTTGGGGACCAGCAGGCTGTGGTGCCAGCGGAACCAGGGGAAAGCCACCAGCGTCGGGTCGTTGCTCAAGCGCTCGCTGGCGATGCCGATATCCGCGCCGCCGTTGTGCAACAGCGCTTCAATTTCCTGCGGCGTCCCCTGAACTAATTCAAGACGTACGTCGGAAAAGAGTTCGCGGAAGGCTTTGATCACCGGCGGCAGGCTATAGCGCGCCTGGGTGTGGGTGGTGGCGATGGTTAAGACGCCGGACGCATCGTTGGTAAACAGGTCCGCAAGGCGACGAACGTTGCTGGCTTCATTCAGAATACGCTCGGCAATCGACAGCAACGCTTTGCCCGGCTCCGTCATCCCCAGCAGGCGTTTGCCGCGGCGGATAAAAATCTCGATCCCCAGCTCTTCTTCCAGTTCACGAATATGACGGCTGACGCCCGATTGCGATGTATAGAGCATATTGGCGACTTCCGTCAGGTTGTAATCCTGACGGGCCGCTTCACGAATAATTTTGAGTTGCTGGAAGTTCACCCTTTCCTCCGGGCTATCAGACATAACATATGCACTATTGTTAAAGTCTGTTGTCCCTGCTAACAAATAATAAAAACCAGCAACTTATTCCATTCAGGAATATAGCCTAACTGACTAACAATAATTCACGGTTTTCCAGCGACGGACGGCTCACCAGCGACATTAAAATTTCCTTAACCGCCTGCGCCTGCGGCGACAGACTGCCGCGTGCCGACATATTGACCGACAGCGACAGGCTCATTGACGGCGTGCTGATGCGCGCCATCCAGCCATTTGCCGCGCTGCACAGCGAACGGGCGGCGGACTCAGGCAGAACGGTGACGCCCATGCCGCTGGCAATAGCCGCCGTCAGGGTGGTAATGGATTCAATTTCGCCGATAATTTTTGCCGACAGTCGACGCAGAGTGAAGGCTTCGGTGACCCTTGCGCGAACGGCGCTGTAATCACGCGGCAGGAACAGATTCATTTCCGCAACCGCCGTCAAATCCACGCTCTGCCCCGGGCAATCCCGGGTTCCGACCAGGTAGAGATCTTCCTTCAGCAGCGGCTGACTGACGATCCCGGCGACCGGGGAACGTTCATAGAGCACGGCCATATCCAGCTGACCGTCGATAAGCTTATCGTTGAGGATCGTTCCGCTGCTTTCCTGCAGATAGACCATAACTTCCGGCAGCTCGTTACGCACCGTTTGCAGCAGCGGCATGGTAATGGCCGAAGCCGCCGTGCCCGGGGCCAGCCCAATTGACACCTGGCCGCTTAGCGTCTGACCGACGTTGTTAACCGCCAGCTGCGCCTGCTCGCACTGACGCAGGATAGTCCGGGCGTGGGTGTAAAGGATCTTGCCCGCTTCGGTCGGCGTCACGCCGCGCTTGGTGCGGATCAACAGCTGCTGGTCCAGCTCGCCTTCCAGGGTCGCAACCTGCTGGCTCAGCGCCGGTTGTGCGATGTGCAAGACTTCAGCGGCCTGGGTCAGACTGCCGATATCGACGATTTTCACAAAATACTTCAGTCGTCTTAAGTTCATTTTGCCTCCTGTAAGGAACACCAGTACCAACACTGGCCGTTTAGATGCAGAAGGTTTTGCAATTTGCTTGCCAGCTTTTTTGCAGGGACGCAAATGCCGCTGCAGGCCGCGTAATAAGGGATACTGATAGCAAACCGCGATTTTGTTGCCCGGTAAGCGGATTGCGGTATGCCCCATTAGGGGTATAAATGCACCTCAACGGTGCATCCGGCGGCGCAATGCCGTAAAAACAGGCACTCTGCTGAAATTGTCAGCAAACGAACAAGTTAAGGTGATTCAGGCTTTGACAAGGGGGATGGTCATCGTTAATATGCGCCCCGTTCACACGATTCCTCTGTAGTTCAGTCGGTAGAACGGCGGACTGTTAATCCGTATGTCACTGGTTCGAGTCCAGTCAGAGGAGCCAAATTTAAGAAGCCTGCTTTCGAGCGGGCTTTTTGCTTTCTTACTCTCTCATTTCAGCCAGATCGTCTTCTTTAGTAACCCCCCTCACGCGTTCTACAACCGCCTCACTCCTCTGGCTGTAACAGAGGAAAAACCCCATAACTTATTAATATCAATTGTTTACGCAAATAAACGAGGGTGAGTACAGGCTGCGGACGATCCAGCCATTTTTCATCTTTTGTATCTTAATATAGCGTCCCGAGTCCGGATCGGGGCTAAAAAAGACTTTTTGCATCATTCCCTCGATCATATTGTCGGCTTTCCGCTTCGAGATGGTCGTTTGGGTTAAGTGGTAAATGTTATTAGCTTTCTTTGCATAGATGAAATGATACGATCTTTCGACATTGTACTTGACGTTATCGACGATCACTTTTCCGGAAACGTCAAAATAGCCGCTGTTATTTCCCCGCATCAGCAAGAAAGTTTTAAAGTTTGCATCAAAGCCAAATGAGCCCGATTCAATTCGCAAATTTGCGGAACAATCAAAATCGTTTTGCTGATGAAAATGATTTATCAGCCAGCCGCAAACAAAAACAGCAAATAAAATTGACAACAGAACATAAACGCTCTTTACCTTAACGTTATTCAGGAATTTCATAATCAGGCCTATAGTAGTTCTCACATGAATACAGCGCACCTGGTTTTATTTTTGAGTAGATACAGTGGGCCAAAAAAACCCTTCCCTCATTGGCTTTTAATACAGATTCCGAAATATTAAAGTAAAAAACGCTGTTGCCTAAGCACACCATTTTCTGCTTTGCGATCAGCTGGCGGACCAGAACCATCATCTTTTGCTGTTGCTCATTCGGTATGGCGTTAAAAGTTCTGACCGGGCAAGAATCAATGCTTCCCAGATAATAGCCTTCATCCTGGCTGGCCGCAAAAATCAGGCGATATCGGTCGGCACTCACGCTCCAGAAAAGGATAACCAACACAAATAGCGCAAGCAGCGCATAGCCAGACTTTTTTGCCCATCCCGCAGAAAATTTACGTGTTCCCTTATGTGCACAGCCGCTGCTGCTTAACGCAATAGCTTCCGCATCGTTTTCATTACGTATGGCGGGGGCTGAATTATCCACCCTCTCAATCAGTATGCTCGCGGACACCATAAACCCAACCCGGGGCACGGTAACGATAATCTCCTCTACACAGCCCATATTCCTGAAGATGGCTCTCAGGTCAGAAATATATTTATTGAGGCTATGGCTAGAGGTCCGCAGCCCATGCGCATCCCAGACTTTTTCAAGTATCTCGTTCCTGTAAACCACATGCTCCCTGTGGTCTAAAAGGAACTTAAGCAGGCGGCTTGTGGTGGCTGTCAGCGTGACGCATGAGTCTTCATCGAGCCATATCAGCCCGTCATCGCTCCTGAAATGGATCGTTCCTTGAATTTTGTAGATCATAAACCTGCCTTACAAATAATCCTCAGTCGCATACAATCCGCACATCAGGCACATGCGCAGTATTTCATACTGATAATAACCTTAACTTTATTGTAAATTGAATTTTAACACCTAAAAACCAATAAAAGAGAATACATATAACTAAAAAAAAACACAATGCTATTATTGCCTTCATCGAAACACACGGCGTAACCAGGCCCATCTGAGCTAACCTTGCGCCTGAAACAATATAGACCACCAGAACATCATTCGGGATGTATGAGCTGAACGCGTCCTGAAGCTGTGAGAACCGAGGAGATAAATGATGATTAAATAATACCATCACGCAATCAACTACCTGATACATGAAATGGCCAGGGATGATATTTTCACCGCCTGAATTAGCGTCCTGAAGACAGCGTAAAAGCGAGAATCCGGACATCTCTATAATGGATATGCACAGGCAGATAAAAAGAAATCTGATTGGCTAAAGATAAAGATGTCAGACATTTATCAAGGAATGTTCCCTAAGAAAATTCCAATACAAAGAGTGTGCCTATTGTTCACGGGCTAATGATAACTCAACCCTATCATTTTTAATTTACAAAAACCTATAAAAAAACAAATTATAAACCTTTAACGCCATTTACAATGAAAATCACAAACAAAACACCCACAAAATGATAACTTTGCAGTGGTTACATCTTTTAGAGCCTCAGCCGCATGCTTCATTGAGATGGGTGATGTTAGATTACTCTCAATTCGCTGAATGGTTTTATTAACGATGAGTTAAAGGTCAACCCAAGGATGAGATCGCGTTCAGATATGAATCTATCAACTAATATTTTATCTAAGGATAAATATTTTACTCTGGGCCTGATTGAACTGCTTGGAGAAGAATTTATTGACAATTTCTTTTTGATTATAGATTTGGACTCTAACGACCTTTCGGGTTCGGAGTGGATTTATTTTTCAAATAAAAACATTGTTGCCTTCGCCTCCAGCGACTTAGCTTTTTATAAGTCCGAGCTATTTGAAAAAATAACCGTACTGGACAAAAAAAGTAATACCAGAAGCATCCTGAATTTCTTTTTAAAGAAAGAAACCTCAGGAAATTATCATACAAAGTACCGGCTAAGCCTGCGTGAAAAGCAGATGTTAAGCATGTTAAGCAGAGGGGAAAGCAACCAGGAGATCGCAGAAGAGTTTGGCGTGAAACTTAAGACTATTTATACGCACCGCCGCAACCTGATGAATAAATTAGGTTGTAAAAACAGGATTACGTTTCAAAAGTTATTTTTCAACAATAAATGTTTTTTTAAGTGAAGCATAGCTTCAGGATTATTCATAAACAGGAGTTTTATCATGAACAAATTAGCACTTATCGTTATCTCAGCACTGTCCCTGAGTTCTGCTGCGGCTCTGGCCGATACCGTTACGGTGAACGGCGGTACGGTGCATTTTAAAGGGGAAGTGGTTAACGCGGCCTGCGCGGTTGATGCCGGTTCTATCGACCAGACCGTTCAGTTAGGCCAGGTTCGTTCTGCAAAGCTGGCGACCGCAGGCAACACCAGCACGGCTGTCGGCTTCAATATCCAGCTGAATGATTGTGATACCACCGTCGCTACCAAAGCCTCCGTCGCGTTTACCGGCACGGCGATTGACAGCGCCAACCCAACGGTACTGGCCCTGCAGAACTCCGCCGCGGGCGGCGCGACTAACGTCGGCGTACAGATCCTTGACCGTACCGGTACCCCGCTGGCGCTGGATGGCGCCGCCTTCGGCGCGCAAACCACGCTGAACGATGGCACCAACGTTATCCCGTTCCAGGCTCGCTACTACGCGACTGCCGCAGCCACTGCCGGTACCGCTAACGCTGACGCCACCTTTAAAGTGCAGTACGAGTAATTTTTTCATCAGGCAGGGAAGCGCGTCGGGCCAGGACGGCCCGTTATCCGAATAAGAGTAAGGGTGATAACGATGCAAAGAATGAAGTCTGGTCTGTTGATTTTATTGCTCCCACCGCTGGCGCTGGCAGGAAACCAGTGGGACACCATGCTGCCCGGCGGGAACATGCGCTTTCAGGGGATAGTCATTGCCGAGTCCTGCCGCGTTGAAGCGGGCGACCGGCAGATGACGGTCAAGATGGGGCAAATCAGCAGCAATCGGTTTCATTCGGCCGGGGAGGACACCAACCCCGTCCCCTTCGATATTCACCTGCAGGAGTGCAGTACCGCCGTGAGCCAGCGCGTTGGCGTGGCGTTTCACGGCGTCGCCGATGGTAAAAATCCGGACGTCCTCTCGGTTGGCGAGGGTCCCGGGATCGCGACCGGCATTGGCGTTGCCCTGTTTGATAAAACCGGCAGTCAGATCCCGCTCAATGCGCCCGCAGGGGCATGGACGCAGCTGCACACGGGGCCAACGACGCTGCATTTTGTCGCCAAATATCGTTCCACCGGGAATCAGGTCACCGGAGGAGCGGCAAATGCTCAGGCCTGGTTCTCCCTGACCTACCAGTAATCAGCGCCGGTAACAGGAATTCACCGTGAGAAAGAAAGAGATAAGCATGAAAAATAGACGGGCTACCACGCGCGGGATGCGCGGTTTACTGGCAGGACTCCTGCTGCTCTCCACCGCCGGTTTTACCGCTCAGGCGCAGGCCGGCGTGGCGCTGGGCGCGACCCGCGTGATTTATCCGGCCGGACAGAAACAGGCTCAGCTGGCGGTGACGAATAACGACGACAGCACCTATCTGATCCAGTCATGGGTAGAGAACGCCGATGGCGCGAAAGACGGGAGCTTTGTCATTACCCCGCCGCTGTTCGCCATGCAGGGGAAGAAAGAGAATACTCTGCGCATCCTCGATGCCACCAATGGCCGGCTGCCGCAGGACCGGGAAACGCTGTTCTGGATGAACGTCAAAGCAATTCCATCGATGGATAAATCAAAGCTCAGCGAAAACACGCTACAGCTGGCGATTATCAGCCGTATCAAGCTTTATTACCGCCCGGCCAAACTGGCGCTACCGCCGGATCAGGCCGCGGAAAAGCTGAAGTTCCGCCGCAGCGGAAGCTCACTCACGCTGATTAACCCAACCCCTTATTACCAGACGGTCACCGAGCTCAACGCCGGAACCCGGGTGCTGAAAAATGCGCTGGTCCCGCCGATGGGCGAAGCCAGCGTCAGTTTACCGTCCGATGCAGGTCGCGAGATTACATACCGGACGATTAACGACTACGGCGCACTCACCCCGCGTATGAAAGGCGTCATGCAGTAACTGACCGGGGAGCAGCGCTCTCCCCCTGAACGAAAAAAATAACGATGGCCGGGCGACTTTGGACCGGAGGGACTATGTCACATCTGAAATATGGACTCGACCACTTGGGCTCCCGGCGAATGACTCCAGGATCTGCTCGCGTATTCGCGCAGATCCCCCTTGCCCTTTTACTTTCCTCACCGGCTTTTTACGCGCAGGCGGAGCTCTATTTCAACCCACGCTTTCTGGCGGACGATCCCGCCGCCGTGGCGGATCTGTCCGGTTTTGAAAAGGGCCAGGAGCTGCCGCCGGGTACCTATCGCGCGGATATCTACCTGAATGACGGGTATATGACCACCCGCGATATCACCTTTAATGCCGCTGAAAAGGGCCACGGACTGGCCCCCTGCCTGACCCGCGGACAGCTGGCCAGCATGGGCGTGAATACCGCGGCCATTGCCGGAATCGACGTGCTGGCGGCGGATGCCTGCGTACCGCTAACCGAGATGATCAAAGACGCCACCACCCGCTTTGATGCCGGGCAGCAGCGGCTGTATCTGACCGTGCCCCAGGCGTTTATGGGCAACCGCGCCCGCGGCTATATTCCGCCTGAGCTCTGGGACCACGGAATTAACGCCGGGCTACTGAACTACAACTTCACCGGCAACAACGTGCACAACGACGTCGGCGGCAGCAGCAACTACGCGTACCTGAACCTGCAGAGCGGGCTGAACCTCGGCGCCTGGCGCCTGCGCGACAACACCACCTGGAGCTACAGCAGCAGCGGCAGTTCGACGACCAATGAAAACAAATGGCAGCATATCAACTCGTGGCTTGAGCGTGATATTACGCTACTGCGTTCGCGCCTCACGCTGGGCGACAGCTACACCAACGGCGACGTCTTTGACGGCATTAACTTCCGCGGCGCGCAGCTAGCTTCCGACGACAATATGCTGCCGGACAGCCAGAAGGGTTTCGCCCCGGTCATTCACGGGATTGCCCGCGGCACGGCTCAGGTATCGGTCAAACAGAACGGCTATGAGATCTACCAGAGCACGGTGCCGCCCGGCCCGTTTACCATCAACGATCTCTACGCCGCGGGCAACGGCGGCGACCTGCAGGTGACCATCAAAGAGGCCGACGGCAGCAGCCAGGTGTTCACCGTCCCCTACTCGTCCGTTCCGGTGCTCCAGCGCGAGGGCCATACCCGCTATGCCGTTACCGCCGGTGAGTACCGCAGCGGCAGCAATCAGCAGGAAAAACCGAAGTTCTTCCAGGGCACCCTGCTGCACGGCCTTCCGGCGGGCTGGACGCTGTACGGCGGCACCCAGCTGGCGGACCGCTACCGCGCCTTTAACCTCGGCGTGGGGAAAAACATGGGTGACCTGGGCGCGCTGTCGCTGGATATCACCCAGGCTAACGCCACCCTGCCCGATGACAGCGAGCATCAGGGGCAGTCGGTGCGTTTCCTCTATAACAAGTCGCTGACGGATACCGGCACCAATATTCAGCTGGTGGGCTACCGCTACTCCACCCGCGGCTACTTCAGCTTCGCCGATACCACCTACAGCCGGATGAGCGGCTACAACGTCGAGACCCAGGACGGGGTGATTGAAGTGAAGCCTAAATTCACCGACTACTACAACCTCGCTTACAACAAGCGCGGCAAAGTGCAGCTTAGCGTCACCCAGCAGTTGGGGCGCACCGCCACGCTCTATCTGAGCGGCAGCCACCAGACCTACTGGGGCACCGGCAAGGCCGATCAGCAGCTCCAGGCAGGACTCAACGCCGCCATCGACGATATCAACTGGACGCTCAGCTACAGCCTGACCAAAAACGCCTGGCAGCAGGGGCGCGATCAGATGCTGGCGGTCAACGTCAATATTCCGTTCAGCCACTGGCTGCGTTCCGACAGCAAGTCGGCCTGGCGGCACGCCAGCGCCAGCTACAGCATGTCCAACGATCTGAACGGCAGAACCACCAGCCTCGCCGGGCTGTACGGCACGCTGCTGGAGGGCAACAACCTGAGCTACAGCATGCAGACCGGCTACGCCGGCGGCGGTGAGGGCAACAGCGGCGGCACCGGCTACGCGGCGCTGAACTACCGCGGCGGCTACGGCAACGCCAACGTCGGCTACAGCCGCAGCGACGGTATCAAACAGCTGTACTACGGCCTGAGCGGCGGCGTGCTGGCCCACGCCGACGGCGTCACCCTGAGCCAGCCGATGAACGACACGGTGGTGCTGATCAAAGCCCCCGGCGCAGACAACGTCAAAGTGGAAAACCAGACCGGGGTTCAGACCGACTGGCGCGGCTACGCCGTGCTGCCCTACGCCACCGAATACCGGGAAAACCGGGTGGCGCTGGACACCAACAGCCTGGCCGATAACGTCGACCTGGACGATGCGGTGGCCAGCGTGGTGCCGACCCACGGCGCCATTGTCCGCGCGGAATTTAAGGCCCACGTCGGGCTCAAGCTGCTGATGTCGCTCATTTACAACGGTAAGCCGGTTCCCTTCGGCGCGCTGGTGACTTCTGACGGCAGCCAGGCCAGCAGCATCGTCGCCGATAACGGCCAGGTCTACCTGAGCGGGATGCCCCTGGCGGGCAAAGTGCGGGCGAAATGGGGCGAAGGTCCGAACGCCAGCTGCGAGGCTGACTACAGCCTGCCGCCGGAAAAACAGAACCAGATGCTGATCCCGCTGTCCGCCGAGTGCCGCTAAGGAGACCATGATGAGAAAAACCCTGTATCTGCTGAGCGCCCTCGTATCGCTGGCGGTCAACAATGCCAGCGCGGCGGACAGCACCATCACCATCAGCGGCTACGTTCGGGATAACGCCTGCGCCGTGGCGGGTGAGTCGAAAGATTTTACCGTCGACCTGATGGATAACGCCGCGAAGCAGTTCCATGCGGTTGGGGCGACCACGCCGCTGGTGCCGTTTCGTATCGTGCTGTCGCCCTGCGGCAGCTCGGTTACCGCGGTGAAGGTCGGCTTTGTTGGCGTTGCCGACAGCATCAATACCGACCTGCTACAGCTCGACGGCGGCGCCTCAGCGGCGGCAGGGATGGGCGTGCAGATCCTTGACGCGCAGCAGACGGCGCTGCCGCTCAATGCCGCATCGTCAGCGATCCCCTGGACCACGCTGACCCCCGGCCAGACCAACACGCTGAACTTTTACGCCCGGCTGATGGCCACCCGGGTACCGGTGACCGCCGGACACGTTAATGCAACCGCAACATTCACGCTTGAATTTCAGTAACCGGAGGCGCTGATGAACCCGACCTATTCCGGATGGCTGCTGGCCGCGATGCTGGCGGCGTCCTCCCCGACGCTACAGGCCGCCGACGTCACCATTACCGTTAACGGCAAAGTGGTGGCCAAACCCTGTACCGTTTCCACCGTTAACGCTACCGTCAATCTCGGCGATCTCTATACCTTTAGCCTGGTTTCCGCCGGCGCCGCTTCGCCCTGGCACAGCGTGGCGCTCACCCTGAGCAACTGCCCGGTCGGCACGTCGCGGGTCACCGCCAGCTTCAGCGGTACGGCGGACGCCACCGGCTATTACAAGAACCAGGGTACCGCCGGCAACATCCAGCTTGAGCTGCAGGATGAGGGCGGCACCACGCTGAACACCGGCGCGAGAAAAGAGGTACAGGTCGACGACGCCACCCAGTCCGCCAGCTTCCCGCTACAGGTCAGAGCGCTGACGGTCAACGGCGGTGCGACGCAAGGAACTATTCAGGCGGTGATTAACGTCACTTATACCTACGCCTGAGCCAGGAGAACAGAGTAATGAAAAAGATAATCACCCTGCTGTTAACGCTGCTGCTGGCGGGCTGGTCGCTTAACGCCTGGTCGTTCGCCTGTAAAACCGCCGCCGGGGTGACAATCCCCATCGGCGGCGGATCGGCGAACGTTTACGTGAACCTCGCGCCGGCGGTCAGCGTCGGGCAGAACCTGGTGGTGGATCTCTCGACGCAGATTTTCTGTCATAACGACTTTCCGGATTCCATGATCGACTACGTAACGCTGCAGCGCGGCTCGGCCTACGGCGGGGTGCTGTCGAGCTTTTCCGGCACCGTCAGGTATAACGGCATCAGCTACCCGTTTCCAACCACCAGCGAAACGGCGCGTATGACCTATAGCTCCATTGTTGATAGCCCCTGGCCTACCGTCCTCTATCTGACGCCCGTCAGTAGCGCAGGCGGCGTCGCCATTTCCGCCGGGTCGTTGATCGCGGTCCTGATCCTGCGTCAGACCAACAATAAGGATAACGACGACTTCCAGTTCGTGTGGAACATTTACGCCAACAATAACGTCGTGGTGCCAACCGGCGGCTGCGACGTTTCTGCTCGCGATGTGACGGTGACGCTGCCGGAATATCCCGCATCCGCCGCCATTCCGCTGACGGTTTACTGCGCGCAAAACCAGAATCTCGGCTATTACCTCTCCGGCACCACGGAGAACGCGGGCAACTCGATATTTACCAATACCGCCTCAGCGTCCCCTGCCCAGGGGGTGGGCGTTCAGCTGACGCGTAACGGCAGCGTCGTACCCGCCAACAGTACGGTGTCGTTAGGCAACGTGGGCACCTCGGCGGTCAGCCTCGGATTAACCGCCAACTACGCGCGCACCAGCGGGCAGGTGACCGCGGGTAACGTGCAGTCGATTATCGGAGTGACTTTTGTTTACGAATAATCTCCCGCCCCCCGGCGGCGGGCGGCCGCTCGTCGCTATCCTGTCGCCCTGTTCGCTGGCTGCCGAGGGGCTGAGGGGGATAATAGCGAAGGGAGGAGCCCGGCCCGTTGTGCTGCCCACGGAGACGCCTCCCCTGCCTGCCGGCGTTCGCCGCGTGGTGGTGTTTCTCCCGGAAGGCCCCGCCGGGCTACTGGCAACCCTGAAGCGGGCCGCCGCGCTGCTGGCGCGGTCCACCACACCGCTGCCCATGCTGTTCCTGAGCCGCAGCCCGGCAAGCTGGCTGTGGCCCACCCTGGTGCATCAGGTCGCAGACCGGCGTTTGCTTACCGCCGTACGGGCCGCCGCTTCCGATTTGCCGGTCCCCTGCCTGGCGGCGCTGCTGCGCGACGCCGTGCTCGAAGAATACCCCTCTCTTGAGCAGCTGGCAGAAGATGAAACGCGAGCGCTCGGCAAGCGCCCCGCCGGGATCACCCGGCCGGAGCTGGACGCTATCCTCGGTTTACTCTGCGGCTACCGCGCCAGCGCTCAGGCTCAACGCCGCGGCATCAGCCACAAGACGCTCTACAATCAAAGAACCGCAGGATTAAAAAAAATGGTGGAACACCACCCTGAAATGGCCGCCCGCTTTCCCGGCAGTCAGATAAGAGACCAGAAAAGCGAGAGCATCGCCGCCCTTTCCGCTTTCGAGCGTGAACTTGTCCATGCGATCCACAGCCGCCAGATTTTTCCGGTATTTCAGCCCATTACCGATGAACACCATCAGGTAAAGGGAATGGAGATCCTCTCCCGCTGGAACCGAAACGGCAGCGTGCTGGCTGCCGGCGATTTTTTACCGCAAATACGCTCGGAATATGCCTGGCTGGTGCTCACCGCGTTTGTCCTTCAGGAAGCGGTGCAGAATATTAATCAGCATTCCGGCGAGTGTTATTTCGCCGTGAATATTCCCGCCGCCGTCGCCGGTAACGAGAACCTGCTTCGCATGATGGAAACCGCGCGCCAGCAGCTGCGTCAGCCGCACAGGTCGCAGAGGCTGGTGCTGGAGTTTGCTGAAAATACCGACCTCAACGGTCACGGCAAAATCGCCGAAAATATCGCCCGGCTGCAAAAGCGCGGCTTCCCTATCATGCTTGATGACTGCTTCTCGCAAAGCAGCGTAATGTTTCCGGTGCGCACGATGAGATTCAGCGCTTACAAGCTGGATATGAGCATCGTCAACGATATGCAGCGCGATCCGCACGCGCTGGCGCTGATCAGAAGCCTTATCTTCTACTGCCAGCTGACCGGCAGCCGCTGTATTGCCGAAGGCGTAGATAGCCTGGAGAAATTCAACAAACTGCAGGCGCTGGGAGTCGACCGCTTTCAGGGCAACTACCTCTCGGCGCCGGTAGGCAGGGAGAACGTGGCGGAGCTTCTTCTGCCGCTTTCGGGCGAGGCGGAGCATCGCGCCGCCATCGCGATACCGGTAACGCCCGATGGAAAACATCGGGCATTGGCGACACTTCAGCGCAGCTCCGGCCAGTAGCCACGGTTGGCGACGATCAGTTCATCAAGGATAGCTTTTGCGACCGAAGCGCTGGGTACCGTTTTGGACAGGGTCATCGCCTGCCAGAGCTTCTGATAGCTTCCTTCTACCCAGGCGTCGACCACCAGTTTTTCAACCGCCACCTGCTGCTCCATCATCCCCTTTTGAAACAGCGGGATCTTACCCATCGCCAGCGGCTCGGGGCCATTAACGCCCACCAGGCAAGGCACTTCAACCATCGCGGTATCGTCAAAATTCGCGATAGCGCCGTTGTTTTCCACAATCAGCAGCATTCTCTCCTGGGTGTTAAAGGCGATGGCGCAGGCGAGGTCGACAATAAAGGTCGCATGCGCCCCGGCATGGAAATGCGCCTCTTTGGCACTTTGCCGGGCGACGATCGCTCTGGCCATATCAAACACCTCCTTCTCTCTCCCCGCCATCACTTCATTGGCGCGAGTAAAGTCAGGGTCTGAATGGGCAACCTCATAGTCGGCATAAAAATAGTACTTCAGATAGGTATTGGGTAACGTATCGGTATCCAGCGCAAAAACGTCCTTTACCTTTTTGAAGGTCTCAATCCAGCTCGGCGCTTTATGCTGAAAATCCTCTTTCGGACTGCAATAGCCCAGCTCGGCAACGTGGTTTTTTAACGCCGGCATTAAATCGTTGCCGGCCTTATCGGTAATGCTGGTCCACCAGCCGAAATGGTTGAGGCCAAAATAACGGACGTTCATCTCTTTACGCGATTTCAGCCCGAGAATATCGGCGAATAACCCTTCAATAGCCACCGGCATATCGCAGATATTAATAATTTTGGCCGTCGGGCGTAGCCGACGCGTGGCCTCGGCAACGATCGCCGCCGGATTGGAATAGTTGAGCATCCACGCGCCCGGCGAATACGTTTCCATGTAGTCAACCAGCTCAAGGACGCCGGCGATAGAGCGCATACCATAAGCGATACCGCCCGGGCCGCAGGTTTCCTGGCCAATCACGCCATGTTTAAGCGGAATTTTCTCGTCTTTCTCGCGCATCTCATAGAGGCCGACGCGAATATGCGCCATTACGAAATCGACGCCCGTAAAGGCTTCCTGCGGGTCGGTGGTGAAGCTAAAAGCAACGTGCGGATAATGTTCAGCCACCAGAATCGCACAGGCTTCGCCAATCACGCGCTGGCGATCGTGATGATTATCATAGAGACGAATTTCGCTTAACGGAAACCTGTCCATATTTTCCAGCAGCATCATAACAATCCCTGGGGTATACGTACTGCCGCCGCCGGCTATGGTCACAACGAATTTATTTTTCATCTTCCACCTCATTATTCATGTACATCTAAATAGCGATTCACGGCATTACGGATTTTATTAACCCCTAAACCATAAATAACCTGAACGTGATTGCCTTTGATAATGACGCTGGTACCGCCGCTGGTCTTCAGAATCTGTTCCTGAATTAATGCGGGGTCCCGCACGTCAACCCGAAGCCGCGTAAAACAGTTCTCGACCGAACAGACATTTTCTTTGCCGCCAAGGCCCAGAATGATCTGCTCGCCGGAAGCCCTGTCAGGCGCGCTTACGCTTGCCGGTTGGTTAGCCCCCTCCCCCTGCTGCTCCTGGCCCGGCGTACGCATTTTGAAACGCAGAATCAGAAACTTACCGATATAAAACATCGTCGCGGTTTCCATTAACCCCAGCGCGACAAACACTGGCCAGCGCGTGAGGTGCGCTCCCGCCGGAATGTTGTAAACAATAAAATCGATAATGCCGTTGGTGGCGCAGACCCGCACATCCAGCAGCCACGCCAGCATCTGGAAAAAACCGTCCAGTAATGAATAAACCAGCCATAGCAACGGTGCGGTAAAGATAAATAAGAACTCAAAAGGTTCGGTGATCCCCACCAGGAATGAAGTCACAATCAAAGGAATCAGCGTGATTTTCAACTTTTGCTTATTTTCCGGCCTGGCGGTTGTATAAAAGGCCAGGGCCATTCCGGCGGTACCGAAAATTTTCACCATGCCGTAGGTGAGAAATCGCGCCGAGTCGCTTAACGGCCCAGCGCTATGGGCAATTTCAGCGAGGAAAATCGGTTTTGCCCCCACCACCGTCTGGCCATCAATCAACAGCTGTCCGCCAATGGAGGTAAAGACAAAGGGCGACCATATCAGGTGGTGTAGCCCGGTCGGGATAAGAAAACGATTGAGAAAACCGTAAAGAAAAACGCCGGCGGCGCCGAAGGTTTTCATCACCCCGGTCAGCGCCGATATGCCGTGTTCAACAATCGGCCAGACGTACACCGTGGCGATGGCAAACACGCCGACCAGCGGGATCATCATCATCAGCACCAGCTTGCTGTTGCCGTAGATAGAGAAGGCGCCGCGAAACTCAATGTCGACAAACCGGTTGTGAATAAAGGCGACCGCGCAGCCAAGGATAATGCCAAGAAACACGCCCATATCAATGACCTGGAAGCCAAAAATAAAGGTTTGCCCGCTGCCGTAGAGCTGCGCGTTGCTGCTGCCGGCGGCCAGGCGCTGCGTCAGGGTTAGCCAACTGTTATTCGCCGCCAGATACATAAACCAGGTCATTGCGGCAACAAAAGCCGCTTCCGCTTTTCGGGTTTTTGCCAGCCCGCCGGCCAGCCCGAGGCAAAAGAAGAAGCCAAGATTGTTCATGATGGCCCAGAGCATGCTGGAAACGTATTTCCCCAGCAGATAAAGCGAGCTCTCTTCCGCGACCCAGATTTTATTGGTTGTCATACTAAACAACGCAATCAGCAGACCAATAACCGGCAGAAACAAAACCGGCCCAATCATGGCCTTCGAAAAATCCTGTAATTTTTTTACCCCGATCATCCTCACCCCCTGTCCCGCACATCGGCCGTCAGCGCCCGATACATGCGTTTCAGCCTATGCGCCGGCAGACATAATTCAGAGCGGTGAAATCGTCATCTGTGATGAAAGTCATATCTCTCTTGCGGCAACAGATATATAAGTAAAAGCAGATAAATAGATGACAGAGACAAAACAACGCCCCACAATGATAAAAATATGTTAATTATTAACAAGATAAAATGATAATCCGCTGACAGAACACACCACGAGAAATCTATAAGTGATATATAAAACAATCGCAGACAGGCTAAAAAATCGCATCAATAGCGATGAATTCGAGGTGGGAGATGCGCTACCGAGTGAAAAAGCGCTGGCCGGGGAGTTGCAGGTCTCCGTCATGACCCTGCGCAAGGCGCTCACGCTGCTGAAAAGTGAGAAGCTGATCGTCAAACGCCACGGCAGCGGTTCATACGTGGCGCGTAAGAGCAATTATCGCGGCGGGGAACTTGACGGCTTCAACTACCAGATGCACATCGGCGGCGTCACCAACTATCGCAATAAGGTCATTGAGTTCACGATGATCGATGCGCCTTTGGCTATCGCACAACAGTTGAAAATTGAGCCGGGAGATAAGGTCTATTACGTCAGACGCATTCGGATGATTGACGACGTACCTATTCTGATTGAGAACAGCTATATACCGGTGGCGATTTTTCCCTGGCTAAGCGTTGGAAATCTGGAAAGATCGAAATTTAACTATTTCAAGAAAGAGTGCAATATCACCATCCTGGAGAGCCACCGCAGCTATACCCCGGTTCTGGCCACCCGGGAACAAGCAGAGCTCTTACAGGTTCCACAAAACAGTCTGCTGCTACGGGTGCAGTCGATCAGCTATGCCCATAACAATACCATTGTTGATTTATCCGATATTTACCAGAATACCAACAAATACAATGTTAAACATATTACGCGCCGCTAAATACCGCAGGATACGGCTGACGCAGGCCACCGAGAGCCGTCCAGCGTCAGCTGACGATAGACGGCAGCTGACGATTCTGCGTCGGCAAACGACTACCAGCCGCAGACGTTAGTCTCTTCGTCGGACTCGTAGCCGCGGACAATATTAATCAGATCTTTTACCGCATCGGCCGCCGTCTGCGGATCCTGCAGCTCAGCCAGAGAAGCAAACTCGCTATCGACCGAGACGCCGTTATTATTGTTGGTCACCGTCAATATAAATCCCTTCCCTCCGGCGTTTTCCACCGACAGCGTGGAAATAAGCTCAGCCACGGCCTGGGTGGCGATATCAGGGACATAAAGGGCCATCGGCTTAAGATAAACTTTTTCTTTTTTATCTTTATTATTCCCGTTGATCGCCGCTAACGAATAGCCTTTATTTTCACTGTTCATCATATTACCTATCCCTCAATCAGAATGTCAGGGTCAACGTAAAAATCGACGTTAAAAACGGTATCCTCGGTTAACGCCTCGATGCGGTGCCACTTTTCGGGCGGAAAAACGCCAAATTCACCTTCGGCAATGGTCAGGGTTTCCACCGGTTCCGCGCTGGTTTCATCGGCATATCCGAAATAGCGTATCGCCCCTCGCATCACCGACAGGCGCGGATAGACGCCCTGCCGGGTACCGGCATCCAGATGCCGCTTCCAGATTGAGGCCGGCGCCGTCCGCTTCGTCCACAGCGGCGTGCTCCGGGTATGCACATAGTGGGTAGGAATAATGATTCGCTGCATGATTTTGCCTCTCTTAACGCACCACATATACGGTCGAAAATGGGAAAATATGTTGCATATGATATACCCCTTTTAATCATTACGGGTATTATTTTTTACCGATGCGCTTTCCTACCCCTTATGGTACTCATTAGGGATTAGATCTATTCAAAAATAAATATGGGCGATTTTAGATAAACTAAAACCGCCCATATTAAAAGACAAATTACTTATTTTCAGGTGAACTGAGCGGTCCTGGTTTACCGATTAAATACCCCTGGACCAGGTCACAGCCTAATTTGCGTAAGGACTGCAGCTGCTCTTCTGTTTCGACACCCTCGGCCACGATGCGCATATGCAGGCTTTTACCCATGCTGATAATCAGCCGCACGATATCGAGGTCATCTTTCTGATCGGGAATGTTAATCACAAAAGAGCGATCGATTTTTATCTTATCGAACGGGAAGTAGCTTAGCCGCGATAGCGAAGAATAGCCGGTGCCAAAATCATCAATGGAGATCTGCACCCCGAGCTCGCGCAGCTGGCTCAGGATCTCGAGAGAACGGGTATTTTCGTTAAAGACGTCAGACTCGGTAATTTCCAAATCCAGCCGATACGGATCCAGCCCGGTTGTTCTTAAGATGGTTACCACGGTATCGGTCAGTGAATTGTTCATTAACTGAACTGGCGACACGTTAACCGACACTTTGAGCGGAGATGACCAGCTGGCGGCCGCTTCGCAGGCGGTTCGCAGCACCCACTCGCCCAGCTGATTAATCAGGCCAATCTTTTCCGCTACCGGAATAAATTCGGTCGGCGGGACGCTGCCGCGCAGCGGATGAAACCAGCGCACCAGCGCTTCGTAGCCGTAGATTTCACCGTTCATGGTGTCGGCTATCGGCTGGTAGTAAACCCTGAACTCACCTTTGTTCAGCGCCTGCATCAGGTCATCTTCAAAGGATTTATTCTCCTGCTGGCGCTGAAGCAGTCCGGGACGGAATACCTGAACGTTGCCGGAACCCTCTTTTTTCGCTTCATACAGCGCCAGGTCGGCGCATTTGTATAAATAGTCGGTACGGCTTTCCCCGTCAGAGATGACAATCCCGATACAGGCGCCAATCTGGATCAGCGAGTCGTAAATCTGATACGGCTGGCTGATCTTTTCCCGGATCACCTTCGCCCGTTCCAGCGCCATCTCTTCGGTTAAATCATGGGAAACCAGGGCAAACTCGTCCCCTCCCAGCCGGTAGAGCGTTTCTGACGTTTTGCGAAAAAAGGAGAGACGGCTGGCCAAATCCTGCAGCAGCTTATCCCCGGCATCGTGACCCTGGGTATCGTTGACGTCCTTGAAATTATCGAGGTCAAACAGCATCACGACCGCCGAGCCGTTATAGGGCCGCACCTGATTGACGACCTCCTGCAGACGTTGCCAGAAAGAGAGACGGTTGGGCATCCCGGTCAGCGAATCATGATAGGCATCGTACTGCAGACGGCGGTTCTGCACCTGAAGCTTTTCTTTTGAGGCCTGCAGGTCGGTCGCCAGTAATTTCATCCGCACGTGGGCGCGACGCAGGGTGTTATTCTGCTTCAGCATCAACAGCCCGAGCGTGATACAGAGAACAATCAGCAGAATGGAAATCGCCGAATAGATGTAATAGAGATTTTGTATTTTATCGTGGGTCAGATTAACCAGATTAAAATCCTGGGCGAGCGAGGTGGACGCGAGCGAGGTCAACGGCCCGTCCAGGGTACTCATCTCCTGCAGCATCAGCTTCAGCTGCGCTGTCGTCATGGTGTCCAGCTGCTTATCCAGCCGGCCCAGAAGATCAATCAGGCTGTTAACTATCGCCTTACGGTGAGGATCTTTGCCGATAAACTTTCCCAAATCACCCTGCTGCAGCAGCGCAATCTGGCTCATCATAATTTCCAGACGCAGGCGCACCTCATCGTGGTCGCTTCCCTTCACCCCCAGCCCCATCGCGCTGAGTCGCGCCTCGAGGCGCATGTACTCGGAGACTATCTGGGAAACGGACCACGAATCAGTATAACGGGTTAATTTTTGCAGCTCACTTTGCCGCTCATGCACCAGATAAGTTATGTAACCGGTCACAATGAAGAGCGACAAAATAATGGCAGTGAGTATTCGATTCAAGATCAAACCCTTACTCAATTATAATCTTCGAAACCTGCCATGCCGAACGGGAATAATAAATCTGATTCTGCAATTCCGGGCTACTGTCGTAAGGATAAACAATAAATAAGGGCCCTTTATCACGAATGCGCATATATTCGCCGTTCATTTTTAAAGCCAAAATTACCGGAAATTTATGAAAGTCGTCCAGGGGGACAATGGTGGTGTAATCGTTGAGCGCCAGCACCCGGGCCGACTTGCCTTTGGCGCCGACTAAATCCATGAGTTTACTGAGGGAAATGCCGTCAAAGCGGACCTTGCCCGAATACCATGGCGTGGTCGTCACCAGCGTTTCCATCCCCAGCTTTTCTAATGCGGCGACATCAAAAACGGCGGTATCGCCCTCATTCGTATTAGCAATCAGGCCGGAAATAGTTAAAACGGGTTTGCCGACAGGCGCTGGCAGTTTTTCTGCAAAAGCGGAAGGCGAAACCATGACACAAAATAAAGCTGCAAAAATTAAACGCATTTAACTCACCCTTCCGAAATTGGAGACTTGTTAATTGTAAACCATTTAAGTCATTTCTTAAAAGGTGTCCCCGTTGGGTTCAAAAATTAAAATTAAAAACAATAAGCGAAGTCCTAAGCTCGCATTCTGAACGGGCTACAAGGGCGTTCATCCCCCGGCGAAGCAAACGCTTTATGCCTTTAAACGCCCAGAGCAGGTAAAAATCTTTTCACTTGCCCTTCTGCGCGGTAGTCTCAGGACAGGCGCGAATTCGGAAAGCGTCTCATTCCAATAATTAAAAACTCGCAACAGACAGGACAGGTATGGACTCAACGTTAATTTCTCAGCGCCCCGGCAAGGAGGCATGTTCACTCAACCGCGCCCGCAGAGCGGCCTGGGGCAGCTTCGCCGGGGCCGTGGTCGATTGGTACGACTTTCTTCTCTATGGCATCACCGCCGCGCTGGTATTTAACCGGGAATTTTTCCCGCAAATCAGCCCGGCGATGGGCACCCTCGCCGCCTTTGCCACCTTCGGCGTCGGCTTCCTCTTCCGCCCGCTGGGCGGCATTATCTTCGGCCATTTCGGCGATCGCCTCGGGCGCAAACGCATGCTGATGCTGACGGTATGGATGATGGGGATCGCCACCGCCTGTATCGGTCTGCTGCCCTCCTTCAACCAGATTGGCTGGTGGGCGCCGGTTCTGCTGGTCCTGCTGCGCGCCGTCCAGGGCTTTGCGGTGGGCGGCGAATGGGGCGGCGCGGCGCTGCTGGCGGTAGAGAGTGCGCCGAAAAATAAGAAGGCGTTCTACAGCAGCGGCGTGCAGGTGGGCTACGGCGTCGGATTGCTGCTCTCAACAGGGCTGGTGTCGCTGATAAGCTCCTGCACCACCGATGAACAGTTCCTCAGCTGGGGCTGGCGTCTGCCGTTCCTGTTTAGCGTCGTGCTGGTGCTGGCGGCGCTCTGGATCCGCAACGGCATGGCGGAATCCGCCGAATTTGAACAGCAGCAGCGCGAACAGCAGCTGCAGCCGAAGAAAAAGCGGCTGCCGGTCGTGGAAGCGCTGCTCCGCCATCCGGGCGCGTTCTTAATGATTATCGGCCTGCGCCTGTGCGAGCTGCTGACGATGTATATCGTCACCGCCTTCGCGCTTAACTATTCCACGCAGAATCTCGGCCTGCCGCGCGAGCTGTTTCTGAATATTGGCCTGCTTGTCGGCGCCATCAGCTGCCTGACGATCCCCTGCTTCGCCTGGCTGGCGGACCGCTTTGGCCGTCGCCGCGTCTATATCACCGGGGCGCTGATCGGCACCCTCAGCGGCTTCCCGTTCTTTATGGCGCTCGAAAGCCAGTCATACTTCTGGATCCTGTTTTTCGCGCTTATGCTGGCAAATATTGCGCACGATATGGTGGTTTGCGTTCAGCAGCCGATGTTTACCGAAATGTTTGGCGCCAGCTATCGCTACAGCGGGGCCGGCGTGGGGTATCAGGTTGCCAGCGTTGTCGGCGGCGGTTTCACGCCGTTTATCGCCGCCGCCCTGGTCACCTTGTCCGGCGGCGCCTGGCATAGCGTCGCTATCTACTTGACCGCAGGCTGCCTGCTCTCCGCCCTTACGGCGATGCTGATGAAACCCAGCCGCCATGGCGAATAGCGTCGATAAGGAGAAATCATGATTCAGGAACCCTGCTGGCCGCTGCGCTTTAGCCACCAGCAGCTACCGGTTGGTTACTTTGCCGATCCCACCCTTGCCGAGCAGCCGCTGTTTGCCCGGGCGGGCGACGGTGAGGCGGTGGCTCAGCTCTGGCAGGCCCCGCAGGGGTTTGTGGTGCCGGGAAGCTACCGGAAATTTGCCGAACTCCCGGCGGTGAGCGAGCAGTTCGCCGGCCAGGGATGGCCGGTCTGGCGGCGCCGCTCCGGCGGCGGGCTGGTGCCACAGGGGCCGGGAATCGTTAATCTCAGCCTGGCCTGGCCGGTCTATCACTCGCTGGGCGAAGCCGCAGAGCCGATTTATCTTTTCCTCTGCGGCCTGTTGCAGCGCACGCTGGCGACCTTTGGCGTGGCCAGCCACTGCCAGGCGGTCAGCGGTTCATTTTGCGATGGTCGCTATAATCTGGCCTGCGGCGAGGGCGAGCATGTGCGAAAAATAGCCGGCACGGCCCAGTACTGGCGACCAATGGCGGAAGGTCGAGGCCATGTGGTTCTCGCGCACGCGGTGGTATTGCTGGATGCCGACCTGGCGGCGGCTCACCGGGCGGCCAATGATTTCGAAGCCCGGCTTGGCAGCGGGCGGGAATACCACGCCGATAAAACCGTGACCCTGGCGGAGCTGGTTTCAGAAGGCGCCGATTTGCTGCCCCGCTTTCGCGAGGCGCTGGCGCAGCAGCTGGAAAATATCAGCTGAAGGTCGCCTTCAGATAGCGGCTAAACGTCTCTACCGCCCGCGATACGCGCGGCGTGTAGGGGCGAATGACGTACAGACTTTCCGCAAACGCATCCACCGGCCGCCATCCCGGCAGCAGCTCCTGAACCAGCCCGCGGCCAATCGCTTCCCTGGCGCTAAAATCCGGCAGTAAGGCAACGCCCAGCCCCGCCAACACCGCGTCGCGCAGGGATTCGCTGTTATTGGTGGCAAACGGCCCCTGCACCTTCACGCTCACCCGCTCGTCGTCGCGCTCAAAGGTCCAGTGCGGGCTTTGCGGCCCGCGCGGGTAGGTCAGGCATTGATGCTGACGCAACGCGTCAGGCGAATCGGGGCGACCAAAGCGGCGAATATAGTCCGCCGAGGCGACCACCAGGGTAGCCGTACGGCACAGCGGCCAGGCCACGTGGGTCTCCGGCAGCAGCTCGCGGCGACAGTGGCGAATAGCAAGGTCGAACCCCTCGCTGGCGAGCGACACCAGTCGGTCGGTCACCTCCAGCTGGAGATGAAGCTGCGGATGCTGGTGCAGAAAAGGGGTGATGGCCGGGACCAGCTGCTGACGTGAAAATGCGACCGGCGCGGTCAGGCGCAGCGTACCGCGCAGGGGGCCGCCTTCCTCGTCGCAGGTGCCGGTAAAGATCTCGCGAATCTGCCCAAACGGCTCGTTCAGCTCCGCCACCAGCCGCAGACCATCTTCGCTTAAGGTCACGCTGCGGGTGGTTCGGTGCACCAGAGTTTTACCGGTAACCCGCTCCAGCTCGCTAATTTTCTGGCTGATGGCGGATTTGCTGACCGCCAGCTTTTCCGCGGCGCGGGTATAGCTTTTTTGCTCCTCCAGCACCGTAAGCCAGTACAGGTGGGTCCAGTAAATTTCCGGGCGGATCTCGCGCATAGTAATTGTTCACAGGTAAAAACAATGAGTTCAAATATAGCGGTTTTTGCCGGCTTCAGCACGGGTTAGCATCTCTCTCACTAAGGTAACCCGACAATAAGGACCATCTGCTATGCCATTACTGACGTTTGATATCATTGAAGGACGCAGCGAAAACGAGATCAAAACCCTGCTGGATGCGGCACATCGCGCCGTGGTGCAGGCGTTCAAGGTGCCAGAGCGCGATCGCTACCAGATTGTTCACGAAAACAAAGCTCATCATATGATTATTGAAGATACCGGGCTGGGGCTGACGCGAAGCCGGGACGTGGTGGTGGTGAGGGTATATACCAGCCCGCGCAGCGAAGCGCAGAAGCAGCTTTTTTATGCCACCCTGCAGGCTGAGCTCCGGGAGCACTGCGGGCTGAGCGGCGATGACCTGATGATCTCGGTAATCAGCAACCACAAAGGGGACTGGAGTTTTGCTCACGGCGTGGCGCAGTACATCACCGGCGAACTTTAGCCCTGGCGGCGATGGGACTGGCGCACGATGGGTTCCCCGGTGCGCCAGGTCGCCGTCGGCCCTTCAGCTGCATCGATGAGCCGATTCAACGCCTCTTCCACCAGCCGCTCGCGCCGCTGATCGTAAGTAGTAAGCTGCCATTCCGGCGCCGCCGCTTCATCGATATTATCGAAACCGACAATACCCATCGTTAAATCGCGCTCGCGCAGCGCCTGAAGCGCGCCTATCGCCAGAATATCATTTTCACAGAACAGGGCATCCACTCTTTCGCCTGCGGACGTCGCGTCCAGATACTCGCTCATTGCCGCATATCCCCGGGTACGTAAATACTGTCCGGCAACCAGCAGAGTATCAAGCCGGCAACCTGCCTGCTCCAGCGCCGCTTCGTATCCTTCCATCCTCATTAAATGGTGCGAGGCGGTATCCGGCCCTTTCATATAGCCAAAAGTGCGATGCCCCTGCGCCAGCAGCAGTTCGGCAAGCTGTTTTCCGGCAATCCAGCCGTCAATATTGACCACCTGGATTTCCGGATGATCGGTATTACGGCCAATCTGCACCAGCGGAACGCGATGAATTTCAGTGGCAATCGCGATGAGTTCCGGCGTCAGGACCGTGGCCATAAACAAGATACCGTCAACCTGGAGCTGGTAAGCCAGCGCCATCGCCGTGCGGGTGTTTTCTTCGTCGGTAACGTTAATCACCAGCGCCATGTAGCCGCGATTCTGCAGCTGGCGGGTCACTTCGTTAAGCAGTAGCACCATATTGGGATTGCGCAGCTCGTCGACCGCCACGCCGATAATATGCGTTTGCTTTTGCGTCAGGCTACGCGCCAGTAAATTTGGTCGATATCCCAGAATATTAGCGGCTTTCATCACCTCTTCCCGGGTTTTGGGCTGGATAGAAGCCCCGGGGGTAAATGCCCGGGAAACCGTCCATTTGGAGACGCCAGCCAGTAACGCAACGTCGCTGGCGGTCGCTTTTTGTCGTTTAGGGGCGCTCATACTCGGTTTTAACGTTCCTGATAAAAAACATCCAATAGAACGTAAAATACAGCAAGATAAAATCCGCTCAACAAAAAACGCGCCGCGTTCTCCCGCCCCCCGGAGGGAAAACGCGGCCCGTTGTCACTGACTTAATGTGGCGTTGAGGGCATCAATCGACGTCCGTAGCCCTGCTTCAACGCTCATCGTCAGGTCCTCCATCTCCAGCGACACATAACCGTTATATCCGGTCATGCGCAGCACCGAGAAGAACTCTTTCCACCACTTCAAATCCTGTCCACAGCCAACCGCCACGTAGTTCCAGGTGCGGGTTTTGGTCTGCGTAACCGGCTGGTATTCCAGTAAGCCGTCGACATCCGCCAGCCCGCGTTCAATACGCGCGTCTTTGCCGTGGACGTGATAAATCACCCCTTCGAGCTTACGGGCTGCGGCAATCGGGTCTGCCCCCATGGCGATCAGATGCGACGGATCGAGATTCATGCCGATGATGTCGCCAACCGCCTCACGCAGGCGCAGCAGCGTGCTCGGGTTGTAAACCAGCTGGCTGGGGAATTCCTCGAGGGCAATCTGTTCGATGCCGTGTTCAGCCGCATGGCGGGTAAAAGCCTGCCACCAGGGAATAGCAACCTCGTTCCACTGGTAATCGATCACGCCTGGCATATAGTCCGGCCAGGAAACCGTCGAGGTGATCCAGTTAGGGATTTTATCGTCCGGCCCGCCGCCCGGCAGGCCGCTCATCATGACAATCTTTTTCACTCCCAGCTTCGCCGCCAGTTCGACGGTACGGTAGCTGCTGGCGGTGTGCTTCTCGCCAAGGGCGCCGGGGGCCAGCGGGTTACCCGAACAGTTCAGCGCGACGATCTCCATGCCGCGCTTTTCCAGCTCGCCGCGAAACGCCGCCAGCGCTGCCGGAGAAGCCAGCAGTTCTTCAGTTTTAACATGCGGACAAGGCGACCAGCCGCCTGCGGTCATCTCCACGCCCTCAATGCCGTACTGCTTGACGCGATCGAGCATTTCCGGGAACGCCAGGCCGGCGAGAACATCGGTACAGAGTGCCAGTTTCATATTCTATCCTTCTTAAATGAGTGTCCTTCGAGGATCTGCATAAACGCGTCTTTGCTGTCGGCGCTGGCCAGCAGCGTGGTTTTCACTTCGTCATCAAGCAGGTCTGCCAGATCCGCTATAACATCAATGTGTTCATTGTTTTTTGCCGCTACGGCGACCACAAGGAAGGCCACTTTACCCTCCCCCCAGCCCACGCCATCCGGAAACTGAAGCAGCTGGAAACCGGTTTGCCGCACCAGATCAATACCCTCCTTGCTGCAGTGGGGCATGGCGACCCCCGCCCCGAGCCAGGTAGAGAGCGCCTTTTCGCGCTCCACCATTGATTCAAAAAAACCCTCGCTGACGTAGCCGCTGGCCTGCAGGGAATCCGCGGCAATACGCAGCGCCTTTTTCTTTGAATTCGCCCGACAGCCAATAAAAATATCTTCTGGTTTCAGAGTTAACATGCGCCTCTCCCTTCGTTAATGGGTCAGCGGTAGAGCGCCGGACACTCCGGCAGAGAGACGGCGTGCTTTTCGCCATCCTTCAGCGACGCCAGGCCGGCATCGCATACCATCGCCACGACAAATCCGTCCCACGATGATGGCCCGCTCATCTCCGCCCCCAGGTTTACCCGATCAACGAAATTCTGCACCTCGCGATCGTAGGCGGTGGCGAAACGTTCCATACAGGTTTTGGGGATAGCGCGGCTATAACCCTGCGCCGAACGGACGGTGGTAAGTGCCTGTTCGGTCAACGCGCTGATGGCATTTTCGCCAATCACTTCACAGCGAATGTCGTAGCCGTAATCGCAGTTAACAAACAGCTCATCATCAATACGTACGCCGGATTCAGTTTCAAAAATCACAATCAACGGATCCTGCAGATGCGCGCAGGCTCTGCGCGTTTTCTTCTGCGGTTTATCGACGCGCACCGAAACGATATTTTCGTTAAGCAGATAGCGGATAATATCGATTTCATGGGTCGCCGAATCGTTAATCGCCATCTCCAGGGTGTAGCTCTCCGGCACGGAAGCGTTGCGATGGGCGCAGTGGATGAGCAATATTTCCCCCAGTTCACCGCTATCCAGAGTGGCTTTTAGCTGGTTGTACCCCGGGTCGAAACGGCGCATAAAGCCCAGCTGCAGCATACGTTTGCCGTAGGCTACTTCAGCATCAATAATCGCTTTGGCTTCATTGGCGGTCGGGGTTAGCGGCTTTTCGCAAAACACCGGTTTACCTGCTTTAATGGCCGCCAGAATTTGTTCTTTATGTACCGGGCCAATAGAGCAAATAAAGATCGCATCCACGTCGTCTGATTGAATCATCTCGACTGCATCGTAATAGGGCTGAGCGCCATATTCGCGGGCAATAGCGTCGGTCACATTACGATTGATATCGCAGACGGCGCTGACCCTGGCGTTCTGGATAATCGTCTGGAAACGCTGGAGATGGTCGCGCCCAATCATACCCAAACCAATTAAACCGATATTAACTGTCATATATTCCTCCACGTTGCTAAATCAGAATCTGAATTTTTGTTCAATTTGTTCGAGGGTTAACCCGCGGGTTTCCGGCAGGAACTTCACCAGCAGAATCAGCATTATGACGTTGGTAGCCGCGAAGAAGCCGAAGGTCATTCCACCGCCGTAGCTGTTGAGTAAAATCGGGAAAATAGACTGAATGATGAAGTCAAATATCCATAAACCGAATACCGCAAAACCCATTCCCAGACCGCGCATCCGCAGCGGGTAGATTTCCGCGAGCATCAGCCAGAACACCGGTGCGATCCAACCCTGCATAAAGGTCAGGAACACCAGCATCAGGGCGAGAATGATGTAGCTGGCACCGGTAAAGTTGGCGTGCAAGCCGCTGACGCCATCGACGGTTTCCATATGGAAGAAGAGCTTGAACGAGAGGCCAATCAACACCAGGCTAAGGGTGACGCCGATCTGTCCGGTAAAGAACATTTTCCGTCGGGAATGCCTGCCAATTAACAGCATCCCCAGTAGCGTGGCCAGAACAGAGACGACGCCATTAGCCACGGCGCCGGTCACCGCCGCCGCATCGCCAAGTCCGGTGGCTTTCAGCACCGTCGGCGCGTAGTACATAATGGTATTCACGCCGGTTACGCGCGTTGCCAGCACAATCATCAGGCCGATCAAAATCAGCTGCAGTACCCATTTTCTCTTCAGCTCGTCAACAAATCGGCCATGGTTGATGCCAATCTGGCTCACCTGCTGGATATCGCGGATCTCCTGCTCCACCTCTTCGGGCCGACGAATCGTTTTCAGCACCGCAACCGCTTTGTCTATTTGCCCCTTACGCACGAAGAAGCGCGGAGACTCCGGCATTACCAGCATACCAATCCACAGCAGCGCGCCGGGTAGCGCCGGAATGGCCAGCATCAGCCGCCAGTTGTGCGACATGTCGGGATAGAAATTGACAATGGAAGCGTTGACGGAGTAAGCGAGAAACTGCCCGGTGACGATCATCAGTTCGTTGACCGTCACCAGCCGTTCACGCTGCGCGGGTCGCGCCAGTTCGGAAATATAAATCGGCACCGTCACTGACGCACAGCCAACCGCCAGGCCAAGAATAAAGCGGGCGATTATCATCGACGACATATCCCAGGCGACGGCGGTACCGAGGGCGCCAAAGATAAAAATCACCGCCACCCACAGAATATTTTTCCGCCGTCCCTGTCGGTCGGACAGCCAGCCGCCGCCGACAGAGCCGATTGCCGCGCCGAATAATAAAAACGATGTCACCAGCCCTTCCTGCAGAGGAGTGAGGCCAAGATCGTTTTTCATGAAAATCAGCGCGCCGGAAATAACCCCGGTGTCGTAGCCAAAGCACAGTCCACCGATGGTTGAGACGAGGGTTATTAATCTGATTTTCTTATCATTATCTGTTTTACGACTTTCAGTTATCACATGATCGGTCATTTTGTTGTCCTGTCAGGGATGAGCGTTCTATCGTTTTGTTTTTATGAATAAAAAGATCACATTGCCGATCCAGATACGGCAGATTCTGGCATCAGGAATACATTTGCACCTTTTTGCACCCGGGTGCATTATTTAACAACTTGTTATACTCCACCGGATTAAAAAATCCATAACAAGTTATTTTGAAATATTCATTTCGTTAAGGGCGTCAACTTTTTGCTCATTGAATGGCCAATTTTGTCGATCGCAGTCACGATCCGCAGAGCTTGTTGCTTTCGGGGGGAGAAAAATGCCTGGTTCAGGCTAATGGCCGGGGAGGAAGGCAATAAAAAGGGGAACCCGTGGGTTAATCCGCGTTCCCCAGAGAGCCGAAAAGCTCATCAGGATTGCCGGGCGCTGGCGATACGCTGTCTGGCTTTTTGTTCAATATTTTCCAGCAACTCCTGCACGTCGTCTTCATCGATATCGAGAAACTGGCCGTCCAGCAGGGCCGCATGAATATCATCGCGGGTCACCGACAGGCCCAGCGGTACGGCTTTGGCCTTTACCTCTTCCGCGGCCAGCGGGTGCGGGTAGCGTCGTCCCACCAGGTTGTTGAAGACGATGGCCAGCAGCGCCAGCATCAGGGAATTGAGCAATACCGGCGTCAGAACAAAGTGGTAGCCTTCACTCTGCACCCCCGCCCCGCCGAGGATCGCCGTTAACGCCACCGCCCCACCCGGCGGATGCAGGCAGCGCAGGAAATACATACCGGCGATCGCCAGCCCCGCCGCCACGCCGCAGGCCAGCGCCAGGTTCGGGATCGCCATTCCCACGGTCACGCCAATCAGCGCCGAGAGCACGTTGCCGCCGACAATCGACCACGGCTGGGCCAGCGGACTGCTCGGGACGCCAAACAGCAGCACTGCCGATGCGCCCATTGGCGCTATAAACCAGATATTGACCTCGCCTAACAGCCAGTGGCTGAACATGCTGGTCACCGCCAGTCCCGTCCCGGCGCCGAGAGAGGCCAGAACAATATGTTTTCTGGCAACCGGCAGGGCGTGCGGCTTGAGGCGACCGAGGAAAATGCGGATCCGCGAAAAGAGCGATCCGGGTAAAACGCTTAACATCGTGTAGCTCGCTTACGTCATAATAAGAACTTATGTTTCATTTTCTTTTTTTAACCTTATTTTAACAACCATGTCTTTGTCGTGGCTTTTCGTCATTCATTTTGTGAATGTAAAAACGGCGCGCGCTACGTTAAAATCCCCTCACCTCTGGGTATCAGCATTCTATGGATTGAAGGTCAAACACGTTGAATAACAAGATAAAATTAGAGAAAGAGATCGCATGGGCCAGTCAGAATATGCCGCGCACCCTGCGTCAGGTCGCCGCCCTGCCGGATCTCAGCCAGGTGCGTCTCGCCTGCTGTATGCACCTCGATATGAAAATGATCCCCCTGGTACAGGGAATTCTGGAGAAAGGGGCGAAGGTTTTTCTTACCACCTGTAACCCAACGACGGTGCAGGATGACGTGGTCGCCTGGCTGGTGGAGCGCGGCGCGGCAGCCTGCGCCTGGCGGGATATGAGCGACGCCGACTGGCAGCAATCCTGGGAAAAAGCGATTGCCTGGCAGCCGACGCATCTGTGCGAAATGGGCGCGGATATTACCACCCTACTGCATCAGCGCGGGGAGTTTGGCAACATCGTCGCGGGCCTTGAGGCGACCGGCTCTGGCGTTAGCCGCCTGGGCGATATTCGCCCCGGCTACCCGATTTTTAACTGGGATGATTTGCCGGTAAAAGAGGGACTGCACAACCGTCATATGGTCGGCCTGACCGCCTGGCACACCTTTTTCCAGACGACCCACCTGACCCTGCATGAGAAAAAAGTGCTGGTCATCGGCTATGGTCTGGTTGGCCAGGGCGTAGCGGCGGCGGCGAAGGCCTTCGGCGGCCAGGTGATGGTAGCGGAAATCGACCCGGCGCGGAGACTACAGGCGGCCTACGATGGCTGGCACGTCGTTGAATTACAGGAGGCGATTGCCTCTGCGGACGTGGTGGCCACGGCGACCGGCGGTAAAAAAGTCGTTAACCGCCAGGCGCTGGATAAGTCCAAAGACGGGGTGTTTATTCTCAACGTGGGTCACGTGGCGGAAGAGATTGACTGTGAGTACCTGCGCCAGTTCCGTCATGAAGAGGTCATGCCCTATATCAACGCTTACCGGATGGGCGATAAAACCGTTTATCTGATGGCGAACGGTTCAATGCTCAACCTGACCGCGGGCTTTGGCGATAGCCTGAACGCCTTTGACGTGACCCTGGCGGTAATGGCCAGCGGCATTCAGCATATCGTGACCGACGGCATGACGGCACCGGCGGACGTTTACCTCCTGCCGCAGAGCGTATGGCAAAAAGCGCTGTAAGCACATGCGCTGAATAGTTTTCCCGGAGGCGGCGCGCTGCGCCTGTCCGGGCTACCGGCCCGCAGACAGCGGTGGACTGGTAGCCCGGCTAAGCGCAGCGCGAGCCGGGGAGAAACCACGCCTATTCATCACTCCGGCACATTCCCCGCAGGCGGCGCGCTGCGCCTGTCCGGGCTACCGGCCCGCAGACAGCGGTGGACTTGTAGCCCGGCTAAGCGCAGCGCGAGCCGGGGAGAAACCACACCGGTTCATCACTCCGGCACATTCCCCGCAGGCGGCGCGCTGCGCCTGTTCGGACTACCGGCCCGCAGACAGTGGTGGACTGGTAGCCCGGTCAGCGCAGCGCCACCGGGAAGAAAGCACGCCAATCCATCACTCCGGCACATTCCCCGCAGGCGGCGCGCTGCGCCTTGTCCGGGCACCGGCCCGCAGACAGCGGTGGACTGGTAGCCCGGCTAAGCGCAGCGCGAGCCGGGGAGAAACCACGCCTATTCATCACTCCGGCACATTCCCCGCAGGCGGCGCGCTGCGCCTGTCCGGGCTACCGGCCCGCAGACAGCGGTGGACTTGTAGCCCGGTCAGCGCAGCGCCACCGGGAATAAATCAATGCCTACAGCAGGGCCAGCAGAAATATGACTTCGCCCAGCTCAATCGCCGCGCCTAATGTGTCACCGGTTTGCCCGCCCAGGGTACGCTTCAGCGCCTGACCCAGCGCCCAAACCAGCACCAGAGTGATAAGCGCCGCCCGCAGACCGTTGACCCCGAGCAGCAGCGTCGCCAGCGCCAGCGCGATCCCCATGGTAATCAGCATCTGCCGCAGCGTGATTTTGCCGATAAATAAGTTGCCCAGCCCCTCTTCCCGGGCGTAGCGCTGACGATACATCAGCAGCACCGCCATACCGCGGCCGACGGCGCAGGCGGCAGCCAGCGCGGCAAGCGCCGACGTGCCGCGCAGCGCCACTTCGCTGACCACCAGCACTTTGGCAACCAGCACAAAAATCAGCGCCAGCCCGCCGTGAGTGCCCAGCCGACTGTCGCGCATGATTTCCAGCATCCGCTCGCGGCGGCGGGCGGAAAAGATGCCATCGCAGGTATCCGCCAGCCCATCAAGATGGAACCCGCCGGTCAACAGCGCCAGCGCCAGCACGCCGAGCAGCGCGGCGAGCGGGCCGCCGCACCACGGCTGCAGCAGCATCACAACGGCGCCAGCAATCGCCCCCAGCAGCAGCCCCACCAGGGGAAATGTAATGATACTGCGTTGATATTGTTCAATTTCCAGCCCCTGGGATAAACGCGCCGGGACCGGCAGGCGGCTGATAAATGATAATGCGGTAAAAAAAGACTTAATCATTGAGTGATGACTCCTGTCGATAAACCCCGCGGCAGCGGTTATTCACGCCCGCCACCGACCGTGACCTGACTTATCCGCGCGGCTGCCGCGCGGAGAAAGCCTGCCCGCGTTCTTCCAGCCGCCAGTGGGCAAGCCGGGTATCACGGTGGTGTTGAATGCGCGCGGCCATTTGGTTGTCGGAGAGCCGGGAGGTAGCGATGAAGATCGCCGAAACGAAAGAGTTGAGTAAAGATTCGGCGTCACGGCGTTGGCCGCTAAGCGCGTCGCCGGTCATCAGTATCATCGCGGCGGCACCTGTTGCAGGGACAGCATGAGATAAACCCTTCCGATATCAATATGTTTACGGCGGAAGTATACCAAATTCCTGGGTAAAGGTTCAGCGTCGCGCGGGCGTTTTTGCTAAGGAACTGTGAGGTCACGCAAGAGGAAGAAGAGGAACTCCGGCGGCGAGCGCCGCCGGAGCGCATTAACGGGGCTTACTCGGCAGATTTATCTTCGACTTTCGCTTCGCCCATCGCTTTCAGCTTTTTAGAGATATCGCGACGTTCTTTGGAGATCTCGGCGTTTTTGATGATGTAATCGTCAACGCGATCTTCGTAATCGCTTTTCATGCTGGCGATGATGCCCTGAATAGCTTCAACGCTCATGCCCGGCTTGATGTAGTCGCTCAGGTTGTCCAGCAGCAGTACGCGCTTCTGGTTATCACGGATCTTTTTCTCAACGTCCTGAATTTCACGCTGCAGTTTGTTCTTACGACGGTACAGGCGAACAAACTCCAGTACGTCCTGGAAAGAAGGCTTAGTTGTTTCCATTTTTATACCCCTAATATTTGAGATTCGGATTCGCTAAAGCGACTGCTACATAGGGCTAACATAACTGTTAGCAGCCGCTGATGACAATGTTTTTTCCTTTGCCGTTATCATAACCCTAAACGCTGCTGAATCGAAGCAAGCGATGGAAAAACCACGTGAGTCTGGTCTTTATTTACGCAACGCACGGCAGATTAAATGCGACAGCAGTTCGAGCTGGCGCGCCAGCTCGATAGTTAACCAGACATAACCGTGAATGGGCGTTTCGGAGAAATTGTCGTCCTGCTGCTCTTTGATGAGCTGGCGCAGTTCGGCAACGATTTCGTTGAGCTTTTCATTGTTGGCAAGAATCGGCTGCGGATTGCCCTCATACAATGCGTGGGCGATAGTCAGCAATGTTTGCTGGGTCATTTGCTGAGTTTCGCGCAGCGTATGGGCGTTAAGCATCACGAAGTGGCCGGGACGCGACGCCCAGTAGGCGTTGATTTGCAGCTCCAGCATGCACACCAGGTTACGGCTGACGGTCTGGATCGCCTCAAAGATGGCCTTCTGGATATGCGTCTCTTTGCTGGCGGGGGTAATTAATCCGCGCATTTTCACCACATCGTTAAGCACCTTCTGCATATGCTTTTCCAGACGCGGACGCTCAACGAGGTTCGGCGAGAAGCCCGCCTGATACAGACGGTTGAAGGCGGTGACGTAGCTGGCCATCTGGATACGCCAGTGCAGAAAGGCCCGCTGCGGCCAGATACCGGTAAACAGCATCGCCAGCAGGGAGCCGAAGATAACGTCGCCGCTTCGCCACAGCGCGGTGGTCATATCACCCGGCGGCGCGCCGACCACTACCGCCAGGGTGATGCCGATCAGCAGCGCCTGGTAGGGCTTTTTGCCCAGCGCCAGCCAGCCGCAGAGGAACATCGCCACCGCGCACCACAGCAGCATAATGGGCAGAGAGATAAGCTCCAGCTTGAGCGCCACCAGCCCGAGCGCCGAGCCGAGGATCGTGCCGCCGATACGTTCAAACGCGCGCGGTACGACGTTTCCCCAGAAGGAGATAGGCCCCATCACCACCACCAGGGTGATGAGGGGCCAGGTGCCTTCAGGAACGTTAAGCAGGCGCACCAGCACAAAGGTGAGCACAAAGGCCAATGCTATTCGCACGCCATGGACGATGCGGTAATGGCGATACAGCCGAATTTCAAATGGCTTAAGTGATTTATCCGCGCGCACAACCTACTCCGACACAACGAAAAGGCCAATTGTAACTGCTTTTTCGCCGCAAGCATCACGCGAATGTAATAAACCTTGTCAAACGAAGGGACAATGTTCTACTTCACGGCCGGCTCGACCGCGACATACATATCAATATCCCAGTAGCCGTCCTGGTTACCATCGTTAAGATAGACTTCAAAACAGGGCTTCATCGCCATCTGATGGGTTTTGCTTTCCATCAGGCTCTCGAAGAACTGGTACCACGGCGTCGCAAAGTCAAAATTCTCGACTCTGGCACGGGCAACCGCATAATCCCCGCCGGCGATTTCGGTCATCATCACGCCTTCGCTACCCTCAGGAATCTGGTAGTCGTCCGCCACCGTGACGGCGGTATCGCAGCGCAGCTTTTCCGCCGGGACTTCGTCCGGGTTGTCGTAGTAAACGGCCACCCACTCCTGCGCCGGCACCTGGCTGTTATCGACCCACATCATCAGCTGTTCAAACCCCTGTTTTACCGTCTGCTCCCAGGGACCGACCAGATGAAAACCAGCAATTTTCTTCTTGCCTACGGATTTAACGTTATAGTCCATGCTGCCTCCATTGTTGATAAAATACTGTATGTATATACACATAAATTAGCAGTACTATCACCCACAGTATGTGCGGCAATTCACAAATCCGCGCGGCAAGAAGATGAAAAAATCGCCGCCATACGATTATAAACTGAACGGTAGCTCAACGCCGATGCTGGCCCCAACATCGTCGCTGGCGCTGTGGTTAGCGTCGGTGTACCACAGGGAGGTATTCAGGCGTACCGTTGGCATAACATCGCCGCTCCAGCCCAGCTGTACGCCCTTCAGCGTATCGGCGCGCGGGAAGGCTTTATTGATTCGCTGGTTTTTTGGATTGACCTCAGCGTAGACCAGCCGCGCGCTCCAGCGCTGATTATCTTCGGTTACCAGCTCCACCTTACCGGCATATAAACGCCCGTCGCCGCCCATCGCATCGCCCAGCGGATAGCCCTGCTGGTAGTAGCCGTCTTTATAGATAAAGTGGTTATAGATGTAATTAGTACGGCCCATGTTCGAGCGGGTATCGTGGGCTTCCAGATACCAGTTAACCGCATTGCTGTTCCACTGGTGATGCCCTTCCACGCCGCCAAGATAAAGGTGCGCCGAGGGTAAATATCCGGCTTCGTCCTCGCCGATCATCTGGCCGTAAATGCTCACCGGCCAGCCGAGGGTGGGCGCCAGCTTCAGCTTGAAATCAAAACCGGCCAGCTGGTTGCCGGGATCGTCGGCCGAGTCGCCGGTGTTATCATTGCCGGTGAGGCCGTCCCAGAAGCTGCTGAATGAGGAAGGCCGCCCTTCGCCGCCCCACTGCATAACGCGCGAGGCTCCCAGCTCCAGCGAGGTGAGCGGTGAAAAAGTCAGGCGGCCGCCGAAGATTTTGGTATGCGGTACGGCGGCGTACTGGTTCATCTGGCTGGCGGAAAGCTGGTACTGCCAGGGGCCAATCCAGCTTAGCCATGAGGTTTCCGGCGCCCGCTGTTCGGCGCGCTGCAGCAGAAAACCGGTCATGGGACGCGCGGCATCGGAGCGGATCAGGCTACCTTCATAGCCCGGCCCCCACCACTGGGGGATTTGCCCGAACGCCAGCCACTGGTTCCACAGCTTAACCGCGCCGTACGCGCCGTTGGCGTTCACGCTCGAACCGTTACTGATGCGCTTGTCGCCTTCAACATTGCCCTGCAGGTGCAGATCCCACCATTCGCCGCTGTTGTTCAGGGCGAGAGAAAGCGACTGGTCGGCGGGGTAAGATTGGGCAAACCCCTGCGGCGTGCCCGGCTTATCAGTGGAGCTGTAGCCGGTAACGCGCACGTCAGCTTTCAGCGCGCTTAATCGCTGATTTACCCGACCCAGAACCACCCGCTCTGCGGACGTTGTCGGATGGGCATTGGCCAGCGCGCGCTTAATCTCCTCTTCGCTCAGAGGCCAGGTCGACAGGCTCAACGAGAGGGTTCCACGGTCGGATAACCAGGCTAAATCATTGCGGAATTCGTTATCGACCAGAACGAGGCCGGAGGCAAAACCAGAAGTGCTAAAAACGGTGAAAAGTCCCAGAGAAAGCGCACTACGCGCAAAGTATTTCATTTTCCCAGCTCCATTTATGGCGCACAAGCGCCAGGCTTTTTCCTGAAGGGTGACCGGGTAAGGTAATGGAGTGAAAGTAAACGAAGCGCCAACCGAAGCGGCATAATAATCAAACAGCTACGAGATGCCGCTCCGGGCGGAGCGGCGGAGAAGTTACAGTTTTTGATGCAGATAATCGCTAAAGCGCGACAGCACGCCGCCCTTGCCAACGCTTTCCAGCGTCACCAGAGGCCAGTGGGCCACCACTTTATCACCATCGTAAAGGGAGATTTCGCCAACCCGCTGGTGGGCGGCGATCGGCGCTTCCAGCACTTTGTTATCCAGCACGTATTTGGCCTTAATGCGCGAGACTTCCGACTTCGGCAGCGCTAACCAGAAGTCCTGATCGGTCCCCAGCTTAATCTGCTCTTTATCGCCATACCAGATACGCTCAACGCCGACCTGCTTGCCGTCCTGCAGAACCTGGACGGTATCGAAGTTTTGCTGCCCCCAGTGCAGCAGCTTCGCCGCCTGCTGTTCACGCCCTTTCGGGCTGTCGGCTCCCATCACCACCGCAATCAGCCGGCGCTGGCCGTCCACCGCGGAGGCAATCAGGTTGAAACCGGCGCCCGAGGTGTGGCCGGTCTTCAGACCATCGACGTTCATGGTCTTATCCCACAGCAGACCGTTGCGGTTCTGCTGGGTAATGCCGTTCCAGGTCAGGCTCTTCTGGCTGTACATATGGTAGACGTCCGGCTCGCCGTGAATAATCGCCCGCGAGAGCACCGCCAGATCGTAGGCCGAACTGTGCTGACCCGGCGCGTCCAGACCGTGGACGGTTTCAAAATGGGTATCCTGCAAATGCAGTTTTTCCACGTAGCTGTTCATCAGCGCGACGAACTGCGGCTGGCCGCCGGCGACGTAGTCCGCCAGCGCCACGCAGGCATCGTTGCCGGAGTCAACGATCAGCCCGCGGCTTAAATCGCGTACGCTGACCCGATCGCCAGGCTTAAGGAACATCAGCGAAGAACCATTAAAGACCGGGTTACCCTGCGCCCAGGCGTCTTTCCCGACGGTGACGATGTCGTCAAAGGTGATGCGGTGGCTGTCGATAGCGCGATCGACCACGTAGCCGGTCATCAGTTTGGTCAGGCTGGCGGGATTGCGCTGCTGATGCTCGTTACCGGCGGTCAGGATCTGGCCGGTGGTGTAATCCATCAGCACCCAGGAACCGGCCTGAATAGAAGGAGGCGTCACGTTGACGGGAAAATCATTGGCGGCAAATGCGCAGGAAACGCTCGCAGCGAGCAAAGATACAGCAATAAAAAAACGGCCTTTCAACGGCATATCCTCTAAATTGACAGATTCGCCGTCCTTTTTACGGAACTTCTCGTTTCAAATCAGGGTTTAATTGCAAGAAAATATGACATCGCCGACGCGAGACAAAGGGGATACCCTTCTGATGGCCCGGCAAATCGTTTACCATGAAGGCTGCTCGCCACCAGGAATAATGAACAGATTATGCAAGATAGCGCCAGCCAGCCCGGATTTTTATTTCACGATTACGAGACCTTCGGCACCAGTCCCTCGCTCGACCGACCGTCGCAGTTTGCCGCCATTCGCACCGATGAAGACCTGAATATCGTCGGCGAACCCGAAGTCTTCTACTGCAGGCTCGCCGATGACTATCTGCCGCAGCCGCAGGCGGTCATGGTCACCGGGATAACGCCGCAGGAGGCCAATGCCAAAGGCGACAACGAAGCCGCTTTCGCCCGCCGCGTTCACGATCTGTTCACGGTGCCGAAAACCTGCATCGTCGGCTACAACAACGTGCGCTTCGATGACGAAGTGACGCGCAACATTCTCTATCGTAATTTTTACGATCCCTACGCCTGGAGCTGGCAGCACGACAACTCCCGCTGGGATCTGCTGGACGTGATGCGCGCCTGCTATGCGCTGCGCCCCGAAGGGATCAACTGGCCGGAAAACGAAGAGGGCTTACCGAGCTTCCGGCTGGAGCATCTGACCGTCGCTAACGGCATCGAACACAGCAACGCCCACGACGCGATGGCCGACGTTTACGCCACTATCGCCATGGCGAAGCTGGTGAAAACCCAGCAGCCGCGCCTGTTCGACTATCTTTACGCCCACCGCAACAAGCGCAAGCTGGCGACGCTGATTGACGTGCCGCAAATCAAACCGCTGGTGCATGTTTCCGGCATGTTCGGCGCGGCGCGCGGCAATACCAGCCTGGTCGCCCCGCTGGCGTGGCACCCGGACAACCGTAACGCGGTGATTATGGTCGACCTGGCCGGAGACATCGCCCCCCTGCTGGAGCTCGATGCCGACACACTGCGCGAGCGGCTGTATACGCCGAAAAGCGAGCTGGGCGACCTGCCCGCGGTGCCGATTAAGCTGGTCCACCTGAATAAATGCCCGGTGCTGGCGCAGCAAAACACCCTGCGTCCGCAGGATGCCGACCGGCTGGGCATCAATATCCAGCGCTGTCTGGAGAACGCCCAGCTGCTGCGGGCCAATCCGCAGGTACGCGAGAAAGCGGTGGCGATTTTTGCCGAAGCGGAGCCGTTTGTGCCGTCCGATAACGTCGATACGCAGCTGTATAACGGCTTTTTCAGCGATGCCGACCGCGCGGCGATGAAAATCGTGCTCGAAACCGAGCCGCGCAACCTGCCGGCGCTGGATATCACCTTCGCCGATAAGCGTATCGAGCGCCTGCTGTTCAACTATCGCGCGCGCAACTATCCCGGCACGCTGGATGAAGCCGAGCAGCAGCGCTGGTTAGAGCACCGTCGCCAGGTCTTTACGCCGGAGTTTTTGCAGGCCTACGCCGATGAGCTGCAGATGCTGTACCAGCAGTATGCGGACGATAAAGAGAAGCTGGCGCAGCTGAAGGCGCTGTGGCAGTACGCGCAGGATATTGTTTGATTGGCAGAAATTCCCGGGTTGCGGCTAACGCCTTACCCGGGCTACAAACGATGGCAGGACTCGTAGCCCGGGCAAGACGCCTCGCGTCGCACCCGGGAACGTTGCTTAGCCTTTGGCGCGGCTGGCGATAATCGCCTCAGCCACGTTGCGCGGGGCTTCCGCGTAGTGGTGGAACTCCATGCTGTAGGTCGCCCGGCCCTGGGACATTGAACGCAGCGTGGTGGAATAGCCAAACATCTCGGCCAGCGGCACGTCGGCGCGGATAATCTGGCTGCCGAACCGCTCCTCCATCCCCTGCACCATTCCGCGACGGGAAGAGAGATCGCCCATAATATTCCCGGCGTACTCTTCCGGGGTCTCCACTTCCACGTGCATCACCGGTTCAAGAATAACCGGGTCGGCCCTGCGCGCCCCTTCCTTGAAGCCAAATATCGCCGCCATCCGGAAAGCCATCTCCGACGAGTCGACGTCGTGATACGAACCAAACGTCAGGGTCGCCTTGATATCCACCACCGGATAGCCCGCCAGCACGCCGGTGCCCATCGCTTCGCGCAGCCCTTTTTCCACTGAAGGGATGTACTCGCGCGGCACCACGCCGCCTTTGGTCGCGTCCTCAAACACGAAACCGCTTCCCGGCTCCAGCGGTTCAAGGGTCAGCACCACGTGACCGTACTGCCCTTTACCGCCGGACTGGCGGACAAATTTGCCTTCCACCTCTTTGACCGTTTTGCGGATCGTCTCGCGATAGGTCACCTGCGGACGCCCGATATTCGCCTCGACGCCAAACTCACGCTTCATGCGGTCGACGATAATCTCCAGATGCAGTTCGCCCATCCCGGAAACGATCGTCTGGCCGGACTCCTCGTCAGTATGCAGACGAAACGACGGATCTTCCGCCGCCAGTCGCTGCAGGGCGATACCCATTTTCTCCTGATCGGCTTTGGTTTTCGGTTCAATCGCCAGCGAAATCACCGGCTCCGGAAACTCCATCCGCTCGAGGGTAATCACCGCATCCGGGTCGCACAGCGTGTCGCCGGTGGTGACATCCTTCAGGCCAACGCAGGCGGCAATGTCCCCGGCGTGCAGTTCGTCCACCTCATGGCGATCGTTGGCCTGCATCAGCACGATGCGTCCGATGCGCTCTTTCTTACCTTTCACCGGATTCCACACCGCATCGCCTTTTTTCAACGTCCCGGAATAGACGCGGATAAAGGTCAGCTGTCCGACGTAGGGATCGGTCATCAGCTTGAAGGCCAGCGCCGAGAACGGCTCGTCGTCGCCCGGATGACGTTCAGCGGCCTGCCCTTTTTCATCCACGCCCTGAATCGCCGGGATATCCAGCGGCGACGGCATCAGCTCAACCACCGCATCGAGCATCCGCTGCACGCCTTTGTTTTTAAACGCGCTGCCGCACAGCACCGCCTGGATTTCCCCCTTCACCGTGCGCTGGCGCAGACCGGCGACGATCTCCGCCTCGTCCAGCTCACCGGTTTCGAGATATTTGTCCATCAGTTCGTCGCTGGCTTCCGCCGCCGCCGAGACCATTTTCTCCCGCCACAGCCGGGCTGTTTCCACGAGGTCGTCAGGCACCGGCGCATAGCTGAAGGTCATCCCCTGGGTGGCGTCGTCCCATAAAATGGCGCGCATTTTGATGAGATCCACCACCCCGGTGAAGTGCTCTTCGGCGCCAACCGGGATCGCAATCGGCACCGGATTGGCCTTCAGGCGATCGATCATCATCTGCACCACGCGGAAAAAGTCCGCGCCGGGGCGGTCCATCTTGTTGACGAAGGCCAGCCGCGGAACGTGGTATTTATTCGCCTGCCGCCAGACGGTTTCCGACTGCGGCTGCACGCCGCCGACGGAGTCGTAAACCATCACCGCGCCGTCCAGGACGCGCATGGAGCGTTCCACTTCGATGGTGAAATCCACGTGCCCGGGGGTATCGATGATGTTAATCCGGTGCGGTTCGAAGCTGCGGTCCATGCCGGGCCAGAAGCAGCTCACCGCCGCGGAGGTAATGGTGATCCCGCGCTCCTGCTCCTGCGCCATCCAGTCGGTGGTTGCCGCGCCATCGTGTACTTCCCCCAGCTTGTGGCTCATCCCGGTATAAAACAGGATGCGCTCGGTGGTGGTGGTTTTACCGGCATCGATATGCGCGGAGATACCGATGTTGCGATAACGTTCGAGGGGGATGGGTCGGGGCATGATGCGTCCTTAGTCATTGTGACTGTTAACAGGCGGCCGGAATTGGCCGCCGTTCATATAACGGCATCTATCATAGTACAACTGTACGAGTATATTCGAACTATTTTTGCTATCGTTACTATTGGTGAAGCTGCGACGACCCGCGTGGCTTTAGAAAAGCAGTTTCGGTATATTACCGGCCAGCCGCCGATACGGGCTGCTGCTCACGGAGCTGCGCCGCCGCCGACACAGGAATATTATGATCGCCAATCACCCCGAACGTGAACAAATTCGCCTCGAAAATGTCCTTTTCGCTCTCGGCAACCCGCTGCGGCTTGAGATTATCCGTATCCTTGCCGACGGCAGCGAGCAGAGCTGTAACGCCCTGCGTCATGAAGATGTGGCGAAGTCGACCATGACCCACCACTGGCGCGTCCTGCGCGACAGCGGTGTGATCTGGCAGCGGCCTCAGGGGCGGGAGAATTTGATTTCGCTGCGCCGGGAAGATTTAGACGCGCGCTTTCCCGGCCTGCTGGATACGCTGCTTAAGGTCATGCCGCACGATAGCTAAAGGCCTGCTCGCCGGCCCCTACTCCTCACCGGCCAGCCGCCGATACTGGGCAAAGCGGGCGCGCGCATCCTCCTCGGTTCTGCTAAAAAGCGCATCCGCGAGATGCGGCGTCGTTTTGTGCAGCGAGGCGTAGCGCACTTCGCCAAGCAAAAAGTCGCGGAAGCTCTCCTCCGGCTCTTCGGAATCGAGCATAAACGGCGTCTTGCCCTCCGCTTCCCGCTGCGGATGATAGCGCCACAGGTGCCAGTATCCCGCTTCAACCGCCCGTTTCGCCTCGCGCTGGCTGCAGCGCATACCGGCTTTCAGCCCGTGGTTAATGCAGGCGGCGTAGGCAATCACCAGCGACGGTCCCGGCCAGGCTTCGGCCTCGGCGATCGCCCGTAAGGTCTGATCTTTATCGGCGCCCATGGCGACCTGGGCCACGTACACATTGCCGTAGCTCATCGCCATCATGCCAAGATCTTTTTTCCGCGTGCGTTTGCCCTGCGCGGCAAACTTCGCGATGGCCGCCACCGGGGTCGATTTAGACGACTGCCCGCCGGTATTGGAGTAAACCTCGGTATCAAACACCAGAATATTCACGTCTTCCCCGCTCGCCAGCACGTGATCGAGACCGCCGAAGCCGATATCGTAGGCCCAGCCGTCGCCGCCGAAAATCCACTGCGACCGGCGCACAAAATAGTCGCGGTTCTGCCATAGCTGCTCTAAGAGCGGCACGCCCTCTTTTTCCGCCGCCAGCCGTTCGCTGAGCCGGTCCGCGCGCTCGCGGGTACCCTCGCCTTCATCCTGCTTCGCCAGCCACTGGCGCATCGCGTCGAGGAGTTCGTCGCTGACCGGCAGCGCCAGCGCGGCGGTCATATCATCGGCGATTTGTTGACGCACCGCCTGGCCGCCGAGCATCATGCCGAGGCCAAACTCCGCGTTATCCTCAAACAGCGAGTTCGCCCATGCCGGGCCGTGGCCGCGGTGGTTGGTGGTATAGGGAATCGACGGCGCGCTGGCTCCCCAGATTGAAGAGCAGCCGGTGGCGTTAGCGATCAGCATCCGGTCGCCAAACAGCTGGGTTATCAGGCGGGCATAAGGCGTTTCGCCGCATCCCGCGCAGGCGCCGGAAAACTCCAGCAGCGGGGTTTCAAACTGGCTGCCTTTGACCGTCGTCTTCCGGAACGGATTGCTCTTCGGCGTCAGCGCCAGCGCATAGTCCCAGACCGGCGCCATCTGGCGCTGGCTATCAAGAGACTGCATTTTTAACGCCTTGCCGCGCGAAGGACAGATATCCACACAGTTGCCGCAGCCGGAGCAATCCAGCGGCGAAATAGCCAGATGGTAGTGATACTCCTTCGCTCCCTGAGCGGGTTTGCTCAACAGCCCGGCCGGCGCGGCGTCCTGCTCTTCGCCGTTGAGCAGCGCCGGGCGGATCGCCGCGTGGGGGCAGATAAAGGCGCACTGGTTACACTGCGTGCAGCCCTCCGGCTGCCAGACCGGCACTTCCAGCGCGATCCCGCGTTTCTCCCAGGCGGCGGTGCCCGAGGGAAAAGTGCCGTCTTCCATGCCGACAAACGCGCTTACCGGCAGCTGGTCGCCGCACTGGCGGTTCATCGGCTGCAGAATATCGCGGATGAAATCCGGCATCATGGCTGAAGCCTGCGCCACGGGCTCATCCAGCGTCGCCCAGTGTGCCGGAATGGTTACCTGATGCAGCGAGGCCATGCCCAGCTCGATCGCCCGCTGGTTCATCTCGATCACCGCCGCCCCTTTGCTGCCGTAGCTTTTTTCAACCGCCTGCTTGAGGTAATCCGCCGCGGTCTGCGGGTCGATAATCGCCGCCAGCTTAAAGAACGCCGCCTGCATCAGCATATTAAAGCGCCCGCCCAGCCCGAGCTCGCGGGCGATATCCACGGCGTTAAGGGTATAAAAATGGATATTTTCCCGCGCCAGATAGCGTTTGAAGCCGACCGGCAGATGCTGCTCCAGCTCCGCATCGGACCAGCTGCAGTTGAGTAAAAAGGTCCCGCCCGGCTTTAACCCATCCAGCAGGTCATAGCGCTCAACGTAGGACTGCTGCGAACAGGAGATAAAATCGGCCCGATGGATCAGGTAGGGCGAATTGATCGGCCGGTCGCCGAAGCGCAAATGCGAAACGGTAATGCCGCCGGATTTTTTCGAGTCATAGGAAAAGTAGGCCTGCGCGTAGAGCGGCGTTTTGTCGCCGATGATTTTGATCGCGCTTTTATTGGCCCCGACTGTGCCGTCCGAGCCCATGCCCCAAAATTTACAGGCGGTGATGCCATCATGCGAGACCGCCAGCGTCTGCTGGCGCAGGGGCAACGAGGTAAAGGTGACATCATCGACAATGCCGAGGGTAAAGCCGTCCATCGGCAGCGGTTTATTGAGGTTGTCAAAGACCGCCGCGATATCGTTAGGCAGAACGTCCTTACCGCCAAGCGCGTAGCGGCCGCCGACAATCAGCGGCGCATCGTCGTGGTGGTAGAAGGCGTTTTTCACATCCAGGCACAGCGGTTCGGCCTGAGCGCCGGGCTCTTTGGTGCGGTCAAGCACGGCAATGCGCTGTACGGTTTTCGGCAGCTGAGCGAAAAAGTGGGCCAGCGAAAAAGGGCGAAACAGATGCACGCTGAGCAGCCCGACCTTCTCTCCCGCCGCGTTCAGCGTATCCACCACTTCCTGAACGGTGTCGCAGACCGACCCCATGGCGATAATCACCCGTTCGGCATCCGCCGCGCCGGTGTAGTTAAACAGATGGTACTCCCGGCCGGTGAGCGCGCTGATTTGCGCCATATAGCTTTCGACAATGTCGGGCAGCGCCTGATAAAAACGGTTACCCGCCTCTCTTTCCTGGAAGTAGATATCCGGGTTTTGCGCCGTTCCGCGGATGACCGGATGATCCGGATGCAGCGCGTTACGGCGGAAGCTGTCGAGCGCGGGCCGGTCCAGCAGCGTCGCCAGCTGGTCATATTCCAGCACCTCGATTTTTTGAATTTCGTGCGAGGTGCGGAAACCATCGAAGAAGTTAACAAACGGGATGCGTCCCTTAATCGCCGCCAGATGCGCCACCGCCGACAAATCCATCACCTGCTGCACGTTGTTCTCCGCCAGCATCGCGCAGCCGGTCTGGCGAACCGCCATCACGTCCTGGTGATCGCCAAAAATATTCAGCGAATTGGTCGCCAGCGCCCGGGCGCTGACGTGAAAGACGCCCGGCAGCAGTTCACCGGCGATTTTGTACATGTTGGGGATCATCAGCAGCAGCCCCTGGGAGGCCGTATAGGTGGTGGTGAGCGCCCCGGCCTGCAGCGCGCCGTGTACCGCGCCTGCCGCGCCGGCTTCCGACTGCATCTCCATTAAGCGCACCGTCTGGCCAAAAAGGTTCTTTTTCCCCTGCGCCGCCCACTCGTCGACGTTTTCCGCCATCGGCGTGGAAGGGGTTATGGGGTAAATCGCCGCGACCTCGGTAAAGGCATAAGAGATCCAGGCCGCCGCGGCGTTGCCATCCATTGTTTTCATTTTTCCGGACATTGTTCAATCCTCGAAGGTGAGAGGCATCTTCGCCGCCTCAAATAAGCGGCAAACCCAGTTGTTGCCTCAAGCACAGCCTGTGCCAGCTCGCGAATGACATAAGAGTTAGCGCGAATTCAACGCGTTATGAAGATAAAGGCAACGCAGCGCGCCGAGAGATTGCGTGGAACAAGACACAGGGGACGACAAGCTGTTGAACAGACGACAAACCGCCACAATGGCCCCGGCAGGCGGAATTGTTCTGTTTCCCACATTTGGTCGCCTTATTGTGCCGTTTTGTTTTACGCCCTGCGCGGCAATGAATTAATAAATTCATAAAAATCAGATAAATAAATAAACAGGCACGGCTGGTATGTTCCCTGCACTTCTCTGCTGGCAAACACTCAACCACAGGAGAAGTCACCATGACCATGCGTCAATGCGCTATTTACGGTAAAGGCGGTATCGGCAAATCCACCACTACGCAGAACCTCGTCGCCGCGCTGGCGGAGATGGGTAAGAAAGTGATGATCGTCGGCTGCGATCCGAAGGCGGACTCCACCCGCCTGATCCTGCACGCTAAAGCACAGAACACCATTATGGAGATGGCCGCGGAAGTCGGTTCGGTCGAGGATCTCGAGCTCGAAGACGTGCTGCAAATTGGCTACGGCGACGTGCGCTGCGCGGAATCCGGCGGCCCGGAGCCAGGCGTAGGCTGCGCGGGGCGCGGCGTGATCACGGCGATCAACTTTCTTGAAGAAGAAGGCGCCTACGAGGACGATCTCGATTTTGTCTTCTATGACGTGCTCGGCGACGTGGTCTGCGGCGGCTTCGCCATGCCTATCCGCGAAAACAAAGCCCAGGAGATCTACATCGTCTGCTCCGGCGAAATGATGGCGATGTACGCCGCCAACAATATCTCCAAAGGGATCGTTAAATACGCTAAATCCGGCAAGGTGCGCCTCGGCGGCCTGATCTGTAACTCACGCCAGACCGACCGCGAAGACGAACTGATCATGGCCCTGGCGGAAAAGCTCGGGACCCAGATGATCCACTTTGTCCCCCGCGACAATATCGTGCAGCGCGCGGAGATCCGCCGAATGACGGTGATCGAGTACGACCCCGCCTGCCAGCAGGCCAACGAATACCGCACCCTGGCGCAGAAGATCGTCAACAACACCATGAAAGTGGTGCCGACACCCTGCACCATGGATGAGCTGGAGTCGCTGCTGATGGAGTTCGGCATCATGGAAGAAGAAGACACCAGCATCATTGGTAAAACCGCCGCCGAAGAAAGCGCGGCCTGAGCACAGGACAATAATGATGACCAACGCAACGGGCGAACGTAATCTGGCGCTGATCCAGGAAGTCCTGGAGGTGTTCCCGGAAACCGCGCGAAAAGAGCGCAGAAAGCACATGATGGTCAGCGATCCGCAAATGGAGAGCGTCGGCAAGTGCATTATCTCTAACCGCAAATCACAACCCGGCGTGATGACCGTGCGCGGCTGCGCCTACGCCGGCTCGAAAGGGGTGGTATTCGGGCCAATCAAGGATATGGCCCACATCTCGCACGGGCCGGTCGGCTGCGGCCAGTATTCCCGCGCCGGACGACGCAACTACTACACCGGGGTCAGCGGCGTCGATAGCTTCGGCACGCTGAACTTCACCTCTGATTTTCAGGAGCGCGACATCGTCTTCGGCGGCGATAAAAAGCTCAGCAAGCTGATTGAAGAGATGGAGCTGCTGTTCCCGCTCACCAAAGGGATCACCATACAGTCGGAATGCCCGGTGGGGCTGATCGGCGATGATATCAGCGCGGTGGCCAACGCCAGCAGCAAAGCGCTGGATAAACCGGTGATCCCGGTACGCTGCGAAGGCTTTCGCGGCGTGTCGCAGTCGCTGGGGCACCATATCGCCAACGACGTGGTGCGCGACTGGATCCTCAACAATCGCGAAGGACAGCCGTTTGAAACCACCCCATACGATGTGGCGATCATCGGCGACTACAACATCGGCGGCGACGCCTGGGCCTCGCGCATCCTGCTTGAAGAGATGGGGCTACGGGTGGTCGCGCAGTGGTCCGGCGACGGCACGCTGGTGGAGATGGAGAACACCCCATTCGTCAAGCTGAACTTGGTTCACTGCTACCGTTCGATGAACTATATCGCCCGCCATATGGAGGAGAAACATCAGATTCCGTGGATGGAGTACAACTTCTTCGGGCCGACCAAAATCGCCGAATCGCTGCGCAAAATCGCCGACCAGTTTGACGATACCATTCGCGCGAACGCCGAAGCGGTTATCGCCCGGTATGAGGGGCAGATGGCGGCGATTATCGCCAAATATCGCCCGCGCCTGGAGGGGCGTAAGGTGCTGCTCTATATGGGCGGCCTGCGGCCACGCCACGTCATCGGCGCCTACGAGGATCTCGGCATGGAGATCATCGCCGCCGGGTACGAGTTTGCCCATAACGATGACTACGACCGCACCCTGCCGGATCTCAAAGAGGGCACGCTGCTGTTCGATGACGCCAGCAGCTATGAGCTGGAAGCGTTCGTTAAGGCGCTGAAGCCCGACCTTATCGGCTCCGGCATCAAGGAAAAATATATCTTCCAGAAAATGGGCGTGCCGTTCCGCCAGATGCACTCGTGGGACTATTCCGGCCCGTACCACGGCTACGATGGTTTCGCCATTTTCGCCCGCGATATGGATATGACCCTGAACAACCCGGCGTGGAACGAACTCACCGCGCCGTGGCTGAAGTCTGCGTGATTGCCCACTCACTGTCCCGTCTGTTCACCGATTTGTGGCGCGGGAGGAGAACACCATGAGCCAAACGATTGATAAAATTAATAGCTGCTATCCGCTATTCGAACAGGATGAATACCAGGAGCTGTTCCGCAATAAGCGGCAGCTGGAGGAAGCGCACGATGCCCAGCGCGTGCAGGAGGTCTTTACCTGGACCACCACCGCCGAGTATGAAGCGCTGAACTTCCAGCGCGAGGCGCTGACCGTTGACCCGGCGAAAGCCTGCCAGCCGCTTGGCGCGGTGCTTTGCTCGCTGGGATTTGCCAATACCCTGCCGTACGTCCACGGCTCCCAGGGGTGCGTGGCCTACTTTCGCACCTATTTTAACCGCCATTTCAAAGAGCCGATCGCCTGCGTCTCCGACTCGATGACCGAAGACGCGGCGGTCTTCGGCGGCAACAACAACATGAATCTGGGTCTGCAGAACGCCAGCGCGCTGTACAAGCCGGAGATCATCGCGGTTTCCACCACCTGCATGGCGGAAGTCATCGGCGATGACCTGCAGGCGTTTATCGCCAACGCTAAAAAAGATGGCTTCGTCGATAGCAGCATCGCCGTGCCCCATGCCCATACGCCAAGCTTTATCGGCAGCCACGTCACCGGCTGGGACAACATGTTTGAAGGCTTCGCCAAAACCTTCACCGCGGACTACCAGGGGCAGCCGGGCAAACTGCAGAAGCTCAATCTGGTGACCGGCTTTGAAACCTATCTCGGCAACTTCCGCGTATTAAAGCGGATGATGGAACAGATGGCGGTGCCGTGCAGCCTGCTCTCCGATCCGTCAGAAGTTCTCGACACGCCCGCCGACGGCCATTATCGGATGTATTCCGGCGGCACCACGCAGCAGGAGATGAAAGAGGCCCCTGACGCCATCGATACGCTGCTTCTGCAGCCGTGGCAGCTGCTGAAGAGCAAAAAAGTGGTGCAGGAGATGTGGAACCAGCCCGCCACCGAGGTCGCGATTCCGCTGGGGCTGGCCGCTACCGATGAACTGCTGATGACCGTCAGCCAGCTTAGCGGCAAGCCGATCGCCGACGCCCTCACCCTTGAGCGCGGCCGGCTGGTTGACATGATGCTCGATTCCCACACCTGGCTGCACGGCAAGAAATTTGGCCTGTACGGCGACCCGGACTTCGTGATGGGCCTCACCCGCTTCCTGCTGGAGCTGGGCTGCGAGCCAACGGTGATCCTGAGCCATAACGCCAACAAACGCTGGCAAAAAGCGATGAAGAAAATGCTTGATGCCTCGCCGTACGGGCGCGACAGCGAAGTGTTTATCAACTGCGATTTGTGGCACTTCCGTTCGCTGATGTTCACCCGTCAGCCGGACTTTATGATCGGCAACTCCTACGGCAAGTTTATCCAGCGCGATACCCTGGCGAAGGGCAAAGCCTTTGAAGTACCGCTTATCCGCCTCGGCTTTCCGCTGTTCGACCGCCACCATCTGCACCGCCAGACAACCTGGGGTTATGAAGGGGCGATGAACATTGTGACGACGCTGGTAAACGCCGTACTGGAGAAACTGGATAGCGATACCAGCCAGCTGGGCAAAACCGATTACAGTTTCGATCTCGTCCGTTAACCATCAGGCGCCCCGCGTCACGCGGGGCCAGGAGGGAGTATGCCCATCGTGATTTTCCGTGAACGCGGCGCGGACCTGTACGCCTATATCGCGAAACAGGATCTGGAAGCGCGAGTGCTGCAGATTGAGCATAACGACGCTGAACGCTGGGGCGGCGCGATTTCGCTGGAAGGGGGACGCCGCTACTACGTCAATCCGCAGCCGGGGCGCCCCGCCTTTCCGATAAGCCTGCGCGCGACGCGCGGCGCGTTGATATAAGGAGCTGGAGATGTCCGACAACGATACCCTTTTCTGGCGCATGCTGGCGCTGTTTCAGTCCCTGCCGGACCTGCAGCCGGCGCAAATTGTCGACTGGCTGGCGCGGGAGTGCGGCGAGACGCTGACCCCGGCGCGGCTGGCGACCCTGGCCCAGCCGCAGCTGGCCGCCAGCTTCCCCTCCGCGACGGCGGTGATGTCCCCCGCTCGCTGGTCGCGGGTGATGGCGAGCCTGCAGGGCGCGCTGCCCATCCATTTACGCATCGTTCGCCCTGCCCAGCGAACGCCGCAGCTGCTGGCGGCGTTTTGCTCCCAGGATGGCCTGATGATTAACGGCCATTTCGGCCAGGGGCGACTGTTTTTTATCTACGCGTTCGATGAGCAAGGCGGCTGGCTGCACGATCTGCGCCGCTATCCCTCCGCGCCCACCCAGCAGGAAGCCAGCGAAGTGCGCGCCCGGCTGATTGAAGACTGCCAGCTGCTGTTTTGTCAGGAGATCGGCGGGCCCGCCGCCGCCCGGCTGATCCGCCACCGGATCCACCCGATGAAAGCGCAGCCCGGGACGACGATTCATGCCCAGTGCAAGGCGATCAATACGCTGCTGGCCGGCCGTTTGCCGCCGTGGCTGGCGAAGCGGCTTAACCGGGAGAACCCTCTGGAGGCGCGCGTTTTTTAATTCCTGTTTTGTGCTTGTTGCCCGCTGACCCCGCGGGCTTTTTTTCGCGTATGGACGCTCTTCCCGCGTGAGGGTCAGGCATTATTCCGTTCAGGGGAATATTCCGTTCACGGTTGTTCCGGGCTTCTTGATGCGCCTAACCCCCTCGCTGCCAGCCTTCCAGCAACAAATAGCCATGCCAGTGCGATAGGACATAAAGCATCACTTACCGCCATCCCTTGTCCGATTGTTGGCTTTGTCGCAAAGCCAACAACCCTTTTTCTTTAAATATCAAGGCGCCGCTTATGGAGCGCGAATTGCATCTTCCCCCTCATCCCCCACCGTCAACGAGGTCACTATGAAGGGAAATGAAATTCTGGCGCTGCTGGATGAACCGGCCTGTGAACACAACCATAAACAAAAATCCGGCTGCAGCGCGCCCAAACCCGGCGCCACCGCCGGCGGCTGCGCGTTCGACGGCGCGCAGATAACCCTGCTGCCCATTGCCGACGTGGCGCATCTGGTCCATGGCCCCATCGGCTGCGCCGGAAGCTCCTGGGATAACCGCGGCAGCGCCAGCTCCGGCCCCACCCTGAATCGGCTCGGGTTCACCACCGATCTCAACGAACAGGACGTGATTATGGGCCGCGGCGAACGTCGCCTGTTTCACGCCGTTCGCCATATCGTCACCCGTTACCATCCGGCGGCGGTCTTTATCTACAACACCTGCGTACCGGCCATGGAGGGCGATGACCTGGAAGCGGTATGCCAGGCCGCGCAGACCGCCACCGGCGTACCGGTTATCGCCATTGACGCGGCCGGTTTTTACGGCAGTAAAAATCTCGGTAACCGGCTGGCCGGCGAGGTCATGGTGAAACGGGTAATCGGTCAGCGCGAGCCCGCGCCCTGGCCGGAGAGCACGCCCTTTGCCCCGGAGCAGCGTCACGATATTGGCCTGATTGGCGAATTCAATATTGCCGGCGAGTTCTGGCATATTCAGCCGCTGCTCGACGAGCTGGGGATCCGCGTGCTCGGCAGCCTCTCCGGCGATGGCCGTTTCGCCGAGATCCAGACCATGCATCGGGCGCAGGCCAATATGCTGGTCTGCTCGCGGGCGCTAATTAACGTCGCCAGAGCCCTGGAGCAGCGCTACGGCACGCCGTGGTTCGAAGGCAGCTTCTACGGGATCCGCGCCACCTCCGACGCCCTGCGTCAGCTGGCGGCGCTGCTGGACGATGACGACCTTAGCCAGCGCACCGAAGCGCTGATTGCGCGGGAGGAACAGGCGGCGGAACTGGCGCTACAACCGTGGCGCGAACGGCTGCGCGGTCGCAAAGCGCTGCTCTATACCGGCGGGGTGAAATCCTGGTCGGTGGTATCGGCGCTTCAGGATTTGGGCATGACCGTGGTGGCAACCGGCACGCGTAAATCCACCGAAGAGGATAAACAGCGGATCCGCGAGCTGATGGGCGAAGAGGCGGTAATGCTGGAAGAAGGCAACGCCCGCACGCTGCTGGATGTGGTCTATCGCTATCAGGCCGACCTGATGATTGCCGGCGGACGCAATATGTACACCGCCTATAAAGCCAGGCTGCCGTTTCTCGATATCAATCAGGAGCGCGAACACGCCTTCGCCGGCTACAAGGGGATCGTCACCCTCGCCCGCCAGCTGTGTCAGACCATCGACAGTCCCATCTGGCCGCAAACCCATGCCCGCGCCCCGTGGCACTAAGGAGTTCACCATGGCAGACATTTTCCGCACCGATAAACCGCTGGCGGTCAGCCCGATCAAGACCGGCCAGCCACTCGGCGCAATCCTCGCCAGCCTCGGGATTGAACACAGCATCCCTCTGGTCCACGGCGCGCAGGGATGCAGCGCCTTCGCCAAAGTCTTTTTTATTCAACACTTCCACGACCCGGTTCCCCTGCAGTCGACGGCGATGGACCCCACGTCGACGATTATGGGCGCGGACGGCAATATTTTCACCGCCCTGGATACCCTCTGCCAGCGCAACGCGCCGCAGGCTATCGTGCTGCTCAGCACCGGGCTGTCTGAGGCTCAGGGCAGCGACATTTCCCGCGTGGTTCGCCAGTTTCGCGAAGAGTATCCCCGGCACAAGGGCGTGGCGATTTTAACCGTTAACACGCCGGATTTTTATGGTTCCATGGAAAACGGCTTCAGCGCGGTGCTCGAGAGCGTCATTGAGCAGTGGGTTGCGCCGACGCCGCGCCCGGCTCAGCGCAATCGCCGGGTCAACCTGCTGGTCAGCCACCTCTGCTCGCCGGGCGATATCGAGTGGCTGCGCCGATGCGTCGAAGCCTTTGGTCTGCAGCCGATAATCCTGCCGGACCTGGCGCAATCGATGGATGGGCACCTGGCGCAGGGCGATTTCTCGCCGCTGACCCAGGGCGGGACGCCGCTGCGCCAGATAGAACAGATGGGACAAAGCCTGTGCAGCTTCGCCATTGGCGTCTCCCTCCACCGCGCGTCATCGCTGCTGGCCCCGCGCTGCCGGGGCGAGGTTATCGCCCTGCCGCACCTGATGACCCTCGATCGCTGCGACGCCTTTATTCATCAACTGGCGAAAATTTCCGGACGCGCCGTTCCCCCGTGGCTGGAGCGCCAGCGCGGTCAGCTGCAGGATGCGATGATCGACTGTCATATGTGGCTTCAGGGCCAGCGCATGGCGATAGCGGCGGAAGGCGATCTGCTGGCGGCGTGGTGTGATTTCGCCAACAGCCAGGGGATGCAGCCCGGCCCGCTGGTGGCTCCTACCGGCCATCCCAGCCTGCGCCAGCTGCCGGTGGAACGCGTGGTGCCGGGAGATCTGGAGGATCTGCAAACGCTGCTGTGCGCCCAACCCGCCGACCTGCTGGTGGCCAACTCCCACGCCTGCGACCTGGCGGAGCAGTTTGCGCTGCCGCTGGTGCGCGCGGGTTTTCCGATCTTTGACAAGCTCGGTGAATTCCGCCGGGTGCGTCAGGGGTACAGCGGAATGCGCGATACGCTGTTCGAGCTGGCAAACCTGATGCGCGAGCGCCATCACCACCTCGCCCGCTACCGATCGCCGCTTCGCCAGAACACCGAATCTTCACTCTCCACAGGAGGCGCCTATGCCGCCGATTAACCGTCAGTTTGATATGGTCCACTCCGATGAGTGGTCTATGAAGGTCGCCTTCGCCAGTTCCGACTATCGTCATGTCGATCAGCATTTTGGCGCCACGCCGCGGCTGGTGGTATATGGCGTCAAGGCGGATCGGGTCACCCTGATCCGGGTGGTTGATTTCTCCGTTGAGAACGGCCACCAGACGGAGAAGATCGCCAGGCGGATCCACGCCCTTGAGGATTGCGTCACGCTGTTCTGCGTGGCGATTGGCGACGCGGTTTTTCGTCAGCTGTTGCAGGTCGGCGTCCGCGCCGAACGCGTTCCCGCCGACACCACCATCGTCGGCTTACTGCAGGAGATCCAGCTTTACTGGTACGACAAAGGGCAGCGCAAAAATGCGCGCCAGCGCGACCCGGAGCGCTTTACCCGTCTGCTGCAGGAACAGGAGTGGCATGAGGAACCGGACCCGCGCCGCTAGCCGTGTCGTTTGTGTGACAAAGCCCACAAAACATCCCGACACTGTCGGGCGCGTCTTGTCAGGGTAAAATATAACAAATTGAAAATATTGCATTTTATTCTCTGGTATCGCATTTGCTAGTTCGTTAACGCCACCGCACTCCTGCGGTGAACCGCGCCCCGGCGTTTTCCGTCATCATCCCTGGAGCTGACAGCATGTGGAATTACTCCGAGAAAGTGAAAGACCATTTTTTTAATCCCCGCAACGCGCGCGTGGTGGACAACGCCAACGCGGTAGGCGATGTGGGGTCATTAAGCTGCGGCGACGCGCTGCGCCTGATGCTGCGCGTTGACCCGCAAAGCGAAATTATCCAGGAAGCGGGCTTCCAGACCTTCGGCTGCGGCAGCGCCATCGCCTCCTCCTCCGCGCTGACGGAGCTGATTATCGGCCATACCCTGGCCGAAGCCGGGCAGATAACCAATCAGCAGATTGCCGATTATCTCGACGGGCTACCGCCGGAGAAAATGCACTGCTCGGTGATGGGCCAGGAGGCCCTGCGCGCGGCTATCGCCAACTTTCGCGGCGAAAGCCTGGAGGAGGAGCATGAGGAGGGCAAGCTGATCTGCAAATGCTTCGGCGTCGATGAAGGACACATTCGCCGCGCGGTGCAGAACAACGGCCTGACCACCCTTGAAGAGGTGATCAACTACACCAAAGCGGGCGGCGGCTGCACCGCCTGCCACGAAAAAATCGAGCTGGCGCTGGCGCAGATCCTCGCGCAGCCGCCGCAGACGCCGCCCGCTGCGGCCAGCGGCAAAGATCCGCACTGGCAGAGCGTCGTCGAGACCATCGCTGAACTGCGCCCGCATATTCAGGCCGACGGCGGCGATATGTCGCTGCTCAGCGTCGCCAACCACCAGGTGACCGTCAGCCTCTCCGGCAGCTGTAGCGGCTGCATGATGACCGATATGACCCTGGCCTGGCTGCAGCAAAAACTGATGGAACGTACCGGCTGTTATATGGAAGTGGTGGCGGCCTGAGCCGCGGTTAACTGACCCTAGGGGGACAAGATGAAACAGGTTTATCTCGATAACAACGCCACCACCCGTCTGGACCCAATGGTTCTGGAAGCGATGATGCCCTTTTTGACCGACTTTTACGGCAACCCCTCGTCGATACACGATTTTGGCCTACCGGCCCAGGCGGCTCTGGAGCGCGCGCATCAACAGACCGCGGCGCTGCTGGGCGCGGAGTATCCCAGCGAGATCATCTTTACCTCCTGCGCCACCGAAGCTACCGCCACCGCCATCGCCTCGGCCATCGCCCTGCTGCCGGAGCGGCGCGAAATTATCACCAGCGCGGTCGAACATCCGGCGACGCTGGCGGCCTGCGAGCACCTGGAGCGCCAGGGCTACCTGATCCATCGCATCGCGGTGGATAGCGAGGGGGCGCTGGACATGGCGCAGTTCCGCGCCGCGCTCAGCCCGCGCGTCGCGCTGGTCAGCGCTATGTGGGCGAATAACGAAACCGGGGTGCTTTTCCCGATCGCCGAAATGGCGGAGCTGGCCCATGAACAAGGGGCGCTGTTTCACTGCGATGCGGTACAGGTGGTGGGCAAAATGCCGATTGCCGTGGGCGAGACCCGCATCGACATGCTCTCCTGCTCGGCGCATAAGTTTCACGGACCAAAAGGCGTAGGCTGCCTCTATCTGCGCCGGGGAACGCGCTTTCGCCCGCTGCTGCGCGGCGGTCATCAGGAGTACGGTCGGCGCGCCGGGACGGAAAATATCTGCGGAATCGTCGGCATGGGCGCGGCCTGCGAGCTGGCGAATATTCATCTGCCGGGAATGGCGCATATCGGCCAGCTGCGCGACAGGCTGGAGCATCGCCTGCTGGCCTGCGTGCCGTCGGTCATGGTGATGGGCGGTAGCCAGCCGCGGGTGCCCGGCACGGCGAATCTGGCCTTTGAGTTTATTGAGGGTGAGGCCATTCTGCTGCTGCTCAACCAGGCCGGGATCGCCGCCTCCAGCGGCAGCGCCTGCACGTCAGGCTCGCTGGAACCCTCCCACGTGATGCGGGCGATGAATATCCCCTATACCGCCGCCCACGGCACCATCCGCTTTTCCCTCTCGCGCTACACCCGGGAGAAAGAGATCGATTACGTCGTCACCGCGCTGCCGCCGATTATCGACCGGCTGCGCGCGCTGTCGCCCTACTGGCACAACGGCAAGCCGCGCCCGGCGGACGCCGTCTTCACGCCGGTTTACGGCTAAGGCGGAGGTGGCTGATGGGACGCGTGCTGATTAACGATACCACCCTCCGCGACGGCGAACAGAGCCCCGGCGTCGCCTTTCGCACCAGCGAAAAAGTCGCCATTGCCGAGGCGCTTTATGCCGCAGGGATTACGGCGATGGAGGTCGGCACCCCGGCGATGGGGGACGAGGAGATCGCGCGGATCCAGCTGGTGCGTCGCCAGCTGCCCGACGCGACGCTGATGACCTGGTGCCGGATGAACGCGCTGGAAATCCGCCAGAGCGCCGATCTGGGCGTTGACTGGGTGGATATTTCGATTCCGGCTTCAGATAAGCTGCGGCAGTACAAACTGCGCGAGCCGCTGACGGTGCTGCTGGAGCGGCTGGCGATGTTTATCCGCCTTGCGCATACGCTCGGTCTGCGGGTATGCATCGGCTGCGAGGACGCCTCGCGCGCCGGCGTCCAGGCCCTGCGCGCTATCGCCGAGGTCGCGCAGCAGTGCGGCGCCGCCCGCCTGCGCTATGCCGACACGGTCGGCCTGCTCGACCCCCTCACCACCGCGGCGCAAATCTCGGCCCTGCGCGAAGTCTGGTCCGGAGAAATCGAAATGCACGCCCACAACGACCTGGGTATGGCCACCGCCAATACGCTGGCGGCGGTAAGCGCCGGGGCCACCAGCGTGAATACGACGATCCTCGGCCTCGGCGAGCGGGCGGGCAACGCGGCGCTGGAAACCGTCGCGCTGGGCCTGGAGCGCTGCCTCGGCGTGAAGACCGGCGTGCATTTTCCGGCGCTGCCCGCGCTCTGTCAGAGGGTCGCCGAAGCCGCCCAGCGCGCCATCGACCCGCAGCAGCCGCTGGTCGGCGAGCTGGTGTTTACCCATGAATCAGGGGTCCACGTAGCGGCGCTGCTGCGCGACAGCGAGAGCTATCAGTCGATCGCCCCTTCCCTGATGGGCCGCAGCTACCGGCTGGTGCTGGGTAAACACTCCGGGCGTCAGGCGGTCAACGGCGTATTTGACCAGATGGGCTATCACCTTAACGCCGCGCAAATTAACCAGCTGTTGCCCGCCATCCGCCGCTTCGCCGAGAACTGGAAGCGCAGCCCGAAAGATTATGAGCTGGTGGCTATCTACGACGAGCTGTGCGGTGAATCCGCCCTGCGGGCGAGGGGGTAATGATGGAGTGGTTTTATCAAATTCCCGGCGTGGACGAACTTCGCTCCGCCGAATCCTTTTTCCAGTTTTTCGCCGTCCCCTACCAGCCCGAGCTGCTTGGCCGCTGCTGCCTGCCGGTGCTGGCAACCTTTCACCGCAAACTGCGCGCCGAGGTGCCGCTGCAAAACCGGCTGGAGGAAAACGCCCGCGCTCACTGGCTGCTGGCGCGACGACTGCTTGCGGAGAGCTATCAGCAACAGTTTCAGGAGAGCGGAACATGAGACCGAAATTCACCTTTAGCGAAGAGGTCCGCGTCGTACGCGCGATTCGTAACGACGGCACCGTGGCGGGCTTCGCCCCCGGCGCGCTGCTGGTCAGGCGCGGCAGCACCGGCTTTGTGCGCGACTGGGGCGTTTTTTTGCAGGATCAGATTATCTACCAGATCCACTTTCCGGAGAGCGATCGGATCATCGGCTGCCGCGAACAGGAGCTGATCCCCATCACCCAGCCGTGGCTGGCCGGAAACTTGCAATATGGGGATAGCGTGACCTGCCAGATGGCGCTCGCGGTCAACGGCGAAGTCGTCGTGGCCGTCGGCCAGCGGGGACGCATCGAGGCGACCGATCGCGGAGAGACCGGCGACAGCTACACCGTGGACTTTAGCGGCCGCTGGTTCAGGGTTCCGGCGCGGGCCATCACCCTTATAGAGGAGAGAGAAGAATGAACCCATGGCAACGTTTTGCCCGGCAGCGGCTGGCGCGCAGCCGCTGGAATAGCGACCCGACGGCCCTGGAGCCGGCCGATACGCAGGCTTTTGAACAGGCCTGGCAACGTCAGTGCCATATGGAGCAGGCGATCGTCGCGCGGGTCCCGGAAAGCGATATTCCGGCGGCACTGCTGGAGAATATCGCCGCCTCCCTTGCCGTCTGGCTCGACGAGGGGGAATTTACGCCGCCGGAGCGCGCAGCCATCGTGCTGCATCACGCCCGACTGGAGGTCGGCTTTACCGATATCGCCCGCCAGGCGCCGCAGCCGGATCTCTCCACGGTGCAGGCCTGGTATCTGCGCCACCAGACGCAGTTTATGCGCCCGGAGCAGCGTCTGACCCGCCACCTGCTGCTGACGGTCGATGGCGACCGCGAAGCCGTACACCAGCGGATCCTCGGCCTGCATCGGCAAATCAACGCCTCCCGGGACGCGTTTGCTCCGCTGGCTCGCCGCCACTCCCACTGCCCAAGCGCCCTGGAAGAGGGCCGTCTGGGCTGGATTAGCCGCGGGCTGCTCTATCCCCAGCTCGAGACCGCGCTGTTTTCACTGGCGGAAAACGCCCTGAGCCTCCCCGTCGCCAGCGAGCTGGGGTGGCATCTTTTATGGTGTGAAGCAATTCGTCCCGCCGCGCCCATGGAGCCGCAGCAGGCGCTGGAGAGCGCGCGCGATTATCTTTGGCAGCAGAGCCAGCAGCGCCATCAGCGCCAGTGGCTGGAACAAACGATCTCCCGTCAGCCGGGCCTGTGCGGGTAGCCTCGCGGCTACCCGTTAACGCCTACAGCACCGTGCGTTTAATCTCCTCAAGCCAGCTCGCCAGACGCGCTTCGGTCTGGTCGAACTGGTTATCCTGATCCAGTACCAGCCCAATAAAGCGTTCGCCTTCCAGCGCCGCAGAGGCGCTGAATTCATAGCCCTCATTTGGCCAGCTGCCGATTATCTGCGCGCCGCGCGCGCGCAGAGCGTCGTACAGCGGACGCATCCCGCTAACGAAGTTGTCCGGGTAGCCTTTCTGGTCGCCGAGGCCGAACAGCGCCACGGTTTTCCCGCTCAGGCTGGCGTCGTCGAGGCCGCTGATGAATTCGCTCCATGATTCGCCTTCGCATCCGGCCTCAAGCCCCGGCAGCTGGCCGTCGCCGAGCGTCGGCGTGCCCAGCAGCAGCACCGGATAGGCCATAAAGTCGTCCAGCGTCGTGCGGTTAATGTTGACCGGGGCATCCGCCAGCTCGCCCAGCTGTTTGTGGATCATTTTCGCGATTTTGCGGGTTTTACCGGTATCGGTGCCAAAGAAAATACCAATGTTCGCCATATTGCGCTCCTGTCGGAAAGGGGGTTGAAAATACGCGTTCTCGCAGAGGTATTGCGAAGGCTGTGCCAGGTTTCTTTGCACTATCGCGGCTCACCCCTGCCCCAAAACGATCGCTTCCGCGCCCTCCCGCCGCCCGCAGCGGGGCCGGCGGGCCGCTTAAAATGAAAAAAGCGCTGGTTTTTCCCCTACCGGATCAATGTTTCTGCTTATCACGCCGATAAGGGCGCACGCTTTGCATGGTTATCGAAATTCGACAAACGCCGCGGCGTTCTCGTCACGGTGTCGGACAAATTGTCATAACTGCGACACAGGAGTTTGCGATGACCCTGAATATGATGCTCGATAACGCCGTACCCGAGGCGATTGCCGGTGCGCTGACTCAACAACATCCGGGGCTATTTTTTACGATGGTCGAACAGGCATCGGTAGCCATTTCCCTCACCGACGCCCGGGCGAATATTATCTACGCCAACCCGGCGTTTTGCCGCCAGAGCGGATATACGCTGGCGCAACTGCTCAATCAAAACCCGCGCCTGCTGGCCAGCAGCCAGACGCCGCGAGAAATCTACCAGCAGATGTGGCAAACCCTGCTTCAGCGCCAGCCGTGGCGCGGCCAGCTGATTAATCAGCGCCGCGACGGCGGCCTGTATCTGGTGGATATCGACATCACGCCGGTGCTGAATCCCCAGGGCGAGCTGGAGCATTATCTGGCGATGCAGCGGGACATCAGCGTCAGCTATACCCTGGAACAGCGGCTGCGCAATCATATGACGCTGATGGAGGCGGTGCTCAACAACATCCCCGCCGCCGTGGTCGTGGTGGATGAGCAGGATCGGGTGGTGATGGATAATCTCGCCTACAAAACGTACTGCGCGGACTGCGGCGGAAAAGAGCTGCTGGTCGAGCTCCAGATTTCACCGCGCAAAATGGGGCCCGGCGCGGAGCAAATCCTGCCGGTGGTGGTTCGCGGCGCGGTGCGCTGGCTGTCGGTGACCTGCTGGGGGCTGCCCGGCGTAAGCGAAGAGGCCAGCCGCTATTTTGTCGACAGCGCCCCGGCGCGCACGCTGGTGGTGATCGCCGACTGTACCCAGCAGCGCCAGCAGCAGGAGCAGGGCCGTCTCGACCGTCTGAAGCAGCAGATGACCGCCGGAAAGCTGCTGGCCGCCATTCGCGAGTCGCTGGACGCGGCGCTGATTCAGCTTAATTGCCCGATCAATATGCTGGCGGCGGCCCGTCGGCTGAACGGCGAAGGCAGCGGCAACGTGGCGCTGGACGCGGCGTGGCGCGAAGGCGAAGAGGCCATGGCGCGACTGCAGCGCTGCCGCCCTTCTCTCGAGCTGGAAAGCAGCGCCGTCTGGCCGCTTCAGCCCTTCTTTGACGACCTGTACGCCCTCTACCGCACCCGCTTTGACGACCGCGCGCGGCTGCGGGTTGACATGGCATCGCCGCATCTGGTTGGCTTCGGCCAGCGTACCCAAATGCTGGCCTGCTTAAGTTTATGGCTCGATCGGACGCTGGCCCTCGCCGCTGAACTGCCCTCCGTACCGCTGGAGATCGAGCTTTATGCCGAAGAGGACGAGGGCTGGCTCTCGCTGTATCTCAACGACAATGTACCGCTGCTGCAGGTGCGCTACGCCCACTCCCCCGATGCTTTAAACTCTCCCGGCAAAGGGATGGAGCTGCGGCTGATCCAAACGCTGGTCGCCTACCACCGCGGCGCGATTGAACTGGCTTCGCGCCCGCAGGGAGGCACCAGCCTCGTTCTGCGATTCCCGCTCTTTGATACCCTGACCGGAGGTGAGCAATGATCCATAAATCCGATTCGGACACCACCGTCAGGCGCTTCGATCTCTCCCAACAGTTTACCGCCATGCAGCGGATAAGCGTGGTGCTGAGCCGCGCTACCGAAGCGAGCAAAACCCTGCAGGAGGTGCTGAGCGTTTTACATAACGATGCGTTTATGCAGCACGGGATGATTTGCCTGTACGACAGCCAGCAGGAGATCCTGAGCATCGAAGCGCTGCAGCAAACGGAAAACCAGACGCTGCCCGGCAGTACGCAAATTCGCTACCGGCCGGGGGAAGGACTGGTCGGTACCGTGCTGGCGCAGGGCCAGTCGCTGGTGCTGCCGCGCGTCGCCGATGACCAGCGCTTTCTCGATCGTCTGAGCCTGTACGACTACGACCTGCCGTTTATCGCCGTTCCGCTGATGGGCCCCCATTCCCGGCCCATCGGCGTACTGGCGGCGCAGCCGATGGCGCGTCAGGAAGAGCGGCTACCCGCCTGCACGCGCTTTCTCGAAACCGTCGCCAATCTGGTGGCCCAGACGATTCGCCTGATGATTCTGCCGACCTCCGCCGCGCAGCCGCCGCAGCAGAGCCCCCGAGTTGAGCGCACGCGCGCCTGTACCCCTTCGCGCGGTTTCGGCCTGGAGAATATGGTCGGCAAAAGCCCGGCGATGCGGCAGATTATGGACATTATCCGTCAGGTCTCCCGCTGGGATACCACGGTGCTGGTGCGCGGCGAGAGCGGCACCGGGAAAGAGCTGATCGCCAACGCCATTCATCATAATTCCCCGCGCGCCGGCGCCGCATTCGTCAAATTTAACTGCGCGGCGCTGCCGGACAATCTGCTGGAGAGCGAGCTGTTCGGCCATGAGAAAGGCGCGTTCACCGGCGCGGTGCGCCAGCGGAAAGGCCGCTTTGAGCTGGCGGACGGCGGCACCCTATTCCTGGATGAAATCGGTGAAAGCAGCGCCTCGTTTCAGGCCAAGCTGCTGCGAATTCTGCAAGAAGGAGAGATGGAGCGCGTCGGCGGCGATGAAACCCTGCGCGTCAACGTACGCATCATCGCGGCGACCAACCGCCATCTGGAAGAGGAGGTGCGGCTGGGGCATTTCCGTGAAGACCTTTACTACCGCCTGAACGTAATGCCTATCGCGCTGCCGCCGCTGCGCGAGCGCCAGGAGGATATCGCTGAACTGGCGCATTTTCTGGTACGTAAAATCGCCCACGGCCAGGGGCGAACGCTGCGCATCAGCGATGGGGCAATTCGCCTGCTGATGGAGTACAGCTGGCCGGGAAACGTCCGCGAACTGGAAAACTGTCTCGAACGTTCGGCGGTGATGTCGGAAAGCGGCCTGATCGACCGGGACGTGATTCTGTTCAACCATCGCGATAACCCGCCGAAAGCGCTGCCCAACGGCGGCCAGACTGAAGACGGCTGGCTCGACAACAGCCTCGACGAGCGCCAGCGGCTGATTGCCGCCCTGGAGAAAGCGGGCTGGGTGCAGGCCAAAGCGGCGCGGCTGCTCGGGATGACGCCGCGTCAGGTGGCGTATCGCATTCAGATCATGGATATCACCATGCCGCGGCTGTGAAGCGTTATGTGAGATTCAGGACATTGTCGCCAGCGCGGCGGAATTGCGACAATTTTACCTGGCCGGCAGTCAGTTAAAGCGTTTATTTTTCATAGCGTTGCAAAAACCCCCTCTGGTATAGCATTTGCAGCAGGAAGGTATCGCCCAACCACGAAGGTATGACCATGACTTCCTGCTCCTCTTTTTCTGGCGGCCCAGCCTGCCGCCCGGCGGATGACAGCGCCCTGACGCCGCTTGTGGCCGATAAAGCTGCCGCGCACCCCTGCTACTCTCGTAATGGGCATCACCGTTTTGCGCGGATGCATCTGCCCGTCGCGCCCGCCTGCAATTTGCAGTGCAATTACTGTAATCGCAAATTCGATTGCAGCAATGAGTCCCGCCCCGGCGTATCGTCAACGCTGCTCACGCCTGAGCAGGCGGTCGTCAAAGTGCGTCAGGTCGCACAGGCGATCCCGCAGCTTTCGGTGGTCGGCATCGCCGGCCCCGGCGATCCGCTCGCCAATATCGCCCGCACCTTCCGCACCCTGGCGCTGATCCGCGAACAGCTGCCGGACCTGAAGTTATGCCTGTCGACCAACGGGCTGATGCTGCCCGACGCGGTGGACCGCCTGCTGGACGTCGGGGTTGACCACGTCACGGTCACCATTAATACCCTCGACGCGGAGATTGCCGCGCAAATCTACGCCTGGCTATGGCTGGACGGCGAGCGCTACAGCGGACGCGAAGCGGGAGAGATTCTGATTGCTCGTCAGTTGGAGGGCGTGCGCAGGCTGACCGCCCAGGGCGTGCTGGTGAAAATAAATTCGGTGCTGATCCCCGGCATCAACGATAGCGGCATGGCCGACGTGAGCCGCGCGCTGCGGGCCAGCGGCGCGTTTATCCATAATATTATGCCGCTGATCGCCAGGCCGGAGCACGGCACGGTGTTTGGCCTCAACGGCCAGCCGGAGCCGGACGCAGAGACGCTCGCCGCCACCCGCAGCCGGTGCGGAGAAGTGATGCCGCAGATGACCCACTGCCACCAGTGCCGCGCCGACGCCATCGGGATGCTTGGCGAAGACCGCAGCCAGCAGTTTACCCAGCTTCCGGCCCCGGAGAGCCTCCCGGCCTGGCTGCCAATCCTCCACCAGCGCGCGCAGCTGCACGCCAGCATTGCCACCCGCGGCGAATCTGAAGCCGATGACGCCTGCCTGGTCGCCGTGGCGTCAAGCCGCGGGGACGTGATTGATTGCCACTTTGGCCACACCGACCGGTTCTCTATCTACAGCCTCTCGGCCGCCGGCATGGTGCTGGTCAACGAACGGTTTACGCCTAAATATTGTCAGGGGCGCGAAGAGTGCGAACCGCAGGATAACGCGGCCCGGTTCGCAGCGATCCTCGAACTGCTGGCGGACGTTAAAGCCGTATTCTGCGTGCGTATCGGCCATACGCCGTGGCAAATGCTGGAACAGGAAGGCATTGAACCGTGCGTTGACGGCGCATGGCGGCCGGTCTCCGAAGTGCTGCCCGCGTGGTGGCAGCAGCGCCGGGGGAGCTGGCCTGCCGCGCTGCCGCATAAGGGGGTCGCCTGATGCCGCCGCTCGACTGGCTGCGGCGCTTATGGCTGCTGTACCACGCGGGGAAAGGCAGCTTTCCGCTGCGCATGGGGCTTAGCCCGCGCGACTGGCAGGCGCTGCGGCGACGCCTGGGCGAGGCGGAGACGCCGCTGGACGGCGAGGCGCTAACCCGCCGCCGCCTGATGAGCGAACTCAACGCTACCCGCGAGGAGGAGCGCCAGCAGTTGGGCGCGTGGCTGGCGGGCTGGATGCAGCAGGAGGCCGGGCCGATGGCGCAGATTATCGCCGAGGTTTCGCTGGCGTTTAACCATCTCTGGCAGGATCTGGGCCTTGCGTCGCGCGCCGAACTGCGCCTGCTGATGATCGACTGCTTTCCGCAGCTGGTGGCGATGAACGAACAAAATATGCGCTGGAAAAAGTTCTTTTACCGTCAGCGCTGTTTGCTCCAGCAGGGGGAAGTTATCTGCCGGTCGCCAAGCTGCGACGAGTGCCGGGAGCGCAGCGTCTGTTTTGAGTAGCGGTTACCCGGGCTCCTGCCCGGCCTGCGGAACGCCAGAAACAAAAAAGCCGGAGGTCTCCCTCCGGCTTTTCACATCACCAAACGCGATCAGGCAACGTCTTCGTACTGCGGTACCGGGTTGCGGAAGCTTTTGGTCACGCAGGCCAGGTAGACCAGACCAATACCGCCCCAGATCAGGCCGAGAATCATGGAGCTCTCTTCCAGATTGATCCACAGTGCGCCAACGGTCAGCGCACCGCACACCGGCAGAACCAGATAGTTGAAGTGGTCTTTCAGCGTTTTGTTGCGCTTTTCACGGATCCAGAACTGGGAGATCACCGACAGGTTAACGAAGGTGAACGCCACCAGCGCGCCGAAGTTAATCAGCGCCGTCGCCGTGACGAGGTCGAATTTAATCGCCAGCAGCGCAATTGCGCCAACCAGCAGCACGTTCCACGCCGGAGTCCGCCATTTCGGATGCACGTAGCCGAAGAAGCGCGTCGGGAACACGCCGTCGCGGCCCATCACGTACATCAGGCGGGAAACGCCCGCGTGCGCGGCCATGCCGGACGCCAGTACGGTGACGCTGGAGAAAATCAGCACGCCCCACTGGAAGGTTTTGCCCGCCACGTACAGCATGATTTCAGGCTGCGATGCGTCCGGATCCTTAAAGCGCGAGATATCCGGGAAGTACAGCTGCAGGAAGTAGGAAGCGCCGATAAAGATCAGGCCGCCAATCAGCGCGGTTAGGAAGATAGCCTTCGGGATCACGCGCTCTGCGTCTTTGGTCTCTTCAGACAGCGAAGAGATACCGTCGAAGCCGAGGAACGAGAAGCACAGGATAGTCGCGCCGGTAATCATCGGCACCACGTGCGCGCCTTCAGACCAGAACGGACGGGTGCTGGTCAGCGTGCCCGCGCCTTCGCCGTGCATAACGCCGTAGATAATCAGGCCAACAATCACCGCCACGATGCCCATCTGCAGGATAACGATCAGGGTGTTGAAGTTCGCCACGGTCTTGATGCTGCGCAGGTTGGAGATGGTCATAAAGGCCACCAGCGCGACAACGAAGATCCACGATGGAATAGAAGGCACCAGCGCTTCAAAGTAAATTTTCGCCAGCAGAATGTTGATCATCGGCATGAACAGGTAGTCCAGCAGCGATGACCAGCCAACCATAAAGCCAACGGCCGGGCTAATGGATTTCTGCGCGTAGGTATAAGCGGAACCCGCCGACGGGAAACGGCGAACCAGTTTACCGTAGCTCAGCGCCGTGAAAAGAATGGCGATCAGCGCGAAGGCGTAAGCCGTCGCAACGTGACCATCAGTCAATCCAGAGACGATACCAAACGTATCGAACAGCGTCATCGGCTGCATATAGGCCAGGCCCATCATGACAACCGGAATCAACGTAAGCGTTTTACGTAATTCCACGCGAGAGGTTTTTGGAGTAGCGTTATGCGACATAGTTATCCCCTTTTACGGTGAACGCCAGCGCGTAAGCAAAAAATTGCCCCATTTCTTTGTATTCCTCAGCGACAACCACTGTCGGTTTTTAGTAAATATCTATCCGGTACGAAGCCCGGCCTCTTGGTATTGAATGATGTGTCTTTCAACCAAAAAAATAACCGACACTTTAAAAAAGCGTCGGCCAGTTTCTGATTTTCAGGACGCGTATTTTGCAACAACTACTGGCACGATGACAAGATGTTACAAGGCTTAATAATTACGGCGATTCTCTAACAGATTAATATTCATACGATTTTAGTATTATAGACCTGATGGATAGCACTATTTGCTAATATCTCCTTTCGCCACCACTCGCCCGCCTGCCCGCAAATATCTTCATTCCAGCCTATCCACGCGCGATTGACCGGTTCAGGCACCGTGGTTTTTAATATTTGTAGCTCGCCGCGGGCGATGAAAGGCTGTACCTGAAATAGCGGCAAATAGCCCCATCCCAGTCCGGCGCACAGCAGCGTCAGCCGGGCGGAAAGATCGAATACCGCCAGGCTATCCTGAGCGTCAATCTGCGGCCACGCGCCGTCGGCCACAATCGCCCGATGACGGCGCAACGTCCGCCAGCCCAGCGGGCCGGCAATCTGCGCAAGCGGATGCCGGGGCGCAACAACAAACGCCTGCGCCACCTCTCCCAGCAGAACAGAGCCGCAGCCGCTGAGCGCCGGCGTGTCGCCCAGCACGCCGAGCAGAAGATCCGCCCGCCCTTCCATCAGCATCTGCCAGTTTGCGCCAGGGGTATCGCGGCGGAATTCAAGGCGGGTGGCGTGATGCTGGTGATAAAACGCCGCAATCGCGGGAGCCAGCAGCGGGAACGGAAAGGTGGCGTCGACGTTGAGTATCAGCGCATTTTCCCAGCCCTGCTGCAGCCTGACGGCCTGCTTTTCCAGTTCTCGGGCGGTGTGCAGCACGTCGCGCCCCTTTTCCAGCAGCATCTGCCCGGTACGGGTAAAGCGCGCCCGGTGGCCGCTGCGGTCAAGCAGTTGAATATTGAGATCGCTTTCCAGCTTATGAATGGTGTAGCTCAGCGCCGACGGCGTTTTATAGAGCTTCGCCGAGGCGGCGGCAAAACTGCCCTCTTTGTCGAGGGCATCAAGAATGACGAGCACATCCAGCAGTGGTTTCATCGCTACCCCCTTACGGTACGCGATTCACCGCTGGCGCATTACTCCATCGGCATGACCAGCGGGTCGGGGTACTGGTACTCAAACCCCAGTTCGTTGCAAATACGGCTGCCATCTACGATCTTACCGCTACCGTTCTCCGGGTTATCAGAGAATACGGGGACGGGAAGCCCAAGCTCGCGGGCCATCTGCGGATAAAAGACGCCGCGCGCGGGATGCTTAGGCGCACATATATTATAGATGCGCCCGCCTTTCGGAGCCTGCAGTAACAGTTCGATCGCGGCAATCACATCCTGAAGATGCACCAGATTGACGCCGTGCTGGCCGTCCGGCGCGGATTTTCCGGCAAAAAAGCGCCCCGGGTGACGGGACGGCCCCACCAGCCCGGCGAGGCGCAGAATGTCCACCGAGGTGCCGGGAAGGTTATGCAGCCAGTCCTCCAGCTCTTTCAGCACCCGCCCGCTGGCGGTTTGCGGGTTGCGGGGCGAGTTCTCTTTCAGCGTGCCGCTGGCGTTGCCGTAAACCGACGTCGAGCTGGTGAATATGATGCGCGGCACGTGATGCGCCAGCGCGGTATCGACGATCTCCTGTACCGCCTGAAGATAAAAGTCCTCTCCCGGTCCGGTTCGCCGCGCCGGTAAGGTAATGACCAGCGCGTCAACGTTCATTAAGGCATCCAGATCTTCGGCGTCGCAGACCAGCTGCGGCTCCAGACGCAGCGGATAGCCGTCGATGCCGCACATCCGCGCCGCCTCGACGCCATCCTGCGTGGTCTTACTGCCGGTCACCTGCCATCCCCGCGACATCAACGACAGCGCAAGCGGCATACCCAGCCATCCTAAACCTACAATTGCGACCTTTTTCATCCCCTTGCTCCTGAATTTTCGCTGTGCTGACTTAAGGCTACGCCAGCCGGCGGCAGCTGACAATTTCTAAGGTCAATATGAAATCAATTAATGATAGAAAAAAGCCCTTGCTTTATGCGAGTGAAGTGGTTTAGGTTAAAAGGCATCAAATGCATAGTCATTCACAGAGAATTTTATGAACAGCGTTCAATTTAAAAACCACCATCATCACCATCATCCTGACTAGTCTTTCAGGCGATGTGTGCTGGAAGACGTTTGGATCTTCCAGTGGTGCATGAACGCAAAGAGAGCCCCCGGAAGATTCACTTCCGGGGGCTTTTTTTTGGACCGAATTCGGACAGATTCAGACAGGGTTACAGAGGAAAATAAGAATGTTAGACAACAGCCGTTTACGCATAGCTATTCAGAAATCAGGGCGTTTAAGCGAAGATTCACGCGAATTACTCAGCCGCTGCGGCATCAAAGTGAATCTGCACACCCAGCGCCTGATCGCGCTGGCGGAAAATATGCCCATCGATATTCTGCGCGTGCGTGATGACGATATTCCGGGCCTTATCATGGACGGCGTGGTCGATTTGGGGATTATCGGCGAAAACGTGCTGGAGGAAGAGCTGCTGAGCCGCCGCGCTCAGGGCGAAGACCCGCGCTACTTCACCCTGCGCCGTCTCGACTTCGGCGGCTGCCGCCTGTCGCTGGCGACCCCGGCGGATGAACCCTGGGACGGCCCGGCAGCGCTGGACGGCAAACGCATCGCCACCTCCTACCCGCACCTGCTGAAGCGCTACCTTGACCAGAAAGGGATCTCGTTCAAATCCTGCCTGCTGAACGGCTCGGTTGAAGTGGCCCCGCGCGCCGGTCTGGCCGACGCGATTTGCGACCTGGTATCAACCGGCGCGACTCTCGAAGCAAACGGCCTGCGCGAAGTGGAAGTGATGTTCCGCTCCAAAGCCTGCCTGATCCAGCGCGACGGCGAGATGGCCGATAGCAAACAGCAGCTGATCGACCGCCTGCTGACCCGTATTCAGGGAGTGATTCAGGCCCGCGAATCAAAATACATCATGATGCACGCGCCGACCGAGCGCCTGGAAGAAGTGGTCGCCCTGCTGCCCGGCGCCGAGCGCCCGACCATTCTGCCGCTGGCGGGTGACAAGCAGCGCGTGGCGATGCACATGGTGAGCAGCGAAACCCTGTTCTGGGAAACCATGGAAAAACTGAAAGCGCTGGGCGCCAGCTCCATTCTGGTCCTGCCGATTGAGAAGATGATGGAGTAAACCGGCGGGTCGGTCACGGGATAAACAGGGGAAACAACCATGAGCTTCAACACAATTATCGACTGGAACGGCTGTAGCGCAGAACAACAGCAACAGCTCTTAACGCGCCCGGCCATTTCCGCCTCCGAGAGCATCAGCAAGACGGTGTCGGAGATCCTGAATAACGTTAAAGACAACGGCGATGCGGCCCTGCGCGAATACGGCGCGAAGTTCGATAAAACCGACGTCAAGGCGCTGAAGGTCAGCGATGAAGAGATTGCCGCCGCCGGCGCGCGCCTGAGCGACGAGCTCAAGCAGGCGATGGCCGTGGCGGTCAAAAATATCGAAACCTTCCACAACGCGCAGCGGCTGCAGGCCGTCGATGTGGAAACCCTGCCGGGCGTACGCTGCCAGCAGGTGACCCGCCCTATCGCCTCCGTCGGCTTATATATTCCCGGCGGCTCGGCGCCGCTGTTCTCCACGGTGCTGATGCTCGCCACGCCGGCGCGCATCGCGGGCTGCCAGCAGGTGGTGCTGTGTTCGCCGCCGCCGATTGCCGATGAAATCCTCTATGCCGCCCAGCTGTGCGGCGTGCGCAATATCTTTAACGTCGGCGGCGCGCAGGCGATTGCCGCCCTGGCGTTCGGCACCGTATCGGTGGCGAAGGTCGATAAAATCTTTGGCCCGGGCAACGCCTTCGTGACCGAAGCCAAGCGCCAGGTCAGCCAGCGTCTTGACGGCGCGGCTATCGATATGCCCGCCGGGCCGTCGGAAGTGCTGGTGATCGCCGACAGCGGCGCCACCCCGGATTTCGTCGCCTCTGACCTGCTTTCCCAGGCGGAGCACGGCCCGGATTCGCAGGTGATCCTGCTGACGCCGGATAGCGAGATGGCCACCCGCGTCGCGCAAGCCGTTGAGCGCCAGCTGGCCGCGCTGTCCCGTGCGGAAACGGCCCGCGGGGCGCTCTCCGCCAGCCGCATCATCGTGGCGCGCGATATCGCCCAGTGCGTGGAGATTTCCAACCAGTACGGTCCCGAGCACCTGATTATTCAGACCCGCAACGCCCGCGAACTGGTCGACGGCATTACCAGCGCCGGTTCGGTATTTCTCGGCGACTGGTCGCCGGAATCCGCCGGCGATTACGCCTCCGGCACCAACCACGTGCTGCCGACCTACGGCTACACCGCCACCTGCTCCAGCCTCGGCCTGGCGGATTTTCAGAAACGCATGACCGTGCAGGAGCTGTCGCGCGACGGGTTTGCCGCCCTCGCCTCAACGATTGAGATTCTGGCCGCCGCCGAGCGTCTGGACGCCCACAAAAACGCCGTTACGCTGCGCGTCGCAGCCCTTAAGGAGCAAGCATGAGCATCGAAGATTTAGCCCGCGCCAACGTCCGCGCGCTGACGCCGTATCAATCTGCTCGCCGTCTGGGCGGTAAAGGCGACGTCTGGCTGAACGCCAACGAATTCCCGACCGCGGTCGCGTTTCAGTTGACCGAGCAGACGATGAACCGCTATCCGGAACCGCAGCCGAAAGCGGTCATTGAACGCTACGCGCAGTATGCGGGCGTCAAGCCGGAGCAGGTGCTGGTCAGCCGCGGCGCCGATGAAGGCATTGAACTGCTGATCCGCGCCTTCTGCGAGCCGGGTCAGGACGCGATGCTCTACTGTCCGCCGACCTACGGCATGTACAGCGTCAGCGCCGAAACCATCGGCGTGACCTGCCGTACGGTGCCCACCCTCGCCGACTGGCAGCTGGATCTGCCGGGTATCGCGGCCAATCTTGACGGCGTGAAAGTGGTGTTCGTCTGCAGCCCGAATAACCCGACCGGGCAGATTATCAACCCGAAAGATTTTCGCACCCTGCTGGAGATGGCGCGCGGTAAAGCCATCGTGGTCGCGGATGAGGCCTATATTGAGTTCTGCCCGCAGGCCACGCTGGCGACCTGGCTCAACGAGTATCCGCACCTGGTGATTCTGCGTACCCTCTCCAAGGCCTTCGCCCTGGCCGGACTGCGCTGCGGCTTTACCCTCGCCAACGCCGAGGTGATTAACGTGCTGATGAAGGTTATCGCACCTTATCCGCTCTCGGCGCCGGTCGCCGACATCGCCGCCCAGGCGCTCAGCGCGGAAGGCATTGCCGCCATGCGGGCGCGCGTGGCGCAGATCCTCGCCGAACGCGATTATCTGGTCAGCCAGCTGCGCAGCATTGCCTGCGTTGAAGAGGTGTTCGATTCCGAGAGCAACTACGTTCTGGCGCGGATCACCGCCTCCAGCGCGGTATTTAAATCTTTGTGGGATCAGGGCATTATCTTACGTGACCAGAATAAACAACCTTCATTAAGCGGCTGTTTGCGTATCACTATCGGTACCCGTGCAGAGAGCCAGCGCGTCATTGACGCTTTGACTGCGGAGAATGTATGACCCAGAAGTTTCTCTTTATTGACCGTGACGGTACGCTGATTTCCGAGCCACCGGTTGATTTTCAGGTAGACCGCTTCGATAAGCTGGCGTTTGAGCCGCAGGTGATCCCGGCCCTGCTGAAGCTGCAGCAGGAAGGGTACAAGCTGGTGATGATCACCAATCAGGACGGGCTGGGAACCGCCAGCCTGCCGCAGGACGAGTTCGACGGCCCGCACAACCTGATGATGCAGATATTCTCCTCACAGGGCGTCAACTTTGACGAGGTGCTGATTTGCCCGCATCTCCCGGCGGATAACTGCGACTGCCGCAAGCCGAAAACCAAACTGGTGCTGCCGTGGCTGGAGCAAGGGGTGATGGACACCGCCAACAGCTACGTGATTGGCGACCGCGCGACCGATATCCAGCTGGCGGATAACATGGGCATTACCGGCCTGCGCTATGACCGCGAAAAGCTGGACTGGCCGACCATTTGCGAACAGCTAACCCGCCGCGACCGCTACGCCCACGTTGAGCGCATCACCAAAGAGACCCAGGTGGATGTGAAAGTGTGGCTGGACCGCGAAGGCGGCAGCAAAATCTCCACCGGCGTCGGCTTCTTCGATCATATGCTTGACCAAATCGCCACCCACGGCGGCTTCCGCCTGGAGATTAACGTCGGCGGCGATCTTTATATCGACGATCACCACACCGTGGAAGATACCGGGCTCGCGCTGGGCGAAGCGCTGAAGCTGGCCCTCGGCGACAAGCGCGGTATCGGCCGTTTCGGCTTTGTGCTGCCGATGGACGAATGCCTGGCCCGCTGCGCGCTGGATATCTCCGGCCGCCCGCACCTCGAATACAAAGCCGACTTTACCTATCAGCGCGTTGGCGATCTGAGCACCGAGATGGTGGAACACTTCTTCCGCTCGCTCTCCTATACCATGGCGGTCACTCTGCACCTGAAAACCAAGGGCAAAAACGACCACCACCGCGTAGAGAGCCTGTTTAAGGCCTTCGGCCGCACGCTACGCCAGGCGATTCGCGTCCAGGGCGACACGCTGCCGTCTTCGAAAGGGGTACTCTGATGAACGTGGTGATCCTCGATACCGGCTGCGCCAACCTCAATTCGGTGAAATCCGCGGTGAGCCGCCACGGCTACGAGCCGCAGGTCAGCCGCGACCCGGATGTGGTGCTACGCGCCGATAAACTGTTTCTGCCGGGAGTGGGCACGGCTCAGGCGGCGATGGACCAACTGCGCGAGCGCGATTTGATCGAGCTGATTAAAGCCTGTACCCAGCCGGTGCTGGGCATTTGCCTCGGCATGCAGCTGCTGGGAAAACGCAGCGAGGAGAATAACGGCGTTGACCTGCTGGGCATTATCGACCAGGACGTGCCGAAAATGACCGACCACGGCCTGCCGCTGCCGCATATGGGCTGGAACCGGGTATACGCCAAAGCGGGCGATCGTCTGTTTCGCGGCATTGAAGACGGGGCGTATTTTTACTTCGTCCACAGCTACGCGATGCCGGTCAACGTCAATACCATCGCCCAGTGCAGCTACGGCGAGGCCTTCACCGCGGCGGTGCAGAAAGATAACTTCTTTGGCGTCCAGTTCCACCCTGAACGCTCCGGCAGCGCCGGGGCGCAGCTGCTGAAAAACTTCCTGGAGATGTGATGATCATTCCTGCTTTAGATTTAATTGACGGCACGGTCGTCCGTCTCCATCAGGGCGATTACGGTCAGCAGCGCGACTACGGTAACGACCCGCTGCCGCGCCTGCAATCCTATGCCGCCCAGGGGGCCGAAGTGCTGCACCTGGTCGACCTGACCGGGGCGAAAGATCCGGCGAAGCGCCAGATCCCGCTGCTGAAAACCCTGGTTGCCGGCGTGAACGTGCCGGTGCAGGTTGGCGGCGGCGTGCGGACGGAAGAAGACGTGGCCGCCCTGCTTGATGCAGGCGTGGCGCGCGTGGTGGTGGGTTCGACGGCGGTGAAGTCGCCGGAAGTGGTGAAAGGCTGGTTTACGCGTTTTGGCCCGCAGCATCTGGTGCTGGCGCTTGACGTGCGGATCGACGCGGAAGGCAACAAGCAGGTGGCGGTCAGCGGCTGGCAGGAGAACTCCGGCGTAACCCTGGAGGAGCTGGTGGAGAGCTATCAGTCCGTCGGCCTGCAGCACGTGCTGTGCACCGATATTTCCCGCGACGGGACGCTGGCCGGGTCTAACGTCTCGCTGTATGAAGAAGTCTGCGCCCGCTATCCGCAGGTCGCGTTTCAGTCTTCCGGCGGCATTGGCGATCTGCATGATATCGCCGCGCTGCGCGGAACCGGAGTGCGCGGGGTGATTGTCGGCCGGGCGCTGCTGGAAGGTAAATTTAACGTAACGGAGGCCATTCAATGCTGGCAAAACGGATAATCCCCTGTCTCGACGTTCGCGACGGCCAGGTAGTGAAAGGCGTGCAGTTCCGTAATCACGAAATCATCGGTGATATCGTCCCGCTGGCAAAACGCTATGCCGACGAAGGCGCGGATGAGCTGGTGTTCTACGATATCACCGCCTCCAGCGACGGCCGCGTGGTGGACAAAAGCTGGGTGTCGCGGGTCGCGGAAGTGATCGACATTCCGTTCTGCGTCGCCGGCGGCATTAAGTCGCTGGACGATGCGGCGCAAATCCTCTCCTTCGGCGCGGATAAAATCTCCATCAACTCCCCTGCCCTGGCGGATCCGACGCTGATTACCCGCCTGGCCGACCGTTTCGGCGTGCAGTGTATTGTGGTGGGCATCGATACCTGGTTTGACGCCGCGAGCGGTAAGTATCACGTCAACCAGTATACCGGCGATGAGAGCCGGACGCGGGTGACGCAGTGGGAAACCCTGGACTGGGTGCAGGAAGTGCAAAAGCGCGGGGCCGGCGAGATCGTCCTCAATATGATGAACCAGGACGGCGTGCGTAACGGCTACGATCTGGCGCAGTTAAGCAAGGTCCGCGCCGTGTGCCACGTGCCGCTGATTGCTTCCGGCGGCGCGGGCACCATGGAGCACTTCCTGGAAGCCTTCCGCGACGCCAACGTCGACGGCGCGCTGGCCGCCTCGGTGTTCCACAAGCAAATTATTAATATTGGTGAACTGAAAACGTACCTGGCAGCACAGGGCGTGGAGATTAGGGTATGTTAAGTGAACAGCTGGATTGGCAAAAAACCGACGGTCTGATGCCGGTCATCGTGCAGCACGCCGTTTCTGGTGAAGTGCTGATGCTGGGCTATATGAATCAGGATGCGCTGGCGAAAACCGAAGAGACCGGCAAGGTGACCTTTTATTCGCGGACCAAACAGCGTCTGTGGACCAAGGGGGAAACGTCGGGCAATTTCCTCAACGTGGTGAGCATCACCCCGGATTGCGATAACGATACCCTGCTGGCGCTGGTTAATCCGATTGGCCCAACCTGCCATAAAGGCACCTCAAGCTGCTTTGGCGAAACCGGCCATCAGTGGCTGTTCTTATATCAGCTGGAGCAGCTGCTGGCGGAACGCAAACACGCCGATCCGGAAAGCTCCTATACCGCGAAGCTGTACGCCAGCGGCACCAAACGTATTGCGCAGAAGGTGGGGGAAGAAGGCGTGGAGACCGCGCTGGCCGCGACGGTGCATGACCAGTTCGAACTGAAGAATGAAGCGTCGGATTTGATGTATCACCTGCTGGTGCTGCTGCAGGATCAGGGGCTGAATTTGACGGATGTGGTGGAAAACCTGCGGAGCAGGCATAAGTAAGTCATCAAAGGGAGGCGGCATGACGCCTCCCTTGCAATATCAACATCGCCAGCGCGCTGGTTGATATCACCTGTTTATCATCGTCATGACTTTTTTCGTGCGGTTATTTCTTTAACTAGCCTCAATGGTTTCGTCATTTTCCATGATAAAGATGAAACCAAATCTGTATAGCGCTGAGTCAGCTCCTGGTACGCATTTTCAATGCTGAGCAATTTCTGTTGCTGAGTTTGATACTCGTCCTCTAAATGCGCATTCCGCTGTTCAAGCTCGTGGATAATGGTGGTTTTATCGCCAACCTGCGCCTTCAGAACATCAATTTCACTTCGCTGAGATACCGCCGACTGTTTAAGAGAAGTCATTTCTTCCTGCAGCGTTGAGTTCATCATTTGTGCATGTTCAAGCTCGCGTAACGCTCTGTCTTTCAAAGAAAAAATATACTCTTCCGCTGACTGATTAACGATCCGGCCGTACGCAGCTTTGATAAAGTCATCATAAAAGTCATCACGATCGATTTCTAAAGATAAGATGAACGACTTTACTTCATTAAACAACGGGTTAAACGTACTGCCAGAAATCGTATTGAGATGCCACTCAAGAAAAACAACGGCGTAATTATTAAAATCACGACTTCTGGACGCCAGTAAATCACGATCTTGCATAAACAAACGTAGCGAAGTTAATGCCTCCAGCGCGCAGTGCCACGAATCTTCTCTGGTGGAGGAAAGCGACTCAGCGCGGTGGATAGTATGAGAGATTAAGATCTCATCAACCAGAGAGATGCGATTTGCTAACAGCATGAAACAACTCACAAAGTACAGGTCGTTTGTGGTTCTCAGCGGTTGAAACTCCAGGCCCATTGCCAGGATAGCCTCGCGTCTGAAGAGCTTATCCCATGGCCACCATATAAAGGCTCTGAAAAAATCGTCAGCAATTTCCCGTGAAGAGAAGACCTCTTTTTCAGGCAGTAAATCCTCACGCGCCGACAAAGGCATGGGAGAACGGGTATTGGTTTGCAAATCGACTGACTGGCACCGGCAGATAACAACATCCGTTTGCAGGGCCGTAGCCCGGTCGGACATTCTCTTTAACATCTCTTTATCGGCGTAATCGTCATCGTCGAGGAAAATGATATATTCGCCGGTCGCTACTCGTAAGCCGATATTTCGCGATTCGCCGCCACCGACGTTGCTCGGATTGGTGATAACCCGGACTCGCGAATCTTCACTGGCTATTTTAGTGACAATATCCAGAGTATTATCCGTTGAGCTATCGTTAACAAGGATAATCTCAATCTCTTTTAAAGACTGGGCTAACACCGTAGTAAGCGTCTCAGCAATATATTCCGCGGCGTTATGGACAGGGATAATAACGGATACAATAACGTTACTTGATTCATCAGACATTCAATCACCTTCAAAATAAGAGGCACGCAATCATTAAACTCATCATGCGTTTGCTGAGCAGTTACATAGCTTAAAATGCAACCGCTTCGGAGGTGTTTGATTTACATGAAGCTGTAATCTCTTGCGTTACATCATCCCTGAACCACATCATGATAAGTCTTTAAGGTCTTGCTAATGATCATACCGCTAGAAAACTTATCCTGAACGCGTTGCCGTCCTTTGATACCCATCTCTACTCGTGCTTTGGGATTGGCTAACAAGAATTCAAGCTTATCGGCCAGCTCCTGCGGAGAGTTACTTTTCACGATAATGCCGTTATCGTTATTAATGATCAGGCTATCGCAGCCGCCAACATCGTAGGCAATGCAGGCCCGGCCAACCGAGGAAGCTTCAAGCAGAATACGCGGCACGCCTTCGGAATAGATCGAAGGTAATGCCACGATGTTCGACTCCTCGATCAAGTCGCAGACGTTAGAGCTGTGACCCAACCAGTTAATCAGACCTTCTTTATGCCATTGCTGGATCACCGCAAGGGATATGGCATCCTTATCGTTTTCAACGAGTATCCCGGCAACGTTTAGCGTAAAATGAATATTTCTTGCTTCGAGGATTTTCTTGGCTTCAATTAAATCCCCGAGCCCTTTACTCCAGAGCATTCTGCTGGCAAACAGCACAACCGGAACGTCACGCTCCTGCTCCAGAGAATATTTATAGATCTCCGGATTGATACCCGCGCCATCGATGACAATAGTCTGCTGATAGTCAATCCCGACAAAACCCGCCAGTTTTTTACGATCTTTATCGTGCTCAAACATAAATATACTGCGCTTATTACTGGCAATACATTTGTAGGCCATGATGGTGATATTGCGCAATAGCTTAAGCAAACCCGTATCACCTGAAAATACACGACCCAGACCGACAAAACTCACGATGACTGGACGGTTGTTTGTCCTGGACAGGAGCCCACCGATCAGACAGGGTTTAATAGTGATACAGTGTAAAAGGTCGGGATTAATTTCTTTAATGAGCTTTCGGGAGGCAAAAAAGGCCCGAAAGAAAGTTAATGCATTAAATGATTGAGCATCAAGTGGGACATTATGACACTTAAAACCGAATGTTTTAAATTTATTCAGCACTTTACCGTCGACAAAATGACTGATGATGTGAATCTCATAACCAGCATCTCGGGCGGCGATCGCACGATCAATCCAGTGCAAATCAAAATACCAATCCGAGTTTATGAAATAACACAGTTTTTTCATTGCTATATCCACTTAATGATTCTTACCGCTGATTCCTTTTACACCATGGATAATTCCACGACGCAAGTATTTAAAATATAACAATTTATTGCGTTGCCATGGCAATATTGATACATATTTAATCAACCGTAAAAGGATTGAGAGACGGCTAAAAATGGCAACTCGCGGAAAAATTCTCTTCGCCAAAATAAGATTTCGACAAAGATAATAAACCTTCCATTCGGGAACAATACATTTCCCCTGGATACTCACATCGTGGGTAAAGATGACCTCGGGAGAATAGCGAATAGCTTCGCCATCTAATGTCAGCTGATAGCCAAAATAGAGATCGTCAAAATATAAAAATAACTCGTCGTGAATACTGTGGAGACGCTTTTGCAGCACATCTCGCTGAATAATCATACCGACAAAGGAAACCGTCTGTACCGCACACGCCCGGGAAACCGACGGAAGAAACTCCGCAGGATTTCTGATGTAGCGTAATGTGTCCATAAACGATGACGGAACTTTGGCAAAAGGCATGTTCATCGGACAGGGTTGCCCCTGAAGATCCTTGACCAAAGCGGTGAACACCCGACAGTTAGCCTTTTCTAGCTGGGCAAATTTTTCCAGCGCATCGCTCTCGGGCCAGGCGTCATCATCGTAAAAGAAAACCCAGTCGCTATCGACGTTGTCGCATAAATATTGACTCCCGGCCTTAAAGCCACCCGCGCCACCGCTGTTGGATGGCAGATTAAGAACAATCACTCGCGGGTCGCTAAGGGTGGCTAACCAGGCCTGGGTTCCATCCGTGGACCCGTTATTGACAACAACGATCGCTGTAAAATTTAATTTCACCGTGTTGGCAATAGTCAGCTTTAACTTCTCTAAACGATTATACGTGACTATTAATGCGGAGCAATTCATCGCACAGAAACCGTAAATACTGGCATAGACTCATTACTGCTAAGGGAGGACAAGTACTTATCGGCTGTATTTAATGCTTCTGCGATAGTGACATCCATATCCAGATATCGATAGGTTCCAAGGCGGCCAACAAACGTCATATTCTTTTCATTTTCCGCGAGGGACAAATATTTATCGAGTAAAGCCATCTCTCCCATCTGACGAATCGGATAATAAGGGATATCCTTTTCGCCACATTCGCGGCTGTATTCCTTGTAACAGACCGATCCCTCATGGGATTCCCAGGGCGAAAAGTACTTATGTTCAGTGATACGGGTATAAGGAACATCCAGCGAGCAGTAATTCATTACCGCGCAGCCCTGATAATCGCCCTGCCAGGTGAATTTTTCAAAATCCAGAGTACGATAGCCCAGGCGACCATATTGATAGGAATAAAAAGCATCCAGCGGCCCGCTATAGAACACGTGATCGTACTGTTCTCTCTCTTCAGCGTTAAACGATTGCTGAAGTTCGATGGTAATATTTTCATGATTGGCGATTGACTCAATCATTTTCGTATAACCCAGTTTCGGCATGCCCTGAAATCTGTGGTTAAAGTAATTATCATCGTAGTTAAAACGAACCGGCAGACGCTTAAGAATCGACGCGGGAAGCTGCGAAGGCTCCATCCCCCACTGTTTGATGGTATAGCCCTTGAAGAACGCCTCATAGAGCTCTTTGCCGATAAAACGCAGAGCCTGTTCTTCAAAGGTCTTCGGTTCCAGGATCGAACTGTCCCCTTTTTCGGCAATAAGCGCCCGGGCCTCATCTGGCGAACAGGTCTTCGCAAAAAACTGGTTGATGGTATGCAGGTTGATCGGCAGAGAGAACACCTGGCCATTCACGGTTGCTTTGACACGGTTCACATACGGCATCATCTCAGCGTGCTGAGTCACATAGTTCCACACTGTTTCATTATCGGTGTGAAAGATATGCGGGCCATAAACGTGAACCATAACGTCGGTTTGCGGATCGCGCGCATCATAGGAGTTACCGCCTATGTGGTCACGCTGGTCAATAATTCTGATGTGATGACCTTGTTCAGCGAGCTGGCGTGCGATAACCACACCGGAAAAACCCGCTCCGACGATGAGAATATTTTTACTGTTCATAATATAACTCCAGCAGCCTTAACCAAGAATTGAGCGTCTAACTTTATAGTAGTATTTTGTTATCGTGTTTCGCCTCGGTGAACCAACAGGAGCATATTTATTGAGGAAAGGCATCAACGCTTTTTTGATCTTAGTCTGAAGCAGAACTGGCGTTTGCACTGCAGTTTGCGCAGGACTTGATGAATTTACCGGAGATAACTGACGGAAATAGGTCTCTTTTTCCCATGGCGTATTGATGACGTTTTCCAGGAAATCGTCATAAAAGTCAACCTTGTCCGTATTCCACGGTTTATTCTCCCCGGCATAGTGAATCATATTCGGATTCTTTCTGGCTTTTAAAAAGCGCATATATGTTGCGAACTGGAGATTGGGGAAAAAATCATCCGTATTGCCATTACCGTGATAGACATTCCACTCCAGCGGTAAAAACTCAACCCGGCCATAGAAGACTTTGTTCATGATGTCCTGGTCGAGGAACCAGTACTTCTTCTCTTTGAGCGTCTTAATCAGCGCGGAGAAGGTATCTTCCTGCACCATCTGGGCAACGTTAAAAACGATAATTCCCGCCTGGAAATACTCATCCGGATTGGTCATTTTAAGCGTTTTTTGCAGATACTCGCCGGCGGGCATCACGCCATCTGCCGACTCCGACATCGCACCAAACTTGACGAAGCCTTCCATCACGATATCTTTAACGGCGGCAACAAGGTTTGTGCCGAGGTCGACATTAAGCAAAGTCGCAAGATCGGCCTTCACCACAGTATCGGAATCGATAAAAATGACCTTCTCATATTCACGGAAAAGCTGCGGAATAAACAAGCGAGCGTAGGTTGATGCGCTAAAGTGTGCGCGGGTATGTACGCCATTCAATTCAGTAAAGGCATTCACATCAAAGAAACGCAGTGAAAAGTTTTGCTGTCCCGAGACCAGTTTTAGTAAGCGCTGTTTGTTAAGGTTACTCACCTTATTTTCCAGCACAACAATATCGTAATGGGTGTTTTTATCAGAATGGCGAACAATGGAGTTGATTAAGGCTCCACCGCTGATGGCATAGTTGTCATCAAAACTGATGACTATCGGCGCAGCGTGAGGAAAAACCGGTTCCAGCTTGCCGTTGAATGTCTCATTCGTCACGAAAGTGCGCTGAAGTTCTTTAACTTTCAGGGCCCGGTCTTGCTGCTGCTTAATAATATAAATGTTAAAAAGACGCTCAGCAATATGTCCAATAACACGCTTTTCTTGCGCGTTATAATTATTCATAGAGATGCGGCTTTCAAGATTAGTCAAAATCGCGAAGAGCCATTCTGAATAATCTACGAACATATCTTTGTGCATCACAAACATGTTCGTATAATAGCCATCTGTGGCATTGTTAAACTGCTGAATAGCCGCTTTATAATCCGGATAAAGCTCTTCGACAACCTCCAGGGCAGCCAGATAGTCCTTTATATGTAAAAACTCACCTTTCTCATAATGATCGAGGTTATTTTTACTGCCGGCAGAGGTCACAGACCACTTCTTTGGTAACAGCAGGTCAAACCCTGAAATACAATCCTGGATTGCCGTGTCGGTTAAACCAAACTGCTTTTCATACTCTGCATCAATAACGGGTGAATTAACGACGCCCCAATTATCTTCGGGAAAGCTCTGCTCTGAGGAAAAGTTCAGATGTCGGCGATAATGCATAAAGCCGACATAATCAGAAAGAGATTCATTTTTCCAAACCCAATAATGTGCTGTTAACTCACAGTAAAAGGGGTTTTTAAAAGAAATATTATCACCTGTATCATCGCCAATACAGCCGATATCATTATAGGAGTTGGCTTTACCCACATGTAATGGTTTGATAATCGATGCATTAAGGAATGCGCTCGGCTTATGATGACAGGTATAGATCTTAATACTATTCATTTAATTACCAGATTTAGGTCATTGCTTGTTTATAAAGTTCGATGATTCTTTCAGCGGAACCGATTTCCCGCATACGGTGATTTTCGATCCAGACAACCCGATCGCATATCTTTTCCACATCACTCATGTTGTGGCTAACAAACAATATTGTCACGCCACGATTTTTGAACTCTTTAATCGTCTTGATACATTTGGCCTGAAAAGAAATATCGCCAACGGCAAGCACTTCATCGATAATCAAAATATCAGGCTCAACTTGACTGATAACAGAAAAACCAAGCTTCGCTAGCATACCGCTAGAATAGACGCGGATCGGCTCATCGATAAATTCCCCTAATTCGGAAAATTCAATGATGCGCTCCATTCGCTGCTGCACCTCTTTACGGCGTAACCCAAGAAGTGTGGCATTAAGAAAAATGTTCTCGCGCCCCGTCAATTCTGGATGAAAGCCGCCGCCCAGCTCAAGCATTGAAGCGACTCGCCCACGCGTGGTGACCGATCCTTTTGTGGGTTTTATCACGCCGGCAACCAGCCCCAAAGATGTGCTTTTGCCTGCGCCATTTCGCCCGATGAGCGCAACGGCCTCTCCTTTACCGACCGTAAAAGAAACATCCTGAATAGCAAGATATTTGCGGCCCTTCAGTAATTGAAATGCTCTTTTGGGATGAAATATTAAATCTTTAATACCTGAGCCAATATGATGGTAAAGTGGATACTCTTTTGTCACATTATTAAAATCAATTACTGGTTCCATCACAAGATCTCTGCAAAGCGATATTTTAATTTATTAAAAATACTCAGACCGATAACCGTCAGCACTATACCCGTCAAATATAATACTGAAATATGCTCATAGTTTAAAACCCCATCCATAAATAAGTTGCGCCAGCTTAAAATCATACTCGCCAGAGGGTTATAGTCAATAACCCAGCTATAGTTTGCCGGAATCATATCGGATGCGTATAAAATTGGCGTGCAGTAGAACATCAACATAATACCGAGAGTCACAAATCTTTCCAGATCTCTAAAAAATAGATTTAACGTTGAAAAGATTATGGATATGCCAAAAGTGAATATCACCTGCCCGATAGCAATGAGCGGTATTCCCCACAGCCACGAAAGCGAAGGACGCATACCGTATACAAAAAGAAAAGCGACGATGACAGGAATGGTACACAAGAAGTGTAACCCTTCCATCATGACATTACTGAGCGGGATAACTGAGCGCGGAAATACAGTTTTTTTAATAATTTGCGCATTAGCAATAAATGAAAAAAGTGAATTTGTTGCTGAGCTTGCAAACCACTGCCAGGGAAACAGCCCCGTTATTAGAAAAAGGGTATAATTAGGTATCTGAACACGCATGATCAGTTTGAAAATAAAATAGTAGATCATCGCAAAAAGCAAAGGATTGGCAATTGACCATAAATAACCAAACACGCTACTTTTATACCGTACCTTTAGATCTTTATTAGTGATAACAACAAGCAGGTCAAATAAATACCCTAGATTATACTTCATTTTTATACTCATAAATTATTCTACGAAATTTTAAGCATTTTGTTATGCACTTTAGATTTCGCGTTGTAGCTGACTAAACCCCCGTCAGCTGCGATAGCTCTAACGCCCGAACTTATAGATTGCCGGTAGATACCGTGACTTGAGCATACGAGCTGAAAACCTAAGCACATAGATTAAAGCAAGATTTTCCCGAGTTTTGTCTCCGCTTTAATGCATTGGCAGCAGCCGACCATTGTAGATCTTGCATACCGAACCATTGTAGATCTTGCATACCGAACTGGGACAAGTGAGATGCTGACCTGGAGATGACCAGTTAATGTGCTGTTTCATGGCAAACAGTAAAAACTGCTATTTTACAGTCAGATACCCCCTCCCCTTAATGTTATGAGATAGCTTTAAATCACGCTACCGCCCTTGGCTGTCGCAACCAAACTGCGTAATGATTCATCTATCTTGTCTGTCAAAACCTCCAGCGCCTGTTATCACAACCACAGCGCACTGGCTCAACGCCGTCCTGACGTTAAACAGCGGCTGTCGAAAAAGTGGCCGCCCGTGACACCGGGTGTTGCTCGCTTGAAAACGATAAAGATTCAAGCAGGGGCACACTCTCGCTGTTTGCTTTCGCCTCATCCATCAGGAATTTCTCAATTCGCTCATCCGACAAGCCTGTTTTTCATGCGCCAGAGGGCTCTGTCTCCGTTATCTACCCATTCATCTTCTGATGAATCAGCGCAAACTGTGCTCCAATATTGATTGAAATGACGCCAACAATCAGTTTAGTGTCATATTTAATGCTGCGCACAGGATAGCTGATTAAGCTGACAACACAATGGTCATGCAAATGAGCAGCAGCATTATAGCGCTGGTCTATAGGAATAAAAATGAAAATACGTTGCCAATCAATTCATATTGCAAATGATTCAGGAGGTAAACATAATTTAAACAAAATTCGACAACAAAAATAACCACTTGATTTAAAAAGGAAAACCTTAAAAACCCGCCTTCGATGTGAAATAATTGTAAACTCAAACATAAAATCAATTTTAATCTGCGTTATTTCTCCGGGGCATAAACCATCCGGGCAGAACAGGGAATCCTGAGTACGCGATCAAACCATACGCAATCATTACCTTGCTAATCATAAAGCACAGATAATGAATTTCATTCAAACTACAGAACGCCAGTACAAACCCATTGATATCCGGACGCCAGCGCTTCCCCAACGAACATATGAACATAATCAGCAACGGTAAAGCAGGTGATCCACGCGGCAAGCCAGTGTAAAATCAACGAATAGATAGCGGGACACAGTCACCCCAGAGGATGAATATGAAATTTTTAGTAACTGGAGCCGCAGGATTCATCGGCTTTCATACCTGCAAGCGCCTTCTGGAGGCGGGTCATGAGGTTGTCGGCCTCGACAACATGAACGACTATTATGACGTCAATCTTAAGCAGGCCCGTCTGGATTTACTGCAATCTCCCCTGTTCAGTTTTCACAAAATCGATCTCGCGGATCGTGAAGGTATTGCCCGGCTTTTTGCTAACGAGAAATTTAACCGAGTGATCCATCTCGCCGCGCAGGCAGGAGTTCGCTACTCCCTGGAAAACCCGTTCGCTTATGCTGACGCTAACCTGATTGGTTATCTGAACATTCTTGAAGGCTGCAGACACAACAACGTTGAGCATTTGCTCTATGCCTCATCCAGTTCGGTCTATGGCCTGAACCGTAAAATGCCGTTCTCTACGGAGGATTCGGTTGATCATCCGGTTTCGCTGTATGCCGCCACCAAGAAAGCGAATGAACTGATGGCGCATACCTACTCGCATCTTTATGGCATTCCAACCACCGGACTGAGATTCTTCACCGTCTACGGCCCGTGGGGCCGTCCGGATATGGCGCTGTTCAAGTTTACGAAAGCCATGCTGGAAGGCAAGAGTATTGATGTCTACAACTACGGCAAGATGAAGCGCGACTTCACCTACATTGACGATATCGTTGAGGCGGTTGTAAGGATGCAGGACATTATCCCGCAGCCTAATCCGGAATGGACCGTTGAAACGGGTTCACCAGCGGACAGCTCGGCGCCATACCGGGTGTATAACATCGGGAATAGCTCACCGGTTGAGCTCATGGATTACATCACTGCTCTGGAAGAGGCTCTGGGGATGGTGGCGGAGAAAAATATGATGCCGATACAACCTGGCGATGTGCTGGAAACCAGCGCAGATACCAGGCCGCTGTATGATGCGGTGGGATTCAGGCCACAAACGACGGTTAGCCAGGGAGTGAAGAACTTCGTTGACTGGTATAAAGCTTATTACAAGGCGTAGTCATATCAGGTATTGTGGATTTAGCCGCAGCAGAACGCTACTGCGGCTTTTTTATATCTGAAATGGTCATTGGATAAACTTATCCATCCTGCTGAGAGTTGAGAGACGTAATTTATTTATGGCCTGCCGCTGAAAACCACACAAAACCCAAACGTAGATTTAACACGAAGCAAACAAAACCTTCATCAAACTCTCATCTAAGCCACTCCCATTACCCTCACTGAAGAGCATTACCTTATAAAGCAAACAATCCCCAGCTTATCAGGCTGCCAGCAAAGTCGGCCACAGCGCTATTGTTCAACATAACGGTAATGAAAAAGTTTTTTCCACTTTTCTCTAAAAAAAACCACAAACACCATATAGGAATTTTCTTAAATTCAGGCTATGTTAAGCAGGCAAAGGCATGCTTTTGCAGAGATATTAGTTCGCAGGCAAATGGATTTATAACATTCCTTTCATTCTGGTACGCATTATGGCAAACATAATTTTCTTAGCAGTTGCTGCCATCCTGTTGATTGTTTCAGTCTATTTTCTGATTTCTTATATCAAAGATCAGAAAAAGACCAAGCTGACTTTTAACAAACGAAAGTGGTGAAAAGAAAACTTAATATAATTATAATACAGGCATAGGAAATAATAATATAAGAATAAAACACTGCCAGCGGTGGAGATACGCATAGTCTTTACAGCTGGCATTGGATATCTTTTAAAATAAAAATGTCATATTAAACTGATACTATACCCTTAGTACCAGCACGCTATTCTCATGGCCATGAATGTGGCTTGCGTTTGCTATGCCTGCGCCCTTCCCTTGAAAGATCCCGCCCCTCCCCGTTTAAATATCAATCAACGCCTCACCGCAACGCAGTACGCCTGAGAGCCCGGGATCCAGAAACAACAAAAGCCTGCAAGCAGGCTCTGTTTTACCTTCCGGCGCTTATCTCCAGCGTCTACATCACAGTGACGGTAGCTCTTCACAAGGTGAATTTAACATATCCGACCTCAATGGTTGGGACAAGATGATCGATTGAAGAATTTAAGCGAGGTCACGTTTTTTAATGAGTTGAGTCGGGAAAGAGGAGCAAAACGATTTGTCGGGCGAATAGCTGAACCCTTCAGGAGAGAGGAGAACTCTGGCCGACAGCGCATCTCCCGGCCAGAGGGGGGATTTAGTCACTACCGAACAAATCGCGGGTATATACTTTGTCAGCGACATCCGACAGCTCTTCAGCCATTCGGTTTGAGACAATCACGTCAGCTTCTTGTTTGAACGCGTCGAAATCGCGAACTACGCGGGAATTAAAGAACTCATCTTCCTGCATAACCGGTTCGTAGATAATGACCGGGATACCTTTGGCTTTGATACGCTTCATGATGCCCTGAATTGAGGAAGCTCGGAAGTTATCGGAGCCACTCTTCATGATCAGGCGATAGATACCAACCACTTTAGGCTTGCGCGCCAGGATAGAGTCAGCGACAAAATCTTTACGCGTGCGGTTAGCATCGACGATGGCACCGATGATGTTATTCGGTACAGATTCGTAGTTTGCCAGCAGCTGCTTGGTATCTTTCGGCAGGCAGTAGCCGCCATAGCCAAAGGATGGATTGTTATAGTGATTACCGATTCGCGGATCGAGACACACGCCTTCGATGATCTGCTTACTGTTCAGACCCTGGCTTTCAGCGTAGCTGTCCAGTTCATTAAAGTAGGCTACGCGCAGCGCCAGGTAAGTATTGGCGAATAACTTAATCGCCTCAGCTTCGGTGGAGTCAGTAAACAGCGTCGGGATATCCTGCTTAATCGCGCCTTCTTTCAGCAGATTAGCAAAACGCTCCGCGCGTTCTGAACGTTCGCCAATGACGATACGAGACGGGTGCAGGTTGTCATAAAGCGCGCGGCCTTCACGCAGAAACTCAGGAGAGAAAATGACGTTATCAATGCCCAGGCGCTCTTTAATATCACGCGTAAAACCAACGGGAATTGTGGATTTAATAATCATTACCGCGTCTGGGTTAATCTCGGTGACATCACGAATAACGGCTTCAACGGTCGAAGTGTTGAAGTAGTTCGTTTTCGGATCGTAGTCAGTGGGCGTAGCGATAATGACATAATCTGCATCACGATAGGCATCATGCTTGTCAGTTGTCGCGCGAAAATTCAACGGTTTTTCCGCCAGATATTCCTGGATCTCCTTATCGACAATCGGAGAAATCTTTTGGTTAATCATATCAACTTTGGATTGAATGATATCCAGCGCCACCACTTCGTGGTTTTGCGCAATCAGGATGCCATTCGATAAACCAACATAACCGGTACCGGAAATAGTAATTTTCATTCGATCACACTTTAATCAGTTAACTGGACGGCGGCATATTAGCCACCCTGGTAATCAACGCTTGTGGCGGTTTTACTCTCAGAAAGATGGGAAGTCAAGAAAGAGCCATAAGGTTATGCATAATTCCATACATCAACCCTATGGCTCTAAACAGAATAAATTCTATTTAAGTAAAGCTAATATTTCTTCTGTTTTAGCCTTCATTAATTCATCATCAGCTTTTGACTCGACGTTGAGGCGCACTACCGGCTCGGTGTTTGAGCTGCGCAGGTTAAAACGCCACTCCGGATATTCAATACTGATGCCGTCGGTGGTGTCCACGTTGACGGCATCCGGTTCATAGCGCTCACGGATGCGCGCAATTGCCGCCGCCGCATTCTCCAGCTTGCGGTTAATTTCCCCGGAGGCCGGGAACGCGGCCTGTCGGTCCGCCACCAGCGCCTTCAGCGGGCTGTTCTTCAGACACAGCAGCTCCGCCACCAGCAGCCACGGGATCATCCCGCTATCGCAGTAGGAGAAGTCGCGGAAATAGTGGTGTGCACTCATCTCCCCGCCATAAATCGCATCTTCTTGACGCATCCGCTCTTTAATAAACGCATGCCCGGTCTTCGACATCACAGGAGTGCCGCCGCTGCGGGTTACCATATCCACCGTATTCCACGTCAGGCGCGGGTCATGAATGATACGGGCGCCAGGCTGCTTCTGCAGGAACGCTTCCGCCAGCAGGCCAACAATATAATACCCTTCGATAAATTCTGCATCGTTATCAAACATAAAGCAGCGGTCGAAGTCGCCGTCAAAGGCGATACCCATGTCCGCACCGTGCTCGCGCACCGCATCCGCGGTGTCCTGCCGGCACTCCGGCAGCAGCGGGTTCGGAATACCATTCGGGAAGTTGCCATCCGCCTGGTGATGCACCTTAATAAAAGTCACCGGCACGCCTGCAGCTATAAAACGTTTTTCTACTTCATCAATCACATGACCGGCGGCGCCATTGCCGGAGTTAACCACCAGCTTCAATGGGCGGGTGAAACTGGCCAGGTTCACGTAGCCCATCAGGTGATCCACGTACTCCTGTAGGACCGATATCTGACGCAGGGTGCCGCGACGGGAAGCATCCACCGGCGCAAACTGATTCTCTTCCGCCAGGCGCTGGATATCGCGCAGCCCGGTGTCCCCGCTGATGGGCTTCGCGTTTTCACGCACCAACTTCATGCCATTGTAGTTCATCGGGTTATGGCTGGCCGTCACCTCTATCCCGCCGTCCACGCCCAGGTGGAAGGTAGCGAAGTAAATCTCTTCGGTACCGCTCAGACCAATGTCCAGCACGTCGGTGCCGGCGTCCATCAGCCCGCGGGCCAGGGCCAGCTTCAGCGACTCGCTGGTGAGGCGCACATCGCCGCCCACGACGATCGTTTTTGGTTTCAGGAATTCGCCATAGGCTCGTCCAATGCGGTAGGCAATATCTTCGTTTAATCCTTCGCCCAGTTCGCCGCGAATATCGTAAGCTTTAAAACAGTTTAATTTTGCCATCTATTCAATCCTTAAATACAAATTAGCAACGACCATACTGGTCTTTAATACGGATAATGTCGTCTTCGCCCAGATAGGAGCCGGACTGGATCTCCAGCACTTCCAGCGGGATACGCCCCGGATTCTCGAGGCAGTGTTCGGCGCCGATGGGAATAAAGGTCGACTGATTTTCAGTCAGCAGGAACTGCTTGCCGTTGACCGTTATCTGCCCCGTCCCAGCGAGGATCACCCAGTGCTCGGCGCGGTGATGGTGCATCTGCATGGAGAATGCTCCTCCCGGCTTGACGGTGATACGGTTAACGTTAAAGCGCGGTGTCTGTACCACCACGTCACTGCGTCCCCACGGACGGTAAATTTCACGGTGACGTTTATATTCACTACGCTGGTTGTTCTTCAGGTATTCCACGACTTTTTTCACATCCTGAGCGCGGTTTTTATTCATTACCAGAACCGCGTCTTTAGTGCTGACGATCACCAGATCCTCCACGCCGATAGCCGCCACCAGCTTTTCATCACTGTTGATGTAACAGTTCTGACTGTTGTGCACCCAGGCATCGCCGTTCAGCACGTTGCCAAGCTCATCTTTGGGGCTAACGTCCCACAGCGCTGACCAGGAGCCTACATCGCTCCAGTCCGCATCCAGGCCCACTACCACCGCATCAGCGGTCTTTTCCATCACAGCATAGTCCACGGACTCGTCAGGACAGGTGCTGAATACGTCATGCGGAATACTGATAAAGTCGCTGCCGCTGTCAGCAGCCTTGACAGCTTCCGTGCAGACTTCGAGGATATCCGGGCGGAATTTTGCCAGTTCAGATAGGTACTTTTTCGCCCGGAACATAAACATGCCGCTGTTCCAGTAGTATTCGCCGGAAGCCAAATAGGTCTCTGCATGCTCCAAGTCGGGCTTCTCAACAAAACGAGCTACTTGATAAGGGGCATGCTCCCCTTCCCCCAGCGCTTCGCCTCGTTGAATATAGCCATAGCCGGTTTCCGGGGTGTTCGGTACAATACCGAAAGTAACCAGATGGTCAGCCTGCGCGTACTGCTGCGCCACGCGGATGGCGTCGTGGAAGACATGCTGATTATTGATAATGTGGTCCGCTGCAAGGACAAGCATCAGCGGGTCTTCGCCACTCTGCGTTGCCTGCAATGCCGCAAGGGCGATAGCCGGCGCCGTGTTGCGGCCTACCGGCTCAAGGACGATATTTTTCGACAGCTTATTGAGCTGCCTTAGCTGTTCAGCAACCAGAAAGCGATGTTCTTCATTGCAGATAACCATGGGCTCATGAATATCCAAGCCGGAGAGGCGTGAGATGGTTTCCTGCAACATGGAGTTCTGCCCGTACAGTCGGAGAAACTGCTTGGGATAGAGTTCACGGGACATTGGCCACAGGCGGCTACCGGTGCCACCCGCCATAATCACAGGAAGTAACATGATAAAATCCTTAATAAATATTAAATGTGACGTGATGGAAGTAATATCTTCTTTATTTGCAAACTCAATTAAAAGTGCAAATAAAGAAATACCACATAAACAAGAAAGGAATAAACTACTACAGGTTCAATCAATAAATTAAATACGATTTGATATTTTTGAATTAAAAAACAACCTGGCTCTTGCCAGGTTGTATGTCATCTAATTAATCAATCCACTCGGTGTGGAACACACCTTCTTTATCGGTACGCTTATAGGTATGCGCGCCGAAATAGTCACGCTGCGCCTGAATCAAGTTAGCAGGCAAGACTGCAGAACGATAGCTATCGTAGTAGGCGATGGCCGCAGAGAACGTCGGAACCGGAATACCATCCTGAACTGCGTATGCAACAACATCGCGCAGGGCTTGCTGATAATCATCGGCGATCTGCTTGAAGTATGGCGCCAGCAGCAGGTTGGCAATACCGGCATTCTGCTCATAGGCATCAGTAATCTTTTGCAGGAACTGAGCACGAATGATACAGCCGGCACGGAAGATTTTCGCAATCTCACCGTAGTTCAGATCCCAGTGGTATTCATCAGAAGCCGCGCGCAGCTGGGAGAAGCCTTGAGCGTAAGAGACGATTTTGCCCAGATACAGAGCACGGCGAACTTTCTCAACGAACTCCGCTTTATCGCCTGCACTCTTCGCCTGCGGTCCGGTAAGAACTTTCGAAGCAGCCACACGTTGATCTTTCAGAGAAGAGATGTAGCGAGCGAATACAGATTCAGTTATGAGTGACAGCGGTTCACCGAGGTCAAGAGAGCTTTGGCTGGTCCATTTACCGGTACCTTTGTTTGCCGCCTCATCGAGGATCACGTCGACCAGGTATTTACCCTCTTCATCTTTTTTGGTGAAGATGTCTTTAGTGATGTCAATGAGATAGCTACTAAGCTCACCTTCATTCCATTCGGTAAAGGTTTGCGCCAGCTCTTCATTAGAAAGCGCCAGACCGCCTTTCAGTAAAGCGTAGGCTTCTGCAATAAGCTGCATATCACCGTATTCAATACCGTTGTGAACCATTTTGACATAATGACCAGCGCCATCGGCACCGATATAAGTTACGCACGGCTCACCGTCTTCAGCGACAGCAGCAATCTGCTTGAGAATTGGAGCAACCAGTTCATAAGCTTCTTTCTGCCCGCCAGGCATGATCGAAGGACCTTTAAGAGCCCCTTCTTCACCGCCGGACACGCCGGTTCCGATGAAGTTAAAACCTTCAGCAGAAAGCTCACGATTACGACGTATCGTATCCTGGAAGAAAGTGTTACCACCATCGATAATGATGTCACCCTTGTCCAGGTAAGGCTTCAGAGAGTTGATGGCACTATCAGTGCCTGCGCCCGCCTTCACCATTAACAGGATACGGCGTGGAGTTTCGAGCGACTCAACAAACTCTTGCACTGTATAATGTGGGACCAGTTTCTTGCCCGGATTCTCGGCAATCACTTCTTCAGTCTTTTCACGGGAGCGGTTGAAAACGGAGACGGTATAACCGCGGCTTTCGATGTTGAGCGCAAGGTTACGCCCCATCACTGCCATACCGACAACCCCGATCTGTTGCTTGGACATTACTTACTCCTGTCAGGTGTGGTCACTGCGACAAGTACGTCGCTGTTTTAAAGCATATTACATGAAACTTACATTAGGGTGTAGAAATTAACTAATAACAAATTCATAAAATGTTGCCAATAACACACTCTCAATAAATTAAAAATAAATCAAAATGACTTTTGAAATTAATGATATTAACCCTTGCATATCTTCTATATAAGAACGGTCATTTAAAACTTATATAATATAACAATCAAGCTTACTCCACTTATTATAAAACATCCTTTGACACTATACAACATCTGTCACCCCTTAAAAGCAATAGGGTGAATCTCATAAGGCGTAGATTATAATTAGCTAAATAGTTCGTTAATGAAATGCATTTACTCCAGAGTCAATGTCTTTATTTAGAAAAGGATATCATTATAATAAGTATGGTGTATGCAATCAATAATACAATCCAGAACAACATTATTAAAAATATCCACACCCTCTCAATATCATTAAATTAAAATCATTTCAGCGAGACTAGTTTCCTTAAGTTAAACGCTCCTCTGTGAATTTTTAAAATAACTCCATGATTAAAAAAATAATTCATTATTGTCAGAGATAAAAGTTCAACAATCAATACGCTATAAGCAGCACCATACACACCAAAGAAATATACCATGACTGTTGAAATGGGTATACTTAAACTCAAGACTATGAGAGTCTTCTTCGATAAATATTTATATCCAGATAGCTTCACTATATATCTATTGGATATAAAACCCATAGCAGTTATAACAGTTGATACACATAATATAATTATGACTCCATAGGAATGGATGTATTGTTCCCCATAGAGTAATAAAATTACTTTCTTACCAAAAAAATAAAAAAAGAGAGGGAAAACTGACAAGGTAATAAAAACAAAAGATAGCAAACCTGACGTTTTATCCATGGCTTTCAGCTCATCTTTTTCAGAATATATCTTTGACAGAAAAGAAATAGCAAGCGCATTACCTATGAAAACCCATGCAGTCCCAAGCGTCAGAGCAACAGAGTAGATACCAAGCTCATAGCTACCTTTGAAATAAGAAAGTGTAAATTGATTCACACGAGAGTAAAGAGTCATTGATACCGTTGAAATTACTAGCGGTATACCAGTTGTAAAAAGATATTTGTTATAGCGCCATTTGTGTTTTGCTTTAATTACAGATACTTTAGGTGTATATACGAGCCGAATTAAAAAGGGGATTAAAGTAGTTAGAACTATTGGTAAAGCCAAAAAATATACGGGCCATTCAAAAAAAGCAATAACATAACGTAAAATCAAACCAATTATTAATCCGAGCACGTTCGCAATAGTGTTGAATTTCGAGTTTAATGTCGCATCATTGTATATAGTAAACACGTCCATAGAAGTAAAAAAACATGCTACACATACAGAAATCAAAAAAACATAATTAATAAAATCGCTTTTATCATAAAAAAAAAGAAGTACAATCAAAGACAGTGTGAAATATATCCCCCCGCGGATAAGAAAAGTTGAATAAATCAATTTCAGACCAGATAATACTTTTTCCGAGACACGTTTAAAAATGATATTATCACATCCTAACTGAGCTATTACTTGAATAACTTGAAATATTGCAATGGCCAGAGCTAATTGACCAAACCTGGAAGGCCCAATGTATTTTGCAACAAATGATGTAACAAAAAACAAGCCAAATAACGTAACTAATTTTTCAGACATCATCCAAGTTGCGTTAATAATACTGTTTTTTTTCATTGCCATCCTTTACTGACATATAAATGAAGTTCAGTTGTTTTGTACAGAACACCTTTCAATATATAAAATCATAAATATCGAATATAACAAACCAATTAAAAAGTATAATTGCAGTTATATAGATTAAACAAAGCGACATTCATCTCACTTACATAAGTTAATAAAAAAATACTACCCAAATATTACAAATAAATATTTATTATAAATTCTTGACATTACTTCTTAGTTTGAATAGTTCGTATTTTTCATTAACATAATTTGATATTTCTTCATTAAATCTTTCAACAGAAAATTTTTCTGCATTACTCCTACAGTCATGATGATTATAATCCCCCTGATTTTTATCAAAAATATTTACTGCCTCTATTATATCAGCAACGGATTGCTCCTGGAAAAATATTCCTGTTGGTTTTTCAACACCAAGCGAACGAACAGTTTCCAGTGCCCCGCCTTTACCATATGCAATAACAGGAGTCCCGCAAGCTTGAGCCTCTACCGGAATAATTCCAAAATCCTCTTCTGCGGCAAAAACAAAGGCTTTAGCATTCTGCATATATTCCTGCATAACACTATCAGGTTGATACCCTAAAATTTCAACATTCTTTTTTGCTTTACTTTTTATTTTTTGCATTTCAGGACCATCCCCAATAACAATAAGTTTCTTATTGGGCATTTCCGAAAAAGCCTCTACTATCAAGTCAATTCTTTTATATGGCACCATACGGGATGCTGTAAAATAGTAATCATCTTTATTTTGATTTAAAACAAATTTATTTACATCAACAGGAGGGTAAATTACATCAGCCTCGCGTCCATATACTTTCTTGATTCGCCTTGCAATAAATTGTGAGTTTGCAATAAAATGATCAACGCCATTAGCGGTTCGACAATCCCATAATCTAATTTTATGTAATAACATGCGCGCAATGTAAGACTTTATACCTTTATCAAGGCCAGCCTCTCTTAAATATTGATGCTGTAAGTCCCATGCATAGCGAATTGGAGAATGAACATAGCTTATATGCAATTGATCTGGCCCTGTTAAGATGCCTTTAGCCACTGCATGGCTACTAGAAAGAATAATATCATGCCTTGACACATCCAATTGCTCTATAGCAAGAGGCATGAATGGCAAATATCGTTGGTAGTTTTTTTTAGCCTTAGGTAGTTTTTGAATAAAAGTAGTTGTAGCTTTTTTATTCATAAACCGAGTTCGAGATTCGTCTGAAAGAAAATCAATGACTGAATAAAGCTCGGATTGCGGAAATATTTTTATGAATTCTGCGACAACTTTCTCTGAACCAGCATAGGTTACTAACCAGTCGGCAACAAGGCCCACACTAACATTGTGAAACATAAATACCTCTATAAAAAACCTTAGAATATGACAACTCAAGAAATGTGCTTCAAAAAAAAATAATCTTTAGATATCTTCTATATTTTTACTTTTGTAAATAGCGAACCTTAAAGTTCATACTCATACCTCCCCGTAGCTATATAAAAGCGAATCCTCAGGTGTTATACTTATAAAAATAGAATATTCAATTGCTGCAAGAATTCATAAGCATGAAAGTCAAATAATAAACACTCTACTAATAGTAAAAAATCAGAATAGTTCAACTTTAATGAAAAAAATATTTATACGGCCACTTGAAATATTGACAACCCTATTTTTATCTATAAAGAGATGAGTAATACCCTTTTCGTATAAATAATTCAATTTATACTGCTCACCTTTCGCCGAAATTAAAGTTACATTACGCGGCTCTTTTCTAGTCACAAGAGAGTAGTGTAGTTGATTATATTTATTAACATCACTGAGCAACACAGCAATAATCACTTGTTTTTCATCAATTTTTACCCCAAAAAAATAATCAGCTGCATCTAAACTACTTTCCATATTACTTTTAACTTCTTGGTTCGCTAAATTTCCATTACCATACAGCATATTTAACAAAACAAGTTCATTACCATTCTCGGTGAGAACATTAGTTCTATCTCTCAGTGTTGTAGCTAAACCGTATTGTTTTTTATCACGACTAGCCCATGCAGGATACCAAAACACCTTATACGTATCTGATGTTTTCCAATTATGGCTAAGTGCCCAACTTATGATTTTAAGATATGAAGATAATAAATTTTGCGGCTTTGACGAGTATCCTAATTCACTTTGCCAAATTCCTTCTGCCATATTTGTTTGGATATACTTGTCATATAACTTTATATAAGATTTATAATCTCTATAATGAAAGTCTATTATATCCGTATATTTTATAGCACCCAAATGATCCAATACATAATCAAATTCACTTATAGAATTCGATAAGGGCCAGCCTCCAAAGACTACTTTACCTTTATTTTCCTTGATGATTTTTGCAGCAGGAATGTAGATGTTATTTACAAAATCTACATTGTTTCCTAACCAAAATTTTGCCTTCGACGTAGGCTCATTCCAAACTTGGAAAAAAGTGATATTAAAAGGATTCGCTCGATATCGTTTTACCGTAGCTGCAACAAAAGCATTCCAAGAAGAAATATCAAGGGGAGGTGATCCAATTTTACCTTTTAGTATTTTATTCCACTCGGGGACATATGCAAGAACAGGCAAAACGTCAAAGCCTGCTTCTTTAGCAGCAATAATTTCCTTATCATATTTTTCGAAATTATAACGTCCTTTAATTTTCTCTATATCGCTCCATGGCACATCAATTCTAACGATAGAAATCCCTTGTTTTTTCAAAAGTTCTGCAGATGTAATTCCATTAGCGCCATTGAAATCACTAAAAGTTACTGCAGATACTTGCTTAGCTAAACAAAGAGTTTGTAATAGACAAAATAACAGTACTGAGAATCTTGTCATCTGCTTTCCACCGTTAGTTAGATTTATTGAAGCTCACCAGTATATAATCGCCGAATACTGTTTTTGTAAGTCTTGTAAGAAAAACTATTCGGGTCATTAAGTTTATTCTTTCCTTTCATAGCCGCTGCTTGAGTGATGATGTTAGAAAGGTCATTATCTTCATAATCAAATTCATAATGATATAAAGTTTCTTTTGCGATTTCTGCTAAGCCTCCATAATTAGGGACGATAACAGGTAACCCAGCAGCGGCTGCCTCAATAATTGAAACTGGCGCATTCTCCAACCAAATAGAAGGCAAAACAAATATATGATACTTTGATATTTCTGTTACAAGAAGATTCCTATCTATAAATCCGTGAAAAATAACCTTTAGATCTTTTCGATATTTGATTGATTTAATAACTTCTGCCGATGGACCTGAACCGTAAAGATGTAACTGAATGGGTTCCTTAGTTTCTCTATTTAACTTATTAATAAATTCTACCAACCCTTTTTCAGGGGTCAAACGCCCAACATAAACAATATGAACACTATCATCATCAAACAGGAACTGCCGATCAGAATTAATTATACAAACAGGGTTTCTTATAACTCGTATTGGTTTAGTTATGCCGTAATTTAATAAGGTGCTTTTCATGAAATTGCTAGGGGAAATAATAAAGTCAAAGACATCATTTAACTTCAAAATCCGGTAGCATAGAAAATGTTGCATAATTTTGAGGACAGAGTGAGCATGTGAACGATGATCGAATTTCTTAAATAAGGTCAAATTCTTTCTGTTATGATCGAAATTAAACCTTTTACCATCTTTGAAGTATTGAAAACCACTATTAGGGCAAATAATATGGTAATCATGCGCCGTAAATATTACTTTAATTCTTTGATATTTTTTATATTTTTTTAAAGCGTATAAAATTGACGGGGATAAATAATGGTAGTAGTTATGCAAATGAACAATATCTGGTTTGAAATCATTTAGTTTCTGAAATAGTTGATTGCAACAAGAAATAGAGTATACGTAAGAAGCAATACTTGTTTTTTCTCGTGAGACAAAGGTATCATTTTGATATCCAAGCTCTTGAGAAACTGTGATTGTATCTCGTAAAACGGCCTCAGCACCACCACCCTCATAACTATCGGAAATATGCAATACTTTCATTTAGTAACCTTGTAAATTTTCTCTTTTATGTTGGGAAACTTTTTCTTTAATTTATATTTAAAAACCGATACCGATGTTGTCAAACTGAAATTGTTAAAAAAATCCACAAAACTAATATCAACATTTCTGTTGATTTTATCCTGAATAAAAAGATTGCGAAGATTATCCCTAGATAAAATATCTTTATGTTTTTCAATAAATAACTGATACCCTAGTTCTGCTTTTTTTGAATTACTTATTCTTCCTTCTTCATGATCAATATTCCACTGATAATTATATTTTTCAAGACGAAAGCCATTACCAATTTTGTGAGTAAGATTAATCCATGCATCATAGTCCTGCCATGCCGGCAGCGTTTCATCGAATCCTCCACTTTCTCTTAAAAAGGCGGTCTTTGTAAATACTTGATTCCCTACAATATTCTTTGAAAGTAATGTGTTAAGCGTAATAATGCGCTCATCGACCTTTTGCTTAAAAAGACCATTTGACGTTTTAGTAATATGCCCTGCACTTAAATAAGCATATTTATCCAAATGTGACGAATTAATAAAATCATGCAATCTAGATGACAGAAACTCATCATCATCATCTAATCCTGTTATATATTCTCCATCCGCAATATTAATTAATTTGTTTCTAGCGTAACAAGCTCCCATAGAAGATGGATTTTCAATGTATATAAAATCTGAAAATTTATCTTTGTATTGATTTATTATTTGTTGATAAGGTTCAGAAGAACCATCATTGCAAACTAAAACCTGGAAATTTGTGTATGTCTGAGCTAATAATGAATCCAGTGCTCTGGCTAACATTCTTGGGCGGTTATGCGTCGGAATATAAACACTGATCGATTTAGACATTTTTCTTCCTTAACGAAATACCGCGATGAGCTGATATGATTGAACATGGTGCAATATCAAAATCTATATAGCTCATAGCGCCTATAATAGAATCCTTACCTATTACTATTTCGCCAATAATACAGGCGTATGCTCCGAATTCGACGTTATCTTTTATTACAGGGCATTTAGTTTCGTGCCCTGTCTTACTATTATATTTATTACCAATCGTAATACCATGTCTTAAAATCACCCCACTACCCAAAACTGCGCCTGGGTTGATAATGATTGCTGTCGGATGGTAGATTTTGAGGCCCCAGCCGATTTTGGTTTTGGGCTTTATTTCTATTCCCCATAAGAATTCCACAAAAACATAATAAGATACAACAAACAGAACAAATATATATTTAAGGGGGTTTCTCGACTTACTGAAAAAAACAGATGCCAATCTATACAACATTATTATCAGCCGACTTTTTAGTACTGGTTGTGATTTCAATTCACTCACAAACATCTTAATCCATTCAATCATTTCTTTTCCTTCTTCCAAAAAATTTCAGATAACATATCCCGAATAAGATAAAGAATGGTATCATTTGCGAAGGGGTCGTTATACGATGCTCAGTCGCTGACGAAAATATGCAAGTCCAAAAAGCTAAGCTCAAAGCCATAAATATTCCAGGTTCCACATCTTTTAGTGCAACAATTTTTTTATTAATTTCGTTGAATAACAAAACGAACAGGCTATAACCTACAATGCCTAATTCAGCCAGAATTGTGAACGTTGAGTTATGAGCATGGGCTTCAGAGTGTCTCATAATTCCTCCCTCTTTAATTGCAACGAAATGAGGTATTACATCTAAATATCTGTAATATAAATCATCATAACTACCAAACCCCAGTCCTACTATTGGTGAGTGAATAAAATTATCTACTGCTCTTGGCCATAAGTAATATAACCGGTCGATAAAGGTGCCCACCCTTTGGAAATTTATCGTTTGAGCAGCACTAGAAACTGTATAATTTGCATTTTCAGACATAATTTTACCCATTGATACCCAAGTAGGGTATGTTTCGTATACTACAAAAAACTGAATGAGTAAAAATATGATAAATATGACATAAGGCTTCTTAAACTTTATTAGGGAATATCCAAAAGCAGCTATTATTGCTAGAATACTTCCGCGTGAATTTGTCATATACAGAAAGAAAACAAACATTAGGGCATAAAATAAATACAACTTGTTTTTTGTATGTAAAAATATACCTAAAGCCATTGCTCCAATTACTGAATAAAATCCACCAGCAGCATTGTGAGATAAAAAGAAAAAGTGATGGACAGTCGCTCCGCCTTCTTCTGGTACTTCTTTCGGCATAATTAAAAAAGCAATAAAAGAAGCTATCGAAAAAAGAACAAAAGATCGTTTTAGCCATTTATCCACATCAATATCAATACTCAGTGGTAAAAATATGAATACTAATAATATTAAATAGCTAATGATAAAGTTTCCATCTTTTCTATAAAAATCAAACTCAAAAAAAGAATTAGGATTATATAAAACTGTAGATACAATTACGTAGACATATAGCAATAACAAATAAAATTCAATTTTTTTAAATTTTAAAATTTCACTTCTGTAAAAAATCCCTACTATCGAAATAGGTGCTAATAATATTACAAGCACACTAATTGGTACATAGTTCGTTACAGAAAAAATCAATGATAATAATATTATCGCTTTTGAAAGTGTCCTCACATAAATTTCCTTTAAAACAAATCAATTACAATCAAACTTGTTTAAGTTAATAAGCACCATCTTTCTTAAGTACGACACCAACCGTTTTAAATAAGATCGCAATGTCATTCCACATTGACCAGTTTTTGACATACCAGGCGTCCAAATATACACGCGTGTCATAATCCACATCACTACGCCCACTAACTTGCCACAATCCGGTCATACCGGGCTTACTTAATAGATAATAATCTACTTCGTCATTATATCGTTCAAGTTCAGCTGTGATAATCGGTCGAGGCCCAACCAGGCTCATCTCACCTTTAAGTACATTGAACAGCTGAGGCAATTCATCAAGACTAGTTCGACGTAAAAACTGGCCAATCTTAGTTATTCGCGGGTCATCTTTCAATTTAAATGTCGCATCCCATTCAGTTTTTGCTTTGGAATCATTCGCTAAAAGATTTTCAAGAACCTCTTTTGAGTTAACAACCATTGAACGGAACTTCAAACATTTAAATGGCTTCCCGCCTTTACCTACTCTCTCATGTCCATAAATTGCTGAACCACCATCTTTTTTCACTTTCTGACTAATATAGAGCAATAATGGTGATAATATTATAATAATCAACAATGAACCAACAACATCAAACGTCCGCTTAAGTGCACGAGATGACCATTTGGCTAAATTTTGTTGCACCCTAAAAATCATTACTTCATGGCTAAATATAAATGACATGTCTGTACTATCTAGCGGCATCCCTCGTAATGTTGGTATCACTGATACATAACGATATCCACGAATCATAAACTCACGGAGCCAATGATTCCGTATTTCACTTTGAAATGTCTCTACAGCAACAATAAATTGAGTATGCTTATTAACTGTAGCCAACCAATTTTTATCAACATTTACTACTTGAACACCATCGATAGAATGGTTAGTGTTTTCACTATGTTCTATATTAACAAAACCTATAATTTTTAGTCCTAGATTACTTTCGCTATTTATTGCCTTATATGCCTCTTGTGCATTTTTACCACTTCCTATTATCCATGTATCTCTCATCCATAAACCTAATGAATTTAAAATATATTTTGTTGATATCCGGAATAGTGGCACTAAAGCTGCGGCAAAGACCCAAGTCATTAACCAGACATAACGTGAAAAATACCACTTCGCAAAAGCTATAACTGCGACTTCGATAACAGCAAAAATAACGAGCGTTCGTAAAATTTCTTTCAGTTCAAACCAAAATGTTTTACGGTAAAAATAGTGACGTAATCTTATGCCATACCATGCAACACAGCAGGCAGCTAATAACCAGTGTAAACCAATCCAACCCTCAATTTGGTCTTCTGGTACTCTCTGTTGAAAATGTTCTAGGGTTAACGATAGTACTCCTAATGCTAAATATAGCGATAGTATTAAACTAAAGAAATCTACTACTGCAAGCGCAATGCTGCAGCTAACATTTCTTGCTAAATGCGTCATAATTTCCTCGCAAATACGCGTACATAACAATCAATGGGTATTAGCAGGGCCCTAAATTTTGTAGGCCCCTGCATTTAGTCAGTCTGCTTTTTTATCAGAATAAGAATAGCCGTAATGGTTATAACCGTATCCATAATAACTGCTGGCTTTTTTCACAACCCCGTTAAGAATACAACCTTTGACTACTACACCACTTTGGTCAAAACGCCTCATACTTACATCAATTTCTTTTACAGTGTTCTTCTCAAAGCGAGCGACTAATAGACACGTTCCAGCATAGCGTCCAATTATAGCCGCATCAGTGACTGCTAAAATCGGAGGTGTATCAATAATGACCAAATCATATTCCTGTGAAGCCCATTTTAATAATTGTTCAAAACGAGGATGCATAAGCAATTCCGCTGGATTTGGAGGTATTTGTCCGCGACCAATGTAATCAAATTCGCCACCAACTACTTTATCAATCACCTTCTCGGTGGCTACTTGACCTGACAAAAACTCTGACAAACCTTTATCATTTTTGTGACCAAACATTTTATGCGCATAACCCTTACGAAGGTCAGCATCAATAAACAAAACTTTTTTACCCGTAAGAGCAATGGTAGCAGCCAAATTACTGCTAATAAAAGTTTTACCGGCACTTGGACTAGCTCCTGATATCATTAGTACATTATTTTTTGCCTCCATCATCGCGAAATGCAAACTAGTTCGCAGACCACGAATAGCCTCAACAGCCAGATCCGCGGGGTTATCCACCGCCAACAATGTATCTGATTGATTTTTACGTAGTTTGCCAGACTGGCGTAAATTTTTTGCGAGCCATTCTGATATAGGTACACTTGCGTATACATTTATTCCGATTTCTTCAAGTTGCTCTGGTGATTCGATGCCACGACGGAGGAAAACTTGCAATAATACCAATGCAATTGATACAAGTAGTCCTAAAATAAAACCAATTATTATAACGAGAGCTTTCTTAGGTCTGACCGGAGTAGGATCCGTTACAGCATTATCAATAATTCTAACATTACCAATCGCGCTAGATTTGGCAATATTTAGCTCCTGTTGCCTATTTAGCAATTGCAAATATACGGCACGACCAGATTCAACATCGCGACTTAATCGCAGCACTTCTTGCTGCGTTGATGGCATACTACTTACTCGTTTATTAAGCTTAGATTTTTCATCTTGAAGTGTCTGCCTTTTTTCCATTAATGCTTTATACGTCGGATGTTCCTTTGTATATAATTGTGAAACTTCGGCCTCTCGGAATGTTAATTCATTTAGTTGGTTATCTACATTAACTATTTGGTCAAGTACTGATTTAGCTTCCATATTCAAATCAACTGAGTCTTTCTGCTTACGATAAGCGTTTAACTTGTCTTCAGCTAAATCCAGTTCAGCACGAACTTTTGGTAATTGTTGATTTAAAAAGTCAAGACTTTTAGCATCCTGTGCTGCCTGTCTAGCGATGTTCTGTGCAAGATAATTCTGACTGATACTATCAAGAATATGAGCAATCCTCTTCGGGTTATCGCCGGTAAGCGTCAACGTCAACATCCCTGTATCTTTGCCCAAATCGGCAACACTCAGAGTCCCTAAAAGATCGGAAATTGCTTTTAAACGGGGTAATTGCGTAATAATAAATTGATCGCCTGGTTGCGCATCAATATCATTGACCAACAGAGAGATTCCTTTTTCATTTAGCAACGTTCCTACAGTCCCATTGATTCCCACACCTTCACTTTCGATTAGATAGCTTTTTTTATCTTTAACCGTTAATAGAATAGTTGGGGCATTGTTACTAATATCTTCACTACCTGGTAAATATAAACGAGTAATCTCTATATTGCTTGGTTTTTCCCCCATTAATCGAGCTATTCCACGGCCAACCACTGGAATATATTTTTGTTTAATTTGAATTTGAAGATTCAAATCATCTATTGTTTTGCCAAGAATCATTCGGGATTGTAGCAAGGCAGTCTCTGGTGCAGATTGTGGTTGCCCGTCTGGTAAAACCTGACTGAGACTGCTTAGGATAGCGTTTCCCTGCTTTTGCTCTATTTGAATTAATGCATCCGCCTGATAGATTGGAGTCGCTAATAATGCATAGAGTAATGCAAATAAAGTAAAGACAGATGTTATAGATATAATTAGTTTACGATGATCGATTAACTCACCGATAACACGACCTAAATCAATTTCATCTGATTCTGGCATCGTCGATTTCTTAGTTGTGACTGAAGTCATGCAATATTTCCTGAAATTTATTCACCTAATTTATCAGCCCAACGCTTGCTAGCTTGTTCAAGCAATTGATATACCGAGTCAAATGCTTCATCACTCATGCGGTACGGGTCTGGGATCTCTTTACTGCCAAGCCAGTGTCCAAACAACATCGTTTTACCACGTGCTTCAGGTGCTATCCGGCTAATCTGTTCTAGATGAGTGTGTTCCATAACAAGTAACAGATCGTACTGTCGAGCAAGTACTGAGGTAAATTTTGTCCCACTATGACCGTCGAGAGAAAGTCCATTTTTTTTTGCAACTCGAATTGCTGATTCATCTGCTGCATGATTAACCAACGCACCAACTCCTGCAGAATCAATCCGTTTGTTTGGTAGAAGTTGTCGCAATAAGCGCTCACCAATCGGAGAACGGCAAATATTTCCCGTACAGATAACTAAAATTGAATCAAACATTAGTTAGGCCATCTCTTAATGTACCGGACAGTTTCTGTCATATCATGGACCCCTGTAATAGTTGGTACCAATTGTGATATAACTCGATTCCATCGAACCAATGGGGCTGTTGTGACATATACAATATCATAAGGCTGCAATTGGAACTCTGTACCCAACACCATTGCAGATGCATCCTGAGCATTCAGTTGATAAATATTTGCAATCTTACCATGCATGTCCCCTTTCAATTGGCGGATTACAAACACTCCCGTCGCATCACTAAACTGTTGGGACACACCTTCAGCATTTCCCAAGGCTTCTGCCAATGTCATTCCGCTGCGATCCATCTTCATAGTAGTCTGTTTACCTACTTCCCCCATTACAAAGACTTTTAGGTCATCGTTGCGTGGTACAAACAAAATATCACCAGGGTAAAGTAGATGATTCTGAGTAAGATCTCCTTTCTGCATCAACGCATATAAAGAAATCTTTGTATCTTTTCCATTATGAGTAAGAACAACATTCCGCCAGTCAGCATCTGCCGCTAGCCCACCAGCTGCATTAATTGCATCCATCACAGTTAGAGGAATATTAGTTATCGCTTGTTTCCCCGAGTTTGTAACCTCTCCCGTTACGTAGACTTTTTGTGAACGAAAGGCTGCTACACTGACATCAACTTGAGGGCTTTCAATATATGTTGTTAATCTGTTTGCAATATCCTGCCGAACTTGGCTCAAAGTTTTCCCAGCAACTTGAAGCTTACCTATATAAGGATAAAAAATAGTTCCATCAGAATTCACCCAGTTACCCGTATCACTGGCACTACGATACTGACCGGCAGGTGTAGTCAACTCTGGGTGATCCCATACAGTAACCATAAGCACATCACCGACCCCAATATGGTACTCATAGCTTTTTAACAGGCTATCCAATTGAGGATTCGAACGGGCAATGACGGGTTCGGGTCGGAGTTGATCTATCAGACCAGGCGTCATAGGATAGACATTCACCAGTTTATCCAGGTCGTAATCGCTATCCGGCAGCTCAACCACATTCTTACGAAGGCTATTCAACCCCTGGCCCGGCATGATTGTACAGCCCGATAAAAACCCTATTGCTAATGCCAATGCCGAAAATCTAACAATTTTTTTCTTCATAATGTCACATCATCAGTAAACCAAAAGTTTCTAATTCCCAAACAACAGCCCATTTCCAAAGCTGCGTAAAGGCTATAAATTAAATGGGATTTCTATCCCCGCGCTCGCACCCACGTCATCGCTATCGCTATTGTCTGCATCTGTATACCAGAGAGAGGTGTTCAGGCGTACCGATTTATACACATCCCCACTCCACCCCAATTGCACACCTTTCAATGTATCCGATCGAGGAAACGCCTTATTAATTGACTGATTTTCAGGATTGACCTTCGCATATGCTAAACGGGCGCTCCAACGCTGATTATCCTCGGTCACCAGCTCGACTTTACCCGCAAAGAGCTGACCATCGCCCCCCATTGCATCACCGAGTGAATATCCCTGTTGGTAGTAACCATCTTTGTAGATATGGTGCGTATAGCTATAGTTGGTTCGGCTCATATTCGTCCGGGTATCATGAGCTTCCAGATACCAGTTGATAGCATCTTTACCCCAACCGTGATGCCCTTCGACGCCACCAAGGAACATATTCGCTGAAGGTAAGAAACCAGACTCGTCTTCACCAATCATCTGCCCATAGACACTAACCGGCCAGCCAAGTGTGGGTTCCAGCTTCAACTTAAAGTCAAATCCAGCCAGCTGGTTGCCGGGTTCATTGGGATCGTTTGCTGCTGTATTATCTTTGCCGGTCAGACCATCCCAAAAATTACTAAACGACTCCGGTCTCCCCTCCCCGCCCCACTGCATAATGCGCGATGCGCCCAGTTCAAGGGACTGGAAAGGAGAAAACGTCAGACGCCCGCCGATAATTTTGGTATGCGGAACGGCGGTATATTGATTCATTTGACTGGCGGAAATCTGATACTGCCACGGGCCAATCCAGCGCAGCCACCAGGTTTCCGGTGCGGCCTGTTCAGCACGCTGCATTAAAACGCCGGTCATTGGCCGCATCGCATCACCGCGGATCAGGCTGCCTTCATAACCCGGCCCCCACCACTGCGGCATCTGACCAAATGAGAGCCACTGGTTCCAGAACTTAACCGCACCATAGGCGCCGTTAGCATTAAAACGTGAACCGTTGCTGATGCGCTCGTCACCTTCAACGTTACCCTGCAGGTGCACATCCCACCATTCGCCGCTGTTATTAAAGGCTAATGATAAAGAGCTATCCGCAGGCTGATTCTGACCAAAGCCCTGCGGCGTTCCGGGCTTATCCGTTGAGGTGTAGCCGCTCACCCGAAAATCCGCTTTTAATGAGTCGAGGCGCTGGTTGATTCGCGCCAGAACAACTTGTTCGGAAGAGTAAGAAGGTTTGGCCTTCTTAAGGGCCCGGTTAATCTCTTCCTGGCTCAGCGGCCAGGTCGACAGGCTGAGATGAATAACGCCACGATCGGAGAGCCACGCCAGATCGTTGCGCAGTTCGTTGTCATTCATCACTAACCCGGAGGCATAGGCAAGTGAGCTGGCAGAAGTAAGCAGCCCTAATGCGAGTGCGATTCGCGCAATTTTTATCATTGTACAAGATCCATTTAAAGCCCCGTTTCCGCAAGCTGGTGCGACAAGGGGAACACTGGTAGATGCAGCGCCCTCTGACGCCAACCTTTGCTATGTTTGGTCTACAGGTTTTGGCCCAAGAAAACGAAAGCATGCCGATCGGAACGCCGTGCTAAAGCTCGTTTTCTACTCGCAGGCTACCTGCAGTACACAATGTATGCGAAATTGTTATTGAAGGCTATTCCATCGCACCTCATACCCGCAGTTTATCTGCCCGCTTCAAGATGAATACGTCCTGATTTGATGACAACTCGCTAGTATATACAGGTTGCGAAGAGAATCACCTGCATGGAGTCCACTTTAGGAATTTCTGTCGCATAAAATGAGATGTGATATAGAGAAAAGGCCTGGTCGCAGGTACGCTACCGCCCTTGGCTTAACAGCTACCAATGCACTGTACTTCTTTCCCTGTAAATTCGATCGTAGATTCCGATAAATCGGCGGTTAATCCATCAAAGCAAACAATTTCGCGGCCATAAGTTTACGAGATTCTACCCTCAATTGGGAGCGTAATCTCACATTATCAGTTACGTTGCCAGCGCCACGAACCAATTGCCGATAACGCTATTGTTTTCTGCTCTTCACGTAAAAACGGAACCAGTACAAAGCAACTGAATAATCTCAACTTTATGATTTTATTGCTTTTTTCACCACAAAAAGTGTGTTGACTTAGCTTCAAGTTAATTATAGTTAGTCAACTACAAAAATTGATAGTAAAAAGAAGTATGCCACGCTGTTGTTATCATTAATAAATTCGATATTTAGCCAGAAAACTTATTTAGGAAACATCCTGGCTGATTATCATTGCGCTAATTATTGCGCAGAATGACCGATCACAAATTTATTTCATGGATATGAAATATCGCCGCTACTGACACTTTCATCATAAATTTCATATTGCATACAATGTGAACACAACATGATTCTTTCTGAATCCTTCATCTTTTCCACGTTTGTCTGAATCAGTAAAATCGCTTATGCAGATCGGCTCGGGTAAAAGGTTTTTCCAGTGGGCCAATCTTCACCGCAATCTCGTTCAGCAGAGATTGGGTTGGCGCCTTCGCCCCCGTATTCAGCAGAAGCGCCGGGATCATCACCATGCTCGCCAGACTGCCAAAGGATAACCGCGCTGTATGAGTGGCGCGAACGCGTGACTGTTGCAGCAGAAAAATTGCGCTGCCTGCGGCTCCCAGCAGTAAGCCGGCAATGACTTCAGAAGTTGAATGTGCGTGGACCATCAGTCGGGAGTAGCCAACCAGTCCGGCCAGAGCATAACCCACTATGACAGCAGTAAAACGAAGAGCTGGTGTAGCACGCGCGCACAGCAGCCATAAGAGGATTGGCCAGAAAGCTGAAGATAATGCGGTGTGCCCGCTAAAGCCAGTGAAGTCCAGCTCGCGAATCCCAATACCCCAACCCATAAATGCCAGTTTTGATGCGCAGACAATTGCGCCGGTTATGCCAAACAGCAGCGCCCAGTGCCAGGCCAGCTGCTTTGAATCTTTTCGCAGAAAAAGCACGATAAACAATACTGCCGCACTGGGTAACAGTACGGTGCTATCGCCAAAAAAAGTGACAACCTGCCAGTTCATTTATCTTTCATCCTTTGACGATCTCTCCAGTTCGCAACGCCTTTCCCGCGACATTTGTGTGGGCATATGCAATTCTTAAGTTCACATTAATATGCACACGCTACCGTTGTTTAATGCGCAAACATGATCTCAGTCAAGTTTTATTTTCATGTTACACCTTGACTAAGGGCTGCTTACTTAAGAAAAATCTTAGTAAGTAATTATCAGCAAAGAGTAAATTTTGCTTGTCTGACCATTTCATCATGCTACGTCTTATCCGACTACCAGAAGTCTCCGAACATTTGCTGCGTTCAAAAGCGATACACTATAACAATAAAACCAGCTAACTCATTGTATTTATAGGGCTATTAACCAGTTCTACGCGCAGTATCTGATATTGTGAATCTGACGTTGTGAACGGCCACGAATCCTCTTTTCGTCATCAGATAATTCGAACCGTTCACTCTCACGCGCTAATAAGCACTGGCGCGAAAACTACGCCAGCAGCTTCTTAATACTCTCGCGGAATTTTGCCCCTTCTTTATGGTTACGCAGCCCGTAGCTGACAAAAGCCTGCATATAGCCCATTTTTTTGCCGCAGTCATAGCTGTCGCCAGTCATTAACATCGCATCAACCGACTGTTTTTTCGCCAGCTCGGCGATCGCATCGGTTAACTGAATACGTCCCCAGGCGCCCGGCTCGGTACGCTCCAGTTCAGCCCAGACATCGGCAGAAAGGACATAGCGCCCTACCGCCATCAGGTCGGAATCCAGAGTTTGCGGTTCATCAGGTTTTTCGATGAACTCAACGATACGGGCAACCTGCCCCGCCGATTCGAGGGCGTCCTTAGTCTGGATAACTGAATACTCGGAGAGATCGCCTTCCATCCGTTTGGCCAGTACCTGGCTACGACCCGTTTCATTGAAACGCGCCACCATCGCGGCAAGGTTATAGCGCAGAGGGTCGGCGCTGGCGTCGTCCAGAATGATATCCGGGAGCACCACCACAAACGGGTTATCGCCAATCAGCGGGCGCGCGCACAGAATGGAGTGACCTAAGCCCAGCTGCTGGCCCTGACGCACGTTCATGATCGTTACGCCAGGAGGACAGATAGCCTGCACCTCCGCCAGAAGCTGACGTTTTACGCGTTGTTCAAGCAAGGCTTCCAGTTCGTAGGAGGTGTCGAAATGGTTTTCTACGGCATTCTTGGATGAATGCGTCACCAGCACGATTTCCTTGATACCCGCAGCTACAATTTCATCAACAATGTACTGCACCATTGGCTTGTCGACGATCGGCAACATCTCTTTCGGAATGGCCTTGGTGGCGGGCAACATATGCATCCCTAATCCTGCTACCGGTATAACTGCTTTCAAACTCACCATTTTCATATCCACCCGTATGGTTATAAACCTTTTGATCCTGTCAGTTTGTATGTATCACTGGCATTTATCAGTGATGATACACGCTTGATACCTGCCATTCTGTCCGTCAAATTCTGAAATTACACGCTGAATTTAAGAATACACGCAAAGTCTACATACCAATAGACAGTTTTAAGAAAATTCTTATACGCATAGCTTCTAAAGAATTTCCATTTAATTACAATGAGTTACTCACCAGCAGCACCTTATTTTATTCATAAGGTAGCGTAATGACGCTCATCGCTTCTCCATCATTTCTCTTTTAATACCTTGTAATCTTTCATCATGAATTGACACAGAACAAGTGACTGCAAAAAAATAAAAATCCAGCCCAAATAATCAATTATATTGATAATAAAATTATTTAACGTACAAAAGCGCCTGAATTGCAGCCAATTACCCGTCACGTCTGACTTCACGGTCAGCAATGATATTGCTGAAAAAAACGACGGGCAGCCCGCTGACTTAAACCCTCTTCGCTGCTGTTTTTACCGCTTGCCATCACATATAACGCTCATTACATCGTCCTGCAAAAATTGATTTACGGCAAGCCACGACATTAAGTAGTATAAAAATCCAAATTCAAGAAAATCGTTGATATATACATCAAATCTATTGATTGACTCTCGCGTTATCTAAGTAACGTATCCGCCTTCTGCTGCAGAGCAGCATGGTCCTTCACCGCTCGGGTGACATCTGGCTTAAAATCGTACGCACCGTCTCCGCCCGTATCGCTGAAATTTCGCGCGTTAATTAATAAGTCCCATCCCATAAGCGCACTGTGGAAAGGTTATATCCTGCACAACTGACTCTTTTATTTGCTGGTTTATTGGGAGGCGGGTTCAGGGCTGAGCTAATTAACAGCAGAAAATATTGCATTTTATCTATAGCTTATCCATGATCGATTCATGGCACTCTTAGGTTGTAAAGGTTTTAACTGAATATGGAATGGATTGCCGACCCCTCTATCTGGGCCGGGCTCATTACGCTTGTCGTTATTGAACTGGTACTCGGTATTGATAATCTGGTCTTTATCGCCATTCTCGCGGAAAAACTTCCTCCCGCGCAGCGAGACCGGGCCCGCGTCACCGGTCTGCTACTCGCAATGGTGATGCGCCTGCTGCTGCTGGCTTCGATCTCCTGGCTGGTCACGCTAACCAAACCGCTCATGACCTGGCACGATCTGAGCTTTAGCGCCCGCGATCTGATTATGCTGTTTGGCGGATTATTCCTCCTCTTCAAAGCCACCGTTGAACTTAACGAACGGCTGGAAGGGAAAGATAGCGATAACCCGACCCAGCGTAAAGGCGCCAGGTTCTGGGGGGTGGTAGCGCAAATCGTGGTGCTTGATGCCATCTTCTCTCTCGACTCGGTGATAACCGCGGTCGGCATGGTTGACCACTTGGCGGTCATGATGGCTGCGGTGATTATTGCCATTAGCCTGATGCTGATGGCCAGTAAAGCCCTCACCCGCTTTGTTAACAGCCATCCGACCATCGTTATTCTCTGTCTGAGCTTCCTGCTGATGATCGGCTTTAGCCTGATTGCCGAAGGCTTTGGTTTCCCTATTCCTAAAGGCTACCTGTACGCGGCTATCGGCTTCTCGGTCATGATTGAATCCTTCAACCAGCTGGCGATTTTTAACCGTCATCGCTTTCTCTCGGCCAACCTGACGCTACGCCAGCGAACCACCGAAGCGGTGATGAATCTGCTGAGCGGGCGCAAAGACAGTAGCGAGCTGGATAGCGAGACCGCCTCGCTGGTTGCCGATCGCGACGATAACCCACTCTTCAATCCGCAAGAGCGGCGGATGATTGAGCGGGTACTGAATCTCAATCAGCGTACCGTCAGCAGCATCATGACCTCGCGTCATGACATTGAACATATTGATCTCAGCGCGCCGGAAGAGGAGATTCGCGCCTTACTCGACAAAAATCAGCATACCCGCCTCGTGGTTACCGGCGGCGATGATGACGAGGATATGCTTGGCGTCGTGCACGTGATCGATCTTCTGCAGCAATCATTACGTCATGAACCGCTCAATCTGCAGGTTCTGATTCGTCAGCCGCTGGTGTTCCCGGAAACGCTGCCGCTGCTTCCTGCGCTGGAGCAGTTCCGAAGAGCCAGAACCCACTTCGCCTTTGTGGTCGATGAATTTGGCTCCGTAGAGGGAATAGTGACGCTCAGCGACGTCATGGAGACCATCGCCGGAAATCTGCCTAATGAAGCAGAAGAGATCGATGCCCGTCACGATATTCACAAAAACGGCGACGGGAGCTGGACGGTCAACGGGCATATGCCGCTGGAAGACCTGGTCCAGTCCGTTCCTCTGCCGCTGGATGAGAAACGTGAATACCATACGGTTGCCGGTCTGCTGATGGAGTACCTGCAGCATGTGCCGCAGGAAGGTGAAGAAGTGAAACTTGACGGCTACGTGCTGCGCACGCTGCAGGTGGACAGCCATCGGGTACAAAAAGTACTGATAGTGCCGCCGGCGCAGGATGAAGATGAACTGGATTATGAAGTGTGATGCTCTCTTCGATGAAGCATCAAAAGCCGGACGCAGGCGGGTTAATCGATTTTTAAGGGTCTGCTAATCTGTCGGCCGGGTAGTGGCTATCGCCTTACCCGGCCGAAAAAAGCCACACGCTCAACACATCCCTCTTTAGCCGTAGGCCCGCGCAGGCGAAGCGCCGCCGGCAATTCCAGAGGAATGCGCATTGCCGGCAATCTGCGCACGATGCGCTTCTTCTGCTTTTCCTGGCTAACTTACAGTTTGTCGAGCAGCTTCTTCACATCCTTGCCGTCCTGGGTGTTTTTATTGCGTTCAGCCCATTCGCTGAGCCGTTTCCTGGCTTCATCCTGCAGCTGCTTGCGGAGTATCTGGTCAACCTGCAGGCTGTAGCTCAGCGTCTGCCAGTTACCATAAATTCGCAAAGGGATCGCCGTCTGCTTGAGCCTGTCGATGAGTTTGCTTTCGCCCTTCCAGCCGCCCAGTACCCGGACGTTGAAGAGCATATCACAATCTTCTTTCAGCAGGTTGAGCTCACCCTGACCGGTCAGCGCCATCATGTCAGATTGGCCCTGCATATGCGTCAAGGTGACCAGCCCATTATTCAGCGCAAACTCGGTGCTGACAGAGTCCAGTCGGGTCGCATTGTCGTAATTTTCCTGCGCCTGAACGTTGGTGCTGCGCTCGACGGCCTGCTGTACCAGCTGCTGGAAGTTGAGCCCTTCAGTGCGCGTATCAGTTAGCTGCGTTACCGCCTGCCCCTGCCAGCTGCGGCGGAACTCGTCGGCATCGATCTTACCGCCGGAGAACTCGCCGGTCAGCGAGAGCTTACCGGTGAGGTTTATCGAATAATTAAACGCTTTCAGAATCGAGCCGATCTCGACGTTGTCGAGTTGCGGCTGGAAAGAGGCATGCGGCGTTGCGCCCCGCGCGTCGAGCGAGCCGGGGAGCGAGAGTCGTCCACCGTCCAGGCTCCCCTGCATCTGATGAATCGTCAGCAGCCCCTGCTGGTTGCTGATTTCACTTTTCACCTGGGTAAAGCGCATTCCCCGCCACTGCAGCTGATCAGCCGTCAGGTTCAGCCGGGCGTTAAAACCGCGCAGGGCGCTGTAATCCTGCTGAATATCGTTATCCGCAATAACCGGGCGTAGCTGCCTGTTCTGACTTTGTCCCTGCTGGTTAACGCTATTATCGCCAGAGGCGGAGGCATGAGAAAGCAGGCTATCGAGGTTGAGCGTGCCCGCCTGAAGGTTCAGCGTCCAGTCAGGCTGGTCGCCCAGCACGACGCTGCCGTTGCCGGCAATGGTGCTGCCGTTAGCCGTTAAGTTCAGCCCATCGAAGCTGAGCTTTTTCGCATCCTCGACCCAGCTAGCCTGCATGCTGGCCTGGCCGCTAATCCCTTCGGGGGGAAGCTCCGCGCCGCGAAGCTGCCAGTTGAGTTGTGAAATATCCGCCTTCAGAGAATGAGGATAATCACCGCCCTGCACCTGGGCGGAGAAGGAAAGCGCCAGATCGCGCTGATCGCGGTTCACCCGGCCAGAGAAATCGACCGTGGCGCGATGGCTGCTGTCCTGCTCCATCTGCAAACGGATATCGCGCACCGTAACCTGCTCGCCATCTTCATGCTGAAAAAAGAGCACGCTATCGGCAATCTGTAGCTTCTGGACATCATACGACCAGCCGCGATCCTCCGGCACCTGAGGCAGCGTATTGTCGTGCGGGACGACCGGAGCCCCCTTGCTACGCACGGCTTCGGTTTTGGAGGTCAGCTGGATCACCGCGCCCTTCAACATCACCTGCTTGACCTGCAGCTGATGGGAGATCAGCGGCAGCAGCCCGACGTCAAGGCGCATATTATCCGCGCGAATAACGGGTTCTTCAGCACCCGGCGCGGTCAGGGTCATGCGGCCCGAGAGAATGCTGAGCTGCGGCCAGACGTGCCAGCGCAGCGGCCCATTGAGCTCGAGCTGATAGCCGCTACGATCCGCCACCTCTTTAACCATATAGGCGCGAAAATCGTTGGGGTTGACCAGCAATACCAGCGCGGTAAGACCGGCGACAACTACCGCCAGTAAGATCATCAGCGTGGTCAGAATTCGTCTCATGGCATCCTCAGCAAACCGCTAAAATTATCAATCCTTGTCGATTCGACTCGCTACCGCGCCCTGCTGGTCGCGATATTTCGCATCTTCGCGGCGATTATAAGGCCGCATCGCCGGCCCGGATAACGGCTCAAAACTTAACGCCCCGATCAGCATCCCCGGACGCAGCGCCAGCGGCAGCTTACCCGAATTATAGAATTCCAGTACGATGCAGCCGGACCAGCCCGGATCGATGCGGTGCGCGGTGACGTGCACCATCAGGCCCAGACGCGCCAGCGAAGAACGGCCATCCAGCCAGCCGACGAGATCCGGCGGCAGGGTGACCGATTCAAAGGTCACCGCCAGCGCCAGCTCGCCCGGATGCAGGAAGAACGCTTCACCATCCGGCAGAACAATCTCTTCGCTCATCACGCGATCCAGGGCCGCGCTGACTTCCGCTTTAGGCCCGCTCAGGTCAATGAAGCCCGCCGTGTGCCCGCGGAAAGTCCGAAACTTATTTCCCAGCCGAACATCGACCGTTGCGCCGTTAATGCGCTCAACGGGCGGGCGCGGATTAATGGCCAGACGCCCCTCATCCAACCAGGCTTCTATATCTCGGTCGCACAGACGCATGAACGTTCTCCTTTAAGGCATTGCGCCCCTACGCCTTCCGGGGATAAGGGCAAATTGGCTTCTCTTTGCACGTTACACAATTCGTTCGTGTTATTCAAAGAACTGACTGATTTTGGCCTTCAATATATCGATGGCGATACGGTTCTTACCGCCGCGAGGCACGATAATATCGGCATACTGTTTGGAAGGGTCGATAAACTGCAGGAACATCGGGCGCACCGTTTTCTGGTACTGCGCCATTACCGAATCCATCGAACGCCCACGCTCGTTAACGTCTCGCTTGATGCGCCGCATCAGGCAGATATCCAGCGGGGTGTCGACAAAAATGGAGAAGCTGAGTTCGTTGCGCAGGCGGGCGTCGGTCAGCAGCAGAATCCCTTCGAGAATGATGACTTTCTTCGGTTCAATATGGATGGTTTCCGGCATACGGGTATGCTCAACGTAGCTATACACCGGCAACTCTATCGGCTGGCCGCTTCTCAGCATCTGCAAATGCTGAAACAGCAGACTATGATCCATGGAGCTTGGGTGGTCATAGTTGGTTTTTACACGCTCTTCCATCGACAGATGACCTTGATCCTTGTAATAGCTGTCTTCCGGAATAACGCCGATATGTTCATCGCCGACCTGTTCACGTAATTCACGATATAGCGTACTGGCGATAAGGCTTTTGCCCGAAGCCGATGCGCCGGCGATGCCTATAATGACGCACTGATGAGACGTATCAGTCATAAATTTTTGCGACCTGATTAACCTGGGAATGTAGGAAGGGTGGCGGTTGACCGCCAAACGCCGCAATTATAGGGATTTCAGCGCGTCGATACCAGTGCTAAGCGCCTCCCGGGTCTATTCCTCCTCCGGCGACCAGCCTTGCGTATACCAGATATGCAGTAAAGCGTACGAGCGCCAGGGGTGCCAGCGGCTGGCATAGCGCGCAATCCGCGCCGGCGTCATGCCGGGAAAACGCTGTTTAATCAGATAATCATCCGCCAGGAAGATATCCGGCGCCTGCCAGCCGCGCAGCGCGAAATAGTTCGCCGTCCAGCGGCCTATGCCGGGCAGCGTCTGCAGCTGCTTTATTCCGGCGTCAATATTCTCCGGCGCGGAGAGAGGGAGAGCGCCGTGGATAGCCGCCTGCGCCAGGTGGATCAGCGCCTCCGCGCGCCGCAGGGGCATGCCCAGCGCCTTTAGCGCCAGCGGATCGGCCTGCGCCAGCCGCTGCGCGCTCGGGAAGAGATAAAAGCCCGGCGCGTCGGACAACGGTTCCCCGAAGGCGGCCACCACTTTCCCGGTGAGCTTTGCCGCCATGGCCACGCTCACCAGCTGGCCGAGCACCGCCCGTACCGCTTGTTCAAACGCATCCAGGGAGCCCGGCAGACGAAGCCCCGGCCTTGGCAGCGCAAGGCTTCCCAGCGTCAGGGCAATCTGCTGCGGGTCGCAGGACAAATCAAATAAGCGCGCAACCCGCGCCAGGCACGCCTCCGCGACCGGCTGCAGCCCGGCGGAAAGCGTCACCCGCATGCCCTGCGCGGCGTCATCCGGCGTCACCGTGATGAGTCCGGCGTGGCCATTCAGGGCGAAGCTGCGGCAATAGCTGTCGCCGGCAAAAGTTTCAATCCCCTGCACCGTACGCGCGCCAAGAAAATGAAACATCCATTGCCAGTCGTAGGGGGAATGCCAGGGTAGCAGCGTCATCATTTCTCCTTTTTTAGCGCTTCAATCATAGCGGCTCCGCGCCGCCTGCGCCTTGCTTTTAAATTCCAGTTGTCGCAGTGCCGTCAATCCGCTAAAGTCGCCCCCCTTCTTCACCGGCATGGGGATTTTGCAGGCTATGTTTATTGGTTTTGACTACGGTACCGCTAACTGTTCAGTGGCGGTGATGCGCGACAATACGCCGCAGCTGCTGACGCTGGAAAACGGCAGTTCACTACTGCCATCAATGCTTTGCGCGCCGACCCGCGAAGCGGTCAGCGAGTGGCTCTACCGCCATCACGACGTCCCGCCCAACGGTGATGAAAACCAGGCGCTACTGCGCCGCGCGATAAGCTTCAACCGCGAGGAAGATATCGACGTACTCGGCAACAGCGTGCAGTTTGGTCTCGCTTCGCTGCATCAGTACGTTGAAGATCCGCAAGAAGTCTACTTCGTAAAGTCGCCGAAATCGTTTCTCGGCGCCAGCGGACTCAAGCCGCAGCAGGTAGCGCTGTTTGAAGACTTAGTGTGCGCCATGATGCTGCATATCAAACTCCAGGCGCAAACGCAGCTGCCGGACGCCATCGACCAGGCGGTTATCGGCCGCCCGATTAACTTCCAGGGGCTTGGCGGCGATGATGCCAACGCCCAGGCGCAGGGCATTCTCGAACGTGCGGCAAAGCGCGCGGGCTTTCGTGACGTCGTGTTTCAGTTTGAACCGGTCGCCGCCGGTCTGGATTTCGAAGCGACGCTGAGTGAAGAAAAACGCGTGCTGGTCGTCGATATCGGCGGCGGTACCACCGACTGTTCGCTGCTGTTGATGGGGCCGCAGTGGCGGGAAAAAGCCGATCGCCAGCAAAGCCTCCTCGGCCACAGCGGCTGCCGCGTCGGCGGTAACGACCTGGATATCGCCCTGGCCTTTAAATGCCTGATGCCGCTGCTGGGGATGGGCGGCGATACCGAAAAAGGCATCGCGCTGCCGATTCTGCCGTGGTGGAATGCGGTGGCCATTAACGACGTGCCGGCGCAGACCGACTTTTACAGCGCCGCCAACGGTCGCCTGCTTAACGATTTGCTGCGCAGCGCCCGCGATAGCGAAAAAGTCGCGCTGCTGCTGAAGGTCTGGCGTCAGCGCCTGAGCTATCGCCTGGTGCGCAGCGCGGAAGAGAGTAAAATCGCCCTTTCCGCGCAGCCGAGCGTCACCGCCGGGCTGCCGTTTATTAGCGACGAGCTGGCGACAGCCATCAGCCAGCAGGGTCTGGAAGCTGCGCTGGATCAGCCGCTGGCCCGGATCATGGAGCAGGTTCAGCTGGCGCTGGATAACAGTAATGAAAAACCGGACGTGATTTACCTGACCGGCGGCAGCGCTCGCTCGCCGTTGATTAAAAAAGCGCTGGCGGCGCACCTGCCGGGTATTCCGGTTGCCGGAGGCGATGATTTTGGCTCGGTTACCGCCGGGCTGGCCCGCTGGGCGCAGGTGATGTTTCGCTAAACATCCGCTGCGTTCCCGCACCACAGAACGCAGTGAATTTGTAGCCCGGCTCAGCGCAGCGCGAGCCGGGCTAAATCTTCCCGATTGCCGTCACCCTTCACGCCGCGAAACGTAATCCCGCCGCTTTTCGCCGGTATAAATCTGCCGGGGGCGATAAATATTCAGCGGCGCTTCGTGCATTTCGTTCCAGTGCGCCACCCAGCCAAGCGTTCTGCCTACGGCGGTAATCGCCACAAACATCGATGAAGGCAGCCCCATCGCTTTAAGGATCACCGCGGTGTAGAAATCCACGCTCGGCGACAGGCCATTTTCAACAAAGTAGGGGTCAGTCAGCGCCACCTCTTCAAGGGCCATCGCCACCTGTAGCGGCATATCGGACATCCCCAGTTCCTTCAGCACCCGGTGACAGGTTTCGCGCAAAATAGCGGCGCGCGGATCAAGATGACGGTAGCGAGAGTTACCAAATCCCAGACGACGAAACGCCTGCGGATCGCGTTTCGCTTTGCTCAGAAACGCCGGAATTTGGTCGACGGTGTTGATCTCCTCCAGCATCCGCATACTGGCTTCGTTCGCCCCGCCGTGGGCCGGTCCCCATAAAGAAGCGAGCCCGGCGGCAATGCAGGCAAAAAGATTCGCCCCGGAGGAGCCCGCCGCCCGGACGGTGGTCGTCGATGCGCACTGGCCGTGGTCGGCGTGCAGCACCAGGATCTGGTTCATCGCCTGCTCAATCACCGGATTCAGCTGATACGGCTCCGCCGGGATAGCAAACAGCATATGCAGGAAATTCCCCGCGTAGGAAAGATCGTTGCGCGGATACTGCGCCGGTTGCTCAATAGAAAACTTATAGCTCATCGCCGCCAGCGTCGGCATTTTCGACAGCAGGCGGGTGGCGGCCAGCGCGCGGTGCTCAGGATTTTCAACGTCCAGCACATCGTGATAGAACGCCGCCAGCGTGCCCACCAGAGCGCACATTAAGGCCATCGGATGCGAGTCGCGCCGAAAGCTGCTGCACATGCGGCCAATCTGCTCGTGTACCAGGCTATGGCGGGTAATCGTGTTTTTGAACGACTGATAGCTGGCTTCGTCAGGCGCATCGCCCCGCAGCAGAATCCAGGCTACCTCAAGGAAGTCGCACTGGCGAGCCAGCTGATCGACCGGATAGCCGCGGTGCAGCAAAACGCTGTTTTCGGTATCAATCCAGGAGATGGCCGACGTACAGCCTGCGGTGTTAGCAAAACCGGGGTCGAAACTGCATATACCTGCGGACGCCAGCGGACGAATATCCATGCCGGGATAGCCCTGCGTCCCTGAGACCGTACTCAACGGAATGGACTGTTGTTCATCCAAAGACAGCGTTAGCGATTTCGTCGTCATCCTGTCAGGTCTCCTTGCACAACGAGTGAATGATTTACCTGGTCATTTTTCCAGGCGGAATAACCAACATAACCACAGTCGTCCGCGGATTCTTTGATGTAAATAACCAAAACATTGATAAAGGACCGCTATTACGGGTGGGGAAGAAACAGAAAATCGCCCTTTCAACCGCATAAAATACGCTTACCCCGAAATTACCCTCATCTAAATTCTACTATCACGCCTTAGAATACTGATTTTATTTCATCACAGGTCAATATATAACCATTTTATTTTTTTGCCCGCATAAATCCGCTACTCGCACGCGGTGCCATGGACTGCCGGTGTCAGTTTTTTATCACACGCTCGTCGGCGGTCTTTTATGAGGGTCTGTGCGACCGGTCATCCCATCAGCCGCGGTGGATTTATCGCCAAATGCGCCTCACTCGCCGCAGATATTGTCCGTTATCGTTATTTCAGCGTAAATTAAACTTGAATATAACCCGCTGCTTTTATATGCGCTGATTAAATAATCTAATGCCAATTTTATATAGCTATCGCGTCAATTTATGGCATAACATCATAAACTCGTATGCTGCGCCTGAACTTTCAGGTTGCTTATTATGCACCTCCCCCCTACGTTAACGTTGATTGAGAATCTTCTTACAGCAGGTCTGGCCAGTTACCCGGCGTGCAGATAACGCTGGAATAATATCTTCGGCACCAGCAGAATGCTGCGTTGCCCGGCCCTGGACGTTTATTTCCCGAATGCGGAGGGGTACCTGTGCCTGCGGCAGCGTTCCTCTGCGTTTATACCGTCTGATTGATTAATCCATGCCACAAGGGGGCGTGATTGAATCGTTTGTGCGCTTTTTATGATCTTATTCGCAGGAGCCGCAGCGCGCATTTCTGGGCATGGTGCGGCGTCATTATCGCTCTGCAGATAGGGGGGCCAGCCCGCGCGGAGGTCCGCCAGCTGGGTATTGATATTCCGGTCTACTGGTACGCCGACGCCAGCGACACGCTGACCCTCAACGCCTTTCTTTCACTCCCTGAAGAGACGCTAAAAACGGCGCCGCTTATCCCGTCGTTCGGCTACTCGTCAAAGGCCTACTGGCTACGTACTTCGCTCCCGGCGGCCTTATTTGCTGGCGAACAGCGCTGGCTGCAGCTCGGTCCGTCGTTTGTCGATCGTTTGACCGTGTTTTATCGCCCCTACGGCAGCGACAGTCCATGGCGACAGAAAGAGTTTGGCGACCATGCGTCTGCCCGGGATAACGATCTCGACTACCGCGAAAGCGTACTGATTTTGCCGCCCCCGCCGACGGCGGCTGGCTACGAGATGGTATTCCGTCTCCAGAGCAGCAGCACCCTGATTCTGCTGGCGACGCTCTCCTCGCCGCAGGAGTTCGTGCGTTCGGCCACGCTCGATACCGCTTTCTGGAGCTTCTATTTTGGCCTGGCGGTAATTGCCAGCGGCATCGCCCTGTGGCTTGCCATCGCGCTGCGTCGGCGCCTGCTGTGGGGGATCTGCCTGTTCTCGCTAAACTATCCGCTCGTCGCGGCCCTGCATGGCTACCCGGAGTGGTTATTTGGCAGCGCCCTGCTGCCGGTTCAGGATTATATGATCAGCTGCCTGTCGCTGGTGAGCTACGCCACCGCGCTGTGGCTGCATAGCGAAGTTTTCGATCTCAAGAAAAATATGCCGCGGCTGCATCAACTGCTGCTGGCGGCGATCGGTTTAAACATCGTTCTGCAAATCAGTATTCCGCTGGGCTTTTACGGCCTGGCGATGCAGATAGAGGCCGGGATATTTTTTATCGCCGCCCCTATTCTGTTGATCACGTCATGGATGCTGTGGCGACGCAAAGCGATTGATATCAATACGCTGCTGCTGGGGCTGCTGCCGCCGATATACGTCGTCTCCGCCGGGCTGGCGCTGCTCTCTATCCACGGCGTCATTCCGTTTCATAATGGGGTCTATTCCACCTGGCAGTACGCGCTGATTATTCATATCGTCACCGTCCTGATCATCGCCGTACTGCGGGTGCGGGCGGAAAACCGGACTCTGATGCGCAAGCAGCAGCTGGCGCGAGAGCTACAGATTGAACGCGAGGCCAGCTTCCACCAGCGCCAGTTTATGGGAATGGTGGCGCATGAGTTCAGAACGCCGCTGGCGATCCTCCAGGCCGCGCTGGAAAACCTGCGCCTGTGCCCCGCAACGGTGACGCAGAGCTCGCGCCTCGACCGCATGCAGCGGGCGACAACCCGTCTGGTACAGCTTACCGATAATTGCCTGGCCGACGCCCGGCTCTCCTCGAGGGACCTGCACGCCGACAGGCAGGATGCAGCGCTGCTGCCGGTCATCTATATGGCCGCGACGGTCGTGGATCTTTCGCTTAACCATTATCTGGATGTCACCCTTGAGGGGCAAACTGTGGGTCCGGACTCCCCTTCACCGGTGCTGTTTATTGATAGCGGGCTACTGTGTATCGCCATCGCCAACCTGCTCGACAACTCGGTGAAATATGCCGCCTCCGGGGAGATAAGCATCGAGATTTATCCGCAGGAAAAACACGTGGAATTACGCGTTGGCGATCGCGGTCCCGGCATCCCGCCTGAACAGGTCGAGCATATTTTCGAGCGCTATCGGCGCGGCGAAACGGATACCGCAACGCCGGCCGGGACCGGGCTTGGCCTGTATGTCGCCCGACAAATCATCCAGGCTCACGGCGGGGACCTGTGGCTGGCAGAGAACACGTCGGCCGGATGCAAATTTGCGCTCACGCTCCCGGTTAACGGACAGCAGAAGGACACATCATGACATTACGCGTCGCAATCATCGAAGATAGCGCTGATTTACTCGACGAGCTGCTGGCTTTTCTGCGCCATCGCGGCTTCGATGCCTGGGGCGTGCGCAGCGCCGAAGCCTTCTGGCGGCAGCTGCATCGCGATCCGGTTGATATTGTGCTTATCGATATTGGCTTGCCGGGTGAGGACGGCTTTAGCGTGCTGGACTATTTGCACGAAATTGGCCAGTTCGGCCTGGTGGTGGTGACCGCCAGAGGGCATGAGCAGGATCGGCTCCAGGCCTTAAACGCCGGCGCCGATCTCTACCTCATCAAGCCGGTCAACTTTTCCGACCTCGCGGAGAGTATTCAGGCGCTTGGCTCCCGGCTTCGCCAGCAAAAACCGACGGAACGCGTCAACCCGCCGCCATCAGCAGAGCGGCCAGCGCCGTCTCACTGGGTGCTCCAGAACGAGCACCTTGTGGCGCCGTCTGGGCTGGCCCTGCCGCTCACGCAGCAAGAGTACCGGCTGCTGGAAGTGTTAATGCGTAACCGCAATGAGGTCTGCAGCAAGGTTGACCTGCACACCTCTCTGTTTACCGATGAAGGCGAACCGGAACTGCACCGAATCGACGTCGTGATCAGCCGCCTGCGCCACAAGGCCCGCCTTCGCGGTATCACCCTGCCGATTCGCGCGATTTTTGGCAAAGGGCTGGCGTTTCTCTCCTGACCTTTCCCCGGACGGCAGCAGCAGCGCTGCCGGTCAGTATTCCGCCATCCGCGCGGCGTCATTGCGAAGTTGTTTTCAGTTTTGCTCCTCTTGTTAATTTTTTTCAGTTTTTGAGAGGAATGAGAGAAATGAGACTGACAGCACATTAAGAATTTTCTTACATTGACATGGTGTCGTGAGCGTACCGGCCCAAAGCGTCCCTGAGCGAACCGACTATTGCTGATCCAGCGATAGCTGAATTCAGGACGCTTGCCGCGCGCTTTTCGTACGCGTATCGCGAGCACGGTTTAAAGAAGAGTATAAAAATATTCCCGTGCCGGCGAGGTACATTTTTAACACCTAAAATTAAGTTAAAGGATATCTATCATGGCCATGCAAACATGGTTAGCCTTATTGCTGTGCATATTTTGCCTTTGCGTGTCTGTTTACAGCCTTGTTTCCTATATCAGAGACAGGAGAAAACAAAAATTTCCGTTTTCAGCTAAGAATTCTTCGCGCAGAAAATAACTAAAGCCCCGCGAATAATAACCAAATCTGTCCAGCAGCAGCCACCGCATACGCCCGGAGGATTGATCACAACATGGCGTTATGTTGATTTATCAGGGAAATAACGCCATGAAAAAAATAAACATCGCTATCAACACCAGGAATACTTTTCTCCGAGAATCGTTGGTTGCCATAGTCAATGAGCTCATCAGCCGCAGCGGTAATCTTAAAGCCGCTTTTTCTTATAAGCATAATGATTTTTTAGATAAGGATATCATCATCGCTGAAGTTCTTCCCGGCGAGATCTACCTGTGCAATACCAGTATAAAGAATCGTAAAAAAAACAGTTCGGTGATTATATTGCACAGCTATGACAAACTTCCGGAAAAGGAGCTGATCGTCAACTGCCTTAAGGGCGTTATCTTTGTCTCAATCAAAGCCGTTAATATCGATAAGATGTTTGAAATTATTGCCCACGAGCTGAAAAGAAGTGAACTGCTTCCTCTGACGCAGAGGATCGACTCGCCGCTAATTTGCACAAACTGCCCGCATAAGATGTTGTCCAAATCGCAGGTAGCCGTCGCCACCGGCATTATTCATGGCTTTGATATCGGTAAAATTTCTGCTCTCAACAAAGTCACCCCCAAAACCATCACCTGGCACAAAAGCAAAATTATGGAAAAATACAGCCTTAATAACAATTATGACTTTTTCCAGTTTATTAACTTATTAAAAGAGCGCTGGTAAACGCGCGCACGCGCCATCGACGCTCGCATTATGTACCGTAAAATTAAGAATTTGCTGGCTTGCGAGGAACGGGATTCCGAAAAAGATCGGTAAAATGAAAAACATCTACTCAGGCGTTACGGGCAGCGGGTAACATGACCCGGTTCCCTGGTATGAAAATACCGGAGCGTATTTTTATACAATAAAAAATGCCTCTACCAGGGAATCTGTTACTTCGTCACATTGCCCCTGGCGTGCCTGTCAGGGGCCTCTTTTTCTGCGCAAAAAGCGACCCCGTCAGAGAGGCCGCCCGACGATCAGGCTTGCGCCTGCTGAGGCGCGACTTCAGCCTCAGGTACCTCATTCTGCGACAGACCTTCATTTTTTGACAGCATCGCCGTCGCAATCCCGTTACCCAGCACGTTAATCGCTGAACGCCCCATATCGAGGAAATGGTCAATCCCCATCAGCAGCAAAATACCCGCCACCGGAATATTGAAGCTCGGGATGGTCGCCGCCAGCACCACCAGCGCCGAACGCGGTACCCCGGCAATCCCTTTCGAAGCCAGCATCAGCGTCAGCATCATTACGGTAATCTCGCTAAAGCTCAGCTGAATATTGTAAGCCTGGGCGATAAACATGGCGGCAAAAGAGCAGTACACCATTGAACCGACCAGATTAAAGGAGTAGCCAATTGGCAGCACAAACGACGCGATATTACGCGAGCAGCCAAATTCCACCAGACGCTCCAGGGTCTTCGGATAGGCAGCCTCGGAGCTGCTGGTCGTGAACGCCACCAGCACCGGATCTTTGAGCATATTCAGCAGGCGAAAAACCTCTTTTTTGAGCACCATATACCCCACCGCCAGCAGCACCGTGCTGGTCAGCAGAATCGCGACATAGTATCCGCCGATAAACGAGGCGTAATTAAGCAGGATCCCCAGCCCCTGCGAGGCGATAACCGAAGAGATCGCGGCGAAAATGGCCAGCGGCGCGACGTACATCACGTACCCGGTCACCTTCAGCATAATATGGGAAACCACGTTCAGCGCCGCCACCAGCGGGGCGTTGAATTTCTCCCCCAGCGATGCCCCGGCTATACCGAAGAACATAGAGAAGACCACGATTTGCAGAATCTCGTTGTTGGACATCGCCTCGGTAATGCTGGTGGGGATGGTATGGGTCAGAAAGCCTTTCAGGCTCATCCCGCTCACCGCCAGCCCGGTATCCACGGACTCTTTCGGGATCGCCAGGTTCAAACCGGCGCCGGGATGCTCGAGGGTAACAATCACCAGCCCGACCAGAATGGAGAGAATGGACGAGGTAATAAACCACACCATGGCTTTACCGCCGACCCGCCCAATGGTCGCCGTTTCGCCCAGCCGCATAATCCCCACCGTCAGGGTACTGAACACCAACGGCGCAATGACCATCTTAATCAGGCGCAGAAACACGTCGGTAAGCAGCGTAATGTTTTCCGACCATGCGGTAATAGTCGTTTGCCCGGCGTAAGCGTGGATGGCCGCGCCGGAGAGGATCCCCAACAGCATGAAGATGACGATGAACAGCGTGAGTTTGTTTGCACTTGCCACAAAAATTAACCCCTGATTTATTTAACGTGTTGTTTTTTAATGTATATATGTTTTATTTATTGGAATACATTAAACATTCACCACATAAATTGAATAAAAGCAGGCGGGGTTACAACTCTTTTTTAGTTTTTATAGTAAAAGTTAATGTGCTCGTTGATGTGCATCAAACCGTGCCGCGCCGCCGGTAAGATGAAAAAGGCGCCGGCGTCAGAGGACAACCGGCGCAAAGAGGCATTAGTGTTTTACGGTATCCTCCAGGAAGAAACGTCCCAGCGGATTCTGATAAAAACCGTCGATATTTTTGCGGCTGACGTTGCGGTACGGGCTGTAATACAGATCGACCCAGTTCACGTCGGCCTTAGCCATTTTTTGCAGGTCGATATACATCTGCTCGCGCTTTTTACTGTCCATTTCAACGCGCGCGGCGGCCACCAGCGCTTTAACCTGGTCGTTATGATAGCGGGTCATATAGTTCATATTGGCATCGTGCCCCAGCACGAAGGTGGTTTTCTGATCGGGGTCGAGAATATCGTTGGTCCAGTACATCACCGATATATCGTACTCCCCGGCCACCAGCATATCCCAGCTCTGGCTCGGGTCGACTTTTTGCAAATTCACCGTCACCCCGGCTTTTGCCAGCTGCTGTTGTAGCAAAATGGCAATTTGCTCATCGACTTCATCCCCGGCATTGACCACATAGTTCAGCTTCAGGTCGGCAGCACCCGCCGCTTTCAGCATCGCTTTGGCCTTTTGCGGATCGTATGGCCGGCGAAGATTATCCTGATAGTGGTAAAGCGCTCCGGCGGGAATATAGGAATTGGCGACCTGACCGTAGCCAAAGGTCACGGTTTTCACAATCGCGTCTTTATCAATCGCGAAGTCCAGCGCCTGACGGACTTCCACCTTGCCCAGCGCGCCGTGAGAATGATTGATCAGCAGATGGTCCTCGCGAGTAGAAGGATCCAGCTCCACCTTCAGATTGGCATCCTTTTGTAACGATGCAATGCGCGAGAAAGGCACGGTCAGCGCGGCGTCAAGTTCGCCGGCCTGCACTTTCAGCATGCGGGTATTGTCGTCCGGAATGGTTAACCACTCCACGCCATCCAGGCTGACGTTTTTCGCCTGCCAGAAGTTCGGGTTCTTCACCAGCACGATCTTTTCTCCGCGCAGCCACTCTTTCACGCTAAACGCGCCGGAGCCCACGGGCTTTTCGGCAAACGCCTCTTCGCCTTCCGCCTTCATCGCCTGCTGGGAAATCACCGAAGCGTTCGGCAGCGCCAGCTGCGATAAGAACGGCGCTGAAGGCGATTTCAGCGTCACCACCAGCGTGCGCGGGTCCGTGGCTTCCGCTTTGGCAATAATGCTATAGGAATCCCGCCACAGCGAGCCTTCATCATCGCGGATACGGATCAGGCTAAACGCCGCATCGCTGGCGGTCAGCGGCGTACCGTCCGAGAACCGGGTTTCGCGAATTTTGAAGGTATAGACTTTGCCATCCGGGGAAATCGTCCAGCTCTCGGCCACGCCCGGCTCCAGCTTCGTCCCGCTTTTATCCACCCGCACCAGCGGGTCAAAGACGTTGGAAAAGACCCAGTTATCCGCATTTTGCGCCGATTTTATCGGGTCAAACGTGGTGCTGTCCTCCCGGCGGCCAATGGTCAATACGCCGGCCGCCTGAGCTATTTCACTCACCACGCTGAGCGCCAGAAAAACGCTCGCCGCCAGTAACTTAATCTGCCTGTGCTTCATCAAAAGATCCCCCAGTTAACGGAAAAACGGTCTCATCGCCCGCGAGGTTGAGCACGCAGGCATAAGCGCGATCGGCAATCTGCCGGGTTGGTGGTGGTGCGCCGGTGCGGCACTGCACCTGCGCATAAGGGCAGCGCGGATGAAATGCACAGCCTTGTGGAACGGCTACGGGACTGGGCGGCTCGCCCCCCAGCAAATTTTTCGGCAGCGGTTTATCCGGGTCGATTTCCGGGATCGCCGAGACCAGCGCGGCGGTATAGGGATGCAGCGGTCGAGTGAAGACCGCTTCTGCCGGCCCCTCTTCCACAATTCTCCCAAGATACATCACCGCAACGCGATCGCAGAGCCGCCGCACAATCGCCAGATCGTGGGCGATAAACAGAATCGCCAGCCCCATCTTTTCCCGCAGATCCATCAGCAGGTTGACGATCTGTCCCTGAATAGAGACGTCCAGCGCCGCGACGCACTCATCGGCCACGATCAGCCGCGGCTCCATGGCCAGCGCTCTGGCAATACCGACGCGCTGGCACTGGCCGCCGCTTAGCTGAGACGGTTTCGCGCTGGCCTGCTGCGGACGCAGGCCGACCAGGGTGAGCAGTTCCGCAACCCGCAGCGCTTCCTGCCCGCGCGGGACTTTCTGATGCACGCGCAGCACCTCGGAGATGCTTTCTCCTACGGTCTGCCTGGGATTTAACGAGGCATAGGGATCCTGGAAAATCATCGCGCTTTGCTGGCGCAGACGGGCAATATCGCTGGTTAAGCCATGGGTAATGCGCTGTCCGGCGAACCGCACCTCGCCATCGGCAACCCGTTCAAGCTGTAACAGCGCTCGGCCAAGCGTGCTCTTACCGCTGCCGGATTCGCCGACAAGGCCCAGCGTCTCGCCAGGAAAGATCTGCATCGTGACCCGGTTTACCGCGTGTACGACCCGCTTCGGCCGCCAAAGGCCGCCAGAAACCGGGAAGGTGACGCAAAGATTATCGGCCTCGAGCAGCGGCCAGCGAGCGTTAACCATTATCCCTCCTGCCGTGCTGGCAAAATGTGATGGCAGGCCACCGCGTGGCTATGGCAATCCTGCCCGTAACGCAGCAATGGCTGGTTCTGACACGCCTCATCGGCGCGGCGGCAGCGCGGGTGAAAGCGACACCCTGATGGGAAGTGGTCGGCGCTGGGCGGCTGGCCGTCGATGATCGTCAACCTCCCCTGCCCGCCTTCGCTGGCCGGCTGACAATCAATGAGCCCGCGGGTATAGGGATGCAGGGGCCCGCCAAGCACTTCGCGTTTGCCGCCCACTTCACACAGCCTGCCGCCGTACATCACCGCAATCCGGTCGCAGGTTTGCGCCACCACCCCAAGATCGTGGGTGATCATAATGACCGCCAGCCCCAGCTCGGCGCGCAGATCGCTGAGCAGGCGCAGAATCTGCATCTGCACGGTGACGTCCAGCGCGGTGGTCGGTTCGTCGGCAATCAGCAGCCGGGGTTCCGGCGCGAGGGCAACGGCGATCATCGCCCGCTGGCGCATGCCGCCGGAAAATTCGTGCGGATAGTTATTGAGCCGATTCTGCGGGTCCGGGATACCGACCTGGCGCAGCAAGGCCAGCGCATCCTCCCGCGCCTGACGGCGGTTTGCCGCAAAGTGAAGGCGGCGACTTTCTGCAATCTGTTCTCCAATGGTCATCACCGGATTGAGATGGCTGGTCGGGTTCTGGAAAATCATGCCGATTTCCCGGCCGCGCACCGCCGACATTTGCCCTTCGCTGAGGGACAAGATATCCCGGCCGTCCAGCAGAACCTCACCGCCGGTAATCCGCAGTCCGGCCCCCGGCAGCAGGCGCATCAGCGCCCGGCAGGTCACGGTTTTCCCCGACCCGCTTTCGCCAACCAGCCCAAGCATCTCCCCGGCTTCAAGCGTTAACGAGACGTTATCCACCAGCGCGACATCCTCGCCGCGCATGACCGTCAGCTGATTTACCTTCAGCAAGCTCATACGCGTTCCCCTAGCTTATCGCCCAGCCCATCGGCCAGCAGGCTGAAGCCCATCGCCAGCAGCACGATGGCAAGCCCCGGAAAGGTGGTTATCCACCATGCGGTGGTGATAAAGCTCTGCCCTTCGGCCACCATAATCCCCCATTCGGCGGTAGGAGGCTGCACGCCGAGCCCGAGATAGCTCACCGAGGCCCCGTTCAGCAGCACCAGAACGCAGTCGGACATCGAAAAAATGATGGCTCCGGTTAGCGCATTGGGCAGCAGATGGCGGAACAAAATCCGCGGATGGCCGTAGCCCAGACTGCGGGCCGCCAGAATAAAATCGCGCTGTTTCAGCGTCAGTACCTGAGCGCGTACCAGCCGGGCGTAGGAGACCCAGCCCACCATCGCCATCGCCATATAAAAGCTGCTCAGCCCCGGCCCGAGGATGGCGATAATCGCCAGCATCAGCACCAGAAACGGAAAGGCCAGCACGATATCAATAACCCGCATCACCAGCGCGTCGGCCACGCCGCCGAGATAGCCCGCCAGCGCCCCCTGGGTGGTGCCGAGCATAAAGGGGAACAGGACCCCCAGCAGGCAGATTTGCAGATCGACCCGCGCCCCCCACAGCACGCGGGAAAAAACGTCGCGGCCAAAGTTGTCGGTACCGAAGAGATGCGCGCCGCCCGGCGGCAGCAGGCTGGAAGAGGCGTCCTGGACAATAGGATCGAACGGCGCTATCCACGGCGCCAGACAGGCGACCAGTAGCCATAGTCCGACTATCGCCAGCCCGGCGAAGAGCGCCTGCTGACGCGGGATCGCCCGCTGACGCAGGCGGGAAAAGGTCGCTATCGCCTTCATAGTTTTATCCTTGGGTCGAGGGCCACGGTCAGAATATCCGCCAGCAGGCTGACCGCCACGGTGGCAAGGGCAAAGACCATTACCACGCCCTGCACCACCATGTAGTCGCGGCTAAAAATCGCCTTAACCAGCAGCTGTCCGAGGCCGGGGATGGCAAACACGCTTTCAATCACCACCGTACTGCCTATAAGCCAGCCAATATTCACCGCCAGCAGATTGATGGTCGGCACCAGCGAGTTCGGCAGCACGTGCCGCCAGAAGATACGTCTTTCCTGCTGCCCGCGCGCCCGGGCCGCCACCACATAGTCGCTATTCATCTCCATCAGCAGGCTGGCGCGCAGGTTGCGAATCAATACCGCCGACAGCGCCAGCGCCACGGTCAGGCACGGCAGAACCATATGGTGCAGCTGGTCTAAAAAATCGCTGCCGTAGCCGGAGACCGGAAACCAGCCGAGCACGATACTGAACAGCAGAATCAGCATGATGCCGAGCCAGAACGCCGGAAATCCGAGCCCGGCGGTCGTAAACAGACGAATCAACCGATCGGCGAGACGCCCGCGCTGGCGTGCGGCTATCGCCGCCAGCGGCACCGTCAACGCTACCGCCAGCAGAACGCTGCCGAGTACCAGCCACAGCGTCGGTTCCAGCCGCGAGGCAATCAGCTTCAGGGTATCCACCCGGTATACAATCGACTTCCCCAGCTCGCCCTGCAGCAGGTTGCGCAGAAAATAGCCGTACTGAACCCACAGCGGTTCATCGAGGGCAAACTGCGCGCGAATGCGGGCCAGCGCCGCCGGCGTGCTGCGCACCCCCAGCAGAATACGCGCCGGATCGCCGGGGATCGCGCGCACCATCATGAAGGTGATCAGGCTGATACCCAGCAGAACCGGCAGCAGCTGTAGCGGGCGAAAAAGCAGAAAGCGGTAACGATGCATCAACAGCCTCCCGCGTCGCGCTGGCGCGCCAGAAAATCGAGCAGCACCGGGTAGTAAGCCTGCGGCTCTTCGTAAAACGGCATATGGCTGCTGTTGGCAAAAATGGCTATTTCAGCGTTCGCCAGCCCCTGCTTCATTTTCAGGGCGCAGGCGGGCGTCAGTTCATCGTGCTGGCCGCTGGTGATCAAACAGGGCACGCGGATTGACGCCAGCTCAGCGCTGCGGTTCCAGTTTTTTAAATTACCGGTATAGAGGAATTCGTTCGGCCCCTGCATGGTGATATACGGGCCCATATTCCAGTCCCCAAGCGAGCGGATAACCGGCTCTGGCCAGACGTCAAGGCGGCACACGTGACGGTAATTCAGCAGCGTAATCGCCGCCTGATAGGCCGGATGGTCTAGCCAGCCGAGCGCTTCGTAGCGCTGCATCATCGCGACGGTTTCTGGCCCCAGCGCCCCGCGCAGACGGTTCAGCTCCTGCACCAGATGCGGCATATCGGCGACGGTGTTTTCCAGAATCAGCGAGCGAATTGCGCCAGGATGGTGCAATGCCACTTCAATCGCCAGCCATCCGCCCCATGAGTGACCAAGCAGATGCACCTGACCAAGGCCCAAAGTCCGGCGGACGGTCTCCACTTCACGCACATAGCGCGCCATCGTCCACAGGCTGGCGTCATCCGGCCGGTCGGACTTTCCGGTCCCCAACTGGTCAAAGGCGATCACCCGATAGCCGTGCTGTTTCAGGCAGGCGTGGGCTTCGCGCAGATAGTCGCAGGGCAGCCCCGGTCCGCCGTTGAGGCAGAGAACGGTCTCATCGCCGTCGCCAAACTGATAGGCCACGACGTTATAGCCTTCCACCGCAATGTTATGGCACCGGTCGGGCGCTATTTCGCTCCACATGGTCTATTCCTCATCGTCGATGGTAAGAGGGTTGGGGTCTGTCTTAACGCTAACGGCAACCCCGGACGCTGAACAGTTAGCAAAAATACTAGTTTTGCGCCGCGCCGGGACGGCACCGGAATTGCATATCTTTGGGCCAGCTACTGACGGATTTGCACAAATCGTGCCCGTCGCAGGTCTCGTTTTAGGTGAAGGGGGTTATATGCGACTGGAGTTTGACCACCCCGGCAGCGCGCGGGCGGCCAGCCTGGATGACGCATTCAGCGGGCTTTTTCAGCACACCCGGAGGTTGGGATTTGAGGCGGTGATTTACGATTACACGCCGGTTCCGCGTTCTCTGGAAGGAGAACTGATTACGCCCTCGCTGCTGAAAACGTTCAACGTGCCGGAAGATATGCGCCAGCTATGGTGCGAGCGCGGATATTACCAGGTGGATCCGGTACAGCACTGCGCGCTCGAGAGCTGCGCGCCTTTTGTCTGGTCCTATCAACGGCCGGACAGCAGCATGCTGCGCGGGAGGCTGGACAATCATCCCACCGCGGTCACCGACTATATGCGCGAACACAATATGCCCTGCGGCGCGACGGTTCCCCTGCATCTCCCCAACGGGGGGTTCGTGACCCTCACCGGCATCCATACCGGCCAGCGTCAGGAGCGGGAAATCAGCGCCACCCTGGCGCAGCTGATGCTGCTCGCCTGGCAGTTTCAGGAGTCCGCCTTCCCGCTGTTCGACAGCACTATGCTCACCTGCCATCACGTCAAGCTGAGCAACCGCGAGCGCGAATGCCTGGCGTGGTCCGCCGAGGGGCTTACCGCCAAAGAGATCGCCCGCAAGCTGCATCGCTCGGTGGCGACGGTGACGCTGCATCTCAATACCGCGGCCAAAAAGCTGGGCGCCAGCAACCGCGTGCAGGCGGTGGTCCGCGCCCTGCACTACCGTCTGCTCGACAGCTAAGAACTAGCATTTTTGCTAGTGTTCAGCCGCGGTTGCCAGCCTTTACCCTGAAAGCCGGTCCACTTAGCAGGGTAAAGATGATTCATGTATACCATCCGCGAAGGTTACGCCCCGTTTCGACACTATCAAACCTGGTTTCGCGTTTGCGGCGATATCGATAGCGGTCTCACGCCGCTGGTCGTCGCCCACGGCGGGCCGGGGTGCACGCATGATTACGTCGATGCGTTCCGCGATATCGCCCTCAGCGGGCGAGCTGTGATCCACTACGATCAGTTAGGCAACGGGCGTTCAACCCATTTACCGCAGCAGCCCGCCGACTTCTGGCAACCGGCGCTGTTTCTTGACGAACTGGCTAACCTGCTGCTGCATCTCAATATTGTCGATAATTACGCCCTGCTCGGCCAATCGTGGGGAGGTATGCTCGGCGCGGAGCACGCCGTGACGCAGCCCAAGGGGTTAAAGGCGCTGATTATCGCCAACTCCCCGGCATCGATGGCGCTGTGGCTGCAGGGTGCGGCAAAGCTGCGGGCGCAGCTGCCCGCCGACGTCCAGCAGACGCTGCTGGACCATGAGGCGGCGGGAACGCTGGACAGCGCGGAATATAAGGCGGCAAGCGCAGTATTTTATCAACGCCACGTCTGTCGGCTCGATCCCTGGCCGGCGGAAGTGCGGCGCACCTTCGACGCCATGGATGCCGACCCGACGGTTTATCACGCCATGAATGGCCCCACCGAATTCCACGTTATCGGCAGCATGAAAGCGTGGACGATTATCGACCGCCTCGCGCGCATTACGGTTCCGGTTCTGCTGCTTTCCGGGCGCTACGATGAAGCCACGCCGGAAGTGGTACAGCCCTTTATGGACCATATCGCCGGCGCCGAGTGGGTCATTTTTGAAGCCTCGAGCCATATGCCGCACGTCGAAGAGCGCGAGCTGTGCATGAAGACGGTGAACGACTTTTTAGGCCGGGCGATACCATAAAAGCCGCTTACAGCGCCAGGCCGCCTCCGCCGCTGAAGGGCCGCTCGCCGGCGATTTTCATCACTTCAGCCCCTAAAGTGACAAACGGCGCCCGACGGCTGGCATAAATCAGGCCGCCCGATGTCGGCCGCACAGCTTTGACCATATCGGTCAGCGGATCGATGATTTCCGCGACGACATCGTCGGCGCTGACCCACTCGCCGGGCTGTTTTAGCTGCACCAGGATGCCGGTCGCCGGCGCGGTGACAATCTCCCCGGCGGCAAACGGCAGCATCACCGTTTCCTGCTGCGGAACCTCGGGCCTGGCGCCCGCCAGCACGCCGCGGTACTGCAGGTAACGGTAAATGCGTTCGGCGTCGTCGCAGGCGGTGGCGTGATTCACCTCCTGCTGGCCGCGCAGCTCGACGGTCACCGCCATGCAGCCGGGCTGCTGCTGGCGCCACGACGGATTCCTCGCGCAAAGACGCTGCCACGGCAGGCCGCAGGCTTCATCAAACGAATTGCCCCCGCTCTCCTGCGACAGCAGCACGGCGCCAATACCGAGGAAAGCCGCCAGAACTTTCGCCTCGCGTTGCCAGGCCGGGTCGGCGTAAAGGTGCAAAATCGCCTGGTCATCGCAGTGCAGATCGAGCACCAGATCGGCATCGCAGGCGAGGCTCAGCAGATGGTGGCGCAGGGCCTGCGCCTCGCTCACGGCGGGAAGCGCCGCCAGCGCCTCCCGCATCGCCGCGCGCACCCGCTGCAGATACTCGGGGCGCGTACCGGGCAAATCCGCCGGTAAACCGGCCTGCGCCAGCGCCGCCAGATCGGGAAAATCGCGGTTAAAATTGCGCCCGCTCGCCAGATCGAAACGGCCAATACCGCTGCTGAGCAGCACCTGGGCCAGCCCCGGCGGGTTGGCTACCGGCACAAGAATGATTTCGCCGCGCAGTTCGCCGCGCCGTTCCGCCTGGCTAAGTAATCTTTTAAGATAGTGCAGAACCAGCATGCCCGGGATTTCATCGGCGTGCAGCCCCGCCTGCAGATAGACCTTCTCTCCCGTGCCGGGCGCGCCGAAATGAAAATGGCTTAATTGCCGCTGCCCACCGAGTGCATGTTCAGGTAATGTATAGTGTTTAATTTTCATTGGACGTCCTGGTTGTGGAAAAGAAAGCCCGGCTTGACCGTATCGATCATAAGATCCTTGAAATTCTGCGCCGGGATGGCCGCATTTCTTATCAGAAGCTCTCGGAGCAGGTAAACCTCACCGCCCGTCCGTGCCTGGAGCGGGTGCGCGGCCTCGAGCGCGACGGCATTATTCGCGGCTACAGCGCCATTGTAGAACTGCCCGAGCCGGAGCACGCGTTTGTGGTACAGGCGCAAATCGCGCTGGCCGACCACGGGCGCTCGCAGCCGGTGTTTGAACAGGAGATGCGCCAGACGCCCGAAGTGCTGGACTGCTGGCTGGTCAGCGGCAGCTTCGACTTTCTGGTACGCATCGGCTGCCGCAGCATGGCGCACTACTGCCAGCTGGCGGATAGCTGGCTGACCAGTAAAAAGTTTCACGTCGATAAAATCGTCACCCTGACCGAACTGCAGGCCATTAAGCGCTCCTGACTAGCCGCGCCGGATAAACGCCAGCCAGCGCCGCTCGGCGCGGGAAAAGACGAAAATCAGCATAAAGGTGCAGAGCAGATACAGCGCCGCGGCCATCAGAAACGGAATAAACGGCGAATAGGTCATGGCGTAGAACGCGCGGGCCACGCCGGTAATATCCAGCAGGGTGACGGTGCTGGCCAGCGACGTGGCGTGCAGCAAAAAGACCATTTCATTATTCAGCGCCGGGATCCCGCGTCTGAGCGTCGCGGGCAGCACCAGACGACGAATAATCTGCCATTTCCCCATCCCGTAGGCCTCCCCGGCGACCCACTCCTGGCGCGGAAAGGTCACCATCATCCCCGCCAGCAGCTCCGCGACGTACGCGGCAGTGTTGAGGACCAGCGCCAGCGTGGCGCAGAAGGTCGCATCGCGGAACAGCAGCCAGAACGGCTGGTCGTTCATCCAGCCCGTCTGCACGATATCGAACTGCGACAGGCCGTAGTAAATCAGCATCAGCTGGAGATAGAGCGGCGTGCTGCGGAAAAAATACGTAAAACCACGGATGGGCAGCGCCAGCGCGCGCGGGCCGTACACCTGCCCCACCGCCATCGCTATCGCCAGCGCCATCCCGGGAACGATGGAGAGCAAAAACAGCTCCGCCGTGACCGCCAGCCCGCTGGCGGCGCCGTTACCGTCGCTCCACAAAAAGCTGGGGATCGCATCGAGAAAGGTTTGCAGATTCATAAGGCCGTCCCCGCCGTGGAAGAGCGCAGCGCGTAACGCTTCGCCAGACGGCTGAACAGCCAGCTGGAGAGCGCGGTAATCACCATGTAAATCAGCGAGACCAGAAAATAGAAGAGGAACGGCTTTTGCGTGGCGCGCCCGGCCTGTTCGGCCAGCCATACCATATCCTCGAGGCCCAGGATCGACACCAGCGCCGATGCTTTCATCAGCCCCAGCCAGTTGTTGTTGATGCCCGGGATAGCGAAGCTCAGCATCTGCGGCAGCATCACCCGGCGGAACACCGTCCACGGCCGCATCCCGTAGGCCTGCGCGGCTTCGGTTTGCCCGCGATCGACGGTCAGAAAGGCGCCGCGAAAGGTCTCGGTGTAATAGGCGCCGAAAACAAAGCCGATCGCCAGCACGCCGGAGATAAAGGTATTGAAGCGCACCGGCTCGAGCCCCACCAGCCCCAGCAGCAGGTTCACCAGCATCTCGCCGCCGAAAAACAGCAGCAGCATAATCACCAGCTCCGGGATACCGCGTACCAGCGTGGTGTAGGCGGTGGAAAACAGGCGCAGCCACGGCGGGCCAAAGAGCTTAACCAGCGAGTTAATCAGCCCCAGCAGCAGAGCGACCAGTAATGAAGAGAGCATCACGCACAGCGAAAGCGCCGCGCCGCGTAACAACAGGGGTAAATAGTCTGCGACCATATTCAGCCTTCCGCGAAGGTCGTAAAGGGGCGCAGGCCATCACCCGCGCCCGCATCTTCACGACTTATTTGCCATAAATATCAAAGCTAAAGTATTTTTTCTGGATCGCGTCGTAGGTGCCGTCGGCGCGGATTGCCTTAATGGCGTCGTTCAGCGCATCGCGCAGCGCCGGGTTGTCTTTATTCACCGCAATCCCCACGTCGGAGGAGATGCCGCCGTCCTGGATAACCGGACCGGCAAAGGCGAATTTCTGCCCGCGCGGGGTATCAATAAAGCCGGTCGCCGCCTGGATATTATCCTGCAACGCGGCGTCGATTCGCCCGGAGAGCAGGTCGAGGTAGACGTTATCCTGGTTAGCGTAACCGACAATTTTCACGCCATGATTGGCCCAGTTGGCCTTCGCAAACGCTTCATGGGTGGAGCCGGTCTGGACGCCGACGGTTTTGCCTTTCAGGCTGGCGACGTCAGGCAGCAGCGGGCTGCCTTTGCGCGCCACCAGCTGCGCCGCGCTGCGGTAGTAGCGGTCGGTGAAATCCACTTCCTTTTTACGCTCATCGGTAATATTGAGCGAAGCGATAATGGCATCGAACTTATGCGCGTTGAGGGCGGCGATCATGCTTTCGAACGGCTGCTTCACGAAAACGCATTTGGCTTTTAGCTGGGTGCACAACGCATTGGCGATATCAATATCAAAGCCGGTAATTTCACCGCTGGGCGCCAGCACGTCAAACGGCGGATAGCCGCCATCGACGCCAAAGCTGATGGTGTCAAACTGCTGGGCGGCCAGCGGCGCGCTGAGCGCCATGCAGGCCAGTAGTGCGGCAAGGCGTATTTTCATTTCGATCTCCCCGGTGTTGGCGCGGTGATTAAAAACGCAGTGAGAGGCAGGTCAGGCCGCCATCCATTTTCTTAAATTCGCTGGTGTCGAGCTGCACGATAGGCATTCCCAGCTTGCTGATTTCGCCCAGGGTATAGGGGTAGCCCTGCGGCGTAATTAAGGTATCGTTGATCCACAGCGTATTTCCGGCGTAGGCCTCCTCTTCCGGGATCACGATGCTGTTGAAGCCGCTAAACGCCGGATGGCTAACGTAGCCTTCCGTCAGCAGCAGCGTATTGCGGCCCACATAGTTGACGATCGATTTCAGATGCAGACCGGCGCTCACTTCAATCGCCGCGACCTGATAGCCGTGCGGCTCAACGGCGGCGGCAAACTCGCGGATCCCCTGCTCATCGGTGCGCGCCGTCAGGCCGATAAAAAACTGCTTATCCACTAACAGCACGTCGCCGCCGTCCATATGCCCGCGCTCGCTCATCCGCGCCAGCGGACGGAACCCCGCCAGCACCGGCGCAATGGTATCGACCTCGCCCTGACGGCTCGGCGCGCCCGGATGGGTGATCACCGCCAGTTCCGGCATCACCACCGCGGTATCTTCAACAAAGTGCGCATCAGGATAATCCGCCGCCGCGGGCAGTACGGTGACCTTCAGGCCAAGCTGCAGCAGGGTTTCCACATAGGCGAGAAACTGGCGGGTGGTGGCGGCGATATCCGGCGCGCCCAGCCGGGCGGTAGTTTGTCCTGCGCCGCAGGTGGCGGCCGGGAGACGGGCGATAGCTTGGGTAAAATGCATAAAGAACCCTCTGGTAGTGGTCGCATTGCTTAAGGCAAAATCGTGAGTGAATTTGATTATCAAACAGATGCCGCCGCCAATCAGGCTGAATCACTTTCCGGAGCCGCTTATTCACGCTGTATATCAGTTCAGATTCGACGTATTCCGCTGTGACCCTTAAGAAACAGCGGATGACGGGCAATAACTAACCGGGTTCATCGCCCGGCTAAGCAAAATCGTTAAGCGAATATTACGCCTAACTATTCACCGTAACCGGCTCTGCGAAAAGCATTTTTTACAGACATATCTGGACAGTCTTTTCATAATTCCTCCATTTTTAAGCAGCGTTCGCTGGCTAAACTAGTATCATTCCGTGAAACGTTTCAGGATGAGATAGCAAATTAATGAAAGGTAGCAATAAAAGCCGTTGGGCTGCGGTGCTGGTGGTCGCGATCGTCGCGGGCGCCGCGTACTGGTTCTGGCAGGGTCGCGAAGCGGCAAACAGCGGCGCGCCGACGGCATCAGGCGCGCGTCAGCAGGGGCCCGGAGGCGGACGCCCCGGTCGTTTTGGCGCCGCCCTCGCGCCGGTACAGGCGGCCACCGCCACCAGCGAAGCGGTACCCCGCTACCTTTCCGGCCTCGGCACCGTGACGGCGGCGAATACCGTCACCGTCCGCAGCCGCGTCGACGGCCAGCTGCTGGCCATCCACTTTACCGAAGGCCAGCAGGTCAAAGCGGGCGATCTGCTCGCGGAAATCGACCCCAGCCAGTTTAAAGTCGCCCTCGCTCAGGCCGAAGGCCAGCTGGCGAAAGATCGGGCCACCCTGGCCAACGCCCGTCGCGATCTGGCGCGCTACCAGCAGCTGGTCAAAACCAATCTGGTTTCCCGGCAGGAGCTGGACACCCAGCAGTCGCTGGTCAGCGAAACCCAGGGTACGATCAAAGCGGACGAAGCCGCCGTCGCCAGCGCCCAGCTGCAGCTGGACTGGAGCCGCATCACCGCGCCAATCGACGGCCGGGTCGGCTTAAAACAGGTGGATATCGGCAACCAGATCGCCAGCGGCGACACCACCGGGATTGTGGTGCTGACGCAAACCCACCCTATCGACGTGGTCTTTACGCTGCCGGAAAACCAAATCGCCACCGTAGTACAGGCGCAGAAGGCGGGAAAAAAGCTGGCTGTCGAAGCCTGGGACCGCACCAATAAACAGAAAATCAGCGAAGGCTCACTGCTGAGCCTCGATAACCAGATTGACGCCACCACCGGCACCATCAAGCTGAAAGCGCGCTTTACAAACCTTGATGACGCCCTGTTCCCCAATCAATTCGTCAACGCCCGTATGCTGGTCGATACCGAGCAGAACGCGGTGGTGATCCCAACCGCCGCGCTGCAAATGGGTAACGAAGGCCATTTCGTCTGGGTACTGAACGATGAGAACAAGGTCAGCAAGCACACCGTCACGCCGGGTATTCAGGACAGCCTGAAAGTGGTGATCAACGCCGGGCTTTCCGCCGGCGATCGCGTCGTAACCGACGGTATCGACCGACTGACCGAAGGCGCGAAGGTTGAGGTAGTGGAAGCCCACGATGCGGCTACCGCCGCCGAGCCGGAAAAAGCCACCAGCCGCGAGTACGGTAAAAAAGGAGCGCGCTCCTGATGCAAGTGTTACCGCCGAGCAGCACGGGTGGCCCTTCCCGTCTGTTTATCATGCGCCCGGTCGCCACGACGCTGTTAATGGTGGCCATTATGCTGGCCGGGATTATCGGCTATCGTTTCCTGCCGGTTTCGGCGCTGCCGGAAGTGGACTACCCGACGATTCAGGTGGTAACCCTCTATCCCGGCGCCAGCCCGGACGTGATGACCTCGTCGGTGACCGCCCCGCTGGAGCGCCAGTTTGGCCAGATGTCCGGCCTCAAGCAGATGTCCTCCCAGAACTCCGGCGGCGCGTCGGTGGTGACGCTCCAGTTCCAGCTCACGCTGCCGCTGGACGTCGCGGAGCAGGAAGTGCAGGCGGCCATCAACGCCGCCACCAACCTGCTGCCTTCGGACCTGCCTAACCCGCCGGTCTACAGCAAAGTTAACCCCGCCGATCCGCCGATTATGACCCTCGCGGTCACCTCTTCCGCCGTGCCGATGACCCAGGTCGAGGATATGGTGGAGACCCGCGTGGCGCAGAAAATCTCCCAGGTTTCCGGCGTCGGGCTGGTCACCCTCGCGGGCGGCCAGCGCCCGGCGGTACGCGTCAAGCTCAACGCCCAGGCCATCGCCGCCCTCGGGCTGACCAGCGAAACGGTGCGCACCGCGATAACCAGCGCCAACGTCAACTCGGCGAAGGGGAGCCTCGACGGCCCGTCGCGGGCGGTGACCCTCTCCGCCAACGATCAGATGCAGTCGGCGGAAGATTACCGCCGGCTGATTATCGCTTATCAGAACGGCGCGCCGATTCGCCTCGGCGACGTCGCCACCGTGGAACAGGGCGCGGAAAACAGCTGGCTTGGGGCATGGGCCAACAATCAGCGGGCGATCGTCATGAACGTCCAGCGCCAGCCGGGGGCTAACATTATCTCGACCGCCGACAGCATCCGCCAGATGCTGCCGCAGCTCACCGAAAGCCTGCCGAAATCGGTTAAAGTGCAGGTACTTTCCGACCGCACCACCAATATCCGCGCCTCGGTCAGCGATACCCAGTTCGAGCTGATGCTGGCCATCGCCCTGGTGGTGATGATTATCTACGTCTTTCTGCGCAACGTCCCGGCGACGATTATTCCCGGCATCGCCGTACCGCTATCGCTGGTCGGCACCTTTGCGGTGATGGTATTTCTCGATTTTTCAATTAACAACCTGACGCTGATGGCCCTGACCATCGCCACCGGCTTTGTGGTCGATGACGCCATCGTGGTGATTGAAAACATCTCGCGCTATATCGAGAAAGGCGAAAAGCCGCTGGCCGCCGCCCTGAAAGGGGCCGGAGAGATTGGCTTTACCATTATCTCGCTGACCTTCTCGCTGATTGCGGTACTGATCCCGCTGCTGTTTATGGGCGATATCGTGGGCCGTCTGTTCCGCGAGTTCGCCATTACCCTGGCGGTGGCGATCCTGATTTCCGCGGTGGTGTCGCTGACCCTGACGCCGATGATGTGCGCCCGCATGCTGAGCCACGAGTCGCTGCGCAAGCAGAACCGCTTCTCGCGCGCCAGCGAGCGTTTCTTTGAGCGGGTGATTGCCGTCTATGGCCGCTGGCTGAGCCGGGTGCTGAATCATCCGTGGCTGACCCTGAGCGTGGCCCTCGGTACGCTGGTGCTGTCGATTATGCTGTGGGTGTTTATTCCGAAGGGCTTCTTCCCGATTCAGGACAACGGCATTATCCAGGGGACGCTGCAGGCGCCGCAGTCGGCGTCGTTCGCCAACATGGCCGAGCGCCAGCAGCAGGTGTCGGCAGCGATACTCAACGATCCGGCGGTGGAAAGCCTGACCTCCTACGTCGGCGTCGACGGTACCAACCCGGCGCTCAACAGCGCCCGCCTGCAAATCAACCTTAAGCCGCTGGACGAGCGCGACGATCGCGTGCAGACGGTGATCGCCCGCCTGCAGAACGCGGTGAGCGGCATCCCCGGCATTGAGCTTTACCTCCAGCCGACGCAGGATCTGACCATTGACACCACCGTCAGCCGCACCCAGTATCAGTTCACCCTGCAGGCCAACTCGCTGGACGCGCTCAGCAACTGGGTCCCGCAGCTGCTGGCCCGGCTGCAGGCGCTGCCGCAGCTCTCCGACGTCAGCAGCGACTGGCAGGATAAGGGCCTGGCGGCGTATATCAACGTTGACCGCGATAGCGCCAGCCGTCTCGGCATCAGCATGGCGGACGTGGATAACGCGCTGTATAACGCCTTCGGTCAGCGCTTAATCTCCACCATTTATACCCAGGCGAATCAGTACCGCGTGGTGCTGGAGCATGATACCCAGGCCACGCCGGGGCTGGCGGCGCTGGATAATATTCGCCTGACCAGCAGCGACGGCGGGATTGTGCCGCTGAAATCCATCGCCAGCGTCGAGGAGCGCTTTGCCCCGCTATCCATAAACCATCTCGATCAGTTCCCGGTTACCACCATCTCGTTTAACGTGCCGGACAACTATTCGCTGGGCGATGCGGTCGAAGCGATTCTTGGCGCCGAACAGGCGCTGGCGTTCCCGAGCGATATCCGTACCCAGTTCCAGGGCAGCTCTCTGGCCTTCCAGTCGGCGCTCGGCAGCACCGTCTGGCTGGTGGTTGCCGCGGTGGTGGCGATGTATATCGTCCTCGGGGTACTGTATGAAAGCTTTATTCATCCGATAACGATTCTCTCCACCCTGCCGACGGCGGGCGTCGGCGCGCTGCTGGCGCTATGGCTGGCGGGGAGCGAACTGGACGTTATCGCGATTATCGGCATCATTCTGCTGATCGGCATCGTCAAGAAAAACGCCATCATGATGATCGACTTCGCGCTGGCCGCCGAACGCGAGCAGGGCATGCCGCCGCGCGAGGCGATCTACCAGGCCTGCCTGCTGCGCTTCCGCCCGATCCTGATGACCACCCTCGCCGCCCTGCTGGGCGCGCTGCCGCTGATGCTCAGTACCGGCGTCGGCGCGGAGCTGCGGCGTCCGCTGGGGATTGGCATGGTCGGCGGTCTGATGCTCAGCCAGGTGCTGACGCTGTTCACGACTCCGGTTATCTATCTGCTATTCGACCGGCTGTCGCTGTATATGAAGAGCCGGTTCCCTCGGCGTGAGGAGGAGGCGTAGGTGAAGTTTTTCGCCCTCTTCATTTACCGTCCGGTGGCGACGATTCTGATTTCGCTCGCCATTACCCTGTGCGGCATCCTCGGTTTCCGCCTGCTGCCGGTGGCGCCGCTGCCGCAGGTGGATTTCCCGGTCATCATGGTCAGCGCCTCGCTGCCCGGCGCGTCGCCGGAGACCATGGCCTCTTCGGTGGCGACGCCGCTGGAGCGCTCTTTGGGGCGGATTGCCGGGGTCAATGAGATGACCTCCTCCAGCTCGCTCGGCAGTACGCGAATCATTCTTGAGTTCAACTTTGACCGCGATATCAACGGCGCGGCCCGCGACGTGCAGGCGGCGATTAACGCCGCGCAAAGCCTGCTGCCGAGCGGCATGCCGAGCCGTCCGACCTACCGCAAAGCCAACCCGTCAGACGCGCCGATCATGATCCTCACCCTCACCTCGGATACCTGGTCCCAGGGTGAACTGTACGACTTCGCCTCTACCCAGCTGGCGCAGACCATTGCCCAGATTGACGGCGTCGGCGACGTGGACGTCGGCGGCAGTTCGCTGCCCGCGGTGCGCGTCGACCTCAACCCGCAGGCGCTGTTTAACCAGGGCGTATCGCTGGACGCGGTGCGCACCGCCATCAGCAACGCCAACGTACGTAAACCGCAGGGGGCGCTGGAAGATGCCACCCACCGCTGGCAGGTGGCGACCAACGACGAGCTGAAGACCGCCGCCGAATACCAGCCGCTGATCGTGCACTATAACAACGGCGCGGCGGTGCGCCTCGGCGACGTCGCCAACGTCACCGATTCGGTGCAGGACGTGCGCAACGCCGGGATGACTAACGCCAAACCGGCGATTTTGCTGATGATCCGCAAGCTGCCGGAAGCCAATATCATCGAGACGGTGGACAGCATTCGCGCCCGCCTGCCGGAGCTGCAGCGCACCATCCCGGCCTCTGTCGATCTGCAAATCGCCCAGGACCGCTCGCCGACCATCCGCGCCTCGCTGGAGGAAGTGGAGCAAACGCTGGTCATCTCGGTGGCGCTGGTGATCCTCGTGGTCTTCCTCTTCCTCCGCTCGGGGCGAGCGACGCTGATCCCGGCGGTGGCGGTTCCGGTTTCGCTGATCGGCACCTTTGCCGCCATGTACCTGTGCGGCTTCAGCCTTAACAACCTGTCGCTGATGGCGCTGACCATCGCTACCGGCTTCGTGGTCGATGACGCCATCGTGGTGCTGGAAAATATTTCCCGCCATCTGGAAGCCGGCATGAAGCCGCTGCAGGCGGCGCTGCAGGGGAGCCGGGAAGTCGGTTTTACCGTCCTGTCGATGAGCCTGTCGCTGGTAGCGGTGTTCCTGCCGCTGCTGCTGATGGGCGGCCTGCCGGGAAGGCTGCTGCGCGAATTCGCCGTTACCCTGTCGGTGGCGATTGGCATTTCGCTGGCGGTCTCTCTGACCCTGACGCCGATGATGTGCGGCTGGCTGCTGAAAAGCGGCAAGCCCCACGAGCCGACGCGCAAGCGCGGGGTTGGCCGCCTGCTGGTGGCGATTCAGGGCGGATACGGCAAATCGCTGAAGTGGGTGCTGAAGCACAGCCGCTTAACCGGACTGGTGCTGCTTGGCACCATCGCGCTGAGCGTCTGGCTCTATATCTCAATTCCCAAAACCTTCTTCCCGGAGCAGGACACCGGGGTGCTGATGGGCGGTATCCAGGCAGACCAGAGCATCTCGTTCCAGGCGATGCGCGGCAAGCTGGAGGACTTTATGAAGATCATTCGTGAAGATCCGGCGGTGGACAACGTCACCGGTTTTACCGGCGGCTCGCGGGTCAACAGCGGAATGATGTTTATCACCCTCAAGTCGCGCGATGAGCGCCATGAAACGGCGCAGCAGATTATCGATCGGCTGCGGAAGAAGCTGGCCAAAGAGCCGGGGGCCAACCTGTTCCTGATGGCGGTACAGGATATCCGCGTCGGCGGCCGTCAGGCCAACGCCAGCTACCAGTACACGCTGCTGTCGGACGACCTTGCGGCGCTGCGGGAATGGGAGCCGAAAATCCGCAAAACGCTGGCGGCGCTGCCGGAGCTGGCGGACGTCAACTCCGACAGCCAGAATAACGGCGCGGAGATGGATCTGATCTACGATCGCGATACCATGTCGCGGCTCGGCATCAGCGTGCAGGACGCCAACAATCTGCTGAACAACGCCTTCGGTCAGCGGCAGATCTCAACCATCTACCAGCCGCTGAACCAGTATAAAGTGGTGATGCAGGTCGACCCGGTCTACACCCAGGACGTCAGCGCCCTCGATAAGATGTTTGTAATCAACAGCGAAGACAAGCCGATTCCGCTCTCCTATTTCGCCAAATGGCAGCCGGCTAACGCGCCGCTGTCGGTGAACCACCAGGGGCTGTCGGCGGCGTCGACCATCTCCTTTAACCTGCCTACCGGCAAGTCGCTGTCGGAAGCCAGCGACGCCATCAACCGGGCGATGACCCAGATTGGCGTGCCGTCCAGCGTCCGGGGGTCCTTCGCCGGGACCGCGCAGGTGTTCCAGGAGACCATGAACTCGCAGGTGATCCTGATTCTGGCGGCCATCGCCACGGTCTATATCGTGCTGGGGATCCTCTATGAGAGCTACGTTCATCCGCTGACCATTCTGTCGACCATTCCGTCCGCCGGCGTCGGCGCGCTGCTGGCGCTGGAGCTTTTCGATGCCCCGTTCAGCCTAATCGCGCTTATCGGGATTATGCTATTAATTGGCATCGTGAAGAAAAACGCCATCATGATGGTCGATTTCGCCCTTGAGGCGCAGCGCAACGGCAACCTGCCGCCGGAAGAGGCGATCTTCCAGGCCTGTCTGCTGCGCTTCCGGCCGATAATGATGACCACCCTGGCGGCGCTGTTCGGCGCGCTGCCGCTGGTTATCTCCGGCGGCGACGGCTCCGAGCTGCGCCAGCCGCTGGGGATTACCATTGTCGGCGGCCTGGTGATGAGTCAGCTGTTGACCCTGTACACCACGCCGGTGGTCTATCTGTTCTTCGACCGTCTGCGGCTGCGTTTTTCGCGAAAAGTCCCTCAACCGGTAAGCGAATAACATGACAGATCTTCCCTCCAGCGTGCGCTGGCAGCTGTGGATAGTGGCCTTCGGCTTTTTTATGCAGGCGCTGGATACCACTATCGTTAACACCGCCCTCCCCTCCATGGCGCAGAGCCTCGGGGAGAGCCCGCTGCATATGCATATGGTTATTGTCTCCTATGTGCTGACGGTGGCGGTGATGCTGCCCGCCAGCGGCTGGCTGGCGGACCGGGTCGGGGTGCGGAATATCTTTTTTAGCGCCATCGTGCTGTTTACCGCCGGCTCCCTGTTCTGCGCGCAGGCCGCCACGCTCGATCAGCTGATACTCGCCCGCGTGCTGCAGGGCGTCGGCGGCGCGATGATGGTGCCGGTTGGCCGCCTGACGGTGATGAAAATCGTCCCGCGCAGTCAATACATGGCGGCGATGACCTTCGTCACCCTGCCCGGCCAGGTGGGTCCGCTGCTCGGCCCGGCGCTCGGCGGGATGCTGGTGGAGTACGCCTCCTGGCACTGGATCTTCCTGATCAACATTCCGGTCGGCATCGTCGGCGCCATCGCCACGCTGTGCCTGATGCCCAACTACACCCTGCAAACCCGGCGCTTTGATATCTTCGGCTTTATTCTGCTGGCCGCCGGCATGGCGACGCTGACCCTGGCGCTCGACGGTAAAAAAGGGCTCGGGCTCTCCCCCCTGTGGCTGACGGCGCTGGTGGCCATCGGCGCGGCGTCAATGCTGTGCTATCTGTGGCACGCGCGCGGCAACCGCAACGCGCTGTTTAGCCTGAAGCTGTTTACCAACCGCACCTTTTCTCTCGGCCTTGGCGGCAGCTTCGCCGGGCGTATCGGCAGCGGCATGCTGCCGTTTATGACGCCGGTGTTTTTACAGATCGGCCTCGGCTTTACGCCGTTCCACGCCGGGCTGATGATGATCCCGATGGTGCTCGGCAGCATGGGGATGAAGCGCATTGTGGTCCAGGTGGTCAACCGCTTCGGCTATCGCCGGGTACTGGTGACCTCGACGATTGGCCTCGCGCTGGTCAGCCTGCTGTTTATGGCCGTTGCGCTCGCCGGCTGGTACTGGCTGCTGCCGGTGGTGCTGTTCCTGCAGGGGATGATTAACTCCAGCCGCTTTTCTTCAATGAATACGCTGACCCTGAAAGATCTGCCCGACGATCTGGCCAGCAGCGGCAACAGCTTGCTGTCGATGGTCATGCAGCTGTCGATGAGTATCGGCGTCACTATCGCCGGGATGCTGCTCGGTCTCTACGGCCAGCAGCATATCAGCGCCGATGCGGCGATCGCTCATCAGGTCTTTCTCTATACCTACTTAAGCATGGCGGTGATTATCGCGCTGCCGGCGCTGCTTTTTTCCCGCGTACCGGATGACACCACGACCAATACCGTGATTCGTCGCCGTAAAAGGAGTGAGTCTTGAAGTTCTGGCGTCCCGGCATTACCGGCAAGCTGTTTATCGCGATCCTCGCCACCTGCATCGTGCTGCTGATCAGTATGCACTGGGCGGTGCGTATCAGCTTTGAACGCGGCTTTATTGACTATATCAAGCGCGGCAACGAACAGCGCCTGACCATGCTCGGCGATGCCCTGAGTGAGCAGTATGCCCAGCACGGCAGCTGGACGTTCCTGCGCAACAACGACCGCTTTATTTTTCAGCTGCTGAAAACCTTTGAACGCGACAACGATGACCGCTCCCCGCCGGGCCGCGGTATGGGCCACGGTCCGATGGATGAGCCGCACGGTGGCCCCGGCCCGGAAGAGATGCCGCCGGACGCCGCGCCGGACCGGCCGCTCGACGGTCCACGCGGCGATCGTGGCGACCGCGGTCCCGGCCCCGATATGCCTCCGCACGGCTGGCGCACGATGTTCTGGGTGGTCGATCAAAAAGGACGCGTACTGGTGGGCCCGCGCGAACGCGTGCCGAAGGACGGTACCCGGCGCAGTATTATGGTCGACGGCGTTGAGGTTGGCGCGGTCATCGCCTCGCCGGTTGAACGCCTGACGCGCAACACCGATATCAACTTTGACCGCCAGCAGAAACGTACCAGCTGGCTGATTGTCGCCCTCGCCACGCTGCTGGCGGCGCTGGCCACCTTCCCGCTGGCGCGCGGCCTGCTCGCGCCGGTTAAACGCCTGGTTGAGGGGACGCACCGTCTGGCGGCCGGCGATTTCTCCACCCGCGTCGCCGCCACCAGCAGCGATGAGCTGGGGCGTCTGGCCAAAGATTTTAACCAGCTGGCCAGCACTCTGGAACGCAACCAGCAGATGCGCCGGGACCTGATGGCCGATATTTCCCACGAGCTGCGCACGCCGCTGGCGGTGCTGCGCGGCGAGCTGGAGGCGATTCAGGATGGGATCCGCAAATTTACCCCGGACTCCATCGCCTCCCTGCAGGCGGAAGTCGCCACCCTCACCAAACTGGTCGATGACTTACACCAGCTGTCGATGTCCGATGAAGGCGCCCTCTCCTACCAGAAAACCTCGGTGGATATCATCAATCTGCTGGAGGTCGCCGCCGGCGCGTTTCGCGAGCGCTTCGCCAGCCGCGGGCTGTCGATCGGCGTTTCGCTGCCGGAAAGCGCGACGATTTTCGGCGACCGGGATCGCCTGATGCAGCTGTTTAATAACCTGCTGGAAAACAGCCTGCGCTATACCGATAGCGGCGGCGGCCTGCAGATTAGCGCCAGCCAGAGCGGGGATAGGCTGGTTCTCGATTTTGCCGATAGCGCCCCCGGCGTTACCGATGAACAGCTGGAGCGGTTGGTTGAGCGTTTTTATCGTACTGAGGGGTCGCGCAATCGTGCCAGCGGCGGCTCTGGTTTAGGGCTGGCGATTTGCCTTAACATTGTCGCGGCCCACGGCGGTACTTTGCGTGCCGGCCATTCGCCTTTGGGCGGGGTTAGCATTAAAGTAGAACTACCTCTGGAACGTAATTTATCGAGAGACGTATGACTGAATTACCTGTTGATGAAAACACGCCACGCATTCTTATCGTGGAAGATGAGCCCAAGCTGGGTCAGCTGCTGATCGATTATCTTCAGGCGGCGGGCTATGCGCCGACGCTGATTAATCACGGCGATCGGGTTCTCCCGTACGTTCGCCAGACGCCGCCGCATCTGATCCTGCTGGATCTGATGCTGCCCGGCACCGACGGCCTGACCCTGTGTCGGGAAATCCGCCGTTTCTCGGAGGTACCGGTGGTTATGGTCACCGCCAAAATCGAGGAGATCGACCGCCTGCTGGGGTTAGAAATCGGCGCCGATGACTATATCTGTAAGCCCTACAGCCCGCGTGAGGTGGTGGCCCGCGTGAAGACCATTCTTCGCCGCTGCAAACCGCAGCGCGATCTGCAGGCGCTGGATGCGGAAAGCCCGCTGATTGTCGACGAAGGTCGTTTTCAGGCTTCCTGGCGCGACAAGCTGCTGGACCTCACGCCCGCCGAGTTCCGCCTGCTGAAAACCCTCTCCCAGGAACCGGGTAAAGTCTTCTCGCGCGAACAGCTGCTGAATCACCTGTACGATGATTACCGCGTGGTGACCGACCGAACGATCGATAGCCATATCAAAAACCTGCGGCGTAAGCTGGAGTCGCTGGACGCCGAGCAGTCGTTTATCCGCGCCGTTTACGGCGTAGGGTACCGCTGGGAAGCCGACGCCTGCCGGCTGGCATAGTTAGCCCCTGCCCGACTTTTCCCCGGTTCGCGCTGCGCTTAGCCGGGCTACAGGCTCACCGCCGTCTGCGGGCCGGGTAGCCCGGACAGGCGCGTCAAGCGCCGCCTCCGGGGAAAAAGCAGCGGCTGAAACCGGCAGATAGCGGCCGCTTGATGCCTACCCGGAACTGATTTGCCGTCCGCTTATCGCCAAAGATACCCGACTGATATTTACTCCCCTCCCCCACGGCGCTACAATGCCCGCCCTTAATGTGGGGGCACTCCCCAACTCGCCGTACCGGGTGCGGCGAATCTGACCTGTCATCAGAACGAGAAAATCATGTTTAAACCGGAACTCCTTTCCCCGGCGGGAACGCTGAAAAATATGCGTTACGCTTTCGCTTATGGCGCAGATGCCGTTTACGCGGGCCAACCGCGCTACTCCCTGCGCGTGCGTAATAACGAATTCAATCACGAAAATCTGCAGCTCGGCATCAACGAAGCCCACGCGCTGGGTAAAAAATTCTATGTGGTGGTCAACATTGCCCCGCATAACGCCAAGCTGAAAACGTTTATTCGCGATCTGAAGCCGGTGGTGGAAATGGGGCCGGACGCGCTGATCATGTCCGACCCGGGGTTGATCATGCTGGTGCGCGAAAATTTCCCGCATATGGATATTCACCTGTCGGTACAGGCCAACGCCGTCAACTGGGCGACGGTCAAGTTCTGGCAGCAAATGGGGCTCACCCGCGTTATTCTCTCCCGCGAGCTGTCGCTGGATGAAATCGCCGAGATTCGCAGCCAGGTGCCGGAAATGGAGATCGAAATTTTCGTTCACGGCGCGCTGTGCATGGCCTACTCCGGCCGCTGCCTGCTCTCTGGCTATATCAACAAACGCGACCCAAACCAGGGGACCTGCACCAACGCCTGCCGCTGGGAGTATAACGTGCAGGAAGGTAAAGAAGACGACGTCGGTAATATCGTGCATAAGCACGAACCGATCCCGGTGCAGAACGTCGAGCCGACGCTGGGCATCGGCGCGCCGACTGACCAGGTGTTTATGATTGAAGAGGCCAAACGTCCGGGCGAATACATGACCGCTTTCGAAGACGAACACGGCACCTACATCATGAACTCGAAAGATCTGCGCGCGATTGCCCACGTTGAGCGCCTGACCCAGATGGGCGTCCACTCGCTGAAAATCGAAGGCCGCACCAAATCACATTACTATTGCGCCCGTACCGCTCAGGTCTACCGCAAGGCCATTGACGATGCTGCCGCTGGCAAACCGTTCGATACCTCCCTGCTGGATACCCTGGAAAACCTCGCGCACCGTGGCTATACCGAAGGCTTCCTGCGTCGCCACACGCACGATGACTACCAGAACTACGAGCACGGCTACTCCGTTTCCGAACGCCAGCAGTTTGTCGGCGAATTTACCGGCGAGCGCAACGGCCAGCTGGCGGCGGTGGCGGTGAAAAACAAATTTTCCGTCGGCGACAGCCTTGAGCTGATGACCCCGCAGGGCAACGTTAACTTTACCCTCGAGCATATGGAAAACGGCAAAGGCGAACGCATGCCGGTGGCGCCGGGCGATGGCCACACAGTATGGTTGCCTGTTCCGGAAGATATGGCGCTGCAGTATGCGCTGCTGATGCGTAATTTTACTGGTCAGACGACCAGAAATCCGCACAGTAACTAGTTAATTTGGGTTATTTTTTCACGATGTAAAGATATTAGAAACGGATCACATACCGGTTCGTTCAAAGCAGATATCATCCATTTCGCTGAAAAACATAACCCATAAATGCTAGCTGTACCAGGAACCACCTCCTTAGCCTGCGTAATCTCCCTTACGCGGGCTTATTTTTTACCTACTGAAATAAATAGAATTATTCCTATCAACGTCCACACATTGACCACATCGATACAAAAAGCCACGCATTTGCGGGGCTTTCTTATTGGTCACATCCAATGAATTTGCTGCTGGCCTGACGTTGTCGGGTGCGGTGGCGCGGGCACTACTTCGCTTGGTGAAACGATAAAACGCTCGACCATCTCAGTGGTGAAAATATGCAACTGCAATTGATGTTCGTACGCTGATGATAGCGCTCTTTAGTCGTGTCAGAAAAATAGCGGCTGGTACGAATATTAGCTACATAGTGGAATTTTGGACAGTGAAAAATAGTGAACACCTCATATAATTCCCGACACGCCAATGTCACTAAAAACATACATAAAAACAATTTGTTAATAACAATACAGAGAGTTACCCCTCGCTTTCATACTCCACATCTGAAAGCCTAACCTCAAGATCTAAGCCCGTCGTAAATCCATTCCCGGTAAGGCTATGCCCCACCCGACTGCTTATCCATCCCTCTCGTCTGTAACGCGTATCAAGCCTTTAACCACTACCGGAGTTTCTGGAAACAAATCAGCGCGCCCCATCGTCAGCCTGATAGAAAACTCAGCCACCCCATATTGCAGTTTGTCCCGTTTGGCCTGAGCGGCTGGCATGGCCTGCGCTTTGGTTGAAAAAATCGTCGTCAGGGAAGACACATTGTCATCCTCACCGACCATATATTCACCTTCCCTGGCCGCTGGCACTTCACTGTTTTTTCTTCGTTACTGGTTTGGCTTTAGAGTGCTGTAGCAAGCGTAAATGCTGCTCCTGGGTTTGCGTTTAAGTGCGACTTTTTGCTTTTGTGGCTTCGGGCCTTTGAAGCGCAACATTTTACCGTAACGCCGGTATACGCCCCACGGTCAGCAATCGAAAACTGATGGCGGTCGCCATCGCCGCGGGTGATCGTGACCTGCGGAATGGTTTTTCCACTCGCTGTCACTCCACGACCGGCTTTCAGAAAAAGTAACTTTCCATCTTTTACCGAAACCTCACCGCCGTTACGCTCGGCGAGACGGGTCAAAAATTTGGCATCCGATTCCTGTAACCGAACGATATGCGGAATTTTTATTCCGGCCAGTTCGGGTATGGCACTTGATGTCATTTTGTTACGGGCAGTTATCGCCGCCACAATTTCGCCGAGCGTCTTATCATGCCAGGACTCCTCACGGCGTGAGTACAGCGTTCCCCGATAATCCGCGCTGCGGGCGCGAATGGCCACCGTAACTGCCATAGATTCAACTCACAGTAATGGTTAAGGAAAGGCTCTCGCCGGTCATGCAGTTCATGCCAAGGTAACGGGCTGTCATTGCGTTCCCTCCGTCCATTCGTCGCCGCGTTTGATGCCACCGTGCGCGTGTTTATCCATCTAGACACCGTTTGATGTGAAAGCGCCGCCGCTGTGCTCAATATCGCCGGGCCTCCTGCCGCCTTGCTTCACCTCCAGCGTGCCAGTCGTCAGCTTGTTGGTGCAGACCACCTCCGGCGTATCGAGGGTGACGCGGGTGGTGGCTTTGACCAGCACTACCGGCACGCTGACGGCAACCGAACCGGATGCGGTCACATCGGCAGTTTTAATGCCGGTGACGGTCAGCGCGTCGGTTGCCGGCCCATAACTCATGACGGCGCCACCGGGAAACTCAACGTGCCAAGTATCCGCCGACACTGACGGTGCGGGGTTGTCGTCGGAATAAATACCCGGCAGCACAAAAGCGGTATCGAGCTCACCGCCAACGGCCAGAATCATCACCTGTTCACCGATGGAGGGCGCCCAGCGCGGTGAGTTAACCACTGAAGTCACTCGGTATAAATGCCGCCGGTCTGCACGCGGCAGCCCCCGGCGGCGAGATCAGTTTCGACGACAATCCCGGAGCGGATCATGTTGCGTATCGCCCGGGCGAGTTCCTGGATAGATGCGAGAGCATTCATAGACAGGATATTGCCGTCCTAAGGTTTGAGCGGCAATGGCGAGCAATTCTGCTGGATGTTATACAACAATGAACAATTACCTTAAAATCTTCCCACTATCTCCGCCATTAACTTCGTTACTAATGGACATCACGAAAGATATAGGTTTAAGTGTATCTGGTTTTCCACCAACGAATGCGTAAAGATATGATCCGGTCTTACACTCCTCCGGCTTCGGCTTCCTTATTCCATCATTTTCACCCGTTGATGCAAGCGCAGCCCCTGCACCGATAGCAGGTAAAAGTTTTGCCAATGCTTCAACATTTTCCGGTATTTTTGTATCACTGCTCTGACCTACTTCAGTAATCATCCCATTATTAAACTTGAGAGTTAAGTTTGAGCTACCAATAGCTCCTGAAACTGGAGTTATTAGTTTTTTCTCACCCGGCAAAATCAATAAGGAAGCTGTACTTTGGCATTGATTATCTTTTAAGGAAGTTGAAACAAATAAATATGGCTCAGGTTCGTAGTAGGCAATACCCTTACCATTCGGTGTGTAGTTATTAAAATCAAAACGAGCACAACCAGATAAAGAAAGAGAACAAAAGATTATTATCGAGCAAGACTTATACATATAAACCTCACATTTTTATTTGGGAGACAGAATAACGCCCGCTTTTTAGTATTAGCACAGGGGAAGTCTCAATGCTGATTTTTTTAATTCTTTTTGGTTAGGTGAGAAATAATTACCCCCTCAACATTTCTTCGATCCTCATCATTAAATCCCATTAATATTCTTTTATGATATTTAATCACCTTACCATTTTTACCTAACCTATCTTTTAAACCATATTGATGAATGCGCGCGATACTTTGTACTTTTCAGGCAAACTCCACCACCAACGCGCTGTCGCCGCCGCTTGCTTTCATATAGCGATTGGTACGCAGTTTCGCGAACATCTCGCGCTTTATACGTCCTTGCTTTGCCCTGACGGGCGGGCGCTTACGCGGGGCAAATGGCGAACCTTCCGGCGCTTTCTGTGACTTAATGCGCTGTTGTTGCCGCTGGCGCAGTTTCTTCGCAATGTCGGCGCTCATCCGGCGACATCCGGCGGGGGAAAGGGCCGCTATCAACCCGGCGAGCTTGTCCTCAAAGGGTTTGAAGTCATTCATCCCATTTACTCATCAGCTCGCCATTACTCCACATCTCGACAGGGCGCGGCTCCGGCGGTGGCGACTCTGGGATGTTCTCCACGTACAGCGCGCCACCGGCCTCTTTGACCAGCGTGCGCTCGGTCAGCAACAGGCTGATGCCGACATCGAGACTACTGTAGTTATTGATATCGTCATACCAGACAAAGCCCTTTGTTCTCCCTTCGTCGGTTGTCATGATGTCCGGCTGATTGACCCGAAGCCAGGCTATAACCGGCACAACCAGCAGGTCGACATCGTCGGTAAAATCTGTCAGCACGACGTTGAGCGTGTACCGTTTTTCAAACGACAGGCAACGCGCCAGCGTTGCCGCGTTGTTCCCGTTATCGATAAAGACGCGCAGCATATCGGGGTTGGTACACAGTACCAGCACCGCATCAGTTAAGGCTTTTCGCAGACTATTTGGTTTTAGCATCGATTTCATCCTGGCATTGTTTCACCGTATCGACCTGGATTGCGCAGCTTTTCAGGGCGTTTTCGAGCTGACGTATATCCGCACTCAGATCGCCATTAGTCAGCGGGTCGCTGCCCGGCATCGGGCAGGCGTTGTAAACAATCACCGGCGGAGGCGTTGGTGCAACCGGCGCACAGCATCAGGTAAATTAGCGCGATAACGGCGACCTGTATGTTGACGAAATTTTCTGGATCCCCAACTTCCAGAAACTGCGCAAAGTGTCGTCGGGCATGGCCTCATAAAGCCACCTGCGCAGCACCTACTTTTCACCCCCCCCCACCCTGGCGCATGGCACTCACCCATTCTGGTCAGGGGGAATTATTTAACCGTGGCCGCGCCCGCGCCAGCGAGCGGGTCGACATCGATATCAGCCATGACGCCCTCGCCGGGGGATGTACGCTGTTTAACCTTGAGCAGTTCCGTCAGGAAAACAGCGTCGACGACTTCCGCAACCTGTTTATGTGCGAGTTCGTTGACGACAAGGCGTCGGTGTTCCCCTTCGAGGATTTGCAACGCTGCATGGTCGACAGTCTGGAAGCGTGGGAGGACTTTGCGACACAGGCCGAATCCATTCGTCAGCTCACCGATAAATACAAGGTCGAGTATATCGGTATCGATGCAACCGGCCTCGGCATTGGTGTTTTCCAGCTTGTTCGCTCGTTTTATCCCGCAGCCCGCGATATCCGATACACGCCGGAAATGAAAACCGCGATGGTGCTGAAAGCAAATGATGTTACTCGCCGTGGCTGTCTCGAATATGACGTCAGCGCCACCGACATCACCACCTCGTTTATGGCTATCCGCAAGACCATGACCAGCAGCGGGCGCAGCGCCACCTATGAGGCCAGCCGCACCAGTTCGCGCCGGGCTCCGTGTTCCACCTACTGGAGCCTGACATCAATCAGGAGCTGTACGGCATGCCGGAATATCTCAACGCGCTCAATTTCGCCTGGCTGAATGAAGCGGCGACGCTGTTTCGTCGCAAGTATTACCAGAACGGCGCACATGCGGGTTACTTCATGTATGTGACAGACGCCGTACAAATCGGTACCGATGCTGAGGCGCTGCGTGATGCGATGCGCAGCTCAAAAGGGCTCGGCAACTTCAAAAACCTGTTTTTCTACGCACCGCACGGGAAACCGGACGGCATTAAAAATTGTGCCGCTCAGTGAGGTGGCCACGAAAGACGACTTTTTCAATATCAACAAAGTTAGCACCGCCGACCTGCTCGACGCGCACCGTATCCTGTTCCAACTGATGGGCGGTAAACCTGAAAATGTCGGCTCGCTTGGTGATATCGAGAAGGTGGCGAAGGTGTTTGTCCGTAACGAGCTCATACCGTTACAGGACCGGATGCGCGAAGTCAACGCGTGGGCCGGTCAGGAGGTGACCCGCTTCAAAAGCTACAACCTCAACACCGAAAGTGGCTGATTTCCGCCGCCTCCGGGCGGCTTTTTCTTACCCCTCGCCTGACAGCCTCAGAACCTCGTCACGGCCTCGAATCCTACCTCACATAGCCAACCCCTTCGCGAACCCGCGCGGCACAGTGACGCGCTCAGGCAGTGAAAATAAATGCGTAAATGTAGTCTGGCGCGCGGTGCTTTCCCCGCCTCGCCTGCCTGCTTAACGGGTCGCTTTTGATGCAAGTGCATAGCCCATTCGAAAACCCTCCCCGCCTCAATAAATTATTGATTCGATCACATGGAAATTGAATGCAGTTTGATGCAGTATAATGCAAGGTATCTATCTTATTTAAAAGTGCTTTCATATCAAATAATTACATAAGGAACATACAAATGGCGTACATAACTCCATCGACTCTAAGCCTTAAAACATGCTTTCAAAGTAAATATTCTTTACCATATTTTCAAAGAGATTATAAATGGGAAAGTAGACACTTCCTTGAAATGTTAAATGATATACAAAATGCCTTTATGCTCGCTTATGATCCTGTTCATGGCCGACGTGATGTTTCATCTTATGCCCCTTATTTTTTGGGCTCAATTATTACCGCAATTGAAACCAATGGCAAACGCCCTTTAATTGATGGGCAACAACGTATAACCTCCATGTTTATCATGCTTGTCTTTTTCGAAAGATATATCAAAGATAATGGAATTCAAGACACTCTAGCCTTAGAAAATTTTATTGGTAGTGTTTCTTATGGAGAACGTGACTTTAATATAGAATTCTCTGAAGTGCGAAAAGAAATATTTACCAAATACACTAACGATCAAAAAAGCCTTCCTGAAGCATTGGATGATGTTGAGAGTATTTCAAGGCTTAATGATAGTGATCGAAGAATAATTGAAGCAATGAAATCAATTGAAGACGCTTTAGATCCTACTATCAAAGATAAAATATCCTTCTTCATCGACTATCTCATGGAAAAAGTTCTACTTATTGACATTTCAGTATCAAGTGAATCCGAGGCACATAGAGTGTTTGTTACTATGAATGACCGAGGACTGAGGCTTGGTGCAATTGAACTTCTCAAGGGTTATATTTTATCAAGAATAACTGACCCTGAGGATAGCCAAGAATGCCACCAAGAATGGGTTAAAACAATGTCAAAATTGAGAGATAACGACCCTGAAGGTGATTCATTATTTATAAGAAATTTATTGCGAGCTAAATGGGCAAATACCATCAGAGGAAAAAACAAAGGCGATGAAGCTGGAGATTTCGATAAAATTAACGATGCTTACCATCGTTGGTTCGAAGATAAAACTGCTGAAATTGGGTTAAACAACTCAGATGATTTTTATAACTTCGCGAAAAAAGATATACCAGAATATGCTGAACTATGCCTAACGATCGCTAATGCAGAGAAGAAGTTAACCCAAGACTATCCAGACGTGTTCTATAATGGCATTAGAAAGTTCAACTTCCAAACGATGATAATACTGTCCTCAGTTGAACTAACTGACACCAGGGATATTCGAAAAAAGAAAATTCAATTAATATCGAAATATATCGATCTGATATTAACAAGCCGAATTGTAACAAAGAAGGCAAACACTTATGATAATTTGAAAGATATTGCCTTTAATTTAGCAAAAGAAGTTAGAGGTAAAGATTACCCTACTTTACTAAGCCACATCCGAAGCGAATGGAATAAACATTATATTTTGCTGGATAAAATCCCAGAAATGACCTATGAAAACAAATCAAGGTCAGATATGCTCTACATGTTAGCCCGCATAGCATCACATATTGAGAACCAACTCAACCTTACAAATAAAGTTGGCTTTGATACCTATATGCAGCGTGACAAAGGAATGAAAACATTCGATATAGAACATATTCTCCGCAGTGTCGTTGACAACACTGTAATGCCTTCATCTTCATTAGGTTTCACTTCAGATACCGAATATAGCACTAAACGAAACCTCATCGGCGGATTAATATTACTACCGCGCTCAAGAAATAGGTCTTTAAGCGATAATTTATATTCAGCAAAACAGACTGTATATAGCGGAGAGAATATTCTTTGCCAAACTTTATGCCCTGGGTTCTATCAAAACAACCCTGAATTAACAAGATTTTTAACTGATAATCCCACAATAGCATTTAGGGAATGCCAAGAGTTTAAAGCTAACACAATAACCGAAAGAGGAATAGTGTATAAAGAAATCGCATTAAATATTTGGTCATGTCCTCAGTAAATTAGAAATTATAATAATTTACACAAGGCAACCTTACAGGTTAGTACATAAAACAAATCAGGTCTTTGCAGAAAAGCTAGAGATCTGATTTGTAAATAGCTCTTTTTATTTGACAACATAGAATTTTTTTTATAACTGACTAAGTTTCAGCTACTGGAAAGTCGATTTTTTTACCGTAAAAAACTTTGCACCACATGCAAGCATATCGAATTCCCATAGTTCAGGATAAATCCCTTCTTGGGCCAATTCTACACGAATTTTAGCAACACGCTCACCTTCATCTTTAGTTATCCTGGCTGACGGCACTTCATTGCTGGTTTTTTGCAGCGCATTGCTTCTTTATCTTCGATTTTTACATGGTGCGCCAGCTTTAACGCGCCGTTAAGCACCTTCACAACGTCTGGCTCATTCCAGCCGATAAACTTCGCGCTCAATCAGATTTAACACCGCCGTGGCTTGCTCAGACTGTGTGGGAGTCATAACTGGCTCGCCACCGCCGGTGAGCTTTCCACAGTTATTGACAGGACTCCGAGGCGCGGTGATACCGCTTTTTGAAGTCAAAGGTTCAACGGCCAAAAGCTTTGGAACAATGCGCCAATCTGCTGACCGGGTTACGTGAATGTGATTAGCACCGAGGTGAGGGGCAAAAATACCGACGACGCGCTCAATGTCTTCTTCGTAATCGTTGACCTCATCAGTCACGTTGCGGGCTACTCTGACGGTCTGGCTATCGCGTGGTACATTCGCCCCCCTGAGCGACGATATATAAATCAAACTCCGCCTCATCGGTAGCAGCACGAGCCGCTTCGGCGCACTCGTCAAATGCTGAAGCAATGCTGATACCACGAGGTAGCTTGCGCAACTCGCGGTAAGCGCCCATTACGGGGCGGCCAATCGGTTTAAATTGAGGGATACGCCACGTCGACGCCCAGGCCGTCACAGCGGCAGCGGTATCTTGCAGTGGTTTGCCGGTGTCATGATCGAGCTGACCATCGAGGGCGTAACCGTCGATATTTTTTGCAATGTACTTTGCGATATAACCTGCCGCACCACCCTGATTGAGATGCTTCGCCTGAAAGCGTTGTTTTGCAGACCTCTCTCATCACCGTCTTCTTTCAAAGCATAGCGGCGCATGATTTCGGTAATATCTTTGCGCTGGCCAGGTTTGCAAAACAGCATCATATGCCAGTGTGGTGTTCCTTCATGATGTGGCTCAACCACTCGCATTCCGTAAACCTGTAAATCGTTATCCTTAAACGCCGTCCGCATCAGGCCCCAGATATGACAGAGATAACGCTGCATATCTTTCGGGGTGTAGGCCTCATCATTCCAACCATGATTAAGCTGAAATGTTTTACTTTTTCCTTTCCCTACCTGACGAGTCGGGTGATATTTCGACGGTGCGGTAAGCGTGATAAACATCCCGACATGCCCCTCACTGGCAGCATAACGCACGATACCGGCAATGGTATTCATCAGCTCCATACGGCGGATCTCGGGATTCGAAATACTCCCATAACCTTGCTAATGAGACCGATGCGCTCACCGGTGACTTTATTTTCGAGCTCACAGGATTTCAGGTATTCGAGGTTAGCCAAACGGCGAGAATGCACGTCCCGGATAGCACTTTTGCTGGCATACGGTGAGCGGTCTTTATTCACTTCACCAGAGGCGATGAGCAGCGATTCATGCCAGCGCATACGCTGCGCTTTAAACTGGACAATCCACCACTCATCATTAATGAGACGCACCACGGCTGAAAATGTCTGGCGGATTGTCATCTGACCTTTATGATATTTTTTCCAGAAAAGCGGCGTGATATTGATTGCACGCGCCGCGCCAGCGACATGACCATAAAGGTGAGCCTGCGCCTCATCTGTAAACAGCGATTCTTTGCCGTCATGCGCTTCCGCCCAAGCATCACTTAATTCCTCGTACATGATGAAAAGCCGAGCGGCGATATCCGAGGAACTGGCAACAATGATCATTTCAGGAAAGCGAGGTTATCTGTTTACTAACGCTAACTATCCAGCGTTCAGACGGCTAATGAAGGAGTTGAAACCGGACCTGCCACAGGGTCAGGCAACGCACGCATTGCGTTACAGTTTTGCCACTCACTTTATGATTAACGGGGGCAGTATTATCACACTTCAACGGATTCTCGGGCATTCACGAATTGAGCAAACAATGACCTACGCGCATTTCGCCTCTGAGTACCAGCAAGATGCGGTAACGCTTAATTCTTTACGCGGTGGCGCTGACGCTAAGAGTGTCCATACATTGTCCACGCTGAATTATTTATAGTGGTTTTCAGTGGTCTTGCGTGCCGCGCAAACCCGCATTGCACCGCTGAAAGCCCATGCAGTAAGGGTGTATAAACGCCCCTACGCGGGCTTATTTTTTTATCACTCTCCCGGCCTTCCCTTCCCGCATGCGGTACACTTTATGCATCATTGAGCAACAAAGGTCCCCTGATAATGTCCACGTTTCCAGCCAGCTTACTGATTCTGAATGGTAAAGGCGCCAATGAACCGTCCCTGCGAGAGGCGGTTAAACTGTTACGCGACGAAGGTATCGATATTCACGTCCGCGTCACCTGGGAAAAGGGCGATGCCGTTCGGTTTATCGATGAAGCCCTGACGCTGAATGTCGAAACGGTGATTGCCGGCGGCGGCGATGGCACCATCAATGAGGTGGCGACGGCGCTGGTGGAGCGCGACGGCAATCTGGCGCTGGGGATTTTACCGCTGGGCACGGCGAACGACTTCGCCACCAGCGTCGGCATCCCCCAGGATCTGGCCAGCGCCCTGAAGCTGGCCATCGTTGGCCGCGATGTGGCGATAGATGTTGCACGGGTTAACGATAAGACCGGTTTTATTAATATGGCCACCGGCGGTTTCGGCACCCGAATCACGACCGAAACCCCGGAGAAGCTCAAGGCCGCGCTGGGCGGCGTCTCTTATTTAATCCACGGCCTGATGCGCATGGATACGCTTAAGCCGGACCGCTGCGAAATCCGCGGCGAGAACTTTCACTGGCATGGCGACGCGCTGGTCATCGGCATCGGCAACGGGCGCCAGGCCGGCGGCGGCCAGCAGCTATGCCCGGAAGCGTTAATCAACGACGGCCTGCTGCATCTGCGCATTTTCACCGGCGAAGAGCTAATCCCCGCGCTGTTCAGCACCCTGGCCAATCCGGAAACCTCGCCGAATATTATCGACGGCGTCTCATCGTGGTTCGAGATCACCGCACCCCACGAGATGACGTTTAATCTCGATGGTGAACCGCTAACCGGCAAAACCTTCCGTATGGAGCTGTTACCGGCCGCGCTTCGCTGCCGACTGCCGCCGGACTGCCCGCTGCTACGTTAATCAGGTTTCGCAAAGCAAAGACGGCGCCCGGCTGGTATACAGCAGCCGGGTACGTTCGTTGAGCCGCTGGATGTTAAGGTAAAACGGTACCTGCGGCTGGAGGAAAAACGCTGGCAGGATACGCTTTACATGCTCCTCCTGCTCGGTCTCGCCGATGCTGGCTGAGACGGTTTCCGAACGCAGGAAGTAGTGCTGGCCGTCGCGGGTAAAGCTAAACCAGATGTTCTGATTAATGGTAAACGCAGCGCCCTGCGGCGGCGTAATTTCCCCCCGGACCATCGCCAGCCCGCGACTGCTATCAAATACGTAGCGTAAGGAAATATCGCCCTGGTAGCCTGCGTTAATTAGCCGCATCTCGCCGCTGCACTGGAAATGATTGCGCTGCCAGTATTGCCAGGATTTGATCATTATTCCGCTAAGCACCCCGATAAATACGATAGCGATTAACCATTTAATTTCACGCGGGCGCATTGGCTACCTCCTTAATGTAATATTTGGTGAGGCATTGATTATCACGCCATTGACTAAATGGCTGACGGCAGCGAATCACCGACACCCGCGCTTGCCCGGGATAAAGCGTCAAATAAACCCACGAATATTCTTCACATTCAAATTTGCTGCGCTTGATAAAATTGACATGACGAACGTGATCAACCACATCATTATTGGCAAAAAAATGACATTGTTGCGAAAATTTAGCAATTATGGGCGAATAAGTTTGCAAATAAGAGTCGAATTCTGTTTGCCACGCAACAAAACCGCCGACCAGACAGCTCAGCAGCGCCGCAAGCCCCCATAACAGAGAGCATCGCGGCCTTAACCGCTTTTTTTCAGGCACACTCGCAGCCGCGACCTCCTCGTGCACGGGCCCATCCAGGGGCACCTGTGGCTCCGGCGCCTTCTCCATCTCGCACGGCTGGGACTCCGTCACCGATATTGTCGCATCCAGCCTGACGCCAACCCTCGGCAGCGTAATAATAATATCGCCCTCCATGCCCAGCTCTTTAAATGCCCGGCGCAGCAGAGAAATATTCTGGTAGAAACCGTTGCTGGTTACCTGGGAGCCATGCTTTATCCACACTTCCTCGAAAAAGGTTTCGCGGGCAACGGTTTTGCCATCCTGCTGAATAAGCAGCAATAAACAACGGCTGGCCGGCATATTTAATGAAACCGTTTTCGTCTCGTCAGCAATGAGTATTAGAGCACCACGTTGAGGAATAAATGTAATTATTCCATTAATCGTATATGTTTTTTCCATCCTGTTCCCTGAGAATAGTAATCAAGTGGATAAGCGGCATGGGTACCCTACTCTAAATACGGTAATCCTTTATGACGCAGCTGATAACTTAAGATTATTCGCAGGCGAGTTTACTCTATTACTCAGCGGATCTGGAGGCGTAATACGCAGTTTTTCCTTGCAATTAACAAGGTTTAAATGAATTTACAGCATGGAATATTTTGAGATTTGAAGAAAATCTGGTTATTTATTTCAAAATGAATAATAAACACAAGTTATGATTCCATATATTTTCATTCATACAACAGATACTTTCATTTTAGATCTAAACACCACTTTTACATTAATAGACGATATTTATAACTATTAATACATATCATTTCAAAGTTTTATCCAAAAACAGGGCGCATTGTCCGCGAGACAATGCGCCATATCGCTTAGTATGCCGCCACCTCGCGCGCCATTTCGCGCGTATATTGCCGGCTGGCGTTAACCAGCATCTGCGTATAGGCCGTTTGCGCCTCGCCGTTAACCAGCGCATCGACCGTCAGGGTTTCAAGGATTTTCCCGTACTGCATTACCGCCACCTTCTGGCATAAATGGGCAATGACGCCCAAATCGTGGGTCACCATCAGGTAAGTGAGTTTAGCCTCCTGCTGCAATTCTGCCAGCAGGTTGAGGATCTCGGCCTGCACCGACACATCCAGCGCCGACGTCGGCTCATCCAGCAGCAGCACCTGCGGCTCAAGGATCAGCGCTCTGGCAATCGCCACGCGCTGCCGCTGGCCACCGGAAAGCTGATGCGGATAGCGTTCGCGAAACGCACGATTGAGGCCCACTTTGTCCAGCAGCGCATGAATCCGCCGGTCGCGATCGTGAATGCGATGAATCTGCAGCGGCTCTTCAAGGATATCGCCAATGGTGTGACGGGGATGCAGCGATCCGTACGGGTCCTGAAATACCATCTGCACCTGACGGCAGCGCTCGCGGCTAATCTCATGCCCTAAGCGCTGCCCGTCAATAGTTAACTCCCCCTGCCAGTGGGTAAACAGCCCCGCCAGGCACTTCAGCACCGTGGTTTTGCCGGAGCCGGACTCCCCCACCAGACCGTAGATCTCGCCGGGCTTAACGTGGAAATTAACGTCGTACAGCACCTGGTTACGCTTCTCCCCTTCGCCAAACGCGAGGTTGAGACGTTGAACTTCAATCATCATCCACTCCTTATTCCGTTAACCAGCTGGCCTGGCGCTGCAGCACCGGCAGTATCGGGCGACGATGCTGCATATCCGGCAGCGAGTTAATCAGCCCCTGAGTATAGGGATGACGGGCGTTATCGAGGTCGCAGGCGGCAATAGACTCCACCACCCGTCCGGCGTACATCACCAGCACGCGGTCGCAAAAGCTGCGCACCAGGTTGATGTCGTGGCTAATAAAAATCAGCCCCAGCCCGCGCGACTGAACCAGATCATCCAGCAGGCCCAGCACCTGCAGGCGCACCGACACGTCCAGCGCGGAGGTCGGCTCATCGGCAATGATCAATTCCGGGTCGGTAATCAGCATCATGGCGATCATGATGCGCTGCCCCTGTCCGCCGGATATTTCATGTGGATAAAGCTGATAAACGCGCTCCGGCTGGCGAATACGCACCACCTCCAGCATCTCCAGCGCCTTTGCCTTCGCCTCATCTTTGCGTCCCGGATGATGGGTCAGCCAGGCCTCGGCGATTTGCTTACCGACGCAGACCACCGGATTAAGCGAATATTTCGGGTCCTGCATAATCATGGAGATACGTTTGCCGCGCACGCCGCGCATCTGCGCTTCAGTAAGATGCAGCAGATCGAGGTTGGCAAACTGCATCCGGCTGGCGCTGACGCGGGCCTTTTTCGGATGCAGCTGCAGCAGGGCGCGCCCAACGGTGGATTTACCTGAACCGGACTCGCCGACAATGGCCAGCTTTTCGCGCCCCAGCTGGAAGGAGACGCCGCGCACGGCATGGGTCACCGCGCTGCCGTTAACAAAGTCGACGCACAGATCGCGCACGTCGAGCAGCGGAGCATTATTCGCTGCGGGGATCGAGGATGTCACGTAGGCCATCTCCTAAGAAGTTAAACGCTAAGCTGTTGATCATAATCGCCAGCCCCGGAATCGTAACCACCCACCAGCACTCCATCATGTAAGTGCGCCCGCTGGAGATCATCGCCCCCCACTCCGGCTCCGGCGGCTGCGCGCCGAGCCCGAGAAAGCCCAGACCGGCCGCGGTCAGAATGATCCCGGCCATATTCATGGTGATACGGATAATGACCGAGGGCAGACACAGCGGCACGATATGGCGCCAGAGGACGCGGGCCGATGATGCGCCCTGCAGACGTACGGCGGAGATAAAATCGGCCTGGCGCAGAGAGAGCGTTTCGGCGCGCGCCAGGCGGGCTATCGGCGGCCAGGCGGTGAGCGTGATGGCGATAACCACGTGCTCCAGCCCCGGACCTAAGGCGGCGACAAACGCCAGCGCCAGGACCAGACTCGGGAAGGAGATGAAAATATCGGTGACGCGCATCAGCACCATATCGACCTTACCGCCAAAATAGCCGGCGCAAACGCCGAGCAGCAGCCCGAGCGGACCGACGGTCACCGAGACCAGCAGCACGATATAGAGCGTGATGCGCGAGCCGTACACCAGGCGGCTAAAGATATCCCGGCCAAACTCATCGGTGCCGAACCAGTGCTGCGCGTTCGGCGCGACCAGCGCGCTGTTGAGGTCCTGTACCAGCGGGTTATACGGCGCAATCAGCGGCGCGAAAATCGCCACCACCAGCAGCAGAAAGATAATTCCGCCGCCGATGGCCGTTAGCGGGTTGCGCGCCATTTTGCCGATAAACCCGACGGCCCGCGCCGCCGCGCGTTGCAGCCGCTGACGGCCTTCGCCCGTGCCGCCCGAAAGCGGCGAATCCAGAGAAACGGTCATGATTTTGTCCTCGGGTCAAAGAATTGATACAGCATGTCGGAGAGCAGGTTGAGCATCACGAAGATCGCCCCCACCAGCAGCACGCAGCCCATTACCGCATTCATATCGCCCAGCAGCAGGCTACCGGTGAGGTAGGAGCCGAAACCCGGCCACGAGAAGACGGTTTCAATCAGCACCGCGCCTTCCAGCAGCGCGCCGTAGGCCAGCGCCACCACCGTCAGCAGCTGTACGAGGATATTGCGAAACGCATGGTTCCAGATGACCTGACGCTCGGTCAGCCCCTTCACCCGCGCGGTAATAATGAACTCCTGCGACAGCTGGGCCAGCATAAAGCTGCGGGTCATGCGGCTGATGTAGGCCAGCGAGTGAAAGCCGAGCAGCGAGGCGGGCAGAATCAGGTGATTAATGGCGTTCCAGAAGACCTGGCCGTTGCCCGCCAGCAGCGCATCAACGGTCATCAGGCCGGTGCGGCGCGGCACCACACCATCCAGCCCGAGATCTACCCTCCCGGCGCCACCCACCCAGCCGAGCCAGGCATAGAACACCAGCAGTCCCATCATCCCGACCCAGAAGATCGGCGTCGAGTAGCCCGCCAGGCTGATAATGCGCACGACATAATCGGCGACGCTATTGCGCCGCGCCGCCGCCAGCACGCCCAGCGGAATACCGAGGCCCGCGCCGACGAGAATCGCCATCGTCGCCAGCTCCATGGTGGCCGGGAAGACGCGGATAATGTCGTCCACCACCGGTTTCCCGGTCAGCAGCGCGTTGCCCAGATCGCCGTGCAGCAGGTTGACGAAATAGATGCCAAACTGGGTGGTCAGCGATTTATCAAACCCCAGCTGATGGTAAACCTGCTGGTAGGTACTCTGGTCAGCATCCGGGCCGACAATCGCCAGCACCGGGTCGATGGGCATGACGCGGCCAATGGTAAAGGTCAGCAGCAGCAGGCCGAACAGCGTAATCACCACCTGCAGCAGCCGTTTTGATAAGCGCCGGCCGCGTGAGCCGGGCGCAAGGATTGCGGTACTCATCCTTTCTCTCCTTCGCGGACTTTATAGACGTCACGCAGAAAAGTGGTGGCGGAGGGGTGCGGCTGATACTCCCGTACCTCGTTGCGCACGACGACCGAATCAACCATCTGCGAAAGCGGAATAAGGGCCGGGACCAGCTGGTCGTAGCGCGTCTGGATGGCCTGGTAGTCGGCCACCTGTTTTTGCGGATCGCGTTCCAGCAGGGCGCGGTCAATCATCGCGTTGAGCTGCGGGTCGTAAAAGCCGGTGCGCCAGCCCTGGAAATTGGTCAGGCGCGCCTCATCGCTGTTATCCGGGTTATAGACCAGCGCGCGCAGGCTGGAGTGCGGGTGCGGCTCCATTCCGCTGCCGCCGCGTCCTACCAGCAGGTCAAATTTACGCTCGCGCATCGCGCCGTAGATCTGGTTACCGGTGCCGGTGATAATTTTGGCGTTAATCCCCGCCTGCATCAGCGTCGACTGCACGGCGATAGCAATGTTCAGGAACGGCTGATCGGAGAGGACCCGCAGCGTGGTATCAAAGCCGTTGGGATAGCCTGCTTCCGCCAGCAGCTTTTTCGCCCGCGCCACGTCCAGCTTATAACCCGGGTCGGGCAGCGTTGACGGCATGCCCGCCTTAATCGGCCGCTGGTGCAGCACCCCGTAGCCCGGCATCAGCGCTTTATTGATGCCCTGGTAGTCAATCAGATAGCGCACCGCTTCGCGCACTTTCGGATGGGCGAAGTGCGCCTCTTTCATGCTCATCGCCACGTAGTACATGGTGCCGCGCTGCACCGCGTCGACGGTCAGCTGGGGGTCGCTGCGCAGGGCGTTGATGTCGGAAACCGCCATATTGTTGGCAATATCGAGGTCGCCTTTTTCGATCATCAGGCGCAGGGTTTGCGACTCCTGGAAATGGCGCAGCACCACGCGGCTCATTTTCGCCTCGCCGCGCCAGTAGTCAGGATTGCGCTTCATGCGCAGCACATCTTTCGCCTGCCAGGTTTCCAGCGTGAACGGCCCGGAGCCGGCTTCATGGGTGGTCAGCCAGCGGTTACCCCAGTCGTTATCCTGCTGGTGGCTTTGCACCGTTTTGCTGTCGAGCACTCCGAGGTTGCCCAGCGCCGCCAGCGAGTAGATCACCAGCTGCGGGTCGTTATCTTTGGGCAACACGATCTGCACCGTGAAGCTGTCCGGCGCGCTGACCTGGCCGTCGATGTTTTTCTGACTGAAGCCGTAGGATTTCCATACCGAGGCCTGCGCCAGGTTGAGGTGCAGGATGCGCCGCATCGACCACACCACGTCGGCGGCGGTCAGCGGGTTGCCGGAGTGAAATTTCACGTCGTCGCGCAGATGAAAGGTCAGGGTTTTGCCGTCGGGGCTGATATCCCAGGATTTCGCCAGCGCGGGCTTAACGTTGGTGAGCTGCTCAGGGTCAAGCTCCACCAGCGAGTCGTAGAGGTTGACCACGATCCCCACCACTTCATTACCGGTCATCGCCGCCGGGTCCAGGGTGAGCAGGTTATTCATATTCATACCGATGATGAGCTGGTCGGGCGGCGTTTTCGCCATCGCCGCCCCGCTCCCCATCGACACGGCGAGCGCGAGCAAGCACGCTGCCAGTCGGGAGGTTTTTTTCATATCTCTGTTTGCCTGTACTGTAGGGTACATGTTGCCGGATGACGGCATTTTCGCCTTATCCGGTCTACCGGGCCGTAGACCCGATAAGCGCAGCGCCATCGGGCATTTATTTTTTTGAATCAGTCGTGGCTAACGGTATTGGCTTCGATATACGCAAAATTAATGTCTTCGCCGAGGCCCGGACGTTGTGACAGATGCACAAAGCCCTGGTCATCCATGGGGTCGACAAGGCTGTTGAGATAAGCCGCCGGTTCATCATAGTCGAGGAACGGATGCAGCAGGCCGCGCTCGTACCAGCGGCAGTTGCGGATCGCCCCGACCACCGCCAGGCTTGCCGCGCCGTTGCCGTGGACTTCGCAATCCATGCCGAAAGATTCCGCCAGCGCCGCGACCTTCATGGTCGGGGTAATACCGCCCACGCCGTTAGCGCCGGCGCGCAGAATGTCGCAGGCTCCGGCTTTCACCCATTCGGCGCGCATGCGGTGCTTACCGCCGAAGCTCTCCGGCCCGACGATGGGGATCGACAGGTTTTCCGCCAGCCACGCGTAGGAGGACATCGAATCCTCCTCCATCGGCTCTTCAAACCAGGCGAAGTTGAGTTTTTCCAGCTCTTTGCCGATCCACAGCGCCTCGGCGCGGCTGTACCAGTGATAGCCGTCAATCATCAGGTCAATATCCGGCCCCACCGCTTCGCGCACCGCCGCGCAGGCTTTAATGTCCATTTTGGGATTGGGCGCAAAAGAGATTGGCGGCATCCAGGTGTGCAGCTTGATGGCCTTGTAGCCGCGGGCGACCAGCTTTTCGGCAAAAGCGGCATACTCCTCCGGGGTCGACAGACCGCCCGGCAGATCGTCGCCGCACATCGTGCTGCCATAGGCCGGGACGGCGTCGCGATAGCCGCCGAGCAGCTTGTAAACCGGCATCTTAAGGCTGCGGCCTATCAGGTCCCACAGCGCCTGTTCAATAAACGACAGCGCGCGCTCGGTCAGCTGGTGAGCGCTGCCGCGCTGCCAGTGGTTAAGATCCTGCCAGATACGCTCGCGGTTAAACGGGTCCTGCCCCACCAGCACCTTGCGGAAAAAGGTATTCACCACGAACGGGCGCACCACTTCCGGAGGCGCAAACGAAAAGCCCTGCGCGCCATCATCGGCGGTGATGGTCAGCATCGCCATTTTCGCCATGCTTTCCTCCCCCGGATGGGAGTGCCCGGCGCTGTCGGAAACCCGACGCGTGGGATACTGGAAAACGGTGACATTTACAGATTCAATTTTCATGCTCGGTCCTTATCACGGCCAAATCCGATCGATAGAAGCAAATCGGCAAAGTGGTTTCACATTATTGAAAATACGTTTCAATATCTAATCTAAGCACAATTACGCAGCAGTGCCTCGGACAAACACCGCTAAGCAAGGCAATAAATTTGGGCATTGGCACAACAAGGCGTGACTGTTTTCACAAAAGATAAGCGAAATGTGAGGCGGATCGGCATGGTGAAAAAGGGGGGCGTGAGCGCAGAAAAGAGAGTAACCGACCGTGTACATCCCGGGATTTTCTGCGCCCACGAAAGGGTGAGTTATTCGACCGCCTCCGCCTCGGCGGTAAGGGCTTCCAGCAGTTCAGGCAGCGCCCGATAGCGGCCAGCGGCGCCCTGAAAACGCGCGTGCTGGCTATCTTCGGCAATCACTATCGTGGCAATCCCCGCCGCCCGGGCGGCGCTAAAGCCGTTGAAGCTGTCTTCGATCACCAGGCACCGGCTGGCGTCGAGATTCAGCTTATCCAACGTCGTCAGATACACCGCCGGATGCGGCTTGCCCTGCGCTTCATCGTCCGCGCTGCAAATCACATCAAAATAGTGCCAGAGCGAGAGCTTGTTCAGCACGGCGGCGATAACCTGCCGGGACGAGGAGGTGGCGAGGGCAATTTTATAACCGGCATGGCGAAAATAGCGTAACGCCTCATGCACGCCGCGCATCGGCTCGCCTTCGGCGGCGATCAGGCCGGTAATACGCTGCAATATCGCGGCCTCAAGCCGCTGCGGGGCAAGCTCAAGCTGGCAATAGCGGCACCAGGTGCGGGCAATATCGTCGAGGCGTTTGCCTTTGGTCAGGGTTTCGCACTCCTCGACGCTCGCCGTTGCCCCCCACTGCGCGAGGGCGTCGATTTGCGCCTGCCGCCACAGGGCTTCGGAATCAATAATTACGCCATCCATGTCAAAAATCACTGCCTGAATACTCATCATCCACCTCATTAAGGCCGGCATGCCTGGCATGCCGGCCGCATCACCTTAAGAGAACTCCACCTGCTCGCTGGCCGGCGCTTCCTTGTGGGAAAAACCCGGCTGCTCGACGCGAATAAATGCACAGAGGAAAAAAGCCGCCACGTACAGCGCGGTATAGGCGATCACCACCCCAATGGTGCTGAAAAACGGTAGCAAAATCACCGCAATGGCCGGCGCGAGAAAGTTCGACATCCCCGCCGACAGGTTATATACCGAAATGGCCGCGCCTTTGTGCTGCGGCTCCAGCGCCGGGAAAACCGCCGCCAGCGGTACGAACGCGGCGACAAAGATCCCCAGGGCGATAGCCGGAAGCAGCGCCATCGCGAAGTTATGTCCGAAGTGCTGCGGAATGTAATAAAACGCCAGGCTGGAGAGCGCCATGCCGATGCAGCCGAACCAGCGCACCACCTTCATCCAGCCCAGTTTTTCGCCCAGAATGCCCCACAGCACGTTCGAAAAAATGGTGGTGAAGAAGAAGACCGCCCACACCTGCAGCCATTCCGAGGTGGTAAAGCCCAGCTCATCGACGAACATCATCGGCATAATCACCGCAAAGCCGAACAGCGACAGGGTGTTGATAATTCTCACCATGCTCGACAGCAGAATATTGCGGTTGGTATAGAGCAGCGTCGCCGCGCGGCCCAGTTCGGCAAACTTCTCGCGGGTAGTCAGGTTCTGCATATGGTGCGGCGTTTTAATATGGCGCAGGGAAGCCAGCGCAATGATGCCGCCGGTGACGCAGAAAGCCAGCGCCAGCCACAATGTCCCCAGCTCGCCGATATGCGGGATGGTAAAGCTCGGAATATAGCTGCCGAACACGCCGATGCCGATCGAGTAAACCGCCCAGAACCAGCCGATCGCCGAGCTGGCGTTATCGCTTTTCACGTTGTGGATAATGGCGACGATAAACGAGTAAAGGAACAGCGGATACGCGAAGCCGCGGATGCCGTAGAAAACCAGGATCAGGGCATAGTTCGCGTGACCAAGGCCGAAAACGAGGAACAGCACGTGGAACACGCACCACAGCACGAAGCCAATCATCATGGTCTTCAGCGGCGTGATGATTTCCGCCACCACGCCGGAGATCCACGCCGACAGCGCGGCGGCCAGGCCGTAGAGGGTAAAGGCGAACGATGCCTGCGCCGGGGAGAACCCGAGCTCTTTGATGTAGTGCGACAGGAATGCCAGTTCAAAACCGTCGCCGGTCATAAATACGGCAATGGCGATGTATCCCCAGAGCAGGTTCAGGGGTAAACCGAGCCACTGTTTATTATTGATGGACATAATGACCTCGTTTTTAGGGTACAGGAGGCCGCTCCGGTCAGTTCACCGGAGCGGTTATGGTGATAAAAATTAATGCTGCCGATAGTTCAGATCGTTTAAATACAGGGCCTTAAACTGCGCATAGCGCCGCATCAGGGTTTGATGGCGTACCGGGTCCGCGCGCCAGGTCTGCCAGATCTCCGGTTTTTCACAGACTTCGGTAATCGGTTTGCCCGCCGCCAGGCAGGCCAGCCGCGCCGCGCCCAGCGCGCCGCCGGTCTCACCGCCTTTGTGGGTCACCACCGGCATATCGAGGATATCGGCCAACAGCTGCGCCCAGAACGGGCTGCGGGCGCCGCCGCCAACCAGCGAACATTGTTCGATCTGCGTACCGCTCTCTTTCAGTACCTGCAGACCGTCGCTGATGCCGAAGCTCACCCCTTCCAGCACCGCGTAGCCGAGCTGGGCGCGCAGGCTGGAGTGGGTCATGCCCCAGAACATGCCGCGCGCGTCAGGATCGTTGTGTGGCGTACGTTCGCCGGAGAGATAGGGTAAGAAGAACGGCGCGTGGGACTTCTCCTCTTCGCTAAGTTCGGCAATCTCCTCCAGCAGCGCCACTTCCGTAGTGCCGGTCAGGCGGCAGAACCACTGCAAACAGCTGGCGGCGCTGAGCATCACGCTCATCTGATGCCACAAATTCGGCAGCACGTGACAAAACGCATGGACCGCCGACTGCGGAGCCGGACGATAGGCGTCGGTCACCACAAACAGCACCCCGGAGGTGCCAAGCGAAATGAACGCATCCCCGGGCGAAACCGCGCCGACGCCTATGGCGCTGACCGCGTTATCGCCGCCGCCTCCGGCTACCGCTACCGAGGCGTTCAGCCCCCAGCGTTCGGCCACCTGCGGGTCAAGGGTGGCGGAAACCTCGCAGCCTTCAACCAGAGTCGGCATCTGGCTGCGCGCCAGGCCGCATTTATCCAGCAGAGCGTCGGACCAGTCGCGCTTCGCCACGTCCAGCCACAGCGTCCCGGCGGCGTCGGACATATCGGAGACTTTTTTACCGGTCATCCGGTAGCGCAGATAATCCTTCGGCAGCAGCACCGTGGCGGTGCGCTGAAAATTTTCCGGCTCATGGCGACGCACCCACAGCAGCTTCGGCGCGGTAAAGCCGGGCATCGCCAGGTTTCCCGCCACCTGATGCAGCTCCGGCGCCCTCTCCTCCAGCTCCGCGCACTCCGCGGCGCAGCGGGTGTCGTTCCACAGGATTGCCGGGCGAATCACCTCCCCGTCGGCATCCAGCAGAACCGCGCCGTGCATCTGCCCGGAAAGGCCAATGGCCTTAATGGCCGGCCAGTGCTGGGCGCATTTTTCCCTCAGCGTGGTCATCAGATACTCCGTCGCCTCCCACCATGACTGCGGCGACTGTTCTGACCAGTGCGGATGGGGCCGCTGAATGCTCAGCGGCGCGCTATGGCTGGCGATAACCTCATTGTTCTCATCAATGACCAGCGCTTTGACTTCCGATGTGCCGAGATCGATACCCAGATACATAGTCACCTCTTAGTTAATCAGCGTATAAACGGCCGCCACTTTTTCGCGCATCAGCGCGAGGAAATCGGCGTTTTCGGCCAGTTCGCCAAACAGCGCTTTATCGCGGGCGTACAGGGCCAGCGGATCGTTGGCTTCAAACATCTGATGTACCCCCTCGGCGTCGAGGATGCCGTCCTGGTACTCATACGGCAGAGTGCCCTTGTGCCACTGCTCCATAAAGACGAAGAACAGCGCGGGCAGCATAGCGGTGGCTTGCGGGCGAACGCCGCGCTGGTAGCACTCCTGCAGGGTTGGGGCGATCATCGCCGGAATTTTCGAGAAGCCATCGGCGGCGACGCGCTGGTTGGTGTCCTGGATATATGGGTTGGTAAAGCGTTTGAGCACCACGTCGCGATAGGCCGGCAGGTCAATGCCATTATCGCCGAGGCATGGGATCACATCTTCCGTAACGTAGCGGTCGGCAATGGCGTAGATGAAATCCGTTAGCGTGCTTTCATGAATGTACTGCTGGCCAATTAACGTTCCCGCCCACGCAATGCAGCTGTGCGACGAGTTCAGAATGCGAATTTTCGCCTCTTCGTAAGGAATCACCGACGCCACCATCTCAACCCCGACCGCTTCCAGGTTCGGGCGTTCATCGCGGAAGTTGTTTTCCACCACCCACTGGATAAAGGTCTCGCCCATCACCGGCGCTTTATCGTCAATGCCGGTCTGCGCTTTGATGCGCGCGGGCAGGTCCGCCGCCGGGCGCGGGGTGATGCGGTCGACCATGGTGTTCGGACAGGTGGTGTTGGCGGCCATCCAGTCAATCACCGCCTGCTTGCCGGTTAGCTGCAGGAACTCAACCATACCGTCGTGGAAGCGTTCGCCGTTATGGCGCACGTTATCGCAGTTCAGCAGAGTCAGCGGCCCGGCGTTGTCCGCCATACGCTTTTCCAGAATCCGCGCGATAGTGCCGTAAATCGTTTTGCACTCCCCTGCCAGATCGGCCTGCAAATCGGGATTGCTGGTTTCCAGCTTATGGCGGGTATTCAGGTAGTAGCCACCTTCCGTCACGGTGAAGGCGATGACTTTGGTCTGCGGGTTTGCCCCTTCGTTAATCAGCGGCTGCAGCCCGGCCTGCCACGGCAGCAGTTTCTGAATGGAGGTGATCTCTTCATATTCACGTTCCCCTTCCGGGCTGACGGTTTCCAGCACATAGCGCCCGCCCTGCGCCGCCAGCGCCTGAACCACCTGTTCGGCGTCGTTGCGGATATTCCCCGCCGCGATGTGCCAGCGTTTATCTCCGGAAGCGATCAGACGATGCAGATACCACGCCTGATGCGCGCGATGAAAAGAACCCAGACCAATGTGAAGCCATGTGAATTGATTGTTCATGTTCCGCTCTCCTTGAGTTGATGGCCTCACTGTAAATGATCAATTGACCAAAATAAGAGCCACGGATCACAAAAGAACAATTACCCAATAAAATTACAAATGACCAGAAAAGAGCAAAAGCTTGCCAGTTTTCCCGACCACGGCGAGAATGCGGGTATTCGCCGGGCGAAATTATCGCCGCGGCCCGACACTTAGGGCAGGAAAGCATGAGCAAAGAAGATGATATACGGCTGGATCAAAAGGTCCGCGCCGCGTGGATGTACTACATCGCCGGGCAGAATCAGAGCGAGATCGCCAGCCAGCTTGGCACGTCGCGGCCGGTGGTACAGCGGCTGATCGCCGCCGCGAAAGAAGAAGGGATTGTGTCGATTAGCCTGCACCACCCGGTGGCGAACTGCCTCGACTATGCGCAGCTGCTGCAGGAGAAGTACCGGCTTATCGAGTGCAATATCGTGCCCGCCTTTAACGAAGAAAGCACCCTGGATAGCGTCTCCTTCGGCTGCTATCAGCTGATGGCCCGCTATCTGCAGGATGATAAAGAGAAAATCATCGGCCTGGGTTCCGGCCTGACCCTGAAAAAAGCGCTGCAGCGCATCGACTTCGACAGTCTGAACACCCGCTGCGTCGCCCTGATCAGCGCCATGGACGCCGACGGCCAATGTAACTATTACGATGACGTCCCGCTACTGCTGACCAGCAAAATTAAGGCCAAGTACTATCAGTGGCCCGCGCCGCGCTACGCGCAGACCCAGGACGAGTACGACATGTGGTGTACCAGCCGGCTGTTTCGCAGCGTTTCCGCCGTCGCCCGCCGGGCGGACGTTATTTTTGTCGGCATTGGGCCATTAGGTACCCAAAGCCCCATCTTCAAAGATGGCTTTATCAATCAGGCGCAGATGGATGAGCTGACCGCACGCGGCGGCATCGGCGAGATCATGGGACGCTTTATCGATGCCGAAGGCGGCGTGGTGGAGAGCGAAATCAACAGAATGATCACCAGCTACGATATCCGCCAGAACCAGTGCCCGCGCATCGCGGTGGCGTGCGGCGAGTACAAACGTCCGGCGATTCTGGCGGCGCTTAAAGGCGGCTGGATCAACGGCCTGGTGACCGACGAGCACACCGCCCGCTGGCTGCTGACGCGCTAACGGCGGCAGCCGGATCAGCGGCTGCTCATCAACAGCGGCGGGATTTCAATCCGCTGCTGCCCGGCCTCGCCGGCGTCAATAATCGTGAACACCGCTTCCAGCATCGCCGGCACGTTCTGCTGCACCATGTCGATATCGTGCCCCAGCAGATAGACGAACGGGTCCCAGTCAAAGCAGCCCATCGGCGGCTGGGCGCTGCCGGTAAGTTCCGCCTGCGACAGCCAACGCACCACCCCTTCCAGCGATATTGTCGAGTTGACAAATAGCCCCGGCAATGGGGTCTTCGCGGTAGCAAACCGCTCCTGCAGGCAGGCCTCAACTTTGCCTTTTGAATAGCCGGGCGCCAGGATATTTTCCTGCGGCACGACCAGCCCCTGCTCCCGATGCGCATCGTGGAAGCCGCGTAAACGCTCGCGGGTGTTATGGTCGCTGCTGCGCCCGCCGATAAAGGTCAGCGGCGCCAGCGCTCCCCGACGGCGAGCGCTGTTGGCGAGGATTTTGTGGGTCAGCGCCTTCGCGCCGCCGTAGTTATCCGATATCACCGACGGGGCGACAGAGCCCGGCAGGTCGAGATTGACCGTGGGCACGCCTGCCTGCTGGCACAGGGCGGTAATTTTGTCCGGATTGGTTGCCCCGGTGGCCACCACCCAGTCAACCTGCCAGGAGAGCATCGCTTTTACCGCTTCGATCTCCAGCTCCGGCCTCCGGCGCGTACAGGTGATAATCGGCAGCAGGCCGCGCTCGCGGGCCATCTCCTCAAAGCGCTCCGCCACCGAACCGAAATAGCGGTTATCGTATTTGGGGATAATCATACCGATGACGCGCGATTTTTTGCTGCGCAGCATGCTGGCCTGGCGGTTAATCGCATAGCCCTGCTCCTCGGCAATCCGCGTCACCTTTTCGGCAAGCTTCGCGCTGATGCGGCGCTTTTTCCAGTTGCCGTTGAGGATAGCGCTCACCGCGCTCGCCGAAACGCCGGACAGTTCCGCCAGGTCGTAAATCGTGATTTTCTTCATTTTCCCAACTTGCGTCACAAAATCATTTCGCTGTTAATTTCCCCACTTGCTCAATCGATGAAGCTAGCGCAACATGAGCTTCATCGATTGAGCTTCCATTTTACTTCCCGAAGTATTAACGCATTCAGCGTGAATACGCCAGCGAACATCAAAAAATGACGCTCATATTCAATACCTTAACAAGTTTTCGTCTCCAGCGTCGAACGCGATGCCCTCGCGTTCGATAGTTCCAACCAGACTCTGTAAAGGATTATAAAATGAACCACTCTGTCTCCTCTATGAATACTTCCCTTAGCGGTAAAGTCGCCGCCATTACCGGCGCGGCGTCCGGTATCGGCCTCGAATGCGTCAGGACCCTGCTGGGCGCTGGCGCAAAAGTGGTGCTTATCGACCGTGAAGGCGAGAAGCTCAACAAACTTGTCGCCGAACTCGGCGAAAACGCCTTCGCCCTGCAGGTTGACCTGATGCAGGCGGATCAGGTTGATAATATTCTGCAGGGTATTTTGCAGCTCACCGGGCGTCTCGATATTTTCCACGCCAACGCCGGAGCGTACATCGGCGGGCCGGTGGCCGAGGGCGATCCGGACGTGTGGGACCGCGTGCTGCACCTCAACACCAACGCCGCCTTCCGCTGCGTGCGTAGCGTCCTGCCGCATCTTATCGCGCAAAAGTCCGGGGACATTATCTTCACCAGCTCTATCGCGGGGGTGGTGCCGGTGATCTGGGAGCCTATCTATACCGCGTCGAAATTTGCCGTCCAGGCGTTTGTTCATACTACCCGCCGCCAGGTTTCGCAGTACGGCGTGCGCGTCGGCGCCGTGCTGCCGGGCCCGGTGGTCACCGCCCTGCTGGACGACTGGCCGAAAGCCAAAATGGACGAAGCGCTGGCCAACGGCAGCCTGATGCAGCCGATTGAGGTGGCCGAGTCGGTGCTGTTTATGGTGACGCGCTCGAAAAACGTCACCGTGCGCGACATTGTGATCCTGCCGAACAGCGTGGATCTCTGATCGTTCAACCAGACTGTGTGAGAGGATGTTATGCAAAGCGATACGCAACATATTATTGGCGTCGATGTCGGTTCGGGCAGCGTTCGCGCCGGGGTGTTTAATCTGCGGGGCGAGCTTCTCGCCCACGCGACCCGGGAAATTACCCTGTTCCGCAGCGCCGGAAGCGTGGTCGAACAGTCGAGCCGCGAGATCTGGCTGGCGGTGTGCTACTGCATTAAAACGGCGGTGGCCAGCGCCGGGGTCGCGCCGTCATCGATTGCCGGAATCGGCTTCGATGCCACCTGCTCGCTGGTGGTGATTGGCGATAACGACGCCCCGCTGGCGGTTGGGCCTTCGGAAGATGCGGAGCGCAACATTATCGTCTGGATGGATCACCGCGCCACCGGGCAGGCGGAAAAGATCAACGCCACGGGCCACGCGGTGCTGCAGTACGTCGGCGGTAAAATCTCGCCGGAGATGGAAACGCCGAAAATTCTCTGGCTGAAGGAGAACCGCCCGCACATTTATCAGCAGGCGCGCCACTTCTTCGACCTCGCCGATTATCTCACCTGGCGCTCGACCGGCGATTTAGCCCGCTCGGTCTGTACCGTGACCTGTAAATGGACCTACCTGGCGCATGAACAACGCTGGGATGCCAGCTACTTCCGCCAGATTGGCCTCGAAGAGCTGGCGGATGAAGATTTTGTCCGCATCGGCCAGCGGATTGTCGATCCGGGAACCCCCTGCGGCGACGGCCTTTGCGCCACGGCGGCAGAGGAGATGGGCCTGCCGGTCGGTACTCCGGTGGCGGTCGGGATGATCGATGCCCACGCGGGCGGCATCGGCACCGTCGGCGTGCTTAACGGCGCGGTCAACAATATGGCCTACGTCTTCGGCACCTCCTCCTGCACCATGACCACCACGCAGGAAGCGGTGTTCGTGCCCGGCGTCTGGGGGCCATATTACTCGGCGATGGTGCCGGGGTTCTGGCTGAGCGAAGGCGGGCAGAGCGCGGCCGGAGCGGCCATCGACCAGCTGCTGAGCTTCCATCCCGCCGCCGCCGAGGCTAAGGCGCTGGCCAGGGCGCGCGGCGTCCCGCTGCCGGTTTATCTTGCCGATAGCGTGCTGGCGAAAGTGGAGCGTCCTTCTGCCGCGGTCAAACTCGCCGCCGGGCTGCACGTGGTGCCTGAATTTTTAGGTAATCGGGCACCGCTGGCCGACCCGCACGCGAAAGCGATTATCGCCGGGCTGGGGATGGAGCGGGATCTGGACAACCTGATGGCGCTCTACGTCGCCGGATTGTGCGGCATCGGCTACGGCCTGCGGCAGATTATTGACGCCCAGAAGGCGTGCGGCATCCACAGCGAGCATATCGTCATCAGCGGCGGAGCCGGGCAGCATCCGCTGGTGCGCCAGCTGCTGGCGGACGCCTGCGGAGTGAGCATGGTGAGTACCGAATCCAGCGAACCGGTGCTGTTAGGTTCGGCGATTCTCGGCGCGGTGGCCGGCCAGATCGCCCCGTCCCTGCCGGAAGCGATGAAGCAGTTTACCCGGGTGGATAAAACCTACCGCTGCGTTGCCCAGTATAGCGCCGATCATCAGCGGCGCTATGAAGCGTATAAAACGCTACAGCACACGGCGCGGCTGATTCGCGAGTAAGCAAGATCCCGGGCTGCGGCGTAAACGCCCTACCCGGGCTACCAGACCGCACGAAACCGTAGCCCGGCCAGGCGTAGCGCCGCCACACGAATGCTTAAGCGATGGTGACTTTGCCGTCCAGATAGACATCCTGCACGGCATTGATCAGCTTCACGCCGTCGGCCATCGATTTTTTAAACGCCTTACGGCCCAGAATCAGCCCCATGCCGCCCGCGCGCTTATTGATAACCGCGGTGCGCACGGCATCGGAGAGATCGGTTTCCCCGCCCGCGGCGCCGCCGGAGTTAATCAGCCCGGCGCGGCCCATATAGCAGTTCGCCAGCTGGTAACGCACCAGATCGATCGGATTATCGCTGGTGAGCTTGCTGTAAACCCGGTCATCGGTATAGCCGAAGTTCACCGCTTTATAGCCGCCGTTATTTTCCGCCATTTTCTGCTTCACGATATCCGCGCCGATGGTCGCCGCCAGATGGTTAGCCTGACCGGTTAAGTCAGCGGAAACGTGGTAGTCGACGCCATCTTTCTTAAACGCCGAATTACGCAGATAGGCCCATAGCACGGTCACCAGGCCCAGTTCGTGCGCGCGCTCAAACGCAGCGGAGATTTCTTCGATTTGACGACGAGACTGTTCGGAACCGAAATAGATCGTCGCCCCGACCGCCACGGCCCCCATATTGAACGCCTGCTCAACGCTGGCGTACAGCGTCTGATCGTATTCGGTCGGGTAGCTCAGCGTTTCGTTATGGTTCAGCTTGACCAGGAAGGGGATGCGGTGCGCATAGCGGCGCGACACCGAGGCCAGCACGCCATAGGTGGAGGCCACGCAGTTACAACCGGCTTCAATGGCCAGTTCGACGATATTTTTCGGATCAAAGTACAGCGGGTTGGCGGCAAAAGAGGCGCCAGCAGAATGCTCTACGCCCTGGTCGACCGGCAGGATCGACAGATAGCCGGTTCCCGCCAGGCGGCCGGTGTTATACAGGGTTTGCATATTACGCAGCACCGCCGGCGGACGGTTGTTATCAACCATCACCCGATCGACGTAATCCGACCCCGGCAAATAGAGCTGGTCGGCTGGAATCGTCATACAGCGGTGCTGTAAAAGCGTGTCGGCATCTTTGCCAAGCAACTGCGTAATATCAGTCATAGCGATCTCCCGTAAGTGCCGGTCGAAACCGGCATGCGTTTTCCCAACCCAATTTTTTTGGGCAGCAATAAGTCTGGTATCGAAAGTGGGATTTTTCCATTGCAGAGGGATTTTTAAATGTCATCCGCTGACATCATCCATAACCGGGAAAATGTTATATCGGTCAAAGTTCCACCCAAAAGGTATTTAAAAGGTATTACATAATGGTATTGTTATTACGTACCTTACCTATCATGAAGGATTTAAAGATGAAAACTACAGTAAAGCTGTCATTCATGATGTTCATTGAGTGGTTTATCTGGGGCGCGTGGTTTGTCCCTTTATGGTTATGGCTGAATAAAAGCGGATTTACCGCTGGTGAAATTGGCTGGTCCTATGCCTGTACCGCCATTGCGGCGATCCTTTCGCCGATCCTCGTAGGTTCATTGACCGATCGCTTTTTCTCAGCGCAGAAAGTGCTGGCCGTACTGATGTTTGTCGGCGCGGTATTAATGTATTTCGCCGCGCAGCAAACCACCTTCAGCGGCTTCTTCCCGTTGTTGCTGGCCTACTCCCTCACGTATATGCCGACCATTGCACTGACCAACAGCATCGCTTTTGCCAACGTGCCGGATGTCGAACGTGACTTTCCCCGCATTCGCGTGATGGGCACCATTGGCTGGATTGTCTCTGGCCTGGTCTGCGGCTTTCTGCCACAAATGATGGGCTATAGCGATATTTCTCCGACCAATATCCCTTTGTTGATCGCTGCTGGCAGCTCGGTGCTGCTGGGTATTTTTGCCTTTATGCTGCCCGATACGCCGCCGAAGAGTACCGGCAAGCTGGATTTAAAAGTGATGCTGGGGTTGGACGCGCTCATCCTGTTACGTGATAAAAACTTTCTTGTGTTTTTCTTCTGCTCATTCCTGTTCGCTATGCCGCTGGCTTTCTACTACATCTTCGCCAACGGCTACCTCACGGAAGTCGGAATGCAAAACGCGACAGGATGGATGACGCTCGGCCAGTTCTCTGAAATTTTCTTCATGCTGGCACTACCGTTCTTCACCACACGCTTTGGCATTAAAAAGGTATTATTGCTTGGTCTTATCACCGCGGCGATTCGTTACGGATTTTTCGTCTACGGCGGTGCAGATCAATACTTCACCTATGCCCTGCTGTTTCTTGGAATTTTGCTTCACGGCGTAAGCTACGATTTCTATTACGTTACTGCCTATATCTACGTTGATAAAAAAGCACCGGTACACATGCGTACGGCGGCGCAAGGGCTAATCACGCTCTGCTGCCAGGGGTTTGGCAGTTTACTCGGCTATCGTCTGGGCGGCGTAATGATGGAGAAAATGTTTGCTTATCAAGAGCCGGTAAATGGGTTGACCTTCAACTGGGCAGGAATGTGGGGCTTCGGCGCCGCTATGATCGCCGTTATCGCCGTGTTGTTTATGATTTTCTTTCGCGAATCGGATACAGAGATCACCGCTATTAAGGTGCAAAACGACGATTGCGATGCTGCACTGAAACAAGAGGAAGTTAAATGAAAACGGAACGTATTCTCGGCGCGCTCTACGGGCAGGCATTAGGCGATGCGATGGGCATGCCGTCTGAACTCTGGCCTCGCTCACGCGTTAAAGCTCACTTTGGGTGGATTGACCGTTTCCTGCCGGGGCCGGCTGAAAACAATGCAGCCTGTTACTTTAATCGTGCCGAATTTACGGATGATACATCGATGGCGCTCTGCCTAGCGGATGCCATCATTGAATGTCATGGCAAAATCTCACCAGAAGTTATCGGGCGCAATATCCTTGCCTGGGCTGAAGGGTTCGATGCGTTCAATAAAAACGTGCTGGGTCCGACTTCTAAAATTGCGCTCAATGCCATTCGCGACGCAGTACCGATCGATGAACTGGAGAACAACGGCGTCACGAATGGGGCGGCGATGCGCGTCTCACCGCTAGGCTGCCTGCTCGCACCAACACAGCTAGACAGCTTTATTGATGAGGTGGCGCTGGCTTCCAGCCCCACGCATAAATCCGACCTCGCGATTGCGGGTGCCGTCGTGGTGGCGTGGGCAATCTCTCGGGCTATCGAAGGAGATAGCTGGCAGGCTATTGTCGACTCGCTACCTGCTGTGGCACGCCAGGCGCAGGAAAAGCGGATCACCACTTTTAGTGCCTCGCTGGCTGCCCGGCTGGAGTTGGCTTTGTGCGTGGTACGTCAGGCAAATGGTATTGAATCAGCCTGTGAGGGGCTCTATCAGCGCGTTGGCGCAGGCACCAGTACCCTTGAATCCGTTCCCTGCGCAATTGCGATGGTTGAGCTGGCTGGAGGCGACCCTAACCGCTGCGCCATTCTGTGCGCAAATCTCGGTGGCGATACCGACACCATCGGCGCAATGGCAACTGCAATTTGCGGTGCACTGAGGGGGATTTCTGCTATCGACGCCACCCTGAAGCAGCAGCTTGATGAAGTGAACCAACTCGACTTTACCCGCTACGCCACGGCGCTTGCACACTACCGAGAGCAACGGGAGGCATCATGAATCTGATGCAACGATTACCCACCTTAGGCAACAAGCGTCCCATCACCATCGTCGGCGCGGCGGTCATTGATGTGATTGCTGACGCTTACGCCCTCCCCTGGCGAGGCTGTGATATTGAACTGCAACAGCAAAGCGTCAATATTGGCGGCTGTGCCCTGAATATTGCGGTTGCCCTGAAACGTCTGGGAATGGAGGCCGATAACGCCCTACCCGTTGGACAAGGCGTATGGGCTGATATCATCCGTAATAACATGGCCCGGGAAGGGCTTTCCAGCCGCATCGACGGCGTCACGGGTGACAACGGCTGGTGTCTTGCGCTAGTTGAGCCGGACGGCGAACGCACGTTTATGTCGTTTAGCGGTGTTGAAAACCAGTGGAATCCCACCTGGCTGGCGCAACTAACTGTTCCGCCGCAAAGCCTGGTGTCACTTTCTGGTTATCAACTGGCATCGCCCTGTGGGGAGGTGCTGGTGCACTGGCTGGAATCCCTGCGTGATATTACACCGTATATTGATTTCGGCCCGCGCATCGCTGATATTCCCGAGACACTAATGCAGAGGATCATGGCCTGTAAGCCTGTTATTTCTCTGAATCGCCAGGAGGCGGAGATCGCCGCAGAGCGCTTTAGATTACCCGTGGCAACCGAAGCGTTTGGTCAGGCCTGGCTAAAGAAATTAGCAATGCCGTTGATTGTTCGTCATGACGAAGAGGGTGCGTGGTACTTCAGCGCGGAAGAACAGGGACTGGCAGCGCCGTTCCCTGTGGCGGTAGTCGATACAATCGGTGCAGGTGACAGCCACGCAGGAGGGACGCTAGCCGGACTCGCCTCGGGATGGACGCTGGGCGAGTCGGTACTGCTTGGTAATGCGGTTGCGTCCTGGGTGGTAGGACATCGCGGCGGTGATTGTAGCCCAACGCGCGAAGCATTACTCCTCGCACACAAAGACGTATAGATCGCTACGACAGCGGTTGATGCTGTATTCAATCGGCCGCTGTTGTTGATCGAGTGCAACCTGATTGATAACCAGCACCGGTATTTTTTCATCCATATGAATGTGCGACTGAAATTCGGCATCCGGCATACGTGCACTGACGCGCGAGCGCGTACGCTGCGGGAAGATATGCTGACTGCGAAAATAGTCATACAGCGACACGCCGATAGCATCAACATCATGAATCAGTTGGGCAGGAACCCAGGACTCTTCTATGGACACGGCCTCATCATCCACATAGCGAATTCGCTTGAGCAAAAATACATCACTTTGCGGGGCAATCGCCAATTGCGTCGCCACCTCATCCGGGCAGCTCACTATCCGTTTGTTGACCCACAGAGTGTCAGGTTTTTTTCCTCTGAGCACCACCTGCTGCGAAAAACCGCGCGCCTCTTTCAATGAATACTCAAAGATATTATTGATTTGCGTACCGTAGCCGCGGGCTCGGGTCACCACCCCTTCGTCTTCCAGCGTCCGCATCGCTTTGCGAACGGTAATGCGCGACACCCCCGTCAACTGGCTCAGGTCGCGCTCGCCGGGGAGAATATTACCGTGCTCCAGCGCACCACTGCGTACAGCATTTTTAACCGTTTCAGCAAACTTCAGGTACAGCGGCGTGTTATCCGGCGCTGCAATACGCTCGTTCAGTTGTGCTATCAACAGGGTATGCGCTTGTTCCATCGTGTTTTTTCCTGGCGAAAGTCAGGAAACAGTATACTTTTCGCCAGGCATGAAGACTACCACCAGGCGTGGAAATGGTGTACCGGACCGATGCCGTGCCCCACTTCCAGCGAATCCGCCTGCGCCAGCGCCGCCGAAAGCCAGCCTTTGGCTTCCGCCACGGTTCGCCCCCAATCCTCGTAACGCGGACGCAGGGCCGCCAGCGCCGCCGACAGCGTACAACCCGTACCGTGAGTATTTTTGGTCTGGACTCTCGGCGCGGTAAAGCGCTGCTCCCCGTCGCGGGTAAAGAGCCAGTCCGGGCTTTCCGCATCATCGAGATGGCCGCCTTTCATTAATACCGCTCCGCAGCCCATGCCCAGCAGCGCTCTGCCCTGCTCCAGCATCTCCTGTTCCGTTCTGGCATGCGGCGCATCCAGCAGCGCCGCCGCTTCCGGCAGGTTCGGGGTGATCAGCGAGACCTGCGGCAGCAGGCGCTGGCGCAGCGTCTCCACCGCCGAGGCGGAGAGCAGCGGATCGCCGCTTTTCGCCAGCATGACGGTATCGAGCACCACATTTTTAATCTGATAACGCGCCAGCCGTTCCGCCACCGCCTCGACGATATCGGTTTCCGCCAGCATCCCTATTTTGGTGGTATCGATACGCACATCGCTGAAAACGGAATCGAGCTGTGCGGCGACAAAATCAGGCTCTATCCGGTACACCGACTGGACGCCGCGGGTGTTTTGCGCCACCAGCGCGGTGATGACCGAGCAGCCGTAAGCGCCCAGCGCCGAGAAGGTTTTGAGATCCGCCTGGATCCCCGCGCCGCCGCTCGGGTCGGTGCCGGCGATGGTTAGCGCATTAATTCGTTTCACAGATCGCCTCCCGCATAGAGCGCATCGAGGAAGGCAGGAGTAAAGCTGCCGGGGCCGCCCTGCAGCGCCGCTTTTCCCCCCGCAAGCTTCATCAGACCGCAGGCCGCGGCCACGTTCTCCAGCCGATCGCCGGGCATCGCCGCAGCGGCGGCAACCACCGCCGATAGCGCGCAGCCGGTGCCGACTACCCGGGTCATCAGCGGATCGCCGCCGGTGACCGCGCGCGTGCGCTGACCATCGGTCACGTAATCGACCTCGCCGGTTACCGCGACAACGGTATTCAGCTGGCGGGCCAGCGCCTGGGCCGCGGGCAGCGCTGCGGCGGCGGTATCGGTCGTATCGACGCCGCGCCCGCCGCCGCTCATTCCGGCCAGGGCCATAATTTCCGACGCATTACCGCGAACGGCGGCAGGCTGCAGCGCCAGCAGCTCCCGGCAAAATTCTGTCCGTAAGGTCAGCGCGCCGACCGCCACCGGGTCCAGCGTCCACGGTTTACCCGCCTGCTGCGCGCTGTGCGCCGCCGCACGCATCGCCGCCGCGCGTTCGACGGTCAGCGTACCGACATTAATCAGCAGCGCATCGGCAATGGCGGCAAACTGGCTGGCTTCGTCCGGGTCAATAACCATCGCCGGGGATGCGCCAATCGCTAACAGGACGTTGGCGGTAAAGGTCTGCACCACGTCGTTGGTCATGCAGTGAACAAGAGGAGAATGGCGGTGAAAAAGGTGCCGCAGATGGGCAATATGCGCGGGGTTCAGCAGGTCAGACATCGTTTGCTCCCGCCAGGCGATGAAGAAGCGACGACCCTGCGGTCTCTGACTTCCCTACGCTGGCATTATCCAGATCAGGTGGTACGGGTTTTTCTCAGCCTTCACAAAGAAGGGCACCCCGAGTCATTGAGAGATAAAAACGTTCTCAGTGGGCAGGTTACGGTAAGTCGCGGGACAACGCAAGCCGGCCCGGCGTAGGTATACAAGCGCGCGGCAATTCAAAATTAACAATAAGCAATCAAATAATTAACAAAATAAACACTTTTGCAGATACGTGTTTATAGTTTAGGAGGCGTTACAGGATGTAACCCGACGTCATATCGAAATTAACGAGTGAATCAGCGTAAACCCATGAGGATTCCGATGAAATTAACACCGATTATGAAAAGTCTGGCTCTGGCAGGAATTATCTCGACTCTCCCTGTGACCAGCTGGGCCGAAACGTCGCCGAAAGAAGCCGCTGCGGCGACCAAACAGGCAAACGATGCGCTGTATAAACAGCTCCCCTTCTCCGACAACACCGACTTTACCAACGCGCATAAAGGTTTTATTGCCGCGCTTCCTACGGAAGTGATTAAAGGTGAACAGGGCAACGTTATCTGGAACCCGCAGCAGTACGCCTTTATCAAAGAGGGGGAAAAGGCGCCGGATACGGTCAACCCCAGCCTCTGGCGTCAATCCCAGCTCATCAATATCAGCGGCCTGTTTGAAGTGACCGAAGGCGTGTACCAGATCCGCAACCTCGATCTCTCCAATATGACCATCATTGAAGGTAAAGAGGGCATCACGGTTGTGGATCCGCTGGTATCAGCGGAGACCGCAAAGGTCGGAATGGATCTGTATTACAAAAATCGCGGCAATAAGCCGGTCGTTGCGGTGATCTACACCCACAGCCACGTTGACCATTACGGCGGCGTGCGCGGCGTGGTCGATGAAGCCGATGTCAAATCCGGCAAAGTCAAAATCTACGCGCCTTCCGGTTTTATGGAGGCCGCCGTTGCTGAAAATATTATGGCCGGTAACGTGATGAGCCGTCGCGCCAGCTATATGTACGGCAACCTGCTCAAACCGGATGCCACCGGCCAGGTTGGTGCAGGTCTCGGCACCACAACCTCTGCCGGCACCGTCACGCTGATCGCTCCCACCAATATCATCGAGAAAGATGGCCAGAAAGAGACCATCGACGGCCTGACCTACGATTTTATGCTGGCGCCGGGCTCGGAAGCACCGTCGGAAATGCTGTGGTATATCGAAGAGAAGAAGCTCATTGAATCCGCCGAAGATGTCACCCATACCCTGCATAACACCTACTCGCTGCGCGGGGCGAAAATTCGTGAACCGCTACCGTGGTCGAAATATATCAACGCCGCCATTGTGCGCTGGGGCGACAAGGCTGAAATCATCATGGCCCAGCACCACTGGCCGACCTGGGGTAATGAGAACGTGGTTAACCTGCTGAAGAGCCAGCGCGACCTGTATCGGTACATTAATGACCAGACTCTGCGCATGGCCAACGAGGGCCTGACCCGCGATGAGATCGCCGCCAAATTCAAGCTGCCGGACAGCCTGGCCAATACCTGGGCCAACCGCGGCTACTACGGCTCCGTCAGCCATGACGTGAAGGCCACCTACGTCCTCTATCTCGGCTGGTTCGACGGCAACCCGGCTACGCTGGACGAGCTGCCGCCGGAAGAAGCGGCGAAGAAGTTCGTTGATTATATGGGCGGCGCCGACGCTATCCTCAAGAAAGCCAAAGAAGATTACAACCAGGGCAACTATCGCTGGGTAGCTCAGGTAGTCAGCAAAATTGTCTTCGCCGATCCCGGCAATCTGGAGGCGCGCAATCTGGAAGCCGATGCCCTGGAGCAGCTGGGCTATCAGGCGGAATCAGGACCGTGGCGTAACTTCTACCTGACCGGCGCGCAGGAGCTACGCAACGGCGTCGTGAAAGGGCCGACGCCGAATACCGCCAGCCCGGATACCGTGCGGGCCATGACTCCGGAAATGTTTTTCGACTATCTTGCGGTCCATATCAACGGCGAAAAAGCCGGAACCGCCAAAGCGGTGTTCAATATCGACCTTGGTAACGATGGCGGTAAATATAAGCTAGAGCTGGAAAACGGCGTGCTCAACCACACCGCCGATGCCGAAGCCAAAGACGCCGACGCTACCATCGCGCTGGATCGCGCCACGCTGAACAAAATCATCCTGAAAGAGGAAACGCTAAAACAGGCGGAGGATAAGGGTGAAGTCAAAGTGACCGGCGACGGCGCGAAGCTGGACGAGATGCTGGGCTATATGGATAAATTTGAGTTCTGGTTCAATATCGTGACGCCGTAAATAAGCTCCCGCGGCGGCCAGTTGCGGGACTTAATCCGTCCGGAGTTTCATTTGCTTTCCCCTCGCCGCAGGCACAAAATTATCAACAGGTATCACCCTGCGTCGAGGTATCGTTATGTCCGTTTATCACCATGCTCTGGTGCTGATCAACAGCAGCCTTGACGGCGTTCCGCTGCTGGCGCACGCCGCGAAAATGGCGGAAGAAAACGCTATGCGTATTACCATCGCCCATATCAGCACCGACTACCGGTCGCTTAATTATGTCTCCGACAGCCTGCTGGATGATGACGTTTCCCGGGAGGTGATTCAGGCCAAAGCGCTGCTCAATGAACTGGCCACCACGGTCGCCCTACCGGTGCAGACGCTATCGCTGGTGACCACGCGTCGTTTTGCCGATGTCGAAGCGTGCGTGCGGCAGCGGAATATTGATTTGATCATTGCCGGTCACCACAACCGGCTGCTGGGGGTTCTCGCTTCACACTCCCTGGAGTACATTAATCATCTCACCGTCGACGTGCTGATTAAGCATCTTCCCTGACAGCCTCTCCCGCAGGCGGCGCGCTGCGTTCGTCGGGCTCCCCCCCGCGCCGGTCAGCGCAGCGAACTTAGCAATAATGCGAAACATTCCTCAATCAGCGGCGGCAAAGGCTGCGGCCCGCGCATCAGCGCCACGGTTCGCGTCAGCGCGGGCTGCTGAAACTGCGCCACCTTTAACGCCGGATCCTGAAGGTGGGTAGTATAAAGCTCAGGCAGAATCGCCACCGCCAGCCGGGAACGCACCAGGCCGTAAAGCGTTTCAATATAGTCAACCTGATAACGCGTATTCAGCGTGAGGCGATGGCTCTCCGCCAGCGCGCCGACCAGACGCTGAATATTGCCCTTTGAGAACACCGCGATATCGCGCCCCGCGAGCAGCTTCCACGGCAGATGCGGCTGCCCGGCCAGCGGATCGTCGCAGTGCAGCACCGCCACAAACGGATCGTCGCGCAGAGGATAAACCTGCAGCTCAGGCGGTAACGAACTGTCTATTGCGCCAACGGCAAAATCTATCTTTCCCGACTGCAGCTCGCAAAACAGGGCGTCGTTGGTCTGATCGTGAAACTCCACTCTCAGGCGCGGAAACGCCTGGGCCAGCGTTTGCGGCAGCAGCGGAAACAGCAGCGAGCTCACCGAGGGCACCAGCCCGATACGCACCGTACCGTCGCCGCCGGCCTCGACTATCTGCTGCATATCCTGAAACGCCAGCTGCGCCACGCTCAGCACCCGCCGGGCGTGGGGCAAAATTGCCGCCCCCAGATCGGTTAAGGTCACCGCCGAGGCGGTGCGGTTGACCAGCTTGCCGCCGAGCACCGTCTCGATTTGCCGCAGCGCGCTGCTTAGCGCCGGCTGGCTGATAGCCAGCCGGTTGGCGGTGTCGGTGAAGTGGCGTAGCTGGGCCAGGGTCACAAAGTACTGGATCTGCTTAAGGGAGAGCGCGGGCAGACGCTGCCAGGGTTCAGTCATCATGTTTTCATCAATGGTGAGCATGCAGAATAACCCGAGGTTATCGGGCGATAAATTTATTCATCTGGGCAAACGTTTGCTCTGCCCCTAGAGTATCCCCATTATCCTTGTGCCGGAGTTGTTATGTCCAGCAGTGCTGAAACCCGCCGCCGCGCCGTGCAGGCCGCACGCGGCGAATCCCCGTTCGATCTCTTATTAACCGACGCGCAGATTGTCGATATGGCCACCGGAGAGATCCGCGAGGCAGACGTCGGGATCGTCGGTGAAACCATCGCCAGCGTGCACCCGCGCGGCAGCCGCTCCGATGCCCACGAACGCCGCTCGCTGGCGGGATATTTCCTGTCGCCGGGGCTGATGGACACGCACGTCCACCTTGAAAGCTCCCACCTGCCGCCTGAACGCTATGCCGAAATCGTGCTGGCTCAGGGCACCACGGCAGTATTCTGGGATCCGCACGAGCTGGCCAACGTGCTGGGCGTCGAAGGCGTGCGCTACGCCGTCGCCGCCAGCCGCCATCTGCCGCTGCAGGTGATGGTCGCGGCGCCTTCCAGCGTGCCGTCGACGCCGGGACTGGAGATGTCCGGCGCCGATTTTGCCGGCGCGGAGATGGAAACCATGCTGGCCTGGCCGGAAGTTTGCGGCGTCGCCGAAGTGATGGATATGCACGGCGTGCTGCACGGCAGCGAGCGGATGCAGGAGATTATCCAGGCCGGTCTCAACAGCGGCAAGCTGATCGAAGGCCACGCCCGCGGTTTGCGCGGCGCGGATCTGCAGGCCTACCTTGCCGCCGGGGTCACCTCCGATCACGAACTCACCTCGGCGGACGATGCGCTGGAAAAACTGCGCGCCGGGCTGACTATCGAAATTCGCGGCTCGCACCCTTACCTGCTGCCGGATATCGTTAACGCGCTGAAAACGCTGCCGCATCTCTCCTCGCAAATCACCGTCTGCACCGACGATGTGCCGCCGGATATGCTGCTGGAAAAAGGCGGCATTATCGCCCTGCTTAACCTGCTGATTGAGCACGGACTGCCGGCCACCGACGTCCTGCGCTTCGCCACCTTAAACGCGGCGATCCGTCTGCAGCGTAACGATCTGGGGCTGATTGCCGCCGGACGCCGCGCCGATCTGGTGGTTTTTGATTCATTAGAAAAGCTCGACGCGCGGGAGGTGTACGTCGCCGGGAAGCTGATTGCCCGCAAGGGCGCCCTGCTTGAGTCGATTCCGCCGGCGCCGGGTATTACCCCGCCGCGCGATACCCTGCAGATGCCGCCGCTCAGCCCTGACGATTTTATCCTCCGCGTCGGCGCGATTCGCCACGGCGTCGCCCGCCTGCGGCATATTCGCGGCGCGCGCTTTACCCAGTGGGGAGAGGTTGAGGTGCAGGTCCGCGATGGCCGGGTGCAAATCCCGGACGGGTTTAGCCTGATTTGGGTTAAGCACCGCCACGGTCGTCACCAGGCGACGCCGCAAATTGCGCTGCTGGAAGGCTGGGGCGAGCTGCGCGGCGCCATCGCCACCAGCTACTCCCACGATTCCCACAACCTGGTGGTGCTCGGCCGCGATGCCGACGAGATGGCGCTGGCGGCAAACCGCCTGATCGCCTCCGGCGGCGGTATGGCGCTGTCGCAGCAGGGAAAAATCCTTGCCCACGTGGCGATGCCGATTGCCGGAATGCTTTCCGACTTGCCCGCCCCGGAGCTGGCCAGACAGTTCCGCCAGCTTCGCGACCTGAGCGCGGAGGTCGCCGACTGGGAGCCGCCCTATCGCGTATTTAAGGCTATCGAAGGCACCTGCCTTGCCTGTAACGCCGGGCCGCATTTGACCGATTTAGGTTTGACCGACGGCAGCACCCGCCAGATCGTCGAGCCGCTGATAGACTGCCGGGAAATCCCGGAACACACAGAACACAACAATAATCATCAGGGAGCCTGAGCATGGCCGACAATACCCTTCATTCATCCACGCAAGGAAGCTGGCTGGAGCGCCGTTTTGCCTTGTATTCCCGCGGCAGCACGCTGCGCACCGAATGCCTCGCGGGCATCACCGGCTTTCTCGCCGCCGCCTACCTGCTGGTGGTTATCCCCGGCCTGCTGGCGGTTGGCGGGATGGATAAAGGCGCGGCAACCACCGGCACGATTCTGGTGTTCGTCGGCGGCACGCTGCTGATGGCGTTTTATGCCAACCTGCCGTTTATCGTCGGGCCGGGAATTGGCGGCTCGGTGCTGGTCGGCGTCACGCTGGCGGGCAGCGAAGGCATTGGCTGGCAGATTGGTCTTGGGATCGCCTGCTGGTCGGGGATTCTGTTTTTCCTGCTAACCAGGTTCGGCCTGCGTGAAGTGGTGACCCGTTCGGTGCCGCAGTCGATCAAGCTCGGCCTGACGGCCTCCATTGGGCTGTTTGTCGCGGTATTGGGTTTCCGTAACGCCGGGCTGGTGCTGGCTAACGCCAAAACCAACGCCCTGATGCTCGGCGATTTTCTCTCACCAGAGGCGCTGGTGGCGCTCTGCGGGCTGTTTCTGGCCATCGCCCTGCAGGCGAGAAAAATCCCCGGCTCAATTCTGTGGGCGATTCTCTTTGCCACCCTGGTCGGCATTCCGATGGGCGTCACCAGACTCCCGGGCAGCTTTATCGATATGCCGCATTCGCTGACGCCGGTGCTGGGGCAAATCGATATGCTGGGCGCGCTGAATATCGCCTTCCTGCCGTTCCTGTTCGTCTTTTTCGCCTCAGAGTTCTTTTCCACGATGGGCACCACGCTGGCGGTAGGCGGCGAAGCGGGTCTGCTGGATGAAGAAGGCAATATGCCGCATATCAATCGCCCGTTTATGGTTGATTCGATCGCCGCGGCCGTTGGCCCCTGGCTGGGCATTCCGGCGGCGACCGCGCTGATTGAATCCTCGGCGGCAGCGGAAGCCGGCGGTAAAACCGGGCTGACCGCGCTGTCGGCGGCGGTGATGTTCCTCCTGATGCTGCTGTTTACCCCGGTGGCGCTGATGATTCCGAAAGAGGCGACCGCGCCTGCGCTGATCCTCATTGGCCTGAATATGTTCAGCGGCCTGCGCAAAGTAGACCTGGCAAACTTCACCGACGGCCTGCCGGTGCTGATGATGGTGATGATTACGCTGATTGCCAATAGCTTCGGGACCGGGATTGCCGGCGGGCTGCTGTTTTATGTGGTGATTAAAACGATTGCCGGCAAATGGCGGGAAATCCCCATCGGGCTGTGGATCCTTGCGATTCCGCTGGTCTACTACTTTGCCACGCTGGTGAAGCATTAAGCTTCGCACCGATCGTTCTCCCGGAGGCGGCGCTGGCGCGCCTGTCCGGGCTACCGGCCCGCAGATTGCTGTGAGCTCGTAGCCCGGCTAAGCGCAGCGCGAGCCGGGAACAAGCCACGCTGATACTTCACCCCGACACCATTCCCGGAGGCGGCGCTGGCGCACCTGTCCGGGCTACCGGCCCGCAGATTGCTGTGAACCCGTAGCCCGGCTAAGCGCAGCGCGAGTCGGGAACAAGCCACGCCGATTTATCACCCCAGTACCATTCCCGAGTCGGCACTAGCGGCCCGCAGAGGGCTCGCGGGAATGAACCGCTTCGCACGCCTCTTTCACCGCCTCATACAGCAGCCGTACCGCAGGCGAAAGCTGCTTGCGGTGCGGGCAAATCATATTCAGCGGCACCACGTCGCCCTGATACTCCGGCAACAGCACCTGGAGCCGCCCTTCACGGATATCATCCCCGACGTCGAGTTCAGATTTGAACGCGATCCCCTCCCCGGCAACCGCCAGGCGGCGAATCACCTCCGCATCATCGCTCACGATAGCGCCGGCAACCTGCACGTAATGGACCTTCCCGTCCAGGCTCAGCGGCCAGCGATCGAACGCCCTGCCGCGCAGCACGTAGGTCAGCGCATTGTGCCGGGCCAAATCTTCCAGCGTCTTCGGTTCGCCGTGTTCGGCTATCCAGCCGGGCGAGGCCACCAGCATCCGGCGGTTCTCCGGCGCGACGGGCAGGGAAATAAACGAGGCATCGTCGTTATCGCCGTAGCGAAACGCCACGTCTACCGGATCTTTAAATACGTCGGTCCGATGATCGGAAAACAGTATCCGCAGGCGCAGCGCGGGATGGCGCTGGCGAAAAGCGCGAAACACGCGCAGAAGCAAGTTGCGCCCCAGGTCGGACGGCACGGCAATTTGTAACGTACCGCGTACTTCGTCATCCGGCGTGCTGATTTTTTGCAGCCCCGCGTGCAGCGTATCAAGCATCTGCGTGGCATAGGGCAGCCAGGTTTCGCCTTCCGGCGTCAGGCGTAAACTCCGCGTCGAACGGGCAAAAAGACGGATATTCAGCGTCGTTTCCAGACGCTTGATCGCCGCGCTCACCTGCGCGGGCTGCAGCCCGGCCTCTCGCGCCGCATCGCTGAAGCTGCTTAACGCCGCAGCGCGGACAAACAATGCCAGATCTTCCAGCCGGAACATACACACTCCTCAACCCGGATTATTCTCAAAACAGGCGCGCGCCGATGAAAAACGGCGCTGCATCACCGTTTGCTTACACTTTTAACCAAACCAACGCTTGCCAATCCCTTGACGTATCAGGAATCATACGAGGCTGCGATTTTGTGTCCAGGATAATAATGGGGAAATTATGCGTAAAACAAAAATGATGCTTCTGGGCGTACTGTTGGCCTGCGCCAGCGGCGCGTGGGCGGCGACCGGCGAAGGTATACAGAAATATGAGCTGGATGGGGTCACCGCGGACTTTAAACAATTTCACATCGGCGATACCGTACCGCCGCTGTACCTCACGCCAGAATACAACATCAAGCAGTGGCAGCAGCGCAATTTGCCTGCGCCGGATGCCGGGACCCGCTGGACCTATATGGGCGGAAGCTACGTGCTGATTACCGAAACCGAGGGGAAAATCCTCAAAATTTATGATGGCGAGATTTTCTACCATCGCTAAAAGCTGAACGCCAGCGCGCTCTCCCTGCCGCTGGCGTTTTTTTGTGGCAAAGCGCTATTCGTTAAAGCGGTTCTGTTTGTGCATAAATTCCTCGACGGCAATATATGAAGCAACCTGCTCATAGAGCATTAAAATACTTAATATCAGATCGCCGCCGCTACGCAGTAAATCATCCGGGGCCGTACGACTCTTGTCATCCGATAAAAAAACAATCTGTTCAAAAATATCACTGTACTCACCATAAGCGCCAATCGGAATCTCAGCTATCGGGAGATGCTCCTGGCAATAACGCAACGCGTCTGCTGCTTTCTCCGGCAGCGAGCGCGTATGCATAAAAATAACCAGTAGTTCTCGTAACTTAACGATTAGAGCAATATTATTCATCATGCACTCCGGAAATGTGTACGGCTATACTTTCCTTCCATCGTTTTTATATACGTATTACTGATAACATCCACGTTTCGCCAAATAAAAAGCCAAAATTAAACCTCATCACGGCGAATTAAAATCGTACTTCTTTGCTATTAAAGCTCGCACAACCGCCAGAGGAAAACAATGTTAGCAATATGTTTTATTGATTAATCTCAATATCGCTAAATGTGAATAAAAATAAATAATATTTAACAGCAATATTATTCGCGCGGTGATTATCTCCTCGGTAGAGAACCGGGACGGAAAAAAATAAAAAACCGCACGGCGAAAAGCGCCGGGCGGCTCAGGAGGGTGAGGAGATTAGACCGCGCGGAAGGCTATCTCTCCGGGAATGACTTCCCCCTGCCAGTACAGCTGCGCCGCGACGCGGTCGGCCAGCTGGCGGTAGGTCTCGGTAAACTCGCTTTCCGGACGCGCAACCACCGTCGGCGTCCCTTTGTCGAGGTCTTCGCGCAGAGTGATATGCAGCGGCAGCTGGCCCAGCAGCTGGGTATGATATTTCTCCGCCAGCTTCTGCGCGCCGCCGGTACCGAAAATCGGCTCGTGGTGTCCGCAGTTGCTGCAGATATGCATGCTCATGTTTTCCACGATACCCAGCACCGGTACCTCGACTTTTTCAAACATCACGATGCCTTTTTTGGCGTCGATCAGGGCAATATCCTGCGGCGTGGTGACAACGACCGCGCCGGTGACCGGAATGTTTTGCGCCAGCGTCAGCTGAATATCACCGGTGCCCGGCGGCATATCCAGTACCAGATAATCGAGATCCGGCCACAGCGTTTCCTGCAGCATCTGCATCAGCGCCTTGCTGGCCATCGGGCCGCGCCACACCATGGCGTTGTCGTCGGTCACCAGATAACCGATGGAGTTGGTAGCGAGACCGAATTTCATAATCGGCGCCATATGGGTGCCGTCCGGCGAAGTCGGACGCTGATCTTCCGCGCCGAGCATGGTCGGAATCGACGGCCCGTAAATATCGGCATCCAGAATGCCGACTTTCGCCCCTTCCGCCGCCAGCGCCAGCGCGAGGTTGACCGCTGTCGACGATTTACCCACCCCGCCCTTGCCGGAGCTGATGGCGATAATGTTTTTCACGCCGTTGATGCCCGGCTGATTTTTTACCCGCTGAAGCGTAGCGATGCTGTGCGTCAGCTTCCAGTCAATGGCTTTGGCGCCGGTAATGCGCAGCAGCTCGGCGCTGCACTGCTCCTTCAGCGCTTCAAACGCGCTGTTCCAGACGAACGGCATCTGAATTTCAATGTGCACGGTCTCGTCCAGCCAGGCGACGTGATGCAGCGCCTTCAGCGTAGTGAGGTTATGTTTCAGGGTTGGGTGCTGGAAATTAGCCAGGGTCCCGGCGACCATCGCGCGCAGACGCTCGGGGGATTTGGCCTGGGATTGCGAACTCATCCCGACTCCTTTGTTATTGTGAGTTGAATCTTGTGCGTTAAGTTTACCTTAAAGGGAATAATTCCCCCACCATAAGCTTTGGGCTTACCAAATTATTGCCTTTGCGGTAACATCAAAACCCCTTTTTACAATAGAAGATGTAATGCCCACTATGACTCAAGTCGCGAAGAAAATTCTGGTAACGTGCGCGCTGCCGTACGCAAACGGCTCAATCCACCTCGGCCACATGCTGGAGCACATCCAGGCTGATGTCTGGGTCCGTTACCAGCGAATGCGCGGCCACGAAGTCAACTTCATCTGCGCCGACGACGCCCACGGCACCCCGATCATGCTGAAAGCGCAGCAGCTCGGAATTACTCCGGAGCAGATGATTGGCGAAATGAGTCAGGAGCATCAGACCGATTTTGCTGGCTTCGACATCAGCTACGACAACTACCACTCCACGCACAGCGATGAAAACCGCGAGCTGTCGGAGCTCATCTACACGCGCCTGAAAGAGAACGGTTTTATCAAAAACCGCACCATCTCTCAGCTTTACGATCCGGAAAAAGGCATGTTCCTGCCGGACCGCTTTGTGAAAGGCACCTGTCCGAAGTGTAAATCACCGGATCAGTACGGCGATAACTGCGAAGTGTGCGGCGCGACCTACAGCCCGACCGAGCTTATCGAGCCGAAATCGGTGGTATCCGGCGCGACGCCGGTGATGCGCGAGTCCGAGCACTTCTTCTTCGACCTGCCGTCGTTCAGCGAAATGCTGCAGGCGTGGACCCGCAGCGGCGCGCTGCAGGAGCAGGTGGCGAATAAAATGCAGGAGTGGTTCGAGTCCGGCCTGCAGCAGTGGGATATCTCCCGCGATGCCCCGTACTTCGGCTTCGAAATCCCGAACGCGCCGGGTAAATACTTCTACGTCTGGCTGGATGCGCCGATCGGCTACATGGGCTCCTTTAAGAACCTGTGCGACAAGCGCGGCGACGCCACCAGCTTCGAAGAGTACTGGAAGAAAGACTCTACCGCCGAGCTGTACCACTTTATCGGCAAAGACATCGTTTACTTCCACAGCCTGTTCTGGCCGGCGATGCTGGAAGGCAGCAGCTTCCGCAAACCGACCAACCTGTTCGTTCACGGCTACGTGACGGTCAACGGCGCCAAGATGTCCAAGTCGCGCGGTACCTTTATTAAGGCCAGCACCTGGCTGAATCATTTTGACGCCGACAGCCTGCGCTACTACTACACCGCCAAGCTCTCGTCGCGTATCGATGATATCGACCTGAACCTGGAAGACTTCGTGCAGCGCGTCAACGCCGATATCGTCAACAAGGTGGTTAACCTTGCCTCGCGTAACGCCGGTTTCATCAACAAGCGTTTCGACGGCATGCTGTCCGCCGAGCTGGCCGATCCTCAGCTGTATAAAACCTTCACCGATGCGGCAGCAAGCATTGGCGATGCGTGGGACAGCCGCGAGTTCGGGAAAGCCATCCGCGAAATCATGGCGCTGGCCGACGTGGCAAACCGCTACGTTGACGAACAGGCGCCGTGGGTGGTCGCCAAACAGGAAGGCCGCGACGCCGATCTGCAGGCCATCTGCACCATGGGCCTGAATATGTTCCGCGTGCTGATGACCTGGCTGAAGCCGGTTCTGCCGCAGCTGGCCGCCCGCGCCGAAGCGTTCCTCAACGGCGAACTGAGCTGGGATGCTATCCAGCAGCCGCTGCTCGGTCACAAGGTTAACGCCTTTAAAGCGCTGTATAACCGCATCGAAATGAAGCAGGTTGAGGCGCTGGTCGAGGCGTCGAAAGAAGAAGTGAAAGCGCTGTCAGCGCCGGTCACCGGTCCGCTGGCGGACGATCCGATTCAGGAAACTATCACCTTTGACGATTTCGCCAAAGTGGATATGCGCATCGCGCTGATTGAAAACGCCGAGTTCGTCGACGGTTCCGATAAGCTGCTGCGCCTGACGCTGGATCTCGGCGGCGAGAAGCGTAACGTCTTCTCCGGCATCCGCTCCGCCTATCCGGATCCGCAGGCGCTGATTGGCCGCCTGACGGTGATGGTCGCTAACCTGGCGCCGCGCAAAATGCGCTTCGGCATCTCTGAAGGCATGGTGATGGCCGCAGGTCCTGGCGGGAAAGATATCTTCCTGCTCAGCCCGGACAGCGGCGCTCAGCCGGGCCAGCAGGTCAAGTAAGGCTGTATAAAGCGCTGCTCCGGCAGCGCTTTTTTTTTAGAGCGCCACGATATTGTCGACGACATCGCCCGCCGGGTGCTGGCGCAGAAAGAAGAAAACGCTGGCATAGGCGCGAAACGGCGACTTCCGAGGATACGCCCGGCACCATCGCCCAATTCTGTATACAATTAGAGATGATGATTGATTAACAAGGAATGATAATGAAATTTAACCGCAGGATGACCGCCGCTCTGGGCGCCACGCTATTGATGGCCGCGCTTGTCGGCTGCGATAACAACAAAGATGAGGTCAAAACGTTTAACAATACGATCAACGGCGTTGATCTGACCTACATCTATCACTATAAAGGCGATGTCGTCACCCGCCAGGACGCGGAGAATACTATCCCCTATCAATCACTCGGGGTAAGTAACGAAGAGCAGGCGCGCAAGGTCATCGACCCTATCGGCGCGGCCTACAGCAAAATCAAAGGCGTTACCCACAGCGTCGACTATAAAGAGAACGTCGCGCAGGAACACCTCTCCATCGACTTTAATCAGGCTAAAATCAGCGAGCTGTGTCACTTGCCGGGGGCCAGTTTTTCCGACTGTTCACAAAAGTTCATTTCGCTGAGCGAGTCGGAGAAATTGCTGAAATCGCAGGGTTTTAAAGAAGTGAAACAGCCCTGACTGGTGCGGACTACTCCCGGCTTGCGCTGCGCTGAGCCGGGCTACGGAGCCGTGCGTTCAGTAGCCCGGCTCAGGCGTTTACGCCGCAAGCCGGGGAGGCATATCAGGATTTCGCGTGTTCGCGCTCGGTCAGTCCGCGCAGAAAGTAGCGCAGGAACTGGTCGCCGCATTCGCGGAAGTTTTTATGATCCGGGGCGCGCATCATGGCGGTGATTTCCGGCATGGAGACGCGGAATTTCTGCTGGGTGAGGATAGCGAGAATATCATCCGTCTTCAGGGAGAAGGCAATACGCAGCTTTTTCAGCACGATGTTATTATTCACCCGGCGTTCGACCGCCAGCGGCGGCGCCGACGCATCTTTACCGCGTTTGTCGTAAATCAGGCCGTTGAGGAAATTCGACAGCACGATATCCGGGCAGCGCACAAACCCCTCTTCGTCTTCTTTTTTCAGCCAGGGAACCAGCTGTTCCGCGCTGACCGGCGCATCCGCCAGGGCAAAAATACGAACCAGGCCGCTGTTATTGGTTTTCAGGGTGTAGCGCAGGCTACGGAGAATATCGTTACTGATCATATTGCCTTCATGATGAAAAAATCTGCCGCTAAGTCTATCACGATTCCGCCGTTTTACAGCCCAATCGCCTCTTTCAGGCTCTTCAGGTAGCGGCGGCTGACCGGCACCGTTTGCCCGGCGCGCATCAGCAGCTCCGCCTGGCCGTTCTCCTCAAAGCGGATCTCCTTGAGATGGGACATGTTGACCAGGTACTGACGATGGCAGCGCAGCAGCGGCGTTCGGCTCTCGAGCGTGCGCAGGGTGAGCTCGGTAAAGCCCTCCTTCCCTTCGCGGTCGGTCACGTAAATCCCGCTCATCCGGCTGCTGACGAAGGCCACGTCTTCCATCTGCAGCAGCCAGATCCGGCTGTGTCCGGTGCAGGGAATATACTTTAGCGCCTGCTGGGTATCGTCGAGCACGGTGATATCCTGCAGGCTGCGCTCCTGGCGCAGGCGAAACAGCGTTTTTTCCAGCCGGGCGGACTCAATCGGCTTCAGTAAATAATCAAACGCGTGCTCTTCAAAGGCCTTCACCGCGTACTCGTCAAACGCGGTAAGGAAGACGATATAGGGCCGATGCTGCGGATCGAGCATGCCGACCATCTCCAGACCGCTGATGCGCGGCATCTGGATATCCAGAAACAGCACGTCCGGGCGCAGCTTATGCACCGCGCCAATCGCCTCGACGGCATTCCCGCATTCGCCAACGATCTCAATATCAGGCTGGGTCTCCAGCAAAATACGCAGGTTTTCACGCGCCAGCGGCTCGTCGTCGACAATTAATACTTTTAACATGCGCTTTCCTCCAGAGGCAGTCTCAGCGTGACGCGGGTAAAACATTCCGGCTCGCAGGTTACGGTGATCCCGCAGTCGGTGCCAAAGCGCGCCCGCAGTCTGCGGTCGACCAGGTTCATGCCCAGCCCGCTGGCGCTGGGTTTGTCCTGATACAGCCCGGCATTATCTTCAATATCCAGCTGCAGCCAGCGCTCTTGCTGACTGGCGCGGATAGTGATTTCGCCCACCCCAAGGTGCTGCGAAGTCCCGTGTTTAATCGCGTTTTCGACGATTGGCTGCAGGGTAAACGCCGGTAGCTGATGCTGCCCCAGCGCCTCGGGCACCAGCATATGAATCTGCAAATTGGTCTGAAAACGCGCTTTCTCAATCTGCAAATAGGCGTTCACATGTTCAATCTCATCGGCCAGGGTCACGATTTCCGCTGGCCGCTTCAGGTTTTTGCGGAAAAAGGTCGACAGGTACTGCACCAGCTGCCCGGCCTGGTCGCTATCGCGGCGAATCACCGCTTTCAGGGTATTCAGCGCGTTGAACAGGAAGTGCGGATTCACCTGGGCGTGCAGCAACTTGATTTCCGACTGCGTCAGCAGCGCCTTTTGCCGCTCATACTGTCCGGCCAGGATCTGCGCCGACAGCAGCTGCGCAATCCCCTCCCCCAGCGTGCGGTTGATGGAGCTAAACAGGCGGTTTTTCGCTTCATAGAGTTTAATGGTACCGATGACCCGCTGATTTTCGCCGCGCAGCGGGATAACCAGCGTCGAGCCCAGCTTGCAGTTCGGATGAATCGAGCAGCGGTAAGGCACCTCGTTGCCGTCGGCGTAAACGACTTCGCCGGTATCGATCGCCTTTTGGGTATAGAGCGAAGAGATGGGTTTGCCCGGGAGGTGGTGATCGTCGCCGATCCCGGTAAACGCCAGCAGCTTGTCGCGATCGGTTATCGCCACCGCGCCGATATCCAGCTCCTGGATCAGCACCTGCGCGACCTTCATGCTGTTCTCTTCGTTGAACCCCTGGCGCAGGATCCCCTCCGTCGAAGCGGCGACCTTCAGCGCCGTAGCCGAGAAGGCCGAGGTATATTTTTCAAACATCGCTCGCTTATCCAGCAGGATGCGCATAAATAGCGCCGCCCCGACGGTGTTGGTGACCATCATGGGCGCGGCGATGCTTTGTACCAGATGCAGGGCATCTTCGAACGGGCGAGCGATAAGCAGAATAATCAGCATCTGCACCATCTCGGCGAAAAAGGTGATCGCGCCGGCGGTGAGCGGGCTGAAGACTTTGTCCGGCCGCCCGCGTTTGACCAGAATACTGTGTACCAGCCCGCCGAGTAGCCCTTCTACGATGGTGGATACCATACAGCTCAGCGCGGTCATGCCGCCCAGCGAGTAGCGGTGAAGCCCGCCGGTCAGCCCCACCAGGCCGCCAACCACCGGCCCGCCCAGCAGCCCCCCCATCACCGCGCCGATGGCGCGCGTATTGGCGATCGAGTCTTCGATATGCAGCCCGAAGTAGGTACCGAGGATGCAGAAAATGGAGAAGGTTACGTAGCACAGGAGCTTATGCGGCAGCCGGACGGTGACCTGCATTAACGGGATGAACAGCCGCGTTTTGCTCATCAGCCACGCAATGACCAAAAACACGCACATCTGCTGAAGCAGCAGCAACACCAGATCAAACTCGTACATACCCGCAGACCACACTTCATTTGAAAGCGCGTAACATACACTGCTTGCTTATAACTTTCTTTGAAGCAATACATGAAAATGATAATTCATGTTCAGGATCACATTTCTTCGCGTCTCGCCGGCCCAGATTTGTACAAAAAACAGACAAAAATTCCCGCTTCGGCAAACAGCTTCTACAGTTAATGGAGGAGAACACAGCGGGAGGAGAAAATGGCGCTTTATACAATCGGCGAAGTGGCCCAGCTTTGCGATATCAATCCCGTGACGTTACGCGCCTGGCAGCGGCGCTACGGATTACTGAAACCCCAGCGTACCGACGGCGGCCACCGCCTGTTCAACGAATATGAGATAGACCGGATTCGCGAAATTAAACGCTGGATTGACTCCGGCGTGCAGGTGGGGAAAGTGAAAACGCTGCTGATGGATAATGAGCAGGAGGTGGCCGACGGCTGGCGCAAGCAGCAGGAAATTTTGCTCGGTTATCTGCAAAACGGTAGCTATCATCGCCTGCGTATGTGGCTTAAGGAGCGCAACCACAGCGAGTCAGCGCAAATTCTGGTGAAGCACCTGATTAATCCTTTACGCCAGCGCCTGCTTAGCCCGCAGCCCACGCTGCTGGCGCTGCGGGGCATCCTTGATGGTATTCTGATTAATCATATCGCCCGCACTCTTTCATCCACGGCAAAATATCCCGGCAGCCATGCGCTGATTATCGGCTGGAATGTGAACGATATCACCCGGCTATGGCTGGAGGGCTGGATAGCCAGCGAACAGGGCTGGCGGGTGGACATTCTCGCCCATTCGCTGAACCAGCTCCGACCGGAGCTTTTCCCGGAGAGTACGCTGATGGTCTGGTGTGGAGAAGCGCCCTGTAGCACCCAGGTCAATCAAATGCGCCTCTGGGAGCAGCAGGGGCAGATTATCTGGCTGAATCACGCCACCGCCACGTCTCCCGGAGGCGGCGCCTGACGCGCCTGTCCGGGCTACGGGTTACCGGCAATCTGTGGCCGGGTAGGCCGACTAAGCACAGCGCAAGCCGGGTAGAAGCCGCAGCAATGCTACGTCACGGCATATTCCCCGGGTTGCGGCGTAAACGCCTTACCCGGGCTACGGGCCCGCAGACGGTGATGAACCGAAGCCCGGCTAAGCGCAGCGCAAGCCGGGTAGAAGCAGCAGCAATGCTACGTCGCGGCACATTCCCCGGGTTGCGGCGTAAACGCCTTACCCGGGCTACCGGCTGAATCACGCCACCGCCACGTCTCCCGGAGGCGGCGCCTGACGCGCCTGTCCGGGCTACGGGTTACCGGCAATCTGTGGCCGGGTAGAAGCCGCAGCAATGCCACGTCACGGCATATTCCCCGGGTTGCGGCGTAAACGCCTTACCCGGGCTACCGGCCCGCAGACGGTGATGAACCGTAGCCCGGCTAAGCGCAGCGCAAGCCGGGGGGTTGTCGTAGCTAAAAAGCAATTAATGTTTTATTAACACCTGCGCTTCACCGTATAATCCCTGCGTTAACATCAGGAGCCTATTATGAAGCCAGCGAAAATTGCGGTGATTACCCTGTTCTTATTTATGGCCATCAGCGGCATCGGCGGCGTGATGCTGGCCGGTTATTCATTTATTGTTCGCGGTGGTGTCGGCTGATTCGCCGGTTCAGACGTTCAAACCCCCGGTCGACGATAATCGCCGCCAGCGCCACCAGCAGCGCCCCCTGAATCACATAAGCGGTATTAAATCCGCTGAGGCCGATAACAATCGGCGTGCCGAGCGTATTCGCGCCGACGGTTGAAGCAATGGTCGCCGTACCGATATTGACGATAGTCGAGGTACGAATCCCGGCCAGCATCACCGGCGCCGCCAGCGGCAGCTCAACTTTTATCAGCCTCTGCCAGCCGGTCATCCCCATTCCCTGAGCGATAGCTAAAACACCGGACGGTACCGCCCCAATCCCGGCCAGCGTGCCCTGTAAAACCGGTAAGATGCCGTACAGCACCAGCGCAATAAGCGCGGGCTGCCAGCCAAACCCCATCACCGGAACCGCAATCGCCAGCACCGCGACCGGCGGAAACGTCTGCCCCATTGCGGCAATCGTCTCCACCAGCGGGCGAAACTCATGCCCCGCCGGACGGGTGACCGCAATCCCGGCGACGACGCCCACCACCGTAGCCGCGAGGCTGGAGAGCGCCACCAGCCAAAAGTGCGCCAGGGTAAGAGAAACAAAACTCTCCTGCTGATAAACCGGACGCGGCAGTTCGGGAAACAGCGCGCTGAACAGCGGCGCGCTGTAGGGCAACGCCAGCAGCAGCGCGATAAACATGGCGCTGAGCCACAGCAGCGGATCACGCAGCACCTTCACGCCGGGCCTCCTCGCGCAGCAGGTCGGCAAAATGCAGCGTCCCGCAGGCCTCTCCCTGCTCATCGACCACCGGCAGCACCTCGCGGCGATGAGCAACGAACTGCGACAGCGCCTCGCGCAGAGTCATCGTCACGTTCAACGCGTCCCCCGCCAGGCGCTCATCGCGGCGCAGATAATCACTCACGCCGCGTAGCGACAGCAGGCGCACGCCCAGTTCGCTACGGCCAAAGAACGTCTCCACAAACACATTTTTTGGCTCCAGCAGCATCTGCAGCGGCTCGCCCTGCTGTACCACTTCGCCGCCGTCCATCAACACCAGATGGTCCGCCAGCCGCAGCGCCTCATCGATATCGTGAGTCACCAGCACAATCGTGCGTCCCAGCAGACGATGAATGCGGATCATCTCCTGCTGCAAGGCTTCGCGCGTCACCGGATCGAGCGCGCCGAAGGGTTCATCCATCAGCAGCACTTCCGGGTTGGCCGCCAGCGCGCGCGCCACGCCGACGCGCTGCTGCTGGCCGCCGGAAAGCTGATGCGGGTAGCGTTCGCGCAGGCCCGGCTCCAGCCCCAGCAAGGCCATCAGCTCATCGACCCGCGCCTGGGTCTTCTGCCGCGACCACTTTTGCAGCTGCGGGACGGTGGCAATGTTCTGCGCCACCGTCCAGTGGGGGAACAGGCCGATGGACTGGATGGCGTAGCCCATCCTGCGGCGCAGTTCGAGCACCGGCTGCTGGCGAATATCCTGCCCGGCGAAACGGATCGTCCCGCTGTCGTGCTCCACCAGGCGATTAATCATCTTCAGCGTGGTCGACTTCCCCGAGCCGGAGGTGCCAATCAGCACCGAAAATGCCCCCTCGCGCAGATGCAGATTGAGGTTTTTCACCGCAGGCTCTCCGGCAAAGGCTTTATTGACGCCGTCGAACTCAATCACGGGCCTCTCCTTTCAGTAATGCACCCCACAGCGCGAATAACGCATCCACCACCACCGCCAGCGCGATGGTCGGGATAACCCCCAGCAGCACCAGATCCAGCGCGCTGCTGAGCAGCCCCTGGAAAACCAGCGCGCCGAAGCCACCCGCGCCAATCAGGGCCGCCACCACCGCCATACCCACGGTTTGTACGCTGACCACCCGCAGGCTGCGCAACAACACCGGCAACGCCAGCGGTAGCTGTACCTGACGAAAGCGCTGCCCGCCGCTCATCCCCATCGCCGTCGCGCTCTCCAGCGCTTCGCGCGGCACCTGCTGAAGGCCGATCGTCACCCCGCGCACCAGCGGCAATAGCGCATACAGCACCAGCGCAATCAGCGCCGGCGTGATGCCGGTGCCGGAAACGCCGAGCTGCGCCAGCGACGGAAACTGGCGCGCCAGCCCGGCCAGCGGCGCAATAAGCAGGCCAAAAAGCGCGACGGAGGGAACGGTCTGAATCACGTTGAGAACGGCAAAAACCGGCGATTGCCAGCGGGGGTAGCGCCAGAGCCAGACGCCAACGGGCAAGCCAATCAGCAGCCCCGGCAGCAGGGTCCCCAACAGCAGCGTCACATGCTGGGACAGCGCATCGTCAAACACCTCGCGGCGATTGAAATACTCTTTCAGCAAAGAGAGGCCATCGAGCGCGCCGAGTCCCAGCAGCAGCGCGGGCAGCAGCCAGACCTGCGCGTTCAGCAGCCAGCGCCACAGGGCTCGGGTCGTCAGGCGACGAACGGCATCGCTGGCGATAAGCAGGCACAGGGCCAGCGCCAGCCACAGGCCGCTTCCCGGCGAGGTGCGGGCCAGCGGAGAACCGCTCTGAGCCAGCTGTACCGCCGCACTGCCGGCTCCCCATAGCAATAAAGGCAGCAGCAGATCCGCCAGCAGGAAGATAACCAGCAGCGGGAGACGCCCGGGACGCCAGCTCAGCAGCGCTATCAGCAGCCCTGCCGCTCCCTGTACGCCCGCCAGCCACGGCCAGACCTGCCATAGCCAGCGCCCCTCGCCGGATAACAGCCGGTTAGGCGCATAGTTGATAAACGGCAGCGCCATCGCCAGCAGCAGGAGGAATGCCAGCAGCAGCGCAACCCGGTTACAGCAACGAGTGGTCACGCGCGCCCTACTTCAGCAGCCCTTTCTGTTGCAGATAGTCGGCGGCGACTTTCTTCGCATCCAGGCCCTCAACCGCAATACTGGCGTTCAGCTTTTGCAGCGTCTTTTCATCCAGGCTGGCGAAGACCGGCTGTAGCCAGTCGGCTATCTGCGGATACGCTTTTAACACCGCTTCACGTACGACCGGCGTGGGCGCATAAATCGGCTGCACGCCCTTCGGGTCGCTCAGGGTTTGCAGACCCAGCGCGGCGACCGGGCCATCGGTACCGTAGGCCATCGCCGCATTCACGCCGGAGGTTTGCTGCGCCGCCGCTTTGATGGTGACCGCCGTATCGCCGCCCGCCAGCGACAGCAGCTGATTTTGCTTGAGCGTGAAGTCGTAGGCTTTTTCAAACGCCGGCAGCGCGTCCGGCCGTTCAATAAATTCCGCCGAGGCGGCCAGCTTAAAGTCACCGCCCTTTTTCAGATAGCCGGCAAGGTCGCTTAATGAGGCGAGGTGGTTTTTCTCCGCCAGATCCTGACGGACGGCGATAGTCCAGGTGTTGTTGGCCGGAGCCGGGGTAAGCCAGACGAGCTTATTCTTTTCCGCATCCAGCTTTTTAACTTTTTCATATCCCTGCTGCGCGTTTTTCCACGCCGGGTCGTTCTCCTCTTTGAAGAAGAACGCGCCGTTGCCGGTATATTCCGGGTAAATGTCCAGCTCACCGGCGGTTATCGCCCCGCGCACCACCGGGGTGGTGCCGAGCTGGATTTTATTGACGGTTTTCACCCCATGGCTTTCCAGAACCTGCAAAATAATATTGCCGAGCAGCGCCCCTTCGGTGTCAATTTTTGAGCCGACCTTAACCGGCTCCGCCGCCTGCAGCGGCAGGCTTATCAGGGCCGCCAGCGCCAGCGTGCCGGACCACATTCTTGCCTTAATCATCCTCGCGTCCCTCTTTAATTTGCGCTCCATTAACAGGAGCTTAAGCAAAAAGCGTAGTTCATTTGGGGCGGAGCGGAAAAAGAAAAGGCCGATAAATCGGCCTTTGGGGTAAGGAATGCCTGTTCCCGGGTGGCGGCCGCAGCCTCACCCGGGCGACAAATCACCATTACAGCAGTTCAAACTCGCTCTGCTTCACGCGGGCGGAGTCGACGCCGATAAAGACGTTGAATTTACCCGGCTCGACGTCGTACTTCATCTGCTGGTTCCAGAACTTCAGCGCTTCAACGTCAATCGGGAAGCTGACGGTTTGCGTCTCGCCCGGCTTGAGGGTCACCTTTTTAAAGCCGCGCAGCATTTTCACCGGACGGCTCATGGAGGCGGTAACGTCCTGCAGATAAAGCTGAATCACCGTCGCCCCTTCGCGCTTGCCGGTATTGGTTACCTGCACGCTGGCGGTCACGCTGCCGTCGCGCTGCAGGATCGGCGCCGACATTTTCACGTCGGAAACGCTAAAGGTGGTGTAGCTCAGGCCGTAGCCAAACGGATAGAGCGGGCCGTTGGCTTCATCAAAGTAGCGCGAGGTGTACTTGTTCGGCTTATCCGCATTGTACGGGCGACCGGTGTTGAGATGGCTGTAGTAGGTCGGGATCTGCCCCACCGAGCGCGGGAAGGACATGGGCAGCTTGCCAGACGGGTTGTAGTCGCCGAACAGCACATCGGCAATGGCGTTGCCGCCTTCGGTACCGGCAAACCAGGTTTCGAGGATCGCATCAGCCTGCTGATCCTCTTTCACCAGCGCCAGCGGGCGACCGTTCATCAGCACCAGCACCAGCGGTTTACCGGTCGCTTTCAGCGCGCTAATCAGGGCGCGCTGGCTCGGCGGCAGGGTGATGTCGGTGCGGCTGGAGGCTTCGTGGGCCATGCCCTGCGCCTCGCCCACCACGGCAACTACCACGTCGGACTGCTTCGCCGCCGCCACGGCTTCGTCAATCATCTCCTGCGGCGAGCGCGAGTCAACCTGCACCGCTTTCTCGTACAGATTGAGGAAGTCGACGATGCCTTTATCGTCAGTGACGTTAGCGCCTTTGGCATAGATAATCTTGCCTTTGTCGCCCAGCGCGTTCTGCAAACCGGTCAGCACGGTGACCGACTGATCGGCCACGCCCGCCGCCGACCAGCTGCCCATCATGTCGCGCTTACTGTCGGCCAGCGCGCCGATTACCGCGATAGTGCCCGATTTTTTCAACGGCAGCGTATCGAGGCGGTTTTTCAGCAGCACCAGGCTTTCACGCGCCACTTCGCGCGCTTCTTTGCGATGCAGGCGGCTTTCGGCGTTGGTATCCTGCGGATCGGAATCTTTCGGCCCCAGGTGGCTATACGGGTCGTTAAACAGGCCCATATCATATTTCACGTTCAGCACGTGGCGGGTCGCGTCATCCAGCTCCGCCATCGTCACCTTACCGGACTTCACCAGTCCCGGCAGATACTTGCTGTAGTACTCGTCGCTCATGCTCATATTGATGCCGGACTTCAGCGCCACGCGCACCGCGTCTTCCGGGTCCGACGCCACGCCGTGTTTGATCAGCTCTTTGATAGCGCCATGGTCGGAGACGGTGATGCCTTTAAAGCCCCACTGGTCGCGCAGCACGTCCTTAAGCAGCCAGGCGTCGGAGGTCGCCGGGGTACCGTTGAGCGAGTTGAGCGCCACCATAACCGCGCCGCTGCCCGCATCCAGCCCCGCTTTGTAGGGCGGCATATAGTCGTTGAACAGGCGCTGCGGGCTCATATCAACGGTGTTGTACTCTTTGCCGCCTTCGACCGCGCCGTAGGCGGCAAAGTGCTTGACGCTGGTCATCACCGAGTAGCGATCCGCCGGGCTTTTCCCCTGCATCGACTCCACCATCGCCCTGCCCATCTCGGTGGTCAGGTAGGTATCTTCCCCGAACCCTTCCGAAGCGCGGCCCCAGCGCGGGTCGCGGGAGACGTCGACCATCGGCGCCCAGGTCATGTTCAGGCCATCATCGGCCGCTTCGTAAGCCGACACCCGCCCGACGGTGTTCACCGCGTCGAGGTTAAAAGAGGAGGCCAGGCCAAGGCTAATCGGAAAGACGGTACGCTGGCCGTGGAGCACGTCATAGGCGAAAAAGAGCGGGATTTTCAGGCGGCTGAGTGCCATCACCTGATCCTGCATAATGCGGATATCATGGCGGGTCACGGTGTTAAAAATCGCCCCCACCTGGCCTTCTTTGATCATCTCGCGGATGGCCTCTTTCGGGTTATCCGGGCCGACGCTAATTAAGCGCAGCTGACCGATTTTTTCATCCACCGTCATTTTCGTCAGCAGTTCCGTCACAAACGCATCCCGCGCCTGCGGCGTTAGGGGATGATTGCCGAACAATTCATCCGCCAGCGCCGGTTGCAGCGCCAGGCTCACAGCGACGCCTACAGTACAAAGCCATTTCATTTTTATCCCTCATTGTTCCAGTCGACCAGATCGGCGAAAAGATAGCAAAAATCGAAGTCTGCCATAAACATAAACGAGACGCCTGAATAAAGCGCGCGTTGTTCTCTGATTTTTCGAAACATTGATGCATCAAATTGTCATACAAAGCGCTATTCTTATTTTTGATAATTTTGTACCACCACAAGGAGTGGAACATGTCATCTGCAACAACCTATAACAACGCTTTTCTGGCTGAACTCGCCCGTCTGGTCGGCTCGTCCCATCTGCTCACCGACCCGGCTAAAACCCAGCGCTACCGTAAAGGCTTTCGCTCCGGCCAGGGCGACGCGCTGGCGGTGGTCTTTCCCGGTACCCTGCTGGAGCTGTGGCGCGTGCTGAACGCCTGCGTCAACGCCGATAAAATCATTCTGATGCAGGCGGCCAACACCGGCCTGACCGAAGGCTCAACGCCGAACGGTAACGATTATGACCGCGATATCGTCATTATCAGCACCCTGCGCCTGGATAAACTGCATCTGCTGGATAAAGGCGAGCAGGTGCTGGCTTATCCCGGCACGACGCTCTATTCGCTGGAAAAAGCGCTGAAGCCGCTGGGTCGCGAACCGCACTCGGTCATTGGTTCATCTTGCATCGGGGCATCGGTGGTCGGCGGGATCTGCAACAACTCCGGCGGCTCGCTGGTACAGCGCGGCCCGGCGTACACCGAAATGTCGCTGTACGCGCAAATTGATGAAAACGGCAAGCTGACGCTGGTGAACCACCTCGGCATTGACCTCGGCACCACGCCGGAGCAAATCCTCAGCCGCCTCGACGACGAACGGGTTAAAGATGAGGATGTGCGCCACGACGGTCGCCACGCCCACGATCATGATTACGTCACCCGCGTGCGCGACGTGAATGCCGATACCCCAGCGCGCTACAACGCCGACCCGGACCGCCTGTTTGAATCCTCGGGCTGCGCCGGCAAGCTGGCGGTGTTCGCCGTGCGCCTCGATACCTTCCCGGCGGAAAAACGCCAGCAGGTGTTCTACATCGGTACCAACCGCCCGGACGTGCTGACCGAAATTCGCCGCCATATTCTCGCCGAGTTCAACCATCTGCCGGTGGCGGGCGAGTACATGCACCGCGATATTTACGACATCGCCGAGCAGTACGGGAAAGACACCTTCCTGATGATCGACAAGCTCGGCACCGATAAAATGCCGTTCTTCTTTACCATGAAGGGCCGCACCGACGCGATGCTGGAGAAAGTGTCGCTGTTTAAGCCGCACTTCACCGACCGCTTTATGCAAAAGCTGGGTCACGTCTTCCCGTCGCACCTGCCGGAGCGAATGAAAACCTGGCGCGATAAATACGAACACCATCTGCTGCTGAAAATGGCGGGCGACGGCATCGAAGAGGCTCAGGCCTGGCTCGGGGAATATTTCCAGAATGCCGAAGGGGATTTCTTCGTCTGCACCGCAGAAGAAGGCAGCAAAGCCTTCCTGCACCGCTTTGCCGCCGCGGGTGCGGCGATCCGCTACCAGGCGGTTCACGCCGATGAGGTGGAAGATATTCTGGCGCTGGACATCGCCCTGCGCCGTAACGACACCGAATGGTTTGAGCATCTTCCCGCCGATATCGATAGCCAACTGGTGCATAAGCTCTATTACGGCCACTTTATGTGCCACGTTTTCCATCAGGATTACATCGTGAAAAAAGGCGTCGATGCCCACGAACTGAAAGAGAAAATGCTGGTGCTGCTGAAGGAGCGGGGCGCCCAATATCCGGCCGAGCATAACGTCGGCCATCTGTATGAAGCGCCGGAAAGCTTAAAACGCTTCTATCGCGAAAACGATCCCACCAACAGCATGAACCCGGGGATTGGCAAAACCAGTAAGCAAAAATACTGGGGCGAAGCGCAGGATAAACCGACGAGCGCGACCGAACCGCAATAATCCGCACGGGGGACTGTTCAGCCGCGGGGCTTCTGTATTACGCTGCACGCCGGAGAAATTTCCTCTCCGGCAAAACCGTTTAAGGAATTAATCCATCATGTCCGCAGTGGATAAGCTACACGACGCTGACTTAGAGATCCGCGAAGCGCTGCCCGATGACGCCCACGCTATCGCCGCGCTGTACGTCTGGCACGTGCTCAATGGACGCGCCTCTTTTGAAGAGATCCCGCCAACCGTGGATGAGATGCGCAAGCGAATCAAAACCGTGCGCGATAGCGGGCTGCCGTGGCTGGTTGCCCTGTGGCGCGGCACCATCGTCGGCTACTGCTACGCCACCTTTTACCGCCCGCGTCCGGCCTACCGCTACACCCTGGAAGAGTCGATTTACGTTGAGGCGGGAATGGGGGGACGCGGTATCGGCAGCGCCCTGCTCTCGCGGTTAATTGAGAAATGCGAACAGGGACCGTGGCGACAAATGCTGGCGATTATCGGCGATGGCCACAGTAACGCCGGGTCGATTGCGATTCATAAAAAGTTCGGTTTTAGCGTGGCGGGTCAGCTGCGCAGCGTCGGCTATAAGATGGGCGACTGGCGGGATACCTTGATTATGCAGCGCCCGCTCGGCGATGGCGACTGGACGCTGCCGGAGTAACCCCCCGGCTCGCGCTGCGCTTAGCCGGGCTACGGTACAGCGCGGTTCGGTAGCCCGGATAAGGCGTTTACGCCGTAATCCGGGGAAATGGGGGTTAATCGTTCTGCGCGGTCTGCGCGCCGCCTTTCAGCATCGCATCGGCCATCTGCGCTTCACGCTGCTTTTTATAGCTGAGCGCGGAAGCCGGAACCGGCATCACTTTTCCCGTTTCAATCCACGTTCTCAGGCGGCTGGCGTCGGCGAAGTGGGTATATTTGCCAAACGCATCCATCACCACCAGCGCCACCGGGCGCTGATTAATCACCGTACGCATAATCAGGCAGTGGCCCGCCGCGTTAGTAAAGCCGGTTTTGGTCAGCTGAATATTCCAGTTATCGCGGTAGACCAGATGGTTAGTATTGCGGAACGGCAGCGTATAGGCCGGATGGGCGAATGTCGCCATATCTTCTTTGGTGGTGCTCAGCTGGCCAATCAGCGGATACTGCTCGCTGGCGATCAGCAGCTTAGTCAGATCGCGGGCGGTAGAGACGTTATGAATCGACAGACCGGTGGGCTCAACGTAGCGGGTACGGGTCATCCCCAGCGCCTGCGCCTTGGCGTTCATCGCGCGGATAAAGGCGTCATAGCCGCCCGGATAATGGTGCGCCAGGCTGGCGGCGGCGCGGTTTTCCGACGACATCAGCGCCAGCAGCAGCATATTGCGGCGGCTGATTTGGCTGTTCAGGCGCACCCGTGAATAGATCCCTTTCATTTCAGGCGTCTGGCTGATATCAACGGTCAGCATCTCATCCAGCGGCAGATGGGCATCAAGCACCACCATCGCGGTCATCACCTTGGTGATCGACGCCATCGGGCGAACCAGGTCCGGCTGGCTGGCATAGATGATTTTTTTGCTGGCAAGGTCGACGATCATCGCACTGCCGGAAGCGATATCCGGCTGGGAGGCGGTCACCGCCGTGGAGGTTTTAGCCAACGCCTGGGGCGCAAAAGGCACAGCCAGCAGCAACGTCAGGCTGAGCAAAGAAACTCGAAATTTGGTCATCGTGAACATTCTGAAAAGTATTTTTGCACGTTATGAACGTACGCCGCGGCGCTGGGGTGATGACGCCGCTGGCAAAAATCATCATACCTTGTCAGAACGCGAGCTGGCTAATAAGAATCGTGAACAAATGCTGCATTGCCGACATAAAAATCTATTTATGCCGGCAATGAGTTAAATCAGAAGAGCCGATATCCGTATCCCCAGAGAATAACGGTAATCGCCAACAGCACTTCCAGCACCAGCACCCCTATCGCCAGAGTCGAGCTGGCGAAGCTCAACCCCTCTTCTTTGTTGATCCCCAGGAACGTGGGAATACCGAGATACAGCAGATAGCCGGTGTAAAGCAGCGCGACGGTCCCGACCAGCGCGCACAGCCACACCAGCGGATAGAGCGCCACGAGCCCGCTGAGGAAAAGCGGCGTGGCGACATAGCCGGCGAAAACCATACAGCGCTTAAGGGAAGGCCGCTGCGGATAGCTTCGTGCCATCCACCAGATAACCCGCCCCATCACCGCAACCCCGGCGAGCATCACGGCGTAAAACAGCACCGCCAGGGCCAGCCCGGTCATCAGCGACAGTTTTACCACCGTGCCGTCGCCGAAGTTCCAGCCCAGCTGCGTGGTGCCAATAAAGGCGCAGATAACCGGAACCGCCGCCATGACCAGCACATGGTGCGTATAGTGATGCGAAACGGTTTCGTTTTCGCTTTTAATAACGCTCATCTCTTGATTAGGATGAGAGAAGAGCCCCCAGACATGGTTCATAGCGTCCCCCTTGTCACGGCGTGGTACAGCACTGATCCAAGTATAATTCACCTTATAGATTATTTTGTGTACAGCGAGAAAAATGCGCTTCCCCCGCATTTTTATCATCAGGGTGTATGATTAAGGGACTGACGTTTTATGGAGTTAATCTTTATATGGATATCAATAACCTGATTTCCCAGTACGGCTACGCGGCGCTGGTCATTGGCAGCGTGGCGGAAGGCGAAACCATCACGCTGCTCGGCGGCGTGGCGGCACATCAGGGATTATTGAAGTTCTGGCTGGTGGTTATCTCGGTCGCCCTGGGGGGGATGATTGGCGATCAGCTGCTTTATTTACTCGGCAGGCGCTTTGGCGGACGGATTCTGCGGCGATTCGCACGCCAGAAAAAGCGGATCCAAAAGGCCCAGCGGATGATCCAGCGTCGCCCCTACCTGTTTGTCATCGGCACCCGCTTTATGTACGGCTTTCGGGTTATCGGCCCGCTGCTGATTGGCGCCAGCCGCCTGCCGCCGAAGGTGTTTCTGCCGCTGAATATTGTCGGCGCGATTATCTGGGCGTTAATTTTTACCACGCTCGGCTATCTCGGCGGGGAAGCGATTGGCCCGTGGCTGCATCATCTGGATGCGCATCTGAAGCACTGGATCTGGCTGATTCTGGCGGTGGTGCTGGTGGTTGCGGCGCACTGGTGGCTAAAGCGCCGCGAGGCAAAGAAGAAAGAGTGACGAGAGTTCCCGGATGGCGGCGTAAACGCCTTATCCGGGCGACACCCCCACAGATCGCATGGGCCTGTAGCCCGGCTAAGTGCAGCGCGAGCCGGGGAAACAGAACTACTTCGCCGCCTGATGATACCCGCCGCCCAGCGCGGAGGTCAGCTGGATGCTGGCATCAAGCCACTGGCCGTGCAGGCGCAGCGCGGTGACGCGCTCCTGCAGCGCCGGCAGCTTCGCCAGGCTGACGCGCGAGCCGGAAATAATCCCGGCGTTCATCCGCGCCTGCGCCAGCGCGACCATCCGCTGAGCATCTTTTTCAACCTGCCGCTGCTGCTGATTTTTCGCCATCAGCGTTTCCATCTGGCTGGCGGTTTTCGCCACCTGGTTAACCGCATCGACCACCGCTTTGTTGTACTTCGCTATCGACAGGCCATTTTGCGCGCTGGCGATATCCAGATTCGCGTTCAGGCGGCCGCTATCAAAGATCGGCAGGGTCAGCCCGGCGGTGACGCCCATCTGCTGGGCAGAGTGGCGGAACAGATCGCTGAGATGCAGGGCATCCTGCTGCAGGAAGGCCATCAGGTTGATATCCGGATAAAACGCGGCTTTCGCGGCATCAACTTCGCTTAATGAAGCCTCGATATACCAGTGCGCGACCTGCAGGTCCGGGCGTCGCGCCAGCAGTTCATAGCCCAGCTGGTTAGGCATTTGCGCGCTGACGGCGGGTAAATCCGCCGGATGAAGATTCAGCGCCTGGCTCTGGCTGTTGGTCAGCGCCATCAGCCGCGCTTCAATCTCCTTCATATTGCCCGCCACGTCGGCGAGCTGCTGATCGGTTTTACTGACGTTAATATCGTTCTCGGCCCCTTCGGCCGAGTTGGTGATCCCGCGTTGATACAGCGCAGTATCCACGGTAACGACATTATTCTGTTCGCGCTTCACCTGCGTCAGCACGTTTTTAATGGCCGCTTCGGTCTGCCACTGCCAGTAAAGGCGGGCGACGCTGCCGGCCAGCAGTTCGCGGGTCTGGGCTTCTTCGGCGACCTGGGCTTTGACTTCACCGATGCGCGCTTTGAGCAGCGCGCGGTTTTTACCCCACAGGTCCAGATCCCATCCGGCGGTCAGTCCGAAGGTGCCGTTGGTGTACCACGGCCCGGTATTGCCGTCGGTATCGGTGGCAAACGGCCCCATCAGCCCCTCGGAGGACATTTTCTGCCGTTCAATATCGGCGGAAAAATCCAGGTTCGGTCCCAGGCTGGATTGCGACATCCGCGCCTGCGCTTCCGCCAGCCTGATGCGCTGTTCGGCAATCTGCATATCCGGCGCATTGGCTAAGGCACGCTGAATCAGGCTATTGAGCTGAGGGTCATGGTAATCCTGCCACCAGTTGCTCTGCGGCCAGCCGTTTTTCACGGCGGCGGGCAGTTCCGTTGCGACGTGGGATGCAGGGGTTTGCTGCTGGAGCGGCTTGCCAGTATCGTGCGATGGCGCGCAGCCCGCCAGCGCGATAACCAGTGGCAGGCCAGCCAACGCGCGTTTGCTCAAAGTCAGGTTCATGAAATCGGTCAGATGATTAAATAAGGTCGGGTATATTAAGCTACTTGCATCCTTGCCGTTTAGTAAAGCGTGTGCCGTAACTATTAGCAGACTAAAAATAAACTTCTCATGGAGTGAAAATGAGTCAGAACATCTATGACGATCCCGCTTTTTTTGCCGGATACGCCACCCTCGACCGTTCAGTCAAAGGGCTGGAAGGCGCGCCCGAGTGGCCGACCCTTCAGCAAATGCTTCCGCCATTATCCGGTTTACGGGTCGTCGATCTTGGCTGCGGCTACGGCTGGTTTTGCCGCTGGGCCCGCGATCGGGGCGCCGCGCAGGTGGACGGGCTGGATCTCTCCAGCCGAATGCTGGAGCGCGCCCGCGAAATGACGGAGAGCGAAGGTATCCGCTATCGCTGCGAAGATCTTCAGACGCTTACCCTGCCCGCCGATAGCTGCGAGCTGGTCTATAGCTCGCTGGCGCTGCACTATCTGCCCGACGTGGCGCCGCTGTTCGCCACCGTTTACCGGGCGCTGACGCCCGGCGGCACGCTGCTGTTCTCCGCCGAGCATCCCATCTATACCGCCCCGCCGCGTCAGGGCTGGCAGGTGGATGAGAACGGGCAGAAAAGTTGGCCGGTGAGCCACTACCAGCAGGAGGGCGAGCGCATCAGCAACTGGTTTGCCGACGGGGTGAAAAAGCAGCATCGCAAGCTGTCCAGCTGGGTAAACCAGCTGATCGCCGCCGGTTTTATCATCGAGCATCTGGATGAGTGGGGACCGACGGCGGAGCAGATTGCCGCTCAGCCGGCGCTGGATGAAGAAAAAGAGCGGCCGATGATTTTTCTCCTGCGCGCGCGCAAGCCGGCGTAATACGCAAAAAGGCCCGGAAGTTATCCGGGCCATAAGGCTGATGTTAGCTTCGTGCTCAGGGCATTACTCTTTTAAGCTGCCGCCGTTGGTGGCGATTACCTCTTTATACCACCAGAAGCTCTTCTTGCGGCTGCGCGCCAGGGTGCCGTTGCCTTCATCGTCGCGATCGACGTAGATAAAGCCATAGCGTTTGGACATCTCCGCCTTCGACGCGCTCACCAGGTCGATAGGTCCCCAGCTGGTGTAGCCCATCAACTCAACGCCGTCCTCTATTGCCTCACGAGCCTGCACCAGGTGGTCGTTAAGGTAGCTGATCCGGTAATCGTCGTTGATGCTACCGTCGGCTTCCACCTTATCCTTAGCGCCCAGGCCGTTTTCAACGATAAACAGCGGCTTCTGATAGCGATCCCACAGCACGTTCAGCAGCGTGCGCAGGCCGAGGGGGTCAATCTGCCAGCCCCACTCCGAGCTTGCCAGGTGCGGGTTCGGCACCATGCTGAGAATATTGCCGCGCGATTTTTTGTTCAGCTCTTCGTCGGCGGTCACGCAGCCGGTCATATAGTAGCTGAAGGAGATAAAATCGACGGTCTCTTTCAGGGCTTCGCGATCGGCATCGGCGATCTCAAGGCTAATGCCGTTGTCGCGGAAATAGCGCAGCATATAGCCCGGGTAAGCGCCGCGGCACTGGACATCGCCAAAGAACTGCCAGCTGCGGTTCTGCTGCAGGGTTTCAAAAATATCGTCCGGTTTGCAGCTCAGCGGATACATCAGGCCGCCGAGCAGCATGTTGCCGATTTTGCCCTCAGGCACGATGTCATGGCAGGCCTTAGCCGCCAGCGCGCTCGCCACCAGCTGATGATGAATGGCCTGGTAGACTTCAGCTTTGCTGCTGTCGGCCGGCAGACCGACGCCGGTCATCGGCGCGTGCAGGGACATATTGATTTCATTAAAGGTCAGCCACAGTTTGACCTTCGCCTGGTAGCGCGCAAACACCGTACGGGCGTAGCGTTCGAAGAAGCCAATGACTTTGCGATTGCCCCAGCCGCCGTAGTTTTTCACCAGCGCCCACGGCATCTCATAGTGGGACAGGGTCACCAGCGGAGTAATATTGTGCTTCGCCATTTCATCAAACAGCTTATCGTAAAAGGCCAGCCCGGCTTCGTTTGGCTGCGCCTCATCGCCCTCAGGGAAAATACGCGCCCAGGCAATGGATACGCGCAGGCAGTTAAAGCCCATCTCGGCAAAGAGGCTGATATCCTCCGGATAACGATGGTAAAAATCGATAGCAACATCTTTTATACCGCTATCGCCAGGCACGCGTTCTACGACGTCGCCAAATACGCCGCGCGGCTGGACGTCAGAAGTGGTTAATCCCTTCCCGTCTTCCAGATAAGCGCCTTCAACCTGGTTTGCCGCGGTCGCGCCGCCCCATAAAAACGCCTGTGGGAATGTCTTCATTCATCTCTCTCCTGTGATTAACGGCTTACGGACAACAGCGGCTGACCGGCATCCACCGCGCTGGCGGATACGATGTCGAGAGCACGAAAATCGTCGCTGTTGCTGATAATAATGGGCGTCGCCAGATCGTAACCGGCGTTCAGAATCGCCTGACGGTCAAACTCCAGCAGCAGATCGCCCGCTTTGATTTTGTCGCCCTCTTTAACGTGGGCGGTGAACGGTGCGCCATCGAGCTTGACGGTGTCGATGCCCACGTGGATGAGCAGCTCGATTCCGCTATCGCTCAGCAGACCGATGGCATGTTTCGTCTGAAAAATCGAGGCGACCTCGCCCGAGAACGGCGCAATAACTTTGCCCACTGAGGGGATAATCGCCACGCCCTGGCCAAGTAAACCGCTGGCGAAGGTGCTATCGGGAACCTGATCCAACGCCAGTACGCTGCCGGTCATCGGCGCCAGGATGTCGTTTTCCGAGGCCGGAGCCACCACAACGGCCGCCTGTTCAGCGGTGCTGCGCGGCAGCCCGGCGACTAACGTGAGAACGCAGGCGATAATTAAAGCGGCAACCGTCCCCAGCGCGCCGCCCCACACCGTGGCGTCAATGCCCTGCGGCGGGATCATCTGCGCCAGGGTGAAAATATTACCGAAACCGAAAGAATAGACGTGGCTGTCGCTAAAGCCGACAATCGCGCCGCCGATGGCGCCAGCGACGCAGCCGAAGATAAACGGACGGCGGAGCGGCAGATTCAGCCCATAAATCGCCGGCTCGGTCACGCCGAAGATCCCCGCGGATACCGCCGAGCCCGCCAGCACTTTTTGCCGCGCATCGCGGGTGCGCAGGAAAATCCCCAGCGCGGCGCCAACCTGCCCCATCACCGCCGGCAGCAGCATCGGCATCATCGAATCATGGCCAAGCACGGCAAGGTTGTTAATCATTAACGGTATCAGGCCCCAGTGCAGCCCAAAGATGACGCACACCTGCCACAGCGCCCCCATCGCCGCGCCGGCAAGCCAGGGCGCAACCTGATAGATAAGCTGATAGCCGTTGGCCAGCTGCTGGCTCAGCCAGGTCGCAACCGGGCCGATAATCAGAAACGTGAGCGGGACGACCACGGCCAGGCAAATCGCCGGGGTAAAGAAGTTCTTCATCGACGAGGGCAGTATCGCGTTGCTGCGCCGCTCAATCCAGCAGCTCACCCACGAGGCGAGGATAATCGGGATGACCGATGAACTGTAATTGATAAAGGTCACCGGAATCCCAAGGAAATACTCCGTCGCGGCGTCAGGCGCCATACTGGCTTCAAAAGATTGAATCATCAGCGGGTGGGTTAACGCGCCGCCGATCACCATGGTAATAAAGGCGTTGCCGCCAAATTTCTTACCGGCGGTATAGCCGAGAAACAGCGGGAAAAAGAAGAACAGCGCATCGCTGGCGGCAAACCAGATTTTGTAGGTTGCCTGCTGCGTCGTTAACCAGCCGCAAACCACCGCCAGCGCCAGCAGCCCTTTGAGGATCCCCGAGGCCGCCAGGACGCCGATAAACGGGGTGAAGATACCGGAAACCACGTCGATAAGCTGGCCGATAATCGACACTTTTTCGCCTTTCACCGCCACCGGCTCGCTGTCATCCGTCAGCCCGGCTTCGCTGCGCACCGCCAGCCAGACATCGTGCACGTGGTTACCGATGACCACCTGAAACTGGCCGCCGCTTTCCACCACCATGATGACGCCAGGATTCGCCTTCAGTCCTTCGGCATCCGCCTTCTTGCTATCTTTGAGCTTAAAACGCAGCCGCGTTGCGCAGTGAACCAGACTCACAATATTCTCTTTGCCACCAACCCGGCTGAGAATATCCTGCGCGAGTGCTTTATATTCCATGCTGTTTTTCCTTACTTCCGCTGCCCGCAGGCATCGTTAACTGAGTATTAAAAATAAAAAAACCCGAGAACAACGCCGTGTAGGCGTTGCGCTCAGGTTTTGCCTGCGTAATGCAGTAACAATCCAGTTGTAGCGCGGGAGCTATGCGCCAGGCCCGATCGGCGCTTAGCGTCCCTCTTTTCTCACCCGCTCAATATGAATGGCGAGAAACATAATTTCTTCCGTCGTCAGCGGCCGCTGGTAGCTCTTTTGCAGGTGCCGCGCGACGGTTTCCGCACACTTCCACGCTTTAGGGTAGTTATCCTTTACCGCGCTGTGCAGCGTCACATCATCATCTTCGACCACCGTTCGCGTCAGCATACGCTGGGCGAAAAACTTGAGATGGGTGACAAAGCGCTGGTAGCTCAGCGACTCTTCGTCGTAGTTCAGCGTCAGCTGATACTTCACCAGCTGCAGGATCTCCTGCATGACCCGGGTGACGTGCATCACTTCCGGCATTTCGCTGTTGAGCTGCGCCGTGACCAGATGCAGGGCGATAAAACCCGCTTCATCTTCGGCCAGTTCAACCCCGAGCCGTTTGGCGATAATCGCCCGCGCTTCCTGCCCTAACTCAAATTCCTTCGGATACAGCCGCTTTATTTCCCACAGCAGCACATTACGAATAGCGATGCCCTTCTTCTGCCGCTCAATCGCAAAGTGGCAGTGGTCGGTCAGGGTAATGTACAAACTATCCTGTAACTTCCCGAGACGACCGCGCGCCAGATCGATAATCCGATCGCAGGTCGTCATCACTTCTAACGGTATCTGACTGAGTAATTCACCTAAACGGCCAACCAGTTCATCGCTCTGCAGCGCGAAGACCTTTTCAATTTTACTTTCATCAAGAGAGTCACCAACGCGTTTCTGAAAGGCAAGTCCTCGGCCCATGACCACCTGTTCGCGCTGCTGCTCATCAACAACCACCACTACATTATTATTAAGTACTTTGGCGATTTGCATATGAACCCCAAAAACAAAAAAACCTGACCCCGACGGATGCCAGGAAATCAGGTTTTGCCTGCCGGAGCAGTAACAATCGGTAGTGAGTATTTCACTGTCCCCCGGGTAATCTCAATGGGACAAGCTAAAAAATGTGATGCCGGTCAGATAGTTTAGCTACGCCAGTCGTTAATCGTGCGCGCTATGCTGGTTGAATCCTGTAGGGTGCGTACCGCGCTGAACAGGTCAGCCGCTTCGAGGTACTCTTTACGCAAATAGCTCAGCCACTGTTTTATCCGCGCGACGTGATAAAGGCCGGTGTCGCCCTGCTTTTCCAGACGGGTGTATTTTTGCAGCAGTTCGACCACCTGCGGCCAGGGCATACGCGGTTCGTTATATTTTATCACCCGGCTCAGGTTTGGAACGTTCAGCGCGCCGCGGCCAATCATCACCGCATCGCAGCCGGTCGCGGCCAGGCAATCCTGGGCGCTTTGCCAGTCCCAGATTTCACCGTTGGCCACCACCGGGATAGTCAGGCGCTGACGGATTTCGCCAATAGCCTGCCAGTCAATGCGCTCCGCTTTATAGCCATCCTCTTTGGTGCGGCCGTGAACCACCAGCTCGCTGGCGCCCGCCTGCTGGACCGCATCGGCAATTTCAAACCGCCGCTCGCCGCTGTCCCAGCCAAGCCGCACTTTTACCGTGACCGGCAGATGGCCGGGAACCGCCTCGCGCATCGCTTTGGCGCCGCGATAGATAAGCTCGGGATCTTTGAGCAGCGTCGCCCCGCCGCCGCTGCCGTTCACCAGCTTTGACGGGCAGCCGCAGTTAAGGTCAACGCCCCAGGAACCGAGCTCGACCGCGCGAGCGGCGTTTTCCGCCAGCCACTGCGGATACTGCCCGAGCAGCTGCACGCGCACGCGGGTGCCGGACGGCGTCAGGCTGTTGTTATGCAGTTCCGGACACAGTCTGTAGAACGATTTTACCGGCAGGAGCTGATCCACCACGCGCAAGAATTCGGTGATGCAGAGATCGTAATCATTCACTTCGGTCAGCAGCTCGCGCACCAGCGAATCGAGCACGCCTTCCATCGGCGCCAGTAATACACGCATATTGTTTTTTCATTGCCCGGAAAAAAGAGGCGCTATGTTAGCGCCTCTGGATGCGGGTTGAAAGGGGCCAAGATCGGTTTTCCCGGCGGCGGCGCTGCTGCTTCCCGGCTTGCGCTGCGCTTAGCCGGGCTACAAGGTCACCTCTGTCTGCGCCCCGGGAAATGCACAGCCGCTTAACGTGGTTCCAGGCAGTTATCCTCTTTCCAGCCGTACAGCCACTCGATGCCGCGATAAAACTCGCTCTGGGTCTTGCCTTTCCACAGCAGGTTGCGTACCTGGCGCTCAACGCCGGCGGCGTGATAGACCCGCCCCATTTCACGCGTCGACCAGACGATCCGCGCGGTACGCGGAATACGTACCGACTCATACAGCGCGAAAGCGCGGGCGGCGTCGCCGTCGCACTGCGCCAGGGCTTTACCCAGCGTCACCGCGTCTTCCAGCGCCATACAGGCCCCCTGGGCCATATACTGCGCCACCGGGTGAGCGGCATCGCCAACCAGCGTGATGCGGTCGTTGCCCCATTTCTCTACCGGCTCGCGGTCGGCGGTGGACCAGCGCCGCCAGGAGGTCGGCTTATCCAGCATCTGCCGGGGACGCGGGTGAATGCCTTTAAAGTAGGAGAGCACCTCTTCTTTACTGCCGTCGCGCACGCCCCACTCTTCTGTCTCCCGGCTGTGGAAGGTCACCACCAGATTGTACTGCTTGCCGCCGCGCAGCGGATAATGCACCAGGTGGCAGTGCGGACCGGCCCACAGCACCGGCGCGTTAATGCGCAAATCGTCCGGCATATCGGCGGCGTCGACCACCGCGCGATAGACTACATGGCCGGTCACCCGCGGCGTATCGCCCAGCAGGCTCTGGCGCACCACCGACTTCACGCCGTCGCAGCCGATCAGGATATCCGCCGTCCAGCTGTTGCCTTTGTCATCGAAAACCGTCACGTCGTCGGCGGTCTGGCGGATATCCACCACCTGGGTCGAGGTGCGGTACTCCACGCCCGGATGACTCTGCGCCGCCTCCCAGACGGTGGCGTGGATGTCTACCCGGTGGATCACCGCATACGGCCCGCCAAAATGGTCGCGGAACGCCTGTCCGGTCTCAATATGCACCACCTCTTCGCCGCTTACCGCATCCATCATGGTGATATGGTCGGTAAATACCGCCCGCTGCCGGGCGACTGCGCCGACGCCGAGGCTGTCCAGCGCCGAGAACGCGTTAGGGCCAAGCTGGATCCCCGCGCCGATTTCGCCGATTTCATGCGCCTTTTCCAGCAGCATCACTTTGATGCCCTGGCGCGCCAGAGAGAGCGCCGTGGCCGCTCCGCCAATACCACCGCCGACAATAATTGCTCGCATCACTTTTGCCATGTTGCCTCCTAAGCCGGGATCTTATCTTGTTGGTTTTCCGGCGCGGCGGCGATAAACGCCGGTAGCCGGGTGCAGACGTCATAGACCGCCTGGCAGCGCGGATAGTGGCTGAGATCGCAGCCCATTCTCAGCGCGTTGGCCCACTGCGGAACCAGACAGCAGTCTGCCAGCGTGGGCGCATCGCCCACGCAAAAATCGCCGGATTTCGCGTGGCGCAATAGCTGCTCGACGGCGCTGAATCCCTGCTGGATCCAGTGCGCATACCAGCGCTTTTTCTCCTCTTCGCTCACCTTCAGTTCGTCGCTGAGGTAGCGTAAAACGCGCATGTTGTTTATTGGGTGAATATCGCAGGCGATGGCGTAAACAATCTCCAGGACCCGCATCCGCGCGCTGTCCTCCTGGGGCAGCAGCAGCGGCTGCAGATAGTGCCGATCCAGCCAGTCGGCAATCGCCAGCGACTGGCCGAGAGATTCACCATCATCAGTAATCAACGTTGGCACCAGGCCAACCGGATTCAGCCGCCGGTACTCCAGCGCGTTCTGCTGACCGATGCGGATATTGACGCCCACGCTCTGGTAGTCGATTCCTTTCAGCGCCAGCGCGATGCGCACGCGGTAGGAGGCTGAGCTATTGAAAAAACTGTACAGCTTCATCATTCACCTCACACCACGCGCACGGCGATTGGCGTCAGTCCATCTACGTTGCCGGTGATGACATCGCCTTTCACCACCGCGCCGACGCCTTCCGGCGTGCCGGTGAAAATCAGATCGCCGGGCTGCAGCTCAAAGAAGCCGGAAAGATAGCTGATGGTTTCATTGACCGACCAGATCAGGTGACGAATATCGCTGCGCTGATGATCTTCCCCGTTTACCTGCAGCCAAATTCCGGCCTGGTTCACGTCCGCCGTATCCACTTTATGCAGCGGCGCAATCGGCGCGGAAAGGTCAAAAGCTTTACCAATCTCCCACGGACGGCCCATCTGGCGCATCTCCATCTGGCGATCGCGGCGGGTCATATCCAGCCCCGTGGCATAGCCCCAGATATACTCATGGGCCTGCTCCAGCGGGATATCGCTTCCCCGCTTGCCAATCGCCACCACCAGTTCAATTTCGTAGTGATAGTTGTCGGTTTGCGTCGGATACGGTAACTCCAGCGTCTCTCCCGCAGCGACGGGCACCACCGCATCGGCTGGCTTACAGAAGAAAAACGGCGGTTCGCGATCCGGGTCAAAGCCCATTTCACGCGCGTGAGCGGCGTAGTTGCGGCCCACGCAGTAAACGCGGCGCACCGGGAACTGCTCATCGCTGCCGACAACCGGAACGCTAATCGGGGCCTGGGGTGCAAAAACGTATTGAGTCATGATGGATTCCTTATTCTTCATTTTTAATAACGCGCTTCGCGGAACAGGCCGAGCGCTTCCTGCACGGGACGGTCCGAAAAGCTGAATAACACGGTATCTTCGGCAGAGTTAAAAGAGACGGCGTGCCAGGTCGGCACCACGAAGATATCTTTTGCCTGGAAGGCGAAGGTCTGTTCGCCAATGGTGACCTGGCCGCTGCCTTCCACCACGTGATAGATAGTGCTGTCGGTGGTTTTCGCCGCGCGTGAGGTAAACCCTTTCGGTAACAGCTGCAGGAAGGCGCCCATCGACGGCATCGGATAGCCGCCGGTAACCGGGTTAACGTAGCGCATTTTATAGCCGTCCCACTCGTCGGCATCGCCCATACGCGTCAGGTCGTGCAGCGCTTCGCGGCTGCGGTCGTAGCGATAGTTAAAGATGGGCGAAGAGTTACCGACCTGATGGCGCAGCGGCAGCATATTGGCGGCGTAGCGCGGCAGGTAGTCTCCCTCTTTGCGGGTCACCGGCTGCTGATCTTCCGGGTAATCCTCAGCGAAGCCGCAGCCCAGATAGTTCACCAGCGGCAGGTCGAGGCCGTCGAGCCAGACCACCGGCTCATTGCCGGGATTGCCGTGATCGTGCCAGCGCCACTGCGGCGTCAGAATAAAGTCGCCGGCGCGCATGGCGGTGCGTTCGCCGTCGACGGCGGTAAATGCCCCTTCACCTTCAACCACAAAGCGCAGCGCCGACTGGTTATGACGGTGGCTCGGCGCCACTTCGCCGGGCATGATCAGCTGTAAACCGGCGTACAGCGAGGAGGTAATCGATGACTGTCCGCGCAGCGCCGGGTTCTCCAGCACCAGCACGCGGCGTATCGCCTCTTTCGCGCCAATCAGCTCGCCGCTTTTCAGCAGCAGCGGACGAATCTCCTGATAGTTCCAGTAGGCCGGTGCACAGGTAGGATTCGGCGTTTTCGGCACCAGATGGTGCAGCGATTCCCAAAGCGGCGTCAGGTTTTGGCCGGAAATATGCTGATAGTACTGCTGACGGTCTTTATTGATTTCCATTGAAGATTGAGTCATGAGCGTTCTCCTTATTTATTCACGATGCCAGCAGAAGGCAACGCGGCAGGTACAGATGTTGGGTTGCGGACGGCAAGCGTCAGCAGGACAAGCATCACGGCGCTAACGACGGCCGGTACTGCGATAACAAAAAACAGGGTGTCAAAAGAGAAATTCATCGCCATCATCACGCCGCCGGAGAGCGAACCAACAATGGCTCCGCAGCGGCCAATCGCGTTTGACCAGCTCACCCCAGTCGCGCGGCTTTGGGTGGGATACAGCGTAGCGGTTAGCGCATTCAGCCCTACCTGCGAGCCGCTGATGCCAATCCCGGTGCCGAAAATCGCCAGCGCCATCAGCCACAGGCCGTTCTCGCTCAGGCCAATCATGACGATACAGACCGCCCCCAGGCCGTAGCTCAGCGCCAGCACCCGATACGGGTTGTAGCGATCCATCAGCGCGCCGAGCAGCAGCGCGCCAAAGGTACCGCCAATCTGGAAGGCGGCGGTGACCCACGAAGCGTGCTGTAAATCAATCCCGCGGTGGTTAAGCAGCGTCGGCATCCAGCTGGAGAGCAGATAGATAATCAGCAGGCTCATAAAGAACACCACCCATAGCATTAAGGTGATGGCCAGCTGGCGACCGGTGAACAGCTGGCTGATGCTGCCCTTCGCCCCTGCGGCAGGCTCATCAAGCCAGAAATGGGTATCGGTATAGCGTTCGCCGGTTATGGCACTAACGTTTTTGGCAATCACCGCCTGCGGGAGCTGGCGACGGATCTGCCAGCGCGGAGATTCGGGAAGCAGCGGTATCAGCGCCACCGCCAGCAGCAGCGGCAAAACGCCGCCCAGCACCAGAATACCGTGCCAGCCAATCAGCGGGACCAGCTGCGCGCTGACCACGCCGCCGAAGGCCGAGCCGAGGGTGAATCCACAAAACATCAGGGTCACCAGCGCCCCGCGCCGCCGGGCGGGCAGATATTCCGAGGTCATGGTAATGGTATTAGGCATCGCGCCGCCGAGGCCGAGACCGGTCAGAAAACGCAGGAACACCAGCATCTGTAGATCGGGGGCAAACGCGGAAAGCAGGCTGAACAGGCCGAACAGCGCGACGCAGAACTCAATCACCCGTTTGCGGCCAAAGCGGTCGGAGAGCGGACCGCAGAGCAGCGCCCCGGCGGTCAGGCCCAGCAGCCCTGCGCCAAATAGCGGCGCGAGGTCACCGGCGGTTAATTGCCAGTGGCTGCGGATATCCGGCGCAATAAAACCAATCGCGGCGGTATCGAAGCCATCAAGCATCACCACCAGGAAACAGCAGATAATCACGCGCCACTGCCGGGCGCCGACCGGCGCAGCGTTGAGTAGTTTTTGTAGTTCAAGTCGTTGAGTCATGATTATGCCTCAGAGCAGGTAGGGGTAGATGTTGTATTTATTTCTTTTATGTTGCGAGTTTGTAACTGTGGCAATGAAATGTACAATGGTATTTCGGGCATAGACATAACCTGGAGGTTATCGCTGATGGCAGACTGGACGCAGAAACTGAAGCTGCACCATTTACAGATGCTGGTGGCGCTGGGGGAGCAAGGCAATCTCACGCAGGTGGCGAAAATGATGAACATTACTCAGCCCGCGCTCTCCAAATGGCTCAGCCAGTTTGAAGACGAAGTCGGCATGGTTTTGTTCGAACGCCACAGCAAAGGTCTGCGCCCGACCGAAGGCGGAAAGCTGCTGCTTCAGCACGCCCAGCGGCTGATTAACGATATGTCGCGTTCGCAGTATGAAATCGAGCGTTTTAAACAGGGAGGACAGGTGGGCAGCCTGATGATCGGCTGTTCGCCGGTGGCGACCGACTGCGTCTCACAGGCGATCCTCGAACTGCTGAAAGAGATGCCGACCCTGCACCTGAATATTGAAGAGAAAGTGATGACGCCGCTGCTTAACGACCTGCTCGCCGGGGTGGTGGATGTCGTCGTCGGGCGCGTCGGCGGGCGGGCGCTGGAGCTGCCGCTGAGCTACCGGGTGCTCTACACCGAACCGGTCTGCTTTGTCGCCCGCCCCGATCACCCGCTGGCCCAGAAATCGCGATTAAGCTGGGCCGACCTCTCTCCGTGGCGCTGGATCGTCTGGCCCACCGGCACGCCAATTCGCCTGAGCATCGACAACGCGCTGGTGGATAACGGCGTGATGCTGCCGGAAAACACCATTGAGTCCGCCTCGATGAACGTCACCAGCAATCTGCTGCAGAGCAGCGATATGGTCTCGATTCTCTCACTGCGCCTGGCACAGCGCTACGCGGCCCAGCACCAGCTGGCGATTCTTAATTTGCCGCGCATTGAACAAAAAGGTAGCGTTGGGGTGTTCTGGCGAAAAAGTGAAGCGCCGTCGCTGGCGCTGAGCCGATTTCTCCATTGCCTGTCCCTGCAATCTTCACTCTGACCGTCGCCCGGTCCGGTGTTCACGGTCTCTATCGCAGGTATGCGCAGAATTCATGATGTGATCGGTAGCACATTTTTGGCTTTAATTGTATGATGAATGCGGTTCATCAAGGGTTATTACCATGAGTAAATCACTGATTATTATCTGGCAGTATCTGCGCGCTTTCGTGCTCATCTACGCCTGCCTGTATGCGGGCATTTTTCTCTCTTCGCTCCTGCCGATCGCGATTCCCGGCAGCATTATTGGCATGTTGATTCTGTTTTTTCTGCTGGCGCTGCAAATCTTGCCTGCACAGTGGGTCAACCCCGGCTGCAATATCCTGATTCGCTATATGGCGCTGCTGTTTGTGCCTATCGGCGTCGGCGTCATGCAGTACTGGGATTTACTGCGCGCGCAGTTTGGCCCGGTGGTGGTCTCCTGCGCGATAAGCACGCTGGTGGTCTTTTTAGTGGTCAGCTGGAGTTCACACCTGGTTCACGGTGAGCGCAAAGTGGTTGGGCAAAAAGGAAGTGAAAAATGATCCATGAAATCTGGTGGTCGCTGCCGTTAACCCTGGCCGTCTTTTTCCTTGCCCGCAGGCTGGCGGCGCGGTTTAAATTTCCGCTTCTCAACCCGCTGCTGGTCGCGATGGTGGTGCTGATACCTTTTCTGCTGATTACCGGCATCTCCTACGAGCGCTATTTCCTCGGCAGCAAAATTCTTAACGACCTGCTGCAGCCGGCGGTGGTGGCGTTGGCCTTTCCTTTGTATGAGCAGCTGCACCAAATCCGCGCCCGCTGGAAGTCAATCATCACCATCTGCTTTATCGGCAGCGTGGTGGCGATGGTCACCGGCACTACCGTTGCCCTGATGATGGGCGCAACCCCGCAGATTGCCGCCTCTATTTTGCCGAAATCGGTAACGACGCCGATCGCCATGGCGGTGAGCAGCAGCATTGGCGGGATCCCGGCGATCAGCGCGGTCTGCGTTATTTTCGTCGGCATTCTCGGCGCGGTCTTTGGCCACACCCTGCTGAATGTGATGCGCATCCGCACCAAGGCCTCGCGCGGGCTGTCGATGGGTACCGCATCCCACGCCCTGGGGACCGCCCGCTGCGCTGAGCTCGACTATCAGGAAGGGGCGTTCAGCTCGCTGGCGCTGGTGCTTTGCGGGATTATTACCTCGCTGGTCGCGCCGTTTTTGTTTCCGCTCATTTTAGCAGTGGTTGGTTAAATGTGATTTAAGTCACATTTTTAAATGCAACACGAATTAGTTGCAATGACAATGAGATGTTTATCACATATACAGGTTGTAACCACCCGTACACTAGATTTCCATTACATTGTTATGAGGCAACGCCATGCACCCACGTTTTCAAGCTGTTCTTCCCCAACTGGCGGCGGACCTGCAAGCGGCCATCGCCCCGATGCTGGCCGACCCGCATTTCCCGGCCCTGCTGAATGCAGACCAGGTGGCAGCGCTGCAAAGCGCGACGGGGCTGGATGAAGACGCGCTGGCCTTTGCTTTGTTGCCGCTGGCGGCGGCCTGCGCGCGGGCCGATCTGTCGCATTTTAACGTCGGCGCGATTGCCCGCGGCATCAGCGGTACCTGGTACTTCGGCGGCAATATGGAATTTCTCGGCGCCACCATGCAGCAAACCGTGCACGCCGAACAAAGCGCCATCAGCCACGCCTGGCTGCGCGGCGAAAAATCCCTGCGGGCGATTACCGTGAACTACACCCCCTGCGGCCACTGTCGTCAGTTTATGAACGAACTGAACAGCGGCCTGTCGCTGCGCATCCACCTCCCCGGGCGCGAAGCGCATTCGCTGCAGCACTATTTGCCGGACGCTTTCGGCCCGAAAGATCTGGACATAAAAACCCTGCTGATGGATGAGCAGGACCACGGCTTCCCGCTCAGCGGCGACGCGCTGGCTCAGGCGGCGATTCAGGCGGCCAACCGTTGCCATATGCCTTACAGCAACTCACCATCCGGCGTTGCGCTGGAGCTGAAAGACGGTACCCTTTTCACCGGTAGCTATGCCGAAAACGCCGCCTTTAACCCGACGCTGCCCCCGCTGCAGGGTGCGCTGAATCTGCTGAGCCTCAACGGATACGATTACCCGGATATCCAGCGCGCGATCCTGGCCGAGAAGGCCGATGCGGCGCTTATCCAGTGGGACGCCACCGCGGCGACGCTGAAGGCGCTGGGCTGCCATAATATCGATCGCGTACTGTTAGGTTAGTCACATTCTGCGGGCCAAACGGCCCGCGCTGTTGAAAATCCCCGCAATTAAACGACGGTTTCTTGCGCTTGCCCGACGGGTAAAGTAGCCTGAAGCTTCCTTCGTCCACTATTGAGCCAGGTTCATGTTAAAGCGTGTGTTATACAGCCTGTTAGTCCTGTTCGGCTTGCTGCTGTTAACCGTGTTGGGACTCGACCGCTGGATGAGCTGGAAAACCTCTCCCTATATTTACGATGAGCTACAGGACCTGCCCTACCGCCAGGTCGGCGTCGTGCTCGGTACCGCCAAGTACTACCGTACCGGGGTTATCAACCAATATTATCGTTACCGGATTCAGGGCGCGCTGAACGCCTACAATAGCGGCAAGGTGAACTACCTGCTGCTCAGCGGCGATAACGCGCTGCAAAGCTATAACGAGCCGATGACCATGCGCCGCGATTTAATTAAAGCCGGCGTCGATCCGGCGGATATTGTGCTGGACTATGCGGGTTTCCGTACGCTCGATTCGATTGTCCGCACCCGTAAAGTCTTCGATACTAACGACTTTATTATTATTACCCAACGCTTCCACTGCGAGCGCGCGCTGTTTATTGCCCTGCATATGGGGATTCAGGCGCAGTGCTACGCGGTGCCGTCGCCGAAGGATATGTGGAGCGTTCGCCTGCGCGAGTTCGGCGCCCGCTTCGGCGCGCTGGCGGATCTCTATATTTTTAAACGCGAACCGCGCTTTTTAGGCCCGCTGATCCCGATTCCCGCGCTGCAGGAAGTTCCCGACGGCGCGCAGTCCTATCCGGCGGTCACGCCGCAGCAGCTGCTGGAGCTGCAGAAAAAAGAGAAGTAAAGCCTCCATAAAGTGAGCGTGATAACTGGCGTCTTATCGAGCGGGAATACTTTTCCGATTACGCGAGTGAGTATCGGGATACTGAGGATAGATACCCTGAATAATTCGAGTGGCAGGAAGGCGGCAAATTATCATCCAGAAAATGCAAAAGGCAGACGCCTGAACTGACGCCTGCCTTCATTCACTAATCGTTACTTCTTCCGCGCATACTTCAGCGAATCCAGCGCCACGGCGAAGATGATAATCGCCCCTTTGATAATGTACTGCCAGTACGGGTTCACGCCGATATAGGTCAGACCGTAGTTGATGACGGTGAAGATTATCACCCCGGTCACCACGCCAAATACGGTACCGACCCCGCCGCTGAACGATACGCCGCCGACCACGCAGGCGGCAATCGCATCCAGTTCATACATAAAGCCAAGGTTGTTGGTCGCCGAACCGATACGTCCGGCTTCCAGCAGCCCGCCGAACGCGTAGAACACGCCGGAGAGCGCATAAATCATCAGCAGGTTCAGGGCGACGTTGACGCCGGAGACCTTCGCCGCTTCCGGGTTACCGCCGATAGCAAAAATGTTTTTACCAAAGCGGGTCTTGTTCCACAGGATCCATACGAAGAACACGGCAATCAGCGCATAGAAGGTGATATACGACAGGCGGAATGAGCCCAGCGCCACAAACCCCTGGGCAAACTGCGAGAAGTGGCTATCGAAGCCGGAAATCGGCGACGCGCCAACAAAGTCGTAATACAGGGAGTTGATACCGTAAACGATGATCATCGTGCCGAGGGTGGTGATAAACGGCGTCACGTTCAGGTAAGCGATGATAATACCGTTGATAAGACCAATGACCGCGCCGATCGCACACACCAGCAGGATAACCAGCGGGATCGGCATCGTGGCCATCTCCGGGAACACCTTATTGGCATTGTCCACCGCCTGCAGCATCGTGGCGGCGATAACCGCCGCCAGGCCGACCTGGCGTCCGGCTGATAGGTCGGTTCCCTGGGTGACAATAAGTCCGGCCACGCCGAGAGCGATAATAATACGCACCGAAGACTGGGTCAGAATATTACTTAAGTTCAGCAAACTTAAGAAAGTCGGATCCTGGAAAATAATAATGGCCAGCAATACTAAAAGAACCACGTAAATCCCACCTTCTTTCAAATAGGTGAGAAAACTCTTTTTATTTAACGCACTCATGAGGAGCCCCTGATCTTAAAGGTGCAACGACGCAAGACGGAGAATTTCGTTTTGCGTGGTGGTTTTAGTCTCAACAATTCCGGCAACAAGACCATTGCTCATTACCAGAATACGGTCAGTAATACCCAGCAGCTCCGGCATCTCGGAGGAAATAATAATGATTCCTTTGTCTTTTTTTGCCAGCTCGGCGATCAGCTGGTAAATTTCGAACTTCGCCCCAACGTCAATGCCGCGCGTGGGTTCATCGAGCATCAGAATTTCCGGCTGGGTCAATAACCAGCGACCGATAATCACTTTTTGTTGGTTACCACCGGACAACGAACCAATTTGCGTGTGCTGCCCCGGGGTTTTCACGCGCATCGAATCAATCACCCATTGGGTATCGCTTTTCATGCGTGAATTATCCAGCAATCCGACCTTATTCTTGTATTTCTTAATATTGGAGATCAGCGAGTTAAAACCGATATCCAGGTAGGCATAAATTCCCGTCGAACGGCGCTCTTCGGTCACCAGCGCAAAGCCATGGTTGATGGCTTCATTGGCATTATGGTTATTAATCTTCTTACCGTGCAGCTTGATCGTCCCGCCGGCCTTCTCGCGAATACCAAATAACGTCTCCACGATATCGGTACGTTTCGCGCCAACCAGTCCGGCAATCCCCAGGATTTCGCCTTTGTGCAGATCGAAAGAGACATCGCGAATCGATGGCTGGCGCAGTGAGGTTAAATTGCGCACCTCAAGAATTACCTCACCCGGCTTATTCTCCTTGTTCGGGAAGCGCTGATTGAGGGAGCGGCCCACCATCATCGCGATGATCTTATCCATATCCAGCCCTTCCAGCGGCTGGGTGGCAATCCACTGGCCGTCGCGCAGGATGGTAATTTCATCGCACAGCTGGAAGATCTCTTCCATTTTGTGGGAAATATAGACTATGCCGCAGCCGCGCTCTTTCAGCTTGCGGATAATTTTAAACAGATGGTTGACCTCTTTTTCGGTTAACGAAGAAGTCGGCTCATCCATAATCACAATTTTGGCGTTATAGGAAAATGCCTTCGCAATTTCAATCATCTGCATTTGCGATACCGATAGCGTTCCGACGCGAGCGCGCGGGTCGATATCAATATCCAGCTCATCGAAAATCGCTTTGGTATCACGATACATTTTGTCCTGATCGACAAACATGCCTTTGGTGGGATAACGCCCCAGCCACATGTTGTCCATTACCGAACGTTGCAATACCAGGTTTAATTCCTGATGAACCATTGAAATACCGTTTTCCAGGGCTTCTTTTGCCGAATGGAAATCGATCTCTTGTCCCTGAAAAAGAATACTGCCGGAATCTTTTTGATAGATTCCAAATAGGCATTTTAATAATGTAGATTTGCCCGCGCCGTTCTCCCCCATTAACGCGTGAATAGAGTGGGGACGAACCTTGAGGTTCACATTATCGAGAGCCTTGACGCCAGGAAACGATTTGTTGATGTTGCTCATTTCCAACAAATATTCGCCTGACCGTTCGCTATTATTGCTGACCATAGTTATACCTGGCTGCGTGCGTGCATACCCCAGCCGACGCATTAACGACGAGCCGGGACGGGTTCTGTATCAGGAATAATCGGGCGTACAAGCGCGTACGCCCGCAGCTTATTAAGCGATTACTTACCGATAAATTCGCTCAGATTATCTTTATCAACGCCAACGTACGGTACGCGGACAATCTTATTATCAATTTTCCATTGAGTACCGGCAGCCGGTTCTTTACCATCGGCCAGGTTTTTCGCCAGATCGAAGGTGGCTTTCGCCTGATTGTTGGCATCGTTCAGTACGGTACCCGCCATGGCGCCGGATTTCACCAGCGCCAGCGCTTCAGGCAGCGCATCGACGCCGAATACCGGAATGCTGCTCTTATTGTGCGCTTTCAGCGCTTCTACCGCGCCCATGGCCATCGCATCGTTGTTAGCGATGACGACTTCAATTTTGTTAGCATTCGGGCCAGACAGCCAGGCATCCATCTTATCTTTCGCCTGAGCGGTATCCCACATGGCGGTATCTAACGCCAGCTGCTGAGTTTTGAAGCCTTTATCGTTCAGCTCTTTAATAACGTAGGTGGTACGCGCTTCCGCATCCGGATGGCCCGGCTCGCCCTTCAGCAGGACAAACTGAATCTGGCCGTCTTTATTCAGATCCCAGTTCGGGTTCGCTTTCCAGTGCTTGGCAATCAGGTCACCCTGAATCACGCCGGACTCTTTTGAGTCGGTACCGACGTAGTACGCTTTATCGTAGCTATCCAGCGCCTTGCGGGAAGGTTCTTTGTTAAAGAACACCACCGGCACGTTCTGGCCACGCGCTTTATCGATGACCGTCCCCGCCGCCGCCGGGTCAACCAGGTTAATCGCCAGCGCCTTCACCCCTTTTGCCAGCAGGACGTCAATCTGATCGTTCTGCTTGGACTGGTCGTTTTGCGAGTCATTCATCAGCAGCTGAACATCCGGCGCTGATTTGCCATCTTTTTCAATTGCCTTACGTACCACCGACATAAAGTTGTCGTCGTATTTATAAATGGTCACGCCGATACGGGTATCTGCTGCGTGAGCCGCGGCGCCAAATAACATGCTAGCCATTACAGCAGACAGGGTTAACACCTTCTTATTCATGGAATCTCCGGTTTTATTATGCAGGGTCTTTGGTGTGAAAATGGCTGGCGAGCGTTACATTTATGTTACTGCACAGCGACATTCACGACTGTAATTCTGTCTTCCGTGTAGGGTAACGCTCCTGAAAAACGGCTTTATTAATCGTTTAACCGCCGATTACTGCTGTAAAAGTGATTAATCACCGTGACATAGTATGTTCAGACTTGTAAACGCAGCAATCATAGTCAGCTTAATGTTAACAAACTGTGAAATCACTCACATATTGAAAGCGGTTACATCAGGCAGATAATTAGTTAGTGATCGGCCCCACAATTTGCCTCTGCGCCACCGAATGTCGGCGCACCAGCGTCGGCATAAAGCAGTGGCTGGCGTCACGATCCAGCTTTCCCGCCGCGCCCTGTAGCGCCAGCTCTGTCGCCAGTTTCGCCATCGACATAATCGGATAACGGACCGTCGTCAGCTGCGGGTCGGTGTAACGGGAAATGGGGATATCATCAAAACCGATCAGTGAAAGATGCTGCGGTACGGCAATGCCGTTATCTTTAAGCGTCGTGAGCGCGCCGGCCGCCATACTGTCGTTGTAGGCGAAAACCGCGCTCAGACCAAGGTTGCGCCCCAGCAGTTCGACCATCGCCGCCTCACCGCCCTGCATATCCGGCGACCCGGATCCCACCCAGCTTTCGGGAGCGACAATGCCGTGTTCATGTAACGCCCTTAACCACCCTTCTCGCCGTAAATCATCATCTTCAATGCCGTGATTGGAAGAGAGGTAGCCGATGCGCTGGTGACCATGATTGAGCAGCATGCGGGTCGCCATCAGCGCGCCGCTGACGTTATCCAGCCCAACGCAGCGGTGGGCGTATCCCGGCACGATGCGGTTAATCAGCACCATTCCCGGCATATGCTCCATAAAATCCCCCAGCTCCGCGTCGCTCAGCGCTTTAGAGTGGACGATCAGCGCTGAACAGCGCTGGCGAATCAGCACCTCAATGGCGTTACGCTCTTTTTCCGCTTCATGATAGCTATTGCCGATAAGCACATATTTCTGATGCTGCTGGGCGACGGTATCAACCGCTTTGACCAGCGCGCCAAAAAAGGCGTCCGACACGTCCATCACGACCACGCCGATGGTATCGCTGACCTGCGTCGCCAGCGCCTGCGCGTTGGCGTTCGGCCGATAGCCCAACAGCGTTACCGCCTTCATTACCGCTTCTCGCGTATCCGGGCTCACCAGCGCGCTGTTATTCAGCACGCGCGAAACCGTCGCGACGGAAACACCCGCCTGGCGGGCGACATCACGAATGGTGATCATACTCACCGACCTGTAGAGCATTGCAGTACGTCACACTCACCTCCTGTGTTCAGCAAGGAGGCTATTCTGGCAGCGACGTGCCGTACGCTACGTGAGTGAAGTCACAGGGATGGAAACGGTTACATCCATTTTGTTAATGATTGTGATCCAGATCGTTATCTGGATGTATCTTTTAATGATGTCCCCGACGCACGCAGGGTGAATTGACGCCATAGCCACTCAACGGGCCCCTGGCGGAAATGACGTAGCCAAAACCACGAGAAGAGAATATTAACCGCCCATACGGCCGGTACGAAGGCTAACAGCTGTAAGCGGTCATACTTCATAAACAGGCCGAAGCGGTAGAACAGGGTAGTGCAAATCAGGGTCTGCAGCAGATAGTTGGTTAGCGCCATGCGCCCGACGCAGGCAATCGCCCCCACCAGACGACTCTGACACAGCTGCGGCCAGAAGCCCCAGGCCAGCGCCGCGTAGCCGATGGTTTGCAGCGGCGCGCCCAGCTCCCGCGGCGCCTGTAGCAAAAATGCGCACCAGCGGTAGTCCCAGCCAAGATGCCACTGGGCAATAATCGAGGGCAAGTTGACCACCATTCCGGCCGCAATCAGCAGCCCGCCGGTACGCCGATAGTGGCGAAGGCTGAACTGCCCTTTGAGCCAGCCGCTGCGCATCAGCGCGGCGCCCATCAGCATCATACCGGCCAGCTGCCAGCCGTACTGCGCGCCCAGCGCCAGCAGGTTATCCGACAGCATATCCGCTCGATTGCTCACCGCTTCAAAGCCGCCTTTTAGCTTCCAGTACTGCTCGTACTGCAAATTTGCCGCGTCCGGCAGCCACGAACGATTGGGCGTATTGCCGGAAATCAATCCCAGCAACAGCAGTACCGCCACGCCGATAACGTACAGCACCACGCCGGTATTAAACAGCGATTTGACATCGTGCGCGTCGCGCACCATTCGCCAGCCCACCAGCCCGACCAGCGCATAGGCCAGCAGAATATCGCCGTCCCAGAAAAACAGTCCGTGAATAAAGCCAAGCAGCGCCAGCAGCGTCAGGCGCGACTGGATCCAGCGCTTGCCGCGCGGCAGCAGAAGCTGAAGTCCGGCGCCAAACAGCAGGGCGAAGAGGGTCAGGAATTTGACCTGCGCCAGCAGATCGAGAATCGCCCAGGTCCAGGCGTCGCTGGTGGAAATGTTCCCGGACCACGCCGGGTTGAGGTAAGCGGCCTTCGGTAAACCGAAGGCGCTGATATTCAGTAGCAGGATACCGAGGATGGCGACGCCGCGGACAAAGTCCAGCGTGACATTTCTCTCCATGTACCCTGCTCCGTTTTAGTTGTGGTGACGTACGGCGCGCAGGAACTCCTGGCGGGTATTCTGGCTGGATTTAAACAGGCCGCCCAGCGACGTGGTGGTGGTGGCGCTGGTCGCATCGCGAATGCCGCGCGCTTTCACGCAGTAGTGCACCGCATCGATGGAAACCGCGACGTTGCTGGTCCCCAGCAGCGTTTGCAGCGCGGTGAGGATCTGCTGCGTCAGCCGCTCCTGCACCTGCGGACGCTGGGAGAAGAACTGCACGATACGGTTAATTTTCGACAGGCCAATCACCGAATCTTTCGGGATATAGGCCACCGTGGCTTTGCCGTCAATGGTCACAAAATGGTGTTCACAGGTGCTGGTCAGGGTGATATCGCGCACGGTCACCATTTCATCAACCTGCATCTTATTTTCGATGACGGTGATTTTGGGGAACCGGGCGTAGTCCAGTCCGGAGAAGATCTCATCGACGTACATTTTGGCGATGCGATGCGGGGTCTCCATCAGGCTGTCATCACTTAGATCAAGGTTTAACAGCTGCATAATCTCGGTCATGTGTCCGGCGATCAGACGCTTGCGAGTTTCATTATCAATTTCTTGTACTGGCGGACGCAGCGGCGTCTCCAGCCCACGAGCGACCAGCGCTTCATGAACGAGTATGGCTTCTTTACTCAGTGATGACATTTTTGTTCTCCTGCAGGTGTGGCGCTCTTTGCTCTTCTGAGGGCAAAGTTTGTATTCATTGTGCGTGAGGTGACGCACAGAATCCAGTAGCCGCATCGATAATTGTTGAAATTGGCGTCACCTCTCGTTCCACGCCGCCAGACCAGCGCACTACGATGCGTCACGCAACGCCCTGCTCACCTTGCCGCAACCAAGCCAATCGCCGACCCATAGCGCGACGCCTGCCGCTGCGGCAAGGTCAGCATGTTGGTTAAAAGTTGCATTAATGATGCAATACGTTCCGAAAAGGAGGAAGTGAAAGTTACTCACGAGGGCATGAAATATCTGTATTATGGAAAATTACGCCTGAGACATTTAAGGAGCCCTGCATGGAACTGCTCGAAGAGCACCGCTGTTTTGAAGGTCGGCAGCAACGCTGGCGGCACGACTCCGCAACGCTGAACTGCGCAATGACCTTCAGCATCTTTTTACCTCCCGCCGCCGCTGACGCGCCGCCGCCGGTTCTCTACTGGCTCTCCGGCCTGACCTGCAACGATGAAAACTTCACCACCAAAGCGGGCGCTCAGCGCGTCGCCGCCGAACTGGGCATTGCGCTGGTGATGCCGGACACCAGTCCGCGCGGTGATAACGTTGCCGACAATAGCGCTTACGATCTGGGGAAAGGCGCTGGCTTTTATCTCAATGCCACCCAGGCGCCGTGGTCCGCGCATTTCCGCATGTACGATTACCTTCGCGACGAGCTGCCGCAGCTGATTGCCCGCGAGTTTAATCTCAGCGACCGCTGCGCCATCAGCGGGCATTCCATGGGCGGCCACGGCGCGCTGGTGATGGCGCTGAAGAATCCGGGCCGCTTCGTCAGCGTTTCCGCGTTCGCGCCTATCGTTAACCCGACCCAGGTTCCCTGGGGCAAAAAAGCGTTTACCGCCTATCTGGGAGCGGATGAAGCGGCCTGGCAGGCCTGGGACAGCTGCGCGTTAATGCAGGCCAGCAGCGAGTCAGATGCGATTCCAACCCTGATTGACCAGGGTGACAGCGATACATTCCTCGCCGAACAGCTGCAGCCGGCGGTGCTGGCGGAAACCGCGCGTCAGAAAAGCTGGCCGTTAACCCTGCGTATTCAGCCCGGTTACGATCACAGCTACTACTTTATCGCCTCATTTATTGAGGACCACCTGCGTTTCCATGCCCGGCACCTCTTCTCCTGATCCTTCAATGCGTCGTGAATCACCTTCCCGGCGCATTGATGCTTTTCCATCTGGCTTCACCCTGAGCGCCTTTAGCGAGGGCTGGCAGGGAAATCCGCCAGCCCTCTTTTATCGCCCGGTTAGAAACGGTAATCGACGGCCATAAAGTAGCGGCGGCCTTCTTCCGTATAGCTATAGTCGTCGCGGCTCAGATCCTTATCGCCCACGTTGAGTACCCCGGAGCGCAGCTTGACGTTTTTGGTGACGTTCCAGGCCGCGCCGATATCAAACATGGTGTAGCCGCCGGGCGTTTTGCCCGTCGCGCTGACCGAACGCTGTTCGCCGGTATAGTTGGCGGTGACGTAGAAGGACCAGTCGTCCAGCGGTTTCCAGTCGAGGGTACCGTTAGCGGTATGGAACGGCAGCGTTTGCAGCGGTTTATCGCCGCCGTTGCTCAGGTCGCGGCCATCGTTGTAGGTGTAGTTTACCGTCAGCTTCCATTCGTCGCCGAACGGCACCTTCAATTCCGTTTCTACCCCTTTGATACGCGCCTTATTGACGTTGAAGTAGCGGAATACCGGCACACGCTTACCGTTCACCGTTTTCCAGCCGACAAAATTCGGGTAGCCCGGCGCTTCGCTGGCGCTGGAAGTACGCAGGATATCGATCATATCGTCAACGTTATTCTGGAAGGTGGTGACGCTTCCTTCTACGCCTTCAAGCCAGCCTTCTTCACCGCGATAGTAAAGACCCAGTTCGAAGCTTTCGCTGGTTTCCGGTTTCAGATCCGGGTTACCGATAATACTGCACGAGCCGCGGCAGGAGTTGGTGGTCCAGTCCGGGTTCAGCTGCAGCAGGGATGGCGCTTTAAATGCTGTCGCCCAGCCGCCCTTCACGGTCACGGTATCGGTGGCGTTATACACCAGATAAGCTCGCGGGCTCCAGTGATCGCCATAGGTCTGGTGATCGTCCATACGAATGCCGGTCGTTAAGGCCAGAGGCTCGATTATCCGCCATTCATCTTCGAGGAACAGCGCGTACTGGCTGGCGGAAGTGGATTTACCGCCGCTGCTCAGGTTGACCGGATCTTTCAGCTTATCGTGACGCCATTCGCCGCCGAAGGTCAGCAGCTGGTTGATCATGCCCAGCGGCAGAACGTATTTGCCGTCCACCGAGTTACTCTCAGATGTGATCGTTCCGGCCTGGCCCGGATTTTTATTATCCACTTTCTCGCCGTAGAATTTCAGCTCGCTATTGCCGACATCCCAGCGGCCGTTGTGGCTCAGGGAGTAGTTCTGGCGCTCAAGGCGGTTGCGGTCAAGAGAGTCGGAATCCCGATCCTGGCGATCGAACCCGTAGCCAGCGGTGATGTCCTGATTCTCGGTGGGCGTCCAGGCGAATTCGACGTTGCCGTCGCGGCTGGTGAAGCCTTCAATACGCGGCGTTTCGCCAGCTGCGTTGCTGGAAGCCTGCTGATCGTCCTTGGCGCGCTTTGCCAGGCTGCCGTAGGCTTTCATCCCCAGCACGCCGTCAATCAGCGGGCCGCTGGTAAAGAACTGACCGTTGTACGTATCGCCGCGATCGCGGTGTTCCTGAATGGTGGTATCCGCGCTGAGGGTGCCCGTCCACTGCTGACCGACTTTTTTGGTGATGATATTGACCACGCCGCCGAGGGCGTCGGAACCATAGAGGGAAGACATCGGCCCGCGCACCACTTCGATACGCTCAATGGCATCAACCGGGATCCAGTTGAGGTCAAAATCGTTGTGGCGGAAAACGGCGTTGCGCGAGTTAACGCGTTTGCCGTCAACGAGGATCAGCGTATAGCCGCTGCTGAGGCCGCGAATGCTCACCCCTTTGCGGTTATCCCCTTCGTTGGTGAGCTGCACGCCCGGCACTTCCCGCAGTACATCCTTCAGGTTTTGTACCGGTCTACGCTGCAGATCCTGTTGGGTGATAACGCTAATACTGGCGGGCGCATCTTTGACGCTCTGTTCAGTTGCCGCAGCGGTGACGACCAGCGTTTCTTCGTTAACGTCGGCGAGCGCCGGAAACGCCAGGGATACGACGGACGCGCATAATCCGGCCCGGACAAAAGGGTTTAGCCTGAACATTCCATATCTCCATGAGGTGTACAACAAAACAAACAAAAAAGGTCCTGCTCACAGGTACTGTCGGCATAGCGCTCTAACGGCGTATGCGCGCAATTTTTTACAGTAGATGTGGCTGGTCGCCCCTTGTCAGTCTGACCCTCTGCAAGATACGGGGATTGGCTTCATCCTGAATTTGGCGGAAATGATAAAGATAATGATTACAATTATCAATAAAATTATGAATAACTGTATCAACATGTAAGAATCGCAGACATAAAAAAACCCTCTCGATGAAAGGGTTTTATCTTACGGCGTCAGCTGACCTTAGCTTTTAAAACGCTCCGGGAACTTCATTTCGCTGTAGCGCACAAAACGCGTTCCTTTCGCCAGCTTGTAACCGAACCAGATCACCAGGAACAGCGGAATGCCGATATAGGTTGCCGCCACGCCGCCCCAGTCGATGGTATCTTTGAGGAACGCTTCGTAATTCTGGCCCAGGGTAATGATCAGGCACAGCACGAAAGCGAAGATCGGCCCCAGCGGGAAAAAGCCGGAACGATACGGCAGATCGTTGAGATCGTTCCCCTGCAGCACGTAGCCGCGACGGAAGCGATAGTGGCTAATAGCAATCCCCAGCCAGGCGATAAAGCCGGTCATGCCGGAGGTATTCAGCAGCCACAGGTAAACGGTCTGATTACCGAACATCGAGCTCAGGAAGCACAGCCCTGCAATCACCGTGGTGGCATACAGCGCATTACGCGGCACGCCGCCTTTAGACAGCTTAGAGAAAATACGCGGCGCTTTGCCATCGCAGGCCAGGGTGTAGAGCATGCGGGTGGACGCGTACATCCCGGAGTTACCCGCCGACAGTACCGCCGTCAGAATAACCGCGTTCATAATCGCCGCCGCCGACAGCAGCCCCGCGTGCTGGAAGACCAGCGTGAACGGGCTGACGGAAATATCTTTCACGTCGTTACGCAGCAGGCTCGGGTCGGTATACGGAATAATCAGGCTGATGATCAGGATGGCGAACACATAGAACAGCAGGATACGCCAGAACACCTGCCGCACGGCGCGCGGAATGTTCTTCTCCGGATTTTCCGACTCGCCGGCCGCGATGCCGATAAGCTCGGTTCCCTGGAACGAGAAGCCGACAATCATCGCCACGCCAATCATCGCCGCAAAGCCGCCGGCAAACGGCGCATCGTCGACAACCCAGTTGCTCCAGCCCGCCGGCTGTGCGCCTTTAAAGATGCCAAAGATCATCATCACGCCGACAATAATAAAGATGATGACGGTGGCCACTTTGATCAGCGAGAACCAGTATTCCGCTTCACCAAAGCCTTTTACCGAGATCCAGTTCAGCAGGAACATGATGCCGAGGAACAGCGCGCTCCAGACCCAGCCGGGTGCATCGGGGAACCAGTAGGTCATCACCAGCTGAGCGGCAACGAGGTCAACGGCGATGGTCACCGCCCAGTTGTACCAGTAGTTCCAGCCCAGCGCGAAGCCAAAGCCTTCCTCAACGTAATTCTGCCCGTAGGTGGCAAAAGAGCCGGACACCGGCATAAACGCCGCCAGCTCGCCGAGGCTGGTCATCAGGAAATAAACCATCAGGCCGATGAGAATATAAGAGAGCAGCGCCCCACCCGGGCCCGCCTGAGAAATCGTTGCGCCAGAGGCAACAAAAAGACCTGTACCTATGGAACCGCCAATCGCGATCATGGTCAAGTGGCGCGCCTTCAGTTCACGACGTAAACCGGGCGCTTCTGTGGTTTTAGTATCCGAAACCATGTGAAAATGCTATCCATCCAAAAAACGAGGCGAGATTGTAGCAGAGTGTCTGTGATCCATCCGATACAATTGCAAAGTTATAAGAGAGCTTCATGATCGAGCATGGATTATTAGTAAAGCATGAAATCCCGAAAACGCCAGCGCGCGTGGCGTCAGCTTTTACACGTCGCAATAATGCAGAAATCGCTGTAATGCCTTGGAAATATGCTTCTGCCGGTGATGAATGCGCCACAAGGTGCGGGTTAAGCGCGGCAGCGGAATCGTCAGCTCCACCAGCGATCCGACTTCAAGCTGCTCCGCCACCACGCGTCGCGACAGGCAGCTAATGCCCAGACCGTGGCGCACCGCGTGCTTGATGGCTTCCGAGTTGCCCAGCTCCATCCCAAGATGAAACGCCGGTAAATGCGAGAGTAATAAATAGTCGACGATCTCCCGGGTCCCGGAGCCGTGCTCGCGTAAAATCCACGGCGCTTCCGCCAGCCGTTGCAGCGTCACCTCCCCTGCCAGCAGCGGCGAATCCGGCGCGGCAAAGACCACCAGCTCATCTTCCAGCCAGGGTTCGGCGATAATATCCGCGGCGTGACAGGGACCTTCAATCAGCCCGATATCCACGCGCAGATCGGCCACCGCATTGATCACGTCCTGGCTATTGCCCACGCTCAGCTCCAGCGGTAAATCCGGCAGATCGCGTCGATAGCGCGCAATGATTTCCGGCAGAATATAGTTGCCGATGGTGCTGCTGGCGTAGACGCGGATCGCGCCGTTGTCGCCGCGAAAGAGCTGCTCTATCTCCAGCGCCCGCTCCAGCAGCGCCAGCGCCCGCGGATAAAGCAGCCTGCCGTGCTCGTTGACCACCAGCCTTTTCCCTACGCGGTCAAAGAGCTGCACCCCCAGCTGCCCTTCCAGTTCGGTCAGCGCCGCGCTAACCGCCGACTGGGAAAGCGCCAGCATTTGCGAGGCCTGAGTGGTCGATCCGCTTTTTAAAACTTCAGCAAAAACTTCCAGCTGACGTAGCGTGATATGCATGTTTTTTCCTGCCTTTATAGACGACTCGCGATCCGCGGCGTGAGGCTGAGGCCCATCGTTCTCAAACCGCGAAACCGCGTTTTTACCACTTATTTCGATTAATTATAAATATATAATCAATTTTATATTTAAACCAGCGAGTCGTATGCTTTTCCCAGACAAAGGAGAAGGTTATGACAGCACTCACTTTACCGACTAAACATCGCCCATTGCGGCACTTTGCACCTGGACTGGCGCTCACCGCCCTGCTCACCGGCGCAGCGCTGTGGGCCGGTAGCTTTCCGGCTATCGCCGGCGCGGGCTTCAGCGCCCTCACGCTGGCCATTTTATTCGGCATGGTCATCGGTAACACGGTTTACCCGAAAATCTGGCAGCCCTGCGACGGCGGCGTGATTTTTGCGAAGCAGCACCTGCTGCGTCTCGGCATCATCTTATACGGCTTTCGCCTGACGTTCGCCCAGATTGCCGACGTCGGCGTCGGCGGTATCGTGATTGACGTTCTGACGCTTTCCAGCACCTTTTTGATCGCCTGTTTTCTTGGGCAAAAGGTTTTCGGCCTCGATAAACATACCAGCTGGCTGATTGGCGCCGGCAGCAGCATCTGCGGTGCGGCAGCGGTACTGGCGACGGAACCGGTCGTCAAAGCGGAGGCCAGCAAAGTCACGGTCGCCGTCGCCACGGTGGTGATTTTCGGTACCATTGCCATCTTCCTGTACCCGGCGATTTATCCCTTCCTGGCGCACTGGTTCACGCCGGAAGCCTACGGCATTTATATGGGTTCGACGATGCATGAGGTTGCTCAGGTTGTCGCGGCAGGCCACGCGGTGGGTCCGGACGCGGAAAACGCGGCGGTGATTGCAAAAATGCTGCGCGTGATGATGCTGGCTCCGTTCCTGCTGTTCCTCGCCGCGCGCGTGAAGCAATTAGCCCCGGCAAACGGCGGTGAGAAAAGTAAAATCACCATTCCGTGGTTTGCGATCCTGTTTATTCTGGTGGCGGTGTTTAACTCCTTCCACCTGCTGCCGAAAGCGGTAGTTGATATGCTGGTGACCCTGGATACCGTACTGCTGGCGATGGCGATGGCCGCCCTCGGCCTGACCACCCACGTCAGCGCGCTGAAAAAAGCCGGCGCCAAACCGCTGCTGATGGCGCTGATGCTCTTCGTCTGGCTGATTGTCGGCGGCGGCGCGATTAATCTGGCCATTCATAGCCTGATGGCCTGAAGCCCCTCGCTACTCAGGTTGTATTAAGGATGATGTAACTCTCCGGCTAAGCCGCTATCATTACCCTCCCCCCAGCGGCTTAACTGGAGTTTTTTTATGAAATATATTGGAGCGCACGTCAGCGCCTCCGGCGGTGTAGCCAACGCCGCCATTCGCGCAGCCGAAATCGGCGCGACCGCATTTGCCCTCTTTACCAAAAACCAGCGCCAGTGGCGCGCCGCCCCTCTGAGCGACGAAACCATTGCTGAATTTAAAGCCGCCTGCGAAAAGTACCAGTTCGGCCCGGGGCAAATTCTGCCGCACGACAGCTATCTGATAAACCTCGGTCATCCGGTTGAGGACGCGCTGGAAAAATCCCGCGATGCCTTTATTGATGAACTCTCCCGCTGCCAGCAGCTCGGCCTGACGCTGCTGAATTTCCATCCGGGTAGCCATCTGCAGCAAATCCCGGAAGACGAATGTCTGGCGCATATCGCCGAATCGATCAATATCGCGCTGGCAAAAACCGAAGGCGTCACGGCGGTCATTGAAAACACCGCCGGCCAGGGCAGTAACCTGGGCTTTAAGTTTGAGCATCTGGCGGCCATCATCGACGGTGTGGAAGATAAATCACGCGTCGGCGTGTGCATTGATACCTGTCACGCCTTCGCCGCCGGCTACGACCTGCGCAGCGCCGAAGAGTGCGAAAAAACCTTCGCTGATTTCGACCGAATTGTGGGTTTCCAGTATCTGCGCGGTATGCACCTGAACGATGCGAAAAGCGCGTTCGCCAGCCGCGTTGACCGTCACCACAGCCTGGGTGAAGGCAATATTGGCCATGATGCTTTCCGCTGGATTATGCAGGACCGCCGCTTTGACGGTATCCCGCTGATTCTGGAAACGATCAATCCTGATATCTGGGCGGAAGAGATCGCCTGGCTGCGGGCGCAGCAAACGGAAGAGGCCACGGTCTGATATGAACGACAGGGAAAAGCAGATCCTCAAAATTTTGCGGCGCAATCCGCTAATTCAGCAGCATGAGATTGCCGATATTCTGCAGATTAGCCGCTCCCGCGTGGCCGCGCATATTATGGACCTCACGCGTAAGGGGGCCATCAAGGGCAAAGGCTACATCCTTACCGAGCAGGAGTACTGCGTCTCGCTGGGCGCGGTGAATATGGATATCCGCGGAATTGCCGATATTCATTATCCTCAACCGGTCTCCAACCCGGGGAATATCCAGTGCTCTGCCGGCGGCGTGGCGCGGAACATCGCGCATAACCTGGCGCTGCTGGGCCGCGATGTGCATTTGATTTCCGCCGTCGGCAGCGACTTTTACGGCGAAACGCTGCTGGAGCAAACCCGCCAGGCGGGCGTTAACGTGCAAAGCTGTATCCGCCTGCACGGCCATAACACCGCCACCTACCTCTCCATCGCTAACCCGCAGGAAGAGACGGTGCTGGCGATTAACGATACGCATATTTTACAGTCGCTCACGCCCCAGCTGCTGAATCAGTACCGGGATCTGCTGACGCATGCCGGCGTCGTTCTGGTCGATTGTAATTTGACGGAGCAGTCGCTGGAGTGGGTATTTACCCTGGCTAACGGCATTCCGGTATTTGTTGATACCGTGTCCGAGTTTAAAGCGCACCGCATTCGCCCATGGCTGGGGAAGATCCACACCCTTAAACCCACGCTGCGCGAACTCCAGATCCTCTGGGGACAGGCTATCGAAAACGACGCGGATCGCGATCGGGCGCTAGCATGGCTGCACGAAAGGGGAACTCAGCGGGTGGTGATTTGCTCGGAAGACGACGCTGTTTTCTGTAGCGAAGCAGGGGGTGAACGCTTCCGGATGAGTCTGCCGGACCATACGACGATAGACAGCTTCGGCGCCGACGATGCGCTAATGGCAGGGCTACTTTATAGCTATCTCGACGGTAGCGACTTTAAAGAGAGCGTCGCTTTCGCCATGGCCTGCACCGCCATCACCCGCGCCAGCGACGGTATCAACAACCCCTCGTTGTCCGTTGATAACGCGCTCAATTTACTTCCCGGCGTGGCGTAGCGCGCACCGCAGGCGCGGTGCGCGCAGCCTGTTATGCCAGGCCAATAAAGAACCCGGCAATGGTGGCGCTCATCAGGTTAGAGAGCGTGGCCGCCGCCAGGGCGCGCAGCCCAAGCTGGGCAATCTCCGGCGCGCGCTGCGGTGAAATGGCCGAAAACGCCCCGACAACCACGCCGATCGAGCCAAAGTTGGCGAAACCGCACAGCGCGAACGAGATGATCGCAACGGTTTTCACGTCCAGATTGCCGCCGGCTTGCAGATAGGGAGAAAAGTTGAGGTAGGCGACGAATTCGTTTATCGCCAGCTTTTGGCCAATCAGGCTGCCCGCCAGCGTCGCATCGCTCCAGTCAACGCCCATTATCCATGCCAGCGGCGCGAGCAGGAAGCCGAAAATTCCCTCCAGCGTGGCGTGACCGTAGCCAAACCAGCCGCCAATGCCGCCGATAATACCGTTCAGCAGAGCAATAATCGCCACAAACGCCATCACTACCGTTGCCACCCCGGCGGCAATTTTCAGGCCGGTCATCGCCCCTGACGCCGCCGCCTCGATAACGCTTTTCGGCGGCGTCTCGGTGAAGGAGAGATTGTCGAAAGTGACCTGGGATGCTTCGGTTGCCGGACTCAGCATACGGGCAAACAGAATCCCGCCGGGGATAGCCATAAGCGAAGCGGCCAGCAGATAATCAATCGGCACGCCCATACCGGCATAGCCGATCATCATCGACCCGGCGATCGACGCCATCCCGCTGCAAATCGCGGTAAACAGCTCATTGCGGTTGAGCTTGTTGATAAACGGTTTGACGATCGCCGGGATCTCATTTTGCCCAAGAAAAATGGTGGTCACGGCGACAAAAGACTCAATTTTGCTGATATTCAGCGCCTTCTGGAAGATGCCGCCGAGAATCCGGATCAGCAGCCCCATCACGCCGAGGTAGTAAAGCAGGCTTATCAGCGCGGTGACAAAAATGATGGCGGGCAGCACGCGGAAGGCGAAGATAAAGCCGGCGCCGTCAAACAGCACGTCCATCTTCGGGCCGACCAGTGAACCAAAAATAAACGCGCTTCCGGCGTCGCTATAGGACATGACTTTATGTACCCCAAGCGCGGCCTGCTCGACCAGCCACTTGCCCGGCGGAAAGTAGAGCATCACCCCGCCAATGACGATTTGCAGCAGCAGCGCCGCCCCTACCGTTCTGACGCTGATGCGTTTTTTATTGACTGACAGCGCAAAGGCAATGGCCAGCAACACCACCATCCCCAGAAGACTTCTCATGATGTCCATAATGATATCCTTACCTGGTGGAAAACCCGGCGTGGGCCAGGCTTTCGGTATCGTTGATATCGGGGCGGGCAACCGCAAACGGCCCGCAACTGCCGTCAGGCTACCTGCTGATACTCTTTGGCAATCTCGCAGGCCAGAATGGCGTTGTTGAAGACCAGCTGAATATTGGATTTCAGGCTGTCTCCGCCGGTCAGCTCCGCTACGCGGGCCAGCAGGAACGGCGTACTCGCTTTCCCCACCACGCCCTGCTCTTCCGCCTCCTTCACCGCCCGGTTGATGGCGGCGTTGATTTTCTCTTCCGGCATCGCGAACGCTTCAGGAATGGGGTTCGCCACCACCATGCCGCCATTCAGACCCGACTGCCATTTCACCGCCATCGCTTTGGCGATCTCTTTGGCGCTATTGAGGCGAATGCTGACGTCAAACGGGCTGGTTCGGCAGAAGAATGCCGGCAGCGCAGAGGTTTGATAACCAATAAGCGGAACGCCAAACGTTTCTAAATATTCGGTCGTTAAACCGAGATCGAGAATAGATTTTGCACCGGCGCAGACGACGGTGACGTTGGTATTTGCCAGCTCCTGCAAATCGGCGGAAATATCAAACGTGTGCTCGGCTCCGCGATGTACACCGCCAATTCCGCCGGTGGCGAAGACTTTAATTCCGGCCATTGCGGCAATAATCATGGTGGACGCCACGGTGGTCGCGCCATTTAATCCCGCGGCGACAACAAAGGGTAAATCACGACGACTGACTTTGGCGACGTTATGCCCTTCGCGGCCCAGCAGTTCAATTTCTTCACGGCTTAAGCCAACTTTCATGACGCCATGAATAATCGCAATGGTTGCCGGCACCGCCCCCTGGCGACGAATGGTTTCTTCTACTTCCAGCGCCGTTTGCGCATTTTCCGGAAATGGCATGCCGTGAGAAATAATGGTCGATTCCAGAGCCACTACTGGCTGATTATTTTTCAACGCCTGCTGAACTTCCGCAGAAACCTGTAATAATTCAGAGGAAATATTTAATTCAGACATATTCTTTCTCCACTACCTTTTTTACGTTGGCGTAAGATAATTCAGGGTTATTGGTGAATTCCGATGAGAGCGCCAGAGAAGAGCATCCCTGAGCAAACTTCACCGCTTGCGAAAATGAACAGCCGTCGAGCCAGCAGCAGGCAAGGCCGGCCATCATGGCGTCACCGGCGCCGGTGACGTTAACGACCTGCGTTTTTAGCGGCGCTGACCAGCCGCGTTCGCCCTCTTTCTCGCTGTAGTAAACCCCGTCGCCGCCCATGCTCAGCACCAGGCGCTTCAGGCCACGCTGATGAAACCAGTCGGCAACGCGCGCGACGTCATCCGTGCCGGACAGCGCGATGCCGCTCAGCGTTTCAGCTTCAATTCGGTTCGGTTTCAGGGTGTGAATACGCTCCAGATGCTGGCTGATTTTCACGCATTTCCAGGCTGAAACCGGATCGACAAAAACGGGCGTTGCGCCGCAGTTTTCCATCAGCCAGGCGAGAGCGGCCTCGCTGATATTGCAATCAACGACAATCACCGCGGCATTGCGGATAAAATCATGATGCTGTCTTAAAAACGCTGGCGTAATATGTTCTGTGATGCTCATATCATTAATCGCCACCAGCATTTCACCGGTATTATCAAGCAGCGATAAATAGCTTGAAGTACCTTCTCCCTGGATAACCTGACATTTATCGACGTGAACCCCGGACTGGGCCGTTTGTTTTAATAGAGAGTGGCCATAAAAATCGTCACCGACAACCGATAATAGCCACGCTGTTTTATTTAACAAGGCAATGTTTTGCGCAATGTTTCGCCCTACGCCGCCGGGAGTATATTTTATTTTCCCGGGGTTAGAATCCGCATAGTTCAACGATACATTGGAATAACCAGCAACATCCATATTTGCCGATCCAATAATTACAACGTAATCATTTTCAGGCATAAAAATACCCTCCAGCATAAAAAATGCTATGGCAGTGGAATTATTGAATATCAATAAATAAGCATACTCCCATTCATCACCCCTCAGTAAACACATGTTTGAATGTGAACATGTGTTTATGTTAAGCGGAATGTTTTTAAAGTAAAGAGGTCAGCAAGAGGGATTTCATATGAACATGAACAAAATCACAAAAAATGAGCCGTATGGTTTTTAAACAGTTTAAAAATGCGAAGGAGAGCACATACGGCAGGATGAGCGGGAGGAGATGAGGCATAAAAAAAGGGCAGAGAAGACTCTGCCCTTGAGAACGATTTAGTAGGTCGATCAGGCTGCTTTTTCGACTACCTGAACTTCAGGACGTTTCAGCACCGCGTAGGAGAGCCCTGCGACCAGCGTACCGACGACAATCGCCATCAGGTAACCGAGTACCGGCGTAATCGCGCCAGGAATCAGCAGGACGAACAGACCGCCGTGCGGCGCCATCAGCTTAGCACCGACCGCCATGGACATCGCGCCGGTGACCGCGCCGCCAACGATACAGCAGGGCAGGACGCGCATCGGGTCGCGAGCAGCGAACGGAATCGCGCCTTCGGTGATAAAGCACAGGCCGAGAACCAGTGCGGCTTTACCGCCTTCCTGCTGCGCTTTGTCGAACTTGTTACGCGCAACCAGCGTCGCCAGACCCAGCGCCAGCGGTGGAACCATACCCGCCGCCATAATGGCCGCCATCGGCGCATAGGTTTGGGTACTCAGAAGACCAACACCAAAGGCGTAGGCCGCTTTGTTCACCGGACCGCCCATGTCGGTACACATCATACCGCCGAGGATCGCACCGAGCAGAACCGCGTTTGCCGTGCCCATGGTTTGCAGCCAGTGGGTCAACGCTTCGAGGATCCCGGCAACGGGCTTACCAATCAGGTAAATCATCGCCAGACCTACGATCAGGCTGGAAACCAGTGGAATGATCAGGATTGGCTTCAGCGCCTCCATACTTTGCGGCAGTTTCAGCTTCGTACTGATCGCTTTCGCCACGTAACCGGCAAGGAAACCAGCGATGATACCGCCGATAAAGCCGGACCCGGTGCTTACCGCCAGCATACCGCCGATAAGACCCGGCGTCAGGCCCGGACGGTCAGCGATGGAGAAGGCGATAAAGCCCGCCAGTACCGGCACCATCAGCGCGAAGGCTGAGCCCCCACCGATTTGCATCAGCGCGGCGGCCAGGGTGTCTTTCACTTCAAAGGCTTTAATACCAAAAGCGAAGGAAAGCGCGATACACAGACCGCCCGCCACTACCATCGGCAGCATGTACGACACGCCGGTCAGCAGGTGGCGATAGGCGCCAGCGGACTCTTTTTTGCCTTCCGCCGCGGCCTGGGATTTACCCGCAGGCTGATACGGTTTCGCTTCAACAACGGCTTTATCCAGCTCCTGAGCGGTTTTCTTCAGCGCCAGACCGGTGGTGGTGCGATACATCGGCTTACCGGCAAATTTCGCCAGATCCACTTCGATATCGGCAGCCACCACTACCAGATCCGCCTGTTCAACTTCTTCCGGGGTGATTGCATTGCCCGCGCCCACGGAGCCGCGCGTTTCAACTTTCACCCACCAGCCGCGTTTTTTGGCTTCGGTTTCAATCGCTTCCGCCGCCATAAAGGTGTGCGCCACCCCGGTCGGACAGGCGGTGACCGCCACGATGCGTTTCGGACCGTTGGTCGCTGCAGGTACAGCGGCAGCGGCCGGGGCACTGTAAGGCGTTGCATGGCTTTTGGCCTCACCGAGGAACAGCTCCGGGTGCGCTACGGCGCGGTTAATATCGCCGAGATAGACCTTTTTGCCGTTCAGCGCGCTGTCGGCCGGCAGCGCCGTGCCCAGCACAATCGCCAGCTCAGCGTCGTTCGGGTTATCAATCAGTTCGAGTTGCGCTTTTTGCGCCGCAGTGCTTAACAGGGTCTTCGCCATATAGGCGCGAGCCTGTCCAAGCCCGGCATCAATAATCAGCAGCGTTTTCATTATGCCTCTCCTGCTGTTAATTAAAGGGTTGTAAGTCGACGCGCGCCATCATTGCGGCCAACTGGGTACGATCGGTAATACCGACATTGCTCTGACTCACCGCCAGCGCGGCAACTGCCGTTGCCAGGCGCAGCGTATGTTCGCTGGACTCACGCATCAACAGGCCATAAATCAGGCCGCCAACCATGGAGTCACCGGCGCCAACGGTGCTTACCACTTCAACGGAAGGCGGCTTGGCAATCCACTCACCGGATGCGTTAACCCACAGAGCGCCTTCTTCGCCAAGGGAGATAACCACGTGGGCAATTCCCTGCTCACGCAGCGCATGAGCGGCTTCAATCACATCTTTCATTTCAGGCAGCTTGCGGCCCGCCCAGATTTCCAGCTCGCGGCGGTTAGGTTTAACCAGCCACGGCGCCGCTTTCAGACCGGCAACCAGCGCTTCGCGGCTGCTGTCAAAAATGATGCACGGGCACTGGCTACGCAGACGGGTCATCCAGTCAGTGAACGCTTCCGGGCTGACGCCAGACGGCAGGCTACCGCTCACGCAAACCATATCGAACTGGCCCAGCCAGCTCAGGGAATCGTTAACAAAACGCTCCCAGTCGCCCGGCGTGACTTCAAAGCCGGAGAAGTTGAAATCGGTGACTTCGCCGTCTTTCTCCGTCAGCTTGACGTTGATACGGGTACGGCCCTGAACAACCTGAAAACGGTTAGCAATGCCCAGCTCGCTGAACAGCTGCTGAAAACCATCCTGATTGTCTTTACCGAGGAAACCGCCAACGGTGACGTCGATACCGAGATCTTTCAGCACTTTTGCAACGTTGATCCCCTTCCCTGCGGCGTGCAAACCGGTGGTGCGAACAAGGTTAACCTCACCGCGTTCAATTTCCGGGGTAAAACCCACCAGGTCATAGGCCGGGTTTAAAGTAATCGTTGCGACACGTCTGCTCATTTATGCGCCCTCCCCAAGGCCTGCGGCGATCGCTTCGCCAATCGCATCCAGCGCCTGCTGCGCATCTTCACCCTGCGCGGTAAAGCGCAAGCGGTGACCTTTTTTCACGCCCAGCGCCACGACCTTCATCAGGCTGCGGCCGTTGGCCGGCTTGCCCGAACCATCAAGGTTGGTGACGGTAATGTCGCTGGAGAATTGTTTAATAGTATTAACCAGCATCGTGCCGGGACGCGCGTGCAGCCCGTGCTCGTTGCGGATAACGTATTCCGCGCTGAGAACATCTTCCGCAATCGCGTCGTCGCTGGTCAGCAGCGCCAGCAGCGTGGCGCCATCAGCCTTCAGCAAACGGTCAGCTTTTTTGTCGAGCAGCAAATTGCTCAGGCGATTAAGCACGGCGGTCGGCTGGTCATCGGCCATCGCGACGGTGATCAGTAGAGAAACCGGCTGCTCATCGCTGGTAAAGGCGCTGGCCGCGCGGCTGACGGCAACGGCGCTGCGCAGGTTGCCTTCGGTGCTGTCGTTCAGCCAGATGCCCTGACCGAGGTTCAGCGGTTTATCATTAATCGTACGGCTAACAAAGGAAGCATCGACCGCGCCGGCTTCTTTCAGCCGAGCGGCATTCAGCGCCTGCAGGGTCAGCAGGTCGCTGGCGACAACGTCCAGGGTCAGCGTCTCGTTATCCAGCTTCAGCGCTTCGCTCTGCTTTTCACCCATCAACAGGGCGCGCAGCTCTTCAGCGGTCGTCGCGGACTTAAGTTGTTCAGCAACGGAGTCGTCGCTCAGCACGTGGGTCAGCTGACGCAGCAGCCCCAGGTGTTCATCCGAGCTGGCGGCGATACCGATGGCGACGTAGGCGGTTTGCCCTTCGCCCCAGGTCACGCCCTGCGGGAACTGATACACCTGAACGCCGGTTTTCAGTACCTGATCGCGGGTGTCGGTGGTACCGTGCGGAATCGCAATACCGTTGCCAAGGAAAGTGGAGGTTTGCTGCTCGCGAGCCAGCATCCCGTTGATGTAGCCGTCTGCCACGTTGCCCGCGCTGACCAGCGCGGAGGCAACCTGACGAATAGCCTCTTCTTTATTACCGGCCTGCTGACCGGGATGAATATCCTGCACAGATAACTGGAACATGGTTCTCCTCTCCTGCTGAATTGAATCGTTTCAGCTACTTTGAGAAAAAATGCGTCATCTACCTGCCGGAGAATCTCCCGATGACGCTGAAACGTTTCAAGAAGTCTGTACCTTTATTAGCCGCCAGGCAAGAAAAGTTCGTTTTCTGATAACAGAAGTTAGAGATACAGCACACTTTTGCTGAAGCGGGAGCGTCGAGGCCGGAAAAACTTCAGCTTTCTGCTGAAGTTTGACTTTGAAACATCTTTTTGATTTATTCGTGCCCTGGTACTGTTCATTTTCTGAGTGACGGCGTAAACTCCGCGACTCCTGAAAACCGATGAACGCCGACATGCAAAACAGTAGCGCCGCCCTGCCACGACGCGGGTTTGATTTCACCTCTTCCGCCTTTCTGATCGTCGCCTTCCTGACGGGTATCGCCGGGGCACTCCAGACGCCAACGCTGAGCCTGTTTCTGACAAACGAGGTTCACGTACGGCCGGCGATGGTCGGCTTCTTTTTTACCGGTAGCGCGGTGATCGGCATTCTGGTGAGCCAGTTCCTCGCCGGGCGTTCGGATCGCAAAGGCGACCGCAAGCGGCTGATTGTCTTCTGCTGCCTGATGGGCGTGCTGGCCTGCGTGCTCTTCGCCTGGAACCGTAACTACTTTATTTTGCTGTTCATCGGGGTATTTCTCAGCAGCTTCGGCTCCACCGCCAACCCGCAGATGTTTGCCCTCGCCCGCGAGCATGCGGACAAAACGGGCCGCGAGGCGGTCATGTTTAGCTCGATTCTGCGCGCTCAGGTATCGCTGGCATGGGTTATCGGACCGCCGCTGGCCTACGCGCTGGCCATGGGTTTTGGCTTTACGGTGATGTATCTCAGCGCGGCAGTTGCCTTTGTGGTCTGCGGCGCGATGGTCTGGTTTTTTCTTCCCAGCATGCGTAAAGAGCCGAAGATCGCTACGGGCCATCTTGAAGCGCCGCGCACCAACCGCCGCGACGCGCTGCTGCTGTTTATCATCTGTACGCTGATGTGGGGAATCAACAGCCTGTACATCATTAATATGCCGCTGTTTATCATCAATGAGCTGCATTTACCGGAGAAGCTGGCCGGGGTCATGATGGGCACCGCCGCCGGGCTGGAAATCCCGACCATGCTGATTGCGGGCTACTACGCCAAACGCTTCGGCAAGCGTTTCCTGATGCGCATCTCAGCGGTGGCCGGCGTGCTGTTTTACGTTGGCATGCTAACCGTCCATACCCCTGGACTACTGCTGGCCCTGCAGGCGCTGAACGCCATTTTTATCGGTATCCTGGCCGGTATCGGCATGCTCTATTTTCAGGATCTGATGCCCGGACAGGCGGGCGCGGCCACCACGCTTTATACCAATACCACGCGCGTTGGCTGGATTATCGCCGGTTCGCTGGCGGGAGTCGTTGCGGAAGTCTGGAGCTATCACGCCGTATTCTGGATTGCGCTGGTGATGGGGGTCGTCACTCAGGCCTGCCTGTGGCGTATTAAAGACGTTTAAGGGTATCCGCGCGGGCTTGCACCGTCACGAAGTGCTCAGCTCAAGATGAAGCAGCCAGGTCATGGCGTCTTCGCGATTGGTGGCGCACATTTCCGCTTCCGGCTTCAGGCTGGCGCACACTTTCGGCCTTAACGGCGAGCCAAAAATAGCGCAGAGATTATTTTGCGATAGCTGCACGCAGCGGGTGTTTGCCGGCTTGCCTTGCGGCATGCCCGGGATAGGGCTGGAGATAGAAGGAGCGATACAGCAAGCTCCGCATTCAGGGCGGCATTCCATAATCGACTCTTCCGATAACGCTTTTAGCAGCCCAGCCTAAACGTTTTACCTGAAGATAGCAAAACCGACGAATTCCACTTGCCTGAAAGGCCCGGCGCGAGTAGTTTTACGCGATATTTTCGACCCTTTAAGTGACAGGATTACCGCAATGCCAAGAGCGAATGAAATTAAAAAAGGTATGGTGCTGAATTACAACGGCAAACTGCTGATTGTTAAAAATATTGATATTCAGTCACCCAGCGCCCGCGGCGCAGCGACGCTGTACAAAATGCGTTTCTCCGATGTACGCACCGGCCTGAAAGTGGAAGAACGCTTCAAAGGCGACGACATCGTCGATACCGTCACCCTGACCCGCCGCTTCGTTGACTTCTCCTATATCGATGGCAACGAATACGTCTTTATGGATAAAGAAGATTACACCCCGTATATCTTCACCAAAGAGCAGATCGAAGAAGAGCTGCTGTTTATGCCGGAAGGCGGCATGCCGGATATGCAGGTTCTGACCTGGGACGGCCAGCTGCTGGCGCTGGAACTGCCGCAGACCGTGGATCTCGAAATCGTTGAGACGGCGCCGGGTATCAAAGGCGCATCCGCAAGCGCGCGTAACAAACCGGCGACGCTGAGCACCGGCCTTGTTGTTCAGGTGCCTGAATACCTGAGCGCGGGAGAGCGTATCCGCATCCATATCGAAGAGAGCCGCTACATGGGCCGCGCGGACTAAACTCCGCGTTTGCAATATCCAGGAGGGCAGCCAGCGGCTGTCCTTTTTATTAGCCCCTTATCCGCAATCTCCCCCTCCGCCAAAAGCTGTTATACCAATAATGGCGAGGTTACTACTAATCTCACCGGCTCTCTCCGCATACTTTGCGACCTGACCGTTTACCGCGACAGAATTGCATGATCAAGCTCACATTAAGCGGATAAATAAGGCTCACCAATTTAATTTGTTGTCATATATCTTTACACTGGCTATGTTAATTATTGGTTAATCAGGTGTGTTAAGAATGACAACCATTGCGACAGTCACGCTGCCGGAAGGCGTACAGCTTCCTCGATACGATCGCAGTCAGCTGCGTTCGCGTATTGTGCATTTCGGTTTTGGCGCGTTTCATCGCGCGCACCAGGCCCTTCTCACCGATCGGGTGCTCAACGCCGGCGGCGGAGACTGGGGGATTTGTGAGATTAGCCTGTTCAGCGGCGATCGGCTGATGAGCCAGCTTCGCCAGCAGGACCACCTGTTTACCGTGCTGGAAAAAGGCGCCGAGGGCAATCAGCCGATTGTTGTCGGCGCCGTTCATGAGTGTCTGAATGCGAAACTGGATTCGCTGGCCGCCATTATTGAGAAATTTTGCGAACCGCAGGTCGCCATTGTCTCTCTGACCATCACCGAGAAGGGCTACTGCATCGATCCGGCCAGCGGCCAGCTGGATATGACGCAGCCGCGCATTATTCACGATCTGCAAAATCCGACGCTGCCGCAATCGGTTCCCGGCATTCTGGTGGAAGCGCTGGCGCGCCGCCGACAGCGGGGGCTACCGCCGTTTACCGTCCTCTCCTGCGATAATATTCCCGATAATGGACATGTGGTAAAAAACGCCGTGCTGGGAATGGCCGAAAAACGGGCCCCCGAGCTGGCGCAGTGGATTGCCGAACACGTCAGCTTTCCCGGTACCATGGTTGACCGCATCGTGCCCGCCGCCACCGATGAGTCGCTGGCAGAAATTAGCGCGACGCTAGGCGTGGAAGACCCCTGCGCAATCAGCTGCGAACCCTTTATCCAGTGGGTCATTGAAGATAACTTTGTTGCCGGTCGCCCGGACTGGGAAACCGCGGGCGTCCAGATGACCGATGACGTTTTACCGTGGGAACAAATGAAGCTACGGATGCTCAACGGTAGCCACTCGTTTCTCGCCTGGCTTGGCTATCTGGCTGGCCATGCGCACATTAGCGACTGCATGCAGGATCCGATTTTCCGCAGCGCCGCCTACCGCCTGATGCTTGACGAACAGGCGCCGACCTTATCCATTCAGGGCGTTGACCTGACGGCGTACGCTGACAGCCTGATCGAGCGCTTCAGCAACCCGGCGCTGAAGCATCGCACCTGGCAAATCGCCATGGACGGTAGCCAGAAGCTGCCGCAACGTATGCTTGAGGGTATTCGCGTCCATCTCGCTCGGGGCAGCCGCTGGCCGCTGCTGGCGCTCGGCGTGGCCGGCTGGATGCGCTACGTCAGCGGTATTGACGATGCCGGAAATGCGATTGATATTCGCGATCCGCTGGCCGATAAGATGCAGAAACGGGTTGCTGCCAGCGATGAACACCAGCGCGTGGCGGCCCTGCTTACGCTGGAAGAGATCTTTGGCCGCGACCTGCCGCAGAACCCGCAGTTTGTCGCTCATATCACCGCCGCATGGCATCAGCTCGCCGCTTTTGGCGCGCGTCAGGCGATTGCCGGCACGCTGAACGCTTAACAATTTCTGCCTTTTAGCGGACAGATCCTCCTTCTGTCCGCGGTAGGACTTCTCTTTTCCCCTTTTTTTCGTCAGGATAGCGTAACTGTTACAACATTACATTTATCCTGGAGAAAAAGTGACCAAAACCAATTTGATCACGGGGTTTCTCGGCAGCGGCAAGACGACGTCGATTCTGCATCTGCTGGCCCATAAGCCCGCGGATGAAAAATGGGCCGTGCTGGTCAACGAGTTTGGTGAAGTGGGCATTGACGGCGCGCTGCTGGCGGAAAGCGGCGCGCTGCTCAAAGAGATCCCCGGCGGCTGCATGTGCTGCGTGAACGGTCTGCCGATGCAGGTCGGGCTCAACACCCTGCTGCGCCAGGGCAAACCCGATCGCCTGCTGATTGAACCCACCGGGCTTGGCCATCCTAAACAGATCCTCGATATGCTGACCGCCGCAATATACGAGCCGTGGATCGACCTGCGCGCCACCTTATGCGTGCTGGATCCGCGCCAGCTGCTGGACGAAAAAATTGTGACCAACGACAACTTTCGCGACCAGCTGGCCGCCGCTGACGTCATTATCAGTAATAAAGCCGACCGCGCAACGGAGGAAAGCCAACGCGCATTCGCCGCCTGGTGGCAGACCTATGCCGGCGATCGGCGGTTCGTCAGCGCCACGCGGGGGAATATCGACCCGGCACTGCTTGATTTGCCGCGCCGCAATCTTGCGCCGCTTCCCGCCAGCCCCGAACACGCGCACGGCCACGGGCAGAAACAGGGCCTTGCGGCACTGAGCCTCCCTGCCCATCAGCGCTGGCGTCGCAGCCTCAATAGCGGCCAGGGCTATCACGCCTGCGGCTGGATTTTTGACGCCGAAACCGTTTTCGACACCGTGGCCCTGCTCGAATGGGCGCGCCTGGCGCCGGTCGGGCGTGTAAAAGGCGTGATGCGCATCGCGGAAGGAGTGGTACGCATCAACCGCCAGCAGCGCGATCTGCATATTGAGACGCAGAACGTTTCTCCCCCCGATAGCCGTATCGAGCTGATTGCCGATACCGAAACGGACTGGAACGCACTGCAGGCCTCCTTGTTGAGGATTCGTTTAAGTTAAGACGGCTATGGTTGCCGTCGTTTACCCAACACACGATAGTTATGATTAAAAATCGAATTCCCCTAATCCTGCTGCTGAACGCGGCGGGTGTTGCGCTTTTTTGTTCATGGTACCTTCCCGTTAACCATGGTTTCTGGAATCCGCTGGACTCAGCGATCTTCTATTTCTTTAACCACCTGGTTGGCGTGAGCACCGCTTACACCTGGCTGCTGGCGATTATCAACAACCGCGCATTTGATGCCTGCTCGCTACTGGCGATGGGCAGCCTGATGCTAAGCTTCTGGTTCAAAGAGCAGAGCGCCGGACGCCGCCGGGTGATTATCATCGGCCTGGCGATGCTGCTGGCCGCCGTCATCATCAATCAGCTTGCCCAGCACCTGATGCCGGTTAAGCGCGCCAGCCCTTCGCTCTCTTTTACCGATATCACCAAAGTGAGCGATGTGATCTCCTTCCCCACTAAAGATGCGTCTAAAGATAGCTTTCCAGGCGATCACGGTATGATGCTGCTGATTTTTGCCTCATTTATGTGGCGCTATTTTGGTCGCCGGGCGTTTGCCATCGCGCTGGTCATATTCGTGGTGTTCGCTTTTCCACGCGTAATGATTGGCGCTCACTGGTTTACCGATATTGCCGTCGGCTCATTAACGGCGGTACTCATTGGCGCCCCCTGGGTATTGATGACCCCGCTGAGTGATAATGTCATTGCGTTATTTGAGCGTTATCTTCCGGGTAGAAAAACTAAAATTTAAATCCATCTTTACAATTAATTAATATCATTCATAAGGGATCGTTCTGGGTCCCTTTTTTTGTCCGCGCGTTTTTTCTCATCCGGCATCATCTTCCCGTCATAGTAATCATGTTAGAAATGAGTAAATTGCGTATTTTTTACCCATTGCTGCCGCTATTTTGCCCTTTGCCGATGATTCACTTTTTGTCGCAAAAATACTTATAAGAAAATGCGTAAAACCGCTCGCCATCCCCCGGTTGATCGGGTAACCTCAATCTCGTTTTGCCTCGTCAGCGACATCAATTCAGAGAATGAATAAATTTGTGCGTCAGTCCACAGTTTTATGCTTACGGAATTGTCTCATTGCGACCAGGTAATTAGGCTCTAACACGTTTGGCATTTTTTATAACGACATTGTCGTTAAGGACAACAAGGGATAACACACAGCATGGTCAAATCTCAGCCGATTTTGAGATATATCTTGCGGGTCGCCCCCGCGATTGCAGTTGCGGTTCTGCTTTCCGCGTGTAGTTCAAATAGTACCGCCAGGAATATGCATTCTGAGACGCTTGCTGTGGGTAGTGGCGATTTATCATCACTGCAAGCCTCTCAGGATGAATTTGAAACGATGGTCCGCAACCTGGACGTTAAGTCCCGCTTGATGGATCAATATGCCAGCTGGAAGGGCGTGCGTTACCGCCTCGGCGGCAGCACCCGTAAAGGCATCGATTGTTCCGCCTTTGTGCAACGGACTTTCCGTGAACAGTTTGGCCTGGAACTGCCGCGCTCAACTTCAGAGCAGCAGGATTCCGGAAAATCGATCAGCCGCGCGCAGCTGCGCACCGGTGATTTAGTTCTGTTCCGTGCAGGTTCCACGGGCCGCCATGTAGGGATCTACATCGGCAACAATCAGTTTGTTCATGCTTCCACCAGCAGCGGTGTGACGATTTCAAGCATGGATGAGCCGTACTGGAAAAAGCGCTATAACGAAGCGCGACGCGTTCTGAGCCGTTCGTAATCATCTTCTGCCGTTGGTTAATCCCTTGGCCAACGAAAGAAATAAAAAAAACACTGCCGAGGCGGTGTTTTTTTTTGCTCGCCAGCCAGGAAACTTCGTAAAATAAGCGATGTCTTTAAGCAGGGATAGAAAAAGCGATTTCTATCAGCCCCCTGGCGCAAATCAACAATACGGACTGACTATATAGCCTATGCCTACCCGTCATCTCGCTCCCCGGCGAAAAATCTGGCTGACCAGCATATGTGTTGGAATAGCCGTCGCCCTGCTGGCCGGTAGCATCCAGTTTATGGTGATTTATCACAACCGTGCGGAGCGTTTCGACGCCATTATTCACAACGTTCATACGTATCTGCAGGACTACTTTCACGATTTGAATCAGACGATTCAGGGCATGCAGCCGCTGGTCGATCAACCCTGTGAAAACGTTGCCTCAGGCTTAACCGCCCATGCGGCATTCAGCCCGAACGTTCGCGCCATCCTGCTGGTCAAAAATGGCCTTGCGTTTTGCTCCTCCGCCACAGGCGCTATGAACACGCCCTTAACCCAGCTCATTCCGCAGCTTAATCTCACTCAAGCGGTCGATATGGCGATTCTGCCCGGGACGCCAATGATGCCGAAAAGCGCCGCGCTGGCGCTGTGGGTCCGCAGCCCACACGGCGGGAAAGACGGTATTTTTGTCTCGATTAATGCCAACCTGACGCCCTATATTCTCTACTCAGCCCGACAGAATGATTTCAGCGGCCTGGCGCTGGCCATTAAGGACACCGCCATTTCCACCTTCAGCAACCAACTTATCGACCCGCAGACGCTGCTCTCGCCGCCCATTCGCCAGACGCAAATCGACGGCCTGCCGCTGAAGGTTTATCTCTACGCGAACAGCTGGCTGGCGGAGAATACGCAGTTTGCTCTGCTGCTGGGCGTCGTGTGCGGGCTGCTGGCCGGGCTTTTAAGCTACTACATCCTGACGATTAAATCGGACCCGCGCAAAGAGCTGCTGCTGGCGATCAAAAACGATCAGTTCTATGTGGTTTATCAACCGGTGGTGAGGTCAGAGACGCTGCGCATCAGCGGCGTTGAGGTGCTGATGCGCTGGCGACATCCCGTGGCCGGCGAGATCCCTCCCGATGTGTTTATCAACCTTGCTGAAACCCAGCAGATCATTATTCCGCTAACCCGCCATCTGTTAAAACTGATTGCGCAGGATGCGCCTGTTCTGCAAACGCTCCTGCCCGCAGGGAGCAAGCTGGGAATAAATATCTCCCCCCTTCATCTGCACGCAGGCAGCTTTCAGCAGGACCTTCAGCACTTCGCCGCCGCCATGCCGGCCGGCCATTTTAGCGTGGTGCTGGAGATCACCGAGCGCGCGATGATCGATAAAAATCGATCCTTAGGGAACTTCGACTGGCTGCACGACCAGGGCTTTGAAATTGCGATTGATGATTTTGGTACCGGCCATAGCGCGCTAATCTATCTGGAGCGCTATAACTTTGATTACCTGAAGATAGACCGCGGCTTCGTGCAGGCTATCGGCACTGAGACCGTCACCTCGCCGGTGCTTGATGCCGTTATCACCCTGAGCCGCCGCCTGAAGCTCACCACGGTCGCTGAAGGGGTGGAAACGCAGGAACAAGCGGAATGGCTGCGCGACCACGGGGTAAACTATTTACAGGGCTACTGGTTAAGCCGGCCGCTGACGCTGGACGCTCTGATCGCCGCCCATGATGAACCGGCGAAATATTTCACAAGCCGCTAAGGGTCCTTTATTATTTGCTATCAAAGGTCAGACCGCTTCAGGTCTGGCATTGGAGGGCGACATCCTGGTTATTTTTGCACGCATCAGCCTGATCCTGCTGACCTTATTTAGCCTGCAGAGCCAGGCGCAAACGATTAAAGAGAGCGACAGGTTCGCTATTATCGGCGAACCGAAATATGCCGCGGGCTTTGACCATTACGATTATGCCAACCCCGCCGCGCCTAAAGGCGGGGCGATTACCCTCGCGGCCATCGGTACTTTTGATAATTTCAACCGCTACGCCATGCGCGGCAACCCCGGTATTCGTACCGAAAGCTTATACGACACGCTATTCACCACCTCTGATGATGAGCCCGGCAGCTACTATCCGCTGATCGCCGAGGATACGCGCTATGCCGATGATTTTTCATGGATGGAGATCGCGCTCAATCCCCGCGCCCGCTATCACGATGGCAGCCCCGTCACCGCCAGCGATGTCGCGTTTACCTTCCAGAAGTTTATGACCGAAGGGGTGCCGCAGTTTCGCCTCTATTATAAAGGCACCACCGTAAAAGCCATCGCTCCGCTCACCGTACGCATTGATTTAGCCAAACCGGGCAAAGAGAACATGCTTAGCCTGATGACGCTGCCCGTCATGCCGGAAAAATTCTGGAAAAACCATAAACTCAGCGACCCGCTATCCGCCCCACCGCTGGCCAGCGGCCCGTATCGCATCACCGCCTGGCGCATGGGCCAGTACATTACCTACTCGCGGGTTAAGGACTACTGGGCCGCCGACTTACCGGTCAACCGCGGGCGCTGGAATTTCGATACGCTGCGCTACGACTATTACCTGGACGACAACGTCGCTTTCGAAGCCTTTAAGGCCGGCGCCGTCGACCGTCGCGAAGAGAACGTTGCCAAGAACTGGGCTACCCGCTACGTCGGGCGCAATTTTACCCACGGCTATATCGTTAAAGATGAATACACCAACACCTCGGCGCAGAATACGCAGTGGCTGGCCTTTAACATTCAGCGCCCGGTATTTTCCGACCGCCGGGTACGCGAAGCCATTACCCTCGCCTTTGATTTTGAATGGATGAATAAGGCGCTGTTTTATCACTCCTACAGCCGCGCCAACAGCTTCTTTCAGAATACCGAATACGCGGCGCGCGATTATCCGGATGCCGACGAGCTGGCGCTGTTAACGCCGCTGAAAAAAGAGATCCCGGCCGAAGTTTTCACGCAGATATACCGTCCCCCGGTTTCCAGCGGCGATGGTTTCGAACGCGCAAACTTGCTGAAGGCGGATGCCATCCTTAACCAGGCGGGATGGATAGTGAAAAACCAGCGGCGGGTTAATGCGAAGAGCGGCAAACCGTTACGCTTTGAGCTGCTGCTTCCTTCCGGCAGCAGCGATCGCTGGGTCCTGCCCTTCCAGCACAACCTCCAGCGGCTCGGCATCGTCATGGATATTCGTCAGGTCGACAACTCCCAGTACAGTAACCGCAAGCGCAGCCGGGATTACGACATGATGCCCAACGTCTGGCGCGCCACGCCCTGGCCCGGCACCGACCTGCAAGTCTCCTGGGACTCCGAATATATTAACTCCAGCTATAACGCCTCAGGGGTACAAAGCCCGGCCGTCGACCGGCTCATCGCGCAGATTATTCGCTGGCAGGGTAATAAAGAAAAGCTGCTGCCGCTGGGCCGGGCTCTCGACCGCGTGCTGACCTGGAACTATTACATGCTGCCGATGTGGTATATGGCGCAGGACCGAACCGCATACTGGGACAAATTCTCCTTCCCGCAGACCCGCGCGGTCTACTCCTCCGGTTTCGAAAACTGGTGGTACGACGCAAGCAAAGCGGCCAGACTCCCCGCGGACAGACGCTAAGGAATTAAGATGGGTGCATATCTGCTCCGCCGACTACTGCTCATCATCCCCACCCTGTGGGCGATTATCACCATTAACTTTTTTATTGTGCAGATCGCGCCCGGCGGTCCGGTCGATCAGGCGATTGCGGCGATTGAGTTCGGCGACCGCGGCGGCTTGCCCGGCGCCGGAGATGGCGGCATGGCCGCCAGCCATGCGCGTACCGGGGTCAGCAACATCAGCGATGGGCACTATCGCGGCGGGCGCGGGCTGGACCCGGAGGTGATTGCCGAGATAACCCACCGCTACGGCTTTGATAAGCCGCTGCACGAGCGTTATTTTAAAATGCTCGGTGATTATCTGCGCTTTGATTTTGGCGATAGCCTGTTTCGCAGCTCATCGGTACTGCAGCTGATTAAAGACAGCCTGCCGGTCTCAATCACCCTGGGCCTGTGGAGTACGCTCATCATCTATCTGGTGTCGATTCCGTTGGGGATCCGTAAAGCGGTCAGCAACGGCAGCCATTTTGACGTCTGGAGCAGTACGCTGATTATTATCGGCTATGCCATCCCGGCGTTCCTGTTTGCCATTTTGCTGATCGTTATCTTTGCCGGCGGCAGCTATTTCGATCTCTTTCCGCTGCGCGGGCTGGTGTCAGCCAACTTCGACAGCCTGCCCTGGTACCAAAAAATCCTCGACTATCTCTGGCATATCACCCTACCGGTGCTGGCAACGGTGATCGGCGGTTTTGCCGCCCTCACGATGCTGACCAAAAACAGCTTTCTTGATGAAATCCGCAAGCAGTACGTGGTTACCGCACGCGCCAAGGGCGTCAGCGAAAAGCAGATCCTTTGGGGCCACGTGTTTCGTAACGCGATGCTGCTGGTGATTGCCGGTTTCCCGGCCACCTTTATCAGTATGTTTTTTACCGGCTCGCTGCTGATTGAGGTGATGTTCTCGCTAAACGGACTGGGACTGTTGGGCTATGAGGCCACCGTATCTCGCGATTACCCGGTCATGTTCGGCACGCTCTATATTTTTACTCTGATTGGCCTGCTGCTGAATATCATCAGCGATATCAGCTATACGCTGGTCGATCCGCGAATCGATTTTGAGGGCCGCTAATGTCATTTTTTAGTCCCGTCAATCAGGCCCGCTGGGCGCGTTTTCGCCACAACCGCCGCGGCTACTGGTCGCTATGGCTCTTTTTAGCGCTTTTCGCCTGTAGCCTGTGCGCAGAGCTTATTGCTAACGATAAGCCGCTGCTGGTTCAGTACCGCGGCAGCTTCTACGTTCCGCTCCTGAAAAACTACAGTGAGACCACCTTCGGCGGCAGCTTTGCCACCGCCGCCGACTATCAGGACCCGTGGCTGCAAAAACGGCTGGCGGATAACGGCTGGGCCCTGTGGGCGCCGGTTCGTTTCGGCGCGACGACCATTAATTTCGCCACCGACGCGCCCTTCCCTTCGCCGCCGTCAGGACAGAACTGGCTGGGCACCGATGCCAACGGCGGGGACGTGCTGGCGCGTATTCTGTACGGCACGCGCATTTCCATTCTCTTTGGACTGCTGCTGACCTTCTTCTCCAGCGTACTGGGGGTGATGGCCGGCGCCGTTCAGGGGTATTACGGCGGGAAGATTGACCTCTGGGGGCAGCGGTTTATCGAAGTCTGGTCGGGAATGCCGACGCTGTTTTTGATTATCCTGCTCTCAAGCGTTGTACAGGCCAACTTCTGGTGGCTGCTGGCCATTACCGTGCTGTTCGGCTGGATGACGCTGGTCGGCGTGGTCCGGGCTGAGTTCCTGCGCACCCGTAACTATGATTATATCCGCGCCGCGCAGGCGCTCGGCGTCAGCGATCGCGCCATTATTCTGCGCCATATGCTGCCTAACGCCATGGTCGCCACCCTGACCTTCCTGCCGTTCATTCTGTGCAGTTCGATAACCACCCTGACCTCGCTCGATTTCCTCGGCTTTGGCCTGCCGCTGGGCTCCCCTTCGCTGGGCGAACTGCTGTTGCAGGGTAAAAACAACCTGCAGGCGCCCTGGCTGGGCATCGCCGCCTTTCTGTCGGTGGCGGTACTGCTGACGTTATTGATTTTTATTGGTGAAGCGGTTCGCGACGCCTTTGACCCAAGCAAGGCGGTGTAGCATGACGCAACCTTTGTTAGATATCGATAACCTCTCCATCGCCTTTCGCCAGCAGGGTGAGACAACTCCCGTCGTCAGCGAACTGTCGCTGCAGATTGCCGTCGGCGAGACCCTGGCGTTGGTCGGCGAGTCCGGCTCCGGGAAGAGCGTGACCGCGCTATCGGTGCTGCGGCTACTCCCGTCGCCGCCGGTCAGCTATCCTGCCGGCGACATCCGTTTTCACGGCCAGTCGCTGCTGCACGCGGATGAACGCACCCTGCGCGGCGTGCGCGGTAACCGCATCGCGATGATCTTTCAGGAGCCGATGGTTTCGCTTAATCCACTGCATACTCTGGAAAAACAGCTGTACGAAGTGCTCTCTTTGCATCGCGGGATGCGCAAAGAAGCGGCGCGCGGGGAAATCCTCGACTGCCTCGATCGCGTCGGCATCCGCAGCGCGCCCCGGCGGCTGGCCGACTATCCCCATCAGCTTTCCGGCGGCGAGCGCCAGCGGGTGATGATCGCCATGGCGCTGTTAACCCGCCCGGAGCTGCTTATCGCCGACGAACCCACCACCGCGCTGGACGTGTCGGTGCAGGCGCAAATCCTCACGCTGCTGCGGGAGCTGAAGCAAGAGTTGAATATGGGGCTGCTGTTTATCACCCATAATCTGAGCATCGTTCGTCAGCTCGCCGACCGCGTCGCGGTGATGCAGAACGGCCGCTGCGTGGAACAAAACGGCTGCCGGGCGCTGTTTTCCGCCCCCGAACACCCTTATACCCGCCGCCTGCTGGATAGCGAGCCGTCGGGCGATCCCGTCCCGCTCGCACCCGATGCCCCGGTGTTGCTGCGGGCGGAAAATTTGACTATCGCCTTCCCGATACGTAAAGGTCTGCTGCGGCGAGTTGTCGATCATAACCGGGTCGTTAACGCCCTCAGCTTTCATTTGCGCGCGGGAGAAACGCTGGGGCTGGTCGGCGAGTCCGGATCGGGCAAAAGCACCACCGGGCTGGCGCTTCTGCGTCTGATTCATTCCGATGGCGCGATCGCCTTTGACGGTGAGGCGCTTCAGGGACGTAATCGTCGGCAGATGCTGCCGCTGCGTCGTCGCATGCAGGTGGTCTTTCAGGATCCTAACTCATCGCTAAACCCGCGGCTCAACGTGCTGCAAATTATCGAAGAGGGATTGCGCGTCCATCAACCGACGCTCACGCCGGCCGAACGGGAGCAGGCGGTGATTCAGGTGATGCAGGAGGTCGGCCTCGATCCACACTCACGGCATCGCTACCCTGCCGCCTTCTCCGGCGGCCAGCGTCAGCGCATCGCGATCGCCAGGGCGCTGGTCGTCAAACCGCAGCTTATCGTGCTGGATGAGCCCACCTCATCGCTGGATAAAACCGTACAGGCGCAAATCCTCGCGCTGCTGAAGGCGTTACAGCAAAAGCATCAGCTGGCCTATATTTTTATCAGCCATGATTTACGCGTCGTGCGGGCGTTGTGTCATCAGGTGATGGTGCTGCGGCAGGGGGAAGTCGTCGAGCAAGGTGAGTGCGAGCGCGTATTTACCGCTCCGCAGCAGGAGTATACCCGTCAGCTGCTGGCGTTAAGCTGACGGTCAGAAGGGATTGTTGCCGGAGAAAGGTTCCGCAATCGCCACGCCGAAATTTTTCAGGCGGCAGGTTGCAGCGAATTCGTCCTGACGGTTAACAAACAGGCACGGTTCCCCTTCGCATTCAACGACAGAGCTGTCGACCTCGATGTCGCTAAGCGCCTGGCTGAGCTTATGCATGACCGGCCACGCGCTTTCGCCATCGGGGCTGAGTAATTTCAACGCCACGAGGCTGTTTTCGCTCTGGGCGCCGTTTTGCGGAATCGGTTCAACTCTTGAACCTGCAAAACCGGCCAGCCAGCGATAGCTCTGCGGCAGACGGTGTACGATAGAGAGTTGCAGTATATTCACGTGTTTACCCCGGAAGCAAAATACTTCACAATAATTTTACATCAATACTAACACATTATTGACAACCAGTCCTCTTCCTGCACAGAAAACGCTTACACCAGTGGCATAGCCGTGTTATTGGTTTGTAATGTAAAAGTTTATAATTGTGCAGATGGAACATCTTCGGGCTATATGTACCCGTTTCTGTGATCTAAAACAACTTTTTTATCGCAATCATGCGACTTTTTGAACGATTTGATTTTACATAAAATAAACAAATCGCTGAACAGAGAAGCCAGATTTGGTTGACATGCATCAAAAAAAGGGGCGATATCGCCCCCTGAAAGTCGCTTAGCGCGCGGCTTTGCGCCGTCGGCTGGCGTAGAGGTAAAAGAGGATGGAGCTGCTGGCGCAGAAGGCGATAGAAATCAGCATTGGCCAGGCGGTGGTAAACGTCGCCATCGACAGCAGCGCGCCGACAATGGCGCCAATCCCGAAACGGAACGTCCCTGCCAGCGAGGAAGCGGTCCCGGCCATATGCGGAAACTCATCGAGAATCACCGCCATCGCGTTAGAGGAGACCATCGAAACGCAGCCGATGAACGCCGCCACGCCAAACACCAGCGCCCAGAACCCCACGCCAAACAGCGCGCACACGACCATCCACGCCGCCATCGCAAACTGGATCCATAGCCCGGCGCGGAACATGTTCAGCGCCCCAACCCGCCGCACAAAGCGGCTGTTGATCATGGTCATGACAAACAGGAAGACGACGTTCAGCGCAAAATAGTAGCCAAAGTGCTGCGGTGAAACGTGGTTGATATTGATATAGACAAACGGGCCGGCGCTCAGAAACGAGAACATCCCGGCGAAGCTGAAACCGCTTGCCAGCATATAGCTCAGCACCCGCTTGTGGCGAAACAGCGTCGCGAAGTTGCCGAGCGTAGTGCGAATATGAAATTTCTGCCGGCGTTCCGGCGGCAGGGTCTCGCTAATAAAGAAGGCGATCATCGCCGAGGCTAATAGCGCCGCCAGCGCGAGGATCCAGAAGATCGCATGCCAGCTAAACCACACCAGCACCGCTCCGCCGACCATCGGCGCCACCAGCGGCGCGACGGTGGTCACCAGCATGACGAACGACATCATCCGCGAGAACTCTTCCTTGGGATAGATATCGCGCATCAGGGCGTTAATCACCACGCTCGCCGCCGCGGCCGCCAGGCCGTGGAAAAAGCGCATGGTGATCAGCATATCGATAGTCTGCGACAGCGCGCAGGCCACCGCCGCCGCGGCAAAAACCAGCGTACCCCCCAGTATCACCGGTTTACGCCCCATGCTGTCCGCCATTGGGCCATATAAAAGCTGGCCCAGGGCAAAGCCCAGAATATAGGTACTGAGCGTCATCTGCGCGCTGCCGTCCGGCACATTAAACTGCGCCGCAATCACCGGCAGCGCCGGAAGATACATATCGATCGACAGCGGCATTAACATGGCCAGCAGGCCAAGAATAAACACAATCCCTAATGAAGAATTCTGCTTTGCCGTCACGTTTTACTCCGCGCATGTTGGCCGCCAACGCTGGCAATTTCTTCTGCCGTCAGCGGACGATATTCACCCGGCGCCAGCGACGCATCAAGCGCGATATCGCCAATACGTTCGCGATGCAGGCCAACCACATGATTCCCCACCGCGGCAAACATCCGCTTCACCTGATGGTAGCGCCCTTCGCTAATGGTCAGGCGGACTTCGGTCGGCGTCACCGCTTCCAGCACCGCCGGTTTGGTCAGGTCTTTCTCATTATGCAGCTGAACGCCTTTGGCAAACTGCTCGGCGGTGGACTCATCCAGCGGATTTTCCAGCGTCACCAGATAGGTTTTTTCGCAATGGTGGCGCGGGGAAGTAATGCGGTGCGACCACTGGCCATCGTCGGTCATCAATACCAGTCCGGTGGTGTCGATATCCAGACGCCCCGCGGCGTGCAGCTTGTGCGCCACCGGCTCGTCGAGGAAATAAAGGACCGTCGGATGATCCGGATCGTCGGTGGAACAAACGTAACCCTGCGGCTTGTTGAGCATAAAGTAGCGCGGGCCGGTCTGCTGAACCAGCGTATTGCCGTCATACTCGACGTCATGCTCCGGCAGAAGCTTGAAAGAGGAGTCTTTTACAATGTCGCCGTCCACGGTAACGCGGCTGCCGCGGATTTCACGCCCGGCAATAGCCCGGCTAACGCCAAGTTGCTGAGCGATAAACTTATCAAGTCGCATGAGATTTTTTTAGCCTGTACAAGTGCTGGAGCGGGCAACGCGCCCGAAAAAGAAGAATTTCATGGGGTAGTATAACGGGCTATTAACACCACTCAAGGGAAAAGATTCGTGGCATACTATTCGCGAGTTAATTAACCGCCATAAATTCATGACATTTACATTACGTCCCTACCAAAAAGAGGCGGTCGACGCGACGCTCGCCTGGTTTCGCCGCCATCATGAACCTGCCGCGATTGTGCTGCCGACAGGCGCAGGTAAAAGCCTGGTTATCGCCGAACTTGCGCGCCTGGCGCGCGGTCGCGTGCTGGTGCTGGCGCACGTTAAAGAGCTGGTGGCGCAGAACCACGCCAAGTATTGCGCGCTCGGCCTGGAAGCGGATATTTTCGCCGCGGGCCTCAAGCGTAAAGAGAGCCACGGTAAAGTGGTCTTTGGCAGCGTGCAGTCGGTCGCCCGCAACCTCGACCAGTTTCAGGGCGAGTTTTCGCTGCTGATCGTCGACGAGTGCCACCGCATCAGCGACGATGATGACAGCCAGTATCAGCAGATTATCAGCCACCTTCAGCAGGTCAATCCGCACCTGCGCCTGCTGGGGCTGACCGCGACGCCTTTTCGCCTCGGTAAGGGGTGGATTTACCAGTTCCACTACCACGGCATGGTGCGCGGTGATGAAAACGCGCTATTTCGCGACTGCATCTACGAGCTGCCGCTGCGCTATATGATTAAGAACGGCTACCTGACGCCGCCGGAGCGGCTGGATATGCCGGTGGTTCAATATGACTTCAGCCGCCTGCAGGCACAAAGTAACGGCCTGTTCAGCGAGGCTGATTTAAACCACGAACTGAAAAAACAGCAGCGCGTCACGCCGCATATCGTCAGCCAAATCGTTGAATTTGCCCAAACGCGCAAAGGGGTGATGATTTTCGCCGCCACCGTTGAACACGCCCGCGAAGTGACCGGGTTGCTTCCGCAGGGCGAAGCGGCCTTAATCACCGGTGAAACGCCGGGGCCGGAGCGCGATCGCATCATCGACGCGTTTAAAGCTCAGCAGTACCGCTATCTGGTCAACGTCGCGGTATTGACGACCGGCTTTGATGCGCCGCATGTTGATTTGATCGCCATCCTGCGCCCGACCGAGTCGGTGAGCCTTTACCAACAGATCGTCGGCCGCGGCCTGCGCCTGGCGCCGGGTAAGACGGACTGCCTGATTCTCGATTACGCCGGGAATCCGCACGACCTTTACGCGCCTGAAGTGGGAACGCCGAAGGGGAAAAGCGACAACGTGCCGGTCCAGGTTTTTTGCCCGGCATGCGGTTTCGCCAATACCTTCTGGGGGAAAACCACCGCCGACGGCACGCTGATTGAACACTTTGGCCGCCGCTGCCAGGGCTGGTTTGAGGATGACGAAGGCCATCGCGAGCAGTGTGATTTTCGTTTTCGCTTTAAAAACTGCCCGCAGTGTAACGCGGAAAACGATATCGCCGCCCGCCGCTGCCGTGAGTGCGATACCATCCTGGTCGACCCCGACGACATGCTGAAAGCCGCGCTGAAGCTTAAAGACGCGCTGGTGCTGCGCTGTAGCGGTATGGATCTTCAGCACGGCGCGGATGACAAAGGCGCCTGGCTAAAAATCACCTATTACGATGAAGATGGCGCGGATGTTAGTGAGCGCTTCCGCCTGCATACGCCCGCCCAGCGCACCGCCTTTGAGCAGCTCTTTATCCGCCCGCATACCCGAACGCCGGGCGTACCGCTGCGCTGGATAACGCCCGCCGATATCCTCGCCCAACAGGCGCTTCTGCGCCATCCGGACTTTGTCGTGGCGCGCATGAAGGGGCAATACTGGCAGGTGCGGGAGAAAGTATTTGATTATCAGGGCCGATTCCGCCGGGCCAACGAACTACGCTAATCGTCCTCACGTCTGAGGTTTTGGTTGCTGCAAACACCTATGGCGGCTATAATGCCGCCCGCTTTTGCATTCGCAAAGCAGATAATCTGCCTGCTGCTGGGTCGCCTGTAGCAGGATTTATATATAGAGAGACATCAATGTTTACTATCAACGCAGAAGTACGTAAAGAGCAGGGTAAGGGTGCGAGCCGCCGCCTGCGTGCAGCTAACAAATTCCCGGCCATCATCTATGGCGGCGAAGCTGCGCCAGTAGCAATCGAACTGGATCACGACAAAGTGTGGAACATGCAGACCAACGCTGAGTTCTACAACGAAGTTCTGACCATCGTTGTTGATGGCAAAGAAGAGAAAGTTAAAGCTCAGGCTGTTCAGCGTCACCCGTTCAAGCCGAAGCTGACTCACATCGACTTCGTTCGCGCTTAATCGCCGACTGAAAGTTGTATGGCAAGCGCCCCGCTCCGCAAGGTTCGGGGCGTTTTGTTTATCAGTCGAGTAGCGTTGACCTGTTCAGCGCAAGATGCTGCACCAGCATAATCGTTTTCGCATCGACGATTTCCCCTTCGCGAATAGCCTGCAGCGCTTTTTCCAGCGGCCACTCCAGCACTTCGATATCTTCCCCTTCCGTCGCCAGTCCGCCACCGTCGCCGCGCCGATCGTCGGCAGAGTATTCGGCAATGAAAAAGTAAAGCTTCTCCGTCACCGAACCGGGGCTCATGTAAGCGGTGAATACCGGCTCAATGCGCGTGACGCGAAAACCGGTCTCCTCTTCGGCTTCGGCAACGATGCGCGCTTCCGGCGAAGCGTTATCCAGCAGTCCGGCGGCGGCTTCGATCAAAAATCCATCATGACCGTTAATCCACACCGGAAAGCGAAACTGGCGAACCAGCACTACCGTTTGCTTTTCACGATTGTAGAGCAGGATCACCGCGCCGTTGCCGCGGTCGTAAGCTTCCCGGCTCTGCTCCTGCCAGCGTCCGTCCCGGCGCAATAGTTCAAAAGTATATTTCTTGAGCGTGTACCAGTTATCCGATAACAGCGTTTCGCGGATATGGCGAACGCGCGGTGCGTCAGCGTGCATGTTTTTCCCCTTTTAGGTGACAGTTAGCAACATAACATGCATAATCGTGCACAAACAAGATCACTCATGAAGGTATTTTGATGCTCGCCAGCCAGAGAAAACAGCAGATTTTGCAGATCCTCGCCGAGGAAAAACAGGTGATGTCCGGGGATCTCAGCCAGCGCTTTAGCGTATCAGAAGACTCCATTCGCCGGGATCTGCGGGAGCTGGCCGCGGAAGGCAAGCTGCAGCGCGTCCACGGCGGCGCGCTGCCGGTTTCCGAAGCCATCGCGCCTATTGAAACAAGAAAGAACGTGCAAATCGCCTCAAAGCAGAGCATTGCCCAGCGCGCGGTTGAGCTCATTCAGCCCGGTCAGGTGGTGATTGTCGACGGCGGCACCACCACCGGGGAGATGATGCGCCTGCTGCCGGATAACCTCGCGTGTACCGTGGTCACCCATAGCCCGGGGATTGCCGTCGCGCTGGTGGAAAAACCGCTCATCGAGGTGATTTTGATCGGCGGCCGGTTGTTTAAACATTCCGTCGTCAGCGTCGGGTCTGCGGCCCTCGAGAGTATTTCCCGTATCAACGCCGATCTGTTTTTTATGGGGGTCACCGGCGTTCACCCCCGGGCGGGATTCACCACCGGTGACTATGAAGAAGCGGGCATTAAACGCGCGCTGGCGGCGCGGGCTGCCGAAACGGTGGTGATGGCGTCACAAGAAAAGCTTAACTCCGCGTCGGCCTTTGCCATCGGCGAGCTGGGGGCAGCCAGTACGCTGATCGTGGATACGACCCTGGACGAGGCGCTGCGACAGCAGCTAACCCTGTCGGGGGTAGAAATCCTCTACGCTCTGTAATGCGGGTTCAGGCAAAAAAAATCCCGACTCGGCGTCGGGATTTTGCGCATTAATTTCCGCCAGAAGTACGGCGCTGTAGCTGATCGCGCAGGTTCGGCGGCGTGCCTTTAATGGTTAAGGTATCCGTTGCCGGATCCCAGAACACCCGCTCGCCCAGCAGCATAGCGTCAAAATTAATGGTTAACCCGCCGCCGCTGCCGGCAAACTTGGTTAACTGACGCAGCGTGCTGCGATCCGCCGGGAAGCTCTCTTCCAGCTCGTAGCCTTGTTCGGCGGTAAATTCCTGAAAAGTCTTCTCGCTGACGCCCGCCAGCTCTTTCGACAGCGACTCCAGCTCGATTTCCTCACCGGCCTGCAGCTGTTCGTTGCAGTAGCTGTATACCTGCTGGCGCACGTTTTGACGTTCAGATTTATCCAGCTGCGCATCGGCGGCGAAATCATCCAGCGCCTGCAGCAGGCCGCGGTTCTGCGCTTTGGCGTTCAGCCCTTCGCTGGCGCCGAGGAAATCCATAAAGAAATCCGCCACCTTGCGCCCTACCCGCCCCTTCAGGAAGGTCAGATAGCGCGTTGACTCCGGGTTGGTTTCCCACTCGGTTAAATCAATACGCGCGACGATATCCGCGTGATTGATGTCCAGATAATGGGTGGAGCTGATATCCAGCTCTTCGTTGACTCGCATGCTGCTTAGGTTGTTCAGCACCGCCACCATCAGATATTCCACCGCCAGATAACGATACTGGCAAAACAGCACAATACCGCCTTCTGCAAAGGGATATTTTGCCAGTTCGTCGCGCAGGCGCCCGGTAGCGGCGCGGCTAAACGGCAGGAACGCTTCTTCGCCCTTACGCTGCCCGCGCAGCGCCTGCGCCAGCTCGCTCTCTTCATTAAACAGGCCGTAGGCTTTATTTTTTGCGCTGTAGACACGATGTAGTTCGGCCATCATCTCGACAACCGTCGCCGTCGGCTCCAGCAACGATTCGCGCAGCACCAGCTCCAGATTTTGTTCATCACGTTTGATTAACTGATGCAGGGCAATCTGGTCGATATCCAGACTCATGTTAAACTCTCCTTTTAGACCGGGCGGTATTCAACCACCGCGGGGGCAACGACGCAACCGCCGCGTGACTCTTTGCGAGCGAAGCCGCGCGCTTTTGCGTCGTGGCGAAAAAATGCGGAAAAAAAGCTGCTGCTACGGTAATATGTTGCCCTTTCACGAACAAACAGATTTTGAGTTTATGCCGCAATTATCCCGCTATAGCGATGAACACGTCGAACAGCTGCTCAGCGAGCTGACGAGCGTTCTGGAAACACATAAAGCGCCCGTTGACCTTTCACTGATGGTTCTGGGCAATATGGTGACTAACCTGATCAACAGTAGCGTCGCGCCGGCGCAGCGTCAGGCCATCGCCCGTTCTTTTGCCCAGGCGCTGCAGTCATCTATCAACGACGATCCAGCGCACTAAGGATAACGAACAACAGTATATGGTGACTCTTCGTCAGCCCTACCGAGAAAAAGTCTCCCAGATGGTCAGCTGGGGGCACTGGTTCGCCCTTTTCAACATGTTGTTGGCTATGGTGCTCGGCAGTCGCTATCTGTTTGTCGCCGACTGGCCAACGACGCTTGCCGGACGCCTCTTTTCGTACGTCAGCCTCGTTGGTCACTTCAGCTTCCTGGTCTTTACCAGCTACGTGCTGATTCTTTTCCCGCTGACTTTTATCGTCGTCTCTCAGCGCTTAATGCGCTTTATCTCGGTTATTCTGGCGACCGTGGGCATGACGCTGCTGCTAATCGACAGCGAAGTTTTCACCCGTTTCCACCTGCATCTTAATCCCTTTGTCTGGGAACTGGTTATCAACCCCGACCAGAACGAGATGGCGCGCGACTGGCAGCTGATGTTTATCAGCGTACCGATCATTTTCCTCCTGGAAATGCTCTTCGCGACCTGGAGCTGGCAGAAGCTGCGCAGCCTGACGCGTCGCCGCCACTACGCCCGACCCGTTGCCTGGTTCTTCTTTATCTCCTTTATCAGTAGCCATCTGGTCTATATCTGGGCGGATGCCAACTTCTATCGTCCGATCACCATGCAGCGGGCCAACCTGCCGCTCTCCTATCCGATGACGGCGCGCCGTTTCCTGGAAAAACATGGCCTGCTCGACGCGCAGGACTACCAGCGCCGTCTGGTGGAACAAGGCGCGCCAGAAGCCGTCTCGGTGCAATATCCGCTGAGCGATCTGCGTTATCGCGATCTCGGTACCGGTTATAACGTGCTGCTGATTACCGTTGATAACCTTAATTATTCGCGCTTTGAGAAAAACATGCCGGCGCTGGCCGGGTTCGCGAAAGACAACGTGAACTTTACCCAGCATATGAGCTCCGGCAACACCGCTGACAGCGGCATGTTTGGCCTGTTCTACGGTATTTCCCCGAGCTATATGGACGGCGTTCTGTCTGCGCGTATCCCCGCGGCGCTGATTACGTCGCTAAATCAGCAGGGTTATCAGCTGGGCCTGTTCTCATCAGATGGCTTTAGCAGCCCGCTCTACCGTCAGGCGCTGCTGTCAGATTTCTCACTGCCCGTCGCGAAAGCGCAAAGCGACGAGCAGACGGCAAACCAGTGGATTAACTGGCTGGACCGCTACGCCCAGGATGAAAACCGCTGGTTCTCGTGGGTTTCGCTCAACGGCACTACCTTTGACGACGGGCAGCAGCAAAACTTCGTCCGCCGCTACGGTAACGCCGCGGGCGCGGTCGATACGCAAATTGGCCGCGTGCTGAACGCGCTGCGGGAAGCGGGCAAGCTGGACAACACGGTGGTTATCGTGACCGCGGGCCGTGGAATGCCGCTGAACCCACAGCATGAGCAGTTTGGCTGGTCGCGCGAGCAGCTGCAGGTTCCCTTAGTGATCCATTGGCCGGGCACGCCAGCTCAGGAGATCGCGACGCTGACCGATAATAAAGACGTGATGACGACGCTGATGCAGCGTTTGCTCCACGTCTCTACCCCGGCCAACGAGTATTCGCAAGGTGAGGATCTGTTTAGCGCCGCCCGCCGTCGTGCCTGGGTCACCGCGGCCAATAGCGATACGCTGGCCATTACCACGCCGAAATTCACGGTTGTGCTTAATCACAACGGCACTTACCGAACGTGGAACAGCGACGGCGAGAAAATTAACGATCAAAAACCGCAGCTCAGCTTGCTGCTGCAGGTGCTGACCGATGAAAAACGCTTTATCGCTAACTGATTGATTATTTATAAATCAATCAGTCATTTCCCGGCTTGCATTCGCTTGGGGAACGGGTAATATTGTTCCCCACGAATCGGCACGTAGCGCAGCCTGGTAGCGCACCGTCATGGGGTGTCGGGGGTCGGAGGTTCAAATCCTCTCGTGCCGACCAAAAATCCCAGTAAAACCAGCCTCTTAAGGCTGGTTTTTTTATGCCTGTTTTTTGCGCGTGGAGTTAATGGGGTGAAACTGGGGTGAAACCCCGACAAAACTACATGACCGGGCAATCATCAAACTCCCCTAAGCCACGTTTCCATTGACGCCTGGAGCTGGCTGATCCGCTGACGAAACGCCGCGATATCCGCTTCCGCCTTAGTATCAAAGGCTTCGCTGCAGGAGTGCTGGTCCTGTAGTTTTTTAAAAAATCGTGATTTTGCCGACATACTTTTACTGTCCGTCAGGAAATTAGAGGTGGGTCTATGCATCAAGATACTGCTGCTGTTTAAGGTAGCGTATCAGCACGCGCCCTTCAGGCATGAACGCCGTGCCGTAACGCACCAGACCGATGCCCCTAAGTTCGGCATCAATGGCATAACGCAATTCCCCCGGAATAGTCTGCTCAAGCAGAACCACATCAATTTTCTTAAGCCGCGGCTCGTACTTCAGCAGTACAGCCGATAACGCTCCCATCAGTTCATGGGCAGTCCCTGGCATCCCCTGCAGGATTTTAGTCATATCCGGCAGACCGTAGTCCGGCAGGTGCGCCAGCGTACCGGCGCGGCAGTTGAGGATACGCTGCATATTGTCCAGCACAGAAATGATGGTCTGGTTCTGCTCGCTGACCTGATACAGATCAATGCCGCCAGTAAAATTGCCGTAGAGCGTTTCATATAGTGACGGACGGGGTGACTCACTCATCTTTCAGCGCCTGCAGGGTCAGCCGGTTGTTGCCCGCTTCGATGACGCGTGCCTTATCCGGATCGAGGTCATCGCGGCTCAGCACCACCCGCCAGGTGTTGTTCTCCTGGTCCGGCGACATAAACATGCCAGCCACCGCAACATACTGCGCGGTTTCCTCCATCGGCATATCCACCATCACCGCCCCACCCGGCTGCAGACGAATATCTTTCTCCGCTATCAGGTCTGCTTTAATAGCCTGACTGTCAGCCTTAAACAGCGACGGGTAGTCCGTCGTGTCGAAGGTTTTTCGGTCCTTGAGCTGGTAAATACGTACCACCGTCGACAGTGCCACGCCGCCTGCATTGCTGTTGACGGCCTCGCGGGCGCGAATATCCAGATGCAGGGTCTTTATCTGCTTATAAAAAATTGATTTAGTCACGGCAACGGTGCCGTCTGTCACTTTTTGCGTCAGCCCACAGCCAGCGAGTATCAGTGTGATACCCGCGGCCAGCGCAATCTGAGGAAAATTACCAGCGATAATCGCCATCTTCATCGGTCTCCCTGCGGTGAATATTTTCCTGGACCCGCTCATAGCGGCCAAGATTGATGTTTATAATTTGAGGGTGTACGACGGTATTCGTCGCATTCAGCGGCCGCATCACGGCGGTGCGGCCCAGCTGCACTGCACCAGCTTTGGGTTTAGTACTCATCGTCGCATCCGGCAGCAGGCAACGGTCGACACATAACTGCAGGCGCACATCGAGCCGTGAGCCAAGATACACATGCAGCAGAGCCATTAAATCCGTGTGAAGCTCCCCGCCCGGTAGCCAGCCCGGCACTTCAGCCGGGTCAGTGGTGGTCAGACGCATCAGTACCTGACTATTCACATCGGTGGCATAGTTACCCATCACCGGACGGTTTGTCAGGGTGACGGGCTGGCTGACGCTCATGGTCAGGGGCTTCTTCAGCGGCACGCGGCGTTTGTCGTGGTGCCAGATTTTTACCTGCGTGCCGGGTGCCAGCAGACGCACCAGTGAGGCCATGCCTTCTGCAGTCCTCCCCGGCAGCATCATGACCGGCAGCAGCGCCAGAAAGCGTGAGGCTGGCGCGGCGATACTGTCTGTACAGCCGTCAATCCCGAGCCCGGCCAGCCCCAGCAGGTACTGCGAAGTTTTGTCCTTACCGCCTTCCTCAAAAGTTGCCGGATACGAATATTTCCGCCAGATGCGGTAGTACTGGGCAATCAGCCGGTGATTGAAGATATCGAGGAAATCCGCCGTGGCTTCGTACCCTTCCCGCCGCTGGGTGATATCATCGATATAGTGCGTCGGCAGCGGAGACTCCACGCCATAAAGCCCCATAAAGGTGATACGTACCGTCGGCGGAAGATGCGGGTACTCAGCAGCGTCGAATGACCTGATTTCTGAAGCCGGGAAGCCCATCCCCGGGTGCGGCCTAAAACGTACCGGCTCATGACGTACCTGCCAGGTGCTGCCCGTAACCGGTTTGTCCGGCTGGCTCTGCTCCAGCAACTGACAGAAGCGGTAAAAATTGATATATGGCAGCCGGTCACCCAGCCGCTCCATCAGCCTGGCAGGCGCGGACTGTGATTCTCTTTCCACCGGATGCATTTTCCTTCTGGCTGAACGATGAGGGTAAGCTGGTTGAACTGGTTCATATCGACATACAACGCAAAAAACCGGTTAAGCATTTCACCAAACAGATGAATATCGCCCTCACCGGTAAAACCATTGCTGTCGAGGATCACTTCGATATCCAGGCCCCGTAGCAGGTAGCCCTGCTCAAAGCGCTGAAGGCGGTGATGCTCCACATGCTGAATAGCCTCCAGACGCCGGGTGTTCAGTTCATCTTCCTGCCAGTTATAGAGCGCAAGCGTCCCGCGCAGCACTTCAGCGGTACTCAGCATATTCAGGAATCCGGAGCCCAGGTGGCTCAGCACCCGCCAGTGGAATCGGTCTTCCGCAGGCGGGTAGACCGGCAGCGTCGGTTTGCAGAGGTTGCGTACTGAAAGCGGTGTACTGACCACCTGCTCACAGCTATCCAGCAGCGTGCTCTGCAATGCCCGGCGTGGTAACTGACCGTTGGTGCCGGTGATTTGTAGCGACACGGCTTCGCGGTCAAGGAGGCGGTCATCTTCCCACTGGTGACCGCCGAGGATAAGCCAGGTGTCATACAGCCCGGTCACACTGCGCTTCACGCGGGTATGGTAGTAACGCGGTGGTGCCTGGCGGCGCATCATCCCGCCTTTATGGCGGAAGGAGCTGAACGGCACATACTCCGCGTCGTTCGTCCGGTTTGAGCCGGTGACCGAATCCACGGAGTAAATCTCGGTGTGTCCGTCCTGCAGCCGTTTGGGGCGCAGCAGGTACTCACTTTCCAGGCCCGTAATGGTGAGCGGGTCCGCCTCCAGGGTGAACAGATTAATCACCGGCACGCAGTGCAGTCGAACCGCGTCATCGGTGACCGGCAGATCAGACGGCCACGGCGTGCTGAATACCACTTCAATGTCGAAGTACTCTGTCCCGGCAGGCGGCGTGATGCCGTCCAGGCCATTAAAGTGGACAAACATAAACTTGTCGCGGAAGGTGAAGTACTCCAGCAACAACTGGTAGCCGCTGAAGGCGGTATCCCCCTTCGGCCACAGCCCGTCTTCCTCCGCAAATCCTCCCGGCGAGAAGTACCCGTCAAGCCGAATACGATCGGTCTGCCCGGGCAGACGCATATACAGGGCAGCCTGTCGTTTCGTGAGCATCAGGTGCAGCTGACTGCTGACGGGTGCATCTGCGCCGAGATAGAGGCTCAGGCGGCTGAGGTCGGCATGCGACCAGTCCGCCTGACTACTGCAGGCCATGCGCATCCGCAACAGCGAACGTCCGTCAGGTTCGGTGGTCATGGTGACCGCTGAGACACTCAGGGGATTGAGCATTACATCCTGGGTCGTACGGTAACGACAGACCGTGTTCTTCGGCCCCACCGGGCGGGAGTACACCTCCAACCCCGCGGGCACGACTTCGGCCATTTTCATGGCATGCAGCGCTGGGGTAAGTGCCACCACCGAAAGCGACGGAATGGTACGCAGGTAATGCGGCCAGAGCATACTGACCAGCCCTTCGGTGAGTTCCGGCAGGTCGTCGTCAATCTTTTCGCGCAGCCGTCCCATCGAGAAAGCAAAGCCTTCAAACAGGCGTTCGACATACGGATCCGGTGTACCAGCTTTATCCAGGTCGAGCATCGCTGCACGATCGGGATGGGTTTGCGCGAACTCTTTTGCGGCTTCACGCAGGTAGCGCATTTCTGCATCAAAATAGCGCAGGGTCTGATCTTTCATATGCGTTCCAGCAGGAGTTAACCCTAGTGTTGTTGCCCGATGATTAAGCGTAGAAATGTGAGGGAGACAGGGAAAAATACGATATCTGCAGCAAGGGCCACAGGTGTGAGCACAATGTTGGTAGCAAGATTCTTCGGATAAAAATCGGTTTCATTGTCGGTCGCGTAAAATTCAACTTTATACTTTCGCCCCAGTGACTCGGTATTGGTGAATGTATAATTGAGACTTTTCCTTGGAAGAACTATGCCCTCAATATTGACATCTTTCCAGTATCCCCCCTTCGAGTTCTGGAAGCCTGAATGCTTAATGACATCTATATCGTATTCTGAAAGCTCACCTTCGCTTTTATTAACCCAGACACGTAACGAATCCTTAAAGCGAAAGACAGCATCCCCTTTTACAGAACGAGCCAACTGAAGCTTGAGCGTATTTTCTTCTTTACCTGCAATCAGTGGGATTTTGTCTGTTAATTTGTTTAAAGACAGTAACTCATCAGCCCCCCTTGTCAGAATATAGACATTTCTTTCACCTAAAAATGCGATACCTTCCGAAGGAATAATCAGAGGTATATTGGTCTTATCCTGAACAACAGAAGCGGAGATATTTTCATACTGAAAAATATCGGTGACACTATCCTGCATTTTCATAACATTCACCCGATGACTACCTGAGACTTTATTTCCTCCCCACAAAATTGCAGTACACCCGGACAGTAATAGCACCATGACAATGCATGCTACAAATTTAGTTATTTTCATGAAAGTTTATATTCCTGAAATCATTAATATCACCGGCATCATTTCCGGCACACATTTCTTTGCATTAACCGCACAGGACTGCCGCGCGGGCAGGATCGATAGCAATTAGCCCAGCAAGCAGGCTGTCCATTTCAGCGTGCAGGCGAGCTTTGTCCGACTCAGCCCGACCCGCTTTAATTCTCAGCAGCTTCAGATGGCGGGCCTGTACCTCAAACAGCAGCTCAGACTCCCAGTTCGTAAGGGTGCAGCTATGGACCAAAGCGCTCCAGCAGACCGGCCAGCAGTTCAAGTCCTTCAGCCAGTCCCTGTTCACCTTCGCGGTGCAGCTTCGCCCGGCAGTAGTACGTCGCGACGCGAATGTCTTTCGCGGTCGTGGTCAGCAGCTTCTCTGCCAGCCGGCAGATGAGTTCTGTATCCGCACCGGAAAGTTTGTTGACCTCCTCGCGCATCTGCTGAAAGTCATCGTCATAGCCCGGGTCTTCGCCAGCGGCCGATTGCCCGGACAGCGGCTGCAGCCAGCTGTCCCACTGCGCCACTCGCTCACGGGTTGCTACAAGTAATGGTTCCTGTTCTGTCTGGCAGGCGCTCAGTAATGTATTCAGCATGCTCATCAGTAGACCTCTTCTACTTCGCTGGCCTCGCTGGCGACCAGGCCTGATTCGGCCACGCCAGTCGTGCTGAAAATCGTCTCCGGCAGACGGAAGTTGCGCAGTTTCAGCAGCGCCAGTGGCCCCTCGCCCGCCTCTGTACGCAGGGTGTAATTGAGCGTGCGCCCGTCCTGTGCTTTCCAGCTCAGGCTGTAACTGCTACCAACGCCCGGATAAGCACTGACCACAGCTTTATCGAGCAGACGTATCCAGCCCCAGGCGCCAGGGATATCGGCGTACTGACGGGTTCCTGCCTGCGTGCTTACCCAGCTCAGGTTCGCCCCCGGAGCCTCGGTATCTGCAGGCCAGGCGAAGCGCTTCCACGCCGGCAACTGGTTTACATAGATCAGCTTCTGGCTGTCGATAATCATGTCAGTCTGCATTACCCCATCGGCAGTGCCCGGACGCAACTCGAAGTTCATGCCGGCACTGCCTTCGGTGAAAGCGACATCCGAGATATGGCTCAGGGTGTTGATGGCATTGAGGAACGCCGGATTAAAGGCCAGCCCCTGCGAGTTGATGCTGTCCGGCACCCAGTGGTTGCCCTCTTTGTGCAGCACGCCTCTGAGGCGGGTTTGCAGGAACTGCGCAATACGCCCGGAATCTGCATTGAGGTATTTAGCCAGCAGCGGCAGGGATACATCACTGCTGGAATTGTTAAACGGATAGCGTCCACCGAAGGCACTGTTCCACTCAGCAACCACGGCCTGCTGCCACTGGGCATTGAGGCTTTCGGCCGCCGGGGTCAGTACCTGCTGCCAGGCCTGCTCCATCGGCTGAACAAACACGGTACGGCCGAAGCCGCTCCACTCCAGGCCGAGACCGGCGGCAATCAGGCTGCCGTAGTCACGGGTTTCGGTGAGGTCGACCGACTTACCCTGAAATACGGTCTGCGCCAGCGTCTGTGTCATCGCCTGCGGGTCGGCGGCATTGGTCACCTGCTGCAGGCGCAGGCGCACCTGCGTCACGCGGGTCAGGAACGACTGCAGACTCAACTCCTGTGCACCTGTCCGGTTTTTGTCCATCAGCGCCAGTACCGGACCAAAGGTTGCATCCAGCGGGCCGTGAACACCAGCGCTCTGATCAATGGCATCCTGGTTATCACCGCCGAGCAGATTCTTCGCCGATTTCACCAGCGAATCCGAAATGGCTTCGCCTGTCTGCCCGGTGCGTCCCTGCACATTCAGGGTGTTCATCAGCGCCACCAGTGGTGACTGACGCACGTCGGCCATCAGGGTCAACTGGTCAATGGAATCCGACAGCGTGGTCGCCTGGTTCCAGCGCAGGCTGTTGAGGAACTCAAGCCATGCCCCGCTGAAGTCGGCAAAGTAACGTTCCGTCAGGCGATGTTTCAGAGCTTCCGGTGAGGTCTCGTCCTGTTTATTCATCTGACGCTTGCTGTCAGTCAGCACCCAGTCTAGTCCGTCCCGGCGTGCCTTCACCACCTTCTCGATAGCGGGCTGCACGGCCTGCTCCCAGGCCTGACGCGTAAACATCCCGGGCACGACTTCCGTGGTGCTGAACAGACGGGATGCATCGGTATCGCCGGTCATGTCTTCCAGGCGCATATCGACATAGAGGTGCGACACCTGAGTGAGCATCTTCTGGTACAGGGTCGATTCGCTGTTGCGTACGCCCATCAGACGAACCAGCAGGGAACGCGCCTGGCTGACCAGATTTTCATCAGCACGCAGTTTCCATTCAGGGTGCGCAACCAGCTGCACGCCATAAAACGACAGCAGAGAAGGCGCCATCCCCAGCCAGACGCCGTTTTTTACACCGTCACGCATCGGCCAGTCATTCAGCAATGCAGAGCCGAACCAGGCCGCGTCCATATGTTCCGGACGCGCCAGCATCAGGTAGAGTTTGAGCTGGTCATAAGTGTTTTTTGCCATCTGCTCACGCAGCGGGCTGCCCGCTGGCAATACATTAAAGGCATTAAGTTGTCTCTGCAGATGGTCAGCGGCGGCATCCCGCAGCAGCGGCAATGCGCTGTCCTGGTAACGTGGCCAGAGTGCGTCCAGCAACGCATTGTTCTGGCTTAGTCCGGCCTGCTCGTACCACGGCACGCCAAACTCAGAGCGGTACTGCAGACGGGACAGCGTTTTTTGCAGTTCAGACAGCGCGTGCAGGCGCTGCTCCAGGGGCTGATTCTGTCGGGCGGCAAGTGCCGCCTGGACATTAGCGCTGTCAATCTGGCTGCGGTTGGTGACATACGCGATGCCCATCCACGCAGCCCAGCCGACCATCGTAAGAGCAACAACAGACGCCATCACCCTGCGCCACGGAATGCCGGGCTTGTACGGACGTAGTCCGGCAGGGAGTGTCCGGACAGACTCCGGCAGGGCATCCCAGCGCTTATCCATGCCCCAGTGGTGCGGCACGGCACGTTCGGCACCGGCTGAAGGCTGACTGAACACCACGCCGGCCAGTAGAAGCGGACGGTACGGATTGAGTATCACCGACAGCGGTGCGGTCACGCTTTCCGGCTCACGAATGAGCTGGTCGGCAAGCGTCAGCAGGAAGTTATGTTTCACTTCACCGCAGGTCTGCTGCAGCCCCTGTGAAGTCAAATCTGGCGTCAGGGCGGACAGTTGCTCTGCCAGCCCTTCGGTACTGCAACCGGCAGGTAACAAACAGCCGGTTGCCTGCGTAATGCGCCCTTCCGGTTTACCGGCGCGTGGGTGCAGGGACCAGACATACAGCGGGAGCTGCCAGCCAAGCGCTTCCATACGTATGCTGATGGCGTGAGACAGGAAATCCATGGTGCTGTCTGAAGGTACCGGCAGCGGCTGCTCCAGCCCTGGCGCTGAGAGCTGGTCAAACGCTGAAGTGACCCATACCATGCCATCCACCGGACGGCGGCGCAGTTTGCGCAGCGCGGTAAGCCAGGCACTGTCGGCTGGCGTACTGAGGTCACCGCCCCACAGTAACAGCGTGCCGCGATCTTCCTGCCAGAGCTGAGTCGTGAGCCCTGGGGTCAGTTGCTCCACCTCAGATACAGTGCCAGTGACCAGCAGGATGCGTGTTTTACGGCCCCAGCGACGACCATAGAGGTTACGCATGGCTGCACGGATGGTATCAACGGTGACATTGCGTGGCGGTGTCTGCTTAACGCGACCTTCATCAGCAGGCAGGAGACTTTTACGCTTCGCCTGAAAACGCGACCACTGTTGTTTAATCGCCAGGCTAATAGTTTTGCCATGGCGGACAAGTAGCAGAAGAATTATCACCGCCACAGATACCAGCAGTTTAAGGCTATTACTGGTAAGTCCGAACGCATCGCCCTTTTTCCAGATAGCTAATCCGATCGCGGCAGCAATCAGTGCAGTAATACTGATGCGTCCCCAGTTACCACGCCACACTGAGTTATCCTTCACCATTCATCAGACTCCCTGTAGTTACGGTATTCACAAATCGCTGCTCTTTGTCACCCGAAAGCATCAGGCAATCTTCTTTTGTGAGCGCGGTTATGTCACTAACGACGGCGGCGATAATCCACGGTGAGAAAGGACCGCTAAGTCCGGCATATTTCTCCAGCCAATGGCACTGCTGGGGTTTCCAGCTGCCTTCATATTGTTTTGCACTGGCCAAAATAGTGGATAAATCCTCCCCCCACTCCATGCTGTCGCCCACAATTGCGCGCGCAGCGATCGCTTGTGATTGGGTCGAGAAAAAGATATCGAGCTCTTCACTCAGCATTTGGGTTGATTCAAGCGACATAGGCCGAAGCAGGCGAGCGTGATGGTTTAGCTGATACTTCGTTGCTACATCATCAGAAGTCAGCATTAAAGCCGAGAGGGAATCACTATATTCATTCCCTCCCTGAGTCTGGTGAACCAACAAAAGCTCAACATCCAGAATCGGGGCTTTAAGGCGTTCGCCCACCCAATCGAAGGCCCGGCCTTTAAGAATCGTCAGTAACGGTACGGGATAGGCCATTCCAACTAACTGGAGCCAGCATGCTGAAAATTCTCTCTGCAATGTCTCATCAGGATCGTGTGAATCAGTCAGTAAGGTTGCGTGGAAAGGGAGGTCTGATAAGCGCTGTAATTCTGATATGTTCAGTCCCCCAATCAATGCTGAAAAAGCATCTTCGCCAGCAGGTAACGTTATTCCCCGAGAAAGAGAGCTACTCTGCTCGAGATCTTTGGGGGATTGCAGAAATGTTGATGGTGTCAATTCATCAGGCAGGATTACCCGGCTATACAGAACCGCCAGATAACGACCGGCCCATGAAGTCCATTGCTGCTGTGCATAGTCTGCCTCATCGGATTCAAACTGATGAAGATCCATTGCGTGGTTATACATCCAGCCGCGAATACAAATCGTTACGAACCAGATAAAAAGAGGGCCTCCGGCAACAATCCAGAGGTTAAATTTTTGCAATTCACCCAGAAACTGATTGGCGTGAAGTACAAAGAGCAACACTCCGGCAATAACAGCAACAAGGCCTGCAATCAGCCAGATGACCAGTGAAGGCTCATCAGGTTCTGCAGCAATTGTGGCTTTCTGACGCTCCCAGCTCATAACTTATCCTACTGAACAATCCGACGCACTGGAGATAACATGGCAGCCACATTCACATTCGCAGCCATCCACAACAACAGGCTTCCCATCAGAGATCCATTCTGGTGATCCTTTTATAATGGCATTGACACCATGCCCTTCAACAGGGCAATTAATCTCATCGCCAACAAGAGCTACTTTCTTTCCGTTCACAATCATGGTCGAAGATGCAGATATAACCTCACCGCCGTGAGTAGTTTTATCCCCAAGCAATACAAATCCTTTGGACATAGCACACCTAACAAATTAGTTTACACGTTTTAATTGAGGCGACGGAACTGAATCCATCCGTTTTTAATTTGAGGAACAATATCATCATCGAGAAATGCAGAACAAATACCGAGTTCACCGACTGCGAAAATCGTTGTAGGGTAACCTATTTCTATTCCCTTTCGCCCTTCAGGGTCAGGCTCAGAATAATAGGGAAGGCCATTCTCTCTATAAGCGTTAACATCCAAGTATTGATTGCAGTTTACGTTAAATCCATTATCATCAATTAATGACAACGGGACCAACTCATCCTTTTCAAACTTTAACTTTTTCCCAGAAATTCTCTCACCAACAAATATATTTTCTGTGGTATCCTCTGTGACTATTCGAATAGTGCTTGAAGAAATAACCATATTCCCCTCAGCAAATCTAGCGCCAGCCCATCCAACCGTATTCAAATCAGACTCAACACTTTTCTGATAAAAATACACAGTCGGAACACCACCTTTAACTTCAACATATATTTCATTATCATCAGTAAACTTAGGAACAGGACTTAAGATATATTTACCCATATTTTTCCTGGGTTTGTTAGCTAAAACGCCATACTCTTTCATAGCACCATGTTCTTTATAAACCCAATATCCATAATACAGTCCATCTTTTACCTTAATAGTATTGCAGAATGCAAAAAAAGGAACAACGACAATAAAAAACAATATTTTTTTCATTGTACAATCTCCACATGGAATGCTGGCTCACCGCGATTTTCAAACGGGCTGATATATTTCATTTTACTTGGGTTATCTTTTGCATATTTTGTAATAGCCTTATCAAAAGCCCGCTGCAAAGCGGCAGGCAATAACTTTTTACTTATATCAAATACATTTCTCTGAGCATACGATTCAAGAGAAACGCAGTGTTTTGAAACAAGACGCCCATCTTTTTGTAAAGAATTGACTTTATCAACCATGGCTTTTTTAACCTGATTCTCCTTACTTTTATCTATGCCACCCACAGCGATAGCTGCTTGTACAACCTCCCGTCCCGCAGCAGCATAATAATCAAGCTGGGATTGTATCCCCTTGTTTTTCATGTTCATATACATTGCATCGACTTGTTTTTCCGCGGTGCGCAACGTACTGGTGATCATAATCTTATGGACACCTGCGGATTTCATTATCCCTTTCATAATATCAAGAGAATGATTAGTTACCAGATTTTTCAAGCTGAGAGGAATATCTTTAGAAAAATCCACCACCGGCTCAAAATTTTTATCAACAGAAACATTTTTAGCTTTCCCCTCGGAAGTAGTCTGATGCTTCTCTGGTTCATTTTTACTTCTACCAGCAACAGACTGATCCGTCGTCGTAGTTTTAATATGAATTACATTGCTTTCCTTTTCCGAGTCTGCGGACTTGCTTCCTTTTGGCAAAACAATATGGCTTCTCGAATACTCTATGGCTGCTTTAACATTAGCATTTTCAACCCCAACGCTTTTGAGAATCTCTTTCTTGGTCTGCTCAGAAACATAGCGGCTAACATATCCATGGTTTTTATTACTATCAGGTATTTTTAATTTCGCACCAATGCGCAACATATTTACGTTATGGATCTTATTAATCCTTGCCAATTTCTCTACTGATACACTATATTTCTTCGCTATTGCTGATAAGGTGTCACCTTTCTTAACGATATAAGTTAGAGTCTTATGCTTTTCATTGGTATTTTTTTCAACAGTTGCTTTAGCTAATTCTTTGTAATTATCAGCAAGAATAGTAAACACAACTTCTGAACCTGCGATAGCATTGACTGATTCAGTCATCCCGTTTTCATCAGTCACACCTTTGATAAGAACTAGAGTTTTCTCATAATCTGACACTAAATTTGGGCATGTTGAACTTGGAAATGGAGAGATTGCAGCAATATAATTTTTGTTTTTGAATGCTGTATTATTTCCCGTAGACAGTTTAAATTTAGTATTAACTTCAGTATTTTTTAGTAACCCTTCCACAACTGATAAATGCTTAGTTATATAAAGCGCCCACTTCTCGCCATCTGCGCTTTTCTCACGCGTACCATCGAGATATTTTCCTAAACTATAGGCACCATCATGATGCAACAAATAAAGCCATTCCCAGTATTCACTTTGATCTGATGTGTAACTCTCCATCACCTTCGATTTGTTAAGTAAAAAGGAATAAATAACCGCATAGCATCCTTTTTCAGCGTCAAAAACTTCCGCATTACGAAGATCTAGCTGAAAACCAAGAATGTCTTCAGATTGTGTCAATGCATCTTTGATAAAACCAACCGTTCCTTGTGCTAAACCAGCAGCACTAGTAGTCCCCGCTGCCGCATCGGGGTTAAATCCAGACTCAACCTTAGTGGTTAATAATATATAAGATATCTCTTTATAACTTAATCCATAGCGGACAGCTATGGTAATTATCATATCTATAATAGCATCCTGGACATCTTTATCAGCATCTCCTATTGTACGACTGTTACCTCTTAGCTTTCGGGATGTATCTATATCCGGATAGAGTGAGATTAAAGAAAATGGTTTAATCTGGTCATCAAAATATGTCTTTCCCTTTTTGGCATTCAAATACTCATATAAATCAGACATACCATTCCTCAGCGATTGCTAATAAAGTCTATGCGTGTATTGTCGTAGGGGTTTTTCATTTCTCGAGATCTAAGCTCAGAAAGTTTGTTGCCTGTGATAAAGTTCCCTGAAAGATCAATAAATGGGGCGTCAATATAGGACAACAATGAACCCTTTACGCTCTCCTCTTCATCCAGCCCGAGATGGTATCCGATCACAATATTTTCATTGTCATAGCATTTCATTGTGGAGGGTGTCCAATCACCAGGTTTAACTACATTATTGAAGGAATAACCCTGTTTTTCCAGGAGAGCTTTTTGGCTGTTCGGGATGTATGGCAAAGAAAACTCTTTATTATTCGTGCCGTTCTTTATTCCCAAGTGGTAATTTTTGCATATATTCTCCGTTGGGCTTTTTTCATTCACTTGGCATTCAGCACTGACCTTTACCAAAGCTGAGCCACATTGCATTTGTGCTGATTTAGCATTCCATGTGCCACTTGCAAAAGAAAAAAATGGAGTAAGCAACATGCATAACAAAAATTTAAACTTAAAAGTAATATCACGCACTTTTATTTCCCTCACAATCACTGCATTGGCAACCATCGTCCTGGAATGACATATCTGAAAATGATGAACAATGTACTCTTTCCACAATATTTTCACTATCGTACCAATAATCACTTTGAATCATTTCAACTTCAAAAGGCTCATTCGGGTTTGATGAGTAAACTGGAACTGTTTCACCGTTCTCGTCTGTTCTACCAAATAATTTCTGCCCATTACTCGATGTCAACATGTATGCCGCAGCGGCAACTGGAACTCCTGCATCAGACGATGCCGTAAATTTCCCACTATATCCAGATGGAAACTGGGGCATAACACTACTCATGCTTACACTACCCATTTTCTGCGCATTGGCACATTTCCACAGGATATTACCTTCACAGCCCAGAATAATATTCTTACCCTGCAACTGGATGAACGACCCATCCAAATTTTTAAGCACAACATCTTTCGCCGCCGTGATCTCAACCCGCCCTTCTGTACTGGTTACGGTCACATCCTTTTTGGCTATCGCATCAAGCGCATCATCCTGAGCCTGAATTTCTACTTTTCCCTTAGCAGCAAAAAGTTTCATTCCGGCCTTTCGGGCCAGCATACTCACGGCTTCACCTGCTGCTACGGTAAATCGTTTAAGTGCGCTAATGTCTGTATTCTGTTGCGACATGATCCCAACGCTGGCACTACCTGACGCCATGCGAACCGCCTGTGGGCTGGTGATGCTCACGCCTTCAGGTGCATTCAACACCATTCCTGGCTGCACCAGATCTTTGAGGGCATCAGTCAACTTCACCTGACTCTGAATATCAGCGGGTAGCGCCTGCGCGGTTTCAGCTGCGTCTGACATGCTGCGGGCAATACTCAGTGCATTCTCAAGCTGGGCTATCGCCTCCTGCATGGAAAGCATCTTGTCCCCGGCAAACGGTTGTTTATCTGCAGTGATAAACACACCAGCACCACCGCGAATGGAAACATGCCGGTCGGTGCGCAGTTCTGCCCCTTCACCACGAAGCTCCCTGGAAGCGTCTACATTGTGACCTAAATTGAGCTGCGTCTTGCCCCCGAACTCTGTACTGAGCTTGATGTGCTCTTCGCCGCGCTTGTCCTCCATCCGCAGCTTGTTCAGGCCAGCGGTACGGATGACATTGCGCGTGCTGTTGGCTTCAGTGACGTGATCGACGTGACGGGAGTCATGCAGGGCGTGAGCTATATACGGGCGATCCGGATCGCCTTCGTGGAATGCAATAGCAACTTCCGTGCCCTGTATCAGCGGGAAGTGGAAGCCGTATTTGTCTCCGCCGTAAGGTTTGGCAAAACGCACCGGCATACTTTCCATGCCCTGACGCTTGTCATCGCGGTCAGCATCAAATTTCACCCGATACATGCCCGAGGCATCCTGCCAGGCGTAGATATCGTTATCTTTGGCGCTGGTCACTCGTGCCGTCAGGGTGCCGCTGACCACCGGGCGCTTTTTAGCCGCAGGGCGCCAGCAACGGTTTTCGTAGTAGGGTATCGCTACCCATGCCACTTTTAGGGCATTCTTACGGCTGGCGTAGTAGCCAGTGCGGATAATAACAACACCGTTCTCCGTTTCACGGGGCAGTGTTGGCGGGATAGCCATTTCGGTAATAGTCAGTACCTGCGCCGGTCCAAGGGTGTGGTCGGTGCTGCTGCCGGTCACCGTGGTCTGGGTGGACAGGAAGCGTTCATGCTCCAGACGCGCCCAGAAGTTACCGGTTTCTGCCGGCGGTGTAATTTTGTCGCCACGTTCAAGGTGACGCGGGCGATAATGGTACACATCACCGTAGGTGTTCCCCTCGCCGTCGCCGCGGGTCATGTCAGCCGGTACGGACATCAGGACGCTCTGGGCTTCGCGGTGGTTGTAGTCACTGGCGGTGACCGAACGCTCCACCACGTTATGCCAGACTTGTACGCCCCACACCGAGTCGGCCGCATTGTCATTCTCCCCTGACGGGCTGTTCAGCGGCAGTTTCTTACCAAACGTCCAGGCACTCTGCTTGTCCGCGAAGTGCACCACTTCGGTCTGAGTGTCAGGCTGCAGGGTGAAGAAGTAAAAAATCCCCACCTCTGCCAGCAGGCGTTCAATAAACTCAAGGTCACTTTCCTGGTACTGGTTTATCTGTTCCCGTTTTGGGTAGGTTTGTTTAAGCTTGAATTCATATTCCCACCCTTTCAAACCATGCTCGCCAAGAATTTGCGCTACCACTTCCGGCACTGATTTGTTGACGAAGAAACGGTGAGTACGAAACTGCTTATCCAGTAAGGATATAAAGGGTTCCAGAATAATTTCATACGTAACCTGATCGCGTGAACCGATCAGGCGTCGGAAATTTGTCACCACGCCATGAACAATTTTACCGACAGTAGAATTAAATAGTTCTCCCACCCCTATGCTCAGCGTAGCGGTTTTACTTAACATCATTTCAGCCGTAAGCTCCGGATGTGAACTGGTAAAACGAATGGTGTAATGATATAGAGCACTCATTTGTTCTAAACCATCAAAACGTTCCACATCCAATGGATAAGGGCAGGAAGGAATATCTAGTTTATAGCGATTAAGGACCCCCCCTGTCATTTTAAATATATTTTCCATTTCTATAACTCCTGTCCCAGGTCAGAATGATATTAAATAAAAACAAACCCAACAGATATGATGAATATCATCTATAACGATCCCACTCATCATAAATATATTTCAGGGCAAATTTATAAAGGCCATAACCTATGAGAAAGGCGACTATACCTGCCCCTCCTAGAATAAAGCGGTAAGGATTGTCAGAAAAGAAGAAACAGTAGAAAGAGTAAACCATACTGATAGTTCCTAGCGTCATCCCAATGCTGGCTACGATCCGTGAAACAATGATAAGTATAAAATCTTTTATATTCATAAACCTCCAAAGAAGTATTTGCAGACATTATTAAACTCCTCAGGATTTATCCTTGCAATTTCACAAGCTGTCTCATAAGGCCTAACAATATCCTCAACAAGATAATAAAAAAGATCAAAGTCACCCATACTGTTTAATTTCTCATACATTATGGGGTTTCTTTCACGCAAGTACCGTGATGTGTAAATAGATCTTGATGCTTCAGCACCAATTCCCAAAACACCACCAGCAGCAGAACCAGAAAAAAAAGCACCAACCCCCTGAGATATAATCACCCTTCCGAGGTTAACACCCGTAAGCTGGGAGAACATTACTTTACCTATAACACTTCCAGATATATTTTTTGAAAAATGTGCGACTTTACCCATATCTACATAAGAAACAAAATCATCTATAAATGGCTTAATAATTTTATAAATAGTTTCATCGTTAAAGGTTACTTTTTTAACCAGTGCAGCTAACCGAAATTTATCATCCTGATTCTCTCTGCGGTATTCAGTGTCTATAAAATCATAGCCAAGATAGGCAAGGCTGACGGGTAAGGAAATAACGCCTTTTGCCACGGCACCGATAAACCCGGACCCATCGATATGAATAGCCTCAAGCATATCTCTGGCAATATCTTTTGCACTGTCCATAATTGTTACCCTTTAGATAAGCCTGTTAATAAAACTCCAGCCCTATGCCCTCTTCCTCGCTCCACCCCAGAGTCAGGAAGTGTGGTTTCTGCTTCGCCGCCATATGCGTCAGCAGTTGCTGACTCAGCACCGGCAGAATCTGCTGATTGAGCAGGCAGGCGGCGGTCAGCGCGTCATGCAGGCCGTTTCATCATCCGGTTCGTCCACTTTGACCATCTGGAAGCGGCGCTCCAGTGCGGCATCTCGTTCAAAATATTGCTTATATTCGCTCCAGGTGGTGGCCGCGATGGTGCGCAGTTCGCCACGCGCCAGAGCCGGTTTCAGCAGATTGGCCGCATCCGCCCCGCCGGCCTGGTTGCCGGCACCGATAATGGTGTGGGCTTCGTCGATAAACAGCGGAACCGGTACCAGTGACTTCTGTACGGCATCGATGACGTTTTTCAGGCGCTGCTCGAACTCCCCCTTTACACCAGTCCCCGCCTGAAGCAGGCCCAGGTCGAGAGTACGTAGAACTACAGGCTTGAGGGATTCCGGTACGTTGCCTTCGGCAATACGCAGCGCCAGCCCTTCCACCAGGGCGGTCTTCCCCACGCCCGGCTCACCGACCAGGATCGGGTTGTTCTTGCGGCGGCGCGAGAGAATGTCCACCATCTGGCGGATTTCCGTATCGCGCCCAAAGACCGGATCAATCTTGCCCTCTTTCGCTTTGGCGGTGACATCAATGGTAAATTTATCCAGTGCGTTCTGCAGGGCCGGAGTCAGCTCGCCTTCTTTTATCCCCGCGCCGACCTGACTGCCGACAAATTCCACTTCACCACCGTGATTTTGTGCCAGTTCGGCTTCCTGCTGCACTTCCGGGCGCTCATCTGACTGTGCATCCAGCAACGGGCGAAGACGCTCAAGTTGGCCCTGCCCGAGGGTCAGCAGCGGCCACAGTCCATCGCAGTGTGCCAGTTTAGGTTTATCGACCAGCGCCATCAGCAGGTGAATGCTGCGGATGTGCTCTTCACCCGCCAGCGAGGCATGCAGCCAGGCGTCCTGCATCAGGGTCTGAATACTGTCTGAGAGCTGCGGACGGCTGCGCACCGAACGGGGCAGCGTGTCGAGAAATGCCAGCAAATCCTGCCAGATGGCGTCCATATCCCATTCGTAGCGCCGTGCCAGCACCGTCAGGTCCCCCTCTCCCAGCTCCAGCAGCTTCAGCAGCCAGTGCTCAGGCAGGATTTCCGCGTGAGCGCGGGTCTGGCAGAGCGAAGCTGCCACTTCCATCGCACGGGCACAGTAAGGGTTCAGACGTCGCAACAGGCTGGCTGGATTTTCCATGAATCTCTCTCTTTGTCAGTTCCTGGACACGCTACCGCCCCTCGCTGTTCACCAAAGCGCATAAGGTCAGGCAGACAGATTGTATTTTTCTTTGCTGAGTGCCCGCATATCAGGCTCTCAGCAAAAAACTGTGGACAGGAAACCCCGCCCGCATCAGGCGATTGCCCTAAATAATTCGTGTTGCAGGCAGGCGGCAAGTTCGTGAATCCCCGGGAGCATAGATAACTATGCAACCGGGGTGAGCGGATGTAGCCAACGCACCTGCGGCGCGAAGTATGACGGGCAATTACGCGGTGGCGCGTTCGTTCCAGCTATCGGAATGAATGATGTTGCCGTCTTTGTAGGCCCAGGTGATTTTTTCGTAACGCAGTTCTACGCGCTCAAGATGGTTGTGCTTCTCTTTAGAAGGATCCTTGATGTCGTACATTTCAGGGCTCACTTTCACCACCTTCACGTTTTCGAGTTTGGTGTTGAAGTACTCCACTTCCTGGCCCGCGTCGTTGATCTTGTACCACTTGAATTCCGCAGACTTGAGGGTCTGACCGGTGGTCACCGCCTTGTACAGATACGGGCTGGACGAGTCGATTTCCTTGGTGAACAGGAACGGCGTGTGGATACGGGTGCCGGTCAGTTTGCCGGTGTTGTTATCGGTCGGGATGTACAGGTTATGCTCCTGAGCGACAACTTCGATGCTGCCCTCGCGATCCTGAACGTCCACAGATCCTTTAATGTCCGCACCGCCGTCGTCTTTCAGCCAAAGATAAACAGGAATTGCCATGGAATTACTCTCCATTGTGTTGTGATGCGCCATCATCCTGCGATGACGCCGGGTATTTGCCGGGTATCTGACAGGCATTGGCCTGCGGTACCAGACTGATTTCGACACGGCGGTTGAGCGTACGCCCTTCCGGAGTGTCGTTGGTTGCGACAGGACGGCTTTCGCCATAGCCCTGCACTGCAAAACAGCTTTCCGGCACGTCGCCGGTGTCGCGCATCCAGTCGCGCACGGACTCCGCACGTTTCAGGGAGAGCACCTGGTTAGACTGGTCATCCCCCGTGCTGTCGGTATGGCCCGCCACCACAATCAGCCAGCCGGGCTTCGCCTTAATCCCCACCAGAGAGTTCACCAGCAGCTTTGTCGAGCCAGGTTTCAGCGCCCATTTTCCGGTGTCGAACAGCGACATGCTGTCGAGACGAAGGGTTTTCGGACCCTGAATGATTTTCTTAATGACCGGAGGCGGCGGTGGCGGAGGTGCCCAGTCACTGACTGCGGCCTCAACGGGCGGAATCAGTCGCAGTCCCTGATACAGACCCAGGCGATAACGCAGTGGCTCCCCGCGACGTTGCCAGTCGTCCAGCAATGCGCCATCGGCCCGCAGGCGCTGCTGCGCACGAAGTTTCGGGGCAACAGGCTGCCCCTTCAGCTGGTGATATAACGCAAGGTGATCGCTAACATTACGAATGAGGCGCTGGTTGTTCATCCAGGACGCCAGCATAGCCAGCGCGAGAAAAATCCCGCCCAGTAATCCGGCATAACGCCAGAACACCATCCTGCGGCTCACGCCACGTCGGCGCGGCAACGCCGGCAGCAGCAGTTCAGGCAGCGGCAGTGGCTCTGTGCTCACAACGGCATCCGGTGGCAGCGCCGTCATCGAAGTGATGTGCTGTTGCCAGAGATTGCCTGCGATACCACTCACCGGCACCATGCACATACCCTGCACGCAGGGCGTCATCACCGGTAACTCCCCTCGCCGTACCGACAGCAGGTCATTCACCGCGCTGTTTTGCCAGGCAAGCAGACTGTCCAGCCACAGGCCATGGCTCAGACGCGAAAGACGCCCGTCCGTTCCGATTTCCTGGGTCCAATCCGTCAGTGACACATTGCCCTGACCGGACTGATACACCTGAATACCGCTTCGCGGGCTTACCGTGGTAAACCAGACGGGCTCAGCCTCCGCACAGACCACAGGAGGAGATACCCAGGTCACGGTCCACAGCGGGGGGATAGTGCCAAATGCCGCACGGCACCGGACAACAGCACGCTGCCAGCCCCTCAGGGACTGGGTAAAATCATCCCCGAAGGTATGCTGCTCAGGTACCACCGCCAGCATGACGGAGATTTGCGACACCAGAGCCGGACGCACCAGGCTCAGATGCTGTGCCAGGAGTGGCAGCTGTTCCGCATCCTTTACCCACAGATACCAGCCCTGCCGGGTTTCCCGGTGACAGGAGCCGGACACAAACAGCGGGCTGTTGTCGCCGCAGACGAGGATCACCGCCCCCTGAAAATCTTCCGGCGGCAGGTTTTCATCCACTATTTCCCGGATAGCGGTCGCACGTGCCTGCGAAGCCCGGCGCTGACGCCAGAACATCACCCCGGAGACCAGAACGACCAGCAGGCTGAGTGCCACACGGCTGCCCGTGGACAGTGGCCAGAATCCCAGAATGAGCCACAGCGCCAGTACGGCACCCAGGACAGTTAACAGACTTCGGTACGCATCCCGCATCGCTTACCCCGGCCTGACGGTCTGGCTTACCAGCCCGGTAAGCGAAGACGAGAGGAAGAACCAGAGCGCGGCCAGGGCGACAACGGCCACAACCCAGGTCAGCCAGTACCCGCGACGACCGCTGCGCAGGCGTGATGCCCGGGCCACAATCGGGGCGTCCTGTGCCAGCGTGAAGGCCGGCACCCGTTCTGCAAGCGCGCGAACAGTATCTTCCCGACGCTCATCATCCTGGGCGCGATACTGACCCACAAACCCCAGCTGCAGGGTCCGGTACATACAGGTCAGGACGGCGGCGTCAGGGGTAGTATCTTTCAGCAGATCTCGGATCCTTTCCCACAGCTCCTCACCGGCATTGAGGGTACCAAAGAAGTGTGCCTGTAGCGGGTCACGGTGCCAGGTCAGATAGCCATCATCGGTTGTACCCCGGTTCATCACGCTCTCATCAAGCAGTGCACACAGGGCATACACCATATGGTCACGGCTGATGTCGCTGTAACCGGCTTCTGTGAGCGCAGCCTTCGCCTCCTGCACCAGACGGCAGGCCCGACGATAGAGCCCTTCCCCGTCACGGACCTCCTGTCCGCCCCGCAGCTGGCTGGCCATCAGCCAGCCCGGGTAGAAAATACGCTCAATTTGACTCATTTCTGATGTATTCATGTGCGCAGCACCGCAAAGAGTTCAAGTTTCACATCCCCCAGTGAGCGCGGGGTATAGAAGGTGCAACTTCCCGCTTCCAGCATCGCCCGCGCCGCCTCACTACTCAGATCCAGCGAGAAATACTGGTTCTCAAGACGTAACGGGATAGCGGCCGGCACATGGGTCAGCGGCTTGATAACCATCCCGCTCAGGGCCACATTCACCACATCCGAAACATCATCAAAGCTGCCCGCTTTACACAGCTGCGGGAATTTCGTCTGAAGTTCATAATTCGGCATGGAGGAGCGTACGGAAAGGTAGAAGTCCGCCCCTTCGCGCAGGCGCGCATCGTGCAGGGCACCTTTCCAGATCTGGTCCTGGTGCTCCAGGTGGATACTCACCACCCGTGACGGCAGGCTCGCTTCCAGCAGCTTATCGAGCAGTGCCAGCAGCGGCGGAAATACCCGTTCCGGTGCATCGTGCTGGTAAGCAGGAAGATCGCCGGCGTCGTGTTCCAGAGAGAAGGTGAGCAGGCTGCCGGCCAGACGGGACAATTCGCGGTACAACAGTTCCGGATGACGATCCGGTGTCTGCAGCAGTTCCGTCAGCACCGGCTCGGCGCTGTTCAGGGCATTAAGCAGCCAGAACAGGGAGACATCCGCGACCGCAAAGTCTGCCATCCGCTCATTGCTCTCACGACGCATGGCCATCAGGCGACGGCGGCGGGCCTGCAGACGGACCAGCAGGTCACCCAGTTCGGTGGCAAGCCACGGACTGGCAGCAACAGACAGCATTGGCGGGATAAAGGACGGGTCCCGGCTCCACTGCCCCTGCGCATTACGCACCAGACGAGCGACCGGACAGGTCAGGTATGCCGTGTTTTCCTGGCTGGACAGACGCAGGGTCAGCGCATGACGCAAGATCGCGAGTTCCCCGCTTTCATGGCCGGCCAGTTCCTGCACCACCACACGCTCAGCTTTCCAGCGACGCGGGCGCTCGCTGTCTTGTCCGTTATCAAGGTTGCCACCACTGGCGCTCAGCAGCGGCAATGCGGCAACCACCTCAACAGCCTCAGAGCCGTTTGCGGCATACAAATCACAGACCGGCGGAATATTATCCGCCAGATCCGTATCAACCATCGTGCCATCCTGGAAACGTACGACCAGACGGATGGCATTCAGGCGCGCGAGCGCCAGTGCAGCATCATCAAATTCTGCCGCAACCACGCCCCAGGGATGAGAAAACCCCATCCGGGCGACCATGTCGGCAACGTATTCACTCCAGCGGGCCTGCTGCTGGAATTGTTGCGGGGCCAGAGCGGCCCCATCCTCCCAAAGTGGGCGGTAAATTTTCATCCCTGATTTCCCCTCGCCTTACGATTTGGCTTTCGGCATCTGGGAAACCAGTGACAGGTTGACGTCCATGCCTTCCACCTGGAAGTGCGGGATAGCGTACAGCTTCACGCGGAAGAAGCCCGGATTGTCTTCGATGTCTTCCACCACCACTTTTGCGTCGCGCAGTGGGTGTGAGGCCTGCAGCTCGTCGCCCGGATCGGTCATTTCGGTCACCAGACTGCGCACCCAGGTGTTGAGTTCCAGCTCCAGCAGGCGGCGGTCCTTGGTGGAACCGATGTTCTCGCGCTGAATCAGCTTCAGATAGTGGGCGATGCGCGACAGCAGGAAGATATACGGCAGACGGGCGTTAATGCGGCTGTTGGCCGTCGCATCGGCGGTGTCGTACAGCGCCGGTTTCTGGGTGGAGTTCGCCGAGAAGAAGCACGCATAGTCGCGGTTCTTGTAGTACGACAGGGGAATGAAGCCGAGGCTGGCAAATTCAAATTCGCGGGTTTCCGGGATCATCACTTCTGACGGAATCTTCACCTGTTTGCCGGTGCCGAGGTCATACAGATGGATTGGCAGGTCCTGGACGGCACCACCGGCCTGCGGGCCACGGATTTGCACGCACCAGCCGTTGTTGATGAAGCTCTTCACCATGTTGGCCGCAAAGGCGAACGAGGCGTTGGTCCACAGGTATTTATCGTGATCCGGGCCTTTCACTTCTTCAACGTAGTTGAAACTGCGCACCGGTACGGTATCCGGGCCATACGGCAGGCGTCCCAGCACGCGCGGCATCACCAGACCGAGATAGCGGGAATCGTCCGTCTCGCGGAAGGATTTCCATTTGATGTACTCGGCGCGGTCGAAGTAATTACCGATGTCCTTGATAGCGGCAACCTGCTCCATGTTCTCTTTTAAAAAGAACGCCGGGCCTGCAGAGCCAATGAACGGCATGTGGGCTGCCGCAGACACTTTTGAAATATTGCGCATCAGCGCCACGTCCTGCGCGGACGCATCAAACTCGTACGCTGAAATCACCGCAGCAATCGGCTCGCCACCCGGCGTGTCGTATTCCATTGTGTATGTCTGGCGGTACAGGCCACTCTGGATAATTTCCGGCGAGTCCTCGAAATCCTGACGCAGTTCATCTTTGGACAGGTCAAGAATCTCGATTTTTACGTTCTGACGAAAATCAGTCTTATCAACCAGCGATTTCAGGCCGCGCCAGACGGATTCTGTCTTCTGGAATTCATCGCTGTGCATCACTTTATCAAGCTGGCGGCTAATCTGGAAATCCAGTTCTGCGATGTGGTGATCCAGTAATGTTTTATCGAGTTTCTCAACTTTCTGGCCAGACTTCTGTAGGCACTGCATGAAGACCTGAACGGCGGCAGTAACGCGCGCATCAGCAGATGTTTCCGCCATCACGGTATTATCTTCAAAACCATTCAGGTCACCAATTTCAGCAACCGGTGTTAAATTAATTTTATTGAACAGGGAAGCATAAACACCATTCTGTGGCAGCGTCTTTTCAATTGTCGCACCGCCTGTATAATTCTGGGATTCATTATTGACTGACATAAGCATTTTACTCGTGATTATTCCGTTAACGGGTTCCGGTAATTATCCCTGTACCGGGGCAAGCGCATTCAGTTCGCGGCGAAGTTCATCAGTAAGTGCCGGGTCCTTTAAAATAGTTTCCAGTTCTTTCCTGAAAGTGACATTATCCAGAAGATTGGATTTCAAATCACGCAGTAAATTACGCATAGCGAGCATCGCACGGAGCTGAGGTATTTGACGTGCCACCGCCTCTGGCTCAAAATCCTTCATATTCTGAAAAAGCAGCTTCACGTTTTCTTCGGAGCCATCGTTTGCCAGGGTATTTTTAACGGTGATATTTACTTCGGGATGGAGATCAGCGAGAACGCTGTTGAAGTTATTTTTATTGATGTTGATTTTTTCGCGCTCTGAAAGGGTCCCCTCCGCCCTGCCATTGCTGTAATCGCCGACAGTCAGCAGCTTCAGCGGCAGTTCAACTTTCTTCCTGGCACCGCCCGTGACCAGATCCAGTTTTATATTTACGCGCGCGCGGGGTATCTCGTTCTGAAATGATTCAGACATGGTTATTTATCTCCTGAATAAATTAATCCCTTGTTGGATTGAGTATCACCATATAAATACAGGGGCTTTTATTTTAACCAGTGATTTGCGTTAAGGTAAAGCGGATAATATAGGGAATTTAACTTCAGTGAAATGTACTAACATTTAATTCAGGCTTAACTACCGCACCCTGACTGGCTTTGAGTGCTAAAGAGCCAGGCTGTCCGCTTAATTTAAAATGAAAACCCCGACCAATTAAGCATTTCACGGGAATGTTACAGGATAGTGCTTAATACTGAAAAGCCCTAAAACTGTCCAATACTGGACATATCATTAAAATTCGGGATAACCAGAGATACCATTTATTCTTTTCGGCGCATCGGATATAAGATAATCATCCACTGGATGCATGGAAGATGTAGTACCTACAAAACCCCGTTCACTTCGTTTGACGAGGTCACTCTGTATGACGACAGAAAAATTATCTCCTGGCTGGAATGTGGCAAGCTTCTGCAGTTTTTGCCCAGCCATATCGGGTTTGTGCCTGGACGAAGTGCATAAGTCATTCGGCGAATGAATGACAACACGGCGTTTTTTCTCTCCAGATAAGGAGATAATCTGTTTGACGGCGGGTACTGGGCGATAGCCTTCATCCAGCATATATACCGGACATTTGTCTTTGCGTTAAGTTGTTCACGGCGCAGTACATTACGCTCAGCCCGACCCTGCTTGTCGGATTTACTAACCTCTTCACCCGCCGGTTTCACAACCTTCGACGCGCTTGTTGTTCTCCTTGTTTTGACGCCAGGTAATGTAATATCCATCATTATTCACCGATTAAATCGGTAACCCCTTAAGAACCCGCACTCTCACAGAGTTTGCGGGTTTTTTAATGTCATATTTCCACCCTGTTCTAAGCGAAACGCTACCGCGACTCTGATTGTAAATCCCGGAAAAACTTCTATTATTTGACTGTACACGTCATTTTTCTGAAGGATTTACATGAGAGTTAATGGACTTACGAAAGGATTTTTCATCCTGATCGTGCTGATCGTCACCCTTGCTTTTTTCGACGTTCTCTCCCCCTATTATTCAGCCATTTTATGGGCGGCCATTCTGGCGGTGATCTTCCACCCGGTGAAGAACAAGCTGCGCGATCGGCTCGGCGAGCGTAACGGCCTGGCGGCGTTTCTGACGATAGTGATTATCTGTCTGATCGTGTTTACCCCGCTGGCGATCATTCTCTCGTCGCTGGCCTTCGAGCTCAACGTGGTTTACACCAAACTGCAGCATAACGATACCCAGTTCCCGACCGTGGTAGCCAGCCTGTTTGCTCACCTGCCGGAATGGGCAAGGAGCTTCCTCTCAGAGCATAATCTTGATAGCGCGGAACAGATTCAGCGGCAGCTTTCGGACGTTGCGCTTAAAGGAGGCCAGTACCTGGCCGGTAGCGCATTCCTGATTGGTAAAGGCACGTTCGGTTTTACCATCAGCTTCGGCATCATGCTTTATCTGCTGTTTTTCCTGCTAAAAGATGGTCCTTACCTGGTCAGGCTGATTCTGGAATCCCTGCCGCTATCAAATCACGTGAAGCAGCATCTTTTCGCCAAATTTGCCGCCGTCGCCAGGGCGACGGTCAAAGGCACCGTGGCGGTCGCGCTCGCCCAGGGCGCGCTTGGGGGACTGGCGTTCTGGATCGTGGGCATTGATGGCAGCATCCTGTGGGGCGCGCTGATGGCGTTTCTGTCGCTGATCCCGGCGGTGGGCTCGGCGATTATCTGGGTTCCTGCGGCGATCTATCTCTTCGCGACCGGTCAGCTCTGGCAGGGCGCGTTTATCGTCGGTTTCTTTGTGATCATCGTAGGCCTGGTTGATAATATTCTGCGACCTTTACTGGTGGGTAAAGATACCAAAATGCCGGACTACCTGATCCTGATCACCACGATCGGCGGAATGGAAATCTACGGCATCAACGGCTTTGTTATCGGCCCGCTGATCGCCGCCCTGTTTATCGCCTGCTGGAACCTGCTGTCCGGACGCGATCACGCCGGAAACATCGATGAGCTTGATGAAGATTTCTTAGAAGAGGGTAAAAATCACGAGGAGTAGCGGGCGGTATTGCACACCTTTACAGGCATAGAGCGGCATTCCTGTCAGGCAATGACCGGCACCTTAGCGGCTCTGTAATAAGTAAAACATCGCGGGGGCAGCGAGGCCAGGGGGATGCCCCTTGCTCAACCGCGATGAAATCCCCTCCCCCCGCGCCCATAAGCAGCATTTATAACTGGTATTTGTGAAAATTTTGGTAAACGCCACTGCCTATCAACGTAACAAATGCTAACATTATGCTGTTTATGATTGATAACAAAGGATTACCCACGTGAAAAAAATCACTACGTTTGCTGCCTCCCTGCTGGCCGTTGCCTGCATGTCCACCAGCGCCGCTGCAGCTGAGCAGCCGCTGGAGAAGATCGCCCCGTTTCCAAAGGCGGAACAAGGGATGAAGCGTCAGGTGATTCAGCTGCCGCAGCAGCAGGATGAATCCGCATTAAAAGTCGAGCTGATGATTGGCCAGACGCTGGAAGTCGACTGCAATCGCCACCGCCTTGGCGGCCAGCTGGAAAGCAAAACCCTGGAAGGCTGGGGCTACGACTACTACGTATTTGATAAAGTGACGTCGCCCGTCTCAACCATGATGGCCTGCCCGGATGGTAAAAAAGAGAAGCAGTTTGTGATGGCAGGCCTGGGCGATGCGGGCATGCTGCGCTATAACAGCAAGCTGCCCATCGTGGTTTATACCCCGGCGAATATCGACGTGAAATATCGTATCTGGAGAGCGGACGAAACCATCGGCGTAGCGGTTGAGCGTTAATGCCTGAAGAGTGAATCCGGCGGCCTGCGCCGCCGGAGAAGCGCTTACAGCGCGATGTCAGCGATAGGTTTCCCTTCCGGCAGCGGCTTCAGCGTCGCCTGCGGAACGTTATCAGCCTCGGTAAGCGGCTCATAGCGCAGTTCCAGCACTTCGCTGGTCCACGCCAGCGCCTTTTCAATTTCCGCTGCGTTGCCATCCAGACGCGTACCGTAGCTCGGGATAATCGCTTTCAGTTTCGCCTGCCACTCCGCTGAGTTGATCTTCTCTTTGAACACTTTCTCCATCAGCTGCAGCATGATTGGCGCCGCGGTGGAAGCACCCGGCGAGGCGCCCAACAGCGCGGCTACCGTGCCTTCATCATCGCTGACGACTTCGGTTCCCAGGCGCAGAACGCCGCCCTTCTTCGCGTCGCGCTTGATAATCTGCACGCGCTGGCCGGCCTGCCATAAGCGCCAGTCTTCTTTGCGCGCTTCCGGATAGTACTCGCACAGCGCCGCGTGACGATCTTTGTCCTTTTGCAGCACCTGGCTAATCAGGTATTTTACCAGATCGAAGTTATCCAGCCCGACGTTGAGCATCGGCATGATATTCGACGTGTTGGTGGAGGCCAGCAGATCCCAAAGCGAACCGTTTTTCAGGAAGCGGGTTGAGAAGGTCGCGAACGGCCCAAACAGCACCACGCGTTTGCCGTCGATAATACGGGTGTCGATGTGCGGAACCGACATCGGCGGCGCGCCCACTTCCGCCTGACCGTAGACTTTAGCCAGATGGTGAGTCACCACTTCCGGGTTCTCACAAACCAGGAACTGACCGCCGACCGGAAAGCCCGCGTACTCCTTCGCCTGCGGAATACCGGTTTCCTGCAGCAGGGTCAGCGCGGCGCCGCCGGCGCCAATAAAGATAAATTTAGCCCTGATAACCCGTTTCTGGTGACGATTGTTCGCATCCGCCAGCGTTACGCTCCAGCTCTTGTCGGCGTTGCGCTTAAAGCGACGGACCACGGTACCCAGCTGAAGCGAGAAATTATCATGGGATTGCAGTCCGGCGATCAGCTGACGGGTAATTTCACCGTAGTTCACGTCGGTGCCGACTTCCGAGCGGGTCGCGGCCACCTTCTGCTGCGGATCGCGCCCTTCCATCACCAGCGGAGCCCACTCTTTAATTTGTTGATGATCTTCAGAGTAGCGGATACCGCGGAACAGCTCGCTTTGTTGTAACGCCGCATAGCGGGCGCGCAGGAAGTTCACGTTGTCTTCGCCCCACACGAAGCTCATGTGCGGCACGCTGTTAATAAAGGATTTAGGCTTTTTCAGAATGCCCCGGGTCACCTGGTGGGCCCAAAACTGACGAGAAATCTGGAAAGATTCGTTGATATCAACCGCTTTATCGATATTGATACCGTTAGCGGTTTGCGGCGTATAGTTCAATTCCATCAGCGCCGCGTGGCCGGTGCCCGCGTTGTTCCATCCGTTCGAGCTCTCTTCCGCGACGCTGGACATCTGCTCGACCATGGTAATAGACCAGTCCGGCTCCAGTTCCTGCAGCCAGGTTCCCAACGTGGCGCTCATGATGCCGCCGCCAATCAACAATACATCCGTCTCTTGCTCATGGCGGGTGTTGGTCCGAGTGTTATTGGAACCAACCGCCTGTGAGCTGGGTACGGCCATCTTTTTCTTCATCGGATTTGAGCCTTACTTTACTCGCTTTTTTATTTAGCGCAGGTGAAACGATTCTCGGCTTCAAAGGTAACACTGAAGAAAAAAAATTTAAATATTGTTTAAATTTTAAGTTGAGTTTTGAGATCTGTTATAAAAATGTTTAATAAATGTGTATCACAAATCACATTTTGTACTGGTGTCAGCGATGTATCCGCGCTATTATCCTCGGTTTTGTGACCGACCGCACGTAAGCAGCGACCGATCCCGGCCAAAATTTTTTAAATTCTGCGAACTTTTTTTATGCCCCCAGTTTCCGATTCCGCTACCTCTGGTCACGCTGGCGCATTAGGCCAGATACTGCGCTCGCCCGCGCTGCTGACGCGTGAAACGCTGGCAGGCGTGCTCACCGCGCTGGCCCTGATCCCCGAAGTCATCTCCTTCTCCGTCATCGCTGGCGTTGACCCGAAAGTTAGCCTGATTGCCTCCGTGGTACTGTGCCTGGCGATGTCGGTCCTCGGCGGCCGGCCGGCGATGGTCACCGCGGCCGCCGGCTCGGTGGCGCTGGTTATCGGGCCCATGGTGCACCAATACGGCGTCGGCTACATTCTGCCGGCGGTCGTGCTGGCAGGCGTTATTCAAATTTTGTTTGGCCTATGCGGCATGGCGCGCCTGATGCGCTTTATCCCGCAGCCGGTGATGACCGGTTTTGTTAACGCGCTGGGTATTCTCATCTTTTTTGCTCAGGTACCGCATTTCTGGAGCAAGCAGCCGCTGATTATCGGCCTGTTCGTATTGACGCTGCTGATTGTCCTGTGGGCGCCGCGCTTTATTAAAGCGATCCCTTCTCCGCTGATTGCTATCGTTCTGCTGACGCTGTTTACCGTTTTCAGCGGCCAGCTGCTGCCGACGGTCGGCGACGAAGGCTCCATGAGCGGCGGACTGCCGGGGTTAACCAGCCTGATGGTGCCCCTCGACTTAACCACGCTGCGCATCATCTGGCCCTGCGCGCTGAGCATCGCTTTTGTCGGCCTGATGGAGTCGCTTCTGACGGCGAAGCTGGTAGACGATTTGACCCACACCCCTTCCAGTAAGGCGCGCGAGAGCGCCGGTCTGGGCGTCGCCAACATTCTCGCCGGGTTTTACGGCGGCATCGCCGGGTGTGCGATGATCGGTCAGACCATTGTTAACGTTGAAATGGGCAAAGCGCGCAGCCGCGTCTCGACCGTTGCCGCAGGCCTGGTACTGCTATTGCTGGTAACCGCGTTAAGCGAAGTGATGGCGAGAATCCCGATGGCCGTGCTCGCCGGCGTGATGGTGATAGTGGCGGTAAAAACCTTTAGCTGGCACAGCATTCGTCCGGCGGAGCTGGCGCGCAATCCGTGGCCGGAAACGCTGGTGATGCTGGTGACCGTCGGCGCGACCGTCGGCACCAGCAATCTGGCAATCGGCGTTCTGGCAGGCCTGCTCTCAATGGCCCTGATCCCTCGCCGTCTGCGCACTCAAGCGCAGGCTACATCAGAAAAAGCGTCGCCAGCCCAAGAAAAATAAAGAATCCCCCGGTGTCGGTAATAGCGGTAATCATCACGCTGGAGCCGACCGCCGGGTCGCGTCCCAGCTTGACCATCACCATCGGGATAATCACCCCCATCATCGCCGCCATCAGCAGGTTGAGCATCATCGCCAGCGTCATTACGCCGCCCAGCTGCGGATCGTCGTACAGCCACCAGGTGATCGCCCCCATAATCCCGCCCCAGACGATCCCATTGATCAGCGCGACGCCCATCTCACGCAGGATCAGGAACGAAAAGCTTCCCGGCTGAATATGCTGTAACGCCATCGCCCGCACGATCATGGTGATCGTCTGGTTACCGGTGTTACCGCCGATTCCGGCGACAATCGGCATCAGCGAGGCCAGCGCCACCAGTTGCGAAATGGTGTGCTCGAAACCATCGATAACGCGGGAGGCGATAAAGGCGGTGCACAGATTGACCGCCAGCCAGGCCCAGCGGGTCTTCACCGCTTTGCTCACCGGGGCAAACACATCGTCATCGTTGCTCAGGCCGCCCATCCGGCGTAGATCGTTATCCGTCTCCTCGTAGACCACGTCAACGATCTCATCGATGGTTAAGCGCCCCATCAGCTTGCCGTCGGCATCAATCACCGCCGCGCTGAGTAAGTCATCACGTTCAAAGGTACGCGCGACTTTTTCCGCGTCCTCGTGCGGCTGGAAGGTCACCGGATCGCCTTCCATCACTTCCCCCACCCGCTTCTGCGCATCGTTAAGCAGAATGGTTTGCAGCTCGAGTTCGCCGAGCAGCAGCTTATTGCGGGTGGTCACAAACAGTTTGTCGGTGTTCTCCGGCATTTTCCCTAGTCGCCGCAGATAGCGCTGTACCGCCGCAAGAGTGGCTTCCGGACGAACGGTAATGACCTCAAACTCCATGATCGCGCCGACGGTATTATCGGCGTAGCGCATCATCTGGCGAATACGCGCGCGCTTATCCGCGGGCAGCGTGGCCAGCAAACGTCCGGTCAGATCGCGCGGCAGGTGCTGCAGCAGGTAGACCTGTTCATCAATATCGAGATTTTGCAGCGCGAACAGCAGGTCGTGATCGCTCATCTCCTCGATGAGGTCGCCCCAGACGCTTTCCGATGCCTCCAGCAGCACTTCACCGCGCTTATCGTCAGCGACCAGCCGCCAGAGCGCGTTGCGCGCATCGTAAGGCAGCGCTTCGAGCGCATCGGCAAGGTCCGGAGGCGGCAGGTGGGAAACCAGCATCTCCACTTCCGCCAGATCGTCGGCAAGCGTGCTGTCATCGTAACGTTCAGCGAGGGTTAATTTACCCAGCAGCGAAGATGTGACGGCTTTATCGGTGCTCAGGAGCCAAATGAGGCGGGCGCGCTCTTCGTCACGCAATCTGGCGCTTTTTTTATGCAAAACGGACATCGGTCAGGCAATCCTTGTAAAAATATCTGTCAGACCAGCAGGCCGGAAGCCTTAAGCATAGCGCGAGGAGGCGGAAATAATAACCGCTATGAATTCAGTCGACGGAAAAAACAGCAGCCTGCGGGAAGCCCGGAGGTCGGCTGGCGCCTCCGGGACGGCGTAAAGCGATCAGGCGGTACGGGCGACCGCGTCGCGGGTCGCCAGCTCGCGCTCATTTCCGGTCAGCTCAGAAAGCTGACCGCCGCGCATTTCCAGCAGCCTGTCGGCGTGCTGAAAGTAGTGATCGTCATGGCTTATAGCAAAGAGGGTTTTACCCATCTCCTTCATCAGCGGCAGCAGCACCTGATAGAACTCACGGCGGAAATGGGGGTCCTGATCCGCCGCCCATTCATCCAGCATGATGATATCTCTATCTTCCGCTAACGCCAGCAGCAGCGCCACGCGCTTTTTCTGCCCTTTTGACAGCTTCAGGTCGAGGATTTTGCCATCGTCGAGCCGTAGCTTATGGTTCATCTGCAGATAACCCAGCCACTTCTCCACCAGCGTCGGGTCAGCCGCCTTCCCTTCCGGCCCCAGCAGTCTGTCAAACAGCCAGACGTCGGTAAACACCGCCGAGAACAGCTTGCGGTAATCTTCCGGCTTATCCGCCGCCATCGGCTGCCCGTCAACCAGGATCTGCCCGGAAAGGGGCTGATACAAACCGGTCAACAGCATAGCCAGCGTCGATTTCCCGCTACCGTTACCGCCGATGAGAAAGACCAGTTCGCCGCGCTTGAGGGTCATGTTGATCGGCCCGACCGCAAAGCTGTTGTCAGGATAATGGAAGGTGATGTCGCGCAGCTCGAGCGTCTGCCAGTGGGGATGCGCCTGCGGCTGCGGGAACTCAGCGCGGTACGGCGCGAGCGAAAACTTATTCAGCTTGTTGAATGCCACCTGCGCGCTGAGCAGAGTGGGCAGCGCGCCTACCGCCGAGAGCAGCGGCGTGCGCAGGAATAATAGGGTCAACGAGTAGGTCGCCGCCACCGCCGTATCGGCCCAGCCCAGGCTGTTGGCCATCCAGAAGACCAGGCCAATCGCGCCCAGCATCATAATATTCGACCAGTTGACCGCGCTCAGATGAAAGGTATCGGCGCGAACAATATGGTGCCGGTATTCGCGCGCGTCCGGCAGATAGAGCTGAGTAAACACATATTCGGCGCGCTCGCGGTTGAGAGTGAGCTCTTTGCGACCTTCGAGCACCGTCTGGTAGTCGTGATACAGCTTATCTTCGCTTTCGCGCAGCGACGCCATATGCTTATAAACCCGCGATACCAGCATAAATCCGCCCCAGATGGTCAACGCCAGCCACAGGGCGGTAACCAGCATCATTTTTCCTGACAGCCAGGCCAGATAAGCGGCGGAGCCAAAGGTCAGAATAATCCCCTGTACCAGCTCCGGCAGGCGCACGAAGGCAATGGTGATATTGCGGATATCGCTGGTTAGCCCGGCCAGCAGCGACGCGCTGCCGATTTTCTCGATCTTCTCGATTTGCGTATCAAGGATGCGCTTTATAAATTCGCCGCGCAGGCGGTAAACGAAATGGTGGCCGAGCGTGGTCAGCGCCAGCTGCGAGCCGAGGGTGACCGCCATCAACAGCAATAACAGCCCGAGAAACTCCGGCAGGACCGTCAGGGAGGTATCGACAAGGGTTATCAGGCGCAGGTTAATGAAGGCGATAAGCCCAATACCCAGCGCCGCGCTCAGCAGGCTCAGGGCAATGACGGAGATAAACGGCCAGCGATACTGGCGCCAGACAAGAAGAAGAAGTTCCATAACGCGTAATCCGGGCAAGCAAAAACAGCCAGCAGTTTAAACTGCTCGACGATGACAGCAAGAATAATTCTTATTTTTATTCTTTATTACCCGCCAGGCGGAAAGTGAGATTGTAACGACAGCCGCCGGTAGCCGGATGGATGCCCTCTTTCAGCGGTTGAATACCGTGGTAAAACAGCCGCGATTCGCCGCCCCAGACCACCACGTCGCCGTGCTCCAGCAGCACCCGCCGCAGCGGATCGTTACGCCGCAGGCCGCCAAACTGAAATATCGCCGGAAGCCCCAGAGAGACGGAAACAATCGGCGCTCGCAGGTTTTGCTCGTCTTTATCCTGATGCAGCGACAGCTTCGTTCCCGGCTGATAGCGGTTGATAAGACACGCATCCGGGGTAAAGCGCGCATAGCCGCTCGCCGCCGCCGCTTCTGCGGCCAGTTCGCGGAAAAGCGACGGCATCTGCGGCCAGCGCTTGCCCGTCAGCGGATCGTCGGCAGCATAAAGATAGCCGTGCTGGTTGGTGGTCCAGCCCAGCTCGCCGCAGTTGGTCATCGCCACCGACATGGTATAGCCGCCGGGGGTGACCATCTGGCGAAAAGGCGAACGGCAGGCAATCTCGCTGATTGCCTGCAAAAGCGCCGGCGCGCGCTCTCGGGCGTAGCGGCGCAAAATTATCGCCCCCGGAGCCAGCGGCTCCTGCCAGGGCGGCGTATCGGCAAAAAGATCGAGCATTATTTCTCCTCGGATGACGCTTCTCGCGCCAGCAGCAGCGCCTTGCGCGCCGTACCCCAACGATAGCCGGATAGCGCCCCATCCTCGCGAACGACCCGATGACAGGGAATAACCAGCGCCAGTTTATTCGCAGCGCAGGCGCTTGCCACCGCCCTCACCGCGCGGGGGCGGCCAATACTTTGCGCGACCTGGCGATAGCTGCGGGTCTCCCCCGCCGGGATCTGACGCAGCGCCTGCCAGACCTGAAGCTGAAACGCCGTGCCGCGCAGATCCAACGGCAGGGAAAACGGCTGCCGGTGGTCATCAAGATGGGAAAATACCTGCGCCACCCGCTGACGAAAAATCTCGTCGCCCGGATGCAGCCGCGCATTGGGGAACAGGCTGGCTAATTCCGCATAGAGCAAGGCGTCGTCCTCTCCGGGCAGCACGGCGCACACGCCCCGCTCACTCTCAGCCACCAGACAGCGCCCCAGCGGACCGTCACCGCATACCCAGGTAATATCAATATCCCCCCCGCCGCGGCGAAACTGGCGGCCGGTCATTCCCAGCGCGGCGTCAGCCTGCTGGTAGTAGCTGCTACTATCCGGAAAACCGGCAGAGAGCGCCGCATCGGTAATTTTCTCCCCCTGCCCCAGCGCTTCGCGTAAACGGCGAGCTCGCCACGCCTGTTGCCAGGCTTTAGGGGTCATTCCGGTGACGGATTTAAAGAGGCGGTGAAAATGAAAGGGGCTGACCGCAAGCTGGCGTGCCAGCGCTTCCAGCGTTAACGGCGTCTCCTGCTCCAGCAGACGGCACGCGGCAGCCACTTTCTCTACCTTCTGCTGCTGCGGATCGGTTTTTTCCGGCTGGCAGCGTTTGCACGGACGAAAGCCTTCCGCCTGCGCGGTTGCCACATCAGGATAAAAGCGAACATTTTCCCGCAGCGCGCGGCGCGAGCGGCAGGAGGGGCGGCAGCAGACGCCGGTGGTCAGCACGGCAAAGACAAACTGACCATCAGCGCTGGCATCGCGTTCGCATACCGCCTGCCAGCGGCGCTCATCGGTATCAATCATTATCGTTTTCATCACGGACTCCTGCTGTAAGTGTATCTTCAGTGTGGGCCGAAGTCCGTCATCAAAAACCCGAAATCTTGCGCTTTAATTTTTCTCGCCAACGAGGAAAGTGCGGAACTGCGGCGACATCCAGGTTTTAAACCCGTCCCCCTCTTTGATAATCATATAGACCGCCAGCCCCTGTTCGCGTACTACGTCACGCGCATTTTCCGGCCCCAGCACCATCAGCCCGGTATCCCAGCCGTCGGCCTCCAGCGCCGTTGGGGCGATAACGGTCACCGAAACCAGTTTATGATCGATAGGCCGCCCGGTTTGCGGATCGATAACGTGCGAGATGCGCTTACCGTCCAGCTCATAGTAGTTGCGATAGCTGCCGGAGGTGCTGATGCCGTGGCCGTTGATATCAACGATCGCCTGTACCGCGTTTTCGCGATCGGTTGGCTTCTGGATCGCCACCCGCCACGGCTGCCCTTCCGCATTCATTCCCCGGCTCGCCAGCGCGCCGCCCACCGAGACCAGGTAGCGCGAGATCCCCTCCTGCTCCATCAGGCGCGCCAGATGATCCGCGGCGTAGCCTTCACCCACGGTAGAGAGATCGACAAACAGATCCGGAATATCTTTTTGCAGAAACTGCTTGCCGGCCTGGTTGATCACCGTCAGATGCTGTAATCCGCTGCGCGCTTTCGCCGCGGCAATCTGCTGCGCATCCGGCGTTTTGACCGGCTGTTTATCCGGGCCAAAGCCCCATAAATTGACCAGCGGCCCGACGGTGATATCCATGGCGCCATGGGTTTTTGCGCCAATGCGCAGCGACATCGTCACGATATCCGCCATCGCCTCGCTGACCGGCCACGGCGAGGTGCCCGGCGAATGGTTAAAGCGCATCAACGCTGAATCGTTCTTCCAGGTGGAAAGCAGACGATCGTCGGCATCCAGCTGAGCCTGAACTTTCTGGCGCAGCGCCTCGGCCTTCGACTCATCAACGTTGATGACGCTAACCCGCCAGAATGTGCCCATGGTTTTACCCTCCAGCACGGTGGCGGCGGATTTTGGCGTCTGGGGAGTGGTGGCTGAATCACAGCCTGAAAGTAATACGCAGGCGCCGAACAGGGCGGCGCGGAAAAAAGTGATATCCATAAAATTGGCTTCCTCTGGCTAAGGCGCAAAGAGTACACCAGCAAGGTTAAACCGGGCATAAAAAAAGGCGCCATCGGCGCCTTTTTTCAAACTTCAGCGTGCTTAGAACTGGTAAACCAGGCCCAGTGCAACGATGTCGTCGGTAGAGATACCGGCACGACGGGTAAACTCGTTGTCGTCCAGCAGGTTGATTTTGTAGTCAACGTAGGTGGACATGTTTTTGTTGAAGTAGTAGGTCGCGCCTACATCAACATATTTCAGCAGATCCTGATCGCCGAAACCTTCGATGTCTTTACCTTTGGACTGCAGGTAAGCCACGGACGGACGCAGACCGAAGTCGAACTGGTACTGAGCAACCACTTCGAAGTTCTGCGCTTTGTTAGCAAAACCGCTGATGGAGTCAGAATCACCGCTACCGCTGAAACGAGTAGCATTATAGGTCTGGGTGTACTGAGTCGCCAGGTAGATGTTGTTGGCGTCATATTTCAGGCCACCGGTGTAGGTTTCAGCGTTGTCACCACGACCTTTGGACAGGTTATTCTGATCGCCATTACGTTTGGAGTGAGAGTACGCGAAACCAGCGCTGATACCGTCGTAGATATCATAGGTCAGAGAGGTGCCGTAACCGTCGCCGTTCTGTTTCAGAGCGCCACGACCGTTGTTGGTCGGGGAAGTACCTTCGCCGCTTACGCTGCCGTTTTTACCCTGATACTGCAGAGCAAAGTTCAGGCCGTCAACCAGACCGAAGAAGTCAGAGTTACGGTAGGTTGCCACGCCGTTAGCGCGAGACTGCAGGAAGTTGTCAGAACCGTAGGTGTCGCCGCCGAATTCCGGCAGAACGTCAGTCCAGGAAGTTACGTCGTAGACAACGCCGTAGTTACGACCGTAGTCGAAAGAACCCGCGTCGCCGAATTTCAGACCAGCAAATGCCAGACGAGTCCACGCCTGATCGCTGGAGCTCTCGGTGTTGTTAGCCTGAACGTTGTATTCCCACTGGCCGTAACCGGTCAGCTGGTCGTTGATCTGAGTTTCGCCTTTGATGCCCAGACGCATGTAGGTCTGGTCGCCATCGGAAGATTTGTCGTCAGAGAAATAGTGCAGACCGTCGATTTTACCGTACAGATCTAATTTGTTGCCATCTTTGTTATAGACTTCAGCCGCATTCGCTGCGCCTGCTACCAGCAGTGCCGGTACCAGGAGGGACAGTACTTTAACTTTCATGTTATTAACCCTCTGTTTGTTATATGCCTTTTATTATTGCCACTGCTTACTGATTACCCTTCTAATCAGTCGGCTATTTCATTGTGCTGCAAAACGAGGAATAATCCAACAAGAATATGATACTAAAACTTCTAAGATGTTTCAAAATACCCACAAGATGTTTCAATTTGTAAATATGAGGGAACTTTTTTTCGGTCCTAAATGGGTAGTGAAATAAGCACTAATAATCAAAAAATAAAAATTTTTAATCCCTGTCAATGAGTTACACGGTTACATATCTATAGCACTGAATGGTAAAACAAAATTCTCGTCTGCGACTAAAATTACCCTCGCTATCATCATTAACTTTATTTATTACCGTCATTCAGTTCTGAATGTCTGTTTACCCCTATTTCAACCGGATGCCTCGCATCCGGTTTTTTTTACCCTTCTTTACACATCTTTAATTATTCTATGCTACCGGCGAAAAAAATAACGGTTATTAATCAAACAGCTTGCGAATAAACTCAAGGCTGTTTATATAATTTCTTGTTATTTAGTGCTATTTCCGTTAGTCAATCCGTAAATAATTGTACAAAATCACTCGGGCCGTACATCTTTGCTCGCCGCGCGGGTTTGGGATAAATCTCAAGGCAAAAAAGTCGTTGTATAGTATTCAGATGTATGGATTTTGGACGTTAACCTTTATACTGTTCATAGCATCTGCGCTGCCCCCGGTTAACTTGGTGCAACAGTCCGTTTACACATACTGATGAGTCGTACTCTCACACGATGACCCCGAAAAAATTTTCCCTGATACCCGGCAACATTACCCGCTTCTTTATTCTCATGGTCATCGTCCTGCTGGCGACGATGGGGGTCATGATCCAAAGCGCCGTTAACACCTGGCTAAAAGATAAAAGCTACCAGGTTGTCGATGTCAGCTACGACTTACATAAACGCATTGATACCTGGCGCTACGCCACCTGGCAAATCTATGACAACATTGCCGCGACCTCGTCCAGTTCAGCCGCAGAAACAGGGTTACAAGAGACGCGTTTAAAGCAGGACGTTTACTACCTTGAGAAACCCCGGCGCAAAACTGAAGCGCTGATTTTTGGCTCCCATGACAGCTCAACGCTGGAAATGACGCAAAAAATCTCCAACTATCTCGATATCCTGTGGGGCGCCGAGACTATTCCCTGGTCGATGTATTACCTTAACGGCCTGGATAACAGCCTGATTCTGGTTTCAACGCTGCCGTTAAAAGATCTCTCCTCCAGCTTCAAAGAGTCGACCATCAGCAGCGTCGTTGAATCACGACGGGCAGAAATGCTGCTGCAGGCCAACACGTTAGATGAACGCGAGACGTTTTCGTCGCTGCGCCACCTCGCCTGGCAAAACGGCTACTACTTTACGTTACGCACCACCTTTAACCAGCCCGGCCACCTGGCGACCGTTGTGGCCTTCGATCTGCCCATTAACGATCTCATCCCTCCCAGTATGTCGCTGGAGAGTTTCCGCCTGGAGCCCGATCCGTCGCAGAACGTCAGCGCCAATCCGGATAAAGAAACCGCCGACATCGTCAGCATTAACTTTAACGGCCCGCAGATTGAAATTATCACCACGATTAATACCACCGGTATGCGCCTGGTCTGGATGGTGCCCTTTAGCGAGCTGATTCTGGAGTCCTTGCAGAGTATTTTACTGCCGCTGCTGCTGAACATTGGCCTGCTGGCGCTGGCGCTGTTCGGATTTACCACCTTCCGTCACTACAGCGGCCGCAAAAGCATCGTGGGGACGGCCGTTTCCTCGGCCGCCAATAGTGAATTACGCGCCCAGCGCGCCATTCACGAAGAGATAGTTTCTCTGCTGCCGCTGGGGCTGCTGGTGCACGATCAGGAAGCTAACCGGACGGTGATCAGCAATCCGATTGCCGATCATCTGCTGCCGCATCTGAATCTGCAAAACATCATCAACATGGCCGATCAGCACCAGGGCGTGATTCAGGCGACGGTGAACAATGAACTGTATGAAATCCGTCAGTTCCGCAGCCAGGTGTCGCCGCGCACGCAAATCTTTATTATTCGCGATCAGGACCGCGAGGTGCTGGTGAATAAGAAACTCAAGCAGGCCCAGCGCCTGTATGAGAAAAACCAGCAGGGCCGTACGGCGTTTATGCAGCATATCGGCACGGCGCTGAAACAGCCGGCGCAAACGCTGGCGGAAGAAGCTGCTGTGCTCGGCATGGCCGAAAGCCGCAGGCTGGCCCAGCATGCCGATGAACTGGTACAGCTGGTTGATGAAATAGAGCTGGCAAACCTGCTGGAGAGCGATAGCTGGAAGAGCGTTCAGGACCTGTTCTCAATTCAGGAATTGATCGATGAAGTGGTACCTGAAGTCCTGCCCATCATCAAACGTAAAGGTCTGCAGCTGCTGATTAACAACTCGCTACCGGCCAATGAGCAGCGCTACGGCGATCGCGACGCCCTGCGCCGCACCCTTTTACTGCTGATTCAGTACTCGGTGACCACCACGCCTATTGGCAAAATAACCCTGGAAGTCAGTAAAGATGAATCCGCGGACGATCGTCTGACCTTCCGTATTCTGGATACCGGCAACGGGGTTTCGGCGAACGAAATCGACAATATGCACTTTCCATTCCTCAACGATACGCAGGCAGACCTTTACGGCAAAGCCAACGCCCTCACCTTCTGGCTCTGCGATCGCCTGACGCGCAAGCTCGGCGGACAGCTCAATATCAAAGCGCGCGAATCGCTGGGTACCCGCTACTCCCTGCATCTAAAAATGGCCGCCAGCGCGGAGGAGAGTGATTCGGGTGAACATCTGCTGGATGAAGTGGTGATCATGCTTGATGTGACCGCCAATGAAGTCCGCCGTATCGTGACCCGTCAGCTGGAGAGCTGGGGAGCTACCTGCATCACTCCGGATGACAGAATCACAAGTCAACAATATGATCTCTTTTTAACGGATAATCCGTCTAATCTTACTGCTTCGGGCTTGCTTTTAAGCGATGATGAAGCCCGGGTTCATAAGATTGGTCCTGGTCAGCTCCGCGTAAACTTTAATATCAGCGCTGCGCTGCAGGAAGCTATCCTGCAATTGATTGAGCAGCAGCTTGCTGAGGAAGAGGAGCAGCCATCCTCTCCCGGGAATGAAAGTAACGCCGAACTGCATGCCAGCGGCTATTACACGCTGTTTGCTGACACGGTACCAGATGATGTTAAGAGGCTGTATAATGAACTGGCGACGGGCGATTTCGCCGCGCTGGCGCAAACCGCCCACCGCCTCAAAGGGGCATTTGCTATGCTAAATCTGGTACCCGGCAAGCAGTTATGTGAAACGCTTGAGCATCTGATTCGTGAAAAAGATGCGCAAGGCATAGAAAAATATATCAGCGACATTGACGTTTACGTCAAGAGCTTGCTGTAGCAAGGTAGCCTAATACATGAACAATATGAACGTAATTATTGCCGATGACCATCCGATCGTACTGTTCGGTATTCGTAAGTCACTTGAACAAATTGAGTGGGTGAACGTTGTTGGCGAGTTTGAAGACTCCACCGCATTAATTAACAATCTGCCTAAACTGGACGCACACGTCCTGATTACCGATTTATCGATGCCCGGTGATAAATACGGCGATGGCATTACGCTTATTAAATACATCAAGCGTCATTTCCCGGACCTGTCAATCATTGTACTGACAATGAACAACAACCCGGCGATCCTGAGCGCGGTTCTCGATCTGGACATCGAAGGGATCGTCCTGAAACAGGGTGCGCCGACCGATCTGCCTAAGGCGCTCGCCGCGCTGCAAAAAGGCAAAAAATTCACCCCGGAAAGCGTTTCGCGCCTGCTGGAAAAAATCAGCGCCGGCGGTTACGGCGACAAACGTTTGTCGCCCAAAGAGAGTGAAGTACTGCGTCTGTTCGCCGAAGGCTTCCTGGTCACCGAGATAGCCAAAAAGCTCAACCGCAGTATCAAAACCATCAGTAGCCAGAAAAAATCGGCGATGATGAAGCTCGGCGTGGAAAACGATATCGCCCTGCTCAACTACCTCTCTTCCGTTTCCCTGAGCTCAACGGACAAAGACTAACGTCTCTCTTCCCGGATAGCGCGGCGCTATCCGGGAAACATCTTTTATTCCCTGCCCTTACGTACCCGCGCGGCGTAGACCGTCAGCGTCTGCTTGATAATATCCAGAGTGACCGGTTTTGAAAGGCAGCTGTCCATACCGGACTCCAGGCAGCGCTGCTTCTCCTCCGCCAGCGCGTTGGCGGTCACCCCAATAACCGGCAGCGTAAGCCCTAGCTGGCGAATGCGCTGGGTCAGGCGATAACCATCCATATTCGGCATGTTGACGTCGCTGAGCACGATATCAATATGCTGCTTGCTCAGGACATTCAGCGCATCGACCCCGTCATTTGCCGTCACGCACTGATAGCCCAGCGATCCCAGCTGATCGGCCAGCAGACGTCGGTTAATCGGATGATCGTCCACCACCAGAATCATCATGTCATCATTGCTGGCGGTTTGCGCATCCGCCGCGGATAGCGCAGGGCCGTTTTCCGTACTGGCCATGGCAATATGGAAGATGCGGGCCAGCAGCGGCAGCAGCTCGTGCGGCGTGGCCACGCTATGCAGCCACTCGCCGGGCGCCCGCTCCTGCGGAATACCGATATGCCGACGAGAGAAGATCACCATCGCGCAGCCGTCCCAGGCGTTACGCGTCTCGCTATCGGTCAACAGAATATCCTCCGCGCCCGGCGCTTGCCCGGCAAAATGACGGACCGGAATACCGTGGTATTTCAGCAACTGCTCGACGAACAGCGCCAGCGAGCTGTTATCAATCGCCAGCCAGCAGCATTTTTCCGCCAGGCCATCAATATTCGGCGACGGCGTATTTTGTACGCCATAAAGCGGGATACGAATAGTGAAGCGGCTGCCCATACCAGGCTCGGTTTCAACGGCAATATCGCCATCCATCATGCTGATAAGCTTTTCACAAATCGCCAGACCGAGTCCGGTCCCCTGGAAATTGCGCTGCACGCCGGTCCCCACCTGGAAGAACGGGTCAAACAGGCGTACGACCTCTTTCGCCGGGATCCCTTCCCCGGTATCGCGTACGCTGATGCGCAGATAATCCTCCGCCCGCTCTACGTGCAGGATAATGCAGCCGGTATCGGTAAACTTAATCGCGTTACTCAGCAGGTTTGAAATAACCTGCTGCAGGCGCATCGGATCGCCGGACATCAGCTGCGGTACGTCAGGTTCAATAAAGCAGTACAGCCCGAGATGTTTCCGCACCACCAGCGGCAGATAGTTGGCGGAAATATGGTTCATGACCTCGCGCGGCGAAAACTCCCGCGGCTCAATTTTGAGCTGTTCGGACTCAATTTTCGAGAAATCGAGGATGTCGCTAATAATTTTCAGCAGCAGGCTGGAAGAGTTGTTCATCGCCGTCACCAGACGATCGACGCCCTTCGGTAGCTCTTTGGTCTGCAATAAATCGAGGTTACCGATAATCCCGTACAGCGGCGTTCGCAGTTCGTGGCTGACGGTGGCAAGGAACATCGATTTCGACTGGCTGGCCTGCTCGGCGGCCTGGGCCATCTCCTGCAGCGACTCTTCCATTTTGACGCGCGCAGAGACATCCACCAGCACGCAAATCGCCACGTTCTCGTTACGGTAGCGCGAGTGGACAAAGCTGATTTGCAGATTGGTATTGTTGCTGGTCAGCACATCGACGAAGTTCACCTGCTGGCCGCAGATAATTTGCGTCAGCCGCTGCCGATCCTCATGGGTTAGCATATTGAGATAGTTATGCGCCAGCTCGTTACTCAGGATATTGGTGCCGTCGATCGTACGTAAAATACAGATCCCCACCGGCGCGGAGGCAACGATTTTTCGGTTGAACTGCTCGTGCTCTTCGAGGCGCTGGGCGTCGTTTTCAGCCGGAATAAAAATCCGCCGTTCATACATGCGGGCAAGCGCAAAAAGGAGCCCGCCGGTAAGCAGATTGAGCACCACGGCGTTCAGTATCAGCATCCGGATGCGTTCCAGTACCTGATCCACCGGCACCGAATAGACAATGCTCAACGATGACGGCGGCAGGCTTTTTTTCATCGCCAGCTCGCGAAAACCGGCGGTATAGCCGAACCACAGACGCTCCTGCATCCACTTCGCATCCGGTTTAATATTGCTATCCGACCCGGCAAGCGAGATCAGCGTCTGTCCGCTATCGTCGAGAATCGTCACGTTCATCGGCAAACTGCCTGGGGTAAAGAAGCTTTCCATGCGGATGGTTTGCTCTACGCCAAGCATGGCCTGCAGGCGATTCGCCACATAGATTGGGGTCAGCGCATAGAAATAGCCAACGCCCGGACGCACGCCCTGGCTTATCCAGAACAGATTGTTACCGCGCTCGTTTTGCGGCGCGTCGCGATACTGCTCAATGCGCTGATGCAGCACTTTTAACGCCTGGTCCCGCTCCAGCGGAATATCGCGCAGGCCGAAGTTGGCCATACACAGATTGTCGCTACCAATCATAAAAATACGATTGAGGTCGTAGGCCGTTGAGAAATTGTCGCGCCAGTAGCGCATAAACCACGCCAGTGACTGCAGCGAGTTACGCCAGGTCGTACTCATCAGCGCGCAGTCGGAATCCGGGTAGAGCGGTTCAAAATCAGGGATCGTAATATCACCGCGCTGCACCGGCGTATCGCCGCCTTCGCTACCGTCCATCGGCCGGTTGCCGGCAACGTATTTCAGCTCTTTGATCACATCGGCCGTACGCTGTATGTAGCGCTGCGCCTGATCGGCATTGAGGTTAAATTCCTGGCGAATTTCCGATTCGCGATCGTGCAACGCATTGACGATGTAAAACACCGAAACAAAAGCGACCAGCACCCACAGCAGTATCGCCAGCGCTCTGAACAGATAGCGTGAAACCTTTAACGTGTTATGGAAAGAAGCTAGATATTTCAATGTGGCGATGCTCGGCCGTCAGGGGCTCAACAGAATGGCGTTAAGGTAACGATAAAACAACGGTCCCGCAACGGGAAAACAAAAAGGGCCGGGGAGAGCCCCGACCCTTTCAGACAATTACCGCAGAGAATTACTCTTCGTCTTCGGCGATGTCATCGTCAGTATCCGCTTCCGGCGCGATATCTTCGTCGCCTTCCGCCGCGCTGCCGTCGATGGCATCCAGCTCTTCGTCATCAACCGGCTCAGCCACGCGCTGCAGGCCGACCACGTTTTCATCTTCCGCAGTACGAATCAGGATCACGCCCTGAGTGTTACGACCGACAATGCTCACTTCAGATACGCGGGTTCGTACCAGCGTGCCCGCGTCGGTGATCATCATAATCTGGTCGCAGTCATCAACCTGCACCGCGCCCACAACGGAACCGTTGCGTTCGGTCACTTTGATTGAGATAACGCCCTGGGTCGCACGCGACTTAGTAGGATACTCTTCAGCTGCGGTACGTTTACCGTAGCCATTCTGCGTAACGGTCAGGATCGCACCTTCACCGCGCGGAACGATCAGAGAAACCACTTTGTCCTCGCCGGCCAGCTTGATGCCGCGCACGCCTGTGGCGGTACGGCCCATCGCGCGGACGGCGTCCTCTTTAAAGCGCACCACTTTACCGGCGGCGGAGAACAGCATGACTTCGTCCTGACCGGAGGTCAGATCGACGCCAATCAGCTCGTCGCCTTCGTTGAGGTTAACCGCGATAATACCGGCGGAACGCGGACGGCTGAATTCAGTCAGCGCCGTTTTCTTCACGGTACCGCTGGCGGTCGCCATAAAGACGTTCACGCCCTCTTCGTATTCGCGGACCGGCAGGATCGCGGTAATACGCTCGTTGGCTTCCAGCGGCAGCAGGTTGACGATCGGACGGCCGCGCGCGCCGCGGCTGGCTTCCGGCAGCTGATAAACCTTCATCCAGTAGAGACGACCGCGGCTGGAGAAGCAGAGGATCGTATCGTGGGTGTTGGCCACCAGCAGGCGGTCGATGAAGTCTTCTTCTTTGATACGCGCCGCAGATTTACCTTTACCGCCACGACGCTGGGCTTCGTAGTCGGTCAGCGGCTGATACTTCACGTAGCCCTGATGCGAAAGGGTCACGACAACATCTTCCTGGTTGATCAGGTCTTCAATGTTGATATCCGCGCTGTTCGCGGTGATCTCGGTACGACGCGCGTCGCCGAACTGTTCACGGACCAGCTCCAGCTCTTCGCGGATAACTTCCATCAGGCGATCGGCGCTGCCCAGAATGTGCAGCAGTTCCGCGATCTGTTCCAGCAGCTCTTTGTATTCATCGAGCAGTTTTTCATGCTCAAGGCCGGTCAGCTTCTGCAAACGCAGATCCAGAATCGCCTGCGCCTGCTGTTCAGTCAGGTAGTACTGGCCGTCGCGTACGCCGAACTCGGGCTCCAGCCATTCCGGACGGGCGGCGTCATCGCCGGCGCGTTCCAGCATCGCGGAAACGTTGCCCAGATCCCATGAACGGGCGATTAAGGCAGCCTTCGCTTCCGCCGGGGTCGGCGCGCGGCGAATCAGTTCGATAATCGGATCGATGTTGGCCAGGGCAATCGCCAGCGCTTCGAGGATGTGCGCGCGATCGCGGGCTTTACGCAGTTCAAAAATCGTACGACGGGTCACCACTTCGCGGCGATGGCGCACGAACGCGGCAATAATTTCTTTCAGGTTCATGATCTTCGGCTGACCATGGTGCAGAGCAACCATGTTAATACCGAAGGAGACCTGGAGCTGGGTCTGCGAATAGAGGTTGTTCAGCACCACCTCACCCACCGCATCGCGCTTCACTTCAATCACGATGCGCATACCGTCTTTATCGGACTCGTCGCGCAGCGCGCTGATGCCTTCGACGCGTTTGTCTTTGACCAGCTCGGCGATTTTCTCAATCAGGCGCGCTTTGTTCACCTGATACGGAATTTCATGCACGATGATGGTTTCGCGGCCGGTTTTCGCGTCAGCTTCCACTTCCGCGCGCGCGCGAATGTACACTTTACCGCGACCGGTACGATAGGCCTCTTCAATGCCGCGGCGACCGTTGATGATCGCGGCGGTCGGGAAGTCCGGACCTGGGATGTGTTCCATCAGCCCTTCAATGCTGATGTCTTCATTTTCAACGTAGGCCAGACAGCCGTTGATCACTTCGGTGAGGTTGTGCGGCGGAATATTGGTCGCCATACCTACCGCGATACCTGACGAACCGTTGACTAACAGGTTCGGGATTTTGGTCGGCATAACGTCAGGGATCTTTTCCGTGCCGTCATAGTTATCGACGAAATCCACCGTCTCTTTTTCGAGGTCGGCCATCAGCTCATGGGCGATCTTCGACATACGGATTTCCGTATAACGCATCGCTGCGGCGGAGTCGCCGTCGACCGAACCAAAGTTACCCTGGCCATCTACCAGCATATAGCGCAGGGAGAATGGCTGCGCCATACGTACAATGGTGTCATACACGGCAGTATCACCATGAGGGTGGTATTTACCGATTACGTCACCAACGACACGGGCAGATTTTTTATAGGCTTTGTTCCAGTCATTGCCCAATACGTTCATGGCGTATAGTACGCGACGGTGTACCGGCTTCAGGCCATCTCGGACATCCGGCAGCGCACGGCCAACAATGACCGACATCGCATAATCCAGATAGGAGCTCTTCAGCTCTTCCTCAATGTTGACCGGTGTAATTTCTCTCGCAAGGTCGCTCATCTAACCGCTATCCCTCTACTGTATCCCGGATTCAAAGGTCGCAAATTATAACACAGCCGCGGTGATACGGGTAAACCTATACCCAATGATTTTCGCGCGGCGAAAGGCGACAGGGATAGACGGTTTATTCATCCCTGAGGCCTGATATACTCGCGGGTCTGAACTGAACAGGAGTAAAAGCGCCCATGAATGCCGAAAAACCGTCGGTGGCCCACAATGTTGATCATAATGAAATCGCTAAATTTGAAGCCGTCGCCTCGCGCTGGTGGGATTTAGAGGGCGAATTCAAGCCGTTACATCGCATCAATCCTCTACGCCTCGGCTATATCGCGGAGCGCTCCGGCGGCCTGTTTGGCAAAAAAGTACTTGATGTCGGCTGCGGCGGCGGCATCCTGGCGGAAAGCATGGCCCGGGAAGGCGCAGCGGTGACCGGTCTGGATATGGGCTTCGAACCGCTACAGGTGGCGAAACTGCACGCCCTGGAGAGCGGCATTCAGGTCGAATATGTCCAGGAAACCGTTGAAGAGCACGCGGCGAAGCACGCCGGAGAGTACGACGTCGTTACCTGCATGGAGATGCTGGAGCACGTCCCGGATCCGCAGTCGGTCGTCCACGCGTGCGCGCGGCTGGTCAAACCTGGCGGTCAGGTGTTCTTCTCAACCATTAACCGCAACGGTAAAGCGTGGCTGATGGCGGTCGTCGGCGCCGAATACATCATGAAAATGGTGCCGAAGGGAACCCACGACGTGAAGAAATTCATCAAGCCCGCGGAGCTGATCGGCTGGGTAGATGAGACAATTCTGAAAGAGCAGCATATTACCGGTCTTCATTACAATCCGTTGACCAATACCTTCAAGCTGGCGCCAGGGGTGGATGTTAACTATATGTTGCATACAACGGCGAAAAAAGCATAACGTCAGCTGTATTTCCTATGATGATTGCGCGGCATCAAGCCGAGTGCTGATTTCTTCCGATGAAGAAATCAGCACTCGATCAAATTTTCATTTTTTTTTCTGATTTATTGACATCTTCTCCAGGCCTTATGTGGCGTGGACTTGGCGATTATTACCCTTCTGCAACCTCAATTTAACGTCAAAATCAACTCTTGTACTCAAAAGAATCCTTACTAGAATACTCACCATATAGCGTTTCTTTTATCGACCACCCCCTACATATAGTATTTATCCACAGAGTTAGTCACAACGGCGTTCTGTGGATAAGTGGGGGATATTTTCTTTCACGGACAGGTATAATCCACATGAATCAGAGTCTGCTGGTGACAAAGCGTGACGGTAGCACCGAGCGCATCAATCTCGATAAAATCCACCGCGTGCTGGATTGGGCGGCAGAAGGGCTGAATAACGTATCCATCTCCCAGGTAGAACTGCGTTCCCACATTCAGTTCTATGACGGCATCAAAACCGCCGACATTCACGAAACCATTATCAAAGCCGCCGCGGACCTTATCTCCCGCGAGGCGCCGGATTACCAGTATCTCGCCGCCCGTCTGGCGATTTTCCACCTGCGTAAAAAAGCCTACGGCCAGTTTGAGCCGCCAGCGCTGTTCGACCACGTGTCGAAAATGGTGAAAAACGGCAAATACGATACTCATCTGCTGGAAGACTACACGGAAGAAGAGTTCAAGCAGATGGACTCGTTCATCGAGCACGATCGCGATATGACCTTCTCCTACGCTGCGGTTAAGCAGCTCGAAGGCAAATATCTGGTGCAGAACCGCGTCACCGGTGAGATCTATGAAAGCGCCCAGTTCCTGTACATTCTGGTTGCCGCCTGCCTGTTCTCCAACTACCCGCGCGAGACGCGTCTGAACTACATCAAGCGTTTCTATGACGCGGTGTCGACGTTCAAAATCTCGCTGCCGACGCCGATTATGTCCGGCGTGCGTACCCCGACCCGTCAGTTCAGCTCCTGCGTGCTGATCGAGTGCGGCGACAGCCTGGATTCTATTAACGCCACCTCCAGCGCCATTGTGAAATACGTCTCTCAGCGCGCCGGTATCGGCATCAACGCCGGCCGCATCCGCGCGCTGGGTAGCCCGATTCGCGGCGGTGAAGCTTTCCATACCGGCTGTATCCCGTTCTATAAGCACTTCCAGACGGCGGTGAAATCCTGCTCCCAGGGCGGCGTCCGCGGCGGTGCGGCGACCCTCTTCTACCCGATGTGGCATCTGGAAGTCGAAAGCCTGCTGGTGCTGAAAAACAACCGCGGTACCGATGCCAACCGCGTTCGTCACATGGACTACGGCGTACAGATCAACAAGCTGATGTACACCCGTCTGCTGAAAGGCGGCGATATCACCCTGTTCAGCCCGTCCGACGTCCCGGGCCTGTACGATGCGTTCTTCGCCGACCAGGACGAGTTCGAGCGCCTGTACACCCAATACGAGCAGGACGACAGCATCCGCAAGCAGCGCATTAAAGCGGTAGAACTGTTCTCGCTGATGATGCAGGAACGCGCCTCCACCGGCCGTATCTACATCCAGAACGTGGACCACTGCAACACCCACAGCCCGTTTGACCCGGTTGTCGCGCCGGTGCGCCAGTCCAACCTGTGCCTGGAAATCGCCCTGCCGACCAAGCCTCTGGAAGATGTAAACGACGAAAACGGTGAAATTGCGCTGTGTACCCTGTCCGCTTTCAACCTCGGCGTTATCGATAGCCTTGATGAGCTGGAAGAGCTGGCGGTGCTGGCCGTTCGCGCGCTGGATGCCCTGCTGGATTACCAGGACTACCCAATCCCGGCGGCCAAACGCGGCGCGATGGGCCGTCGTACGCTGGGTATTGGGGTGATTAACTTTGCCTACTATCTGGCGAAGCACGGTAAACGCTACTCTGACGGCAGCGCTAACAACCTGACGCATAAAACGTTCGAAGCGATTCAGTACTACCTGCTGAAAGCCTCTAACGAGCTGGCGATCGAGCAAGGCGCGTGCCCGTGGTTTAACGAAACCACCTATGCGAAAGGCATTCTGCCGATCGATACCTACAAAAAAGACCTGGACGCTATCGTCAGCGAATCCCTGCATTACGACTGGGAGCAGCTTCGCGAGTCGATTAAAACGCACGGTCTGCGTAACTCCACGCTCTCCGCGCTGATGCCGTCCGAGACCTCTTCGCAGATCTCCAACGCCACCAACGGCATTGAGCCGCCGCGCGGTCACGTCAGCATCAAAGCGTCGAAAGACGGTATCCTGCGCCAGGTGGTGCCGGATTACGAAAAACTGCAGAACGGCTACGAGCTGCTGTGGGAAATGCCGAACAACGACGGTTACTTGCAGCTGGTCGGTATTATGCAAAAGTTTATCGACCAGTCGATTTCTGCTAACACCAACTACGATCCGACGCGCTTCCCGTCTGGCAAAGTGCCGATGCAGCAGCTGCTGAAAGACTTGCTCAATGCCTATAAGTTCGGCGTTAAAACGCTGTACTATCACAACACGCGCGATGGCGCGGAAGATGCCCAGGATGACCTGGCGCCGTCCATCCAGGACGACGGCTGCGAAAGCGGCGCATGTAAGATTTGATAATATTGCCCGGCGGCGCGTTGCCTGCCGGGCCTACGGTCTAATGTAGGTCGGGCTAGCGAAGCGCCGCCCGGCGTATAATTCCAGGACAGGATCCCCACTCATGGCATACACCACCTTTTCACAGACGAAAAATGACCAGCTCAAAGAGCCGATGTTCTTCGGTCAGCCGGTGAACGTCGCCCGCTACGATCAGCAAAAATATGACATCTTCGAAAAGCTGATTGAAAAACAGCTCTCCTTCTTCTGGCGTCCGGAAGAAGTTGACGTTTCCCGCGACCGTATCGACTATCAGGCGCTGCCGGAACACGAAAAACACATTTTTATCAGCAACCTGAAATATCAGACGCTGCTGGACTCCATCCAGGGCCGCAGCCCGAACGTCGCCCTGCTGCCGCTGATTTCAATTCCGGAGCTGGAAACCTGGGTGGAAACCTGGGCGTTCTCGGAGACCATCCATTCGCGCTCCTACACCCATATCATCCGCAATATCGTTAACGATCCGGCGATGGTATTTGACGATATCGTCACCAACGAGCAGATTCAGAAACGCGCGGAAGGCATTTCCAGCTATTACGATGAATTGATTGAGCTGACCAGCTACTGGCATCTGCTGGGCGAAGGCACCCACAGCGTGAACGGTAAAACCATTACCGTGAACCTGCGCGAGCTGAAAAAGAAACTCTACCTGTGCCTGATGAGCGTGAATGCGCTGGAAGCCATCCGTTTTTACGTCAGCTTCGCCTGCTCTTTCGCCTTTGCCGAGCGCAAGCTGATGGAAGGTAACGCCAAGATTATCCGCCTGATCGCTCGCGACGAAGCGCTGCACCTGACCGGCACTCAGCACATGCTGAATCTGCTGCGTTCCGGCGTCGACGATCCGGAGATGGCTTCAATCGCCGAAGAGTGCAAACAGGCGTGCTACGACCTGTTCGTGCAGGCGGCGCAGCAGGAAAAAGAGTGGGCGGATTATCTGTTCCGCGACGGTTCGATGATCGGCCTGAACAAAGATATTCTCTGCCAGTACGTTGAGTACATTACCAACATCCGCATGCAGGCGGTAGGTCTCGATCTGCCGTTCCAGACCCGCTCCAACCCGATCCCGTGGATCAACACCTGGCTGGTGTCCGATAACGTGCAGGTCGCGCCGCAGGAAGTGGAAGTGAGTTCTTACCTCGTCGGACAAATCGATTCCGAAGTCGACGCCGACGATCTGAGCAACTTCCAGCTCTGATGAAACGCATTTTTTTGAAGATTTCTGACACTCGCCTTGAGTGTCAGGATGAACATCCCTCCCTGCTGGCGGCTCTGGAATCGCACAATATCGACGTGGAGTATCAGTGCCGCGAAGGCTACTGCGGCTCCTGCCGTCTACGGCTGGTTTCGGGGCAGGTTGACTGGCTCACCGAACCGCTGGCGTTTGTCCAGCCGGGAGAGATTCTGCCCTGCTGCTGCCGGGCAAAAGGCGATATCGAAATCGAAATGTAAGCCAGCCTGAAACGCATTCCCATTCTTTACAGGGTTCGTTTTTTACGAACCCTGGGTTCGTCTTCCTATCCCTGTTCACCTCCCCCCACTCCGCCTACTCTACCTGTATAAGCCACCGGATAAAGCCATCAGCAATGATCGCAGCAACGCTGGCTGATGCTCTGCGTCACGACATTCATGAGGAGATAAAAAATGGCTTCCGTCAAAGAGGAAAACTGCGCCAACGGACTGAAAAAAGCATACGACGTCATCGTGGTCGGTGGAGGTTCGGCGGGTGCGGTACTCGCCGCACGTCTGAGTGAGAACCCCGATTGCCAGGTAGCGCTGCTGGAAGGCGGCCCCGTTTTCGCCCCTGATGCCTGGCCGGACGAGCTGGCGCACAGCCACTCTGTTGGTGGCGGCGATTACGTCTGGGAGCGCGGGGTAGCAACGGGAACCGATCACACGGCCGGTCATCTGCGGGCAAAAGTACTTGGCGGCGGGTCAACGATCAATGCCGGCGCGTTTGTTCGCGCCCCCAAATCTGATTTTGACCGTTGGGTCAAGCGCGGCCTGAGCGACTGGTCGTTCGATAAGGTTTTACCCTGGTTCAAACGGCTTGAAAACGCCGACTATGGCGACGATCGCTGGCATGGTCGCCACGGCCCGGTTCCGGTGCGGTTACCGGCGCTGGAAACGCTCAGCCCGGCAAGCCAGGCGTTTTATCATGCTTGCCGCGCTCACGGCTTCGCCGCCGTTGACGATATCAACGGCGCGCAGCAGCACGGCGTCGCGGTCTACCCGGTCAATGTTGTCAACGGCATCCGGCAAAATACCGCCATGGTCTACCTGACGGCAGACGTTCGCGCGCGCAAGAATCTGTCGATTGTCGGCATGACGGTCGTGGATAAAGCGTTGATTGAAGGTTCGCGCGTGAACGGCATACAGCTGGCGGACGGAACACAGATCGCTACCGACAACGTATTCCTTTGCGCCGGCGCGGCCGGTACGCCAGCGATTCTGTTGCGCTCCGGCATTGGCCCTGCGGACGATTTACGCCATCTGGAGATCACGGTGAAACAGGATCTCCCCGTTGGACGCAACTTGCAGGAACAACCCGTGAACGGGATCATGCTGGCAACGTCCGCTGAGCATGCCAGTTATCCCCCTATAGGCACAACGCTCTGGACGCAATCTTCGCTGGCGGCAGCCAACGAACTGGATCTCTATATCAGCAATAACCACTTCGTCGATCCTGAACTATTTCCACATGGTGCGGGTTTCCAGCTCTTTTTCACCGTGGCGCGCCCCTTTGCCCGGGGGCGTCTGACTTTGGCGAGCCGCAACCCGCTGCTCGGCCCCCGTATCGATCTCAATTTACTGGGCGACGAGCGCGACGTCACGCGAATGGTCGAAGCGGTGAAATTATCCCGGGCGCTGGTGCAGGAAGGTCCGCTACAGGCGCTGGTGATTGGCGAAGTCCCGATGGTAAAAGGCGGTACACTGGCAGAAACAGACCAGCAGATAGCAGAAGAACAGCGTAAGACGGTGAAAAGTAACCTGCACCTCAGCGCGACCGCGCCGATGGGGAACGAAAGCGATCCCATCGCCGTCGTGGACGCCTGCGGGAAAGTTTTCGGTATTGCCGGGCTGTTTGTCGTCGATGCCTCGCTGTTCCCGGACGTTCCCTCTCAGGCGACCAATCCGGATGCGATCATGGCGGCAGAATATCTCGCCAGCCGTTTTTCTGGCGCATAGAACGAGGCATAGTCAACCGCAAGACCCGAAAAAGGAGCGCCTGTGTGAACAAGTTCGTGGAAATGAGCACGTTTATTTCGGTTGTTGAGTCTCTGAGCTTTGTCGGCGCGGCGGCAAAATTGGGGACATCAAAATCGGTAGTCAGCCAGCGCGTCAAGATGCTGGAGAAACGGCTTGGCGCCAGCTTACTGGAGCGCGGGCCACGGCTTAGCCTCACGGAGGCGGGCCTGCTATTTTATCAGGAGTGCGTACGGCTGCTTGACGAAGTCACGCTGGCAGAAGAGGCGGTGGCCCCGTCACGCAGCGAGCTTCGGGGCGGGCTGCGGATTGCCACCTCGCATACGTTTATGACCACTCATCTATCGACAATTCTGGCCGGTTTTATCCGCGACCATCCGGGGTTGTCTCTCGATATCGCGACGGAGGACCGGCAGATCAATATGCACCAGCCCGACTTTGATATCGCCATCCGCCTCGGCCTCGTCCCGGACTCAACGCTCATCGCCCGAACGCTGGCGCGCAACCTGACCTGGCTCTGCGCCAGCCCGGACTATCTGTCGCAACGGGGCACGCCTTTGCATCCTGTTGAACTGGAGCAGCACGACGGGCTGCTATATACCCATCGCGCGCCGGGGGGCTGCTGGCAGTTGCTGCATAACGGGCAGCGTCAGACCTGGCGGGTCAAAAATCGTCTGCGTTCGGATAACGCCTTCAGCCTGCTGGAGGCTGCCAGAATGGGGCTTGGGATTGTGGTCATGCCGCTATTTTTAGGCGCTGAAGCGATCGTGCGGGGAGAGCTAAAAATTGTTTTACCCGACTGGCAGCCGGAGGGTGGCAACATTGTGGCGCTGTATCGCCAGACGCGTCGCGCCTCGCCAGTGATTCAGGCGCTGGTCAACGAGGTTGCGGAAAAGCTAGGGCCAGAGCCAGAGTGGGAAAAACAGCTACGACTGGCCGGGCTGCTGCCCCTCTGCAACAGGGGCGCAAGCGCCCCTGATTAATGGCTTACTTTTTATTGAGGAACTTCACCGCCTTATCCGGGAAATCCGTAAACAACCCGTCCACGTCCGCCTGGTTATACAGGACGTCGTAAAGCTGCTCCACGTCCGCTGCATACGCTGGCAGTTGATCCGCGCGGACCGTATACGGATGCACCTGCAGCTTGCTGGCATGGGCTTCTTTCACCATCGCCGTCAGCTTCACGTGACCCGGCGTCGAGCCTTCCGCCACCAGCATATGGTAGTCCGGGCCAATGCCGTCAGCGTACTGCGCGATCTGCGCCATCGCCCCCGGTTTGAACATCCAGTCATAGCTGTAGTTCACCCACTTGCCGTCGGCCTGCCGCTGCTGGGTCTCATTCCAGTCGGTATAGGCGATAAGCTGCACCAGATTGAGATCCATCCCCATTTTCGGCTCCAGCTCCTGTTTGATGCGCTTGAGCTCGTTGGCGTCAAAGCACTGCAGATAAACCTTATCCTGCTTGCCGGTATAGCCATATTTCTTCAGCACGTTCAGCGTGCTGGCGGCAATGTCCTTGCCTTCCTGATGGTGGAACCACGGCGCTTTGATCTCCGGGTAGATGCCGATGTTTTTGCCGGTCGAATGGTTCAGCCCCTGCACAAACTCAATCTCCTCTTCAAAGGTATGAATACGGAAATCAGATTTACCCATCGGGAAACGGCCCGGATAAGTTTGCACGTTCTTGCCATCTTTCGGCTCAAACCCTTCGGTAAACTTCAGCGACTTTATCTCGGCGAGGGTAAAGTCGATGGCGTAGAAGCGGCCATCTTGACGCGCCCGCTGCGGGAAACGCTGGGCCACGTCGGTCACCCGATCCAGATAGTGGTCATGCAGCACCACCAGCCGGTCGTCTTTAGTCATCACCAGGTCTTGCTCGAGGTAGTCCGCCCCCTGCGCGTAGGCCATCGCTTTCGCCGGCAGGGTATGTTCCGGCAGATAGCCGCTGGCGCCGCGGTGGGCGATAACGATTTTTTCCCCCGCGACGGCGCTGAAAGAGAGCGCCGTCGCGGCCAGCAGCATTCCGCTCATCAGGGTGGTTAATGTGCTTTTCATCGCCGCTCCTTAAGCTTGTTTCATCTGTTGGTGATGGCGTCGTTCACCCAGCATCACGATAATCAGCAGCAGGACCGCCAGCACGCTGCCGCCGATCATCACCATAAAGCCGCCGTCCCAGCCGAAGAAATCGACGGTATAGCCAACGATGGCGCTCGCGGCCACGGAGCCGCCGAGATAGCCAAACAGGCCGGTGAAGCCCGCGGCGGTGCCGGCGGCTTTTTTCGGCGCCAGCTCCAGCGCATGCAGGCCAATCAGCATCACCGGACCGTAAATCAGGAAGCCGATGATGATCATGCAGGCCATATCCACGCCCGGGTTACCCGGCGGGTTCAGCCAGTAGACGACGGTGGCGATGGTGACCAGGGTCATAAAGAAGACGCCGGTCGCGCCGCGGTTGCCTTTAAACACTTTATCCGACATCCAGCCGCACAGCAGGGTGCCCGGGATCCCCGCGTATTCATAAAGAAAGTAGGCCCAGGACGATTTATCCAGCGCGAAGTGCTTAACCTCTTTCAGGTAGGTCGGCGACCAGTCAAGAATGCCGTAGCGCAGCAGATAAACAAACACGTTCGCGATAGCGATGTACCACAGCAGCTTGTTCGGCAGGATGTACTGCATAAAGATCTGCTTTGCGGTCAGCTCTTCTTCGTGCTTCTCGCTGTAGTCGTCAGGATAATCGTTTTTGTACTCTTCGATCGGCGGCAGGCCGCAGGACTGCGGTGTATCGCGCATCATCGCGAAGGCGAAAATCGCCAGCAGGATCGCGCCGAAAGCCGGCATATACAGCGCCGCGTGCCAGTCGTTAAACCACGCCATCCCCAGCAGAAACAGCAGCGGCGGGATCCCGCCGCCGACGTTGTGCGCGCAGTTCCATACCGAAACAATACCGCCGCGCTCTTTCTGCGACCACCAGTGCACCATCGTACGTCCGCACGGCGGCCAGCCCATCCCCTGGAACCAGCCGCACAGGAACAGCAGGACGAACATCACCATAATGCTGGAGGTCGCCCAGGGGACGAAGCCCATCACCAGCATCACCAGCGCGGCAAGGATCAGGCCTGCCGGTAAAAAAATGCGCGGATTCGAACGGTCAGAAACCGAGCCCATGATGAATTTCGAAAATCCGTAGGCGATAGAGATACCGGAAAGCGCAAAGCCGAGATCGCCGCGGGAGAACCCCTGCTCGATAAGATAGGGCATCGCCAAAGCAAAGTTCTTACGAACCAGGTAGTAAGCGGCATATCCGAAGAAGATACCGATAAAGATCTGCCAGCGTAATCGACGATATAGCGGATCGATTTCCGCCGTTGGCAAACGCGCTTTATGCGCTGCGGGTTTAAATATACTTAACATATCAGCCTCCGTGGCCATTGCTGTTCTTCTGACGTCGTCGCAAAAAAACGTAATTTATTCACTGACTTCTGATTTGGTCGCGATAGTAGGCAAAGCGTAAATCTAATACTGTGAAATGTCGCACACTTTGTTACAGAAATATGACAGAACTTTCCAATATGCGCATAAAGTCACAACAAACGCTCGAATTACGCGCAAGTATGCTCGAAATCAAACATTAAACGCGGTCGATATGGCTAAATGATGTAAAACGAACACAGAGGACAGGGAGATGGCCGATAGTCGTGAATATGACGTCATTATTATTGGCGGCGGCGCCACCGGCGCCGGGATCGCGCGCGACTGCGCGCTGCGCGGGCTGAAGGCGGCGCTGGTTGAGCGCTACGATATCGCCACCGGGGCGACCGGCCGCAACCACGGCCTGCTGCACAGCGGCGCGCGCTATGCGGTAACCGATAGCGAATCGGCGCGGGAGTGTATCAGCGAAAACCGCATCTTACGCCGCATCGCCCGGCACTGCATTGAGCCCACCAGCGGCCTGTTTATTACCTTGCCGGAAGACGATCCGGCGTATCAGCACACCTTTATCACCGCCTGCCAGCAGGCGGGTATTGAGGCCCAGCCTCTGACGCCCGCCGAGGCGCTGCGCATTGAGCCTGCGGTTAACCCGGCGCTGCTCGGCGCGGTGCAGGTCCCCGACGGCACCGTCGATCCTTTCCGCCTCACCGCCGCAAATATGCTCGATGCCCGCGAACATGGCGCCGCTATCCTCACCGGCTGCGAAGTCACCGGCCTGCTGCGTCAGGGCGATCGCGTCCATGGCGTCACGATCTACAACCATCAGCTCCGTGAATCGCGCACGCTGCGCGCGCAGGTGGTGGTCAACGCCGCCGGGATCTGGGGGCAGCGCATCGCAGAGTATGCCGACCTGCGCATCGCGATGTTTCCGGCAAAAGGATCGCTGTTAATCCTCGATCACCGCATTAACCGTCAGGTTATCAACCGCTGCCGCAAACCGGCTGACGCCGATATCCTGGTGCCCGGCGATACTATTTCGCTGATTGGCACTACTTCGATGCATATTCCCTATGACGAAATTGACGACAACCGGGTAACGGCCGAGGAGGTCGAAACGCTGCTGCGCGAAGGGGAAAAGCTGGCGCCGATCATGGGGCGGACGCGGGTACTGCGCGCCTACTCCGGCATACGTCCGCTGGTCGCCAGCGATGACGATCCCAGCGGGCGCAGCGTCAGTCGCGGTATTGTGCTGCTCGACCACGCCCGGCGCGACGGCCTGGAGGGCTTTATCACCATCACCGGCGGTAAGCTGATGACCTATCGCCTGATGGCGGAGTGGGCCACGGATGCGCTCTGCCGCAAGCTCGGAAATACCGTCCCCTGTACGACCGCCGATACGCCGCTGCCGGGCTCGCAGGAGCCGGCGGAAGCCACGCTACGCAAAATCATCTCTTTACCTGCGTCGCTGCGCGGGTCGGCCATCTATCGCCACGGCGATCGCACCCCGGCCTGGCTTGGCGATAGCCGCCAGCACCGCAGCCTGGTCTGCGAATGCGAGGCGGTGACCGCCGGCGAGGTTCAGTACGCGGTCGAAAACCTGGCGGTGAAAAACCTGCTCGACCTGCGCCGCCGCACCCGCGTCGGCATGGGAACCTGTCAGGGCGAACTGTGCGCCTGCCGCGCCGCCGGGCTGCTCGCGCGTTTTAACGTCACCACTTCCGCGCGATCCCTTACCCAGCTGTCTCAATTTTTGAACGAACGCTGGAAAGGCGTCCAGCCGGTGGCCTGGGGGGACGCGCTGCGCGAAAGCGAGTTCACCCGCTGGGTCTATCTCGGCCTGTGCGGATTACAAAAGGAGCATCAGGATGAAGTTTGATTGCGCCATCATCGGCGGCGGCCTCGCCGGACTGCTCTGCGGGCTGGCGCTCAACCAGCGCGGCCTGCGCAGCGTGATTATCAGCCGCGGCCAAAGCGCCCTGCACTTCTCTTCCGCCTCGCTGGATTTGCTTACCACGCTGCCGAATGGCGACACCGTCACCGATGTCGCTCACGGCATCGGCCAGCTGGCCCGCCAGCTTCCCGAACATCCCTATGCCAGGCTCGGCGCCGAACGGGTGATGGATTACGCCCGCCAGAGTCAGGCGCTGTTTGCCGACTGCGGTATCGCCATGCAGGGCGACGCCAGCCAGCCGCATCTGCGCGTGACGCCGCTGGGAACCTTACGCGCGGCCTGGCTATCTCCGCAGGAAATCGCCACCGCGCCGCTGCCCGCCAGCGGCGTCGGCGTGGTCGGCATCAGCGGATTCGGCGACTTCCAGCCGCATCTTGCCGCCGCCTCTCTGAACCAGCACGGCGTGACCGCCGAAGCCCATGAGATAGATTTACCTCTCCTCGATGTGCTGCGCGATAGCCCATCCGAATTTCGTGCCGCCAATATTGCCCGCCGGCTGGACGATGAAGCGCACTGGCCGGCCCTGCTGGCGGCGCTGCGCCCGCTGGCGCAGCGGCATAATTTACTGATTATGCCCGCCTGCTTTGGCCTCGCCAACGATCGCCTGTACCAGTGGCTGCAGCAGCGCCTGCCCTGCCCGCTGCGCCTGCTGCCTACGCTGCCGCCGTCGGTGCCGGGGATGCGCCTGCACGCCCAGCTGCAGCGGCAATTTATCCGCAGCGGCGGGACCTGGCTGACCGGGGATGAAGTCATCGATATCAGCCACCGCAACGGTAGCGTTAACGCGATCTGGACGCGCAATCACGGCGATATCCCGCTGCGCCCGCGCTTCGCGGTGCTGGCCAGCGGCAGCTTTTTCAGCAACGGGCTGGTCGCCGAGCGCAGCGGCGTGCGCGAGCCGATCCTCGGCCTTGACCTGCAGCAGACGCTGCCGCGCGAGCGCTGGTATCAGCAGGACTTTTTTGCCTCTCAGCCCTGGCAGCGTTTCGGCCTGAAAACCGATGCGGATCTGCGCCCGCAGCTTCAGGGGCAGACGCTGGAAAATCTGTTCGCCGTAGGCGCGATCCTCGGTGGTTTTGACGCCATCGCGCTGGGATGCGGCGGCGGCGTTTGCGCGGTGACCGCGCTGCATGCTGCTGGGTTAATCGGCGAGCTTGCCGGAGGTGAATCATGAACGACACGCGCTTTGAACACTGTATAAAATGCACCGTTTGCACCACCGCCTGCCCGGTCAGCCGGGTTAATCCGCGCTATCCGGGGCCAAAACAGGCCGGGCCGGACGGCGAACGCCTGCGCCTGAAAGACGGCGCGCTCTACGACGAGGCATTGAAATACTGCATCAACTGTAAATGCTGCGAAGTTGCCTGCCCTTCGGACGTCAAAATTGGCGATATTATCCAGCGAGCGCGCATGGAGCACGGTCGGCAAAAGCCCACGCTGCGCGATGCGATCCTCAGCCATACCGACCTGATGGGCACCCTCTCCACGCCGTTTGCCCCGCTGGTCAACGCCGCCACCGGGCTGAGGCCGGTACGCCAAATCCTTGATGCCGCGCTTAAAATCGATCACCGCCGCACGCTGCCGAAATATGGCTTTGGTACCTTTCGCCGCGCGTATCGTCAGCTGGCCGCCCGGCAGGGGCAGTACGCCGAGCAGGTGGCGTTTTTTCACGGCTGCTATGTGAACTACAACAATCCGCAGCTGGGCAAAGATCTTATCCGCGTGTTCAACGCCATGGGCATCGGGGTGCAGTTATTGAGCAAAGAGAAATGCTGCGGCGTACCGCTGATTGCCAACGGTTTTTTTGCGAAAGCGCGCAAGCAGGCGCTGAGCAACGTCATCGCGATGCGGGAAAATAGTCTGCCCATTATTGCGACTTCATCGACCTGCACCTTTACGCTGCGCGATGAATATCCGCATCTCCTTGATATCGATAATCACGATATCCGCGACCGGATTGAGCTGGCGACTCGCTGGCTCTGGCGTCAGCTGGATAATGGGCGACCTCTGAAGCTAAAAACGCTGCCGCTGAAGGTGGTCTATCACACGCCCTGCCATATGGAAAAAATGGGCTGGTCGCTGTATACCCTTGAGCTATTGCGGCTGATCCCCGGCTTGCAGCTGGAGGTACTCGACTCGCAATGCTGCGGTATTGCCGGCACATACGGTTTCAAGGCGGAGAACTACGACTCATCGCAGGCGATGGGCGCGCCGCTGTTCCGGCAAATTGAGGAGAGCGGCGCGGATCTGGTGGTGACCGACTGTGAAACCTGCAAATGGCAGATAGAGATGTCCACCAGCAAACGCTGCGAACACCCCATCACCCTGCTGGCACAGGCGCTGGCCTGACGCCAGCGCCAGCACCGGGGGGCTAGTAGCTCCCCTTTCCCTCCGCCTGTTCGGCTATCGGCTTGAACATCGCCAGCCGTTTATCCAGCGCGCTGGTGTAAAGGTTGGTATCGACGCCAACGGCAACAAAATTCGCCCCCCACGCCAGCGCTTTGTGCGCCATCTCCGGATCGACGGCAAGGAATCCGGCCGCCTTACCCGCCGCGCGAATGCGGCGGATGCTCTGTTCAATAACCCGCTGCACTTCAGGATGACCAGCGTTATCCGGGTAGCCCAGCGAGGCCGACAGGTCCGCCGGGCCGATAAACACGCCGTCAATGCCCTCCACTTCAAGGATCGCATCCAGATTATCGAGGGCCGTTTTACTCTCTACCTGAATCAACAGGCACAGCTCATCGTTGGCCTGCGCCATATAGTTTTCGACCCGTCCCCAGCGCGCGGCGCGGGCCACTCCGGCCCCCACCCCGCGGGTACCCAGCGGCGGATAGCGGGTAGCCGAGACGATCTCCCGCGCCTGTTCAGCGGTATCGACCATCGGGATCAGCAGCGTTCTGGCGCCGATATCCAGCACCTGTTTAATCAGGCTACGATTGCCCTCCACCGGGCGAATGACCGGCTGGCTGGCGTAGGGCGCAATGGCCTGCAGCTGATGATACAGGTCCTGAATGGTATTGGGCGCATGTTCACCGTCGATCAGCAGCCAGTCGTAACCCGAGGTGGCGGCAATCTCAGCCATATACGAAGAGGTTGAGCTCAGCCACAGGCCGATTTGCGCTTCCCCTTGCAACAATCCCGCTTTAAATGAGTTCGATAAAATTGCGTTCATAGTTCTCCCTTACATTAATGCTGTACGCTGCCAGCCTGCGGTACCGTGCGATTGACGCGCAGCGAAAAGATAATAACAACTCCGACAATCGCCACGCAGGCGAGCGTCACTAATCCGGCAGAATCACTGGCGAACATGGTTTCAGCCTGGACGCGGATAATGGGCGCCAGAAACCCGCCGATAGCGCCGAACAGGTTCACAAAGCCGATGCCAGCGGCCAGCGCCGTACCGGACAACAGCTGCGTCGGCATGGTCCAGAAGACCGGCTGCACGGCAATGACGCCGACGGCGGCAACGCACAGCGCGATAATCGCCAGCACCGGCGACACCAGCCCGGAGACCGCAATGCCAATTGCCGCCGCCAGCAGGGTGAATGCCGCCACATTACGCCGCTCGCCGGTGCGGTCGGAGTAGCGCGGAATCAGCCAGGTACCGAACAGCGCCGCCACCCACGGGATCGCGGTCACCACCGACGCCACGAACCCCACCTTGGTGCCGAGCAGCGCGGCAACCTGGGTTGGCAGGAAGAAGATCAGGCCGTAAACCGCCACCTGAATGGTGAGATAGATAATCGCCAGCTGCCAGACGCGGCCGTTACGCAGCGCATCGGACAAACGCGAGGTCACCTTTTTCTGCTCTTCGCTGGCCAGCTCGCTGATTAACGCCTGTTTTTCGGCAGCGCTCAGGAAGCGCGCCTTTTGCGGCGTATCGTCGAGCCAGAAGAAGGTGAAGAACCCCGCGCCGACCGCCAGCAGCCCCTCAATGATAAACATCCAGAACCAGCCGGGATGCCCCATAAAACCATGCATTTCCAGCAGCGCGCCAGAGAGCGGCGACCCGAGGGTCAGCGCCAGCGGCGCGCCCATATAAAACAGCCCCATAATGCTGGCGCGGTTCTGCTGCGGAAACCACTGGGACGTCAGGTAGATCATGCCCGGGAAAAAACCCGCTTCCGCGGCGCCCAGCAGGGTGCGCACCAGCAGAAACTTCGCTTCGGTATCCGCCCACGCCATCGCCGCGGAGAGAAGCCCCCACAGCAAGGTGGTGCAGCCGATCCACTTTCTTGCGCCGAATTTGCGCATCAGCAGGTTAGCGGGCACCCCGAGAAAGGCGTACACCACAAAGAAAATCCCCGCCCCCAGCGCATAGGCTTCGTTGCTAAGGCCGGTATCCAGCTGATAGGTCTCTTTGGCAAAGCCGATATTCGAACGGTCAAGAAACGCCAGCACGTACAGCGCCAGCATAAAGGGGATCAAACGGGCGCGGTTTTTCTTCACCACGCTCTCAAGCAAGGCGTTGCTCATCGTAATATCCTCAACAATAGGCCGCACATCTGCGCTGTGCGGCACGACGGGATCAGTGGCTATAAGGACGTTTCAGATTACAGTCGCGGTTCAGCTCCACGCCGAAGCCCGGTTTGTCCAGCACGGTTTTATGAATGCGCCCGTTCACCGGTACCGGCTCATCAACCAGAATCGGGTCAAACTGCGGACGCATCGTTGAGCAGTCGGGGCTGGTCATCAGGAACTCACTGAAAGGCGTGTTGGTAAAGGTAATGACCGCATGGTGCGAATAGACCGACGAGCCGTGCGGCACCACCAGCTGGCCGCGCGATTTGGCGATCGCCGCAATCTCCACCAGCGTGGTCAGGCCGCCGCACCAGCCCACGTCAGGCTGCATAATATCGATGCCGGTTTCCGACAGCGTGCGGAAGGATTGCAGCGTACCGTGGTGCTCGCCGCTGGTGACCATCATGCCGGCTGGCGCATTGCGTTTAAGCTCGCGATAGCCTTCATACTGCTGCGGCGGCAGGCACTCCTCGATCCACTTAAGGTTAGAGGGCGCGCAGGCGTGGGCCAGTTTAGTGGCGTAGTTAACGTCCTGGCTCATCCAGCAGTCCAGCATCAGCCAGAAGTCCGGGCCGCACTTTTCGCGCATATCGGCCACCATCGCGGCATCTTTGCGGATCCCCGCGTCGCCATCGTGCGGCCCCCAGTGGGTCGGCATTTTTCCGCCAATAAAGCCCATATCTTTCGCCAGGTCCGGACGCGCCCCGGTGGCGTAGAACTGAATTTCATCGCGCACCGCGCCGCCCAGCAGTTTGTAAACCGGCAGCCCAACCACTTTGCCGAACAGATCCCACAGCGCCAGGTCGACGCAGGAAATCGTATTCATCACCAGGCCGCCGGATCCGGAATAGTACAGGGTGGCGTTGAGCATCTGGTCATGGATCAGTTTGATATCGCTGACGCATTTGCCTTCGATAAAGCGGTTGAGGTGTTTTTCCACGATAAAGCAGCCCATCTCGCCGGCGGTCGATACCGCAAAGCCGGTCTGCCCGTTTTCGGCTTCGACCTCAACGATCAGCGTGCCGAGAACGTTGATGCCAAACGACTGGCGGGACTGTTCATACTGTTTATATTTGCTCATCGGCGTGGCGATATGATCGTCAATCCAGTGATTTGCCCCCTGGTCATGATAATCGCCGCCGCCAGCGCCTTTCTCTGCGGTAGCACCGCCAATAAACCAGGCGCGGACGTGTTTAATTTTCGGTAGGGTCATGATCTTCTCCTTATTATGAGGCTTGTTGTTCGAAGGGGCTTTTCCACCCCAGCAGACGGGAAATATCTTTGGCGCAGGCAATCGCCCTACCGGCGAGGTAATCGCGATTGTCTTCATTGATTTGCAGACGGGTACCCACCACGGAAATGGCGGCGGTCAGCTCGTTATTGGCATTAAAAACCGGCGCCGCCACGCAGCGAACGTCGGGATAGTCTTCGCCGTTATCGAAGCTCCAGCCGCGGGCGCGAATACGGCCCAGTTCATCGCGAAGCTGTTGGGCGCTGGTGATGGTGGTTGGCGTCGCCCGCTCCCACTGCAGCTCGCTGATAATCGACTCCTGAACCCGCTCGGGCTGCCAGGCCAGCAGGCATTTACCAATGCCGGAACGATATAACGACAGGCTCTTACCTTCATGCGAACGCACGCTGATGGTGGCCGGGGATTCAATCTTCAGAATGTAGTAGGCGTTGCCGCTGTCGATGATGCCCAGGTGGCAGAGCAGCCCGCACTGATCCATCAGCTGCGTCAGGCGCGGGCGCGCCAGTTCGCGCAGGTCCATTTTGCTCAGCGCCTGCCCGGCCAGCTCAACCAGCTTGGTCCACAGGCAGTAGTTATCCTGATTATCCATGCTGAGGAAGCGCTGTTTTTTCAGCTCTCCCAGCAGCAGATAGGCGGTGCTTTTCGGAATACCCAGTTCGTCAATAATGGTCGCCGCGCTGCAGGGGCCGATGCGGGCGATCAGATTGAGAATATCAATGGCGCGGGTCAGCGCCGGGACTTTGCTTGATTCCAACATACTGGACTCCAATCCTGAATACTGGAATCAGTGTTGCGGTTGTCGGGCGTGTAAATTGTGAGCGACTTCAAATGACGACGCTATTCCAGCCGGGTGGACGTTCAGAGGGAGAAAAATGCGAGATAGTGCACAGAATTTTTTAAAGCAAGTACAACAGGTTGGACTCATCGCGCGCCGGGAGGGGCTCCCGACGCGGAGGTGGGTTTACGCTGAGAGAGATTCGACGACGTTAATCCAGCCGTGTTCACCGGCCACCGGCTGGCCGTTCAGCCAGCGGCGCAGCATGTTGAGGGCCATCATCGCGCACACTTCCTGACGCACCTGGAGGCTGTGGCGGTTGGTGGTGAATTTCACCCGCAGCGCGTGGGTGCCGTCCGGCGTGGAAAGCGCAAAGTTCAGGTGATCGCTCTCCTGACCACTCACCGCCAGCGCCAGGCCGGCAAAGTGTTTTTCGCGCCGTTCCGCCGCCCAGCGCGCAGACTGCGCCAGGGTCTCCTCCTGCGCCGGAATGACTTCGCTGGCCAACAGCGGAGCGTTGACGCGAGAAAGCTGAAGCGCCAGTAGACCACCGGTGAACTGCTCGCTCAGCGTCAGGCTTAGCTGACGCTGCTGCAGGCGACGGGCGATCTGCGCAGGCAGGCCTTCGGTACCTTCGAAAATCATGCTCTCTCCGGCCACCTTCTGCACTTCCGGCCACAGCGCCAGCATCGCCTCGCGCTGTTCGGCAGGCCCGGTCAGCTTCAGTTCGATAATCGGCATCGAGGAGCGATAGCCCATCACGACGCCCGGCGGCAGCTGCAGATGGTCGAGGCTCTGCGCCAGTTCGCTTTCGGAACGGCCGAAGGTGGTCAGGCGCAAACACAGCGGCGCAGCGGATAGCGGGAAACGTTCGCGCAGGCGCGGTAAGATTTCCTGTTCAACCATCACCTTAAATTCGGAAGGCACGCCGGGAGTGAAAAACATCAGGCAGCGGTTTAGCTGCACGGCAAAACCGCAGGCGGTCCCGACCGGGTTGTTGATCATCTCGGCGCTTTGCGGAATTTCCGCCTGTTTACGATTGCTGGCGGCCATGGGTCTTCCGCGCTCGGCAAAGAAACGGGTCATGGTTTCCAGCCAATCTTCGTGCAGAATTAACCCTTCGCCTTTGGCCGTCGCCGCGGCCAGCGCGCTCAAATCGTCGCTGGTCGGCCCCAGGCCGCCGTTAACGATCAGCACGTCAGCGTGTTCGCTGCGCTCGCGTAAAATCGCCACCAGGGAGTCGAGGTCGTCACCCACGGTATGGCGACGCGTTAAGGGTAATCCTTGATTAAAAAAGAAATCCGCCAGCCACGCGGCATTGGTGTCGATGATTTGCCCATGCAGCACTTCATCGCCGGTGGACAGCATTTCCACGTTTAACATTGTGAACTCCAGCCTGATAAGTAGAAATACTATATCGCAAAGCGGCTGGTGAAAAAGCCTGAAAATCAGGCGCGGCGGAATACCGCGCCGGAGAGATTAGAAGCTGGCGTTGACGCCGACGTACGGACCGTCCGCGACCGCGTTATCGCGGTTGCCGTCTTTACCCGCCAGGTTAAGGTAGCGGTAACCGGCTTCGATGCTCAGAGGGCGCATAATGGTAAAGCGCGCGCCGGCATTGGCTTCCTGATAGCTGTCGATACCGCTGGAGAGTGAATCGGGAGAGTAATAGTATTCGCCGAACAGGCGGAAGCTGTCGCCGATTTTCCACTGCAGACCGCCGCCAACCGCCGCCGCGTAGCCCTCATCGCCATTGTTCGGGTTGGTGTAAACGCCTTTTCCGCCCACGGTGGCCAGGAATGGCCCCAGGGGAATGTTCAGGCCCAATCCCAGCCCCGCCGCATCGCCGTCGTCATCATTGTGCAGCCAGTTGCCGGTTACCGCCAGGCCGGTCGATTCCGTACCGAATCCGACGCCAAGGTTAGTGTAGTGCTCGCCGGCCTGCCCGCTGACGCTGATCGCATTTGCCGCCGTCGAGACGAACATCATGCCGGCCAGGGCCATAAATATGCTTTTTTTCATTTTTATCTATCCAGAAAATAATAATAAGAAAATCCCAAAAAACCGCGAAATTGTACTGCTCCGTTTTAAGGAATCAATGCGTTATAGCGCGCTTTTACCGCGTGATTGTAACCAGTTGCTTCGGGAGCCTTGTTAACGGTCTCAGATATCAATTCAATAGTCAGGGTCAAATTGCTGGGACTCAGCCTTTATTATACAAATAGGCTCCAGCTTATTTCGTCGTCGCAAAGAGATGAATAAGTTACATAAAACTTTGTCAGGAGATAAAGATGAGCAAAAAAGGATTAACCACCGCCGCCGGCGCCCCGGTTGTCGATAATAATAATGTCGTCACCGCAGGCCCGCGCGGCCCGATGCTGCTGCAGGATGTCTGGTTTCTGGAAAAACTGGCCCACTTCGACCGTGAGGTTATCCCGGAACGCCGAATGCACGCTAAAGGCTCCGGCGCTTACGGTAAACTGACCATTACCCGCGATATCACCCGCTATACCCGCGCAAAACTGTTTGCCGAAATCGGTAAAACCACCGATCTGTTCCTGCGCTTCTCAACCGTCGCCGGAGAACGCGGCGCCGCTGACGCCGAGCGCGATATTCGCGGTTTCTCGATCAAGTTTTATACCGAAGAAGGCAACTGGGATCTGGTGGGCAACAATACGCCCATTTTCTACCTTCGCGACCCGCTGAAGTTTCCCGACCTTAACCACGTCGTGAAGCGCGACCCGCGCACCAACCTGCGTAACCCCACCTGGAAATGGGACTTTTTCTCCCTGCTGCCGGAAACGCTGCATCAGTTAACGATTGATTTCAGCGACCGCGGCCTTCCGCGCTCCTATCGCCATATGCACGGTTTCGGCAGCCACGCGTTCAGCTTTATTAATGCCGATAACGAACGTTTTTGGGTGAAATTCCACTTCAAATCCCAGCAGGGGATCGCCAACCTGATGGATGATGAAGCGAAACGCCTGGTGGCAGAGGACCGCGAGAGTTCGCAGCGCGATCTCTATGAGTCGATTGAAAAAGGCGATTTCCCGCGCTGGACCTTCTACGTGCAGATCATGCCGGAAGCGGACGCCAGCCGGGTCCCTTATAACCCCTTCGATCTGACCAAAATCTGGCCGCACGCTGATTATCCGCTGATGGAAGTCGGCGTGCTGGAGCTCAACCGCAACCCGGACAACTACTTCGCAGAAGTTGAGCAGGTCGCGATGAATCCGGCCAACGTGGTGCCCGGGATCGGCTTCTCTCCGGATCGTATGCTGCAGGGACGGCTGTTCTCCTACGGCGATACCCAGCGCTATCGTCTGGGCGTCAACCATCATCAAATTCCGGTCAATGCGCCGCGCTGCCCGTTCCATAACTACCACCGCGACGGCGCGATGCGCGTTGACGGCAATAGCGGCAACGGCGTCACCTATGAACCCAACAGCTTTGGCGCGTTTCAGGAACAGCCGGACTTTAGCGAGCCGCCTTTAAGCCTTGAAGGCGCGGCGGCCCACTGGAATCATCGGGAAGATAACGACTACTTCAGCCAGCCGCGCAGGCTGTTTGAGCTATTAAGCGAAGATGAACATCAGCGTATGTTCCAGCGTATCGCTAATGATATGCGGGATATCCCTGAGTTTATTCAGCAGCGACAAATTGGCCTGTTCAGTGAAGTCCACCCCGACTACGGCGCGGGCGTGGCTGCGGCGCTGAAAGCCTTAAAGCACGGAGAGTAATGCTGATGGCAGCCCTTGCGGCTGCCATTTTACGGTTTTTAAACGCGCTTAGTGCTGAAGCTTAGCGAGCCGCCGCAGCGACAAACCGGTTAGCTTTGCGACCTGAGAGGGCTCAAGCCCATCATCCAGCATCGCCTGAGCAATGCGTTGCGTCGCCTCCTGCTGTCCTTGATGCCGGCCTTCTTGTCGGCCTTCATTCCGGCCTTCCTGTCGACCCTTTCGTAAACCTTTTTCTATCCCCGCCTTCATTCCCTGAAGGACCCCCTCTTTACGGCCACGCTCTTCCAGAAAATGAGCAATATTCATCAGCGTCTCCTTATGCGGCTTGAGTGGCGTCTTTTGCGCGAGCTTGCGTAAAAAGGCCACCGGATCGGCGGCGTTGCCCGCCTGAAGCATATAATTCAGCAAAGTTTTAAACTGCCGACGCGTAGTGTATCCCAAGGATAATATCCTGACCAGTTGCTCAGAAATGTCCATCAAATCCCGCTGGCGGATATGTTTTTGCAGCAGTTCCAGCATAGCGACACGGCGGTGCTGCACAAGCCGATCGTCAGGAATCACCGTGACGTCTATCAGTGGAAAACGCTGGCTATACAGCCGCTCGGCCACCTCTGGCTGAGGGAAATCATCCAGCCAGCGCGTCGAGTACGGGTAAGGAGCGATCCTGCCGTGATAAAATAGCAGAGGAATAACCAGCGGCAGCTGATGATGCCCTTTATCAAGGTGGCGCTGCATGGCCGCGATGGCGTATCGCATCAGGCGAAACGCCATATGCCTGTCGGGAGAGCTTTGATGCTCTATAAGAATGTAGATGTACCCCTCTCCGTGCTGGGTTTTTAACGAATAAAGAATATCCGAATGGCTTGCGCGTAGGTCCTCTTCAATAAAACTGCCGGATTCCAGCTGCAGCGTTCGCAGATCGCACTGTTCCCGCAAATGCTTCGGCAAATGAATAGACAAAAAATCGCGCGCCGTTGCCCGTTGGGACAAAAGGTGTTTAAACACCGCATCGTGCGGTGAGTGGCTTGCTATCTGTTCCATGATGGCCCCTGACCCGTTAACCTACGCTCACCCTACCACCGCACGCGTTCGCCGCGCGTTTTCGCTTGCGGTTTGCCGAGGCGGCTCGCAAACTGGGCCTTCCCGTTATTTATCCCTGTCATCAGTAAGGAGAAATCATGCGTCAAAGGACTATCGTCTGCCCGCTCATTCAACATGAAGGCCACTATCTGCTGTGCAAAATGGCCGACGATCGCGGCGTATTTCCCGGCCAGTGGGCGCTCTCCGGCGGCGGCGTCGAACCAGGCGAGCGCATTGAAGAGGCGCTGCGGCGAGAAATTCGCGAGGAGCTGGGCGAAAAACTGCAGCTGACCCAGATTACGCCGTGGACCTTTAGCGACGATATCCGGGTTAAAACCTACGCCGATGGCCGCCGGGAAGAGATTTATATGATTTACCTGATCTTCGACTGCATCAGCGCCAATCGCGAAGTGACGATCAACGAGGAGTTTCAGGACTACGCCTGGGTGAAGGCAGAAGATCTTCCCCACTATGATTTGAACGCGGCGACCCGCAGGACGCTCACCCTGAAAGGCCTACTCTGAACAAGCGCGCAAAAAGCGCAGCCTGACCTTCAGCCCGCCCAGCGTTTCGCTACGCAGCAGCTGCGGATGGCTGCGGTGCAGGCGCGCAATATCGCTGACCAGCGCCAGTCCGAGCCCGGCGCCGGGGTTGTCACCCACGTTTTCCAGACGATGGAACGGCATGAGCGCCTGCTGAATCTGCGCATCATCGATCCCGGGCCCGCTGTCTTCGACCTCCAGCAGCACCGCCTCTCCGTCACGATGCAGGCTGACCGTGACGATACCGCCCTGCGGCGTATAGCGAATCGCGTTATCCAGCAGATTCGCGCACAGCTCGCTCAACAGCACACCATCGCCGGCAATGGTCACCGTCGAGGGTTCCCCCTCATAGCCGAGATCGATAGCCTTGCTCCGCGCCTGCTGAAGACGCGAAAAGCAGCTGTTGTGGACGATCTCATGCAGGTCCACCGGCGGGAACGCGTGCTCGCCCTGCTCTTTCCGTTTGATGGTAGCCAGCTGCAGCAGGCGTTCGGTAAGCAGAATCGTACTGTCAAGCGTGCCGCTCATCGCCTCCAGGCTCTCTCGCCATAGCCGGGGATCGCCGCTCGCCAGCGCCACTGAGGCCTGCGTTTTCAACACCGCTAAAGGCGTTTTGAGCTGATGCGACGCGTCGGCGCTAAAGCGCTCCTGGCGGGAGATCATCACCCGTAACCGGTCGATATAGCGGTTAAAGGCCACGATCAGCAGACGGGTTTCCGACCACGGCAGCAGCTCCGGCAGCGGCGTCAGCAGGCCGGGTTCGCGCCGCACCATGAGCGCCGAAAGCCGGCGCATCGGCCGCAGCACGCGGCGCAGCAGCCAGCCGGTGAGCACCAGCGTCAACAGCACTAATAGCCCCTGCGAGATCCATGATGAAAACAGCAGCTGTCCCGCCAGCCAGCGCCGCGACTGCAGCGTTTCGGCGATGTAGATTTCCGCCATGCCGACAACGCCGCCTTCGTTAACCGGCTGCAGCAGGCGCGCCACGCGAATGGCCTGACCGCGATATTCAGTATGATAAAACCACGCCAGCGCCGGATAGAGCTCGGTTCGAGAGGTCGATGGCGGCATCGATGGCAGGTCGTCAAAACCGGAAATCACCCGCTTCTCGGGATCGAGCACCTTATAGTACAGCCGATCGTTCATATTCAGCTCGAAGCTGTCCAGAACCACCCAGGGGACATTCACCTCCAGCCTACCGCGGCGAACCACCAGGCGCTCCGCCACCGTGCGGGCGGATGAAAGCAGCGTGCGATCGTAAGCCTGGGTCGCCGCCTGCAGAGCGCTGACGTAGCTATTGAACGCCGACAGCCCCCATAGCAAAACCAGCGGCAGGCCGAGAAACAGCAACAGTTGAGCGAATAACGACTGCGGTTTACCCCACCTCATGAGCGAGCTCCAGCACGTAGCCCAGGCCACGCAGGGTCACGATACGCACGTTGCTCTCCTGAAGTTTCTTACGCAGACGATGGATATACAGCTCAATGCTTTCCGGGCTGACGTCATCGTTCAGGCTGAAAACCTGTTCAAACAGCTGCTGGCGCGACACCGGCCGCGTACGGCGAAACATTAGCACCGTCAGCAGCGCCTGCTCGCGCGGCGTCAACGACAGCGTTTGTCCGCAGAGTAAAAAATAGCCTTCATCGCGATATTCCAGCGCGCCGATCTGCTGAACCTCATGCACCTGGCCTTCGCTACGCCGCAGCAGCGCGCGCAGCCTCGCATCCAGCTCTTCAAGCTCAAAAGGCTTCGGCAAATAGTCATCGGCGCCGACGTTCAGCCCTTTAACCCGATCCGCCACCGCGCTGCGGGCGGTGAGTAGCAAGACGGGAAGGGTCTGCCCGCGCTTTCGCAGGCGCTGCACCACCTCCAGACCGTCCAGTCCCGGCATGCCAATATCCAGCACCGCCAGCGCATATTTTTCGCTTTGCAGCAGATGATCGGCCGCGCGACCATCCAATACGCAGTCCACGGCAAACCCGCCCTGCACCAGCGCTTTCTCCAGCCAGTGAGCCAGCTCACGGTTATCTTCTGCCAGTAAGAGACGCATATCACATCCTGAAAAGTTGCTGCCGCATTGAAAGGGAAATGAAAGGTAATTGTTTTAACAATCACGCAACCGAATAGCCACATGCCGGTTCACATAATTAAAAAAACGTCCCCTGTATCTGACTGAGGAAGCTTATGAATATGCCATTCCTGCGCCGTGCTGGCGCCATTGCATTATGCCTTTTAACCGCCTCTGCCCTGGCCGCCGAGGCGCCTTCCCGTACCGAATGTATCGCGCCCGCCAAGCCCGGCGGCGGCTTCGACCTCACCTGCAAGCTGATCCAGGTCAGCCTGATGGAAACCGGCGCCATCGAAAAACCGATGCGCGTCACCTACATGCCCGGCGGCGTAGGCGCTGTGGCCTACAACGCGATCGTCGCCCAGCGCCCCGGCGAACCCGGTACCGTGGTCGCCTTCTCCGGCGGCTCGCTGCTCAACCTGGCGCAGGGCAAGTTTGGCCGCTACGGCGTGGATGATGTGCGCTGGCTGGCCAGCGTCGGCACCGATTACGGCATGATCGCCGTCCGCGCCGACTCGCCGTGGAAAGACCTGCCGTCGTTTATGGCGGCGATGGAAAAAAATCCCGCCAGTATCGTCATCGGCGCCGGCGCCTCCATTGGTAGCCAGGACTGGATGAAAGCAGCGCTGCTGGCGCAAAAAGCCAACGTCGATCCGCACAAAATGCGCTACGTGGCGTTTGAGGGCGGCGGCGAACCGGTCACCGCGCTGCTGGGCAATCACGTACAGGCGGTCTCCGGCGATCTCAGCGAAATGGTGCCTTATCTCCAGGGCAATAAAATCCGCGTGCTGGCGGTGTTCGCTAACGAAAGGCTGCCGGGTGCCCTCGCCGATGTCCCCACCGCCAAAGAGCAGGGCTATGACCTGGTCTGGCCGATTATTCGCGGCTTCTTCGTGGGTCCGAAAGTCAGCGACGCCGACTATCAGTGGTGGGTGGATGAGTTCACGAAATTGCAGCAGACCGACGCGTTCAAAAAGCAGCGCGAGCTGCGCGGCCTGTTCGAATTCAATATGAACGGTAAGGAACTGGACGCCTACGTTAAACAACAGGTGGAAGCGTATCGCCTGCAGGCGAAATCCTTTGGCCTGGCCAAATAATTTACGGAGGTTGCGATGAGCGATCGTATTTTTGCCGGAGTGTGGCTGCTGCTCTGCGCGGGTGGAATGTTTATCGCCTGGCAAATTCACAGCGAATACGCCTATGAACCCGTCGGCCCACGCCCTTTCCCGGTCGGCATTATCGGCCTGATGCTGGCGTGCTCTGTCTTGCTGCTTCTGCGTCGGCCCGACGCCATCACGTGGCCCGGGCGCCGGATTTTACAACGTCTATTAACCATGGTGGTTGCGCTGGGGATCTATGCGTGGGGTTTTGAATGGCTGGGTTTTCCTCTGGCCACCGCGCTGCTGACCGCCGTGTTTGGCCTGCTGTTTGGCGCCACCCTGCCCGCCGCCGGGGTAGCCGGCGTCGCGATGGGCATCGCGCTGTGGTACGTCTTTGACGCCCTGCTTGATGTCACCCTGCCGCTCGGCGTTTGGTTGAGTTAACGGAGAAGGTTATGGATATCTGGATTTATTTATCGCAGGGCTTCGCCGTTGCCATGACGCCGGGCAACCTGACCATCGCGCTAATTGGCTGCTTTGTTGGTACTATCGTCGGTCTCCTGCCGGGTCTGGGCCCGATTAACGGTGTCGCGATCTTACTGCCGCTGGCCTTTGCTCTGCACCTGCCCGCGGAATCAGCGTTAATCCTGCTGGCTACGGTCTATATTGGTTGTGAATACGGCGGGCGCATTTCATCTATCCTGCTTAACGTACCCGGCGATGCCGCCGCCATTATGACCGCTCTCGACGGTTATCCGATGGCGCAGCAGGGACGCGGCGGCGTAGCGCTGTCGATCTCTGCCGTGAGCTCCTTTGTTGGTTCAACGATCGCTATCGGCGGGATCATCCTGTTCGCCCCGGTGCTGGCGCAGTGGTCGCTGGCGTTCGGCCCGGCGGAATATTTCGCCCTGATGATTTTTGCCATCGCCTGCCTTGGCAGCATGATGGCGGAAAATCCGCTGAAGTCATTTCTCGCCGCGCTAATCGGTTTGGGGCTGGCGACGGTGGGCGTTGATGCCAATACCGGCGTGTACCGCTTCACGTTCGACAGCGTTCATCTTTCCGACGGCGTGCAGTTTATCGTGGTGGTGATTGGTCTCTTTTCGGTTTCGGAGATTTTGCTGATGCTGGAGAGCACCAGCGGCGGGCAGAAGCTGGTACGGAAAACCGGACGCATGCTGTTTAACGCCAAAGAGGCGGGCCAGTGCGTGGGCGCGACCCTGCGCTCATCGGTGGTGGGTTTCTTTGTCGGCATTCTGCCGGGCGCAGGGGCGACCATTGCCAGCGCCATCACCTATATGACCGAGAAAAAGCTCAGCGGCAATAGCGCTACCTTCGGGAAGGGCGATATTCGCGGCGTCGCGGCGCCGGAAGCGGCGAATAACGCCTCCGCCTGCGGCTCGTTTATTCCGATGCTCACGCTCGGCGTTCCCGGCTCCGGGACTACCGCGGTGATGATGGGCGCCCTGACCCTCTACAACATCACGCCGGGACCGGCAATGTTTACCGAACAGCCGGATATCGTCTGGGGGTTAATTGCCGCGCTGCTCATCGCCAACGTGATGCTGCTGATTATGAACATTCCGCTGATCGGCCTGTTCACCCGCATGCTGACGATTCCGCTATGGTTTCTGGCCCCGGCCATCGCCGCCGTGTCCGCGGTCGGCGTCTACGCGGTGCACAGCACCACCTTCGACCTGCTGTTGATGGTTGGGCTGGGCGTGCTGGGCTACATTATGCGTAAGATGCACTTCCCGATGTCGCCGCTGATCTTAGGGTTTGTGCTGGGAGAGATGCTGGAGCAGAACCTGCGCCGCGCGCTGTCCATCAGCAACGGCAACGTGGCGATTCTGTGGCAAAGCGGCGTAACGAAAACGCTTCTGTTTCTGGCCATCGCGGTGATTGTTGTCCCTCCGCTGCTGCGGTACTGGCGGAAGCGCCAGCTTAATACGCAGGGCGACCTGCCCTCTTCCTGATGCTCAACGTCATTGGCGGTCGCTCAGCGCCGCCAATGACGGTATACGTTGAATTTCCACCACATCTGCCTGATAGTTATCGTTTTAACTTTCTGGTGATCCGTTATGACCGTCGCCGCATCCCGTTCGGGGTTAACATTCGCCGCGCTGGCGCTGGCCCTGATGCTTGTTTACACCGGTATCAGCGCAGGGGATAAGCTCACCTGGCTGATGGAAGTGACGCCGGTGATTATCATCGTTCCGCTTTTGCTGGCCACGCGCTCGCGCTATCCGCTGACGCCGCTGCTTTACACGCTGATTTTCTTCCATGCCATCATTTTGATGGTCGGCGGTATGTACACCTACGCGAAAGTGCCCATCGGCTTTGACGTACAGGCGTGGCTGGGACTGAGCCGTAACCCCTATGACAAGCTGGGGCACTTTTTCCAGGGGCTGGTGCCGGCGCTGGCGGCGCGGGAGATTCTGCTGCGCGGCGGCTACGTTCACGGGCGTAAAATGCTCGGTTTCGTGGTCTGCTGTATTGCGCTGGCGATTAGCGCCGTCTATGAACTGATCGAATGGTGGGCGGCGCTGGCGCTGGGACAGGGCGCGGATGAGTTTCTCGGCACCCAGGGCGATCCCTGGGATACCCAGTCGGATATGTTTTGCGCCCTGCTCGGCGCGCTGACCACCGTTTTAGCGCTGGGCCGCTGGCATACGAAGCAGCTACTGAACGTCCAGCGCGTCTGAGTCGGGCATCGCCTGCTGGTTGACCCAGTCACGTAGCGCCCGGCGGGAAATTTTAATTCCGCCGGTTTTCAGCGATTCAGGCAGCCGCAGCCAACGCACCGGCTGCTGAAACCGCGCCAGCTTATCGGCGCACCAGCCCGCCAGCGCGGACGGGTCGTCATGCTCGCCGCACTCCACCACCGCCACCGGCCGCTGGCCAAACTCCGCATCATCCTGCGGCACGATGAAAACTTGCGTAATCCACGGATGAGCGCCAATCACCCGCTCCACTTCTTCCGGCTGAATACCTTCTCCGCCGCTAAAAAAGAGGTTGTCCACTCGTCCGAGGATAGTCAGCCTGCCGTGCTCCAGCCGGCCCCGATCGCGAGTGGCGAACCAGCCGTCGGCATTAGCGAGGGGGACCATTTGCCCATCGCGCCAGTAGCCTGCGGCGATGCTGTCCGACCGCAGCCACACTTCACCATCGACAATCCGCACTTCGCGCCCCGGCAGCGGCTGCCCGACATCCGCCAGGCCGTCCGCCTCCTTGGCGCATACCGTGGAGGCAAACTCGGTGAGGCCGTAACCGCACCAGCAGCGGATACCGCGCTTACCGGCCTGCTCGGTTAGCGCCACCGGGATCGCCGCGCCGCCGAGCAGAACCGCTTTCAACGACACCTCGGCGTCGCCGCTGAGCAGGCGCCAAAGCTGGGTCGGCACCAGAGAGGCATGGGTACAGCCGCGTAACGCCTGTTCCAGCGGCTGCTTGTCGCGTACCGTCAGGCCTGCGCCAGCTAACAGCCAGCGCCAGAGAATCCCCTGGCCGGAAACGTGAAACAGCGGCAGCGACAGCAGCCAGTCGTCCTGCGGCGCAAAGGGTATTATCGCCAGCACGCCCTCTGCGCTGGCAAGATGGGCGCGAAAAGCGTGCACCGCCGCTTTCGGTAGCCCCGTCGACCCCGAGGTTAGCGTCATGGACGCGATACGATCTTCTCGCCAGGCGACCGCGTGCACGCCGTCGCCGGTGCGCAATGCTAATGGATTAAGCGCCACCGGAAGGTCGCCGCCGTTTAGCACCAGCGCGTGGCGCAGGCCCAGAGACGGCAGCAGTTCCGCCAACAGAGGAGCAGGCAGCTGCGGATTCAGCGGCAGGACGCGCGCGCCGCACTGCAGGAGGGCCAGCCACGCCAGCAGAGCATCGGGCTGGTTGTAAGCGCGAAGCAGCACGCCATCGCCGTCGCGAACGCCCTGGGCGTGGAATCCCACCGCCAGCGCATCAATTTGCGCGCACAGTTCCCGCCAGCTTAGCCGCCGCTCGTTCAGGCGCAGCGCCTGAGCCTCTTCCCGCAGCCGCCGCCAGTGGCGCCATGGCCAGTCGCTAAAGGTCACAGCAGCGGCTCCAGCTCATCAACGTTCAGACACGGCAGCTCGCTTTCCGGCCAACGGCGCACCAGCTGGGCACGCATCAGGCTCAGCGTGTCCAGACCGGGGATCGTGTCCGGGGTCAGCCAGGCGGCGATTCGCGCCAGCTGCGTCAGGCCAAGGCTCGACTCAATGGCTGAACTGATGACCGCCGTCAGCCCCAGGGCATGCGCCTGCGCCACCTGCTGCCGCACTTTTTGCAGACTGCCGGTCAACGTCGGTTTAATCACCACCGCCCGCAGCCCCGGCTCGGCGGCAAAGGTAAAGTCCGCCTCGCGCAGGCTCTCATCCCAGGCGATAGCGATACCCGTTTGTTGGGCGAAAGCGCGCGAATCATCGCGGTTTTTACAGGGTTCTTCGAGAAAGGCGATGCGGCTGCGATAGTGCGGATCCACGTATTTGGCAAACTGCTGCGCTTTCAGCGGCGTCCAGGCGCGGTTAGCGTCGAGGCGTAGCGTCAGATCGGGAATCGCCTCCAGCAGCAGGTTGACCACCATGCCGTCGCGCACCGCCTCATACAGGCCGACTTTGACCTTGGCGACTTTTTCGCCGGGCATCAGCGAAAGCCTGGCGAACAGCTCGTCCGGATCGCCGGCGCAGAGCGGCGCCGCGCGATAGTCCGCCGCCTGCGGCAGCTCGCCGCACAGTTCCGCCAGTGCGCAGCTCGCCCCGAAAGCCGCCGACGGCGGCGTTGGCAACGCGCCCTCTTCGCCATCGCGCCAGGCGCTCGCCCACGCCAGCAGCGCAGCCTGTGCCTCATCCAGCGTTTCCAGGCTGAATCCGGGCAGGGGAGATATTTCCCCCCAGCCTTCGCGCTCGCCGTCGCGCAGGCGCAGAAGCAAACCATCGCGGGTTTTTAACCGCCGTTCACGCAGCACCACTCCCGCGTCCATCGGTAGCTGCCAGCGGTAGACCTGCGCCTGCCGCATTACGGATTCCGTTTAAATTTGCTGAAGTCCGGCTGGCGCTTCTGATTGAAAGCGTTGCGCCCTTCCTGACCCTCTTCGGTCATGTAAAACAGCATAGTGGCGTTACCCGCCAGCTCCTGCAGTCCCGCCTGGCCGTCGCAGTCGGCGTTCAGCGCCGCCTTCAGGCAGCGCAGCGCCATCGGACTGTTCTGCAGCATTTCCCGGCACCAGCGCACGGTCTCTTTTTCCAGGTCCGCCAGCGGCACCACGGTATTCACCAGCCCCATATCCAGCGCCTGCTGCGCGTCGTACTGGCGGCACAGGAACCAGATCTCACGGGCTTTTTTCTGCCCGACGATGCGCGCCATATAGGAGGCGCCCCAGCCGCCGTCGAAAGAGCCGACTTTCGGGCCGGTCTGGCCAAAGATGGCGTTTTCCGCTGCGATAGTCAGATCGCACATCATATGCAGGACGTGGCCGCCGCCGATGGAGTACCCCGCCACCATCGCCACCACCGGTTTCGGGCAGGTGCGGATCTGGCGCTGGAAATCGAGAACGTTGAGGTGATGAACGCCGGAATCATCCTGGTAGCCGCCGTAGTCGCCGCGGACTTTCTGATCGCCGCCGGCGCAAAACGCTTTATCGCCTTCACCGGTCAGAACGATGACGCCGATATTGTCGTCATAGCGGGCATCCGCCAGCGCCTGAATCATCTCTTTGACGGTCAGCGGGCGGAAAGCGTTGCGTACCTGCGGGCGGTTGATGGTAATTTTGGCAATCCCGTCCGCCGATTTTTGGTAACGAATATCGGTGTAGCCTTCGGAGCAGTCCTGCCATTCAATCGGGGCGTAAAGCATGGCTTCATCAAGAGAGATCATAAAGTGTCCTTCGGTTAACTCGCTAAAAACTGCGCCAGACAAGCCACGACAGCATCGGGGTTTTCCCGATGCGCGTTGTGTCCGGCATGATTAATCACGTGCGCGGTGGCGGAGAGTTCATTCGCGATGGCGCGAAACTTGCCGTCGCGTTCGCCGCAAAGGTAATGAAAAGGGAAATCGCGCGCCCGTAACGACGTGCGCAGATCGGGTTGTTCCGCCAGCGAGCTGGCCTGCAGCATCGCCGCCAACGCTCCGCCGTTATTGCGGCTGCGTAGCGCAACCAGCGACGCACGCTGCGCTGCGTCCAGGGAAGCGAAAACCGGCTGCTGATACCAGTCGGCAAAGACCTGGGTCAGCGGCTCGCGGCGAAAGCGTTCAGCCCAGGCGGCATCGCTGCGCCGGCGCAGCCTACGCTGGTTATCATCCCCCAGGCCCGGATGCCCCCCCTCGACGACCAGCCCGCAGAGCCCTTCGCGCGGCTGGCTGACATAGAACATCGCCACCCGTCCGCCGAGGGAGTATCCCACCAGCCAGTACTTAAGTATGTTGTAACTATTAAGCGTATTCTTAATCAACTCGCTGACATCGGCAAAATGGTTGACGGCAATATGCGCCGAACCGCCGTGGCCCGGCAGGTCAATATAGAGACGCGGATGCGCGCCAAACGCCTGCCCCACCGTGCGCCACTCATGACTATCTCCGGCAAAACCGTGCAAAAAGACCAGCCAGGGATAGCCCGGCAGGCCGCCTTCAGCCACCGCGTGCAGCGTCATAGCTGACTCACCTGCGCCAGCAGCTGCTGAAGCGTTTGCGTACCGTCGGTTTCATTAACCGCCAGCTCAATCAACGTCGCGCCGGGTCCTCGCCAGGCAACGTCCAGCGCCTGCTCCAGCTCATTCCAGTCCGCAGGGCGATGGTAAGTCAGATTGAACATCGCCGCCGCGTGCGCGAAATGGATATTCTGCGGCATCAGATAGAACTGGCTGCGCTGCTCCTGCGGCGTGGGCAGCAGGGAAAAAATCTGCCCACCGTTATTGTTGACGACAATCAGCACCAGCGGCGCGGAGGCCTGACGCAGCAGGGCCAGCGAGTTGAGATCGTAAAGCGCCGAAAGATCGCCGACGATAGCCAGCGTCGGACGCGCGCTGGCGCGCTGCACCCCGGCAGCCGTCGCCAGCAGGCCGTCTATTCCGCTGGCCCCGCGATTGCTGTAGACCGGGTAACCTGCCGGTAGCTGCGACAGCGCGTCAATTAAGCGCACCACCAGGCTGTTGCCGACAAACAGCTGGCCCTGATCCGGCAGATAGCGCCGGATTCGCTGAGCCAGCTGGGCCTCGCCGAAATCCTCGCTGCTGGCGACCGCCGCCTGCCATGCCTGGCGCGAAAGCTCGGGAATGACGGTGGGCCACGGCTGTCGTTTTTCCGCCGGATGCTGTTCAAGCCAGCGGTCGATGGCGCACACCAGTCGGCGACCGCGATGCTGGGCGGGATCCAGGCGCCCCGGCAGATTATCCACCAGCCAGTACTCTTCGGGTTCGCAGGTGGCCTGCCACTGCAAAACGCGTTTGCTGGTCAGGCTGCTGCCCAGTTGAACAACGATTTGCGCCTGCGCCAGTTCACTGACCGCCTTGCCGTTACCCAGCCACAGGTCGGCGCAGGGGAGCGGCTGCCCGGTTTGCGAGAGCACATCGCCAATCAGCGGCCAGCCGAGGGTTTTCGCCCACTCGGCCACCTTGACGCCCTCTTCCGCGCTCATCCGCCCCGCGACCACCACGCCGCGTTTCTGCCGCCAGAAAAACCAGTCGCGCTGCTTTTCACTTTCCAGATGCAGAGAGTGACGCAGCCAGGGCTTGTCGCTCTGCCACCAGTCGCCGAGCTGCTGCTGCCACTCGGCGCCGGTGTCGTCCATATCGCCATACAGCGGTTCGGCAAACGGGCAGTTAATATGAACGCCGCCGCAGTGCAGCGCGCCGAGCGCCTGGTCGAGGGTCGAGACCAGCCAGCGGGCGGAGATATCCTGCGACGGACGCGGCAGGGATAGCGCCTGCGACGGGTGCGAAGCAAACATGCCCGGCTGGCGAATCGCCTGATTCGCGCCGCAGTCAATCAGCTCCGGCGGCCGGTCGGCGGTCAGTAAAATGAGTTTTTCACCGGTCAGCCCGGCTTCAATCAGCGCCGGATAGAGGTTAGCCGTCGCGGTACCGGAGGTCACAATCACCGCCACCGGCTGACCGCTGGCTTTCGCCAGCCCTAACGCCAGATGGCCGAGGCCGCGTTCGTCAAAGTGGGTATGGTGAATCAATGCGCGGTTTTCCGCCGCCGCCAGGGTTAAAGGTGTCGAGCGCGATCCGGGCGCAATGCAGATATGCTGCACGCCGTGGCGCGTCAATGCTTCAAGGATCACCGCCGCCCAGCGTCGGTTAAATGCGCTTACAGACATGAATTTGTCCAGTATCAAATATTGAGGCTAAGTATAGATAAAGCAAACTGTTGCCGTTTTGATATGCATCGTTTTCTCTATACTTCTGACAGCAGTAACGAACGCAATCCCGCGGCTTTATTTTCAATTTCCTGCCACTCCTGCTCCGGGTCGGAACCGCTGACGATCCCCGCCCCGGCGTAGAGTCTGAGCGTACGCTGTTCGATTTTCGCCGAACGCAGAGAAACGCAAAATTCGCTTTGCGCCAGCGACAGATAGCCGGCGGAGCCTGCATACCAGCCGCGGGTAAAAAGCTCATTACGGGTGATAAAATCCAGCGCGACCCGGCGCGGTAAACCAGCAACCGCCGCCGTGGGCTGGAGCTGATGAAGGCAGCGGGCATCGTCAGGCTTCTCCAGCTCGGCCCAAATACAGCGCCGGAGATGCTGTACTTTCCGCAAACGGACAATCTGCGGCGGCAGGACTTCCAGAGCGCGGGTCTCCCCTTGCATCCGCTGACAGATATCCTCCACCACCAGCATATTTTCGCGCTGGTTCTTATCGTCGGCCATCAGCCAGCTACCCAAACGCTGCGCCTGGCGATCGTCCGCATGGCTGGCAACGGTTCCCGCCAGCGCTTCGGTACGCAGCAGCGCCCCGCGACGCCGCCACAGCCGTTCCGGCGTAGACCCCAGAAAGGCCTCTTGCGCGTTAAAGACCATCAGGAAGTGGAAGCAGTTAAGGTTGCTGCGGCGGCTGGCCGCCATAATCGCTCCGGCGTTTAACGGGGCGGCGAAGTGCAAATCGGTGGCGCGAGCCAGCACCACTTTATCCATCTCCCCCGCCGCTATCGCCTGCGTCGCCTGCGCAATCAGCTCTCGCCACTGCGGATAAGCCGGGAAATGCTGTTCGCTCAGCAGAGAGGGCATCGCGGTAGCCTGCGCCTGTTTCGCCACCAGCGAATCGAGAAATTCACGTGCCGCACGGGCATCGTCGCGGAGCGAGGTCTCGCTATATAACACCAGGCGTAGCGTGGCGCTGCCGCCCAGCCGACGCCACTCCAGCCTCGGCAAGATCAACAGACCCTGCTGAGGATGAAAGGCGTTAAGGCCGCAAATTCGCAGATCGTCACGCCCCTGCTGGCGCAAAAAAGCGTGCGCCTGCTCAAGGGAAGCAAAGATTTGCACCGCCCCCAGCGCGGCCAGCTCTTCATCGCCGCTGCGCTGCTGCCAGTAGAACTGCGGCCACTGCGGCTGATGCGTGCACCACAGAAGGGGATCAAATGCGCCATTCAGCGCGAAGGGGATATCGAAAATTCGCGTGCCGGGCGATGGCGGGAACGCTTCATCCAGGCAGCGATACAGGCTTTCCAGCGCGGTGGATACAGACAGCACGCAAACCTCCACGGAGTAAAAACCCCACATTATACGAGGTACTACTGAGGAATAGCAGTACCCACGATGAGGGAGCGGCTTTTAATGAGCGCGGCGGTTAGTGGGTGGCGATTTCGAAGGCCATGCCGATATGGTCGATGCCGTCCTCGTCGTAAACCTCGGTCACCGGAACAAAACCGAAGCTGGCGTAGAATTTTTGCAGGTGCGCCTGGGCGCCAAGATAGATAGCCTTTTGCGGCCAGTGTTGCCGGCAGCTGGCCAGCGCCTGTTCCATCAGCTGATAGCCCAGCTTCTCGCCGCGCACCGCCTGGCTGACAATCACCCGGCCAATCACCACCGGTTCAAACTCATCATCGCTCTTGAGAATGCGCGCGTAGGCTACCAGCTCATCGCCGCGCCAGCCGAGAAGATGGCGATTCTCCCCCACCAGATCGTCGCCGTCGACGTCCTGATAGGCGCAGGTTTGTTCGACAACGAACACCGCACAGCGTAATTTCAGCACGGCGTAGAGCTGTGGGACGGTCAGTTCACCGTGGTGAAGATCCTGCCATGTAATCATCTGCGCTTCCTTAATTGATTTTAACCCTAAATAATTCAAGTGGCATGAAGGCGGCCAGCGAGCGAATCCCCTGGAGCTTACATGAGTAAGTGACTGGGGTGAACGAGTGCAGCCAACACACATGCAACTTGAAGTATGACGGGTATACTTTGTTTTTTGACTCACGCCCTAAGGACACTGGACGATGGAATTACTCTTTTTGGGGACATCCGCTGGCGTGCCTACCCGTACGCGTAATATGACGTCGATAGTGCTGAATTTGCAACAGCCAACAATGGCTGAGATGTGGCTGTTCGACTGCGGGGAGGGAACTCAGCATCAGTTTCTGCGCACCCCTTATCATCCCGGCAAGTTGAATAAGATTTTTATTACGCATTTACATGGCGATCATCTCTTCGGTCTCCCCGGCCTGCTGTGCAGCCGCTCGATGCAGGGTAATTCTCTGCCGCTGACGCTGTACGGACCGAAAGGGCTTAAAGCGTTCGTGGAAACCGCGCTGCGCCTCAGCGGTTCCTGGACCGATTACCCGCTGACGATTATCGAAGTCGGGCCGGGGCTGGTGCTCGATGAAGCCGGCTTCCGGGTCACCGCCTGGCCGCTCAACCACCCGGTCGAATGCTACGGCTATCGTATCGAACAGCATGATAAGCCGGGCACCCTTGACGCCGCGCAGCTTATCGCCGAAGGCGTGCCTCCCGGTCCGTTATTTCAGCGCTTAAAACAGGGATTAACGGTTGAGCTGGAAGATGGACGGCGGATTGACGGCAGCCGCTACCTCGGCCCGGCAACGCCGGGTAAGAAGCTGGCTATTTTCGGCGATACCGCCCCCTGCGAGACGGCGCGGGAACTGGCCTGCGGCGTGGATGTCATGGTTCACGAGGTGACGCTCGAACAGGCGATGGCGGAAAAAGCGAACAGCCGCGGGCATTCAACCAGCCAGCAAACGGCGTCGCTGGCGCACGACGCGGGCGTCGGCACGCTTATCGCCACCCACTTTAGCTCTCGCTATGACGCAGAAGGCTGCCAGCGTCTGCTGGCAGAGTGCAGAGAGATATTTCCGTCTACCGTGCTGGCGGAAGATTTCATGGCGTATAGAGTAGAATAAAAAAGCGGCGTACCGCGGCAGAGAGACGCCGCGAATACGCCAGCCATTACTCTTCAGCATAGCTGTTATAACGCAGAATAGATTTTAAATTGCGATAGCCCAGATAATCCTGGATCGAGTCGTCATCAATTCCTTTTTTTCCCAGCTCATAGCCGCACGCGTGGCGCAGCATCCTGGGATGAATATTCTGCTTCAGCTTCGCCAGCTCGCAGCACTCGCGAATAATTTGATAAAAACGCTGGCGCGTCATCTGATTGCCCCGGGAAGAGATAAACAGCAAATCATTATGAGCCGGGTAACACTCTCTGGCCAGCAGCCAGCGCTGTAATGAGATAATCTCTTTGGGTTGTAAGGGATGATACCCAGAGATACCGTGACGCGCCCGGCGAATATAAACCCGTTTTCGCGACAGGTCGACATCCCGCAAGGTCAAGGCGGTAATTTCGTTAATCCGACAACCGTGCAAAAAACACATCTGGATCATGCAGCTATTTCTTTCCGGGTGCGCACAATAATGTGCAGCAAGTACCAGACGCTCAACGTCCTTGACGCTAAGATATTCCGTATCTACCAGCATACGTTATTCCTTTTCATCCATTTGACAATAAAATTACTGATAGGTAAATGTCAGCTGTACAATAGACTCAAATTTACCCACCGTTGCTCCACCCCGGGTTGAATATAAACGGGCAGCCAGCGGGAATACGCCTTTCCCGGTACTGCCGTCGATAGCAATACTCATCTGGTCCTGATTTTTATAGAGAGTAGAGTGATCGCTACTGGTGATTTGCAGTGCGATATTCTGCGCCGCATCGCTGGCGGCCATATTGGCGAAATGTCTGGCATCATCAACGTCGATAACGCCGTCAAATTTCACCGTTGCTTTTGTTGTCCCCGCCGGGCAATTTTCGACATTCAGGTAAAAGGATTTCCACTCTGAAGCGTTGCCGGGCGTTTGAAAGTCAATATTCAGGAGTGGGCCAAAATTTACCTCTTGATACTTCGTGTCGGTACTGACGTCACAGGGGAGATAATAAATATTACCTTTAATATTCAAAGGGATCCCACCCGAGGATGAAAAAACAGGCAGCAATAGTGCCAGCCATAGCGCCTTTTTCATTATCTACTCCTGCTATTCAATTTCTGCCTGAATGGTTGCCGTAGCGGTAAAGCCTCCGCCGCTGGGTAAATTCCCGGTGGTATTAATCGGATAAATTTTCATAGTGGTGTCCCCGGTCTGACTCGGGTAATTAAAATTGACCGGCAGCAGACCTGAAATGACCGGTATTTTGACGCCGGTAATATTTTCAATACGCACCGCAATGTCGCGATTGGTGGTCGCCAGCGCAGTGCTATCGTTAGTATCCGCCATCCCCTGGAACGACAGCGCGATTTTTACCCCGGCGGAAATATTGGTACAGGCCACCGTCATATTAACAACATGCGGAACGAAGTCCTTCGGCATCTGGCCCGCGGTTTTAAAATGGTTGGCGGCAATATCCTCAAAATCAATATTAATCGCTTTACCGGTATTAATCTCACAGGACTGTGGAACCGTTACCGACCCGCTCATTGAAATTTGCGTCAGGGGGATACCACTGTAGCTGCCGGTTTTTCGCGTCCCGTAGACACTCAGGATAACTGTCGGAGGGATCGTCACCTGGCCTACAAAAGGCCGGGTAAAATAAAGCGAAATATATCCCAGTGACCCTGTATCAAAAATGGCGCCGCCGGGATTACAGGCAAAACCTTGATTATTCTGATTACTCTTATCCTCAATCGGCGTAGGAATATATTTATTAACACCCCCGGCAATAAATAACTCGGTGGCAATTTCCAGGTATTTATTTAGCTGGTAATAATTTAATCCATTGCGGCTTTGCGTCGCGGTAAGGCCTGGCACCGTGGCTTTAAAATACGTCACCCCGCTGGCGCTATCACAATCACACTTTGCCTTGTAGGTTCCCCCGGTACTCCAGCGGTACAAACGGGGAAACTCCATTCCGGCCTGATTTTGTGAGGGATTAGTAAAGCTTTCAATAAATGAAAAGCTATCCTGAAAAGGCGCCCCGCCATTACCGGTATTCTGACACCACCCGGTTGCCGCCATCGCCTGCGGCGCGATCGCCAGCACCGCCAGGCCCGCTAATATTCCCCATGAAAATCGTTTCATTGTCTCTGCATCCTTTCGATTATCGGCATTGCGCCTGGGCCACAATAATGCCGGTAAGTTCTTTTGCTGACGGCAGCGCATAGTGGATCTGGCAGCGTTCTTGCGCCCCGGAGCCCCACTTCACGTTGAGTACGCCGTTAGATTCCAGTCCGGTCAGGTAGACCTGCCCGCCATCGCCAACGATAAACGCCTGCTCAGAGGATGCCGCCCCGGGGACGCTGACCATGGCTCCGAAAGGCAGGGGTTGCCCGTTCTCCTGGCGTACCGTCATCAGTACCCGGTTACCCACGCTGGTGGCATAATTTGCGCGAACCACCGCCCCACGGGTTGGTACGACCGTCTGCGTCGCCAACTCAAGGTCGACATCGTCCGGTATCGTCGTGGTATCGAGCGTCAGGATATTCTTACGATACGGCGAGGCGTAAGGCACTACGGTATAGCCTCGCCAGTCGGTTCTGACCCCTGTCTGGCTATTCACGCCGACGCCGGCGGCGCCGGGCGCCTTGATGAGAGCGACGGTTTCGCCGAAAGGCTGGCCCAGCGTCAGGCCGTTTTCATGTACCAGCGCTCCGCCGCGCAGGGCGTAGTTCAGCCGATGGCTGTATTTATCATGGCTGTAGCCGCCGGTAAGTTCAGCATAGGTTGCACGCCAGTCCGCATTGACGCTGCCGCTCTCCCCTCTTCCCTGGCTGGTGTAGCCTTCCTGCACGCTCCAGCTCAGGTTATTACGCTCCAGCAAGGTGCCGGAGAGGCCCAGATTGTTGCTGGTGGAGCCATTTTTGCTGCTGTTCAGGGAGTAGTTGGCATAAACCGGCTTCGGTAGCCATTCCCCCAAAGGCACGCTGATGCTCAGTGCAAAGAGGTGATCTTCGTCATTACGCTTACCGGTGTTCTGGTCGGTAGTATTGCGGTTATAGCTGTAGTTCATGCTATAGCTGATGCCGCGCCAGCTGTTGTTGTATCCGACGCCCACTGACTCCATGGTGCGGCTGGTATTCCAGTAGTCCTCGCGGATATAGCTCAGCGACAGCGATCCCATTTCTTCGCCAAGGCTTTGGCTGATCGTTACCTCCCCGCGGTTGCGCCGCCGTTCAATAGAAGGCGTGTAGTTGTCATCCCGATAGGTATCCAGCACTTCCTGCATATCCCAGTAACCGCTGGTCGCATAGCGATAGCCTGCCAGGCTTACGTTAGTTCCCAGACCCGGGAGATCTTTGCTGTAACGGAGACGTACCGACTGCCCGCTCTCTTTATCTTTATCCTGTCGGGTCGACCAGGCCTGGATGATATCGGTCGATACGGCGCCCAGTTCACCGAGGTTTTTCCCCATTCCCAGCGCCACCGACTGATATTTACTGCTAAACTGGCCGCCGCCGTACAGGGTTAACCCCCAGGGCAAGCCGTAAATTGCCGTCGCCTGCGTGAGGGGCGTTTCGTCAATGCTGTTGTCATAGGCGCGATACACGCCGGAGGTCACGCTATATTTCAGACGCCCTTCGCGCTGCAGGACAGGGAGAGAAGCGTAAGGTACGATCAGGTTCTGCTCGCTGCCGTCCGCCTCTTTGATGGTGACGGCTAAATCACCCGAGCCGCCGGTCGGGTACATATCGGTAATTTCAAAAGCGCCAGGCGCGACGTAGGTCTGGTAAATCTCATAGCCGTTCTGGCGAATAATGACCTGAGCATTAGTGCGCGCAATCCCGCGAACGACGGGCGCGTAGCCGCGCAGGCTTTCCGGCAGCATATCGTCATCGGAAGCCAGCATCGCCCCGCGGAAGGGAACGCCCTCAAAAACGTCGGCGGCCGTGCTGCTATCGCCCAGCGTCATCACCCCCTGTAGCGATTTAATGTTGCGCTGCGCATAGGTATAAACCGTGTCCCAACTATTGCTGGACTCTCCCCCGCTGCTGCTGCGCGACCAGGTCGTGTAGTTACGTAAACGCCACGGCCCGACGTTGATACCGGGGCGCAGGTTAACGTATTGGTTATCGCTGTCCGGCGCATCGTTCTGACGTGACCAGTTATTTGCCCCGCTAAAGGAGTAATTCAGCAGGATCGCCGGCACCCCCTCATCCCACTGTTTCGGATCCACCCAGCCGCGGGCGGCGCTGGCTACCGCCGCCTGCGGGAAGCTCAATAGCAGGCGCTGCTGGCTGAAGCGAAAATCGGATTTTGCCTGCGGTATCACGCTGATATCCGCGCAGCCGGGCGTTCTGCGGCCCAGCTCTGGAAATTGGGAGACGCGCACGCCCCATTCGGCCAGATCGTCTACCGTCAGGCAAGGCTGTAATTCCGTTATTCCTGGTCCTTTGCTCTGCTGAAAAACCACATCGCGGGTGTCCATAAAAACGTTATTAAGATAAATATCTACCCGATAGGTCCCCGGCAGCTGTCCGCCAGCCTGCTCGTAAGCGGATAAATCCCTGACGCCCGTATGAGGGCCGTCCATTTCCAACAGGGCCGGGTTAAAAACCTCCCGCGCCAGGACATCTTCACACAGCGGTAGCAGCGCAACGGCCAGAGCGCCGGCTATCCGGTTAAGCCGCCATTTATTATGATTATTTTTCATTTTCCCTGGAACTCCCTGGCCTGAAAGCCTTTACAAATTCGCGTGGTGCAGCGCGCCGGTACCGCCATAATCGTTAATCAGTTTCCACTGCAAAGCGCCCGCGCTGACGCCCGGCAGTTGAAAGCGCGCCGTTTCCCCCGGCCCCACCCAATTGGCCTCTTTAACTTCGGCGCCCCCCACTTTGACCTCGGCAAAATTCATATAAAAGGCGGTGGGATTCATGACCTGTAGCGTATTGCCGCTGCGCGTCCAGCGAAGCTGCTCCGTCACCATCTCCGGCGTTCCCTCAACGGATTTAGGTCGATAAATTAATTTGATGCGCGTTTTGATAGCGATCTGTAGAGTATTGGCGCCGGCTTTAGCCTGCGAGGAGGGAATCGCTTTAATGTTCATCCAGAACATACTTTCTTTATTTTCCGGTAAGCCGCCGCTGTAAATTACCCGCAGTCGGGTTTGCTGCTCGCCCTCAAGGCGAAATAAAGGCGGCGTTAACAGAAAAGGGGCTGCTCCCTTATTACTTTCAACCCAGCTTTGAATGAGATAAGGCGTAGCATCATTATTGGTTACGCTCAGTGAGGACTCTTTTTTACCGCCGGGATAAATCAGACGAGTACCGCCGGTCACCACGCCCGCATGCGCCGCAGCGCCGACCAACAGCCATCCAGCTATTAGCACTTTCAGGTATTTTTGCATCTCCAGCTCCCTGGAAAAGCGAGCCACATAGGGCTCGCTAACACTGTCATTTAGACGGAAAATTAGTTATAGCTGATGGTAAAGTTGGCTGTACCGTCAGCTTTACCCGCAACGATAGTGCTTTCAGTCTGGATATAACGGACGCGGAACGGCAGATCGATATTGCCGGTAGCGGGGATGGTCAGGCTGGCAGAACGCGTATAGAGCGGCAGCGTCGCGTTGCTGCTGGCGTCAACCAGCTGCAGAGCCACGCCTTCGGCAACGGCAGGATCGGTACCCGCTCCGGTCAGCTGCAGTTTATCATTATCACCGTTGACGTTAGCGCCGGAGAACAGTACCGATGCTTTGGTGACGGTAGTCGGGCAGTTTTCCAGTTTAATCGCGAAATTCTGTTCAGCCGCAGTAGACCCCGTACCGCTAAACGCGGTCTTGGCAATCTGCCCCATCTGAACTTCCAGCGGGTTGGACAGGTCGTTCACCACGTCGCAGCCCGCATCGATGATATCGCCGATAAACTTCACCTGACCGTCATCCGCCAGCGCAGCACCAGAGAACGCCGCGCAACCGGCGACAACAGCAGCAAGTAATGTTTTTTTCATGATTTATCCTTTTCAATGCAGTCAATGCATTAACTTATAAGCGCAATACCCTGCGCATCCTTTTATTTACGTTTGATATTAATAACGCAACAAAACATTGACCCATGAAATGGATATAATATTTTGAAGTGGTCATTATGTATCAATATGACCACTTCAATTAATTAGAATATAAATTGCCAGGGAAGGCGTTTTTGATTTCATATTTATCAGGAAAAATCCCAATAAACACGATAAAAAGCTAAAGAATGAGAGGCGGAACAAACCATACATAAAGCCAATTAAAACAATTAAAAAATAAATGACACCTATACTTAATATAACTATATGAAAATAATAGTAAAAAATATTGTTAATCATAAATTGACATTGTTACTACCTGTGGATAGCATAGGAGTCAGTTTGATACAAAATGACTATTCCGTTTACCAAACTTCTCTAAACCTCGCATCATTACTGGCTGTATAGATAACCGTGTGCTGAATATTCCGATGTCCCAGAAAGTCCTGAATTAATCGCGTATCCACCCCCTTATTAGCCAGCGCGAAACCGCATGCGTGGCGCAGCATATGCGGATGCGCGTTAATTTCCAGCTGGGCGACGAGGCTCAGGTTCTTCATCATCTGGTATATTCTCTGCCGGGATAAAGGCTGGCCATTTCGTGACAGAAAGAGCCAGCCAGAATTATTTCCGGGATAATTATTACGCACGCGCAGCCATTCGTTGAGTACTTTTACCTCTTGTTTATAAATAGGATGAGTGGTTGAAAAGCCGTTCTTCAGTCGACGAATATAAATGACCCCGCTTTGAATATCGATATCAGAGAGCTTCCAGTGACGAATTTCGCTCACTCGACAACCATGATTAAAACACATCCACAGTAAACAGACATCGCGCTCCGGGTTTGCTCCCCGCCTGGCCGCTTCAACCAAACGCTGAACCTCCCCGACAGTCAAATGCTTACGTCTTGTTTTCATTCACTTTCTCCATCTACAAAACACAATAGCGTGCGTAGTAATAATAGTACGGAAAATAAGAGGATGAGTGGAAACGTAAAGTGAGATTAATATGATAAAAAGCATGAATAATACGAAAAAGAGTAAAGAAAGCGCCTGGCGCCTTTGCGTAGATAAAAAAAGGACCGCCGAAGCGATCCTTTTCTCTGGCTAAAGATAGCATTACATCAGCGGCGTAGCCAATTGTACGATGCTGATGAGCGGCTGCGGCCAAACGCCCAGCACCAGCACCAGCAGCGCGGAGATGAGCACCACGATGCCTCCGGCACTGTACTGCCAGTTAGACGGCGCATCGCGATTCAGTTTCTCCGGCGCGCTCAGATAGAGGCTCACCGCCACGCGCAGGTAGTAGTAGAGGCCAATCGCTGAACCCACCACTACCGCGCCGACCAGCCACCACAGGTGCGCATGCACGCCCACCGCCAGCACGTAGAACTTACCGATAAAGCCCAGCGTCATCGGAATACCGGCAAGAGACAGCATCATCACCGTCATTACCGCCGACAGAATCGGACGATGCCAGAACAGGCCGCGGTAGGAGTAGAGCGAATCGGCATCCGGGCCGCGGTACGGGCTGGACATCAGGCTCACCACGCCGAACGCGCCGAGGCTGCTGAACAGGTACCCTGCCAGATAAACGCCCACCGCTTCCATCGACATCTCACCGCTCTGCAGAGCAATCAGCGCCACCAGCAGATAGCCAAGGTGAGAAATGGAAGAGTAGCCGAGCAGACGTTTAATATTGGTCTGGCTCAGGGCCATCAGGTTCCCGAAGATAATCGAAGCAAAGGCGATCAGGCCCAGCACCACGCGTACCGCCTCGCTGTCGCCCACCGGCATATAGAGGAACAGGCGCATGACCACGCCAAAGATGGCGATTTTACTGGCGGTCGCCAGGAAGGTGGATACCGGAGCAGGCGCGCCCTGGTATACGTCCGGCGTCCACAGATGGAACGGCACCAGCGACAGCTTAAAGCCGAGACCGACAATCATCAGACCGAGACCAGCCAGCAGCAGCGGCTCGTGCAGCATGCCATCCGTCAGGCTCTTACCGAGCGCCAGGAAGGAGAGGTTACCGGAGTTGGCATACACCAGCGCCATACCGAACAGCAGAAACGAAGAGGCAACGGCGGACAGAATCGTGTATTTGATACTGGCTTCCAGCGAACGTTTCTGGCGGAAGGCGTAGCCCACCAGGCCGAACAGCGGCAGCGAAATCAGTTCGATGCCGAGGAACAGCGCCGCCAGATGGTTAGCGCCCGCCAGCAGAATGCCGCCCAGCGCGGCGATCAGCACCAGAAGATAGAACTCTTCTTTGTTGTCCTTGTAACCCTCAAGCCACGGGTAGGCGAAAGTACAGGTGGCGAGGCTCGCCAGCAGCACCAGCCCGGTATAGAGCATCGCGTAACCGTCAACGCGAATCAGCGGCGTGACGTCCATCGCTCCGTTCTGACCCACGAACCAGAGTGATATCAGCGCGGCGTTCAGGCCGAGAACCGACAGCGTGGCATTGAGGAAATGATTGCGTCGCCACGCAATGGAGAGCATCACAACCACCACCGTCAAGCCGACGATCAGCAGCGGTAGCAGTGCGATCAGTTGTTGTGGAGTTATTGTCATGGCGAATTACGGCCTTGTAGTAGAAACAGAATTAACAAACCACTGCTGAATGTTGCTCATCGCAGAGTGCGAGGTGTCCAGAATCGGCTGCGGGAAGAAGCCCAGCAGCACCAGCAGAACGACCAGCAGCAGGATGATCGACAGTTCACGCAGGGACATTCCCGGCAACGCTTTCGCGGCGATTTCGCTTTTTGCTTTACCAAAGTACGCGCGATGCAGCATCGACAGCGAGTACACGGAAGCGAACACCAGACCAAAGGTCGAAATAACGGTAATCACCGGCACGGTTTTATAGCTGCCGAACAGAATCATAAATTCGCCGACGAAGTTACCGGTACCCGGCATCCCGAGGGTCGCGACCGCAAAAAACATCGACAGCGCGGGCAGCCACTTGATCTTGCTCCACAGACCGCCCATCTGACGCATATCGCGCGTATGCAGTCTCTCGTAAAGCTGACCGCAAAGAATAAACAGGCCGGCAGCGGACAGACCGTGAGCAATCATCTGAATCACCGCGCCCTGATAAGCCAGCTGGCTGCCGGTGTAGATAGCAATCAGCACGAAGCCCATATGGGAAACGGAGGTGTATGCAATCAGACGCTTGATATCGTACTGGCTAAAGGCCATCCACGCGCCGTAGAAGATACCGATGACGCCCAGCCACATCGCGATGGGGGCAAATTCGGCGGAAGCGTTCGGAAACAGCGGCAGCGCAAAACGCAGCAGGCCGTAGGCCGCGGTTTTCAACAGGATCCCCGCGAGGTCAACGGAACCCGCGGTCGGCGCCTGAGAGTGCGCATCCGGCAGCCAGCCGTGCAGCGGAACCACCGGCATTTTTACCGCGAAAGCGATAAAGAAGCCCAGCATCAGCAGGTATTCCACGCCGTGGGACATCGGCGTCTTCAGCAGCTCTTCATAGTTGAAGGTCCATACGCCGGTAGCGTTGAAGTGCACAAACGCCAGCGCCAGGATGGATATCAGCATCACCAGGCCGCTCGCCTGGGTATAAATGAAGAACTTGGTTGCCGCCGTGATACGCGTTTTACCGTCGGAAGCCTTATGGCCCCACAGCGCGATCAGGAAGTACATCGGCACCAGCATCATTTCCCAGAAGAAGAAGAACAGGAACAGGTCGATAGCCAGGAATACGCCGATCACGCCGCCCAGGATCCACATCAGGTTAAGATGGAAAAAACCCTGATATTTCTCGATTTCGCGCCATGAACAGAGCACCGCCAGCACGCCCAGCAGCCCGGTCAGCACCACCATCAGCAGCGACAGACCGTCGATAGCCAGATGAATGCTAATCCCGAATCGCGGGATCCACGGCATCACGAATTCCGACTGCCACTGCGGAATACCGGTAGATTGCGTGAGAGAATAGCCGCCCTGCATCCACAACTGCAGGCCAAGCAGAAACGTCAATCCCATAGTGATCAGCGCGATCCAGCGCGGCATCTTCACGCCAAAGCGTTCAGTCTGCCAGCACAGGAAGCCGCCGATGAAGGGAATTAATATTAGCCAGGGTAATAACATGGCGATCTTTATTCCTTGTTAAAGTCCCGTTCAGGACCGATTTTCAACGAATTCTCACAGAAAATTCACTTCGGATTGCGGGTGTTATTGCCCGGCAGCGCTATGCTTGCCGGGCCTACTGCTTGTAAGTCGGGTTAACCGACAACGCCCACAATCCTCAAACTCAACGCAATACCATCAGCAGCGCCAGCACCACGACAGCGCCGATGCCCATAGAAGCCACATACCAGCGCAGATAGCCATTCTCGCTCACCACCAGGCCTTTGCCTGCGAAGCGGGAAAGGATCGCCGGAATGTTCATCAGGGCATTCAGCGGATCGCTCTTCAGCAGCCACGCCACGCCGAGGAACGGCTTAACGAACACCTTGTCATACAGCCAGTCAAAGCCCCAGGCGTTGTACCACCAGGTACCGAGCAGACGACCCGGCGCGCTGTTGGCAATCGACGTCACCAGCGTGCGTTTACCCAGCCACAGCCAGGCGGCAATCAGAATACCGGCGATAGCAATCACCCCGGAGGCAATTTCCAGCGTCATAACGCGTCCGTGTTCAAGCTCGGTGGTCTGCGGCAGTACGCCTTCCAGCGGCGGCACAATCAGCGCGCCAACGAAGGTCGAGAGCACCAGCAGCACAATCAGCGGCAGATGATGGGTAATCCCCTTCCCTGCGTGAGCGTGAATTTGTTCTTTGCCGTGGAACACGATGAAAATCATACGGAAGGTGTACAGGGAGGTCATAAACGCCCCCACCAGGCCGGCAACCATCAGATTCAGATGACCGTTCGCCATCGCGCCCGCCAGAATCTCATCCTTACTGAAGAAGCCTGCCGTCACCAGCGGCAGCGCGGACAGCGCCGCGCCCCCCACCAGGAAGCAGACGTATACCAGCGGAATAGACTTACGCAGGCCGCCCATCTTGAAGATATTCTGTTCGTGGTGGCAGGCCAGAATCACCGAACCGGACGACAGGAACAGCAGCGCTTTAAAGAACGCATGGGTCATCAGATGGAAAATCGCCGCATCCCACGCCTGCACGCCGAGCGCGAGGAACATGTAGCCAATCTGGCTCATAGTGGAATACGCGAGCACGCGTTTGATATCGGTCTGCACCAGCGCGGCGAAGCCTGCCAGCACCAGCGTTACCGCTCCGACGATACCCACCAGATGCAGAATTTCCGGGGTCATCAGGAACAGGCCATGGGTACGCGCAATCAGGTAGACGCCGGCGGTCACCATGGTGGCGGCGTGGATCAGCGCGGAGACCGGGGTTGGACCGGCCATCGCGTCCGCAAGCCAGGTCTGCAACGGCAGCTGCGCAGATTTACCCACCGCGCCGCCCAGCAGCATCAGGGTTGCCCACCACAGCATGTTATTACCGGCTTCGAAGTGCGCAGGCGCCAGTTCGACCATTTCGCGGAAGTTCAGAGTGCCCAGCTCGTTGTAGAGAATGAACAGCGCGAACGCCAGGAACACGTCGCCGACGCGGGTCACCACAAAGGCTTTCATCGCCGCCGCGCCGTTCTTCGGATCGGTGTAATAGAAGCCGATCAGCAGATAGGAGCACAGGCCCACGCCTTCCCAGCCGAGATACATCAGCAGCAGGTTATCAGCGAGCACCAGAACCACCATGCTGGCGATAAACAGGTTGGTATAGGCGAAGAAGCGGGAGTAGCCCTCTTCGCCGCGCATGTACCAGGAGGCGAACATATGGATCAGGAAGCCGACGCCGGTCACCACGGACAGCATGGTCAGAGAGAGACCGTCCAGCACCAGGTTGAAGCCGACGTTGAAGTCGCCCACCGACATCCAGGTCCACAGCGGCACGCTGACCGCCTGTTTGCCGTTGGCGAAGAAGTCAACGCCGACAAACGCCGTGACCAGCGCCGCCAGGCCTACCGAGCCTACCCCCACGGTGGCGGATAAGTTTTCCGACCAGCGGCCGCGAGAGAAGGCCAGCAAAACAAAGCCAATCAATGGCAAAAGAATGGTTAAGGCAAGCATGTTCATCCGCGCAACTCACTTACTGAATCGATGTTCAGGTTCTGGCGACGACGATGGAGCTGCAGCAGCAGCGCCAGGCCGATACTCGCTTCCGCGGCGGCGAGGGTGATGGCGAGGATATACATTATCTGGCCATCGGTCTGGCCCCAGTAGCTCCCTGCAACCACGAAAGCCAGCGCCGCGGCATTGATCATGATCTCCAGGCTAATCAGCATAAACAGCAGATTGCGGCGGATGACCAGCCCCGTCAGGCCGAGGACAAACAGGACAGAGGCGAGGATCAGTCCATGTGTTAAGGGGATCATGCGTGTTCCTCCGTTTTTCTTTTATCGCTGTCGTTCGGACGGTTGCTCAGCACTTCCCCGACGCGCTCTTCACGGCCGATATGGAAGGCAACAACCAGGCCCGCGAGCAGCAGCATGGAGGCCAGCTCCACCGCCAGAACGTACGGACCAAACAGCGCAATACCGACCTCTTTGGCGTTAATCGCCGCGCCGTCGATACCCTGATCGTTAATGCCGAGGATGGCGTAAACGATAACCACCAGCAGTACCGCTGCGAGAATGGCCGGACCGATCCAGATCCCAGGTTTCAGCCACTGGCGCTCCTGCTCGATTTCGCTGCCGCCCAGGTTGAGCATCATCACCACGAACACGAACAGCACCATGATGGCCCCGGCGTAGACGATAATTTCCAGCGCACCGGCGAAATAAGCCCCTAAGGAGAAGAACACCCCGGCGATCGCCAACAGCGAAATGATCAGGTACAGCAGCGCGTGCACCGGATTGGTGTGGGTGATCACCCGCAGGGTTGCGAGGATGGCTATCAGGCCACAGATATAAAAAGCGAATTCCATTGCCCTCTCCTTACGGTAACAGGCTCTTGACGTCGATAGGCTTAGCTTCGTTCTCTGCTTCGCCCTTATCTTTGCCGTCGATTGCCATACCCGCCATCCGGTAGAAGTTATATTCCGGGTATTTACCCGGACCGGAAATCAGCAGATCCTCTTTTTCGTACACCAGATCCTGACGTTTGTATTCGCCCAGCTCAAAGTCCGGGGTCAACTGAATCGCCGTGGTCGGGCACGCTTCTTCGCACAGGCCGCAGAAAATGCAGCGCGAGAAGTTGATGCGGAAAAACTCCGGGTACCAGCGGCCGTCTTTGGTCTCCGCTTTTTGCAGAGAGATACAGCCTACCGGACAGGCTACCGCACACAGGTTACAGGCAACGCAGCGCTCTTCGCCGTCCGGATCGCGCGTCAGCACGATGCGGCCACGGTAGCGCGGCGGCAGATATACCGGCTCTTCCGGGTACATCCGAGTTTCACGTTTGGCAAAGGCGTGCATCCCGATCATGCAGATACTGCGGACCTGGGTGCCAAACCCTACCAATAATTCTTTTAAGGTCATGGTCAATTCACCCCTTATTGCGCCTGCCAGAGAATGACAGCCGCCGTTACCAACAAGTTGATCAGCGTTAACGGCAGGCATACCTTCCAGCCAAAGGACATTACCTGGTCATAGCGCGGACGCGGTAATGATGCGCGGATCAAAATGAACATCATCATAAAGAACGCGGTTTTCAGCGCGAACCAGATGAAAGGAGGTAACCATGGGCCATTCCAGCCGCCGAAGAACAGCGTCACAATCAGCGCCGATACGGTAACAATCCCGATATATTCACCGACGAAGAACAGACCGAACTTCATGCCGGAGTATTCGATGTGATAACCGTCAGCCAGCTCCTGTTCCGCTTCCGGTTGGTCAAACGGGTGACGGTGACATACCGCTACGCCCGCGATCGCAAAGGTCACGAAGCCGAAGAACTGAGGGATGACGTTCCACAGATGCGCCTGGTTGTTGACGATATCGGTCATGTTGAATGAACCGGCCTGCGCCACCACGCCCATCAGGGAAAGCCCGAGGAACACTTCGTAGCTCAGGGTCTGGGCAGAAGCACGCATCGCGCCAAGCAGCGAGTATTTGTTGTTGCTCGACCAGCCGGCGAACAGCACCGCATAGACCGCCAGACCTGCCATCATCAGGAAGAACAGGATCCCGATGTTCAGATCGGCCACCACCCACGTCGGGCTGACCGGCACAATGGCGAAGGCCAGCAGCAGCGAAGTAAAGGCGATCACCGGCGCCAGAGTAAAGATCACGCGATCCGAGAAGCGCGGAACCCAGTCCTCTTTAAAGAACATTTTGATCATGTCGGCGACGAGCTGCAGCGAACCGCCCCAGCCCACGCGGTTAGGCCCGTAACGGTTCTGGAACAGGCCCAGCAGACGACGTTCGCCAAAGCTCATAAACGCGCCGCAGGTCACCACCACCAGCAGAATCACCACCGCTTTAAGGATGCCTAACAGAATGTCGATGAGATCGGGAGTTAACCAACTCATGCTTTCGCCTCCTGCAGAGTATCAATACGCGCTCCGGTCAGCACCGGCGCAATCCCTGGCATGCCCATCGGTAAGCCAACCTGCCCTGCCGTCAGCCCCGCCGAGATTACCAGCGGCAGGCTAAGCGCCTGGCCATCAACGCTGAAGGAAACCATCGCCCCTTCGTTCACGCCAAGCTTCGCGGCATCTGCCGGGTTCAGCTTAACGTACGGCTGCGGCATGCGGCTCTGGAATACCGGAGCACGCTGCGACAGCTCGTCGCTGCCGAACAGATGGTAGTAAGGCGCGATACGCCATTTCCCTTCTTCAGCCTGGAAGCTTGCCGGTACCGCGGTAAAGTACTCAAGACCGCTGGCGGAGGCTTCAATCAGACGCACGCCCGGATCGCCGTGGCGCAGTTTACCGCCCACTTCATCCTGGAACTTGTTCCACGCCTGCGGGGAGTTCCAGCCCGGAGCCCACGCAAAGGGAACTTGCGAGCGCGGCGCGGACGGCTGGTTGTTCCCTTCCATGGAGAAGGCGAACATGGTGTCTTTATCCTGCGGCTGACGGGGTTCATGCACGCTGATGTTGGCGCGCATCGCCGTACGACCGCTATAGCGGTGCGGTTCACGGGCCAGCTTCTGACCGCGAATGCGGAAGGTCGCATCCGGCGCGGCGTCTTTGATACCGGCCAGCTGCGGTAGCGCGGCAATGGCGGCGTCAATCACGTGGTCCAGCTGCGTCCAGTCAACCTGGCGGTTGTTAACGGTGCTGTGCAATGAGTGCAGCCAGCGCCAGCTTTCCAGCATCACGGTTTTCGCGTCGTAGTAGGCCGGATCGTAAACCTGGAAGAAGCGCTGGGCGCGACCTTCGTTGTTGACCACGGTACCGTCGCTTTCCGCGAAGCTTGCCGCGGAGAGCACCAGATGCGCTTTTTCCATAATCGCCGTACGCTGATGGTCAACCACCATGACCAGCGGCGCTTTCGCCAGCGCCGCGTCAACGCGGGCGGCTGAAGCGTGGCGGTGCAGGTCGTTTTCCAGCACGATAACCGCATCGGCGTTACCGGTCTCCAGTTCGCTCAGCGCCTCTTCAAGCGAGCCGCCGCCGATCATCCCGAGGCCTACGCTGTTTACTGCCCGGGCAACCATGGTCACGCCAACGTCAGCGCCGCGGCCTTTCAGGGCTTTCGCCACGTTGGCAGCGGCCTGAATTACCTCGATGCTGCCGGCGTTGGTTCCGGAAACAATCAGCGGTTTTTTCGCTCCGGCTAACGCCTGAACGATCACGTCGATTTTGCCTTTCAGCTCGCTGCTCAGCCCTTCGACCGCCGGCGCGCTATCGTCCAGCGCGTGGGCGATGGCGAAGCCAAGACGCGCCTGATCTTCCACCGGCGCGCGGTAGGTCCATGCGGCGATATCATCAAGACGCGTGTCGTCGATATTGGTCACGAACAGCGGATGCTTCGCGCGCTGGCCGATGTTAAGGATCGCGGCGATCTGCCAGTCGGCGACTTTCTGCGCCGCCGCCATTTCACGCGCTTTGCCTTTCACCGCCTGACGCACCGCCAGCGCGATACGCGCGCCGGTCTGGGTGATGTCCTCACCGAGGATCAGCACCGCATCGTAGGATTCGATCTCGCGCAGCGCCGGGGTATGAATACCGCCTTCGCGCAGCACTTTCAGCATCATCTGCAGGCGCGCCTGTTCGCCCTTGGCGATGCCGGTATAGAAGTTTTCGGCGCCGACCAGCTCGCGCAGCGCAAAGTTGCTTTCAATGCTGGCGCGCGGGGAGCCGATACCAATCACCTTCTTCGACTGGCGCAGAATATCTGCCGCCCCCTGCATCGCCTGTTCGGCGTTGAGGGCGATCAGATCGTCGCCGCGGCGCTGAACCGGCTGACGCGGACGATCTTTCAGATTGACATAGCCATAGCCGAAACGACCGCGGTCGCAGAGGAAGTAGCGGTTAACGGTACCGTTATAACGGTTTTCGATACGACGCAGTTCGCCGTAGCGCTCGCCGGGGCTGATGTTACAGCCGATGGAACACTGCTGGCAGATGCTTGGCGCAAACTGCATGTCCCACTTACGGTTATAGCGCTCGGAGTGCGTTTTATCGGTAAAGACGCCGGTCGGACAGACTTCCACCAGGTTACCGGAGAACTCGCTTTCCAGCGTACCGTCTTCCGGACGGCCAAAGTAGACGTTGTCGTGAGCGCCGTAGACGCCCAGGTCGGTACCGTCGGCATAGTCTTTGTAGTAGCGAACGCAGCGGTAGCAGGCGATGCAGCGGTTCATTTCGTGAGAGATGAACGGCCCCAGATCCTGGTTGCGGTGGGTACGCTTGGTAAAGCGGTAGCGACGGAAGCTATGACCGGTCATTACGGTCATATCCTGTAAGTGGCAGTTGCCGCCCTCTTCGCACACCGGACAGTCGTGCGGGTGGTTGGTCATCAGCCACTCAACTACGCTTTCGCGGAACTGCTTCGCTTCTGCGTCGTCGATGGAAATAAAAGTGCCGTCGGATGCCGGTGTCATACAGGACATCACCAGGCGGCCACGCGTGTCTTCCGCGTTCTGATATTGCTTCACCGCACACTGGCGGCAAGCACCAACGCTTCCCAGCGCCGGATGCCAGCAAAAGTAAGGAATATCAAGGCCCAGAGAGAGACAAGCTTCTAACAGGTTGTCCGCTCCGTTGACCTCGTACTCTTTGCCGTCTACATGAATCGTAGCCATTAGCGTGCTTCCAAAATAAAAAAACCTTTAGATTACCAGCGCGTCTTAAGCAGGTTCGGCTGAATCCCGTTGATTGCATGGGTATTGCTGAACTGCTGTTTAATGCCAGCTTCGAATTCTTCGCGGAAATATTTAATCGCGCTCTGTAGCGGCTCAACCGCACCCGGCGCGTGCGCGCAGAAGGTTTTACCCGGACCGAGGAATCGACACAGTTGCTCAAGCGTCTCGATATCCCCCGGCTGGCCTTCGCCGCGCTCGAGAGCGCGCAGAATTTTCACGCTCCACGGCAGACCGTCACGGCAAGGCGTACACCAGCCGCAGGACTCACGGGCAAAGAACTCTTCCAGGTTGCGTACCAGCGGCACCATGCCAATCTCATGGTCAACCGCCATCGCCAGCGCGGTGCCCAGACGGCTGCCCGCTTTACCAATGCTTTCGAACTCCATCGGCAGGTCGAGATGCGCTTCGGTCAGGAAGTCGGTGCCCGCGCCGCCCGGCTGCCAGGCTTTGAACTTCAGGCCATCGCGCATGCCGCCCGCGTACTCTTCGAGGATCTCGCGCGCGGTGGTGCCGAACGGCAGCTCCCAGACGCCCGGATTCTTCACGCGGCCGGAGAAACCCATCAGCTTGGTGCCGGCGTCTTTACTGGTCGAAATGTTCTGATACCACTCGACGCCGTTGGCCAGAATCGCCGGAACGTTGCACAGGGTTTCAACGTTGTTTACGCAGGTCGGTTTGCCCCAGACGCCGGAGCTGGCCGGGAACGGCGGCTTCGAACGTGGGTTGGCGCGGCGGCCTTCGAGGGAGTTAATCAGCGCGGTTTCTTCGCCGCAGATATAGCGCCCTGCCCCGGTGTGCACAAACAGTTCGAAGTCAAAACCGGTGCCAAGGATATTTTTACCCAACAGGCCCGCTTCGGTCGCTTCGGCAATGGCCCGGCGCAGATGCTGCGCCGCTTCGATATATTCGCCGCGCAGGAAGATATAGCCGCGGTAAGCTTTCAGCGCAAAAGCGGAGATCAGCATGCCTTCCACCAGCAGGTGCGGCAGCTGTTCCATCAGCAGGCGGTCTTTATAGGTGCCCGGCTCCATTTCATCGGCGTTACACAGCAGGTAACGGATGTTCATGGACTCGTCTTTCGGCATCAGGCTCCACTTCAGACCGGTGGAAAAGCCCGCGCCGCCGCGCCCCTTCAGGCCGGCGTCTTTTACCGCAGTGACGATTTCATCCGGCGCCATGCCGGAGAGCGCTTTACGCGCCCCGGCGTAGCCGTTTTTACTCTGGTATTCATCCAGCCATACCGGCTGTTTGTCGTCGCGCAGACGCCAGGTTAACGGATGGGTTTCGGCAGTACGAATAATGGTTTTCATTTATACCGCTCCAGGAGGTCAGGAATCGCTTCCGGCGTCAGATAACTGTGAGTGTCCTCATCAATCATCATGGTCGGCCCCTTGTCGCAGTTGCCCAGGCAGCAGGTCGGCAGCAGAGTGAAGCGGCCATCAAAGGTGGTTTGACCCGGTTTGATATCCAGCTTCTTCTCAATCGCCGACTGAATGCCCTGGAACCCGGTGATGTGGCACACCACGCTGTCGCAGTAGCGAATCACGTGACGACCCACCGGCTGGCGGAAAATCTGGCTGTAGAAGGTCGCAACGCCTTCTACGTCGCTGGCCGGGATCCCCAGCACATCGGCGATAGCGTAGATTGCGCCGTCCGGCACCCAGCCGCGCTGCTTCTGAACGATCTTCAGCGCTTCAATGGACGCCGCACGCGGGTCTTCGTAGTGGTGCTTCTCGTGCTCAATCGCCTCACGCTCTGCCGCACTCAGCTCAAAAGCCTCGGTTTGTGGTTGTTGATTCTCGTGCATAATTAGCGGTCCACGTCTGACATAACAAAATCGATACTACCCAGATAGACAATCAGGTCGGAGACCAGACTGCCGCGAATAGCGGCCGGGATCTGCTGCAGGTGCGCGAAGCTTGGCGTGCGCACGCGGGTACGGTAGCTCATGGTGCTGCCGTCGCTGGTCAGGTAGTAACTGTTAATACCCTTGGTCGCTTCAATCATCTGGAAGGATTCTTGCGCCGGCATGACCGGGCCCCAGGAAACCTGCAGGAAGTGCGTAATCAGGGTTTCGATATGCTGCAGCGTGCGCTCTTTTGGCGGTGGCGTCGTCAGCGGATGATCCGCCTTGAACGGGCCTTCCGGCATGTTATCGAGGCACTGCTGAAGAATGCGCAGGCTCTGGCGCAGCTCTTCCACTTTCAGCATCACGCGGGTGTAGCAGTCGGAGACGCCACCGCCGGTCGGGATCTCAAAGTCGAAGTTTTCATAGCCAGAATAGGGACGCCATTTACGTACGTCGAAGCCGATGCCGGTCGCGCGCAGGCCCGCGCCGGTGGTGCCCCACTCCAGCGCCTCTTTCGCGTTGTAGGCGGCAACCCCTTTCGAACGACCGATGAGGATGGTGTTGCGCAGCGCGGCTTTCTCATAGGAATCCAAACGCTTCGGCATCCACTCGAGGAATTCGCGCAGCAGGCGATCCCAGCCGCGGGGCAGGTCGTGCGCGACGCCGCCGATGCGGAACCAGGCCGGGTGCATACGGAAACCGGTAATCGCTTCCACCAGATCGTAGATCTTTTGACGGTCGGTAAAGGCAAAGAACACCGGCGTCATCGCCCCAACGTCCTGAATAAAGGTAGAGATGTACAGCAGATGGCTGTTGATACGGAACAGCTCGGAGAGCATCACGCGGATCACGTTGACGCGATCCGGCACGGTTATCCCCGCCAGTTTCTCAACCGCCAGCACGTAAGGCATTTCGTTAACGCAGCCGCCGAGATATTCAATACGGTCGGTATACGGAATGTAGCTGTGCCAGGACTGGCGCTCGCCCATTTTCTCGGCGCCGCGGTGGTGGTAGCCGATATCTGGCACGCAGTCGACGATCTCTTCGCCATCAAGCTGCAGAATAATACGGAACGCACCGTGAGCGGAGGGGTGGTTCGGGCCGAGGTTAAGGAACATGAAGTCCTCGTTTTCGGTCCCGCGCTTCATGCCCCACTCTTCCGGTTTGAAGGTCAGCGCTTCCATTTCCAGATCCTGTTTGGCTTTGGTCAGCTCAAACGGGTCAAATTCGGTGGCGCGCGCCGGGTAGTCTTTACGCAGCGGGTGACCTTCCCAGGTCGGCGGCATCATGATGCGGCGCAGATTCGGGTGACCATCGAAGGTCACGCCAAACATCTCCCAGGTTTCACGCTCATACCAGTTGGCGTTAGGGAACAGTTTGGTGAAGGTCGGCAGATGCAGATCGTTTTCAGACAAGGCAACCTTGAGCATGATGTCGCGGTTGCGGTCTATTGAAATCAGATGATAGAAAACGGAAAAATCCGCGGCGGGTAAACCGTCGCGGTGCGTGCGCAGACGTTCGTCCATGCCGTGCAGGTCAAACAGCATCACGTAAGGCTTCGGCAATTTCTTCAGGAAATCACCCACCTCAAGCAGCTGTTCACGCTTCACCCAAACCACCGGAACGCCGGTGCGGGTTGGCTGAACTGTAAAGGCATCCGGCCCAAAACGGTTGCGCAGTTCGCCGATCACCGGGTCATCAAGGTGATCGCGGGTTTGCCAGGCTGGTGCGGCGTCATGCGCGGTTAAATCGGTCATATTGTTCACCATTGCAAAAGGTCCGTGGTGACTGCCGGCGAGGCTTCGCGCTGTAGTAGATTGATTTGCGAAGTTTTTATCCCGCCCGCAGGCGCAAGTTAAATCTCGTCCGGAGTCCGCAGATTGGTCACTGCAATACGTTCGCCGCGTTTACGCTCGCGTTCCGACTGCATATTGGCGCGGTACACGCCCTGATCGCCAACCACCCACGAGAGCGGACGGCGTTCTTTACCAATGGATTCCTGCAGCAGCATCAGCGCCTGCATATAAGCTTCCGGACGCGGCGGGCAGCCCGGGATGTAAACATCGACCGGAATAAACTTATCCACGCCCTGGACGACAGAGTAAATATCGTACATTCCGCCGGAGTTGGCGCATGCGCCCATCGAGATAACCCACTTCGGCTCCAGCATCTGGTCATAAAGACGCTGAATGACCGGCGCCATTTTGGTAAAGCAGGTGCCGGCGACCACCATCAGGTCAGCCTGACGCGGGGAGGCACGTAATACTTCTGCACCAAAGCGCGCAACGTCATGCACCGCGGTGAATGACGTCACCATTTCCACGTAGCAGCAAGAAAGGCCGAAGTTGTAAGGCCAGATTGAGTTCTTACGGCCCCAGTTCACCATGTCATGCAAGGCGTGTTCGAGTTTCCCCATATACACGCTTTTATTGACTTCTTGCTCCAGGGGGTCGGTTACGATCTCCTGTTTTTGCAGGGGGTAACGGTCGTTCTCACCGTTAGGATCGATGCGGGTGAGCGTATAATCCATCTTATTGCCTCGCTTTTACTGCGTATGACGGTTAGTGGGACTGTCTGTTTCCGGGTTAACCAGCGTGCGACGGGAGCGCGCAGGCGTCCAGTCCAGTGCGCCGATACGAACGAGGTAAACCAGACCAGCCAGTAGCACTAAAATGAAAATTGCGGCTTCCACAAAGCCGACCCAGCCGCTTTCACGGATAGAAGTCGACCATGCGTAGAGATACAGGGCTTCCACGTCGAAGATAACGAAGAACATGGCAACCAGATAAAACTTCGCAGAAAGACGTAAGCGAGCCGAACCGACGGAGTCGATCCCGGATTCAAACGGCGTGTTCTTGCTTCGCGCGCGCGCGCGTCCGCCAAGGTACCAGCCGCCGACGAGCATCAGGCAGCACAGGCCGATAGCGATGATGAGAAATATAGCGAATGCCCAATGATGAGCGATGACTTCAGTGGATGTTGACATACGCATTGCTTAACCAAAAAAGTGTAGCGCTAAAACCCTCTGCTCTTACTGGCAGATGAACGCCACAGCGTTTCACGGGGAGGAATAAAAAAATAGCCGTGCAAAAAAGCGTCCCTGGGTGATGTGGAAGGCCAGTTGCGGTGGCTTTTTACTCCTTTCATTAACCTTTTGTCAACTTTAACAAAAGTTTTCACAACATTAATTTACATTGGATTTTTTTCATTAACATTAAATGCCCTTTCATGCGGAATAACCTTGCATACTGTTCGGCTTTAGTGTTGTTGAATCGTGTCCGTTTCCGCCGTAAATCAAAATGGCCCGCCTATTTTGACAGGATTCAGACACGATTCCTCCCCCTAAGGAGGGGTATTTTCTTGATCTGCGACACGCTTTTGTTAATTCAACCAAGAAAACAGCAACAAACCAGATGGTTTTTTAACATTAGCAGGAAGTATTGAAAGTGCAGAGAAAAGTCGAGAAATGAGAGGAGGAGCGGATCTAACCTACTGATTTAGCTCAAAAGAAATCAACAAAAGTTTCTATTAATCAATAAAATTTGAAAAAAACGAACCGCAGCGGCAATTTCACACGTCTGGGGTTCGTTTTTACACTTACATTTTGTTACCAGTTTTTGTGATGTTTGTTAGCTTTTCCCGCTCAGGAAATAAGGGAATTATCTCCCCCTTCAGGAGTATAAACGCGTTGCGTGGACCACGGCTGGTACTCTGCGCTCAGCGACTGAAAAATGGCCTGCGTCAGCTCGCTTGCCTTCTGCGGATTGCAGTTCAGCATGTAGCGGGTATCCGGCAGCACGGGTAAACCGTCACTCCGGCCCGGTACGCGAAATTCGGGGCTCATCATCTCTACCGGCTGCGCGGTCACGCCAAGCCCGGCTTTCACCGCCGCCTTCACCCCCGCCATTGAGCTTGCCGCATGGGAAAGATGCCACGCAACGCCGGCGGCGTTGAGTACCTCAACGATCTCTTCCCGAAACGGATCCGGGGCATCCAGCAAAACAAGCGGGACAGACTCGCCCTGAGGGAGGACATAATCCGCTGCGCAGTACCACAGCGTTGGCGACGTGCGCAGCGTCAGCATGTCGGAACCCTTGGTTTGTCGGGTCGTCAGCGCAAGATCGATTGCCCCGCTCTTCAGCATATCGACGATATCAAGGTGTTTGAGGACTTTGATTTCCAGCGTCAGCCTGGGATAAAAACTACCAATCCGGTTTAACAGGCACGGTAAAATGGTATCCGCCGTCTCATCAGAGGCTCCCACGGTCAGCGTTCCCTGCAGGCTGCCAAACATGAGCGACATACAGGCTTCATCATTAAAGCGCAGAATTTTCCGCGCATAGCCCAGCAGCTGAATGCCCTGCTCGGTCAGAAGCTTATTGCGCCCGTGGCGAGCAAAAAGTTCTTTGCCAACCAGCTGCTCCAGCCGCTGCATCTGCTGGCTCACCGCTGACTGGGTCCGGCGCACCGCGACGGCGGCAGCGGCAAAGGTACTGAGATCGGCGACGGCAACAAAGGTTCTCAAGAGATCGAGGTCTAAATTTAGTATCGAACGATTTTCATTTATCATATTTGCTTCACATTCAGGCGGCTAATGCTTACCTGCCTTGTTGATGCTGTGCTCCAGGCTTCCGGCTAATCCTTAAGCTTCGCGTTACCCGCCAGAGACGGACGGATGAACAACTGGACGAACGTTATTGCATTAGAAAGCACTCATCCGCAGCAAATGCGCGGAATTTCAGAGTAATATTTTGCTCGTACGCCTAAGCGCTTTTAATTACGACGCATTTGTTTTTGTGATGTGACGCAAAAAATAGCCGTCAATGACCATTGTCTGCATCCTCACCGGCGACAAACCTTGCCATCGGGCTCAGGCAGAACAAAAACCTGCAATAACAATGTATTAATAAAGAAATAAGCTACCTGGCATAGCCATATGTCGGTATTAACGGCGATATTCTAACCGAAAACCACAATATTTATAAGCGTTAATCAGTATTATCTCAGGCCACTTTAAATGCTGGTTGGGGCTTTAATTAAATTAACAAATCTAAGAATATTCCTTGCATAAAATAAAACTCATTTAGCTATTAAATACTTTCATTAAAAATATCTAGCAAAGTTGTTACAACCTTCAGCGTATTGTGAATTAAACGTTCACCAGACGATGATTCGTTTTACGCGTAAAAAACAAGCGCCGGTCCTCTTTAAATCAACAAACCAGATAAACGTTCACCAAAACACCACCAGGCACAATATAAGACCATCAATAAAATTATTAAAGGTGTAATGTATAAACAAAAGAGCAGTTCACCAGATAAATTGATTAAACCAAAAAGCGATGAATAGCAAAATCTTCTCCTGTTAACCCTTCAAAACAGCGGGGATGCGGAGTACATTATTCCGTGCTGACTTCCACGGCAGGGAGTGGCGATAACAGCTAAAAGGTCAAGGTTCATGTCCCCCATCGAAAAATCCAGCAAGTTAGATAACGTCTGTTACGACATCCGCGGCCCGGTTCTGAAAGAGGCGAAACGCCTTGAAGAAGAAGGCAATAAAGTCCTGAAGCTGAACATCGGCAACCCAGCGCCGTTTGGCTTTGACGCGCCTGACGAGATCCTCGTTGACGTTATCCGCAACCTCCCTACCTCGCAGGGCTACAGCGATTCAAAGGGCCTCTATTCCGCCCGTAAAGCCATCATGCAGCATTACCAGGCCCGCGGTATGCGTGATGTGACGGTCGAAGATATCTATATTGGTAACGGCGTTTCGGAGCTTATCGTCCAGGCCATGCAGGCGCTGCTGAACAGCGGCGATGAAATGCTGGTCCCGGCGCCGGATTATCCGCTGTGGACCGCCGCGGTCGCGCTTTCCAGCGGTAAAGCGGTGCACTATCTTTGCGATGAGTCGTCCGACTGGTTCCCGGACCTCGACGATATCCGCGCGAAAATCACCCCGCGTACCCGCGGCATCGTGATTATCAACCCGAATAACCCAACCGGCGCGGTGTACTCAAAAGAGCTGCTGATGGAGATCGTCGAGATCGCCCGCCAGCATAACCTGATTATTTTCGCCGATGAGATCTACGATAAGATCCTCTACGATGAAGCGCAGCACCACTCAATTGCGCCGCTGGCCCCGGATCTGCTCACCGTTACCTTTAACGGCCTGTCAAAAACCTACCGCGTTGCCGGCTTCCGCCAGGGTTGGATGGTACTGAACGGGCCGAAGAAACACGCAAAAGGCTATATCGAAGGCCTGGAGATGCTGGCCTCTATGCGCCTGTGCGCCAACGTCCCGGCCCAGCATGCGATCCAAACCGCTCTCGGCGGCTATCAGAGCATCAGCGAATTTATTGTTCCCGGCGGACGCTTGTATGAACAGCGTAATCGCGCCTGGGAGCTGATTAACGACATTCCGGGCGTCTCGTGCACTAAGCCGAAAGGCGCGCTGTATATGTTCCCGAAAATCGACGCTAAACGCTTTAATATTCACGATGACCAGAAGATGGTGCTCGATTTTCTGCTGCAGGAGAAAGTCCTGCTGGTTCAGGGTACCGCCTTTAACTGGCCGTGGCCGGACCACGTGCGTATTGTGACCCTTCCGCGCGAAGACGATCTTGAAATGGCAATTACCCGTTTCGGGCGTTTCCTTTCCGGCTACCACCAGCTCTGATTTTATCTGTCCAGCCGCCGGGATTTGCATCCGGCGGCAATCCCTGCGCACAATGGCACCCGACGTCGTAACTGATTAAGGGTTCCTATGAGTCAGAGTCATTTCTTTGCCCACCTCTCCCGCCTGAAACTGATCAACCGCTGGCCGCTGATGCGTAATGTGCGCACCGAAAACGTCTCCGAACACAGCTTACAGGTCGCGATGGTGGCCCATGCGCTGGCGGCGATCAAAAATCGTAAATTCGGCGGGCGGGTTAACGCCGAACGCATCGCGCTGCTGGCGATGTATCACGATGCCTCGGAAGTCCTGACCGGCGACCTGCCGACGCCGGTAAAATATTTCAATTCTCAGATCGCGCAAGAGTACAAAGCCATCGAAAAAATCGCCCAGCAGAAGCTGGTCGATATGGTTCCTGATGAACTGCGCGACATTTTTGAACCGCTGATCGATGAACATCACTACAGCGAAGAGGAAAAATCCCTTGTCAAGCAGGCGGATGCGCTTTGCGCCTACCTGAAGTGTCTGGAAGAGCTATCGGCGGGGAACAATGAATTTCTGCTGGCCAAAGGCCGCCTTGAGAAAACGCTGGAATCGCGCCGCAGCGCAGAGATGGACTACTTTATGCAGGTGTTTGTCCCGAGCTTCCATCTTTCCCTCGATGAAATCAGCCAGGATTCGCCTTTATAACCCCACACTTCCCCGGCCAGCGTCAGCCTGACCGGGGAAGGATGCCGCTGAATCAGAACGGAAACAGCACCGGGATCAGCAGGACGCACACCACCATCACCAGGAGGGTGAACGGCACGCCGATTTTGACAAAATCGCTGAATGAATATTTCCCCGGCCCCAGCACCAGGGTGTTCACCGGCGACGATACCGGGGTCATAAACGCCGCCGAGGCCGCCATGGCGACCACCATCGCAAAGGGATAAGGCGAAACGCCCATCGACTTTGCCGCGGCCAGCGCAATGGGCGCCATCAGCACCGCGGTGGCGGTATTGGAAATAAACAGGCCGATAGCCGCGCACATCACGAACAGGCAGCCAAGCATCAGGTACGGTCCTTTACTCCCCGCCACATCCATGAGTCCCTGAACCACCAGATCCACGCCGCCGGTTTTCTGCAGCGCCAGAGCAAAAGGCATCATTCCGACAATCAAGATAATGCTCGGCCAGTGGATAGCTTTATAGGCGCTCTCGGCGTTAATACAGCGGAATTTACCCATCAGCAGGCAGGCAATGATGGCCGCTATAGGGTTAGGAATTTCGTCAGTCAGCATCAGCGCGACCATCAGCACCAGACAGAAAATCGCGTGCGGCGCCTGGCTGTGCGCCGGCGAGGCGTCGTTGACCTCGATGGGCATATTCAGCACCACAAAGTCACGGCCCCGCTTAGCCAGCAGCGCTATCTGCCGCCAGTTGCCCACCACCAGCATGATATCGCCAAGCTGCAAGGCTTCATCGGTCACCGCGCCGTCAAGGGCTTTGCCATCGCGTTTCAGCCCCACGATGTTCAAATCAAAACGGGTACGAAAGGCGATTTCGCGCACCGACTTGCCAATCAGTTCTGAATCCGGGATCAGAGAGACTTCCGCCATCCCCACGTCCAGCGCCTGATCGGAAAAATATTCGCCGCGCAGCACCATCGGTTCGAGCATCTGCTCGCCGCAGAACTGGCGTAAATCCACGTCTGAGGCCGACATATCGATCAGCAAGACGTCGCGGGCGCGGAATTCCGATACGCCGTTAACGTTAACGATAACCCGTCGAAAGCGCCGCCAGCGCTCAACGCCGATAACGTTCGCCCCGTAGCGCTCGCGTAGCTTCAGGTCGTCCAGGCGCTGGCCAATCATCGGCGAGCCGGGGCGTATGGCCAGGCGGCGCGCGCGCCCCGTGAGATGATAATCTTTAATGAGATCGCGGAAGGTGCTTCTTTTTCGGCCATCTCGCGCTTGCTCGCCCTCTTCTCCTTTGAGCATAAAACGCATCACCAGCATATAGAAAATGCCCAGAACCAGCACCACCAGACCTATCGGCGTAACGCTAAAAAAGCTGAAGCCTTGCAGCCCTTCGCGTAAAAGTTCGCTGTTAACGACCAGGTTAGGCGGTGTGGCCACCAGGGTCATCATCCCGCTGATAAGTCCGGCAAAACTGAGCGGCATCATCAACCGCGAAGGGGAGGTGTTCATGCGCATCGACACGCTGAGCACCACGGGGATAAAAATGGCCACCACGCCGGTCGAGCTCATAAACGCCCCTAATCCGGCAACGGTTAACATCAAATAGACCAGCATTTTGGTTTCGCTGTTCCCGGCAACCTTCACCAGCCAGGAGCCCATTTTGGTGGCGACCCCGGTGCGCACCAGCCCATCGCCAATAATAAAAAGCGCGGCAATAAGAATAACGTTAGGATCGCTAAAGCCGGAGAAGGCCTCGCTGAGCGTTAAAGTGTCGCTGAGGACGAAAGCGACAATCACCAGCAATGCGATAGCGTCCATGCGCACTTTTCCGGTGGCAAAGAGCACGACGGCTACGGCAAGAAGAGATAACACCCAAATCAATTCACCGTTCACAACTTATCCTTGTCAGAAGATGGAGTTGGAAGTCTGGCATAAAAAAGCCCCGCCGGCGCGGGGCTAAATCATGAGATTAATCTTTAAGGATAATATTCACGTTGCCGTCAGGCAGGCGTTCAACCTGCAGGCTCTCCAGCGTCGTTAATACTAAATCCGCTTCATCAAGACGCGGCGCATCGGCGGGCACATTGACCGCGATGGTGCGACAGCCGGCATTCAGCCCGGCGAGCAGACCGGCAGGCGCATCCTCCACGACGGCGCAATCCCCCGGCGCCAGCCCCAACAGTTCAGCCCCCAGCAGGTAGGCGTCCGGTGCGGGTTTCCCATGCTTTACGCGCTCGGCGGTAACAAAAACCTTCGCCTCAGGCAGCCCCGCGGCACGATGACGAGCGTGGGCGACGGGTATCGAACCCGACGTCACGATCGCCCACGGAATCCCCGCGCGATCGAGCGTCCTGAGCAACGCCACCGCGCCCGGCAGCGCCGTTACGCCATCCGTATCCGTTGCTTCTACCGTTTCCAGCAGGGTGAACTCTGCCTGAATCTCCTCTTCGCTGCGGCCGGGGAGAAAATGACGCAACGAGGTTATCGCCTGTTTGCCATGAATGAAGTTCAGCACTTCATCATGAGGGATACTGAACCGATCCGCCCATTTGCACCACGAACGCTCCACAACCGGCAACGAATCGACCAATGTCCCGTCAAGATCAAACAGGAAACCTTTACACTGCACGGGAACCTCCATCAGGCGTTGATAATTTGGTTAATTTCGTTACTGCTTAAATGGTACTGACGCGGGCAGGAGTGCCAGGTGCTCAGCATGCGCTGGTATTTTTCCCACATCGGGGTCTGGGAGTTAAAACCGTGAGTGCCGGCGTCAAAGTGGCTGTAGCGCCCTTCAACGTTAACCATAAAGCGAACATAGCCGAGATAGCGGGCTTCGGTCGCCACGTCGAAGCCGAGGAAGGTGACCCGACGCTCGTCAATTCCGCTGGCATCCTTCAGGTTCGTCCAGGAGACATGCAGCGCATGATACATCTCCATGATATCAATGATGGTACGACACGTTTCCTCGGTAAGCTGGCCAAACTCGCGGTCCAGCTCGCGCATCTGCAGCCCGTATCCACGCTCAATGATGGTCTGCAGGCGGCGGTAGCGTTCAGCGTTGTCCGGATCGAGCATCGTCATCATTTTGTATTGATTCGACAGAATCAGACGCTGCGCATTGGTCATTTCCATTTTTGACTCCTGTGGCACTTTTACGACGTGAAAAAAGAAGGCGCATAATTCATGCGCCTTCTTTTATATGCGTTTTCCCGATGCAATTACAAATCATCAAGGAAAGTTTTATCCAGTTGTTTGAAGGCGCGCTTAAGCGTGTCAGCTAAAGCCTGATAATCCGGCTTGCCGTCAACCGGCGTCAGCGCTTGTCCCGCCTCCTGCAGTTTACCCCGTACTTCATAAAACCAGTTCAGTATCGACGGCGGCAGCGGCGTTACCGAACGCTTACCCAGCCACCATAAGCCTTGCATCGGCAGACTCAGCGCGAACAGCGCGGTAGCCACGGCAGGGCCCAGCTGGCCGCCGAGGGCGATTTGCCAGCACAGCGTGAAAATCGCCACCGGCGGCATGATGCGAATCGCATAGCGCGTGGCGCGAATAATACGGTTTTCAATAAACACCGGGGCAAGGCGCTTATCCAGAGGCCAGGTCTTTGCATAGTGCTGCCCGTGGCGAAACAAGCCAAAAAAACTCACAGGGCGATTCTCGGGACCGGACATGGCTTACCTCAACTTTACATATAAAACTTAAAAAATATGTGCAAAACACCAACTGTGCATGACAACGTTCAAAAGATTTTGGCAATGGCGGCCTCAATCAGGTATTCTGTGCGCACCTGAGGGGCGGTTAGACCCTTTTACCAGGTTAGTCAAATTATCGCATATTCTGCCACCGGCTGAAAATTATGCAAAATGACATAAAATCAAATGTACTTCTCTCATCGTGCCCGAAAACAGTACAAGGCATGATGTTAATCATAAATGTCGATGTCATCCTGCGCTACGCTTTGTGACACACTGACGTTTTTTTAGCCACGTATCATAAAAGGTACTTCCATGTCGAGTAAGTTAGTACTGGTTCTGAACTGCGGTAGCTCCTCTCTGAAATTCGCTATCCTTGATGCCGTCAACGGCGACGAATACCTGTCCGGTTTAGCAGAATGTTTCCATCTTCCTGAAGCCCGTATCAAATGGAAAATGGACGGCAGCAAGCAAGAAGCCGAATTAGGCGCTGGCGCTGCTCACAGTGAAGCGCTGAACTTTATCGTTAACACTATTCTGGCACAAAAACCAGAACTGTCTGCTCAGCTGACCGCAATCGGCCACCGCATCGTTCACGGTGGTGAAAAATACACCAGCTCCGTCGTTATCGATGACTCCGTGATTCAGGGAATCAAAGACTCCGCCTCTTTCGCTCCGCTGCACAACCCGGCGCACCTGATCGGTATCGCTGAGGCGCTGAAATCTTTCCCTAATCTGAAAGACAAGAACGTTGCCGTGTTCGACACCGCGTTCCATCAGACCATGCCGGAAGAATCTTACCTCTATGCCCTGCCGTACAGCCTGTACAAAGAACACGGCGTACGTCGCTACGGCGCGCACGGCACCAGCCACTTCTATGTGACTCAGGAAGCCGCGAAAGTTCTGAACAAACCGGTTGAAGAACTGAACATCATCACCTGCCATCTGGGCAACGGTGGTTCCGTTTCCGCTATCCGCAACGGTAAGTGCGTTGACACTTCCATGGGTCTGACTCCGCTGGAAGGTCTGGTTATGGGTACGCGTTCTGGCGATATCGACCCGGCAATCATTTTCCATCTGCACGATGCGCTGGGCATGAGCGTAGACGCCATCAACAAAATGCTGACCAAAGAGTCCGGTCTGCTCGGTTTGACCGAAGTGACCAGCGACTGCCGCTACGTTGAAGACAACTACCAGGAAAAAGCTGACGCTAAACGTGCCATGGACGTTTACTGCCACCGCCTGGCGAAATATATCGGCTCCTACACCGCGCTGATGGACGGTCGTCTGGACGCCGTCGTATTCACCGGTGGTATCGGTGAGAACGCCGCGATGGTTCGCGAACTGTCTCTGGGCAAACTGGGCGTACTGGGCTTTGAAGTTGATCACGAGCGCAACCTGGCTGCCCGTTTCGGCAAGTCTGGCTTCATCAACAAAGAAGGCACTCGCCCGGCTATCGTCATTCCGACCAACGAAGAGTTGGTCATCGCGCAAGACGCCAACCGTCTGACCGCCTGATTCCACACCGCCAGCCATAACCCTAAATAATTCGAGTTGCAGGAAGGCGGCGACGCAGAGAATCCCCAGGAGCGTACGAGTAGTACGTAACTGGGGTGAGCGGGTAAAGCCAACGCACATGCAACTTGAAGTATGACAGGAAGCTGGTGGTGCAGTTTTGTATCCCGCCTGATACTGGCGGTAACGAAAGAGGATATATCGTGTCCCGTACAATCATGCTGATCCCTACCGGAACCAGCGTAGGCCTGACCAGCGTCAGCCTCGGTGTTATCCGTGCTATGGAACGTAAAGGCGTTCGTCTGAGCGTCTTTAAACCTATCGCTCAACCGCGTGCCGGTGGCGATGCGCCAGACCAGACTACCACTATTATTCGCGCGAACTCCGACCTTCCGGCCGCAGAACCGCTGAAGATGAGCCACGTTGAGTCGCTGCTCTCCAGCAACCAGAAAGACGTGCTGATGGAAGAGATCATCGCCAACTACCACGCCAACGCTCAGGATGCGGAAGTGGTGCTGGTTGAAGGTCTGGTCCCGACCCGCAAACATCAGTTTGCCCAGTCTCTGAACTACGAAATCGCGAAAACGCTGAACGCTGAAATCGTTTTTGTGATGTCCCAGGGTACCGATACTCCTGAACAGCTGAAAGAGCGCATTGAGCTGACTCGCAGCAGCTTCGGCGGCGCGAAAAACACCAGCGTCACCGGCGTGATCGTCAACAAGCTGAATGCGCCGGTTGACGAACAGGGCCGTACTCGCCCTGACCTGTCGGAAATCTTCGACGACTCTTCCAAAGCAAAAGTCGTGAAGATCGATCCGGCTCAGCTGCAGAGCGGTAGCCCATTACCGGTTCTGGGCGCGGTGCCGTGGAGCTTCGATCTGATCGCCACCCGCGCGATTGATATGGCGCATCACCTGAACGCCACCATCATCAATGAAGGCGACATCAATACCCGTCGCGTGAAGTCCGTCACCTTCTGTGCGCGTAGCATTCCGCACATGCTGGAACACTTCCGCGCAGGCTCCCTGCTGGTCACTTCCGCAGACCGTCCTGACGTTCTGGTCGCCGCCTGCCTGGCCGCGATGAACGGCGTGGAAATCGGCGCTATCCTGCTGACCGGCGGCTACGAAATGGACGCCCGCATCAGCAAACTGTGCGAACGCGCGTTTGCAACCGGCCTGCCGGTATTCATGGTTAACACCAACACCTGGCAGACCTCTCTGAGCCTGCAGAGCTTCAACCTGGAAGTTCCGGTTGACGATCACGAGCGCATCGAGAAAGTTCAGGAATACGTGGCTAACTATATCAACGCCGACTGGATTGAATCGCTGACCGCAACTTCCGAGCGCAGCCGTCGCCTCTCTCCGCCAGCCTTCCGCTATCAGCTTACCGAGCTGGCGCGTAAAGCAGGCAAGCGCGTCGTGCTGCCGGAAGGCAACGAGCCGCGTACCGTTAAAGCCGCGGCTATCTGCGCCGAGCGCGGTATCGCCACCTGCGTACTGCTGGGTAACCCGGATGAAATCACCCGCGTGGCCGCATCTCAGGGCGTAGAGCTGGGCGCCGGTATTGAAATCGTTGACCCGGAAGTGGTTCGCGAAAGCTACGTTGCTCGCCTGGTCGAGCTGCGTAAGAGCAAGGGGATGACCGAAGCGGTTGCCCGCGAGCAGCTGGAAGACAACGTGGTTCTCGGCACCCTGATGCTCGAGCAGGACGAAGTCGACGGTCTGGTATCCGGCGCGGTTCACACTACCGCTAACACCATCCGTCCGCCGCTGCAGCTGATCAAAACTGCGCCGGGCAGCTCTCTGGTCTCCTCCGTATTCTTCATGCTGCTGCCGGAACAGGTTTACGTTTACGGCGACTGCGCGATCAACCCGGATCCGACCGCTGAACAGCTGGCTGAAATCGCCATCCAGTCCGCAGACTCCGCGATTGCCTTCGGCATCGAACCGCGCGTGGCCATGCTCTCCTACTCCACCGGCACCTCCGGCGCCGGCAGCGATGTAGAGAAAGTACGCGAAGCGACCCGTCTGGCGCAGGAAAAACGTCCTGACCTGATGATCGACGGCCCGCTGCAGTACGATGCGGCGGTCATGGCTGACGTTGCGAAATCCAAAGCGCCGAACTCCCCGGTTGCCGGCCGCGCTACCGTGTTTATCTTCCCGGACCTGAACACCGGTAACACCACTTACAAAGCCGTACAGCGTTCTGCCGACCTGATCTCCATCGGGCCGATGCTGCAGGGGATGCGTAAACCGGTGAACGACCTGTCCCGTGGCGCGCTGGTTGACGATATCGTCTATACCATCGCCCTGACCGCGATTCAGTCGTCCCAGCAGCAAGCATAATCTGCCCGCTGGATGAAAAAAGGCGACCTCAGGGTCGCCTTTTTATTTACAGCAGCTCTCGCGCCGCCGAGACAATATCATGCGCCGTCAGGCCATACTCCTTCTGCAAGAACTCCTGCGTTCCCACCTGGCCGTAGCGCTCCTTCACCCCCACGCGACGCATCGGAACCGGGCAGGTCTCCACCAGCACTTCCGCCACCGCCGATCCCAGCCCGTTATGAATACTGTGGTTTTCACAGGTCACGATACGCCCGGTTTTCTCGGCATAATTTTTCACCAGCATGCGGTCGATGGGCTTCAGGGTAAACATATCAATCACCGCCGCGCTGACCCCTTCCTGCTCAAGCTGACGCGCCGCCTCAAGGGCTTCCGCCACCATGATCCCGTTGGCAATCAGGGTGATGTCGTCGCCTTCGCGCAGCACATTCCCTTTGCCAATGGTAAACGTTGAGCCCGGCGCGTACACGCTCGGCGCCTGTTTGCGGATCGTGCGTACCCAGTAAAAACCGTCGAGATCGATAAGCTGCCGCAGAATATCCTCAAACATCACCGCATCGGTCACTTCCAGCACCACCGAATGGGCCAGACCGCGCACGATCCCCATATCTTCAAACGACATATGGGTTCCGCCGTTATGGCAGGCGGTCACCCCGGCATCCGAAGCGATCACCTTGACGTTATTCCGCTGATAATCGAGCGACATAAACAGCTGGTCGAAGCAGCGGCGGCTGGCGAAAGCGGTAAAGGTATGGACAAACGGCTTGCGTCCGGTCAACGATAGCCCGGCGGCGGTGCCGATCACGTTGGCTTCCATAATGCCGCAGTTGATGACGTGCTGCGGATGCTCCCGCGCGACGCCATCCATCGCCATGGAGCTCATCAGATCCGCTTCCAGCGCGATAATCGGGCTCCTGGCTTCAATTTGCTGCGCGACGAATCCGGCATAGACTTTACGCATCTCTACGGCATCTTTTTGCCCTGCGGGTGCAACCTTAATCATGTTCAGCCTCCAGTTGGCGAATCGTCTCGTTTAGCGTCTCTTTCATCTCCGCCGTCAGGCGTAAATGGTGGTTATTACTGAGATTCTCGAGATACGGCACGCCCTGGCCTTTCACGCTATCGAGAATAACCACGCGCGGGCGCGCATCGACGGGAGGTACGGGTTGAACCGCGGCCAGCAGCCCGGGGATGTCATCGCCTTTGACGGTGACAACATCAAAACCAAAGGCGCGGAATTTATCCTCCAGGTTGAAAGCGCGAATGATTTCATCCAGCCTGCCGTCAAGCTGTAGCTTGTTCCAGTCAACAAACACGGTCAGATTATTCAGACGGTGATGGGCAATAAACTGAAAGGCCTCCCAGCACTGGCCTTCATTCAGCTCGCCGTCGCCAACGATACAGAACACGCGATTCGCCCGCCCCGCCAGCTTATGCGACAGCGCCATGCCGCCGGCGATGGAAATCCCCTGCCCCAGCGAGCCCGTAGTGGCGTCCACCCCACGCGTTTTCAGCCGGTCCGGATGGCTTGGCAGCCGCGTACCGTTCTGGTTTAGCGTGCTCAGCTCCTCCATCGGGAAATACCCCTTAATCGCTAACGTACTGTACAGCGCGGGGCCGGCATGACCTTTTGATAACACAAAGTAGTCGCGCTCTGGCCAGTCCGGGTCCGCGGGATCAATTTTCATCACCGCGCCGTACAGTACCGCCAGCGTCTCCACGACCGACATACTGCCGCCGTAGTGGCCAAAACCGAGGTCCGTCAGCGATTTCAGGGTAGCGACGCGAATGTCCCGCGCCAGGTTAGTCACTTCTTGCACATTCATGATTTCGCTCCGCTGTTCTCCTGCGCGCCGCCGCCCACAGGTTTCTTTTTCACAAAAACGTTGTACGCCACCAGCAGCACAAACAACGCCACAACAAGGCCGGTAATCGCAAACGGCGACAGGTAGCGGGCCAGGTTACCCAGCACGATACCCACGGCGCCGAAATCCGCATCCGAGAAAGTGGTGTTGGCAAAGCCAATCGCCCCCAGTACCGGCAGCAGCAGCACCGGCAGGAAGGTGATCAGCAGGCCGTTGGCAAACGCGCCAATCATCGCCCCGCGCCGCCCGCCGGTGGCGTTGCCAAAGACCCCCGCGGTCGCGCCGGTAAAGAAATGCGGCACCACGCCGGGCAGGATCAGCACCCATTTAAACTGCCCGCAGAGGAACAGCCCGACCAGACCGCCGAGGAAACTAAACAGGAAGCCAATCAGCACCGCGTTGGGCGCGTAGGGGTAAACGACCGGGCAGTCCAGCGCCGGACGGGCGTTGGGCACCAGCTTTTCTGAAAATCCGGTAAAGGCCGGCACGATTTCCGCGAGGATCAGACGTACCCCTTGCAGGATGATGAACACCCCGGCGGCGAAGGTAATCGCCATAATGATGGCGTAAACCAGGTAGTTCTGGCCTCCGCTAAAGGTGCTTTCCACGTACTCGCGCCCCGCGCTCACCGCCATAATCAGATAAATAATCATCATGGTCAGCGAAATGGAGATGGAGCTGTCGCGCAGGAAGCTCAGGTTTTTCGGCAGGTTCATCTCTTCAGTTGAACGAGATCCTTTACCGCAGACGCTACCGATCCAACCCGACAGCACATAGCCCAGGGTGCCGAAATGGCCGAAAGCGATATCATCCGTGCCGGTAATACGCTTCATATAGCGCTGGGCCAGCGCCGGGAAGAACGCCATCACCAGCCCGAGGATCAGAGAGCCGGTAAAGACCAGCCCGACGCCTTCGAAACCCGCCACGGTAAGAATCACGCCGATCATACAGGCCATATAGAAAGTGTGGTGACCGGTCAGGAAGATATACTTCAGACGCGTAAACCGGGCGACCACAATATTCGCTACCATCCCGAACGCCATAATCAGCGCGGTTGAAGCACCGTATTTTTCCAGGGCAATAGAAACAATCGCCTCGTTATTAGGAATAATGCCCTGGATATTAAAAGCATGTTCAAACATGCCCCCCAGCGGATTCAGCGAACCGACTAATACCGTCGCGCCGCCGCCAAGAACAATAAAACCCAGAATTGTTTTAATGGTTCCCTTGACGACATCGGAGAAAGATTTCTTTTGCGCTACCAGACCAATTAACGCAATTAAACCGACCAGCACCGAGGGTACTTTTAGAATATCAACAACAAAATTCAGCGTTTCAAGGATAAACATATCCACCTCGCTATCAATAATTATTGTCTGGCGAACCACGCGCGCAGCTGCGCTTCGAGTTCGTTAATATCGATGATGTTGGTAATCACCACCAGCTGGCTTTCCGGCACGCTGGCGCTGGCGGCAATGTCTTTTGCCATCACGAATAAATCCGCCGCGCCCGGCGTTGCTGACGACAGATCGGAGTGCTCTACCTCGGCCTCGATATCGAGTTTTTTAAGCACTTTTTTTATATTCATCTCAACCATAAAACTACTGCCCAGGCCAGAGCCGCAAATTGCCATAATTTTCATTGTTATCACCTTTTTTGGGTAGAGTACGTCCACATCACGCAGGCGCGTAATGGGTTATAAGCCGGATAATAAAATTGAATCAGTAGCGCGCGACGATCGTTTTTATCTCCTCAATATTGGTTGCCTGATGTAATTTATTCATATCTTCCTCGCTGGAAAATAATTCCGCCAGGGCAGAAATCATTTCGATATGGCTATGTTTATCCGGCGCCGCAAGCATAATGATAATATCAACCGGGTCGAACTCCTCAGCGCCAAACGATACCCCTTGTTGCAGTTTCAACAGCGACAGCCCCAGGCCCTTCGCGCCCTCCTCAGGCCGCGCATGCGGCATCGCCAGTCCCGGGGCCAGCACGTAGTACGGCCCGAGCCGCTGGTGCTGCTCCACGATGGCCGTCACGTAGGCAGGTTCGATAACGTCGGCCTTCAGCAGCGGCCGGGCGCAGATGTCCAGCGCCTGTGGCCAGGTCTCTACGCTTTGCCGCAGCGCGATGGTGGCATCAGAGAGCCAAGTCTTGAGCATTTTGTCCCGCCTCTTTTAGCAAAAGATGGGCAAACTTTATGCAAGCAGCCAATAGTTATCTGCGAGAACGATCACAAAGATAGCGCTACCAATGCTGAACATTCAGATTTGTGATAGCGCTATCAATTCGTAATCATCCCATCAAAACGCAGCAAAAAGGCCCGTTTAAGGCGTATACTCCCTGACACGTGAAGTAATGGATGATAATAAAAACGTCTGTTTAGCAGGAATATGTATGTCTCTAACCCGAAAACGGCGTAGTACCGGTAAAGTCACGATCGCCGATGTTGCTCAGCTGGCTGGTGTGGGAACGATGACCGTGTCCCGCGCCCTTCGCACGCCGGAACAGGTTTCCGATAAGCTACGTGAAAAAATCGAAGCGGCGGTGCAAGAGCTAGGGTACATGCCTAATCTCGCCGCCAGCGCGCTGGCGTCTGCCTCCTCAAGAACCATCGCGATGGTGGTACCAAATCTTGCCGAGGCGGGCTGTTCGGCGATGTTTGCCGGGCTTCAGCAGATATTACAGCCGGCAGGGTATCAAATCATGCTGGCAGAATCGCAGCACCGTCTGGAGCAGGAAGAAAAGCTGCTGGAAACGCTGCTGGCCTCTAACATCGCCGCCGCCATTCTGCTTAGCGTTGAACACAGCGATACCGTACGCCACTGGCTGAAGAACGCCTCGATTCCGGTGGTGGAGATGGGCGCAATGCGCGCCGATCCGATCGACATGAATATTGGCATTGATAACGTAGCGGCGATGTTCGAGCTGACGGAGATGCTTATCCACCGCGGCTATCAGAATATCGGTCTGCTGTGCGCCAATCAGGAACAGTGGATTTTTCAGCAGCATTTGCAGGGGTGGTATAAAGCCATGCTGCGCCATCATATGTCGCCTAACCGGGTAATTAACGCCGCGCTGCCCGCCAACTTTTCCACCGGCGCTTCACAGCTGCCGGAGTTTTTGCTGGCATGGCCGGAGCTGGATGCGCTGGTTTGCGTTTCCGATGAGCTGGCATGCGGAGCGCTGTATGAATGTCAGCGTCGGCGCATAAAGGTACCGGATGATTTAGCCGTCGTCGGTTTTGGCGACAGCGACGTGAGCCGGGTCTGCCAGCCGCCGTTAACGACCATGGCGGTACCGCACCATAAGATTGGTATAGAAGCCGGGCGCGCCCTTCTGGAGCGTCTTACGGAGGGAAACTGGAGCGACAGAAAGCCCATCGCGTCCAGTTTATGCATGAGGGACAGCTGTTAGAAAACTACTCAGCCTCTTCCTGCTTTTCGCTTTTTGCTGACTCATTATTCGCATTGCGGGTCATCCACAGCGCCAGCGCTTTTAATGAGTCCGGAGTGAACTCATCGCAGCGGGCGGTGATCTCTTCCGGCGTCAGCCAGCACACTTCGCTCACTTCTTCTTCCTGCAGCGCGAACGGCCCGTGCGATACGCAGCTAAACAGGCCGCCCCAGACGCGGCAGTGTTTATCTTCGTAGTAGAACTGCCCATGGTCAGCAAAAGGCACGCCGGCAATACCGAGCTCTTCTTCCGCCTCACGGCGCGCGGATTCCAGCATTTGCTCGTCAGCCTGCACCACGCCGCCGGCGGTGGCGTCCAGCATGCCCGGCTGGAAATCTTTTGTTTCGGTACGACGCTGCACCAGGATTTTGCCCATCCCATCATGAACAACAATGTAGGTCGCTCGATGACGCAGGCACTCCGCACGCATTTGTTCGCGGCTGGACTGTGCTATCACCTCATTGTTTTCATTAACAATATCGACCCATTCTGTGCTTGCCAAATGATTCTGTTCCGCCATCAGGAAACCTTACTTTTTAAAGCGCTCTTGCGGCGCGTCTATACGGTTGAGGGGTAAATTACGGGTAAATTGCGACCTCTGCAATAACCTGATTATCATCGAGTGCTAAAACCTGCAATTGCCCCTCGTTCAGAAGACCGTAGCTGGCGGTAAATCCCCCTTTAGGGATGCTGACCGAGCCGGGATTGAAGAGAAAAATCTCGCCGCGTTTCTCGGCAACCGGAATATGAGTATGGCCATAAGCCAGCACATCGCCAGCGGCGAGAGGAGGCAAATTTTCGGGGCTATACAGATGCCCGTGGGTCAGAAACAGACGGGTTCGCGCGCTCAAAACCTGCTGCCAGGGGGCGGTAATGGGGAACCGCAGCAGCATTTGATCGACTTCGCTGTCGCAGTTGCCGCGTACGGCAATCACCCGCTCCGCCACGCTATTTAGCGCCTCCGCGACCTGGGCCGGAGCATAGCCTTCGGGAAGGGCGTTACGCGGCCCGTGATTGAGCACATCGCCGAGGATAACCAGCCACTGCGCCCCACTGCGCGCGAACAGCGCAAGCACGCGTTCAGCGGCAGGCAGAGAGCCGTGGATATCCGAGGCAAACATCAGCTTCATACATTTCATCTCCACGCATTACGATGCCGCTATGATAACGGAACCGCTGGCGCTTATCAGCCCGCGCGTTTGGCTGAGAGTGCGACGTAGCGCTGAACCGACGCCCGCTGCCACTGGAAGGTGGCGTAATCCACCAGCGCTGCGGGAACCTCATCGCCGTTCAGGACCAGGCGATTGAGCATCAGCGCCAGGTCGGTATCGGCAATGGACCATTCGCCAAATAGATTCTGCCCGCCATGGGACAGCAGAACGCCAGCCGTTGCAAACAGCTTGTCGGCGCTTTTTTTCCCGGCTTCGCTGAGCGGAGGTTTCTTTGCTGCGGCAAAGACCACGTCCGTGGAGCGCTCTTCGCGAATCGGCATTAAATCGCTACGCAGCCAGGCCTGCACCTGACGCGCCCGCGCGCGCTTTTGCAGGTCATGCGGGTAAAGCCGCTCCCATTCCGGGGGCGCAAAGCGCTCATCCAGATATTCGGTAATCGCGGAGGATTCGCTCAGGAAGAATTCCCCGATCTCCAGCAGCGGTACGCGACGCGTCGCGCTGTAGCCTTTCCAGCCGCTTTGCAAATGTTCGCCGCTGTCGAGGTTAACGGTTTTCAGGGTAAAAGGCAGGCTCTTTTCCTGCAGGGCAACGTATACGGACATCACATATGGCGAGAAAAAATCGGCGTCGGACCACAGGGTAATCGCGGGCTGGCTCATAGCATCCTCAATGGCTAATGTAATGGGGCAATACGCCAACATATCCTGTCTTTCAGAGGATGTCACTGACCGCCACGCTGAGGATCTTACATACTTCTCAGGGGGTGAACGCGATCGGCGAAAGTCATCCAGGATGAGGCAAACCTGTCGGATGATGCCAGTTCACCTATACTCGAAAAGTTTGCGACCTGTGACGGCGAGGAATTTTCATGATCGATTTTTACTACGCACCCACTCCTAATGGCCACAAAATCACGTTATTCCTCGAAGAAGCGCAGCTGGCGTATCGCCTCATCCGGGTGGATATCGGCAAGGGGGAACAGTTTCATCCGCAGTTTCTCGCGATCTCACCCAACAACAAGATCCCGGCGATCGTTGACCACGCTCCCGCCGACGGTGGTGGCCCATTAAGCCTGTTTGAATCCGGCGCCATCCTGCTCTATCTAGCTGAAAAAACTGGAAAATTACTGAGCGGCGAGCTCCGCGAGCGCCACGTCACCCTACAGTGGTTATTCTGGCAGGTCGGCGGGTTGGGGCCGATGCTCGGACAAAATCATCACTTCAACCACTTTGCTCCGCAGGCGGTGCCCTACGCCATTGAGCGCTATCAGGTGGAAACGCAGCGCCTGTATGGCGTGCTCAATCGGCGCCTTGGCGAGAGTCCCTGGCTTGGCGGCAATCACTACAGCATCGCCGATATCGCCTGCTGGCCGTGGGTGAATGCCCATCAGCGCCAGCGTATCGACCTTGCCAATTACCCGGCGGTGCATAACTGGTTTGAACGCATTCGCCAGCGCCCGGCCACCGTTGAAGCGCTTCTGAAAACAGAAGCCCATTAACCCCCTGCTCGCCCGGGAAGCTTTGATGTATGATTGCGGAAATTACTACACGGAGGAAGCCTGCCATGTCTCAACCAGACGCCATTATTCGAATTAAGAACCTGCGCCTGCGTACTTTTATCGGAATTAAAGAGGAAGAGATCGCCAACCGCCAGGACGTGGTGGTTAACGTCGCGATCCACTACCCGGCGGAAAAATCGCGCAACAGCGAAGATATTAACGATGCGCTGAACTACCGCACCATCACCAAGCGCATTATTAGCCATATTGAGAATAACCGCTTCTCTCTGCTGGAAAAATTAACTCAGGATGTGCTCGACATCGCACGCGAACATCACTGGGTCACATATGCTGAAGTAGAGATCGATAAACTGCATGCGCTGCGCTACGCCGATTCGGTATCCATGACGATGAGCTGGCGGCGCTAGACGCATCTTAGGGAGGCGCTATGAACGTTCTGCTTACTGGCGGTACCGGCCTGATTGGCCGCCATCTGATCCCCCGGCTACTGGAGCTTGGACATCACGTAACGGTTTCAACGCGCAACCCTGAAAAGGCCAAAAGCCGCCTCGATTCGCGCGTCACCCTGTGGCGCGATTTCGAGCATCAGGCGAACCTCAACGGCATTGATGCCGTCATTAATCTGGCCGGTGAGCCGATCGCCGATAAGCGCTGGACGGCGGAGCAGAAACAGCGTCTCTGCCACAGCCGCTGGGATACCACGCAAAAGCTGGTCACGCTGTTCAACGCCAGCGATACGCCGCCCTCGGTGCTGATTAGCGGCTCCGCCGCCGGTTATTATGGCGACCTCGGTGAAGTCGTGGTAACCGAAGAGGAGCCACCGCACAACGAGTTTACCCACAAGCTTTGCGCCCGCTGGGAGCAAATCGCCTGCGAAGCGCAGAGCGATCGCACCCGCGTCTGCCTGCTGCGTACCGGCGTGGTGCTGGCGCCGCGAGGCGGCATTCTGGCCAAAATGACGCCGGCCTTTAAGCTTGGCCTCGGCGGCCCTATCGGTAGCGGAAGGCAATATCTGGCGTGGATCCACATCGACGACATGGTCAACGGTATTCTCTGGCTGCTGGATAACGACCTGCGGGGGCCGTTTAATATGGTTTCCCCTTACCCTGTGCGCAACGAGCAGTTCGCCCACGCGCTGGGGCATGCGCTAAATCGCCCTGCCATTTTCCGCGTCCCGGCGGCGGCTATTCGCCTGCTGATGGGAGAATCTTCCGTTCTGGTACTCGGCGGCCAGCGCGCGCTGCCTAAACGCCTGGAAGCCGCCGGATTTGGCTTTCGTTGGTACGATCTGGAAGAAGCCCTCGCCGATGTGCTGCGGTAGCCCAGGTCCATCAGGGAGAGTATCGCTCTCCCTGATTAATTAATTTATGGAACCCGCTTCGCAGCGTGTAAAAATCACCAGTCCTGTGTCGCCTTAACTGTGAATCTCATTCCAGTGATATGCCTTTCACTCTGCCATAACCCTGCGTGTAATTTAACACCATCACACCGTTGACATCCGTCAACAATTTATTCAATATTACCAGGACGAATTGATGAAGGAACATCCGGATAAACATATCAGAGCAGCTATTGACTACGCACTGGCACGAGACTGGATTTTTATCACTGGCGGCAAAAGTGCTCACTGTTTTGGCAGGTTGATGTGTGGGACAGCCCGGCACCGGGAACATATGATGAGCATCTGGTCAACGCCTGCGGTACCCATTAACCACGCCAGGCAAATTATCAGAATGGTCGACCGCTGCCAGCCGCCTGCCTCGGGTCAGATTAACCACAAGAAGGATTAAACCATGGCGCTGTATAATTTTACGCTCACCCTCTCCGGCGTAACTGCTCGTACCGTGGGTCTGGAAGATGCGCTGCATGCCGCAGGCTGCGCTGACGCCCTGGTCTGTTTTTACGGAACGGCGGTCTATCTGGAGTTCGATCGCGAAAGAGACTCTCTTGAGCAGGCTATTCTGTCAGCGATTGCCGATATCGAATCCGCATCGGCTCTGAACGCGCGGGTTGAATCCGTCGATTCCGCGCTGGTCGGTTTAAGCGATATTGCCGAACTTACCGGCCTGACGCGACAGGCCGTCGCCTTATTAAAAGATGGCGCACGAGGCTCAGGTCAGTTTCCCGGGCCGGTACAGCGGGTTAAAGGCAATTCCCCGCTGTGGCGCTGGAAAACCGTCGTGGGCTGGCTGGTGATGGAAGGACGGCTTGCCGAAGATTCACCGCTGGTCGCCCACGCGACAGTTCTGGATAACCTCAACCTGGCGCTACAACTGAGGGCGACGTCGGAGAGCACCACCGTGCTGCGCTATCTTCGCGGCTTCGAAAATCAGCCCCGGGCTTGTCCGACGGTTGCTTAGACGCATTGCCCTTCCGGCGCTTTATGATGTTAAGGTGGCGGAATAATCCACCGCTATGGACCGCTTTATGAGAATACTCACCACTCCGCGCCTGCGCCTCTCTCCGTTTCACTCATCCGACTGGCCTTTTTTCCTGCGCTTACGACGAGACCCGGAAGTGATGCGCTATATGGGCGAGATTCTTGAGGAGCCGGCGCTGCGGACGCTGTTTGCATCACGCTGCGCTGACCCGGGCGTATTCGTACTGCGCGACGCCAGCGGCGCGGCGGTTGGCGATATTGGCCTGCGCATCAGCGGTAAAAATCCGCACGAAGCGGATGTCGGATACGCTCTCCTGCCTGAGGCTCAGGGGAAGGGTTACGCCAGTGAAGCGCTAAAAGCGATTTGCGACTACGGATTTCAGCAGCTCGGCGTTCACGCAATAAATGCCTGGGTGCTGGGCAGTAACGCTGGCTCTTCCCGTCTGCTGGAAAAACACGGCTTTATCCGCATTCAGGTGCTCGAAAAAGCGTATCATCTGAACGGCATTGACTATGACGACTGGGTGTATCGGCTGGAGCGTTAGCCGCCCCGACGGAGAGTGTTCCGCCGGGGGCTGGACAGTGTTTACTTCAAAGAGCCCTTCAGGAACTGCTGCAGACGCTGGCTTTTCGGATTGCCGAAAACCTCGTCAGGATGCCCTTCTTCTTCAATTTTGCCCTGATGCAGGAAGATCACGTGCGAGGAGACGTGGCGTGCAAAGCCCATTTCATGGGTGACCACGACCATGGTTTTCCCCTCTTCCGCCAGCTGCTGCATGATCCGCAGCACTTCGCCCACCAGTTCAGGGTCAAGCGCCGACGTCGGTTCATCAAACAGCAGTACGTCGGGCTCCATCGCCAGCGCGCGGGCAATGGAAACGCGCTGCTGCTGGCCGCCGGAGAGATGAACCGGATATTTAATCTGCTGTCGTTCATCAATACCGACTTTCGCCAGGTATTTTACCGCCCGATCGCGCGCTTCCTGTTTACTCAGGCCCAGTACCTGAATCGGCGCCTCCATCACGTTTTCCAGCACCGTCATATGGCTCCACAGGTTAAAATGCTGGAATACCATCGTCAGGCGAGTACGTAGCAAACGTAGCTGATTTTTATCAGAAACCTTTAACTGACCATCTTTATCGCGAACCAGGCCAATGTTTTGCCCGTTAACAACGATCGTCCCTTCGCTGGGCTTCTCAAGAAAGTTAATACAGCGCAAAAAGGTACTTTTCCCGGAACCGGATGAGCCAATAATACTGATCACGTCTCCGGCTTTCGCCCGCAGTGAGACGCCCTTCAGTACTTCATGCTCTCCGTAACGTTTATGCAGATCGATTACATTTAATTTATTGTCGGACATGGCGTTCTCAGTGCGTCGAAGAAGGTTTGATATGCTGGAGCCAGCGCTTTTCCGCCCTGCGGAACAGGCTAATCAACACATACGAGATAATTAAATACAGTACTGCGGCAATACCGAAGGCGGTAAACGGCTGGTAGGTTGCCGAGTTAATATCGCGGGCAATTTTCAGCAGATCCGGCACCGTGGCGGTAAAAGCCAGCGCGGTGGAATGCAGCATCAGAATCACTTCGTTGCTGTATGCAGGCAGCGCAATACGCAGCGCGGAAGGCAAAATAATGCAGCGATACATTTTGACCGACGAAAAACCGTACGCCCGGGCAGCTTCTATCTCGCCTGCCGGCACTGAACGAATCGCCCCAGCGAAAATCTCCGTGGTGTAGGCGCAGGTATTCAGCGTCAGCGCCAGCACCGTACAGTTCAGGCCGCTGCGAAAGAAGGCGTTCAGCAGTTCTGTGCCTTTGACGACCTCCAGCGTGTACATTCCGGAATAGAACACCAGCAGCTGGACGTACAGCGGCGTGCCGCGAAAGATATAGGTGAACAGCCAGATGGGGAACTGGATAAATTTATTGCTCGACACTCGGCCAATGGCGAGGAAAACCGCCAGGATGCCGCCCATCACCACGGAAGAGATCAGCAGCCAGAGCGTAATCGCCACGCCGGTAAAGCGATAGCCGTCGGTCCACAGCAGGGATTTCCAGTACTCCTGAATAATATCAATCACAGGTCGGCCCTCTTCACGCCCACAGAATAACGGCGTTCGAGCATCAGCAGCACACCATTGGAAACCGTTGTAAATACCAGATAAATCAGGCCACAGACGATGGCAAAGTAGAACGGCTCCCAGGTGCTTTTACCCGCCAGCTGGGTTGCCTTGACCACATCTTCCAGTCCCAGCAGTGAGACCAGCGCGGTCGCTTTGAGGATAACCTGCCAGTTGTTGCCGATTCCGGGCAGCGCATAGCGCATCATTGCCGGAAACAGAATACGACGAAAGGTTTGCCCACCGCTAAAGCCGAAGGCCGTCGCCGCTTCAATATGTCCCTTTGGCACCGCCAGGAAGGCGCCGCGAAAGGTTTCGGTGAAGTAGGCCCCGTAAATAAAGCCCAGCGTGATGATCCCCGCCACCATGGGGTCGATATCAAACTGCGCCAGGCCAAGCGCATCGGTTACGCCGTTGAGCGCAATCTGTAGCCCGTAGAAAATCAGCAGCATCAGCACCAGATCGGGCACGCCGCGGATTAAGGTGGTATAGCCTTCAAAAATCAACGCCAACGGACGATTGTTGGAAAGTTTCGCCCCGGCGCCCGCCAGACCGATAAGCACCGCCAGAACGACCGAGCTTAACGCCAGCTCAAGGGTGACCAGCGCGCCCTGAAAAATAACCTGTGAAAACCCGTACAGCATGCTGTCTGCCCTGTCTGTCATCAACCATCGCGCGCAAAATAACGCGCGACGGGGTACGCGGGATGGTTAGTCGCCGTACACGTTAAAATCGAAATATTTCTTCGCCAGCTTGTCGTAGGTGCCATCCTGGCGCATCTCGGCAAAGGCTTTATTCAGTGCTTCACGTAGTTCGTTATCCTCTTTGCGCAGCCCCATACCGGTGCCGACGCCGAACAGCTTCTCGTCTTTAATCGACGGACCGCCGAACTGATAATCCTTGCCGATAGGCTGTTTGAGGAAGCCTTCGCTGGCGGCGACTTCATCCTGGAACGCCGCGTCAATGCGTCCGGCAGTCAGGTCGGAATAAATATTGTCCTGTCCCTGATAGGAAACGATTTCAATGCCTTTTGGCGCCCAGTGCTCGTTGCCGTAGGTTTCCTGGGTGGTACCCTGGAGAACGCCAACGCGCTTGCCTTTCAGCTTCGCGAGGTCTGGCGTAATATCGCTGCCTTTTTTCACGACCAGGCGCGAATCAGCCGCGTACAGTTTGTCGGTGAAGGCAATTTCCTGCTGGCGTTTTTCGGTGATCGAAAGCGAAGACATAATGGCGTCGATTTTCTTCGCTTTTAAAGAAGGGATCAGCGCGTCCAGCGGGTTCTCAATGAAGGTACATTGCGTATTGATACGCTTACAGAGCTCTTTTGCCAGATCGATGTCAAAACCCACCAGTTCACCCTGCGCATTCTTCGATTCGAACGGGGCATAAGTAGGATCGGTGCCGATGCGGACTTTTTGCGGAATGGCTGCGAATACAGTGGAAACGCTGGAAAGGGCCAGCGCTAAAGAGAGAGACAACGCCAGTTTTTTCATAACTATCCTCAACAGACTGTCATTCTAACGGATTTATTAGAAGTACTTACGGCAGTTATCGTGCCATTATTCGCCCCGGTAAGGCAAAGCATTCTGCGCCGGAAAGCAAATTTTTTCGCATCGGAAACGCTTAACTATGCACTTTTTAACATCGCGTGCGCAATTTCCTGCACCAAATTGATCCGCTAAAAGCGCAGCTGCACCAAAATCAGACAGAAAGGGATGCGCATGGCCCGGCGTGCGGGCCAGCGGGCGTCTTAATCACCGTAAACGTTGAAGTCGAAGTATTTCTTCGCCATTTTGTCGTAGGTGCCGTCTTTACGCATGTCGGCCAGCGCTTTATCAAACGCGGCCTTCAGCTCGCTATCGTCCTTACGCAGGCCGATGCCGGTACCATCACCGAAGAACTTTTTGTCTTTAACGGAAGGACCGGCAAAGGCAAAATCTTTACCGGCAGGTTGCTTGAGGAAGCCCTCGCTGGCGGCCACTTCATCCTGCAACGCGGCGTCCAGGCGACCCGCAGCGAGGTCTGAGTAGATCAAATCCTGATTCTGATAGGCCACAACGTCCACGCCGTGGCTGCGCCAGCGTTCATTACCATAGGCCTCCTGGGTGGAGCCCTGCAGTACGCCAACATGCTTGCCTTTGAGGGATTCCAGCGTCGGTTGAATCGGCGAGCCTTTGGCGGCGATCAGGCGGGAGTCGGCCGCGTAGAGCTTGTCAGAGAAGGCGATTTCCTGCTGGCGTTTTTCCGTAATCGACAGCGAAGAGATAATGGCGTCGATTTTCTTGGCCTTCAGCGACGGGATCAGGGAGTCGAAATCGCTGCCGACCCAGGTGCATTTTACTTTGATGCGCGAACAGAGCTCGTTACCCAAATCAATGTCAAAACCCACGAAATCCCCTTTCGCATCCTTTGAAGAGAAAGGCGCGTAGGTGGCATCGGTGCCAATGCGGATACTCTGCGGCAGCGCGGCGAACGCGCTGGAGGCGCTGCAAATTCCCATCATTAAAGAGAGAGCCAGGACCGTCTTCTTCATAGGTTACCCTTAAGTGTCGTGATGTTGTTATGCGATGCGTTATCTTGTTATTTGTACTGCCGACAAAATCTTGCACGTTTTATGCCATTTTCTCAGTACGTGCTGGAAATGGCGTTAAATTTGTTAAATAAAGGTTGCAAGTTTGTCTTAAAAGGGAAGATACCAGCAATAACGGATAAACCGCAGTGCCGCAGCGCAAAAAAACAAATTAAATGTTGAGGATTTGATCGAGGCGACAAAATTGCACTGCGGGGAGGCAGATGTGAACAAAGCGCACTATCTTAGTGCGCCCTACGCGCCCTGCCAGCGGGAAAAGAGGTCTTGCGGAAGAGAGATATCGAACTGATCGATCACGCGATTGACCGTCTGATTAATCACATCGTCCAGGCTTTTCGGGCGATGATAAAACGCCGGAACCGGCGGCATAATCACCGCGCCCATTTCCGCCGCCTGGACCAGCAGCCGCAAATGGCCAAGGTGGAACGGCGTTTCCCGTACGCACAGCACCAGCGGGCGGCGCTCTTTAAGCACCACGTCCGCCGCCCTGGTCAGCAGCCCGTCGGTATAGCTATGAACAATGCCGGAGAGGGTCTTCATTGAGCATGGCAAAATCACCATCCCGGCGGTTTTAAAAGAGCCGGAAGAGATGCTGGCGGCGATATCGCGGGCATCGTGCACCACATCGGCTAACGCCTGCACCTCGCGCAGGGAGAAATCCGTCTCCAGCGCCAGCGTCTGACGCGCGGCCTGGCTTAAAATAAGATGGGTTTCGACATCCGAAACCTCGCGCAAAACCTGGAGCAAGCGTACGCCGTAAATCGCGCCGCTGGCGCCAGAAATACCGATAATGAGTCGCTTCACGATGATTGCCCCTTTCACACAATGGCGCAGACTTTGCCGGATTATAGTCTCCGACGCAACCGCGGACCCGCATTTGGCGCGAGAAAATAAAAAAGCCCGCGGCCGTCAGACCGCGGGCTCTCAGCAAAACAGAGGATTACCCTTCGTTGTGCATCTCTAAGTTTTCAACTTCATTCTGCAGCTGAACCGCTTTCGCGTCGTCGTTACGCAGAGAGTCGAGATAGTCCAGATACTGCTGATCGACATCTTTTGTGACGTAGATACCGTTGAACACCGAGCATTCAAACTGCTGAATATCCGGATTCTCCGCGCGCACCGCGTCAATCAGATCGTCCAGATCCTGGAAAATCAGGCCATCGGCGCCGATGATCTGGCGGATCTCATCTACCTCACGCCCGTGGGCTATCAGCTCATTGGCGGTTGGCATATCGATGCCATACACGTTCGGGAAGCGAATTTCCGGCGCAGCGGAGGCCAGATACACTTTCTTCGCCCCGGCTTCGCGCGCCATCTCGATAATTTGCTCAGAGGTGGTGCCGCGCACGATGGAGTCATCCACCAGCAGCACGTTCTTATCGCGGAACTCGGCGCGGTTGGCGTTAAGCTTACGGCGCACGGACTTACGGCGCAGCTGCTGACCGGGCATGATAAAGGTACGGCCAACGTAGCGGTTTTTAACAAACCCCTGGCGATACGGCTTATCGAGGATGCGGGCAATTTCCAGCGCGATATCGCAGGAGGTTTCCGGAATGGGAATGACCACATCGATATCCAGATCTTCCCACTCGCGGGCAATTTTCTCGCCCAGCTTCGTGCCCATATTGACGCGGGCGCTGTAAACGGAAATTTTGTCGATGAAGGAGTCCGGACGCGCAAAATAGACGTACTCGAACAGGCACGGGTTGCTGACCGGGTTTTCCGCGCACTGGCGAGTAAACAGCTGGCCTTTTTCGGTGATATACACCGCTTCACCAGGCGCCACGTCGCGCAGGAACTCAAAGCCCAGCGTATCCAGCGCCACGCTTTCCGAAGCAACCATATACTCGGTGCGGCCATCGCCGATATCGCGCTTGCCCAGCACCAGCGGACGGATGCCGTTCGGGTCGCGGAAAGCGACCATGCCGTGACCGATAATCATCGCCACGCAGGCATAAGCGCCGCGAATCTGGCGGTTGGTGGCGGCGATCGCCGCAAAAATGTTGTCTGCTTCCAGCGGATAGTGGCGGAAGTTGTCCAGCTCGCTGGCGAAGATATTGAGCAGGATTTCGGAATCAGAGGTGGTGTTGATGTGGCGGCGTTTTTCTTCAAACAGCTTTTTACGCAGCTCGTGAGCGTTAGTCAGGTTACCGTTGTGCGCCAACGTAATGCCGTACGGCGAGTTGACGTAGAAAGGCTGTGCCTCGGAGGCGCTGGAGCTGCCAGCCGTCGGGTAACGAACGTGACCAATACCCATATTGCCCTGCATACGCTGCATATGGCGAGCTTCAAAAACGTCGCTCACCAGACCGTTCGCCTTACGCAAACGGAAACAGTTGTTCGCATCAATGGTGATGATGCCTGCGGCATCCTGGCCACGATGCTGAAGCACCGTTAACGCGTCATAAATCGACTGGTTTACCGGCATAACACCGGCGATACCGACAATACCGCACATACGTCTTTTCCTCGTTAAGCTACATCCCAACGCTTATGCTTTGGGCAAGAAACTTGACGAGCTCTGCAGATAGTCAAAGAACCATCTGATAACGAAACTGAACTGTGGGATAAGCTCAGACTTTTGCCAGTCTTCGCTTTTCGCCATACCGGTAAAGCTATCGAGAAAGAACAGAATCGCCGAGACGATTAGCACCCCGCGCAGGGCGCCAAAGCAGATCCCTAACACCCTGTCGGTTCCCGACAGGCCGGTTTTTTCCACCAGCTGACCTATCACAAAGTTAACGATAGCGCCGACGATAAGCGTTGCGATAAACAGTATCGCGATAGCAATCCCATTTCGGACCAGTTCGTCTTCAAAGCCCGTGAACCAGACAGCCAGGTAAGTGTAGTAATGACTGGCAACAAAGAAAGCGCATCCCCAGGTTACCAGCGATAAAGCTTCACGAACAAAGCCGCGGATCAGGCTAACCAGTGAGGAAAAACCAATCACCGCAATTATGGCGTAATCAATCCAGACCATATACGTCCCACGATTTTACGCCCTGTCGTCCGGTTCGGGGCGCATTCTAACAGAAAAAGAAAACGTTTGCGTAGGGATTTCCGTGCCCTACAGAAATAAAAATGGCGCTGAAAAAACATTCAACGCCATACTGCCTTTCGCCTCTTCAGGGCGCGTCAGACAGGGGTTTCAGCACTCTACTCCTTTAAAAAAGAGAGAGTTAGTTCGGACTGTAGCCCATGACCACGCCGCTAAGTCCCGAAAGCTGCTTCAGCTCACCAAGCTGACCTTTCAGCTTATCCTTCGAGGTATCCGGCCCCACGAGAATACGGGTAATTTTACCCTGCACCGGCGTCGAAGGCGACGTGTAAACTTTAAAGCCGGAAGCGCGCAGCTTACCGACAATCTCGTTGACCTTATCGGCGTTCTTCAGCGCCCCAAGCTGCACCACATAGGCTTTACCGGTCGGCGCCGGAATTTCAGCCTGCTGCTGCGGTTTAGGCGGCGTCTGCGCCGCAACCTGCTGCTGCGGTTGCGGTTGCGGCTTCTCTACCGGCTTCGGCTGAGGTTTCGGCTGTGGTTTCGGTGCGACCACCGGCTCCTGCACCACATCAAAACTGTTGTTGTTCACCGGTATCCGCGACGGATCCAGCGATGGCGCAGCGGCATCGCCGGCCCTCACCTCTTCCGCCGCCCCTTCAGGAGGCTGCGAAGGCAGCGCCTGGGTCGCCGCTGGCAGCATATCCGGCTCATCGCGATCCCCCGGTTTTGGCACCAGCGGAATGGCGGCAAACTCATCCTGATAATGTTTTTTCTGACCATCCAGCAGCCCTGGCAGGATAATCACCCCCAGCGCCACCAGCACAATCGTCCCGACTAAACGGTTCTGAAACTTACTCGCCACCGATTCTCCCCGCGTCTATTTCTTCCATTACATGCGCCACCGTATGGAATGAACCACATACCAGCACCGTATCTTCAGGCCCGGCGTCCGCCATCGCGGCATGCCACGCCTCAGCGACGCTAGTATAGACTTTACCTGCGCGCAAATGTTCCAGCAGCTGCTCCGCCGTGGCTCCGCGCGGCCCTTCCAGCGGCGCGCAGTACCAGTCGTCAACTTCGGCCTGTAAATTTGCCAGCGTTCCCGCGATATCCTTGTCATGCAGCATACCAATAACCGCCAGCACGCGCCCCGTTTTCGATAAGGTTTTGAGACGCCCGGCGAGATAGGCCGCCGCATGCGGATTATGGGCAACGTCCAGGATCGTCCGGGGAGCATCGCTGATTATCTGAAAACGCCCCGGCAGCATCGCGTTTTGAACGCCATCGCGCAACGCCTGCTCGTTGACCTTAAGCCCGCTGGCGCGCAAGGCCGCAATCGCCGTAGCCGCATTCGGCAGCGGGACCTGCGGCAGCGGCAGATCGCTTAACGCCCCCTGACGATCGCGGAAGGACCAGCCTTGTTCACTGGCGTCATACTGCCAGTCAACGTCACGGCGCAGGAGCCGCGCCCCTTTTTCGCTCGCCACCTCAGCGATGGTCAACGGCATATCGGGTTCGCCGACGACAGCCGGTTTACCAGGGCGGAAAATCCCCGCCTTTTCGCGGCCGATGCTTTCGCGATCGGGCCCCAGCCAGTCGGTATGGTCGAGGGCAATACTGGTCACCACCGCCACGTCAGCATCGACGATATTGGTCGCATCCAGGCGGCCGCCCAGGCCCACCTCAAGAATCACCACATCCAGCCGAGCCTGCTGAAACAGCCACAGCGCGGAGAGTGTGCCAAACTCGAAATAGCTCAGGGAAATCTCGCCGCGCGCGGCTTCAATTTCGGCAAAAGAGGTCGTATGCGCGAGCTCCGCCAGCTCTTCGCCCTGCACCCGCACCCGCTCTGTGTAGCGCACCAGATGCGGCGAACTGTAAACGCCAACCTTATAGCCCGCCGCCATCAGCACCGACTCCAGGGTACGGCAGGTGGTGCCTTTGCCGTTGGTCCCCGCCACCGTAAAGACAAACGGCGCAGGTTTCATTACCGCCATCCGCTGCGCGACCTCGCTGACGCGCGCCAGCCCGAGATCGATAGTTTTGCTGTGCAGATGTTCCAGATAAGAAAGCCACGTAGCCAGGGGCGACGTGGCCTGAGGAATAGGTTGTTTTTCCATGATGTCCGGCAAGAGTTAGGATAACTACGCGTAAAAAAAAGGGCAGCGCCGTCAGGCCTGCCCTCTGCATTATCAGGCCTCTGGTTCCTGATCCGGCACCGGTGGCACCACCTCACCTTCGTGAGCGGGTTCCGGATTTGGCGCCGGAAGGTTCATCAGCTTCGCCAGAATGCTGGCCAGCTTCAGACGCATTTCCGGGCGGCGTACGATCATGTCGATCGCCCCTTTCTCAATCAGGAACTCGCTGCGCTGGAATCCCGGCGGCAGCTTCTCGCGAACGGTCTGCTCGATAACGCGGGGGCCGGCAAAGCCGATCAGCGCTTTTGGCTCAGCGATGTTGAGATCGCCCAGCATCGCAAAGCTCGCAGACACGCCGCCCATGGTTGGGTCGGTCAGCACGGAGATATACGGCAAGCCGCGCTCCTGCATTTTCGCCAGCGCAGCGGAGGTTTTCGCCATCTGCATCAGCGACATCAGCGCTTCCTGCATACGGGCGCCGCCGGATGCGGAGAAGCAAATCAGCGGGCAGTTGTCTTCCAGAGCCTGCTCAACCGCGCGAACAAAGCGCGCGCCGACCACGGAGCCCATCGACCCACCCATAAAGGAGAATTCGAAAGCGGCGGCAACAACCGGCATATCATGCAGGGTGCCTTTCATGACCACCAGCGCGTCTTTTTCGCCGGTCTCTTTCTGGGCGGACGCCAGACGGTCTTTATACTTTTTCGAATCGCGGAACTTCAGCACATCTTTCGGCTCGAGCTCGCTTCCCAGCTCCACGAGGGAACCTTCGTCCAGCAGGCTATGCAGGCGGTTGCGCGCCGACATACGCATGTGGTGATCGCACTTAGGGCAAACCTCCAGGTTGCGCTCCAGCTCTGCGCGGTACAATACCTGACCGCAGCTGTCGCACTTGGTCCATACACCTTCAGGGATACTTGCCTTACGGGTGGGGGTTATATTGCTTTTAATTCGTTCAATCCAGCTCATTGATAACCTTTCTACCTGAACCTGGTCGATGCCAGTTTTGTCGCAAGGGGCGCATAATGCCATTTTTGCCCCTCACAGACCATGAATGTTGCACATTAAATCATAACATCCCGTAACATGGGATAAAAAAGTGGTCGAACCGCTCACACTTCACTCTTCGGGCGGCGGCATACCGCCCGAAGATCGTCGCCGCGTTATTTCGCCTGTTTCGCCGCCGCCCGCTTGTGGCGGATGACTTCAATCACGCCCGGCAATACGGACAGGACGATAATCGCCACGATCAGCAGCTTAAGGTTTTCCTGGACGATCGGCAAATCGCCGAACAGATAACCCGCGTAGGTAAATAACAGTACCCACAGCAGCGCGCCAACAACGTTATACATCGCAAAATGACGATAGGACATATGCCCCATTCCCGCCACAAACGGCGCAAACGTTCTGACGATCGGCACGAAACGGGCCAGGATGATGGTCTTACCGCCGTGGCGTTCGTAGAAGCTATGGGTCTTATCCAGGTAGCTGCGGCGGAAAATTTTCGAATTGGGATTACTGAAGAGCTTTTCGCCAAACAGCCGGCCAATCGTGTAGTTCAAGGCATCGCCAACAATCGCGGCAATGACCATCAGCAGCACCATTAAATGCACGTTGAGATCGTTGGTCGGCAGCGCGGAGAGCGCGCCTGCCACAAACAGCAGCGAATCCCCCGGCAGGAACGGCGTGACCACCAGGCCAGTTTCGCAGAACAGAATCAAAAATAAAATCGCGTATACCCAAATGCCGTACTCCGCGACCAGTTCAGCCAGATGCACATCAATATGCAGGATAAAATCAATTAAAAAGTGAATCAGGTCCATAGTTTGCGTTAGCCCTTAATAACCCGGTTAGTCCGCCAGAAACAGCGGGCCCATCGGCATGACCGGGAGGTCGTAGTGGGCCGGATAGTCCACCGACACCAGATACAATCCTTCCGCCTTTGCCGTTGCGGCGGCAAGCGTCCTGTCTTTTGCCGCCAGAAGTTCTGCAATCCAGCTCTCTGGCTGGTTACCGGCACCTACTTCCATCAGACTGCCGACAATGTTCCTTACCATATGATGTACAAAGGCATTCGCTTTGATGTCCACCACCACATATGCACCATAACGGGTGACGTTAATATGCATCACGTTGCGCCACGGCGTGCGCGACTGGCACTGTACCGCACGAAACGAGGTGAAATCATTCTCTCCCAGCAGACACTGAGCGGCGCGCTGCATCCGCTCCGCATCCAGCGGGAGGTAATAATGGGTTACGCCGCGGCTCAATACCGCCGGCCGCAGACGATGATTATAGATAACATAACGATAGCGACGCGCCGTGGCGCTGAAGCGGGCATGAAAATCCGGTGGAACCGGCTTTACCCAGCGCACCGCAATATCGCCGGGCAAATTCGCATTTACGCCCAGCGTCCATGCGGCATCCTGACGCTGCGCGCGGGTTTCAAAATGCACGACCTGACCGGTACCGTGAACGCCGGCATCCGTACGGCCCGCGCAAAAAACGTTAACAGGCTCGTTCGCTACCTGCGAGAGCGCCTTTTCCAGCTTCTCCTGTACGCTGCGGACTTCGTTCTGCCGCTGCCAGCCGTAGTACTTGCTGCCATCGTATTCGATGCCCAGCGCGATTTTGTAGACCGGCGGCTGCTCCATCTCAGACATCAGTACAAATACTCCTGAACCAGCTTCTCAGCAATTTTCACCGCCATCAGCGCGCCGCCAAAACGGACGTTATCGGCGACGGACCAGAACTGCACCTGCTCAGGCATACCGTAGTCGTTATGCACGCAGCCGACGGAGAGGCGGGCGTTACCGGAAGCATCGCCGACCTGCGTCGGGAACTCGCCCTCCTCGGACAGTTCGATATCTTCGCCAAGGCTAAAGGCATCGCGCGCCTCTTCGGCGGCCAGCGGACGCTGCGCTTCAAAACTCACCATCTGCGCGTGGCCGTAAAACACCGGCGACTGAACGACGTTTGCGGAGATCATCAGGCCATCATCCTGCAGGATTTTGCGGACCTCATCGACGATACGGCGCTCTTCACGCACGCTTCCTTCACGATCGGGCAGCAGCGGCAGCATGTTGAACGCCAGCTGACGACCGAAGAAATCATCTTCGTCGATCGGAATACCGTTAAGCAATTTGGCGCTCTGCCCCGCGAGGGCATCGACCGCTTTTTTACCGTGAGCGGAAGCGGAAAGCAGGCTGGTCACGCTGATACGCGCCAGGCCGCCCCGATCGATCAACGGTTTCAACGCCGACAGCAGCTGGCTGGTCAGGCTATTCGCGACCGAGATAACGTTGCGATTGCGGTAATCCGCCAGTACGAACGGGTTAACATCCGGTACCACCAGCGGCACGTCCGGCTCCAGCGCAAACAGACCGCTTAAATCAATCACCAGGCAGCCCGCGTTAGTGGCGTCTTCGATATACGCGGCGGAGGCCTCTACACCGGCGGCAAAAAAGGCCAGTTGGGCCTGGGTCCAGTCAAATTCCGCCGCATCCTGAACGATAACCGACTTGCCCGAAAAACGCAGATGTTCACCGGCGCTATCGCTACGCGCCAGCGCATAAATATCCCCCACCGGGAACTGACGATCGGCAAGCGTTTCGAACAGGGCTTCGCCTACGGCGCCCGTTGCGCCCAGTACGGCAATATTCCAGCCTTCAGACATGGTGGTGTACTCCAGAAAAAAGCGGCCCTGCCGGATTATCCAGCAGGAGCATTAAGATGATATTAACGAACAGGATGATGAACGGCGTTAAAGCCCAGCTGGCGCAACAGCGTCGCCGCCTGCGCATCGCTGCACTGTACGTACAGCGAAGACCATTCACGGCGTTCCTGATAATTTTTGCGCAGTTTGTCGAACTCGCCCGCAGCGCCCGCGACTTTTCGCAGCGGCGCATCATCGCGGCGCACATCATACACCAAATGCGCCAGCCGTTTTAGCGTTGCCTGATCGAGCGGCCCGTGCAGCGTAATGCGGCCAAACTCCGGCGCCGGTAGCAACGTGTCCAGCGCCACCTGCTGTGGATGACCAATAAACGCGCTGTAGGCCTCAAAAACCTGCGTCGTACCGCGCGCTTTGCCTTCAAGGGTATAGCCGGCAATATGCGGCGTACCAATATCCACCCGCTTGAGCAATTCGGTATTCAGATCCGGCTCCGGCTCCCAGACATCCAGCACCACGCTTAATGCCTGCCCGGCCTGCAGCCGCTGCAGCAGCGCGGCGTTATCCACCACCGGACCACGGCAGGCGTTGATTAAAATCGTCCCCGGCTTCAGGCGGCGAATCAGCGCCTCATCCGCCAGGTGCAGCGTTTTGTACTGCCCTTCCTTATAGAGCGGGGTATGGAACGTCAAAATGTCCGCGTCCTGCACCAGCTCGTCAAGGGAGCGGAAATCCCCCTCGTCGCCGCGATCGGCGCGCGGCGGATCGCAGAGCAGCGTTTTGATTCCCAGCGCCTCAAGGCGTTTTTGCAGACGCCCGCCCACGTTGCCGACGCCCACGATCCCGACGGTACGGTCGGCCAGCGCAAAACCGTCACGCTCGGCCAGCATGAGCAGCGCGGAAAACACATATTCCACCACCGCGATAGCGTTGCAGCCCGGCGCCGCGGAAAAACCGATTCCCGCCTGCTGTAGCCACGCCTGATCGACATGATCGGTACCCGCCGTCGCGGTGCCAACAAATTTGATCGCTTTGCCAGAAAGTAGCGCTTCGTTAACTTTGGTGACGGATCGCACCATCAGCGCATCGGCGTCATTCAGCGCTTCAACCGGGACAGGGCGACCTGCAACGGCCTTCACTTCCCCCAGGCGGCTAAAAAGCTCGCGCGCATAGGGCATATTTTCATCAACGAGGATTTTCACGGTTCAGTACCTGTCTGAGAGCGAGAGTAAACCGGGGAAGTGTGCCATAATCTGCCCGCCAGGAACATCACCACCCGGCCCTTAGTACAGTAATTTAGTACAGCAATACGCAAAGGATTAATCATGACGCAACCCGTTTCAGGTATGTCCGATCGCCCTCCGGGCTCAGGCGAACCTCCGCTCACCACTCAGCAGCGTACCGCGCTTGAGCGGCTCATTACGCGCCTGGTGGCTTTAACATCCCAGCAAAATGCGGAAGTGTGGGCCTGCGTAAAACACGATCTGAGCCTGAAAAACGACGCGCCGCTGCTGGCAAGCCATTTTGCCGCCGCCGAGAACAGCCTGAACCAGCGCCTAATCCTCGCCCAGCAAAATCATCACCGTCGGCAAATCCTGGCGCAGCTGAGCGAGCTGCTGAATCAGGGCAACAATCGCCAGGCGGTCAGCGATTATATTCGTCAGCATGACGGTCAAACCGCCCTGCATGCCTTGTCCCAGCCGCAGCTGGAGAATGTTCTGCAGCTCCTGCAAAGCGGCCAGCTCTCGATTCCTCAGCCGCAGCAGCGCCCGCCAACGCATCGTCCGCTGCTGCCCGCGGAGCACAACACGCTCAATCAGCAGGTGACCAGACTCGCGGCGGCCACCGGCGAGTCCAGCAAGCTTATCTGGCAATCCATGCTGGAGCTAAGCGGCGTCAAGAGCGGAGAGCTGATCCCGGCGACCCACTTCACTCCCCTCTCGTACTGGCTACATGCCCGGCAAACGCTCAGTTCGCAGGCTGCGCCGACGCTGACCTCGCTGCAGGCCGCATTAAAACAGCCGCTTGAAGCCGCGGAATGGCAAAGAGTGATGGATTTTGCCCAAACCCACTGGCACGCGACGGCGAAAACGCCGCTCAGCGCGGCGCAGCTGCTGACGCTGCTCAACAAAATTTTCGTGCTCAGGGTCGCCAGAGCCCAGGAGACGCTGGCGATCCCGCCGGTTCAGGCGCCTCCCGCCTCACCGTGGCTGGTATTGAAAAAACCATGGGTTATCGCGCTGGCAGCTATCGTGGTGCTTGCCCTGCTGTGGCTGGTGATTTAAGGAGATATCATCGGCCCGCATGCCGGGCCGAATGAAGCGCTACTTACGCAGCGACACCAGGCTAACCAGGATCCCCAGCACGGCGCATATTGCCGCGGCCAGGAAGACGGAAGAGTAGCCTAACGACGTCGCCAGCAGCCCGGTAAGCGGGCCGGTGACGCCGTAAGAGATATCCTGAAACGCGGCATAGCCGCCAAGCGCCGTTCCTCGTACCTGCGGCGGTACCCGCTTCACGACCTCGACGCCCAGCGCCGGGAAGATAAGCGAGCATCCGCAGCCGGTGAGCGCCGCCCCCGCCAGCGCGATCCAGGCATTGGGCGCCTGCCAGAGCAGCGCCAGGCCTATCGCTTCAATCAGCAGCGAAACGATGGCCACTTTCACCCCGCCGAAGCGGTCCGGCATCCAGCCAAACAGTACGCGCATCAGGACAAACGCCCCGCCAAACGCGGTCAGCGTAAAACCGGCCATCGCCCAGCCGTTGCTGGCGAAATACAAAGAGACAAATGTGCCAATTACCGCGAAGCCGACGCCCTGAAGGCCAAGACCGATACCGGGCCGCCAGATCATTCCCACCACGCTCCACAGCGACGGCCGCTCGCCGCCGTGAGCAGGAATTTTACGCACCGTGCCGTTAATCGCCCAGGCCACTAACGGCAGCACCATGGTGACGCAGGCCAGCGCCGCGACGCCGTAATAGCTGTAGATCAGCAGCCCCAGCGGCGCCCCGGCCGCCAGAGAGCCGTATATCGCCATACCGTTCCACGACATGACTTTACCGGAGCGCATGGGCCCCACCAGCCCCATCCCCCAGCTTAAATTACCGGTGAGCAGCTGGCTTTCACCAAAACCCAGGATCAGACGGCCAAGCACCAGCAGGCCAAACTTCGCCATGACCGGCACCGGCAGCAGCGCGGCGCACAGCCAGGCGCCCCCCGCCAGCGCGCAGGCCAACATCCCCTGCAGGACAGAGCGTTTGGCGCCGTACTGATCGGCAAGGCGGCCGGCATAGCCGCGGGTTAATACGGTCGCCAGAAACTGGATACCGACGGCGACGCCAACCATGGTATTGCCAAATCCCAGTTCCTGATGGACAAACAAAGGGATAACCGGTAGCGGCAGGCCGACGGTCATATAGGTGAGAAAAACGGCGAACGTGATCCGAAACAGCGAACCATTCGCTGAAGGAGTGCGTTTTGTTTCAGTGACTGCGGACATGCTTTACTCCAGTTCGCAGAGTAAGGCGAGGTGAGACCACGCCCTCTCCACCTGATTATCAGGGTTAAGGCGCGTTGGATGACGTTAAACGCTTACGCATTATCTGAGAGAATAATGTTGTGCCAGGAGTTTGCCTTTTCTCCCGGGGGTCTGTCAAGAATACAAAAAAGGGAGCCCGTTGGCTCCCCTTGTAAAGCGTGTTCGTTATGCGCGGTATTTGCGCATGACCAGCGTGGCGTTAGTCCCGCCAAAGCCGAAGCTGTTAGACATCACGGTCGTCAGCGCGCGTTCGGTCGGCTCGGTCACGATATTCAGGCCGGCGGCCTGCTCGTCCATCTCTTCGATGTTGATGCTCGGCGCAATAAAGCCGTGTTCCAGCATCAGCAGGGAGTAGATAGCTTCCTGTACGCCAGCGGCGCCCAGGGAGTGGCCGGTCATCGCTTTGGTCGCGGAGATCGCTGGGCTGTTATCACCGAAGACTTCACGAATCGCCCCCAGCTCCTTCACATCGCCTACCGGAGTAGAAGTACCGTGGGAGTTCAGGTAGTCAATCGGTGTGTCAACGCCGTCCATCGCCATCTTCATGCAGCGAACCGCACCTTCACCGGACGGGGCAACCATGTCTGCGCCATCGGACGTTGCGCCGTAGCCAACGATTTCAGCATAGATGTGCGCGCCGCGCGCCAGAGCATGTTCCAGCTCTTCAACCACAACCATACCGCCGCCGCCCGCGATAACGAAACCATCACGGTGGGTGTCATAGGTACGAGACGCTTTTTCTGGCGTTTCGTTGTATTTGGTGGACAGCGCGCCCATCGCGTCGAATTCACACGCCATTTCCCAGCACAGCTCTTCGCCGCCGCCGGCAAACACGATGTCCTGTTTGCCCAGCTGGATTTGTTCAACAGCGTTACCGATGCAGTGGGCGGAAGTCGCACAGGCGGAGCTGATGGAGTAGTTCACGCCGTAGATTTTGAACGGTGTTGCAAGGCAAGCGGATACCGCGGACGCCATCGCTTTGGTCACCACGTAGGGGCCAACCGCTTTCAGACCGCGCGGGCTGCGCATTGCATCAGCGCCGAAAACCTGAGATTTAGAAGAACCGCCAGAACCGGCAATCAGGCCCACGCGCGGGTTTTGCTGATAGACTTCATCTTTCAGGCCAGCATCTTCAATTGCCTGCTGCATGGAAAGATAGGAATAGATAGAGGCATCGTTCATGAAACGAACCACTTTACGGTCGATCAAGCCGGTGGTGTCCAGTTTGACGTTGCCCCATACGTGGCTGCGCATTCCTGAATCTTTAAACTCTTCAGAGAAAGTGATCCCGGAGCGTCCTTCACGCAGAGATGCCAGGACTTCCTGCTGGTTATTACCAATACTGGAAACGATGCCCAGGCCAGTAATCACTGCACGTTTCATTCAATACCTCTGTAAGTCGCACTATATTAAGTTTCGAGTCGCACAATAGCGTACACTTGTACGCCGAACAAGTCCGATCAGCCAATTTGTGTATAAATTTGCGCCCTCAGGCACACATCGTTAAGATCGTTCTACGCCTTGTGATTCGAGTAACTTACGTGAAACAAAACGCCATACAACCCGCCAACCTGGAATTCAACGCTGAGGGTACACCTGTTTCCCGAGATTTTGACGATGTCTACTTTTCCAATGACAACGGTCTGGAAGAGACGCGCTACGTTTTCCTCGACGGAAACCAGCTCAAGGAACGCTTCCCTGAGCATGCACGTCCGTTCTTTGTGGTTGCCGAAAGCGGGTTCGGTACCGGCCTGAATTTCCTCACGCTGTGGCAGGCGTTTGACGTTTTTCACCGCGATAACCCAGAAGCTACCCTGCAAAGATTACATTTCATCAGTTTCGAAAAATTTCCGCTGAAAGCGGAGGACCTGCGCCTTGCCCACCAGCGCTGGCCGGAGCTTGCAACCTGGGCCGAGCTGCTGCAGGCGCAGTGGCCTCTGCCCATCGCTGGCTGCCATCGTCTGCTGCTGGATGAAGGGCGGGTCACGCTGGATTTGTGGTTTGGCGATATTAATGAACTGACCAACGAGCTCGATGATTCGCTTAATCAGCAGGTGGACGCCTGGTTTCTTGATGGCTTTGCCCCGGCAAAAAACCCGGACATGTGGACGGCGGAGCTGTTTGCGGCGATGGCTCGTCTGGCAAGACCCGGCGGTACCCTGGCCACCTTCACCTCCGCCGGCTTTGTGCGCCGCGGCCTGCAGGAGGCCGGTTTCAGCATGCAGAAGCGCAAGGGTTTTGGCCGCAAGCGCGAAATGCTGACCGGCGAAATGCGTGAAACGCCGGAGATCCCCGCGCGCGCGCCGTGGTTTGCCCGCAGCGGTACGGAACAGCGCGATGCCGCGATTATCGGCGGGGGGATCGCCAGCGCCCTGCTCGCGCTGGCGCTGCTGCGCCGCGGATGGCAGGTAACGTTATACTGCGCCGACAGCGCGCCGGCTGAAGGCGCATCCGGAAACCGCCAGGGCGCGCTCTATCCGCTGCTCAGCCAGCACGATCCCGCCCTGGCCCGCTTCTTCCCGGCGGCATTTACTTTCGCCCGCCGCCTGTATGACGCTCTGCCGGTGATGTTCGATCATGACTGGTGCGGCGTGACGCAGCTGGGCTGGGATACGAAAAGCGCACAGAAAATCGCCCAGATGATTGCGCTTAACCTGCCGCCGGAAATCGCCGTCGCCGTGGACGCCCGAACCACTGCGCAACAAACCGGTGTGGAAACCGGCTGCGGGGGCATCGCCTATCCTGCCGGCGGCTGGCTTTGTCCGCAGCAGTTAACCGCTGAACTGCTGGCCCTCGCCGCCACTCGCGGATTGCGCGTGCGCTACGATTATCCGGTCACGGATCTCAGCGCAGACAACAACGGCTGGCAATTAAACCAGCGGCAGTACCACGAGGTCGTGGTGCTGGCCAACGGCCATCAGCTGACCCGCTTTAGCCAGACGGAGCATCTTCCCATGTACCCGGTTGCCGGTCAGGTTAGCCATATTCCGACGACGCCAGGGCTATCGAAATTGCGCCAGGTCCTGTGCTACAACGGCTACCTGACGCCGCAAAACCCGCATAATCAGCAACACTGCATTGGCGCAAGCTACCACCGCGGACAGGCAGAGGCCGCGTTTAGCGCCGAGGATCAGCAGCAGAATCGTCAGCGCCTGATTGACTGTTTCCCGCAGGCGGAATGGACGCGGGAGGTAGACGTGGGCGCTAATCAGGCCCGCAGCGGCGTGCGCTGCGCAACCCGCGATCATTTGCCGATGGTCGGCAACGTGCCTGATTATGAGGCCACCTTACGCGAATATGCCTCTCTGGCTGAACGTCAGGAGCAGGCCGGAGAAGCGCCGGTTTACCGCAACCTGTATATGCTGGGAGCTCTGGGCTCGCGCGGCCTGTGCTCCGCGCCGCTGGCGGCTGAAATTCTGGCGTCGCAAATGAGCAATGAGCCATTACCCATGGATCAAGAAACGCTGGCGGCGCTGAATCCTAACCGACTGTGGGTAAGAAAACTGCTGAAAGGGAAAGCGGTGAAATAATTGCGGGAAATAGAGCCCGGCTGAGCGAATGCCGGGCTTTGGCGGAGGGCAGAACTATTTCTGCATCGCCTTCTGGTACAAACTGTTCCACATTTCCTGCACCAGAACCTGATCCGGCGGCGACAGTTCGCCCGCGCTGATGGCTTTTTCCAGGCTCCGGGATACCTTGTCATGTACCGCTTGCGCAGTATGCTCGCCCTCTCCTTCCAGCTCGGCCACCGCCAGCGTCAGGTGGCCGCGCAGATAACCGCCGGCAAACAGTTCGTCATCACTGGCGTGGTCGACCATATCATCAATTAACGCCAGAATGCGTGATTCAAACTCCGCGATCATCTTCTTTCCTCATAGTATGTAAAGTGTGGCCTTAGTGCAGGTCTTCCGGCCACGGGAACTGTTCTGCCGTCAAGGGCGGCGTTTGGTAATATTCTTGCAGCGCCTGAATGAAACGCGCGGGACGCTCAGGGATCCCCTGCTCCAGATAGGTCATTACCTGGGCATGCACGCGCCGCTGAAAAGCGATCCGATCGGGCTCAAAATCCCCTTCCAGGTTGTCGCAGCTGACGTTAAATGGGTATCCCGCCGCCACGCAAAACAGCCAGTCAAACGCCTGAGGCTTCACCTCAACGTCTTCAAATTGAGACTGGGTCATCGCGTCGCGACCGTCCGGACAGTACCAGTAACCGAAATCTACCAGCTCACGTCGCGCCTTCCCGGCAATGCACCAGTGCGATATCTCGTGCAGTCCGCTGGCGTAAAAGCCGTGGGCAAAGACGATACGGTTGTAAGGCACGTCATCATCTGCCGGAAGATAGATCGGTTCGTCATCGCCTTTAATCAGACGGGTATTAAAATCTTCAGCAAAACAGCCGTCGAAAATTTCAATCAGCTGTTCATATTTATGCGTGCTGTTCATTAGTTCATCCCCAGCCACTGGAGGAACTCCTGTCCATGGCTGTCATAAAGCAGTTTTGCACTCATCACCGCCGACACCACGACGATCATCGGTCGAATCAGTGACTGTCCTTTGCTCAGCACCAGCCGCGATCCCGCACGGGCGCCGATAAATTGCCCGGCCAGCATCACAAAGCCGGTAGCCCATATCACCTTGCCGCCAATAATAAACAACAGCAGGCCGCCAACGTTAGACGTCGCGTTAAGCAATTTTGCATGCGCGGTCGATTTCGCCAGGTTGAACCCCGCGAGGGTGACGAAAGCCAGCGCGTAAAACGATCCGGCGCCCGGGCCAAAGAAACCGTCGTAAAAACCGACGCAGCCGCCAGCCACCAGGGCAAACGGCAGACCGTACAGACGTCGCTGCCGGTCCTCTTCGCCGAGCTTCGGCATCAGCAGAAAATAGAGGCCAATGCCGATAACCAGGATTGGCAGTATCTGCTTGAGAATATCGGACTGGACGTGCTGGACCAGCAGCGCGCCGCCCGTCGAGCCGAGAAAGGTCATCAGAATATTGAGCTTCTGGTCGGCAAGATTCACCACCTTGCGGCGGATGAAATAAAGCGAAGCGGACAGCGACCCGCCGCAGGCCTGCAGCTTGTTGGTGGCCAGCGCCTGCGCAGGGGGAAGACCCGCCGCCATCAGGGCCGGGACGGTCAATAACCCGCCGCCGCCCGCCAGTGAATCGATAAATCCCGCCAGAATGGCCACGAAAAACAGTACGACCAGTACCGTCGGTGACACCATAAAAACGTCGATAAAACTATCCATTAAAGAATATGCTCATCCAGTAGCGCCTGGCAGGAAGGCGGCAGCGGAGGCGGCGTCTTCTTCACAGGAGGGGTTGATCCTGGCTTAGGGGGTTCAAACCAGCTTTGCAATTCCGCACCGCAGCCATCGCCCGCCGGAGGCGGAGCCTGGTCTTCACACTCGAGGCTGTCGGCCGGGCAGCGCAGGCGCACGTGCATATGCGCTCGGTGCTGGAACCATGGGCGAACTTTGCGTAGCCAGTCGCGATCGCTACCGGCATCCAGGCACAGCTGCTGCTTAATCGCCGGGTTGACGAAAATACGCGTAACGTCGCTATCTTGCGCCGCCATCTTAATCAGCTGGCTGATTTGCGGGCTCCACAGCGACGGCACTACGCGTTTGCCGTCGCGGGCCACCAGGTCCAGCGGCTGCGGCTTCAGCAGCTGAGCTGAACTCCAACGCGCCTGCGGCAGCTGAAGAAAAATATCGACATCCAGTCCGGACTGATGGCTGGCGTGGCCGCCGTTAAAGCGCCCGCCGGCCGGCATACCCATGTCGCCAATCAGCACCGTTCCCATGCCTTTATTGTGCGCCTGATTGCTCAGACGCTGAATAAACTGCACGAGGTCCGGATGGCCGAAGTAGCGATTCTGATCGGTACGCATCACCTGATAACCAGTGGCGTTTAACGGCAGCGCCTGCGCGCCAACGATACAGCCATTGGCAAACGCGCCAATGGACTGCGGGCTGCCGCTAACGGGCTGCGTAATTTTCTGCCACGGCGTCGCCGCCAGGCTGGTACCGCTGGCGAGGAGCGCCAGCAGTGCGATAACGGTGTTTTTCATCTATGACCAGCGTGGAATTGATGTCGTCACGTCGCCATTTTGCGCGCGCTGACGCATAAAGTGATCCATTAACACGATCGCCAGCATCGCTTCGGCAATAGGTACCGCACGAATACCGACGCAAGGATCGTGACGCCCTTTGGTGATCATCTCAACTTCTTCGCCAAAGCGATTGATCGTGTGACCCGGGACGGTGATGCTGGAGGTCGGCTTCAGCGCGATATTCGCCACGATCTGCTGACCGCTGCTGATGCCGCCGAGAATGCCGCCCGCGTGGTTGCTCTGGAAGCCCGCTTTGGTAATTTCATCGCGGTTTTCGCTGCCGCGCAGCTTCACCACCTCAAAACCATCGCCAATTTCCACGCCCTTCACCGCATTGATGCTCATCAGCGCGTGCGCGATATCGGCATCCAGACGGTCGAATACCGGCTCGCCCAGTCCCGGCGGTACGCCATCGGCCACCACGGTGACCTTCGCCCCGATGGAGTCGCCCTCTTTTTTCAGGCCGCGCATCAGTTCATCAAGCGCTTCGATTTTGTCCGGATCCGGGCAGAAGAACGGGTTCTGCTCTACCTGATCCCACGCTTTTATCGCCAGCGGGATATCGCCCATCTGGGTCAGGCAACCGCGAATCACAATACCAAATTTCGCGGCGAGGAATTTCTTGGCAATCGCCCCTGCGGCCACGCGCATGGCGGTTTCACGCGCAGAGGAACGACCGCCGCCGCGATAGTCGCGCAGGCCATATTTCTGCTCGTAGGTGTAGTCAGCGTGTCCCGGGCGGAAAACGTCCTTAATGGCGCCGTAGTCCTGAGAACGCTGGTCGGTATTCTCAATCAGCAGGCCAATGCTGGTCCCGGTGGTCACCCCCTCGAATACGCCGGAGAGGATCTTCACCTGGTCCGGCTCGCGACGCTGGGTGGTATAGCGTGAGGTTCCCGGACGACGGCGATCGAGATCGTGCTGGAGATCGGCTTCGGTTAGCGGAATGCCTGGCGGCACGCCGTCAACGATGCAGCCCAGCGCCAGGCCATGCGACTCGCCGAACGTCGTGACGCGAAAGAGTTGTCCAATTGTGTTTCCTGCCATCACGGCTCCGTTTTTGTCGTTATGTTTGCGTGTTGTTTTAGTCTTTATAAATACCGAAATGCGCGCGGGCGGCAATCAGCTGCGGTTTAGTCAGCATAAAGACGCCATCGCCGCCGTTTTCAAACTCCAGCCAGGTAAATGGCACGTCAGGATATTGCTCCATCAGATGTACCATGCTGTTACCGACTTCACAAATCAGGATACCGTCATCGCTGAGATAATCCGGCGCGCAGGCGAGGATCCGACGGGTTAACTTCAGGCCATCGCTTCCGGAAGCCAGCCCCAGGACCGGTTCATGGCGATATTCACCCGGCAGGTCGGACATATCTTCTTCATCGACGTACGGCGGATTGGTCACGATCAGATCGTATTGCACCTTCGGCAGATCGCGGAACAGATCGGAGCGAATCGGCGTAACGTTATGAATTAAACCGTGATCTTCCACGTTCTGCTCGGTAACGGCCAGCGCGTCAGGGGAAATATCCACCGCATCGACTTCCGCTTCCGGGAAAGCGTAAGCGCAGGCGATAGCGATACAGCCGCTGCCGGTGCACATATCAAGGATGTGCTGCGGATAGTGGTCAATCAGGCCGGAAAAATGGTTGTTAATGAGTTCGCCAATCGGCGAGCGCGGCACCAGCACGCGTTCATCGACGTAAAACTCATGGCCGCAGAACCAGGCTTTGTTGGTCAAATAAGCGACCGGAATGCGCTCGTTAATACGGCGAATGACGCGCTCAACGATGCGATGTTTTTCGCTGGAAGTCAGACGCGCGGTACGCATATCTTCCGGAATATCAAGCGGCAGATACAGCGAAGGCATCACCAGCTGTACGGCTTCATCCCACGGGTTATCGGTGCCGTGTCCGTACCAGATATTTGCAGCGCTGAAGCGGCTTACCGCCCAACGCAGCATGTCCTGAATGGTATGAAGCTCATTCACAGCTTCATCAACAAAAATTTTATCCACGCTATCCCCCAGGGCACGCTCTGCTATAAATTCGGCGGCTAGTTTGCCACGAAGACGGGGATAAATCAGCATTCTTACGTCAGGCGGAGGGGGAAAAATAGGTTTTCCTTGCCTGGATGCGTGGCGAGTCGGGTAAACTACCGACAAAGAAAAAATGAGATCAGATAATGAAAAAGAAAACATCGCTAAGCGAGGAGGATCAGGCATTGTTCCGGCAGCTGATGACCGGCACGCGTCAGATTAAGCAGGACACCATCGTTCATCGCCCGCAGCGTAAAAAAATCGCTGAAGTACCGCCCAAGCGGCTGCTCCAGGAGCAGGCGGATAACAGCCACTATTTTTCCGATGAGTTTCAGCCGCTGCTGAATACCGAAGGGTCGGTTAAGTATGTGCGCTCGGACGTCAGCCATTTTGAGCTGAAAAAGCTGCGTCGGGGTGATTATTCGCCGGAGCTGTTTCTCGACCTGCACGGTTTAACCCAGCAGCAGGCCAAGCAGGAACTGGGAGCCTTGATTGCCGCCTGCCGTCGCGAGCACGTATTCTGCGCCTGCGTGATGCACGGGCATGGAAAGCATATTCTTAAACAGCAAACGCCGCTGTGGCTGGCCCAGCACCCGCATATTATGGCGTTTCATCAGGCACCAAAAGAGTACGGCGGAGACGCCGCACTGCTGGTACTGATTGAAGTTGAAGAGTGGCAACCGCCGGAGCTTCCGTAAACGTCAGCCCCGGAGGGAATCAGATAGCCTTCGCCATCTTCAAATTGCAGGGGCTCATTTGCCAGTTGAATTCGCCTTTGCCGCTGGCATCAAGCGTGACGCAGGCAATCGCCGAAGTGGTGAACATCGGGGGAGTTTCCCCCGGGCACAGCTCTGAGACGAGGTACCCCACCAGAGGGAGGTGAGACACGACCAGCGCCGTCGCCACACCTTCATTCGCCAGCGCCTGCAGATAAGCGCTAACCATGCCAACGTCGCCGCACGGCGTGAGTTCCGGCATCACGTCGACATCTTTTGGCAGATTCATGCACTCCCCAACAATTTCCAGCGTCTGTTCTGCACGCAGGTAGGGACTCACAAGAACCCGCTCAATATCCACTTTTTGACCTTTCAGCCAGGTAGCCATCTGACGAGACTCATCGCAACCGCAGACGGTTAATGGACGAACCGAGTCACTGGCTGCATCGAGGGCAGCGTCGCCGTGACGCATGATAAAAACTTGCATATTGCACCGCTTTTGTTAACCAGAAGCACCGCGGTCTTACCCACGTAGACGATACGCAGGTGACCCGGTGGCCGGGCATTGTGCCTGATCCATTCAACGAATGAAACGCTGTTTTTTACCTCAATGGCGTAAGTATAGTCAACTATTGCTTACAAAATCGCCAAAGCGCAGCGCCGTTCATTACCGGATTTACCTTCTTTGACCACAACTTAGGTCGTACGTTCCTCAGCGGGCCAAAAGGTCGCCCCCTGCTCGGCCATGTGTAACAAAGTGTCACATGGTGTAAAACGCGGGCCGTACTGAGCAGCCAGGCGCTGCAATATCGCGGCGACCTCCCCCGCTCCCAGGGTATCCATATAGCGGAACGGGCCGCCAAGAAACGGCGGAAAACCAATGCCAAATACGGCGCCGATATCACCATCGCGGGCGCTGCGAACCACTCGCTCATCGAAGCAGCGCGCCGCTTCGTTAAGCATCATCATCACGCAGCGTTCCGCCACCTGCTGCGCGGACAAGCGCGCCTGCGGTGAGGAAATACCCAGTAAAGCGTAGATTGCAGGATCGGGCCGTTTTTTGCTTTTACGCCCTTTTGCCGCATAAAGATAGAAACCCCGGTTATTTTTTCTCCCTTTGCGATCGTCATTCAGAATCGAACTAATGATGTTTGCAGGCGGGCTAAAACGTTCTCCCCATGCGGCCTCCAGCACCGGGATAATTTTGGTACCGGTATCGATTCCCACTTCATCAAGGAGCTGAATAGGGCCAACCGGAAAACCGAATTTAACCAAAGCGTTATCAATATGCTCTACCGGCTCGCCTTCCATCAACAGGCGCATGGCTTCATTTATGTAGGGGGCCAGAATGCGGTTAACATAAAAGCCCGCTTTATCGGCGACGACAATCGGCGTTTTACCTTGCAATTTCGCCAGCTTAACCGCCGTCGCAATTGTTTGCCGATCCGTACCACTATGTGGAATCACCTCCACCAGCGGCATTTTGTCTACCGGGCTAAAGAAGTGAAGCCCGATGACCCGCTGCGGCCTGCTTGCATGCGCCGCGATCTCGCCGATCGGTAAAGACGAGGTGTTAGAAGCAAAGATCGTCTCCGGGCGGCAGTGCTGTTCAACTTCGCTGACCATCTTCTGCTTGAGCGCAAGATCTTCAAACACCGCTTCGATCACCACATCGCGATGTGCGAATCCCTGATAATCCAGCGAACCGGATATTAACCCCATCTGGCAATCGCGCTCGCTGGCGCGCAGATAGCGGCGACGCACCTGTTTATCGAGCAGATCCCAGCTGTACTTCAGTGCGTGATTTATCCCGCGCGGCTGGATGTCTTTTATGCGTACCGGTAATCCGCCTTTGCAGGCGGTGACGTAAGCGATACCGCCCCCCATAAGTCCTCCGCCCAGAATGCCCACGCTGCGCAGCGCGACGGGCTCAGCATCCGCGCCGCGATCTTTTTTCAGATCGGTGCTGGCGAAAAAAATCGACCGTAGCGCCTGCGATTGCGGCGTCATCGCCAGCTCGCCAAAAGCGCGGGCCTCCTCGGCGTATCCGCTGCTGCAGCCCTGCGCCAGTCCGGTTTCAATCACCTGCAGAATGCGCTCAGTTGCCGGGTAGTTCCCCTGGGTTTTGTGATGCGTCTTTTTCGCGACCAGACGAAACAGCAGGCTGCGGCCAAGCGGGCCTGCGAGAATACCTTCGCGCGCCGGAACAGCGCGGCTTGCCGGGCGACCTTTGAGCGCCAGTTCAATCGCGGTTTGCAGCAGGATAGTCTGCGGCACCACCTCATCAACCAGCCCTGCCTTCAGGGCCTGACGCGGGCGAAGCTGCTTACCGGTCAGGATCATCTCCAGCGCGCCGCTGACGCCAATTAATCGCGGTAGACGCTGAGTTCCGCCAGAGCCGGGCAGCAGCCCCAGCTGAACTTCCGGGAGGCCAAGCCGGGTTTTATCGTCATCGCTGCATACCCGCCCGTGGCAGGCCAGCGCCAGCTCAAGGCCGCCGCCCAGGCATGCGCCGTGGATAGCGGCAATCACCGGAATCGACAGACCGTGGATCTCGGCCATGATTTGCTGACCCTGACGGGCAAGCGCCTCCGCTTCCTGCGCGGAATGGCAGCGGGCAATCATATTGATATCCGCCCCGGCGATAAAGTTATCCGCTTTTGCCGAGATAAACACCGCGCCGCGCAGTTCCTTATTGTCGCGGATCTGGCGGATGATCCCCCGTACCTCGCTGGCGAACTCAGCTTTCAGGGTATTCATTTTTTCACCGGGCGCGTCAATGGTGATGACGGCGATATTGTCCGGGCGAACCTCAAGCGTAAATGCCGATACGGTTTCCATTATTCGGTCTCCAGAACCATCGCTGAACCCAACCCACCCGCCGCGCAGGCGGTGACCAGACCAAATCCGCCGCCGCGCCGCCGCAGTTCATGCAGCGTTTGGGTAATCATCCGCGCGCCGGTGGCGGCAAAGGGATGACCGTAGGCAATCGAGCCGCCAAGCACGTTAAATTTGCTCTCGTCCACTTCCCCGGTAGCCTGAGAGCGGCCAAGCACTTCGCGGGCAAAGCGATCGCTGGCCATACATTGCAGGTTGGCCAGCGTTTGCGCGGCAAAAGCTTCATGCATATCAATCAGGGTCAAATCAGCCAGCGTCAGCCCCGCTCTTTCCAGCGCCAGCGGCGTCGACCACGCCGGGCCCAGCAGCATATCCTGGCGAACATCAATCGCGGTGAAAGCGTAGCTTCGCAGATAGCCCAGCGGAACAAGGCCCAGCTCTTTAGCCCGGGATTCGGTCATCAGGATCACCGCCGCCGCTCCATCGGTTAGCGGCGTACTGTTCGCGGCGGTTACGCTCCCGTGTTGACGATCGAAGGCCGGGCGTAACTTTTGGTAATCCGCGAGGGTTGAATTTTTACGAATATTATTATCCTGTTCCAGCGGCTCACGGAACGGCGGCGTGTAAGCCGTCATCACTTCTGCCGAGAGCTTACCTTCCTCCCAGGCTCTGGCGGCAAGCTGGTGTGAACGCAGCGCCAGCGCATCCTGCCGTTCGCGCGTGATAGTCCACGTTTTCGCCATCTGCTCGGCGGTATCGCCCATCCGCAGGCCGGTTGAGTATTCGGCAACCGCTGGCGGTACGGGCAGAAGGTCGCGAAAACGCAGCCGAGAAAATAGCTTCAGACGCTGTCCCAGGGTGCGAGCTTTGTTGGCATCAACAAGCGTTCGGGCGAGTTTTTTGCTGACGCCAATAGGTAATACGGAAGAGGAGTCGGCTCCGCCGGCGATACCCGCGCGAATAGTGCCTGCCATCAGGCTTTCCGCGACGTTGGCTACCGCCTGAAAGCTGGTCGCACAGGCGCGGCTGACGCTGTAGGCATCGGTATGCACGCTCATGCCGGTCCCCAGCACAATTTCCCGGGCGATGTTCGGCGCTTCCGGCATCTGCACCACCTGGCCAAATACCAGCTGGTCTATTATGTCCGCGGGGATGTTGCTGCGAGCCAGCATTTCGCCGACCACCAGCTTACCTAAATCAACGGCCGGCACGCCGTGAAAAGCCGTCGCCTGTCGGGCAAACGGAGTACGTAAACCGCTGACTATCGCGATACGATCGCCCTGGCGGGTGACTAGCGGTAATGCCTGACTCATAACGCTCCCCTGTTAACCGATAAAACAAAGTGGTCTGACCTGATAACAGTTTTAACTAATATTTTACATTAAGCCAATCGGGGAACCGAAAAAGTGGGAGCCAAAACACATTGATTAGAAAAGGTAACGCCCCTGCCATGAGGGGCATTAAGGGAAGGATTAACGCAAGCCGAGCTGGAAAATCAGGGTTTCAGCTTCACAGCTGAACACGAAATCGATATCCAGCTTCACGCCACCATCAACGTCGGTAAAGGTCGGGGTGATTTTGCACGGCTCTGATTCAACGTTACGCGCTCTTTCGCTTAATGCGGCGAGCGTTTCTTCGGCTTCGGCACGGTTCGCAAACACGCGGCTATAAGAGGCGGTGCAATCGGTGTTGTCCATAATGGTGCCAACATCCATACAGCAGCAAACCGGGGTTTCATCAGCACTGCATTTACTCATCGTAGATTTCCTCTGTATATGCACTCAAGGTGCCAGACAAATAATGTGCGTATTTTACGCCCCGGGCATGCCTGCCTCCAGTCGTTAATGGCGACAAACGGGATAAGTGACCGAAATCACACTTAAAAATGATCCAAAACAAAAAGCGCCTACTTTGGGTAACAGGTACCCGGGCAAATTTGCCAACTGGATCGCGTTTCTTAGATCACAATTGAAAAAACTTATAAACAAACTTGCAACATATCATCTGGTCAGACCTATACTCAGCGCACTGGTCTGATTTCTCTGTCGTAAAGCAGACCCTACACTTCGCGCTCCTGTTACAGCATGTAACATTGTTTAAATAAAAATAACTCTATGAGGTTATGGGCATGAGCCAGAAAACCCGCCTTACCCAATCTGCCCTTGCAGTGGCTGTAGCACTCGTTTCAACCCAGGCCTGGTCAGCAGGCTTTCAGCTAAACGAATTCTCTTCATCGGGCCTTGGTCGCGCCTATTCAGGTGAAGGCGCTATTGCTGATGATGCGGGAAACGCCAGTCGTAACCCGGCGTTAATCATGATGTTCGACCGTCCAACCTTCTCCGGCGGCGCTATTTTCGTCGATCCTGATGTCAACGTCACCGGTAGTTCAGTTATCGGTAATGACGCCAGCCAGGACAATATCGCACCTACCGCATGGGTGCCGAATCTGCACTTCGTGGCGCCGATTAACGACCAGTTCGGTTGGGGAGCTTCCCTGACCTCTAACTATGGTTTAGCCACCGAGTTCAACAACGATTTTGCCGCGGGCTCGATGGGCGGTACCACCGATCTCGAAACGCTTAACCTGAACCTGAGCGGCGCTTATCGTCTCAACGACCACTGGAGTTTTGGTCTGGGCTTTGACGCCGTGTACGCTCGAGCAAAATTAGAGCGCTATGCGGGTGATTTACCGGAAATTATCGGCGCACAGCTACCGGGAATGGTGAAAGCCGGCAAACTCTCCCCGGCTCAGGCTGCGGCCATCGGTCAACAGGCCGGCGGTATCAGCCGCGACACCCAAATTGCTCGTCTGAAGGGTGATGAATGGGGCTTTGGCTGGAATGCCGGTATTTTATATGAAGTCGATAAAAACAACCGCTACGGCTTAACCTACCGCTCTGAAGTCAAAGTTGATTTTGACGGGGATTACAAGAGCAGCCTGCCGTCTTCCCTTAACCCCATCAACTCCGCTCTGGGCCTGGGCCTGCCGTACGGCACCGGCGGCTCCACGATTGGCGGTTCTCTGACGTTGAATCTGCCAGAAATGTGGGAAGTATCAGGTTATAACCGCGTGGCGCCAAAATGGGCCGTTCACTACAGCCTGGCATACACCAGCTGGAGCCAGTTCCAGGAGCTGAAAGCGACCAAAACCAGCGGTGGTGAAACGCTGTTCTACAAGGACGAAGGTTTTAAAGATTCCTACCGTATCGCGCTGGGTACGACCTATTACCACGACGATAACTGGACCTTCCGTACCGGTATCGCCTTTGATGATAGCCCGGTCCCGGCTTCCAATCGCTCTATCTCTATTCCGGACCAGGATCGCCTGTGGCTCAGCGCCGGTACGACTTACGCCTTTAATAAAGATGCCTCAGTCGACGTCGGTGTGTCTTATATGCACGGTCAGCACGTTGAATTTACAGAAGGGCCGTATACCTTTAAATCAGAAGGTAAAGCCTGGCTGTACGGCGCGAACTTCAACTACCGTTTCTGATAATGTGAAGCCACAAAAAAGGGTGAACATGATGTTCACCCTTTTTACTTTCTACCCGTCGGTTACTGTGAATCGATATCTTTGAGATCGCCCTCAATCGCCTGCGCGTTCGGGTTTTCATTCGGGGAAAGTTTACCGCCGTTGGCGATAAAGTCGTGACGCTGGAAGTAGGCTTCACGCATTAAAATATACGGATCGGAGGACTGACGGAGCAAGCCGTCTGAATCCAGCAGCTGCGCGCGCGTTTCAACGCCCTCAACCATCCATTTGCCGATAGACATCGGCCATGTCAGCCAGGAAAGAACCGGATACAGGTCATCAGCCATATCGCCACCCTCATCACGCAGGGTGAAGCTGCCGTAGAAAGGCAGTTGCACATATGGACCATAGCCGACGCCATAGTGACCCAGCGTGCTACCGAAGCGGGCAGGCTCAACGCGCTGTAGTTTCGGATTCGCCATCCCGGCCACATCAACCAGGCCACCCATACCAAGGATGGTGTTCAGGAAGAAACGCGTAAAATGCACCATTCCTTTATAGGGATCGCCTTTCAGGAAGGAGTTCACCATTACCGCCGGCTCTTCGAGGTTGCTGGTAAAATTACTCAGCCCGTTACGCGCCGGCTGCGGAACGTAATCACGCCACGCCACCGCGACGGGGCGAAGGACATAGGGATCGACAACGTTGAAGTTGAAGTTGAACATGGTACGGTTAAAGCCTTCAAGCGGATCTGAACGCCCCTGCGGCCGATCGCCAGAACTCGAACTGGCGCATCCCACCAGCAATGTGGCGCCAAGCGCAAGCGCCGACAGGCGAAAATTCATAGGTGTCTCCCTGTTAATTTAAGCTATCGCTGGGGGTTATCGGGGGACAGCTGCCTCCATAAAGATATCGCCCGTAAGCATGTGCCTGCTTTCAGCATAGCCTTTTTTAGCATCATTGTTGGTGTCCCGATTCTATACACATTTTGCAATTTCCGTATTGCTAATCTTGTCATTGTGAAGAATTTAGGAGCTTATCCGACCCGAACAGCCGAAACCGCTCTAGGATTATAATAAAGACCCGCCGTTGAGGAAAAGTTATGAAACCGCAAACTCACCATGATAATGAGGATGTTGAAGTAGAGAGTGAAGAAAAGCAGAATGGTGAAGAAATTGAGGTTGATGAAGAACGCCTGCCTTCACAAGCGATGGCCACTCATGAAGTGATTCGCCAGGAGGGCGAGAAAGAGCTCGAACGCGATGCCATGGCGCTATTATGGTCAGCGATTGCCGCCGGGCTTTCGATGGGCGCCTCGCTGGTCGCCAAAGGCATCTTCCATGTCCATCTGAGCGAACTTCCCGGCGGCTTCTTGCTGGAAAATCTTGGTTATACCTTTGGTTTTGTTATCGTCATTCTCGCTCGCCAACAGTTGTTTACCGAGAACACCGTCACCGCCGTCCTGCCTATTATGCATAAACCCACTCCAGGCAACATCGGCCTGCTGTTACGTTTATGGGGGATTGTGCTGGCAGGTAACTTAATCGGGACCGCTATCGCGGCCTGGGCGTTCGATGTTATGCCTGTGTTCGATGAGCCCACTCGCGAAGCCTTTCTTAAAATTAGCCTGAAGGTCATGCAAAACCCGCCGCTGGAGATGTTTGCCAATGCGATTATCTCCGGTTGGCTGGTCGCCACCATGGTGTGGATGTTTCCTGCCGCAGGTTCTGCAAAGATTGTCGTCATCATTCTGATGACCTGGCTTATAGCCCTCGCGGACACCACGCATATTGTGGTTGGCAGCGTCGAGATTTTCTACCTGGTATTTAACGGGACGCTACCGTGGCAGGAATTTATCTGGCCTTTTGCTCTGCCAACGCTTGCCGGCAACATATGCGGCGGGACCTTTATTTTCGCTTTACTAAGCCATGCCCAGATTCGCAATGACATGAGTCACGAGAAGAAAGCTCGTGCAGCCGAGGAGGCCAAAAAGCGCTAAATGGCTATAGATTAAGCAGTTGGCCCGTACAAGCTTAACGAGCGCCGAAAATAACGCTATAATCCCGGCGCTTCGTCCCCTTAGTTAAATGGATATAACGAGCCCCTCCTAAGGGCTAGTTGCAGGTTCGATTCCTGCAGGGGACACTTTTGAATTATTCACCTCCGTTCACAGCATTCGTTTAATCATCACCACCGCAGAACAACGCCAGCCCCGAAGCAGATGAATCACAGAGGTTTATCGATTCCTGCATAGATCTCATCAAGTTGCTGTAGCCGGTCTTCGTATGATTTCGTCAAACAACGGCTGTCGCTGCCGCATTTCAGCCGGCTATGGAGCCATGTTTTTTGTGCATCCATCATCTCGCCACGCGTCCCCATTGGAAAAAGCCCCCGCAGAAACTGATACTTCGTCGCCATCGCCACGTCCATATCGTTCAGGCTCCGGTTAGCGCAGATAGCCTTTTCATCCGCCTGCGTCGCTTTCTGACAATCAAAACTCGCGGAATACCCCGCTATCGGATACAGCACAGCAATAGTCATCAGTACTTCTCTTATCTTCATACGCGCTCCATTTCCGCACTCCCGCCATTTGTGCTACCCGTTTATAACGAGTGCCCCTCGCTACGAAGCCCAGCGTAAGCTTTTGACACACTGACGCTCTGAACTATCCGTGCTGTCGGTAATTATAGTTAAACCACCTTAAGGCTCCCATTGGGTTAGCCGCGCGCCTTCCGCAAAATCTTTTTTCCCGACGATAAAACGCCCCACAGCCTGGCTGAAGTATCGGTCAGAATTGCATCAACGCGGGTCACGGTATCGCTTGCCAGAGAGGGAAAAAATTTTTCGACCGTAACGCTTTTCATAATTATGTCTGGCCTGATATTCCATATATAAATTTAATTCCATTTAAAATCAATTATATATATTAAATTTTAACATTCACAGTAGTTATCATTGTTGATTGTTTCCCTGCGTTACGATTCGCAAAACAATGCCGGTAGATAAATCCCTGCCGTCACGTATTCTTCCCGCTGCCGGATGCGCTGAACTGCTGTTCTTTCAGTATCAGCGTTGCTTAAAAGCAGCGCATCCGGCGGTTTATGGCGGATGAAAAGCTATCTTCTCAGCCATCCGCTTCATATTGCGATAGGATGTCTGCGACAAGAAGCGGGTTCTGTACGGGACTTGCGGACAGCCTGTTGCCTTACCTAATTGGTTATACGGATAGATATGATGAAAAAACTCGCAATGGCACTGGGTATCTGTGCGCTTATGGCTTGTGGCGCTGCCAGCGCGGCAAATGGTCAGGTCGTTTCAAAAGCTAAGTCAGCCTGCCAGAATAACGCGACGCAGTGCGCCCAGGCAAAGTCCACGGCAAAAGCGGATGCGCAGAAAGAAGCAAAAGCAGCCAAAGACGCCTGTGCTAAAAACCAGGCAGCCTGCGACAACGCAAAAACTGCGGCCAAAAACGCAGTGAAAAAGTAAAAACAGTACGGTGGGGGTATAACCCCACCGTACTTTCACAAATATGCTCCCCACAGTACGCAAGCCCGATTCCAGCAAGGGAAATTCTGTTTTGCTTATGGCAGATATAGCAGGATTCTTTGCGCACGAGCCCGCATCAAAACAAGCATTGACACGATACAGGCCTGACCCATGGCGATCCCTCTTCTGTCCGTTCACCAGCCGCATCGTCTATCCGAGGATTTTCAAGCAGGTTCCGCTTTCGATGAATCATCAGCCTTTTGACTCAATATCGCCTCCTGCATTATTAGTAATTTCATATAATTATTGGAAATTCAATGCACCAACAAAATAATTAAAAGTCATTAATTCATCACAAGGATAATGAGTACTGCGGATTTTTTTAGCCGCGATACATTTAATTATTACAGGAAAGCTGATAAGATGCATTAGAGATAATATTCTGACCAGATTCAACATGACATGCCAATATCAAAGTTTGATATAAAACATCTGTTTTGATAAATATTTTGTATGAATCTAAATCGTCGCAACGTCGATAGAGGTCAATTTAAGAAAACCATAACCCCCTATTTTTCATAAGATGATATAGACCATGGAAAGAAAAGAAAGAAACATATGGAAACTAAACAATCTTCCCCCCCTGGAATACTGTTCAATATCTCGCGCTAAAAAATTATTGAATTGTGAAATAGAAGATCTGCTTCATTGGCATGATATTGGCGCGATAAGCCTGTGCATAAAAGTAGGTAAAATTAACGGAACATTAAAAGGTGCGTTCCAACATGACCAGAGCAGTAATAATCTCTATTTTCTTAACGCACCCAATGTTGATGAATTGAGCATCAGCGAAAGATCTTGGTCACGGCATTCCAAAATTAACAAAATTTTTAAATTTAATGATAGTGAAGCAAATCAGGAAGCCCAATATGGTATGCCGATTACCCAGCTGAAACTCCGGGTTTCCGTCTCCGGGTTATGGTACTGCCACACAAGAAATTTAATGGAGATCTTAGAAACGCCTGATGGCATGATTACCGAGGAGAGGATAAGCATCATATCACCGGCCACCAATGTCCTCTTCTGTCACTTCATACCGGACGAGGATGAGAGACCAACCATCACGCTGAGTAAGCTTTACATCACAAGTCAGGCGATTGAGAAAATTTATGAACATACCATCAGCAGTCGCCCTCTCGAACTTTCTGAAAAAGCCTTACATTTACCTGAGGAGCAAGATATGGTGACACCCTCAACGATTATGCAAAATAAGTTGCTCATTGAATTTATCAATCACATCATCCAATCCAATCCACATTTTGGCGATAACATGCTTAACGCGACTGAAAACAAAAAAAATAAAATATTTAATAGGGCTATGGATAAACTCAGGTCTGAAGGCGTGGTTTCCAGCTACGGCAGCATTAATCTTCCGACGTCAGAATATACGTTCGAATGATACTTCTTTAATTTAATTATATCAGAATGAATCATTTCAGCGCTATAGGTACAGGGCGCGCAACGCAGTAGCAAATGTGAAATGCATTTCAATATGAATTCATATATACATCTGACTTCACAATAAAACTGTTCTCTATAAACGCTCCTGATGTTTATGAATCACTTCATATACAGCGAATCAACATGACGTTAAGTCTCCGCCAGTGGATTCCTGAAAACCCTGCCCTGCGCTCAATATTGACGCAGCCTGATGTGCCATTGGTATAAACTCTCGGGTCGCGGCGCTTTGCCAGGCCCCCTTTCGCTGTATCAAACATGCGGTTCTTTCCAGTAATGATGGCACGAGTTCGATCGCGGTTAAATCGTCACGCCCCTGAACAATAGCAGCAGGAAGCAAGGTTGCCAACGACGTGCGTTCAACCACGGTCAGCACTGCGCTAATCGAGTTGGCCTCCATCTGCACTTTCGGTTGAATACCGCGCTGTCGGCAGTCGCGATCGATTTGTTCGCGAGTAGCAAAAGCGCAGCTTAGCAGAATCAGTGACGCCTGATTGAGCGCCGTCAGCGCCACACGACGGGTCGCCGCCAGAGGATGAGAGCGGCCAACCACCAGCGCCAGGGTTTCAGAGAGCAGCGGCTGAGACACAATATCCCGCGAATCGCTACCGTCGAAAGCGATCCCGATATCCAGTTCATCATTGAGCAGCAGAGTCTCCATTCGATCCTGCGCCAGCTCTTGTATATCCAGCGTTATATTCGGGTAACGTTGATAAAACGAAGCCACCAGCGGCCCCATAAAATAATGGGTAAAGGTTGGCATCATCGCCACACGTAAGGTGCCGCGCTGCAAATCGTCAACATCATGGAGCGCGCGCTGCCCCTCGGCCAGTTCCCGTAAAGCCCGGCGCGCATAAATTAACCAGACCTTGCCGGCGTCCGTCAGGCAAGTGTTGCGCCCGCTGCGATCAAAAAGCCGTACTCCCAGCGTCTCTTCCAGCTGTCGAATCTGCTGCGACAAAGCCGGCTGTGAAACATGCAGGATGGCTGCCGCTCGCGTAAAGCCGCCGTGTTCAGCAACGGCAATGAAGTAGTTGAGGTGTCGCGGCAGCATGAATTAATCCATAAGAAATTCAAATGAACTCAATCATAATTAAGTATTTTAACTTATGAAATAAGTTACGTACTCTGCTCGCGATTCTTTACCAAACGCCACAGGAGATCGGCATGAGCTGCCTCAATACCTTCCCCACTGCAAAACAAACGCCGGCCACTCAACGATGAACCTGACGCAACGTAATGGCACGATGCTGCTGGTACTGGTGCTTATCGGTATCAATATGCGTCCGCTGCTGACCTCTGTTGGCCCCCTCCTTCCGCAGATCCAGCAGGCAAGCGGCATGAGCTTCACGCTTGCCTCTCTGCTCACCGCGCTACCGGTGATCGCCATGGGTCTGCTGGCGCTAGCCGGCGGCTGGATTAACCGTCATTTCAGCGAGCGTCAAAGTATCTCCCTCAGCCTGTTAACGATCGTCGCCGGGGCTTTACTTCGCGAACTGGTACCGCAGAGCGCGCTATTACTCAGCAGCGCGCTCCTTGGCGGAATCGGCATTGGTATTATTCAGGCGCTCATTCCCGCGGTGATAAAGCGTCTTTTTCATCGTCGGACGCCGCAGGTGATGGGGCTCTGGTCCGCGGCGCTGATGGGCGGCGGCGGCCTGGGCGCCGCATTCACGCCGTGGCTGGCGCAGCATAGCGCTATCTGGTATCACGCGCTTGCGTGGTGGGCGTTACCCGCCGCCGCCGCGCTCCTCTGCTGGTGGCCGCTAAGCCGAACGTTACCCGCCCGGACGCCATCAACAACCCGGGTCACGCTTTTTCGCCATCGTCGCGCGTGGACGCTCAGCCTCTATTTTGGTTTGATCAACGGCGGCTATGCCAGCCTGATTGCCTGGCTGCCGCCTTACTATATGCAGTCGGGCTACAGCGCGCAGTTCAGCGGTACCCTGCTGGCGTTAATGACCATCGGCCAGACCGGCGGAGCGCTCCTGCTGCCCATCCTGGCCAGACATGAGGATCGACGAACGCTTCTGATGCTGGCATTGGCCTTACAGCTTGTCGGCTTCTGCGGTTTTATCTGGCTACCGCAGCAGGTACCGCTTGTCTGGGCCATCTGCTGCGGTATTGGGCTTGGCGGCGCATTTCCGCTGTGTCTGGTCCTGGCGCTCGATCACGCCAGGCACCCCGCCATTGCGGGCCGACTGGTCGCGTTTATGCAGGGAGTAGGCTTTATTGTCGCCGGGCTTTCCCCCTGGCTGTCGGGACTGCTGCGGAGTTTAAGCGGCAATTACCAGCTCGACTGGATGCTTCACGCCGCCTGCGTCCTGGCCTTAATGGCCATAACGCTGCGTTTCGCTCCCGCACGCTACCCGCAAGAGTGGCAACATCAGGATTCAGCCGCTCGCTAAACCCGTCATCTCCTCATGCGGGATAGTTAACACCTCCCGCATTCAGGCAGAAAAAAGCACAAAATCAAACAACTATATCAGTACAAAAACTGTTGTTAATAACCGTCGCCAGAATGAAATTTAATACCGAATGAAATTAATGTGTCGCCGAATCACGACACTCGTAAGTAACTAAAAATTAATAAAAAAATGGCTCTTGTTTCCCTCATTTTTTAGGCGTACATTAGCGCCATCTGGAGCCGTTTACGCTCAGAATTTACAGCTACCGCCCGCTGAAAAAGCGTCGTTTTCGTGAGCGATAGCTGAGCAGGCAATGAAGAGCAAATTCATTTAAGGCGTCTCGCCGAGAGCGCGGAGTGATGAGTCGTGAAATATTTCTTAATGGGCATTTCTTTTATGGTCATCGTTTGGGCCGGAACTTTCGCCCTGATGATCTAGCTTTAACGGTGTAAAAAAAGGAGCCTTTCGGCTCCTTTTTTTATTCGTGGCTTTCGCTGGTCAACTTAGCCGACGCGGGAAGCAGCCCGTCGGCACGGAACATTGATTTAATGCCGCGCACCGCCTGGCGGATACGATCGCGGTTCTCAATTAACGCGAAGCGTACATGGGTATCGCCATAGTCTCCAAAGCCAATGCCCGGAGAAACGCAGACTTTTGCATCCTGCAGCAGCTTTTTAGCAAACTCCAGTGAGCCCATCGCCGCATACTGCTCCGGGATCTTCGCCCAGACATACATTGACGCCTTCGGACATTCCACCATCCATCCAGCCTCATGCAGCCCTTTCACCAGCACATCGCGACGACGTTTATACTGCTCGGCAATGTCGCGAACGCACTGCTGATCGCCTTCAAGCGCGGCAATCGCCGCAACCTGTAGAGGGGTGAAAGTGCCGTAATCGTGATAGCTTTTAATGCGCGCCAGCGCATTAACCAACGTTTTGTTACCGACCATGAAGCCGATACGCCAGCCCGCCATATTATAGCTTTTAGAGAGCGTAAAGAATTCGACGGCGACATCGCGCGCGCCGGGGACCTGCATGATAGAGGGTGCTTTCCAGCCATCGTAAACAATATCGGCATAGGCCAGATCGTGCACCACCAGCACGTCATAACGCTTCGCCAGCGCCACGACTTTCTCAAAGAACTCCAGTTCGACGCACTGCGCGGTCGGGTTGGAGGGGAAACCGAGGATCATCATTTTCGGCTTCGGGTAACTCTCACGAATCGCGCGCTCAAGCTCGTTGAAGAAATCCACGCCTTCGACCAGAGGTACCGAACGTACCTGGGCTCCGGCAATCACCGCACCGTAAATATGGATGGGATAGCTGGGATTTGGCACCAGTACGGTATCGCCATGGTCAAGCGTCGCCAGCATCAGATGCGCCAGCCCCTCTTTTGAACCAATGGTGACTATCGCTTCTGATTCCGGATCGATCTCAACGTTATAGCGCTCTTGATACCAACGAGAAATCGCCCGGCGCAGGCGCGGAATGCCGCGGGAAGTAGAATAGCCGTGGGTATCGGGACGCTGGGCAACGGTGCAAAGTTTCTCAACGATATGCGGCGGAGTGGCGCCATCGGGGTTACCCATGCTGAAATCAATAATATCTTCGCCGCGGCGTCGCGCAGCCATTTTTAGTTCAGCAGTGATATTAAAAACGTAAGGGGGGAGACGATCGATACGCGTAAAACGGCGTTCAGGACTGAATTCAGCCATAGATTCCTCAGATTAACGTTAGCGCCCGGACCGTCCGAGCGACGCTGCTGCCTGTGCAGCACGTTTAGAAAATAACCCGAAAATTTTCCTGCTGTCGAGAGGGGCAGAGAAAAATAATTTCTGGCGATAAAAACGGGCATCAGTACGACTAAATACGGCAGCAACGTTCTTTCCCCTCCTCGCCTACTCCATCAAAATTAACATGCTGATATCTTTAATTTTACTTAAATGCTTGCTCATCCGTAGACGCTATTGAATCGCGGGTGTTTGTTATTAATCCCCTTTTATTTGTAAGACTTTTCCCTATTCATGCCTTCAGCTGGCCTTCTGCCGCGAGGTTTTCTATCATGTTGCTTTCTCGCGATTAACACGGCGCACACATGCACGAAATATTTACTATGCTGCTGGCGGTTTTTGACCGCGCGGCATTAATGCTGATTTGTCTCTTTTTCCTCATTCGCCTGCGCCTGTTTCGTGAACTTCTGCATAAATCCGCGCACACCCCTAAAGAATTGCTGGCCGTTACCGCGATCTTCTCTCTCTTTGCCCTCTTTAGCACCTGGTCTGGCGTACCGGTCGAGGGATCGCTGGTCAACGTGCGTATTATCGCGGTCATGTCCGGCGGGATCCTGTTCGGCCCGTGGGTTGGGGCTATCGTCGGCGCGATCGCCGGCGTACATCGCTACCTGATTGATATTGATGGCGTCACCGCCGTCCCCTGCTTTATTACCAGCATTGTCGCCGGTCTGCTCTCTGGTTTTATTGGTCGTAAAGTGCCGAAAGCCCAGCGCTGGAAAGCGGGGATCCTCGCCGGGATGCTATGCGAAACCTTAACCATGATTCTCGTGATCGTGTGGGCGCCTTCATTCGCGCTAGGGATAGATATCGTGTCTAAGATTGGTATTCCGATGATCCTTGGCAGCGTATGTATCGGCTTTATCGTTTTGCTGGTGCAGAGCGTTGAGGGGGAAAAGGAAGCCAGCGCCGCCCGTCAGGCAAAACTGGCGCTCGACATCGCCAACAAAACTCTCCCGCTATTTCGCCACGTCAACAGCGAGTCCCTGCGTCAGGTATGCGACATTATCCGCCGCGATATCAGTGCCGATGCCGTCGCGATTACCAATACCCAGCACGTGATGGCCTACGTCGGCGTCGGGGAAATCAACTACCGCGATAACGATGACTTTATCAGCCCAACGACGCAACAGGCGATCCGCTATGGGAAAATCATTATTAAAAACAATGATGAAGCTCATCGCACGCCGGAAATACACTCTATGCTGGTCATTCCGCTGTGGGAAAAAGGCGTCGTCACCGGTACGCTAAAAATCTATTACTGCCACGCACACCGCATCACCTCCTCATTGCAGGAAATGGCGGTAGGCCTGTCGCAAATCATCTCTACGCAGCTGGAGGTTTCCCGCGCTGAACAGCTGCGTGAAATGGCCAATAAAGCCGAGCTGCGGGCGCTGCAAAGCAAAATCAATCCCCATTTCTTATTTAATGCGCTGAACGCCATTTCATCGTCGATTCGCATGAATCCGGACACCGCGCGTCAGCTAATTTTTAATTTGTCGCGCTATTTACGCTACAACATTGAATTAAAAGATGATGAACAGATAGATATCAAAAGGGAGCTGTATCAAATCAAGGATTACATCGCGATTGAACAGGCTCGCTTCGGCGACAAGCTGACGGTGATTTATGATATTGATGATGAAGTCAGCTTTATGATCCCCAGCCTGCTAATTCAGCCGCTGGTGGAGAATGCTATCGTCCACGGGATTCAGCCCTGCAAAGGAAAAGGCGTGGTGACCATTGGCATCAATGAGTGCGGGAATCGGGTACGAATTAGCGTTCGCGATACGGGGAACGGTATCGACCCTGCGGTGGTAGCGAGGGTAGAGGCTGACGAAATGCCGGGAAATAAAATCGGTTTACTCAATGTTCATCACCGGGTCAAGCTACTGTACGGGGAAGGACTGCATATCCGACGCCTGACGCCGGGGACCGAAATTGCCTTCTATGTGCCAACCCAACACGCGCCCCAGGTGGCTACGGAGTCGCTGCTGTCATGAGCGGAGATAAAATGAAGGTCATCATTGTGGAAGATGAGTTCCTCGCGCAGCAAGAGCTCACCTGGTTGATTAACACTCATAGCGAAATGGAGATTGTCGGTACCTTTGACGACGGTCTGGATGTGCTGAAGTTTTTACAGCACAACAAAGTCGACGCCATTTTTCTCGATATCAATATTCCATCTCTGGATGGCGTACTGCTGGCGCAAAACATCAGCCAGTTCGCGCATAAGCCCTTTATCGTTTTTATTACCGCCTGGAAAGAGCATGCGGTGGAAGCCTTTGAGCTGGAGGCGTTTGATTATATTCTCAAGCCCTACCAGGAATCACGCATTATCAACATGCTGCAAAAGCTGACCGGCACCTGGCAGCAACAGCAGCAGGTCAGCGCCGGTAGCGGGGCAGCGGCCAATCCAGCCAGGGAAAACGACACGATTAATCTGGTTAAAGATGAACGGATTATCGTCACCAGCATCCACGATATTTACTACGCGGAAGCGCATGAAAAGATGACGTTCGTTTATACCCGCAAGGAGTCCTTCGTGATGCCGATGAATATCACGGAGTTCTGCAACAAGCTACCGCCGGCGCACTTTTTCCGCTGTCACCGCTCGTACTGCGTCAACCTGAGCAAAATTCGCGAAATCGAACCCTGGTTCAACAACACCTATATTCTGCGGCTACGCGACCTTGAGTTTCAGGTACCGGTGAGCCGCAGCAAGGTGAAAGAGTTTCGCCAGCTCATGCATTTGTAGAGGATTTACCCGAATAATCATTTTATTCGGGTAAGAGACGGGGCTTACAGAATCTGCCCCAGAGTCTGACGCAGGTGAGCGCCGGAGCCCAGCAGTCCCGGATTATCGTGGACAATCAGATAGACCGGAATATCCTGGACGAAGGCTTTAAATCGGCCTTTATCTTCAAAACCGCCGCGAAAGCCGGAGGCTTTGAAGAATTCAAGGAAGCGCGGCACGATACCGCCAGCAATATACACGCCGCCAAAGGTGCCGAGGGTCAACGCCAGGTTACCGCCAAATCGGCCCATAATGACGCAAAACAGCGACAGCGCGCGGCGGCAATCGATGCAGGTATCGGCCAGCGCGCGTTCGGTCACATCTTTAGGCTGCAGATTTTCCGGTAGACGCCCGTCAGACTTCACGATCGCATGGTAAAGATTAACCAACCCCGGCCCAGATAAGACGCGTTCAGCGGAGACGTGCCCCAGCTCGCTGCGCAGCTCTTCGAGAATAATGCCTTCCTCTTCGCTATTGGGGGCGAAATCCACATGGCCGCCCTCACCCGGCAGGCTCACCCAGCGCTTATCAACGTGTACCAGATGAGCAACGCCCAGCCCGGTACCGGCGCCGTAGACGGCAATCGGCTTGCCTTCCACCGGTTCCGCGCCGCCAAACTGAATCAGATGTTCAGCTTTTAGCATGGGGATCGCCATCGATACCGCGGTAAAATCGTTAATGATTTCCAGATGCGAGAAACCCAGGTTCTTTTTCATCTCAGCGATAGAAAATGCCCAGGTGTGGTTGGTCATCGCCACCCAGTCGCCGGTAATCGGACAGGCGATGGCAATACAGCCGTCTTCGACCCGGACGTTATGCTCTTCCAGATAGACCTGAACAACGGCTTCAAGACTGGGATAATCGAGCCCGGAATAGGTCTTAGCACGGGAGATCTCCCCGCTTGCCAGATCGCATAACGCCAGACGAGCATTCGTTCCGCCAACGTCCCCTACTAAAGCAAATTTTGTCATTCCGTTACGGCTCCGCTAAAGTCAAAATGATTCTTTGGCACACTCTAAATTCATGACGTCCTAACAACAACGACCAACGCATAAGCGCCCTTTGTTTAGCGACCTACGTCACAGTTAGGCTGTAATTTATGAAATTATTGTGCGGCCGATCGTCAGGCCAGCTCTTTACTTTATCGTTTCAGCACCATTTGCGCCAACGACCTTAACGCGCCCGGGCAAAGTAGTGCGTCGAAACCTTCAGAAGGATATTTTCATGCTGCACCCGCGCGCCAGAACGATGCTGTTGTTATCGATACCCGCAATCGTGATTGGTATTGCTGCCAGCCTGGTCTTGATTGTGGCGATGAAAACGGCAGCCATGCTGCAGAATATTCTCTGGAGTAGCCTGCCTGGATTGCTGGGCATGAACGCCAGCGGCCCTTTCTGGACGATAGCTATCCTCACCGGCACCGGCATCGCCGTGGGTCTGGTCGTGCGTTTTAGTCCTGGTCACGCCGGACCCGATCCGGCCACCGAGTCACTCATTGGCGCACCGGTGAGTCCCGGCGCTCTGCCCGGCCTGCTCGCTGCGCTGATCGTCGGCCTGGCGGGCGGCGTTAGCCTCGGGCCGGAGCATCCTATCATGGTGATTAATATCGCCCTCACGGTGGCGCTTGGCTCCCGCCTTTTCCCGCGAGTCAGCGCGCTGGACTGGACGATCCTGGCGTCCTCCGGCACTATCGGGGCGCTATTTGGCACGCCTGTTGCCGCGGCGCTGATCTTTTCGCAAACGCTGAACAGCAGTAACGATGTCCCGCTTTGGGACCGACTCTTCGCCCCCTTACTTGCCGCGGCGGCGGGCTCTCTGACCACCGGGCTGTTTTTCCACCCCAACTTTTCGTTACCTATTGCGCACTACGAGCGGTGGCAGCTTGTCGATATCTTTAGCGGGGCTATCGTGACGCTGATTGCTATTGCCGTCGGCATGGTTGGCGTTTGGTGCTTACCGCGCCTGCACGCGCTGATGCAGCGGCTGAAAAATCCGATCTTAACCCTCGGTATTGGCGGATTTTTATTGGGGATCCTGGGCGTCGTCGGCGGGCATATCACGCTGTTTAAAGGCCTGGATGAAATGCAGCAATTAGCCTTCAGCCAGACGTTAACCGCCAGCGATTACATGCTTATTGCTTTGGTGAAGCTGGCGGCGCTGGTGCTGGCGGCCGCCTGTGGTTTTCGCGGCGGTCGAATTTTTCCGGCGGTGTTCGTCGGCGTCGCGCTAGGCCTGATGCTTCACGCACACGTGGATGCCGTGCCGGCAGCCATCACCGTTTCCTGCGCCATCCTCGGACTGACGCTGGTAGTGACGCGTGATGGCTGGTTGAGCCTGTTTATGGCAGCGGTCGTGGTGCCCGATTCCACGCTGCTTCCGCTGCTGTGTATCGTCATGCTTCCGGCCTGGCTGCTGCTGGCCGGTAAACCCTTGATGATTGCCAGGAAGCGTGGAGATTAAACCCGGCTGTTTCTCTCTTCCAGCGCCTGAGTGACCGTGCGCAGAAAGTCGGGAATATCCATTTTTGGCAGCATCACCTCCACCAGCGTCAGCCTGTCTGAGGCGACGCTGCTATTCATCGCTTCCTGCAGTTCGTGGGTGCGCGTCACTCGCCAGCATCGGGAAGGGACATCGGGCGCAAAAGCGTCAGGCAGGCGATTCCAGTCCCAGAGCGCAATATCGTTATAGCGCTGCTCGGGGCCGTGAATTGCGCGCTCGACCGTATAGCCTTCGTTATTGAGCAACAGGATCAGCGGGCGCTGCTTGTCTCTGAGCATCGACCCCAGCTCCTGAATAGTTAACTGCGCAGCGCCATCGCCAACAATCAGCACCACCCTTCTGTCAGCTGCCGCGATTTGCGCCCCGTAGGCTGCCGGAAGGGTAAAGCCTATCGATCCCCATAGCGGCTGGACAATCAGCGTTGCGTCAGGGGGCAGCTTAAGCGCGGCGGCGCCAAAAGCGGCCGTCCCCTGATCGGCAAGGATAATATCTCCCGGGCGCAGCTGTTTCTGCACCGTACTCCAGAAGTTTTTCTGCGTCAGGCTCCCCTCTGGCGCGCCGCTGACGCCCGGCGCCTGAACATTTGGCGCATGCCATTCTGCCGCCAGGCTGGCAGAGAGTTCGATTAAGACATCCAGCGCCTTTTCCATCGGTACCCGGCTAAACCAGCGATCGCCAACCCGCACGGCGAAGGGCTGGACTTCTATCGTTTTTTCCTGCGGAAGGTGTTGGGTGAAACCGGCGGTAATGGTATCGGTAAAACGCGTGCCGACGCAGATAATGGTATCCGCGCTTTCAATGGCATCGCGGGTATCCTCTGTGCTGGCTATCCCGCTGTAAGTCCCGACGAACCCAGGCTGCTGCTCATCAAAAAGCCCTTTGCCCATCAGCATCGTGGCGTAAGCAACCGGCACCTTCGCCACCCACTCTCGCAGAGCGTTTTGTAGCCCATAGCGCTGGGCGAGAAAATCCGCCAGCAGCGATACGCGACGGCTGCTTCTGAGCATCCGCTCGGCGTGCTCGCGGAACCCCGCCAGCTGGTTCTCGTCGGCGGGCAGCGTGTGAATAAGCAAGCGGTGAGCTGGCGGGGTGGCCTTTGCTTTGGCCACATCGGCCGGCAGCATGAGATAACCGGGGCGATGCTGGGTCAGCATTTCACTCAGTACCCGGTCTATTTCATGGCAGGCATTTCCCGCCGCCAGCACCGCCTGAGAGCAGGTAATATGTTCACTCATACGCGAAAAGTGGCTGAAATCACCGTCGCCAAGCGTATGGTGCAGCAGCTCGCCGCGCTGCTGTGCGCCGGTACAGGGAGCGCCGACGATATGCAGGACCGGTACATGCTCAGCGTAGCTCCCGGCAACGCCGTTGAGCGCGCTCAGTTCACCGACGCCATAGGTGGTCAACAGCGCGCCCGCGCCCTTAATGCGCGCATAGCCATCGGCGGCATAGGCGGCGTTTAGCTCGTTAGCACAACCTACCCACCCTAAGCTCTGCTGCGCGATAACGCTGTCGAGAAACTGTAAATTGTAATCACCCGGTACGCCAAACAAGCGGTCTATGCCGCAATCTACGAGACGATCCAGCAGATAATCGCCAATGGTATAAGTCGGTTGCATATCCTTACTCTCCTCTCGTGCAGGTAAGTTGAGTATTGAATAAGCAGGTGCGCTGTCCAGATTGCGCTCAACAATGGCGGTGGAAAGCAAAATTTACGCCTTCAGGGTGTGTACTCCGCGGCAAACATTCTTTAGTGTAAACGTATACACAACCCTGTTTTATCTGCGGAGGAAGTATGGTTTACCAGGCAAACGCCACGCGATATCAAACGATGGAGTACCGCCGCTGCGGTCATAGCGGACTAAAGCTACCGGCGATTTCTCTTGGGCTTTGGCACAATTTTGGCGACGAAACGCGGGTGGAAACCAGCCGCCAGCTTCTGCGTCACGCATTCGATCTCGGCATGACTCATTTTGATTTAGCCAACAACTATGGGCCACCGCCGGGTTCGGCGGAGAGTCATTTTGGCCGCATCCTGAAAGAGGATTTTTTGCCCTATCGCGATGAACTGATTATCTCCAGTAAAGCCGGTTACACCATGTGGGACGGCCCCTATGGCGACTGGGGATCGCGCAAGTACCTGATTGCCAGCCTCGACCAGAGCCTTAAGCGAATGGGTCTCGACTATGTCGACATCTTCTACCATCACCGCCCCGATCCCGAAACGCCGCTGCGGGAAACCATGGGCGCGCTGGACCACATCGTCCGCCAGGGGAAAGCGCTCTACGTCGGATTATCGAATTATCCGCTCGAACAGGCCCGGGAAGCCGTCAATATCCTTAACGATCTCGGCACGCCGTGTCTGATTCATCAGCCCAAATATTCGATGTTTGAACGCTGGGTCGAGGAGGGGTTACTCGATTTCCTGCAGAGCGCGGGGGTGGGAAGTATAGCGTTTTCACCGCTTGCGGGCGGCCAGCTCACCAACCGTTACCTGCACGGTATCCCGGCGGACTCCCGCGCCGCCAGCGGCAGCCGGTTCCTGCAACCGGAGCAGCTTACTGAAAGCAAGCTGGAAAAGATTAGTCAGTTGAATACGCTGGCCGAATCCCGCGGGCAAAAGCTCTCACAGATGGCGCTGGCCTGGGTACTGCGCGATGAGAAAGTGACGTCGGTACTGATTGGCGCCAGTAAAACTTCGCAGCTCGACGATGCGGTTGGCATGCTGGAAAACCGCCATTTCAGCGCCGAAGAACGGGCCACCATTGACGCGATCCTTGCGGTGTAAATTCATTGTTACTTTAGCAAAAAGTGCTCTCACTTGCGATTTAGGAGTTCCTCCGATGCGGCGGGGCTTTACCGCCCCGTAATATCAGGTTAACAGGCCGACAACGGCCCCGATCGTGAAGGAGAAGAGTATGTTCAGGTCACTGATTTTGGCTGCAGTGCTTCTGGCTTCAGCGCCATTGGTCGCTAACGCTGGTGAAATCACCCTGTTGCCATCAATAAAATTACAAATTGGCGATCGCGACAATTACGGTAACTACTGGGACGGTGGCGGCTGGCGCGACCGTGATTACTGGCGTCGACACTATGAGTGGCGCGATAACCGCTGGCGCCGTCACGACAACGGCTGGCATCGCGGCTGGGATAAAGGTAAAGCCTACGAACGCGGCTATCGTGAAGGCTGGAAAGATCGCGATGACCGACGCGGCGGCTGGGGGCGTGGGCCAGGCGGCGGACGCGGACATGGCCACGGCCATCATTAATCGCAAAAGGGAGCCATTCGGCTCCCTTTTTCATCGTCACGCTTAACTGAATATCGTTCCAATAATCAGCCAGCCGTTAAGCAGCACAACGACCGCAACTATCCCCCACCCCAGCAGTTTTACCCACCGGGAATTGGCCAGGTCGCCCATTAACCGGGAATCGCTGGTGAATATCAGCAGCGGCACCAGCGCGAGGGCGATACCAAAGCTCAGCAATACCTGGCTCATCACCAGAATACGCGTGGGATCCAGCCCCATTAAAATGACGATAAACGACGGCAGCATGGTGATCGCCCGGCGAAACCACAGCGGGATATGAAAGCGGATAAAGCCCTGCATTACCACCTGCCCTGCCAGGGTTCCCACAACCGTGGAGGATAAACCCGCCGCTATCAGGCTCAGACCAAAGATGGTAGCTGCCGCGTGGCTCAGTAAGGGCTCCAGCGTCAGATAGGCCTGATCGAGGTCGGCAATCCCGGTGTGGCCGTTAAAGTGGAAGGCGGCGGCGGCGGTCGCCATCATGGCCAGGTTAACAAAACCCGCGATGGTCATGGCGATGGCGACATCCCAGCGCGTGGCGTTATAGCGCTCTTTGCGCGTCCCCCCGTGCAGGTGCTGAGTGAGCGATGAGTGTAAGTAGATAACATGCGGCATGATGGTCGCCCCCAATACCCCGGCGGCAAGAAACACCGCTTCGCTGGTCGGCAGTGAAGGAACGATCATCCCTTTCGCCAGCGGTGCCAGCGCGGGCTGGGAGAAGATAAGCTCAACGACATACGCTGCGGCGACAAACAACAGCAGCCCGCCTATCACTTTTTCCAGCGGCTTTTGACCGCGACGCTGCAGCATCAGAATCAGGAACGTCGCAATTCCGGTCAATACAGCGCCCTGAAGCAATGACACGCCGAGCACCAGCTTAAATCCGATAGCCGCGCCAATAAACTCGGCAAGATCGGTCGCCATAGCGATAATTTCGGCCTGCACCCAGTAGAACCACACCACAGGACGCGGGTAGTGGTCGCGAATTTGCTCCGCCAGATTTTTACCGGTGGCGATGCCCAGCTTCGCCGACATCACCTGAATCAGCATCGCCATCAGGTTAGCCCATACCACCACCCACAGCAGCTGGTAGCCAAAGCTGGCGCCGGCCTGAATGTTGGTGGCGAAGTTACCCGGATCGATATAGCCAATGGCAGCAATGAACGCCGGCCCCATCAGGGCGAGCTTAATCTTGCGCGCTGCGCGACCGCTGCTATTCTCAACGCGACTGTTGGTCATTTTCTGCCTCTGGAAATATAGCCTTTGCTATGTTTTATGCTATCAAAATGCGAATGATTATCAAGTTCATTTGGAGCGATGATAATGATTGCTGTGATAGGGGAGAACGATAGCGGGTTGGCAACGGAAAACCGGGGAACTGATAAACGCTTTTAATTAATCACCAGAATAGTACAACCGAGCAACTTTTAAAACCTTTACGTAACATAACAAAAATGCATGGTTGATCACTATTTTTGCCATTAGTCACATATCCTTGCAATAGTGTGTGCTGGCTCTCGTTTTCTTTGCGCTTGTTACATAGAATGTGCACAGAAATTTAACCTGCCTCATATTTGGAGCAAATATGGACCGCGTCCTGCACTTTATTCTCGCGATCGTAGTGGTGGCCATTCTGGCCCTGTTGGTCAGCCACAACCGTAAGCAGATTCGTATTCGTTATGTCATTCAGCTGCTTGTCATTGAAGTGCTGCTGGCCTGGTTCTTCCTGAACTCTGACATTGGTCTGGGTTTTGTGAAGGGCTTCTCCGAGATGTTTGAAAAACTTCTCGGTTTCGCCAACGAAGGGACAAACTTCGTCTTCGGCAACATGAACGACAAAGGCCTGGCGTTCTTCTTCCTGAAGGTTTTGTGCCCGATCGTCTTTATTTCTGCGCTGATTGGTATTTTGCAGCATATTCGTATTCTGCCTATCGTCATTCGCGCGATTGGTACCGTGCTGTCCAAAATCAACGGCATGGGCAAGCTGGAATCCTTTAACGCTGTCAGCTCGCTGATTCTGGGCCAGTCCGAAAACTTCATCGCCTATAAAGATATTCTTGGCAAGATGTCCCGCAACCGCATGTACACCATGGCGGCGACCGCGATGTCTACGGTATCCATGTCTATCGTGGGCGCGTACATGACCATGCTGCAGCCGAAATATGTAGTTGCGGCGCTGGTACTGAACATGTTCAGCACCTTTATCGTGCTGTCGCTGATTAACCCGTATCGCGTTGACGAAAGCGAAGAAAATCTGCAGATGTCTAACCTGCATGAAGGACAGAGCTTCTTCGAGATGCTGGGTGAATACATCCTGGCAGGCTTTAAAGTGGCGATTATCGTGGCCGCAATGCTGATTGGTTTTATCGCGCTGATTTCCGCGCTGAACGCCCTGTTCGCCACCGTCACCGGCTGGTTCGGCTATAGCATCTCCTTCCAGGGGATCCTCGGCTATATCTTCTATCCGGTTGCGTGGGTGATGGGCGTACCGGCAGGTGAAGCGCTGCAGGTAGGAAGTATTATGGCCACCAAGCTGGTTTCTAACGAATTCGTCGCCATGATGGATCTGCAGAAAGTTGCCGCCACGCTCTCTCCGCGTGCGGAAGGCATCATCTCTATCTTCCTGGTCTCCTTCGCCAACTTCTCTTCTATCGGTATCATCGCCGGCGCGATTAAGGGCCTGAACGAAGAGCAAGGTAACGTGGTTTCCCGCTTCGGCCTGAAGCTGGTGTACGGTTCTACGCTGGTGAGCGTGCTCTCTGCGTCTATCGCCGCGCTGGTACTGTAATTCGTCAGCGGTATCGCGAAAGCCGGGCAAGTCCCGGCTTTTTCATGCCCGCAGTTCGCTCAACGGCAGCGGCTTACCCACCAGATATCCCTGGAGATAATCGACGCCTAACTCGAGAAGCTTTTCCCGCTGCTCCGGCGTTTCAACGTATTCCGCCACCACTTTCATCTTCTTAACCTTAGCCATTTCAATAATGGATTTGACCATAATGGCGTCCAGCGGATCGGTCTCGATATCACGCACGAAGCAGCCGTCAATTTTCAGGATATCGGCCCGCAGGCTTTTCAGACGCTCGTAGTTAGCGTAGCCGGTACCAAAGTCATCAATCGCTATACCGCAACCGAAATCTCGCAGCAGCTGGATGTTATGCATGCTGGTCTCGACATCGGAAAACGCCTGCTCTTCGGTAACTTCAATCGTTATCGCCTCCGCCGACAGGTTATAGCGTTTAAACAGCGCGATGATTTGCGTCGCGCTATCCTTTTGCATCAGCGTATAGGGCAGAAGGTTGACGGAGAAATGCTGACCCTGATGGTGATTGAGCGAACTAAACAGCGTTTCCAGCACCTGCATATCAAAACGCTGGCTCAGGTTAAACTGCGCAATCAGCGGGATAAACCGATCGGGCGTAATGATGGTATTACCGCAGCGCATACGACTCAGTATCTCGTAATACCCCTCTCCGGAGGCGTCCCGGATAGGCTGGGCGTACAGCACCAGCCCACGTTCGTTAAGCGCCTGCTTAATCTTCGCCAGCAGCCGTACCTGTTCGCTCGTTTGATCGGAAATCTGCTCTTGCGCCGCGTCCAGCGGTAATACGCGCCGCGCAGCGCCGGCCTGCTCCGATAACCAGCTAAGCTGACCAAGCATCGGGTGAAGCTCAGATTCTGTGCCGCGGTAGCCGCCCCACGATGCGCCAAATTCCAGATCCAACGCCTGGTTATTCCAGCTAAACTTTTTATGGTTAAGCGTGGAAACAATATGACTTAACCGCGCCTCTGGCTCCGGCCCCTTCAGTACCAGCAGTAGCTCGCTGCCGGGAAGCTGAAATATTCGCTCGCCGGCAGCTAATAGCGGCTGTAGCTTCCGGGCTATCTGCCGTTTGCTCTCCACTCTCATCATCATGCCATAATGGCGGCTCAGGAAGTCCAGATTCTGAATGCGCAGGCTGCTGATGGCCACAGCAGGATTCCGCTGCAGGTGACTATCCAGCGCGCGCAGATTCGGTAAACCGGTTAGCGGATCTTCTTCCGCCTGATCCCGCCATCTGAACTTCATTCTTTCACTGCGAGCGTAGATATCCGCCATATAAAACAGGCAGATAGTGAAACAAATGAGTACCGAAAGGACAAACGACAGTGAATATTCAGTTTGTACGCCGTGTAAAAAATTCTGGTTATACGCCACGAGTAAAAAGGCTGAAACGGACCATGAAATGCGAATCAGCGTATGCCCCAGGCGGCTAATACCAATGAAGTATAAAATGAAAATAAGCGGGACTAAATAACCGGCAATAAAAACAGAATCATAAGGCGTACACAGCACCAGTAATATTGCCGCCAGAGCCACAAACCAATACAACGTAAATACCCGCTGCTCGCCCGCCCGCCATGAGTGGCAAAGATTGCGCCAGAATGCTCGCGCATAACGTGGACTGATAATCATCCGCAACGGATAATAAAAGAATGTCGTGAAAATTAATGCGGCGCTAATCAGGCTTTGTATATCGATAATGGTGTAAATAACCGACATACTGCCGAAATAGCTGGATATTGCCAACGGAAAAGCAAAAAAACGCCCCGCCAGATACATGGTGACCTTCAAAAGGAGCGGTGAAAAAAAGCCGCCCCAAAAAATCCTCACGCCCATATGTTTTGCCGTCAGCCCAGCGCGCCAGCGCCTTCCAAGCTGAAAGCGAACAATCGCGCAGGACAGGAAAACCGAGAAGAGCTGGCAAAATAGCAGGATCAGCGCCTGGGTTAGCGTCAGATCGATTATCCAGGCATTAGTGATCGCAAACGCGATAATCAATGGCGCAACGGCGTAGCGGCCAAAAATAAAAAGTACGGAATACATTAAGCTCAGCGGTAGCCATGCCAGATAAATTTGATTTCCGTCAATAATGGTTTGTGGGGAAATAAATCGGGACAGCGGAATTGCGATAAAGCAGACCAGGAGCGCCAGCAGAGTTTTTTTGATCTTAATGTTAAGATGATCAATCATTATTGTTAATTAAAACTCCGGCTGCAATAAATATATTCAGGCAACAGATATTATGTTGCTTAATAAAGGCAGGCAAGATTTTAAATAGTGAAAAAATCTGAAATTACTTAACGCAGAGGTTTGCTGACTTATTCAGAGAATGCTTTACATTTCCTCCGCCAGACAAACAAAAAACCCCCGCCGTAGCGAGGGTTCCGAATTTGGTGGAGCTAAGCGGGATCGAACCGCTGACCTCTTGCATGCCATGCAAGCGCTCTCCCAGCTGAGCTATAGCCCCACAGGACCTCTTTACGAACCAAACCTGATGGGTGCAGGTGTTGGTGGAGCTAAGCGGGATCGAACCGCTGACCTCTTGCATGCCATGCAAGCGCTCTCCCAGCTGAGCTATAGCCCCGTAACGTAAAGCGTGTCGTGTTGACGGGCGGCATAATATGAATTCCTTCGCCAGGTGTCAACGGCAAAATCAATCCCGGCTATTTGATCGCTGAAAAAGCAGGCAAACGGCTGACATTGCGAGCCTTATCGCAGCCAGAAGTTAAACATGTCACTCTTTCCTTTAAAAGGATGCTATAACATGTGCAACTAATTCCCACATATTTACTCAGGAAATAGTATGCTCAAGGAACGAATGACACCTGAAGAAATAGCGCATCTGACTGGCTTCAGTCGGCAAACGATTAACAAATGGGTACGTAAAGAGGGATGGCAAACGTCCCCGCGCCCCGGCGTACAGGGTGGCAAAGCGCGCCTCGTACATGTTAATGAGCAGGTTCGCGAGTTTATTCGCAGCGCGCAGCGCGTGGCCGAAAACCCTGTCCCCTATTCCGCAACGGATAACGATCTCGAATCTCTGCTGCTTACCCTGTGTAAAGAGATGACGCCGGGAGAGCAAAAGCTGCTGATGTCGCTGCTGCTGCGTGAAGGGATCACCGGGTTACTCAACCGACTCGGCATTCGCGATCGGTGAAAGCATGATGAAACTTAAAGATAAAATGACCCCAGCGGAGCTCGCCGAGTGCCTTAACCTCGCCCGGCAAACCATTAACCGCTGGGCCAGAGAACAAAAATGGCGGACGGAACCGATCCCCGGAGTCAAAGGCGGACGCGCTCGCCTTATCGTCATCGACAGGTCGGTGATCGATTTTCTGGCAAATATCCCGGCGCTGCGGCATCTGACCATGGATAACCAGCTGGCGGAACCGCCCGTCAAATACTTTGTGAACGATGCGGACACAATCTGGCGCCAGATTGTCGAGACCATGCACCTGATGACCCCAACTGAGCAGCTGCACCTGCGGGATTTTCTTGCGCGCGAGGGGATCAGCGGGTTTCTGTCCCGGCTTGGCATTACTGATGCGAAGTAACGGGCAAAAAAACGGCGGGGTTCGCTATCCCCGCCGTTTAACAATCGCTGTATCAGGATCAGGATTGCTGGCTTTCGCGCTCAGCAATAAAGGCCAGCGCCTTGTTGATACGTTCTACGCTACGTGATTTACCGATCGCATGGACGGTCACATCAAGCGCCGGAGACTGACCCGCACCGGTCACCGCGACGCGCAGCGGCATTCCCACTTTGCCCATCCCCACTTCCAGCTCATCGGCCGTCGCCTGAATCGCGTGATGGACGTTTTCCGCCGTCCAGTCGCTGATGGCGGCTAATTTGTCGCGCACCACTTCCAGCGGCTGACGAGCAACAGGACGCAGATGTTTTTTCGCCGCATCGGCATCAAACTCGGCAAAATCTTCATAGAAATAGCGGCAGCTCGCCGCCATCTCTTTAAGGGTTTTGCAGCGCTCGCCCAGCAGCTTCACCAGCTCAGCCAGCTGCGGGCCGTTACGGGTGTCGATATTTTCCTGCTCAATGTGCCACTGTAAATGCGTTGCCACGTACTCCGGGGCCAGCGAGTTGATATAGTGGTGGTTCAGCCACTGCAGCTTTTCCGTATTGAACGCGCTCGCCGATTTGCTCACCGCCCCCAGGCTGAACAGTTTAATCATCTCTTCGCGAGAGAAAATCTCCTGGTCGCCGCTGGACCATCCCAGACGCACCAGATAGTTCAGCAGCGCTTCCGGCAGGTAGCCGTCGTCGCGATACTGCATAACGCTGACCGCACCGTGGCGCTTGGACAGTTTCTTACCGTCGTCGCCGTTAATCATCGAGACGTGGGCGTAAACCGGCACTGGCGCATTCAGCGCTTTCAGGATGTTAATCTGGCGCGGGGTATTGTTGATATGGTCTTCGCCGCGAATAACGTGGGTGATTTCCATATCCCAGTCGTCAACCACGACGCAGAAGTTGTAGGTTGGAGAACCATCGGTACGGCGGATAATCAGATCGTCCAGCTCCTGGTTGCTGAATTCGATCGGGCCGCGGATCTGGTCGTCAAAAACAACGGAACCCTCTTCCGGGTTGGCGAAACGGACGACGCAAGGTTCGTCATCAGCATGATGTTCGTGGCCATGGCGGCAGCGACCGTCGTAGCGGGGCTTCTCGCCTTTTGCCATTTGCTCTTCACGCAGCGCTTCCAGACGCTCTTTAGAGCAATAGCATTTATAGGCCGTGCCCGCTGCCAGCATTTCATCAATAACGGCGTTGTAGCGATCAAAACGCTTGGTCTGGAAGTACGGACCCTCGTCCCATTCCAGGCTCAGCCAGTTCATTCCATCCATAATGGCTTCAATGGCCTCCGGCGTGGAGCGCTCAAGATCGGTATCTTCAATACGCAGCACAAACTCACCGCCGTGGTTACGTGCAAAAAGCCAGGAATAGAGAGCAGTACGCGCGCCGCCAACGTGCAGATAGCCTGTCGGGCTGGGCGCGAAGCGAGTTTTGATTTTCATGAAGTGGCCTTACGTTTGATAAAGGTGCCGACACGCGGCAGTGTTCGTTGGATTTTATGGAGGATTATTCTAACACCGTGGGCTGATTCCTCAATGTTGTTACCGTTTCAACGTCACGCTTTCCCCTTTTTGTTTATAAATCATGCGCCACGGATGACATTGCGATCGTTTTGTTTAATTTTACGACGAACAAACAAATTATTTAGAAAAGGCGTTGACTCATTTTCAACTCTCCCTATAATGCGACTCCACACAGCGGGGGTGATTAGCTCAGCTGGGAGAGCACCTCCCTTACAAGGAGGGGGTCGGCGGTTCGATCCCGTCATCACCCACCACTTTCTCGCCAGCTGGATTTCTTGCCGTAAAATGAAGTACCGAAGTGGGTGATTAGCTCAGCTGGGAGAGCACCTCCCTTACAAGGAGGGGGTCGGCGGTTCGATCCCGTCATCACCCACCACTTCGGGTCGTTAGCTCAGTTGGTAGAGCAGTTGACTTTTAATCAATTGGTCGCAGGTTCGAATCCTGCACGACCCACCAATGCAAAAAAGCGCCCTAAAGGCGCTTTTTTGCTATCTGCGATATATAAGATTCGAACCTGCCGCAGGTTCGAGTCGACAAAATTGTTGGGAACAATTTTGCACAACGCGTAGCGTTGCCCGAAGGGCGAGTCTCAGGATGAGACGAGTAGCGAAGAGAGACAACGGAGCCGCCTGCGGCGACGGCCCGGAGGGCGAGCGAAACGAGTCATCCTGCACGACCCACCAATGTAAAAATGGCGCTGGCGGCGCTTTTTTGCTATCTGCGCTTACAAAGCCGGCACAGGCCTTCATCTTGCTATCCGCCACTGACCATCAATTCACCAGCGCCGCAATCAGCTTCTCCAGCGCGGGCGTCGCCTGCTGTTGGTCATAGACGATATACAAATCTGCGGGTATGCGTTCTTCCAGCGGACGAAACACAACGCCCGGCCAGGTCATTTGCGCATAGCTATCGGCGATGAGCGTAATGCCAATTCCCATGCTGACCATCGCCAGAACCGTTTGCGGCTCCATCACTTCACGGATAATCATCGGTGAGAATCCGGCGCTCTGGCACACGCGCTGCAAAAACGTCCAGTCGGTATGTATTGAAGGCATGGTGACAAAATATTCGTTACGCAACGCCGCAAGCGGGATCGCCTTACGCGCGGCAAGCGGATGCTCTTCCGGCATGGCCACCAGAAAAGAGGATTCGTGCAAGCGCAGGCTGGTAAATCCAGGAGAAGGCGCTGTCGCCATCCGCCAGACGCCGGCGTCCAGCTCGCGTCGTTCCAGCATTGCCATCTGCATGGCGGGCATGTTCTCGCGGAAAAGCACCTCTACGTTAGGGTTCTCTTTCAAAAAACGCCGCATCACCGGACGCATTTTTCCCCACATAGCCGTACCTATCACGCCCAGCTCTACCCGTCCCGCCTCACCCCGCCCAATCTGTTCCACGCGCGCCAGCGCCTGATTCGCGCTGGACAGCAGACGACGCGACTCCTCCATCAGGATTTTTCCTGCGTGGGTCAACGCCACGCTGCGGGAGTGGCGAACAAACAGCAGCGTGCCAAGCTGCTGCTCCAGGTCTTTAATGTGAATGCTGAGCGGAGGTTGCGACATGTTCAGACGGGCCGCCGCACGACCAAAATGCAGCTCTTCGGCAACAGCCAGAAAATAGCGCAATAACTTCAGATCGATACGATGCGTGCGTTCCATGGGCCATGCGCTCCTGAGGCATAAAGATAATGCGCAAAGTTACCACACTGCATCAGAAAAAATGAAACGGCGGAACATGTGCCCGCCGCGGAAGAGGATTAATGCGTCAGCGCTTTTTTCATTAACTTCTCAGGTTCATGTTTATATTTGAAGAACACGGCAAAAGTAACCGCCAGCAGCAATGAATAGGCCGCGAACACCAGCCAGATGGTCTGCCACTCTTTTACGCCATCAACAGAGAAGTAATCCACGGCCATGCCGCTGAGAACCGAACCTACCCATGCGCCAACACCGTTCACCATGGTCATAAACAACCCCTGCGCGCTGGCGCGAATATGCGCCCCCGCCTCTTGCTCTACGAACACCGACCCTGAAATATTAAAGAAGTCGAATGCGCAGCCGTAAACGATCATCGACATCAGCAGCAGAACAAAACCGAACGGAGACGGATCGCCAAAGGCAAAAAAGCCAAAGCGCAGCGTCCACGCCAGCATACTCATCAGCATGACCGTTTTAATGCCAAAGCGTTTCAGAAAGAACGGAATGGTGAGAATAAAGGCGACTTCCGCCATCTGCGAAACCGAAAGTAAAACAGAGGGATAGCGTACGACAAAGCTGTCGGCAAACGCCGGGTTGCGGGCGAAATCATGCAGAAAGGGGTTACCGAAGACGTTGGTTATTTGCAGTACCGCCCCGAGCATCATCGCGAAGAAAAAGAAAATGGCCATCCGCGGATTTTTAAACAATACGAATGCATCCAGTCCCAGCCTCGCGGCCAATGTGGCGCCAGATTTCTTCTCGGTCACAGCAATTTTCGGTAGCGTAAGCGCATAAATCGCCAGTAATAACGACGCGGCAGAGGCGATATACAGCTGCGCGCTGCTCAGCTCCAGCCCCATCAGGCTCACCGTCCACATGGCGACAATAAAACCAAGGGTGCCAAATACGCGAACAGGAGGAAACGCGGTCGCCGGATCCTGGCCGGACTGCGCCAGACAGGAATAGGAGATGCTATTAGACAACGAGATAGTCGGCATATAGGCCATCGCGTTAATCAGCATTACCCAGAACATCATCTCCGGATCGGTGACGGTCGTTGCATAAAGAAGCACTCCCGCGCAGACCAGGTGGCAGAGCATATAGGCCCGTTCTGCACGTAGCCATTTATCGGCAACGATCCCCATAATGGCGGGCATGATAATGGCCGCCAGCCCTTTGGAGCTATAGACAATGCCGACATTTGCCCCGGTGAAATGCAGTGTGTTTATCATGTAAGAACCCAGGGTGACCAGCCAGCTACCCCAGATAAAATATTGCAAAAACGACATGAGTTTTAAGCGAGAGGCGATACCCATTTTTCCGTTCCTTGCCATTAAAGTAAGACCCCGCAAGCGGGGTCAATATTTATTATTTTTTCAGGCCAGTTTGCGTAAGAAGCCGCAGATCAGGTTAATAAAGTTCTGCCGGGAGAGTTCGGCCGCCGCCAGGGTTTGCGCGTGAGATAGTTTCACATCGCCGAGGCCCTCAGCCAGATTGGTAATGGCTGAGACGGCCACCACTTTCAGCTCGCAATGGCGGGCAGCGATGACTTCCGGCACGACGGACATCCCCACCACATCGCCGCCGATAATCTGCATCATGCGAATCTCCGCCGCCGTTTCAAAATTCGGCCCGGGATAAGAGACAAATACGCCTTCAGTCAGCGGAAACCCCTCCTCCTCCGCTACGCGCTGCAGAACGGCGCGGTAATCCGCGTCATAGGCGTTGGCCAGGGAGAAGAAGCGTTCGCCGAAGCGCTCATCATTCAGGCCCACCATTGGCGTACCCGGCATCGTGTTAATATGATCGCTGAGCGCCACCAGACTTCCCGGTCCCACTTCCGGACGTAAAGAACCGGCCGCGTTAGTACAAAACAGCAGTTCACACCCCAGCAGCTTTAGCGTCCGGATGGCATCAGTCATCACCGTCATGCCCCGACCTTCATAGAAGTGCCCACGCCCTTTCATGCAGGCAACGGGTACGCCGGCCAGATTTCCAAGCACCAGTTCGCCGGCATGGCCGTGCACGGTACTCACCGGAAAGCCGGGCAGCTTTTCGTAAGATATCGCCACCGCATCTTCAATTTGTTCCGCCAGCGCCCCGAGACCCGACCCCAGGATAAAGGCCACCCGCGGCGTAAAATCCGGCTTATATCCGCGAATAATATCGGCGCTATACCAGGGATTCTGTGAGAAAAGCGTGTCGCTCATAAGCTGTCCTTAAAAACTGAAAGATCGATAAAGTGATTGGCTACCATGCTGTTATAACGATGCTACGCAATCGATTACCAATACAGTTTTCCCGGACGTTTGATATTAAAAAGCTATTGATTTCATTTCTGATACAAGGGGTCGTTTTCGCGTAAGGCGGTCAGCTGGCCAGCCTGCTGCCGCACCACCTCCCACAGCGCCTCTGCGGCTGTCGATAGCGAGCGGTTTTTACGCCGCGCCAGCATCAGCTGGCGTTCCACCACCGGGGTGAGTCGCTTCACCTGCAGATGACTTCCCTGAGGGAGCGGCAGCGCTAACGCAGGTAGGATGCTGATGCCTATCCCCGACTCAACCATTGGAAATAGCGTGGCCGGATGACCGATTTCCTGCACGATATTTGCGGTAACGGCGAATCCCGCGAGCGCGGCGTCAATCAGCGGCCGGCTACCCGAAGCATAATCCTGCAAAACCAGCCGCTGGTCATGCAGCGCATGCCAGCTCACCGCGTCCCTTTTAGCGAAAGGGTGATCGCGACGGCAAAGCAGCAGGAAAGGTTCAGCGAGAACCGCCTCACACTGCAAATCGGTCGCGGCGCCAGGGTCGATAACAATGCCAAAATCTACTTCTCCCTGGCGGATGCTCTCCAGTACCCACTGCTGGGGGCGATCGTGCAGAACAAAATCTATCTCCGGATAGCGACGGTTGCTGTAGGCGATGCACTGCGGGATCAGATGGGCGGAAATGGTCTGGCTGGCCGCCACCCGCACGGTTCCCATAAGCTGCTGCCCGACGCGCCCGGCCTCACGCAACGTGCCGTTTAACTCATCCAGCAGGCGCTCAAGCCGGGCCGCCAGCTGCTGTCCGGCTTCCGTGAGCACCACTTCGCGCGTCGTTCGGTCAAGAAGGCGTACGCCGGTCTGATGTTCCAGCTCTTTCACGCTGTGGCTTACCGCTGACTGACTCAGGCCAATACTCTCCCCTGCCCGGCTAAAGCTTTTGACGCGAGCAACGGTCACAAAAACCTTCAACTGACGTAGCGAATAATTCATCTCTTTTTTTCATGAATAGATGCAATAAATCGATTTTATTTCTCAAACTAAAGAAAGCACAATAGCGACATCGATTTTCAGGAGCGTTTATGAAATTTTTCCGCATTCTTGATCCATTCACCCTGACGTTAGTCACCGTCGTCCTGCTGGCCTCCTTTTTTCCTGCGCGCGGCGGATTTGTCCCCTTCTTTGAACATTTAACCACCGCCGCCATCGCGCTGCTTTTCTTTATGCACGGCGCCAAGCTCTCCCGTGAGGCGATCGTTGCCGGGGGCAGCCACTGGCGTTTACATCTCTGGGTCATGTGCAGCACGTTTATCGTTTTTCCCGTACTTGGCGTGCTGTTCGCCTGGTGGGCGCCCGTTAACGTCGATCCGGCGCTCTATACCGGGTTTATTTATCTCTGCATTCTTCCCGCCACCGTCCAGTCAGCCATTGCGTTTACCTCTCTGGCGGGCGGCAACGTGGCGGCTGCGGTATGCTCGGCTTCGGCCTCAAGCCTGCTGGGGATCTTCATTTCGCCGCTGCTGGTCGGCCTGTTGATGAACCTGCACGGTGCGGGGGGGAGTCTGGAGCAGGTTGGCAAAATCATGCTGCAGCTGCTGCTGCCGTTTGTGCTGGGACATCTATCTCGTCCGTGGATTGGCAACTGGGTGGCAAAGCATAAAAAGTGGATCTCGAAAACCGACCAGACCTCCATCCTGCTGGTGGTCTATTCGGCGTTCAGCGAGGCGGTTGTTAACGGTATCTGGCACAAAGTCGGCGTTGGTTCGCTGCTGTTTATCGTTATTGTCAGCATGGTGCTGCTGGCGATTGTGATTGCGATTAACGTCTTTGTGGCGCGCAGGTGCGGGTTTAATAAAGCGGATGAAATTACGATTGTCTTTTGCGGGTCGAAAAAGAGCCTGGCGAACGGCATTCCGATGGCCAACATTCTCTTCCCGACCTCTATCCTGGGGATAATGGTGCTGCCGCTGATGATCTTCCATCAGATTCAGCTTATGGTCTGTGCGGTGCTGGCGCGGCGCTATAAGCGCCAGGCCGAAGCGTTACAGGCGCAGGAGAAAAGCCGCGCCTCCGAAGCCTAACGCGGGCGCTTAAGGGGCTCGACCAGGCTGGTCAGCCCCTCCGTTTTAATCAATAGCGTTAATGCCATCAGCTCGCCAAGATGCCCGGCGGGAAATTGATCCTTCCGGGCAAACCACAGCAAATACTCTTCCGGCACATCGATTAAGCGCCGCCCTTTGTATTTACCAAACGGCATTTCCGTGTTGGCAATCTCAATAAGCTGATCTTTATCCACGCGACTCTCCGAGCAAACGCAGCATTTCGTCTTCATCGATCACCGCAATTCCCAGCTCCTGCGCTTTGGCAAGCTTAGAGCCCGCCGCCTCCCCGGCGATGACCAGGTCGGTCTTCTTCGACACGCTGCCCGCCACCTTCGCCCCCAGCGCAACCAGCCGGGCTTTCGCATCGTCACGGGAGAGCTGACTCAGGCTACCGGTCAGAACCACCGTTTTGCCGGCAAAGGGGCTATCAATCTCTTCCGCATTGACCACCACCGGCGCCGGCCAGCGGACGCCTTCTTTACGCAGCTGAGCAATCACTTCGCGGTTGCTCTCTTCGGCAAAGAAATTACGCACGTGCGTGGCAACCACAATCCCGACATCGGGCACTTTTTGCAGATCGTCAATTGAAGCCTGCTCCAGCGCCTCAATGGTGCCAAAATGGGCCGCTAAACCGGCTGCCGTCGCCTCACCGACTTCGCGGATCCCCAGCGCATAAAGGAAACGGGCAAAGGTGGTCTCTTTGGACTTCTCCAGGGCATCCACCACGTTCTGCGCTGATTTGGGCCCCATGCGATCGAGCCCGGTGAGTTTACCCGGCGTCAGTTGGAAGAGATCGGCCGGCGTATGCACGTACTCTTTTTCAACCAGCTGATCGATGATTTTATCGCCCATACCGTCAACGTCCAGGGCGCGACGGGAGACAAAATGCTTGAGCGCTTCTTTACGCTGGGCGCCGCAGATCAGACCGCCGGTACAGCGCGTCACCACTTCGCCTTCCACGCGTTCAACGTCGGAATGACATACCGGACAATGGGTGGGGAACACGATCTCACGCGTCTCCTCCGGGCGTTCTGAGAGCACGACGTTCACGACCTGAGGGATAACATCGCCGGCGCGGCGAATGACCACCTTATCGCCGATACGCAGCCCCAGACGCTCGATTTCATCAGCATTATGCAGCGTCGCGTTGCTGACCAGGACCCCGGCGACGTGTACCGGCTCCAGACGCGCAACCGGCGTGATGGCGCCAGTGCGCCCGACCTGAAACTCAACGTCGCGCACGAAAGTCATCTGCTCCTGCGCCGGAAACTTAAACGCCACCGCCCAGCGCGGCGCGCGGGCTACGAAGCCAAGCTGTTCCTGCAGCGCCAGCGAATCGACCTTGATGACCACGCCGTCGATATCAAACCCCAGCTTCGGCCGATCCTCTTCAACCTGGCGATAGTAAGTAAGCACTTCCTCTGGCGTATGGCAGAGCTTTACACGCTCGCTGACCGGCAGCCCCCAGGACTTAAACTGCTGCAAGCGCGCCGAGTGGCTGGCAGGCAGCTCGCCGCCTTCCAGCACGCCCACGCCGTAGCAAAAGAAAGTGAGCGGACGCTTCGCGGTAATTCGCGGATCGAGCTGGCGTAAAGACCCCGCCGCCGCGTTACGCGGGTTAGCAAAGACTTTACCTCCGGTTCGCCGCGCCTCTTCATTAATTTTTTCGAACCCTGCCTGCGGCAGGAACACCTCTCCGCGCACCTCAAGCCGCTGCGGAATATTGTCACCGCGTAGCTTCAGGGGAATCGCGCGAATGGTACGCACGTTGGAGGTAATATCTTCACCGGTCGTTCCATCGCCGCGGGTCGCCGCCTGCACCAGCAGGCCGTTTTCATAAAGGATACTGACCGCCAGGCCATCCAGCTTGAGCTCGCAGCAGTAAGTCAGGTTATCGGTATTTTTCAGGCGATCCTGTACCCGCTTGTTGAACGCGAGGAAGCTCTCCTCATCAAAAACGTTGTCCAGCGACAGCATCGGGACTTCATGGCGAATCTGGCTAAAAGAGGCTAACGGTGCGGCACCGACGCGCTGGGTGGGCGAGTCCGGGGTGATCAGCTCAGGGTGCTGAGCTTCCAGCTCGCGCAGTTCGCGCATTAACCGATCGTATTCCGCATCAGGGATTTCCGGCGTATCCATGACGTGGTAGAGATATTCATGATGGCGAAGCGTGGTTCGCAGTTCAGTCAGTTTTTGTTCGTTCGATTCCATATCACACCATCAATGATAAAAAACCCCCGACGGGCGGGGGTTCAGGATAAGTAGATGAAACGCAAGAAGATGAATCAGGCGTTAGCCTCTTTCACTTCACGAATTCGGTCTTGATATTCACGCAATTTTTGCGGCGTCATCATACGACGCTGGTCATCCAGCACTACGCCGCCGACTTCATCGGCAATGTACTGCGCGGACTGCAGCATCAGCTTAAAGTTTTGCAGTTCATCGCCAAAGGACGGAACCTGCATAAAGATAGTCACCCCGGGCGTCATCATATCCGCCATGCTGTCAGGATTGAAGGTGCCAGGCTTAACCATATTGGCCAGACTGAAGAGCACCTGACCGCTGCCGTCCGGGCTGAGGTGGCGATGGAAAATATTCATATCGCCAAATTTGAAGCCCGCCTGCTGGATGCTATTGATGAGTAGCTCGCCATTGAGCTGCGAACCGTGATGCGCAGCGACGTTCATCACGATGACCGTCTCCTTACGCTCTTTAGGCTGCGGCGCGGCCTGCTGCGGCTCAGGGGCCTGAGGTTCCGGCGCCGGCTGCGGCTCTGGAGCGGCGGCAGGTTGTTGAACCGGCTGCTGCACATGCTGAACGGGCTGCTGCGCATGCTGAACGGGTTGCTGCACATGCGGAACGGGCTGCGGCTGTACCGGCTGCTGAGGCGGCACGGCGCGCTGCGGCTGCTGGACCGGGGTCTGGGCGTGAACGGGCTGATGTTGCGGCGGCTGCGGTGCACGGACAGGCTCTTCCGGGCGCACAGGTGGCTGTTGCGCCTGACGCTCATAAGGAGGCTGATACTGGTGCTGCGGCTGACGAGGTGCTTCATGCTCCCCATGAACGCCATTCGGCGCATGACTGGTCCGATGAACCCGGACTTCACCAACGCCTTCAACATCGTCATCAAAGTCGTCGCCTTCCGACGCTTCATCGTCGCGAGACTTCATACGTTTCAGTGGGCGATCGCGAAACATCGAGGAGCGTTCTTTACGGCTGGTCCAGAAACCGTGCACCAGTAAAGCGATTATGGCGATCGCGCCAACAATGATTAATATCAGACGCAAATCCTGCATCATTATATTCTCTGTTGTTCTAACACCTTGCCACCACGGCAAACATTTACTCACTAAGAGTATTTGCCGATTACATCAAGTGCAAGTGCGTCGGGGGCTTTCACTACATAAAGATGAACTAAATCGTGCTTTTTGCTGTTTTTTCGAACATTTCCTAACTGGTTATTGTCTGCTAACCCGATAAAATAGCCCGGCATTCAGCATGGATGTCAAAAAAGGAGCATTACCTGACTATGGTTTCATCATCCGTAACGACCCCGCGCAGTGGCGTCTATTATTTTTCGCAGGGTTGGAAGCTGATCGGGCTGCCGGGGATCCGTCGATACGTATTCCTCCCTTTACTCGTCAACATTATTCTGATGGGCGGCGCATTCTGGTGGCTGTTCACGCGTCTGGACAGCTGGATCCCTTCGTTGATGAGCCATGTTCCTGAATGGCTGCAATGGCTTAACTATCTGCTGTGGCCCATGGTGGTCATTTCTATTCTGCTTGTCTTCGGCTACTTCTTCTCGACAATCGCCAACTGGATTGCCGCGCCCTTTAGCGGCCTGCTGGCCGAGCAGCTTGAAGCGCGCCTGACGGGCGCGACGCCGCCGGATGTCGGGGTTTTCGGCATCCTGAAAGATGTGCCACGCATCATGAAGCGCGAGTGGCAGAAGTTCGCCTGGTACCTGCCGCGGGCCATCGTCCTTTTGCTTCTCTACTTTATCCCCGGTATCGGCCAGACCGTCGCCCCCGTGCTGTGGTTCCTGTTCAGCGCCTGGATGCTGGCGATTCAGTACTGCGATTACCCTTTTGATAACCATAAGGTGCCGTTTAAAACGATGCGTCAGGCGCTGCGCACGCGTAAAGTGACCAATATGCAGTTTGGCGCCCTGACCAGCCTGTTTACCATGATCCCGGTGCTAAACCTGGTCATCCTGCCCGTCGCGATTTGCGGCGCGACGGCGATGTGGGTCGATTGCTACCGTGACAAACACGCCATGTGGAAGTAGCGCTATCGCTTTCGGAGCGGCTTATGCCGCTCCTTATTACTTCTGGCTTGCCATTATTTCTCTTCTGAATATAGATATGCTAAATCCTTACTTCCGCATATTCTTTAAGCGGGTATGCTGAAGCCGTACTCCCAAATTTCATACAGTTAAGGACGGGCCATGAGTAAGATTTTTGAAGATAACTCCCTGACTATCGGCCATACGCCGCTGGTACGACTGAACCGCATCGGTAACGGACGCATCCTGGCAAAGGTAGAATCTCGTAACCCGAGCTTTAGCGTAAAATGCCGTATCGGTGCCAATATGATTTGGGATGCCGAAAAACGCGGCGTGCTGAAGCCCGGCGTTGAGCTGGTGGAACCAACCAGCGGTAATACCGGTATCGCGCTGGCGTACGTGGCTGCGGCGCGCGGTTATAAACTGACGCTGACGATGCCGGAGACCATGAGCATCGAACGCCGCAAGCTGCTGAAGGCCCTGGGCGCTAACCTGGTGCTGACCGAAGGCGCCAAGGGCATGAAAGGCGCCATCCAGAAAGCCGAAGAAATTGTCGCCAGCAACCCGGAAAAATTCCTCCTGCTCCAGCAGTTCAGCAACCCGGCAAACCCGGAAATTCATGAAAAAACCACCGGCCCGGAAATCTGGGAAGATACCGATGGTCAAATCGACGTCTTCATCTCCGGCGTCGGTACTGGCGGTACGCTGACTGGCGTGAGCCGCTATATCAAAGGCACCAAAGGTAAAAAAGATCTGATTACCGTTGCCGTTGAACCTACCGACTCCCCGGTTATCGCCCAGGCGCTGGCAGGCGAAGAGCTGAAGCCAGGCCCGCACAAAATCCAGGGTATTGGCGCAGGCTTTATCCCAGGCAACCTGGATTTGAAGCTGGTGGATAAAGTAGTGGCTATTACCAATGAAGAAGCCATTTCCACCGCCCGTCGCCTGATGGAAGAGGAAGGCATTCTGGCCGGCATCTCTTCCGGCGCTGCCGTTGCCGCTGCGCTGAAGCTGCAGGAGGATGAAGCCTTTACCAACAAGAATATTGTGGTTATCCTACCCTCTTCAGGTGAGCGCTATTTAAGCACCGCATTGTTTGCCGATCTCTTCACCGAGAAAGAACTGCAACAGTAATGCCAGCTTGTTAATATCGTGTAAAAAAGCACCTTTTCAGGTGCTTTTTTGTGGCGCACATCAAACTTTTACCCCTCCTGGCATTGATTCACTTCGTTGGGTCTGGTATTTAACCAGCACATTTATTTCGATGCGCGAAATTATTCCGATTTGGATTTCCATAAGCTGAATCGATTTTATGATTTGGTTCAAGTCTTCCTTTAGCGGCATAATGTTTAATGACGTGGTAGACGTTAACGGCCTGAAGGTTTCCACAGCAATTTTCCGCTGATGGTGCCGGAGCCGGATACGTGATGCCGGCGCTAACGATACAGGCTAAAGTTTGGCCGTTAGGCTAAACTTTAGGTCCACAACACTAAACCTATAAGTTGGGGAAATATAATGTTCCAGCAAGAAGTTACTATTACCGCTCCGAACGGTCTGCACACCCGCCCTGCTGCTCAGTTTGTTAAAGAAGCAAAAGGCTTCACTTCTGAGATCACTGTAACCTCCAACGGCAAAAGCGCCAGCGCCAAAAGCCTGTTCAAACTGCAGACTCTGGGCCTGACCCAGGGTACCGTTGTCACTCTCTCTGCCGAAGGCGAAGACGAGCAAAAAGCAGTTGAGCATCTGGTAAAACTGATGGCTGAACTCGAGTAAGTTCACGGGTTCTTTTTAATATCAGTCACAAGTAAGGTAGGGTTATGATTTCAGGCATTTTAGCATCCCCGGGTATCGCTTTCGGCAAGGCACTTCTGCTGAAAGAAGATGAAATTGTCATCGACCGGAAGAAAATTTCTGCCGATAAGGTTGATCAGGAAGTTGAACGTTTTCTGAATGGCCGCACCAAGGCCTCCGCCCAGCTGGAGGTCATCAAAACCAAAGCTGGTGAAACCTTCGGTGAAGAAAAAGAAGCCATCTTCGAAGGGCACATCATGCTGCTGGAAGATGAGGAGCTTGAGCAGGAAATCATAGCCCTGATTAAAGATAAGCATATGACTGCCGATGCGGCAGCCAATGAAGTTATCGAAGGTCAGGCTACTGCCCTGGAAGAACTGGATGACGAATACCTGAAAGAGCGTGCCGCTGACGTACGCGACATCGGTAAGCGCCTGCTGCGCAACATCCTCGGTCTGGCCATCATCGATCTGAGCGCGATTCAGGATGAAGTTATCCTGGTAGCCGCTGACCTCACCCCGTCTGAAACCGCACAGCTGAACCTGAACAAGGTGCTGGGTTTCATCACCGACGCGGGCGGTCGTACTTCCCATACCTCTATCATGGCGCGTTCCCTTGAACTGCCGGCCATCGTGGGCACCGGTAGCGTAACTAGCCAGGTGAAAAACGGCGATTATCTGGTTCTCGACGCGGTGAATAATCAGGTTCTGGTTAACCCGAGCGATCAACAAATCGAAGAACTGCGCAACCTGCAGGCTCAGGTCGCTGAAGAGAAAGCGGAACTGGCTAAGCTGAAAGACCTGCCGGCCATTACGCTGGACGGCCATCAGGTTGAAGTCTGCGCCAACATCGGTACCGTACGCGACGTTGAAGGTGCCGAACGTAACGGCGCGGAAGGCGTTGGTTTGTATCGTACAGAATTCCTGTTCATGGACCGCGACTCGCTGCCGACTGAAGAAGAACAGTTCGCAGCATACAAAGCCGTTGCCGAAGCGTGCGGCTCGCAGGCGGTTATCGTTCGCACCATGGACATCGGCGGCGACAAAGAGCTGCCGTACATGAACTTCCCGAAAGAAGAGAACCCGTTCCTCGGCTGGCGCGCAGTGCGCATCGCCATGGATCGCAAAGAGATTCTGCGCGACCAGGTTCGTGCCATCCTGCGCGCTTCCGCTTTCGGTAAACTGCGCATCATGTTCCCGATGATCATCTCTGTTGAAGAAGTGCGTGCACTGAAGAAAGAGATCGAAATCTACAAACAGGAACTTAAGCTCGAAGGTAAAGCTTTTGATGAGGCAATTGAGATTGGCGTGATGGTGGAAACCCCAGCCGCTGCGACAATTGCGCGTCACTTAGCCAAAGAAGTTGATTTCTTTAGTATCGGTACCAATGATTTAACGCAGTATACTCTGGCAGTTGACCGTGGTAATGATATGATTTCACATCTTTACCAGCCAATGTCCCCGTCCGTGCTGACGCTGATTAAGCAAGTTATTGATGCTTCTCATGCTGAAGGCAAATGGACTGGCATGTGCGGTGAGCTTGCGGGCGATGAACGTGCTACACTTCTGTTGCTGGGTATGGGTCTGGACGAGTTCTCTATGAGCGCCATTTCCATCCCGCGCATCAAGAAGATTATCCGTAACACGAACTTCGAAGATGCGAAAGTATTAGCAGAGCAGGCTCTTGCTCAACCGACAACGGACGAGTTAATGACGCTGGTTAACAAGTTCATTGAAGAAAAAACAATCTGCTAATTCACGAGATGCGCGGCCCAAATTACTGCTTAGGAGAAGATCATGGGTTTGTTCGATAAATTGAAATCTCTGGTTTCTGATGATAAAAAAGACACCGGAACTATTGAGATTGTTGCCCCGCTCTCTGGCGAGATCGTCAACATTGAAGACGTGCCGGATGTAGTTTTTGCGGAAAAAATTGTGGGTGATGGCATTGCTATCAAACCTACTGGCAACAAAATGGTTGCGCCGGTAGATGGTACCATCGGTAAAATTTTTGAAACCAACCATGCTTTTTCAATCGAATCTGATAGCGGCATTGAACTGTTCGTTCACTTCGGTATTGATACCGTTGAGCTGAAAGGCGAAGGCTTCAAACGTATCGCCGAAGAAGGCCAGCGTGTGAAAGTCGGCGACCCGGTTATCGAATTCGATCTGCCGCTGCTGGAAGAGAAAGCCAAGTCTACCCTGACTCCGGTTGTTATCTCCAACATGGACGAGATCAAAGAGCTGATCAAACTGTCCGGTAGCGTAACCGTGGGTGAAACACCGGTTATCCGCATCAAGAAGTAATTCTTGCCGCAGAAGAATGGCGCCTCTCGGGCGCCATTTTTTTATCTCGCCGCTTTAAACGGCCGATAGCACTTCTCCCGCGAAAGTATTTTCATCCCTTCCGGGCCGCTTTCCAGAATCCGCTTCTCGCTGTCAGAAACCTGTAAATCACACTGATATCCTCCAACGGCGCCAAATAAAGATCCCACTTCGCAGACATCCTCAAGGGCTTCGCTGCCGGTGGTCTCAAAATGGCCGACGACTCTTCCCTGCTGACGCACCACTAAACGATAGCTCTTCATTCTCCCTCCCTATGCGGCGGAAGAATGAGCTCATCGCAGCCCTGTTCATTGGTCCAGGTCATAACCGCCAGCACCCGCTGCGCGGCAGCGTGGGCGGCCTCGCCCAGCGGCATTCCGCATACCAGACCGCTCGCCAGCTCGGCGCAAAAAAGGTCGCCCGTTCCCTTCAGATCGGTTTCAACGCGCGGATGTTCAACCACCTCGACCGACTGCTCGCTAACCACCAGCACGTTGATCGTGGCGCTATTTTCTCCCGGCGCGCTGGTGATAACGACCCATTTCAGTGAATCAGAGAGCAGACTACGGGCGGCAATAATCGCCTCCTGCTGATTATGGCAAGGCAGACCGCTTAGCGTCTCCAGCTCAAACAGATTGGGCGTGATCCCCTGCGCCAGCGGGAGCAAATGCGTACGATAGGCTTCAGGGATCTCGGCCTTGACGTAAATACCGCTATCCACATCGCCAATGACGGGATCAACGAGAATACACAGTTCAGGATGCTGCTCGCGAATGCGCAGCAGCCATTGCGCCAGACGCTTAATCTGCACGGCGCTGCCCATATAGCCGGTCGTTACCGCCCGCAGCTCGCGCAGGGCGTCACGCTCCTCCAGCGCCTTTAAATAGCCGGCAAACCACTCTTCCGGGATAACGCCGCCATAGTAAGTATCATAGTGCGGCGTATTGCTGAACAGCACCGTCGGCACCGCGATGACCCGCAGACCGTGCTGCTTTATCGCCGGTATCGCAATACTGTTGCCTACGCTGCCGTAGACCACCTGCGACTGCACGGCCACAATATCGACCTGAAGCGCCCGACTTTTATCGTTGAAGAGCACCGATTGTATTTCATCTTGCTGGCCCATCCTTTCTCCCCCCGCTGGACAGCGGGTCATACTCTGATTATCATTCGTCCTATGCTAAAATTCATTTTGTCATAGGTCAATAATGATCGTTGGAAAAACTGCCAGTGAGATCTTCGATAGCATCCGCCATCTGGTACAAAGCGGCGCACTCAAGCCTGGCGATGTTTTACCGCCGGTCCGCGAGTTGGCGGGCAAGCTGTCGGTTAACCGCAATACCGTCGCTGCCGCCTATAAGCGACTGGTGACCTCTGGCCTGGCTATCAGCCAGGGGCGTAATGGTACCGCCATTAAAACCCATAATATCCTTCCCGCCCTTGAAGGTGGCGATCCCTCTTCGCCGCTGAAGGATATCTCCAGCGGCAATCCCGACCCCGCTCGCCTGGCAAACCTCAAGCACTATCTCGGCGCAATTGCGCCAGCGCCTCGTCTGTACGGCGATGCGGCGGTTGAACCACGGCTGGCCGCGTGGGCCAGCCGCTGGGTTAACAACGATGTGAACCTGGATGCCGATATTAACCTTGCCAGCGGCGCTGTCGATGCGCTTGAGCGCCTGCTGTGCGCCCTGCTGCTGCCCGGCGATAGCGTGGCCATCGAAGACCCCTGCTTTCTCAGCAGCATCAATATGCTGCGCTACGCCGGTTTTAGCCCTTCGCCGGTACCGGTCGACGGGGAAGGCATGCAGCCTGAGGCCCTTGAAGAGGCGCTGCGCAACGGCGCCCGGGCGGTCATTATTACCCCGCGCGCGCACAATCCGACCGGCTGTAGCCTCAGCGAATCCCGCGCCCGGGCAATACGCGAAATACTGGCCCGCTATCCGCAGGTTCTGGTGATTGTAGACGACCATTTCGCGCTGCTCTCCGCCACGCCCTGGTACTCCCCTATCGCCCCGGAAAGTCAGCGTTGGGCGCTGGTACGCTCCCTGTCAAAAACCCTGGGACCCGATTTGCGTCTGGCCATCGTTGCCAGCGACGCTGACACGTCGGCGGCGCTGCGACTGAGGCTTAATTCCGGTAGCCAGTGGGTCAGCCATCTGTTGCAGGATCTGGTTATAGCCTGCCTTAACGACAACACCTTTATGGCCTCTCTGGCGGAAACCCGGCGCCACTATAGTCAGCAGCATGAAAAGCTGATTGCCGCCCTCGCCAGCCGCGGAATCACCCACCTGACGCCGGGAGACGGCCTTAATTTTTGGTTCCCGCTGGAAGAGCCGAGCCAGCCGGTAGCGCTTCGTCTGGCGCACGCCGGCTGGCTGGTTCGCGAAGGCGAAACGTTCGGCATTCGCGCCCCTTCGCACGGGCTGAGGCTGTCGCTTGCGACGCTCAGCGACAATGAAATGAATAAGCTCGCCAATGACTTATACCAGATATTACAACAACAGTGACGGGAGTTAACGCTATGCAGATCCACTTTATCGTCCATGAAGTCTTTGAAGCGCCGGGAGCTTACCTGCACTGGGCGCAGGCGCGCGGCTACGGTATCAGCTGGTCGCGGGTATACGCGGGGGACAGGCTACCGGAAAACGCCAACGCTTTTGATATGCTGGTTGTGCTCGGCGGTCCGCAGTCGCCGCGCACGACATTATCTGAGTGCCCCTGGTTTGATAGCCACGCCGAGCAGCGTTTGATTGCGCAGGCCATTGCCGCAGGACGGATCGTGGTAGGGATATGCCTCGGCTCGCAGCTTATCGGTGAAGCGCTGGGCGCGCCGGTCATGCAAAGTCCGGAAAAAGAGGTGGGTCACTATCCCATCACGCTCACCACCGCGGGCCTGCAGGATGACAAACTGGCCCATTTTGGCCCCTCGCTTGTCGTCGGCCACTGGCATAACGATATGCCCGGCCTGACCCCGGAGGCAGAAGTGATGGCCTCCAGCGAAGGCTGCCCGCGGCAAATTGTGAAATACAGCGACCGGGTTTATGGCTTCCAGTGCCACATGGAGTTTGATGCTGAGGTCATTGAGCTGCTGATCGCCCATTCGCAGCAGGAGCTTAGCGCCGCCAGAGGCAGGCGTTTCATTCGTAGTGAACAGGAGATGCGTGCCTGGGATTATCGCGAAATGAATGAGAAGCTGTGGGCGTTTCTTGATAAGCTGACGGCAAAGTAAGCAAAAGGCTCTTATTAAAGCCCGACAATTCGAGGATCGCCAGAAATGCACAATCCCAACCCACAGCTTAAAGCCGCCATCGAAGCCTGCGATCGCGCTATCTCCCAGGAGGATTACGCGACACTGATGGAGTATTACGCTGAAGACGCCGCGCTGGTCGTCAAGCCAGGCATGGTGGTGCGGGGCAAAGAAAATATCCGCAACGCGTTTATCGCCATTGCCGACTATTTCCAGCACCGGCTGGTGGTGACGCAGGGAAAAATGGAGATTATCGAAGGCGGCGGCAATGCGCTGGTGATTATGGAGACCCGGCTGGATATCCCGACGGCGGAAGCCGGGATAACACAGGTCACGCGGCGCGCAACCTATGTCTTTCGTCAGCAGGGCGAACGCTGGCTCTGCACCGTGGATAACTCCTACGGTACGGACCTGCTCGACGTGCCCGAGGTTTAAATTCCCGCGCCCTGGGTAAAGTGCTCTTCGCCAAATACGCCGGTAGAAAGGTAGCGATCGCCGCGATCGCAAACGATCGCTACCACTACCGCGCCAGGATTTTCACCCGCCACGCGTAGCGCGCCCGCCACCGCGCCGCCGGAACTGACGCCGCAGAAAATCCCCTCCTTCACCGCCAGCATCCGCATGGTGTTTTCGGCATCCTGTTGATGGATATCGAGCACCGCGTCCACCAGCTGCGCGTTAAAAATGCCCGGCATATATTCGGCAGGCCAGCGGCGAATTCCGGGAATACTGCTCCCCTCTTCCGGCTGCAGCCCCACGATGCTCACCGCTTTATCCTGCTCGCGCAGAAAACGCGATACGCCGGTAATGGTGCCGGTGGTGCCCATACTGGAGACAAAATGGGTGATCCGCCCGTCGGTCTGCTGCCAGATTTCCGGCCCGGTAGTGGTGTAGTGCGCGTACGGGTTGTCCGGGTTGTTGAACTGATCGAGCAGCTTGCCTTCGCCGCGCTGCGCCATGGCTAACGCTAAGTCACGCGCGCCTTCCATTCCCTGCTCTTTGGTGACCAGAATCAGCTCCGCACCGTAGGCGCGCATGGCGGCACGGCGCTCCTGGCTCATGTTGTCCGGCATCAGCAGCTTCATCTGATAGCCTTTAAGCGCGGCGATCATCGCCAGCGCAATGCCGGTGTTGCCGCTGGTCGCTTCAATCAGCACATCTCCGGGTTTAATCTCTCCGCGCTTTTCGGCCTCGACAATCATCGACAGGGCCGCCCTGTCTTTCACCGACCCCGCCGGATTGTTGCCTTCAAGTTTGACCCAGATTTCGCTGCCGTTGTCCGGCCCCATGCGCTGCAGTTTGACCAGAGGCGTGTTGCCGATTGTTTGTTCTAATGTATTCACGGTTTTGCCCAATAAAAAGCCCGGTAAGCATTACGCCACCGGGCGAAAAACATACGCGATAACCTATCAGGCTGACTCCGCCAGAGCAATATCCTCGCGCGTCTCAATGCGTTCCTTCCCGTGATAAATACGGGCATGCTGCAGACCGACAAACAGGCGCTCTCCCCGGTGCGGCGGGACGTCGTCGCGCATGACCACGGTCAGCGGCTCGGTATACCAGCCCAGCGGTTGTACCACCAATTGCGTGTAGTGACCTTTAGGGCTAGCTTCCAGCACCTGCACAGGCAGCGGTGAATCGAGGCTGGTTCGGCGGCTGACGTCCACTTCCCACGGACGCAGGAACAGATCGACCGGCCCCTGATGCGCGGAGGTATAGCCCAGCGGCCAGCGGTGCGCGCCCACGTGGAACTGTCCGCCGCGAATGGTGCCCTGCAGACGGTTCACCTCGCCCATAAATTCCAGAACGAAACGAGTCGCCGGTTCGCGCCAGAGCTGCTCCGGCTCGTCAACCTGTTCAATGTTACCCTGGCTCATCACCACCACGCGGTCGGCAACTTCCATCGCCTCTTCCTGATCGTGGGTGACGAAGACGCTGGTGAACTTCAGCTCTTCATGCAGCTGACGCAGCCAGCGACGCAGCTCTTTACGCACCTGGGCGTCCAGCGCGCCGAAGGGTTCATCCAGCAGCAGTATCTGCGGTTCAACCGCCAGCGCACGCGCCAGCGCCACGCGCTGCTTCTGCCCGCCGGAGAGCTGTGCCGGAAAGCGATCCGCCAGATGCGCAAGCTGTACCATCTCCAGCAGTTTGGTCACTTTCGCTTTGATGGCCGCCGCATTCGGGCGCTCGCGGCGCGGCAGCACGGTCAGGCCAAACGCAATATTGTCGAATACGTTCATATGTCGGAACAGCGCGTAATGCTGGAATACAAAGCCCACCTTACGATCCCGGGCATGCAGACGGCTCACGTCGGTGCCGTGAAAGCGGATGTGCCCGCTGGTCTGATGCTCAAGCCCGGCGATAATACGCAGCAGCGTGGTTTTACCGGAGCCAGACGGCCCGAGCAGCGCCACCATTTGCCCGGAAGGGATATCCAGCGAGATATCATTCAGCACCTGGGTGCGACCAAAAGACTTCTTAATATTGGCAATCTCAATGCTCATGATTTCCCTCCTGATGCTGACGTTGTTCCTGATTTTCTAAACGCCACTGCACCACACTCTTCAAAAACAGGGTCAAAATAGCCATCAGCGTCAGCAACGCGGCGGCAGTAAAGGAGCCGACAGTATTGTAGTCCTGCTCCAGCAGCTCAATCTGTAGCGGCAGCGACAGGGTTTCACCGCGAATAGAGCCGGAGACGACGGAAACGGCGCCAAACTCGCCAATCGCGCGGGCGTTGGTCAGCACCACGCCGTAAAGCAGCGCCCAGCGGATATTCGGCAGCGTGACGCGGCGGAACATCTGCCAGCCTGATGCGCCCAGCAGCACCGCCGCTTCGTCTTCGTTGCTCCCCTGGCTTAACATCACCGGCACCAGCTCGCGCACCACAAACGGGCAGGTCACAAAGACCGTCACCAGCACCATGCCCGGCCAGGCGAACATGATCTGCAGGTTGTGCTCATCCAGCCAGCCGCCCAGCGGCCCGTTGGAGCCATAAAAGAGCAGATAAACCAGGCCCGCTACCACCGGCGACACGGCAAAAGGAATATCCAGCAGGGTCAGCAGCAGCTGACGTCCCGGGAAGTTAAAGCGCGTCACCAGCCACGCCAGCAGCGTGCCGAACACCAGGTTCACCGGCACGGTGATCAATGCAATCAGCACGGTCAGCCAGATGGCGTGCAGCATATCCGGGTTCGCCAGGTTTTCCAGCGCCGGCATCAGCCCCTTGCTGAAGGCCTGAACGAAGATATACACCGTCGGCACGACGAGAATAAACGCGGAAACCAGCACGCCCGCACCGATCAGAAACCATTTATCCCAGTTGATGCGGGGCGCATCGTATCGCTTCAATTGCGTAACTTCCGCCATCAGTGACCTACCACACGTCGACCAAAGCGACTTTGCAGAGTGTTAATCGAGTACAGCAGCAGCAGCGAGGCCGCGAGGATCACCGAAGCAATCGCGCTCGCCGCCGGGTAATCAAACTCCTGCAAACGGATAAAAATCATCAGCGAGGTCACTTCCGTTTTCCACGCAATGTTGCCGGCGATAAAAATCACCGCGCCGAACTCACCGAGGCTGCGGGTAAAGGACAGCGCAACGCCCGCCATCAGCGCCGGGGAGAGCTCCGGCAGCACCACCTTGCGAAAGCTCTGCCAGCGCGTGGCGCCCAGGGTTTCCGCCGCTTCTTCATATTCCGGGCCCAACTCTTCCAGCACCGGCTGCACGGTACGCACCACAAACGGGATGCTGGTAAAGGCCATGGCCACCGCGATACCGAGCCAGGTATAGGTGACTTTAATATCAAATTTCGCCAGCCACTCGCCGTACAGCCCGTTCACGGAGAAGAGCGAGGCGAGGGTTAAGCCGGCAACGGCCGTCGGCAGCGCAAACGGCAAATCCATCAGCGCATCAAGCAGCGTGCGGCCCGGGAAGCGGTAGCGGGTTAAGATCCACGCCATCAGCAGGCCGAACACGCCGTTAAAAATGGAGGCGACAAACGCCGACAGCAGCGTCACTTTATAGGCCGCCACCACCTGCGGGTTGGTCACCACGTCCCAGTACTGCGCCCAGCTCATCTGGGCAAGCTGCATCACCAGCGCGCTGAGCGGCAACAACAGGATCAGGCAGACGAACAGCAGGCTGGTCCCGAGGCTTAAGGTAAAGCCCGGCAGCACGCGTTTAGTCGATACTGCAAACATTACTTACGCCCCGCCGCCAGCAGTTTGTCCAGCTCACCGCCGCTGGCAAAATGGGTTTTCATCACATCAGGCCAGGAGCCAAATTTATCTTCCACGCGGAACAGTTCGGTCTGCGGGAATTTATCTTTCAGTTTGTTCATCACGTCCGGGTTATTCACGCGGTAGTAGTAATCGGTAATGATGGTCTGCGCCTGCGGGCTGTACAGGTAGTTGAGATAGGCTTTTGCCGCTTTCTCGGTACCGTTGGCCTGGACGTTTTTATCCACCCACGCCACCGGGAACTCGGCCAGGATGTTGGTCTTCGGGATAACCACCTCAAAGCCCTGCGCTTCATACTGTTTGCGGATGTTATTCACTTCCGATTCGAAGCTGATCAGCACATCGCCCAGACCGCGCTCGGCGAAGGTCGTGGTAGCCCCGCGACCGCCGGTATCAAACACTTCGACGTTTTTCAGGAACTGGGTCATGAACTGCTCGGTTTTCGCTTTATCGCCGCCGTCAGCCTTGTCCGCCGCGCCCCACGCCGCTAAATAAGTGTAACGCGCGTTGCCGGAGGTTTTTGGGTTCGGGAAAATCAGCTTCACGTCGGAACGCACTAAGTCATTCCAGTCGTGGATATTCTTCGGGTTGCCTTTACGCACCAGGAAGCCCATGGTGGAGTAAAACGGCGAGCTGTTATTCGGCAGACGGCTTTGCCAGTCGGCGGGGATCAGCTTGCCTTTGTCGTGCAGAATCTGGACATCGGTCACCTGATTGTAGGTCACCACGTCGGCCTTCAGCCCTTGCAGAATCGCCAGCGCCTGTTTTGATGACCCGGCATGAGATTGTTTAATCGTCAGCTTATCGCCGCCGTTATCTTTCGCCCACTGCTGTTCGAACTGCGGGTTAAGGGCGGCAAACAGCTCGCGGGAAACATCGTAGGAACTGTTCAGCAATTCCGTCGCCTGCGCCTGCGCGACCAGCAGCACAGAAGCAGCCAGCGCCAGATATCCTTTTTTTAGTGATTTAACGGCCATTGCGCACCCTTATCAATATGATGATTTTCTGCTGATCATCATATTTATAACGGCTATGAAAGGAGTAACGGTTTTATATACCGTTTGGCGATTTGGAAGTCGAAAAGAGAATAAGGGAATGGCAAAGCTTATCTGAATCACGCATGCAGAACCGGAAAACGTTCGACGCCTGCCGGCCGCGCCGAACGGTTCCCTCTCCCCGCAGGAGAGGGTCAGGAGGAGATCTTACAGCGCCAGCAGTCTATCCAGCGAAGGCGCGAAGTAGTATCCGCCGGTCACCGGTTTGGTAAAACGCAGCATCGCGTCGCGCTTACCGTCGGTATCGCCGAACATGCTCAGCAGCTGCTGTTCAATATTGTGCAGACGCGCGCAGTAGGCGCAAAAGTAGAGGCCGTGGGTCCCGCTGGCGGTACCGTACGGCAGGCTCTGACGCACAATCTTCAGCCCTTTACCTTCTTCTTTCAGATCCACGCGGCTCAGGTGAGAGGTATCCGGACGATCGTCGCCGTCAATCTCTTCGTTGGCTTCTTTGGTACGGCCGATCATCATCTCCTGATCGGGAACGCTCATGCGATTAAGCTGCTTGAGGTTGTGCTCCCAGCGCTGCACAAATACGTAGCTGCCGCCCGCATCGACGCCATCCTGAATCACCGCCACTTCACGGCGGGTCTCTTCCCCCGCCGGGTTTTCAGTACCGTCGACAAAGCCGCTCAGATCGCGCTCTTCAATCCAGCGAAAGCCGTGAATCTCTTCTTTGACATCAATCGCTGCGCCAAAAGCGGACAGGGCCGCCTGAGCGACGGAAAAATTCAGCTCATGCTGCGCGGACAGAATGTGGATTAGCACATCATACTGGGTGGCCGGGGCCAGACCTTTGCCGTAGGACGGGAAATCTTTTAGCTCTTCAGCCCCGACGCCACCGCTTAGCTGACGCCAGACGTTATGGCCAAAAGCGACCACCGCCCCCAGCTTCGCTTCCGGGTATTTCACCTGAAAGGTAGCTAACTTATCGGCAAACACCTTGCTGGCTTCGCGCAGGGCGTCAACATCGCCTTTGACATTTGCTTCAATCCAAATCGCCGCACGGCAATGTTCCGGCAAAATGCCGCTCTGAACCTGAGACATCGCTCCTCCTGAAATAGTACAACCACAACGCTGTGGCTTTTTAAGGCGCTATTGTACCCGCTTTTTCAGGACCCCGAATCACTTCAGATCAAATTAGCGACGCCAGATAATCTTGCTCACCTTCCAGTTTTTCAGCGTGTCGTCGGAGGGCATTAGCTCTTCAGGGCCGCTCCAGTTGCCGGTGAAGGCATAGCTGATATGCTGGCTACCCTCGGCCTTGCACTCCACCACGGCACCGTTATCGTTGCTGCCTTTCTGGCAGTTGCCAAACGCTTTGCTGTAGATATCGCTGAACGGGGTACCGATTTTCACGCCGCTGGCGGCTTTGATATTGCTATCGCGCACGTCGATGCGGCTAATAGTCCCGCTCTCGCCGTTGATGGTCAGCGCGACCTTGTCATCTTTTAACGCTTCGAAATAGCGCACAATATTGCCGTTAGCCGTTTTCATGCCGCTGCGCAGGCGGTAGCTGCTGCCGAGCGCGTCGCCAATCGCCTGCTCGCTCAGCGCCGTTGACGCTGTCAGGTTGCCTACGCCCTGTTCGCTCACCTCCATAGAGGAACCAAACCAGTTCCACGGATAAGCCGCCGACCAGTTCACCGAGCTCATCGTTGAGCAGCCGGTTAAAGCCAGCGGTAGTGCGCAGAGAAGTAAACGTAGCGATTTCATGACTGAGTGTCCTTTCTGATGTATTCAACGCAAGTTGGAGTGCGCGATCGGCAAAAAGTGCCGTTAAACCTGTTCTTCGCGAAAACAGGCTTTCAGCCGACGGCTGCTTAACAGCCACCAGAGCGCGTAAAGATCCGCCGCCAGCAGGCCGATGGTCACCGCCGAAGACGACTCGCCGCTCATCCACAACAGCGGTTGCCAGACCAACAGCAAGAGCTGGGAAAGCACCAGCAGCCAGCGCATCATGGGCCAGAGCCGGGGGAAGCGCTGACGATGCCCGCTAATGATAAACGCCAGCACCGCCGGAATGCCGGGGAGCAATCCCAGCCAAAAATTATCGTGGTCCGGATAAAACAGATTCAGCAGCGCGTCGCCCTGCTGGCGTGACGCGCCGGCCATCAGAAATAGCACCCATGTCCGCGCCTGAAGCAGCAGCACGCACCAAAAGAGAAACGGCAAACGCAGGCGGCCGTGGGTATCGAAATCGGCGGGGATAAACTCAGTATTCTTCATCTTCAATTAAGCGCTTGCCGAGGCACAGCACGTCTGAATGCTCATAGCCAAGGCGTTCGTACATCCCCTGCACCACATCATTATCTTCGCGAACCATAATATTTATTTTCGGACAGCCGCGGGCGATCAGCTTTTTCTCCAGCCGATTAAGCAGCGCATTAGCAATACCGCGACCGCGATATTCAGGATGCACGCCAAGATAATAGGCAGACCCGCGATGCCCGTCATAACCGCCCATCACCGTGCCAACCACTTCACCGTTAACTTCGGCGACCAGAAACAGGCTGGCATCGTGGTTCAGCTTACGTTCAATATCCATTTCCGGATCGTTCCATGGGCGAAGGAGATCGCAACGCTCCCACAGGGTGATGACCTCTTCGAAATCTTGCTGGCGAAAAACGCGTATCTCCATGGTATTCCCCACCATTGACGGTTAAAAACAGAGATTATGGCGTGATTGTGCCCGATAGCCAATATCAGGCGCAATGAGCCGCAAAAAATGGCATACTATGACTTTGTCATGTATTGAAATGAAAAGTAAAACAATTCTTATTTTGAATGGTCGTATCAGAAAAGACGATACGATATAACATTGGTTACCACTTGTTTGCAATTCAGGCCGAATGAGCACTTTTAAACCATTAAAAATACTTGCTTCGCGCCGCCAGGTGCTGAAAGCCGGGCTGGCAGCAATCACGCTTTCAGGGATCGCCTCACAGGCCAGCGCGAAAGAACAACAGCCATTGAAAACATCCAATGGGCACAGCAAACCCGCAGCGAAGAAAAAAGGCGCCAAACGCGTCGTGATGCTCGACCCGGGCCATGGCGGTATTGATACCGGCGCTATCGGCCATAACGGTTCAAAAGAGAAGCACGTCGTGCTGGCGATCGCTAAAAACGTGCGCAGCATTCTGCGCAGCAACGGCATCGATGCGCGCCTGACGCGCAGCGGCGATACCTTTATTCCGCTCTATGACCGGGTGGAGATCGCCCACCAGCACGGCGCCGATCTTTTTATGTCAATTCACGCCGATGGTTTCACCAACCCGAGCGCGGCCGGCGCCTCCGTTTTCGCCCTTTCCAACCGCGGCGCCAGTAGCGCCATGGCAAAGTATCTCTCGGACCGTGAAAACCGGGCGGATGAAGTGGCCGGCAAGAAAACGACGGATAAAGACCACCTATTGCAGCAAGTGCTGTTCGACCTGGTACAAACTGATACCATCAAAAACAGCCTGACGCTCGGTTCGCATATCCTGAAAAAGATCAAGCCGGTGCATAAGCTGCACAGCCGCAATACCGAGCAGGCGGCGTTTGTGGTGCTGAAATCGCCGTCGATTCCGTCGGTTCTGGTAGAAACCTCGTTTATTACCAATCCGAACGAAGAAAAACTGCTCGGCACCACCGCGTTCCGGCAGAAAATCGCCACGGCGATTGCCAACGGCATTATCAGCTATTTCCACTGGTTCGATAACCAGAAAGCCCATTCGAAGAGACGTTAATGAGACCCGATGCGCACCAGGTAAAAGCTTTCCTTCTCCAGCTCCAGGATGCTATCTGCCAAAAGCTCAGCGCCGTTGACGGCAGCGAATTCATCGAAGATAGCTGGCAGCGGGAAGGCGGCGGCGGCGGACGCAGCCGGGTGCTGCGCGATGGCGGTATCTTTGAGCAGGCTGGCGTTAACTTTTCGCACGTGCACGGCGAGGCGATGCCGGCCTCCGCAACCGCGCACCGCCCTGAGCTGGCGGGCCGCAGCTTTGAAGCGATGGGCGTCTCGCTGGTCGTGCACCCGCGCAGCCCCTATATCCCCACCAGCCACGCTAACGTGCGCTTCTTTATCGCGGAAAAACCGGGCGCCGAGCCGGTATGGTGGTTCGGCGGCGGCTTCGATTTAACCCCCTACTACGGCTTTGAAGAAGATGCCGTTCACTGGCATCGCACCGCCCGCGACCTGTGCCAGCCCTTCGGCGAAGAGGTTTATCCGCGCTATAAAAAGTGGTGCGACGACTACTTCTTCCTCAAGCATCGTAACGAGCAGCGCGGCATCGGCGGCCTGTTTTTTGATGATTTGAATACCCCGAACTTTGACCATTGTTTCGACTTTATGCAGGCGGTGGGCAATGGCTTCACCGATGCGTATCTGCCCATTGTCGAGCGGCGTAAAGAGAGGGTCTGGGGCGAGCGCGAGCGCGCTTTTCAGCTCTACCGCCGCGGGCGCTACGTGGAGTTCAACCTGGTGTGGGATCGCGGCACCCTGTTCGGCCTGCAAACCGGCGGCCGCACCGAATCCATTCTGATGTCGATGCCGCCGCTGGTGCGCTGGGAATACGACTACCAGCCGGAAGCGGGCAGCCCGGAAGCGGCGCTGAGCGAGTTTATTCAGGTGCGCGATTGGGTTTAACGTTGCCTGATGGTGCGGTTCGCAGGCCAGATACGGCGCCGTTTTGCCTGATGGCGCTACGCTTATCAGGCCTGCGATGACGGCGCGAATCGCCATCCGCTAAATAGATCGTCATCACGCCCACTGCCGCATCCGCTGATGCAGCGTCAGCGACGGTTTCTCGGCGAACAGCTGCTGATAATCGGTCGCGAACTGGCCCAGGTGCCAGAATCCCCACTGCATCGCCGCATCCTTAACCGTCGTGCTCTGCGACCACGGGCTAATCAGCTCCCGGCGCACCGCGTTTAAACGAATGCGCTTCAGCCAGGCGTTCGGCCCGATCCCCAGAATGGCGTGAAAGGCGTTTTGCAGCGTACGGCGGCTGACGTGCAGCTGCTGACATAAATCGAGAACCGTCAGCGGCTCCGACATATTCTCCAGCACGTACTCCCGCGCCCGGGAAAGCAAACGCCGATAGCTCTGGTGGCTAATGCTTTCGGCGGTAATCATCGGCTGCGCCTCCTCCAGCATCGCCCCCATCGCCAGCAGGAGATTATCGCCCAATACCTTACGCACCGCGGGCTGATGAAGGTTCTCCGGATTCTCGCTAAACGTCGCCAGCGCCTGCTGCACAAAGCCCCACAGCGCCGCCTTGTGCTCCTCTTTGACCTCCAGCGCCGACTGGTTACGCAGCATATGCAGCACCCGCTCCGGGTGATGCAGGAAGCTGGCCTGGCGGGAAATGACATCCTCCGAGATCACTACGCCCAGAATGGTGTAATCATCCGGCGTGCTGAGCTCAAACTCGGTGCCGCCGGGTCGGGTGGCGATTTCGGCGCTGCCGAGACACTGTGAGCCAATAAACCCCTGCTCGCCGCGGGCTGCCGGAATACCGAACCAGAAGGAGTTCGGCCACACCAGGCAGGACTGACGCAGCGCCAGGCCGGTATATTCGCGAAAGACCTGAATATCATCGAGCAGGATTTCGGTAAATTCACCGTGAAATTTCCCCGGATGCAGCTGATCGTAAATCTGCTGCCAGGCAGTAATCGTCAGGGCATGTTCATAGACATCGGTGGTCCGCCGCTGATGGACGTTGTCCACCTCGACCATCGGCGTCAGTTTAACGTCTTCGGGTAATGCTTCATGATAAAGATGGTGCAGGTTGGCCGGTTTTTTCTTTTTCATGATCTGATAAACCGGGAGCGCTTTCGCGTTCCCGGCACCTCCGACTGGTTAATTTTTTAAGCGATAGCGACTACTGCGTTTACGCAACGCTCCGGTAGAAAAGAGCTGCTCCAGCGCCTTCCTGGCCTCTTCAAGCGACCAGCCGAAATGGGCGGCCACCTCCCCTGCCGTCATTCCCTGACGCGTCGAAGAGAGCAGCGTCAGCAAGGGTTCTGAGGATTCCACGACCACCGGCGGCTCCGGCGTTTGCGGCAGCCGTTGAAAACCGGCGATCAGCCGCTGGGTATCCTCTTCCGGGCGTCCAATCTCCCGACGGCTGATAACGCGCCCCGTACGCTGCGCCGCAGCGCTGCCGGCATCCAGCGCCGCCCGGCACGCCGCCAGGTCGCCTTCCACCACCAGCGTCAGCCTGCCGGGGTCAAGAACCTCATGGCTGAGCAGCCGCACGTTGGCCGCCTTCAGCATCGCATCCGCCGCGTCAACGGCGGCCACCATGCCGTCCACTTCCAGTAATCCCAGGGCGTTGATCATCGCTTCCCCCTTACGCGCGCTGGATTGGATGACGGGCAATATCCAGAACGGCATCGGTAAAGGCGTTACAGGCGGCTTTACAGGCGGCCTGGCTTCCCGTCAAAAAGGCGGCGGAATAGTTGGTTTCCGACGGCGGCGGCACGTAGGTCACCAGCTGCACGTCGGCCGATTTCATTGCCGCATCGATACCGAAGGTCGCCTCCAGCGGCGGCGCCACCAGATAAGCGATCGGATCGCCCAGCGCAATGCCAGAGGTAGACGAGAGATAAGAGCCGGTACGCGACACCACGTGCGCCAGAAACGCCGTATCTTCGGCATCGTTGGCCCACTGGAACGCGGCCCCAGTTTCGATATGCGCCACCATCGCATCCAGACCGGCGCGCACTTCCGCCGGGTTCGGGCCGCCCAGCATAATCAGCACTTCACCTGCGGTTGGCGAAGGGCCGTGGGCCGCGCCGGCGTAAAGAGAACGACCGTAGACCACTTCCACCATCGCCTGTTTTGTCGCTTCGTCAGCGGCAATATAAGTCACATCATCCGAATCCGCCGTGATGAGTCCGAGGCTACGTATATGTGGCGGTAATTTAAGCTCGCGGGCAAAGCCGTCATTCACTGAGGCAATCACGCGCATGGCCGTCACCGAAGGGCGAATTAAATCTAATGCAGGCATGATGCCTCCTTACCGAGTCATGTTGATGCCGGAAGCCTTCTGCTCCAGCATGCGTTTGGCCAAATCGACAATCACCGCCGCGGCTTCTACCGGGGGCGTGCCGCCCTGGTGAATATTGGAAATACAGGTCCTGTCCGCTTCGACGGTGGTCGCCACGCGCGGCGAATACACGGCGTAACAGGAGAGGCTTTCCGACTGCCCCAGCCCCGGACGTTCGCCTACCAGCAGGATGACCACCTTCGCGCCGAGAATTTCGCCAATCTGATCTTCAATTTTGACCCGCCCGTAGCGGACGAAGAACGGCGTACCGACCTTCAGTCCGGCCTGCTTCAGGCCCGACAGCAGCGGCGGCAGGATCTCTTCATAGTTGACGGTAATCGCGTCGGTAGAGAGGCCATCGGATACCACCACCTGAACGTCAGGATTCGCCACGCACTGCGCCTTCAGCGCGTCAATCGCCTCCGGACTCAGCCGACGGCCCATATCCGGGCGCGTCAGGTAGAGGTTTTTGTCGCTAATTTCGGAGCGCACCTCCAGCAATCCCTGGGTTTTCACCCACTCCTCCGGTACCTCTTTCAGCACCGTATCCTTGGAGCGCGAGTGGTCGGCGAGGAAGCGCAGCAGCGCGAGGGTGCGCGGACGCGGACCGGCGCGGCCGGTACACACGCGCGCTGCGGTGCTGCGCTTCAGTTCGGCCAGCACTTCCGCGCGATGCGGCTGCTGCACGCCAATCCAGCCTTTCGCCTCTGGCGAACCTAAATCCAGCGCGCAGCTCTCCGCGGCGACCTCGCACCGGCTGGCGCATTTCGTCACCGTCGCCTCAGGCGCTGCTGCTGCCGTCTGCGGTTGTCCCATTGACGCCATCACGCTACGTACAATTTCTTCAATCTGCTTTTGATCCATCATGTGTCATCCCCGCGTCATCAAAAGAACAGTGACGGATCGCCCGCCCGTTGGGTCAGACGACCGTTTGCCATAATGCCCATGGTTTCCAGCCAGCGTTCGAACTCCGGCGACGGCCGTAGATTGAGCAGCTGACGGACGGTAGCGGTATCGTGAAACGCGGTGGTCTGATAGTTGAGCATGATGTCGTCGCCGAGCGGCATGCCCATGATGTAGTTGCAGCCGGCGGTGGCGAGCAGAATCATCAGGTTTTCATTGAGGTTCTGGTCGGCGTCGGCATGGTTGGTGTAGCAGCAGTCGCAGCCCATCGAGATGCCGCTCAGCTTGCCCATAAAGTGGTCTTCCAGACCGGCGCGAATAATCTGTCGGTCGTTATAGAGGTACTCCGGCCCGATAAAGCCCACCACGGTATTGACGAGGAACGGATCGTAGTGCCGCGCCAGGCCATAGTTGCGCGCCTCCATCGTCACCTGGTCGGCGCCGAAGTTCGCGCCGGCCGACAGCGCCGAGCCCTGCCCGGTTTCAAAGTACAGGCAGTTCTCCCCGGCGATACGGTTAAACTCGGCGCCGACCGCCCGCGCTTCATCGAGCATCGCCAGCTCCACGCCGAACTCTTTTAGCCCCTTTTCGCTGCCGCAGATGCTCTGGAAAATAAGCCCCCCCGGCGCGCCGCGACGGATCGCTTCAATCTGGGTGGTAACGTGCGCCAGCACGCAGCCCTGGGTCGGGATATTAAACTTGTCGATAACGCCGTAGACGGTATCGAGGACGCGGGTCAGGTTCTCCACGTCATCGGTTACCGGGTTAACGCCGATCACCGCATCGCCCGCGCCGAACGAGAGCCCTTCGTAGATTTGCGCGGCAATGCTCTGCACGTCATCGCGGGTATCGTTCGGCTGCAGGCGGCAGCTAAAGGTGCCCGGCAGGCCGATGGTGGTGTTGGCTTTTTTAATCACCGGCATTTTCTTCGCGCCGTAGATCAGGTCGGCGTTGGAGCAGACCTTCGCCACCGCCGCCACCACTTCTGAGGTCAGCCCTTTGCGCACAAACGCGATGTCATCGCTGGTGACCTCATCGTTAAGCACGTATTCGCGCAGGTCGCTGATGGTCCAGTTTTTAATCCGCTGATAGGCGGTTTCGTTGACGTCATCCTGAATCAGGCGCGTCACGCAGTCCTCTTCATAAGGAATCACCGGATTATTACGAATATCGGCGACCGTCATATCGGAGAGCACCTGCTTCGCCGCCACGCGCTGCTGCGAACTTTCCGCCGCCACCCCCGCCAGCACATCCCCCGAACGCAGTTCGTTGGCTTTAGCCAGCACCTCTTTTACATCCTTAAACTGATAAACATTGCCGAACAATGTGGTCTTTAGTTTCATAAGTCGTTCCCTCAGGAAGGAAATGCGAGTGATTTCACCGTCACCGGCACAACCGATCCGCCAAAAAGAGGCGTACCAATGTCGATATAGTCCCCCGCCCGTACGCTCACCTCATCGATGACCGCCAGCGGGAGTTGTTGCAGCTGCGGGCGCAGCAGCATGCCCAGCGCTTTGCCAAAGTCCTGCTCGGCCACCACCAGCAGGGGATGCGGGTTGGGAAAGCGCGCGACAAAAGCCAGCAGCGCGTCAATCACCACCAGCAGGGCGGCGTAGCGCACCGGCAACGAAGCAGGAAGCGCCAGCACGTAAGCATCCGATCCCGGATCCAGGTCGAGCTGCATCAGCGCCTGCTGCCAGGCGCTCAGCAGATCGGCTTCATCAAGCGGGATCGCCACCGGCAGATTGCGCAGCGGGAGCTGAACCCCCTCCAGCCAGATGGTGCTGCCGGAAAGAGAGAGCGTATGCGCGCCGGCGCCAATCACCGTGGCGCGCACGGTTTGCGCCGGGAACTGCACGTTCATCTCCCGCAGCCGCGGATGTTCATGCAGCGCCGTGGCCAACAGTGGCCCAATATCAGAAAAACAGAACGGATCCGCGGGCTGGTTGCGGTAGCACTCGCCCACTCCGCCGGAAAGGGTTATCACCTCGGGTACCGCGCCTGCGGGCAGCAGGCCGGTTTGCATCAGCCGTTGCGCCAGCGGAGAGAGCGTGCCGTCGATAACTTCGACGATCAGCTCCGCCATCCGGCGCGCCACCTGCGCTAACTGCGAAGCACTCAACGCGCGCGCATCGGCGCCTGCGCCAAAAACCTCATCGACGATCATTTGTCCCGGCTGATGGGCATAAACCACCTGCCCCTGGCCGTCGGTCTCCAGCAGGTGCCCGCCAACGTTCAGGCAGGCGGTGGCGCTGATTTTTCCCGCTTCAAACAGCGCGTAGTTTGAAGTACCACCGCCGATATCAATGTTCAGCACCCGGCACATCCGCTGTTCAGAAAGGGTTTGCGCGCCGGCGCCGTGACCGGCAATCACCGATTCCAGATGCGGCCCGGCGCTGGCCACCACAAAGTCGCCGAGCGACTGCGAGAGCGCCATCACCGCCGGACGGGCGTTACGGGTTTTCGCGCTTTCACCGGTAATAATGATCGCCCCGGAGTCCACCGATTCGGGGGCAACCCCGGCGGCCTGATACTGCGCCAGAATCAGCGCCTTGAGTTCGGCCTCCTTCAGACCGCCCTGCTTATCAACCGGGGTAAAGAAGACCGGGCTTTGCCAGCTAATTTCGCGTTTGATGAATTCGTAGCGCGGCACCTGCGACACCGCCGCACGGTTAACCAGCTCAAGGCGGGAGAAGATCACCTGAGTGGTGGTGGTGCCGATATCGATACCGACGCTCAGCAGCTGGCGAGTTTTCACGATTGCGCCTCCGCTTCGGTTTTCGCCGCCGCCGGTGCGCTTTCATCTTTCGGCACCAGCAGCATCGCTACGCCAATGGCGGTGACGCCACCGATCAGCTTGCCGACGATCATCGGGAAGATCATGGCGTTCATGTTGGCGGCGGCGAAGCCTAAGTGGTCCCCCAGCGCGAAAGCGGCGGAGACGGAGAACGCGCAGTTGATGACTTTGCCGCGGGTATCCATCTGCTTCATCATGCCGAACATCGGGATGTTGTTGGCCAGCGTCGCCACCATACCGCCGGCAGCCATATTATTGATTTTCAGCAGATTACCGACGCGCATCAGCGGCTTTTCAAACCAGCGGGTCAGCAGCAGCACCATTGGATAAGCGCCGAGCAGCACGCAGGAGATCGAGCCAATGACTTCAATGGCGCGCATCACCTCGCCGGGCTGGTCGCCGGGAGCCATAAAGATCGGGTCGAGCCCCGGGATCAGATCCCAGCCGAGCAGGAACTTGATGACCGCCGCCGCCAGGCCGATGGTGATCAGCGCCACCAGAAATTTGGCGAAGATCTGGAAGCCGTTGATCATTTTTTCCGGAATAAACTTCAGCCCCAGCGCCACCAGCACCGCGACGATAAGCACCGGGATCATATTCATCAGGATCAGCGCGAAGGTGAACTCCACCGGCTGACCGTTAATCTCTACGCCGGAGTACATGGCCACCAGGCCGCCGGCGATGCAGCCGATTGGAATCGTGACGATCCCGGCCAGCACGCCCAGCGCCAGGTAGCGGCGGTCGGAGGGCTCGATGATGCCGAGCGCGACCGGAATGGAGAACACCAGCGTCGGCCCCATCATCGCCCCGAGGATCAGGCCGGAATAGAGCCACGCCGCCACGTCGCCGCCCGCCAGCTCTTTGGCGAGGAAGAAGCCGCCCATATCGCAGGCCAGCAGCGTTCCGGCGAACATCGACGGGTTGGCGCCGAGCATTTCATACAGCGGAATTATCACCGGCCCGAGCAGGTGTGCCAGTACCGGCGCCAGCGCGGTCATCCCGACCATCGCCAGGCCCAGCGCGCCCATCGCCATAAACCCCTCTTCGAACTGGCCGCCGGATCCTTCGATGCTTTTGCCAAACTTGCCGAGAAAGCGCGCCGAGCCGCCAAACTGCGACAGGATCCTGTCCACGGCGGCAATCAGCATAAAGAACATCATGATGTACATGATGATTTCGTTAATTCCCATAGCCTTTACTCCCTGTCATTTATGATTTGTAGATACTGTGAACGCCGGGGCATTAACCGCGCTCCGGGGGCTTTCCCGGGTCGCGGCGTGAACGCCTTACCCGGGCTACGGAATAGCAGACGGCTGCGATCCTGTAGCCCGGCTAAGCGCAGCGCGAGCCGGGACAGCCACACGCCTCCGGGAAAATGGCCGCATCAGCGCGCCGCCGCGTACAGCTCGATAATCTGCTCCCGGGTGGCGGTGCGTGGATTGGTGCGCAGACAAATGTCCTCCTGCGCCGCCTGCGCCCATGCGCTGAAATGTTCGGGCTTCGCCCCGGCGTCAGAGAGTCGTTTGCTCAGGCCGACTTCGGCGATCAGCGCCTCTACGGCGGCGATAGCCTCGTGGTCGTCGGTTTTTTTAGCGGTCAGCGCCCGGCCGATCTGGCTGAAACGCTCGCGGCATACCATGCGGTTAAACCGCATTACCGTCGGCAGCAGCATGGCGTTGGCCTGCCCGTGTGGAATATGCAGCGCCGCGCCGGGCTGATGCGCCATCGCATGACACAAACCCAGACCCGCGCTGGAAAAGGCCATTCCCGCCATACAGGAAGCCAGCAGCATGCTTTCGCGGGCGGCGAGGTCGTGGCCGTAGCCCACGGCCTTCGGCAGCGCCTGGCCGATCATCGCTATCGCGCCAAGCGCCAGGCTATCGGTAAAGGGCGTCGCGTTGAGCGCGCTGTACGCCTCAACGGCGTGGGTCAGCGCGTCAATCCCGGTCATCGCCGTCACCGGCGGCGGAACGCCTTCGGTCAGGGCGGCGTCGAGAATCGCCACGTCCGGCATGAGCGAGGCGTGGGCCAGCACCTGCTTGCGCCCGCTGACCGCATCGATAATCACCGTCACGTTGGTGGTTTCCGAGCCGGTTCCGGCGGTGGTCGGCACCGCAATGAGCGGCAGACGCGGGCGCAGTACGCTGCTTTCCGTCATCGCGCTGAGCGTCTGCTCCGGGTTGGTGACCAACAGCGCGACCGCTTTCGCCGCGTCAAGCACCGAACCGCCGCCAAAGGCCATCACGCCGTCGCACTTCGATTCGCGCAGCTGCGCCACCGCCGCGCAGACGTCGGTAATGCACGGCTCTCCCGGCGGACAGGGCCAGACGGTCATCGCCACCCCCTTCATCGCCAGGCTACGCGCAAGCCCGGCGGTCATTCCCGCCTGATGCAGGAAACTGTCGACCATCACCAGCAGATGGCTTACGCCTCGCGCTTGCGCTTCCTGACCGCAGGCGCTCAGCGCGCCGAGGCCGCACAGCGTCACCGGCGGCACGCTGAAGGTTTTCACCCGCTGCAGATTCAGGGTATCGAATGCCTGAAAGAGCGCCGTCTGCAGTTCAGCTTGCATAGATTCCCTCCGCTTTCTCTCTCCCGCTGCTGGCTATCGCCAGCGGGGTCATAAACAGGCTGTGCTGCGGTAAATGCACCCGTAATTCCGGGAAGCGCTTGCGAAACAGCGCGTCCACGCCCGGCTGCATACAGGAGCCGCCCGCCAGCCATAAATCAGCAATGCCCTGGCCTTCGATATGGTGAGCAACAATCTCGGCCATCTTTTCGTATACCGGCTTCACCACCGGCCAGATCTCCTGGGCGTTGCTGCGCTTGTACTGCTCCGCCTCTTCCAGCGGCATGCGGCGGTTACCGGCGAGGGTCAGGGAGATATGGTGACCGCCGGTCGCTTCATCGGCGGAGTACGTCACCTCGCCCCGTTTGACGATAGCGATCCCGGTGGTGCCGCCGCCGATATCCACCACGCCCGCGTTGTCGAGCTGTAGCAGATCCGCCACCGCGGTCGGTTCATCCAGCACGTGGCTAACTTCCAGCCCGGCAGATTCGAGTACGTTGATCGAAATACGCGGGTCGGTGCCCGGCGGAAACGAGGTCGCCGCGTGGCTGAAGCGACAGCCAAGCTGCTGTTCGAGCGTATCGAGATGGCGGCGCACGATGGTGACGGCGCCGAAGAAATCCCAGACGATGCCGTCACGCACGACGTCAGCCCAGTCCAGACACACCGCCACCGGCTGCCCTTCGCTGTCGACAACCATCGACACCACGTCGCAGGTGCCTAAATCCACGCCCAGCCACAGCGGTGATTCACTGGCGGCAGGCGTCTGATTACACAGGGCGGCCGCTTTTTGCAGTCTGGGGGTGAGCCAACGTTGTTCGTCGTGTGCCATGAGTCATCCCTTATACAATTCGGAAGGCATCCACCAGCACGCAGCGCCGCAGGCGAACGAAGGTGCGCGCGCTGGTCACCCCCTCCCCGGTTGGCGTAGTGATGGTCATGGTGGTCCAGCCCTCTCCGCCCAGCCCGAGCCCGGCGATGCACGGCCCGTTTTTAACGAAAATGCTGGTATCAATGGCGTTCGCCATCTGATTCATGTTGTCGATATTGCGCGAGTGCATCGCCGCCGTATGGTGGCAGCCGCCCTCCAGCTGCACCGCCAGCGCGATAGCGTCATCGACGCTGGCCACCCGTACGACAGGGAGCACCGGCATCATCAGTTCCGTCACGGCAAATGGATGGCTGGCCGGGGTTTCCACGAACAGCAGGCGCGTCTGCGGCGGCACGTTCAGGCCGATGGCGGCGGCAATCTTGCTCGCGTCACGTCCCACCCAGTCACGGCTGACCGTACCTTTACCGCGCTCATCGATATTCTTCAGCAGCACCGGCTGAAGCTGCTCGGCCTGGGCCGCGCTGAGCTTCACCGCCTGCTGGCCTTCCATCAGGCGCATCAGCTCGTCGGCGACGCTATCGACCACAATCAGCACCTTTTCGTCGGCGCAGATGATGTTGTTATCAAACGAGGCGCCTTTGACGATGGACCGCGCGGCGCGCGCCAGGTCGGCCGTTTCGTCGACCACTACCGGCGGGTTACCGGCGCCGGCGGCAATCAGACGTTTATTGGTATGCTTGCGCGCGGACTCCACCACCGCTTCACCGCCGGTGACCACCAGCAGGCCAATACCGGGGTACTTAAACAGCCGCTGGGCCGTTTCGATGTCCGGGTTCGCCACGGTGACCAGCAGATTGGCCGGACCGCCCGCGGCAATCACCGCCTGGTTGAGCAGCATAATCGCCCGCTGGGAAACCCTTTTCGCCGCCGGATGCGGGGCGAACACCACGCTATTGCCCGCGGCAATCAGGCTGATGGCGTTATTAATTACCGTCGCCGCCGGGTTGGTGGAGGGGGTGACCGAGGCCACCACGCCCCAGGGCGCGTTTTCAATCAGCGTCAGGCCGTTATCGCCGGTGAGCACCTGCGGAGAGAGGCACTCCACGCCCGGCGTGCCGCGCGCCTGGGCCACGTTTTTGGCAAATTTATCTTCAACGCGACCCATGCCGGTTTCGCTGACGGCAAGCTCCGCTAATTCTCTGGCGTGTTTTTCGCCCGCCTCACGGATGGCGTGAATCGCCAGCTGGCGCATCGCCACGCTTTTCAGCCCCTGCTGGGCCACCTTTGCCGCCGCGACGGCGTCATCCAGGGAGGCAAAGACGCCCATCTCATGAACGGCGTCGTCCGGCTGGCTGCTGGCCGTCATTTTCAGCAGTACCGCTTTCACCACCTGTTCAATATCCTGTTGATTCATGATGTTCAGTCCTATTTATGGAAAATCACCTGACCGCCGGCCACCGCTTCATCGACGATACCGATGACGCACAAATCGACAGGAGACGCCTCGCTGCGGTGTGCCTGTCGCGCCGAGCTTCCGCTCACCAGCAGCACCCATTCGCCGGGCCCCGCGCCGATGCTGTCGATGGCGACGGCGCACTGTCCATCGGGCTTGCCCGCAGCATCAATCATCTCCACCATCAGCAGCTTGTCGTGCGCCAGCCCCTGATGGCGGACGGTGCAGACAATCTGTCCCGTGACGACTGCCAGTTTCATACCGCCTCCCTGAATTGCGTGGTAAGTCGTGGGCCGGATAAGCGCAGCGCCATCAGGCAATGGCGCGCGTTAATGCCGGAGGGCAACGCTGGCGCGTCTTATCCGGCCCGACCATCAGATGTTGCTGTCGCCTTTAAAACTGATGGGGAACACCTCCTCCAGATCGCCGTGCGGACGCGGAATCACGTGCACCGAGACCAGCTCGCCGATGCGCTGCGCCGCAGCGGCGCCGGCATCGGTGGCGGCTTTGCAGGCCGCCACGTCGCCGCGCACCATCGCGGTCACCAGACCGCCGCCAATCTGCTTCACGCCAACCAGCTTCACGCGCGCGGCTTTCACCATCGCATCAGAGGCCTCAATCAGCGCAACCAGGCCCCGGGTTTCAATCATTCCTAATGCTTCCATTGTGTTTTCCTCTTACTTAAGGGGGTCCAGAACGGGACCGTTCATTCAACCTGCGTGGGTAAGCGGCACTCGCCGCTTACGTCACTCCGGCGCGGCACGGCTGCCACTAACGCCAGTTCGATAATTTCCTGCACGCTACAGCCTCGGGAGAGGTCGTGGAGCGGTGCGGCCAGCCCCTGAATCAGCGGCCCGACCGCACGATAGCCGCCCAGGCGCTGGGCGATTTTGTAGCCGATGTTGCCGGCTTCCAGCGACGGAAAAACCATCACGTTGGCCCGCCCCTGCAGCGGACTGGCGGGCGCTTTTTGCGCGGCGACCTCCGGCACGAAGGCGGCGTCAAACTGCAGTTCGCCATCCACCATCAGCTGCGGAGCGCGCTGACGTACGATCTCTGTGGCCTGCTGTACGTTGGCGACGTTGGGATGACGGGCGCTGCCGCTGCTGGAAAACGACAGCATCGCCACCCGCGGCTCCTCGCCGGTAATGGCCTGCCATGTCTCCGCGCTGGCGATGGCGATATCCGCCAGCTGCGCCGCCGTCGGCTGCGGCACCACGCTGCAGTCGGCAAATCCCAGCGCCGGTCCGACGTACTGCGGCAGCATCAGAAAGATCGACGACAGCGTTTTGCAGCCAGGCTGAAGGCCAATAATGCGCAATCCGGCGCGCAGCACGTTCGCCGTCGAGGAGAGATTGCCGGCAATACACACGTCGGCCTTCCCGGCGCTGACCATGGCGGCGGCAAACATCAGCGGGTCGTTGAGTTTTTCCTCCGCGTCCGGCGGCGTTTTTTCTCCGGCGCGGGCAAGCCAGCGCCGGGCAAACGCTTCGCGTATTTGCCGGTTGCTGTGCGGGTCGACGATCTGCATACCGTCCATCGGCAGGCGGTGGCTGAGGGCGAACTGGCGCAGGGCAAAGGGGCTGGCGATCAAAATCGGCTTTGCCAGCCCCTGCTGCTGGAGGTAGTGCGCCGCTTTGAGGACGCGGATATCCAGCGCGTCCGCAAACACCACCCGGGCGGGCGAACGCAAAGCCAGTTGACGGGCGCGTTGAATAATCATTGCTCCCCTCCCAGACGCTGTTGGATCTGACTGACGGTCAGCGGATGTTTCGCCACGCTTAAAATCATCATCACGTAGACGGTGCTGGAGAGGCGGTTGAGCGCCTGCAGAATGTCCGGACGTAAGACCTCAAAACTGCGGGTAATAAAGACCTGCGCGGCGACCGTTTCCGTTTCGCGTATTTTGCTGCGCAGCAGATTGAGGAGCGCGGCATCGCGGCCGTGGCCGGCTTCCGGCACCAGATGATCGTGGTCGAGATAGCGCAGCGGCTGGTGGGAAAGGCGATGCAGTTCATCCTCGTTCAGCCCGACGATAGACTGCGCCGCCAGCGGTTCACCCACGGCGTCGGCGCGCATAATATTGCCCAGGCGCGAGCGGATATCCGCCAGCCAGGGCTGCCAGGGCTCCGCCAGTTCGATTTGCAGCCATACCGCCAGGGCGATGGTGGCGTCGAGGGCGGCGCGAAAGCCCAGCCGCGGATCGCTTTTGGCGACCATTTTCTCCGCCGTCAGATGGGTCAGGGTGTCCGGTTTTTTGTCTACCGGCTGGCGGCACAGTTCGCAGCAGGCCTGCGGATGCGTACCGCTGCTGGTTAAACCGTGTACCGGCTGCGGCTGCTGCGCGTCGTCATCGACAAACAGGCTGCCCTGCTCGTCGAGAAACTTAATGCGCAGACGGCGGCTTTCCAGCAGCTCCCGGGCCGAAGGCGTCAGACGGGCGTCGGCGGGCAGATGAATTTCTGCTCCTTCGCTGAGCGTATGGTTCGCTCTGAGCCAGGCTTCGGTAATAAAATCTTTCATAGCGATTGCCAGTTCGCAGGCCAGGCGACGTACAGGAAGCGCACGGTCGACGGCGTGCCGAATTCTATGCTCGAACCTTTCGGGATAAACATCACGTCCCCGGCTTTGGCCACCATGGTTTCACCTTCATGGCGCACGTGGAGTTCGCCCTCCAGCACCATGTCGACCTCGTCATAGTTCAGCGTCCAGGGGAAGAAGGCGTTTTCCCACTGCATAAACCCGGCGGCCATGCTGCTGCCGTCCTGCTCGGTGACCAAATCCGTTAAGCCGACGCGGTGCGGTTCGGCGCCGTCGAAGCGGCCGAATTTCACGCTGCTGCCGTCAATGACCTTTACGCCGCCTTTACCGGTGACCGCCTTAAAGCTGGGCTGCATCGCGTCCATCCCCAGCGACTGCTTCTCCTTCATCACTTTTTCCATCAGCTGCGCCACCAGGCTTTCGGTAAACTGCCCTTCCGGCAGCTGCGCGATAATGGTTTCGCGAATGCGCTGGCTTTCGGTTTTTTCCTCTGCCGCCGGGACTGCCGGCTCTGGCGCGGATTCATCGCACTCCTGGATGGCGACGCCCAGCAGCTCCGCGACTTCGCGGGCTTCCGGGGTGATGATGCTGGCGCGCAGCACAACCGATATTTCCTCTTCGCCTCGCGCGTGGGCCGCACGAATATCGTTAGCTGTGATAAGTTTCTTCACCTGCCCCTTCCTCCTTTTGGCTGAGCTCACTCAGGTAATTCACCAGATGCTCTACGCTTTGCGGGTCGTGAGCGTTGAGTTCGAAAATCGGCTCCTGAAACCCCATCCCGTACAGCAGTTGCCGCACCGCGGCGACGTCGGCGTCCGGCATATCCGTTTTGCTGATCGCGGCGATATGTCGTTTATTCGCGCCAATATTCAGTAGCCCGGCGGGTAAGCGACTTTCGGTATCATTTGCCGCGTGGACATAAATCAACGTATCGACATCCTGCAGCGTGGTAATTAATGCGTGGTACCAGCGCGGATGGCTGAAATATTCCCCCGGGGTGTCAATATCGCCTTTCTCGTTAAATTCCACGGCCTGCGTTTTTCTCGCGAGGGAATAATTCCCCTGCAACGCATTAAATAGCGTTGTTTTTCCCGCACCCACCGTACCGACAAATGCAATACGTTTCATTGCCGCCTCTAATTAGCTTTTGGTTAACTCGCAGAGGGTGTAATTTAATAATCGGCCAAGCCCGCTCACCGTCTGCAGCAGCGCCTCTTCTACCGCGCCGACCGAGCCATAAATCACCAGCGCGCCGCTAAACCGGTCGAGAAAACCGATATGCACATCGGCGGCCTTCATCGCTAAATCACCGGCGATCATGGCGGTTTCTCCAGGGGTTAAGGTCATAATGCCGATAGCGCCGGATTCGGGAACGCCGATCTTTTTCGCCAGTTCTGCCCCAGGATGTGCAATCAGATGCGCCAGCGTCACCTGCTTGCCGGGTACAAATTCCTGAATGATGCGTTCTTTATCCATGGCTCACCGCTCCGCTAAAACTTGCGCTTATCGTGACAAGTTTCCGCTGGAGTAAATAACAAAATTCGGCAAGTTGATTTGAAAGGTGAGATAGATCACTTATAAACAGAAATAAAAAAGCGCGGGAGAATTCCCGCGCCTGAAATAATTAAATGAACATTACAGCGGCTGAGTTTGCGCTTCAACAACCGCCAGCGCGACCATATTCACGATACGCCGTACCGAAGCAATTGGCGTCAGGATATGCACCGGCTTTGCGACGCCCATCAGCACCGGTCCGACGGTGACGCCTTCAGAGCTGGAGACGCGAAGTAAGTTGTAACTAATACGCGCCGCTTCCATATTCGGCATCACCAGAATATTGGCCGAACCTTTCAGCGGGCTGTCCGGCATCCGCTCATTACGAATGCTTTCCACCAGCGCGGCATCGCCGTGCATTTCGCCATCGATCATCAGCTCCGGCGCCTGCGCCTTCACCAGCTCCAGCGCCTGACGCATTTTGCTGGCGGACGGGCAGTCCGAAGAACCAAAGTTCGAGTGCGACAGCAGCGCCACCCGCGGTTCAATCCCGAATCGACGAACGGTTTCTGCCGCCATCAGGGTGATCTCAGCAATTTGCTCCGGCGAGGGATCGTGGTTGACGTAGGTGTCGGCGATAAAGGTGTTGCCGCTCGGCAGCAGCAGCGCGTTCATCGCCCCGGCCGCATGAACCCCTTCGCGGTAGCCAAACAGCGGCTGAATGACGCTGTAGTGCTCGTGATAGTCACCGATGGTGCCGCAGATCATCGCATCGGCTTCGCCGCGCTGCACCATGATCGCGCCAATGACCGTAGTGTTGCTGATCACCGCCCGCTGCGCCTGCTCCTGAGTGATCCCGCGGCGCTTCATCAGGGTGTAATATTCATTCCAGTACTCTTTGAAGCGCGGATCGGATTCGTTATTGACGATCTCAAAATCAACCCCGGCTTTGATCTGCAGTCCCAGCTTCTGGATGCGCATCTCAATGACGCCGGGACGACCGATCAGAATCGGTTTCGCCAGCCCAAGGGAGACCAGCTCCTGAGTCGCGTGCAGTACGCGGGTATCTTCGCCTTCCGCCAGTACCACCCGCTTCGGCTCTTTGCGCGCCTGCGAGAAAATCGGCTTCATAAACAGGTTCGTTTTGTAGACGAACTCGCTGAGCTTCTCGATGTACGCATCAAAATCGGCGATCGGGCGGGTCGCGACGCCGGAGTCCATCGCCGCTTTCGCCACTGCCGGAGCAATCTTGACGATCAGCCGCGGGTCGAACGGCTTCGGAATGATATATTCCGCGCCGAAGCTCAGATCCTGATCGCCGTAGGCGGAGGCCACCACTTCGCTCTGTTCAGCGTGCGCCAGCTCGGCAATCGCGTGCACCGCCGCCAGCTTCATCTCTTCGTTAATCGCCGTTGCGCCGACGTCCAGCGCGCCGCGGAAGATGAACGGGAAGCACAGCACGTTGTTCACCTGGTTCGGATAGTCGGAGCGGCCGGTACAAATAATGGCGTCGGAGCGCACCTCTTTCGCCAGCGGCGGCAGAATCTCCGGCTCCGGGTTAGCCAGCGCCAGAATCATCGGCGCGCGGGCCATTTTCTTCACCATCTCCTGAGTCAGCACTTTCGGGCCCGAGCAGCCGAGGAAAATGTCCGCCCCGTCAATCACGTCATCCAGCGTGCGTTTGCCGCTGTCTTCAACCGCATAGGCCGCTTTCGTCTCCGCCATATTCGGCTCGCGGCCCTTATAGATAACGCCTTTCGAGTCGCAGACCACGATGTTGTGTTTCTGCATCCCCAGCGCCACCAGCAGGTTCATACAGGCAATCGCCGCCGCGCCCGCGCCGGAGACCACCATCCGCACGTCGGAGATGTTTTTCTCCACCACCCGCAGACCGTTAAGAATCGCCGCGGTACTGATAATCGCTGTCCCGTGCTGATCGTCATGGAAAACCGGAATATTCATGCGCTCGCGCAGCTTTTGCTCGATGTAGAAGCACTCCGGCGCTTTGATATCTTCAAGGTTGATACCGCCGAAGGTCGGCTCCAGCGCCGCGACGACGTTGATAAATTTGTCCGGGTCCAGTTCATCGACTTCAATATCGAACACATCGATACCGGCGAATTTTTTAAACAGAACGCCTTTGCCTTCCATCACCGGCTTACCGGCCAGCGCGCCGATATTGCCCAGCCCCAGAACGGCCGTGCCGTTGGAGACCACCGCCACAAGGTTGCCGCGCGCGGTATATTTATAGGCTGCCAGCGGATCCTTCTCGATTTCCAGACAGGGCGCGGCAACGCCCGGCGAGTAGGCCAGGGCCAGATCGCGTTGGGTAGCCAGCGGTTTTGTCGGGGAGACCTGGATTTTTCCGGGGACCGGGAATTCGTGGAAATCAAGGGCGCTTTGTTTTAACTGCTCATCCATTTTATCGTTCCTTTCACGTATCGATCGTAGGGGGTGAAACGTTATCGCGTACCTGGTGTTCACCCTAAAGGGCCACCTAGTATCTCGCCTGACGGCTTCGTAAACTTTGAACACCGCCAAACTCTCGCCATAACAAAGTTATATTTGTTATCGATTTATATTGTTTATGTAACTTAGTTTCAGAAGCAAGGATAGCCCCGTCTGCTATGCTTTTTAGTTATGCAACTCATCACCCTCTCTATCCTAATCCAATAAAAAATCATGTAACCTATTGTTTCAGGAGCACATTATGTCCCGTAGAGAACTAGCCAACGCCATCCGCGCCCTGAGTATGGATGCAGTCCAGAAAGCCAACTCCGGCCACCCCGGCGCGCCAATGGGTATGGCCGATATCGCCGAGGTGCTATGGAACGATTTCCTCAAGCACAATCCTGAAAACCCGCAATGGTACGATCGCGACCGCTTTATTCTCTCCAACGGCCACGCGTCGATGCTGCTCTACAGCCTGCTGCATCTGACGGGCTATGACCTGCCCATCGAAGAGATAAAAAACTTCCGTCAGCTGCATTCAAAAACCCCGGGCCACCCGGAGATTGGCTATACGCCGGGAGTGGAAACCACCACCGGTCCGCTGGGGCAAGGACTGGCGAATGCCGTGGGCCTGGCTATCGCCGAGCGCACGCTGGCGGCCCAGTTTAATCAGCCAGACCATGAGATCGTCGATCACTTCACCTACGTGTTTATGGGCGATGGCTGCCTGATGGAGGGGATTTCTCACGAAGTGTGCTCTCTGGCGGGGACGTTAGGGCTGGGCAAGCTGATCGGCTTCTACGACCACAACGGCATTTCCATTGATGGCGAAACCAAAGGCTGGTTTACCGATGACACGGCAAAACGCTTTGAGGCCTATCACTGGCATGTGGTGCATGAAATTGACGGCCACGATCCCGAAGCCGTGAAGAAAGCGATTCTGGAAGCCCAGAGCGTGAAGGACAAACCCTCGCTGATTATCTGCCGTACGGTGATAGGCTTTGGTTCGCCGAATAAAGCCGGGAAAGAAGAGGCCCACGGCGCCGCGCTGGGAGAACAGGAAGTGGCGCTGGCGCGCCAGCAGCTGGGCTGGCATCACCCGGCGTTTGAGATCCCGAAAGAGATCTACCGGGCCTGGGACGCGCGTGAAAAGGGACAAAAGGCGCAGAAAAGCTGGGAGGAGAAGTTTGCCGCCTATCAGCAGGCCCATCCGCAGCTGGCGGCGGAGTTTACGCGGCGCATGAGCGGCGGACTGCCTGAGTCGTGGGATGAAACGACGCGGAAGTATATTGCCGATCTGCAGGCTAACCCGGCGAAAATCGCCACCCGCAAGGCTTCGCAAAATGCCCTCGATGCCTACGGCCCGCATCTGCCGGAACTGCTGGGCGGCTCCGCTGACCTCGCGCCCAGCAACCTGACCATCTGGAAAGGATCGACTTCGCTGAAAGAGGATCCGGCGGGTAACTATATCCACTACGGCGTACGCGAGTTCGGGATGACGGCCATCGCCAACGGCATCGCGCATCACGGCGGGTTTGTCCCCTATACCGCCACCTTCCTGATGTTCGTCGAATATGCCCGCAACGCGGCGCGTATGGCGGCGCTGATGAAAGCGCGGCAAATCATGGTCTATACCCACGACTCCATCGGTCTCGGCGAAGATGGTCCGACGCACCAGGCGGTAGAACAGCTGGCCAGCCTGCGCCTGACGCCAAACTTCAGCACCTGGCGACCGTGCGATCAGGTGGAGGCCGCGGTGGCGTGGAAGCTGGCGGTCGAACGTCACAGCGGGCCGACGGCGCTGATCCTCTCAAGACAAAATCTGGCGCAAATGGCGCGCACGCCGGAGCAGGTACAGAATATCGCCCGCGGCGGCTACGTGCTGAAGGACGCTGGCGGCAAGCCGGACCTGATCCTGATAGCTACCGGTTCGGAAGTCGAGATCACCGTGCTGGCGGCGGAGAAGCTGCTGGCCAAAGGGGTGAACGTGCGCGTGGTTTCCCTGCCATCGACCGACGTGTTTGATGCCCAGGAGGAAGCCTACCGGGAATCGGTCCTGCCGTCGGACGTCAGCGCCCGCGTCGCGGTTGAGGCCGGCATCGCCGACTACTGGTATAAGTATGTGGGGCTAAAAGGCAAAATCGTCGGCATGACTGGCTACGGTGAATCGGCCCCCGCGGATAAGCTCTTCCCTTACTTCGGCTTTACCGTTGAGCATATCGTTACCGTGGGGGACGAGGTACTGAACGGGTAACCCAGAGCGTGGGCCAGGCGTCTGGCCCCTGCCAGTTATCGCACTGCGGCTGCCGCGCGTAGCGTACCAGGCTAAACCGCTGGCCGTCATAGCGCCAGCGCGTTTGCGTCCCGCAGTCGCCGGGCGCGCGCCCTTTATCCAGCGTCACCAGTTCCTGGCGTCGATCGTCGTAGCGGGCGTTTACCAGTTCGACATCGCGCGGCCCGTCGCCGGGGGGCTGAAAAGGCAGAGTGAGCCGTACCGGATGAGCAATATACGGCCGCTGGCGCGACACCAGCCAGGCCAGCCAAATGGTGTTGTAGGCGCCCGCTTCGCAGCTGGTCATCAGCAGCACCCTATCGTCAGTCAGCGCGGCAACCCGCACCTCGCGGCGAAACGGATCCAGCGAACAGGCGCTGCTGTTCATGCGCTCGTTGCCATAATCCATGAGATCGTTAAGTTCATCGCGGCTGAGGGGGGACTCCGCCACGTCGATTCTCGCCACCGAGCGCAGCGCCGGGGCGGGCGGAACGCTGAGCGGCGGCTCTTCCCCCTTCCCTACCCACGCGGTTTCGCTCCCCACGCGCTTCTGCCGGCTATCGATAAACAGCAGGGCGGCTTTCAGCCCCTGTAAAGAGATGGCCTGCAGGCCATTTTCGAGGGTTATCGCCTTTGCTGCCTGCACCTGCTGCAGAAAGGCATCAATGGTGACGCTATCGTCGGTTTCAAGCAGTTTGTCGGCGATCTGCCAATGTTTATCGCCCAGAGACAGGGGTTTACCATCGAGGCGAAGACGCGGCGCAATCGGCGCCAGCGCCGCGACCGGGTTGCCCACGCCGCCGAGTTCAATGCGCAGGCTGGCGCTGGTGGCCGCCCCGGCGCTGCGGGTGAGGGTCATGACCAGGCCGTGATGCAGCCCGACGTTGCGGGCCACGCAGAAGTTCTGATTGTTGCAGGTTACCTGCCAGTCATTGAAGAGCTGTTGTGCCGGCGCCGCCCGCACCAGCGACGTCGGCAGTAAACCGAAAAGCAGAAACAAAATAACCCGATGCAACATGAGCGGCACAACCCCGGAGAAAACGCCATACACAGCGGCTATGTTCACCAGCGGCGAGGTTTTACTCAATCGGATTTATCAGAGATCCCCGTTCATCAGCCCGGAGGTTTGCAAATATTGCAGCAGGATCACCGCTTTGCCATCGCGGATCTCCCCGTTCGCCATCATCTCCAGCGCCCGATGATAAGGGAGCTCCAGCACCTCAATATCTTCATCATCAACGCCGCCGCCATCGTTGGCCCGCTGAGTATCGTTATATTCGGCAATAAAGAAATAGATAAGCTCGGTGACGCCGCCGGGCGACATAAACAGTTCAAACAGTTTGCGCACTTCACCGACTTCGAAACCGGTCTCTTCAATAGCTTCTTTGCGCACGCACTCCTCCGGCTCATCGCTGTCCAGAAGCCCGGCGCAGGTTTCAATCAGCATCCCGTCTTCGTTGCCGTTTACCCAGGTCGCGATGCGAAACTGGCGAACCAGCACGACGGTCTGCTTATGGCGGTTATACAGCAAGATGGTAGCGCCGTTGCCGCGATCGTAGACTTCGCGTCTATGGCGAATCACGCTGCCGTCGCTGCGCGTCAGTTCATAGGTCATGTTGCGCAAAAGGAACCAGTTTTCGGAGAGGATTTTATCTTTGATAACGTTGATATTGAGTGACATACGAGCCCCACAGCGTGAAATGACGATTCCATACTACGCTGTGAAGCCCGCTTTGTCGTCAGTGAAGCGGAATCGATTTAACCTCGAGGAAGTCCATTATCCCCTGCGCCGCGTGGCGGCCTTCCGCCATGGCGGTCACCACCAGATCGGCGCCACGCACCGCATCGCCGCCGGCAAACACTTTGCGATGGGTGGTCTGGTAGCGGTAGCGGCTTTCCACATTGGCCTTGATTCGACCCCGGCTATCGAGCTTAACGCCCACCGATTCCAGCCACGGCATACCGTGCGGATGGAAACCAAAAGCCATGATCACCGCGTCGGCGGGCATGACAAACTCGCTTCCGGGGATTGGCGACGGGCTGCGGCGCCCCTGAGCGTCCGGCGCACCCAGCCGGGTACGCAGAAAGCGTACGCCGTTGACGTGTCCCTTCTCGTTCAGCTCCAGGGTGACCGGCTGGACGTTAAATTCAAACTGCGCTCCCTCTTCGCGCGCGTTTTTCACCTCTTTCTTCGAACCAGGCATATTGGCTTCATCGCGACGATAGGCGCAGGTAACCTGCTTCGCGCCGTGGCGCAGCGCGGTACGCACGCAGTCCATCGCCGTATCACCGCCGCCGAGCACCACGACGTTCAGCCCTTCGGTGTTGACGTAAGGCTCTTCCGGCAGCTCAAGCAGCCCCATCACCTGTTTGGTGTTGGCTATCAGGAACGGCAGCGCGTCATATACGCCGGGCGCGTCTTCATTCGGCAGATCCGCTTTCATCGAGCGATAGGTTCCGGCGCCAATAAATACCGCGTCATAGTCATCAAGCAGCGTCGTCAGCGGGATATCTTTGCCTATCTCGCAGTTCAGCTCAAAGCGCACGCCCATCTGGGTAAAGATTTCCCGCCGCCGGGCAAGCAGAGATTTATCCAGCTTAAAGGCCGGAATACCAAAGGTCAGCAGACCGCCAATTTCCGGGTGACGGTCAAAGACCACCGGACTCACGCCGTTACGCACCAGACGGTCGGCGCAGGCGAGCCCGGCAGGACCCGCGCCGATAATCGCCACCCGCTTGCCGCTTTCAACGACCTGAGAAAGATCCGGCCGCCAGCCGTTGGCCAGCGCCTGGTCGGAGATATAGCGTTCAATGTTGCCGATAGTCACCGAACCGTGCTCATCGCGCAGCATGCAGGCCCCTTCGCACAGGCGATCCTGCGGGCAGACGCGGCCGGTAATTTCCGGCAGGCAGTTGGTCTGGTGAGAAAGCTCCACGGCGGCGGAAATATCCCCCTCTTTCACGCGTTCAATCCATTGCGGAATGTGGTTATGCAGCGGACAGGTCCATTCACAAATGCTGTGCTCGCCGCACGTCAGGCAGCGCTCCGCCTCGCGGTTGGCCTGCCCGGCGCTGAACGGCAGATAAATTTCGCTAAAATTGGCCTTACGCGCCTCGGCGGATAGCTTGTCGGGCTCGCCGCGCGGCGGCGTCGCGGCCATCTGCGCGACTTTGCCCGCGGAGCAAGGCGCCATCGCCGCGCCGGGGTGGCCAAGACGCGCCGCGCGCTGACGCCGCTGTTTCGCCAGATTCACCAGCGTGCTGTCCGTTGCCAGTACCAGCGCTTCGGCCGGGCAGTTTTGTACGCAGGCGGGCCCCTCTTCGCGACCGCTGCACAAATCGCATTTATGCGCCGTCGCTTTGACCCTCTCCTCCTGTACCGGCGTCAGGACGATTTGCATCACGCCAAACGGGCAGGCAACCATACAGGATTTACAGCCGATGCATTTCTCCTGATTAACCTGGACGCTGTCGTTAAGCTGGCTGATGGCGCCATTGGGACAACTGCGGGCGCACGGCGCCCCTTCACAATGGTGGCAGGTTACGGCGTTACGTTTTTGCTCGTTTTTGATAACCGTAATGCGCGGCAAAAAACGCTGCGGGGTCAAAACATGCTGCTCATCGTTGTGCGCCATGACGCAGGCAACTTCACAAGCCTTGCATCCGATGCACTTATGACTATCGCTTAAAATAAAGTGGTTCATGACATCCTTCAGTCTTCGTGGTGAATAACCCCTCAATTCGCATGCTTATCTATTACCCGACAAAACGGTGCCGGAACAATGTGCATTTGCACAGGTTGCCGATTTTTTGGTAATAACCCGAGGTGGATCAATTTTTTTGACTTAAATGAAATCACGTTTTATTTAGCTAAGTAATAATGCGCTACGTTTGCGCCACCGCGGCGGCGCGCCGAAAGGAAAGAGCAGGTAGAGGAAGAAAGAGAGTTCTTTACGCTGCCATAAAAGGCACACGATAAATTACACTATCTCCTTATTTTCTCCACGATTGCCTGAGGGCTTGCCGCTAGAGTGTCACAGGCTGTGCAATAACAAAAAAATGTGCAAAATGAGGTCCTAATTCTGATGGCGAATTTTTTTATCGATCGCCCCATTTTTGCGTGGGTACTGGCAATACTTTTATGCCTGACCGGTACGCTCGCAATTTTGTCGCTTCCCGTTGAGCAATATCCCGACCTTGCCCCGCCTAACGTACGGATCACAGCGAACTATCCGGGCGCTTCGGCACAGACGCTGGAAAATACGGTCACCCAGGTTATCGAGCAAAATATGACCGGCCTCGATAACCTGATGTATATGTCATCCCAGAGCAGCGGCACCGGCCAGGCCACCGTGACGCTGAGCTTTACCGCCGGGACCGATCCGGATGAAGCGGTCCAGCAGGTGCAGAACCAGCTACAGTCGGCGATGCGCAAACTGCCGCAGGCCGTCCAGAACCAGGGCGTAACGGTGCGTAAAACCGGGGATACCAATATCCTGACGATCGCCTTCGTCTCTACCGACGGCAGTATGGATAAACAGGATATCGCCGACTACGTCGCCAGTAATATTCAGGACCCGCTCAGCCGGGTCAACGGCGTCGGAGATATTGACGCCTATGGTTCGCAGTATTCGATGCGCATCTGGCTCGATCCGGCCAAACTCAACAGCTTTCAGATGACGGCGAAAGACGTCACTGATGCCATCTCTTCGCAAAACGCGCAGATCGCCGTCGGCCAGTTGGGCGGCACGCCGTCGGTGGATAAACAGGCGCTCAACGCGACGATTAATTCACAATCGCTGTTACAAACGCCGGAACAGTTCCGTGATATTACCCTGCGGGTTAATCAAGACGGTTCGGAAGTCACCCTTGGCGACGTCGCCACCGTCGAGATGGGGGCGGAAAAATACGATTACCTCAGCCGCTACAACCGCCAGGCGGCGTCCGGGCTGGGGGTTAAGCTGGCCTCTGGCGCAAACGAAATGGCGACCGCTGAACGCGTTATCAGCCGTCTGAACGAGCTGTCGCAATATTTCCCGCACGGCCTGGAATATAAAGTCGCTTACGAAACCACCTCATTCGTTAAGGCGTCGATTACCGACGTCGTGAAAACGCTGCTTGAAGCCATCGCGCTGGTCTTTCTCGTGATGTATCTGTTCCTGCAGAACTTCCGCGCCACGCTGATCCCGACCATCGCCGTTCCGGTGGTGCTGATGGGAACCTTTGCCGTCCTTTACGCCTGCGGCTACAGCATCAACACCTTAACCATGTTCGCGGTGGTGCTGGCGATAGGCCTGCTGGTGGACGATGCCATCGTGGTGGTAGAGAACGTCGAGCGTATCATGAGCGAGGAGGGCCTCTCGCCGCGTGAAGCGACGCGAAAATCAATGGGGCAGATTCAGGGCGCGCTGGTCGGTATCGCCATGGTGCTATCGGCGGTATTTGTGCCGATGGCCTTCTTCGGCGGCACCACCGGCGCGATCTACCGCCAGTTCTCGATTACCATCGTCTCGGCGATGGTGCTGTCGGTGCTGGTGGCGATGATCCTCACCCCGGCGCTGTGCGCCACATTGCTTAAACCCGTTCATAAAGGCGAAACCCACGGGCAGCGGGGCTTTTTTGGCTGGTTTAACCGCACGTTTAACCGTAACGCCAGCCGCTACGAAACCGCGGTCGGCAAAATTCTTCATCGTTCGCTGCGCTGGATAATGATCTACGTCCTGCTGCTGGGCGGGATGGTCTTTCTGTTCCTGCATCTGCCCACGTCATTCCTGCCGCTGGAAGACCGCGGCATGTTTACCACTTCGGTGCAGTTGCCGAGCGGCTCAACCCAGCAGCAAACCCTGAAGGTGGTGCAGCAGGCGGAAGACTACTTCCTGAACAATGAGAAGCAAAACGTCGAATCGGTGTTCGCAACCATCGGCTCCGGCCCCGGCGGCAACGGCCAGAACGTGGCGCGTATGTTCGTACGCCTGAAGGACTGGGACGAACGCGATCCCACAACCGGTTCATCTTTCGCCATCATTGAACGCGCAACCAAAGCGTTTAACAAAATTAAAGAAGCGCGCGTCTTTGCCAGCAGTCCGCCGGCCATCAGCGGTCTGGGCAGCTCCGCCGGTTTCGATATGGAGCTGGAGGATCACGCGGGCAACGGACACGAAGCGCTGATGGCCGCCCGCGATACCCTGCTGGAGCTGGCCGGCAAAAATAACCAGCTCACCCGCGTCCGCCACAACGGCCTCGACGATAGTCCGCAGCTTCAGGTGGACATCGATCAGCGTAAAGCGCAGGCGCTGGGCGTCTCTATCGACGATATCAACGACACCCTACAGACCGCGTGGGGGTCAAGCTACGTCAACGACTTTATGGATCGCGGCCGCGTGAAGAAGGTCTACGTTCAGGCGGCCGCGCCGTATCGCATGCTGCCGGACGATATCAACCTGTGGTACGTGCGCAACAGCAGCGGTACGATGGTGCCCTTCTCCGCCTTCGCGACCTCGCGCTGGGAGACCGGCTCGCCGCGTCTGGAGCGCTACAACGGCTACTCGGCGGTAGAGATCGTCGGTGAAGCCGCGCCGGGCGTCAGTACCGGTACCGCCATGACGATTATGGAAGAGCTGGCCCAGCAGCTGCCGAACGGCTTTGGTCTCGAATGGACGGCGATGTCTTATCAGGAGCGGCTCTCCGGGGCGCAGGCGCCGGCGCTGTACGCCATTTCGCTGCTGGTGGTGTTCCTGTGCCTGGCGGCGCTGTATGAAAGCTGGTCGGTGCCGTTCTCGGTGATGCTGGTGGTACCGCTGGGGGTTATCGGCGCGCTGCTGGCGACCTGGATGCGCGGTCTGGAAAACGATGTCTATTTCCAGGTAGGCCTGCTGACGGTTATCGGCCTGTCGGCGAAGAACGCCATTCTTATTGTCGAATTTGCCAATGAGCTGAATCAGAAAGGCGAAGATCTGCTTACCGCCACGCTCTCCGCCTGCCGCCAGCGTCTGCGGCCGATCCTGATGACCTCACTGGCGTTTATCTTCGGCGTACTGCCGATGGCCACCAGCACCGGGGCGGGCTCCGGCAGCCAGCATGCCGTCGGTACCGGGGTGATGGGCGGGATGATTTCCGCCACGGTGCTGGCTATCTTCTTCGTGCCGCTGTTCTTTGTGCTGGTACGCCGCCGCTTCCCGCTCAAGGAACGGCCGCAATAATCGGGACGCGCCCTGACGATATTTTCGCCAGGGCCAAATAACAGAAAAGGCGACCGGACAGGTCGCCTTTTTCATGTGGTCGCTTCAACTGCATTATTATTCTGCCTGTGAAATCGCCATGCTTTTATTGCGGAAAACTATTTACGAAGCATGCCTTCGATAAAGTCTTTCCAGTTCCCCAGTTCGTGTTCAATCATAATAGCCTCTCTTATTATTATGGGTGATTTTATGCAAATTCATTGATGGTTAAAAGCCTGTTTGCGCTATCGTACTGATAACTTTCATTACCCCCTGCGGAACGTTCTCTTTCATTCGTAAGTACTATGAGCCGATTTTGCGCATTTTAATGTGACCAACAGCAACATTTAGCAACATTTGTTCATCAGCCTGAATCACCGGAATCCGCCTTGAGGCCAGGAAACACCGTCAGAGGGCGTTTAAAAAACAGCCAAAATGTAACGATGAATATATCCCGACGGGAAAAAACGATATTTATTAAAGCATTTCACGTATTATTTATTCAGGGCTTATATATTCGGAACATTCTTAGCCAATCGTTTAATTCAACGGAAAAGGTTTAATCATGCTTACCATGTACGGGATAAAAAACTGCGACACCATAAAAAAGGCTCGCCGCTGGCTGGAGACACAGCAGATAGAATATCGCTTTCATGATTATCGTGTCGATGGTCTGGATCGCACTTTATTAGATACCTTTATCGCTGAACTCGGCTGGGAAGCCCTGCTTAACACCCGGGGGACGACGTGGCGCAAGCTGGATGAAACGGTCCGCGCCGGTATCAATAACGCCGACGCTGCGGCAAAACTGATGCTGGAAATGCCGGCAATCATTAAACGCCCATTGCTCTGCGCGCCCGGTCAGCCTATGCTGCTGGGTTTCAGTGAATCAAGTTATCAGCAGTTTAACGAGGTGTAGTCTATGTCTTGCCCGGTCATTGAGCTGGCTCAGCAGCTTATTCGCCGCCCTTCCCTCAGCCCCGATGATGCGGGATGCCAGGCGTTAATGATTGAACGCCTGCGTGCGATTGGCTTTACCGTTGAACCGATGGATTTCGGGGATACCCAAAACTTCTGGGCCTGGCGCGGGCGCGGGGAAACGCTGGCGTTTGCCGGCCATACCGATGTCGTCCCGTCGGGGGACGCCGATCGCTGGATTAATCCCCCCTTTGAACCCACCATTCGCGACGGCATGCTGTTTGGCCGCGGCGCCGCGGATATGAAAGGCTCGCTCGCGGCAATGGTCGTCGCCGCCGAACGTTTTGTCGCTCAGTATCCGAATCATAAAGGTCGTCTGGCCTTCCTGATCACTTCTGATGAAGAAGCCAGCGCCAAAAACGGCACCGTTAAGGTTGTTGAAGCGCTGATGGCGCGCAACGAGCGCCTGGATTATTGCCTGGTCGGCGAACCGTCCAGCACCGAAGTCGTCGGCGATGTGGTGAAAAACGGCCGTCGCGGCTCGCTGACCTGCAACCTGACCATTCACGGCGTGCAGGGGCACGTGGCCTACCCGCATCTCGCCGATAACCCGGTGCACCGCGCCGCGCCGATGCTGGCGGAGCTGGTGAATATCGAATGGGATAAGGGCAACGAGTTCTTTCCGCCGACCAGTATGCAAATCGCTAACGTGCAGTCCGGCACCGGCAGCAACAACGTGATTCCCGGCGATATGTTCGTCCAGTTCAACTTCCGCTTTAGCACCGAGCTGACCGATGAAATGATTAAAGCGCGCGTCGTGGCGCTGCTGGAGAAGTACGCGCTGCGCTACAGCGTCGACTGGTGGCTCTCAGGCCAGCCGTTCCTGACCAGCCGCGGTAAGCTGGTTGATGCGGTGGTTAACGCCATTGAGCACTATAATGAAATAAAACCGCAGCTGCTGACCAACGGCGGCACCTCCGACGGGCGCTTTATCGCGCGTATGGGCGCGCAGGTGGTTGAACTGGGGCCAGTGAACGCCACCATTCATAAAATAAACGAGTGTGTGAATGCCGCCGACCTCCAGCTGCTGGCGCGGATGTACCAACGCATCATGGAACAGCTGGTCGCCTGACGGCATCAATAGAGAAGAGGTAAGCGCATGGATTGGCTAACGAAATACTGGTGGGTTCTGGTGTTGGTATTTTTGGTGGGCGTGATGATCAACGTGATTAAAGATCTGACCCGCGTTGACCACAAAAAATTTCTCAACAATAAACCGGATCTGCCCCCGCATCGCGACTTCAACGACAAGTGGGACGACGATGACGACTGGCCGAAGAACGACCCGTCGAAGAAGAAGTAACATCTTACCGCGGATTGCCATAAAGCAATCGCCCGGCGAGTTCGACGCGGGTCAAGTAGCCCTGACAGATACGCAGCATCGCCTCCGGGAAATTACCCCACTCTGCGCTCTTTTCCCGGGGGCGGCGCTTAACGCGCCTTGCCCGGGCTACGGGTTTCCAGCTCGTCTGCCAGTCCGGTAGCCCGGACAGATGCGCAGCATCGCCTCCGGGAAATTACCCCACTCTGCGCTCTTTTCCCGGGGGCGGCGCTTAACGCGCCTTGCCCGGGCTACGGGTTTCCAGCCCGTCTGCAGGTCCGGTAGCCCGGACAGGCGCATCGCGCCGCCTCCGGGTTTATTATCACAGCAGTTCAATAATATCGCTGTCTTTCGGCGTGCTGCCGCTGAGGGCTTCGTCGAAATAGTGCTTCGGTACGGTAAAGCGCAGATGATCGAGGGCAAACTGCATACTGCGATCGTCAATCGCGTGCCCCAGATCTTCAACAATATCCAGCGTCACGTCACCGCCGGCCTGCTGCAGCGCCTCCTGCCCCGCAACCGCCCACGCCAGATCGATAACCCGATCTTCACCGCCGTGGATCAGGTGAATCGTGGTCGCGGTCGTCGCCGTCTCGGGCAGAGTCGCATAGCGGCCGTTGAAGGCAATCACCCGCGATGCCAGACCCGGTTCGGCTTTAATGCTTTCCAGCGACATAATCGCCCCCTGCGAGAAGCCGATCAGCGCCGTCGCCTGCGGGCTGACGCCGCTCTGTTGCTGCCAGTAGCGCACCGTTTCAATAAAGGTCGGCATAATCGCATCTACGCGCTGCTGGCGATTTTCTTCGCTGACGCCCTGGACAGAAAACCACTGGCGTCCCGGAGCCGGGCCGCACGGCTCAGCGCCACCGATACTGACAATCAGCGCATCGGGAAACAGCGGCGCAAACCAGCTACCGATTTGCCCCATGCCCACCGGGTTATCGCCGACGCCATGAAACAGCAGCAGCAGTTGCTGTGCAGGTGTCGCGGGGCTTTGAACAATAAAATGATCGTGTTTCATGGCTGTCTCCTTAATGTCTGCAAGGAAGTTTACGCCGCAGGCGAAATATGACCATGCCATTTAACTGAAGGAGTTAGTTAAAAAAATTGCAGCATTTGAACCTGCCGGCGCAGGTCGTTGGCGCGGTTTTCATCCAGGCTGAGCAGCGCCTGCGCCGCTTCTTCGCGCAGCCTGGCCAGCAGCGCTTTCCGTCCGGATAAACCTAACGTTTGGCAAAGCGCGGCCTCATCCTGCTGCTGCAGGCGGGCCCGCAGCGCCGGAAGCGGCAGCTCCACCAATATAAGCAGGCGATTGAGGCTACCCGCCGAGGTCAGCAGCGGACGATGGGCAAAAGCAAAACCCGCCACCTCCAGCCAGTCTTCTTCAGTAAGAATAGTCGCTTTCAGCGCCGTCAGCGGCACAGGTTCATCTCGCCACTCGCGCAGCCAGAATTCGTCGCGCTGCAGCCGTTGGGCTTCTTCGCGTGCCAGGCGATGGCCCGCTTCGCTGAGAGGATAGAGCGCCATCGCGGTGTAACAGCCGCTGCTGGCTTCCCGATGCGTGCCCAGCCGCACCAGCGTAAAACCGCAGCGTTGCCAGAAGCGCCACAGCTCAGGCGTGTAGCCAAAACTCACCGAGAGATAATCCCGGTCCGCAGCCTGCGACGCCGCCCGGACCACCAGCCGCTGCCCCAGCCCTTCGCGCTGGCGAGCCGGATGCACGGCAATACGGCTGATGCGCAGCCCCGCCAACGTAGCCGCCAGTGGGCTACCGCCGTGCGCCGCCAGCGACTGCGCCACCAGATTACCGCGCGGACGACGATAGCCGGCCCACACCGCCTGGCTAAGCGGCGGCTCAAGACCGCCCTCCTCCACCAGCCATAGCGATCCGGCGATGCGCTCCCCGCCGCGGGCGCAGGTAAAATGCTGCCCCGGCGCATCCATCATGCGCCGGAGGTCCAGCGGCGACGTGCGATAGTGGGCCCCGGAGAGCAGCTGATACATCGCTTCCGGTAACGCAGGCTGTCGCCGCCAGCTCTCCTGGCTGACGCTTTCCAGCACGATATCGCCGCCTGGCGCGTGCTGAAAGGTCTCGTCGTTGAACAGCAGCAGCCGCGCAATCGCCGCCTCCAGCGGGCAGCCGCTTGCCCAACGGATGGGCGTCGTCAGGCTAAACTGCCGTAAGTGCGCAAAACTGGCGCAAAACTTAAGCAAAAAGCCGCGTCCCGTCCCCTCGTACCCCTGAACGGTAGTGGTCAACAGCGTCCTCGGGAAGCGGGAGACCAGCTGGCGCAGCAGCGGCCCGGGGATGGCCGCGGCCTCATCGACAATCAGCCATCCGGCGGTGCAGCCGGAAGCCAGCAGTGCGTCGGGGGCCATAAAGCGGAAAGCCTCCCCGGCGAATGTCGCCATCACCTCCGCTGCTCCCCGCGCCGGTGCCGTGACGATGGCATCTCCCCCCAGATGGCGAATAAGCATTCCCGCGAGCGCGGACTTGCCTCGCCCGCGCTCGGCGGTTAGCGCCGCAATACCGGGAGGGAACCGGGCCAGTTCGGCAAGCACGGCAGCCTGCTCCGCCTGCGGATGTCCGTCGGCGGGATGCCATGGCGGGCGCACGGGTAACGCGGGCGCCGCAAGTTCATTGCCCTGCCGCCAGAGAATGGACGCGTTATCCGCACTAATCTGTTGGCAAAAACGATAAACAAAATTCGGCGTAGGGATGGGGTCGGGAGCGTCGCTCCAGCGCAGAGAATCCGCATCAGGACGGGCCGGCCATTGCGCAAAGTCGGGGGTGAGCAATACCAGCCAGCTTCCGGCGCGCAGCGTACCGGCTAATGCGGCAAAGGCCGCCACATCAAAACCCTCGCGGGCATCGAAAAAGGCGTGCTGGAATTCGCGGCCCAGCAGCGATTTCAGGGCAGCAGACGAGACGTACGGCTCGGGCATCGGACGCGGGCCGACCCACAGCCCGTCGCCCGCCAGCGCGGTACGTACTCTTTGCGCCTGACGCAGGGTCCAGGCATCGTCGCCGCTGAGAACCAGCAGACGACGAACGCCTTCGCGCGCCATCTGCGCCGTCAGGTGACGCAGTTCATCCATGACAACAGAGCATTACAGCGCGTTGCCGAAGGTGTTGCACTGCGCCGGGTCGCCGCTATCGAAACCGCGTTTAAACCAGGTATAGCGCTGCTGCGACGTTCCGTGGGTAAAGCTGTCCGGCACGACGCGCCCCTGGCTCTGCTGCTGCAGGCGATCGTCGCCAATCGCCTCTGCGGCATTCAGCGCTTCCTGCAGATCGCCGGTCTCCATGTAATCTTGCTTCTGCATGTTGTAGCCCCAGACGCCGGCAAAGCAGTCCGCCTGTAGCTCCATTTTTACCGACAGACGGTTCGCTTCCGCCTGCGAAGCGTTTTGCTGCAGCTGGCGCACTTTCGATTCAATACCCAACAGCTTTTGTACGTGATGGCCAACCTCGTGGGCGATAACGTAGCCCTGCGCGAAATCGCCGCCGGCGCCAAGCTTGTTTCTCATCTCATCGTAGAATGACAGGTCGATATACACCGTGCTGTCCGCAGGGCAGTAAAAAGGCCCCATGACCGATTGACCGGTGCCGCAGGCGGTCCGCGTCGCGCCGCGGTACATCACCAGTTTGGGCTGCGGATACTGACGGCCCATATCTTTAAAAATAGCGTCCCAGGTATCTTCCGTGTCCGCCAGAATCACCTTCGTGAATTTCGCGGCCTCTTCATCCTGCGGGCTAATGGAGCGTTGGGTGGTTTGCTGTTGAGATACCGGCTCGCCGGTCAGCATGCCGGTTAAATCCACGCCGTAATAGCCCGCCACCAGAACAATAATCAGCAGTACAATGCCGCCTTTACCGCTGGGGAGACGAAAACCGCCTCCTCCGCCCATCGGTGAACCAGATTGACCACGACGATCTTCCACATTGTCGCTCTCGCGACGTCCTTGCCAGCGCATAAGCACCTCAATTCATCATATTAACCAATGAATAAGATCGTAGGCGGTTCAGCGGAGGATTACCACAGGAAACAGCAAGAAGAGCGCCAGAAGAAGAAAACTTCTTCTGGCGTCGGGGGATTAGTCGAGCTTCACGCCCAGGCGATGAGCGACTTCTTCGTAGGCTTCAATCAGGCCGCCAAGGCTCTGGCGGAAGCGGTCTTTGTCCATTTTATCCATGGTTTTTTTATCCCACAGACGGCTGCCGTCCGGAGAGAATTCATCCCCCAGCACCACTTCGCCTTTGAACAGACCGAACTCCAGCTTGAAGTCCACCAGGATCAGGCCCGCATCGTCAAACAGCTTTTTCAGCACATCGTTAGCTTTGTAGGTCAGCTCCTGCATACGCGCCAGGTTCTCTTTGCTCACCCAGCCAAAGGTTTCGCAGTAGGATTCGTTGACCATCGGGTCGTGCATGGCGTCGTTTTTCAGGAACAGGTCGAACAGCGGTGGGTTGAGCTCGATGCCCTCTTCAATCCCTAAGCGTTTCACCAGCGAACCGGCAGCGCGGTTACGTACCACGCACTCCACCGGCACCATATCCAGCTTTTTAACCAGACACTCGGTATCGGACAACAGCGCTTCCATCTGGGTCGGGATACCCGCTTCCGCCAGCTTGCTCATAATGAAATGGTTGAACTTGTTGTTCACCATGCCTTTACGATCGAACTGCTCAATGCGAGCGCCGTCCCCTGCTGACGTATCGTTACGGAATTCGAGTATCAACAGATCCGGGTTTTCGGTGCTGTATACCGTCTTCGCTTTACCACGATACAACTCAGCTTGCTTTTGCATCTTTGTCACTCCAGTGATGATTAACGATAAAAATTTGTGCTTTTCTGCCGACGCACACGTTTGCGTCACTATACATTAAAAAGGGCCGGATTGCTCCAGCCCTGTTAATTACTTACTTAATGCAGCCTGGAATACGGCAACCAGGGCATCATTTTGCGACTGCGTCAGCGTATGGCCTTTCGGGTCGATGAACTGCAGACTGCTGCGGTTATCGAGGTCCCCGACCTGCAGTTTATAATCGCCGGAAACCAGCTGCGGGTCGCGGGCGCCCAGATCGGTCCAGCCGCTGTCGGAAAGCGGTTTGTAGGTGACGGAGAAGCTGCCCTGAGAACGAGAGCTATCGGTGACCTTCATGCCCACTTTTTCCAGCGCGCCCGGCAGGCGTTGCCACACCAGGTTAAACGGCGCGCGAACGATCAGCATCGGCAGGCCGGTATCATCAGCGCCGCTCTGCACGTCGAAGGTCGCCCCGGCGTTTTTCTGCGCGGCGTTCTGCGCGCTGGTGGCGTTCAGATCCAGACCTTCGGAGATGACGTTCAGCATGGCGGTACTGTAGCGCTGCAGCGAAGCCGGATCGGCAACAGGTTTACCCGCCTGCTCCAGATTCACCAGCTTCACGATCACCGCCTGCTGATAGCCCTGCTGCTTAACTGAGATTTGATAGCGACCACGATACTGCTGGTCTTCATCGAGGCGATTCCATTCGACCCAGTCGGTATTCAGCGTCTGGCTGGCATCGTCGCGTTTCGCGATAGTGTAGTTTTTCGACTGCACGATGCTTGCCACCTGCGCCCACAGCGAACCGCTGCGCCCGTTTTCCACCATCAGCGTCGCGGTATCACCGTTAAACTGCGTACGCGCGCCGCTGACCAGCGCCAGTGGCTGGGCCGGCGGACGAATGTCCAGGGCTTTGCCAGTGTTACCGGTGCTGGTCGCAACCGGAATATTATAATCACCCACCTGAATCGGCAGGATCATCCCTGCTGGCGCGTGAAGTTCACTAAGCGGCGTAGCCTGCAAATAGGCCTCGTCGCCGCTCACCTGACGCTTGTAGCGCGAGTCAGAACTACAGGCCGCGAGGAGTAGAACCAGCGAAACACCCGCAACCTTCGCCAGGCGCGACTTCTGTACTGAGTAAGCCATCAAATCTCCCTAAACTTTACAGCAAACCGGCATGCTTCAGCGCTGCGGTCACAACCTTAATACCGTTTTCGGTAATCGGGGTCATCGGCAGGCGTAGCGTATCGGTCGCCACAAGACCCAACGCCTTACAGGCCCATTTGACCGGGATAGGGTTGGGTTCGACAAATAATTTGGTATGCAATGGCATCAGACGCTGGTTAATCGCACGAGCTTCGGCAAATTGACCTGCTAGCGCCAGTCGGCACATCTCGGCCATTTCGCGCGCCGCAACGTTTGTCGTTACGGAAATCACGCCATGACCGCCAAGCTGCATAAAGTCCATTCCGGTCGCGTCATCGCCGCTCAGCAGAATAAAGTCATCTGAAACCAGCTCTTTGATCTGATGAACGCGGCTTAAGTTCCCCGTCGCTTCCTTAATACCGATAATATTTTTAATTTCCGCCAGACGACCAACGGTTTCAGGCAGCATATCGCAACCGGTACGGGACGGCACATTATACAGGATTTGCGGCAGGTCAGTATGTTCTGCGATAGCTTTAAAGTGTTGGAACAGCCCTTCCTGGGTCGGACGGTTGTAATACGGCGTTACCGTCAGGCAGCCAACCACGCCGCTATCGTTAAATCGCTTGGTCAGGCTAATCGCCTCTGCGGTTGCATTTGCACCGGTACCGGCAATGACCGGGATACGCCCGTCGGCCAGCTCCAGCGTCTGCATCACCACATCACCATGCTCTTCATGGCTCAATGTTGCGGACTCTCCGGTAGTCCCTACCGAAACGATCGCCGAGGTTCCGCTGGCGACATGATAATCAATCAGTTTTTTCAGGCTTGACCGGCAGACGTTGCCGTTTTCATCCATTGGCGTGACAAGCGCTACAATACTTCCCGTAAACATGGGCCATCCTCAGAGCATAAGTGGGACAAGATTCTCAATGTTACGTTTGGAGTCGTAATAAAAGCAAGAGACCCGATGCCATCAGGGATGTTGTATGCCGGTTTTTTTTATGCTTTCCTAACGTTACCTCACCTTTTTAAAGGAAGAACAGGTTTGACAGCCTCATTACAACACTATCTGGTTATTACCGCGTTGGGTGCTGACCGCCCAGGCATCGTGAATACGATCACTCGTCACGTCAGCAGCTGCGGCTGTAATATTGAAGACAGTCGGCTGGCCATGCTTGGCGATGAGTTTACGTTTATCATGCTGCTTTCCGGCTCGTGGAATGCAATTAACCTGATTGAATCCACTCTGCCGCTGAAAGGCGCCGAGCTGGATCTGCTTATCGTGATGAAGCGTACAACCGCGAGACCACCTCAGGCGATGCAGAACACCGTCTGGGTACAGGTTGAGGTGCCGGATTCGCCGCATATCATTGAGCGGTTTACGGCGCTGTGCGATACGTGGAAAATGAACATTGCCGAGCTGGTTTCCCGCACTCAGCCCGGAGCGAACGACGAGTCAGCACAGCTTTTTATTCAAATCACCGCCCACAGCCCGACTACGCAAAATGCATCAAATATCGAACAAGCGTTCAAAGCCCTATGTACAGAACTGAATGCACAAGGCAGTATTAACATTGTTAATTATTCACAGCATGATGAACAGGATGGAGTTTGAGTGATGAACCCACTGAAAGCCGGTGATATTGCACCGAAATTTAGCTTACCGGACCAGGACGGCGAGGAAGTAAATTTGACCGACTTCCAGGGACAGCGTGTTCTGGTTTATTTTTATCCGAAAGCCATGACCCCGGGCTGCACCGTACAGGCGTGCGGTTTACGCGATAATATGGACGACCTGAAAAAAGCAGGCGTTGAAGTACTGGGTATCAGTACGGATAAACCAGAAAAACTCTCCCGTTTCGCCGAAAAAGAGCTGCTGAACTTCACTCTGCTGTCTGATGAAGATCATCAGGTATGCGAGCAGTTTGGTATCTGGGGTGAAAAAACCTTTATGGGGAAAACCTACGACGGTATCCATCGTATTAGCTTCCTCATCGACGCCAACGGCAAAATCGAACATGTGTTTGATGATTTCAAAACCAGCAATCACCACGACGTGGTGCTGAACTGGCTGAAAGAAAACGCCTGACGCTAAGATAAACGCAAGACGCCGGGTCGTTCTCAACCACCCGGCGTCTTTTTTTAGGGCATTCCTTGCGGCTTCGCGCTAATGCTCGTCTTCCACTATCAGGCCATCCGGCCAGGCGTGCACCACCGCTTTGATGAGCGTCGCCAGCGGGATAGCGAAGAACACGCCCCAGAATCCCCACAGACCGCCAAAAATCACCACCGACAGAATAATCACCAGCGGATGCAGGTTAACGGCTTCCGAGAAGAGTACCGGCACCAGCAGGTTGCCATCCAGCGCCTGAATAATCAGGTACACCGCAAACAGGCTCCAGAACTCGGTTCCCGCGCCAAACTGGAACAGCGCCACGCCCACCACCGGAATGGTGACCACAAACGCGCCGATATAGGGGATTAATACCGAGAACCCCACCAGCACCGCCAGCAGCAGCGAATAGTTGAGGCCAAAAAGGATAAAGCCAATCCACGTCGCCACGCCGACGACGATCATCTCCAGCACCTTACCGCGAATATAGTTGGTAATTTGCTGGTTCATCTCTTTCCATACCTGCCCGGCCAGGCCGCGGTTGCGCGGCAGCACCCGGCGTACGGCGTTAAGCATCTGCTCTTTATCTTTCAGCAGAAAGAAAACCATCAGCGGCACCAGCACCAGATAGACCGCCAGGGTCAGCAGCCCGACCAGGGAGGCCAGCGAATATTTCACCACCGAGTCGCCGACGGTTAACATCCGGCTGCGCATATTCTCCGCCATCGCGTCGATAATGCCGGCATCCATGAGGGCCGGATAACGGCGCGGCACCGTGGCGGCGAAATCGGAAAGTTTATTCAGCATCCCGGGCATATCGCGAATCAGATAAATGCCCTGCTGCCAGGCAACCGGCATCACCACAAACGCCATCAGCAGCAGAATGCCGACGAACAGAATCAGAACGACAGAGGTGGCCCAGGTACGTGAAAACCCGATACGCTCCAGTCTGACGGTGGGCCACTCCAGCAGATAGGCCAGAACAATCGACACTAACAAAGGTGCCAGCAGGCCGCTGAAGAAAAACATAATGCCGAACCCAGCCAGCAAAATGACCAGCAGCGCTATCGCCTCCGGGTCGCTGAACCGACGACGGTACCACTGCATTAACATCTGGAGCATAAAACCCTTCCCTGAAGAGCGGAGCTGTAACAATCTCAGGAATTGTATCGAAATGTCACAAAAAAGACTTCGCTTTTTATGGGTAAAACCACAAACATTACTGGCCGGATGAATATCATATTTGCAACGCCGCGAACGACGGCTAAACTCGCTGGACCTGCTTGCGGTCAGGGAACATTACGCCGCACAATCGGTCAAACTGGCACACCTACATTACAGGACAGAGGTTATGTTCAGGCAGTTGAAGAAAACGCTGGTGGCGACCGTCATAGCGTCGCTGACGCTGGGTTCAATATTACCTGCTTTTGCCGATACCGCAGACACTCTGCCGGACATGGGCACCTCCGCAGGAAGCACGCTCTCCATCGGCCAGGAAATGCAGATGGGAGATTACTACGTGCGCCAGCTGCGCGGCAGCGCGCCGTTAATCAACGATCCGCTGCTGGTGCAGTATATTAACGGTTTAGGCATGCGCCTGGTGTCGCACGCCAATTCCGTTCGCACCCCGTTCCACTTTTATCTGATTAATAACGATCAAATAAACGCCTTTGCTTTCTTCGGCGGTAACGTCGTACTGCACTCGGCCCTGTTCCGCTACTCGGATAATGAAAGCGAGCTGGCGTCGGTAATGGCGCACGAAATTTCTCACGTCACCCAGCGCCATCTCGCCCGCGCGATGGAAGACCAAAAGCGTAACGCTCCGCTGACCTGGGTCGGCGCGCTGGGGTCGATTCTGCTGGCGATGGCCAGCCCGCAGGCCGGGATGGCCGCGCTGACCGGCACCCTGGCGGGCAGCCAGCAGGGGCTGATCAGCTTTACCCGTCAAAACGAAGAAGAGGCCGACCGCATTGGCATTCAGGTCCTTCAGCGCTCCGGGTTCGACCCGCAGGCGATGCCGGCGTTTATGGGTAAGCTGCTCGACGAGTCGCGCTACTCCACCCGGCCGCCGGAAATGCTGCTGACCCACCCCTTACCGGAAAGCCGTCTCGCCGACGCCCGCAACCGTGCGAACCAGATGCGCCCGGTTGTCGTGCAGTCCTCCGCTGACTTCTACCTGGCGAAGGCCAGAACGCTGGGCATGTACACCTCCGGCGACAATAAGCTGGGCAACGACCTGCTGAGCAGCTGGGAAAAAGGCAATATTCGCGAGCAGCACGCCGCCCAGTACGGCCGCGCGCTGCTGGCCATGGGCAATAACAATTACGATCTGGCGCGCAAAACGCTGCAGCCGCTGCTGAGCGCCGAACCGCAGAACGCCTGGTACCTTGACCTGGCGACCGATATCGATCTCGGGCAAAAGAGAGCCACAGACGCGATTAATCGCCTGAAGGGCGCCCGCGAGCTGCGTACTAATCCGGTGCTGCAGCTCAACCTCGCCAACGCCCTGCTGGAAGGCGGGCAGCCGGGGGAAGCGGCGACGATCCTTAACCGCTATACCTTCAATAATAAAGATGACGTCAATGGTTGGGATTTGCTGGCGCAAGCGGAAGCTAAACTGGGAAATCGCGATCAGGAGCTGGCAGCCCGAGCGGAAGGCATGGCGCTGGTTGGCCGACTCGATCAGGCCATTACCCTGCTCAGCAGCGCCAGCTCACAGGTAAAATTAGGCAGCCTGCAGCAGGCCCGCTACGATGCGCGTATCGATCAGCTGCGTCAGCTGCAGGAACGCTTCAAACCGTACCAGAAAATGTAAGGAGACCTCATGTCCGATACGGTCAAAATCTATCACAACCCGCGCTGCTCCAAGAGTCGCGACACGCTCAGCCTGCTGAAGGCTAACGGCATCGACCCCGAAGTGGTGCTCTATCTGGAGACGCCGCCGGATGCCGCCACGCTGCGCCAGTTGCTGAAGATGCTGGGGATGGCCAGCGCGCGCGACTTAATGCGCCAGAAAGAAGATCTCTATAAATCCCTCGATCTCGCTAACCCGCAGCTGAGCGAAGATGCGCTGATCCAGGCGATGGTTGATAATCCAAAGCTGATTGAACGGCCTATCGTCGTTAGCCACGGCGAGGCCCGTATCGGTCGCCCGCCGGAGCAGGTTCTGGAAATCGTTAACTAAGTTGTTGATCCTCAGGCCGCGGCCCGCTAAAGCTTGAGGATCTCTTTCACGAAAGGAATGGTCAGCTTGCGCTGGGCGGTAATGGAAGCGCGATCGAGCTGATCGAGCGTCATAAACAGCGAACGCATTTCGCGATCCAGCCGCTTAAGCAGGAACCGACAGACGTCTTCCGGCATTTCGAAACCGCGCAGTCTGGCGCGAAGCTGAAGCGCCTGGAGCTTGTCTTCATCCGACAGCGGCTGCAGCTTGTAGATTTGCCCCCAGTCAAGACGCGAAGCCAGATCCGGCAGGCCAAGCTTGAGCTGGCGCGGCGGTCGGTCGCCGGTAATCAACAGCCGGGTTTTACCGGACTCGAGAATGCGGTTGTAGAGGTCGAAAATCGCCATTTCCCACAGTTCATCGCCCGCTACGCACTCAATATTATCGATACAAACCAGCGACAGGTGCTCCATCCCGTCCAGCACTTCAGGAACAAACCACGTCCGTTTATCCAGAGGTACGTAGCCCACCGCATCGCCGCGCTGGGAGAGCTCCGCGCAGGCCGCGTGCAGGAGATGGCTGCGCCCCGCCCCTTCGCGTGACCAGATGTAGATGTATCCGCTATGTTCCTGCCGCAGCACGTTCTGAAGGGCGGCAAGAAGAGAAGGGTTATCGCCCGGCCAGAAACTCGCGAAAGTTTCATCATCGGGAAGATACAGTGGCAAAGAGAGCTGTGCCGGTGCGTTCAGATGGACCTCAACATAGGCTTGCAGAAAAACGCGGAGAGTTTAGCACAGAAATACGCAAGGAGAGAACCGGGCAGGATCGCCGCCCGGTATAAGGATCAATGTTTTGCTTCTTCGCTATCCGCGGCGTCGAGAACCACCTCTTCCGGACGCAGCACGCTAATCAGTTTGAAGATCAGGCTCAGCCCGACGCCAACGATGGTCGCCAGCGCCATGCCTTTCAGCTCGGCGGCGCCGATATGCACTTTTGCCCCGCTGACGCCGATGATCAGGATAACGGAGGTCAGAATCAGGTTCTGCGCCTTGTTGTAATCGACTTTAGATTCGATCAGCACGCGAATACCCGAAGCGCCGATAACCCCGTACAGCAGCAGCGAGACGCCGCCCATTACCGGCAGCGGGATAATCTGGATCGCCGCCGCCAGCTTGCCGACGCAGGAGAGCAGAATCGCGATGATCGCCGCGCCGCCGATAACCCAGGTGCTGTAGACGCGGGTGATCGCCATCACGCCAATGTTCTCGCCGTAGGTGGTGTTTGGCGTGGAGCCAAAGAAGCCGGAGATCACCGTAGACAGGCCGTTGGCAAACATTGAACGATGCAGGCCCGGATCGCGGATCAGATCTTTTTTGACGATATTGGCCGTGACTACCAGATGTCCAACGTGCTCGGCGATCACCACCAGCGCGGCGGGGAGAATGGTGAAAATCGCAAACCATTCAAAGCGCGGGGTGTAGAAGGTCGGCAGCGCGAACCAGTGGGCCTCGGCGATGGGCGTGGTATCGACGACGCCCATCACGAAGGAGAGCGCGTAGCCGACCAGGACGCCGATTAAAATCGGGATAATCGCCAGGAAACCGCGGAACAGCACCGAACCGAAAACCGTCACCGCCAGCGTCACCATCGAAATAATAATGGTTTTGCTGTCCGGCGATTGCCCGTCAGCGGGCAGCAGACCGGCCATATTCGCCGCCACGCCCGCCAGCTCCAGGCCGATAACCGCGACAATCGCGCCCATCGCCGCCGGTGGGAACATCACGTCCAGCCAGCCGGTTCCGGCTTTTTTGACAATAAAGGAGACGATGCAAAACAGCACGCCGCACATGATAAAGCCGCCGAGAGCGACTTCGTAGCCCAGCGGCAGCAGAAGCAGCACCGGGGAGATAAACGCAAAGCTCGATCCAAGATAAGCCGGAATTTTGCCTTTGCAGATGAAAAGATATAACAGCGTTCCGATGCCGTTAAACAGCAGTACCGTGGCCGGGTTGATATGGAACAGAACGGGCACCAGTACCGTTGCGCCAAACATGGCGAACAGATGTTGCAAACTAAGCGGGATTGTCTGTAAAAGCGGCGGTCTTTCACTCACCCCGATAGCACGGCGCGTCATGGCATTTTCCTCTGAGAGTCGTTTGTTGATTGCTGTTGGTGTGTTTTATTCAAAAAAGAGCCGACTCTCAAAGTCGGCTTTTTCTACTTCATCATTTATTTCGTACCAAAAATCTTATCGCCGGCGTCGCCGAGCCCCGGAATAATGTATCCGTGCTCGTTCAGGCCCTGGTCGATGGACGCGGTGTACAGCTCAACGTCCGGATGCGCTTTCTCCAGCGCGGCGATGCCTTCCGGCGCCGCCACCAGAACCAGCACCTTAATGCTGGAGCAGCCCGCTTTTTTCAGCAGGTCGATGGTGGCGATCATGGAGCCGCCGGTCGCCAGCATCGGGTCAACCACCAGCGCCATGCGTTCGTCGATGTTGGATACCAGCTTCTGGAAGTAAGGCACCGGCTCAAGGGTCTCTTCGTTACGATAGATGCCCACCACGCTGATACGCGCGCTCGGCACGTGCTCAAGCACGCCTTCCATCATCCCCAGACCCGCGCGCAGAATCGGCACTACGGTAATTTTCTTGCCTTTGATCTGCTCAATTTCTACCGGGCCGTTCCAGCCTTCGATGGTGACTTTTTCGGTCGCCAGATCGGAAGTAGCTTCATAAGTCAGTAAGCTGCCAACTTCTGAGGCGAGTTCACGGAAGCGTTTGGTGCTGATGTCGTGCTCACGCATCAGGCCCAGCTTGTGTTTGACGAGTGGGTGTTTCACTTCCACGATCTTCATTCTCTTTCTCCTCTGAGGGGCAGCCACAAAAAAATCGCCGGATTATACCGCCTTTTTCCTTTTACGCCATAGCCGATATGTTTGACCGGGATCAACCAAAATGCTTTACGCTGCCTGAGCCAGTATAAGACAAAATAAAAAAACCCCGCGAAGGCGGGGCTGAATGGGGCTTTACGGCCGTTTATAGATTTTCGCCGTTGCTGCCGATAACCTGCTGATACCAGGCAAAAGATTTCTTACGGCTACGCGCCAGCGTGCCGTTGCCCTCATTATCTTTATCGACGTAGATAAAGCCGTAGCGTTTTTTCATCTCACCGGTTCCCGCGGAAACCAGGTCGATACAGCCCCACGGGGTATAGCCCATCAGGTCGACGCCATCCTCAACAACCGCTTTTTTCATTTCGGCGATATGGGCGGAAAGATAGTCAATACGATACTGGTCATCCACCGAGCCGTCCGCTTCGCGCACGTCGATGGCGCCAAAGCCGTTCTCCACAATAAACAGCGGCAGCTGGTAATGGTCCCAGAACCAGTTCAGGGAGTAGCGCAGCCCGACCGGATCAATCTGCCAGCCCCAGTCTGACTTCTGCACGTACGGGTTGGAAACCAGGCTCTTGCTTTCATCGTAATCCAGCTGCGGATTATCATCCGTTGCTTTTGTGGCGAACGACATATAGTAGCTAAAGCCGATATAGTCGACGCAGCCCTGAGTCAGCGCCACGCGGTCTTCTTCGGTGATGTCCAGCGCAAAACCGCGACGCTCGAAGTAGTTCAGCAGGTGCTGCGGATAGCGGCCGCGCACGTGAACGTCGGTAAACCAGTAGCGGCGATGCATGGCGTTCATCGCCATCATCATGTCGTTGGGCGCGCAGCTCAGCGGGTAAATCGGACACATGGCGATCATGCAGCCAATCTGCAATGACGGGTTAATTTCGCGGGCGGCTTTAACCGCCAGCGCGCTGGCGACCAGCTCATAGTGCGCCGCCTGAAACATGACCGGCTCGCGGTCCTCCCCCGGCAGATATTTCAGTCCGGAGTTGGTGAACGGCGCAAAATCTTCGTGGAAGTTGGCCTGGTTATTGATCTCATTGAAGGTCATCCAGTACTTCACTTTGTGCTGGTAGCGGGTAAATACCACCCGGGCAAAGCGGACGAAGAAATCAATCAGTTTACGGTTACGCCAGCCGCCGTACTCCGTCACCAGATGGTACGGCATTTCGAAGTGGGAGAGCGTAATCACCGGCTCAATACCGTGCTTCAGGCACTCATCGAACAGGTCGTCGTAAAACTGCAGCCCGGCCTCGTTAGGTTCTTGCTCATCGCCCAGCGGAAAGATGCGCGTCCAGGCAATGGAGGTGCGGAAGCATTTGAAGCCCATTTCGGCAAACAGGCGAATGTCGTCTTTATAGCGATGATAAAAATCGATCGCTTCGTGGTTGGGGTAGTTTTTCCCCGGCAGCACGCCATCGGTGATTTCGCGCGGTACGCCGTGCGCGCCTGCGGTCATCACGTCGGCGACGCTCACCCCTTTACCGCCCTCTTTCCAGCCGCCTTCCAGCTGATGCGCCGCCACCGCGCCGCCCCACAGAAAACCTTCTTTAAATCCGGACATGTTCTCTCCCTATGCGCAGTCGCCGCTCTGCGACCGGTATTGCTGATTGAAATGGTAAACCGCGCCTACCAGCCCGGCATCGTTGCCGTGGCTGACGGTGTCGATATATTCCGCAATGCCAAACCAGGCCAGATGTTCGCGCAGCAGCGCCAGAAAGCCCGGTCGTTCCACAATCCCGCCGCCGATCAAAATCGTTTGCGGGTCGAATAAGTTGACGAGGTTGTAAAGCCCGGTACCCAGGCCGTTAAAGAATTCAGCGACCAGACGTCGACAGGTGGCGTCGCCCGCATCGTAGCGGTCAAAAATCTCTTCGCCAGTGACGTCATCCAGCGCCTTGCCGATATGTTCAGCGTAGCGATGGCGCAGCACGCGCAGCGTGCATTTTTCGTTCATCGAATAGCGCCGCACATCGCGGGTGCCCGGACGCGCGGTTTGCATATAGCCGAACTCGCCGGCGCGGAAGCGCGCGCCGTGGACCAGCTGGTTATTACAGAAAATCGCCCCGCCGATGCCGGTGCCGATGGTCAGGACCAGAAAGTTGCTCATGTCGGCGGCTTTCCCCCGCCAGCGCTCGGCCAGCAGCACGCAGTTGGCATCATTCTCAATGGCCACGGGCAGGCGAACCTGCTGCTCAAGCCAGCGTTTGATGGCGAAGTTATCGAATTTACGGATGGCGCCGCCCATTTCGATAAAGCCGGTGTGCGGGTTAACGTAGCCGGGCGCGCTGATTGCCACCCCTTCACACGCCGGGTGAGCGGCGATCCACGCCAGCATCGCCTGCAGGATCTGGTCGCCGTCGCTGTCGACGATGTTCTGCTTTCCTTTCTCCAGCAGCGTGCCTTCGCGCGTCATTACCCCCATTTTTAACGCCGTGCCACCGATATCAAATGCGGCAATGTTCATCCTCAGCTTTCCTCCAGAATCCATCACATTCGCGGTTTATCTCTCCAGAAATCAGGAAAGAAACCGGTTTCACTGGCATGATGATTATTCCCGACAACGCTGGCAAGCAGAAGAATGTACCCGGTTTCATTTTCGTGAACAGTATCAAATTTGCGCACTTAACGGCCGTTTTACATCGGCTGCAAAGCAGGCTCGCAAACGTTTGCTATCCCTGTTAGAATTGCGCCGTTTTTTATTGCTACCGCAAACGCGTGGAGACTTCGCAGTGACCGATAAAACCTCTCTCAGCTATAAAGATGCCGGCGTGGATATTGATGCAGGCAACGCTCTCGTCGACCGTATTAAGGGCGTGGTGAAGAAAACCCGCCGCCCGGAAGTGATGGGTGGACTGGGCGGATTCGGCGCGCTGTGCGCGCTGCCGCAGAAGTATCGCGAACCGGTTCTGGTCTCCGGCACCGACGGCGTCGGCACCAAGCTGCGTCTGGCGATGGACCTCAAGCGTCACGACACTATCGGTATCGACCTGGTCGCTATGTGCGTAAACGACCTCGTGGTTCAGGGCGCAGAGCCGCTGTTCTTCCTTGATTACTACGCGACCGGCAAACTGGATGTCGATACTGCGGCGAGCGTAATCAGCGGCATTGCCGAAGGTTGTCTGCAGTCAGGCTGCGCGCTGGTGGGCGGCGAGACGGCGGAAATGCCGGGCATGTACCACGGCGAAGATTATGACGTGGCCGGTTTCTGCGTTGGGGTGGTAGAAAAATCAGAAATTATCGACGGCAGCAAAGTGGCCGATGGCGACGTGCTGGTGGCGCTGGCTTCCAGCGGCCCGCACTCTAACGGCTACTCTCTGGTGCGCAAAATTATCGAAGTCAGCGGCGTTGATCCGCAAACCACCGATCTCAACGGTAAGCCGCTGGCCGACCATCTGCTGGCGCCGACCCGCATTTATGTGAAATCCGTACTCGACCTGATCGCCAACGTTGACGTGCACGCCATCGCCCACCTGACCGGCGGCGGCTTCTGGGAAAACATCCCGCGCGTGCTGCCGGACAACACCCAGGCGGTCATTGATGAATCCTCCTGGCAGTGGCCGGACGTGTTCAACTGGCTGCAAACCGCGGGTAACGTTAGCAGCCACGAAATGTATCGCACCTTTAACTGCGGCGTCGGCATGGTCATCGCGCTGCCGGCGGAAGCGGCGGATAAAGCCATTGCCTTCCTGAACGACAAAGGTGAAAGCGCATGGAAAATAGGGTATATCAAAGCCTCTGATTCCGAACAGCGTGTGGTCATTGAATGAAAAACATCGTGGTGCTGATTTCCGGTAACGGTAGCAACCTGCAGGCGATTATTGACGCCTGCGCCCGGAAAAAAATCAACGGCACCCTGCGTGCAGTCTTCAGCAACAAGGCCGACGCGTTCGGCCTTGAGCGCGCGCGCGCGGCCAATATTCCGGCTCACGCGCTCGCCGCCAGCCAGTTTGCCAACCGGGAAGCTTTCGACCGAGAGCTGATGCACGAGATCGATGCTTACGCGCCGGATCTGGTGGTTCTCGCCGGCTACATGCGTATTCTTAGCCCGGCTTTTGTCGCCCACTACCAGGGGCGCATGCTGAATATCCACCCTTCCCTGCTGCCAAAATATCCGGGGCTGCACACCCATCGTCAGGCGCTGGAAAATGGCGATGAGGAGCACGGGACGTCGGTGCATTTTGTGACCGATGAGCTGGACGGAGGTCCGGTGGTTCTGCAGGCAAAGGTACCGGTTTTCGCTGAAGATACCGAGGACGACATTACCGCCCGCGTACAGGCGCAGGAACACGATATCTATCCCCTGGCTATCAGCTGGTTTGTCGATGGCCGCCTGCGCGCGGAAGGAAACGAAGCCTGGCTTGATAATGTTCCTCTTCCACCGCAGGGATATGCGGCAGAAGAGTAAACTTTCCCGCCTCTGGCGTCCGCTGGAGGCGTTTTTCATTAGCTCAGGTTTCCCGCACGGATGACCGCTCGCATTTTTCCAGACACAGCGCTTGCGTATTCCAGCCTGCCGGTAGGGGAACTGGACGCTGCCAATCAAGTTCTCTGATGACTAAATCGGAAACCCCCTGCGCAAACAGGACGGGTAGCCCTCCGGGATAGGGTTCGACTCCCCAGGCCTTTCCCGTTTCTGGGTTGAGGCACCAGGCGTTATCGATACCCATTCCTGTTGGCGAAAAAGGATTACACGGCGGACGAATATCATAATTCCCCTGCCAACCGTGGCAATGCAGTCGCTGGGTAAGCTGAATACTCTCGAGTCGTATTCGGTTGATCATGGAAGGGGTTTCACTGTGCATATTGATGGCGCCTTCACATTCTCCGCAAAGCCCACGAAACTGGATTTGCGTAATCTCACCGGGCTCGATCTGCGGATTCCTGCGGCGCGCGGAGAGGAAAATCGGGTCCGCCTCCCCCCAGTGACAGGCTGGCGCCGCCACACACTCAAAAGTCATGCTGGTAAAGAGCATTCTTCGTAGCCGGCCGCCATCTCGTGAAATCAGGCCGATACCGCGATTCGAATCATAGATAGTGCAGTTGCTGACCACAATATCTTCAATATCTTGCCAGGTTTCCGTGCCGATTTTAAAAGCGCAGCTTTTTGAGCGCAGGGTACAATTGACGATCGTCACCTGACGTAGAGGACGTTGGATAGCCGCCGGTTTATCGGTGGTTTTCAGACAAATTGCATCGTCCGCCGCACTAAAAAAACTATTAGCAACGTGTACCTGCTGACAGCTATCGATATCCAGCGCATCAGTATTTGCCATTGTCAGATCGTTATCGACGGTAATGCCATCCATCACCACCTGTGAACATGAAACAAGATGAATTGTCCACATCGGCGCATGGTGTATACAGATATTTTCCAGCCTGACCCGCTGGCAATTTTCCAGAAGAATCATGCGCGGCCGCTGTTCGGCGGGCGTGCGATAGCCCATATCATCAACCGATGAGGAGAACCAACCATCGGCATTACCGTAAATAGTACCGCCCCCACAAATCGAGATATTTTCGGCATCCAGGGCATAGAGGAAAGCCCGGTCTGAGCACTCTGCGCGGCTTAAGGCCACCGCCTGGGTGAAATCAGCATAATTATCGCTGACGATGAGTTCTGCACCGGGTGACAACCACAGGCAGGTGTTTGACCCCATGCGTAACCCGCCAAGGTAATATTTTCCACTTTCCACCACCAACGTACCGCCGCCCGCTTGCGATAAGGTATCCAGCGCTTTTTGAAAAATCTCAGTGTCGCGAGTAATACCATCTGCGTGCGGGCGCCAGTTTGAAAGAAAAATGTTCATAGGATTTCCTGAGATGAAATGGGAATGCTATCTGAACACAGTCATTATCGATCGCCGTAGGGCAAAACAGCATCGACATAAGTAATCTGTCGCCGTTCTCACAACGTCCTTTTTTCCCGCAGTTCATCTGTGATTTCGGACACATTTCTTCTCGCTCCTTCCGCAGAAATAGCGATGGCTATCACATTTCATTTTTTCGCCCGTCCTAATACTGCCGGCCATATCACGCTATTTATTTCATTTAATCCGCTTTCTCCGCCCCGCTCTCAGTTCTTAACAAAAGCGCCTTAATGACGATTCCGCAAAATTTTCACCTCTTTTACTGTGCTACTTCCTCTTTACTGACAGAAGAGACAGGAAAAATGACGAGGACAGTAACGGCACCACGGGAAGTAAAAACACGCAATATTCTCTGCTGGGGGATGGGCGATATCTTCGGCAGCGGGGCAATGACGATCACCGGGCTTTGGCTGCTTTATTTTTATATTGAAGTGGCGGGCCTTTCTCCCGCCGCCGCCGCATCCATCTTTGCGATCGCCAAAATTTGGGATGGCATCACCGACCCGATCATGGGTTATATCACCGACAATATTCGCACGCGCTGGGGGCGACGCCGAATATTCTTTATTATCGGCGCGCCGCTCTCCTTTTGCTTTGCCCTGATGTGGGTAAGCGGTTTTGGCTATGCCTGGTATCTTGGTACTTATTTGTTATTCAGCACCGTTTTTACCCTCTTGATGGTGCCCTACGATACGCTGCCTGCGGAGATGACCTCGCGTTACGATCTGCGTTCAAAAATGTCTGGCGCGCGGATGCTATTTGCCCAGGCGACAGCGTTTTTATCTGCACTTATCCCAGGACAAATTTTGGCGCACGTCGCCGATAAATCGCAGGCATTTTTATATATCGGCCTGGTCTTTTCCGTACTCTTCGCCCTACCGTGGATCTTCGTTTGGCGGGGAACCTGGGAACGGGAGAATCTCCCGCCGCCTTCGACTCAGCGCGGGATGGGGAAAACAATTATTTCGCTGTATCGAGAAATGGCTTCAACTTTCCGTTTACGTACTTTTCGCATTCACATCATGATGTACGTTGGCGGAGCCGTCGCCCTGGATATTTTCGGCTCGCTGTTTATGCACTATCTTACATATGTACTTCAGGTCGGCGCATCCTTAGCTTCCCAGGCAATGAGCCTGATGACGCTATTTCAATTTTTTGCCATCCCTTTCTTTACCTGGCTTTGTATTCGCATCGGCAACGGCAACGCCTACAAACTGGCAATTGCACTGATTATGTGCGCTCTACTGTGGTTCAGCCAGCTTTCCGCCTCCATTAGCCATTTATCAGGATTCTTATTCGGCGGGGCCATCGTGATGGGCATCGCACGCGGCGGAACCTATCTTATCCCATGGAACGTCTACAACTTTTTACCTGATGTGGATGAAGCTTATACCGGCGTCAGACGTGAAGGCATTTACGCGGGCGTCATGATGCTAACGCGCAAATTTTCCCAGGCGCTGGCCCTGTTTATTGTTGGACTGGCGCTGGAGGCGTTTGGCTTTACCAAAGGCGCAGAGTCGCAAGATGCCGCCGCGCTAAACGGCATCTGGTGGGTATTCCTTATCGGACCGGGTTTACTCACTCTGCTGGCGATGTACGGCGCGTTTCGCTTTCGTCTAAGCCAGGAGTGTCATAAGACGCTTACCTTCGAGCTAGAGCGTCTGCGGTCTGGCGGTAAACCCGAAGATGCATCAACGCAGGTACGACAAACCGTAGAGTTACTTACCGGGCATCCGCATATGAATACCCACTGGCAGCATACAGCTGAAACGACAACGCAAGGGAATCTCTATGTCGCAGAAAATAAGCCATCCTGAAATCATCCGTCTTATCGAAAAACTGATCGATAGCCTCACCGCAATTCAGGATGACAATGGTCAATTCCTGCAGCGCCTGCCTGACGGGCGCGTGATTGATACAAAAGGCTGGGCTGGATGGGAATGGACACATGGTATCGGCTTGTTTGGTCTCTACCGCTACCATGAACTTACCGGCTCATCTCGCGCCAGGCAGATTATTGACGACTGGTTCAGCGCCCGTTTCGCCGAAGGAACGCCGGAGAAGAATATTAATACCGCGATCCCTTTTTTGACGCTTGCCAGTCGCTACCAGCAGGACGCGCGTCACGAATGGCGCGCGTATCTGGAAGTGTGGGGAGATGCGCTTTATCGTCAGATTCCGCGCACTGATGAAGGCTGCATGCAGCATGTCACCTACGAAAACGCGCATTATCAGCAAATCTGGGATGACACCTTGATGATGGCGGTCCTGCCTCTGGCCAGGATTGGGCTTTTATTGCAAAAACCTTACTGGGTAGAAGAAGCAAAATTTCAATTTCTACAGCACATTCACTACCTTACGGATAGAAAAAGTGGTTTATGGTTTCACGGCTGGAATTTCGACGGCAGGCATCATTTTGCCGGTGCCCGATGGGCTCGTGGCAATAGCTGGATAACACTGGCGATTCCTGAACTACTGGAAATGCTCAATCTTGATGAGCATGACGCCTTCTATCGCCAGCTCTGTAACATCCTGCAGGGCCAGGTATCCGCCCTCGCCCGCTGTCAATGTGAAAACGGGCTATGGCCGACGCTATTAGATGATGCAACAAGCTACGCTGAAGCCTCAGCAACAGGGGGATTCGCAGCCGGTATCCTGAAAGCGATACGTCTCGGCTACCTCGACGACAGCTATCTACCCGTTGCCGAACGAGCAATCGCAGGCATTATTGAGCATATCTCGCCGGAGGGAGAGTTAACCCAGGTTTCATTTGGCACGGCAATGGGACACGACCTTGACCATTACCGACGAATCCCCCTAACTGCGATGCCATATGGCCAGGCGCTGGCGATACTCAGCCTGGTCGAGGCTTTATACCGCACGCGTTAATACCTAATGCCTGAGTGCCGATAGTTCGCTACTCAGGCTATCAGCCAGGCTACGAACCCGACCCGCATCGAACATGATATAAAACCCAGGCGATGCTTCGTTCATCTGCTGGCAAAGCATCTCCATTTCGGATGCCCCCTGATACAACGCCTGCACGTTGATATGGCAGATTTCTCTCATACTCCAGCTATTCTCCACCTCACGAGCAAAATGCAGCGTAAAAAAAGCTTTCTGTGCATGCGTGAACAGCTGACAGTAGAGTGCGAGCCCCCGCCATTCATTCTGCCAGAGCCGATAGAGCGCCGTGGGAAACGCGGCATTCTCGGCAAACTCCAGCGCCTGCGCGCATAGCTTCAGGGCATCTGCCGCTACCTCATCCTTCTCTTGCGCAATTCGCGTGAGGTTTTCCATCGATATTTGCGGATCGTCACGCGTGAAGTGGATATCCTTGGCCGACCCCGGCAGCCAGTGATTACGCGCCAGCTGGCTGTACAAACTCCATACTGCCTGACCGTAGCTTTCCGGTAGCTGACTATGGCGGTGAAAAACGTGATCGCGAACATAAATCGCCTGGTAAAGCACCTCCGTTGCCTGCTCAAGTAGCTGCTGAAAACGGCGGGCGACTGTAACATCGGGGCACCAGCCGTAACGCTCAGCCAGCCAGAGATCCAACAGCTGCTCCTGGGTCTTTCCCGCACCATGACCTAACAGCTGGCTACAGGCAAACAGATTGCATTCGCTTAACGTTTCCGGTACCCAGTGGTTATCAACGCTCTCCCAACTGGTTTTGCATATCGCACCGGTGATTCTGGGATTCGCGCTTTGGCACCACAGCAGTCGGCCTTTTAACTCATCAATGCGCAAGAAAGGCATAACGCCCCAGCCCACCTCTTCGCCTGCTAAATCAATATCAACCCAGACGTCTCGCATAGTGACCTGAAGCAGTGCGGGATTATTTGGAAATGCTGGCCAGAAACGTTCTGGCGTTAACTTGATCGATACCGAAACGGTTGGCGGAAGCGGCTCGATAGCATCGAGAACGGTACCAAGATCATCATTACTTGCAGGGAAAACCCGCAAAACCAGATGTTTATTTTGTGCGGTAACCACCTGGCTGAGCGCTTGAAAACAACGGCGATAGAGCACAAAGCTTTGCGACGGTTGCCGGGTATTTTCAGGCTCATCCCTGGCGTTTATATCCCATTTAGGGCGCGTAATTGGCAATAAACCATCGGTGCTGGAAAGCGCAATAATTAGCCCTGTTAAAGCTGGAATTCCCTGACAAACGCCGCGAATTTTGTCTGTCAGCCAGCGGCTCCAGAAATCCACATCAAAAAGGATCCCTTGCTGGTTATCCAGTAGATACTTATGCGACAACAGCAATTCCGTTGGGAAATCCAGCTCTTTTGCCTGTAAATAAAATCGCAGCCCCTGCTCGCGGCAATACATGGCGAGACGATTAAGGTAGATACAGCGCGCTCTCTGCTGGCTGGAAACGCTATCGTTATAGTGAAAAGGCGTATATCCCTTCGGGGACACCAGCTTACCGAAGAGATCTGCCTGCCCCACCACGATAGTATTAAAGCCATGCTGAGAGGCATACCTGACCAGATTGCATACCGATGACCAGTTCCATATATCCTGATTATTCAGTTCTAACGCTCGCGTCTCCCACATGGTTTTGCTCCTGAATCTCACCTTGCCTTGAACATAACGTAAGTCGCGAAAATCGTCTGTTTTTCTTCGCTATATACTGAAAGAAAACAGTCATACTTCTTTGACATAATTGGACATTCAGTGGCAAAGCTCGCCATAATGAAATAGCAACATACATCTACCGGAGTGTGAGCTGTAATGGGCCAGGAAAAGCTATACATCGAAAAAGAACTCAGCTGGTTATCCTTTAACGAGCGCGTACTTCAGGAAGCAGCGGACAAAAGCAACCCGCTGATCGAGCGCATGCGCTTTTTAGGGATTTACTCTAATAACCTCGATGAATTTTATAAAGTGCGCTTTGCCGAGCTGAAGCGCCGCATCATCATCAGCGAAGAACAAGGCAGTACCGCACACTCTCGCCATCTGCTGGGCAAAATTCAGGCCCGCGTGCTCAAGGCCGATCAGGAGTTTGACGGCTTATACAACGAGCTGCTGTTGGAAATGGCGCGTAACCAGATTTTCCTGATCAACGAACGCCAGCTCTCCGTCAACCAGCAGTCCTGGCTGCGTAACTACTTCAAGCTGTATCTTCGTCAGCACATCACGCCAATCCTGATTAACCGCGAAACGGATCTGGTGCAGTTCCTGAAGGATGATTACACCTACCTGGCCGTCGAGATTATTCGCGGGGATACCATCAATTACGCGCTGCTTGAAATTCCGTCAGACAAGGTGCCGCGTTTTGTGAACCTGCCGCCGGAAGCGCCTCGCCGCCGCAAGCCGATGATTCTGTTAGATAACATCCTGCGCTACTGCCTGGATGATATCTTCAAGGGCTTTTTTGATTACGACGCGCTGAACGCCTACTCGATGAAAATGACCCGTGACGCCGAATACGATCTGGTGCACGAGATGGAATCGAGCCTGATGGAGCTGATGTCCTCCAGCCTGAAACAGCGTCTGACCGCCGAGCCGGTGCGCTTCGTTTATCAGCGCGATATGCCCGACGCGATGGTCGAAATGCTGCGCGATAAGCTCTCCATCTCCAACTACGATTCAATGCTGCCGGGCGGTCGTTACCACAACTTTAAAGACTTTATCGGCTTCCCGAACGTCGGCAAAGCCAATCTGGTCAACAAACCGATGCCGCGTCTGCGTCATCTGTGGTTTGATAAATTCCGCAACGGCTTTGACGCAATCCGCGAACGCGACGTGCTGCTTTACTACCCGTACCATACGTTTGAACACGTCCTTGAGCTGCTGCGCCAGGCCTCTTTCGACCCAAGCGTGCTGGCTATCAAAATCAACATCTACCGCGTCGCGAAAGATTCACGGATTATCGACTCGATGATTCACGCCGCCCATAACGGTAAGAAAGTGACGGTGGTCGTGGAGCTGCAGGCGCGTTTCGATGAAGAAGCCAATATTCATTGGGCTAAACGCCTGACCGAAGCCGGCGTGCACGTTATCTTCTCCGCGCCGGGCCTCAAGATCCACGCCAAGCTGTTCCTGGTTTCGCGCAAAGAGGGCGATGAAGTCGTGCGCTATGCGCATATCGGCACCGGCAACTTTAACGAAAAAACCGCCCGTCTTTACACCGACTACTCGCTGCTGACCGCCGATGCGCGCATCACCAATGAAGTCCGCCGGGTATTTAACTTTATCGAAAACCCCTACCGCCCGGTCAGCTTCGATTATCTGCTGGTGTCGCCGCAAAACTCGCGTCGCCTGCTTTATGAGATGATCGATCGTGAAATCGCCAACGCGCAAAATGGTCAGCCGTCGGGCATCATGCTGAAGCTGAACAACCTGGTCGATAAGGGGCTGGTAGACCGTCTCTACGCCGCTTCCAGCTCCGGCGTGCCGGTTAATTTGCTTATTCGCGGTATGTGCTCGCTGATCCCCGGTCTGGAAGGAATCAGCGAAAATATTCGCGTGACCAGCATTGTTGACCGTTTCCTTGAGCATGACCGCGTTTATTGCTTTGAAAACGGCGGCGATAAGCAGGTTTGGCTATCGTCCGCGGACTGGATGACGCGCAATATTGACTATCGTATCGAAGTGGCCGCGCCGCTGCTGGATCCGCGCCTGAAACAGCGGGTGCTGGATATTTTCGATCTCCTCTTCAACGATACGGTGAAAGCACGCTATCTTGATAAAGAACTGAGTAATCGCTACGTGCCGCGCGGCAATCGCCGCAAAGTGCGCGCACAGATGGCGATATACGACTACCTCAAATCACTTGAACAGCCCGATTAACCTATGCCAATAAACGAAAATGCCCCTCGGCCGCAGGAGTTCGCTGCGGTCGACCTCGGTTCAAACAGTTTTCATATGGTGATCGCCCGTGTCGTTGACGGGGCAATGCAGATCATCGGTCGTCTGAAACAGCGCGTACATCTGGCCGACGGCCTGGATGAAAACTCTGTACTGAGCGAAGAGGCTATTGCGCGCGGGCTGAACTGCCTGTCGCTGTTCGCCGAGCGCCTGCAGGGTTTTGACCCATCAAGCGTCTGTATCGTCGGCACGCACACGCTGCGCCAGGCGACAAACGCCGCAGAGTTCCTCAAGCGCGCGGAGCAGGTCATCCCCTACCCGATCGAAATCATTCCCGGCAACGAAGAAGCGCGTCTGATTTTTATGGGCGTGGAGCACACGCAGCCGGAGCGAGGCCGTAAGCTGGTCATCGATATCGGCGGCGGCTCTACCGAGCTGGTTATCGGCGAGGATTTCGAGCCTCGTCTGGTGGAAAGCCGCCGTATGGGCTGCGTGAGCTTCTCTCAGGCCTACTTTGCTGGCGGCGTCATCAACAAAGAGAATTTCCAGCGCGCGCGTCTTTCCGCCGTGCAGAAGCTGGAAACTCTGGCCTGGCAGTTCCGCATCCAGGGGTGGAACGTCGCCCTGGGCGCATCGGGCACCATTAAAGCCGCTCACGAAGTGCTGGTGGCCATGGGCGAGAAAGACGGGTTCATCACTCCCGAGCGCCTCGAGATGCTGGTCGAAGAGCTGCTGAAGTATAAAAACTTCGACTCGCTAAGCCTGCCCGGGCTGTCTGAAGATCGGAAAGCCGTTTTTGCGCCCGGTCTGGCTATCCTGTGCGGGGTGTTTGACGCGCTGGCGATTAAAGAGCTGCGCTTGTCCGACGGCGCGCTGCGCGAAGGCGTACTGTACGAGATGGAAGGACGTTTCCGTCACCAGGATATCCGTAGCCGCACCGCGCAGAGCCTGGCGAACCAGTACAATATCGACCGCGAGCAGGCGCGTCGGGTGCTGGAGACCACCACGCATATTTATGAGCAATGGCAGGAGCAGAATCCCAAGCTCGCGAACCCCCATCTGGCGGCGCTGCTGAAATGGGCGACCATGCTGCATGAAGTCGGCTTGAATATTAACCACAGCGGCATGCACCGTCATTCGGCTTATATCCTGCAAAACAGCGATCTGCCGGGCTTTAATCAGGAACAGCAGATGCTGATGGCCACCTTAGTTCGCTATCACCGTAAAGCGATTAAGCTGGATGATTTACCGCGTTTCACGCTGTTTAAGAAGAAGCAGTTTCTGCCGTTAATTCAGCTGCTGCGCCTTGGCGTGCTGCTGAATAACCAGCGTCAGGCAACGACAACGCCGCCGAGCCTTACGCTGAAAACCGAGGCAAACCACTGGACGCTAACCTTCCCGCACGACTGGTTTAGCCAGAATGCGCTGGTGCTGCTCGATCTGGAAAAAGAGCAGGAATACTGGGAAGGGGTACCTGACTGGTGGCTGAAAATCAGCGAAGAAGAGAAGCCTGACGCGGCAAGCTAGTTTCGCGCATATGGGCCGGACGTCCGGCCCATTCGCTTATCAATCCTCAACCAGCGCCTCAAGCGGGGCCGGTTTGCCGATATCATAGCCCTGCATATAATCAATCCCCAGCGAAACCACAGCCTGCCGAATCTCGGGCGTTTCGACATATTCGGCCACCACCTGCATATTTTTCATCCTCGCCAGAAGGCAAATAGAGGCAACGGCCTGATAGTCCAGACTGCTGGTCACCAGATTACGAATAAAACTACCGTCGATTTTCAGCAGATCCGCATTCATCGTTTTCAGCCGCGCGTAGCTGGCATAGCCGGTGCCAAAGTCATCAATCGCTACCCGACAGCCCAGGTCCTGAAGCTGCGCCAGGGTTTTCCGCGCCTGCTCGGGATTGGTCAGTGAATGGTTCTCCGTCAGCTCAAAAATAATCTGCCAGGGTTCAATGTCATAATGCTCCAGCAGCGTTTTTACCTGCTGATGAAAATAACTGTTACTCACTGAAAACGGCGAGATATTTATCGCCAGGCGCATTCCAGGAAGCTTTTTGCGCCGCTTGTCCATAAAGATCAGCGTATGTTCGAGGACCCAGCTATCGATACGCGCCGACAGTCCAAACTCGTGCGCCACCGGTAAAAAGACATCCGGCATGATGATTTCATCGTTGTCGTTCAGCATTCTCAGCAGAACTTCATGATAGCTATCCCCCCGGATGCCGACGATCGGTTGTGCCATCAGAACGAAGCGATCGTGCTCCAGCGCCTTCACCAGCTGATTCATTATCATGACTTTGTCTTTCAGCTCCTGCTGCGTATTAATGGCGCCGCGACGCTGTAAATTTTCAGGACTTCCGGTCGCCAGGGAAAGGTCAGCCGCGCCGCTGAGTTCTCCAAGCAGTAAATGCAGATGCATCACCGGAGAGCGAACGTTGCAATAGCTGAATCCCACGGGCGGCTGCAGCGGCATACCGTTCCAGACAAAGCGAAACTTTTTGAGATGGTCAAACAGCAGGGGGACTCGCTGCTGATGGTCTTCACTGTGCAGATGGATAACCAGCTCGTGCCCGGCCATCTGATAGATATCCTCCCCGGGCTGCAATAGATCGCCAAGCGACTCGGCCAGCAACTGCTTGTACTGAATGCGCAACAGAACGCCGTAATGGCGGCCCAATATTTCCAGCTCGGGAATGCGTAAGAAGCACAGCACTGACCAGGAGGATTTATTTAACGCCCGGCTCAGCGCGCGGATATTGGGCAAGCGTACAACCGGATCAATGAAGGCCATCCGCCGCATACGCGCATAAAAAATTCTCTGCTGCGTCGCCAGCATCGCCATATAGGCGATAATAAATGAAAACACCAGATAGCTTGAGGAGATAATAGCCAGCTGATTACTGTAAATCGGTGAATGCGGGAGATATTGATAATGAAAGTGGATAATAACAATTAATATAGGGGACCAGACCAATGAAATGAAGCGATAGCCAAAACGCATCGCCCCCCACAGCATCACCGGCATAAGCAAGGACAAGGTATAATTTGTACTAAAAATAGTGCTCGTACTACTTAGCGGCATTAATAGCAAAACTAATAAAATTAACAGCACTACCGCCCATAAAATAAACTCTAAGGGCTTTATTTTCGGATCGATCTGCAGGCGAATCTGAGAAACAAAACCCCGAATATAGAGCGGGTTGCGGATAATTCGAATCAGAAAGTAGCATAGCGGCACGCCGGTCAGGCATCCGGCCATCAGGGCCTGAAAGGTGATAAGCGAACGCAAACTTAAGGGGTTGACCCCAATCAACCCGGTCGCGCGAGGATGGATCCCCAAATACTCGGCGAGCTGGGAAAGGATAAGAAAGATCAGCGATGGCAGCAACATTTGCCAGAACAATCGCTGAGGCATCAGTCGCACATTGCCATGCGAGATTTGCTGCCTTCGCGGGACAAAAACGCGATACCCGCCCCAGCAAAGGACGGTCGGAATAAGAAAATGGAAAATCACGCCGATGGAATCTTCCAGCGCCATGCCGCGCGTAATGGAAAGCAGCAAACCGACAACGATCCCCGGTAAAGCAGCCCAGCCGAAAAACAGCATCAGGCTCAGCACTAACGCCAGAGGTAAATAGTAAAGATAAACTTCATTACCATTCAGTACAGCAACGGTGTTCGCCCATCTTGCCAGGGGGAGTAAAAGGATGGGTAAGATGAGCGGCAGCGACCACCATTTATCCCGATATCTTCTGTAAAGTTTAATAATGTTCATAGATGCTCTACGGATAACCCTAAATCCTGCAGGGTATATTCAGGCAGGCATCCAACCAACCGTCATAATCGCGCAAGGAATAACAACGCGGAACTGGCTGGTGATTTTAGTTGTCGGTGAGAATAGACGATTGATATAAATCAAAAAATCACGTCGCTAATATTAATAATGTCTTTTTTTTAACATCAATTTGCGATAAGCAGAAAGCATGTAAATACGAGGATTATCTTATATAACATTAATTAATGTTTTACCCCTGGGATTTTTACATCCTCATCAATTGACCCTTCCGCGTTACTGTGCCTTAATACGCACATCGCCCATCCTTTGGGTATACTTTAAGGAACCTTTTGTGAGTCAGGCACCCAGTATGCGTAAACGACATCGATTTAACCGTCGCATGACCCGTATCGTACTGCTTATCAGCTTTATCTTCTTCTTTGGACGCTTTGTCTACTCCTCCATCGGTGCCTGGTACCATCATCAGGACAAAAAGCAATCGCAGCAATCCACTATCACCGTTGAACCTTCAGATCCGCTAAAAACGCCGGTACAAAAATAAGCGCGGTACGCTGTTCAGCAACCGGCCTGAGAGAGCAAACGCAGCACTTCAGCGATGCCTTTGCTGATGATTTTATCCTGCCGCATGACGATGCCTAACTGCCGATACAGGCGCGGAGTCAACGATTGCACGTTCAGGCCGACGCGATCCTGCGGATCCTCTACCGCCATACGCGGCACGATGCTGTATCCCAGTCCCGCTCGCACCATCCGCTTAATCGCCTCAATGCTGCCTAACTGCATGACTGGCACGACCATCAGTCCATTATGGCGAAACCAGCCGTCAATCAGATCCCGGGTTCCGCTCCCCGCTTCAAAAGCAATTAGCGGCAATGATTGCAGAACCTCTGGCGTCAGCGGCGAGGGCAGGTCGTCCTGAGCATCGCTAAAAATACCGACAAACTCTTCATCTAAAACCGGCGTCACCGCCAGGCTGCGTCCGTTCGCCGGAAGCGTACAAAGGCCCAGATCAAGCCGGTTCTCCTCGATAGCCCGAACCACTTCCAGGGTATTGCCAACCGTGACCCTCACCGTCAGCAGAGGGTGATCCTGATGCAGCTTCTGCAGCAGCGGCGGTAACAGGTGGATACAGGCGGTCGCCCCGGTACCCAACGTTATCGAGCCGCTGATTTCTCGATTGAATTCGCTAACCGATTGCACTGCCGCGCCCACCGCCAGTTCAATCCGCTCGCTGTGCGCCAGCAGGGCGATGCCGGCCGCCGTCGCTTTGATGCCTCGTCCTGTTCGCTCAAGCAGTCTGGTTTGGAGAAATTGTTCCAGCTGACGTACCTGCAGACTTACCGCAGGCTGCGACAGCCCCAGCAGGTCAGCTGCGGCGGAAAAGCTTCCGCGCTGTACCACCAGGCGGAACGTCGCCAGATTTCCCAGATTGAGCGTCATCATCACAAAGTTTCTCTTATAAGGGTCATAAATGGACCGGCCTGCCTCCACAATAGCGTGCAGGGTATGCTGCCGACAACAGCGTAACAAAATGGACGATCATGAAAACATCTGCAAAACCACTCTCCGCGCCGGGCGCCGTCACGCTTGCCGCCGGGTGCAACCAGCTAATAAACTGGGGAGTCTCATTTTATATGCCCGGCACTTTCGCCAGAGCTATTGCTCAGGAGACCGGCTGGGCCGCAACGGAAATCTACTTTGGCCTGACTATCGCCATGCTGATGATGGCGATGCTCTCCCCGTTTGTCGCCCGGCTACTGGCCCGCTTTGGGGGCCAACGGGTGGTGGTCACGGGTACGCTAATGATTTCAGCGGGCTGCCTGGTAATGGCTTACGTCCAGAGCCTGCCGGGCTGGTTCGCCGCCTGGGTTCTGACCGGCGCCGGGATGCGTCTGGCGCTCTACGACGCGCTGTTCGCCGCGCTGGTGAATATCTATGGGCAAAGCGCCAGATTAACTATCTCGCGCGTGACGCTGGCCGGCGGCCTGGCTTCGGCTCTCTTCTGGCCGCTCGGCGCCGGGTTGTTGACGCAGATGGACTGGCGGCATGCGCTGCTGATTTATGCCCTGTTTGGCCTGCTTAGCGCGATGCTGCTGTGGAAAATGCCAAATCACAGACTGCCGTCACCGAAACGGATAATGCAACGCCAGCGGCTCTCCCACCGCGATAAACGCCCTGCCCTCCTGTACGCGTCGCTGATTGCGCTGGTAACCTTTGTTTCCAACGGTACCTCGACGCATCTCCCCGAGTATATCGCCAGCGTCGGGCTTCCTGTCGCGGTGGGAATGCTGTGGGGGATTGGGCAAACCGGCGCGCGCTTTCTCGAAGTGGCATCCGGTTCTGTCCTTACGCCGTTGCGGCTAACGATACTGACCACCCTGTTGATGCCGCTCTGCTTTGCGCTCGGCCTGAGCGGGCCATATCTGTCGTGGGCGGCCGGCGGATTTGTGCTGGGTTACGGCGCGATCAACGGCCTGACGACCGTTTTTAAAGCCACTCTGCCGCTGCAGCTTTTTGCCGCCGAGGATTATGCCCGACGAACCGGTATTTTGTTGATTCCCGCGCAGCTGCTGGCCGCCGCCTCGCCGTTTGCCTACGCGTGGCTGAATGATTATCTCGGGATAAGGGGCAGTTTAGCGGTTTCCGCCGCGCTGGCCCTGGTGGTGGCAGCTCTGGCGATGGCCGTTGCATGGTGTCAGCGGGAGAATACGCCAGCGGCAATTGAAGAACGGGGTTGACAGTAGAAACCCGGTGTATCGGTATTCATCGTCTCAGGGAATGCCGTAATTCGGCGATATTGTTAAGAAAAATGCCATTAATGACGTCAATCATTAATGGCATTATTTTTTTATTCAATTAACGCAAAGAATAAAGTTTATTCCCACTCAATGGTCGCCGGCGGCTTACCGCTGATGTCGTACACCACGCGGGAAATACCGTTGACTTCATTGATGATACGGTTGGATACGCGGCCGAGGAAATCGTACGGCAGATGCGCCCAGTGAGCGGTCATAAAGTCGATGGTTTCAACCGCACGCAGGGAAACGACCCAGTCGTACTTACGGCCATCGCCCATGACGCCGACGGAACGGACCGGCAGGAATACGGTGAACGCCTGGCTCACTTTGTTGTACAGGTCAGCTTTGTGCAGCTCTTCAATGAAGATTGCGTCCGCGCGGCGCAGCAGGTCGCAGTACTCTTTCTTCACTTCGCCCAGCACGCGCACGCCCAGACCCGGCCCCGGGAACGGGTGGCGGTACAGCATATCGTACGGCAGACCCAGTTCGAGGCCAATCTTACGCACTTCATCTTTGAACAGCTCGCGCAGCGGTTCAACGAGGCCCATCTTCATCTCTTTCGGCAGGCCGCCCACGTTGTGGTGAGATTTAATGACGTGCGCTTTACCGGTTGCGGAAGCAGCGGACTCGATGACGTCAGGATAGATGGTCCCTTGCGCCAGCCATTTCACGTCTTCCAGCTTCAGCGCTTCTTCGTCAAACACTTCAACGAACACGCGGCCGATGATTTTACGCTTCGCTTCCGGATCGTTTTCGCCCGCCAGCGCAGCCAGGAAACGCGCCTCGCCTTCGACATGAACGATGTTCAGGCCGAAGCGATCGCCAAACATATCCATAACCTGCTGGGCTTCATTCAGACGCAGCAGACCGTTATCCACAAAGACGCAGGTCAGGTTTTTGCCGATGGCGCGGTGCAGCAGCATGGCGGTCACGGAGGAATCCACGCCGCCGGACAGGCCGAGGATCACTTTATCGTCGCCAACCTGCTGACGAATGCGCTCGATGGCATCGTCGATAATTTTGGCCGGGGTCCACAGCGCTTCACACTGGCAGATATCGCGTACGAAACGCTCCAGCATGCGCAGACCCTGACGGGTGTGGGTGACTTCCGGGTGGAACTGTACGCCGTAGAAACGTTTCTCTTCGTTAGCCATAATGGCGAACGGGCAGGTTTCGGTGCTGGCAACGGTGACGAAGTCAGACGGGATGGCGGTGACTTTGTCGCCGTGGCTCATCCAGACGTCCAGCATCGGCTTACCATCCGCGCTCAGCGCATCTTCGATACCGTGAATCAGGGCGCTATCGGTCTGCACTTCAACCTGCGCATAGCCAAACTCACGTTCATTAGAGGCTTCAACGTGGCCGCCCAGCTGCATCGCCATGGTCTGCATGCCGTAGCATACGCCGAATACCGGCACGCCGGCTTCAAAGACATACTGCGGCGCGCGCGGGCTGTTATCTTCGGTGGTGCTTTCCGGGCCGCCGGAAAGAATAATGCCGTTAGGATTAAACTCACGAATTTGAGCTTCAGTCACGTCCCATGCCCACAGTTCACAGTAGACACCTAATTCACGAACGCGACGCGCAACCAGCTGGGTGTACTGAGAACCGAAGTCCAGGATAAGAATACGATGTTTATGAATGTTATCCGTCATTGACGATAATTCCGAGGCAAGTGATACAGGTTAAATAAATCGCCCGGCGCGTGGCCGGGCGATGAAAATCAGGAGCCCATGCGGTAGTTCGGGGATTCCTTGGTGATAGTCACGTCGTGAACGTGGCTCTCCTGGATACCCGCGCCGCTGATGCGTACGAATTCCGCTTTGGTCCGCAGGGTGTCGATGGTACCACAACCGGTCAGGCCCATACAGGAACGCAGGCCGCCCATCTGCTGGTGAATGATCTCCTTCAGGCGGCCTTTATAGGCGACGCGGCCTTCGATACCTTCCGGTACCAGTTTGTCGGCGGCGTTATCGGTCTGGAAGTAGCGATCGGAGGAACCTTTAGACATCGCGCCAAGGGAACCCATACCGCGGTAAGATTTGTACGAACGGCCCTGATAGAGTTCGATTTCGCCCGGGGACTCTTCGGTACCGGCCAGCATTGAGCCAACCATGACGGCGGCTGCGCCTGCGGCAATCGCTTTCGCAATATCGCCGGAGAAACGAATACCGCCGTCGGCGATAACCGGGATACCGGTGCCTTCCAGCGCTTCAACCGCGTCAGAAACGGCGGTGATCTGCGGAACGCCCACGCCGGTCACGATACGAGTCGTACAGATGGAGCCAGGGCCGATCCCTACTTTCACCGCGCTGCAGCCGGCTTCCGCCAGCGCACGTGCGCCCGCGCCGGTCGCCACGTTGCCGCCGATGATTTGCAGGTCAGGGTATTTCGCACGGGTATCGCGGATACGCTGCAATACGCCTTCAGAGTGGCCGTGAGAGGAGTCGATCAGCAGAATATCTACGCCCGCGGCAACCAGCGCATCCACGCGCTCTTCGTTACCGGCGCCCGCACCCACCGCCGCACCGACGCGCAGGCGACCCTGCTCATCTTTACAGGCGTTTGGTTTACGCTCCGCTTTCTGGAAATCTTTAACGGTGATCATGCCGAGAAGATGGAAGCTGTCATCCACAACCAGCGCTTTCTCAACGCGTTTTTCATGCATTTTGGCAAAAACCACTTCGCGGCTTTCGCCTTCGCGAACGGTCACCAGACGCTCTTTCGGCGTCATATAAACGCTCACCGGCTGATTCAGGTCGGTGACGAAACGCACGTCGCGACCGGTGATGATGCCGACCAGCTCGTTGTCTTCGGTCACCACCGGATAGCCAGCAAAACCGTTGCGTTCAGTCAGCTCTTTCACTTCGCGCAGAGTGGTGGTCGGCAGGACGGTCTGCGGGTCGGTAACCACGCCGGACTCATGCTTCTTCACGCGCTTAACTTCTTCCGCCTGGCGCTCGATGGACATGTTTTTATGAATAAAGCCGATGCCGCCTTCCTGTGCCAGGGCAATTGCCAGACGCGCTTCCGTCACGGTATCCATTGCAGCAGAGAGCATTGGAATATTCAGACGAATGGTTTTCGTCAGCTGAGTGCTGAGATCGGCGGTATTTGGCAGAACGGTTGAATGAGCGGGAACGAGGAGGACGTCGTCAAACGTCAGGGCTTCTTTAGCGATACGTAGCATGGGCAATATCTCGACCAGGGTGGATAAATATTGCCGTGGCATTATACAGAGCGTAACCGATTGCATCTACCCTTTTTTGCAAATAATACTTGCGATCCCCTCCCAGCAGGTTACTATCGACTGAATAACCTGCTGATTTAGAATTTGATCTTGCTCACATGTTGCCATCTCAATCCCCCTCAATTTACACGGTTAGCCGCCTCAATCAGTCGGTTCGACTGCTGCTCGAACGTGAAATGGGTCAGGTATGGATCAGCGGCGAGATTTCCAATTTCAGCCAGCCCTCTTCCGGCCACTGGTACTTCACCCTAAAAGACGATAACGCCCAGGTGCGCTGCGCGATGTTCCGCAACAGCAACCGCCGCGTGACGTTCCGTCCGCAGCACGGGCAGCAGGTGCTGGTCCGCGCCAATATCACGCTGTACGAGCCGCGCGGCGATTATCAGATCATCGTGGAAAGCATGCAGCCTGCGGGCGAAGGTCTGCTTCAGCAGAAGTATGAACAGCTCAAGACCGCGCTGGCGGCGGAAGGCTTGTTCGATCAGCAGCATAAAAAAACGCTCCCCTCTCCCGCGCACTGCGTCGGCGTCATCACCTCTAAAACCGGTGCTGCGCTGCACGATATTTTACACGTGCTCAAGCGCCGCGATCCTTCCCTGCCGGTGATTATTTACCCGACCGCCGTCCAGGGGGAAGATGCGCCGGGGCAGATCGTTCGCGCGATTGAGCTGGCCAACGCGCGCCAGGAGTGCGACGTGCTGATTGTCGGGCGCGGCGGCGGTTCGCTGGAAGATTTATGGAGCTTTAACGATGAGCGAGTGGCGCGGGCGATTTTTGCCAGCCCTATTGCCATCGTCAGCGCCGTAGGCCATGAGACTGACGTCACTATCGCCGATTTTGTCGCCGACCTGCGCGCGCCGACGCCTTCCGCGGCGGCGGAAATGGTCAGCCGCAACCAGCAGGAGCTGCTGCGCCAGCTCCAGTCCGGGCAGCAGCGCCTTGAAATGGCGATGGACTACTTCCTTGCCAACCGCCATCGTCGCTTTACCCAGGTTTTTCACCGCCTGCAGCAGCAGCATCCTCAGCTGCGGCTGGCCCGTCAGCAAACGGAGCTTGAAAGATTGCGTCAGCGCATGCGTTTCGCTCTTGAGACGCAAATAAAGCGCGCCGACCAGCGCCAGCAGCGCGCCGCGCAGCGCCTGAATCAACAAAACCCACAGCCGCGAATTCACCGCGCCCAGAGCCGTATTCAACAGCTGGAATACCGGCTGGCGGAAAACATCCGAGCGCGTCTTGGCGAGCAACGTGAACGCTTCGGTAATATGGTCACGCACCTGGAAGCCGTCAGCCCGCTGGCGACGCTGGCCCGCGGCTATAGCGTCACTTCCGCCAGCGACGGCAAGGTGCTGAAACAAACGAAACAGGTGCGCGAGGGAGACGTTCTCACTACCCGCCTGAACGATGGCTGGGTAGAGAGCGAAGTGAAGAACATCACGCCGGTGAAGAAAACCCGTTCCCGCAAAAAAGCCGGATAAGCCTGCCATTTCGACCGAGGATAACTATACTGCTGTCATGCCCTTTTTAAACGGTTCTATCCGGCTAAGGAGCGTGATATGCCAGATGCTTATCCTCGTTATGTAATTCCGCCCTACATTTTACGCCGCATTGTCGATCGCGGTTCCCTTCAGCAGCAGCGCTGCGCGCAGAATACCCTCAGCCACGTTCAGACCCTGATGGCGCACGTTCCGGGGCGCCCTGCCGCGCCCCACGTCACCACGCCGGGCCTGCTTGAACGCGACATTTATGATGCCGGGCAGACCCAGGATCTACCGGGTACTCAGGTCCGTTTTGAGGGACAGCCCTCCAACGGCGACGTTGCCGTTGATGAAGCCTATGACTATCTCGGCATCACCCATGATTTTTTCTGGAAGAGCTACCAGCGCGATTCGCTGGATAACCGCGGATTGAAGCTCACCGGCAGCGTCCACTATGGTCACGAATATCAAAACGCATTCTGGAACGGCCAACAAATGGTGTTTGGCGACGGGGATGGCGAGATTTTTAATCGTTTTACTATCGCCATTGACGTAGTGGCGCACGAACTAAGCCACGGCGTGACGGAGAGCGAAGCCGGTCTCATCTATTTCGAACAATCCGGCGCGCTGAACGAATCGCTTTCCGATGTTTTCGGTTCGCTGGTCAAACAGTATCAGCGCCAGCAGACGGCAGACAAAGCGGACTGGATCATTGGCGAGGGGCTACTCGCGAAAGGCATCCACGGCAAAGGTCTGCGCTCAATGTCGCAGCCGGGTACCGCATACGATGACCCTGTCCTTGGCAAAGATCCGCAACCCGCCCATATGAAAGATTTTGTTCATACCCAGCAGGATAACGGCGGCGTGCATATCAACTCCGGCATTCCTAATCACGCCTTTTATCTCGCCGCCAGCGCCCTCGGCGGTTTTGCATGGGAGAAAGCGGGATACGCCTGGTACGACGCGGTGTGCGATCAATCTCTGGCAAAAGACGCCGATTTCTCAGCCTTTGCCAGGCTGACGATTCGCCACGGCGAGAAACGCTCTGGCAAAGAGGCCGCAGAGGCGATTACTCAGGCCTGGGAGCGGGTCGGAGTGGTGCTATGAATCTTGCCGATCTTAGCGATGACGCGGTGATTGAGCTGGCGCGCGAGGGTGGCGTTGCCTGGATCCCGGCGCTCAGCGGGATGCGTAAGATCGTCGTGGCGAAGCTCAACGAGCAACAGAAGCAGCGGATCGCGACGATTCTCCAACAGTCGCTACCGCTGGGCAAGCCGCCGGGCCAGCCCGACTCGCCTGGCCGGGGCGACCAGCGTTTTTTTCGCATCCAGATCGTTAGCGAGCAGCGCTACCACAGCCTGATTATTCTCATCCCGGAGGATCGTGCGCCAGATTCACTGGTTGAACTCTGGCGCGACGGCGAAGGCTGCGTCAGCGATAAAGATTAAATCGGCACAAACTCGACGCGTTTTTTCGAAATCAGCCCGTGGCCATTCTGGCAAAAATAATCCACCGCGCCGCAGGCTTTTAACACCTCCAGCGGCTTGTGGCAGTCCGGGCAGCGGGCTTCGACAACATACTCTTTCGCACAACGCTCGCAGCGGGCGCTATTGCCCTGCACAGCAAGCTGCGTATGGCACACGGGGCAATCAAATTCCATGGTGACTCCTGACGACGGGTATATCGCTTTATTTTATCACGGTTGCACAATCTGTGGCTGCTGCCAGTCATTATCCTCCAGCAGGTTATTCGCCCCCAGGCGGTCCGCCACCTTTAATTTTATTCACCCTGCATACTGAATCGGGACTGAGCAAAAGCATCATAGACCTGCTTATCGGTAAACGGCGGAAAAGTGGCCCGTTTAGCGGCATCAACCAGCGCGGCACAATAGGCTTTATGACCTTCACTCGTTGTCACGCTATTCAGTTTCCCCTCATCGCTAAATCTCAGATGTATTGTGCATTTTTTTCCCGTCCAGCCGTAGCGATTGGATAACCGGGAATCAATAGACTCTTTTATCGCTCTCGCCTGTTTGCCATATTTATCGTCATCGCTGAAGCGTCCGGAGCTACAGCTCCCAAGCGCTGATGTCTTATGACAGTCAGAAGGATGAAACGGCGTACAGCTGCTGGCTAAAATAACCAAACCGACCATCACTATTGTTTTTTTCATATCCCTGCCCCCATCGTTTGACACGATTCTCCCCTACGCTCATTTACCCGTGTTCTACTTTAGCGAAAAGGGACGCCGCTGCTTTGAATACTGCCGGGCTGGTTTGGCGCTGGCACCTCTACGCAAAGCGGCCCCGGCGTGAAATGAATGGTAATGATGTTATTGCTGGAAGGCTTCCCTTTGACGTATCGCCATTTTTCCATTGCGGCCCTGACTTCATTATCAAACATTCCGGAAGGATCGGAGCTTAATAACCGAACGTGAGTCACCCGCCCATTCTCATCAACGTCAAATTGCGCTTTAACCAGGCCCGGTATCCCTTTTTTTTCGGCTTTCGCGGGATAAGCAGGCTTAACGCGTGGTTCAATCGGTTGTGATTCAGCGGCACAGGCTATGGGAATAAGAAACAGCATCAGGAGGGTTAAAAGGCGTTTCATTCAGACCTCATTGTCACAAAAATATTTATCCTCCCTGGTTTGTCTCACATTTATAACCCGGCCTCAAGCGAGTTTATTATTCTGCGCATGTACAATGGCGATAATAAAAAAGCCCGGCGGATGCGGGCTTTAGGTTTTTGATGCTGGCAGATAGCTTATTTGCTTTTCTTGATGTGCTTAATCAAGCGTTTACGCTTACGCATCTGGTTCGGCGTCAGGGTATTGCGTTTGTTGGCAAACGGGTTTTCCCCTTCCTTGAACTGAATACGAATCGGCGTGCCCATCACTTCCAGCGATTTACGGAAGTAGTTCATCAGGTAGCGTTTATAAGAATCCGGCAGATCTTTAACCTGGTTACCGTGAATAACCACGATCGGCGGGTTATAACCACCGGCGTGGGCATATTTCAGCTTCACGCGACGGCCGCGCACCAGCGGTGGCTGATGGTCTTCAGCAGCCATGGTCATGATGCGGGTCAGCATAGCGGTACCCACGCGACGGGTTGCGCTGTCGTACGCCTCGCGCACGGATTCAAACAGATTGCCTACGCCGCTACCGTGCAGCGCGGAGATAAAGTGCACGCGGGCAAAGTCGATAAAGCCCAGACGGAAGTCCAGGGTCTCTTTCACCTGCTCTTTTACCTCCTGGCTCAGGCCGTCCCATTTATTGACGACAATCACCAGCGAACGACCGCTGTTGAGGATAAAGCCCAGCAGGGAGAGATCCTGATCGGAAATCCCTTCGCGCGCATCAATCACCAGCAGCACCACGTTGGCGTCTTCAATCGCCTGCAGCGTTTTGATCACCGAGAATTTTTCGACGACATCGGTAATTTTGCCGCGCTTGCGCACGCCTGCGGTATCGATAAGGACGTATTCACGCTCATCGCGCTGCATCGGGATGTAGATGCTGTCGCGAGTGGTTCCCGGCATATCGTAAACCACCACACGATCTTCACCCAGGATACGGTTGGTGAGCGTTGATTTACCCACGTTCGGGCGGCCCACAATCGCCAGCTTAATCGGCAGATCCTGCGGGTTAAAATCATCTTCCGGCTCTTCAAGCGCTTCGCCGTTCTGCTCGGCTTCGAACTGCGCCCAGTATGCTGCGTCTTCGTCCACTTCTTCCGGCGGGTTCACCTCGTCAACCCACGGCAGCAGCACGTGCTCGAGCAGGCTGGTGACGCCGCGGCCATGGGAAGCGGCGATAGGATAAATCTCGCCTAACCCCAGCGACCAAAAATCGGCAATCGCCTGATCGGCATCGATACCGTCAGTTTTGTTTGCCACCAGGAAAGTCGGTTTCTCACGGGAGCGCAGATGTTTCGCAATTGCCGAATCCGCCGGCATCAGGCCCGCACGCGCATCGACCATAAACAGCACCACGTCCGCTTCTTCAATCGCCAGCAGCGACTGTTCCGCCATTCGCGTTTCTACGCCATCTTCGGTACCGTCGATCCCGCCGGTATCGATACAGATAAATTCGCGGCCTTCCACTTCAGCACGACCGTACTTACGGTCACGAGTCAGCCCCGGGAAATCCGCGACCAACGCATCGCGAGTGCGCGTTAAGCGGTTAAAGAGCGTGGATTTTCCAACGTTAGGGCGCCCGACAAGCGCGACCACAGGTATCATGTTAAATGCCTCATACAAAAATCGATACAACGCCCGTTTTCACGGCGTTTTTAAAAAAGCCAAAACGGCCCCTGTCTGCCAGGGGCCGTTTCTCAAAAATAGACTACCGCTGTTGTTAACGCGTAATCGCGTACAGCGTGCCGTCTTTCGCCTGAATCAGCAGTTTGCCGTCAGCAACAACCGGATCGGTCAGGAAGCCTGAGCTGTCCACCTTCTGCTGAGCCACAAAGTGACCATCTTCAGGGTTGACCCAGTGCATATAGCCTTCGCTATCGCCAACAACCAGATTGCCATTATACAGCACAGGCGCCGTCAGCAGGCGGTGCAGCAGATCGCTTTGCGTCCACAGCGTCACGCCGCCGTCGGTGGTGAGCGCCAGCAGACGGTCATTCTGGTCAACCAGGTAAATACGGTTGCCGTCGACAATGAAATCGTTCACTGAACCCAGCTCGCGTTTCCACATAATCTGGCCGCTGCGCAGATCCAGCGCCGTCAGGTTGCCGTTGTAGGCCAGCGCGTAAATCACGCCGTTCACGATAACCGGCGTTGTGTCGACGTCGTTAAGACGGTCGATTTCAGTCGGACCGGTCGCGGTAGAGATACGCTGCTGCCAAATCATCTGGCCCTGCTGCATCAGCACCGCGCTGACGCGACCGTTGTCGCCGCCCACAATAGCTGCGCCGTAGGCGGTAGCCGGAGCGGATTCGCCGCGCAGGGAGAGCGCTGGCATATCAAGGTTAACGGTCCATTTCACCGCGCCATCGGCTTCGTTCAGCGCCTGAAGCTGACCGTTAGTGGTATGAATCAGCACCATGCCGTCGCTGACGACCGGACGAGAAATCGCTTCACCCGCCACGCTCGCTTCCCACGCGACGGTGCCGTCGCTGGTGTTCAGCGCATAAACTTTCGCTTTTTCGCTACCGATATAAACGTGGCCGCCGGAGACGGTCACGCCGCCGGAGAGCAGCGCAGGCGCGCGGGAGAACCAGCCGTCTTTCTCTGCCAGATTAACCGACCACACCTCTTTGCCGTCGCCTGAATTAAGGGCTTTAACGGTACCTTTACGATCTGCGGCATACACGACGCCATCAGCAAAAGCCGGGTGCAGATTAGAGTAGAATTCGCCAATACCGCCGCCAACGGAGGTGCTCCAGGAGGTGGACGGCGTAAACTGGTTTTCCACCGTCGGCAGTGGCGACATTTTCACCACATCTTCTTCGCTGTTAAACAGCGAACAGCCGCTCAATAAGGTAACGGAAAGCAGCCCTGGCAGAAGTAATTTACGCAATTGCATCGAGTCCCTCTCAGATGGACAAATTATTTATTTTCATACGCATCATTTCGCTGAGCGCCGGTGAGGCATCGCTTTTCGCGCCCGCTTCCCATGCTGCTTTCGCCCCTTGCTTATCGCCTTTGCTCAGCAGGATCTCGCCGCGCAGGTCAGCGACAATCGCGGTCCAGCCTTCGCCTTTCACGGCATCCAGGGTTTTCAGCGCGGCATCAGGCTGCTTAAGCTGCAGCTGGACGCGAGCAAGACGCATATTGATAACCGATTTCAGGTTATCATCAGAAGCGGCCGTAAGCCCCTGCTGAAGCTGCTTTTCAGCGTTCTGCAGGTCGTTTTTATCGACAAACTGCTGCGCCAGCTCAAGAGAAGCAAACGCACCATAGGTGTTTTTGCTGTCGGCGGCAAATTTCTGCGCAGCGTTCAGCGCTTCTGGTTTATCCGATTTGAGGGCGGAAATCGCATTTTCATAAGCCAGGGACGAGCCTCTGGCGGTATCCAACTGATGGGAGGTCCAGTAGCGCCAGCCAACCAGCGCGCCAACGCCCAAAATCACCCCAACGGCCAGCGCCTTGCCATTTTCAGCAAAGAAACGCTTCAGCGCGTCGACCTGATCGTTTTCGTTATTGTAAAGTTCCACGCAGTCCTTCTCCTGACTAATGATTCCCGGGAGATTAACCCAGAAGTGTGCGCAAATGCGCGGCAACGCTATCCTGCGTTACGGTAGTTTGCTCTCCTGAGCGTAAATCTTTCACTACCACGTTTCCGTCAGCGATTTCTGATTCGCCCAGCACCAGCGCAACGCGAGCGCCCCATTTATCAGCGCGCGCAAACTGCTTCTTAAAGTTGCCGCCGCCGTGGTTGGTCATCAGCTTAACGCCGGGTAACGCATCGCGTACCTGTTCAGCCAGACGCATTGCTGCGGACTGGGTGTCAGTTCCGGAGGCTACCAGGTATATATCGACAACAGGATCGGCTTTAAATTCCGGATTCACTGCCTGAACCAGTAAAACAAGACGTTCCAGCCCCATCGCAAAGCCGACGCCAGGGGTTGCGCGACCGCCAAGCTGCTCAACCAGACCATCGTAACGGCCGCCGGCGCAGACGGTGCCCTGGGAACCGAGGCTGGTGGTGACCCACTCAAACACGGTGCGGTTGTAATAGTCGAGACCGCGCACCAGACGCTGATTCACGGTATAGCGGATACCGGCATCATCCAGCAGCGCGCAAAGTCCCGCAAAATGAGCTTTGGACTCTTCATCAAGATAGTCACCCAGCGTCGGGGCGTCGTTCAGCAGCGCCTGGACGTCCGGGTTTTTAGAATCCAGCACGCGCAGCGGGTTAGTGTACATGCGGCGTTTGCAGTCTTCGTCCAGCTTATCTTTATACTGCTCAAGATAGGCCACCAGCGCGTCGCGATAGTTAGCGCGAGCCTCCAGCGAACCGATAGAGTTCAGCTCCAGCGCAACGTGGCTGGAGATGCCCAGCTCGCGCCACCAGCGGGCGGTCAGCATAATCAGCTCGGCATCAATATCCGGCCCCTGCAGACCGAACGCTTCCGCGCCAATCTGGTGGAACTGGCGATAGCGCCCTTTTTGCGGACGTTCGTGGCGGAACATCGGCCCGATATACCACAGGCGCTGTTCTTGATTGTACAGGAGACCATGTTCGATGCCGGCGCGTACGCAGCCAGCGGTACCTTCCGGACGCAGAGTCAGGCTATCGCCGTTACGGTCCTCAAAGGTGTACATCTCTTTTTCAACCACGTCGGTCACTTCGCCGATAGCGCGTTTGAATAACGGGGTCTGCTCTACAATCGGCAAACGGATTTCGCTGTAACCGTAGCTACCAAGCACCTGCTTCAGTGAGCCTTCAATGCGCTGCCAGAGAGCGGTTTCGCCCGGCAGATAATCGTTCATGCCACGGATGGCTTGAATGTTCTTTGCCACGTTTATTCTCTTTATATATACAAAAATGAACCCCGGCGCCTCGCGCCCGCAGGTTCAATCATACACGGGAAGCGTATCGCTTCCCAACACGTTATTTCGCTTCAACCTGCTGAATATCGATGCGACGCGCCTCATCAAGCATCGATGCTTTAGCGCGAATACGCGCTTCCAGCTGATCGATCATATCGTCGTTATCCAGTCTGTCTTTACGTACGCCGTCTTCGTACAGGCCGCTTTTCTTGTTGCCGCCGGTCACGCCGAGGGTGGAAACCAGCGCCTCGCCGGGACCGTTTACCACGCAGCCAATGATCGAAATATCCATCGGCGTAATGATATCTTCCAGGCGCTGCTCCAGCGCGTTAACGGTACCGATAACGTCAAACTCCTGACGTGAACATGTCGGGCAGGCAATGAAGTTGATTCCGCGAGAGCGAATACGCAGCGACTTGAGAATATCGAAGCCCACTTTGATCTCTTCAACCGGATCCGCCGCCAGGGAGACGCGCAGCGTATCGCCGATCCCTTCAGACAGCAGCAGGCCGAGGCCGATCGCGGACTTCACCGCGCCGCTGCGCGCCCCGCCCGCTTCGGTGATCCCGAGGTGCAGAGGCTGATCGATCTGTTTCGCCAGCAGGCGGTAGGATTCAACCGCCAGGAACACATCGGAAGCTTTCACGCTGACTTTAAACCGATCGAAGTTGAGACGATCGAGGTGATCGACATGGCGCATTGCCGATTCCAGCAGCGCCTGCGGGGTGGGTTCACCGTATTTTTCCTGGAGATCTTTTTCCAGAGAGCCGGCGTTCACCCCGATGCGGATAGGGATATTTTTATCGCGAGCGCAGTCCACCACCATGCGGATACGCTCTTCGTTGCCGATATTGCCCGGGTTAATGCGCAGGCAATCAACGCCGTATTCCGCAACCTTCAGGGCAATGCGGTAATCGAAGTGGATATCGGCAACCAGCGGTACGCTAACCTGCTGTTTGATAAGCTTGAACGCTTCCGCCGCGTCCATCGTCGGCACCGAAACGCGCACGATATCCGCGCCAACGCGCTCAAGGGCTTTAATTTGATTTACCGTCGCCGCCACATCGGTGGTGCGCGTGTTTGTCATCGACTGTACGGCGATGGGAGCGCCATCGCCAATCGGCACATTCCCAACGTAAATTCGCTTTGATTTTCTACGTTGAATCGGAGCCTGGTTATGCATGAAAAATCTCCCGCGTTACCCGTCTGTTACTGCGCCGGTGATTGTTCGGCATTGAGGGTCAGACGTGCAACCTGGTTAGTTCTGATAAAACGACTCAAATCGACTGGTTTACCCAGATACTGTATCTGTACCGCCGCCGGGGCACCGATTTTCAGCTTATAAGGCGCCTGGCCGCTCAGATTGAGGTTACCGCCTTTACGCTGTAAACCGCTGAACAGCTTTTTACCGGTCGCATCGCTCACTTCCAGCCAGCAGTCGGCGGTAAAATTCAGCACCAGATCCTGGGCGGAGGCCGCCGCAGCGGTCACGTTTGCCTGGTCGGTCGGTAACGGCGAAGTTGCCGGCGCTGCCGCCGTATCGACGTTGGCCTGAGAAGGCGCGACAACGGCGTTATTCTCGGCCGGAGCCGGAGCCGGGGCCGGGGCCGACGCCGCTGGCGCCGGAGACGTTTCTACAGGCGCGCTGTTGGCGGCGGTATCCGGTGCAGAATTCGCCGATTGATTATCCAGGGGGATGCTTTGGCTGTTGCTATCGCCCGCATTCAGTTCGGCGGAGGATTGATCGGCCATCGTGGAGATCTCGTCCTGCTGCGCTTTGTGGTCCTGCCACCACCAGGCGCCGCTGAGGCCAATCACCACGAACAGCACCAGCCAGGTAAAGCTCATTAGCCAGCCGTCGCGCTTTTTACGGCGTTTACCCAGCGAGAAGCTCTGCATGGGGGCAACTTTCGCCGCCCGGATCGGAGCCTGCTTGGCCATCATCGGCAGCAGCTCTTCTTCAGGAATGTGCACAAGGCGGGCATAAGAGCGGATATAGCCGCGCAGGAAGGTTGAAGCAAGATCGGCGGGTGCCTTATCGTCTTCAATATCACGAACCGTGGAAACCTTCAGGCATAAGCGTTCAGCCACCGCCTGCTGGCTGAGCCCGAGTTGTTCGCGGGCATTACGCAGACGCGCGCCCGTGGTGTTTGCTTCTTGATGGTCTTGAGTGGCTTCAGTATTCATTCGCTACAACTACTGGTACGTGAAATTTAAAATTCAGCGCCGGTGACCCCGCGCCGCGAGACATCTGCTCAACGTCAGACAAACAGTATAAGTCCGTATGACCTGGTATCACAGAGACTTATCAATATTGAATGCTAAGCGGTTGTTGTACCGCTACATACTGCCTCAAAGTCGACAAAAACGCACCGTAATTATTAACCACAACAGCGTATTTCGCCCGGCGATTCCACATAAATATGCAGCGCACCGCCAGGGCTGTGCGCTGCATCATTGATTATCAGACCGCCTTCACGTCGATGGCTTCGCCCTGCATACGTTTACGCAGCGTACGCTTGGTACGGTCGATAACGTCGCCGGCCAGCTGACCGCATGCGGCATCAATATCGTCGCCGCGGGTTTTACGCACGATCGTGGTGAAACCATACTCCATTAACACCTTGGAGAAACGGTCGATACGGCTGTTGGAGCTACGGCCATACGGCGCGCCCGGGAAGGGGTTCCATGGGATCAGGTTGATTTTGCACGGCGTATCTTTCAGCAGCGCGGCCAGCTCGTGCGCATGCTCGGTGCCGTCGTTGACGTGATCCAGCATGACGTATTCGATAGTGACGCGTCCCTGGTTGGCGTTGGACTTCGAAATATAGCCACGCACCGAGTTCAGGAAGGTCTCAATATTGTATTTCTTGTTGATCGGCACGATTTCATCACGAATGGTATCGTTCGGCGCGTGCAGAGAGATGGCCAGCGCGACGTCAATCATATCGCCAAGCTTATCGAGCGCCGGCACCACGCCGGAAGTGGAGAGCGTGACGCGACGTTTAGAGAGACCAAAACCGAAGTCATCGAGCATGATCTCCATGGCCGGCACCACGTTAGTCAGGTTCAGCAGCGGCTCGCCCATCCCCATCATCACCACGTTGGTAATCGGACGTACGCCGGTGGTCTTCACCGCGCCGACGATTTTCGCCGCGCGCCAGACCTGGCCGATAATTTCCGAAACCCGCAGGTTGCGGTTAAAGCCCTGCTGGGCCGTAGAGCAGAATTTACACTCCAGCGCGCAGCCCACCTGGGAAGAAACGCACAGGGTGGCGCGATCGTCTTCCGGGATATACACGGTTTCGACGCGCTGATCGCCAACGGCAATCGCCCACTTAATGGTACCGTCGCTGGAGCGCTGCTCTTCAACGACTTCCGGGGCGCGAATCTCCGCGACTTCCTTTAATTTGCCGCGCAGAACTTTGTTGATATCGGTCATCTCGTCAAAGTTATCGCAGCAGTAGTGATACATCCATTTCATCACCTGATCGGCGCGGAAAGGCTTTTCGCCCATGTTTTTGAAAAACTCGCGCAGCTGCTGACGATTCAAATCCAGCAGGTTGATTTTGGCATCTTTGTTCGGCACCGTCAGAGCGGCGCTATCAGGTGTGACTATTTGTTCAGACATAATTGATTCCGGCCTCGTTATTACACGTTATGGCCCCTGGAGGGTTGAAAAAAGAAACGCCCCGGGAGCGACTGCTCATCCGGGGCGCTGTATTCTACAAATTCTGGTCCATCAATACCACGTTTGCACGCAGCAATGATGAAAAAATCTGTAACTGCCTGGCAGATCCTCTAAGGATTTTCGATTGTCGCAAGGCGGCAAGCAAGCGAAGCCCCGGGAGCACAGATAAGCGACCGGGGTGAACGCGCGCAGCCAACACCGCGATAGTCGAAAAGACGACGAGGATGGGTATCTCCAAAGTATTTTACGTCACGGCGAGGCGGCGAATTCGCAAATCCCGGGAGCATAGATAACTATGTGACCGGGGTGCGCGAATGAAGCCAACAAAGCGGTGGCGTGAAAGACGCGGGAGATTAGCGGGTGCGCGGGCAAACCTCGCCTTCAGCAAAGAAAAACGCGATCTCGCGCGCAGCGGATTCAACGGAATCGGAACCGTGGGTGCCGTTCTCGGTGAAGCTGTCAGCGTAGTCTGCGCGCAGGGTACCCGCCAGCGCGTTCGCCGGGTTGGTTGCGCCCAGCAGGTCACGATGACGCTGAACCGCATTTTCGCCTTCCAGCACGGAAACCACGATCGGGCCGGAAGTCATGAATTCAACCAGACCGTCAAAGAACGGGCGACCTTCGTGCTCAGCATAGAAGCCGCGAGCCTGCTCAACGGTCAGATGCAGCATTTTGGTGCCAACAATTTTGAACCCTGCAGCTTCAAAGCGAGAAAAGATGCCGCCAATAACGTTTTTTGCCACCGCGTTTGGTTTGATGATGGAAAAAGTACGTTCAATAGCCATGATAACCTCTTTATATATGTTGTTCTGTTTTGCAGATGAGCAGATGAGACCGATAAATACGGCGCGAATTATAATCATCATCTAAGGCGATTGCCTATGTGTTTAGGTAACATTTTTTTAAAAAAAAGCGACCTTAAACAACAAATCCCGCCAATTAAGGCACGTTACGTTTATTGCACGGTGAAGTTCACGGCAACAATTTGCCCCGCCTCGTCCATCACCACCAGCTGATAACGGTCAGGGCGATCGATGTTAAGGGTCGCGCCGGCGCCTTCCGCCGGCAGAGGCTCACCGTTAAGAAACCACCAGCGGCGCCCCTCCCCGCCGGTCGTTTGCAGCGGCAGCATCACCTTTTGCTCGCCGGGCAGCCGTTTAACCACCGCGCCTTCACGAAGACCGGAGAGCACCAGCGGAGCGGCATCCGCGGTTTGCACCGGCGGACACGCCGCCGAAACCGCAGGCAGCCTGACGCGACGCCGTTCGCCTGCGGGTAGCCAGGGTTCAAGCGGCAGGGGCCAGACGTCGAGGCTTTTCTCTACCGCGCCGGGGCAATCTGCCGCCACCCGCAGCCCTTTCTCATTCAGCCACACCGGGAAGCGAATCCCGCGGATACCTTCCTGGCCGGGCAGCAGCAGGGTCGGCGGCTGGCTCTCATCGAGCAGCCAGGTGGCCAGCCGTCGGCGGCAGTTCGCGTCGCCCGCGGGTAAATTCTGCCCGCCGGGCCAGCAAACCGTCCCGGCGCTGACCGACGACGGGCGAGGGTCGGCCGGCAATCCGCCGCGGCTCATCGCCGGGCGCGCCAGCAGCATATTATTCACCTGGTTCAGCAGCGGCACCGCGCTGGCGAAGCCAAACTGCCCGACGACCGGCGTGCCGTCGGGTCGCCCGGTCCAGATACCTATCAGATAGCGGGCGTTCACGCCGATCGCCCAGGCATCGCGGTAGCCGTAGCTGGTTCCGGTTTTCCACGCCAGCGGCACCACCTGCACCAGCGACGCATCGGGCACCGGCTGCGCTTCGCCGGCCAGTATGCGCCGCACGATCCACGCGGCGCCCGGCGACAGCAGCGGCCTCTCAACCAGCGGTGAGTCTGGCGTGATGCGCAATTGTCCCGCCTTACCATGGCGGGCGAACGCGCTGTACGCCGCCACGATATCCGCCAGACGCGCGCCGCCGCCGCCGAGGATCAGCGACAGATTCGGCTCCGCGCCGGCGGGCAGCATCAGCGGCAATCCGGCATTGCGTAGCCTGGCGGCAAAACGCTTCGGCCCGTAGGCCTCCAGCACCTGCACTGCCGGAAGGTTCAGCGAGCGAACCAGCGCGTCGCTGGCGCTCACCGGCCCGTGAAAACCGCTGTCAAAATTCCCCGGCCGGTAGTCGCTAAACCGTCGCGGCACATCCTGTAACAACGAAGCCGGATGGATCAGCCCCTCATCCAGCGCCATACCATAAACAAACGGCTTCAGAACCGAGCCCGGGGAGCGGATCGCCGAGACCATATCAATATGACCAAAGCGGCTATCATCGTTGATATCCACCGACCCTACCCAACCGCGCACCTTCATATTGGTATGGTCGACCACGATCATCGCTAAAGAGCTGCGCGGCGGCAGACGCGATTTCCAGTTCAGCGCCAGGTCTTCCAGCTGCCGCTGCAGTCCGGCATCCAGCGTCGTTACCACCTTCTCTGCGCGGCTGCTCGCCAGCGCGCGGCGGGCAAAAAGCGGCGCCAGCTGCGGCATCTGCCGCGGAAAGAGCCAGACGGGCTCTTCGATAGCTTCTCGTACCGGCTGCGCCGGCCACACGCCCTGATTTTCCATCCGCAGCAGCACTTTATCGCGCGCCGCCTGCGCTCGCTCCGGCCAGCGATCCGGACGCAGCCTGCTCGGCGCCTGCGGCAGTACCGCCAGCAGCGCCGCTTCGCCATAGCTGAGCTGCGCGGGCGGTTTACCGAGATAGGCCCAGCTGGCTGCGCCGATCCCCTGCAGCGTACCGCCGAACGGCGCCCGGTTGAGGTAGAGCGTGAGGATCTCGCTTTTTGACAGATGCCACTCCAGCTGCAGCGCGCGCCATAGCTGACGCAGCTTGCCGCCAAAGGTTCGGGGATGCGGATCGAGCAGGCGCGCCACCTGCATGGTCAGGGTGCTGCCCCCGGAGATCACCCGCCCGGAAGTGAGATCCTGCCAGGCAGCGCGAACGATCGAGAACGGATTAACGCCGGGGTGATCCCAGAACCAGCGATCTTCATACTGGATCAGCGCCTGTAAATAGCGCGGCGAAACGTCAGCCAGGGTCACCGGATAGCGCCAAACGCCCTGCGCGTCGGCGAAACGCCACAGCGGCGTCCCGTCTTCCGCCACCACCACTCGGGCAGGCGTCACCTCGCGCAGCGGCAGCGGCCACAGGCGATCGGCGGCCAGCAGCAGCAGCCACAGCAAAAAAATAAACGCCGCCAGCCAGCGCCAGCGGCGTTTAATGCGCTTCAGTGCCCGCATTTAGGGTGCAACGGTGAGCGGTCCGCTGGCCGCGCCGGTTGCCCGCCACTGCGGCACGTACATTGACTCGACCTGCGGCTGCGGTACCTGATAGGTGCCCGGCGTCACCGCGCGCGCCAGATAAACCAGCGTCACCGGCTGGCCTTCATTGATAGCCACCGCGGCGACGAAGCGATCGTCGCGAAACTCAATGTGCTGAATATCGGCCTGCTGCATCTGGTTAAGCAGATTCTGCACCACCTCGCCGTTCTCCTGCAGGCTGGCGCTGCTGTTGGCCAGATTCTGGTTTTCCAGCTCCAGCCCCGCCGGGAGTAAATCCACCACCAGCGCGTCCGGGACGTTACGCTTAGCCGTCACTTCCAGCTTCACCAGCACCAGTTCGCCGCTGCGCAGCGAAGAGAGCGATTTCTGCTGGCCCTGGGTATCGAAAATTTGCCGTTCAATGCCGAGTACGTTGCCCCCCGGCTGCGGCGCGTTCTGCGGATAGCCGCTGCTGTCGAGACGGAGCCACAGCGGCTGCTGGCCGGTATTGGTCACCTGCAAGGCCGCCAGCTGGTCGCCGGTCAGGTTGCGGGTTTGCGCTTTCTCGCCGGAGAGCGGTTCGGCCTGCACGGAGGTTTGCGCCTGCCAGCTGCCGGGGAGATCCTGCAGCGTACGCCCGGCCAGGAACAGGGCGTTACTCTCCTGCGTCGAGAGCCAGCGCTGGCCGTAGGCTTCGTCCGCCAGATGGCTGAGCAGCGTATTTTGCGCTTCCGGCAGCAGTTTGTTCTCCTCCAGCAGCGCCAGCTTCAGCGCATCGTCGCGCAGCTCGCTGCCGTAATCGCCGAGCCAGCGGTTTGCGTCCTGCCGCGGCGTCGTCAGCGCCAGCTTCAGGGCTTCGTCGCCGCGCGGCGCATCGCCCATCAATTTCAGGGCCACGCCCAGCTGTAGCAGCGGCAAACCGGACCGCGCCTGGTCATGACGGCTCCAGATTTCGCGCAGCGCGCCGAGCGGCGCTTTCTGCTGCCGGGCCAGTACCAGCGCGGCGTAGGCCTGAGCGGCAAAGCGGCTGGCCTGGGCATCATCGCTATAGCGGACGGTCATCAGCCCCGGCTCCTGTAAATAACGCAGCAGGCGCTGGTTGCCGTTATTGACGGCGTTCGTTGGTACGCTGTAGCCCTGCTCGCCCGCCCGGACGAGGAAGTCCATCGCGTAGGCGCTCAACCAGTACTCCTCCGGCCCTTCTTTATCCCACAGGGCGAAACCGCCATCATCGCGCTGCATCTGCAGCAGACGAGAAATGCCGATATCCACCGCCGCGCGTCGCTTTTCATCGCTATCGCCGCCGATCCCCAGGGCTTTAAGCTGGGCGGCGTTGGTATAGAGCGACGGGAACAGCCCGCTGGTGGTCTGCTCCAGGCAGCCGTAAGGATAGGCTTTCAGGTCGCGTATATAGCGCGCCAGGTTCAGCGGCGGCTTACCGCTGAACACCAGTTGCCCCTGCAACGTCGCGGGCGAGAAGCCCTCGCTTTGCGCCGCCGGAGCCTGCCAGCTTTCACCCGGCTGGAGGACAGCGCCGGAATTCACGGTTTGCGCCGGGAAAGCCGGACGCACGCCCAGCTGCCACTGCTTCTGCATCGGCGCGAAGGTTTCACCCGGCAGGTTCAGGCCGCTGATGGTGGCATTTACCTGACCATCGCCAAAGCCTTGCTGCGCGCGAACCGGCACAAACAGGGTGCTGCGCGCGCCGGGAGCCAGATGCACCGGCGGTATTTCTCCCCCTTCAAGCTGCAGCAGACCGCTGGCGGCCAGCGCAACGTTGAGGGTCTGCGGCTTATCGGTCAGATTGCTGAGATCCAGCGCCAGGCGAGTGGTATCTCCGCTGGCGAGGAAGCGCGGCATATTCAGCTCGGCAATAACCGGCGCCGCCACGATCGTTTTTCCTTCGCTGCTGCCAAAATCCTCTGCGGTCCACGCCTGGGCCATAACCCGCAGTTCGCCGTTAAAGTCGCCAATCGGCAAAGTCACCGTCCCTTCGCCTTTCTCATCCAGCACCACCGGCTGCGCCTGCTGAGCGATAATCGTCACGTGATTAACCGGCGGTTTGCCGCCGCGTTTGAGTTCATCACCGTCGCCGCCGAAGCGCAGGCTGGCGAGTCTCCCCTGCCCTTCGATCACCTGACCATAGATATCGTAAATATCGGCGCCGTAGCGTTTCTGGCCAAAGAAAGCGTTCCACGGATCCGGCGTTGCATAGTCGGTGATATTAAGTACGCCGCTATCGACGGCGGAGAGCAGCACGTTAACCTGTTTCGGCGTCTCGCCTTCTTTGACGCTGGCCTTAACGTTGACCTTCAGCGGCTGGTTGGGGCGCATTTTATCCGGCGCTTCCAGCGTCAGGTTCAGACGGCGATTTTCATCGCCAAGCGGCAGATGCAGCAGACCCACCGCCCGTTTTGGCGTCGCGGACTGGGATTTATCCCCCGGACGAATCACCAGGGTGCTGAGATAGAGGTCGTGACGATTCCACGCTTTATCCACCGGGATCGATAGCTCCATCCCTTCCGCCGGGACGTCAATCTCCTGCCACCACAGCGGCCCTTCGCTTGATTCCACCAGCGCGTAGCCTTTACCGGCTGCCGGAGCGGCGATATGCAGCTTGATCGTATCGCCCGGTTTATAGGCCGGTTTGTCCAGCTTCATGGTGACGCGGTCCGGACGCGCCGCCCCCTGGCCATCGCTGTTATCCTGCCAGCTGTATCCGGCCCAGAAGCGCACGCTGCTGACCGCATCATCCGGCCCTTTAACTTCCAGGCGATAAGAACCCCACTCGACCGGGAAGCTCACTTTCGCCGTTTGTCCGGCTGAAATATCCAGCGACTCCTCGCCTTCCTGAAGATCTTTTTGATCGAACTGCGACTGCCAGCCTTCGCTCTCGGACCAGTTCCAGTAGTAGTCGCGGCGTTCGCGAATCAACCGAACCTGCAGCCCGGAGACCGCTTTCTTCTCACCTTTGGCGTCGGCATACACAATCTCAAACGCGGCGGTGCCGTTTTCATCCACCACCGGCTGCTTGATAGTGCTGTCGGTGCGATAGTCGTAAACCTCTTTCAGGGCAAATTCCGGTCGGATACCCGGCAGCGTTTCGGCCGGCCAGATCGGCTGCCTGACGGTGCGCGTGACCGGTCTGCCGCCGGATTCCAGCAGGCTGGCCTGCAGGATCACCTGCAGCGGCGAGCGGCTCTCCTGCCACTGGCTGGCGGCGGTGACTTCCGCATGTCCGCGATCGTCCAGGGTGGTCTGCACTTCATCCAGGCTGCGGGAAAGGTTCTCTTCGGCAATGTCGCCAAACTGGAAGCCCGGCAGCGCAGGCACCGCATCGCGCAGCGGACGCAGGAACAGTTTACCCTGCAGCGGGTTGCCGCTGGCCGGCGCGCCGTACAGATACGCCCCGCTCACGGCAAAGCTGACATCCGCAGCCGGCGAAACCGGGGCATTTTGCGGCGTGAGATTCAGCGCCATGCGCTCAGGCATAAAATCTTCAACGTGAAAATCCCACTCGCGCGGCTGGTTGTCGCCGGTGCTGGCGCGAATGTGCCACATCCCGGTCGCCGCGCCGCTATCGAGCGGATAAGTCAACTGATACAGGCCGTTAACCGGTTTGCTGACCGTCGAACGAATAACCTGGCCATCCGGCTGCACCACTTCCAGCTTCACCGGCTGCTCGGGGAGCGGTTTACCGTCACTATCGCGCAGTAGCGCGTTGAGAATAACCGTTTCGCCCGGACGATAGAGATCCCGTGGGCCAAACATAAATAGCTGCTTGCTGAAGCCCGGCGCACCGGCGATGGAAAATTCAGCCAGGTCCAGCGCCGGAAGTTTGAGATCCAGCAGAGTGGTTTGCCCGTCCTTACGCGCCAGCAGCAGCGCCGCTTCTTTGTCCGTTTGCAGCGTCACGTGCCCCTGAGCGTCGCTCTTCGCCTGCGCCAGGGTTTGCCCTTTGGCGTTCAGCAGCTGCACATCGATACCGGACTACGCCGCGCCGTTTTCCAGGCTCTGGGTAAAGACATCCAGCCGGTTGTGGTAGCGGTGCGCGGATACGCCGATATCGCTGAGGGTGAACAGCGTCGCGGCGTTGCTATAGCTGTAGCGGCCCGCCTGGTTCATCACCGCGATATAGACGCCCGGCTCCTGCAACGGCTTGATATCCGCCAGCGGCAGCAGCAGTTTTTCGCGCGTATTGCGCGCCGGGTTAAGGTCAAAACGGCCGGTGTAGACCAGATCGGCCATCTTCAGCAGCTCGTCCGACTCCCAGTTGCTCAGGGAATTGCGGTATTCCCATTGGCTGACGAAGGCGGAGAGCGATTCAGGTTTGATGCGGAAAAAATTGACGTCGATGTTATCGACATTCAGCGCCATTACCGGCAGTCCGGCCACCACTTTCCCCGGCAGCAGCGAGCCGCGACTGGCAAAGCCGATGCTCGGGGCGATATCGCGGGTGGTAATGGTTTTTTCAACGCTGCTGTCTAAGGTCGCTTTATTCAGCGCGGTCAGGGTGGGGTCGAGCGAAACGATCAGCTCGCGTTTTGGCTCAAGATGGCGTAGACGCAGCTCTTTAAGGTTGGGCGCCAGCTCCCATGCCCCATCGACTTTGCCGCTTTTTTTGTCGACCAGATGCACGCTGCGGGAGAAATCCTGATCCGGCTGCAGAGGAATAGAGAAGGTCAGCACCAGCGTCGCCGCGCCGTCGAGCTGAACTTCAGAAGCATCCAGCAGCGTTAACGCTTTGCCTTTGCTTTTTTCAGCCAGCGCCGCCAGCTGGGCGCTGTCCGGCTTCGCGGGAGCGCTATCTGCCGCCGCGGATGGCGCCGACGCGACCGCCTGCGGTTTGCCGCTGTCGTCACAGGCGGTCAACGATAGCGTGGTAAGTAGCGCCAGAGATAGCGCCGCCAAACGAAATGGTTTCATCCTTCTAACCCCTCGGCCCGCAGGCCAGATAAATTCAGTGAACACATTATTATGCGTTAACGGCAGAATTACCAATAGCGCGCTAGCAAGCAATATTGGTAGGGACCACGGATAGCAGGAGTGGATTAATTTAACGGATATACCACGCTACGATTATTCTTATATCAACTTTTAATATCCTCAGCTATCGATACTTTTTATTCTGAAATCCCATTCTCTCCGCCCATATAAATTGACAAGGCGCGCGCTTTCTATTTATTGTTCGGGATATCATTGCCTTTAAAATATAAATTATTACGCCGGCGATGATATTGACTGTACGTTCCAGCGTTTACCAGATAGCACAACATCAACCCATCTCATATAAATATATATGGGATTAATAATATGGAAGTTATTTATGTCTCAGATGGTCGCACTGTCGATTATTATTTTAATTCTTTATATCGGCGACGTTGTTTCAACCCGCACAAAAGCCTGGATTCCCTCCGTATTTGTCTGTGCGGTCCTGTTTTTAATCGGGTACTGGACATTTTTCCCGGCAGATATTATCAGCCGGGCCGGAATCGGCACGCCGGTTGCCATAATGCTGATGTATCTGTTAATCACCAATATGGGCACCCTGCTGTCGCTAAAAGAGCTGGCGCAGCAGTGGAAGACCGTGGTCATCTCCCTCGCCGGCATTGCCGGGATCGCGGCGGCGGTCTTTGCGGTGAGCCTGGCGCTGTTCGACCGCAACACCGCGCTGGTCACCATTCCTCTGCTGGTCGGCGGTATCGTCTCATCGCTGATTATGTCGCAGGGCGCGAGCAGCGCCGGACTGGTCGACCTGTCGGTTTTTGCCATTTTGATTTACGTGATGCAGGGGTTCGCCGGATATCCGCTGACCGCTATTATGCTGCAACGAGAAGGCAAAACGCTGCTTGCCCGCTACCGCAGCGGCGAACAGCGCCCTGATGACATTGCCGAAGAGCACGCGATGCTCACCGTCGGCGAGGAGAAAATGCCGCGCCTGTTCAGTAAAATCCCCGTTAGCTACAACAGCAACTACTTTAAATTCCTGCGGCTGGCGCTGGTCGGCTGTCTGGCCTGGCTTGTCGCCGACCTCGCGAAGCCGATAGTGAATATCAGCCCCTTCGTGCTGTGCCTGTTTTTTGGCGTGGTGTTTACCTCGTTAGGCTTTCTTGAAAAGCATATGCTGCATAAGGCGAACGGCTTTGGCTTCGCCATTATGGCATTGATGCTATTTATCTTTGATACCTTAAACAAAGCCACGCCGGAGATGCTGCTGCGCCTGCTTTTCCCGATGGTGGTGTTAATCGCCACGGCGGCGATCGGGATGTTTGTGGTCTCCTGGCTGGTCGGGAAACTGCTTGGCGTCAGCGGCCCGATGGCTTTCGCCATCTCATTGACCGCGCTGTACGGTTTCCCCGCCGACTATATTATTACCAACGAGGCCATTAACGCCCTCACCCACGATGAAAAAGAGCGCCAGATGCTGACCCACCATATGCTGGGCCCGATGCTGGTCGGCGGATTCGTCTCCGTCACCATGGTTTCGGTGGTGTTAGCCGGAATTCTGGTCGGCTATCTGACCCCCGCTGTCGGCTGAGCGCGTTGAATTTTTAGCAAATGATGGAGCCATTGATGATTAACCCTGACATCACCGCGATTATCGCCAGAGAAGAACAGGCGATGATCGCTTTTCGTCGCGACCTGCACGCCCATCCGGAACTTCCCTGGGAGGAGAAGCGCACCACGGATCGCGTCGCCGCCGGACTGGAGGCCATCGGTATCCCTTACCGCCGGACGCATCCCACCGGAATCATCGCCGACATCGCCGGCGTCCAGCCGGGTAAAACCGTGGCTCTGCGCGCCGATATGGATGCGTTACCGGTGGTGGAGCTGAACGACCCGCTCGACTATAAATCACAAACTCCCGGGAAAATGCACGCCTGCGGCCATGACGCCCATACCGCCATGCTGCTGACCGCCGCCCGTGCGTTATATGACGTCCGCGAGCATCTGGCGGGCAACGTCCGGCTGATCTTTCAGCCTGCGGAAGAGATTGCCGAGGGGGCGAAGGCGATGATTCAGCAGGGGGCTATCGATAACGTGGATAACGTTTTCGGGATGCATATCTGGTCCGGCACGCCGTCCGGCAAAATTTCCTGCAACGTCGGTTCCTCCTTTGCCTCAGCCGATTTGCTGAAAGTGACCTTCCGCGGCCGCGGCGGCCACGGTTCGATGCCGGAGGCCTGCGTCGATGCGGCGGTGGTCGCTTCCGCTTTCGTGATGAATCTGCAGGCTATTGTGGCGCGAGAAACCTCCCCGCTGGAGTCCGCGGTAGTCACCATCGGCAAAATGGATGTCGGCACGCGCTTTAACGTCATTGCCGAAAACGCCGTTCTTGAAGGTACCGTGCGCTGCTTCAGCCTGGAAGCGCGCCAGCGCCTGGAAACGGCCATTACCCGCTATGCCGAGCATACCGCCGCGGTATATGGGGCGACCGCTCAGGTTGACTACTGCTACGGTACGCTACCGGTGATCAACGAAGAGCGCAGCGCGCTGCTGGCGCAGTCGGTTATCCGCGACGCGTTCGGCGATGGCGTCCTTTTCAATGAAAAACCGACCACCGGCGGAGAAGATTTTAGTTTTTATATGCAAAATATCCCCGGCGCCTTTGCGCTGCTCGGCTCGGGCAATAAAGAGAAAGGCAGCGACTACGCGCACCACCACGGCTGCTTTAATATCGACGAGCAGGTGATGAAAAGCGGCGCTGAACTGTACGCGCAGTACGCCTGGCGCTACCTGCAGCAAAACGCGTTTTAAGCCAACTCTCCCCCGACGCCGCTCGGGGGAATATCACATTCCCGCCGCCTCTCCTTGAAAATGCCTTGTCGATATCGCAAAAAACAACAACAATCACTCTATTGTTGATGACACGGAGGCACTCATGTCTACCTCGTTTTTTGTCGCTGCCGACTGGCTGGCAGAGCATATTGATGACCCGGAAATCCAGATTATCGACGCGCGGATGGCCCCCCCGGGACAGGAAGAGCGCGATCGTAACGCTGAGTATCAGGCAGGCCATATTCCCGGCGCCGTCTTTTTCGATATCGAAGCCCTCTCTGACCACACCAGCCCGCTGCCGCACATGATGCCGCGCGCGGAGGCGTTTGCCGTCGCCATGCGCGAACTTGGCGTCAGCAGCGATAAGCATCTGGTGGTATACGATGAAGGCAATCTCTTCTCCGCGCCGCGCGCCTGGTGGATGCTGCGCACGTTCGGCGTTGAAAAGGTGTCGATTGTCGCCGGTGGGCTGGAGGGCTGGCGCCGCGATGGGCTACCGCTGGAGCAGGGCCTCCCCGAACTGCCGGAAGGTGATTTTGACGGCCGCGTCGATCCGCTGGCGATCAAGCGCCTGACCGATGTGCTGCTGGTCAGCCACGAAGGATCGGCGCAGATCGTCGATGCGCGCCCGGCAGGACGCTTTAATGGCCAGGTGGCAGAGCCGCGACCGGGACTGCGCAGCGGGCATATTCCCGGCGCGCTAAACGTACCGTGGACGGAACTGGTGATTAACGGCGAACTCAAAACCACCGATGAACTCAACGAGATCTTCGCGCGTCAGGGCGTCGATTTTGAACGGCCGATTATTGCCAGCTGCGGCTCCGGCGTAACGGCGGCGGTCGTCGTGCTGGCGCTCACCACCCTCGGCGTTAACGGCGTTAGCCTGTACGACGGCTCATGGAGCGAATGGGGGGCGCGGACGGATTTGCCGATTGAACCGGCGCAGTAGGCAGTAAAGAGAACAACGGGGGCCTGAGCCCCCGTTGAGTTAAATAATCCGATTGTGCTTAAAGTCGCGCAGGAAGCTGCCCCAGCGCTTTTCATAAAACGGCGTGATGTGGGCGATCATAAAGTGGCTAATCCCCTTTTCCCCCTCCACCACCTGACAGATATCAATCGGCTCGTCGCCGGGAAGCGTATCGGTCGCCACGCTGCCGGTCGCCTGAATAACCTCCTCAATATCGCCTTCCGCTTCAATACCAATCAGCAGGTTGGCTGGCGCATCGGCGCTGTCTTTGATAGAGCATAAAAACGCGCGCTTCACCGTTTTCAGGGTCTTAAACAGCGTGGTCAGCGAGTCCACCATCTGCGCGGGCGGCTCGGCAACCTCAGACAGCAGCAGCGACTCTCCGCCTTCAAGCACGGTCTGGGTGCTGAGCGGGCTGCCCTCTTCCCCCAGCAGATGGCTAATCTCACGCGGCGCAAACTCTTTGCCGGTGGCGAGTTTGGCATTGAGATAGAGCGTTTCGCCGAGGGTCATGGCGAACAGCGTGCGCACCGGCATCACCACAAAAGACTGTTCGTCCTCAACGGCCTGCTGCAGCGCTTCCAGCGAGGTGAAAAAAGGAATGACCGATGTGCCATCATCTTTTTCCCAGTGCTGCAGATCCAGCACGCTGTCTTCAACGACCTGCTCGCCCTGAGCGGCGGCTCCGGGTACCCACACGGTAGCTTCCAGCAGCGTACGGAAAAACGCCGGACGATGGCCTGGCTCGGTAGCCGCCTTCTCCAGCAGGGTTTCTAGCTCATTTTTAGTTTCGGACATAGTAGTTCCACAACGAAAATCCCCTCACCCCGGCTCTCTCCACGAAGGAAGCGGGAGAAAGCCGAACGTGACCTCCCCCTGAAACATCAGGGGGAGGGTCAGGGGAAAGGGTTATTCCGCGGTCAGCAAATTAGCAATAGTGCGCACGCCGAGGCCGGTCGCGCCCGCCGACCACTGCTCAACCGCAGATTTGCGGTAGGTCGCCGAACAGTCGATATGCAGCCAGCCTTCATGATAATTCTCCACGAAGTGGGACAGGAAGCCCGCCGCGGTGCTGGCGCCGGCCGGATAGGCCGCGCTGCCGGTATTGTTCAGTTCAGCAAAGTTGGACGGCAGCTGGCCGCGGTGGAACTCAGCCAGCGGCAGGCGCCAGAAAGCTTCGTTTTCAGCCTGCGCGCTCGCCAGCAGGCGATTCGCCAGCGCATCATCAAAGCTGAACAGCGCGTGATAATCATTGCCCAGCGCGGTTTTCGCCGCGCCGGTCAGCGTGGCGGCATCGATGATCAGCGCCGGCTTTTGCGCCGAAGCATCGATCAGGCCGTCCGCCAGCACCAGGCGACCTTCCGCATCGGTGTTCATGATTTCCACGGTTTTGCCGTTGCGATAGTGAATAATATCGCCCAGTTTGAAGGCGTTACCGCTAATCAGGTTATCGGCGCAGCACAGATACAGCTTCACGCGCTTGTTCAGGCCGCGCGTGATGGCGAACGCCAGCGCGCCGGTCACCGTCGCCGCGCCGCCCATATCGGACTTCATCGAGTCCATAAACGCGCTCTGCTTGATGCTGTATCCGCCGGAGTCAAAGGTGATGCCTTTACCGACCAGGCAGGCGTACACCGGGGCTTCTTTGTCGCCGGTTGGGTTATAGTCCAGCGCCAGCAGGACCGGCGGACGCTCGGAGCCGCGGCCGACGGTGTGGAGGCCCAGGTAGTTCTGCTCGCGCAGATCTTCGCCCTTGGTGATGCGATAAGAGACGTTATCGCAGGCCACGCTGCACAGCAGGTCTACCGCACGCTGCGCCAGCTGTTCCGGCCCCAGCTCTTCCGCCGGGGCGTTGATGGTGTCGCGGACCCAGTCAATAATGGTCAGGCGGTTATCCAGTTCGCTTTTCTGCGCATCGTCGAGGGCCGGCCACTCCACTTTGCGGCTGCCTTTCGGGCCTTTATAGCCGGCCCAGAATGCCCATGCGCGATCGGTATCCCAGCCCTCGCCGTCAAGCGCGACATGTTTGATGCCCATGCCGTCAATTTTTCGCGCCGCGCGCTGAATCAAACCGAGGTCGTCTTTGCCGTTCAGATGCAGGGCGATGCCGTCGTTATTAATGCTGTAAGATGCTTTTTCTCCCCAGCGCGCATCGGCTGGCTGAGCGGTAAGCGTAATTTTCATAGCTTCGGTCATTATCATTATCCTTCTTAGCAAACGGGCCGCCGTATGGCAGCCCGTAAAGTTCTTTCGCTCGTTGTTTCATCCGGCTTAAAACCACCGGGTAAATCATGACGCGAAAATTATTCTGCTTCGTCTAACCAGACTAGCAGAATCGCCTCAAGAATTTTTTCATTGGATGCGTTTGGATCGTCATCAAACTCTTCCAGATCGCAAATCCACTGATGCAGATCGGTGAAGCGAACGGTTTTCGGGTCGAGATCCGGGAAAGCGTCGTACAGCGCTTCGCCGATTTCACGACTATCGGTCCATTTCAGTCCCATATTAATGCTCGCGTGCGTGGTTGATGGTGTAACGCGGAATTTCGATGACCAAATCTTCGTCAGTCACCCGCGCCTGGCAGCTCAGACGGCTGTCGGGCTCAAGCCCCCAGGCCTTATCCAGCATGTCGTCTTCATCTTCGGTACTTTCCGCCAGCGAGTCAAAGCCTTCACGCACGATGCAGTGGCAGGTGGTGCAGGCACAGGATTTTTCGCAGGCGTGTTCAATCTCAATACCGCTACGCAGCGCTGCATCAAGAATGGTCTCACCGGTCTCAGCTTCCACAACTACGCCATCCGGACACAGGTCCTGGTGGGGCAGAAAAACAATTTTTGGCATTTTAAACCTCGTCCACGGATTGGCCTTTCAGCGCGATACGGACCGATTGATCCATACGACGTGCGGCGAATTCCTGGGTTTGTGTGTCGATATTTTTAATCGCTTCTTTGATTGCATCGGCATCATCGCCTGCCGCTGCGGCGCGCACTTGCTCCGCGGCGTCATCGATAGCCTGACGCTCTGCGGCGCTTAACAGCGCGGCGTCGGCGGCCAGCGCGCTGACCAGACTTTCCAGTACGCGCGCGGCTTCAACTTTTTGCTCGGCCAGCATACGCGCCTGGACATCCTGTTCGGCGTAGCTCATCGAATCTTTAATCATGCTGGCGATCTCGCCATCGGTCAGACCGTAGGACGGTTTCACCTGGATAGAGGCCTCAACGCCGGTCGATTTCTCCATCGCCGTCACGCTCAGCAGGCCATCGGCATCCACCTGGAAGGTCACGCGAATATGCGCCCCGCCCGCCGGTAATGCCGGAATGCCGCGCAGCGCAAAGCGCGCCAGGGAGCGGCAGTCCTGCACCAGCTCGCGCTCGCCCTGCATAACGTGGATAGACATCGCCGTCTGACCATCTTTGAAGGTAGTGAACTCCTGCGCGCGCGCCACCGGAATGGTGGTGTTACGCGGGATAACCTTTTCCACCAGGCCACCCATGGTTTCCAGCCCCAGAGAGAGCGGAATGACATCAAGCAGCAGCAGTTCGCTGTCCGGCTTATTGCCTACCAGGATATCCGCCTGAATCGCCGCGCCGATGGCGACGACTTTATCCGGGTCGATAGAGGTCAGCGGCGTACGGCCAAAGAATTCGCCGACGCGTTCGCGCACCAGCGGCACGCGGGTCGAGCCGCCCACCATCACCACTTCCAGCACCTCTTGCGCCTCAACGCCGGCGTCTTTCAACGCGCGACGGCAGGCCAGCAAGGTGCGTTTGACCAGCGGGGCGATCAGCGCATTAAACTGGCTACGGGTCACCTCCCCCTGCCAGCCGCCGATGTTCACCCGCGCCGTCTCGGCATCGCTGAGGGCGATTTTCGCCGCGATCGCCGCGTCAAGCAGCTCGCGCTGCAGGCGGTTATCGCTGCGATCGCTCAGGCCAGCCTGCTCGCGCAGATAATCGGCCAGCAGATGATCGAAATCGTCGCCGCCGAGCGCGGAATCGCCGCCGGTGGCCAGAACTTCAAACACGCCGCGGCTCAAGCGCAGCACGGAGATATCAAAAGTACCGCCGCCGAGATCGTAAACCGCGATGACCCCTTCCTGACCGGAGTCCAGGCCGTAGGCTATCGCCGCCGCGGTCGGCTCGTTCAGCAGACGCAGCACGTGCAGGCCCGCCAGACGCGCCGCGTCTTTGGTTCCCTGCCGCTGAGCATCATCGAAGTAGGCCGGCACGGTAATCACCACGCCGTCGAGCTCGCCCGCCAGCGCCTCGGTGGCGCGTTCGGCCAGCGCTTTTAGAATGTCGGCAGATACGCGGATCGGATTGAGCAACCCCCCCGTAGTCTGAATCATCGGCAGGCCGTTTTCGCTGGCCTGCAGCTGATAAGGCAGATGTGGGTAGCGGGCCTCGATATCGGCCAGAGAGCGGCCCATCATGCGTTTGACGGAGCTGATGGTGTTGACCGGATCCAGCGCGGCGTTTTGTCGCGCGTCATAGCCCACCGTCAAACCCGAAGCCTGATAGTTCACCACCGACGGCAGCAAATAGCGCCCCTGATGGTCGGGCAGAGTTTCGGCCTGGCCGCTACGCACGGTAGCCACCAGTGAATTGGTGGTGCCCAGGTCGATACCCGCCGCCAGACGTCGCTGGTGCGGCGCGGCGCTCAGTCCGGGCTCACTAATTTGTAATAAGGCCATAATTGCTTCCGAAAATTAAAAATCGAGCAGTTTTTCTTCGAGTTGTTCCGCACTGCTTCGCAGTTTATCGAGAAAACGCAGCTTGCGCACGGTATCCGCCGCCGCCTCCCACGTCTCGTTATTCAGTTGTTCAACCATCAGCTGATGCCGGGTATCAAATTGCGCTTTGACCCGCTTGATAAAGCTTTCCAGCCGCGCTTCATCTTTCGCCTTGCCTATATCATCGAGCTCTTCGCGCAGTTCCAGCTGTTCCATCAGGAACGCGGTATCGCGCACGGTATGCTGCTCGCTGGCGAGATCGAAACCGTGAAGTGAAAGGAGATATTCGGCGCGGGTCAGCGGATGACGAAGGGTTTGCCACGCCTGATTAATGGTGGCGGACTGCTGCACCGCGGCGAGCTGTTCAGCCGCGCTGCCGCTGGCGAACTTATCGGGATGATACTGGCGCTGTAGCTCCTGGTACCGGGCAGCCAGGGGTTCTAACGAAAGGGTATAGCTGGCCGGTAACCCGAAGAGGGTAAAATAGTCCATAGCAACCTCAGGGTTAACGAGATAAAGCAAACCCCACGCGCAGCGAGACTACGGTGGGGTCAGGGATAACCGATTACACGTTAAAGCTTTCGCCGCAGCCGCACTCGTCTTTCACGTTCGGGTTGGTGAACTTAAACCCTTCGTTAAGACCTTCTTTGACGAAGTCCAGCTGCGTGCCGTCGAGGAACTGCAAACTTTTGCCGTCGATCACGACCTTCACGCCTTTGTCTTCAAACACGGTGTCTTCTGCCGCCGGCTCGTCAACAAACTCCAGTACATAAGCCATACCCGAGCAGCCGGAAGTTCTGACTCCCAGGCGCAGACCAAACCCTTTACCGCGGTTGGCCAGAAAGGTGTTGACTCGCGCTGCTGCACTGTCGCTTAAAGTAATCGACATAACAAACCTCAACTCTTAATTATTTTGCTTCACGTTTGCTTTTGTAATCCGCAATCGCGGCTTTAATCGCGTCTTCCGCCAGAATAGAGCAGTGAATTTTCACCGGCGGCAGCTCAAGCTCGTCTGCGATATCGGTGTTTTTGATCGCCTGAGCTTCGTCCAGCGATTTCCCTTTCACCCACTCGGTCACCAGGGAGCTGGAAGCAATAGCGGAACCGCAGCCGTAGGTCTTGAAACGCGCGTCTTCAATGATACCTTCATTGTTGACTTTAATCTGCAACTTCATCACGTCGCCGCACGCCGGTGCGCCAACCATGCCGCTGCCGACGTTTTCGTCGCTATTGTCGAAGGAGCCGACGTTGCGCGGATTCTCGTAATGATCGATAACTTTTTCGCTGTAAGCCATGATGAATTCTCCTTATTGGTGCCGAATTAGTGATGTGACCATTCAATGCTGTTCAGATCCACGCCCTGCTTGAACATTTCCCACAGCGGAGAAAGTTCGCGCAGACGACCAATGGAGTTGCGAACCAGATTGATGGTGTAGTCAATCTCTTCTTCGGTAGTAAAACGACCTAAAGAGAAACGAATAGAGCTATGCGCCAGCTCGTCGGTCATCCCCAGCGCGCGCAGCACGTAGGACGGCTCGAGGCTTGCGGAAGTACAGGCGGAACCAGAAGAGACCGCCAGGTCTTTCAGCGCCATAATCAGCGACTCGCCTTCAACGTAGTTAAAGCTGACGTTGAGAATGTTCGGCGCGCCCTGCTCGAGATCGCCGTTCAGGTAGACCTCTTCCATATCTTTTACGCCGTCCCACAGACGGTTACGCAGGCCGCGCAGGCGGGCCATTTCGCTTTCCATCTCTTCTTTCGCGATACGGTAAGCTTCACCCATACCGACGATCTGGTGGACAGGCAGCGTCCCGGAGCGCATACCGCGCTCGTGACCGCCGCCGTGCATCTGCGCTTCGATACGAATACGCGGTTTACGACGCACATACAGCGCGCCGATGCCTTTCGGGCCATAGATTTTGTGGCCGGAGAAGGACATCAGATCAACTTTCAGCTGGCTCAGGTCGATAGGCAGTTTGCCCACGCTCTGGGTCGCGTCAACGTGGTAAATGATACCGCGGGCGCGGCACATCTCGCCGATGGTAGCGATATCCTGCACCACGCCGATTTCGTTATTCACGTGCATAATGGAAACAAGGATGGTGTCATCACGCATCGCGGCTTCCAGCTCTTTTAAATCGATAATGCCGTTACGCTGCGGGGCGAGGTAGGTCACTTCAAACCCTTCGCGCTCCAGCTGACGGCAGGTGTCCAGCACGGCTTTATGTTCGGTTTTGCTGGTGATGATGTGCTTGCCTTTTTTCTGATAAAAGTTGGCTGCACCTTTAATCGCCAGGTTGTCGGATTCCGTCGCGCCGGAAGTAAAAACGATTTCGCGCGGGTCAGCGCCGACCAGCTCGGCAATCTGATTACGGGCGATATCTACCGCCTCTTCAGCCTGCCAGCCAAAACGGTGTGAACGCGAGGCCGGGTTACCAAAGGTCCCGTCCAGGGTCAGGAACTGCATCATTTTCTCGGCAACACGCGGGTCCACCGGCGTGGTTGCGGAGTAATCGAGATAGATCGGTAATTTCATTGCTCTATAAACTCCGTACATCGCTTCAATGCAAGGAATCAGGCAACCGGCTGGATGTACGACCGAGTACACAGGATGTCGGAACATCCTGGCCTGATTCGAAAATCTTTTTTATCTTTTTTACTCAGCTCGTTTCAGCTTGCAGCCGATAGCTGCAAGATGAAACTGAACGAGAACTACGCGCGCAGTTTGACGTCGATGGCGTCCTGAGCGCGGGTGCTACGCTGGGATTCATGGTTGTGCTGACGGCCGGAGACATCAAGGATTTCCTGGTTATTCACCAGTTCGCCCAGCGTGATGTTATTCAGAAAACCGGTCAGTCGCTCGCTCAGATCGCGCCACAGCGCGTGAGTCAGACACTTATCGCCGCCCTGGCAGCCGCCTTTACCCTGACAACGGGTGGCGTCAACGGATTCGTCCACTGCGCTGATAACTTCGCCAACCGCGATGCTACCCGCTTCTTTACCTAACAGATAACCGCCGCCTGGACCACGTACGCTGGAAACCAGGCCATTTTTGCGCAGGCGAGAGAACAGCTGTTCCAGATAGGAAAGCGAAATTCCCTGACGCTCTGAAATATCAGCCAACGGAACCGGACCCGATTCAGAGTTGAGCGCAACGTCAAGCATCGCGGTCACGGCATAACGCCCTTTAGATGTCAGTCTCATGTCTTACTTAACCTCAAACTCGCCCCTGCCCGGGCTTTTTATTAATATGGGTATTGCATAGCAAGGGCAAGTCTGACATTCCCGAGTAAATTGGTCAACTATTTACTTGACTGTTTTAGTCAGGTATTTGGCTTTCCGTGCCGTTTCACTTCAGCGCGGCCTGGTGCCCTCGCCCCGGCCCTCTCCCACAAGGAGAGAGGGAGCCCGCAGTACCGCGCCGCCGGGCAACGGCGTGCACTATGACTCTTTATTTTTCTGCTGCTGCTCAATTGAGGCCAGCATGCCGCGCAGGATGTTCAGCTCCTGGCTTTCCGGGCGGGCGCGGGTAAACAAACGGCGCAGTTTGTTCATCACCTGGCCCGGGTGGCTGGCGCGAATAAATCCGGTTGCCAGCAGCGTCTGCTCCAGATGACCGTAGAAACGCTCTAAATCATCCACCAGCGGATACGGGGTTTCTTCATGCTCGATGACAGGTTCATTTTGCTCCTGCGCCGCCAGCCAGGCCATACGCACTTCATAGGAGATAACCTGCACCGCCATCGCCAGGTTCAGCGAGCTGTATTCCGGATTCGCGGCAATCGCCACATGGTAGTGACACTTCTGCAGCTCTTCGTTAGTCAGGCCGACGCGTTCGCGGCCAAATACCAGCGCGATCGGCGCATGCTGCGCTTCGGCAACGCTTTTCAGGCCGCATTCACGCGGGTCGAGCATCGGCCACGGCAGCGTACGGGAGCGCGCGCTGGTCCCCACGACGAGGCTACAGCCCGCCAGCGCTTCATCAAGGGTATCAACGATGTGGGCATTGCCAATGACGTCGCTGGCCCCGGCCGCCAGAGCGATGGCCTGAGAATCGGGTTTGACCAGAGGATTGACCAGCCACAGGTTGGTTAACCCCATGGTTTTCATTGCGCGGGCGACGGAGCCCATATTGCCGGTGTGTGAGGTTTCTACCAGTACGATTCGAATATTTTGCAGCATTATGGTTCTTCGGCTAAAGATTATTCGTGCATGCTATCATAAAACGAAGACATAAGGAGATTTCACTGTTACTATATGCGCCGTTTTTTCCCGTTCTTTAACATCCAGTGAGAGATACCGATGCATCCGATGCTGAACATCGCCGTGCGCGCAGCGCGCAAGGCGGGTAATTTAATTGCCAAGCACTACGAAACCCCTGACTCCGTAGAAACCAGCCAGAAAGGCAGCAATGATTTTGTGACCAACGTCGATAAAGCCGCCGAGGCGATGATTATCGAAACCATTCGCAAATCTTACCCGCAGCACACCATCATCACCGAAGAAAGCGGTGAGCACGCTGGTGAAGATCAGGATGTTCAATGGGTTATCGATCCACTGGATGGCACCACCAACTTCGTCAAACGTCTGCCGCACTTCTCCGTCTCCATCGCCGTACGCATTAAAGGCCGTACTGAAGTGGCCGTGGTTTACGATCCGATGCGTAACGAACTGTTCACCGCGACCCGCGGTCAGGGCGCGCAGCTGAACGGCTACCGCCTGCGCGGCAGCAGCGCTCGCGATCTGGATGGCACGATCATCGCCACCGGCTTCCCGTTCAAAGCAAAACAGCACGCGACCTCTTACATGAATATCCTCGGCAACATGTTCACCGAATGCGCGGATTTCCGCCGCACCGGTTCCGCGGCCCTGGATCTGGCCTACGTTGCCGCTGGCCGGGTTGACGGCTACTTTGAAATCGCGCTGAAGCCGTGGGATTTCGCGGCAGGCGAGCTGATCGCCCGTGAAGCAGGCGCTATCGTCTGCGACTTTACCGGTGGCCATAACTACCTGCTGACCGGCAACATCGTTGCAGGCAACCCGCGCGTCGTGAAAGCGATGCTGGCCAATATGCGCGAGCATCTGAGTGAAGCGCTGAAGCGTTAATTTCTCACCGCATGAAAAACCAAAAGGAAGCCGCGGCTTCCTTTTTTTATCGCATTAAAACGGCCTCAGGCCGCCGCCCGATGGCATCGCGCTACTCCACATCACGATGGCCGCCGCCAGTAAAATCACGCCGCCGGCCAGCGCCAGCGTTGCCCAACCGATCTGCTTCCACAGCGCCGGCGCCCGATTCGCGCTCAGCCTGACCGCCAGCTGGCGGAAACCATGAACCAGCAGCGCCAGCGCGCTAATCGTCAGCGAGGTTCCCGCCGCCATCGCCATCGCGGCCGCCATGCCCCAGCCAAATACGCCGATAACCTTGCTGAACAACAGCACCATAATGGCTCCCGAGCAGGGCCGCATCCCCATTGACAGCACGATAGCCAGCCGCGCCCGCCAGTCATCGCCGCTTTGCAGCTGTTCCGGCGCCGGCAGATGCTGGTGCCCGCAGCCGCAGCTGGCGTGATGAACGTGATGCGCGGTGAAGGCGGTGAATGTCGGTCGGCGCAGCAGCATCCGCAGCTTTTTCAGCGCCCGCCAGCACAGCAAAAGGCCCAGCGCGCCGACCAGCAAATAGCTTCCCTTTTCCAGCCAGAAGCTGCTCAGATGCAGCTGTCTTGCCGGCAGCCGCAGCAGCGTCAGTACCACCACCACTAAGGCGATGGCCACCAGCCCCTGCAGCAGCGAAGCGGCCAGCGTCAGGCCGATGCTCGATTTCAGCTTCGACGGATGGGTTGCCAGCCAGGTGGTTATGACCACCTTGCCGTGCCCCGGCCCCAGCGCATGTAGGACGCCGTAGGCGAAGCTAAACCCCAGCAGCGACAGCCCGGCGGCGGCAGGATTCTCCGCAACCGCCTGCAGAAGCCGACTCAGTTCGACATTCAGCGCGCGCTGCCAGACCGCGCTTTGCAGCAGCACCTGCGGCCAGGCCCGCCATAGCCAGAAGCCAGCTCCGGCTGCCAGCAGCAGAAACAGCGCCAGCGGCCACAGCTGACGCCAGCGCGGCGAACGGCCGGTTTGAGCAAAAATCACTGACATTGCAGCGTCACCTTTTGCGCGAAGTAATTCCCCAGTTCCATATCCTCCGGCGGCGCATCCGCTTTATCCAGCGACTGCGCGTAGGACAACATTTTTTCGTTAGGCTTCGGCGTCATCACTTTTGCCGAGCAGCTTGTCTTCATCGCCGTCGGTAGAGTGAAGTCTGCGTCTTTGTCGTAATACATATCAACATAATAGGTCGGGTCGTAGGTGGAAAAGGTGAAGGTTTGCCCGGCCAGAGGCTGCGGCTTCGCCAGCGGCAGGGTAAAGGTGAGCACCGCCTGATGACCGCTGCGTTCAAGGCCATAACCAGCGGGCCGATTATCAAACTTCACCCGCTGGCCGTTGTGCCATAGCTCGCTGAAATAGTGCTGGCCCAGCACGTTCGCCATCACTTCCGCCGCCAGCTTTTTCCAGATTTCGCTACCGGGTTTAGCGTTGCCCGCATCATAGAGCAGATCGGCGGAGGTGATTTCATCCATCGTCCAGCGCATTTTAAAGCCGGTGAGCAGCCCATTTTCCGCCACGGCCTCCGTTTGCAAACTGATGAAACTGTGCGGATGCGCCGCCGCAGATAGCGATAAAAACATGAAAAACGCTACGCTGACGCATTGTTTCACTCTCTTCATCTGTTCCTCGCGTGAAAAATTCTGTGAACCCCGCCAGCAATCCTGATGTAAAGACCCGGAAATGCCCTGTTCACCCTCAATACATTAACTACTCTTAACGAAAACCCTAACTGGAACTAACCGGATGATGACAGTGATTGAACCACCATCTGTGCTTTCCAGTCCACAGCGCCGTAGCCAGGTGCTCCTGATGTTTTATCTGCCCGGGCAGTCCGTGACGCCCGAATGGCTGGGTAACCTCACCCAGGTTGATGAGGATACCGCCCGGCAGGACATTGCGGAGACGGGACGCGAGATTCAGCGTTATCACCGCTTGACCCTTGCTTCACAAGCGGACGGCAGCTATCGGATGGAAGGCGCCGCGCTCGATCAACGCTTATGCCTGCTGCACGGCCTGCGACGCGGGCTGCGCCTGTGCCCGCATTTTGTCAGCCACCATTTTACCCCGGCATTGAAAACGCAGCTTAAACAGCAGGGTATCGCACGCACGCTGTATGACGACACCAATCTTCAGGCATTGGTCAACCGCTGCTCGCGCGCCCTGAACCGGCAGTTTGACTGCCGCGACGTGCATTTTCTGCGTCTTTATTTACAGTATTGTTTGCTGCAGCACCACCTTGGACAGAGCCCCACTTTCACCCACGAGCAGCAGCGCTGGGCGCAAGCCGCCGCCGAGTTCTCCCTCGCCGAGGAGATTGTCCGCCACTGGCAGCGGCGGGTTGCAGCAACGCCCCATGCCGGAGAACAGCTGTTTCTGGCCCTGCTGTTTATGCTGTTGAAAACCCCCGATCCTATCCGCGATGGTCATCAGCACGATCGCCGTCTGCATCTGGCCATTTCCGGACTGATTCACCGCTTTCAGGACCTGGCGGGCCGTCCGTTTAGCGATGAACAGGGGCTGAGCGATCAGCTCTATATTCACCTTTCGCAGGCGCTACACCGCAGCGTTTTCGCTATCGGTATCGATAACGCGCTGCCGGAGGAGATTGGCCGTCTTTATCCCCGTTTGATGCGCACAACGCAGGCTGCGCTGACGGAGTTTGAAGCCAGCTGGCAGGTACGCTTTAGCCAGGAGGAAGTCAGTTTAATCGCGGTGATCTTCGGCGCCTGGCTGATGCAAAAAAGCGATCTGCAGGAGAAACAGGTGGTTCTGCTGACCGATGATAACCCGGACCTTGAGCAGTCGCTGGAGCAGCAACTGCGCGAGTTAACCCTGCTGCCGCTCAATATAAAGTATTTGAGCGTGAGCACCTTTCAGAAAGAGGGCGCGCCGAAGGAAGTGACGCTGATCGTCACTCCCTATGCCACGGCGCTGCCGCTGTTTTCGCCGCCGCTGTTTCACGCCGAAGAGACGTTCAGCGATCATCAGCAGCAGCAGATTTGCAAAATGCTGGAGGCCTAAGCCACCGCTTTTGGCCGCACCACCAGCGCCGGTAAGGCCACCAGCGCCATCACCCAGAAAACGCCCTGGTGCAGATGCTGGTAGAGGAAACCGGCAAAGACCGTCATCACCGCAATGCTGCCGCCCATCGCGACGGCGGAGTAGACCGCCTGCAGGCGGATCACTTCGCTGCCCTGACGCGCCGCAATGTAGCGCATCGCCGCCAGATGGCACACCGTGAAAGTGCCGCAGTGGAGGATCTGCGCGACGATAAGCCAGGGTAGCGCCGTCGTCCAGCCCATCAACGACCAGCGAATCAGCCCGCACACCGCGGACAGCAGCAGCAGGTCGCGGGCGCTAAAGCGACGGAAAACTTTTTTGCTCAGCGCGAAAATCACCACTTCCGCCACGACGCCAAGCGACCACAGGTAGCCCACCGCGGAGGCGGAATACCCCGCTTCCTGCCAGTAGATAGCGCTAAATCCGTAGTAGGCGGCGTGCGCGCCCTGCAGCAAACAGACGCAGGCGAGGAAGCGCCAGCTTTGCCGCACCAGCGTAAGCCAGGCCGCCAGGCCGGCCGCTTCCTGCTGGCGGGATTCGCCCTGCGGCTGCACCGACGGCTTCAGCAGCATGCCGAGCAGCATGGAGGCAATACCGACGCTGAGCATCACCAGTATCATCCGGTAGTCATACAGGCTGACCAGCTTCCCGGTCAGCGCCGAGCCAATGACGAAAGCTATCGACCCCCACAGGCGCACGCGCCCGTAGTCCATGGTGATCTGCTTTTGCCAGGTATTCGCCAGCGCGTCGGTCAGCGGCACCAGCGGCGAGAAAAAGAGGTTAAAGCCGACGATAATCACCATCAGCCAGGCAACCTGGTGGCCGATCCAAAATGCGAGCGCAAAGAGCAGCGTCAGCAGCGCCAGAATGCGCAGAGAAGAGATAAGACGGGACGGGTCGCTGACCCGCGGCGCAATCAGCAGGCTGCCAAGAAAGCGCGACACCAGCCCGGCGCCGAGCAGCATGCCGATGGTTTCCGGCGTCAGGCCAAGTCCGGAAAGCCAGACGCTCCAGAAAGGCAGGAAGATGCCGTAGCTAAAAAAATAGGTGAAGTAACTTAGCGCCAGCCAGCGCGTGGAGTGTAAGACCATGATTCCCTCCCGAATGGAGGCGACAGTCTGGCGATAAAGCGGGGCGGGCGCAAGATACCCTCGCCCCAGATATGGCGCTATTCGCGCCCCTGTACGTCTATTTTCAGCGAAAAACTCAGCGTATCTCCGGCGCCTAAAACCCGCAGCCCCGGCTGTCCGTCCATGTTATGGGCGTTTACCGGATGACTTTGCGGCTCGAGGCAAAGGAACGGCTCGCCCTGCATTCTGAAAAGCATCAACCACGGAGTTTGCGAAAGAATTGTGATATCCATCACATCACTACTCACCCTCGCCCGCCCGCTCCAGCCGGAATAGCCCACGTTCAGCCAGCGATCCTCACCGTACTGCGCGTGGCTGAAATCGGCGTCGCCGGGCAACTGGCCTTGCCAGCCGAGAGGAAGATGCTGCTCCCCTTCCGGCCAGTAGCCGGCGGCTGCAAACTGCACCGTACTGCGCTTATCAAAAGGAAAAAACGGATGAAAACCGCAGCCATAGGGGATGGGCGTGCTACCGCAGTGGGTAAGCGTCAGAGCAGCCACCAGCTGGTTACGCAGCAGCTGGTAGCGGATCTGCGCCAGGTAATCGAAACCGCAGGCATGCTGCCGACGCAGCTGTAACACGCAATAGTCGCCGCCGCGCGCAATCATATCCCAGCGCTGCAGCCAACCGTCGCCGTGGAGAAAAAAGTGCGCGTCGGCGTGGTGGCGAGGCAGAACTATCTCACGTCCCTGAAAAATAAAGCGGTTCCCGGCGACGCGATTGGCCAGCGGCAGCATCGGAAACATGCCGCCGGCGGGGTTTTCATACAGCACCGGCGCCTGATAATGCCGCGAGTATAAACTTTGCACTTTGCCGCCCAGAGAAGCGACGCGCATCCGCAGATGCGCGTTTTCCAGAATCCACTCTTCCGCCATTAGCGCGTCTGCTCCTGCTTCATCGCCTGAGCGCCCGCATGACGTTGCGCCAGCTGCTCTTCCAGGGCTTCGAGAGTGACCCCCTTCGTTTCCGGCACGTTGCGCAGAATATAGAGGTAGCCGGCAGCGCAAATGACGCCATACAGCAGGAAACTGCCCGCCGCGCCCAGTCCGGCATTAAGCAGCGGGAAAGTGTAGGTTAATAAGAAACAGGCTATCCACAGCGCCAGGGTGCCTAAGGACATCGCGAGTCCGCGAACGCGGTTGGGGAAGATTTCCGCCAGCAGTACCCAGGTAACCGGCGCCAGGGTCAAGGCGTAAATAGCAATCGCCGCCAGCACCAGCAGCAGAACGGGCCAGCCCATGATGCCCATGCCATAGGCGGCGGCAATCAGAACATAGATCAGCGTCAACCCTGAGGCACCGAGCAGCATTAATTTACGGCGGCCGATTTTATCCACCAGCGGCAGCGCGGCGAGGGTAAACACCAGGTTGACGATTCCCGTTGCGACGATCGATTTCAGCGTACTGTTAATATCGAATCCCGCCGAGGCAAAAATCTCCTGCGCGTAGTTAAAGATGACGTTAATTCCGCACCACTGCTGGAAGACGGCGAGAACTATGCCAATGATAACGATCGGTTTAACCTGCGGAGCCAGCAGCGCGCCGTAGGAGATTTTATGGTTATCTTTTTCCAGCGTGTGCGCGATGTCGCGTAATATCCTGTCGGCATAGTCGGCGGAGCCAATGCGCTCCAGCGCGGCCCGGGCGCGCTCCGGCTTACCGGCCTTCATGAGCCAGCGCGGCGACTCAGGAACAAAAAACATCAGCACCAGAAACGCCAGCGCCGGCACCAGTTCCGCGCCGAACATCCAGCGCCAGCCCATCTGCCCGTTCCAGGTCTCCACAATCATCTGCTGCGTCGCCCCCGTCGCCACGGGTTCCGCAATCATCAGGTTGATAAGCTGAGCGGCCAGCACGCCAATCACGATAGTGAGCTGGTTTATCGCAACAAAGCGCCCTCTTTTTTCTGCCGGGCTGACTTCCGCGATGTAAAGCGGGCTGAGCGCGGATGCCAGACCAATCCCCACGCCGCCCACAATGCGGTAAACCACAAACATGTCGAAACTGCTGGCGACCGCCGTCCCCCACGCCGAAGCGCTGAACAGCACGGCGGACAGTATTAAGGGCAGCTTGCGCCCCAGTTTATCGGCGCACCATCCCGAGATTAATGCGCCGAAAACGCAGCCCACCAGCGCCGAGCTCATTGCCCAGCCGGACTGCGCCGGGTCGGTAATGGAAAACCAGGCTTCATAAAACGGCTTTGCGCCGCCAATCACCACCCAGTCATAGCCAAAGAGTAAACCACCGCAGGCGGCGACCAGACAGATAGTCCAGACGTAGCCCATTTTCAGATGTGTCTGCGCGTTATTCATAATGATTCCTCTATAAGGGAAACGCAGGGAACAGTAGGGTTCAGGCGGGCCAGGCCCGCCCGTTTCAGGTTCAGGTTCAGGAAAACATGCCGCTTTGCAGGGCGTGGCGAATCAGATGCGCCTTATCATGAGCCGGGTTCAGCTGCAGCAGCCGCTGCATCGCCTGCTGGCTGGCGGATACGTTGCCCAGCCCCAGATGGCCCAGCGCTTCAATAAACAAACAGTGCTGCTGATGCTGCTGCTGCGCTGAAACATCGAGCACCACCAGATCCGGGAGAGAGACGGCAAAAAAGTCGGCTTGCGGAACGTCATCCCGATGCTGCCTGGCCCAGGCGATAAAATTCTGGAAGTGCTGCTCGGCCTGCGCCGGATTACCGCTCTTACGCAGCGCGATGCCCTGCCAGAAAAGGTAATCGGCGGGCTGATCGTTGTAGTAACGCCCGGCGTCCAGCGTTGAGCCCCCTTGCAGGGCAAGCTGGTAATATTCCGCTGCCCGGTGCGCATCCCCAGTCTGTTCCGCGCAATAGCCCAGCAAATACCAGATATCGTTGTCCGTCTGCCCGGGCAGCCGCCCCTCTCCCAGATTATCGGGATAGCGTAACGCTTCATTCAGGCAGCGAGCGGCCTGCGTGAACGCCTTACGTTCGATCAACTGTAAAGCGCGATGGAGCTGATTGAGCAAATACTGGCCGGTAACTTTCCCCTCCCCGCCTTCCCAGGGATGAAATACGCGCGTGCCGAGAATAGCGGCGGCATCGGCGTAATGGCCGGCCGCGTTCCACAGGCTTAACAGCTCAGCGGTCAGGTCATCCCGCTTCAGCACCACCGCTTTGCGCGCCGCCAGCGTTTCCAGTCGTTCGTTTACCGGCGTACCCAGTGATTTTTTCAGGAAATCAAGCTCAAAGAGGAAGCGCGCGTTTTCGGGCTCAAGCTCTACGGCCCGCTGCAGATAAGCCAGCGCCTGCGCGGCATCCTGTTGTTTGTTCCAGGCGTAGACCCCCAGCAGACGATGAGCGGGCGCATAGTCGGGAGATTTTTCCAGCGTCTCGCGCCAGCAGCTTACCGCCTCTTCATAGCGACGTTTGCTGTACCAGAAGCAACCGAGCAGATAGCGGGCAAAAGCGCTATCGCTCAGGGTTTGCAGCATCTGGACTTCATCGAGCGTGTTGGGGAAACGCACTTTTCGCACATGGCAGCGCTCGGCTTCGGCAATTAACCGTTGCCGTTTATTCGCATCATCGCTTAACGAGGCGCGCCACAGCATCGGCAGCGCTTCCTGGCAATCCAGAACCTCAAGCACCTCCTTCGCCGCCTGCTTCTGACCGATGGAGAGCAGCCAGCCCGCCAGCAGGCTGCCGTTGATCCCTCTGCGCCCCGTTACGCGCAGCAGGCTCGCGCGCGCCTCATCGCCCGGCGCAATCATCCAGCGCGCGCAGTGCAGCGGATAGCTCAACGGGTATTGTTCGAGGCAGAGGACAATATACGCCTGCGCTTCCTTCGCCCGCCCGCTGTCCGCTAACGCCAGCGCTTTCAGCCCCATAGCCAGATGGTTGCTGGCGTTAAACTGCAGGCTGGTGTTGACCTTTTCCAGCACGTCGGCGGTATCGCCACGCTTCATCGCCAGCCTTGCCAGCGCCCACCAGGCGGCATCGCGGCAGTTACCGCTCCAGGATGCTTTGTAATAGCAATCCCATGCTCCAGCTTCATCGCCCTGCCTTTCCAGCGCGCTGCCAAGCAGCATACTGGCTTCGCCATCGCGCGGATTTTTATTCAGACGATGGGCGCGAAGTAGCGCGGCCCGGGCACATTGCTCCGCCAGCCCCCAGTCGGCGCAATTAAACGCCAGCGTCCCGAGGGCAACATTATTGCGGTAATCCTGCGGATCGAGGGCTATCGCCCGGCGATAGTAATCCGCGGCATAGCGGCTTGCATGATTGTATTGTTCAAGATGCTGGCCGATAAAATAGAGCTCATCGCCGTTGTGAATCTCTTCCGGCATCGCCGGCGCGCAGGCAGGTTCGGGCAGGGGCGTCTGCTGAGTAATATGTTCCTGATAATCCAGCAGCGGCTGGTTGTCTGCGGTTTTCACCTTAATGGTTAAGCGCCGGGCGTCATTTTCCGGCAGCGTATGCTGCCAGCTCTCGCCGGGCTTCAGCGTAAGCTGAGTTTCATACAGCGGCTGCTTTTCCGCGCTGAGTTCAACAACAATATTTTCCAGCGGCGCAATGGCGTAAACGCCGAACTGCAGCTGCTCAGACTCGCGAACCAGCTTCAGCGCCAGCTGCGTATTGGCATTTTGCACCATTCCCAGCTCGCTGTAGGGAAGGAAGTTTTGCACAAACACCTTCTCTTCATAAGGCGCAAGCCAGGTAAAGTCAGGCTGGTTATCGGTGTAGACGCCGGTCATCAGCTCGATATAGGGGCCATTTTCGTCGGTCAGATTGCGGTCCCACGCCTGGCCAAAGTCGCCATAGCCCCAGCTCCACTGTTTTTTGCCCGGCGAGACGTGATGGTCGGCAACATGCAGCAGCCCACCGCGCTCGTCGTGGTGATAAGCGCCGACAAAGTCGTAGTCCGATTTCTCCGCCATATACGAGGTGGGTACCGGAACGTTTTTATAACGGGAGATATCGACGCCCGCAGAATAGTCCACTTTGTAGTAGGTGCCGGTGGCGATGGGAAAAGCGGAAACATCGCGCTTGCCGTGATCGAATACGGCGGTGACGTCGGGTGGAAACACGCTCTGGTGAGCATCGCCGCCTTTGACCGCCGGATTGGCCCACCACAGGAAATGACGCGGCGTTGCGTTACCATTAAAAACCTTACCGGTAATTTCAATCAGCGCGCGGTCAGGATAGAGAGTAAACCCGGTCATGACCTGTAAACCGCGCATGGGCTCCGCTTCCCCCATCCATACGGTCTGCACGCCGTTTTCCCCGCGCTGGATCGAAAAATCGACCGGCATAAAGGTCGTCGGGCGGTGATGCTGCGGCCAGTTGAACTCGATACCGCCGGAGATCCAGGGCCCCAGTAGCCCTACCAGGGCGGGCTTAACGACTTCATTGTAATAGACGAAATCGCGCTGTTTGACTTTGTCATACGCCCGGTGAATACGTCCGCCGAGCTCCGGCAGCAGCATGATACGAATGAAATCATTCTCCATCCATACTGCCTGATAATCGCGCATTTCACGCTCGCCGGTCAGGGTATCGATCACGCCGTAGGGATAGACGTTGCCGGAGGAACCCTGATAAACGCGCTTTTCCAGAAACATGGGGTTCGGATCCTCCGCCCCCGTCGTCCACGTAGGTAATGTAATTGTTTCCTGCCAGACCTTAACCGAACCGTACATGACGCCTCCACTAAACGAAATAAAGTAAAACTTGCTATGAGAGGAGTTTATATCGCCATTTAGCTGCTAAAATGCGCAACGCTCACGCAATATAGTTAAGGGAGTTAAGTGTATGCAGCGCACCGGTTTGAATAACGCCCGGGTCAGGCAGGCCAACAAATCAATTTTTCTCTCCCACCTCTGGCGGGAGAAACAGCTCAGTAAATCCCAGCTTTCCCAGCTCACCGGACTCTCTATTCCGGCGGTGAGCAACATTCTTGCCGAACTGCTTAGCGAGGGATTGATCGGCCATTCCACGGAAAAAATGAGCAAGCGCGGCGTGAACAGCGGAAGCTACCAGATCCCCGAACACGGTGCCTGGACGCTATGCATGAATATCACGCCGACCAGCATTGAGTATCAGCTTGCCGATGCCCGACTGCTGGCGGTTGACGGTCACCAGCATTTGCCCATCGATGCCCCCACGCCGCAGGCCCTTCTGGAGGCCATCGTGGAATGCTGGCGACGTATACACCGCCGCTACCCGCAGCACAGCATCAATCTCGCGCTTGGCGTTCATGGGCAGGTTGATCCGGTAACCGGGGTGTCACAAACCATGCCCCAGGCGCGCTGGAAAACGCCGATTGAAATAAAGTATCTGCTGGAGGAACAGCTCGGCGTGCAGGTGCGGGTGGATAATGACTGCGTGATGCTGGCGCTGGCGGAGAAGTGGCAGCATCAGGGTATACAGCCGGATTTTTGCGTGATTAACGTCGATTACGGTATCGGCTCGTCATTTGTGATTAACGATCAGATTTATCGAGGAAGCCTCTACGGCAGCGGGCAGATAGGACACACGATTGTGAATCCTGACGGCAGGGCCTGCGACTGCGGGAGATACGGTTGCCTCGAAACCGTAGCGTCCCTCAGCGCGTTGAAAAAGCAGGCGCGGATGTGGCTTAAAACGCAGCCGGAAGCGCAGCGCTCTCCCGAGCAATTAACCACGGCATCGCTCATTGAAGCCTGGGAACAGGGAGACGTGCATATTCGCGCATGGGTTGATAGCGCGGCCAACGCCATTGGCTTAAGCCTTTATAATTTCTTAAATATTTTGAATATTAATCAGATCTGGCTATACGGACGCAGCTGCGCCTTTGGCGAACAATGGCTGGAAAGTATCGTTAAACAAACCGGCTTTAATCCCTTTGACCACGGCGATACGCCGCGAGCGCACGCCACTCAAATCGGCTTTGGCAAACTGACCCGCGCCCAGCAGCTGATGGGGATCGGTTATCTATACGTGGAGGAACAGCTGCAAACGCTGCGTTAATCGTCAGCGGACGTGGCGGAGCGCAAATTTGTGTATTACGTTTAAATCACACGTCTCTCATAACGAGCTGATTATGAACACTCTACGCTACTTTGACTTTGGCTCCTCCCGCTCTCTGCTGCTGCTGATTGCGCGTATCGCGGTGGTGGTGCTGTTTATTCTTTTCGGCTATCCCAAGCTGCTCGGCTTTAGCGGCACGGTGCAGTACATGGCCTCCTCCGGCGCGCCGATGCCAACGCTTGCGGCCATCATTGCCATTATTATGGAAGTGCCGGCGGCCATTTTAATTGTGCTGGGCTTTTTCACCCGCCCGCTGGCGGTGATCTTTATTTTTTATACCCTCGGTACCGCGGTGATTGGCCATCACTACTGGGATATGACCGGCGATGCGGTTCTGCCGAACATGATTAACTTCTGGAAAAACATCAGTATTGCCGGCGCCTTCCTGCTGCTGGCGATAACCGGTCCCGGGGCGATTTCGCTCGACCGCCGCTAATCAACAGACGCAAAAAAGGCCGCATCAGCGGCCTTTTTGATGTCAACGCTAACGCTTACGCATAAACCGGGAAGCGTGCGCAGATATCCAGCACTTTGCCCTTCACGCGCTCAATGACCGCTTCGTCGTTGATGTTGTCCAGCACGTCGCACATCCAGCCGGCCAGCTCTTTCACTTCCGCTTCTTTAAAGCCGCGACGGGTGACCGCCGGAGAACCGATACGGATGCCGGAAGTCACAAACGGGCTCTTCGGATCGTTCGGCACGCTGTTTTTGTTGACGGTGATGTTAGCACGGCCCAGCGCAGCGTCCGCTTCTTTACCGGTCAGGTTTTTATCGACCAGATCCAGCAGGAACAGGTGGTTTTCAGTGCCGCCGGAAACCACTTTGTAGCCGCGGTTCAGGAACACTTCTACCATTGCCTTCGCGTTTTTCGCTACCTGCTGCTGGTAAACTTTGAACTCCGGCTCCATCGCTTCTTTCAGCGCAACGGCTTTCGCCGCGATAACGTGCATCAGCGGGCCGCCCTGGGCGCTCGGGAATACGGCAGAGTTCAGTTTTTTGTACAGCTCTTCGCTGCCGCCTTTCGCCAGGATCAGGCCGCCGCGCGGACCGGCCAGGGTTTTGTGGGTAGTGGTGGTCACGACGTGAGCATGCGGAACCGGGTTCGGGTAAACGCCAGCGGCGATCAGACCGGCAACGTGGGCCATGTCGACGAACAGGTATGCGCCGATGCTGTCAGCGATTTCGCGCATTTTTGCCCAGTCAACCACGCCGGAATAAGCGGAGAAACCACCGATAATCATCTTCGGTTTATGTTCCTGAGCCTGCTTAGCCATGTCTTCATAGTCAATTTTACCGGACTCATCGATGCCGTAAGGAATGATGTTGTACAGTTTGCCGGAGAAGTTGACCGGGGAGCCGTGAGTCAGGTGACCACCCTGCGCCAGGTTCATACCCAGAACGGTATCGCCCGGCTGCAGCAGTGCAGTATAGACCGCGAAGTTAGCCTGGGAGCCGGAGTGCGGCTGCACGTTAGCGTAGTCAGCGCCGAACAGCTCTTTGGCGCGATCGATAGCCAGCTGCTCTACGATATCGACGTATTCACAGCCGCCGTAGTAGCGCTTGCCCGGATATCCTTCAGCGTATTTGTTGGTCAGCTGAGAGCCCTGCGCCTGCATAACGCGCGGGCTGGTGTAGTTTTCGGAGGCGATCAGTTCGATGTGCTCTTCCTGACGTACTTTTTCTTGCTCCATAGCCTGCCACAGTTCGGCATCATAATCGGCAATGTTCATTTCACGCTTTAACATCCGCATCTCCTGACTCAGCTAACAATAAAATTTCGGCCTAAAAAGGCGGTCCACCTGGACAACGGCCCACAGTATAACTGAATCATTCTGCGATAACAGGTCTTGACAAAGGATTTTACGCAAACGATTGGCTCCGCGTTACACAAGGCTTTGAGCAATAAAGCACCTTCGATTATCAACGGATTTCTTTTCAGGTTTGTGATGCAAATAATTCATGTTGTAACTGCCTTATGGGAAAGTGTTAAAGAACCATTTACAAAGCAGGGTTATTTTTATAAGATGCATTTTAAATGCATCATTAAGATAACCTATAAAGGAAGCTGCTATGCTCGACGCACAAACCATCGCTACGGTGAAAGCCACCATCCCTCTGCTGGTTGAAACCGGTCCGAAACTGACCGCTCATTTTTACGACCGCATGTTTGCTCATAATCCCGAACTCAAAGAAATCTTTAATATGAGTAATCAGCGCAACGGCGACCAGCGCGAGGCGCTGTTCAACGCCATTGCCGCCTATGCCAGCAATCTTGAGAACCTGCCCGCCCTGCTGCCGGCGGTGGAAAAAATCGCCCAGAAGCACACCAGCTTCCAGATCCAGCCCGAGCAGTACAATATTGTCGGCACCCACCTGCTGGCCACCCTTGACGAGATGTTCAGCCCGGGTCAGGAAGTGCTGGATGCCTGGGGCAAGGCCTACGGCGTGCTGGCCAACGTCTTTATTAATCGTGAAGCGCAAATCTACAGCGAAAGCGCCAGCAAAACCGGCGGCTGGGAAGGCACCCGCGCGTTCCGCATCGTCAAAAAAACGCCGCGCAGCGCGCTAATTACCAGCTTTGAATTTGAGCCGGTCGACGGCGGCGCGGTAGCGGAATATCATCCAGGCCAGTATCTGGCGGTCTGGCTGAAGCCGGAAGGCTTTCCGCATCAGGAAATTCGTCAGTACTCTTTGACCCGCAAACCCGACGGCAAAGGCTATCGCATTGCGGTTAAGCGTGAAAACGGCGGCCAGGTTTCAAACTGGCTGCATGATTCTGCGAAAGAAGGCGACGTGATTTACCTGGCCGCGCCGGCCGGCGATTTCTTCCTCAACGTGGCGCCGGAAACGCCGGTCACGCTGCTCTCCGGCGGCGTCGGTCAGACGCCGATGCTGGCGATGCTGGACACGCTGGCAAAAGCACAGCATCCGGCGCAGGTGAACTGGTTCCACGCGGCAGAGAATGGCGAAGTGCACGCCTTCGCGGAGGAAGTGAAAGCGCTGGGTGAAACCCTGCCGAAGTTTACTTCTCACGTCTGGTACCGCAGCCCGAGCGAAGCGGACCGTGACGCCGGCGCGTTTGACAGCGAAGGTTTGATGGATTTAACGGCCCTGGCCGACAAGATCGGCGACCCGCAGATGCAGTTCTATCTCTGCGGCCCGGTGGCGTTTATGCAGTTTGCCGCGAAGCAGCTGGTAGGGCTTGGCGTGGGCAGCGACAACATCCATTACGAGTGCTTCGGCCCGCACAAGGTGCTGTAAACAGAGCGATAAAGGCAGGCGGCCCGGAAAGTATCGGGCCGCCATTCGGTTTGTCAGCTTAAATCGCCGCGTCGTCTTCTTCGCCGGTACGGATACGAATCACGCGCGCGACATCAAAGACAAAGATCTTACCGTCGCCGATTTTGCCGGTCTGCGCCGTACGGATAATGGTATCCACGCAGGTGTCGACGATATCATCGGTGACAACGATTTCGATTTTCACTTTCGGCAGAAAATCGACCATATACTCCGCGCCGCGATACAGCTCGGTATGCCCCTTCTGACGGCCAAAGCCTTTCACTTCCGTTACCGTCATACCGGTGATGCCGACTTCGGCCAGCGCTTCACGCACGTCATCCAGTTTGAAGGGTTTAATAATCGCATCAATCTTTTTCATGGTGTTCCTGTTTTAGTCGCGTAACCGGTTGCTAACCGTATCATAACTTGCGCCATCATCCGGAGCTACTCTTTAAAGTCGTTAGCGTCGAGCTCGTGGCGCGACAGCAGCTTATAAAATTCGGTGCGGTTGCGCCCCGCCATCCGCGCCGCATGCGTGACGTTGCCTTTAGTGATTTGCAGCAGCTTGCGCAGGTAATTGAGCTCAAACTGATTCCGCGCCTCAACAAAGGTCGGCAGCGCGGTGTTTTCCCCTTCCAGCGCCTGCTCCACCAGGGCGTCGCTAATGACCGGCGAAGAGGTTAGCGCCACGCACTGCTCAATCACGTTCACCAGCTGGCGCACGTTGCCCGGCCATTTGGCGGCCATCAGCCGCTTCATCGCATCGGTGGAGAACGCGCGAACAAAGGGTTTGTGGCGATCGGCGGACTGGCGCAGCAGATGGTTCGCCAGCAGCGGAATATCTTCCGTACGCTCGGCCAGCGGCGGGATTTTCAGATTCACCACGTTGAGACGATAAAACAGATCTTCGCGAAACTCGCCGCGCGCCATGGCCTTCGGCAGGTCGCGATGGGTCGCAGAAATAATCCGCACATCAATGTCGATATCGCGGTTGCTGCCCAGCGGGCGCACTTTACGCTCCTGCAGGACGCGCAGCAGTTTAACCTGCAGCGCCACCGGCATATCGCCGATTTCATCAAGAAACAGGGTCCCGCCTTCTGCGGCCTGGAATAGCCCCTCGCGATTGCTGACCGCGCCGGTAAAAGCGCCGCGGGCGTGGCCAAACAGCTCCGACTCCAGCAGCTGCTCGGGAAGCGCGCCGCAGTTAATGGCGACAAAAGGTTTATCACGGCGCGGGCTGGCGTTATGAATTGCCTGGGCGACAATCTCCTTGCCGGTACCGCTCTGGCCGTTAATCAGCACGCTGACGTCCGACTGCGCCACCATCCCGGCCTGCTCCAGCAGACGCTCCATCAGCGGGCTGCGGGTCACAATCGCCTGGCGCCAGCGCTCGTCGGTGGTGGGCGCGCTCTGCTCCAGCGCGTCATCAATCGCTTTATACAGAGCGTCTTTATCCACCGGCTTGGTGAGAAAGCTAAATACGCCCTGCTGGGTCGCGGCAACGGCGTCCGGAATGGAACCGTGCGCGGTGAGAATGATCACCGGCATTCCCGGCTGAACCTTCTGGATTTCGCTGAACAGCTGGAGGCCGTCCATCTCGTCCATCCGCAGGTCGCTGACCACCAGGTCGACTTTGTCACGGCTCAGGGTGCGCAGGGCCTCCGGCCCGCTCTCGGCGGTCAGTACGCTGTATCCTTCGCTGACAAGACGCATGCCCAGCAGCTTCAGCAGCCCCGGATCGTCGTCCACCAGCAGCAGACGGGCGGGTTTACGGATCGTCATGAATCACCTCCGGGACCTTCTCGCCGCCGTGCCCGGCGTCCGGGCTGAAGTTCCCGCCGGGTTTACGGCTGGAGAGCTGGCGCTCGATGTCGGTGAGATTCTCCAGCTTGCGGGTCGTCAGTTCGAGCTGACTGCGAAGTTCAATTTCCTGCTGACGCAGCGTCTCCAGCTCCGCATCGCTTGACTGCTGCAATTTGGCGTAGCGGGAGCGCTCCTCAATCAGCTGAAGCTGCCGGCCCTGGGCATCGCGCCAGAGCTGATAAAGCGGGCGAACCTGGGCGGCGATTTGCGGGCTGAAGGCATCCAGACTGGCCACCAGATCGCGACGTTCGTTGGGCGTGATTTTGGCATCGGCCAGTAAAATGCCGCGTTTAAAGGCATCCTGCCAGCTGTCGGCATCGTGCTGCCGGGCTTCAGCCCGCGCCTGTACCGGAGCAAGGCGGTCCGCGCAGTCAATTCCCCGCAGCCAGTAAAGCGGGTTTTTATCACTGGCCTCGCTTTGCAGGCTCCAGATGTCGGCGCACTCCACCGAAAGAAAATCGGCGACCTGATGCTGCGGCAGCGCGGAGAGCGTTTTGCCATCCGCGGCGTGTGGTGATGTAGAGGCGGAACATCCCGCCAGCGCCAGGCAGGACATGCCTGACAGCAGCCATCCCCTGAGGGGACGGACAAGTGCGAAGAAGTGGGACATATTCACCCGATAGTTATACGTTATTTTGTCCAGACTCGGCGACGGGGAGCGTGATACGAAAACAGATTAGCCCTGATTTATCATCAACCAGGCTCAGCTCGCCCTGCATTTGCCGTACGCAGTCGCGGGCAATGCTCAGCCCCAGACCGCTGCCTTTTACCGCCCCTTTACGCTGGTGGCTTCCCTGATAAAAAGGCTCAAAAATCATGTTTCTTTCTGCGGACGGGATCGGCTCGCCGTCGTTAATGACGTCAATGCGCACCTGCTCGCCGTGCCGATAGCTATGGATTCGAATGTTACCGGATTCAGCACCATAGTGCACCGCATTGGAGTAGAGATTATCCAGGACGCTCACCAGCAGAGCGGGCTCCGCTTCGCATAAACGCTCGCTGAGCAACAGTTCGGTATGCATCATTTTAGCTCTTGCCGGCAGGCTATGGGCAGAAACCACATTTTCCACCTGTTCGGCCAGGTTTACCGTCTCGCGCGCAATCGGGCCATCGGCCTGTTTACGGTTGTAATCCAGCAGTTGCTCGATCAGCTTTTGCAGGTTGCGGCTGCTGTTATCGAGAATGTCAACGATCTCCTGCTGCTCGAGCGTCAGCGGCCCGGCCACCCGGTCGGCAAGCAGCTCCGTCCCTTCGCGCATGCTGGCCAGCGGCGTTTTCAGCTCATGGGAAAGATGGCGCAGGAACTGATGACGCTGGGATTCCAGCCAGGCAAGGCGTTCGCTCAGCCAGATAATGCGTTTACCGACGGAGCGCAGCTCGCGCGGACCGGTAAACAGCGCGGCGTCGTCCAGCGACTTCCCCTCCCCCAGTCGGTTGATCATTCTCTCAATGCCCTTCACCGGGCCGATAATCATGCGGGTGAACAGCAGCACCAGCGCCAGGCTGAGCAGGAACAGCACCAGCGCCTGCCAGCCGAAGAACTGCCCGCGCTCGGCGATTTCCTGCTGCAGCTGCTGCCCGCGCGAATAGACCACCGTTCGGGTTGCCTGCACCATGTCGCTATTGGCCGAGGCAAACGCTTCCAGGCTGGCGGCTGACTTCGCCGCCGGACCGCTATTTTTACACTGCAGCTCGGCCAGATCGTCGAGATCCTGACGCAGCGCCTGCCAGATTTTCTCATCGGGCAGGACGCCCGCGTGAGCATCAAGCATTTCGCTGTAGCGTTGGCGCTGATTCTGGTAGACCCGCGCCAGCGTCGGATCGTCCAGCACGCAGTACTGACGGTAGCTACGTTCCATCTCCAGCGATGCGTTAATCATCGCTTCGCTGCGGCGGGCGTCGATAAGGGTAGTACGGTTGATATGCGCCGCCTGCGCGCTCAGCGCGTTGAGGCTTTGCCACGCCTGCCATGCCAGCACCAGCAGCGGCAGCAGGATCAGCACGAAGGATAGCGTGACCAGCTGGCGCAGCGAACGGGGGAAAAGGGAGAGTCGCTTCACGGATAGGGTCTCAATCATTAGCTCATGACGATGCTAACCGAGGACGCAATAAACATCTACGCCGGAAATAATAAAGCCAGGCTACGGGAGCCTGGCTTTATTAAGAAATGAGGCGGTGCCTTACTCGACGTTTCGCCCGATGACTGATAAAGCGGAGCTGTTATCAGGAGTTGGACGGCAGGCACCTGTTTGTGCGTCATTCGAAGTTTATGTAGCGCGTCCCGAAGGGGCTGACATAAGAAGGTGAATGAGCCACTGGTTATAATTATGCACGAACTATGCCACATCTCAAAACATTTTATTAACACAATGAAATATAATACCTTTTTACTATTCATGGGCATGAATGATGATGGTCGGTTTTCGCGCAAAGTGTCGCTGATTAGCAACACCGGATGAATGGTTTAGCAATGCTATTATAAATCAATAAGTTAAGTGTCACCTTTTGACGACACCGCTATAGCGCGTTTGTCGGCGATCCCCGACACCTGCTGTCGATACGCCTCACCAATAAAAAAGCCCCCTGCGCGGGCAGGAGGCTTAATGCGATTTGTGAGCGGTTTTAGCCCAGCTGTTTACGCGCGTTGCGGAAAATACGCATCCACGGGCTGTCTTCGCCCCAGTTTTCCGGATGCCAGGAGTTCGACACGGTGCGGAACACGCGTTCCGGGTGCGGCATCATGATGGTCGCGCGCCCGCTTTCGCTGGTCACCGCGGTGATACCGTTCGGCGAACCGTTCGGGTTAGCCGGATAGTTTTCCGTCACCTTACCAGCGTTGTCGACAAAGCGCAGCGCCACCAGGCCTTTACTTTCCAGCTGCGCCAGATGCGCGCCATCGCGAACTTCCACCTGCCCTTCACCGTGGGATACGGCAATCGGCATCATTGATCCCACCATCCCCTGCAGCAGCAGAGACGGGCTCTGGGTCACTTCAACCAGGCTGAAGCGGGCTTCAAAGCGGTCGGACTGGTTACGCACAAAGCGCGGCCACAGCTCGCTGCCCGGGATCAGCTCGCGCAGGTTAGACATCATCTGGCAGCCGTTGCACACGCCCAGCGCCAGGGTTTGCGGACGATGGAAGAAGGTGGCAAATTCGTCGCGAACCCGCTCATTGAACAGAATCGATTTCGCCCAGCCCTCACCCGCGCCTAAAACGTCACCGTAGGAGAAGCCGCCGCAGGCCACCAGCGCCTGGAAGTCAGCAAGACCGGTACGGCCCGCCAGCAGGTCGCTCATGTGCACGTCGATGGCATCAAAGCCCGCGCGATGGAACGCCGCGGCCATTTCTACATGGGAGTTCACGCCCTGCTCGCGCAGCACCGCAACCTTCGGACGCGCGCCGGTGGCAATATAAGGCGCAGCGATATCCTCATTGATATCGAAGGAGAGCTTCACGTTGAGGCCCGGATCGGCATCGTTGGCTTTCGCCTCGTGCTCCTGGTCGGCGCACTCCGGGTTATCGCGCAGACGCTGCATTTGCCAGGTGGTTTCTGCCCACCACATGCGCAGCGTTGTGCGGCTTTCGCTGAATACCGGATGACCGTCGGCCTCGATGACAAAGCGATCGCCCGTCGTGGCCTGGCCAAGATAGTGAACGCAATCCGCCAGACCATGAGCGGCCAGCAGCGCTTCCACCGCCTGGCGGTCGGCGGCACGAACCTGAATCACCCCGCCAAGCTCCTCGTTAAACAGCGCGGCCAGACGATCCTCGCCGAGCGCGGCGATATCAACCTTGACGCCGCAGTGGCCGGTAAAGGCCATCTCGGCCAGCGTGACCAGCAGGCCACCGTCAGACCGGTCGTGCCACGCCAGCAGCTTACCTTCGGCCACCAGCGCCTGCATTGCGTCCCAGAAGCCTTTCAGCTGTGCGACATCGCGCACGTCGGCGGTTACATCGCCAAGCTGACGATAAACCTGCGCCAGCGCGGTCGCGCCCAGCGCATTGTTCCCCTTGCCTAAATCAATCAGCAGCAGGGCGTTGTCTTCGGTCGCGAGCTGTGGGGTGACGGTACGGCGTACGTCTTCCACGCGAGCAAAGGCGGAAATCACCAGCGACAGCGGAGAGGTCATCTCGCGCTGTTCAGCACCTTCCTGCCAGCGGGTTTTCATCGACATGGAGTCTTTACCCACCGGAATGGTCAGTCCCAGGGCCGGACAGAGCTCTTCGCCAACCGCTTTTACCGCTTCATATAAACCGGCGTCTTCGCCCGGGTGACCGGCTGCGGCCATCCAGTTTGCCGACAGCTTCACGCGATTGAGCGCGCCAATCTGCGTCGCCGCGATGTTGGTCAGCGCCTCGCCGACCGCCAGACGGGCGGAAGCGGCAAAGTCCAGCAGCGCCACCGGCGCGCGCTCGCCAATAGACATGGCTTCGCCATAGTAGCTGTCGAGACTGGCGGTGGTCACCGCGCAGTTAGCCACCGGGATCTGCCACGGACCCACCATCTGATCGCGCGCCACCATACCGGTGACGGTACGGTCGCCGATGGTGACGAGGAAGGTTTTCTCCGCCACGGTCGGCAGGTGCAGCACGCGATTCACCGCATCGGCAATAGTGATTCCCTGGCGTTCCAGACTCTGGCCCTGGGCTTTGAGCGTCTGCACGTCGCGGGTCATTTTCGGCGTTTTGCCCAGCAGCACGTCAAGCGGCAGGTCGATCGGGCGATCGTCAAAGTGAGTATCGTCGAGGCTCAGATGCAGCGCTTCGGTCGCTTCGCCAATCACAGCATACGGCGCGCGTTCGCGGCGGCACAGCTCATCAAACAGCGGCAGCTGCTCCGGCGCGACCGCCAGCACATAACGTTCCTGCGATTCGTTACACCAGATCTCCAGCGGGCTCATGCCCGGCTCATCGCTGAGGATATCGCGCAGCTGGAATTTACCGCCGCGTCCGCCGTCGCTGACCAGTTCAGGCATCGCGTTCGACAGACCGCCGGCGCCGACGTCGTGGATAAACAGAATCGGGTTGGCGTCGCCCAGCTGCCAGCAGCGGTCGATAACTTCCTGGCAACGACGTTCCATTTCCGGGTTGTCGCGCTGTACGGAGGCGAAATCGAGATCGGCATCGGACTGGCCGGAAGCCATTGAAGAGGCCGCGCCGCCGCCAAGACCGATGTTCATCGCCGGACCGCCGAGAACAATCAGCTTCGCGCCGACGACGATCTCGCCCTTCTGCACGTGTTCGCCGCGAATGTTGCCGATACCGCCCGCCAGCATAATGGGCTTGTGATAGCCGCGCAGCTCTTCGCCGTTGTGGCTGCTCACTTTCTCTTCATAGGTACGGAAGTAACCGTTGAGCGCCGGACGACCAAATTCGTTGTTAAACGCCGCGCCGCCCAGCGGGCCTTCGGTCATGATATCCAGCGCGGTGACGATACGCTCCGGCTTACCGAAATCCTCTTCCCAAGGCTGCTCAAACCCCGGAATACGCAGGTTAGAAACCGAGAAGCCCACCAGACCCGCTTTCGGCTTCGCGCCGCGCCCGGTGGCGCCTTCATCGCGAATTTCGCCGCCGGAACCGGTCGCCGCGCCCGGCCACGGAGAGATCGCCGTCGGGTGGTTATGGGTTTCGACCTTCATCAGAATATGCGCGTCTTCCTGGTGGAAGTCGTAGCGGCCGGTTTCGTGGTCGGCGAAGTAGCGCCCCACGGCTGAACCTTCCATTACCGCGGCGTTGTCTTTATAAGCAGACAGCACGTAGTCCGGGGTTTTCTCGAAGGTGTTTTTGATCATTTTAAACAGCGACTTCGGCTGCTTTTCGCCATCAATGACCCAGTCGGCGTTAAAAATCTTGTGTCGGCAGTGCTCGGAGTTAGCCTGCGCGAACATATAGAGTTCGATATCGTTCGGGTTGCGCCCCAGCTTCTGGAAAGCATCCTGCAGATAGTCGATTTCATCATCCGCCAGCGCCAGCCCCAGACGGAGGTTGGCGTCAATCAGCGCCTGACGGCCCAGGCCCAGCAGATCAACGCTGGTGACCGGGGTTGGCTGATGGTGGGCGAAGAGTTTTTCACCCTCTTCCAGCGCGCCAAAGACGCTTTCCATCATGCGGTCATGCAGTTCGGCCGCCACCTGCGACCACTGTTCGTCATTCAGGCTGCTCGCTTCGACGTAATACGCCACGCCGCGCTCCAGGCGCAAAACCTGTGACAGGCCGCAGTTATGGGCGATGTCGGTAGCTTTAGAAGACCAGGGAGAGATGGTGCCGGGACGGGGGGTAACGAGCAGTAGCTTGCCGGTCGGGGTATGGCTGCTTAAGTTCGGGCCATACTTGAGCAATCTTGCCAGGCTCTCGCGATCGTCGCCGCTGAGCGGGGCGCTGAGGTCGGCAAAATGAACGTACTCGGCATAAAGGGTGCTGACCGGAAGGTTGGCCGCCTGGAAACGTGCCAGCAGTTTATTGATACGGAATGCCGACAGTGCAGGTGAACCACGCAAAATTTCCATCATAAGTCTCTCGTCTTCGAAGCTTTCATGGTGAGCCAGGGGGGAAACGGGCGCCATTATAGTGAATCCTGCGCCCCGACGAAACCGTTTGCGTAGAAATAAAATGATTGCCGGGGTTTATCAATTAATGTGACTCATCTCGCGAATAAGTTGCCAACTGGCGCATTCTTAAGCAAAATGCCGCTCATTCCAGGACAACCTTTTACTTTTTCTGGTCATAATCTGCTGAGGAACGCGAAGCTGCAGAAGATTAACTATCTGAAAAAACTAAAGATTAATTATCTGCTCATCGGCATTGTGACCCTCCTGCTGGCGGCTGCCCTGTGGCCGTCTCTCCCGTGGATGGGAAAACCAGAAAACCGCGTGGCGGGGATCATGGCGCGCGGAGAACTGCGAATCAGCACCATTAATTCGCCGATGACCTTCGCGACTATCAATGACAAGACCTACGGTTTTGATTATGAGCTGGCGCAGCAGTTTGCCGACTACCTCGGCGTCGAGCTCAAAGTCACCGTCAGGCAGAATATCAGCCAGCTATTCGACGACCTCGATGAAGGCAAAGCCGACATGCTGGCAGCCGGGCTGGTCTACAACTCCGAGCGGGTGAAAAACTATCAGGTCGGGCCGACCTACTATTCCGTTTCGCAACAGCTGGTGTATCGCAAAGGCAACCTGCGTCCGCGCACCCTGGCAAACATCACCGCCGCGCAGCTGGCCATCGCTCCCGGACACGTGGCGATTAACGATCTCCAGGCATTGAAAAAGCAAAAATATCCCGACCTTGAGTGGCACGTGGACGATAAGCGCGGCACGACGGCGCTGATGCAGGCGGTTATCGATGGCAAACTCGACTATACCGTCGCTGATTCGGTCGCCGTCAGTCTGTTCCAGCGCGTCCACCCGGAGCTGGCCGTCGCCCTCGATATCAGCGACGAACAGCCGGTCACCTGGTTTAGCGAAAAAGGTGAGGATAATTCCCTGCCGGCGGCAATGCTCGATTTCTTCAATAACATTAACGAAGATGGCACCCTGGCGAGGCTGGAGGAGAAATACCTCGGCCACGGCAACGATTTTGACTACGTTGACACCCGCACCTTCCTGCGCGCCGTGGAGAGCGTCCTCCCTGACCTGCAGCCGATGTTTGAAAAATACGCCCGACAGATAGACTGGCGGCTGCTGGCGGCTATCTCATGGCAGGAATCGCACTGGGATCCGCAGGCCACCTCTCCGACGGGCGTTCGCGGGATAATGATGCTGACCCGCAATACGGCGCAAAGCCTGGGCCTGACCGATCGTACCGACGCCGAGCAAAGCCTCGACGGCGGCATGCGTTATTTACAGGACATGATGAATAAAGTGCCGGAGTCGGTCCCACAGGACGAGCGCATCTGGTTTGCGCTGGCGGCTTATAATATGGGCTACGCGCACATGCTTGACGCGATGGCGCTGACCAAAAAGCAGAAAGGCAACCCGAATAGCTGGGCGGATGTGAAGCAGCGTCTGCCGCTGCTAAGCCAGAAAAACTACTACAGCCGACTGAAGTACGGATTTGCACGCGGGCACGAAGCCTACGCTTACGTCGAAAATATCCGCAAATATCATATCAGCCTCGTGGGCTATCTCTCTGAAAAAGAGAAAAAAGACGCGCAGATGGCGGCCTTAGGCGAACACTATCCGGCGGTCATGCCGGATGAGCTGGATAAAGAAGAGCAGTACACCAGGTCCTTTTTTAACTTTCGCGCCGAAACGCTGGTCGATAACGCAAAATTAAAAATCCCCGGAATGGGGCATTAATCTTGCGCCTGTTGGCCAGCTCGCTTTAGCGCTTTTTTCTCTTCCCGCCGCCAGCGGAAGAAATCGCTCAGCATGCCGGAACAGGCCTCCGCCATAACACCTTCCGCTATTTCTACCCGATGGTTCATGCCCGGATGATGCAGCACATCAATCAGCGACCCGGCGGCGCCGGTTTTCGCATCCCTGGCGCCAAACACCAGTCGGGAAATACGGCTGTGCACCATTGCGCCGGCGCACATCACACAGGGCTCGAGAGTAACGTACAGCGTTGCGTCAATCAGGCGATAGTTTTGCAACACTAGCCCGCCCTGACGCAGCGCCATAATCTCGGCGTGCGCGGTGGGATCGTGGCGGCCGATGGGCCGGTTCCAGCCCTCGCCGATGACCTGATGATTATGCACCAGCACGGCGCCGACCGGCACCTCGCCCTCTTCCCAGGCGCGTTTGGCCAGCGTCAGGGCGTGACGCATCCAGTATTCATCATTTAATTCATGGTCAGACAAAGCGGGCACTCCTGCAGAAAAGCGGGGCGCATTATACATGGGCGCTATGTATTACACACTATTCTAACTGCTGAAGATCGCCCTGCGGCGTCACCCGCCAGCGGTGCTGGCAAAAAGAGAGCAGCGGGTTGTCCTGCTCGCTGTCGCTGTAGCCGCTATACAAGCGCAGCGGTGCGCCGATCTTTTGTTCCAGCTGCGTCACTTTTTCATTACCGAGACAGCGCAGGGTTAACCCCCAGCCGCCGTAGCGTCGCTCCATTCGGCTGGCGATCAGATTCACCCGCGGCAGCCAGGCGGTATCAAAATAGACCTGTTCAACCAGCGACTGCGGCGAACCGGTGATCAGCCAGACGTCAGCGTCCGTGCTGGTCAGATAATGTTTAAGCCGCGCCTGAACAACCGGGAATGCCGTGACGTGCTGGCGAAACCAGCGAACAAAATTGGCCTCCAGGCGTTTAAGCTGCTGCTCGCTGCGTCCGAAGGTTGATGCCCAGAGCAGCAGGCTCATCGGCCAGCGCGCGGCGCGACCGTATAACATCAGTCCGGCCGCGATAACCGGCAATAAAGGAAGCAGCAGCAGCGCGTTCAGCGGCTGATGGCGCAGGGCATAGCGCAAAAAGCTGCCGAACATATCCTGCTGATGCAAGGTTCCATCCAGATCAAAGAAAACCACTCTCCGCGTGCTGCTATTCAAAACCCACTCCCCTGAACGATCGCATGATAACCAATAGCTTAACAGCCTTACGTCGCCAACAGCGAAAACATACGCTGCTGTTGAATCCGTATTAAGAAAACGTCTTTGCCGAGAAATCTTAGGCACAGAATTTTTAATTCGCGATAATCCTCTTATAATCGAATACAAAATTCTTTCAGCCGAGGGTGAAGCTGTCCTCCGGAGCCGCTATGAACTGTTTGACCCGTATTCGCCAGCGCTATCCGACGTTGGCCGCAAGCGATAAAAAACTGGCCGATTTCATTTTGGCTCAACCGGATCAAACCCGCCACCTCAGCTCGCAGCAGCTGGCGGGCGAAGCCGGCGTCAGCCAGTCAAGCGTAGTGAAATTTGCGCAGAAGATGGGGTTCAAAGGCTTCCCGGCGTTAAAGCTGGCGTTGAGCGAAGCCCTGGCAAGCGCGCCGACTCCGCAATCCGTACCGGTGCATAACCAGATTCGCGGCGACGATCCCCTGCGCCTGGTTGGCGAAAAGCTGATTAAGGATAACGTCGCGGCCATGCACGCCTCGCTGGACGTCAACACCGAAGAGAAGCTGCTGGAAGCCGTCACGCTGTTGCGCCACGCCCGTCGGGTCATCATTACCGGCATCGGCGCGTCGGGCCTGGTGGCGAGAAACTTTAGCTGGAAGCTGATGAAAATCGGCATTAACGCGGTATCAGAACAGGATATGCACGCCCTGCTGGCGACGGTACAGGCGATGTCTTCGGACGATCTGCTGCTGGCCATCTCCTATTCCGGTGAACGACGCGAGATCAATATGGCGGCCGGTGAAGCGCTGCGGGTAGGAAGCCAGATCCTGGCGATCACCGGCTTTAACCCCAACGCGCTTCAGCAGCAGGCAACGCTGTGCCTGTACACCATTGCGGAAGAGCAGGCCACGCGTAGCGCTGCGATCTCCTCCACCAGCGCGCAAATGATGTTGACCGATCTTCTGTTTATGGGGCTGGTGCAGCAGGATCTTGAGCACGCTCCGGAGCGGATTCGCCATAGCGAAGCGCTGGTGAAAAAGCTGGTGTAACCCCGGGTGCTCTGCCCGCTGTCAAAAGCACTCTCTCTTATTGGCTCAGGCCGGGCAAAATTTCTCCGCTGCGGATGGTCGCCCCGCGGTTGAAAAGAGCTGGCCCGGGCGAAGAATGGGCGTATAATGCCCGCCCTGTTTGTGTTGTTTCTGAGAATTTCCTGATGGCGCTGTTAATCACCAAAAAATGCATCAACTGCGATATGTGCGAGCCGGAGTGCCCGAATGAGGCGATATCCATGGGTGATAGCATTTATGAAATTAACAGCGATCGCTGCACCGAATGCGTTGGCCACTATGATACGCCGACCTGCCAGAAGGTGTGCCCGATCCCAAATACCATTCTGAAAGATCCGGCCCATAACGAAAATGAAGAGCAGTTGTGGGATAAGTTTGTCCTGCTGCACCACGCGGACAAACTGTGATATTGCCGGATGGCGGCGTTAACCGACCTCTCCGGCCTGTAACACTCTAGCTTTCGATAATCACCGTGGCGCAGGCATAGTGACGCTCGTCGGCCAGCGTCACGTGAATGCTGCTTACGCCCATGCGCTCGGCCAGACTCTTCGCTTCGCCCCACAATCGCAGCTTTGGCTTACCCAGCTCGTCGTTGTAAACCTCAAACTGATTAAACGCCAGCCCATTGCGGATGCCGGTACCAAGCGCCTTGGCCGCCGCTTCTTTAACGGCAAAACGCTTGGCCAGAAAACGGACCGGCTGCTGATGCTGTTCCCATATCGCCCACTCGCTATCGCTCAGGACGCGACGCGCCAGACGATCGCCGCTGCGGGCAATTACCGCTTCAATACGGGCAATTTCTACAATATCAGTACCCAGTCCGAGAATGGCCATCAGGCGCGCGCTTCCTGCATCAAGCGCTTCATTTCCGCCACCGCCTCTTTCAGGCCGCTCATCACCGCACGGCCAATAATCGCGTGGCCGATGTTCAGCTCGTGCATTTCCGGCAGCGCGGCAATGGCCTTCACGTTATGGTAGGTCAAACCGTGACCGGCATTAACCTTCAGCCCCAGGCTGGCGGCATAGGTCGCCGCTTTGGCAATACGCTCCAGCTCTTTTGCCTGCTCAGCGTCGGTTTGCGCATCAGCGTAGCATCCGGTGTGAATTTCGATATAAGGCGCGCCAACGTCCGCTGCCGCCTTAATTTGCGCGTTGTCCGCGTCAATAAACAGCGAAACCAGGATACCGGCATCGGCAAGACGTTTACAGGCGTCGCGCATTTTGTCGAGCTGGCCCGCCACGTCCAGTCCACCTTCGGTGGTCACTTCCTGACGTTTTTCCGGCACCAGGCAGCAAAAATGGGGCTGAGTCTCACAGGCAATCTTCAGCATCTCTTCCGTCACCGCCATCTCAAGGTTCATGCGGGTATCCAGCGTCTGGCGCAAAATACGGACATCGCGATCGGTAATATGGCGACGATCTTCGCGCAGATGGACGGTAATACCGTCAGCGCCGGCCTGCTCGGCGATAAAGGCCGCCTGTACCGGATCCGGATAAGAGGTACCGCGAGCGTTGCGTAATGTCGCAATGTGGTCAATATTGACCCCCAACAGTAATTCAGCCATGACAATCCTCGTTAATCGTTATTTGTTTTATCGGCTCGCGCTGCCCGCGCGGGCAAAAACTGACGAAAAAGCTCGCGACTTTTTAGCGGCTTCCCGCCCAGATAGGGCTTCAGGGCGATACGGGTGAAACGCTTTGCCGCGCGCAGCGCATCGCTGTCCGGAAATTCACGGCTCGCCAGCGCCTTAAGATGGTGCCCGGTAAAGGTGTTGTTATCAATAACCACGCTGGCGATAAAGCCTTTTTCTTCACGGTAGCGATAGGTCATTGCGTCGTCAACCGCTTCTCCGCTGCCGGCGCAGTGCAGGAAATCCACGCCATATCCCAGATGCCCCAGCAGCGCCAGTTCAAAACGCCGTAGCGCCGGTTCCGGCGAGCCGCTTGCGCCAGCCAGAGACTGGATACAGTGCAAATAATCGAAGAAGAGTTCGGAAAAGCGCGTTTCATGCTCAAGCACGCGAGAGAGAAGTTCGTTGACGTAAAGGCCGCTGTAGAGCGTGATGCCGCTGAGAGGGAGCGCCAGCGAGACGGCTTCCGCGCTGCGCAGCGTTTTGACTTCGCCGCGCCCGCCAAAGCGAAGCAGTAAGGGAGTAAAAGGCTGAAGCGCGCCTTTGAGGTTCGAACGTTTGGAACGTGCGCCTTTAGCCACAAGGCGCACGCGGCCGGATTCTTCCGTGAAGACGTCCAGCATCAGGCTGGTTTCGCTCCAGGGACGGCTATGCAGTACGAAAGCGCGTTGCCAGCCTTCCATCATACTCGTCGTCTTTCAAGCCGCAGGTGCGTTGGCTGCGCCCACTCATCCCAGTCACTTACTGAAGTAAGCTCCCGGGGACTCGCGGTCTTGCCGCGTGACTCAGCCTCTGGCCTCGCTCCTTCGCAGCCAGCGCAAGCGCTGTTCAAAACACTTTGTGTTTTGTCCTGCACCTCGAAAGCCATAGAGTATCCAAACTTAGAGATCGTCGCCGTAACCGAGACTGCGCAGCGCGCGTTCGTCATCAGCCCAGCCGGACTTCACTTTCACCCACAGCTCGAGGTGAACCGGCGCTTCAAACATATCCTGCATGTCTTTACGCGCTTCGATACCGATGGTTTTGATTTTGGCCCCTTTGTTGCCAATCACCATCTTCTTCTGCCCTTCACGCTCAACCAGAATCAGACCGTTGATATCGTAGCCGCCGCGCTCGTTAGTTACAAAACGCTCGATTTCCACGGTAACGGAATACGGCAGTTCAGCGCCGAGGAAACGCATCAGCTTTTCACGAATGATCTCGGAAGCCATAAAGCGCTGAGAGCGGTCGGTGATGTAATCTTCCGGGAAGTGATGAATTGCTTCCGGCAGATGCTTACGCACGATACCGGCGATGGTATCAACGTTCAGCCCCGTTTCCGCGGAAATCGGCACGATATCAAGGAAGTTCATCTGGCTGCCAAGGAACTGCAGGTGCGGCAGAAGATCCGCTTTTTCCTGAACGTTATCGACTTTGTTGACCGCCAGAATCACCGGCGCTTTACCGTCGCGCAGCTTGTTGAGCACCATCTCGTCGTCCGGCGTCCAGCGGGTACCTTCAACGACGAAAATAACCAGCTCAACGTCGCCAATGGAGCTGCTTGCTGCTTTGTTCATCAGACGGTTAATCGCGCGTTTTTCTTCCATATGCAGGCCGGGGGTATCGACGTAGATCGCCTGATACGGACCTTCAGTATGAATACCAACGATGCGGTGACGCGTCGTCTGCGCTTTTCGGGAAGTGATCGAGATCTTCTGCCCGAGCAGCTTGTTCAGCAATGTGGATTTGCCCACGTTTGGACGACCAACGATGGCAATAAATCCGCAGTAGTTCTTTTCTTCGCTCATTCCAGCTCCAGCTTTTTCAGCGCCTGTTCGGCGGCAGCCTGCTCCGCCTTGCGACGGCTAGAACCCGTGCCAACCACCGGTTCACTCAGGCCGCTAACCTGGCAGTGGATAGTAAATTCCTGATCGTGCGCTTCACCGCGAACCTGTACCACCAGGTAAGACGGCAGCGGCAGATGGCGCCCCTGCAGATACTCCTGCAAGCGCGTCTTCGGATCTTTTTGCTTGTCACCCGGGCTGATTTCATCCAGACGACTCTGGTACCAGGAGAGAATAAGGCGCTCAACGTTCTGAATATCGCTGTCGAGGAAAATCCCGCCGATTAACGCTTCAACTGTGTCCGCCAGTATAGATTCACGGCGAAAGCCCCCGCTTTTCAGTTCACCCGGCCCAAGACGCAGACATTCACCTAATTCGAACTCGCGGGCAATTTCTGCCAGCGTGTTGCCTCGTACCAGGGTCGCGCGCATGCGGCTCATATCGCCTTCGTCTACCCGAGGGAAACGATGATAGAGCGCGTTCGCGATCACAAAGCTCAATATTGAGTCGCCTAAAAATTCCAGGCGCTCATTGTGTTTGCTGCTGGCACTGCGGTGAGTTAATGCCTGTTGCAACAGCTCCTGATGATGAAAAGTGTAGCCCAGCTTCCGTTGAAGCCGATTAATTACGATGGGGTTCATGCGTTACCAATAGATGAATGCGTCAAAAATGCAGCACACGAAACCGACCTGAGTAAAAACCAACGCGGTTTCGTGTGCTGTGTCAATCTTACGAGAGACAACCTAAAACTTCGGGGGGATATTCTATACGCAACGACAAGGGATGTCGTTAGTTTGAATAGATTTAAATTTTAAATAATTCACGCTGCCGTTATTGCGTCGGCAGCGTGAATAAAGCAGGAAAGATTTACTGGATACCACCGATACGCGATAAACGTACGCCGGTAGGCCATTCGCCTTCCTGTTTTTCGAAACTCATCCAGATTGCGGTTGCTTTACCCACCAGATTCGCTTCCGGCACAAAGCCCCAATAACGGCTATCGGCGCTGTTATCGCGGTTGTCACCCATCATAAAATACTGCCCCGGCGGGACAATCCAGGTCGCCAGCGGCAGACCGGACTGATGGTAATACATCCCCACCTGGTCCTGAGCAATCGGTACGGTCAATATACGGTGCGTCACTTCACCCAGCGTCTCTTTACGTTCGGCCAGACGGATGCCATCGGCTTTCGTCTCGCCTTTCGGCAGTTGCCAGAAACCGCTGGTCGCTTCGCCGCCGTTGCTGCGGGAGAAGGTCTGTACGAAATCGCTCGGCTCAACGTTGGAGTAAGTGACCGGCAGCGCGTTGCCGCAGGCCTGGCCAGAACTACAGCCCGGCTGGATAGTGACCTGCTTGGCAATCGGATCGTAAGTCACTTTATCACCCGGTAAACCGACCGCACGCTTGATATAATCCAGGCGCGGATCTTGCGGATATTTAAAGACGACAATATCGCCGCGCTTCGGATGTCCGGTTTCGATCAGCGTCTTCTGGTAAATCGGATCTTTAATGCCGTAGGCAAACTTCTCAACCAGAATAAAATCGCCGATCAGCAGCGTCGGCATCATCGAGCCGGAGGGGATCTGGAAGGGCTCATAAATGAATGAGCGAACCACCAGCACAATCGCCAGTACCGGGAAGATTGACGCGCCGGTTTCCAGCCAGCCCGGTTTCGGGCCGACCTTTTTCAGCGTTTTCTTGTCCAACTGGTCGCCGGTCGCCGCCTGCGCAGCGGCCTGACTTTCGCGACGTTTTGGCGCAAAGATAAACTTATCCAGGCACCACAACAGACCCGTCACCACAGTAGCGATGACCAGGATCAGGGCAAACATGTTCGCCATGCCAACTCCTTAGGGTTATTTGCCGTCTTTACCAACGTGCAGAATGGCGAGGAACGCTTCCTGCGGAAGCTCAACGTTACCGACCTGCTTCATGCGTTTCTTACCGTCTTTCTGCTTCTGCAGCAGCTTTTTCTTACGGCTGACGTCGCCGCCATAGCATTTCGCCAGGACGTTTTTACGCAGCTGTTTGACGGTAGAGCGGGCAATAATATGGTTGCCGATGGCAGCCTGGATAGCGATATCGAACTGCTGACGCGGGATCAGCTCTTTCATCTTCTCTACCAGTTCGCGGCCACGGTATGGCGCATTGTCGTTATGCGTGATCAGCGCCAGCGCATCCACACGCTCGCCGTTAATCAACACATCCACACGCACCATGTTGGAAGCCTGGAAGCGCTTGAAGTTGTAGTCCAGCGACGCATAGCCGCGGGAGGTAGACTTCAGTCGGTCGAAGAAGTCGAGCACCACTTCCGCCATCGGGATTTCATAGGTCAGCGCAACCTGATTGCCGTGGTAGACCATGTTGGTCTGTACGCCGCGCTTTTCGATACACAGGGTGATGACGTTGCCCAAAAACTCCTGCGGCAGCAGCATATGACACTCCGCGATCGGCTCGCGCAGCTCCTGAATATTGTTCAGCGGCGGCAGCTTCGACGGGCTGTCGACGTAGATAACCTCTTTCGAGGTGGTTTCGACTTCATAGACTACCGTCGGCGCCGTGGTGATCAGATCCAGATCGTATTCACGCTCCAGGCGCTCCTGGATGATCTCCATATGCAGAAGACCCAGGAAGCCGCAGCGGAAACCGAAGCCCAGCGCCGTAGAGCTTTCCGGCTCATAGAACAGAGAAGCATCGTTGAGGCTCAGTTTGCCCAGCGCGTCGCGGAAGTTTTCATAATCATCGGAGCTGACCGGGAACAGGCCGGCATAGACCTGCGGTTTCACCTTTTTAAAGCCGGGCAGCGCTTTATCTGCCGGGTTGCGCGCAAGCGTCAGCGTATCGCCGACCGGCGCGCCAAGGATGTCTTTAATGGCGCAAACCAGCCAGCCTACCTCGCCGCATTTCAGCTCGGTACGGTCCACCTGCTTCGGCGTGAAGATGCCCAGGCGATCGGCGTTATACACCTGCCCGGTACTCATCACCTTAATTTTATCGCCTTTGCGCATGGTGCCGTTTTTGATACGCACCAGAGAAACGACGCCGAGGTAGTTATCAAACCAGGAGTCGATAATCAGAGCCTGCAGCGGCGCTTCCGGATCGCCTTCCGGCGGCGGAATATCGCGCACCAGGCGCTCCAGCACGTCCGGTACGCCAACGCCGGTCTTCGCTGAACAGCGCACCGCATCGGTGGCATCAATACCAACGATGTCTTCAATCTCTTCCGCTACGCGTTCCGGATCGGCTGCGGGCAGGTCGATTTTGTTCAGGACCGGTACGACTTCAAGGTCCATTTCCATCGCCGTATAGCAGTTAGCCAGCGTCTGGGCTTCGACGCCCTGGCCGGCATCAACCACCAGCAAAGCGCCTTCACAGGCGGCAAGCGAACGAGAAACTTCATAAGAGAAGTCGACGTGGCCGGGGGTGTCGATAAAGTTCAGCTGATAGGTTTCGCCATCAGTCGCTTTGTAATCCAGGGTGACGCTCTGCGCCTTGATAGTGATACCGCGCTCACGTTCAAGATCCATGGAGTCCAGAACCTGGGCTGCCATTTCACGATCGGAAAGGCCACCGCAAATCTGGATAATACGGTCAGACAATGTCGACTTACCGTGGTCGATGTGAGCGATGATTGAAAAGTTACGTATATTCTTCATATTTAGAGTTAATTATGCCTTACGCGAATCATGAGGCCGCTGTTCTGTGCCTGACGTTTTTTAATCCGAAAACGCCGCATTCTACACTACATCCACGAAACCAGGAAATGCTCTTACCGCTAGCATAACCGGAGTAAATGATGAGTTCTTGCGGGAGTTGTAAATAAAGATAAGGGCCAGTGAAATCACTGACCCAGCTGGGAGGAAGGCGTCTCGATGCGGACTAAATCTGGCGGTAAACCGACGCTGATAATAACCGGCTGCCACGACTGCCGGGAGGCTAAGCCAGGCGAAAGACCGCGAGCGACCAGAAACCCGCCAACGCCGCCCAAAATTGCCCCGCAAAGCGAGGCAAAGTCGTTGGCAAACAGCACCTGGAATATCGATGCCATCACGAACAAACCGACTAATGGCGCCATATACACCAATACCGCCGACCCGAGCAGGCTGCTTTCGGCAATGCCCAGTTCGACTTTTTGCCCGGCCGACAGCGGCTGTTCGCAGGGGACGCTAAGGGTATGGCTGGTTTGCGGCCCAAGCTTATTCAGCACCCGGCTTCCGCAACCGGCGCGAGAAGCACAGCTGCTGCAGGAGGCTTTCACATCGCAGTGCACCAGCGCAACGCCATTTTGCCAGGAAACGACCGTCGCCCACTCTTTAATCATTGTACTGCCCTGAATTTAATACTATCGGAAATACGCTTCGCCGTTTGCGGCGGCAGCTCGCCAACGATGGTTATCTCTGCGTTATCACGCACGGTAGTCGCCACGGTACGACGGCCGGTACGCAGCAGCTGATCGCTGCTATTTGCCGTGGCGCGATTGATATTGACAGAGAAACTAAACAGCCCATCGGAATACAAACGGGACTCTACCGGGCCATCGAAAGTGGGCAGACGACGCTGGCTGCTGGAGACTTCGGTCACGCCCTGCGGCAGCCAGGTTGGCGCCCAGTTAAAGTTGGCCTTATTGCCCCCTTCCGGCACCGACAGCTGCGGAGGCAGGTTAGCCTTAGACAGGGTTTCCATACTGGCGCTAACGTTATCGCCAACGTTGAACGAGACGACGCGGAACTGCTCAAGCGTTTCGCCGTCGCGGTCAAGCAGATCGACGCGCAGAGGCAGCTTAGTTTCAGCATCTAACCATGCGATATAGCTATAGCGGGTGCCATCGCGAGCCACGACGCGCACAACATCGCATAAACGATCGGCAATACGCGTCCGCCCCACGGAAATGAAGTCGTAATAGGATGACAGACGTTTAAAGTCGGAGTAGACCAATGAAGGCAGCGAATCAACGATATAGTCGCCGTTCAGGGTGAAAGGATCGAGTCCGGGCTCAAAATAGCTGATTTCCGTTCCGCGCAGCACCACCTCCCGACGCGGCCCGTCAAGCTGGAGCAGCTGTGCCAGGGTGCGATTGTTTAGTTTAGCGTGTCGATAACGCAGCGACTCAACACCCTGCTTGTTGATGCTGACGAAAGAAAGCTCGTAATTAAGGGACTGGCTGGCCAGGTTCATCTGCTGCAACAACGCCCCGGACGATGTATCAGCCGAGGCGTTGACGGAGAAGAACAGGCTGCCTGCCATGAGCGACATGGCACACCAAAGTTGCTTCATTACTGCGATTGTGTTCCTAAAGTTTGATAGCCCGGCACCTGAACAGCGGCTTGCTGAGTCTGGGCCTGGCCAAACTGAAGCTGTTCCGCATGCAGGCGACGCTGCAATTCATAGTCCTGCAGCATAGCATTAATTCTGCGGCGCTGTTCCTGCACCTGAGCCTGCTGACCGCTACCTGCCGAAGCATCCGCCGGCACGCCCAGGCTGACCGGGCTGGCCTTACCCATCATCGGCATGGTGTTAAACACCGGCGCCTCTGGCTGCTGGGATGAATCAGACTGGCCATTATACTGCTGAACGCCGACAATCACAGCAAGGGATACGCACGCGGCAACGCCCATCTGGGTAAGCGAGCTGGCCCACGGGCGTACTTTTTGCCAGAAAGGCATCTGACGCCACTGGTGCGGTGCGGGCTGAGATTCAGGAATTAGAGGAACCGTCTGACGAACGGGCTCGTTTTCAATGGCGGCCATGACGCGAGCTGAGATATCAAAATGGAGCACCTCACTCGTATCGCCTCGCAGCGTATCGCGGATGAGATGGTAGCTCTCCCAGGTTTTTTGCATTTCAGATGAACGCTCCAGCTCGTTGAGCAGTTCGTTATCCAGCGTTTCACCATCCATTAAGGCCGAAAGTTTTTCTTTCTGCATGCCTGATACCCTTTTCCAGTATTCCGCTATCGTCAACGCCTGATTAGCGGTTGAACTTTATTATCAATAGCTTCTCGCGCCCGGAAGATGCGCGAACGCACTGTACCCACCGGACAATCCATGATGGCGGCTATTTCTTCATAGCTCATGCCATCCAGCTCCCGCAAGGTAATTGCCATGCGTAAATCTTCCGGAAGCGATTCAATGGTACGAAAAACTATTTGTCTCAGCTCTTCTGACAACATTAAGTTCTCAGGGTTCGAAATTTCTTTCAATGCCCCGCCACTTTCGAAGTTTTCAGCATCATTCGCATCAACATCGCTGGATGGCGGACGGCGTCCCTGAGCAACCAGATAATTCTTCGCCGTGTTTACGGCGATGCGATATAACCAGGTGTAAAAAGCGCTATCCCCCCGGAAAGAATCCAGCGCACGCCATGCTTTAACGAACGATTCCTGAACAACGTCAGCGATATCGCCCGGCGGCACGTAGCGGGAGACCAGACTTGCAACCTTATGCTGATAGCGCACCACCAGCAGGTTAAATGCTTTCTGATCTCCTTTCTGGACCCGTTCAACGAGGACCTGATCCGTTAACTGCTCGCTCATCCGAGGTAATGTCTCCCCAAACCCAATTCCCATGCGTATTCAAAAACACCACCCAATTACTGCATCAAGTGAGCAAGCAGAGGGTTGGAGTGTCTGAAAACAATAAAGTTCCGTTACGCCTTTGTTTTTCGTCCGGCACCGGCTGACGGATTGTTATCTCTCATTATATGTCCCGGTCGCTAAACGATATGTAAGATAATAAGAAAAAGCGCAAGACCCGCCAGAAGGGTAACGTAACCCGGCTTTTATTTCACTATAAAATCTGAAGCTCACGAGCCGCTTCGCAAAACCTTTTTTCCATTTACAGCCCGCCTCATTACGCCGTTATGTTTAGTCCTCACAACGCTGAGTAAAAAAAATGTACGATTTCTCGCTGGCTGGTGCTATTGTTCGCTTATTGTGTTTAGTAAATTAAACAAAGGCCATGAAAACAACTTCCGATTCCTCCTGTGATGTGCTGATTATTGGCAGCGGCGCTGCCGGATTATCCCTTGCCTTACGCCTGGCGGAACGCTGCGCGGTCACGGTTCTCAGCAAAGGCCCTATCAGTGAAGGTTCTACTTTCTACGCTCAGGGCGGTATTGCCGCCGTATTTGATGAAACCGATAGCGTTGACTCGCACATCGAGGATACGTTGATAGCCGGAGCGGGTCTTTGCGATCGCCATGCGGTCTCATTCGTGGCGAGCAACGCCAAACCCTGCGTTCAGTGGCTAATCGATCAGGGCGTGCTGTTTGATACTCAGGTTCAGGCGAACGGCGAAGAGAGCTACCATCTGACCCGCGAGGGAGGTCACAGCCACCGCAGAATTCTCCACGCCGCCGATGCGACCGGTAAAGCCGTTGAGACTACCCTGGTGAGCCAGGCGCTGGCCCACCCAAATATCCGCATACTGGAACGCAGTAACGCCGTTGACCTTATTATCTCCGATAAAATCGGCCTGCCCGGCACGCGCCGGGTGGTGGGCGCGTGGATCTGGAATCGTAATAAAGAAGCGGTTGAAACCTGTAGCGCAAAGGCCGTGGTGCTGGCTACCGGCGGCGCGGCTAAAGTTTATCAATATACGACGAATCCTGATGTCTCTTCCGGCGATGGTATCGCGATGGCCTGGCGTGCCGGCTGCCGGGTCGCCAACCTCGAATTTAATCAGTTCCACCCAACCGCGCTGTACCATCCGCAAGCGCGCAACTTCCTGCTGACGGAAGCGCTGCGCGGCGAGGGCGCGCTGTTGAAACGCCCTGACGGCACGCGGTTTATGCCGGACTTTGACGAGCGCGGCGAGCTGGCTCCGCGCGATATCGTCGCCAGAGCCATCGATCATGAGATGAAGCGCCTTGGCGCTGACTGCATGTATCTGGATATCAGCCATAAACCGCCAGAATTTATTCGCCACCACTTCCCGATGATCTACGAGAAGCTGCTGGGGCTGGGCATCGATCTGACAAAAGAAGCGGTGCCCGTGGTTCCTGCCGCGCACTACACCTGCGGCGGCGTCATGGTTGACGATCACGGGCGCACCGACGTCGACGGGCTGTATGCCATCGGCGAAGTAAGCTATACCGGATTACACGGCGCTAACCGGATGGCATCAAACTCATTGCTTGAGTGCCTCGTCTACGGGTGGTCCGCCGCCGAAGATATCGTTAAGCGTCTGCCGTTCGCGCAGGCGGTCAATGAACTGCCATCATGGGACGAAAGCCAGGTTGAAATACCTGATGAACTGGTCGTGATTCAGCACAACTGGCATGAGCTGCGCTTGCTGATGTGGGATTATGTCGGCATCGTGCGCACCACCCGCCGTCTTGAGCGCGCCCTGCGCCGCATTACTATGCTGCAGCAGGAGCTGGACGAATACTACGCCCGCTTCCGCGTCTCCAATAATTTACTGGAGCTGCGAAACCTGGTGCAGGTTGCCGAGCTGATTGTGCGCTGCGCCATGCTGCGCAAAGAGAGCCGCGGGCTTCACTATACGCTGGACTATCCTGACCAGTTGCCGGAGAGCGGGCCGTCGGTGCTCTCGCCGCTGGCTCACATAAAAAGATAAAAGTCCTGGGTCAGAGCGGTAAATCCTTCGGAATACTGCTGCTCTGGCCCACGGATGACCAATCTGTCGCTAAAGCACTCCTCCCCCGCCGTCGGCGAAAAAGCCAACAGAACCCGATGCGGCGGGCGCACTTCCGTTTCCGCCACGTCGGTACGCAGACGCAGATGCCAGCCCATATTCTGCGCCCGCTGCACAAAGGCGTTACCAATGTCGACCGGAAGCACGACGCAGAAAAACCCCTCCTCCGTAATAAGCTCGGCGGCGCAGGTTAATAATATTGCGTGATCGAGGGAGGAGGTATAGCGAGCCTGCTCGCGCTGCGAGGTGGCGCAAGGTACACCTTCAGCGAAAAAAGGCGGATTGCTGACAATCAGCTCATAGCGCCGGGTTTGCTGCGGCTGCCATTGCTGAATATCCGCCTGATGAATCTGCAGGCGCTCGGCCCAGGGAGAATCCGCGGCGTTTTCTCGCGCCTGTTCTGCCGCTTCTTCATCCAGCTCCACGGCATCCACGATGACCGCCTCGCCGGTTCGCTGCGCGAGCATCAGCGCTAACAGACCGCTGCCCGCGCCGATATCCAGCACGCGCTTAACCTGAGCGATGGGGGCCCATGCGCCGAGTAAAATGCCGTCGGTACCCACTTTCATCGCACAGCGATCGTGGGCGACAAAAAACTGCTTAAACGTAAAACCATTGCGCGGCAGCGCGAACTTCGACTGGGACATCCTCGATAACCTTGCGGGCAAAAAACTCCTGAGCTTAAGGCTATGCACAATACCGGAGAACAGATAGCCTTACAAACAGATGAACATTGCGTCCGTAACGTCTATAATCGGCGGTCCACTCAGAGGTAGATCATGACTGTAACGACTTTTTCCGAACTTGAACTCGACGAAAACCTGCTGGACGCCCTCCAGGATAAAGGTTTCACACGCCCGACAGCCATTCAGGCCGCCGCTATTCCGCCTGCGCTTGATGGCCGTGATATTCTCGGTTCAGCCCCGACCGGCACCGGTAAAACGGCGGCGTATCTCCTGCCAGCGTTGCAGCATCTGCTCGATTTTCCGCGCAAGAAGTCTGGTCCGCCGCGCATTCTTATCCTGACCCCCACGCGCGAACTGGCGATGCAGGTTGCCGACCATGCGCGTGAGCTGGCAAAACATACTCATCTGGATATCGCCACGATCACCGGCGGTGTCGCCTATATGAACCATGCCGAAGTGTTCAGCGAGAACCAGGACATCGTGGTCGCCACGACCGGTCGCCTGCTGCAATATATTAAAGAAGAAAACTTTGATTGCCGCGCCGTTGAAACGCTGATCCTTGATGAAGCGGACCGCATGCTGGACATGGGCTTCGCGCAGGATATCGAACACATTGCCGGTGAAACCCGCTGGCGTAAACAGACCATGCTGTTCTCCGCCACCCTCGAAGGTGACGCCATTAAAGATTTTGCTGAGCGTCTGCTGGAAGAACCGGTGGAAGTCTCTGCGACCCCCTCCACCCGCGAGCGTAAAAAGATTCACCAGTGGTATTACCGCGCCGATGACGTCAAGCATAAGACCGCTCTGCTGGTCCATCTGCTAAAGCAGCCGGAAGCGACGCGTTCTATCGTCTTCGTCCGTAAGCGCGAGCGCGTGCATGAGCTGGCGGGCTGGCTGCGTGAAGCGGGTATCAACACCTGCTGGCTGGAAGGCGAGATGGTGCAGGCAAAACGTAATGAAGCGATTAGCCGTCTGACCGATGGCCGTATTAACGTGTTAATCGCCACCGACGTTGCCGCGCGCGGGATCGACATCGCGGACGTCAGTCACGTTTTCAACTTCGACTTGCCGCGCACGGCCGACATCTATCTGCACCGTATCGGTCGTACCGGACGCGCGGGTAAAAAGGGAACGGCCATCTCTCTGGTCGAAGCCCACGACCATCTGCTGCTGGGTAAAATTGGCCGCTATATTGAAGAGCCGTTAAAAGCCCGCGTCATCGATGAACTGCGCCCGACCACTCGCGCACCCAGCGAGAAGCAAACCGGTAAACCTTCCAAGAAGGTTTTAGCCAAGCGTGCAGAGAAGAAAGAGAAAGAAAAAGAGAAACCGCGCGTGAAAAAACGCCATCGCGATACCAAAAACATTGGTAAGCGTCGTAAACCAAGCGCAGCGGATGCTCCGCAGAAGTCAAACGAAGAGTAAAAAAAACGCCGGGATATCCCGGCGTTTTCACATTAAAACGGAATCTTACAGGCTTTCAGTAAAAGTACGGGCGATAACGTCGCGCTGCTGTTCCGGAGTCAGAGAGTTAAAGCGTACCGCATAGCCAGACACGCGAATGGTCAGCTGCGGGTATTTTTCCGGATGTTCAACCGCGTCCAGCAGAGTTTCGCGACGCAGCACGTTAACGTTCAGGTGCTGACCGCCTTCAACGCGGACTTCAGGCTTCACGTCTACCGGGATTTCACGGTATTCGATTTCACCCAGATTGCTCACTGCAACCACGTCATCTTCAGCAAAACCGGCTTTCGCGCACAGGCAGCGGGCTTCGCCTTTTTCGCTATCAAGCAGCCAGAAAGAGTTCAGCAGGTCGTCGTTTGCAGCTTTAGTAATTTGGATACCAGTAATCATTTTATGCCTCCCAGGCAGGGTTTGTTCGATTATTGGCCTTCGCGGCCAATTGGTAAAACCATTGTTCTATGAGTGTATATATATCAGCCGTACCCCCGGCATTCTTTGATTTAAATCAACAAAAACCACATCACAAAAGTGGTCATAGGCGGATATTATTGTTTTACATCAAGTTACGCCATGCCACCCACCAAATAAATTTGTAAGTTTTCAATTTTTTTTGCATAAAGAACGTCAATCGCGTGGGGCAAATTTTGTGATGTTGAAAGATGCAGTTAAGCTATGGCAATGACACTTTGCAGGAGAGCAAAATGACCGCCCCATTAACCTGGCATGACGTGCTGGCAGAAGAGAAGCAGCAACCCTATTTTGTTAATACCCTGAAAACCGTTGCTGACGAGCGGCAATCGGGAATCACCATCTATCCCCCGCAAAAAGATGTCTTTAACGCGTTTCGTTATACTGAGCTAAGCGACGTTAAAGTGGTGATTCTCGGCCAGGATCCTTACCACGGACCCGGGCAGGCGCACGGCCTCGCCTTCTCGGTTCTACCGGGCATTCAGATCCCGCCATCGCTGCTGAATATGTACAAAGAACTGGAAGGGACGATACCAGGCTTTCAGCGCCCGACTCACGGTTATCTCGAAAGCTGGGCGCGCCAGGGCGTGTTGCTGCTCAATACCGTATTAACGGTACGTGCCGGACAAGCGCACTCTCACGCCAGCCTCGGTTGGGAAACCTTTACCGATAAAGTCATTTCGCTGATTAACCAGCATCGGGAAGGCGTCGTCTTTCTGCTGTGGGGTTCGCATGCGCAGAAGAAAGGCGCGATAATCGATCGCCAGCGCCACTGCGTGCTCAAAGCGCCGCATCCGTCGCCGCTCTCCGCCCACCGCGGGTTCTTTGGCAGTAATCATTTCGTGCAGGCGAATCAGTGGCTGACCGAACGCGGCGAAGCGCCCATTGACTGGCTGCCCAGGCTACCGGCTGAAAGCGAATAGCTCTGAAAGTAAAAGACCACCTTCTGAGAAGGTGGCTTTTGAGAATGCCCCCTGTAAGGGGG